>Ga0308157_10000008_pt1 | contig 1106753 bp, 987 predicted proteins | sample PhyBR1_FD_201035 | JGI IMG/M metagenome (GOLD analysis project Ga0308157, IMG submission 201035) | Phyllosphere microbial communities from UC Gill Tract Community Farm, Albany, California, United States - DLSLB.R1 | ecosystem: Host-associated > Plants > Phyllosphere > Unclassified | place...
CTCAAGCACATACTTCAGGAGGACGCTTGTTCAGCGCCATAGCCCGAGTTTTTCGGACGCCTGATCTGCGCAACAAGTTGCTGTTCACGCTTGGGATCATTGCGATCTATCGTGTCGGTGTATTCATTCCCGCTCCGGGCATTGATTACAGCAACGTTCAGCAGTGTCTGGCAATGGGTGAAACCACCGGTGGACTTTATTCGTTCGTGAACCTGTTCAGTGGCGGCGCCCTGTTGCAGGTCTCCATTTTTGCCATGGGCATCATGCCGTACATTACGGCGTCCATCATCACCCAGCTGCTTCGTGTGGTGATCCCGCACTTCGAGACCCTGCACAAGGAAGGCCAAGCCGGCCAAGCCAAGCTGACGCAGTACACGCGTTACCTCACCATCGCCCTGGCCTTGCTGCAGGGAACCACCCTGGTGACCCTGGCCCGCACTGGCAGCCTCTTCCCGAGCTGCTCGCTGCCGCTGGTCCCGGATGATTCGTTGATCGTGATCATGTTGATGGTCATCACCCTTACCGCAGGCACCGGCCTGATCATGTGGATGGGCGAGTTGATCACCGAACGCGGTATCGGCAACGGCATGTCCATCCTGATCTTCATCTCCATTGCTTCGGGCTTCCCATCCGCAATGGGCACGATCATGCAGTCCCAGGGCATCATGACCTTCATCGGCGTCCTGCTGGTGGGCTTGGTCATCGTGGCACTGGTGGTCTTCGTGGAGCAGTCCCAGCGCCGCATCCCGGTCCAGTACGCCAAGCGCACCGTGGGCCGACGCACCGTTGGCGGCACCTCCACTTACATCCCGCTGAAGCTGAACATGGCCAACGTGATCCCCGTGATCTTCGCCAGCTCCATCTTGGCTCTGCCGCAGATGCTGGTGCAGTTCAACCAGAACGACGACGGCACCCTGCCGCAGTGGGCCATGTGGCTGCAGGAGCACTCCTCGACCTCCTCGCCGTGGTACATGCTGGTCTACACGCTGATGATCATCGGCTTCGCGTACTTCTACGTCGCCATCACCTTCAACCCTGTTGAGGTGGCTGACAACATGAAGAAGTACGGCGGATTCATTCCAGGCATTCGCGCTGGACGTCCGACCGCCGAATACCTTCAGTACGTGATTTCACGTATTACCTTCCCGGGCGCGCTGTACCTCGCGTTCGTTGCGTTGATCCCACTGATTGCCTTCGTGCTGTTCAACGCTGATCAGAGCTTCCCATTTGGCGGAACATCGATCCTCATTATGGTTGGTGTGGGATTGGAAACCGTCAAGCAAATCAATGCTCAAATGCAGCAACGAAACTATGAAGGGCTACTGCGATGAGTCGACTGCTAATCATTGGACCTCCAGGTGCCGGCAAGGGCACCCAGGCCGTAAAGATCTCCGAGCGTTTGGAAATCGTCGCCATCTCCACCGGCGACATCTTCCGTGCCAACGTCAAGGGCGGCACCCCGCTGGGAATCGAAGCAAGCAAGTACATTGACAATGGTGACTTTGTACCTGATTCGGTAACCAACAACATGGTCGAGGATCGCCTGAACCAGGACGACGTCGCCCAAGGCTTCCTGCTCGACGGCTACCCGCGCACCAGCGCACAGGTCGACGCGCTGGACGCCATGCTGGCCAACAAGGGCATCGCCCTGGACGCTGTGCTGCAGCTGACCGCCGATGACGATGAACTGGTGGCCCGACTGCTCAAGCGAGCTGAGATCGAAGGCCGAGCAGATGACACCGAAGAGGTCATCCGCCACCGCCTGAGCCTGTACAACGAAGAGACCCGCGTCGTTGTGGAGCGCTATGAGGAACGCGGCATCGTGCGCAAGGTCGACGGCCTGGGCGCGATCGACGAAGTGACCGAGCGTGTGCTGGCGGCGTTGAACGTCAACGCCTAGGCGACGGTCAGGACATCGCGCAGGGATCGTGCAGCAACAACGAAAGTTGCAGCGCGGTCCCTGCGCACTTTTGCACGGATCTTAGCTAGCGCGGATCCACCACTGAGCTAGGGGAATCACATTGGCTTTTGGACAGCCGAAAATCGAGTACAAATCCAACTCTGAAATCCTGAAGATGCGCCAGGCCGGCCTCGTGCTGGCCGAGGCATTGGATGAAGCCGTTGCGATGGCTCGCCCCGGGGTGACCACCGAAGCGATCAACAAGGTGTTCGGCAAGGTGCTCGAGCGCAATAACGCGACCAGCAACTTCCTGGGCTACCACGGTTTCCCAGCGAACATCTGCGCATCGGTCAACCACGAAGTGGTGCACGGCTTCCCTTCGGACTATGAACTCAAGGACGGCGACGTGCTGAAGATCGATGGCGGCGCCATCGTTGACGGCTGGCACTCCGACTCGGCGCGCACTGTGCTGATCGGCAATAACATCGACCCGGCCGACCAGCGCCTGAGCGACGTCACCGAGCAGGCGATGTGGGCAGGTATCGCCGCGGCGGCCAACGCCCGCTTCATCGGCCAGATCGGCCAGGCCATCGACGATTTTGTCACCAGCCAGCCAGGCGACGAGCTGGGCATCCTGGAAGACTACTGCGGCCACGGCATCGGCTCGGCCATGCACATGGCGCCGGATGTATTGAACTACAACTCCGGCCACCGCGGCCCGCGCATCAAGCCGGGCATGGCCCTGGCCATCGAGCCGATGCTGGTGCGCGGCGGCATCGAGACCTCGGTGCTGGAAGATGACTGGACCGTGGTCACCAACGACAAGTCCAACGCTTCGCAGTGGGAGCACACCGTGGCCTTCCATATGGGCGGCATTTGGGTGCTCTCGGCCCATGACGGGGGAGAGGCCGGCCTGGCGCCCTTCGGCGTGACTCCTTCGCCGATCAAGCCATAGCCGATCCGCGCAAAACCATAGATCCAGCACGCTGACAGCCGTTGCGTGCTGGATCTAACATTTTAAGATCAGTGAACGATTGGCACTGAGCGCTTCTATGGCGTATTGTTGAATGTTGGTTCGTGATTTAAGTGTGCCCAAAATTCTATGTTTGGACATCACCGATTATGAGCCAGAACCAATTACTTGTTGGTGAAAATTGCCAACAAAAAAAGTTAGCGGGGAAAATGGGCAAGAAGGAAGGCGTCATCCAGGTAGAGGGCACCGTCTCGGAGGCACTGCCGAACGCGATGTTCCGCGTGGAGCTGCCAAATGGACACGTAGTGCTCGCCACTATCTCGGGTAAGATGCGTCAGCACTACATTCGAATCCTCCCAGAGGACCGAGTGCAGGTTGAAATGAGCCCATACGATCTCAACCGAGGTCGTATCGTTTACCGCTACAAGTAAATCTGCAGACTGAAGACTTTCCCAGCGAGACGGGTCACCGCAAGATGAACCGGATCGCTGATGATTGTTCTTGGACAAGCTTTTTACTGCTCCACATTTAACTGCAACCGCATAGAGGAGTAAACCGTTGAAGGTTAACCCTAGCGTGAAGCCGATCTGCGACAAGTGCAAGGTAATTCGCCGCAATGGTCGCGTCATGGTGATCTGCGAGAACCCACGCCACAAGCAGCGTCAGGGCTAATTCCGTTTTTACGGGATTCCCACGCGTAGTCAATTAGGCAGTATCAGCTAGGACTTTTGTCCTGGTGTACCCCCGGATTCGGAGGCCGGGGCCGTGAGAGATCACGGATGGTACTGCTCCAGACCTCCGTTCGTTGAAAGGTAGCCACTTGGCTCGTTTAGCAGGCGTGGATATTCCACGCGAGAAGCGCGTAATCATCGCGCTGACTTACATCTACGGCGTGGGCAAGACCCGTGCAGAAGAGACCATCGCAGCGACCGGTATCAACCCGGACACTCGCGTCAAGGATCTCACCGATGACCAGCTCGTGCAGCTGCGCGACTTCGTCGAAGGCACTTACAAGGTAGAAGGTGACCTGCGCCGTGAGGTTCAGGCTGACATCCGCCGCAAGGTCGAGATCGGATCCTACGAAGGTATTCGTCACCGTAAGGGCCTGCCGGTCCGCGGTCAGCGCACCAAGACCAACGCACGTACCCGCAAGGGCCCGAAGCGTACCGTCGCAGGTAAGAAGAAGACTCGCTAAATCTTAGCGATCTAACTCAAATACTTTTTTCGTAGGAGAAGAAATGCCCCCAAAGACTCGTGGAGCGGTACGTAAGCCGCGTCGCAAGGACAAAAAGAATATTGCGCAGGGACAGGCGCATATCAAGAGCACCTTCAACAACACCATCGTATCGATCACCGATCCGACTGGCGCTGTTATCTCGTGGGCTTCGGCCGGCGAGGTAGGCATGAAGGGCTCACGCAAGTCGACCCCATACGCTGCCCAGATGGCTGCTGAAGCCGCTGCAAAGCGCGCTCAGGAGCACGGCATGCGCAAGGTTGACGTTTTCGTCAAGGGCCCGGGCTCGGGACGCGAAACCGCGATCCGTTCGCTGCAGGCTGCTGGCCTTGAGGTTGGATCCATCCAGGATGTTTCCCCAAGCGCTCACAACGGTTGCCGCCCATCAAAGCGTCGCCGCGTCTAATTGATTCGCTAGGCTAGGCCTAAGAAGTCACCGAAGCATTCATCTGAGTGCTCCGGTGACTATCTTGGACTCATTCGCCTGCAAAAGACGAACGGCCACCTAAGGCTACCGTCGTTTCCACCCCCGTGAGGCGTCATATAGCGGACGCTCGCTGAAAGGAAATGTAAGTGCTCATTACGCAGCGCCCAACCCTGACCGAAGAAGTAGTTGCCGAAAACCGCTCCCGGTTCGTAATCGAACCACTGGAGCCAGGCTTTGGTTACACCCTGGGTAACTCGCTTCGCCGTACCCTGCTCTCTTCGATTCCTGGTGCATCTGTCACCAGCATTCGAATTGACGGAGTACTGCACGAGTTCACCACCGTAGCCGGTGTCAAGGAAGACGTCACCGAACTGGTCTTGAACATCAAGAACCTGTCGGTCTCTTCCGAGCACGACGAGCCAGTCGTTGCCTACCTGCGCAAGCAGGGCCCAGGCATCGTTACTGCAGCGGACATCACCCCGCCAGCCGGTGTGGAGTTCCACAACCCTGATCTGCACATTGCAACCCTGAACGCCAATGGCAAGTTCGATATGGAACTGACCATTGAGCGTGGCCGTGGCTATGTGTCTGCCGCTCAGAACAAGAACATCGACGGCGAGATCGGTCGCATCCCTGTGGATTCGATCTACTCCCCAGTTCTGAAGGTAACCTTCCGCGTGGAAGCTACCCGTGTTGAGCAGCGCACTGACTTCGATCGCTTGATCGTTGACGTGGAGACCAAGGAATCGATCACCCCGCGCGATGCAGTTGCATCCGCAGGTACCACCTTGGTTGAACTGTTCGGCTTGTTCCGCGAGCTGAACACCGCAGCTGAAGGTATCGAAATCGGTCCATCGCCAACGGACGCAGCCATGGCTGCCGACATGGCTCTGCCGATCGAGGATCTGGAACTGACCGTTCGTTCGTACAACTGCTTGAAGCGTGAGGGCATCCACTCCGTGGGTGAACTCGTTACCCGCTCCGAGGCAGACTTGATGGACATCCGCAACTTCGGTGCGAAGTCCATTGACGAAGTCAAGGCCAAGCTGGTTGAACTGGGTCTGGCCCTGAAGGATTCCCCTCCAGGCTTTGATCTGGCCGCTCGTAGCGCCATCGAAGATGGCGACGAATACGACGAAGGTCTGTAAAGACCCGCGTCTAGCGACACACTACTTCATCCGCCGGCACGAGAGAATCGTGCCGGACGGGTTATTCATCTAGGAGAACCACAATGCCTACCCCTACCAAGGGTCCGCGTCTCGGCGGCAGTGCAGCACATGAGCGACTGATTTTCGCTAACATGTCGGCACAGCTCTTCGAGAACAAGAAGATCACCACCACCCTGACCCGCGCCAAGCGTCTGCGTCCACACGCAGAGCGCCTGATCACCTTCGCAAAGCGCGGAGACCTGGCATCGCGTCGTCGCGTTCAGGCCGTCATCGCTTCGCGTTCGCGCACCAACAAGTCGATCGTTCACGAACTGTTCGAGAACATCGCACCAGCAATGGCAAACCGCGAGGGTGGCTACACCCGCATCACCAAGATCGGTAACCGCAAGGGCGACAACGCTCCTATGGCAGTTATCGAGCTCGTGATGGAGCCAGTTTCGCCAAAGCAGGCCGTCGTCAAGGAAGCCACCAAGGCTACCGAGAAGGCTGCTGAAGCACCTGAGGCAGAGGCAACCGAAGAGGCATAAGTCCCCTTCGAGCCGAAGCTCGCACCCTAAGCGGTGGTAAAAAGATTCCCGTTGAATCCGAAAGGATCCAACGGGAATCTTTTTTGCTTTAAACGGCTGGTACCGGGGGAGTTGAAGTGCAGGGTCCTAGCTGAAGCTATCCATGCCCGGGCACGCCTCATCCAGATAGGCCGTGGCCTCCGAAGCTTCATCAGTCTCCAGGGCGGAGAGCTTCATGGAGATCTCGGCGGCATTCTCGCTGGTTCCCTGAGCCATGAGCTTGGAGACTTCCTGATTCTGTTCTGACTCAGCGGTCAAAGCCTCAACCAGCTTCTTGTCTTTGGTCTGGGAAGCAGCATCCCCGAGAATCGCATTGAACTCATCAATGATCCTGGCATAATCCTTGGTCTCTCCAGCCACGAGCTGCTCACTGACATCGTCAGCCTTTTGCAGCAAGTCCTTCTCGACGACCTGGACGCTGATGAATGAACAGGTATCTTCGGTGTTCAGCTTTCCCGAGGAGCAACCAGTGATAACCGTGGCGGCCAGCGTCAGCACTGCGGCGCTGGCAGCAACCTTCTTGAGCATGTGATTCCTTGCGTAGAGATGATCGAGTGACAGCGGGCTTCGAGGGCCTTGTCAGCATAGTTTTAAGCCTACACAAGCAAAGCATGCTGTTCCTGCGTTGTTGCGGGTAAAGGGAGTCCGAGTCCAAAGGCAAGTGGCCTTGGCCGAATCACGTGATTCAGCCAAGGCCACTTCTGAAGTTCTAACGCCAAGGCATTGCCTCAGCGATTGGCGTCCTAGTCCAGCGCGTCCATGTTAGGGCAGGCCGTGTCCAGGTAGGCGGTCTTCTCCTTGGTTTCTGCAGTATCAAGTTCCTGAACCTTCGTGGATTTTTCTTCCAAACTCAGACTCTCATCAGCCATCAGGTCAACCATCTTGTTCGTCTGCTCAACCGAGGCGTTCAACGCGTCAGCGAGCTTGTCGTCCTCAGTCTTGCCTGCGGCTTCCTGCATGAGCGAAGTGAACTCGCCGAGCGTGGATTTGAAACCTTCGGTATCACCGGACACCATTTTGGTGCCGGCAGCTTCCATCTTTTCTTTCAAGCCCTTTTCTTTGGCTTGATCATTGATGTACGTGCAGGTCTCCTCGGTGGACATCTTGGAGGACCCGCAGCCGGTCATGACTGTGGCTGCCAGCGTGAGTACCGCTGCGGTTGCTGCAATCTTCTTGAACATCGGTTTTCCTTGCGTAGTGATGATGGTGAGCGATGCCGATGCCATGACGGCATTGACTCTCATGCGTTACTCTACACAATGCAGTTATTAGTGACAGCGATCAGATGCTTGTCTTACGAATTCAGGGGATGACTGTGCTGAATACGGACGGCAGAAGCAAAGCAATCATCTTGCCTCGGGGCCACGGTGTGATGCGCCGCGAAAGTAGGGAATTGCTGATCGCTGTTTAGCGACTCTTGTATGGGTATGAGGCACACGCGATGTTGATCCAATTGGCTCCCGGTGCGGGCCAACACGCATAATTAAAACTATGAGCACTGAACCTGTCAGCATCGATCCAATGGGCACCTCAGCACTGGGGAGTACAGAAGACCCCGCATGGATCCGGATGCAGATGATGCTCGGCTATGACGGTGCAGCCTATAGTGGCTGGGCCCGGCAGCCCAATGTCATCGGCGTTCAGCAGTTAGTCGAAGAAGCATTGGAAATGCTGGTGCGTCGCCGTGTGCGTGTTGTAGTCGCAGGACGCACCGACGCAGGAGTCCATGCGCGCCGGCAGGTAGTCCACTTCGACCTCACCCAAGCTGAATACGACGGCCTGCCGCGCAAGGCATCACTGGAACCAGGTCCAGCACTGGTACGCCGTATCAACGGCATTCTCGGCCGCCAGGATGGCGCTGTATGGGTCCATGAAGCGCAACGCGCTCCCGAAGGATTCGACGCCCGATTCTCTGCACTGGCTCGCCGCTACTCGTATCGCATTGCCGATGGGCAGCACCGCTGGGATCCGCTGACGCGACACCTGACGACATGGCACCGTGAAGAACTCGATGTCGAAGCCATGAACCGCGAGGCGCAGACAGTGCTCGGCCGACATGACTTCCTGACCTACTGCAAGCCCCGCCCGCATGCGACAACGATTCGTACATTGCAGGAGTTCAGCTTCACCCGCGGCGAGGATGGGCTGATCCTCGCTCACCTCAAAGCCGACGCCTTTTGCCACAATATGGTCCGAGCTCTCATCGGCGCAGCCATGATGGTGGGGGATGGGCGCGAACAGCCAGGATTCTTGGCCACCCGCTTGGAGCAAATGGTCCGGGACTCCAAGACCAAGCTCTCGCATCCGCGAGCCCTGGTACTTGAAGAGGTCTACTATCCCGAAGCCGATGAGCTGGCTGCCCGAGCGCTGCAGACCCGAGCCCTGCGCAGTGAAGATGAAGTCGAAGAGCCATCCACAGAAGGCTGAACAGCCGATAATCCCCGGGATCTTAAGGGTGTTGTTGCTCACGACGCTGATGCTTTTTTGGCCGGAAACACTTTAATCCGCTAAACTTTTATGAGTTGTGTATGTCCACGTTCGACACTACACGCCCAAGCGTGACGGCTTAGTTGCATAGTCGCTGGTCTGCTGGGTGTGCGAACACTATATGGACGGCCGGTTATCATCAGTCCTCACCTGACGTACTGGTCTAAACACAAGAACAACACGACAGTGCCTGTCACTGGGGGATCTCACCGCCTTCAGCCAAGCGACTGTTTGACCAGAAACGAATCAACGTAAGGCAATTACTGTGCGTACGTACACCCCAAAGCCGGCTGACCAGACTCGTCAGTGGTATGTCATTGACGCCACCGATGTAGTACTCGGCCGTCTCGCCGTCCAGGCCGCAACCCTGCTGCGCGGCAAGCACAAGCCAACCTTCGCTGCACACATGGACATGGGCGACCATGTCATCATCATCAATGCAGAAAAGGTTGCACTGACCGGTAAGAAGCTTGAGAACAAGCGCGCTTACCGCCACTCCGGTTTCCCAGGTGGCCTGAAGAGCATCAACTATGCAGACCTGCTGGAGAAGAACCCAGTTCTGGCTGTTGAGAAGGCTATCAAGGGCATGCTGCCAAAGAACAAGCTGTCTGCTGCTCAGCTCTCGAAGCTGAAGGTATACCGCGGCGCAGAGCACCCACACGCTGCTCAGTCGCCAAAGGCACTGGAAATCACCCAGGTCGCTCAGTAGTCCTGGCCCCGAGAAGAAATACTTAATAGGAGATTATCGTGGCTCAGAACGCTGAAGAAACCACTGAATTCGAAGGCGAGACCCCTTCGACCTACACCACCGAGACCTCTGCTTCGGCTGCAGTTGCTGAAACCGAACGTGCTCCACTGACCGTTCCAGGTGCAGCAGTTGGCCGTCGCAAGCAGGCTATCGCCCGCGTTCGCCTGGTACCAGGCTCCGGCAAGTGGACCGTAAACGGTCGCGAGCTGGACAACTTCTTCCCAAACAAGCTGCACCAGCAGGATGTTAACGAGCCATTCAAGGTTCTGGGTCTGGAAGGCGCATACGACGTTATCGCACGCATCAACGGCGGCGGCATCTCCGGTCAGGCTGGCGCACTGCGCCTGGGCATCGCCCGTGCACTGAACGAGATCGACCGCGACGCTAACCGCGCCACCCTGAAGAAGGCCGGTTACCTGACCCGTGACGCACGCGTCATCGAGCGTAAGAAGGCTGGTCTGAAGAAGGCACGTAAGGCTTCGCAGTTCTCGAAGCGCTAAACCTTACTTCAAGGTCTTTTCCGAAGGCTCCGACTCCCCGCAAGGGAAGTTGGGGCCTTCGGCCTTTAATCTCGCCATCCTTGAGGGCCGTATTAATCTTTTCTCATTCCATACCTGTCGCATCGCTTCAACGAGGATAAATCGAAGTAGAGGGCATATGATTGGAAACGATGGCAAGATTATTTGGGACCGATGGGGTCCGAGGAAAAGCAAACGAACTGTTAACTCCCGAGTTAGCGCTGGAACTGGCGCAGGCAGCCTCCGTGGTGCTGGGCTTGAGCCAGCCAGAAGACGGGCACAAGCCTGTTGCAGTGGTGGCAAAAGACCCGCGCATCAGCGGCGACTTCCTGTCCGCGGCAATCGAGGCCGGCCTGGCCGCCTCGGGTGTGGACGTCATGGACGCCGGCACGCTGCCTACTCCCGCAGCAGCCTTCTTGGTAGGAGACCTGGACGCCGACTTCGGTGTCATGATCTCAGCGTCGCACAACGCCGCTCCAGATAACGGCATCAAGTTCTTGGCTCGCGGTGGCAAGAAGCTTGATGACTCGCTGGAAGACGCGATCGAAGCGTGCCTGAAGATGCCAAAGCCTCGTCCCACCGGTGGCGAAGTCGGCCGCGTTGCACGTTTTGCCGACGCCGAAGACCGCTACATCATGCACCTGCTCCAGGCGCTGCCAAACCGCATCGACGGTTTGAAGGTCGTCTTGGACTGCGCACACGGCGCCGCTTCGGGCTGCTCCCCGGAAGTATTCAAGGCTGCCGGCGCTGAAGTTATCGTCATTGGCGCAGACCCGGATGGCATCAACATCAATGACGGCTATGGCTCCACCCACCTGGAGAAGCTGCAGGCTGCTGTGCTGGAGCACAAGGCAGATCTGGGCATCGCCCACGACGGCGACGCTGACCGCTGCCTGGCAGTGGACCATGAGGGTTCCGTCGTTGACGGCGACCAGATCATGGCCATCATGGCACTGGACATGAAGGACCGCGGCGAGCTGAAGGACAACACCCTCGTTGCCACGGTGATGAGCAACCTCGGATTGAAGCTGGCCATGGAAGCTGCAGGGATCACCCTGAAGCAGACCGGCGTCGGGGACCGCTACGTTCTTGAGGGAATGCACGAAGGAAACTACTCGCTTGGCGGCGAGCAGTCAGGCCACGTGATCTTCTCCGAGCACGCAACCACCGGCGACGGCGTATTGACCGGTCTGATGATCGCCGCACGCGTGAAGGCTACCGGCAAGTCCCTGAAGGAACTGGCTTCGGTGCTTACCGTTCTGCCACAGGTCCTGATCAACGTGCGAGGCGTCGACAAGGCTGCAGCACCTGAGTCCGAGCCGCTGCAGCGCGATGTTGCTGCCGCCGAAGCCCGCCTGGGATCCACGGGACGTGTGCTACTGCGCCCCTCGGGCACCGAGCCTGTTGTCCGCGTGATGGTTGAAGCAGCTACGCATGACCAGGCACAGGCAGAGGCCGAGACCCTCGCCGCTTCGGTCAAGGAATACCTTTCCCTGTAGTTCAGCTGACGTTCAGCAACTAATACGTAAATATCGAGAAAACTCACACCCCCGTACAGTGTTCTGCACACGAACACCCTACGGGGGTGTGGCATGCTAACTAGTAGAAACAGACATCGGTTCGTGTTCTCGGAGAGAAGGACTTTCGTGACTCTACGCATCAGCGTGATCGGCACCGGCTACCTCGGTGCAACCCATGCCGCCTGCATGGCAGAACTGGGCTATGAAGTCATTGGCGTCGATGTAGACAAGGCCAAGCTGGAATCACTGGCAGCAGGAATCCTGCCGTTCCATGAACCAGGCCTGCCGGAACTGCTGCGCAAGAACGTAGCCTCCGGACGCCTCCGCTTCACTGACGACTACAAAGACGTAGCCGCCAATGCAGATATCCACTTCATCACCGTTGGCACCCCGCAGCGTGCGGACTCGCAGTCCGCTGACATGTCGTACGTCGACGGTGCCGTCGACTCGCTGCTTGAACACATCACTGGCGATGCGTTGATTGTCGGCAAGTCGACCGTGCCCGTGGGCACCGCACGCCGGCTGAGCGAAAAGATTGCCCAGGACGCCAAGCCGGGAAGCAACATCGCCATTGCCTGGAACCCCGAATTCCTGCGCGAGGGATTCGCGGTGAAGGATACGTTGCGTCCCGATCGCCTGGTCTATGGCCTCGAAGACGGACGCGGACTGGAACTGTTGCGTGAAGTCTACGCATCGGTGCTGGCACAAGATGTCCCTGAAATCGTCACTGACCTTGAGACCGCGGAGCTGGTGAAGGTCGCAGCCAATGCTTTCCTTGCCACCAAGATTTCCTTTATCAACGCCTTCGCTGAGGTCACCGAGACGGTGGGCGGCAACATCAAGACCCTGGCTGACGCTATCGGCCACGATAAGCGCATTGGACGCCAGTTCCTGAACGCTGGAGTGGGCTTTGGCGGCGGATGCCTGCCGAAGGACATCCGGGCCCTCCAGGCGCGCGTGAGCGAGCTGGGGTTGACCCAGACCATGGGCTTCCTCGGCGAGGTGGACCAGATCAACCTGCGCCGCCGAGACCGTGTCGTTTCCCTGGCCTCCAACATGCTGGGCAACGAACTGGCCGGCAAGCACATCTGCGTGCTCGGCGTGACCTTCAAGCCCAACAGCGATGACGTGCGCGATTCGCCAGCGCTGGACATCGCCGTGCGACTGTACAACGCAGGCGCCGAAGTCTCGGTCTACGACCCAGAAGGAAATGCCAACGCAGCAGGACGCTTCCCACGCCTGAACTACGTGGACTCGCATCAGGAAGCTGCCCGCAACGCGGACCTGACCCTGGTGCTGACCGAATGGCAGGAATTCCGCGACCTGGATCCAAACGAGCTCGGCGAAGTTGTCGCATCCAAGATGCTCATCGATGGCCGCAACGTGCTGGACCGGCCGGCCTGGCGCGAGCAGGGCTGGGTCATGACCGGCCCGGGGGAGTACTTCGAGCTCAATAGCAATAACGCTGCGACGGGATCGGTACCGGTTCAGCAGTAGCACCCCTTGAATAGCAAAAATGCGGTTGTCGTCGACAACCGCATTTTTTGCGTTTTAGCTCAGATGCTTAGAACCCGAAGTGCTTCATGACCTTTGGCAGGTTATCGATCAGGCGAGAAGCGCTGACTGTGCCATCTTCGGCAGCCACTCGGCCAAGGTGGCCATGGATAATGGCAGCGCAGGCAGCGAGTTCCATGATGCGACGGTTAGGCACAGTGCGCAGGCCCTGGGTGCCCGTCAGCGAGTTGTCCGAGAGCAGGTAGCCAAGAATGCCCGTGAGGACATCGCCGCTACCGGCAGTAGCCAGCTGAGGAGCTGAGTGGGAAACCACTAGGCTGGTGCCGTTAGGTGCCACGATGTAAGAGGTGGGGCCTTTCAGGAGCACCACAGCGTTGTATGCCAGAGCAGCCCAGCGGGTCCACCGGATCGGATCCTGCTCAATTTCATCAGGGGTGACCTTGACGCCTGCTCGGCCCAGAAGCATGCGCAATTCCTTGGAATGCGGGGTGAGCACACGGGGCTGCTCGCTGGGACCAGTAGGGACAACTTCAAGACCTGAAGCATCAATGACCGCTGGCTGGCGGCTGGCGAAGACTTCCGCGATAACACCGGTTGGTGGAGTGCGTCCATCAAGGCCAGGACCTATAGCCCAGGCCGAAATCTTGGCTCCCTTGCCGTGCAGGTGGCGACGTGAGGAAGACAATGCTTCCTTGATCTGCTCATCATCCAGAGGGACGGACTCAGGCACAGAAGCGGCGACCAGCGGCCGAACTGATTCAGGCATATGGGTGCGAAGCAGGCCAACGCCGCAGTTCACGGCAGCCTTGGCGGTTAGCTGAGCTGCGCCAGGGTAGAGGTCAGAACCGGCGATGAGGCCCAAGACGCCACGCTGGTACTTGTGCCGTCCGGCATCACGCCATGAACGGTGCTGGTTCAGAAGTTCCAGCGCCGCAGCTTCATCAACCAACTGGGTCTCCGGCGTTACGGAGGAAAAATCGAAGTCGAGATCTGCCACGGTGATGTCACCGGTCACCAGAGGAGCATCAATGGTCAACAGGCCGGACTTCATGGCTCCGAAGGTCACCGTGCGCTCGGCACGCAGAACGTTGTCTTCAGCGACACCGGTTTCAGGGTTCAGACCCGATGGGACGTCGCACGCGAGAACACGGGCGTTCGCGGGAAGGGAAGGCAGCGGGGAACCGGCGCGGTAGCCCAGGCCGTAAAGGGCATCGATGATCAGCGAAGCATTGGCGAGTTCGCCCTGGCCGTCAGAAAAATCAGTGAGGGTTCCGCCGGCGCTCTGGTAGGCAGAGGCCGCTTCGACATGAACCTGCTCTGCGTACTGCAATGCCAGCGTGGAGATCCCCTGCTCTTGCAGCTGGGCTAGCGCATATAGGCCATCCCCGCCGTTATTGCCGGGTCCGATGAGGGCGATAACAAAGGCAGGTTCCGTGCCCGGTTTGTCAGCCAACATGGCGACGGCCGTTGAAGCCAATTCTGCGGCGGCTTGCTTCATCAAGCTCGCTTCGCCACGCTTGGAAATCTCCTGGGACTCAACCGCACGAATCTGCGCAACACTGTAGACAGAGATCATAAATCAAACAATACTCAACCCTGAGCTGTGATGTCCTATTTAGGAACAAAAGTGTCGATAATTATTCGCACGAAGAGGATCCTTGACTAACGATACAGACGCTCTGCATGCCATTGCGGTCTCTATCGACATTGATGGCGCGCATGCTTTTGGAGGCCAGGCGTCTGGGCTCTTTCACGGGAACGGATTTCTACCGGTTCAGTGTTTGGGTGTAGCCGCAATGCTTATCTATCCGACGCTTTCAACAAGTTGAAGACAGTAATTGACCACTGACAGTTGTACAGTGTAAATTGTTCAATGTAATTTGCGGTGCGAAATCATGACAATTTGGAAAGTTAGGTGACTATGAAACACGGCAATCTCAACCCGGAGTATGTTCCGGCGCAACATGCTCAAAAAGAATTAGGCATCAATCGTCGAGCCTGCGATGCGCTGGTTCGCAGTGGTGTACTGGGGAAAACTGCGGGAGGTATCAGCGTGCAAGATATTAAACTCTTAGCCACATGGAAAAGTCAGAAAGTCTTTACCACTGGCAAGGCGAATATTGACTTCCAATCGCTTTTTGCACTTGCTGTGCCGCTGACCGATCCGAAGCTTGACATCGGATTGGGGCTTTCTGCATCCAACGGACTTTCGGAAGCGCGTGATCAGTTGGCTAAGCAAGGGATTTCAATAGTCCCCGGTCAATTGATCACTGGCTGGTGGTCTTGCGGTCTTGAATACGTGGACTTGCTCGTAAAGGGACGATATCCAATTTTGGGTGTAACTGGAGGTTTTGTGGTTTCTGGCGGCTGGGTGGAAGCGCTGGCAGCAACTAGTGACTATCGACAGCGACGAGCATTTCTTGTAACGGAAATGACAGCTGAGGAACTTGCGAACTTCCGTGGCCATGTTCCAGAGATGAACCAGTCTGGGATCTACGTGGCCTAGCTGGTAATAGAGGCGGTGTTGGGGGTGAAGGCTCCCAATACCGCCTCGTTTTACGTGGTGACTTGCCCGATTCTAAGTGTTGGCTGAGCTTCGAGTAATTGACAGGAGTTCGGCCGCGGCGCAAGGAGAACCTTAACAGCTGGTGGTGTCACTAATTAGCGTTCAGCAACAACCATGGCGATAGCCATATCACCGTCATGAGACATGGTCAGATGCCATGAAGTGATCCCACGTAATTCACTAGCTTGAGCGACTGATCCGGTGTTGTGGATTTGAGGATCTCCGGCCTCATCTTTACGGATGGTGCAGTCCTGCCAGTTCATACCCACCGGTCCGCCCAAAGCTTTGGCGATGGCTTCCTTGGCAGCAAAGCGTGCAGCTAGTGAGCGAAGAGGAAGGTCACGTTCTTCCGGTGTGAAGAGTCGTTCGCGCAGGCGCGGTGTCTTTTCGAGTTGTCGGCCAAAGCGTGGCACGTCAACAATGTCTACCCCAATACCTGCAATCATGCTGTCCAGTTTATCCAGTGCATCACGGGCATAAAAATTACGGGGTGTCTGTCGCAGGAAACTGTCGCAAAAAGTACCAGAGCCTAGAGCCGCCCAATTTTTAGTAGAGATAATTTCTAGCAAGAAATACAGCAGGTTAAACCAGTAGCGGGGTTCCACGTTGCCATTTGGCAGCATGGAACCCCGCGGGTGGGTGCAGGTGCTACTTCTTGGAGGTAGCCTGCGCAATCAAGGAACTAACCTGTGCAAAGAGCGGGTGCTCTGACTCCAGACCGGTGATCGAGGCGGTAGCCTCATCCGGAGTCTGAGAGTCCAGGATCTCGTGCAGGGTCACTGCCTCAGCGTCATCCGGTGCGTTGAACTGCAGAGCCGCAGCGATAGCCTGCGACAAAGCGGCAACTGGCATGCCACGCTCGGCAAGGTCAGCAGCTGGTCCGATGAACCGTTCGTGGCGGCTGAGCTTACGCATTGGGGCACGGCCAACACGGCCCACTGTGTCTGGCAGATGCGGGTTGGTGAAGCGGGTCAGGATCTTCTGTACATAAGCTTCCTGTACCTCTGGGTCCAGACCGTGCTTGGCAACCAGCAGTGCCTTGGTCTCTTGCAGTACGGCGTTGACCTTCTGGGAGATCTGTTCGTCAGCCATGACGTCAGCGATCTTCTCAACACCTGCTGCAGCACCAAAGTACGCTGCGCTAGCGTGTCCGGTGTTCACGGTGAATAGCTTGCGCTCAATGTAGGGTGCAAGGTCATCAACAAAGGTGGCACCTGGAATGACCGGCTCCGCCCCGTTGAATGGTGTGCGGTCAATGACCCACTCGTAGAAGGTCTCCACGGTGACATCCAGATTGGCACCGGCTGCTTGGGCCGGGACGATGCGGTCCACTGCGGTATTGGCAAAGGTGGCACGCACAGCCAGATCATGCTCGGAACCTTCCCATGCGGACTGGATTTCCTGCTGCAGGATGTCCGTGGCGTTGATGGCGTTTTCACACGCCATCACGTGCAGCGGAGCCAGGCTAGGCGAGCGCTGGGCCAGCCCCTGCGCGATGGCCGGCGCAACGAACTTCAGGATGTGCGGGCCGACCGCGGTGGTCACCAGGTCAGCGGTGGCAATCTGCTCGATGAGCTCGGCCTGCTGGGTGCCGGAGTTCAAGGCGCTGAAGCCGGTGACGACCTTGTCCTGTCCTTCCTGGCCGACCTCGTGCACGGTGTAGCTGTCGGCCGCCGCGAGGCTATCGATCAGCTCTGCTGCGACGTCGGCGAAGACGATGTCATAACCGGCTTCGTGCAGCAGTAAGCCGACAAATCCTCGGCCGATGTTTCCCGCTCCAAAATGTACGGCTTTCACTTAGTGTTGACCTTTCCGAATAGATCAAGGATTTCCTGTACGGAGGTGGCCTGCTCCAACTGGGCGACCTGTTCCTTGTTGGTGAAGATCTTGGCAATGGAAGCCAGGATCTTCAGATGTTCATTGTTCAGGCCCGCGACGCCCACAACAAACTTCACGTCCTTGCCGCCCCAGTCGATACCTTCCGGGTAGCGGACAACGGCAACAGCCGAGTGGTTGATGTGTTCTTTGGCGTCATTGGTGCCGTGGGGGATAGCCAAGAAGTTGCCCATGTACGTGGATACCGAAGTCTCACGTTCGTGCATGGCCTTCACGTAGTCTGCATCGACGGAGCCGCGCTGCATCAGCAGCTGGCCGACTTCCTCGATGGCCGAGTCGCGTTCGGTGGCAGTACCAGCGAGGATAACGCCGTCAGACTTGAGGATCTCGTTGCCTGGCTGCGCTTCATCAGCCGCGGCTTCAGAAGGCTCGTCAGCGGTCGCGGCCGTTGCTGTGGCTGCTGCGGCCGGAGCTGCTGCCGCGGTGCCAGCGTCAGCAGGCTCATCGGCGCCGCCGTTGCTCTTGCGGACCAGCTCAACGATCTCGTCATAGCGTGGGCTATTCATGAAGTTGTCCACCGAGACGTGCGTGGCGCTTTCAGTCTTCGGCTTCGCGCGGTCGGTGAGATCCTGGTGGGTCACCACGATGTCGTAGGTGTCCGTCAGGTTGGCGATGGCCGAGTTGGTGACCTTGACGTCGCCAAAGCCCGCATCCTTGATCTTGTTGCGCAGTACCGAGGCGCCCATGGCGCTGGAACCCATGCCTGCATCGCAGGCGAAGACAACATTGCGGATTGGGCCGGAGGCTGCACCAGCTGAAACCAACGAGGAAGCTACGGAGCTCTTCTTGCCCTTCATGGCTTCCATCTTCGAGGTGGCTTCGCCCAGCTCATCGCCATCGGAGGCCTTGCTGAACTTCAAGATGAGTGCCGCGACGACGAAGGAAACGATGGCTGCGAAGAGCACCGAGAGCGTGACGCCGAGGTAGCTGTCCTTGGATGCTGCCGCGTAGACAGCCAGGATACTGCCCGGGGCTGCCGGGGAGCGAAGACCGGCACCGGTGACGACCAGGGTGAACACGCCGGCCATGCCGCCGAGGATTGGTGCAAGAACGATCACTGGCTTCATCAGCACGTATGGGAAGTAGATTTCGTGGATACCGCCGACAAACTGGATCAGCGCGGCGCCCGGTGCCGAAGCGCGGGCCATGCCGCGGCCGAAGACAGTGTAGGCCAGCAACAGCCCAAGACCTGGGCCAGGGTTGGATTCCAGCAGGAACAGCATGGACTTGCCAGCGTTCAGGGATTCCTCGGTGCCCAGCGGGGTGAGGATGCCGTGGTTGATGGCGTTGTTCAAGAACAGGATCTTGGCTGGCTCAATCAAGATGCTGGTCAGTGGCAGCAGGCCGTGCTGGACCAGGAAGTCCACGGCTGCTGCAGCGCCCTGGCTGAAGGCCTTCACTGCCGGGCCGACTATCAGCATGCCCAGGATGGCCATGATGGCGGCGAGGATACCGGCGGAGAAGTTGTTCACCAGCATTTCGAAGCCAGGCTTGATGCGGCCTTCCCATAGTGCATCCAGCTTCTTCATGACCCATGCGGCCAGTGGGCCCATGATCATGGCGCCGATGAACATCGGGATATCGGTACCTACGATCACGCCCATGGTCGCTGCGGCGCCAACAACGCCACCGCGCAAACCATAGATGGCATGTCCACCGGTGTAGCCGATCAGCAATGGCAGCAGGAAGGTGATCATTGGATCTACCAGCAACGCCAGCTTTTCGTTTGGCAGGAAGCCATCCGGGATGAACAGGGCTGTAATCAGTCCCCAGGCGATGAACGCGCCGATGTTCGGCATGATCATGCCCGAGAGGAAGGTGCCAAACTTTTGGACACCGACTCTCAAGCCGGCGCGTGGTTTTTCAACCGTTTCTGTTTCCATGACTAATCCTAAGAATTCGCCCGGGGGCGGGTAGTAGATCTGGAGATTATGAGTGGCCGTGGCACTTCGAGGCTATCCGGAGGCAGAGATCCTGTGAAGCCATTCCAAGAACAGCTTGAGTTCCGAGCTGGATAGCTCATTGGAGCTGGAAGACTGCAACGCCGCGTTCAAGGCGATCGCGGCAACCACGACGGAGGACTGGTTGGTGGGTTCGGAGAATTGGGCGTGGGCTTCATCATTGAACACTGCCTGGATCATGGAGTCCCGCGTCATCGTGGACAACTCCAAATTGCGTCGGTCGGCTGACTCGGCGATGAGCATCAAGGTCACTCCGACGTTGGCGGCCATGATGCTGCGTGCCGCTTCGTGGGGTGGGACCTTCAACTGTCCGGCTATGGCTGCACGGTTCAACCGTTCCGCCACCAGCTGTTCGGCTTCCGCGATGATTGCCGGACGGCTCTCGGGGCGGATGTTGCCAAACAGGACCAAATAAAGATGTGTTTTATCAAGGCCAAACTGCACGTGGCCATCCCAGAGGCGTCGGATGTCTTCGATGGGATTGGAATCCAGATCGATGGCTCGTTCGCCTGCCAGGTACTCTTCGAATCCTGCGGTGACTACTGCATTGAACAGTCCTTCCTTATCTCCGAAGTGGTGGTAGAGAGTTGGTGCGGTTACACCGGCGAGTTTTGTGATTTGCCGAGTCGACACCGGTTCACTGCCTGCATTCGCCAGCAACTCGGTAGCTGCGCGCAAAAGGCGAGTTTTCGGAGGCAACTGGTCATTGGAACTCATACGCGTTACCCTACCACTTATAGCGCTGTTATATGAAGTGAATCACAGGAGCGCTCACGTGCCAAGTAGCCACCGCGTGGCTCACGGCCGGGATGTCTTTGAAAATCCGCTAAGAATCAGAGGAAAATGATGATTGAACGTACCGCCACCATCGGCAGCCGAGTCGGTTTGCACGCACGCCCTGCCGCGATCTTCGCAGAGGCTGCCAGCGAATATGATTTCGAGATCACCCTCGCGCGTGAAGGCGAGCCAGCAGACGACGCAGGAGACGCCAGCAGCATCCTGACGCTGATGGGTTTGGGAGCCGAGCATGGGGAAGCAGTGGTGTTGCGCAGCGAAGATGCCGGTGCCGCAGAAGCACTCGAAGCCTTGGCGGCAGTTCTCGAAACTGACCACGACGCCAGCTAGGGATAGCGCTTCAAGTTTCTTGGGTTAACAGCTAAAGGGCCACACCAAAAAATGGTGTGGCCCTTTAGCGTGGGTCGTGCGTGGATTACTCCACGGTCACCGACTTAGCCAGGTTGCGTGGCTGGTCAACGTCGTAGCCCTTGGCTGAAGCCAGCTCGCAAGCGAACAGCTGCAGCGGAACGGTGGTCAGCAGCGGCATCAGCAGGGTTGGGGTCTCCGGTACGTAGAAGACGAACTCTGCGTATGCGCGTACGTCCTCATCGCCGGACTCCGCGATAACCAAGGTGTTTGCACCACGGGCGCGAACTTCCTGGATGTTGGAGACAACCTTCGAGTGCAGGGAGTCGCGGCCACGTGGGGAAGGAACCACCACGAAGACCGGCTGGTCCTGCTCGATGAGTGCGATCGGACCGTGCTTGAGCTCGCCGGCGGCGAAGCCTTCCGCGTGGATGTAGGCGATTTCCTTGAGCTTCAAGGCGCCTTCCATTGCTACCGGGTAGCCAACGTGGCGACCCAGGAACAGCACCGATGGAACCTGGGCCATCTTGCGTGCAACAGCCTTGATCTCTTCGCCGCGGTCCAGGATGTCCTGGATCTTGGCTGGGATCTTGCCGAGGTCAGCAAGGATGTCCTTGATCTGGCCCTGGAACAGGTTGCCGCGCAGCTGTGCCAGGTACAGGCCCAGCAAGTAGGTCGCGGTGATCTGAGCCAGGAAGGCCTTGGTGGATGCCACAGCGATTTCCGGGCCAGCGTGGGTGTACAGCACTGCGTCGGATTCGCGCGGGATGGTGGACCCGTTGGTGTTGCAGATGGACAGGGTCTTGGCGCCCTGTTCCTTGGCGTAGCGAACAGCCATCAAGGTGTCCATGGTCTCGCCGGACTGGGAGATGGAAACAATCAGGGTGTTCGAATCAACGATTGGTTCGCGGTAGCGGAACTCGTGGGAGAGCTCAACCTCAACCGGGATGCGGCACCAGGACTCGATAGCGTACTTGGCAACGGTGCCGGCGTAAGCGCTGGTACCGCAAGCAAGAACAACAATCTTGTTGACCTGTGCCAGCTCATCAGGGGTGATGCGAAGTTCATCAAGGGTCAGGCGGCCGTTAGCGTCCGAGCGACCCAGTAGGGTGTCGGCCACAGCAGCTGGCTGGTCAAAGATTTCCTTCTCCATGAAGGAAGCGAAACCGCCCTTTTCAGCGCTGGCTGCATCCCAGTCAACGGTGAATTCCTTGCCCTCGGCAGGGGTGCCATTGAAGTCGATGATCGAGTGGCTATCTGGGGTAATGGTGACAATCTGGTCCTGGCCCAGTTCCACGGCACGACGGGTGAAGTCGATGAAGCCGGAAACGTCGGAACCGAGGAAGTTCTCACCATCGCCCAAACCGAGAACCAGTGGCGAGTTGCGGCGGGCAGCCACAACAACACCTGGGTGGTCCTGGTGGACAGCCAACAGGGTGAAAGCACCCTCAAGACGCTGAACGGCCAACTGCATGGCACGAGTCAGATCGCCTTCGGCTTGGGTGGTGTAGATCTTACCCAGCAAAGCGGCTGCAACTTCGGTGTCGGTTTCCGAGAGGAAAGTGACGCCTTCAGCCAGCAGCTCGGCCTTGATACCGGCAAAGTTCTCAATAATTCCGTTGTGGATCATGGCAAGCTTGCCACCATCGGCTAGGTGTGGGTGGGCGTTGCCATCACTCGGCCCACCGTGGGTTGCCCAACGGGTGTGTCCAATGCCAGTCATCGACTTGGGCAGTGGAGCTTCAGCAATTTCATTCTCCAAGTTGGCCAGCTTGCCGGCCTTCTTGCGAGAGTGAATAGCGCCATCGGCAACAACTGCGACACCAGCCGAGTCGTAACCGCGGTATTCCAACCGGCGCAAACCTTCAATCAGAACGTCGAGGGCACCGTGGTCGGCAACTCGGCTCGAGGTTCCTGCATATCCAACAATTCCGCACATGCGTAAAATCCTACCGGTTGAAACCCCAACGACGGGAACAATCGTGTTTCAGCCCTCAAAATTCGGTGTGCAGTGGCTCACTTTATCGACATGGAAATCAAGGCGGATAATAAGAGCGGAAACCGGTTAATTGGGATGTGGAGCATATTCTTGGCAGAATTTGACCTCGTGGAACCACACGGAACACTTGAAACACCCATCTCGCCTTTTGTTGATCTTGAGCGCGAGACCTGGGCCCGGCTCTCCGATCAAATGGAACAGCCGCTGAACATCTCTGACATTGAACGGCTTCGTGGCCTAGGTGATGAACTGGATCTCCAAGAGGTCCGGGACGTCTACCTGCCACTGAGCCGCCTGCTGTATCTCTACGTCGAAGGCGCCGGAGCGACACACCAGGCAACCACCACTTTCCTCGGTGAGCAGACCACCCGCACCCCATTTGTCATCGGTGTGGCAGGTTCTGTTGCCGTCGGCAAATCAACCACCGCCCGCGTGCTGCAGGAAATGCTGCGCCGCTGGCCGCAGACTCCTGACGTTCAGCTCATTACCACTGACGGTTTCCTGTACCCGAATGCCGAGCTTGAGCGACGCGGCATCATGCACCGCAAGGGCTTCCCGGAATCCTATGACCGCCGTGCACTGTTGCGCTTCGTCTCATCGGTGAAGTCGGGCGTGCCGGAAGTGAGTACCCCGGTGTATTCGCACCTTACTTATGACATTGTTCCGGGGGAGCGCAACGTGGTGCGCAGCCCGCAGGTGCTCATCGTCGAGGGCCTGAATGTCCTGCAGCCAGCGCGGACCCGTTCCGATGGAACTGTTGGCCTGGCACTGAGCGACTTCTTCGATTTCTCGGTTTATGTTGATGCACGTACCAGCGACATTGAAGAGTGGTACATCAATCGATTCATGCGTTTGCGCTCCGGCGCCTTCGCGGATCCGGCCAGCTACTTCCACCGTTACTCGCAATTGACGGATGAAGAGGCACGTGAAACGGCTCACGGCATCTGGAAGCGGATCAACGAACCGAATCTGAAAGAAAACGTGTTGCCAACCCGTGGCCGCGCCCAGCTGGTTCTGCGGAAATCCGCTGATCACTCGGTGCGACGTATGCTCCTGCGAAAGATTTAACCTGAAGTTGAAGGTTCATAAAGTGTCGAACAGAAGAACGTAATCTGGGAGTTTCCCGAAATTATCGATTTCATCTGGGGATTCACACTTGATCCTGTGCTTAGCCTGTGTATGCTACAAGCATGCTTAAAGGTTTCCGCGATTTTATTATGAAGGGCAACGTTGTCGATCTGGCCGTTGCTGTTGTGATCGGTGCTGCCTTCGGCGCCGTAGTTACCGCTCTTGTTGACAACATCTTGATGCCACTGATCGCTGCATTGGTGGGTTCCCCGAACTTCGACAGCTTCCTGCTGCTGAACATCAACGGCGTAGACATCAAGTTCGGTGTGTTCCTGACCGCCCTTGTTAACTTCCTGCTCATTGCTGCAGCTGTTTACTTCGCACTGGTACTGCCAATGCAGAAGCTGAACGAAAACCTTGCAGCTCGCCGTGGCCTGACCGAGGAAGAAGCTGCAGAAGAGCCAGACCCACAGCTGGCACTGCTGGAGCAGATCCGCGACGAACTGAAGAACCTGCGCTAGACGCACAAACTAAACCGTTCCTAAAGGGGGGCGGACCACTACATCGCAAGATGTTCTGGTCCGCCCCTTCTAGCTTTTAGCCACGGATGTGCTCTACTGCGCAGGTCGCAACACAGCAACGCAGAAGGAAAAGTGGGAAGATGAATAGGTGAACTCTGAAGCGCTTGAAGAAAGCAACGTGACAACCAGTACCAGCAGTGCACAGGCCAGCGGATTCGAACGGCGCGCAGTCATTGACCTGTCGGCCATCCGCAACAACGTCAAGCAGATCTCTGACGTCGTCGCCCCCGCTGCAGTCATGGCCGTCGTCAAAGCCGACGCATACGGCCACGGTGCGATCCCGGTAGCCAAAGCAGCAGTAGAAGGTGGCGCCAGCTGGCTCGGCTGTGCACATGTCACCGAAGCCCTGGCTCTGCGCGAAGCCGGGATCCAGACACCGATGCTTGCTTGGCTGCACACCGAAGACACCCCTTTTGAAGCTGCCGTTGATGCCAGCCTTGATCTTGGGGTTTCCGGATGGGAGCTGGAACGCGTAGCCGCCGCGGCTCGCTCCGTGCAGACGCCAGCACGTATTCATCTGAAGATTGATACCGGGCTGGGACGCAACGGTTCCACCATGGATGACTTCCCGGATCTGCTCAACCGAGCCAGCGCCTTCCAAGAAGAAGGCCTTTTGCGCGTCGTGGGCTTGTTCTCCCACCTAGCCGTAGCTGATGAACCAGAACGCCCTGAAACCGACGAGCAGCTGGATGTCTTCAGCAAAGCTATTGAATTGGTCGAAGCTGCCGGCTTCCATTTGGAAGTGCGGCACATCGCCAACACCCCAGCCATCCTTTCCCGCCCGGACGCACATCACGACATGGTTCGCCTAGGCCTGGGACTCTATGGCCTGAGCCCATTCGAAAACGAATCACCGGATAACTTCGGCCTTCGTCCGGCAATGAAGCTGGTGACCCGCATCGCGAACGTGAAGAAGGTGCATGCTGGCCAAGGTGTCTCCTACGGCTTGAACTACAAGACCGAACGCGAAACCTACTTGGGGCTCATTCCCTTGGGTTATGCCGATGGACTTCCACGCGTTGCTACCGGAGCACCGGTCACCGTCAACGGACGCAGCTACCCGGTACGCGGACGCATTGCCATGGACCAGTGCGTCATTGACCTCGGGCCCGAGATATCTCCAGAAGACTACCTGGGCGCAGAAGCCATCATCTTTGGCGAGGGCGGACAGTCCGTAAACACCTGGGCATACGCGGCCAACACCATCAACTACGAAGTGGTGACCAGGGTTTCCCCTCGCGTGCCGCGCCACTATGTTGAAGGAAGTTGGGGTGAAGCCGGTGAATGAGGCCGTCCAAGAATTTACCTGCCAGCTCACTGACCTGACGCAGACCGAAGCCCTGGGCGAAGCACTCGGGGAGCAGCTTCAAGCTGGAGATCTGGTGATCCTGACTGGTGCACTCGGCGCCGGGAAGACGACGCTGACCCAGTCGCTGGGTATCGGGCTCAACGTCCGCGAAGGAATCATTTCGCCTACCTTTGTGCTCGCACGCCAGCATCCATCACTGGCTGATGGACCTACCCTGATTCACGTTGATGCCTACCGTCTGAAAGAGCAGAACGACGTGGACACCCTTGACCTCGAATCGACGTTGGCTGAGTCAGTCACGGTAGTTGAGTGGGGGCTGGGCAAAGTAGAGCATCTCTCGGACTCGCGCCTGGAAATCACCTTGGACCGTGAAGTGAACACGGCAGCCGTCGAGAACCCGTGGGAAGAATCCGAAGAAGAATTGGATGAGCCCAGAGAATTCACTCTCAAAGCCATTGGGCCGCGATGGGATTCTGAAAACTTCGCTCAGCTGAAAGACAACTTGCGCTCTGCAATCAATGCACAGCCCACCGGAGAAAAGCATGCCTAACTACCTGTCCATCGACACCTCGGCCCACGCCTCGGTAGCACTGGTCGATTCCACGACTGGTTCAGTTATCGCCCAAAAGACCTCGCCCAAGGGCAATGACCAGACTGAAACTCTGGCATCCTATGTGCGAGATCTCCTGGCAGAAAACAACGAAGAAGGCCGGAACCTAACCGGCATCTTTGTTGGCGTTGGCCCGGGCCCATTCACCGGGCTTCGTGTAGGACTTGTCGCCTCGCGTACTTTCAGCTTCGTGTGGAACGTCCCCGTATACGGCGTGATGTCACTGCATGCGCTTGCCGAGCGTGTGCTTGCAACAGGCAACGTGCCTGAAGAATTCATTGTTGCCTCGGACGCGCGCCGCAAGGAAGTTTACTGGGCGCGCTATGACCAGGCAGGCCAGATCGTTGACGGTCCGCATGTAGCATCGGCGTCAACTCTGCCAGGGCTCCCGGTATACGGCGTTGGCGCTGGAATCTACGCAGAGCAGTTACGAGATGCTGGGGCTGAACCTCAAGAGGAGTCGTTCGACTGGATTGCAGACGCTGCGAATCTAGTGCAGCGTGGGATGCGCGATTTGGTGGCCGGCAAGGCCCTGTCCGACACAGCACCGCAGTATTTGCGTGAATCCGATGCCCAAGTCCCAGCGTTCATGAAGCAGGCCAAAGCATGAGCGTAGCTCTTCGCGAGATGACCGCCAGCGATATCCCTGCGGTTCACCAACTTGAGACTGAGCTCTTCCCTGAAGATGCGTGGCCTCTGGCTGCTTTCGAATCGGAACTGGCCCAGAGCGAAACCCGTAATTACTGGGTGTACGAAAACGATGGCAAAGTTGTTGGCTATGCAGGACTGTGTACCGTCTTGCCCATCAGCGATGTGCAGACCATTGCCATCAGCCCTGAATTCCAAGGTCAAGGGCTAGGCCGCAAGCTGCTGACGCTGCTTGTGGAGACTGCCAAAGAACGCAACGCATTGGATGTCATGCTTGAGGTCCGCTTTGATAATCCCACGGCTATTGGCCTGTACGAATCAATGGGATTCGTGACCATTCATCGCCGTGTGGGCTATTACAAGGGCGGCGTTGACGCGCTGATCATGAGACTGCAACTGGATGCCCAGCAGGGACAAGAGGAAGAAAACAAAGCATGAGCACCACCGAACCCATCGTTCTAGGCATTGAATCTTCATGCGATGAAACTGGCGTGGGCATTGTGCGCGGCAATAGCCTTTTGGCCAACGCTGTTTCCAGTTCCATGGACGAGCACGTACGCTTTGGCGGAGTGATCCCGGAGATTGCAGCCCGAGCACACCTCGAAGCTTTCGTTCCCACGCTGCAGTCGGCGTTGGATACGGCTGAACTGACGCTTGATGACATTGACGCTATTGCTGTGACCAGTGGCCCCGGGTTGGCTGGCGCACTGATGGTTGGCGTTTCAGCTGCCAAGGCTTTGGCTCTGGCTACCGGCAAGCCGCTGTACGGAATCAACCACCTTGTGGCCCACGTTGGCGTTGGCGTGCTTGAAGGCACTGTGCTGCCACCAACCTTTGGCGCCCTTTTGGTGTCTGGTGGCCACACCGAGATCCTGAAGGTCACCTCGCTGACCAATGATGTGCAGCTTTTGGGCTCCACCATTGATGATGCTGCCGGCGAAGCTTATGACAAGACTGCTCGCCTGCTGGGACTTGGATACCCCGGCGGGCCAGCCATCGACAAGGCTGCCAAGGACGGGGACCGCAAGGCCTTCCGCTTCCCGCGCGGATTGACCCTGCCTAAGTTTGTGGGCAGCGAGGAGAACCCTGGCAAGCATCGACATAACTTCTCCTTCTCCGGATTGAAGACCGCAGTGGCACGCTGCGTCGAGCACTTCGAAGCCATCGGGGAAGAAATTCCTGTCGCGGATATTGCCGCTTCCTTCCAAGAAGCTGTCGTTGATGTGATCACTTCTAAAGCGGTCCGAGCAATGCAAGAGCATGGCCTGAAGACGGTGCTTCTTGGCGGGGGAGTCGCAGCAAATACCCGGCTGAGAGAATTGCTCGCAGCCCGATGCGCTTCGGCAGGTATCGCCTTGGTTGTTCCACCATTCAGCCTGTGTACTGACAACGGCGGAATGGTGGCGGCCCTGGGTGCGCAGCTGGTTGCTGCTGGCGCTGCTCCATCCGGTTTGGACTTTGCGACGGACTCGTCGCAGCCGGTGACGAATATCGTTCTGAACTAGTCGTCTCGGATTCGCCTTTGGGTCCCGAGTATTCACATACGCGGACACGCTGATCCGGCGGCGCCACGCAATTGGCGTGCTCGAAGGTCTCCAGAAAACGCTTCCGCGATATGGCATTGGCACTGCATCAAATGATGCAGTGCCAATGCCATTTCTGTTTACGTCTACGTCTTTGCTGAAGGTGCGAACTTGTCTTCATTGGGTGTTTTTCAAGGTCATTTCAGCATCAGAAAAAATGCTGAAGAAAACTTTGATTAACCGGTTGACCATCTGTGATGCACGCCACTAAGGTTGGTGCTTAACCGATTAACCTCAAAGAACAGGCAAGCCATGACAGCACAAGGGTTCTACCAGCCCAACGGAGCGTGGGTAGGCGATGTCATTCCCTGGCAAGAAGATGGAGTGTTCCATCTCTTTTATCTGCATGAAGGCCGCGAGGCTGCGCAGGGCGGCATGCCATGGCACCGTATTCTGACCGATGACGTAGTGAACTTCCGCGAAACAGGCGAATCCATTGCCTCTGGCGGGGCAACGGCAGATGACTACAACATCTACACCGGCAGCATCGTCGTTGACTTTAAAGGAACTCATCACGCGTTCTACACGGGCCAGAACCCCAAGAAGCTCGGAAACGATGGACGCGCTTTGCAGCTGGTCATGCATGCGACCAGCAACGACGGCATGAACTCATGGCAACGCCACCCGGAAGATACCTTCGGAGCCAGCACCGGCTATGAGACAGGAGACTGGCGTGATCCTTACGTCTTCTGGGATGCCGAAACGGGCCTGTGGCGCATGTTGATCACCGCCCGCCACAACAGCGGACCAGAACGCCGTCGCGGAGTCATCGCGCAATGTACCTCCACAGACCTAACGCACTGGGAACCGGTAGAACCATTCTGGGATCCACGACGATACGTCGCTCACGAATGCCCGGAAGTCTTCCAATGGGGAGACTGGTGGTACCTGGTCTACTCAGAATTCAGCGACGCCTTTACCACCAGGTACCGGATGTCACGGAACCTCAACGGTCCATGGATTGTCCCGGAATATGACACCCTCGATGGCCGGGCCTACTACGCTTCAAAGTCCGCTGCACGCGATGGCCGCAGGTTCTTCTTCGGCTGGATAGCTTCCAAAGAAGAATCGCGTGATGAAGGAGCCTGGCAATGGGCCGGCACGCTGTCCGTCCTTGAAGCAGAACAGAAAGCAGATGGAACCCTGGCTTTCCATCCGCCTGAAGAATTCCGCTCAACGTTCGGTGACGCGAAGCAGGCAGTGCCCCCGGGAACCCGGCTGGTAGCGCACGATGGCTACGCAGATGTCCTCACCACAACAGACACCCCAGAGGCCTTCCGGCTGCAAGCCTGCTTTGAGATTGAAGAAGGAACCCGCGAAGCCGGAGTGCTGCTGCGAGCCAGCGAAGATGGCGACGAAGGCTACGCACTACGCCTGGAACCGCAGCGCGGAAGACTGGTTCTGGACCAGTGGCCCCGACGGGCCCCTGGTACTGAGCAATGGCATATCGATGGAGACGTGCCCTTCGCTATTGAACTCGAACGCCCCTGCCCGATCGGGCCAGGAATGCACGAGCTCGACATCATTGTTGATGGAAATCTGTGCGTCGCAACCCTGGATGACGCCACCGTACTGAGCACTCGACTGTATAACCGGCCAACAGGCCGTGCAGGCGCCTTCGTAGGCGAAGGTGCATTCACGATTTCACAGTTCACCGTTGCATCACGAGTTCACGAGAAGACCGTGCCCTCTGCTGATGAGAAGAAGGCTTTTTCACCTTCGGCCTAACCAAGACGACTAGTCGCTTGCTATCCACTTGCACCACCACTTCAATGGAGAAAACCCTCATGTCCAAAGCATCACGTCGACTCAAGTTTCTGCCCATTCTCGCTGTTGCCGCCCTGGCCCTCTCCAGCTGCGGCGGAGGCTCAGGAGCGGACCCAACGAACGTGAACCCCGAAGGCGAGATCAAGCCACGCGAAATCTCCTGGCTGCTCTCGCGTCCCGCTGACGGCGGAGTCATCACCACCATGGAGAAGATTGCTGATGAATATGCAGAAACCCACCCTGGCTTTTCACTGAACTTGATCACCACTCCGGACCGACCCTCCTACATCCAGAAGTATGAGACCTTGGCAGCCGCAAAGAAGCTTCCCGAGCTGTTTGATACTGATGCCACGCCATTTGCCCAGAAACTGGCCGGCTCCGGCCAGATGGTTGATGCGGACAAGCTCCTGGAGGATCTGGACTTGGATGATGAATATCGTGAGGCCGCTCTGAACTATCAGCGATTTGATGATGGTTCGCTGTACATGGTTCCATTTGAATTCCAGCTGGAAGTCTTCTGGTACAACAAAGACGTCTTCGAGAAGGCAGGGGTAGAAGTCCCTGCATCTCTCGATGACTTCCCGGCCATGTGCAAAGCGCTGAAGGACGAGGGAGTTACGCCTATTGCTTTGGATGGCAAAGACCAATGGCCGCTGGAACGCTACATGTCGTACTACCCATTCCGCATGTCCGGGCCGGAGTACATCCAGAAGCTCAAGACCGGAGAAGCGAAGTTCTCTGATCCAGAAGGCAAGGCCGCCGCGCAATGGCTCTCTGATCTGGGCAAGGCAGGATGCTTCCAAAAGGGATTCTCGGCAGCCGGATATTCGGATGCTCAGGGTCTGTTCACTAGCGGCAAGGCCGGTGTCTACAACATCGGCACCTGGGAACTGAACAACCTGGCCACCGATACCCTGGATGACGGTGTACGAGACGATGTTGACTACTTCACGCTGCCAACCATCGAGGGCTCCGCGACAGCAGAAAACGAATACGTCAGCCCATCCGGAATCGGTATGGCCGTGAACGCAAAGACCTATGATCCGCTGGTTCGCGACTTCCTCGCATTCGCGCTGGATCGTTACCCAGAGCTCTACGCATCCACCGGTGCACTGTCGCCAACCACCGGCGCCAAGACTACCATTCCCAAGAACGCCACCAAGGTATTCGACAAAGCTATCAAGCAAGCCGATGAAGTCGGTACCGAGATCGCTATGCCATGGGATACCCAGCTGGACCCGGCAACCAATACTCGCCTCCAGCAGGAACTGACATTGCTGGTCCAGGGCGACATCACCCCAGACGAGTTCATCACTACGATGGACGCTGCGCTCAAGGAGAACGTCGGTGAGTAGCATCTTGCAAACCGCGGAACCAACGCGAAGGGTGCGCGCTGGACGTAAGCGCAAGAAGCCAGCACCTTCCATGCTGCCTCGCCGGTCCAAATTATCCGTGGCCGTCTTCTTGTTGCCGCCACTGGTCATTTATGGTGTTGCTGTTCTGCTTCCCATCGTCCAGTCACTGGTCCTGAGCTTCTTCAGCTGGGACGGCATCACCGACATGGCTTTCGTAGGCCTTGATAACTATGTCAAGATGCTTTCCCGCGATGACGTTTTTTGGACTGCCTTTGGCAACGCGGTGGGCTACCTCGTGATCTGTTTGGTCTTGCAGCTTGGGGGAGCGCTGGTAGTTTCCAGCCTGCTCACCGCGCTGCCCAAGGCGCGGGAATTGGTCAAGACCCTCTACCTGCTGCCAGCCGTGATTTCCACAGTGGCCATTGGCTTCCTGTTCCTGCGTATCTATTCGCTGGAGCCAGTGGGCATGATTAATCAGCTGCTGGAGTGGGTTGGGCTAGGCCATCTGCAGACCGCCTGGCTATCAAATGTGCAGACCGTACTTGCGGCAGTATCCATTCCTGAAGGATGGCGCTACACCGGCTTGTACATGCTGATCATCTACGCGGCACTGATCTCGGTGCCACGCGAACTTGAAGAAGCCGCTCGATTGGACGGTGCCTCCTGGTGGCAAGTCTTCTGGAACGTCCGCTTCCCGCATATCCGGCCGGTCTGGACCACTACCACCATCATGGCCACCACCTTTGCCCTGCGTGGTTTCGACATTCCATACCTTTTGACCAATGGCGGTCCTGGCCAGTCTTCGGAACTGCTGACAACCTACATGTACAAGACGGCCTTTGTGCACACCGACTACGGCTACGCCAGTGCCATCTCTGTATTCATAGTGATTGAGTGCCTCGTCGCCGTCGGCCTGATCCTTCTGATGCTGCGACGAAAGGAAAACTCGTGACCACGACAGTTGAAGCTGAGACGGAGGAAACCATGATTCAGCCGCCCGTCAGCAAACCGCCCACGCCGGCCCAAGGAAAATCCCGCAAGGTTCGGGTCCACCGTTCACTGTTGACGATTACTGTCGTGCTCATCGTAATCGTCCAGGTCTACCCATTGCTGTGGATGTTCCTGACCAGCTTCCGTACGGCAGCAGATTTTGCTGGCGGCAACGCCTTTTCATGGCCGAGCGAATTCACGCTGGAAAACTATTCGAGGGCATTCGAGACCGGTAATCTCGGACAGAATATCGTCAATAGCCTCATCATCACCTTAGGAGCCAGTGCGCTCATTGTCGTAGCAGGAATGATGGCGGCATTCGCCTTGGAAGTTCTAGGCTTCCGCCTCAGCTCTTTGGTCAGGGCATTGTTCATGCTGGGCATTATCGTTCCGGTACAGATTGCTTTGGTTCCGCTGTTCATTGACTATTCGAAAGTTGGACTGCTCGATACACACCTGTCAATGATTGTCCCGCTGGCGGCATTCTCGCTTCCTATGTCGATATACCTGTTCTCGTCCTTCTACGGATTCATTCCACGAGAAACCTATGAAGCAGCTTCACTTGATGGGGCTGGACCATATCGAATTTTCGCCCAGATCACCTTCCCGCTGTCATTGAATACCATCGTCACAGTGGTGCTGGTCAACAGCATTTTCATTTGGAACGATTTCATCTTCGCCAATACCTTTGTGCTCTCCGACGGGCTGAAAACTATTCCGCTAGGCTTGCAGAATTACATTGGCGCCATGGGAAATACCGACTGGACAGCCACCTTTGCAGCCGTCTGCGTCTCGGTGACCCCACTGCTCTTGGTATTCCTCGTGCTAAACAAGGCCATGATCCAAGGCCTGGAAAGCGGAGCAACCAAGGGATGAGCAGAGAAAGACAGCACAAACACGGTGCACCTGCCACGATGCGCGACATCGCGAAAGAAGCCGGCGTCTCCGTGGCTACCGTTTCGCACGTGGTGAATAACAAAAAAGGGGCGCGCATTGGCGAGGAGACCCGGCAACGCGTTCATGAAGCTATTGATCATCTGGGATATCGCACTAATGCATTGGCCAAGACGCTATCGGTCGGGTCATCACGGTTTATCGGTCTTGTAGCCGATGCCATCGCAACCACGCCCTTCGCAGGACAGATCATTCACGGCGCTCAGGACGAAGCATGGAAACATGGATACGTTCTGTTGGTCGCGAATACCGAGGGCAATCAAGCAGCTGAAAACGATGCGATAGCCATGATGCTGGAGCACCAGGTCAAAGGCATCTTGTACTCCACCTGGTATCACCGCGAAATTGACGTCCCGGAATCATTGCATCAGACAGATACTGTCCTGGTTGACTGCTTCTCAACGGGCAGCGGATTACCGGCAGTGGTGCCTAATGAAGAACAAGGCGGAAAGACCGCTACTGAGGAACTCATTGCCGCTGGCCATCAACGTATCACCTTCATCAACACGACAACCCCGTCACCAGCGCTGACAGGACGATTAGCCGGTTATCGCTCGGCTCTCGAAGCAGCAGGAATCGACTTCGACGAGTCCCTAGTGATCCCTGCCGTGCCTGAGCAGGAGGGCGGTTACGAGGCGACCGCAGCGATCATCGCCTCTGGCGCGACTGCAGTATTCTGCCACAATGACCGCGTGGCTATGGGGCTCTACGACGGGCTGCGAGAACAAGGCCTTGATGTTCCCAAAGACATGGCTGTTGTCGGGTTTGATAACCAGGAAGTGATTGCCGCCCACTTGCGGCCGCCATTGTCCACGGTTGCCCTGCCTCACTACGAATTGGGTGCGGCAGGAATTCGAGTTCTCTTAGGCCTGGAACCTGAACAGGATGACGAGATGTATTTGATTGAATGTCCGGCGATCCGTCGACAGTCCGTCTGACCAAACCTCTTTACTCAACCCATTGACCGGCACATTTCAGATTGGCCGGACTATCTAATATTTTCCCGTCCCGGTTTCGCAGTGACGCGTACTCCGGAACGAGTGAGGAACGCGCAATGATGCACGAAATTTCTCGACGTAGCTTGTTTCAAATCGCTGGCGTAGGAGCGCTCGGACTCTATGCCGCCGGTGCGCTGCCCACGGCAGCAATAGCACAGGGCTCCCAGCGGGCTTTTTATCATATGACCCCACCAGCAGGTTGGTTATGCGACCCGCAACGTCCGGTGTATCTCGACGGCAAATACCATCTGTACTACCTGCACTCAGAGATAAATAACGGACCCGGCGACTGGGACCACGCGACAACCAACGATGGCGTGTCATTCACACATCACGGAGTAGCCATTGGGCAACAACCGCACTTTCCAGTATGGACAGGTTCAGCAGTCATCGATGAATCCAACACGGCTGGATTTGGTGCCGGAGCCATCGTTGCCTTGGCTACCCAGCCAACGGACGGCATTCGCAAGTACCAGGAGCAATATCTCTATTGGTCGACAGATGGTGGTTACACCTTCACCGGTTTGCCGGAGCCTGTCATCATCAATACCGATGGTCGAAGCGCCACCACACAGGCTGAGATAGAGAATGCAGAGTGGTTCAGAGATCCGAAGATTCATTGGGACTCAGCGCGCAACGAATGGGTATGTGTCATCGGACGCGCCCGGTACGCAGTTTTTTACACCTCAAAGAACCTGCGTGAATGGCAGCTGAAGCGGAACTTTGACTATCCGAATCATGATCTGGGCGGAATCGAATGCCCTGACCTATTTGAAATGACTGCGGATGATGGAACAAGACACTGGGTGCTTGGCGCAAGCATGGATGCGTACAGTATTGGCCTTCCCATGACTTATGCCTACTGGACAGGCAGCTGGGATGGGGAGCAGTTCGTAGCTGATGATCTTGAACCGCAATGGCTGGATTGGGGTTGGGACTGGTACGGGGCGGTTACGTGGCCTTCTGCCCAGAATCCTGACACACGACGCCTTGCCATCGGCTGGATGAATAACTGGAAGTATGCGAATCGCGATGTACCCACCGATTCCACCGACGGCTACAACGGGCAAAACTCCATCGTGCGTGAACTGGAACTGGCGGTACAGGGTGATGGCAGATACGCGCTGCTCAGTAGTCCGGTAAGCGCGTTGTCTGACTACGCGACGACTTCAGCTTCTTTTGCGGATCAGAGCGTTGAAGGGAGTTTCGTCCTTCCATGGAACGGGCGAGCCTACGAACTTGAACTAGACATCAGCTGGGACTCAGCCGCTAACGTCGGAGTATCTGTTGGGCGTTCCTCCGACGGAACTCGGCACACAAATGTCGGCAAGTTCGGAGACGAACTTTATGTCGATCGCGGACCGTCTGACTTGGCCGGATACTCGCTGAGTCCATATACACGGGCTGCTGCGCCCATTGAAGCTGGAGCTCGTTCAGTTCACTTGCGAATCTTCGTGGACACTCAAAGCGTGGAGGTGTTCGTGAATGCAGGACATACTGTGATCTCTCAGCAGGTGCACTTCACTGAGGGGGACACCGGCATCTCGTTGTATTCTGACGGAGGTTCGGCGAACTTCTCTGGGATCACCGTGAAGGAATTTACTGATTACATTTAGAAATCAGTCCAGCCGCCGACTTTTGGGAAACCGATTCGTTGCTTATCGCCGTAGTTCGGAGGCTAATCCCGTTACGGTTCCGCGCATCTATTTCGGTGCATTGAAGTAAATTGCCGAGCAGTCAGGTTATTGGCTTGGTGGCATGCCAGAACTCGGTGGAGGGCGATTCAGCAATGAGGACAAAAGCAGATACTAGGATAGCTTTTGCCAGGTAGGAGAATGATGCCAGTAATCGACAGCTTGCCGAGGTGCTTCCGGAATTTGAACGCAAGCTCAGAGAACGCGATTTCTGGTTGGTGATTAGTATTTATCGTCACGCGGGTTTGCGCTTCTTATGCGAGGAAGAAATTGCACGTAGGTATGCAAGACGAAATAAGCAGCTGGGGTGCGAGGGCTGTCATTTCCCTACCCCGTATGCACCGGTCGAACCTACGCAACTCATGTATCAAGAGCTCGGTCACGAAGTATACGGAATCCTTACCGCCCCGGTATTCAAACGCGTCCGGCCTGAGAATTGGATGGAGTTTTACAAACGGTATATATGGTGGCTGCGATTAGTTCGCAAAGCCTGGATGAAATCGCATTGACCATGTACAACGACGAGGTCAAAAAGAAGCTCGGTGCGATGCCAACCCCGCCGTGGTACTTGAACAAATAGTCCGATACAGAAAATAGGCAGCGCCTGAGGATCTCGTATTAGCCAAATGCGATGTTTGAGGGTACCTCGCGTAGTCCTATGAACCACAAGGCATCCTTTGATGAGACTACTCACTAGAAGGTTATTGACGAAGAAGGCGGGGATCATCGAATCTGATGATCCCCGCCTCACGTAGCGTTTCTGTAACCTTGCCTGAGATTTAGGCGTCGACCTTAAGCTTTGAATGGCGCAGAAATGGGTCGCCATCAACTTGCTGGTCATCTTTCTTCAGCGCGAAGAATCCGTAGATTCCGGCAACCAGAACTACCACCGAAATGGTGATGAAGGTCTGCTGGTAGCCCAAGCGGTCATGCAATGCGCCCAGGGGAGTGGACAGGATGACGTTGCCGATCTGAGCCGATACCTGGAACCCGACCATGTATAGGGTTGCCGATAGCGCTGGGTTGAAGTGCAGCGTGAAGTAGCGGAACACCGGCAAGATGAACAGCGGCGTCTCGATGGCGTGCAGCATCTTGATGGCCGAAACCCAGATCGGATCATCTACCAGGGCGCAGCCAAGAATGCGGATGAACATGATGGAGACGCCCAGGAGCAACGAGGTACGAACTCCAACACGGCGCATGATGATAGGCACGATGCCCAACATGGCAGCCTCAAGGAAGACCTGCACCGAGTTCAAGATGCCGTAGACCTGCTGGCCAATTTCCGGGGTAGGGAAGAGTCCAGTGTAGTAGTCAGGGAACATCTGCTGGTCGAAGACGGTGTAGAAGGTCCACGAGAGCATCACGAAGAGAATGATCAGCCACAAGCTTGGCAGCCGGAACAGTCCCAGCATTTCGCGGAACGTAGGAGTGGACGCAGGGGACAGGATTCCCTCAACTGGGGTTTTCTTGATCACTGGTGGTTCCGCGGTGCGGGAGAAGACCAGAAGCAACAGGTGAATCAGGCCGAGAGCTGATCCGATCCAGAAGTTCAAAGCTGGGTTGATCGTGAACAGGAACCCTGCGGCCAGTGCCACAACGGCGTAGCCGAAGGAGCCCCACATGCGGGCCTGTCCATATTCAAAGTTGAACCTGCGGCTGAAGCGTTCGGTCAAGGCCTCGAAGAGCCCCACACCGGCAAGGAAGCCAATGGACAGCACGATGGCACCCAAGATAACGCCGGTCATGAAGTGGGACTGCAACAGTGGCTGGTAGACCCACGTAGCGAAAGGCCCGATGAGCGCCGTGACTGCAGCCAGGATGATGGCGAGGTGTTTCCTGATGCCGAGGCGGTCCTGGATGGCGCCATAGGCAAACATCAGCACCAATGTAGCCAGCGAGTTCACCGAGTAGACCGTGCCCACCTGGGCACCGCTCAAAGCTAGTCCAGCGGATTCGCTGGTGAGCCAGATCTGGAAGAAAGACCACCAAATGCCCCACGATGCGAAGAATAAGAGCATCGAAAAGGAACTCTGGAGGTAAGTGGGATTTTTCAGAGTAGTCGTAAAGCCAGCCATCTTTGTCCTGGATTCTTTCGTGAAAGCTTTGAAGCGTTGTTAGTTGTTAATCGTGAGGGAGAAGTCTTCAATCCAAGGAGGATTGGCTCCGGCTTGTGCCACTGTCAGTGCTGCCGAGGTTAACGCATGGCGAAGCGCTTCTTCAACATCTTCAGACTCGGCGGTGGCTCCATTACGCAGCGCTTGTGCCAATTCTGGCTTGGCAAGCACGCCAAAGAGCAGACCGGACATGAATGCGTCCCCGGCGCCAATGGTGTCAACCAGATTGGTGGGGGAAGCAGCGACGTCGAAACGGCGTCCTGAGGACAGCGCCAGGCAACCGTCTCCGCCTTGGGTCATCACTGCCAACGCTGGGCCGAGGCTGGCTACATGCTCCAGCACTTCCCACGGCTCCATTCCTGGGTAGAGCCATTGACCATCAACGTCGCTGAGCTTCACAACGTGACTCAGGGTCATGAGCAGCTCAATGCGCTGCAAGGCTGAGTTCCTGTCCTCGACCAGGTCTGGACGGAGGTTCGGGTCGTAGCTGCGCAGTGAACTCTCTGAAGCATTCTGGAATGCATCAACAATTCCTTGGCCAGAGGGTTCAACCCAGGCGGCAATGGAACCGGTATGGAGCAATTCGCTGGAATCATCGGCTGGAACGGCAGGAATCTGCTGGTGGATGTCGAAGGTGTAGTGAGCATTTGAATGCTCATCCATCTCTACCTGTGCCACCGACGTAGAGCGTTCAGTTACTGAGCCTTCGACAACGTGCACGCCTGCCTGATCGAGGTGTTCTGCGATTTGGGTGCCGTAGGTGTCTTGTCCGAATTCCGTGTAGAACTGGACGTCATGGCCCAACCGGGCCAGGCCCACGGCGACATTCAACGGCGATCCGCCAGGATGCGCCGTTTCTCCAACAACGTCGACGAGGGATTCACCCATTACACTGATGCGGCTCATGCGTTGAGCTCCAATGCGGTATCCGAGAAAGCCTGAACTTTGACAGACACGTTTGCGCCCGCAGCTACCCGCAAGGTGGTGTAGGCAGGGGCTGATTCGCCGGTGAGCTGGTCCGTGAGGGAACGCAGGCCATTGGCGGCAAGGATTTCGATAGAGCCGTGGTCTACGAGAACTTTGACGTCCAGCCCACTTGAACCAGCTGGCAGCGGCATGCGCTGGTTGGACGCGTAGAGCTCGTGATCCACCTTGCCTGCTTCGCGGCGGTGCTGAATCAATCCCGCTTCAACGGTGAGTTCACTGATGAGGGTTCCATCAGCGCGGAACAGGGAAAGAACTGCTGGGTCGGTAGCCTCGGCATCGACAGTCAGTTCAAGCAGTGCGGGGGAGCCCAGCTCAATACGGCTCTCGCCAGCAGGGACGGCGGTTTGGGCTACGGCGGCTGCTGGCAAACCGAGAATGCGATGGCGGATCTCGAACTTGCCGTCTAGGTTCTTCACCAGGTCGAGGCGACGAGCGGTGCTCATGGAACCACGCCATCCGTCCTCTGGAAGTTCGCGTGCATAATCCCAGTTGCTCATCCAGGCGATGATGGTTTGCTGCCCAACTGGCAGGCTATGGAAGCTGACGCCAGCGTAGAAGTCCCGGCCCCAATCCAGCCATCTGCCCTGCTTCAAGGACTCGTACTCGAGGCTATCCCAACCTTCCTGGACTTCATCAGGCGTGAAGGTGGTGCCATCGAATTCACCAATGAAGTACTGGGTGCCGGAGCCGCCAGCCACGCCGCCTGGATTCAATGAAACAATCAGAACCCACTTGAGCTGGTCGGTGCCGGCTACTGGCAGCTGGAATAGGTCGGGGCATTCCCAGATTCCGGCGATGGCGGCCTGCGGGCCGAAGCTGGATAGCTCGGTCCAGTCCTTGAGGTTCTCCGAGCGGTAGATCAGTACCCGGCGTTCAATGGCTTCAACTGCCACCATGACCCAGTAGGAACCCTGCTCGGATTCGCAGCGGAAAACCTTGGGGTCACGGAAGTTCTTGGAGCCTCGGTCCAGTACCGGGTTCTGTTCGTACTTGGTGAAGGTGGTGCCGCCATCCAGCGAGTAGGCGATGGCCTGGGACTGATTGGTGTCGTCCTTGGCTGCCGCCGTGTAGATGGCAATGACCGGTGCGACTGTGCCGTCGCCGAAGCCAGTGGTGTTTTCGTGATCCACCACGATGGAGCCGGAGAAGATGTCAGCGACATCGCCGTGCAGAATCGCGACAGGCAGTTCTTCCCAGTTCACCAGGTCGGTGCTGACTGCATGGCCCCATGACATGTAGCCATGGCCAACGCCGTTGGGGTTGTACTGGAAGTAGAGGTGGTACTGCTTCCCGTCAAAGAACAAACCGTTGGGATCATTGATCCAGTTTTTCTTTGCAGTGAAATGTAGCTGTGGTCGCTTCACCGCGACCTGCTGTGCTTCGGGCAACGCTGCCATCCTTCAATAAGAGAGTGCTAAATGCATTTAGCACAAGACTCTAACAGCGTGAATCGATCCCTGCAATAGGCTAGGCTCGAATAATTGCATGTAAGACTGTGGCAAGAGGGAATCGTGGAAACGCACAAAGCAAAGCGGGTAACACTAGCTGACGTGGCAAAGGCCTCGGGAATGTCCAAAGCGGCAGTCAGTCTCATCTTGAATAACAAAGAAGGCGCCCGGCTATCGGCGGAAGCGAAAGAACGTGTTCGTGAAGTCGCCAATGAATTGGGCTACCGCCCCAACGCTGCCGCCCAGTCTTTGCGAAGCGGCAAGACACGCACCCTCGGCTTCATCTCTGATCAAGTCACAGTGACTCGCTTTGCCTCCGAAATGATCACCGGAATCCTTCGCGCGGCTGAGGCGCGAGACCATATAGTGCTCATCGCCGAAACCTTCGGCAAGCCAGACCAGATTGCTGAAGCCATTGCCCAGATGACGGACCGCGATGTAGACGGCCTCATTCTTGGATTCATGGATTCTCGTCAACGCGACTTGAAGATTCCACATACCGGATTGCCTACTGTGCTGGTCAATGGCATTGATGACAGTCCCTGTACTGCGGTACTACCCAACGAATGGGAATCAGGTGCCAAGGCGGTGCAGCGTGTGATTGAATCCGGGGCACGCAGTGTCGCAGTCATCGGTGAACTGGCGAACGCTGAAAAAGATCCACGGACGTACCCCAGTATTTCCCGTCGGTTCAGTTCATTGCGCGGCGCCCTGGCCGAAACGAAACTCGAAGTCCTTGGCCACTGGGTGCTAGATGACTGGAACCCTACTGATGGTTACGAAGCCACCACGCAGTTACTTGCTGAAGGGCACAGCCCGGATGCCATCATTTGCGCCAATGACCGTGTAGCCATGGGTGTCTTCCAGGCGCTCGCCGAACAAGGGCTGACCCCGGGCAAGGATCTATCTGTGCTGTCTTTCGATGATGAAATCATTGCCAGTTATCTTCGACCCCAGCTGAGCTCGATTCGTCTTCCTTATGAAGAAATGGGTTCGCTCGCTGTTGAGCTGCTGCTGGATGGAAATCTAAAGCCTGGCGAGCACCAGATTGATATGCCGCTTATCGAGCGCGACTCAATGATGGCTCATTAGCCGGATCTACTTGGAAACTGGCGGGAATTAGACTTTTGATCTCCCAGAAAGTCCCACTAGTGGGTTTGTGAGCTGTTCCGCCAGGCCGCTCCTGTTCTTGACTTGCCGTGGCCCCTTGGGCCATGCGGCAAATGACCAAATCAAGGGCAAATAACGCTCGGAATGCCGGCACGCCTACCGCTTTTTACGCACGTGCTTTCCTTGTGGCGCGCTCTCGCGACCTCCCGAAAAGTTCTTTCTTGACACTCGCAAGTGATGTGGGTTACCTTATTTCTCAGCGTAGTAACGCGCGTTACTGAATCGTGTTAGCAGAACGTTTGCACGTCAGTACACGCACTGATCTCAAAGGGGAGGAGGGGACATGCCACCACAGTCTGTGACCATGGCAGACGTTGCCAAAGCGGCCGGCGTCAGCCGAACCACGGTTTCGTTTGTACTCAACGGACGGATGGAATCGAGCATCCCCGAGTCCACGCGAGAGAGAATCAACCAGGCAGCTCGCGAGCTGGGCTACCGCCCCAACGCGGCTGCACGTACCCTGGCTAGCAAACGCAGCTCATGGTTCGGCCTGGTTACCGAAATTGCCACTTCTCCCTTTGCTACCGACGTGATCAAAGGAGCACAGCAGGCAGCATGGAAAGACGGCAATTTTCTGCTCGTCGCGCCAAGCGAAGATGATCCGGGCATGGAACAACTCGCCGTGGAAAAGCTACTGGAGCAACAAGTCGGCGGACTGATCATCGCAACCACGTGGCACCGTGAAATCACAGTGCCGGAGAACGCGAAATCGGTTCCCTGCGTTTTGGTCAATTGCTTTGACGCTGAGAGAGAATTCCCCTCAATTGTTCCTGATGAGATCGGTGGCGGTTACGCCGCGGCCGAAATTCTCGCAGAGGCGGGACATACCAACATCGGGCACATCACCCTCAAAACAGGAATCCCTGCACAAATCGGGCGCCAAACCGGTATGAAGCAGGCCTTGTTGGACCATGGGATCGAGCCGGACGATTCAAAAATCGTCCCTGGCGATGGAACCGCGGACAGCGGCTATCACGGGACGCAAACGTTGCTAAGCCAATCAGATCCGCCGACCGCAATTTTTTGCGGTAATGACCGGATCGCCATGGGCGCCTATGACGCAATCAAAGAACGTGGTTTGCGTGTAGGAGAAGACATATCAATCGTCGGATTTGATGATCAAGAAATTCTGGCTCCGCATATGCGACCAAAACTGACAACGATTGCCTTGCCCTTTGAAGAATTGGGCATGACAGGAGTAGCTCTACTCAACCAAATGGTAGAGGGCTCACCGATTGAGAATCGCCAAATTACCATCGGCTGCCCTCCACGCATTCGTTCATCTGTGGCCATGCACGGCCGTAGATGAGCTTCCCCTCCGCTACACATCAAATGAATGGATGAGGAACTTCCATGATAATCAAATACTTACGTCGCGCGCACCTTGCCGTGGCGGCGACCGCCGTGGCCGGCACTCTCGCCTTGAGCGGATGTGTCGCTTCGAATCCGGGCGGAACTGAAGGTGGAAACGGATCAACGAGCGCTGCGTTCCTCACCATTCCGCGTGAAGATATGGGCACTTTCTCCCGAAACTTCAACCCATTCTCGCCAAACGCCGCGCCAATGACCGGCCAGTCCATCTACGAATCCATGCTGGTCTACAACCCTGCAAACGGTGACACTGTTCCTTGGTTGGCCACGGACTGGAGCACAGGCAAAGACGGAAAGTCTTTGACCTTCAACCTCCGCGACAACGTGAAATTCTCGGATGGCACCCCGTTGACTTCCAAAGACGTCAAGCTTTCTGTTGAACTGCAGAAGAAACTGCTCGGCGGATTCGACTATGTGAAGTCCATCAAGACCCCGGATGACTCGACCGTGGAGTTCACCTTCAAGAAGGCATTCACACCGGCCCTGTATGAACTGGGACAGCAAGTGATCGTGCCTGCGCATATCTGGTCCAAGTTCAAGAAGCCAGGCAACGAAGAGAACCCCAAGCCCGTTGGCACCGGCCCATACACCGAGGTGGCCAACTTCCAAGCGCAGTCCTTCGAACTGGGCAAGAACCCGAACTACTGGCAGGCAGACAAGCAAAAGCTTGGTGGCATCCGCATGCTCGCCTTCGCAGGCAACGACGGCGCCAACTTGGCAGCGATCTCCGGTGATGTCGACTGGACCCAAACCTACATGCCGGACATCCAGACCACCTACGTGGACAAGGATCCTGAGCACCGCCACTTCTGGTTCCCGACCACCGGTGCAGAAATCAACTGGCAGCTGAACACCACCAAGAAAGACTTCTCGGATGTGCGCGTGCGCAAGGCGCTGAGCATGGCCGTTGATCGTGACCAGGTCACCAAGGTCGGCATGTCCGGCTACGCCAAACCAGCTGACTGCACCGGCCTGTCCAACAACTACGACAAGTGGCGCGATACTGCGGTAGTAGAGAAGTGCGACTGGACCAAGCGCGATGTTGAAGGCGCCAAGAAGCTTCTGGACGAAGCCGGCTACAAGGAAAATGCCCAGGGCCAGCGCACCACGCCTGCGGGCAAGCCATTCACCTTTGATATCTCCGTCGGTTCCAGCTCCACCGACTGGCTGTCGGTGGCGAACATCATTGCCCAGAATCTCCAAGATGTAGGCATCAAAGCCACTGTCGATTCACCTGACTGGGCTTCGGTTACCGCAGGATACGAGACCGGCGAATTTGATACCGGCATCGTGTGGACTGCCAATGCGCCAACCCCGTACCAGTACTACCTGAACCTCATGGGCAGCCAGAACGTGAAGCCAGTGGGCAAGCAGACCTTCGATAACTACCACCGCTTCAGCGACAAGAAAGCCGATGAACTGCTGAACAAGTTTGTTTCCACCAGTGATGAAGGCGAACAGAAGCAGATAGTTAATGACCTGCAGGCACGGTACAGCGAACTGGCACCAGTAGTGCCGCTATTTGCCGGCCCAGAGTGGGGCGCCTACACCACCGAGAACTTCGTTGGCTGGCCTACCGAAGAGAACCCCTACGCGACTCTGAGCAACCGAGCACCGACCACGGTTTTGGTTCTCACCAGCCTAGAGCCTGCAAACTAGCAACATTTTCCCCCGTAGTGGGCGGATTACATCCGCCCACTACGTTGCGATCCTTAGTCAAGGACACACACCATGAGTTTCCTCTTACGACGCTTGGGCTTTTATCTCTTGGCCTTCTGGGCGTCCATCACACTGAATTTCCTGCTGCCGCGGCTGATGCCAGGTGATCCTGTCACCCGCATGCTTTCACGTTCGCAGCAACGCCTTGAACCTCAACAGGTCGAGGCACTGCGTACGCTGATGGGTGTTGATGGCGGCCCCATCATCCCCGAATACTTTGCCTATCTCGGTCGGATCTTGACCGGTGATTTTGGGATGTCGATTTCCCGTTTCCCCACCCCGGTCTCCGAAGTTATCGCCTCGCAGCTTCCGTGGACTTTGCTGCTCGGATTAACTTCACTGATCATCGCAGTGATTCTCGGCAACCTGCTCGGCATCCTGGCCGCATGGCGCCGCGGAGGTTTCCTGGACTCCATTGCTCCGCCGTTGCTGGTATTTATCGGGTCCTTCCCGTACTTCTGGCTTGCCATGGGCGCGTTGTACATCTTTGGCATCAACATGGGCGTAGCCCCGATGCGCCACGCTTTCTCGGTAGGGTTGGTCCCTGGATTCAACCTTGTTTTCATCCTGGATGTGGCAGCGCACCTGATCCTTCCGGCATTGACCATCGTCCTGGTTTCATTGGGCGGTTGGATGCTGGGCATGCGTAACACCATGATTGCCACCAACTCGGAAGACTACATCTTGATGGCAGAAGCCAAGGGGCTTCGACCTCACCGCATCATGCTGAACTATGCAGCACGCAACGCCATGCTGCCATCGGTCACCAGCATGGGCATGAGCATCGGGTTCATAGTCGGCGGCGCGCTGCTGACCGAAGTAGTGTTCGCCTACCCGGGCGTTGGCTACCAGCTGCTCGGTGCGGTTCAAGGTCTCGACTACCCGCTGATGCAGGGCATGTTCTTGACCATTACCGCGGCAGTGCTGATTGCCAACTTCCTCGTAGACCTGGTCTACGTACGACTTGACCCTCGCGTGCGGAAGGGCTGAATCAAATGAGCCAGAATGCAATTGATCCCCAGACACTCATGGCTGAAGAGCCACTCGACGAAAGCACGGTCAATCGTGCGCGAGTAAGCGCAACGCGCCTGTTGCGCACTTTGCTTCGCAATGGCAAGGCAATGGCCGGACTGAGCATTATCCTTGTCTTCATCATCTTGGCCTTGTTAGCTCCATTGCTGTTCCCGGGGGACCCGGCACGTATCACTTCGGCCGGCGCTAGCACCCCGAGCTTGCAGCACCTGCTGGGGACCACGACTAAAGGGCAAGACGTCCTGGGACTGACACTGTGGGGAGCCCGCTCCTCGCTCTTCGTCGGTTTTGCCGCCGGCATTTTTTCTACCGTTGTAGGTGTCCTCGTCGGTCTGAGCGGAGCCTACTTCGGACGTGGCCTGGACGAGGTGCTTTCCCTGGTGACCAACGTCTTCCTACTGGTACCGGGTCTGCCGTTGCTGGTGATCTTGGCGGCCTTCATGCCTCCGGGACTTGGCACGGTCATTGTCGTCTTGGTGATTACCGGTTGGGCTGGCAGCGCGCGCGTCATGCGTTCCCAGGCAATGTCCATTCGGGGCAAGGACTATGTGGCCGCAGCGCTGGTGTCCGGAGAACGCCCGCTGCGCATCATGATTCGCGAGATCCTGCCCAACATGGCCTCGGTCGTCATGACCACGCTCTTGGGCTGCATCATCGGATCCATCGGCGCTCAAGCCGGCCTCGAATTCCTGGGCCTGGGCGACGTGAACACGATCTCTTGGGGAACCAATCTCTTCTGGGCTACCAGCGATGGTTCTCTCATGCTCGGCCAATGGTGGATTTTTGTGCCATCGGGTCTGGCCATCGCCTTGGTCGCATTCGCGTTGGCACTGTGCAACTACGCGGTAGATGAAATCACCAACCCGCGCCTGCGCCGTCCAAAGCACGCAACGAAGAGCACCGCGGCGACCACCGTGGCGCGAAAGGAAGAAAAATGAGCGTCCCGGTACTGGAAGTCCAGGAACTGACGGTCGAATACGTCAGCGATGAACGCGCAGTGCGCGGCGCCGACCGCGTCAGCTTCACCATCCACGCCGGTGAGATTTTTGGCCTGGCGGGGGAGTCGGGCTGCGGCAAGTCAACCATCGCCAACTCGATCATGCGTTTGTTGAAAGATCCTGCCCGGATCACGCACGGCAAGATTCTTTTTGATGGCAAGGATGTTTTGGGGATGGACGAGGCGGAACTGCGTGCGTGGCGTTGGAACAACGTCGCCATGGTGTTCCAATCGGCGATGAATTCTTTGAATCCGGTCACCCGAATCGGCGAGCAATTTGTTGACGTGATCCGCACCCATCGTGGCGGCACCCGTGCCACAGCCATGCAGCGTGCTGAAGAGCTTCTCAAGATGGTCAGGATTGATCCTGCACGTTTGCGCGCCTATCCGCATCAATTATCTGGCGGGCAGCGCCAGCGCATTGTTATCGCCATGGCCTGTGCGTTGAACCCGAGGTTGTTGATCCTTGATGAACCAACCACGGCACTGGACGTAGTGGTACAGCAAGAAATTCTGGAGCAGATCCGCGATCTGCAAAATGAATTGGGCTTTGCCATCTTGTTCATCACTCACGACATGTCACTGATGCTTGAACTCTCCAACCGTATTGGCATCATGTATGGCGGCCGCATTGTGGAGCTTGCGCCATCACGGATCCTCCACCACGACTCCCGCCACCCATACACGCAAGCTCTTCTCGGCGCGTTCCCACCGCTGCACGGCCCGAAGGTCAAGCTCACAGGGCTAGCCGAGGGCGTCAAATTCACCAATGTTCAGGACCTGGAAGACCACGGAGACGGCCATTGGGTTGCACCGACTGATCAGCCCGTACTGTCGCAAGGAGAAGCGTTATGACTTCAAGGACAGCAGAGAAGACCGCTCTTAGCCCGGCGGTGAGCATTCGTTCACTGAGCAAGTCGTACAAGAGCTCTTCGCTCTTCAATCGCAAGACGGTTCCTGCGTTGAAGAATATTGATCTGGAGATTCAGCGCGGTGAAATCGTTGCGCTCGTGGGCGAATCTGGATCCGGCAAATCCACGCTGGCACGATGCTTGGCCTTGCTTGAGACGCCAGATGCAGGTGAAGTCCTGGTTAATGGGCAGGACATCGCTGGACTCAAGGGTGCAGCAGTACGCGAATACCGCAGCGAAGTGCAGATGGTCTTCCAGGATCCTTTTGGATCGTTGAATCCGACCTTTCGCGTGGAGCACATTTTGGAACGGGCTTTGGCTATTCACCAGCCGCAGATCAAGTCCAAGCGCCGCGAGATGGCTCGGCTGGTCAGCACTGTGGGGCTGAGCCCTGAAGTGCTTTCCTCCTTCCCGCACGAGCTCTCCGGCGGACAACGCCAGCGTATTGCTATCGCCCGAGTGCTGGCCGCCAAGCCGAGCGTCATCTTGGCCGATGAACCAACCTCCATGTTGGACGTATCCGTGCGTATTGGCGTGCTGAATCTGCTCCATAAGCTTCGCGATGAACACGGGATCACCATCCTGTACGTGACGCACGACTTGGCTTCAGCACGTTACCTGTCGGATCGTATCGCCGTGCTCAACGAAGGACGAATCGTTGAATCCGGGGAATCCGTTCAGTTGCTGGATAACCCCGTGCATCCCTACACGCAGCTTCTCGTGGGCGCCGTGCCCAATCCGGAACGCGACAACAGCCTCGACGCGTCCAAGCGCTCGGCTCTACGTGAGCAAATCGCGCGCTGGTCAACCAGCACCAACCTGAAAAAACACGTCATCGACGAAGCCAACCAGCACTGGGTATTGGCTGACGAAAGTGAAATGATTTGAGTCTGAATACAAACAACGTGGCCAATGCCGGCCCGTCACGTCGAAGCATTGTTGCTACTATGGCCTCGGCGACAGCCTTAGGCCTGTCCGGTCTTGGCGCAAGCGCAGCCAACGCGGTACCGCTGAGGCCACGAACAGAAACCGAGAACAGTGTGTCCAGCGCGATGAGTTACCGTCCTAGCTACCACTTCAGTGTTCCGGACAACTGGAAAAATGATCCGCAGCGTCCCATCTATTTGGATGGAGAATACCTGTATTACTACCTGTACAACGAGGACTACATTCTCGGTGGCACCGGCACGAGCTGGCGATTGACCACAACAACCGATCATGTGAATTTCACTGATCACGGGGTCGCCATCAGCAAGCACGATAGCCCAAATGGCGACTGCTGGTCCGGATCAATTGTCATTGATGAGAACAACACGGCGGGCTACGGGAAGAACGCTCTAATCGCGCTGGTAACCCAGGCCCCGAATAACGAGCAAGCACAGTTCCTTTGGTACTCAACGGACAAGGGACGCACATTCAAACCCGGCGGCACGAAGCCGGTGCTTCCCAACCCAGGTCAAGAAGCATTCCGCGATCCGAAGGTCATCTGGCACGAGCCAACCTCACGCTGGGTCATGCTCAATGCTGAAGGCGACCGTATTGGAATCTACGTTTCCCGGAACCTGAAACAGTGGAAGCGCACCAGTGAATTCGTGCGGACTACCTTAGGCATTCTCGAGTGTCCGGATTTGTTCCAGATGCAAGCCACGGATGGGACCAAGCAATGGGTGCTGGGCACCAGCGCCAATGGAAAGCCTCGCGACTTGCCGGCCACGTACGCGTATTGGCTCGGCGAGTTTGACGGCAAGACTTTCACGACCGCGGAAGACGACCCGCAATGGCTGGACTGGGGTTTCGACTTCTACGGGGCCGTGACTTATCCAGACCACGATGAGGACGGGAGCGTCAATCCCGCCTTGCGTCGTGCCATTGGCTGGAATAACTTCTGGGACTATCCGCACAACGCTCCGAGTATGGCCACCGATGGCTATAACGGCGATGACATGATTGTGCGTGAAATCCGCTTGATTGCCGGCGAAGAAGGTTACTACTTCGCTTCAGTTCCTGTGGCAGAACTGGAACAACTGGCGGGGCCAAGCAAGCTGCTCGGCAGCCCAACCGTTTCCGGAGAGCAGATACTGGACTTCTCCAGCGGCGCGTATGAGTTGGAGTGCGAGCTGACCTGGGATGCTGCCAATCCTCCGGAAAATGTTGGATTTGAGCTGTGCAGGGCCAAAACCGGAACGCGCCACGTTGCCACGGGACTCTTCTTGGCCGGGGGATTCGCTTATGTAAATCGCAAGCCAAGTTTTCACCCGGGGGACAAGAGCGAGACGAAGAGCCCACTGGATGTGCCGAGCGGCAAGATCAGGATGCGCATCCTGGTTGACCGATCCAGCGTTGAAGTGTTCTTCGGGGATGGGCGCATAGTTCATTCGCATCGCGTGTTCCCGCTGGCGTCGGATTCAGGGATAAAGTTGTTTGTGTCCGGCGGTACGGCAATTTATAAGAATCTCACGGTGCGCAACCTGAGCTTCGCCTAGCAGCGCAGGGATGGGCCGAAGGAAATCAATTCCTCAGCCCATCCCTATTTAGGTATTCAAATAATTGTCTAGCTGGCCTGAATGACGGGGTTTTTCAGCTCCCCGATGCCTTCTATCTTGCAAATGACCTCGTCGCCCGCCGCGATTGGCCGTGACTTGGCGGGGAAACCAGTCAGGATGAGGTCTCCAGGCTGCAAGGTCATGAAGCCGCTGAGATAAACCAAGATTTCTTCAACACCCCACCCCAGATTCTGAGTGGTCGAGGTTTCCAGCGCCTCGCCATTGTGCACGATGCCGACTTCTAATTCGCTATCGTCGAGGCCGACAACAATCCAGGGACCTGCGGGGGTGAAAGTGTCGGGACTTTTGGCGCTGATCCACAGGTCATCTGATTTTTGAGCATCTCGGTCCGTCACGTCGTTGCCAATGGTCATGCCCAGAACTACCTTACGGGCGTTTTCCAAAGTCAGGTTCTTGGCCGCCTGGCTGATAACGATGGTCAGCTCGGCTTCCGGATCTACGCGTGCACCGTTATCCGTCAACTTGATTGGTGCAGCTGGGCCAATCACGGAACTTGCCGCTTTGTGGAAAGCCTGCGGTGGTAAAGCGCGTCCCGGAGCGCCGGTGTTATGCGCCATGCCGAAAACATTGAGTGGGTTGCTTGGCGCTAGGAAAGTGAATTCCTCTTGGGTGACAACGTCGTTGATATTCCAACCATTACGTGCGGGACTATTTTGATTTGCCCGCGACGTAGTAAAAGGCGAGTCGATTACCCGCCAAGCTTTTCCGTCGGGCGATTCAAAATCTACGGCGTCATTGCGCACGAAAAACTGTTCTTCAATTTGTGAAGGTTCGGCGTCGAGGGGCTGTACACGAGCGATTCTGTATGTAGCTGCTGGCATGAGGTCATCCTACCTTTGAAACATGAAGTGAACTGCGGGATTTCGCGAAGTTACGCCAGGACAGAAAAAGCTGATTCATATATTAAGAGTCAAAGTTCTCCAGAAGAAATTTGGCAATTTCTATTTTGTCGGACCTCGGTTGTAGGTTGATGGCATTGGGGAAATAACTTGATATTGATTGGGGAATAGAATGCGCGCGAAAAACCATCGAGTTAGCGTTGTGTTCTTTTGTCGTTTTCGACATGAACATTCTTTGTGCTTGTCCATTTCACGAGAAGTGCCGCGTGATTTGAGGTGTACACCAGCCTTCGGGGAGCACTATGGGCCGAGCACGGGCGGGTACTGCCCGTTGCCAGTTGATCTTGTGGCGCAAGTCGAAGTTCAATTGCGAGATAACCTCCTCGAATGGAAGCGCAAAGGGCACGTTCGCATCAGCGAATAGTCGCCAGTGCATTCAGCCGGGGGACGGGTGTGGCTGATTTGTGAATTTGGGGATCACCGAGCAGCCGCTTCAATTTGGCGCGCGGTGTTCCGCGCCCAGGAGATCCAGTGTGATCTTGGGAACAAATCGGCGATTATTACTACTCAGTAAGCAATGGTGCGGACGCTATCGAAGCCCCGAATCACGCCGATGCATAGCTGGGCGATGCAATTTGGTGACCGAATTGCCCGCCAAAAAAGAAGTTGACAGTTCTCAACTGTTTTCGAGATGGTTGAGTAATGTCAACTTCTGCTCCGCCTTTAGAAACCGAGGCAAAACCCGCAGCCGCCATGAAGCCGGCTCAGGTAATGCTTTCCATCTCCGGTTTGATGGCTGCGATGTTCACCGTACTGGTGTCTTCGACAGTGATTGCAACCCCGATGCCATTGATCGTTGCCGACCTGCACGGCACGAATACCCAGTACACCTGGGTACTGGTTGCGGCCTTCCTCTCCATGACCGTATCCACCCCGATCTGGGGCAAGCTCTCCGATATCTTCAACCGCAAGGCTATGCTGCAAATCGCCTTGGTCATCTTCGTCCTCGGCACCGTAGCTGCTGGCTTCTCCAGCCAGATCGGTGGCGACTCCCACGAAGGAGCCATGTCCTGGCTCATCGGCTGGCGCCTGGTCCAGTCCATTGGTACCGGTGGCCTGATGGCACTGGTGCAGGTGGTTATCGCCGATATCATCTCGCCTCGCGAGCGTGGCAAGTACATGGGCATCATGGGTGCCGTCATGGCCGTTGGCCAGATCGGCGGCCCACTGCTCGGTGGCGTCATTGCCGATAGCTGGGGCTGGGAATGGTGCTTCTTCGTCTGTGTACCATTCGCCGTTGGTGCACTTATCCTGATTCAGGCAACCCTGCGTATTAAGCACGTGCGCAAGGACGTCAAGATTGACTTCCTTGGTTCCGCATTGATCATTGCCGGTATCAGCCTGCTGTTGATCTGGATCAGCCTTGGCGGCAAGGACTCTGATTCCGGTGGATTCGCTTGGGATTCCTCGCAGAGCATCACCATGGCCGCTGCTGCTGGCGTGCTGATCATCGCTACCGTGTTCTGGGAACTGCACGTCAAAGAACCAATCATCCCAATCCGCCTGTTCGCACAGCGCACCTTCGCTTTGGCATCGATCGCTTCTATTGCGGTTGGAGTCACCATGTTCGGTACCTCGGTCTTCCTGAGCCAGTACCTGCAGCTTGCTCGCGGTTTCACCCCAACCCACGCAGGCCTGCAGACCCTCCCGATGGTACTTGGCTCCATGTTTGGTGCCATTATCGTTGGTCAGCTGATCTCCCGCACCGGACGCTGGAAGAAGTACGTTGTCGGCGGCGGCGTTGTCTTGAGCGTTGGCCTCTACCTGATGTCGCGTATCGACTACGACACCCCATTATGGTTCGTTGACCTTGGCATGTTCTTGCTGGGCCTGGGCTCCGGCGTGCTGATGCAGAACCTGGTTCTAGTGACCCAGAACTCCCTGCCACCGCGCATGATCGGTGCCGGTTCCGGCGCTATCGCCTTCTTCCGTAGCCTTGGCGGCACCATCGGTGTTTCGGTACTTGGTTCGGTCTTGGGCACTCAGGTTGCCGACAAGATGAAAGACGGCCTGGCCAACGTAGTTGAAGAGATCAACAAGGCTGCTGGTGTTCCACAGCTCTTGGTTGATAACCCGGACTGTGCAGACAGCCTCAAGTCGCTAACTAGCGGTACCGTTCCCGCAATCAATGATTTGTGCGAACCAGTACGCAACATCGTGGAAAGCTCTTACGGCCAGTCCATCGCCTTCCTGTTCTTGCTGGTTGTGCCGTTGGCTATTGTCACCTTGATCTGTGCAATCTTCTTGCCAAACAAGCCACTGTCCAAGAAGTCGGCTTCGGAGCAGATTGAAGAGGAACTGGGTGGAGAACTTTCAGCACTGGAACCAGCTGAACGCGGTGGCCGTGGCTACGACGAACTCGTTGCCACCGGCGCGATCACTCTTCCATCGGAAGATGAACTGAGCGAGGCTCGACGCCAGGTGCAACAAGCCCGCCGCATGGATGAACGAGACCTCGTCGAACAGGTCATGCGCACTCGTAACGCTCAGCCAGGTGTTGACACTAATACCGATATCCACCAGCCCGGCACTGAGTCAACCATCTCCCAGCCGCTTGAAGCGGCAGAGATTGATGCCCACCATGAGTCCGCTCGTGTTGAATTCATGGTGGAAGAACTCCAGTCCACTTTGGAAAAGGCACGTGCTGCCCACGCTCAGATTGAAGAGCAGGTTGGCGACGTTGTCCAGGCGTTGAAGTCTTATGACCAGCGTTTGAACGTGCTGGGGGAGCGCGTCAATGACACCGAGCGTGTTCAGCGTGAACTGCAGCTTCAGGCTCGCGCCGAGCGCCGTGCAGTAAGCCGCATGCAGGGTCGCCACGCCGCTCAGGCATCCAGCCCGGAACCAGAGCCTGCCAAGCCATCTCCAGCCAACGAAGAACCAGCGGGCGGTGCGACAGAGCAGACGCGGAGCGACGAGTCGTGAACGACGTCCACGGCGCAGCGCTAGATGACATCGAGGCGGCCTTTGCCCGCCTGGCTCCCGCAGTCAAAGGACGCATGGCGCGCAACGCCAAGCTGTTCCATCCAGAACTGCGTGGAGCCGGATTCTCGGTGCTACGCGCAGTCCTGCTCAGTGCCGTACGCAGGCCTGATGAGGATCTGACGGTTTCTAAATTGGTTGCCGGCTGTCATATGGATAAGTCCGTAGTATCCCGCCAGCTCAAAGATCTCAAGCAGTGGGATCTTATCCAGCTGGAGCGTTCGCAGCAGGATGCGCGGGTCTATCTGGTTAGCCCCACACCGATGGCTATGCAGAGGTTCCAGGAAATCAAAGAATCAACTCGTGCTGATTACGAAGACCTGTTTGCCACATGGGAACCGAAAGACATCTCGGACCTCGCATCCCTTCTCCTGCGATTCTCAGAGCAGATAGAAGAGCGCTTCCGAGACTAGGCGTTGACAGAGCAGAAGAAAGCCCTCGGGCGGTAATTGATCAAATGATCAGTTACCGCCCGAGGGCTTCTTGCATGCTTGGCGCATCAGGTCAGGGCGAGGCTCTCGCCGCTACACCCGCCGTTTTGGGTGGTGTTTAGACGGACTTCATCCGCGCTACGTTATCGCGGACTACTGCCTGGAAATCCCCACCGGAAGCGGCGAAGACTTTGCGTTGACGCTGGTACTCGGCTCCGGATTCGATCAAGCGAATGATGCCCTGCAGCTCCTCGGAGCAGCCCAGCTGTTCTGCGACAGGGGCGAGGCGCTTGACCTCGGCGCGCAGGTGATCAGTCACCAGCATTTCATCACCCTGGGCGTTCAGGATGATGATGGCATCCAGGCCATAGCGGGCTGCACGCCACTTGTTCTCAACGCGGAACCAGGCTGGCATGATCGGGATCTTGTAGCCGGCTTCAATCGACATGGACATGTCGTGAACCAGGCACTGGGTCAGGGCGGTAATCGCGGCAATATCATCCAGCGAGCTCAAGCCATCGCAGATACGCATTTCAACGGTGCCGAAACGAGGCACCGGGCGAACATCCCAACGGATTTCCGAGACATCATCAATCACGCCGGTATGCAGCATGTCTGCGATGTGGGATTCGTATTCAGACCATGAATTGAAATGGAAAGGGATGCCAGCTGCCGGCAGCTGCTGGAACATCAGTGAACGCTGTGATGCGTAGCCGGTGTCTTCGCCGCCCCAGTATGGGCTGGAGGCGCTCAGCGCTTGGAAGTGCGGCTGGTAGTTGATCAGGCCGTCGGTGATTGGCAGTGCCTTGTCTCGGCTGTCCAAACCTACGTGAACGTGCACGCCGTAAATCACCATCTGGCGGCCCCACCACTGGGTGCGGTCAATGAGCTTGGCGTAGCGGTCCTTATCGGTCACTGGCTGCAAGGTAGGAGCCGCGAACGGATGGGAGCCAGCGGAGTAGAGGTCTACACCGTGATCACCGGCAACGTCATTGAGTATGCGCACGTTGGTGCGAAGCTCTTCGGCGGCGCTGGCAACGGTGTTGTGCACTCCGGTGACGACCTCAACGGTATTCATCAGTAGTTCGGGCTTGACCGTTGGGTGCTCATCCTCGTGGCTGAGACCCGCATCATCCTTGAGCTGATCAAGTACTTTTTCAGCTACCGAGCACAAGTCCGCATCTTCGCGATTGACCAAGGCGATTTCCCATTCAACGCCGATAGTTGATTGGGCAGATTGGGCGAACTCGATTTTTTGCACGGCGCTCCTAGTGATGACGTCTCGGGCGGATCACTCCGGAGCCGATAAAACAGGACTGAAAATTCACCGAAAAACGATGTTTCTCCAAACCTATTCTATATATTGCAACTCGCCGGACGGGATACTGAACCGGTGGGAGGTGTATCACCTCAGATTAGTGAGGAGACACCTCAAAAGCCACACGTTTTTCACCAATACGTGCCAGCATCAACGTTGCCCGGTTCTTGGCGCTCTTCGGTACGCCTGCCAGCAGGATCTTTCGCAGCTCCTCGGGAGTGGCGTCAACACCTCGCTTCTTGATGTCCAAAGTGCCAATGCCATTGGCCTTGACCCAGCTGCGAAGCTTCTTCACGTTGTAATCATGGACCGCCAGGACCTTGTAGCCGCGGGCGAAGGGAGTGGAGATCTGCTCTTCGTGGGTGAAGTACGCAATGTGCTCATCTAAAAGATGGCCACCGGTGGTCTCCAGAAGACTTGAAATCAGGTGTGAACGGATTACCGCGCCATCAGGTTCATAGATGTGAGCTGCTAGCTCTCCGACTTCTGCGACCGGATCATCTTTGGCTGCTACCGGGCTGGTCAGTTCGTGGGCACCGTCCTTGTCAATGACCAAGGCTGCGCGAACAACATTCTCGCGCTTGAGCTTGCCGAACCACAGGCAGGCTTCAATGACAGAGCCGTGATCCGAAATCCATACGGATTCGGCATTGGCGGGAATGGCTTCATGGGGCAGGCCCGGGCCCAGCTTCACGCCGACATCAAGGCCTGAGTCCACGAGCTTCTCAACAAAAGACAGGGGAGGGGAGAAGGCTTCCGGGTCAAAGAGCCGGCGGGTGCTTCCCGAGAGATCGGTCCGTCGGGCCGGGTCCAGCCAGACGCCGTCGATACCGGTGAGGTCAGTTTCCTCAGCGCCGCCGTGGACAACCGTGGCATTTTCAAATGGCATCAGGTTCAAGGTGGTGGCTGCTGCGGTGGTTTCATCTTTCTCCACCGCGGTGACCTTGAGGCCCGCGCTAGCCAGCGCAATGGAGTCGGTGCCAATGCCGCACCCGAGGTCAGCCACGTGGGTGGCCCCGGCCTTGGTGAAGCGCTGTGCATGCAGTCCCGCGATGGTCAGTCGGGTTGCCTGTTCCAGGCCTGCCGGGGTGAAGATCAATGAATCCGCGAAGGGGCCAAACTTCACGCGTGCTTTGTATCGAAGCTCGGACTGCGCAATCACGGCACGAACGACCTGGGGGTCGTGGCCCTCCTTGCGCAGTTTCTCGTTCAGCGTCCACGCGGCATCCTTGGACGAGACCATGGATGGATCGATGGTGGAGAGCAATTGCCAGCCTTCTGCTGAAAGCAGTGCAGTGAATTGTTCGTTGAGCGTTGAGTCGTTTGAAGCCTGGGCCATAGTTCAAGCCTAGCGGTGATACCTTGCCTGCTTGGTTATGCGACTTGTCTCAAGCAGATGCCCGATGTGACCTATGTGACATATTGGCGTCATATTCAGATTCATTGGGCAGTCTTTGCAAGCCGCATCAGCGGGGTCACTGAGGAAAAGTCCGAATTCTCAATCCGCCTGCTGTGCCAGAAATTGTGAAACGTGAATCCGTCTTGAATAAGTGATGCTTCTTCATGGAACGTCATTTGTTTAGAAAGCGTAATGCTTTGGAAAACCCTGCCGATACTTCTGGCGGGTAAAGCTTCCGCTCATTTACAGTCTGCCGCTCGGCTCCTTCTGCGCGCGTCCAGCAACAGATTCTCCGGCCGGTGAGTGAGAGCTGTCCACGGAAAAACTGAAGTGACTCAGGTCGCATTCTCGCTTGCGTTGGTGTTCCATGGCACCTGTGAAGAAATCTATGCAGAGAACGACAATGACGTCGAGCAATCAATCTCCGTCAGGCAGTGCCGCTGTGAAAGATCCTGCGCCATTGGCCCAGAACCAGCTGAAGCGCGGCATGAGCAGCCGCCACCTTCAGATGATCGCCATCGGCGGTTCCATCGGCACCGGCCTGTTTGTCGCCTCGGGCGGAACCATTGCGCAGGCCGGACCAGGCGGCGCCTTGGTCGCTTACGCTGCAGTGGGCCTCATGGTCTACCTGCTGATGCAGTCGCTGGGGGAGATGACCGCCAAGATTCCAGTGGCCGGCTCCTTCCAAACCTTCGCCACCAGATTTGTCTCCCCATCCTTCGGCTTTGCCATTGGATGGAACTACTGGTTCAACTGGGCCATCACCGTCGCCGCTGAACTCGTCGCCGCCGGTATCGTGATGAGCTTCTGGCTGCCGGATGTCCCCGGCTGGGTGTGGGCAGGACTCTTCCTCGCCGCATTGACCGCTCTGAACGCACTGTCCGCCAAAGCCTTTGGGGAAGGCGAATTCTGGTTGGCCCTGATCAAGGTAGTCACCGTGATTGCCTTCCTGGCCGCCGGCGTCCTGATGATCTTCGGGGTCCTCGGATCCCAAACCGATCCACTGGCCAACTGGAAGGAAGGCAAAGACGTCTTCCACGGTGGATGGCTCTCCATTATCTCCGTCTTCATGATTGCCGGGTTCTCCTTCCAAGGCACCGAGCTGGTCGGTGTGGCAGCCGGCGAAGCCAAGGATCCGCGCCGCGAAGTGCCCAAGGCGATCCGCCGGGTTTTCTGGCGCATCATGCTCTTCTACATTGGCGCCATCTTCATCATTGGCTGCCTGATCCCATTTGCTGATCCAAGCCTGCTGGCCAGCGGCGAAGCCGATGTGGCATCCTCGCCGTTCACCCTGGTCTTCGAGCGCGCTGGCATTGCCTTCGCAGCGGCTGCCATGAACGCGGTCATCCTCACCGCGATTCTCTCCGCTGGCAACTCTGGCCTCTACGCCTCCACCCGCATGCTCTACTCGATGGCCCATGATGGAAAGGCCCCGAAGATCTTCGGAAAGACCAACTCCCGCGGCGTGCCGGTAATGGCATTGCTGGCCACCGCGGCTGTCGGGCTCTTCGGCTTCCTCACTGCCTTGGTGGGCCAGGGTGCCGCATATACCTGGCTGCTTAATGTCTCGGGCCTGTGCGGATTCATCGTCTGGGTGGGCATCGCTGCCTCGCACTATCGCTTCCGCCGTGGCTACCTGGCCCAGGGTTACAGCGTCAAAGATCTGCCGTACCGCGCGCCGTTCTTCCCGCTCGGTCCCATTGTGGCGTTCCTGATGCTCATCGCGGTCATTGTTGGCCAGAACTATCAGGCGGTCCTCGCCGGGCATGGCCTGGAAGTGCTTTCTTCCTACATCGGCTTGCCGCTGTTCCTTGGTTTGTGGCTGGTGCATCGACTGGTTGCCAAGTCCAAGGTGGTCAAGCTTTCCGAGATGGACCTCACTGCTCCGGAAGATATCGAAGAGTCGGCGGCTGTGCGCTCTGCGCGAACCGGTGTGACGAACTAAGGGCTTTGATTAGCACTCGCCTTGACCGAGTGCTAAAGCTCGTCCTAAAGTCAGAGATGGAAGTTCTGCATGCTTGCATGCAGAACCACCGCCTGACTGGATACCACCAACTGGCACCGCGACGACGGTTGGTCCAATGCCATAGGGCGCACCCCTACCACCATTGGTTCATACACGAAAAGGAGAGACCATGTCTGTCTCCATCAAGCCGCTCGAAGACCGCATTGTCATCAAGCAGGTCGAAGCCGTAACCACCACCGCTTCGGGCCTTGTTATCCCAGACTCCGCCAAGGAAAAGCCACAGGAAGGCACCGTTGTCGCAGTAGGCCCAGGCCGCATCGACGACAAGGGCAACCGCGTTCCTGTAGACGTTGCTGAAGGCGACGTAGTCCTGTACTCGAAGTACGGCGGAACCGAGGTCAAGGTCGGCAACGAAGAGTACCTGGTGCTCTCGGCTCGCGACGTACTGGCAGTCGTCGTAAAGTAACGCCAACCTCGCAGCACCACGGATCCATCGATCCTGGTGCAGCCGAATTTTCAGGAGAAAATGCATGGCTAAGCAGCTAGCATTCAACGAGGAAGCGCGACGCGCACTCGAAGCGGGCATTGATAAGCTCGCGAACACGGTGAAGGTCACCCTCGGCCCACGTGGTCGCAATGTGGTGCTTGCCAAGACCTGGGGCGCCCCGACCATCACCAACGATGGTGTCACCATTGCTCGTGACATCGATCTGGAAGATCCATACGAAAACCTTGGCGCACAGCTGGCCAAGGAGGTAGCCACCAAGACCAACGACGTAGCAGGCGACGGCACCACCACCGCCACCGTGCTCGCCCAGGCACTGGTCAAGGAAGGCCTGAAGAACGTTGCCGCCGGCGCCGCTCCAGGCGATGTCCGCAAGGGCATCGAACTGGCTGCGGAGGTTGTCTCCGAGGCACTGGCCGCCAACGCTGTAGAGGTGGCCGATAAGGTCGCCAACGTAGCTGCCATTTCGGCCCAGTCCGATGAAATCGGCGAGCTGCTGGCTGAGGCCTTCAAGACCGTTGGCACCGATGGCGTTATCACCATCGAAGAGTCCTCCACCACCGCTACCGAACTGGTAGTCACCGAGGGCATGCAGTTCGACAAGGGCTACCTCTCGCCACAGTTCATCACCGACCAGGAGCGCCAGGAAGTTGTCCTGGAAGACGCCCTGATCCTGATCAACCCAGGCAAGATCTCCACCGTGGCAGAATTCCTGCCGCTGCTGGAAAAGGTCCTTGAAGCCAAGAAGCCACTGCTGATCATCGCCGAGGACGTCGAGGGCGAAGCCCTGTCCACCCTGGTGGTCAACAAGCTGCGCGGCCTGCTGAACGTGGTTGCCGTCAAGGCTCCAGGCTTCGGCGACCGCCGCAAGGCAATGATGCAGGACCTGGCCATCCTCACCGGTGCCCAGGTTGTCTCCCCGGAACTGGGCCTGTCCCTGGACCAGGTTGGCACCGAGGTTCTCGGTTCGGCACGCCGCGTGACCATCACCAAGGATTCCACCACCATCGTTGATGGTTCGGGAACCGATGAGGATGTCGAAGAGCGCGTAGCCCAGCTGAAGGCTGAGCTGAACCGCACCGATTCGGAGTGGGACCGCGAGAAGCTCTCCGAGCGTCTGGCCAAGCTGGCCGGTGGCATTGGCGTCATCAAGGTTGGCGCTTCCACCGAGGTCGAGCTCAAGGAACGCAAGCACCGCATCGAAGACGCTGTGTCCTCGACCCGCGCTGCCCTTGAGGAAGGCATCGTCGCTGGTGGCGGTACCGCCCTGGTTGACGCACTGTCTGCTCTTGACTCCGATAGCTCCATCGTTGGCCTTGAAGGCGACGTTGCAGCTGGTGTGGCCATCGTGCGCCGCGCACTGGTTCAGCCACTGTTCTGGATCGCTACCAACGCCGGCTTCGACGGCGCAGTAGTTGTCTCCAAGGTGGCAGAGTCCCCAGCTAACGAGGGCTTCAACGCCAAGACCGGTGTCTACGAGAACCTGCTGCACGCAGGTGTCATCGACCCGGTCAAGGTCACCCGTTCGGCACTGCGCAACGCAGCATCGATCGCAGCCCTGGTGCTGACCACCGAAACCCTGGTTGCCGAGAAGGCTACCGAGGATGCGGAAGAAGCACACAGCCACTAAGCCGCTGTGAAGGCTATGAAGCCGCCGCCGGACCAAGTTTTCGCTTGGACCGGCGTCGGCTTCTTTTTGCCTTGAAATGGCCAGCAGGTGAGTACGAGATGAATTCATGAAATGCACAGCGTGATGAGCATCAACGCGCCGAAAAGGACTGTGAGGGTTCTCGGCGACGCACAATTAATCCGGCGCACGTCAGCTCACTACAGTCTGTGAATTTAATGTATCGAGACGTTCAATCACTGAACTCCTCTGTAGGTGACGCACAGGGTGAATTGGTAGCATGAATGGTTGTCTGACGTGTCAAGGATCTGTCTGACCGATGACCTGCCCGAGTTCCCGACGGAAGCTTAGCCTGTGACTCACACCCTCAACCAACCCGGAAAAAGCACCAAAAGTGCCGCCTTCCGGGTCGACTTGCAGGGCCTTCGGGCCCTCGCAGTGCTGTTGGTGATGTGCTATCACATCTGGTTCTCCAAGGTCTCCGGGGGAGTAGACATCTTCTTGATGCTCTCCGCCTTCTTCCTTACCTCGTCCACCGCGCGCCGCATTGCGCGTGGCGAGCGCCCGCCGCTGATCACCGGTTGGCTGCACCGCTTCTCGCGGCTCATCCCGCAAGCGGCAGTGGTCATCATCAGCGTGGTGGTAGCCGCATGGATCATCCTGCCCAGCACCCGTTGGCTGGAACTGATTGACCAATCCACGGCCTCCCTGTTCTATGAACAGAATTGGTATCTGGCCAATCACCAAGTCGACTACTACGCGTTCAATACCTCTTCGGCCTCGCCGCTCCAGCACTTCTGGTCCTTGTCTGTCCAAGGACAGATCTTCATCCTCTGGCCAATAGTCCTCGCCGTTAGCGCGCTGATCTGGAAGCTGTTCTTCTCCCGCTTCAACTTCGCATGGGTGGCAGGCGCCTTCTTCGGAGCCATTTTCATCGGCTCGCTGGCTTTCTCCATCAACATCACCGCCAACAACCAGCAGGTTGCCTACTTCCACACCGGTGCGCGCCTCTGGGAATTCGCCCTCGGTTCCTTGCTGGCCTTGGCGCTGCCATGGCTCTCGACCCTGCCCGAGAAGATCCGCCGCGTGACCGGCTGGGCGGGCATGGCCACCATCATCGGCAGCGGCGCAGTCCTGGACGTCCAAGGCCAATTCCCCGGCTTCATGGCACTGATCCCCACCGTTGCTGCCGCATTGATCATTGCCTCACCGGAAACTCGTACCTGGGCTAACCCTTCTGGCGTGCTCTCGCTCAAGCCGCTGGTGAAGCTCGGAGACCTGTCCTACGGCATGTACCTGTGGCACTGGCCGATGCTGGTCTTCTACCTTGAAATCTCGCACAAGGAGAAGGCCTCCTTCTTCGCCGGTGCTCTGCTCATCGCAGCAGCCATCGCCGCTTCATGGATCACCACCAAATTCATCGAGAAGCCGGTCATCGCTTGGCAGAATGGCTTCAGCTTCCCGAGGTGGATGCCCAACACCGGGCTGAAGATCATCAGCCAGGTCGCCGTGGTGGGCATCGGCATGGGCGTTGCCAGCCTGGCGGTCACCGCATGGGAAAACAATGTGGAGCACCGCCGCGCCATGGCCGCCACGCAGACCGTCATGGATAACCCGGGTGCCACTGCCACCGATGACTGGGACCCGTCACCGGCAGCCCTGACCCTGCCGCTGGCCACTGAGCTGGAAAACGAATGGCAGACCCCAGGCAATCCTTGCGCCGGATCCAATAACCCCAAGGACGAGCGGATCATGTTCTGCGAGCAAGGCGGGAACTTTGATGGTTCCCCGGATCTGGTCATGCTGGGCGACTCGCATATGCAGCACTGGTCCTCGGCTGCCGCTGCCGCGATGGAAGAATCCGGAGGAAGCTGGGTTCTGGTCTTCCACCCGGGTTGCCGCTACGGTTCCGAGGCGGACCGCGACGAAGCCGAATGCGCTAACTTCCAGGACGCCGCAGAAGAATATGTCGCCAACCTTGCCCCCAAGATGGTGCTCACCACCGCAAGCAAGACCGTGGCCGCTCCGGATGAATATCTGCGCAGCCCGGGGGAGCAGGAGACCATGGTGGACCACTACGCTCAAGCGATCCAGCCGTTCCTGGATGCCGGCAGCCAGGTCATCGCCATGCGCGATACCCCGCGCTACACCTACTCCATCCCGGAGTGCGTCGATTCGAATCGAAGTAATCTCGAAGCTTGCGATGTCTCCGCCCACGAGGCGTTGGCACAGATCAACCCCGTCCAGGAATTCCTGGCCGAGCACGATTACGGCTCGCAGGTGGTGTCATTGGATATGACAGGCTTGCTCTGCCCCGACGGGGTCTGCAAAGCTGTGATCGGCAATGTATCGACGTACCTGGATGATTCGCACCTGTCCAAGACGTTTGTGCTCAGTGCCAAGCGCCAGTTCGCGGATGCCTTCAAGGAGGCTACCGGCTGGCAATAAGTCCTGTCGGAGACCTGGTGGGGCATGAGCTTGGACACAGTGCCCCGCAAGGGAATAACTGCAACGCCAAAAGGGCTCTACCATTTAACCAACCTCCGTTCTCGCCCCGAAAGGTTCCTACGTGACTGAGTTCAACCCCTTTGCATTTGAAGGACTCACCTACGACGACGTATTGCTGTTGCCTGGCCCGACGGATGTGATCCCTTCGGAAGCTGACACCACCACCCGCTTCACCAAGCGCATCAACATCCAGGTGCCCATCAGCTCGGCGGCAATGGACACCGTCACCGAAGCACCGATGGCTATCGCACTGGCACGCCAGGGCGGCATCGGCGTGATCCACCGCAACCTTTCGATCGAGGACCAGGCCAAGCAGGTTGACCAGGTCAAGCGCAGCGAGTCGGGCATGATCACCGACCCTGTCACCGTGAACCCAGGCGCCACCTTGGCCGAATGGGACGAGCTGTGCGCGCAGTACCGCGTCTCCGGTCTCCCGGTAGTTGATGAGAACCGCAAGCTGCTGGGCATCATCACCAACCGCGACACCCGCTTTGTTCCTCGCGAGCAGTACATGACCACCAAGGTCTACGAAGTGATGACCGGCATGCCGCTGGTGACCGCACAGGAAGGCGTTGCCCCTGAAAAGGTCATCGAGCTGCTGTCCAAGAACCGCATCGAGAAGCTTCCGCTGATCGATGACGAAGGCAAACTGACCGGCCTGATCACCGTCAAGGACTTCGACAAGGCCGAGCAGTACCCGCTGGCCACCAAGGACGAGGAAGGCCGCCTGCGCGTCGCTGCTGCTGTTGGCTTCTTCGGCGAAGGCTACGAGCGCGCAATGACCCTGATCGACGCTGGCGTTGACGCACTGGTCGTTGACACCGCAAACGGCCACTCCCAGGGCGTGCTGGAGATGATTGCCCGCCTGAAGAAGGATCCTGCTGCCGCCCACGTTGACGTGATCGGTGGACAGGCCGCAACCTACGAGGGTGCCAAGGCCATCATCGATGCCGGCGCTGACGCCATCAAGGTCGGCGTGGGCCCAGGCTCGATCTGCACCACCCGCATTGTTGCCGGTGTCGGCGTTCCACAGGTTACCGCCATCTACGAAGCAGCCAAGGCTGCTATCCCAGCTGGCGTGCCAGTGATCGCTGACGGCGGTCTGCAGCACTCGGGCGACATCGGCAAGGCACTGGTTGCCGGTGCTGACTCGGTCATGCTCGGCTCCCTGCTGGCAGGTACCGCAGAGTCTCCAGGCGACCTGGTGTTCATGGGCGGCAAGCAGTTCAAGGCTTACCGCGGCATGGGCTCGCTGGGCGCTATGGAGACCCGTGGCAAGAACACCTCGTACTCCAAGGACCGCTACTTCCAGGCTGATGCTCCTTCCAACGAGAAGCTGATCCCGGAAGGCATCGAAGGCCAGGTTCCTTACCGCGGCCCGCTGTCCGCAGTGACCCACCAGCTGGTCGGTGGCCTGCGCCAGACCATGTTCTACGTTGGCGGTCGCACCGTTCCTGAGCTGAAGGCCCGCGGCAAGTTCGTTCGCATCACCGCAGCTGGTTTGAAGGAATCGCACCCACACGACATCATGATGACCGTTGAAGCACCGAACTACCGTTCGCGCTAAACTCATCTGAAAATTTCCCGTCCGGGATGACGCTCACGCGTTGTTCCGGGCGGGATTTTTGTCTTAAGAAGACAACCTCGTGCTTGGCCGTTTTGCGGCTGTTGGCCGTAGAGTTTCTAGATCCACAGCGCCTAGCGCACCTGGCGCTTAAGCGAGGGAATGCTACTGCGTTTCAGAGATGGAACGTCGCAGGATTCGGTGGCACCAAGTCCTTCAAGGCCACTTCTAATAGGTGCGGAGCCCGGTGCCCATACACTGAACTCCGCCGCCGTATGGTGAACCATTTAGAGGGCATCAATAATGAGCTTCACGAGGGCCACGAAAGCCCAAACACTGGTCAGTGTTTGGGCTTTCGTGTCCTTTTCATTCGTCTTCTAGAGGCATCTGGAAGAAACAGCGTTACCATCAAGCGTGTAGTAGAACCTCATGGTCCTGTTGTCGTTTGCGCACGTCAGCCCTTCGAGCTGTGGCGTGATGCAAGAGCCCAGGATCGGGAGTACGGCAATAGCAAACCGTCCCATCAGAGCACGGATAGAGGCAAGGATTAGGGCACTCTCTCCGTTGATGAAGGAACGCTGATCTGCCGGAGACATGTCAATGTAAAAGCCCGAAGAATCTTGGCCTGCACTAAGTGCCGGATCGGCAACATTCAACCTACTATTTCGTTCGACGATGGTGAACGTTGAGCCTTTCGAGAATTCGTGGTCCCGTTTCACACGGGAAGCAGTAATTCTTACGGCTGATGGTTTCTTCGTTTTCAGGATATTGTCCAAACCTGCGTTGGTTTCCGCAGTATGGGGTTCTAAGAAGTTGCGGTCGGCTGAATCCGCAAATGCCCTATCGGCGCAGCCTGTAACAAGGCGATCCCGATCAAGAAAGACTGGACGATCTTAATGCGTCATTTCTTGGTGAGTCGTTTCAAGCAGTGGGCTGTTTGTTCTTTCGGTAGCGATCGACGACGATGCCGGATCCGCAGAGTACAGCGAAGGCAGTCGAAGTCGTAAGCGAAGAATAGAGCGCCGGATTGGCGGTGCTATCCCAGAAATAGGGGCTAGCGAAAGCTATTGCGAGGGAGAGCACAAATCCGATTCCCAAGTACATCGGCTTACCTTCCTGTCGTACCTTTCGGCAGATCAAAACTCACTGTTTACATGGACGTAAATGATTAACTAAGTAGCTAAACTCATGAATCCACCGTAACAAGCGTGATTTTCTAGGTAAATCATTCTTTAGTAGGAGGGCGAGCCGGAGATGAAGATTCCGGCTTCAAAGCCTGGATCGCATCGTTGGTGCCGGACTAGGTCTAGCACCGGACGCAGGTACGCTGCGCAATATTTTCGCATCAAGAAATAGGTGCCTTGCGCGCTTTGCGATTCGATTGAATTCTGCAGACGATAAGCCAAACGGCCACGCCAAGCATGCATCCCAAAGAATTGGCCACGACGTCAGAGAACGTGGCGAATCGGTTGGGGAGAAAGAGATGTTGCCCTAACTCAATCAGGCTAGAGGCCAGGATTCCCAGAATGCCTGCAGTGATCGGTCACCGCAAACCAACGGCCAGAAAAAATCCCAGCGGCATGAAGAAGAGGACATTCGCCGAGAATTCCACGAATTCGTAGTTCACAAAGGCCGGGACTCCGTGATCATGCAGCCAGTTCAACGTCCAAGCCAACTGAGGCCCGGACGATGAATCCACCGGTACAGGCCAAAATGCAATAGCAACCATCGCAAGCAAGTACAGCAAAGGCAACGCCCACGTCCGTAGCGTTCGGCTTTTGAGCAGAGTTCTCAGTGGATTCCTCGGAAGAGATGGTCATTTCGTGTGTCGCGGCTGTCCTGCCATCAATCACTGAGTAAATTCTAGTTCTTCCGAAAGCTCGGTTCGGTTGATTGCTACCGCGCATCCACCAGACGGTTCAAGCGTTCCGAGAAAACGAGTCCCATCGCGGCAAGAAGCAGGATGAAGATCGGGAAGAGCCACAGTCCCACCCACGATGACAAGGCGCCGAATAGCGGCGGCATCAAAGTTGATCCCAAGTATGCGGCGGCCATCTGGATGCCAATAATGGCGTGGGAGTGTCGGCGCCCGAAGTTCGCTGGCGTCGAATGGATGATCGCCGGATAGATCGGGGCGGAGCCCAACCCGGCCAGAGCGAGACCTGCTAAAGCGACGGCATGTGTTTCCATCGGAAGGAGAAGCATCAGGCCACCGAGTCCCACCAGCAAGAAGCCGCCGCGAATCAAAGTGCGATCGCCGATGCGATCAGCGAAGAAGCCGGCGAGGAATCGTCCGCCGGTGATGCCCAGCAGGAAGAACGACGCGAAAGCCGCTGCGGTCGCGGGGTTCACTCCGCGGTCACCAGCCAAGTAGGTCGTGGCCCAGAGAATCGATGTGTTCTCCAATGCGCAATAGGCGAAGAACGCCAAGAGAACCAACAAGACGCCCGGAATCCTGATGACTTGTTTGAGCGGCAGATGGGCGGTCCTGGAGGAAGATGCCTCAGAGCTTCCGGGACTGGCGTCGACTTCGGTGAGTTGGGCGCCGCTCGGCGTCAACGTATTGACCTTGCCCCACAGTGGGAGGGTAAGAACCAGAACCACGGTGAGAATCACCTGGGTGATGCCGACAACGTTATAGGCTCCGTGCCACCCCATTCCGGAGGTCAGGGCATGGCTCATGATCAATGGGCTGATCGAAGCGCCGACACCCCAGAAGCTATGGAGCCAGTTCATATGGCGTGCCGCGTAGTGCAGAGCGACGTAGTTATTCAGGGCAGCGTCTACTGCGCCTGCGCCCAGGCCATAGGGGATAGCCCAGAGGCATAACATCCAGAATTCACTGGCGAAAGAGAACCCGAACAACGCGGTTGCCGTCAGCCCCACGCTGACCGCGGTGACCAAGCCGGCTCCGAAACGGCGGGTCATCCGTTCCGAAGCCAAGCTGGAGAAGATAGTTCCAATGGCAATGATCATGGTGAGGATGCCAGCGAAGGATTGCGGTACCCCAAGGTCTTGATGCATCACCGGCCAACCCGCGCCAACCAGGGAGTCGGGAAGGCCGAGGCTGATGAAGGCGAGATAGATGATGGTCAATAGAAGTGAGTACATGAAGTGTTCGTGTCTTTCGCGGTGCTTGGGGATGAAAGCATCGCCACGGAACTGACGACAACTCAAATTATATGTACGAGTGTACTCAAATCTCGTGTATATTCGCTGCCATGACTGGACATTATTTTGAAGGAGACTCCCGCAGCAACCGCGAGCGCATGCTTGCAGGTGACTTGTACATCGCGGATGATCCGGAGAATGAACGCCTCCACCAGCGTGGCGTGCAGCTAGCAGACGCCTATCACCGGGCGGACGTGGCGGCAGATCCCAAGGCGCGCGAGATCCTCGCTGAACTTGTCGGCACTCTGGGGGAAGGCGCTCATGTCAATTCGCCGCTCTTCGTGGACTATGGGGAAAACCTTCACATCGGCGCGCGAACCTTCATCAACTACAACCTCACAGCACTGGACGTCGCCACCATCACCATCGGCGCAGACTGCCAGATCGGGCCAAACGTCCAGCTGCTGACACCCACCCACCCAATTAATCCACAGCCACGACGCGACAAGCTTGAAGCAGCGCAGCCGATCACCCTGGGCGATAACGTGTGGCTCGGTGGCGGCGCGATCGTATGCCCCGGGGTAACTATCGGCGAAAACTCGGTGATCGGTGCAGGCTCCGTGGTCACCAAGGACATTCCAGCCAACGTCGTCGCCGTGGGAAACCCGGCACGCGTGATCCGGAACATTGGATAATCCGATGCCCGCTCAACAGCCTTCCTCCGGTTCACGTCTGGGCCGCCGCAATGATCCAGAGCGTCGGGAAAAAATCATGGACGCCTGCCTGGAAGTCATAGCCCAGGCCGGGGTCACCGGCACGTCTCATCGAAAGGTCGCCGCCCAGGCAAGCGTTCCGCTTGGAGCCATGACCTACTACTTTGACGGCATGGACGACTTGCTGCACAGTGCCTTCAGCCGTTTTGCTACCAGCATCAGCACCGGATTCGAGCGCCGCATGGCAACGGCCACGGACCGGGAATCGGCGTGCGATGCGGTTTTCGAGCGGATCCTCGAAGCCAGCAGCGGCCAAGGCCATGAGCTGATTCTGTCCCACGAGCTCTACACCCTCGCCACCCGCGATGCCTCCTTCCGGTCCATCACCACCTGGTGGATGGGACGCAGCCAATTAGCGCTCGGGGCACACTTTGACCCGCTGACCGCGCGTCTGCTGGACGCCATGATCGAAGGGCTGACCATTCATCGAGCCCTCGACGCGGAACCTCGCGATCCAGAGGAAATCAAAAGCGCCATCGCCCGGATCGTTGGCGCATAGGGCGCGTGGCCGTTGCGGGACAGCGCACGCTGGAAGACCTTCATCCGTACGATTGTGTATTCGAGAGGTCCATCTGTTGGGCACTCTGAGTGCTGGAAAAGCTTCGCAGGCTCCATGGCCGAGTCAGTCATAAGACGGCAGAAAAAGTGATCGCCCGAGATTTCTCACCCCATCCCCAGGCTGGGGAACAGAGCGTGCGCACGTAGAATAAAGACCAGACAGCACCAACCGGAGCGGAATCCCACGCACTGTGCGCGACCGCCAATAAAGGACACTAATTTGGGCCAGCCAGCCAACCTGAAAAAGCAAGCACGAGAACGCATGGCACGCACGGGGGAGAGCTACACCACCGCGCGCAAGAACATCCTCACCGGGAAACCGGAAAGCCCCAAGGCTGCCCGTGCTGCACAGGCCCGCGACTATGCCAAAGAAGCCCGAGAGGCCAAGGCGGGAGCCAAGCCCAAAGCCCCCAAGCAGGCACCCGCGCCAGCTCCACAAGATGAGCTGCCCGAATACCCTGCTCCAGAAGACGTCATTCAATACGACGCAGCACTCTGGCACCGAGTCCTCGTCCAGGCAGGCGTCACCAACCCGGTGACCGATGCCCCGCTGAGCCAGGCATTGTTGGCAGGCCTCGCTGGTGGCATCGGCTTCATGGTCTTCACCTTCGAATATGAAGAAACCACCACCGCAACCCTGGTCACCCGCGCCCACCCGGAGCCATACACCCAGAACCTGCTGGCTCGCTGTGGCGCCAAGATCAATGAACGCACCACCGGGTCAGCCCAGAAGGCCGTGGAATACATGGATGCGGCACTGGATGCCGGACGCGCTGTCGTCGTCCGTGTAGCCATCAACGCCTTGCCATGGATCGATGGCAATGAAGTGGATGAAGCGGAAACCATTGACTTGGTTGTCGTCGGTGATCACGAAAATGACCTGCTGGTAGATGACGGTTCAGGCGTTCTGAACGTCATCAGCCCAGAAGACCTGGCTTTCGCCCGAGCCAAGCGCAAAAAGGAAAAGCACTGGCAGGCCTGGGTTCCATCCACGCGCTCGCCGAGGGCGGAGACCCTTGCTGCCAATGCCCTGGAAGCCATCGAAGAAACCACCTCGCGCCTGCTGGGAACCCGCGAGCTCTCCGGGATCCCGGACCACTTCGCCAAGAACTTCGGCATCACCGGCATGCACACCTTCGCCACCCGGCTGCGCGACACCACCACCAAGACCGGCTGGACCCGCATGTTCGCGGATCCCGCACGCTTGGCCGGTGGAATGAAGCAGCTCTCCGGGTTCCTCACGGACACCCGTTTTGGCGGTGAAGGCGCATTGCGCGGACTGTACGCGGACTTCCTCGATGAAGCCTCCGGATTGCCTGGCCTATCGGCCCTGGGTGAGCACAGCGCGGATTATGTACAGCTGGCCCAGCTTTGGGATGACTTCGCAGAACTGGTTGACCCGGACATCGATGTGGATGAGCGCAGCGCAATGTTCGAGCGCATGGCCCAGGCCATGGATCGCATCGCCGAGGCCGAGCACAAAGCTGCCACAGCGCTGGCTGTCACCGCACAATCATTGGCTTCCGAAGCCCGATAACGCAGACCAGATGCATTACCCGCCCCGCCTTTTGGTGAAGTCCGTCCACCGACAGGCGGGGCGTTTTTTGTCTCTACCTGGCACTAGATTGTTGCGGCAAGATGCTAGATATACGTCATGACCGATTGCCCTGGCACCATGAAAAGCGGGAATTCGGCTCAGACTTGGTAACCTAGTTAGGTGAGTAACGAGATTGAGATCGGCCGCGGCAAGCGGGCACAAAAGGCATATTCCCTGGACGACGTAGCGATCGTACCGAATCGCCGTACCCGTGATCCGAAGGACGTTTCGGTGTCCTGGCAGATTGACGCATTCCAGTTCGAGACCCCTATCCTGGGCGCACCAATGGACTCGGTGACTTCACCGGCTACCGCCATTGCCCTGGGCAAGCTCGGTGGCCTAGGCGTACTGAACCTCGAAGGCCTATGGACCCGTTACGAGAACCCGGAAACCGTACTGGCCGAAATCGCTGGCCTGAAGTCGGAAGCCGCAACGCGCAATGATCCGAAGATCACCGCAAAGCTGCAGGAACTGTACTCGGCGCCAATCCAGCCGGAATTGATCACCTCGCGCATTTCCGAAATCCGCGACTCCGGCGTGGTTGTTGCCGGCTCGCTGACTCCGCAGCGCACCCAGGAGCACTACAAGACCGTAGTAGCTGCTGGCGTGGACATCTTTGTCATCCGTGGCACCACCGTTTCGGCCGAGCATGTCTCGAAGACCACCGAACCACTGAACCTCAAGCAGTTCATCTATGAACTCGACGTCCCAGTCATCGTGGGCGGTGCAGCTGGCTACACCCCAGCCATGCACCTGATGCGCACCGGTGCTGCCGGTGTCCTGGTGGGCTTCGGCGGCGGCGCATCGTCGACCACCCGCCGCACCCTGGGCATCCACGCCCCAATGGCCACCGCCATTGCCGACGTTGCTGCTGCTCGCCGCGACTACATCGAAGAGTCCGGCGGACGCTACGTCCACGTCATTGCCGATGGCGGCATGGGCAACTCAGGTGACATCGTCAAGGCCATCGCCATGGGCGCCGACGCAGTCATGCTCGGCACCGCACTGGCTCGTGCTGAAGAAGCTCCAGGCGCCGGTTACCACTGGGGCATGGAAGCCGTTCACGAGGCAAGCCCACGTGGCGACCGCGCCAAGGTCGGCACCGTTGGTTCCCTTCAGAAGGTCCTCCACGGTCCATCACATGAAACCAATGGCACCTCGAACCTGGTGGGCGCGCTGCGCCGCTCGATGGCCACCACCGGCTACTCGACCCTGAAGGAATTCCAGCGCGTAGACGTTGTGCTTTCTCCTTACGAGTCCGACCGCTACTAGACGCCGGGGATCGAGCCCAGTTCATGCACATGAACTGGGCTCGATTCATTTAAAGACGCTGGCGCTCAACGAACAACCCGCGCGGTTCGTTCCCATGCGCGAAAAATACTGCTGCTAGGCCAATCTCACGCCCTCATTATTTCGAGTTCTACGGCAAATAGAAGTACGGTTAGAGGGTGTTTAAAACCGCTCTGAAGCTCAAGTGGATCGGCGCCCTCATTGCTGCGCTCGCCCTCGCCACCGGATTCGTCGCCCTCTCCGGATGGCAGTTCGGCGCCTCCGAGAGCGAACCGGTCGTCAAGGTCGACAAGACCGAGAAGCCGGTGGCGCTGACCAAGCACGTGGATATCGGCACCGAGCTGTTGGGCACCACAGCGGATCAAATCGTCACCTTCACCGGAGAATTCGTCCCCGGCACCGACCGCCTCATCGATGACCGAGTCGAAGATGGCAAAAAGGGCGTATGGGTCATCAGCGAATTCAAGGTCGATGGCGCCAAGCAGGATGCCGGCATCGCGGTAGTGCGCGGCTGGCAGCCAGAGGAAACCGCGCCCTCGGCTGCTCCCAAGGGCGAACTGAAAATCACTGGACGCCTGCTGCCGAACGAAGGCCCGGAAAACGAACACGACCTGCGCAGCGCGACCCTGCCATCGATCACCTCGGCGCAGCTGGCGAATATCTGGGACTCGGTCCTGTACAACGGATTCATCTCGGCCCACGACATCACCACCGCCAAGGGCCAGGCAGTCGAGCAGCCTGGAATCGACATGATCTATGTCGGTCCGCAGCCGCAGGAAGCCCAGATCAACTGGCTGAATGTCTTCTACGGCATCGAATGGGTCCTCTTCGCCGGCTTCGCGATCTTTCTCTGGTACCGCATGGTCCGCGATGATTATCAGCGGGACCTTGACGACATCGCCGAACGCGCCGCCGAAGCCCGAGAAGCTCAACCCGGGCAGACCCCGCCGGCTGCCAACGAATAGCAACAAGCACACCGACCTCTTTCATGACTCGGAAGGAATCACCAGCCATGTCCAGCACCACTCCCGCACCAAAGCCCCGGAAGTTTGGCGGCACCCCAGCGCAGATCCGCAGCGCCGCGAAGTTCTACAAGGTCTTTGCCTACATCACCGGTGTGATGCTGCTGCTGCTCGTGGTGGAGATGATCTTCAAGTACTTCTGGTCCTTGGAACTCTTTGTCGGCGGCACCCTGGCCGACGGGGTGGCGAACTCCATCGGCCTGTACAACCGTGCCGAAGTGACCGGGGGAGCGAACATCTCACTGGGCATCCTGATTGCCCACGGTTGGCTGTACGTGGTGTACCTGTTTGCCGACTTCCGCCTCTGGTCGCTGATGCGCTGGCCATTTATGCGCTTCATTACGATCGCCCTCGGTGGCGTGATTCCGTTCCTGTCCTTCTACACCGAGTCCAAGGTCCACGCTGAAGTCGACCGTGAACTTGCCGCCCACCCGAAGGCCGCGAAGCGCTACTAGACGGGCAAAAACCATCGCACAGCGGGCGAACCAGGAGGACTGGTTCGCCCGCTGTGTGCGTTGAGCAGCGCACTTCGGGGGAGCGGCGGGCCGCTAGGTGACGCTGATGACAGCGCTCCGGCTGTTTCGCGGGCGGCGAACCGCGTAGACTGTAACGGTGACTACTGCTCCCCTCAATCCAGAACATAAGCCGGTTCTGGTCGTCGACTACGGGGCCCAATACGCGCAGCTCATCGCTCGCCGCGTACGTGAGGCCCGTGTGTACTCGGAGATCGTTCCGCACACCCTGTCCACCGAAGCCATCCTGGCCAAGAACCCTGCAGCGATCATCCTCTCCGGTGGTCCCTCCAGCGTCTACGCCGATGGCGCCCCATCCGTCGGGGCCGACCTGTTTGAAGCCGGCGTGCCGGTCTTGGGCATCTGCTACGGCTTCCAGGCCATGGCCAACGCCCTGGGCGGAACCGTCTCGGAAACCGGCCTGCGCGAGTACGGCCGCACCGCAACCACCTTTGAGGGCGAAGCCCGCTCCATCCTGGCAGGCGCCGCACAGGCTCCTACCGTATGGATGAGCCACGGCGACTCTGTCTCCAAGGCCCCAGAAGGCTTCGAAGTGCTGGCCACCACCGCCGGCGCACCTGTTGCCGCCTTCGCCAACGAGGCCAAGCGCCTCTACGGCGTGCAGTGGCACCCGGAAGTCAAGCACTGCGAGTTCGGCCAGGACGTCCTGGTGAACTTCCTGTACAACGGTGCAGGCTTGAAGGGCGACTGGACCGCTGACAACATCGCTGACGAGCAGATCGAGCGCATCCGCGCCCAGGTCGGCACCGGCAAGGCCATCTGCGGCCTGTCCGGCGGCGTGGACTCGGCTGTTGCCGCAGCACTGGTGCAGCGCGCCATTGGCGACCAGCTGACCTGTGTCTTCGTCAACCACGGCCTGCTGCGCGAAGGCGAAGCCGAGCAGGTCGAGAAGGACTTTGTCGCTTCCACCGGCGCAAAGCTCTACGTCGCTGACGAACGCGAACGCTTCCTTTCCGCTCTGGACGGTGTCACCGACCCGGAGACCAAGCGCAAGATCATCGGCCGCGAATTCATCCGCGCCTTCGAAGCAGCAGAAGCAGCGATCATCGCTGAAGCCGCTTCCGAGGGTGAGCCGGTGAAGTTCCTGGTCCAGGGCACCCTGTACCCGGACATCGTGGAATCCGGTGGCGGCGAAGGCACTTCCAACATCAAGAGCCACCACAACGTTGGCGGTTTGCCTGAGGACCTGCAGTTCGAACTGGTCGAGCCGCTGCGCACCCTGTTCAAGGACGAGGTCCGCGCCGTGGGCCGCGAGCTCGGCTTGCCAGAGGAAATCGTTGGCCGCCAGCCATTCCCCGGCCCGGGCTTGGGTATCCGCATCATCGGCGCAGTCAACGAAGAGCGCCTGTCCATCCTGCGCAAGGCCGACGCGATCGCTCGCGCCGAGCTGACCGCAGCTGGTCTGGACGAGGAAGTATGGCAGATGCCTGTTGTACTGCTTGCCGATGTTCGCTCGGTTGGCGTGCAGGGTGATCACCGTACCTACGGCCACCCGATCGTGCTGCGTCCGGTATCCTCCGAGGATGCCATGACCGCCGACTGGTCGCACCTGCCATACGATCTGCTCTCGAAGATCTCCAACCGCATCACCAATGAGGTCGATGGGGTCAACCGAGTGGTGCTGGACGTGACCTCCAAGCCACCGGGAACCATCGAGTGGGAGTAATCCTGCGACCCATCTAGCGGACCCAGCGTCCCGCTAGCGGATCGGAAGCGGAACCGGCTGGTCGGTGAGCTGCACCTCAATGAGGTATTGCCCATCGGCCCCGGTTCCGCTTCTCGCAGTTAAAACGTGTTTCGCACCGGTGATCTGCAGGGCTTGTGCACTACGTTAGAAAGAGGCGCATCTGCACCGCAGTGCGCCCGAAAGTGGTCGGTTCAGTGAAGGGAATGACTGTCGTGGCTAGTGGACAGAATGCTGCCGCCGAGCGGGTAGCAACCTGGGTAAAATCCCTGGGGCAAAGTGCCGGTGCCGATACCACCTTGCGGTTTGCTCCGTCGACGTCCAACAGCATCGACATCACCCATGCCAACCCCTCGGGGCTGGCCCAGTTCCTGGCTGGACGGCGCACCCGCCTGTCCACCCTGCTCCACGACGCTGAGCAGTACGCCACCGCGCGCCGCACCGCCCGCGCCCTGGCCTCCAAGATCAGCGAACTCTGGGAAGAACGCGGCATCGACGTCGGCTACCTGGCCGCCGGTGTCGCCAACTGGCGTGCCGTGCACGAAGGCAAGAGCGAACCGGTCTCCGCACCGATCATGCTCGGCCGCATCACCCTGACCAAGCACGTTGACGCCGATGACTACGACCTGCAGCTGGTCGGCCGCGCCACCGTGTCCCCGGCCTTCGTTCGCCAGTTCGAGGCAGACCATGACGCCAAGGTCGACGTCAACGCCGTAGACGCCGCCGCCTACTCCATCGCCCGCTTTGATCCGGCGCGCGGCATGGATGCCCTGCGCCACCAGATGGCCGAGGTTCCCGGAGTTGTCGTAGGCCACCGCCTGCTGCTGTCCACCTTCTCCGAACTGATGGACCCCGCTGATCCTGCCAAGCTCACCGGCTCGCACCCGGTTATCGAGGCGCTGATCCGCCATGACCTGAGCGAGAAGCAGGCCAAGAGCGCCGCCGACTCCAAGGCCTCTGAAGCCCTGGCCAACCTCGTGGCCGCCAAGCCGGGCAATGCCGCTGCCAAGCCGGAAACCCAGAAGCCAGCTGAAACCGCCAAGGATGAGGCAGCCAAGACCAGCGAAGAAAAGAGCGACGAGGGCAAGCCGGCGGAAGAAGGCGGTTCGCGTCTTCGCCGGGTGCGCAACATCCTCAAGGACAGCACGCGTCCGCGCAAGCAGGCCGGCGCGCCGGAAGAGCCCTCCACCCGCAAGGTCCACACCGGCAGCAGCACCCTGGCCAAGTCCTCGGATGAGCGCGACCCGGAAGACGAGCTCTACCTGCTGGATGCCGACGAGTCGCAGTCCAAGATGCTCGACTACATCGCCGCCGGCGAATCGGTGGCCATCAACGCCGCCGCCGGCACCGGTGCCACCCAGACCGCGCTGAACGCCGCTGCCCTCTTGGCAGCCCAGGGCAAGCGCGTCCTGGTCGTGGCAGAACAGCGTTCGGCCGCCGAAGAATTTGTGCAGCTGTTCAACGAGCAGCTGGATGCCGCCAGCCTCTTGCTGGAACCCAATGAGGATCCAGAGCAGCTGCGCACCCTGCTTACCAAAGCCATCCTGCGCAATGAGAAGGCCACCGAACCGCAGCTGGGTTCGATGTTCAAGCGCCTGCGTGAATCCCGCCACGCGCTGCACGAACACGTGAAGTCCCTGCACTCGGTACGCAGCCGCTGGGGCTGCTCGCCCTACCAGGCCATGCAGGAGCTGGCACGGCTCTCCGCTCTGGAGCCGGCACCGTCCACCACCGTGCGCCTGAAGCGTTCGGTCCTGGACTCCATGGGCCAGCGCGGCCATGTTGCAGCGCAGCTCAAGCGCGCCGCCCAGCTTGGCGCCTACTCCAAGGAACACACCACCAGCCCATGGCATGGCGCTCCGCTGCGCAATGCCGAAGCCACCGAGCAGGCACTGAACCTGGCCAGCGGACTGGGCCGGGATTTGCCGATCCTCCATGAGCACATGGAGAAGATCGCCAAGCAGTCGCAGATCCGACTGGAAGACAGCTACGACAAGTGGGGAGACCAGCTGCAGCTGCTGGTTGCCGTGCGCGGCTCCCTGGACAAGTTCGAGTCGGACATCTTCGAGGGCGACATTGATGATTTGATCGCCGCCACGGCGACCAGCGCCTGGCGCCGCGAGCACGGCGTGGAAATGGGCTCCATCGTCCGTTCCCGCCTGCGCAAGATCGCCAAGGAATACGTTCGTCCCGGCATGCACGTCGCTGACCTGCAGGCAGCCTTGCAGGCGGTCTCGGTGCAGCGCGATGCGTGGCGCGCCATCGCCACCAGCCAGCGCAACCCGCAGGTCCCTGGCGGATTGCTTGACGTCGAGGCCGGCTATCACGATGCCGGAGCCCGCATCGACAAGCTGGCCGGCATGCTGCCGCCAGCCTTGGGCTCCCGCCTGCGCGAAATGCCTATCGCGGAATTGCTCGATACCATCGCAGCCCTGGTCGACCGCCGCGAAGACCTTGGCGAACTGCCAGAGCGCACACTGATCTCCGAGCAGCTCACCGAGGCCGGCCTGGGAGACCTGCTCGATGACTTCGCCGAGCGCGAGATCGATGCCGACGCCGTGGATAGCGAACTGGAATTGGCCTGGTGGCAGTCCGTGCTGGACGCCATGATTTCCGGCGATGATTTCCTCGCGATGAATGACGGCTCCAAGCTGGAGAAGATCGAAGCCGACTACCGCCTGGCCGACGGCGCGCATATCGCCTCCGGCCCGCAGCGCATCCGCTGGGCCCTGTCACGCAACTGGAAGGCCGCCCTGGCTGACCACCGTGCTGGATCCCGCGCGCTGCGGGACATGCTCAAGTCCGGTGCCCCGAGCATTGCCGGCCTGTTGCAGCTGGGCGCACCATTGGCGAATTCGCTGACCCCGGTCATCGTTTCCGCCCCGCTGCTGCTTGGCAGCGCCCTGCCCGAGGATGCGGAATTCGACGCAGTCATCCTCCTGGAAGCCAACTACCTGGCCCTGCGTGAAGTGCTTGATGCGCTGCGCCGCTCCAGCCAGGTCATCGCCATCGGTGATGAAATGCTCGGCGGTCCGAAGCGCTTCGAAGTTTCCGTTGACCCCACCGCCCGCGTCATTGAGCACAAGCAGGACCGTTCGGCGCTCTCGGCACTGAACAAGGTGCTGGTCTCCGGTTCGCTGTCCACCGTATACCGGGGGATTGACGAAGGACTGGTGGAGCAGCTGTCCACCACGTATTACGACAACAGCATCTCGCGCCTGCCAATGGCTGTGAACATCAGCGGCAATTCGCCGCTGTTGCGCAGTGAATACGTTCCGGACGCCACCGGCTCGCTGGCCAACAGCGAAGACGGCGTGCAGACCACCGCTGCCGAGGTTGCCCGCGTTGTTGATCTGGTCTTCGAGCACTTCAAGAACCAGGGCCGCGAGTCCCTGGCGGTTATCGCCTCGAACCGCAGCCATGCCTCGGCCATCGCCGAAGCGATTCGCGTGCAGCTGCCGAATCACAAGTACGCCATGGATTACCTGCGCTCCAAGCAGGAACCATTCGTCGTGACCACCATGGACCGTTTGATCGGCTTGCGTCGCGACGCGGTGATCTTCGCTTGGGGTTACGGCCGCACTCCTCACGGCAAGACCTTGCATGAATTCGGTGCGCTCTCACGTGTTGGCGGCGAGCAGCTCTTTGTTGCCGCGATGACCCGTTCGCGCAGCCGCATGACACTGGTTTCCAGCTTGCTGCCAAGCGACGTGGACCTGAACCGCGTGTACCGCGGTGCCCGTCAGTTCTTTGAACTCTTCGGACGCGTGGAAGCTGGCGACTCCGGTGTCAGCGCCATGCGCAACCCGCGCTTTGACCCGCTGGTCTCGGATCTAGCCCGCCGTCTGCGTGAACGCGGTGCCATTGTGGCCGAGGACTACCGTGGCGTCCTGGATTTGTCGGCCCACGTCTTCGACTCGGCAGATAGCGGCATTCGCCCGCTGGCCGTGGTCTACGACGGCACCGAACACTATGCGGAATTGACCGTGCGCGAGCGCAGCCGCCTGCGTCCCGAATTCTTCGAAAAGCACGGCTGGCGTTATGTACCGCTGTGGACTATCGATGTCTTCACGGATCCGGGAGCGGTCACCGAGCGCCTGGCCAAGGCCCTGCAGCTCAAGGCTCCAGCCAGTGCAGCCACGACTGAAGATTCTTCGTCGCGCAGCTCGGTGGCAGCGGCTCGTCCGGTATCGGCTCGAGAGGTGACCACTGAACCGGCGCCAAAGGAAAAGACCGGCCTGCTGAAATCAGCGAAGTCCAAGCTGGATCCCAAGGCCGGCGCAGCTTCTGAGATATCAGGCGAAGAACCAGTCGAGGGCAACGAGGCGAAGGCACCGGAAGCACCGGCGGCCGGCGAATCGAAGCCAAGCACCCCGGCGCCGGTTCCAGCAAGCCAGGCAACTGAACAGCCGGAGTCCGAGAAGTAATGACTTCAGAGCAGGAACCAACGCGCGGCCGTCGTAAGCGGCCGCGCGTTGTCGCACCACCACAACATCTGGAACAACGCGTCCAGCTCACCGGAAGCTATGCACCGGTGCCGCACTCCGAATCGGTGGATCGTGCTCTCGCCGAGCCGCAGGCGGCTGCCGGTTCGCCGTCAACCGCTGCCGGAAAAGCGCCACAGCGCAACGCTGATCCGCTGGCGGAATTCATTGCCAAGGACCAGGACCCACGGCTATGGGGCGAAGCGAAGGAAGACCTTGCAGAATTGATGAAGCGCGAGAAGCCGCCGCACTGGGGCTGAGCTTCAACTTAGTTGACCAATACGGCCGAGACTTTGCCGCGTGAGACCGCTCCGGACAAATCATCCGAGAGGCTGCTGGCAGCAGCGACCACGATGATCCCTTCGCCGCTCGGTGCAGCACGATTGAGCATCCCGAATTCCGAATCGGAAGCACTTTGCGGAACCCACAAAACGGGGACGGATTTTGCGATGGTGCTGGATGCGATCTCCCGGTCGAAACCATCGCCGGTGGTCAAAACGATGTCCACCAGCTGTCCTGGATGAAGCAGCGTCACCGTGGCCGGATCGCTCAAGCGCAGGGGAACCGCGACGGTTCCATCAACGGCACCAGCCAGAAGCTGCTCGCCGACCAGCGCGTACTTGCGGATCACTGTTCCTGCATCCAAGCCGATGGCGATGCGCTGGCCCACCAGCTGTTCCGGGGAATCAAAGACTTCGTCATCACCCGGGTCGAGGCGAACTGTCTGCACCGAAAGATGATTCGCGGAAATCTCGCTTCCCGCAGGAATATCGCTGGCCACAACTACTACTTCACGCTGGGTCAGCTGCCCTGAAGAAAAGACGTTGAGCAGGCCGGCCACGGCCAAAAGCGTGAAGGCCAATGCCAAGGGTTTTCGATAACGTCTCAGCAGCTCGCTGCGGGTGCGCGCGGGGCGGACTTTCGGCCGGGGGATGACTGGCGGACGGGGACGCGCAGAAGGTTTGAAGAAATAGCTCATGGCACCATGCAAGCGGTGTGCCGGTGGCCAGTGACGCTGAACGGGACGAATTGTGCGTAAGTTCCCGAGTCCTGAAACGCTTAGATTATCTGGTGGACTTCGGCCGGGGTGAAGACCAGATCCACTGGCTGATCGTGCTCAGCCACCGGGAAAGTCCCCGCTTGAACATACTCGTTGTCATAGACAATGGCGGCGACGCGCACAGGGGAGTCTTCGATCAAGGGCAGAAAACGATCATAGTATCCGCCGCCCTGTCCGAGGCGAAGTCCCTGTTCATCGATGGCCAGCGCCGGGATGATCAGAGTATTGATGTCATCGAAGATTTCGGTTCCCAATCGCGGCCCCACCGGTTCCATGACCGGCGCCAGCGTGCTGCGCTGGAATTCCATGCCCGGGGTATAAGCGGTCCATGACAGCGCGAACTCCGGTTCGCATACGGGCAGAAAGACCTCGATGCCTTCACTGGCCAATGCCTCGAGCAGCCTGGAGGTGTCGGGTTCACCGGGGGAGGAAGTGTACGCGGCAACCTTGCGCACAATGCCGGTACTCTGCGTCAGATAACCAAGAACGGTGTCCGCCAGTTTCCCGCCCAGCTCGGCGCGGGTGGCGGTGTCCATGGAATCCCTCGCCGCGCGGATGGATGCGCGGACGGCCTTTTTCTCTGAGTCGTGGTTCTTCGCAGGGTTCGCAGTCATGACTCCAGCTTACGCACAACGCAAAGAATTGCACCTGGCTTGCAACGCAATGCGTTTTAGCTGGCCGGGAGTATTACGATGTGCTCATGTTCTTCTCTCGCCGTGCCACGCGGCTGGTCCCCGAATTGAGCTCGGACCGTTTGCTGTTGCGCCAGTTGACCATGCGCGACGAGACCGAATGGATCAACTTGCGCTACTCCAATTCGCAATGGTTGCAACCATGGGATCCCACCAGCCCGATGGGCCCGCCCGAGTCCATCACCTTCCGCCAGATGATTGTGGGCAAGGACCAGGCGGCCCGCGAAGGCACCGGCTATTCGTGGGCTATTGCACTGCCGCGGCTGCATCAATCCAGGCCACCGCTCATCGGACAGGTCTCGGTTTCTTCAGTGCAATACGGAGCCGCACGGACAGCATCGATCGGATATTGGATTGACCATCAGCATGCAGGTTTCGGACTGATGCCCGAAGCCTGCGCCTTGGTTATCGATCATTGTTTTGACGACCTCCAGTTGCACCGCCTCGAGATCAACATCCGTCCGGAGAATGCGCCGAGTTTGCGCGTGGTGGAAAAACTTGGATTCCGTGATGAAGGTGTGCGCAAGGCGTACCTGCACATTGATGGCGCATGGCGTGATCATCGCACCTTCGCGCTGAACCGCGAGGAGCTTTCAAGCACGATGCTCGAACGCATCTACGAACGTTGAGCCGGATTGTGCGTTTCCCAAGCCAATCAGCCGATAAGACGCGCAAAGTAGTGGTGAAAACTTATAGACACACCGACATATATGCGTGTCACCGCAAGATCGGTTGCATAGGGTTGATTTGAAAGAGCCGTATTCGGTTCTGGAAGATTTGACCGACTGAATCGGTGATGGAGGACGCACATGGCTGGCACGTCACAGAGCGCTTCGCAGGAAGTCGCTGCGACCAAACTCAAGATACGTGTGCGCTATGGCCGATTGTCCGTCGCACTGATCGGTGCGCTGGCGATTATCGCTACCGTCCTCGGAGTCGTGCTGGCTCCATTCACTGCCCTGTCTTTCGGCACCGTAGGCATCTTCGCACTCGTCGCGGTGCTTTCCTTCGCCACCTTGCGCATGCTCGCCGTCCGCGACCGCAACCGCAAGCTGTTGGAGCACTTGGAAGCCACCCGCCAGAAGGCACTGCAGACCCCCGCCTTCGAGGATTCCGCCAACCAGGTCGTTCACCGCAAGCACGAAGGCGACGAAGTTTTCGACGCACGTCCAGGATCTTCACGCCGCGCACCAGCCATCACTGCAGAGGAACTTCGCGCCGAAGCCCTGCGAGTGGCCCACGGCCACGGCGGTGTGAAGCAGCCTGACACCTGGGCACCGACTCGCGTTCCCAAGCCAACCTATGTCGAGGCATCCGAGCGCATTGCGAAGGCTGCCAAGAGCGCGAATGAAGCTCCTGCTCCTCGCGTGCAGAAGGCCCCGCTGCCAGTCGAAGGACCGCTGCGTCCAAGCAAGCAGATCAGCCTGAAGGCTTCCGAAGATGCCAAGCGCCTGGCCACGGAGGTTTCCGCCGAAGAACGTGCAGCAGTCACCTCGGTGGCCGCCAAGCGTGCCGAGGGTGCCAAGGAGCCTGAGGCACCGGCCGCGGAAACTGTTGTTCCGCCAGTGACTGGCACCTTGCCAACCACTGATCTTTCGGTATCGAACACCAAGCCTCGTTTGAACTTAGATGCCGTGATGCAGCGCCGCCGCGCCTAGAACTATTCATAAGCAAACAGTCGGCCCTCACTGAATATTCAGTGAGGGCCGGCTGTTTGCTTTGAGCTAATGGCTAAGAGGATTGTTCAGCTCATCATGTCTTCGGAAGGCAGTGGACCGCGGTTATTCAATTGTGGCGCTCAATCCATCTAATTTGCCTCACATGAAAAGTCTGCGAATTGGTTGCCACACGATCCATGGGCCAGTCTTGCCAAGAAATCATTCGTTGACAACTCTGTCTATCGGTTGGTTGAATTCAATACATGAAAAACTTGAATTGGGCGCGGAAATTTTCAATGGCGGTAGCTGCATTGCTGGTTACGGGGGTACTCACACTCGGTGTTGGATCGCCAGCGCAAGCTGATAATTTGCGTGAGCACTGGTACGGAAAGAACTACTTTACCTGCGTATACAAGAGCAACGTCCAACATACAAAGTTCGCTCGTCAGTTTCACGATGCATACATAAGTAGACTTTGCTTTAAGAAGACTGTGGGGTCAGACTGGCTTTATGCCACTCAGTTCCGCTTTGGTAGTGCGAAATAGGACCGTTTAAAAGCTTGCGCAGTGCGCTTGCGTTGATTTCTTTACTCCCGATTTGGGTAGCTTTGATGTTTCTTAGGGAATCTTCGTTCAATGAAGTTGTTCCATAGCCATTAATCGGGCTTAGGCAGACTGCTAGGTCCGCAGTCTTCCATTGACTCACAGGGGTTGTGTCGAGGTGCAAAAGTTTCTAATTCCGCCGATTTCTCTCGACACGTTAGAGGTGTTTTGGGCAAGCAGGTCTTGAGTCAATTATGCCGCTGGAAATTGCGTGCTTTTGCGAAGCGACGCTGAGCTCCCTCATGAAAAGCGGCGGTGGACTTGGATTATCTGAAGCTCGATAAGCGGGCGAATGTCCGTGTGGTCGGCATTGTTTGATTCAGCACTTGACTTGGGCCTTGCACACGCAGCGCCTCACCTCGAATTGTGGGGATCGGGGGAAGGAACTCGTTCAGTTCATCATGTCTTCGGAAGGCAACGGGCCGCGGTTTCCGCGGTGATGGGCGAAGACCAGCGTGGTTTCGGTGTGGCCCACCGATTCATCGGTAGCCAGGTTATCCAGCACCCAGTCGCGCAAATGATCGGTGGAGCCCACGGCGATATGCAGCAGGTAGTCGGTGCCGCCAGAAACGTGGAACATCGAGAGCACTTCTGGAAGGCGCGGGATGCGCTCAACGAAGGTATCAATCTTTTCGCGGTCGTGGGCGCGAAGCTTCACGGAGATCAGGGCCTGGACGGTGCGGCCGACAGTGCCCAGATCCACTTCGGCGTGATAGCCGGTGAGGATGCCGCGTTCTACCAGGGAACGGGTGCGCAACAAGGCCGTGGATGGCGCGATGCCCGCACGCTGGGCGAGCGTCGCGTTGGAGATGCGCGCATTGGCGACCAATTCGTCGATGATGATTCGATCGATTTCATCTAGATCGGCGTTTGAAGAATGCTCTGAGTGCTGGGACATAAGATTATTTCATCACATCCGGAAGCCTTCAGCGGGATATTTGGCCAATAATCCGGATCATGCCCTGAGCGATAGGGAAAATAAACGGTGAACAAACCGATATATTGGGGTTATGACACGTCGTTCAGAGCATACCGGTGAATTCTTCGATACCAGACTTGCAGCTTACTGCTTGGTGGAACACGAAGGAAAGGTGCTCCTGACGCTCTGGGATATGCGCCATCGTGATCCGAAATTCACTCCTCGCTGGTCGCTGCCCGGCGGCGGCATCGATCTGGGCGAGCCAATTATCGAAGGCGCCAAGCGCGAAGTCTATGAAGAGACCGGATACGCAGTAGGGGAGTTGGCCCTGCTGGATGTCACCACCGGAGTGATTCCCGGCGCCAAGCGATATTCCGGTGAAGGGCACCCCATGCAGACCGTGGCGGTGACCTACCGGGCCAAGCTCACCGGCGGCGACCTGCGCCACGAGGTCAACGGCTCGACCAGCCAGGCGGCGTGGTTCACGCGCGAGGAAATCCAGCAGCTCAATTGCATCGAGCGTGTGGACAGCATTTTGCGACTGACCGCACCCCGCGAGTAACCGCCGAATCAAAAGACACTGCCATAGAATCAATAGGGATATGAACTTGCGAAAAACCTCCAGTCTTGGTGTCTTGAGCCTAGCCCTGTTGTTGCCCCTGTCCGCCTGCACTGCTGATGAACAGAACGCTCCCTCGGAATCGAGCCAGAGCGTTGTGCTGAAGCTGGCGCGTGGCGAGCAGCCCGTGGAGCAGGCCTTGGCTGAGGTCTACAAGAATGCCCTGAAAGCCAAGGGTTACGAAGTTCAAATCAACAAGTCTTCCGATAACCCATACCAGCAGGTTATCGACGGTCAAGCAGATATCGCTGTGGATTACGCCGGCGCCGCGCTGAGCCTGTCCAAGGATCAGGCAGCTATCGCGGGCGAAGACGGCGTCCTGTCCGTTGACGATCTGAAGAAGCTGCGCACCGAGATCAACGACTCGAATGACAAGATCCAGGCGCTGGACCTCAGCGCGGCTGACGCCGGCAAGGTCTTGGTGATGAGCTCGGCTGAAGCGCAGACACACAGCGTTGATTCGCTATCTTCGCTGGCAGGCGCCTGCGAGAAGCTCACCATCATCACGGACGATTCGAATACCAAGAATCTGGAAACAACCCTGAAGACCGAAGGCTGCGAAAAGCCGAAGGTCTCTGTAGTGAAGACCGATGATCTTGCCACCCAGCTGCGTGCCTCGGTGGACCGTGCAGTGGCTGTCAGCGCCGGCAACGCGATGATTTCCGATGAAGGCTTCAAGAGCATTTCCGACACCGCCAAGCTCTTCAACGCGCAGCCGTTGATGCTGCTGGCGAGCAGCGCCGTGGATGACAAGGCGCGCGGCGAATTGAACAAGGTCACCGGGGATCTGTCTCAGCAAACCCTGGTGGACTTGAACCGAATGGTCAACGCGCCAGGGGCGATGAAGCCCGCGCAGGTGGCGACCCGCTGGGAATGGATTATCGAGTAGCACTTCGTGGCACTGCTCTAGTAATTCGACCCCCAAGGATTTCGGCCGCACCCGACGGCGGTCGAGTAACAAGGTGTGTTCTACACGCCTGACATGAGAAAGTGTAATCATGGCAGAATTCAAGCAATCGACGAAACTGCACAATGTCCTGTACGACATCCGTGGGCCGCTACTGGAGCACGCCCAGCGCATGGAGTCCGAAGGACACCGTATCCTGAAGCTGAACATCGGCAATCCCGCGCCGTTCGGCTTCGAAGCGCCTGACGCGGTGCTTGTCGACATGATTCGCAACCTGCCAAACGCCCAGGGCTACTCTGATTCCCGAGGCATCCTTTCGGCGCGTACCGCGGTCTCGCAGTACTACCAGACCCGAGGCATCCAGACCATTGGCGTGGATGACATCTACCTCGGTAACGGCGTCTCCGAGCTCATCACGCTATCGCTGAACGCGCTGCTGAACAATGGCGACGAGATCCTTATCCCTGCCCCCGACTACCCGCTGTGGACCGCTTCGGTCTCGCTGGCTGGTGGCACCCCGGTGCACTATCTGAACACTGAGGAAGAGGGCTGGCTTCCAGATCTTGAGGATATGGAATCCAAGATCACCGATCGCACCAAGGGCATCGTGATCATCAACCCGAACAACCCGACCGGTGCCGTGTACCCGAAGGAAACCCTTGAAGGGATTCTGGAGCTGGCACGCAAGCACGGGCTGATTGTCTACTCGGATGAGATCTACGAAAAGATCCTCTACGATGACGCCGAGCATATCAATACCGCGTCGCTGGCCGATGACGTGTTGATCTTGACCTTCTCGGGCTTGTCCAAGGCCTACCGTGTCTGCGGTTTTCGCGCCGGATGGATGGCGATCTCCGGTCCCAAGCACCAGGCCGCGGATTACATCGAGGGCATCAACCTGCTGACCAACATGCGCTTGTGCGCCAATGTGCCAGCACAGCATGCCATCCAGACCGCATTGGGCGGATACCAGTCCATCAACGACTTGATCCTGCCTGGCGGACGCCTGCTCGAACAGCGCGATGCCGCCTATGACCTGCTCACCGCCATCCCTGGTGTCTCGGTGCAGAAAGCCAAGGGATCGCTGTACATGTTCCCGAAGCTGGACCCAGAAGTTTATCCGATGCATGACGATGAGGTGTTCGCCCTTGAATTGCTCAAGGCGCAGAAGATCCTGATTACCCAGGGCACTGCATTCAACTGGGTGCGCCCAGATCACTTCCGTTTGGTAACCCTGCCGAATGTGCGGGACCTGACGGATGCTGTGGGACGTATCGGACAGTTCCTGGAGGACTGGCGCGCCCGCGCCTAGCCTCAGCGACAAACACCATCGCGCGACTCATTGAGAGCCGTGCGGTGGTGTTTTTCTTTGCCACGGCATGGCCTCTGACCGGCACGCGGATTTCTTGGGACATGGGCAGCTATTGCCGGTACGCTGGCAATTACCTAGATTCACAGTAGTGAAGTCCATAGAAGGAGTCGGTTGTGAGCTCGTACCCTGCGAACCTGATTGAAGCCCTGCGCGCCGAGCCGGGCCTGAAACTATCAGAGAGGGCAACCAAGAATCCTCACTGGTGGCCCAAGGACGCGCCGCAGGATAAGAAGACCGCGCAGAAGCGCATGGAAGAGATTGCCCAGCCGCTCTCAGACCTGCAAGAACGTCTGTTTGCCGCTTCGATCCAAGGCCAGGAAGCTCCATCGGTACTCCTAATCCTGCAGGGCATGGACACCTCCGGCAAGGGCGGAATAGTTCGCCACGTCTTTGGCATGTTGGATCCCCAAGGCGTGGAGCATCACGCGTTCAAAGCGCCCACGGCAGAAGAATCCGCTCATGATTTCTTGTGGCGCATCACCAAGCACTTGCCGGGCAGGGGAAAAGTTGGAGTCTTCGACCGCTCCCACTATGAAGATGTCCTGATTGCCCGCGTCAAGGAATTAGCCAGCCCAGAGGTCTTGGACTCCCGCTATACCAAGATCGTGGACTTCGAGAAGCAGCTGGTGGAGCAGAACATCCACCCCATCAAGGTGATGCTGCATATCAGCAAGGATGAGCAATATGAGCGGCTTGCCGAACGCCTGGACCGTCCCGACAAGCACTGGAAGTACTCGCCCGGGGATATCGACGACCGACTGCTGTGGGAGGACTACCAGCAGGCGTACGAGATCGCCGTGAACCGGACTGATAACAAAACCGCACCTTGGCAGGTGGTTCCAGCCGGCCAGAAGTGGCGGGCACGCTTGTGCGTTGCTGAACTGCTATTGGATACCTTGCAGCGGATCACCGTGCCATGGCCCGAGGCGGACTTCGATGTGGCCGCCGAAAAGGCCCGGCTGGAAGCTACCAAGTAAGCAGCCGGCAACGAGCGGCTATTCGCCGTCCGCGCCAACCTGCTTGGCGCGGGCCTGCTCCAGGCGTTGCGATACTCCGTTGAGCCAATTCTCGCAGTGCGCCGCAAGCGCTTCGCCGCGTTCCCACAAAGCCAGCGAGGCTTCCAAGGCCACTCCGCCGGTTTCCAATTGGTTGACCACGGTGAGCAGTTCTTCGCGGGCCTGCTCGTAGGAGAGCTTGGCGATATCTTCGGGGATTTGTGCAGTCATGATGGCTCCAGAGTGTATCGAGTTAGTTCGCGGCATCGCCGGCGGGAATGGATTCGGTGGTTCGCGCGGCCAGCTGGCCGGAGGCTAACCGGATGAAAACATCGGTGTTGACCGGCGCATCGGCGGCTTCGCGCACAATGCTTCCATCGGCCAATTGCGTCACCGAATAGCCCCGGTCCAGGGTTTGCTGCGGCGAAAGCGCGCGGACCTGCGACTTCAAGTGGGTGATCTCGTCGCGGGCGCGCTGCACCCGGTAATGCAGCAGGTCGGTGGACCGCTGGCGGTACCTGGCCAGGTCTTCGGCGCGCGAGGTCACCATGACCTGCGGATTGGCCAGTACCGGCCGTTCGCGGACGGCTGCCAGCAATTGGGCTTCGCGTTCCAGCAGGTTGTTGATGGAGCGCTCAAGCCGATTGCGGGCCAGCTGCAGTCCGGTGAATTCCTCGTTGAGGTCAGGCACGATGCGTTTGGCCGCATCCGTGGGGGTGGAGGCGCGCAAATCCGCCACGTCATCGAGGATGGGCCGGTCGGCCTCGTGCCCGATGGCCGAGACCACCGGAGTCTGCGCGGCGAAGACCGCGCGGACCAGGTCTTCGTTGGAGAAGGGCAGAAGATCCTCCAGTGCACCGCCACCGCGGGCAATAATGATCACATCAACATTCGGGTCATTATCGAGCTCCTTGAGCGCCGCCATGACCTGGCTGGCTGCGTCCACACCCTGCACCGCGGTATTGATGACCCTGAATTGCGCCGAGGGCCAGCGCAGCGTGGCATTGCGCAGCACGTCCTTCTCGGCATCCGAGTCGCGTCCGGTGATCAAGCCGATGCGGCCAGGCAGCACCGGGAGCGCGCGCTTGTGCTCGGGGGAGAACAGACCTTCGGCGCCCAGGGCTTGGCGAAGGCGTTCCAGGCGTACGAGCAGTTCACCCAAGCCGACTGGCCGCAGATCCGTTGCGTTCAGTGACAGCCGTCCGGTCTTCGCATAGAAGCTTGGCTTCACCTGCGCGACCACGCGGGAACCAACCTGTGGCGTGGTCTCCAGCTTGCGCATGGTTGAGGCCCAGATGGTGACGGAGAAAGAGAAATCGGCGTCCACATCGCGCAGGGTGAGGTAGGCATGTCCGTTGCGGACATTTGCTTCCAGCAACTGGCCTTCCACCCAGACCACCGGGGAATTCTCGATATGGATCTTGAGCTTTTCCGAGAGGATGCGTAACGGCCAAGGATTCTCCGCCGTGGTCTGCCCGGCGGTGCTTGGCAAGCTCGCTGGTGTTTGGGGCTCCATCCGGGCCGCTCCTTGGGAATCGAAACATGGCACCAGCAGGCGCGATTGCTGCTGCACAAGTGAGACTACCGCATGACACCGACAGATCAGGGAATTACGGGGGAGGGCCGGAGAAGCGGAAAGTGGAGTGATGGTGACGGAACGGGTGAAGTTTGTGGTCATTTTCCGCGTCAATGACCACCGCGCAAGGTATTTCCAACAATTTGGTTAAGTCTTGATATTGCTCTTGCTCGGTGCCGAGCGTGCGCGGACACTGATGAGCATTGGGGAAGCATTTCAGAAGGACGCAGTGCCATGTTTGGGGAAACATTTAATCGCACCACCGCACGATCTGTGGGCTCGGTGGCTCTGGCCCTAGGACTAATGATCGGATCGGTTCCATTGGCCGCGTCGGCCATGCCCGCGGGCAACGTAGCGCCGGTGGCCCAGCCAGCAAGTGTCGCGGTGGCCGCCGAGCTTTCCATCGACCTGCCGGCCCGGGTGCGCACCACCGATAACCTGAACCTGCGCACTGGACCTTCCACCTCGTATTCGGTTCTGGTGAGCATACCCAAGGGCACTTCGGTCCCGGTGCTGGGCCGGGCATCAAATGGCTGGTACAAGGTCAGCTATGACGGGCGCACCGGATACGTCAGCGATTACTACGTCGTGGCGGCCACGGTGCGAACCCTTGACAGCCTGAATATGCGCACCGGTACCTCCACCAGCTACCGGATCCTGGTCACCATCCCGAAGGGGAGCACTGTGCCGGCCTATGCCCGCGCCTCCAATGGCTGGTATCGGGTCAGCTATGGGGGATACACCGGCTGGGTCAGCGGCACCTATGTCACCACCTATCCGAAGCCGCCCTCGGCTCCGCTGTACAGCGGGCCAAACCGGACTTCCCGGGTGGTGCTGACCTTTGATGATTGCCCGCGCACCATGAGCGAATACCGTTCGGCCATCGATTACGCGGCTAGTGCCAATATCGGCCTGGTCCTCGCTCCCACCGGCGACTGCCTGTCCTCCTACAAGTCCCGCTACGGGGTGGATCTGGCCAGCCTGGCCCGCGCCAAGGGCCAATGGGTGATCAACCATTCGGTCAGCCACCCTGATCTGCGCCCACTGAGCTGCCAGCAAGTAGGGGCGCAGCAGAGCGGCTCCGGAGTGCACACGAACTTCGGGCGCCCGCCCTACGGGGCCGTGGATGCCTCGGTGCGCTGCGGGTACGACAGCCGAGGCATGGCCATGTGGATCTGGACCCGGGATACCGAAGACTGGGAAGTGAAATCCAAGTCCATCACCATTTCCAGGGCCTCTGCCGCCTCGCCCGGCGACACCGTCTTGATGCACATGCAGTGGTACGGCTTCTCGCCGGATTCGCTGCGGCAGATCAAAGCCAATCTGGCCAACCGGGGCATCGGGGTCTGCCGGGCCTACCGGGGCAGTGATTCGGCCGGCTCGATTCTCACCACCAGCGTCAAGCTGCCCAGCTCGCTGCCGTGCTGAGCGGCGGCAACCGGGCAGTGGAGGTGGAACTCACAGGGCACAAAGGGTGGCGCGCATCATATGAGCATGGGCTAACTTGCATGCAGTTCGTAGACTAGAGGTATGGCTACTTCCACTTCCATCCCGGTATCGCTGCCAGTCCCACGGATCCCGCGCGTTCGCCGTACTCCGGCCGAGATCGCAGCCGCCTCCCCGCAGGTATCCGAGCGCAAGGTCCTGCTCGCGGCCCCGCGTGGCTACTGCGCCGGCGTGGACCGTGCAGTAGTGGCCGTCGAAAAGGCCCTGGAGCACTACGGCCCGCCGGTCTACGTACGCAAGCAGATCGTGCACAACCTGCATGTGGTCTCCGAGCTGGAGTCGCGCGGAGCGATCTTCGTGGAAGAAAACGAAGAGGTGCCGGAAGGCGCCCTGGTGGTCTTCTCCGCCCACGGTGTCTCCCCGGCAGTGGTCCAGTCCGCAGCTGATCGCAACCTGCAGACCATCGACGCCACCTGCCCGCTGGTGACCAAGGTGCACCGCGAAGCCGTGCGCTTCGCCAAGAACGATTACGAGATCCTGCTGATCGGCCACGAAGGCCATGAAGAAGTGGAAGGCACCTACGGCGAAGCACCGGAAGTGACCACCATCGTGAACAACCCGGAAGAGGCCGACACCGTCCAGGTCAAGGATCCGGACAAGCTGATCTGGCTCTCGCAGACCACCCTGAGCGTGGATGAGACCATGGAGATCGTGCGCCGTCTGCGCAAGCGCTTCCCCAACCTGCAGGATCCACCCAGCGATGACATCTGCTACGCGACCACCAACCGCCAGGCAGCGATCAAGAACATCGCCCCGCAGGCCGATCTGGTGATTGTGGTTGGCTCGGCCAACTCCTCGAACTCGGTCCGCCTGGTCGAGGTGGCCCTGGACCACGGCGCAAAGGCCGCCTACCGCGTGGACTTCGCCAACGAAGTCGACGAGTCCTGGTTCGAGGGCGTGTCCACCGTGGGCGTGACTTCCGGAGCCTCGGTGCCCGAGGTGCTGGTGCGCGAAGTCGTCTCGCTGCTGGGCGAGTACGGTTTCAACGACGTGGCCGAGGTGACCACCGCGGAAGAGGACATCATCTTCTCGCTGCCCAAGGAAATCCGCGGCAAGCTCAAGGAAGCCGGCGATGAGGAACGAGCCCTTGGTGGCCGGGGTTCCCGCCCGCAGGGCAACTAAAGAATTCACGCGCCAGTAGACAATTGAGCGCTCATCACTAGCAAAAGGTAGAATTTTCTCCCGTGGCTCTAACTATCGGAATCGTCGGACTGCCCAACGTCGGCAAGTCCACCATGTTCAACGCGCTGACCCGTGCCCAGGTGCTGGCAGCCAACTACCCGTTCGCAACCATTGAACCCAACGTGGGTATCGTGCCGTTGCCAGATTCGCGCCTGAAGGTGCTCGCCGGAATCTTCAACTCCGAGCGCATCCTGCCAGCGACCGTATCCTTCGTGGATATCGCCGGCATCGTCAAGGGCGCTTCGGAAGGCGAAGGCCTGGGCAACAAGTTCCTGGCCAACATCCGCGAAGCCGACGCCATCTGCCAGGTGACCCGTGCGTTCGTCAACGATGACGTCATCCACGTCAACGGCAAGGTGGACCCGGAATCGGATATCGAGACCATCGCCACCGAGCTGGTGCTGGCCGACCTGCAGACCATCGAGAACCAACTGCCGCGCCTTGAGAAGGAACTGCGCAGCAAGAAGATCGAGAAGTCCTTCATGGACAACCTGCTGGCAGCCCAGAAGGTCCTGGAAGAGGGCAAGACCCTGTTCGCCGCTGGCAAGGCCAATGGCGTGGGCCTGGAAGAGCTGGCTCCGATGCAGCTGATGACCACCAAGCCATTCATCTACGTGTTCAACACCGATGAAGCCGGCCTGGCCGACAAGGACATGCAGGCCAAGCTCTCCGAGCTGGTCGCCCCTGCCGAGGCCATCTTCCTGGATGCCCAGTTCGAGGCCGAGCTGGCCGAGCTGGAAGAAGATGAAGCGCTGGAGATGCTCGAAGATGCGGGCATCGAGGAGTCCGGCCTGGATAAGCTGGCTCGCGTCGGCTACGACACCCTGGGCCTGCAGTCCTACCTGACAGCTGGTCCGAAGGAAACCCGCGCTTGGACCATTCGCCGTGGCGCTACCGCTCCGGAAGCTGCCGGCGTGATCCACACCGACTTCCAGCGTGGCTTCATCAAGGCTGAAGTTGTTGGCTTCGACGACCTGGTGGAGGCCGGTTCGGTCGCTAACGCCAAGTCTGCGGGCAAGGCCCGCATTGAAGGCAAGGACTACATTATGAAGGACGGCGACGTCGTGGAGTTTAGGTTCAACGTTTAATCGTGTGCTGCTTTAACCTTTAGCGCTAGCGCCGGATCCCTGTTGGGGTTCGGCGTTTCTGCGTTGGGGCTTCACTTGGATTGAGCTGGTCATCATTTGGTTGTAAATACGTTCTTGCGTATTATCTTGGGTATGAGCGATGAAGTGTCCCTTGAGGATCTACGACAGGAGATGCGGGATCTCACGATGAGAGTGGTCTCGTTGGAAAGTGCAGCCGGCGAGAGGCGAACCGAGCAGGTAGTTTCGGGTTCGACTGCTCTCCAGTCGAAGGATGAGTTTTGGGCTTTGTCGGCCTTGAAGGCCCGGCTAGGTGATCACCCGTCAACGGAGGAGGGTGCGGTGACACTGGTAGGTACCGTGACGCTTCCGACCGGCGCTCCCGTCGCCTGGCAGCAGACGGCAGGAACCGCAGGCCTCTTCGAGGTGGAATGGGAAGGGCGTGCGGCGGCATTCGCGGCACTTGGGCACCCGGTGCGTCTGGAACTTTTGCGCCAGATTCTTTCGGGCATTCACGCAACGGCGGATCTCGCATCGATTGAATCGCTGGGTACGACGGGGCAGCTGCATCATCACCTGCGGCAGCTGCTGTCGAGTGGCTGGCTGAAGCAAAGTGGTCGCGGTTCCTATGAAGTCCCGCCCGCCCGAATAGTGCCTTTGTTGGCTTGCCTTGTTGCAGCGGAGGGATGATGGCTCTTCTCGTGTGGATCTATCGTGTGCGCGGAGTGGTCCTGCTGACCGCCGTAGCGTTGTGTTTGTTGGGTGCGTTTCGTCGATTCCTCCCGCGAGACGGTGCGCTTGAATCAATTGCTCTAGTACTGCCATGGCTCGGTATCGTTGGAATAGTACTTGCCATGCTGCCGACATTGCTTGCTGCGAGGTTTCTACCGGAGCGCGAACCAATTAGCGTCGTCTCCCCGGTGACCGGGCGCTGGCTGGGTATGAACAGTCCGGTCGACAAAGTTCCCAGTCATGGGGTTCGTGCGTATGGCCAGGCCTACGCAATTGACCTAGTCAATGAACCTATGGGCCAGGAGCGCCCAGTGTTTGGGACTGGCCCGGCTATGCGGTTGCCAGAAGAGTACCCTGCGTTTGGTCAGCCGGTTCGGGCAATGGTTGACGGTGAAGTCGTGGGGGTCTTGGACTCGCTACGTGATCACCGGGCTCGTTCAAATATGCGCGGCGTCGTGTACATGATGCTCGAAGGCGCGGTACGTGAGCTGGGAGGCCCGAGGTTCATCGTCGGCAATCATGTAACGATCCGCAGTGATGATGGCGTCTTTGCGGTTGTGGCGCATCTCAAGAATGGATCGGCGAGCGTGAAAGTGGGGGACCGCGTTTGCGCGGGTCAAGAGATTGCCGAATGTGGAAATTCAGGTAATAGTAGTGAACCTCATGTGCACGCGCAGCTCATGGATCGACGCTCCTTTTGGACCGGGCAAGGCGTGGCGTTTTCCTTTAAGGACGTGCGGATCGGTGAAGCTGAAGAACCACAAAATACCCTCCCGGCCAACCAACAGCATGTGACTATCGATCTGCAAATGTCTGCCCCGGCGCAACGGGCCCAAAACTCGAAAGACTAAGCCATGGATCCTGTATCGCTAATCTTTGGCGCATCTATCGCGTCTGTTGCCTGGATATGCCTTCTGCCGCGAAGCCGACGAAAATGCTCGCAATGTGAGTCGACCAACCTCGACTGAGCGCCCGAACGCCTCGAGCTTGTTCAATGCTTCGTGCTCGGTCTGAGGTGACCCAAGCAAAGGTTTGTTAGGTGTGGGCACTTCTGCGAGTGGCGTCACAACACAACCCCTGCGGGCAAGAAATGAGCCTCCTGGTGTCAAAGCTTGTTATCTGTGGGCACGTCGTGGAGTTCCGGTTTAACGTCTAGTGTTATTGACGCCGGTCGTTATATCCTGGTCTCGGATCGTTCGGGAGCAAGGACACCGAACGATTGTGGCGTCGTGAGCGAGTGCGCTCGATCGATCATCGGATCCATCGGGTCGCACTGCGCAAGCTTCGTCAGGTGGGATCGGCGGAGTCCATCGAGGATCTTCGGGTCCCGCCGGGCAACCGGCTCGAAGCGTTGAAGGGCGACCGCGCCGGGCAGCACAGCATCAGGATCAACGACGAGTGGCGGATCTGGTTCGTGCGGACCGACGCAGGACCGGAGGAGGTGGAGATCGTTGACTACCACTGAGAAGATTGCCCCGATCCACCCTGGGGAGGTCCTCAAGGAGGACTTCATCGAGGGCTTCGGGATCACGCAGAACAAGCTCGCCGTGTCGATCGGCGTCCCGCCTCGGCGGATCAACGAGATCGTGCATGGCAAGCGGGGGATCACGGCGGACACCGCGCTCCGGCTCGGCAAGCTCTTCGGCACCACCGCACAGTTCTGGCTGAACCTGCAGACGCTCTACGACCTCGACCTCGCAGAGGATCGCGCGGCTGAGCAGATCGACGCCATCGTGCCGCTGCAACCCGCATGACCTTCAGCGGGATGGACGCCGCTGAGGTAGTCCGAGTCGTTGGCTGGCTCGAGGAGCGATCAGTCGTCTACCGGGCCAACGGCGGATGGGCCGTTGACGCTCTGCACGGTTCCCAGACCAGATCGCATGGTGATCTGGATGTGTTTGTCGACTCGACGACGGTCGACGCCCTCATGGAATGGTTGCTCGGTCGCGGATACAGCATCGTGGAGGACTGGCGTCCGATCCGAGTTGAGCTGCGCGCCGGCGACAGGGCGGTCGACATCCATCCGATGGACGTGGACTGTGTCGGCGACGGGGTCCAGCAGGGCTTCGGTGAAGACTCGTTCGTCCACCGAGCGCGCGAGCGCGCGGTCGGAGTGATCGGAGATCGCTCGGTAGTTGTCGCGTGCGCCGCGCGACTCATGGCGCTGAGGCTCGGTTACGACCTCCGGCCGGAGGACCGCCACGATCTCGACGTGCTTGGGAGGTTGGTCGCCGACCACTCTTGAGGTCCGTGGCGGGCAGTTGACGCAGATGGTTGTCCGTGCCGGAACTCAGTCGAATTTCGTTTTGCGCTATAACCTCTGGTTGCGGCCGCTCCAAATCTGACGGCCGTTGCCGCGCGCTGAATCGAGCAGCGCGTTCTCCAAGGGGCTGAAATCCTCGCCGATGTGGCGGTGGTTCCGGGGAGTCATAGCTCTCCGGTCTCCGAGAATGACGTTATCCCCAATGCTTAGTGTCCGGCAATGCGATTGAGGGTGGTCACCAGGTCGCGGAACGTCCTTCGGCCCTCTGGCGTTAGCCGCACCAGGGTTGTTCCGTACCGGTTTTTGCGTTCCTTGGAGATCTCCACCAGGCCTCGATCCTCCAGGTCGCGAAGGATCTTCGACAGATCGGGCATCGACAAGCCCGTCGTCTCCTGCAGTGCAGGGTAGTCCGCTTGCTCGACCTGATGCAGATGTGACAAGGTGACGAACCGCTTGGGCGCGACCAGGTGTGCATCGATTTCTGCATATGACATGTCAGCGGCGGATCAGAAGCACGACATAGAACACCAGCCATGCCGCAGGTGCCAAGCCCGCGAAGATGAACGCTTCAGGGAACGGAATCGTCTCGCCATGCACGAGGCCCCGCCAGGTGGGTATCAGGAGCCAAACTGCGAAAGCCGCGGAGATGATGGTCCCCTTGAGTCGGGGCTCGTTCGGCTGGCTCAGTCGCTTGGAGATCCAGACGTTTGACGTGACGATTGCACCCAAAGTGAGTGGGACGGCCCACCAGGGAAATCCGCTCAGCGCGAGAAGCCCGGACGTGAAAGAGAGGACGATCGTGGCGATCGCGCTCAGATGGTCACCGGTAGTAAAGACTCGCTGCGGTCGAGGCGGCATCGAGTCGAGCAGTCGCTGTGCTTCGACGGCGGTGATGTTCTGGTGCTCGCTTGGATCGGCGTCCTTCATGGTGCCATGCTAGCAACTACTTGCAAATAAAGAAAGTAGCGCTCGATCGAACTCTCCGGTCTTCGCTTCGCGGTCTTGGTCATCGGGGTGGATCGTCGGACGCAGACGTTGTTTTCTCCGGTGACGTCGTGGTGGAGTTCCGGTTTGACGTGTAGTCGCATTCCGCTTCAACGTCTGGTTCGAGTGCCCGGATCTCCCTGTGGAGATCCGGGCACTTGATCTATGTGCGACCAGCAGGCGAGTCGCCGTGCCTGGGACTAGCGAAATGCTCGGCTGATCGCGCTGCCAGTCTGGAACAGGGTGATCCACACCAGGAACTTCTGGATTGGACGCAGTGGCCAAGCGACGAGTCCTCGCCACCCTTGACGTCGCGACCAGGACCTACTAATCCGTACCTGTGTGCCACCGGTCGCGTTCACCAAGGCGAATTCAGTCAGAACCGAATTGCCTTGCTCGACGTCGGGATATCCGAAGCTCCATGCGATCCTGTCCGGTTGGTGCATTGCGATGAGCTCAACACTGCGTCGACGAAAATGAGGCTTGATCTTCACAGGCTTGCCATCTGGGTACGTTGCGGGTGCAAAGCCCTCCCAGACCGTACCCGGCGTCGCTTCTTGACTGGTCTGATCGAGGGTGCCGATGCTCGGTTCCCACGCGGGGATACGCGCGGGATCCGTGAGGAACGCCCGAACTTCGTCCAGTGGCGCGGGCACGAAAGTCTCAGTCGTTCCCGCGGTCCGCCCCTTCACTTTCGCCGCGACGGGCATGGACTTCATAGAGGGCGAGACGGCCCGATCGAGGCGTTCGATGAGCACATCGGGTGTCGTGCCAAGGCGGTCGAGGATACCCGTGATCAGGCCGCTGGGTTCCGCCACGAGTTCCCGGAGAACGGCGGCAGCGTCGCCTGGCTTGCCTCTGCTGCTGGACTTCGCGATGAGGTCCCGAGCGCGAGCAGTCCACTCGTACCCATCTGTCTCGTGGAACACGATTCGCCCGGCCTCGGGGAACGACGCCTCGATGCCGAGCGAGGTCAGCTGTGCATCACGTTGGTCCTCGACGGCGAGACGGGCGCTATCAATGTCGATACCCAGCTCGCGCAGTGCGCGGCCGGCAGACTGGTCGTTGATGACCAATGCGAGGAACAGGTGGTCGATGTCGGCTTCGCGGAGCCCGAGCCGGGATGCTTCCTCCATGGCGGCCAGGGAAAGCGTTTGGCTGGTCTGAGCGGCGCGGACGAGTTTGTTCATCTGTTCCTCCTGGGTGTCGAGATCGCGGGGTCAATTCTTTTGGAGTGCTTCTTGTGGGCAGCTTGTCGCGTCACTCCGAGCGCGTCGGCGATCTCCTGCCAACTCATGCCCGAACGCAACGCGGCCTCGACCTGCCGGAGTTCCAAGGTGTCAGCGAGCACGCGCAAGGACGCTACGGCCCGCAATCCTGCTTTCGGGTCGCTGGTATCGGCTGCTACTGCTGCGATCCGCGGAGACTCCATGTCGTCAACCTATGTTGCTAAGTGGCCGGATGTCAACCTGGGTTGCCTAATTGCTCGGCGAGTTTGGTGTTCGCTGGGCCAGGAGAGGGTCGATGCTTCGGGGATTCGCCGGGTACTGAGAGGTTGGTAAGGACGGCGACGTGGTTGAGTTCCGCTTCAAGGTGTAGTTGCGCGCAATCCCGCGCTTTCTGAGGGCAGTTTGACACAAAATAAATGTGTCAAACTGCCCTTTGCGCCATGTCTGTGCCAAAGATCGGCGTTGATCGCTGGCTGAAGGCGTCAGGGGAAGTAGTCGTTAGCGTCCGGCCAGTTTTCTTCCCAGTCCTTATTCTTGGGATGACTCGATAGCCACTGTCGTATGTTGACCAGAACTTCATTTACGAATCGGAGCAGATCCGCCTACTTCCGAACTAGAGTGCGGTCAGTGACGTTCTTGCGTAGCGCGTGCGCCGGTTACTGGCGAGCCGACCTCACCAACTTGCGAGGCGTGACAGCCCGCTCCGTTTGTTCCGGAGTCACATGATTCATGGTCATGAGTTCTTGAAGACGTCCAATAGTCCCGAATGGATGCTGGCTCGAGTCGTTTTTCCCTGGAACGCCCGCAGCATCGAAAGCCGAATGTCTGAGATTCTCCGACAGTGCTTTGCCTAGCAGGCGAATGAAGTGATCCCACTCTCGCTGGTCTGATCTCAGAGTCCAACGCGTATCGTCGGGTAAATCGGAAGTCGAGAACAAAGGCAGCCCCCAAATCTAGGGGATTCAAACGCACGGTGTGGTCTGTCGTACAACAAGCTGTACCATCGTGAGCATGAGTAGACGTTCGGTCAAAAAGGCAGTCGGGTACGTCGTCCACGACGGAAACCTGCTCGTGTTCACACACGACGATTACCCGATGGAAGTCACTGGTGTGCAGGTGCCCGCTGGGTCAATCGCCGAGGGCGAGTCGCCTGCGCATGCCGTCGTGCGCGAGGTGGGGGAAGAGACCGGCCTCGCAGCCAGGATCGTTCGCTCGCTGGGCGTCGAGTCGTACGACATGTGGCCTGCGAAGCCTGAGGTGCACGAACGGCACTTCTTTCAACTTGAGCTGGTGGACTCGGATGTTCAAGTTAGGTGGAAGTGCGGTGAGAACGATGCATCTGACGGCGGGCAACCGGTCAGCTGGACGTGCTGGTGGATGAAGCTGAGCGATGCCCACGTTCTCTGTGCTGGCTTTGGCGCGCGACTTGGCAGCATCGGTATCGATGGCGATCTCTAAGGTTGCTTCGTGCCAGAACTCGGTGGAGTTCCGCTTTTCAAACTAACGTCTGGTGAGGTCTGACGGGCTACGGCTGCACATCGCCACACTCCACGTCCCCGTCGATCGGGACGTCGAGCCGTCCGAGCGCATCTACGACGGCCTGGTGTTGAGTTAGGCACTCTGTACGCGCGGCGCGAATCCTGCCCGCTGGCACGGCGTTGGTTTGATCGAAGAAGGTCTCTTGTCTACCTCCTGAACCGCTGTGCCTCTCCGAAGCTCGTGGCACTCGCCTACTGCAGCTTCTCAACCCTGCTCAACCGGCCGAGCCATTCGATGAGGAGCTGGGTCTCCGCCCTGCCGAGGACATCTGGTTGTGCTGCAGCGAGCTCGATGGCAGTGGTGAGCGAGTCGTTGGCTCGTGTTCCCTTGCCAGTGATCGCCGAGATAGCGCCTTCACGGACAGTTTGAGACAGGGCAGGATCCGGCGCTGCCAGGACGATCTGGCGCAGGGTGACGCCGATGTTGGTCACTAGGATGTGCGCGGCAGCCTGCTCAGAGGGCACCAGAAGCCTGCCCTGTTCGGCGGCCCGCGCCGTGAGCGCGCGCAGGATCTCGCTGGGACGGGACTGCGCCTCGGGGGAGTGCCCAGGGCGGACCTTCCCGTACATCAGAGTGTAGAACCCGGGGTTGGCCAGACCGAAGGCGACGTGGGCATCCCAGCCGGCACGGATGTCCTGGATGGGATCGCCCGAGGACTCCATTGACGACTTCTCGTTCAGGTAGAGGTCGAACCCGTGCTCGATGACAGCGTCGATCAGCCCTTGCTTGGAGCCGAAGAAGTGGTAGAGCGTCGGCATCTTCACCCCGACTGCGTCGCACACCGCGCGCAGGGAGAACTCCTCGCCGGGGGCGGCAGCGATGAGGTCGGCAGCCGCCGAAATCATTCGCTCCCGTGTATGGCTTGTCGGCGTTACTGTCATGATGCTATGTTAGCTGATGTAGCGGGATGATACTGTTGCATACTGACGATACAGAGGGAATATCGTGGCTGAGCACACACTCAAGGGCAAGAACGTTCTGATCGCGGGCGGCGCGAAGAACCTCGGCGGGTTGATCGCTCGTCAAGCAGCCGAGGGCGGCGCGAACGTCGCGATCCACTACAACTCCGACTCCAGTCGCGCCGACGCGGAGCAGACACTCGCTTCGGTCAAAGCCGCTGGAGCGAAGGGGGCAATCTTCCAGGCAGACCTCACCGTGCCCTCGAACGTGACCCGCCTGTTCGCTGATGCGCAGGCGGCTCTGGGAAAGATCGACATTGCGGTGAACACATCCGGCAAGGTGCTGCGCAAGCCGATCGTGGAGACCACCGAGGACGAGTACGACTCGATGTTCGACATCAATTCCAAGGCTGCCTACTTTTTCATTCAGGAGGCCGGCAAGAACCTCGCCGACGGTGGCAAGATCATCACCATCGTCACGGCTTTGCTGGCTGCCTTCACCGACGGCTACTCAACCTACGCCGGAGGCAAATCCCCGGTCGAGCACTTCACCCGAGCTGCGGCCAAGGAATTCGCTGGCCGCGGGATCTCCGTCACCGCAATCGCACCGGGCCCCATGGACACGCCGTTTTTCTACAGCCAGGAGACCCCCGAGCGGGTAGAGTTCCACAAGTCCCAGGGCATGGGCAACCAGCTCACTAAGATCGAAGACATCGCCCCGATCGTCCGCTTCCTCGCCTCCGAAGGCTGGTGGATCACAGGCCAGACGATCTTCGCCAACGGCGGCTACACCACTCGCTGAGCTCGACCCCACGAAAAGAGGAGTATCTCATGGCAGCACCGACTATCCCCGAACCAGTGGCCTCGTTTATCACCGCGGTTAACAACCACGACGAACAAGCCTTCCTGGACGCTTTCACTCCGCAGGGAGCCGTCGACGATTGGGGCCGCGACTTCACTGGACGCGATCAGATCAAAACCTGGAGCGACAAAGAGTTCATCGGCTCACACGGCACGCTCACCGTCGAGAAAGTCGAGAGCGTAGGTGGTTCAATTGCGGTCATCGGCGACTGGCGCTCCAACCACGCCAACGGTCGGTCGAAGTTCGTCTTCGACATCGACGGCGACAAGCTCGTGAAGATGACAATCCGCGAAGGCTGAGAGCCGGCACTTGCATCTCGATCCGGCGTCCAGACAGATGAACGCCCGCTCGGTGATGTCGCCTTCGAGACCCCCATACGACACGCATATACGAGGATCGCCAACCATGAATACCGTCCCGCTCGCCCGCACCGGGCACCGCCGATCCGAGGTTGGCCCCGTTGAGCTCTTCTTCGACCTGGTCTACGTCTTCGCCATCATCCAGCTCTCGCACCTGCTCATCGAGCACCTCTCCTGGGAGGGCGCTGCCCAGACCATCGTGGTGTTCGCCGCCGTGTGGTGGGGGTGGAACTACACCGCCTGGGCGATGAACTGGCTGGATCCGAGCCGCACCCCGGTGCAGCTGCTCTCCGGAATGCTGATGCTTGCCGCACTGGGCATGTCGATCGCCATCCCCAACGCTTTCGGCGATGGAGCATGGTTGTTCGTAGGGTGCTACCTGTTCATGGGCATACTTCGTCCAGTGTTCATGATGATCGCCTACCGCGGCCACCAGCTCGCAGCCAACTACCGCATGCTGTTGCTGTGGACACTTTTGGCCGGCATCTTCTGGGTCCTCGGTGCGGCACTGCCCCTCGAGTGGCGGCTGGGTCTCTGGTTGATCGCGGTGCTCATCGACTACGCGGCCCCGCTGGCCCACTATCGGATCCCTGGTATCGGTGCAGCCCCCATGCACCAGTGGGACACCGACGCCGAGCATCTGGCCGAGCGCAACCGTCTCGTCTTCATCATCGCCCTGGGCGAGTCCATCCTGCTCATGGGCGGCAGCATCGTCTCCCACGGGCAGCTCACCCCCGGCCTCGCTCTGAGCTTGATCGTCGGCTTCGCGTCCCTGTTCGTGCTCTGGTGGAACTACTTCGCCCTCGCTGGCCCTGATACCCACGGCGGGGACTCGTCAACTGGGGCTCTCCGATCGGCTTACGCCTATGCGCATGCTTTTATGGTCTTGGGCGCGATCCTCGTCGCCGTCTCCATCGAGCTGCGGCTCTCCCACGACCACCTCACGCCCGCAATCGTTCTCGTGACGGCCGCAGGTCCGCTCGTATACCTGGCAGGAAACCTGCTGTTCCTCCGGTCCCGATTCGGACGCCTCGCACGGTCACGATTCATCGCAGCAGCCGTGCTGGTGGGGATCATGATCGCCGCGATGCTGCTGATCGATCACCTGCCGGTGATTGCGTTGAGCGTCGCTGTACTCTCCGTGACGGCTATTCTCGCCGCCCACACCGCGTACACGACATCGAAACAGTCGGCGTTCGATAACCGGCGATGACCTGGCAACCTCTATCTGAGATCCTTCTGCGCCCGATCGCGGTGCTCAGGAGCGAGCGACGCGCTTTGCTTTTCAACTGCGATCCTCGGTCATAGCTGGCCGACCGCATCGCGGTGAGAATGCTCCTTTGCGTCGCCGGTGGCTATGCGCACCTGGTCTCGGCCGTGCACTGTACGAACGGATCAGAGCAACGCTCTGACCCGCGGGATGATTAGCGCTGGCAACTTGACTACTCATCGTCAGAGGTTGGTTTGTAGCGGAACTCGGTGGAATTCAGATTCAATGTGTAGTTGCCCGACGCCGGTTGTGACGCGACGACCGCGGATCTCGCGGAGCGACGTCAGGAGTGCTTCGCGACGTACCGTTCCATCCGCTCCAGAATGCTCTTGCGGTACGGGAGGGCGCGTGCCGTTCCGAGAGGTTCGCGTCCGTTGGTCGCCGGTGTCGTGAAGTCCAGCGGTCCGGGCTGCTCGAACCAGAGGTCGTAGATCGGCTGGAGTTCCTCGTCGGTGTGCTTCATCCGCAGCACCTCGCAGAACACGAGGCCGCCTTGCGAGCTGACCGTGTTGTCGTCGATCCGGTGCTTGACCTGCCCGAACAGGACAAGAAGCGCGGTGTGCCCCTCCCAGTTCGGTGCTCCCGGTCGTGCGCCTTGGTCGAGCAGTCACCTCGTCGATGCGTACCGGGCGTCGAGGTCATGGTTCGAGAGCATGTCCATCAGCCACGACATGGGGTTCTCATGTGGCACCGTGACATCCACGCCCTGCTCCTGGGCCGCGGCGATGAACTCGGCGGTCGGCTTCCGGTCAGCGATTGTGCTCAGGTCCTTCATGCTGACGTGTGGCTCCCTGCCTTCTCTCAGACGACTCGGGGCCGAGCCCGACGTTGACGTACGTCTTTCAATCAGGCTTGGGCGCGGTGTGGTGGGGACCCGAGGCGGGTGAGACCATCAGTCGTCGTTCTTCAGCAGGTCGTCGAGATGGACCCCGACGTCGTCGAACGGCTCGAACCACTGACGCACGAGGTCCATGCCGAGCTTGTCCCGCTTCTGCAGGGCGAAGGCCGTCACCTCCGTCAGACCGATGGACGAGTCGAGGCGGATGTGCCCAGCGTCGTCGAGTTCGATCAGGCCGGGTTTGAGCTCGTCGGCGACGCGCTTGCGGAGCTTGCTCGCCTCGGCCGCTGACGGTGCATTGGTCGCTGCTCGCGTGACGGGTCTGCGGTGCACTCGGAACTCCGCAAGGTGGCGCTTCTTGATCTGTGCCCAGGATTCGCCCGTGATCGTGGGAACAACACGGAAGAACTGCTCGACGGCGGGGTCGATCTGAATCGGTGGCATTGCATCCTCTCATCAGTAGGGGCGACGTCACTCTTCGCTCTTCAGCAGGTCGTCGAGATGCACCCCGACGTCTTCGAACGGCTCGAACCACTCGCGAACGAGGTCCATGCCGAGCCTGTCGCGCTTCTGCAGGGCGAAGGCCGAGACCTCGGTAAACGACTTCGCGTTCGACAGCCGAACGTAACCAGCCGCAGCCAAATCTCGAAACTGAGGCTTGAAGTCATCGGCGACGCGCTTTCGGATCTTGCTCTTCTCAGCCGCCGAGGGTACTTCGATAGCGGCTTGCATCACAGCTCCGCGCGTCGCCGCCTCAGAGATGACGCGTGAAGCGATGTGCGTCCACGCCTCGCCGGAGATGGTGGGAACGACGCGAAAGAATCGCTCGACGGCAGGATCGATCTGAATCGGCGGCATAGCTATCTCCTGGCTCTCAGAGCATGGTGGTGAATTGGTCGGCTCTCCTGCGACTATTGCTGGCTACGAGGTCGTCACACACTGGCCCAGGTGGTGCGATCCGGCACCTCGTCCCACCGGTGCGCGGCGAGCCGCGCGTCGTCGACGTGCTCGAAGATGGGCGCGCCGCGGATACACAGGCCCCAGTAGAGCAAGCGGTCGCACTCGGAGCACTCCAGGTAGCTGACGACCGTGTACTTCATGTCCGCGGCGAACAGGTCGAGCATGTCGACCAGCGGCACGTCGCCCGCGACTTCCCGCATCTGGCCGCCGGCGACACGCTCGCGCAGTGCTGCGGTGGTGGCCGTGATCTCGATGTCGTGCGGCGGGGTACTGTCCGACCGTACGAGGGCCGTGTCGCAGGTCGGGCACTGCGCTGGGGGTCTCGCCATCACGATTCCACCGGAGCGTCGTCGACCAGCCGCATGGCCTCGCGAACCAGGCGCGGCGTGCGAAGCTGTGCCCGGAGCCGGGCAAGGGTGCCCTCATCCCCGACCGCACCACGCAGGTTGAACAGCAGGTGGTCGCGTTCCCGCATCGCCGCACGGCTGATCTCCGGGTCGAGCGCGCTGATCCGGGTGAGGAGATCCTCGACGCCGCGGTGGTCCTCGGTCGGTGGACGCGGGGACTCGGAGGCGACGGCTGCGACGAGGGCGTGCAGCTCGCCGACCTCGTCGAGCACGCCGGCTGCCTCACCCGAGAACAGGGCGTGCAGGTCATCGTAGCCGTACGCGGGCGGCTCGAACGCGTGACGGCGCAACGCGTCGCCGATGCGCTTGTCGTCGCAGACCTTGACCGCGGCCCGCCATCCCTCACGCACCGCCAACGAGCGGATGAGCTGTTCCTTCAACCGCCGCATCTCGACGCGGTCCTGCCGTGCGTCGTACCGACTCCAGAGCCGCAGGAACGACGAGGCATCGCCGCTCGCGGCGTGGTACGCGGCGATGATGCGCCACCCGAGATGCCCGGATCTCGGAGTCACGTCGCCGATGCGTGCGGCCGTCCGCTCGGCCGCGGTCACGTCGTCGGCCCCCAGGTGCACCTCCACGAGGTGGACCAAGAGATCTCGAACCACGAGGTCGCGGTCCTTCGCCGGAAGGTCGGACTCCGCCGCCGTGGTGACCAGGAACTCGGCGTCGTGCCGGCGGTCGAGAACGCCGTCCGTCAGCAACCTGAGCACCACGGCCGGCAAGCCCGCGCGGTACATCACCCTGCCGCCGCGCGCGAGCTCGTGGCCGGCCGGAAGTGCAGCCTCGAGGGCTTCGACGGCCGGGACCAGGCCCGTCGGCAGCGTGTACGGCGGGGAGCGGAACGCCGCGCGCTCCTCTTCCGACCAGGGGAAGAGCATCGCGAGGGAGGCGACGTCTTTCAGCTCCATCCCCGCGACGCCCTCGCTCGAGATGGACTTGGCTGTGCTCTCGGGCCCGTCGAGCATCTGCGGCATGGTCACGAGAAGTGCGGTGAGGTGGTCCTGCGGCTCCTCACGGATCGTCATCAGGACTCGGTGCGTGTCATCCGGCCGCCACCACAGGACCTTGGTCGCTTCCATGGCCGCGGCGAGCGCCGCCAGGATCGAGCGCGGGTCGGGGCTGCCCGCCGTCCGGTCGAACGCAGGGAGCATGGAGACCTGGAGTTCGTGATGCGATCCCCAGCGCGCGTCCAGGGCTGCGACGGCGGGCGGCGTCACCTGCCGCAGCGTGGCCGGGTCCGCGTCGTCGCCGAGCACCACCAGGTGGAGGATGCCCCAGTTGGTCTGCCCTTCGTACCCGTCGAGCCGCCACTCGACCCTCTTGGGCGGATCATCGTCCGCCGGCCAGGGCAGGCCGAGCATGCGATCCGCGAGCCGGGCGACGGTTGCCGTGCTCAGCGGCTGCTCATCGTCGGCCTCCCGCCGGGTGTGCTGCAGGTCGAGCGGACGGTACTGCGCGCGACCGGCGTCCGAGAACGTCAGCGCCACTTGCGGATAGTCACCGACGTCGGTGGTGGTGACGGTGAAGAGCCCGGAGTTCGCGAGTTCTTCCAGAGCCGCGTGCGGTGGTGCGTCCTCGCCCTCGTCAGACAGGAGCCAGGCGATCCCGACCGGGGCGTCCCAACCTTCCTCGTGCACGATGTCGTGGAGCTGGGCGATCAGCTCCTCGGCCGCCGGCGAGAAGGCGGCGGAGTCTGGCGGGCTCACAGCGTCCCCTGGAACAGGGACTGCCGTGTGGCGATGTCGAAGATCGCCGTGATGTGGTCGCCCTTCACGAGCGTCGCCGTCGTCGACGGCAGCGAGAACGCCCGCGCCACCGCAGGGCGCAACTGCAGCATCCGCCAGACCGGGATCGCGGTCAGCTCATCAGCGGACGGCTCGTCGCGCGACGCGGGTGGGGACGCGTCGACGAGCCAGCCGGAGTCACCGGCGCGGCGCTCCGTCTCACGTGTGAGCTGGATCTGGTCGGCCTCGTCCCAGCCGTCGATGCAGATCACGCGGTCGTCCCATCTGACGTCCTCGGGCGTGATGCCGGCAGCCTCGGCGGTCTGCAGGAGGCTGATCATCACCTGGATCGCCAGCGTGAGGTCCTCGGAGCTCGCCGTGCGCGGGTCACCCAGGAAGTCGCGCGTCAGGATGGTGAAGCCATCGTCGTCTTCACGCAGCCACAGCGGTGCCCAGCCGATCTGCAGGGTGAATCCGTCGCGCCACTCGTCCGAGAACTCTTCGAACTGGCTGATCAGGCCGCGGACCTGAGGTTCGATGTCAGGCAGGGCGGTGGCGCGGATCTGGGTGCCCGTCCGGTCGGAACGGATGGTTGTCATGTCGTTGTTCGTCGAGGTCATCGGTACTCTCTCGGGCTTGGCGCTGCCGGCGTGATCTGTGGAGCGACATGTGAGGTGTGCTGGGTAATCGGGGAGAAGGCCCGTGTCAGGCCTCATCCGGCAGGTGCGCGATCGAGATGGTCGCGAGCGCGTCGCCCTCGTAGTTGAACATGACGTGCCTGCCGTTCTCGCTGAAGAGGTCGAGGTCCGACCGCGAATCGTGCGGCTCGCCCACGGCGGCGCGCACATCCTCGCGCGTTGCGGGGAACGCCAGCCCGTCGACAAGCGCGTCGAGGCGCGGGTACGGGCGGCGGTCCCCGTCCCTTACGTGGATGAGCACCGCCAGCAGCGCGTCGTCGCGATACTGCAGGTCGACACCGCCGCTGTCGAAGACGAGTAGTTTGCCGCCGCCGTCCGCAGCGTCGATCTCGTGCGAGTCGAGACGCGGGCCGAACAGCTCGACCAGATCCAGCATGACCGGGTCTCCGTATGCCGAACCCGCGGCATCGATCAGCTGCGAGATCTCGCCGGTGATCGGCTTCTGCTCGGCGGCCGGCGCGGCGGCAGCGGCGTCAGCGGCTTCGGCTTCGGCAATGAGGTCTGCCCGGATCGCGGCAATGCGTGTCACTCGTTCATCGCGGATCTGGAAGTGCACGAACGCACCGCCGGCCGCGTACAGGAGGAAGCGCTCTCTGTCCTGCCGGGGCGTGCCGAGGAGATCAATAACCTCCGCGCGTGTCGTACCGAGGGATACCCCCTCGACGAGCGCATCCGGGCGCGCATACGCGGCGTAATCCTTGTTGTCACGCAGATAGAAGACGATGGTCTCGACGGCTCCGTCGTGGAGCAGGAACTCCGCGCCCCCTTTCTCGAAGCACAGGTACTTCTCGCGGTTTCCGGTCGACGTGTACTCGTCGAGCGTGAACTTCGTTCCCACGGCTTCCATCGCCGCGATCATCGCGTCGGAGCCGTCCTCGGAGCCGATCGCCTCCAGGTAGGTGAGGATCTCCCCACGGATCGCTGCCGTCACGTGCGTTCCTCCATGGTCGAGTACCTGTGGCGGGTCGAGCGGCTCAACCAGATCCAGCATGACCGGGTCTCCGTATGCCGAACCCGCGGCATCGATCAGCTGCAAGATTTCGCCGGTGATCGGCTTCTGCTCGGCGGCCGGCGCAGATTCTGCCTGCTCGGCCTCGGCCTGTGCCAGCAGGTCAAACCGCTGTGCATCGATGGCTGAGATCCGTTCGTCGTCGAGTTGGATGTTCACGAATGCATCGCCGGCTGGGTACAGGAGGAAGTGCTCCCGGTCCTGACGCGCTGGGCCGAGCAGGTCGATGACCTCAGCCCGGGGCATTCCCGGCGTGAGACCGTCTACGAGAGCCTCGACGTGTGCATAGGCGGCGTATCGGTCGCTGTCGTACAAGTGGAAGAATACGCTGTCGACGATGCCGTCGAGGAGCAGGAAATCGACGCCTCCCTTGGCGAAGATCAGGTACTTCTCGTGCACGCCGGTCGACGTGTACTCCTTGATCGAGAACTTCGTTCCCACTGCTTCCATTGCCGCGAGCATGACGTCGGAGCCGTCCTCTGCGCCGATGGCGTCGAGATACGGCTGGATTTCGCCGGTGATCGCTGCTGTCACGCGTATGCCTTCCTGTTCGGGTGCCTGGTACGGGCTCACAGCTTCCCCTGGAACAGGGACTGCCGTGTGGCGGTGTCGAAGATCGCGACGATGTGGTCGCCCTTCACGAGCGTCACCGTCGTCGACCGCAGGGAGAGAGCTCGGGCGATGGCAGGCCGCAGTTGCAGCATCTTCCACACCGGGATAGCGACCATCTCGTCAGCAGTGGCCTCGTTCTCCGACCTCGGCGGAGAGGCATCGACGAACCACCCGGTGCTGTTCTCTGCGCGATCATCCGAGCGGACGAGTGAGACGAGTTCGGAGGTGTCCCAGCCGTCGATGCAGAACACCCGTTCGTCCCATCTGACGTCCTCGGGCGTGACGCCGGCAGCTTCGGCAGTCCGCAGGAGGCTGATCATCACCTGGATCGCCAGCGTGAGGTCCTCGGAGCTCGCCGTGCGCGGGTCACCCAGGAAGTCGCGCGTCAGGATGGTGAAGCCATCGTCGTCTTCACGCAGCCACAGCGGTGCCCAGCCGATCTGCAGGGTGAATCCGTCGCGCCACTCGTCCGAGAACTCTTCGAACTGGCTGATCAGGCCGCGGACCTGAGGTTCGACGTCAGGCAGGGCGGTGGCGCGGATCTGGGTGCCCGTCCGGTCGGAACGGATCGTTGTCGTGTCGTTGTTCGTCGAGGTCATCCGGTACTCTCTCGGGCTCGGCGCTGCCGTGGTCCCGTGTTGTCATGGAAGGCAGGCGTCCGGGGTGCGGGCGCGCACGCGGTGTCGGTCGTCGCAGGACAGAGGGATCTCGTGCGATCCTATCGCTGCTACGCGGCCCTCGGAGCGTGGGAGTGCCGACGAAGCGCACCACCCTCCGCGACGCGATGTTTCTCGGTGTGGGGACATGGTGGAGTTCGAGTTTAACGTATAGTCGCGTTCCGCTTCAACCTCTTGCGCAAGCGCCAGGTCCCTGTCGGGGTCCGGCGCTTTTGCCGTCAGTTCTCTCTTGAGCGTCTAACGGTGGCGAGTCTTGGTGATTAGTGCGATGTTCATTCGCTACGACTTAAAGGTCATCCCGAGGACCGTTCGGACAGGGATGTTTCCGCCATGGTCGTCTTCTAGCCGATGCATGCCGAGTTTTCGGGCGACTCGTTCCGACGCCTCGTTTTCGGGGTGGATGATTGCAACCAACTCGGGCGAGCCCACAACGTCACGGGCGTAGTCGCGGCATGCCATGGCGGCTTCGGTGGCGTAGCCATGGCCCTGTTTTGCAGTGATGACGTGGTAGCCGACCTCGAGCTTGGGTGCGCCATTCACGTCTTGCCAGGTGAGGCCGCAGTCGCCGACGAACTCCCCGTCGCTCGTCTCAACGATCCACAGGCCGTAGCCGTGCTCCGCGTAGTTCTCTTCATTCCAAGTGATCCACCTGACTGCCTGTTCACGCGTTTTCGGCGCGGGGTAGAAACGCATGACTTCAGGATCCCCAAGCATGCCGGCCATCAGATCAATGTCGGTGGGCTGCATGCGGCGGAATCGGAGGCGTTGAGTTTTTGGCGGAGTCACTGGGTCAGCATAGTTGCAGAATCGCTCGACCAGAATCTGGGCTGAGGTCAAAGGTTGGTATCTGCGGCGACGTGGTCGAATTTAGATTTTCAAACTAACCTCTGAAGTCATCCCTCGAAGAGGGCTCTAGTTTCCGCACGCGAAGTCGCAACGCGTTTGAAGCGAACCTTGCAGCCTCGGGGGTTCCGAAGGCGACATGGAAGTCGGGGTTCGATTCATACTGGTCCGCCAAACCGCGGACCATATCGATTGACTTTGCCGTATCTCCGGCGTGTGTAGGAGTTCCTGGAATCTCCTTGAACCATTCCAGATGAACTGACGCGTGCTCTTGCGCTACGGCCGAGTCCGGTTCATGCCCGTCTTCCTGGATCTCACGCCACTGATCCAGCAGGGCGTCGGCTCTGGCTTTCCATTGTTTCTGCTGCTGGATCGATTTCCCGTGCCACCACTGATTCGATGCGTCGAATGCTTCCCGGCCCCAGCGCTCGACGACCTCTTCCTCATATCGGTCGTTGAATCCCTCAAGCATGACTTCCATGCGAGGTTCGCGGCCTTGGCGGCGCATCGACAGTGTGTGCTCTACGGCCCTAATGCGTCGATCCAATGACTCGCGCTCCTGGGCGAGACTTTCCAAGTGCCCGGCAAGTGCTTCGATTTCCACCTCAGGTGTCCTGGGCGCATTCAACACGGCCGCGATGTTAGCCAGCGGCATGCCCGTGTCCCGCAGGAGCAGGATTCGCTGCAGGCGGGAGACCGCGTCGGCCCCGTAGTAGCGATAGCCATTGGACCCAATGCGGTCTGGTTCGAGCAGTCCGATCTGGTGGTAGTGACGCAGCGTACGCCCGCTGATGTCCGCACGCTCGGCGAGCTCCTGCACGGTCCACTCCACCGACTGCCTCCTACTGCTTGTTGTAGTTCTCAGTCTTCCTGACTAACACGCAAGCCCAGTCGAGGCGCGGCGACACGTAGAATCTCGTCCACTGACGTGCATACACTCTGAGTCGCGGTGGTACCTGTTGCATCGAGATACGCCTGTACAAGTCGTGCACCGGCGGCATAGCCCGCACCGGTGGGCAAGCCCACTGGGGCTGCGCCCATAAGGCGAGCACTCGCGTCACCATGCACCCAAGCAGTGAAGTTCTGCATTCCGGTGATGTGCAGGCCGCCCGCGACTTTCGCGAGGACTTCGTCATCATTATGGGTGCTCTCGCTGACGAAGTGCGTATATCCACGGTCACCGTACAGCTCCGCAGCGAACACGTCTGCAAGCCCTTCCGAGATCACCTGTTCGCCTACGGTGACCGTCATCGGATCCCATACAACTCCGCCGGGCGAGTACCGCACATTGTGGTGCAGTTCATGAACGGCAATCGCTTCGAGTCGTTCCAGAACCTGGGGTGTAGGCCAGATAGTGATGGTGATGTAGCCGCTGATTCCACCGAATGCGGACAGCCCCTGGATTTCGTTAACGAAGTGTTTGCTAGCGGGGTCGCCTACCACGAGGAGCACCTGCAGATCGGGAATCTCGATATGCGGATTGGCTAACCGCAGGGCTGCGGAACCGGACTTGAGCGCCTCGGCGATGCGGTTCCAGGCGTCTGCCTCAACGAGACGCTCGAGGCCCTCATGAATTGGCTCGGTTGCGCACTCCCAATCGAAGCCAAAGTTCTGTCGGTGCACGGTGGCCATGTCGACTCCTCCCGGGATGAAGTGGTACATCCCCGATATGGGAGACCACATCTCACGGACCAGATCCGTCCGGTCTTCGGGTGTTGCTGCAAGGACTCGGCGCATGCTCGGCGCGCTATCAATCACTGAAATAGTCATAGTATGAAACGCTAAACCTTGCCGTTACGACAAGGTCAAACTCGGGGAGTTGTGTGGTGGTTCCAGAGGTTGGTATCTGCGGCGACGTAGCCAAGATCTCGGATGCTTTGGTCCCGGGCGCATCGAGCCCCTTCTCATGGGCGATGGCTATGAGCTGTCGCGGAGCCAGGCCGGACTTTTTCTCGATAGTATCCAAATACGCTTGGAAGGACATGGGGTCGCCTGTCGATGATAGGAGAGGGCGCCGAGCGGCGCTTAGACGGTAGACTACCTTCCGATTTTGACGCTGGGCAAGGCTTTTCCTCGACCGATACTTTGGCAACGAGCGAGCTTGGGGGCCTCGTCGCGGTGCTGGATTCGTGGCAGTATGCATTGCATGACTAAGCCCGTATCAGCATTGCCCGTTCCAACTTTGCAGACTGCGCGCCTGAGGCTGCGGGGTTTTGCCGAATCGGATGGCTCCAATCTCTACGCGTTGCAGAGTAACGCAAAGGTGCTGCGCTACTGGGATTCTCCGCCTTGGAGCGATCAATCGTCGATCGCCAGATTCATGGAAGGCAACGCGCGAATGGCCGATGAAGGAACAGGAACCCGGCTGGTCATTGAACGCCAATCGGACTCCGCGTTCCTGGGATGGTGCACCTTCAATTCGTGGAACCCGGAATTCCGTAGTGCGTCCGTAGGCTATTGCCTCAGCGAAGCATCCTGGGGCCAGGGATACGCCACTGAAGCGGTCGAGGCCTTGCTGGGCTGGGCCTATCAAACTGTTGATCTAAACCGAGTCCAAGCTGAAGCGGATACGCGCAATATTGCCTCGGCCAGAGTCCTGGAGAAACTCGGATTTCGGCTTGAAGGCACCCTGCGCCAGGACTGCACCGTCAACGGAGATACTTCGGATTCCTGGGTTTATGGATTGCTGCGCCAGGACTGGGAGGAGCGACATGATTACCAAGGCGCCAAGAAAGCCCGCATAGCTCGCCTAGATGAACCAGTTCCGAAGGATGTGGAACGATTGTTGGCCACGGTGCCCGAATGGTTTGGCCAGCCGGAATCGAACAAAGAGTACATCGAAGCTGCTCAAGCCAAGGAGACCTGGACAGTCCGCGATGAGTCAGGAGCTGTTCTCGGCGCGACGCTTGTTGACCGGCACTTCCGGCACGTTGCCGAAATCCACTTGATGCTCGTGGACCGCCAGGCGCACGGAACCGGCGTCGGCACCGCGATGATGACAGCCATCGAGGCTGATGCTCGTGCTAGAGGCGCACGCCTTTTGGAAGTCAAGACTCTCGGCCCATCGCACCCAGATGCTGGATATGCCAGGACACGCCATTTTTATGAGGGTTGCGGCTTTCTCGCCCTGGAGGAAACTGATCTCTGGGGACCTGAAACGCCGTGCTTGATCATGGTCAAGCCGTTGTGAGCGCAGGGGAGTACGGCGCCGCGTGCACCATTAAGCCTCGATTCATTGCGGGCCGCACTTCGATGGGAGCTAGCTTGCAGCCGTCACCGCTCCGGCAACATAAGCAGCCTGGCCAATGTGCTGAGTGGCGTCATCGACGATGGAAACCAGACGCACGCCACGGGTCACCGGTGTCTCCCAGCTGGTGTCGATAACCTCATCCAAATCGGTTTCGGTCAACACATTGATGTAGTCCGCGAGTGCTCGAAGGCAGGCTTCCACGTAGTCCACCAAAAGCTGTCGATCTGAAACCTGAATCTTGCGGGCCTGCACAGTGGTGTGCCCATAACCCACGGAATCGCCAAGTTCACCCAAATCAAAACGTTCGCGGAAGGACTCCCAGACCTCAGGCTTGCCGTAGAGGTGGGATAGCTGGACATCAATTTCGCGGCCGGTGTGCCACAGCAACCAAGCAATAGAATTCGGATGATTCTCTGGATGCGCATTCAGCTGTTCGCCGGTTAGCTCCGGGAGGCGATGAGCTGCATCGATAGGACGTTGGATAAAATCTGCAAATATTGCGTGGGCATTCATAGTTCCATTGTGCCTGTTGGATCTCGAAATTGAATATGACCGGCCGGAATAGATGCAGCTGCAACAGCGGGGTCGGCTACGCTGTAGACAGTTGGAGGACGGCCTATCCGCCTTGGGGCAGGAAGCGGGAATGCCATGTACGTGGATCAGCTATTTGCTTTGCGTTCGGGTGTGTTCAGGCTTCCTGACGGGCAACCGGCAAGATTCAAAGCGCACGAACTCGGAGAACTGCATATCCGCTCAGGCATAGCGGCCGTATGCGATCCGCTGTTGTTGCAGACACCTGGGATGATTAACGTGCCTGCCGGCGACCATCGGGTTGTTGCGACTATCGCGCATGTTCCGGAAAGCTATGACTACTCCTTGAGCCGATCTGCTTACCTGAGTCTTGTCATTTCTGATGAACCAACCGTTTCCGTGGCACCTGCGCAATTCCTCCAAACGGGCTTGGACGCTGGGACTCGTGCCATTGCCGGTGTCTCGGGATTACCAGACCTTCGCGGAATCCCGTCTTCGGACATGTCCAGCGTGGCGATCACGGATGCCGAGGCTATCGCCCCAGGCCTGCCAGCAGACCCTGCCACCTGGTTCGACTCCGTCATATCTCCCAGTGATGCTTCTGGCTGGTTCGACCGGATGGACACCGAAATTGATGGCCCGCTCGGTTCGCTGATCACCCCGCTGCCCATGGCAAGCAATGGCGAGAATATCGCAATGCTCATTGCTCGTCCCGACCGGGTTTTTCCAGTGCTGGAAACGAGGGATGCACAGGGCGAAATCACTGGAATCCATATAGACCTTCTGGTCATCGGCCAAATCAGCGAAGTCCTCAAGGCCTTTGATGTCCAAGACGACATCGCGATGGAATTTGCTGAATTCGAAGAGCGCGGCTCTCAAAAGCCACGGGGCTTGCTGTCGCGCTTGAAGAGCATTTTCTCCGCTGATCCAGCAGCAATACGCCAACAGAGATACCAAGCGCCGCATGCGCTAGGCAAGGGAACTTACGCCAACACGAAGGTATAGGCTGAGGCCATGACGACCTTGAGCGAAATGGCGGGAAAATACGCACTGGTCACTGGAGGGTCGAGTGGCATCGGGGCGGCAATTGCGAACGAGCTTGCTGCCGCCGGTGCCAACATCATTCTGGTGGCTCGGGCATCGGATCGACTCGAACAGACGGCCGCTGGACTGAGCCAGAATCATGGCGTGACTGTCGAAACCATTGCCTCGAATCTCCATAGCCCGGGAGCTGCTAGCGAATTGATCGCAAAAGTCGCCGAGGCGGGAATCGATATCGAGATGCTGGTCAACAGCGCAGGAATGAGTTCCAAGGACTTGTTTGCCGAATCCGAGCCTGCCATCCTGAGGCAGTTTGTTGATCTGAACGTCGGGGCGCTGACTGAATTAACCACAATGGTTGTCGCCGATATGGTCCGCCGAGGGCACGGGGCGATCATCAACGTAGCCAGCACGGGAGCCTATAGCCCGGCCCCGCTTTTGGCCGTCTATGCAGCATCAAAAGCATATGTGCTGTCTTTTACCCAGGCTTTGTGGGCGGAGACCCGCGATAGCGGGGGTGCGGGTAGTGGCTGTCAGCCCTGGACCGACCTTGACTCCCATGAACTCTGCACCTGCACGCGGAAAACGGCAGCCGGAGCAAGTCGCTTGGACTGCCTTGTCGGCGCTGGAAGCCAACGGACCTGCCGTCATTGATGGCGGGATGAACAAGGCGAGTGCATTGCTGGCTCGACTTTTGCCGCCTCGGTTCATGGCACCGCTCGCCATGCGAATGCTGCAACCAAAATAAATATGGAAGTTCACGGCGCGGTTTGCATTTGTGCTGATCCAATCAAGCTTTGAACCACTCGCAGTTCTACAGTTGGAGGCCAGGATGAAACTTCATCACGTACAGATCTCGATGCCCAGTGGAGAAGAAGAGGAAGCACGCCGGTTTTATGCCCAAGCTCTCGGTCTTCACGAGGCCACGAAACCACCTTCTTTAAGAGGTCGAGGTGGTTGCTGGTTCCGAGCCTATGATGGTGACGTCGTTATCGCGGAAATCCATCTCGGCGTTGATGAGCCTTTTTCTGCGGCTCGAAAAGCTCATCCTGGGCTTGTTGTCGACTCTTTAGAGGAGCTGGAAGCAACCGCGCAGAGGATAGAAAGCCAAGGTTATGAATTGTCCTGGGCGGAGCGCGATACCTTTGAAGGGTATGTACGATTTCATGCCCGTGACGGATTCGGCAATCGTATCGAAATCATGACGCCAGCCTCGCGGTAAAGAACGACGTGAAGGCTGTGGCGGTGGTGCGCTATCTCCTGCGCGAGCATTGCCAGATTAGAGAGCTTGTTGCCCGGTCATCTCCCTGGATTCCGGGGGTGGGCCGGGCATGCACCTCTATTTCTTGTCAGTGACGACGGAGATCTGGCGAATAAATGTTCCATCCACGGTTGAACGCAGAAGGAAGTCGGCAACGCTTGCACGGGACGTTGCTGGAACGAGCGGCAGCTTCGAAACATTATCCAGCTCGGTTGCTGTGTACGACTTCCCAGCGTGATCGTTCAAGGCACCAGGGTATTCAACGGTCCAAACCAGGTCACTTGCGATCAAGAGCTTTTCGGAGTTGGCCTTGTCGGCGTAGACCTTTTTCAGCGTGGTGCGGAAGAGCGCCGAAGCAATCCAGGAGGCCTTGGCAAGGGAGTCTCCTACGCCAAAAGCAGAGAGCAAGACGAAACGGTTAACACCTGAGATCTTGGAAGAGGCAATGACAGCGCAGACCATGTCAGTAATCAGCGTTGGAGTCTCGCTGATGCTACGGACACCCAATGCGCTAATGATCGCATCGTGCCCGGTTGCTGCGTTGGCAATGGCATTGGCGTCGGTGACGCTGCCCTGGACAATCTGGACTCGCGGGTCGATGTCGACCTTGGCGTTTCGAACCAGGGCAGTGACTTCGTGCCCCTCGTCGAGTGCCTTGGTGACGAGCAGGGCACCTGTGCGTCCGGTTGCGCCGATAACAAGCAATTTCATGACGGTTCTCTTTCTACTGAAAATTTCATGGCATGACGTGAATCCGATGAGGGGGTCGCGCTGCAAGGAGTGTGTTGCGCAACGGCTAGGGGAGATATCGTAAAATTCAGCGATATATTGTCAGGAACATTGACTGCTTTAGTCAATGTTATTGACCATGTCAATAAGTTGGTTGAGAACCTTCAAGGGTTTTACCCGGTGTAAGGATCGGTGATTTCGCGCAGTTGCCCCAGGAGGTCTTCCAGTAGTGCAAAGTTTCGCGACCCCAGATATTCCCTCCATTCCGCATAGATCGCATCCAGTGTGGCCATGGCGACTTTGACCGCGTCCAATCCACGCTTTTCGAGAACTATGAGCCGGGCGCGACCGTCGGAAGGATCGGGAATTCGAGCCACGTATCCCAGCTTTTCCAGCTGGTCAACGAGAACCCCCGCGCTCTGTTTGCTCATTTGGGCCTGGTCGGCAAGATCTGTAAGTCGGGATCCTTCAGGCGAAATGCGCTGCAGCACTCTGCACTGTGCGAGCGTCCAGTCGTTGAAGCCGGCATCCTGGACCGCTTTGAACATGCGGTCCTCGGTGTAGCGATAGGGGATGAATAGAGACATTCCCAAATCGGTTTTCTGTTCTTGATCCATATTCTTCATGTCCTCTGGGTTGTTTCGCGCCGGTTGATATGTCACTGGCCTGCCATTGCCTGGTGGCCTCACGTGGCGTGCGTTTGCGCTCTCGATAAGTGGCTGTTGGAGGTCCTGGGTGACCGCCTCTTTGTTGCGAGTTTGTCAGTTACGAACCAAGGGTGGTTAGTAATATAAGCTGACTAGATATGTAGTGATCCGCTAATAAGATTTCTACATGGTTTAGGTGACAGGTCAGTGCTTCTCATTGTTGATATACAACAAGGCGCGGTTTCCGGGTGCTTCCAGGAAAAAGAGGCAATCCAGCGTGTGGCTCCGCTGGTGGAACGCGCGCGCGGAAAAGAAGTTCCTGTCGTGTCGGCGGTGCACGATCCAGTGGGTGCGGGAACCACCGATTGGGAACTTGCCCGCGGCTTGACTCGGCTGCCAAACGAGCCGCTCGTTCGCAAGGAATATCGCGATTCATTCACCCAGAGCGACCTAACTCCTGATTTCGACCGTCTGTGGGCGAAGCTTCTGGACGTGGCAGGTGACCAGAGTGATTTCTGTATCCGGACCGCAACTCAACGTGCTGCCGTGTTGGGCTTCGACGTCACACTCGTGGGCGATGCTCACACCACCTAGGATGCAGATTGGGGCGGAACGAAAATCGCAGCCCAGGAAATCATTGCTCATACGAACATGTATTTTGCTGGGCTGCGATATCCCGGGCAGAGATTCGATGTCCGCTCGTCCACGGGCCTATCATTTGGCATCCACAATTGATGACTATTTGAATGAAACTAGTCTTGCTGCGCCGCCTGTGTGCTAGGCCGTCGAGCTGAGAGTATGGTGCAAACCATCAGTGCAATGAGCAGGATTGTCGAGAAGGCCAGCGCGATCCACGCAATAACGTCGCTCGTTGAGCTCTGTGAGCTGATGGCCCAGCGGATGGCGTAGGAAGCCAGGGCCCCGGTTGGGAATGCCAGAGCCCACCAGCCGATATGAAATCCGCCTCGCAGGTACCGCGAAGCCAAGAAAATTTGCATCAACAGCAAGAGTACGATGATGCCGGCCAGGCCTTGCTGTACTGCGTCTAAGATGCCGTTGCGCATTGAAAACCACGCGAGCCCGGCCGTGACGGGTGGGGTCACGAGAACAGCAAGAGTCGGTTTCAGAGGGCGGGGGAGATCGGGTCCGTGTAGCAGGCGTAAGAAAATAATGGTTCCCATGGACAGCCAGTAGAAACCGCCGACAGCGATGGCCCTGACGGCCAGGGAAGGGAATCCTGCCGCGGTCAGAGTCATGCTGGCGATGAAAGGGCCGGCGATGACGGGCAGGGCATAGCCCGGATGGATGTGTTCCAGTTGCATCTCGCCGCTGAGCCACACGGCCAGCAGTCGGGCGCATACCAGAGACAGCAATGCGACGAAACCGAGGCTGAGTGCTGATTGGGCGGTTGATCCCAGATGTGGCCCGTAATGGCTTGTCAACAGCAGCGCAATGATCGGAATGTAGGCCAGGAGCGGTCAGTCGGAAGGATTGCGGAAGTCGTCGCGCAGGTAAGCGAAGCGGCGGGGCCTCAAAGGCGCGCGAGCCGCGGTGACGATAAGCCACCACAGCGCGCTGGCGCCGAACAGGATTTCCGAAATAAATGCGGGTGCGCCGAAATACAGATGGGCCAGGCTCCAGGCGCTTCCGGCTCCGCCAAATCCAAGGGAGATCCCTAGGGTTGAGTGCCGCAGCCTTCGCGAGTCGCCCGCCGAATGGCGTGCTCGCTCAATGGTAGCTTGTGTTGAAGGAGTCATTTGGCCGCGGCTCCTCGGCGCACGATCTTGCCGAAAGTCTGTACCGCCAAGCGGCCTGACTGCCAACCAGAAATGAGGCCTACGTGTACGACTACGACCCGCGCATCGTCGCGCTCTACGACGCCGATAACCCAGACGGCCCGGATCACGGCTATTACCGCTCGCGAGCCGATCAAATAGGTGCACGGCGAATTATCGACGTCGGCTGCGGCACCGGAATTCTCACCGTCACCTTTGCCGGCAAAGACCGGGAAGTCCTCGGCCTTGATCCATCGACAGCCATGCTCGAGTATGCGCGGGTACGCCCAGGTGCAGAACGAGTGCAATGGATTGAAGGCGATTGCCGTGTGCTCAACCATAGGTCATTCGACTATGCCGTGATGTCGGGCAACGTCGCCCAGCACATTCCGGATCCACTGTGGCAACAAACCTTAGAAGACTTGAGAAGGAATCTAGCGGTCGATTCGTTGCTGTGCTTTGAAAGCCGGAACCCATTACGTCGCGCATGGGAAACCTGGGCAAAAAAAGAGCCAACCACAAGGATGACTCCCTTCGGTTTGCAGACCGAGTGGTGCCAGACAAGGGAACTGGGCGACGGGAAGGTTCTGCTCGAATCATTCGCTCGATTCGAAGACAGTGGCGAGATAGTGCAAGACGATGTGGTGCTGGTCTTCCGTACGGACCAGCAAATTACCTCGCAATTGGAGGCGGCTGGCTTCGTTGTTGAAAATATTTGGGGGACCTGGGACCGGACACCATTCGATGGCAGCCAGGCAGTCATGATTTTTGAGGCCCTAGCAAGATGAACAGATTCAAACCAGTCGAATTGGGTGACGCGCCAGCCTTGCAGCGGCTGATGGAAACCAACGCAGGCTATACGTTCAGGATTTCAGGAAGTGAAGTCGAACCTCGTGCAGCGCAGGATGCACTGACGGCTTTGCCGCCCCGCGTATCAGCAGAGCAAAAACGCGGGTTCGGGTTGTGGGACGGAGAACTCCTGCTGGCGTTCTGTGATGTCATCATTGGTTGGCCTGAACCCTGCACGGCGCATATCGGCCTGCTGATGACCGACTCACTTCGAGCCCGCCAAGGGCTGGGGCATGAACTGCATGAAGCCATGGTCTCGGAATTGCTCAAGATCGATGTACTCCAGGACCTGCGGCTGGCTATCGTGGACTCCAACGCTGGGGCTGCAGAACCATTCTGGAAAAGCCTAGGCTACAAGCCCACAGGTGAAGTTGCCGCATATCGAAGGGGAACAGTGGAATCCCGCTCACGCATCTGGCGCCGAACGCTGCGGGATAAAGCAGGCCCAAAGCGATACCTCTGCTCAGAATAGTGGCCAGGGCACCGCTGGCATGTCCCCGCTCGGGCCAGGGAAGCGGGCGTCCTGGCGCAACTGAAGGCAGCGTTGGTGCAGAGCATCGAGCTCCACTTCGCTGAGCAACCGGCCAAGTTCCACGCCCAGCGTGGAATTCAAGGCTTCGCTGACACGATCAATGCCAGCTAGCTCCTCCTCGGATAAGGGCTCGCCAATCCAGCCCCACAACACCGTGCGCAACTTGTGCTCATCATGGAAACTCAACCCGTGGTCGACGCCAAACCGGTGCCCATCGGACATAGCCAATACATGATCGCCCTTGCGGTCCGCATTATTGACCAGCACATCGAAGACAGCCATCCGGCGCAACGCCACGCTATCTTCGTGAAGCAAGCTCACCTGCTGCCCGTCTTCATCCTGCCCGTTCAGGACCGTCTTCCATCCCTGCGTCGGGACGCTGTGGGTGGCCATAAGGTTCACGGCCTGTTGGCCCGGATCCACCTCTTGCCACAGCTGCACCATGCCTTCGCCAAATCGACCTTCCCGGAGCCAGGTTTGCGGCACGAGATTCCAACCTAAAGACTCGGAAAGCAGATAAGCCGCGACTTCGCGGTGGGCCAGGGTATGTTCCGGGAAATCCCAGAGCGGTTTTTCACCGGCAATCGGCTTGTAGACCACACTGACAGAATCAATCGTGCCGACAAACGTGGCGTTGGAAGCCGTGGTGATGCGCCCGGTGAGTTCGAGTTCACCGTTGAGCAGGTCCGCTTGGGTCATGAAAGTTCGGGTCCCTGGCACGTGTGGCCGTCTGGATCAATCGGGTAGCCGCACGAAGAACAAACAGGGCGTCCGGCGGCGACTACCTCGTGGGTGCGCATGGCGAAGGCACGAGCGGTTCCCACCGGCATTCGCACCTGCATCACGGCATCGGAACCGTCAGCAGGGCGTTCCTCATCGAAGGAGAACGCCTCCAAAACGACCTGCGCCACGGTGGCATCCCAGCCTAGGTTCATCGAACCGACCCTGAAAGCTTCGACAACATCTTCCAAAGGTTCGTTATCGACCAACTCGACGGGTGTGTGGGTCGGAACGCTAAACGGGTTCCCTGCAACGGTGGAAACCTGATCGAGGATTTCGTCGATCATCTCGGCAACAACAGCTGCCTGTTGCTTCTCCAAAGCGATGCTGGTCAAGCTCGACCCGGCACGAGCCTGCAGATAAAATGTGCGGGAGCCGGGTTCACCGACGGTGCCAATGACAACGCGATCTGGCCAATTGAATTCGTGGACTTCTGTCGTCATATCTACTTCCTTAGTTTCCTGCTCCGCCGCCCACCGGGGCGTCCGCTGTTTTGATTCCGGGGGCCAGCCAGGACAGATCCCCTTCCTCGGTATTGACCGAGTGCACGCTCGGGGAACCGGAGCCGTAGTGGATAATCGACGCGGAGGCCGGTCCCACGTTCACGCGTTGGAACAAATCCAGATGCATGCCCAACGCATCAGCAACTACAGATTTGATGATATCGCCGTGGCTCACAGCAACCCAGACCGCACTGCTTCCATGTTCAGCTTCAAAGGCTGCATCGAGCCGGCGGATTTCTGCGACCGCACGGGCCTGCATGCCAGCCATGGACTCGCCGTCCGGGAATGTAACAGCTGAGGGATTCGCCTGGACTTTCGACCACAGTGCCTGAACCGACAGGTCGCTGAGCTTGCTACCTTGCCAGCTGCCGTAATCGCATTCGGTGAGGTCCGCGGAAGACTGAAGATCCACGGCATTCTTCTGCGCCTGGACAATGAATTGCGCTGTTTGCTGGCAGCGTTCCAATGGGCTGGAAACTATGCCTGCCAGAGGCACAGCCGCCAACCGCGAAGCGGTCCGCTCAGCTTGGGCCTTGCCGGTATCGTCGAGGCTGACGCCAGGCGCCCGTCCGGCCAAGATGCCAGAAGCATTGGCAGTGGTGCGGCCATGCCGCACAAGAATTACAGTGGCCATTTACCCAGCCTAGTCACCCGGTGTAAACCGCGCGACATTTTGGTGACAATCCGTTTCCTTGAGATGGGACACACCCAACAGCCCAAGATGAGAGGCAGGTGAATTCAACGGTTAGATTCGCGTTAGTATCAACACTAATCACTACGCCGAGGCGCGCGTAAGACGGTGGGTGACACCGCGAGGGAGCACATATGTCTAATAGCCAATGGCACAAGGTTGCTGAAGGCGTCTTCCACCGCCGATATGAACCACTGGATGTTTCCATCGGATTGGTGGTCGGGCCTACCGGCTCCACCATCATCGATACCCGCAATAATCCGGCCGAAGCCGAGGAAATCATCATGGATGTCGCCCAGTGGTTTGGACAGGAAATTGTCGCGGTCATCAATACGCACGCCCACTATGACCACACCTTCGGCAATCAGGTTTTCAAGGCTGCGGGAATCCCGATCTACGGGCATTACCTCGTTCCCGATCACTTTGAGAGATACGAAAAACCGCATCTAGCTCGTGTGAAAAGCCATCCGGCGGCCGAACCAGACAAGTCCTGGCAGGACGTCATTCTCACCCCGCCAACAGTTCTGATTGAAGAACGAGAGCTCATCAGCGTCGGCGGCCGTGACATTGAACTGATCCCCTTAGCCGCGGGCCACACGGATTCCGACTTGGCAATCCACATTCCTGACGCCGGCGCGTGGTTCCTCGGAGACATCATTGAGGAATCGGGCCCGCCGATGTTTGGTTCCGGAGCCCATCCGCTGGGCTGGCCGGGAGTGCTCACGTCACTGCTGGACGACATCAGCGACTCGCACGTGATCATTCCAGGACACGGCCGGCCCGTGGAACGTTCCTTCGTTATTGAGCAATTGAAGGATTTCCAGTTGCTGGCCCAAGAGATTCGAAGCGCGCATACGGCAAGGATTCCCGCGGAGCGAATCGATTTTTCTGCTCGGCTTCTCCAATTTTGGCCCGAAGAATTCTTGCGCGAGGCAGCCAAGGACGGATACCGCGAACTAGGGGATTAGTACTCGCCCTTGATCACAAAGTAGGACCCGCGAATCGTTCCAGCCAGCTTGGACTTCTGGCGAGCAAACTTGAATTTGTCAGCCAGTTCTTCCGGCACCTCCATGCCGTCGGAGAGCTTGAATCCGACGGCCCGTTTGTCACCGTCCGCAAGGCCGTAAAGAACATTGATGGACAGTCCCGACTCGTAGAAAACGTAGGCGCGCTTGGCACCATCGGCTTCAAAGACACAGGCCTGCAACGGGCGGGAAGCTATATGCAGGTCACGTTCCTGGGCCAGGATATTGTGAATCCAGGCAACAACGTCCTCTGCCTCTGACGCGTCCATAACCACAAAATCATGGTCGAATTTATTCTTCAGGTACCTGGCTTCATTAGCCCGCAAACCTGCCAGAGCGTCAGCTACAGGAGAGGTTTCCAAACCAACGGTGGAGACCTCTTTGAAATCAACGACAGACGACATGATTAGTCCTTCGATTCAGAAACTCGGCAGGTAATGCTCATCGTAAATGATCAGCGCATTAATACTCAGCCGAAGGCGCTCAGGCCCGTGAGGTCACGGCCCAAGATCAGCGCCTGGATCGACTCGGTACCTTCGTAGGTATGAAGAGCTTCGATATCCCCAACATGGCGAATCACGTGATTCTCCAAGAGGATCCCGTTGCCACCGAGCATGTCTCGTGCCGTAGCGGCCACCCGCCGGCCAGCACGCGTGTTGTGATATTTCAACAGGGAAGCTTGCGCTTGTCGAAGCCGTCCGGCTGCCTGTTCCGAGGCGACCGCAGCGCACTGCAACTGCATGTTGCTCAGCTCCGCGAGCATTTGTGCAAGACGCTCTTGCACCATTTGATGGGCACCTAGCGGCTTGCCGAACTGTTCGCGCTGTTTCGAGTACTGAAGTGCGGCTTCAAAGACGAACAGGGCATGGCCAAGCGCTGACCAACCGACATTGACTCGTGTATCAACGAGCGCCTTCGAGACATCCTTGAATGACCGCGCCTGAGCCAGCAAGGCCGAATCGGGGACTCGCACGTTGTGAAGCCTGATCTCGGCTTGTTCGATGGCCCTGAGCACGCCCTTGCCGCGAACCGGTGTGGCTTCATAGCCAGCAGCTTGCTGATCGACGATAAAGCCTTTGATATGCCCGTCGACTTCATCCCGGGCCCACACAATGGTGATGCCTCCGGCGGCCCCATTGCCAATCCATTTTTTGCTGCCGTTGAGTATCCAGGTCTTGCCGTCGAAGCGGGCGCTCGTCTCCAAGCTGACGGAGTCGGAACCGTGGTGCGGTTCGGTGAGGGCAAACCCGCCAAGCAGCGTTCCGGTGGCGATCGGTTCTAGATATTGGTCTTGTTGTTCGGCAGTTCCGAAGAGCTTCAAGCTCCTGAGGACCAGCCCGCCTTGGACCGCCGCCGCGGCAGCCATTGACCCGTCGGCACGGGAGATCTCCATGGTGACAAGACCGGCCGCGAGGGGAGAGAAGACTGCGTGGCCGCCAATCTCCAGTCCATCGGTGAGCAGATCAAGTTCACCCATGCGGCGGACGAGGTCCACAGGATAAAACGCGTTCTCCCAATGCTGATTGATGACCGGGAAAACCTCCTGGGCAAATTGGCGGGCTCGCTGCCAATGTTCACGATCCGCTGTCGTGGCACTTGCGAAAGCCGAGAGATAGTCGGTGTCCAGCGGCTGGCTCAGATCGTAGGTCTTCCACGGATCAGCGCTCACGGTTTCTCCTTGCTCAGAAAATCTATCTTTTGCCCATCTCGATTCGGTTCTAAGCTACAGGCGCTCAATGATGGTGACATTTGCTTGCCCGCCGCCTTCGCACATCGTTTGCAGTCCCCATCGGCTGTCGCTGCGTTCAAGCTCGTGGAGCAACGATGTCATCAAACGGGCTCCGGTAGCGCCGATAGGGTGGCCCAGGGCGATCGCGCCACCATTGATGTTGACCTTGGACATATCCGCGCCGGTTTCCTTCTGCCAGGCCAAGACCACGGCTGCGAAAGCTTCGTTGATCTCGACGCGCTCCATATCTTGGAGGGACAATCCTGTGCGTTCCAATGCGTACTTTGTGGCGCGTATTGGTGCAGAGAGCATCATGATGGGGTCATCTCCTCGGGCAGAGACGTGGTGAATGCGCGCCCGTGGCTTCAGCCCGTAGCGCTTGACTGCAGCTTCGGAGGCAATGAGCAACATGGCCGCACCGTCAGACATTTGCGAGGCGGTGGCCGCGGTGTGCAATCCGCCATCGGTTATGGGCGCGAGGCTGGCCATCTTGGCGCGATCCGGGGTCCTTGGCCCTTCATCAACGGCCAACTCATCCATCGCCAGGATTTCGCGGTCAAAGTATCCTTGGGCCTGTGCAGTCAAGGCCCGCTCGTGGGAGGTCATGGCAAAGTCCTCCAGCTGCTCTCGCGTGAATCTCCAGCGTTGGGCCATCATCTCGGCGCCACGGAACTGCGAAATCTCTTCGTCTGCATAGCGTGCTGCCCATAGCTTGGAACCTTGATAGGGATCGGGGAAACCGAAGTCCTTCGCCGCCACGTTCGAGTAGGACAGCGGAATGCTTGACATGGATTGCACACCGCCGGCTACGACGAGATCGCTGCTGCCACTCATCACTGCCTGCGCTGCATAGGAAACCGCTTGTTGGCCGGAGCCGCATTGGCGTTCCACAGTGGTTCCAGGGACGTGCTCGGACAGACCGGCCGCGAGCCACGCATTACGAGCGATATCCATGGCTTGGGGTCCCACCTGGTCGATGCACCCGAGAATGATTTCGTCGTATTCTCCTGAGTCGACGTTATTGCGTCGAACCAGTTCGGCCAGTGGCGCTGCTGCCAAATCAAGTGGGTGCACGCCAGCTAATGACTTTCCGCGCCTCCCTACAGCAGTGCGTAGTGCATCGATGATGTAGGCCTCGCCCATGAGGTACCTCCCGAAAGTGCTCAAGTCAATTGACGGTCTTTGACCAACAATGCCCAAGTCCCAGGTCATTGTCTAGGGGTGTGATTCCACTTTGGCCCCAGTTACCGGCTTCCTCCAAGATCTAGCATCGCACCGGCCACATCAGCGATGTTCGAAGCAGGGATTGCTGTTGAAGCGCTTTCGAGCACGAGGAGCTGTGCATTGGGGATCTCTTGGGCTAATACTTGGCCATTGCCCAGCGGAAAGAACGGATCCTTGCGGCCATGAACCACCAGCGTCGGCTGAGTGATGTCGCCTAGGCGTTCACGCCAACGGGGCGCGCAATCAAGTTTGGAAAACACCATCCCGAGCTGATTTGCCATATGCACAGGGGCTGAAGCATCTGGAGTCCTGTCCCAAATGCGAGCCGCTAGCTGACGTGAATCCTCCGGGCTGTTGCCAAGAATTCTGGCGCCTTCAGCTGCGTAGCTGGCGACGGCCTCGCGGTCAGCCCAGTCTGGCATTGATCGTGAAAACAGTTGACCCATTGTTGATTGATCATGATCTGGCAGGTCTGGATCAACTGGTCCTGGAGCCACCGGGCGGGAGCCAATAAGCGTGAGTTCTGAGAATGCTTGCGGATAGTCCAAGGTGGCGACCTGGGCGACCATGGCGCCAACTCCAATGCCTGCCAAGTGGGCCGGTCGAGAGTCTATGGACAAGGCGAGAGCTGCAGTGTCTGCTGCTAGATCGCGCAATGTATAGTCCGGATTGAGTGGATCAACGGTGGTGGATTCACCGCTATCACGCAAATCGAAACGGACCACATGACGGCCGCCTTGCGCTAGAGCGTGACAAAGTTCGTCGGGCCAAGAAAGCATCGTGGTGCCGCCGATGCACAACAACAGGGGATCCGCGAGATCCCCAAAGCTTTGAACCCCAAGTTCTACGCCGTTAGCTTCGCATGTTGCCATGACTGGCACACTCCATTGGTTGAAATAGACCTTACAAAAGTGATTGCCATCTTGTGCCAAATCGCGCCCACCGTCAACCAGCGACAGCAAATACCGGACTAAATGACTGAGCCATTGTCTGCATTCCCACCTTCAGCGAGTGCGGCAGCAGCTGAACTGCGAATGCGGAACCTGACTCAATGAGCTGAGCATGGGAGACTACGTTCAACAGTTGAACTGAGGGAAGAGCAGCATCAATGAGTAGTTCGCCAGAAAATATTCTGTTATATCTGGACGAATCAGAAGAGCAACAGATCAGAGAAATCTTTGACGAGTTGGCGCTAAAAGGGTTTCCGGTGCAGAACCAGACCCCACACATCAGCATCACGTTTGCGCCGAGATTGGCCGATGACGTTGTCCAACGAGCTGCCCAGGTACTTCCTTCTGTAGTGCCGGCGAAACTTCGACGCGTGGGCACAGTGATCTTCGGAATTCGACGCAAACAGACCGTTGCCTGGCTGCTGGAAACTACTGACGAACTAGAATGCGCGGCGCGGGAAATCAGCGTCGAGAACACTGAAGGCAGAGGCCCGCGTTGGACACCTCACCTGACGATGGGGCTGAGGCTGCCGCGTGAAATAGTTCCGGACTATATTCGGGCACTGGATGAGTTAGCAGCCGGACGCTGCCACGAACTGACAGCAGTTCGTGCGGCACTCTGGAAACCATGCAGCCAAGAGCTTGCGGTACTCGCGGGGGAGTAGCCCGATTGTCCACCTGGGTTAAAGCACCAGGGTGCCGCTCGAACGGGACTTTGGCGTGCCAAGGCCAATCTTTTGCTCGTCGGCCTAAGAGGCTTGTTGTTTTCGGATGTTTCGCTTGATGAAAATGCTCGCTAGGGGTTGTAGAGCAATACCCGCTATGGCAAGCCACAGCCACAGACTCAGGTTCCCTTCGGAAGCTGGACTTCCGAACAAATCGCTCCCCATCCATATCCCGAGTCCCACAATCAGAAACAGGATTGCGAAACCGACTAGGTGCCCAGAAGGTCTGCCCATGGTGAATCCGATGAGGGATAAATTGGACCAAAAGTACGATGCGCAAACAAATGCGGCAGCCAGTGCGAAGGCCTTCGGATTTGAAAGGTACTCAGCCGTGATAGGAGTCCCAAAGAGTTCTTGCTTAACAGAGATGGGCCAGCTGGCCATGAATAGCAAAAGAACGGCAACCGCGCACAAGGTTGAAGACATGAGCAATCGCGTCAGGCCGACGGCGGGCAACCCAGAGCCGCTGCGGCGAAAGTCGACCACAAGCACGATGAATACCATGGCGCATGCTGCAGCAACGGTTCCCGCGAAGCTACCGTCCGGGTCAATCTTATTAATCTGATTGGTCGTCATCTGTCCGGTGCCGGAGAGAAGCACCCAAATCGTCATGAAGATGGCAACAAAAATACTTTTGAACAGCATGCTACGAAATTGCGTGGACCACGGTCGCACGGATGAAGAAGCGCGATCGGCATTGTAGGGGCTACCCGGATGAAAATTTGCCATAAGCAGTTACGGAACTTCTACTCTCGTTGGGGCCAAACAGATTGTTCGGGCATTACCCGGCTGTCTCTCCAAAACTATCAGCGGGACGACGTAATGCTGTGCCACTGATCGCTTCAGCTACCGATCGTCGGATGCAACCGATAGCCCCGGTTTCTTCTTTGCCTGGCCACGCATGAATTGGAAGTAGCCGTACCCAACCAAGACATGCAGTAACGTCCCTGCCGATAAGACAAAGATTCCCGGTACATAAAGGAACACAAACTGATCAATGCGGCCTACCGCCACACATGCCAGCCCCAGCATGATCAGAGCAGTTCTAATTTTTCCGAGCCATGTTGAAGCCGGCGGTTGCGATAAGCGCAGGAAAAAATAGGTGCCCAGCAATAACAAATCGACACAGAAGATCACGAGGCCGACCCACAACGGAATCAACCCGGCAACTACCAAAGCAACCGCAATGGCCACGATCCCCAGCCGATCCGCAATGGGATCAAGCAAAATTCCAAGCTTGGACACCTGAGAAAACTTGCGTGCAATGAAGCCGTCAACCCAGTCACTTAATCCAAAGGCCAAGAGCAGTAGAGCCGTTAGCGTGGGGTGGGTTCCAGAGACGACGTAAATGCATATTGGTATTACCAGTAAAAAACGGAGCACCGTGATCGCATTGGGAATGGTGGCCCATTCCTTGCGACTTTCTGTTTCCGCGTCCATGCGCGCTCCTTTGCGACTCAATTGAACAATCGCCCACGAAAGCGAGAATTACAAGAGAAGCACCCGACGAAAAAACACCAATTTGTTGGGAATGCCCAGCCACAGTCGTGGAACTGCTGTTACTGAGGATCCTCCACGATGTCGGCCAGCAGTTCGAAATCAACGCTGTCCGTGGGCTTTCCATTGACCTGTAAGGCTACCGAATGGGTTCCTGGGTAGTAGCGCCGTGTGGTGATCGCCCTGAACGAATGCGAGCGGTCAATCTTCAACGTTTCACCCGGGGCGAGGGTGCGCGTGGTGAGTTTGAAGACTTTGGGTGTGGTTAGTCCATTGGCCTTACGGTGATGCAGTACGTAATCAATGGCCAGCGGCATCGGTTCGCTCCCGGTATTGAGCACTGAGGCGGTGAAGTCCACGGAACCGCCCCAAGCCACATGGTATTGATCAATGTGGGGCCCATCGATCTCCACAGTGGGGGTACCGAACCCAAGCAGTGCCAGAGCCTCTGGATTCCCGCGCTTGATAAGGGTGCGCAGCCCGTGCTTAATCACAGCCAAGGTGGTGGGTTCCGTAGCCTTCAGCCAGCGTTGCGCAGTTTCAATGACGAGCTCAGGTTCATTGCGACTGAGGTCATTGAGATGGTTCGCTACAGAACGGCGAACGTAGTCGCTCGGGTCGCGGTAAAGGGCATTCAGGATTGGGATGGTGCAGGCAGGATCTTCCAGGATCTGCGGGACGCGAATAGCCCATGGAAGATAAGGGCGCGTGCCTTCGCTGGCCAATCGCCGTACATGCTCGTTGGGCGAGCCGGTCCATTCTTGGGCGAATGCCAAGGCCTTCTCAAGATCATGTTTGACCAACACGCGAATGGCGAACTCTGAACTCAGGCGAGGGGTCAACAAAGCCATCATGCCCATGGCGTCCTCGAAAGCGGATCCTGTATTTTCCTCGGCTGCACGCGTTGCCAATGCCGAGGTGACCGGCCAAATCATCCAGCCGGTAAAGGAATGTGAGTATTCCGCCGCCTTCTTGATGGCATCCGCTAACTCCGCATAGGACTGCGGATAGTCAGCCAGCAGCCCATCACGCAGGGCATCGGAGCGTTCACGCAAGCTCAACGGTTGCAGCGCTTGTGTTGCGCTGCTGAGGTTTGCCAGCGAACGTTGCGGGTCGACGGCTTGTAGTTCGTGCACGAGGCGTTCAGCGACGTCCACGCCGATGAGTTGATCAGCAAAAGGCATACAGCCATTCTTTACCGCAGCGGCACTATCTGCGAATCTGGCCGATGCCCACCGTGTCGCCATGATTAAGAGACAACGAGAGCCAACTATTAAAGGTGGCTCTCGCTGGAAGTCTATGGGGTAGGGGCAGAACTATTAGTTCTGAACCAAGATCTGGAAGCTGACGCCTCCCTGCTCATCAACGGCGGCGTCCAATACCTTGTCATCCAGCTCATCAGCGACGAGCTCGTCGAGGTATACGGGGCTGCCTTCACCGGAAATCACGGTGTCGGTTTCCTCTGGCTGGGGAACGATCTGGATGGCGAAGGCCGCTTCTTCAGGAGCGTTGGTCTTGTCGGCCTGGTGAATGCGCAGTCCTGCGTTCTCGGCCTCGGACTGGTTGGTGACAATAGCGGTCACGATGGATGCTGCTTGATCGGTCAGTGCGAGCACGATGGCTCTCCTTCCGGTTGCGGACATACCAAGGTCAGGGCATGTGGGTGCCACGATTCCAAAAACAGGAAAGAATCTCAACCCCGCTTAACAGCTGCGAAATATCCTCACGGGTAGGCTGGGGATTCAGATAGGGTCCGCCCTTTCGCCTTCCACCCGACCAGCAATGAGCGCCAAGGTGATTCGCATCAAACCTGGATTTGAAGATCCCAGCACATCCGGAACCTCAGCCCAAGCACCGGAATCACGGCCGATAACGGCCATCGGCCCAAGGGTTGCGCTCGCCGGATTCCTGGCTCGCGACCTGATGCAGGTCCATGCCTACACCTCCGATCCGGAGGTCTGCCGCTACTCCTTGTGGGGCCCGAATACTCTGGCTGAAACCGAATCCTTCATCGCGGATGCGATGATCGCCCGGCCTGGCCGCATGATGACCGCGGTGATGATGGAGGGGAAGGTCATCGGTTCCGCTGCTATCTGGCGAACCGACGACACCGGTCTGGTGGGGGAGATGGGGTACACCCTGAACCAGGATTATTGGGGCCAAGGACTTGCCACCGAAGTCGCGGGCCTGCTCATCAGCATCGGCCGTGAGAAGCTAGGACTGCGCAGGATCGAGGCAACCTGCGACCCCCAGAACGCGGCATCCATCCGAGTGCTGGAAAAGTCCGGGTTCGCTCTCATCCAGCGCCGCCCGATCGCCAACAAGTCGAATTCGTGCCGAAGCGAATCATTGGTGTTTGCTCTGGGCTGAACGGCTGTCACTGAAAGTTTGCGATAAGCCTATTGGCAAGTGGTTCGGCCTCCGTAGACTGGGCTCGAACCACTAACTTCAGGAGGACGCATTGTCGGATTTCAAAGAACGTGCCCACAACCTCGCAACCCAGCACGAATCCGGAGACCTTCTGGTCATGCCCACTGTGTGGGACACCTTTAGCGCCTCACTGGCAGCCGACGCCGGGTTCGCCAGCTTGACCATCGGCAGCCACCCCGTGGCAGATTCCATTGGCAGCGCAGACGGGGAACAGATGGACTTCGCCGATTACCTGGCTGTGGTTCAACGGATCACCGGGGCGGTGGATGTCCCGGTGAGCGCAGATGTGGAATCCGGGTATGGCCTGAGCCCGCAAGAGCTGTTTGAACGCGTCTTCGCCGCTGGCGCAGTCGGAGTGAATATCGAAGACGTCGTGCACAAAGAAGGCAAGCGAGTCCGCGACCGCCAAGAACATGCAGACTACATCCACGGTGTTCGCGAAGCCGCTGACGCAGCAGGCGTGGAATTTGTCATCAACGGACGTACCGATGCTGTGAAACTCAGCGATCAGTTTGCCGATCCGCTGGGAGAAGCGATTGCGCGCATCAAGCTGCTGGAAGAAGCAGGAGCCCGAAGTGTCTATCCGGTAGCCCTGTCCACAGCCGAACAGGTTGAACAGGTGGTCCAGGCCGTCTCGATTCCAGTGAATGTCACCGCCCACCCGGTAACCGCCCATGCTGCCGGGGACCTCGCTGCCCTGCGCGCACTCGGCGTGCGACGCGTGAGCTTCGGACCGCTATGGCAAAAGTGGTTGGCCGAAGTCTCAACCCAGCAGCTTGGCGCATGGCGCCAAAGCTAAGAACGTCCGCATAACGATGATCCCGCCGCAACGCCAGCAGTTGCGGCGGGATCTGACCGTCCACAAGGCGCTCGCCGAGAGCGGCAATCAAGTCGAGGATAGATGTACTGGGAAAATCTGGTTTTTGACGCTGACGCCCCACGCCAGCATGGAAAGCACTGGGAAGAGTTGCTGGGGTGCGAAACCCTGACGGATAACGAGGGCGGGTTTGAAACCCGGCTTGCGCTAGCTGGCGAACAGTTTCTCGATATTTGTTTTCCGGCCGTCCCAGACCCGGAGCCCGAGTCGCAACGGGTCTTTCCGGTGCTGGCTTCAGTAATAGACGGTGGACAGACTGCCGTTGATTACCAGGGGGCGACTCGCGGCGAATATGCGGACGCCGCTGGGCGAACGTATTTTGTTCTAGGCCAGGCATCCGAATCGTCACGCCCACTGGCTTTGCTAGCGGTAGAAATACTTAGCTCTGATCCCGAACGAGATGCCATATTCTGGGCGAATCTCACCGGATTTCAACCTGCCGAGCACTCGTCGAGCGTGCTCAAGCATCCGGCCGGTCTCGGCCCAATGATTGTGCTGGTGCCTGAAAAGCATCCGAAAACGTCCGCTAAATCATCCGTCCATCTCGATCTGCGGCTGGAAGCCGGAGACGACGTGGAACAGATTCTGGCCATGGTGCTCGGCACCGGGGCAACTAGGCTGCAGCATGCGTGGGGCGAAGTTCCCTGGCAAGTATTCTTGGATCCATCCGGCAACGAATTCTGCATACTGCCGGCTCCAAGCCGCTGACCGCGCACGCGCTACAGCAGGCGGGGTGTATTCCGGGAGCTGCAGTCCGTGCAGATCGCACGGCCCCCGCCGGTTCAGATGAGGAAAAGAGCTCAGCACGATGCACAAGATCCACGGCAGTGGCATGCCGCTATTCATGGTCCATGGCAACGGGGTAGACCATCGAATCCTGCTGCCGCTAGATGAAGTGCTCGCCGAGTCTGGGATGTTCGAACGTCACTATCTGGATTTGCCCGGCTTTGGGCAGTGTGCACCGCTGTCCAATGCTGGCGGATTGCCGGAGCTAGCTGTTTGGTTGGAAAACAAAATCCGCTCTGTGGCCGGCGACAGACCCTTCGCGCTGCTGGGAAATTCCATGGGCGGGCTGCTGTGCCAGGAAATGGCCGACAGGTTTAGCGACTCCGTGCAGGGAATGTTCCTCATCGCTCCGGCCGTGTACGCGGACAGCAAGCAGCGCACGCTTCCCGATCCTGCCGTGGCCGCAGAGGATCAGGATTTGTTGGAGTCGCTCAGTGAGAGGGACAAGCAGCTGTTCACGGACGTCGCAGTCATTCAAACGCGTCCAGCCTGGGAACGATTCTCCGAATGGGTACTACCTGGTCTTGTGGCAGCCGATTTGCGAGCGATGGCCAAGCTTTCTAAACGCTATTTTCTCCAGCCTCTGCCGCTGCAACGCGAAGGCAGGTTATCCATTCCCGTATCCATCGTGTGCGGGCGTCATGACCACGTCACCGGGTTCGAAGACCCTCATCTTTTAGCCACGCGTTACGCCGAACTTCGCATAAACGTCATTGAGCAAGCAGGGCATAACGTGCATATTGAGCAATCTGAAATAGTCGAGGGCGAATTGCGGACTTGGGCGGAAAAAGTTCAAAGTCTGCTGTTGCCAAAGTAGATCGGTACTTGGGCGATATTCACAATTCGGCAGGCCCATCAATTCTCAAAATAGTTGTTGAGTAAAGTCTGTTGTGGGATTAGATTTCCTTCAAGCAATATCGGTGGTTGTTCGAAAGCAGGAAACAACGTATGGAAGACCAAATTGTTCTTCGTGAATGGACGAGCATCGATGAGGTTCCAGACTTATTGGATGTCTGGAAAAGTTCGGTCGAACGTCGTTTGGACTTCTTGTCGGCAGCTGATCTGGATGCCGTCGCTGCCGCTTTGGAATCGGTGTATTCCCAATCCTTGCAGGTCCGCATCGCCCAGCAAGGCGAGCAGATCCTGGGTTTTGCAGCCTGGAATGAGTCGGAAATCGAGATCCTTTGGGTACGCCACGCAGATCGTCACCACGGGGTGGGCCGGCTCTTGCTGGGCCATATCACCGAGCGTTGCCCGGAAGTGGTTGTGCATCTGGATTCACGACGCACACAGGCCATTGAATTTTTTCGAACCTGCGGATTCCAGCAAACGCCATCCAGCGGGCAAGGGGATTCGTCCAGGGTCATATTGCGCTACGACTTTTCATCAGCAAATAACGTGGCACGATAGTTTCATGAGTGAAAATAGCCGAGAAATCCGCGAAGTCAGCGTTCAGCGCACCGAATCACGAAAGTACACAGCCACCAGCATTGAGAGCGGTGCAAGTATTGAATTCGGCCAAGGCGAGGGCCTGCTGACCCCGGTGGAGCTGTTGCTTGCCGCCATCGCCGGTTGCTCTTCCATCGATGTTGATGTCGCAACAACCCGCCGGAGCGAACCGGAGAAATTTGATGTGCTCGCCAGCGGATACAAGCTATCCGAGGACGGTGCCAGCCGTATGGATGACATTCATCTCGGGTTCGATTTGAAGTTCCCCGATACCGATGAAGGCCGCAAGGCGGCCAGCATGGTCGAACGAATCGTCAAGTTGTCGCATGACAAATACTGCACCGTTTCACGCACAGTTGAGCTCGGCGCAAAAGTTGTCAGCGAAGTAGTTGAATAATGCGTGAAGTCTCTGCTTTTCGGCGTTGGAGATAGCGCCGAAAAGTAGAAACTGCAAGTCACTCCAAGGAAATTCACGGGATTGACGGTTTGCAAACTTTCAAATTTTTTGTGATCCAGTAGTGTTCCAGGTCACTTTCGGCGTTTTTCGTTGAATCTCGTATCTACGGCTTCGGTTTTAGTAGTTGAAGCTGTGGAAGTTCCATGAAACCAGCTGGGAATTCAACTCTTTGCCCTAGTCAGCGCTGGTCCTTCATCGTAGGGTCGAGATGTCCCTACGTTGAAGGAGCAGACATGCAATCTGAGAACGTCTTAGGCAACATCGACTGGGCGTCAATGCTACAAAAAGTAGGCATTGCGCTAGTCATTCTCATCGTTACGTGGCTTGTGGCGCGAATAGTTCGCTGGGCTGCAGCCAAGCTCGTATCCAGGGTGAAATTCCTGCAGAAGCAGGGAAATGACGGAGCTCAAATAGGCCAGTCTCTAGGCAAGGTCGCTGGACTGATTGTTTGGCTCTTTGGTCTCGTCGCAATCCTTCAGGTCTTCGCGCTTTCTGAAGTACTGACCCCGGTCCAAGGCCTGCTCGGCGGAGTCATGGCGTTCATCCCGAACCTCATCGGCGCCGGCTTTATCTTCTTTATCGGCTACGTCATCGCCAACATTGTTCGACAGTTGCTGACCACTGGTCTGGGAACGGTCGACTTCAGCGGCATCGTCCGCAAGCTGACCCCAGGCGACGAGCCAGTAGATGAGATTCAGTCTCGCGAAACCCAAGCAAAGATCGTTGACATCATCGCGAACATCGTCTTCGCCCTGATCCTGCTGGTCGTCGCAATCTCTGCTCTGCAGGTCTTGGGCATCGCCGCGATTTCGCAGCCTGCCGAGCAAATGCTGCAGCTGGTCTTCACTGCCATCCCACAGGTGATCATGGCCCTGGTCCTTCTGGCAGTTGGCTTCCTGATCGCAAAGTTTGTTGGCCAGTTGTTGGAGTCCACCTTGCAGGGTGTCGGCACTGACCGCGTCGTTGCCGGCTGGGGCGTTGTCCCAGAAGGCAAGAGTGCATCGGGCATCATCGCCGGCATCGTGAAGATTGCAATCGTACTGTTCTTCGGTGTGATGGCAGCCCAGATGCTGAACTTCCCGGCAATCACCAACATCCTGAACGAGATTCTGGAACTGGGCGGCAAGATCCTCTTCGGTGCGGCAATCGTTGCCGCTGGCTTCGTCGTGGCTAACGTCATCGGCAAGTTCATGGGTGACACCACCGCGTCGAAGATCATCCGCTACACCGCTATTGCACTGTTCGTGGCAATGGGCCTGAAGTACATGGGCATCGCTGACTCGATCATCAACATGGCCTTCGGCGCAATTGTCATCGGTGCAGCTCTTGCAGCCGCTCTCGCATTCGGCCTTGGTGGTCGCGAGGCAGCCGCTCGTACCCTCAACAAGATCGATACCGACAAGCTGAGCTCCAACGGTCCGGATTCGGCACCGCCAGCACCGCCAACGTCGCCAGGTATCTAACCACCCCGAACAGAACCTAAAAGGGACACAAAAATAGTCGCGGAATCCGCCACGGATTCCGCGGCTATTTTGCGTTCAAAGCAAATCGCTACGCGAGCTTGAGCGGCAAGGGCTGCACGTTCGCTGGCGGATCTGTTCTCAGGCGGGCATAGGTGTAGACGTCGATGCGTTTGCCATCAACGAGGAACTTGCCGCGCTCAATACCTTCGCGCAGGAAGCCATTGCTCTCAGCCACATGCCGGGATCCAGGATTATTGGCCCGCAGCCCGAGCTCCAGCCGGAACAAGCCCAGCTCGTCGTAAAGGTGATCAACCAAGGCCGCCACGGCCCTGGTGGTCAGCGACCGGCCACGGTATTCATGATGCATCCAATACCAGATCCACGCGTTGGCATTCGAGCGGTCCACGGTACCGCACACCAAGCCCACTAAACGATCGTTGATCGTGATGGCCAGCGGGCATTGAACCTGGTCATTGCCCAGCAGAAAATCAACGTAAGCCCGCGCTTTCTCAGGGGTATCGGCATCGCCCTGCCGCGCCATATCCGGGTGCGAGATGAAAGCCTCATGCACCGCGGCGGCGTCGGTGGACTTCAGGTTCCTGACCGCGTACACATCTTCAGGCTCAGCCGACGGCGCATTCCCTGCCCCCTCGGGATCACGCACAGGTTGGGCCGTGAGCGTGCCTTGATGGAAGAACATTTGCCATCGGCCCGCATCCCGAATCCACAAGGAATTGCGCATCGCGGGGCGGGACCCATCAGTGGCCCAGCGCAATTGGATCAGATCCTCTGCCAGACGGACTGCCGACGGATCCACGACATGCAGTGCAGGAGCATCCGGATCTTCAGCCGCGAGCAGTGTGATGGCTTGAGATTTGTCGAAGGTCCGTCCGCTCGCGCCAATTTCGTAAAACTGCTCATGCAGGACGCCTTCCAGCCACGCTCCATCGTGGCGAAGCGAAGGATCGAGCAATTGCCGCTCCAGGTCAACGACTTCGCGGAACAGCGAGGAATCCGCCGATAAATTCATGGGATAGTCCTGTTGCTCCATGTCAGTAAGTACATCACAAAAGATGACGGAACTAAGTCAAGAACAGTTCGCTTTTATGAGCTGCATCATGCTTATAATCGCAATTACTCCGCGGGAGCCTGACTCGACCAGGCTGAGAGGGCACTGAGCCGACCGCTACACCTGATGCGGGTCATGCCGCCGTAGGAAGGAATCGTGCCACCGTGCATGTCAATATTGTTGGCGCCGGAATCATCGGCCTCGCCACCGCCTTCGAGCTCAGCTCGCGCGGCCACAGCATCACTATCATCGATCCAGCTCCCGGCCAAGGCGCCAGCTACGCCGCAGCCGGAATGCTGGCACCGGCAGCAGAAACAGTGTGGGGTCAAGGCCCATTGCACCAGCTGCTGGCCGCATCGAATGCCGGATATCCGCGGTTCGTTGAGCGCATCGAAGCATCCACCGGGGAGCGCCCGGACTACCTACAAAGTTCCACACTGGTCATCGCTGCGGAGCCCGCTGACCGCGATGCCCTCCACGAGCTCGTCGCGCTGCAGTCATCGCTGGGATTAGCTGCCGAAAAACTCCTGCCTAGCCAGGCCAGATCCTTGGAACCAGCCCTTGCCAGCAACATCGCCGGAGGCGTGCTGTGCGCCGAGGACCATCAGATCGACCCTCGCAGCGTGGTGCGCATCCTGCTCAAGCACTTTGCCAATCACGTGATCCGCGAGCAAGCCGAAGAACTGCTCACCGACGAGGCAGGAACCAGCGCCGTGCGCACCTCGGCGGGGCGGGTGCTTGAAGCAGACCAAACCATCATCGCCACCGCGCTCGGAACCGTCAAAGGCCTCAAAGACCTTCCCTTGCGCCCGGTTTACGGCGACATCCTCAGGATCCAAGGTCCCGCGGGCCCCGCAATGCTCAGCCGCATTGTGCGCGGCATTGTCCACCGGCGCAACGTCTACCTCGTCCCGCGCAAGGACGGAAGCCTGGTGCTGGGGGCCAGCGTGAGGGAAGACGGCAACCCGGAGGTCAACGTTGGCGCCATGCACACCCTCTTGGACGATGCGCGCCGGCTCGTGCCGGGAGTCAGCGACTGCACGTTGAACGAAGTGATCGCCCGGCCAAGACCAGCCACCGCCGATGACCGCCCGCTGATCGGGCGACTGGACCCAGGATTGGTGCTCTCCACCGGCTATTCGCGGCACGGAGTGCTGCTGAGCCCGCTGGGTTCCGAACTGACCGCGGACCTCACCGAAAACAGCACCACGCATCCCATGCTGAAAGACGTTGATCCCCAACGTTTTGCAACCCAACACTCGACTCTCGCACTGGAGCACCTCGCATGACCACGATCAACATCACCTTCAACTCCCAGCAAGTCCAGCTCTCAGCAGGGACAAGCCTGCGTGAATTTGTCAGCTCGCAGATCGGCAAGGAACTGGACACCGATTCGAAAGCGGTTGACGGCAGCAAGCTCGGCGTGGCCGCCGCCGTCAACGGCGCAGTGGTCCCTCGCAGCAGCTGGAACGGCAAGGTGCTTGAAGACGGGCACAGCGTAGAACTCGTCACCGCAGCCCAAGGAGGCTAGAGATGGAATCGCAAGAAATCAAACGACTCGATGCGGACACCGACCCGTTCGTCGTCGCAGGGCACACCCTGTCCTCGCGGCTGATCCTGGGCACCGGCGGGGCTACATCCCTGGCGACGCTGGAGAGCGCTCTGGCCGTTTCGGGCACCGAGTTGACCACCGTCGCCATTCGGCACTTTTCCGCAGCCGGGGCGGGGAACGTCTACGAGCTGCTGCAGCGCAATAACGTGATCCCGCTGCCAAACACCGCCGGATGCTTCACCGCTCGGGATGCCGTATTGACCGCACAGCTGGCCCGCGAAGCCCTGGAAACCGACTGGATCAAACTTGAAGTCATCGCCGATGAGCACACCTTGCTGCCGGATCCGCTAGAGCTGTATTCCGCCACCGAGCAACTGGTCGCGGAGGGCTTCAAAGTGTTCGCTTACACCAATGATGACCCGGCGCTAGCACAGCGGCTCCAGGATGCCGGGGTCGCGGCGATCATGCCTGCCGGAGCGCCCATCGGTTCCGGCCTGGGGATCTTGAACCCGCACAATATTTCCACCATCGTTTCCCGGGCCAATGTGCCGGTGATCCTCGATGCCGGCGTGGGAACTGCCTCGGATGCCGCGCTGGCCATGGAGCTTGGCTGCGACGCGGTCCTCCTGGCCAGTGCCGTCACACGTGCCCATAATGCCCCGCTGATGGCGGCAGCCATGCGTGATGCCGTGCGCGCAGGACGAGCTGCCCGGCTGGCCGGCAGGATCCCGCGCCGCGACACCGCGCTGGCCTCCTCGCCAGTAGAAGGAATCATGCAAACCCTGGTCGGGGAATTCTGATGCCGCGCCCGCCGCTGTGCGAACCGGCGCCAAGCATCGACCCAGGCGTGCTGGCCCGCTACTCGCGGCACCTGACCCTTCCCGGAGTCGGCGAAGAAGGCCAGCGGCGCATCATCAATGCCAAGGTGCTGATCGTCGGCGCCGGGGGACTGGGCAGCCCGATCGCCAGCTATCTGATCGCCGCCGGCGTTGGCCAGATCGGGGTCCTGGACGACGACACCGTTGAGCTCTCGAATTTGCAGCGCCAGATCATGCATCGGGAATCCGATGTCGGTTTGCCCAAGGTCGCCTCTGTGCAGCGGCTGGCCGAAAACCTCAACAGCACCGTGCGGATCCGAGCGCTGAACGAACGGCTGAGCACAGAGAACGCGATTGAACTCTTCGAGGCTTATGACTTGGTCATCGACGGCAGTGACAACTTCGCCACCCGGTACCTTGCCTCGGACGCTGCGGAAATCACCAGGACGCCACTGGTGTGGGGAACGCTCTTCCAGTTCTCGGGACAAGTATCGGTTTTTGATCCTCGAACCGGTCCGATGCTTCGCGACATCTTCCCTGATATCCCTGATGCTGATTCGGTGCCGAGCTGCGCCGAAGGCGGCGTCTTCGGAGCACTGTGCGGAGTGGTCGGTTCGGTGATGGCTACCGAAGCGCTCAAGCTCATCACCGGTATCGGGGCAACACTCAGCGGCAAGCTGTGGCTCTATGATGCCTTGAATGCGAGCGTGCGGACTTTGGAATTCACGGAGGACCCGCAACGCGAGGCAGTGAGCGGATTGGGGGACTACCAGCCGGTTGCCTGTGCCATCGAGGATCCGGTTGCATCGCTGAGCGTGCAAGAGCTGCAGGTATTGGAAGCCCAGCATGAGGTGCTCGTCATTGACGTGCGCGAGTCGTGGGAGCGTGACATCGCGTCGATTCCACGCAGCGTCCATGTGCCCATGGACCAGCTGCTCGCGGGGAACTACCCTCAAGTGCCTGCTAGCGCCCGCAGCCTGGTCATGGTTTGCAAGAGCGGTGTCCGCTCCGAAAAAGCCGCTCGGCATCTGGCGCAGCAACAGCCAGCGCACCGCAAGATCTACAGCCTTGAAGGCGGGACGCTGCAATGGTTTGCGCAGGTTCAAGGACGGCAAATCACCTACTAGCAGGATGCGGAATTTTGCTGGGTCTCCGTGGCTGACATAATGGCCCTATGACCTTCACCACCGCCCTGGAATTTCGCGAACTAGCTAGTCAAGACGAGCAACAAGCCATCGACGCTCATCATGCGATGCTGGCCGACGACTTCGAATTCTTGCCAACCTGGTCGGAAGATCAGCAGTGGGAAGAATTCATCTACCGGATGAGTGCAGGTAGGCGCGGAGAAAACATTCCCGATGGCTGGGTGCGCGCGGCGCTCTTTGCCGCCTTCGACGACGGAGAACTGGTTGGGCGCGTCTACGTGCGCTACGAACTCAATGATTGGCTGCGCCAATCCGGAGGGCACATCGGCTACGGAGTCGTTCCAGAGCATCGGCGCCGTGGCGTGGCCGCGGCCCTGTGCCAGTTCGGCCTGCGTGAAGTGCAAGCCGCCGGAGTGGATCAGGCACTAGTCACCTGCGATAGCACCAACGCCGGTTCCATCGCTACGATCCTCAAATGCGGGGGCGAACTGGATCAGCAATTCCCGCATCTGGATGCCGCGGACGGCACTAGGACTCTTCGGTACTTGATTTCCACCCAATCCAACCGTTGATTCTCCGCGACTTTACGTGAAATTCTTGTATGTTCTGACACAGAGCACCGGAGTATTTGCAGGAACAGCGTAAACTAGTTTGTTGGGTCGACTTTGGCCCCGTCTCCTTAGACCCAAAATCCTCGAGCGGAAGTGAGCCTTCACGCATGTCAGCTAACACCATTAGTCGCGATGAACTTCGCAATGTAGCCATCGTTGCACACGTTGACCACGGCAAGACCACCTTGGTCAACGCAATGCTTCAGCAGACCGGCGCATTCGACAGCCATGGTGAAACCGAAGATCGCGTGATGGACTCCGGCGAACTGGAACGCGAGAAGGGCATTACCATTCTCGCCAAGAACACCACCGTGTTCTACAGCGGTCCAGCTGCTGACGGCAAGAACATGACCATCAACGTCATCGACACCCCGGGTCACGCTGATTTCGGTGGCGAGGTCGAGCGCGGCCTGTCCATGGTGGACGGCGTGGTTCTGCTCGTTGACGCTTCCGAAGGCCCACTGCCACAGACCCGCTTCGTGCTGCGTAAGGCACTGGGCGCTAACCTGCCAGTCATCATCGTGGTCAACAAGACCGACCGCCCGGACTCCCGCATCGATGGCGTCATCTCCGACTCCATGGACCTGCTGCTGGGCCTGGCTTCCGACTTGGCTGATGAAGCTCCGGACCTGGATCTGGACGCCATCTTGAACGTTCCTGTTGTCTTCGCCTCGGGCAAGGCCGGCTACGCTTCGATGAACCAGCCAGCCGATGGCACCCTGCCAGACAACGAAGATCTCGAGCCACTGTTCGAGACCATCATCAAGCACGTTCCTGCTCCGACCTACAACGAGGGCGAAGTTCTGCAGGCACACGTCACTAACCTTGACGCATCGCCATTCCTGGGCCGTCTGGCTCTGCTGCGCATGATCAACGGCACCCTGCGCAAGGGCCAGCAGGTCAACTGGGCCCGCCAGGACGGCACCATGAAGCAGGTGAAGATCACCGAGCTTCTGGCCACCAAGGGTCTGCAGCGTGTTCCAGCTGAAGAAGCTGGCCCAGGCGAGATCGTCGCAGTTGCCGGTATCGAAGACATCATGATTGGTGAAACCCTCACCGATCTTGAGAACCCTAAGCCGATGCCACTGATCACCGTTGATCCACCAGCAATCTCGATGACCATCGGTATCAACACCTCGCCACTGGCTGGCAAGGTCAAGGGCGCCAAGGTCACCGCCCGCCAGGTGAAGGATCGCCTGGACAAGGAACTGATCGGTAACGTTTCGCTGAACATCCTGCCAACCGAGCGTCCGGACGCTTGGGAAGTCCAGGGCCGTGGCGAATTGGCACTGGCTATCCTCGTTGAGCAGATGCGTCGTGAAGGCTTCGAGCTGACCGTCGGCAAGCCACAGGTTGTGACCAAGGTTGTCGATGGCAAGGTCCACGAGCCAATGGAACGCATGACCATTGACGTGCCGGAAGAATACCTGGGTGCTATCACCCAGCTGCTGGCTTCGCGCAAGGGCCGCATGACCGACATGTCGAACCACGGCACCGGCTGGGTTCGCATGGAATTCATGGTTCCGGCACGTGGCCTGATCGGCTTCCGTACCCGCTTCCTGACCGACACCCGCGGTGCCGGCATCGCTTCGTCGCTGGCTGAAGGCTACGAGCCATGGGCAGGTGCCATCGAGTACCGCATCAACGGTTCCATCGTTGCCGACCGTGCTGGCGTTGTGACTCCATTCGCAATGATCAACCTGCAGGAACGCATGAACTTCTTCGTGAAGCCAACCGAAGAGGTTTACGAGGGCATGATCGTGGGCGAGAACTCCCGCGCCGACGACATGGACGTGAACATCACCAAGGAAAAGAAGCTCACCAACATGCGTGCAGCTTCCTCGGACAGCTTCGAGAACCTGACCCCACCACGCACCCTGACTCTGGAAGAGTCGCTGGAATTCGCTCGCGAAGACGAGTGCGTCGAGGTCACCCCAGAAGCCATCCGTATCCGCAAGGTACTGCTGAACGCCAACGACCGTGCCAAGGCAACCCGTGCACGCGCTCGCTCCTAATCAGCGCAAAACCCAAGGCAGCAACCTCTCCGCGCTCTGGCGCGGGGTTGTTGTTGCCCTGGTAGCAGGACTTTTCGGCACTGCTATCCACGCATCCATCAGCTACGTCGGCAATGACGTTCCGCTGGTGTGGGGCGTGGCGGTCGCCTGGCTGCTCCTGGGCCTTCTGGTCTACTGGGCCGCGGTATCCTCCGGGAAACTGTGGTCCGGCGCGCTGGGCTTCATTGGCTGCTATGTTTGCGTAGGCTTGATCTCCTACGTAGGCGACGACCAGCTGATCCTCGGCATGCAGTATTACAAGTATCTGCCTGGCCCGGCGTTAGCCTCGGCCCTGTGGATGTACGGAATGATTGTTCCTGCGATCATCGGCCTGGTGCTGGCCCTGCGAGTGATTCGCAAACAGCACCGTCAGAATTAAAAGCAGAAGGTGAACTTCCCAGACGGGGAAGTTCACCTTCTGCTTTTAATATCAGTTGTCGTTGGGGGCGTTTGGGTCCTCGGCACTGGAATTGCCCGTGATGTCCAGGTGATGGGCCAGGAACAGCGAGGTCGCTACGCCATCTTCCTCAGGATCGCGCATCGCGTAGTCCTCGATGACTTCGCGAAGCCGGGACATCATCTCTTGCCGGGACTCGTCGCTGAGTTTCAGGCCGACCCGGATGATCTGGATTTCCTGGGGATCCAAGCCCTCGATTTCCTGCAGGAAAGTATCAACCAGCATTGGGGCTGCGTCCGGGATACGTGTTCCCCAGGACTGCTTGGTGCTTCGGTAAGGAACTTCTTTCGCGCCACGATTGCCGCGGCGGGCCTCCTCTGGAGCGAGGTAGCCGTTGTTCACCAGCGTCCGCACATGGTGCAGGGAAGTGGCCGGGTTCAGATCAAGAATGTCCGCGATTTCCTTGTTGGTTCGTGACTCGTGGAGGCACAAACGCAGAATACGCAGCCTCAGCGGTGAGCTGAGTGCACGTGCTCGCGATTGGACAAGTTTGTCAGAAGGCATAAAAACAGCATACGGGAAAATCGTCGAGTGATTGGCAGTATCAAATCACATGTCGCCAAACAGCGGATTCCAGCACCGGATAGATCCTGATGAGCGCTAATTCCTTGGCATTCGCGGCCGGCGACGCGCCGGGGCAGGAGGAACTAACTTGGCATGGGTGATCATTGAGCGGGGGATGACCACCAGATCAGAGCGCGTCTGCACGCTGATTGATTCATCGGTGACCGCCTGCAACTCGCCCAGTGCATCGCTAAAGCGCCCACCAATGCCTGCGGCGTCCACGGACAATCGATAACGCACAACTATGCGTTCACCGGGAGTCACATCACTAAAACTAAGCATTTTTCCGCGTCATCTTTTCGTAAGAAGAATTCATCTAAACCCTCTGAGGCTGAAATGTGAATGGTCGGTTACGTCACAGCAGGCTCTCGGGCGCTTTGATGTATTGATATCAGGACTAGACTGTAGTTTGAGCTGGTAAGGGATTCAAAGAGCATCCAGGAATCCGGCCGGCTCGTGTTGAAACCACCAAGTGCAAGGAAAGGTCTCGGCCCTCGTGACTTACATCATCGCTCAGCCGTGCGTCGACGTGAAAGACAAGGCGTGCGTCGAAGAGTGCCCGGTAGATTGTATTTATGAAGGCGAGCGCTCGCTGTACATTCACCCGGATGAATGCGTAGACTGCGGCGCCTGCGAACCAGTCTGCCCCGTTGAAGCCATCTACTACGAAGATGATGTGCCAGACGAGTGGGCTGACTATTACAAGGCGAACGTCGACTTTTTCGATGAACTTGGTTCCCCGGGCGGCGCCGCTAAAATTGGTAACACCGGTACTGATCACCCATTCATCAGTGCTTTGCCACCTCAGAACCAAGGCTAGGTTTTACTTTCATGCTTGAGCTCCCCGATTACCCCTGGAACCAGCTTGCTCCATACCGCGAGCAGGCAGCGAAGCACCCAGGGGGAGTCGTGGACCTGTCGATCGGCACGCCGGTTGATGACACCCCACAGCTCATCCAAGACGCGCTGACCGACGGCGCGAACTCCCACGGTTACCCCACCACACACGGAACCGTCGAAGTTCGCCAGGCCATCGTGGATTGGTTCGCACGCCGCCGCCAGGTCACTGGCCTGGGCATCAACGACGTGATGCCCACCGTGGGCTCCAAGGAAATGGTGGCTTGGCTGCCGCTGTTCCTGGGCATCGGTGCCGAGGACATCGTCGTGCGTCCAAAAATCGCGTACCCGACCTACGACATTGGCGCACAGCTTGTCGGCGCGACCCCGATTGCCACCGACGACCTTGATGAACTGAGCGCCGACGAGCTCTCTCGCGTGAAGCTCATCTGGGTCAACTCGCCTGGCAACCCCACCGGCAAGGTCACCAGCGCCAAACAGCTGAAGAAAATCGTCGAACAGGCTCGTGAAATCGGTGCCGTTGTCGCATCGGATGAGTGCTACGCAGAACTTGGCTGGGAAGAATTCGAAGGCCAGGTGCCCAGCATCCTGGACCCGGAGGTCAACGGCGGCAACCTGGATAACCTGCTGGCGCTCTACTCGCTTTCCAAGCAGTCGAACCTCGCAGGCTACCGCGCCGCCTTTGTCGCTGGCGCGCCAAATCTCATGCCGACGCTGATCAACAGCCGCAAGCACGCCGGAATGATCGTGCCTGGCCCGATCCAGCACGCCATGGTGGTGGCGCTGAACGACGACGAGCACGTAGCCACCCAACGAGAGCTCTACCGGGCCCGGCGCGACGCGCTGCGCCCGGCCCTGGAAAACTTCGGCCTGCGAATCGAGGATTCGGTGGCCGGCCTGTACCTATGGTGCACCCAAGACCGTCCAAGCTTCGAGACCATCGGCGCCCTTGCGCAGCTGGGAATCGTCGCTGGTCCAGGTGCCTTTTATGGAACTGCAGGAGAACGCCACGTGCGCGTGGCATTGACCGCCTCCGATGAACGGATCGCGGCCGCCGTTGAACGGCTGAATTCTTCCGCCAACCGGTGAAGATGACAGTCTGATTAGCGGGATGGGGTCAAATCGCGGTATGTTCTACGGTGACGACTGACCTTTCGGAACTACACGCTTTCCGGTTAGGAGAAGCAATGACAGATACTACATCTGCACAGCTACACTTTGGAGAATCCAATCTTGAGCTTCCGGTTATCCCGGCTGCTGAGGGCAACGACGGATTCAGCGTAGCCCCACTTTTGAAGACCACTGGGAACGTGACCTACGATCCTGGCTTCATGAACACCGCGGCCACCAAATCCGCGATCACCTACATCGACGGCGATGCCGGCATCCTGCGCTACCGCGGATACCCCATCGAGCAGCTGGCCGAGAAGTCCAGCTTCATCGAGGTAACCTACCTGCTGATCTACGGCGAACTGCCTACCGCAGACCAGCTCGCAGAATTCGACAACTCGCTGCGCCGCCACACCCTGCTGCACGAAGAGCTCAAGGGCTTCTTCGGCGGCTTCCCGCGCGATGCGCACCCAATGCCGGTTCTGTCTTCCGCAGTTTCGGCACTGTCCACCTGGTACCAGGATTCCCTGGATCCAAAGGACGAGGAGCAGGTCGAGCGTTCGACCCTGCGCCTGCTGGCCAAGCTGCCAGTGCTCGCTGCCTACGCCCACAAGAAGTCCATCGGACAGGCTCTGCTGTACCCGGATAACTCGATGAACATGGTCGAGAACTTCCTGCGCCTGTGCTTCGGCACCGCTGCCGAGCCTTACCTGCTGGATCCAGACGTGGTCAAGGCCCTTGACCTGCTGCTGATCCTGCATGCAGACCACGAGCAGAACTGCTCGACCTCCACCGTGCGCCTGGTCGGCTCTTCGGAAGCCAACATGTTCGCTTCGGTTTCCGCAGGCATCCACGCTCTGTCCGGCCCAGCCCACGGCGGCGCCAACGAGGCCGTGCTGAAGATGCTGCGCGAGATCCAGTCCTCTGGCATCTCACCAGAAGACTTCATGCAGAAGGTCAAGAACAAGGAAGACGGCGTACGCCTGATGGGCTTCGGCCACCGCGTGTACAAGAACTACGATCCACGCGCCAAGATCATCAAGAAGACCGCTCACGACCTGCTGGCCAAGCAGGGCAAGAACGAGCTGCTTGAGATCGCGATGAAGCTGGAAGAGACCGCGCTGAACGATGAGTACTTCATCTCGCGCAAGCTCTACCCGAACGTGGACTTCTACACCGGCCTGATCTACACCGCCATGGGCTTCCCTGAAAAGATGTTCACCGTGCTGTTCGCCATCGGCCGTCTGCCAGGCTGGATCGCACAGTGGCGCGAAATGATCAAGGATCCTGAACTGAAGATCGGCCGCCCACGTCAGCTGTACATGGGTGAAACCGCTCGCAACTACCCAGGCCTCTAAGCCACCGGGTATATAGCGTTCGCTGACAAGGAGCTTTCCACCATTGAATTGGTGGGAGGCTCCTTATCTGTTTTAACCACCCTGACGGGAGTATCCTTTGAATCTAAGACCGCGGGGGTATGCCTAAAAGTCAGGTGGTATGCATGTACTTTCGTCGTGGAAACAACTGGTCTTTGGCGGTAAAAACCAATCAGACGATGTTGATGGCCTTGTACTTACGTGAGCTTGGTGGAGTTGATCCGGCCGAGGCCGGACCGAATTCGCACCTGGCTTCCGTGATCAAAAAGCGCAACGGAGCCGACGCCGCTCATGGGCAGTTCAAGCAAGAGTGGAGCGCCTGGTGGGGTGCGTTGACCACGGGGGAGATCGAGCCGGAGGAAGCACCAAAAAAGTCGTTGCATGAGCACCTGGACCAGGAAGGCTATCCGGCTTTGGCAAAGCTGGCCAAAGCCCACTACGGGCAAGCGACCCTCTTCGCCCAGCAACATGCCGATGATTTTGTCGCCAAGAGTGTGGACTACGTGCCGCGCCGCCTTGATGAATTAGAGAGAATCCTGCTGGATCACGGGGTGGATCATGATACGAGCGCCACGCAGCAGCAGATCCAGCTCATTGACATGCCCTTGGACGAGCCTCGTGCCTGGCTCAGCGGCCGGGCGACCATCGTTGCCAGCACTTCATTGCTTCAAGATGCCAAGGCCTTCCACGGCTTCATCCAGCCCATGGTCACCATCATCTTTCCCGGCGGTTAAATGCAGCGAGGGCCAGCCGTTTCGGCTGGCCCTCGAACTGGCTTAGTTGGCGTGCAGTGCGCTGTTCAGTTCGACAGTTTGGCCTGCGCGGGCCAATGCCTCCACAGCGCCGGAAATCGAGTTGCGGCGGAACAGCAGGTTCGGCACTCCGGAGAGCTCCAAGGCCTTGACTTGCTTCTCGCCCAAGAGCACACGGGTGCCGGCGGTAACGTACAGGCCCGCTTCCACTACGGAGTCGTCGCCCACGGAGATGCCTACACCGGCGTTGGCGCCCAGCAGCACCCGCTCGCCGATGACGATGCGCTCACGTCCACCGCCCGAAAGGGTGCCCATGATCGACGCGCCACCGCCCACATCGGAGCCGTTGCCGACAACAACCGAAGCTGAGATGCGGCCTTCGACCATGGAAGTGCCCAAGGTGCCTGCGTTGAAGTTCACGAAGCCCTCGTGCATAACGGTGGTGCCTTCTGCGAGGTGCGCGCCAAGGCGAACACGGTCGGCATCGGCGATGCGCACGCCGGTTGGCACCACATAGTCGACCATGCGAGGGAACTTGTCCACGCCGTACACGGTGACTGCGCCGCGGGCACGCAGCTTCAAGCGGGTTACCTCGAAGCCATCAACCTGGCATGGGCCGAAGTTGGTCCAGACCACGTTTGCCAGGTGGCCGAAGATTCCGTCGAGGTTGATCGTGTTCGGCTGAGCCAAACGGTGGGAGAGCAGGTGCAGTCGCAGCCACACATCGGCGGTGTCAGCTGGAGCCACGTCGAGGTCGATGGTCAGCGAGACAACCTTTTGGGTGGTGCCTCGGGCAGCATCGTCCTGGGCAGCCGCGGCGAGTTCGCCGGAAAGCTCTTCAGCCGCCGAAAGCTCGCCGAGGACCGGGGCTGGATACCAAACATCGAGGATGGTTCCATCCGCGGCAACCGTGGCAAGACCATGGCCAGAGGCCAAGCGGACAGAGGAGTCACTGGATGAAGTCACAGATTCTGAAGTCATACACTGATCGTATCGTCGAAACCCCGGGTAACGTTGATAGATGACAGGCTAGTGAAGCTAGAGACGTAGGACGCTGAATACCGTGAACGAATTGGACCTGCAACAGGACGTCGCAGTGCTGACCGAACAGATCATGAACATTGAATCTGTTTCCGGGAATGAACGAGAAATTGCTGATCAAGTACACCAGGCATTGCTCAAGCTGGAGCACCTGCAGGTACACCGCGATCAAGACGCCATCGTTGCCTGCACCAACTTCGGCCGCGAACGCAGGGTCGTGCTCGCCGGCCACCTGGACACCGTCCCATTGCCGCGCACCGAGGGCGCCAAGGGAACGGTCCCGGCCCAGGTGATCGACGGGGTGCTCTACGGCCGAGGGGCCACCGACATGAAGGGCGGGGTAGCGGTCCAGCTGGCTCTGGCCGCCGAGCTGACGGACGCCAAATACGATGTCACCTATGTCTTTTACGACCACGAAGAAGTGGAAGCGGCCAAATCCGGGCTCGGGCGATTGGCCAAGAACAACCCGGAACTGCTTGAAGCTGATTTCGCCATCCTTCTGGAACCGACGAACGGCACGGTCGAAGGCGGTTGCAACGGCACCAGCCGTTTCGTGATTCGCACCCGTGGCAAGGCAGCACACTCAGGACGCTCCTGGATGGGCCACAACGCCATCCACGATGCCGCACCGATCCTGCAGCGACTAGCCGACTACCAGCCGCAAACCATCACCGTGGAGGGCTTGGACTACCGCGAAGGAATGAACGCGGTGCGCATCAACGGGGGTATCGCCGGCAACGTCATTCCCGATTATTGCGAAGTCGAAATCAATTACCGTTTTGCCCCGGACAAGACCCTGGCCCAGGCTGAAGCACTGGTCTTCGAGCTCTTCGACGGATTCGAGATCGAGCGCACCGACGGAGCCGAAGGAGCCAAGCCCGGACTGGATCAGGAAATCGCAGCTGACCTGATTAATATCCTTGGTCAGGAACCGAAGCCGAAATACGGTTGGACGGACGTATCCCGTTTCTCGGCGCTGGGAGTTTCGGCAGTGAACTTCGGTCCTGGTGATGCGCTGCTCGCGCACAGCGACGACGAGCATGTTCCACAGGAAGATATCCGCACTTGCCTTAACTCCTTGCGCGCCTGGCTCAGCTAGCCAACCGGGTGCCCACAGCACAGACAGAACGGGCCGTTCCTTGCATCATGCAAGGAACGGCCCGTTCTGTCTGCAACGAGTGGAACGCGGAGCACTATCCGTTATTGATCCTTTGATCCAGCATCTGTGCCGGCCTCGGCGAAGGTCACGGCCGTGGTGCCAACTACTGCCGGAGCATTCTTGTCTTTCTTGATGCGGCTGCTCAGGCGCCGCGAGACAATTTCTGCAATCTTGCTCAAGGTGAAGTTGATCAAGATGAAGATGACCGCAGTGACAATCAGCGCCTGCAGGACGTTGCCGTTAGGTGATGAGTAGGTGCGGGCGAAGAACAACAGCTCGTTGAAGCTGATGATGTAGCCCAGCGCGGAGTCCTTCAAGATCACGACGAACTGGCCGATCAGGGCCGGCAGCATGGCCACCAGCGCCTGCGGGATTTCGATATGGCGCAGCGACATGCCACGGGTCAGGCCGATGGCAATGCCGGCTTCACGCTGTCCCTTGGGCAGGTTGTGCACGCCAGAACGGACCAGCTCTGCAACGACGGATCCGTTGTAGAAGACCAATGCGGCCACAACGGCCCACAACGCGGTATCGCCTGGCAGTTCAAGAGACCGGGAGAAGAACACGTTGAAGAACACGATCATCAGCAGCACTGGCACGGCGCGGAAGAATTCCACAATGACCGTGCAGAAACCGTTGATCAGCTTGTTCTGCGACAAACGTCCAACACCGAAGACCAAACCGAAAATCACCGAGCCGATGATGCCCAGAATCGCTGCCTTGACGGTGTTGAGCAAGCCTGGAAGGAGATAGTTCTTCCATGTGCTTCCCTGGACGAAGTCGTCCCATTGCTCTGGCTGCATCTGTCCCTTGGCCGCGAGGCCGAAGAAAATCCACGCCACGATGCCCAAAGCGAGCAGCGCGCCGATGATATTGATGATCAGGATGCGGCGTCGAGACTTGGGGCCGGGGGTGTCAAAAAGAATTGATGCGCTCATCGTGCCACCGCCAGTTTCTTCGAAGCCCAAGTAGTCAACAGGCCTACAGGGATCACGATGATCACGAAGCCGATAGCAAAGGTCAAGAAGATCGGGATGACGATGTCCGAGCGGAACTCGATCATGGTCTTCATGACCGACGAGGATTCGGTAGCGACCGAGCCAACGGCAGCGACGGTGGAGTTCTTGATCAGTGCGATCAGGGTATTACCCAGCGGAACGATCGCGCCGCGGAAAGCCTGGGGCAAAATCACCAAGCGAGCTGCCGGCAGGAAGCCCAATCCGATAGCTCGCGCCGCTTCGGCCTGTCCCAGCGGAACGGTATTCACGCCCGAGCGAATAGCTTCGCAGACGAAGGCCGCATGGTAAACGGCAAGGCCCATCACCGAAAGGCGGAAGAAGTTCGCTTGGAAATCGCCGCCCAGGGTGAACCCGAGCTGTCCATACAGAGCCAGGACCGCGAACAGGATGATGATGGTCAGTGGGGTATTTCGAACCAAGTTGACGTAGCTGGTGCCGATGGCCTGGAAGCTGGCCACGGGGGAGATGCGAAGCAACGCAAGAATCGTGCCCAACACCAGCGCGCCGATGGCCGCCCAGAAAGTTAGTTGGATATTGACCCAGAATGCTCCGGGAATGTCGTACTCAGTGAATATGGATAAATAATTCTCCACTGCAAGCCTCTATCTCGATGGCCGTAGTGAGGGCCAAGCGGCTATGGGATCGAAGAACGAATACTCGTTCATCGGGAAAACAAGAATGCCGCGGGGGCCAAGTACAAGGCTTGACCCCCGCCGCATCGAAAATGCTAAGCGCAGGTATCTGCGAGCTTTGGCGGGTTGGTCTTCGAGTTCGGCGTGTAGCCGGTGCCCTCGGTGTTCTTGTCCAACGCCTTCTGCCAGTCGCCGGAGTCGATCATCTTGGTGATCGCCTCGTTGATGGCCTTGCACTTGTCGGTTCCGTCCGGCAGGCCGACACCGTAGTTCTCTTCCGAGAATGGAGCGCCAACGACCTTGAACTTGCCCTTGTAAGCAGGCTGTGCGGCCAGGCCTGCAAGGATGATGTCATCGGTGGTCACTGCGTCGATGGTGCCGCCGCTCATCTGGGTGACGCACTCTGCATAGCCCGGAAGCTCCTGCAGATTGGTGCCTTCAGCGTAGTTGTCCTTGACCTTCTGAGCGGAGGTGGAACCGGTGACCGAGCACAGGTTCTTGCCGTTCAGGGCCTCTGGGCCGTCGATGTCGGAATCCGAAGCCACCAGCAGATCCTGGCCGGCAACGAAGTATGGGCCAGCGAAGTCGATGACCTTGTTGCGCTCATCGGTGATGGAGTAGGTTGCGAAGATCATGTCGACCTGGTTGTTCTGCAACATGGTCTCGCGGTTGGCCGAAGGGGCCGAAACGAATTCGATCTTGTCCTCGGAGTAGCCCAGTTCGTTCGCTACGTACTTTGCGACGTCGACATCGAAGCCGGTGTAGTTATCGCCATCCTTGAAGCCCAGGCCTGGCTGGTCGAACTTGATGCCGATGCGGATCTTGTCGCCGTCAGCTTCGCTGTCCGAACCGCCACATGACGTCAGAGCCAGTGCTGCGACGGCTGCCATTGCTGCAATGGTGCCAAAACGAGACTTACGCATAATTCCTCCTGTTGGATGCGTGGTGATGAAATCAGTGATTGGTGATGAGCTTGCCGAGGAAATCCTTGGCACGATCAGATTGCGGATTGGTGAAGAATTCTTCCGGGGTGGCCTGCTCAACGATTTGGCCATCGGCCATGAAGATCACTCGGTCGGCAGCCTTGCGGGCGAAGCCCATTTCGTGGGTAACCACGAGCATGGTCATGCCTTCCTTAGCCAGTCCCACCATGGTGTCCAGCACTTCATTGATCATTTCCGGATCCAGCGCGCTGGTGGGCTCATCAAAGAGCATGACCTTTGGTTTCATGGCCAGGGCGCGGGCGATGGCCACGCGCTGCTGCTGGCCGCCGGAGAGCTGTGCCGGAAGCTTTTCGGCCTGATTGGCCACGCCGACTCGTTCCAGGAGCTGAAGAGCCAGTTCCTTGGCCTCTGCCTTCTTCATGCCTTTGACCTTGATCGGCCCGAGGGTCACATTCTCCAGAATGGATTTGTGCGCAAAGAGGTTGAAGGACTGGAAAACCATGCCGACGTCCGCACGCAACTTGGCAAGGGCCTTGCCTTCAGATGGCAACGTGTTGCCATCGATCTTGATGGTGCCCTCATCGATGGTCTCGAGTCGGTTGATGGTACGGCACAAGGTGGATTTACCCGAACCTGACGGACCCAAGATCACGACAACCTCGCCCTTGGTGACTTCGAGGTTGATGTTGTTGAGTACATGCAGGGCACCGTAGTGCTTATTGACCCCAGCCAGTTGGACGATGGGGTCCGCTGTAGAAGCCTGAGCCTGATGATCGCTGTTCATGGAATAGACATTACTTGATGTGACACGTACTACGCGCCACTTCGAACAAGTCACACATAGTTGTTACATAACTGTCACTTTAACAGTGCTGCGACACAGTCCGGGTCACGAGGAATTAACCGATAGAGTGAAGTCATGGTTCATCAGCGAAAGAGCGAAGAGAATGCTCGTGCGGGGCAACGCAACGTCGAAGCGAATTGGCCTGGCAAGCGTCCGGAAGACCAGCTCGACCACTATCTTTTGGAGAGCCCGCAAGAAGACGTCACCCACACCGACGTCTGGCGCGTTCTGCGGATCCAATCCGAGTTTGTTAATGGATTCGGAACCCTAGCTGGAACCGGACCAGCAATTGCCGTCTTCGGTTCAGCACGCACAGACCCGCAGAGCCCGTACTACGAGATGGCCCACCGCATTGGCAGCCGCTTGGCTGAAGCAGGGATCACCACCATCACCGGTGGCGGTCCGGGTGCAATGGAAGCGGCCAACAAGGGCGCCGCTGACAACGATGGCATCTCTATCGGGTTGGGCATTGAACTGCCATTTGAGACCGGGCTGAATTCATCGGTGAATAAGGGCCTGAACTTCCGGTACTTCTTCGTGCGCAAAACCATGTTCGTGAAGTACTCGCAAGGCTTCATTGTCCTGCCCGGCGGATTCGGCACCTTGGATGAGCTCTTCGAAGCTTTGACACTGGTGCAAACCCAGAAGATCACGAGCTTCCCGATTGTTCTTGTCGGCAAGTCCTATTGGGGCGGCCTGGTGGATTGGCTGACTAATACCGTGGCCGCAGAGCGTGCTATCTCGCCCAAGGACTTGAATTTGTTCATGGTGACGGATGATCCCGACGAGGCAGTGGACCTGGTGCTCGGTACGGCCGATAAGCAGCCGGCTCCGGAAGAAGCGGTGTAGGGGATACTGATGCCATTCTTGTTGATTCTGATTGCGCTGCTCCTTGTCGGGGCGGTGGCACTGCTGCTCTCCAGCCAGCGAAAGAAGTTGGGCGTTGGCCGGCATTTCGAGGCTCCCAGCGAACCAATCGTCGGTCTGGTAGAACATGAGGCTTCATTGCCACCGGTTCTCCTGCCTGAAAATCCCCGTGCTGAACATATCGAGAAAGTGCGCTTTTCTTTGGGTTTGCGCGGCTATCGCTGCGATCAGGTTGATGAGGTCTTGGACGTGCTGGCGGCGGAAATCACCAGTCTGGAAAATACCATTCGTGACCTTGAGTCACGGCGTGTGATTAGCGACACGGGCGAAAATTAGTAATAATAGAAGATAAGAGTCCCAACTCAGCCGGGAATCTGGGCAGATGATGGACAAGGCATTCGGTTGTGCGCAACGCAAAAATTGTTGCGCGCGTTAGCCACAGACGAAGGGAACAGCTTAATGGCTGCTATGAAGCCACGCACTGGTGATGGGCCAATGGAAGTCGTTAAAGAGGGCCGGAGTCTGATCCTGCGCTTGCCAATCGATGGCGGTGGACGACTGGTCGTCGAGTTGAACGACGCTGAGGCGACCGAACTGCGCGACTGCCTGTTGAAGGTCACCGAATAATTTAGCTTGATCGCAACCATGCGACCCAAAAAGGCCGACAAATTTGTCGGCCTTTTTCGCATGCTATCTGATTCTAGGGGCGGCCGGCGGCAAGACGGTGGCCACGAACAATCCTTGCTCGGTGGGGAAGAGGTGGGTCTGCAACCGCGGGTCCTCTCGCAGCATCCGCAAGGCGTCGCGGGTCATGACCGTGGAAGTCTTGCGCACGGCGGGCTTAGCCAAGCGGTGCTCATCAAAAGCATTGTTCAAGATGATCACGCCGCCCACGCCGACAATGCGTTTGGCCTCGGCGACGTACTCCAGCAGCAAATCAGCGCCGGCATCGATGAGCACCAGGTCATAGGCATGATCCGCCAAGCGCGACAGGACGTTTTCCGCGCGTTCGTTGATGATCCTGGCCCGTGCCGATGGAATGCCGGATTCGCGCAGGCCCTGGCGCATCGCGTTGGCATGTTCCAGGTCTGATTCAATCGCGGTTAGCGTCAATGAAGGGCCGACAGCTTCGAGCATGGCGAGTGATGCGACCCCCACGCCGGATCCGATCTCTACCGCATTGCGCGGGCGGCGAAGGGTGCACAGCAGCTGCAGCATGGAGCGTCCCGCCGGATCGATGCAACGTACGCCCAGATCTTCGGCACGTTCGCGGGCCTGGGCAACATGCTCGGGCTCGCTGATGTGGTTCTGGGTGTAGGTCCAGCTCGCGAAGAGTTCTGGATTCATCGAAGGCATGGGTAGGGATCCTCAATAACGTTGTCTGTTGACGGCCACTATCAATCGTACCCAGCGCGGGATGCGAAGTTGTTCAACTTGATAGTTCCCCCGTAGGGGATTCTTAGCTTCAGCTCAGCTTTCCAACTCATACTTGAAGAGTGAACAATGCACCAAGTAAATCAGTTTCTGCCATTGCGGCTCCGGAAACCTCGACGCCGACATGGGATCAGATGGTCCAAGAACATGGCGAACAGGTCTTCCGACTGGCTTACCGTTTAACTGGCAACCGCCATGATGCGGAGGACCTCTCCCAAGAAGCATTCGTTCGCGCCTTCAAGGCACTGGACGGGTACACGCCGGGAACCATGGGTGGCTGGCTGCACCGCATCACCACCAACCTCTTCTTGGATCAAGCCCGGCGCAAGAGCAAGATCCGCTTCGACGGTTTTGCCGACGGTGCCGAAGACCGCCTGCCTGGAAACGTGATTTCCCCTGAACGCTACTTCGAGTTCAATAACCTGGATGTCGACGTGCAGGAAGCCTTGCGCGCCCTCTCGCCGGAATTCCGCGCAGCCATCGTCTTGTGCGACATGGAAGGCTTCTCCTACGAAGAAGTCTCCCAGATCCTGAATGTGAAGCTCGGGACTGTGCGTTCAAGAATTCACCGTGGACGCGCCATGCTGCGTGATGCCCTGGCACACCGCAATCCGGCCAACCGCCCAGCAAAGACCATGTCGTTGCCACGTCTTCCCTTGGGATTGCGGGCCGCGAATTAATAGGCCAATAGCCGTGCCACGGTATGCGCCGTGGCGCGGTGACTTCGTGAGTTCGTCCGGGACAAGGTAATCTTTTTACGTGGATCTTTTTGGAATCAATGGTAGCGAGTTCATTGTTCTCGCAGTGCTCGCGGTTGTCATTCTTGGCCCGGAAAAGCTGCCTGAGTATGCCAAAAAGCTAGCTAACCTCGTCAAAGAAGTACGGCGCATGGCTAATGGCGCCAAGGAGCAGTTGCGCGAAGAAGTCGGCGATGAAGTGGCCGATATCGACTGGAGGAAACTCGATCCTCGTCAATACGACCCGCGCCGCATCATCAAAGAAGCGCTGGTTGACGAATTTGATGACGCCATCAACGTCGCCAAGAGCTCACCGAATACTTCCGTGGCACCGGCTCCGGTACGTACTGCCATTGCCCCGGAAACCCAGAAGCAGGCCCCGCTGGCAGCAAACGAAGCGGCTCCCTTCGATTCCGAAGCCACCTAAAGCACAAAAAGTCAGAACGACATTGGCAGCGATCGCCCGGCTAGTCCGCGCGGTCGCTGTACTAGTTTCTCCACCAAGTCCTGTAGGGCGATGGCTGCTGGCGCCTCGGGAGCGCTGAGTACCACTGGTGTGCCTTGATCCGAGCCTACGCGAACTGATTCTTCCAGCGGGATCTGGGACAGCAGATTGACCTCATAGCCCAATTGGCGGGTCAGTGATTCACTGAGTTTTTCTCCGCCACCAGATCCGAAGACCTCCATGCGGGTGCCATCGGGCAGCTGCAGGAAACTCATGTTCTCCACGACGCCAATCACCTTTTGATCAGTCTGCAACGCAATCGTTCCGGCACGTTCAGCGACTTCGGTGGCCGTGGACTGCGGGGTGGTGATCACCAGCAGTTCGCTGTTCGGCAACAGCTGGGAGACCGAGATGGCCATATCCCCGGTGCCCGGCGGCAGATCAAGGAACAGGTAGTCCAGATCCCCGAAGTACACGTCGGAGAGGAACTGCTCCAACGCGCGGTGCAGCATGGGTCCACGCCAAATTACCGGCTGGTTGGAATCCAGGAACATGCCAATGGAAATGACCTTTACCCCGTGGGCCACCGGCGGCAGGATCATATCGTCCATGCGCGTGGGGTTCTGGGTGATGCCCATCAGCGAGGGGATCGAGAAGCCATGGACATCGGCGTCGATCAGGCCGACCTTCAAGCCCTGGGATGCCAGCTGCGTAGCCAGGTTCGCGGTAATCGAGGACTTGCCGACACCGCCCTTTCCGCTAGCCACTGCGATCACGCGGGTCAGGGAATCAGGGTCGGAGAACGGAGTGCGCCGGCTGGCGAGCCGTTCACGCAATGCTGCACGCTGCTGGGGATCCATGACACCGAGGCTCACCTCGACGTCTTCCACGCCAGGGACACCCAGAAGCGCGGCGGTCACGTCCTGTTCAATGGTTGAACGCATGGGACAACCTGCAATGGTCAGCAGGATAGTCACGCGTGCGGTCTGCCCAACAAGCTGCGCGGACTGCACCATATCAAGTTCGGTGATGGGGCGGCGCAGTTCAGGATCATTAACGCTGTTCAGTGCATCAAGCAGGACTTGCGAATTGCTCACTTGCTATTGTTCTTCCGCTGCTGGGACTGCTGAGGATTGACCGTTTCGATGATGCCGGTCTGCGGCGAGGAATTCTTGCCGCCGCTCTTCTTCTTGGCGCGAAGGTGCAGCTCTTCGCCGTCGGTGGTTTCCAGCAGCTCTTCGAGGACGTTGCGCAGTTCCGAACGGACGTAGTCACGGGTTGCGACATCACGCAGGGCCAGACGCAGGGACGCCAACTCCCGGGTGAGGTACTCGGTATCATACAGATTGCGTTCGGCGCGGGCACGGTCTTCAGACAGCGAGACGCGGTCACGGTCATCCTGGCGGTTCTGGGCCAGCAGCAACAGCGGCGCAGCGTAGGAAGCCTGAAGCGACAGCATCAGCGTCAGTGCCGTGAATCCGATGGTGGCATCGTCAAAACGCCAGCTCTGGGGCGCCACGGAATTCCAGATCAGCCAGAAGGCACAGAACACGGTCATGTACAGCAGGAACTGGGGCGTACCCATGAATCGGGCGAACTTCTCGGTGACCGAACCAAACAGGTCCGGGTTAGGCGAGAACTTCGGCCAGAAACGTTGTCGTGCTGCCAGTGGGGTGTCCAGGCCATTCGTCTTACGCTGCTCAGCCATAGCTGGAACTCCTCTGCTGATCTGTCTAGTGATGGTGCTCGTTTAGTCTTGCGAGCGCCAATCATCGGGAAGGATGTGGTCCAATACGTCATCGACGGTGATGGCTCCAACGAGCCGGCCCTCTTTGTTGGTGACACCCACGCTGGTGAGGTTATATGTGGCCAGATGCCGCACGACCTCGGAAATATCCGCGAGGTCTGACATCGACTCAAGTTCGGTATCAAGAATATCGCCCAGGGGCTCAGGCGGTGCCGCTCGGAGCAGCGCCTGGATATGAACCTGGCCCAAGTACCGGCCGGTGGGCGTTTCCAGCGGAGGACGCACCACATAAACGGTGGAAGCCAAAGCCGGACTGAGTTCTTCAAGGCGAACCGAGGCCAGCGCTTCGGCGACCGTTGACTCGGGGGTGAGGATCACCGGAACCGGGGTCATGATCGAACCGGCGGTGCCTTCGGGGTAGGCCAGCAATCGGCGTACGTCCTTGGCTTCGTCCTCGTTCATCAGATCCAGCAACTGGTGCTTGGTCTCTTCGCCAATGCCGGCCAACAAGTCGGCGGCGTCGTCCGGATCCATCTCTTCGAGCACATCGGCGGCGCGTTCAAGACCCAGCGCCGAGAGGATCTCTACCTGCTCGCGGTCTGGCAATTCCTGGAGTACGTCAGCAAGACGCTCATCCTGCAGGTGCGCGGCGATTTCAAGACGGCGCTTCTCGTTCATTTCATGCAGCGCGTCGGCAAAGTCAGCGGGCTTCATTTCATCGTGGGTGGCCACGAAGGTATCAGCCGATTGCGGTTCTTCCTGGGACCCATGGCGCACTTCATCCCACGAGACCAGCACCTTGTCGCGTCGACGCGGGCGCAGTCCCAGCAAGGAGGAGCTGGGGACTCCGCGCTGCACGTAGTATTCGTTGATCTCCCAGTCGCCACGGCGGGTCTGGGTCAGGCCGATATCCTCGATGACACCGCGGCCCGAGCCATCGATGAAGCTGATGGTGCGGTCGAACATTTCGGCAACAACCAGGATTTCCTGGCCACGCTGCTGGAAGCGGCGCATGTTGACCAAGCCTGAGCAGATGACCTGGTTGGCTTCCATGGATTGGATACGGGTCATCGGAACGAAGACCCGGCGCTTGCCGGGGACCTCGACGACCAGACCCACACAGGCGGCAGGCTTTTGCGGACCGCGGGACACGACAACAACATCGCGCAAACGGCCCAGACGGTCGCCCAAGGGGTCGAAGACATCAAGCCCGAGAAGCCGGGCGACGAAGATTTTAGACACTTGTGCGCTCACCTCTCTAGACTATCGTGTCCGAATGATCATTGCGGTGTGCAAAGACACAAGCGGTTAACTGTTTCTTTCACCCACAGCGATAGTTAGTTCACAACTAGGCAGGCTCACAGTAAACCTGTGCACAATATAGATATGACCTCGCCTCATGGAGTAAATTCGATCAGCCCCAACGGTTTGCCTCGCGGAGAACTGCTTGGACGTTATACCAGCTACCTCGATGCGCAGAAGCTCGTCGACTATTTGGCAGATAATGACTTTCCCGTCGCCTCGGTGAGCATTGTCGGTAATGACGTACGCACTGTGGAGCGAGTGACCGCGAAGCTTTCCTATCCCAAGGTGGCACTGGCTGGCGCAGCCCAGGGCGGCATGATGGGCCTGTTTGTCGGCCTGTTGCTGTCCCTGTTCGGCGGAGGCGGCAATGGCCTGTACCAGATCCTGTCTTCCATCGGCTTGGGCATGGCCATTTGGATGATCGCTGGCGTAGTGAGCTATTCGACCCGTCGCGGCAAGCGCGACTTCGCATCCTCCAGCCAGTTTGTCGCCACCAGCTTTGATGTGGTGGTTGACTTCGAGCATGCGCAGGCCGCACGAACCCTTGCGTCCAAGCTGCCCATGCGCCCGCATCCAGGTGCTGGCCAGCCAGCTGAGACCCAGATCCAGCAGCAGGCGCCAGCGGCCCCGGTTACCGCGCCGGCTCCGACCCAGGCGGCGGTCAAGCCAAGCGAGTCCACCGATCCACGTCGCGGACAGTTCCCGGATCTTCCGGATGGGCGCCCTCGTTATGGCGTTCGTGTCAACGAACCGAAGCCAGCCGCGGAGCCTGCAGCCAAGCCGCAAGAGCAGCCTGAATCGGCAGCGCACAGTGAGCAGCAGGCACCAGCCTCGGAGGATTCTTCCGCTGATGCACAGCAGGAGCAGGACCTCTCAAGCGTGGAGCCGAAGGTGAATCCCGAAAACCATCCGTCGGCGCCGTCCAAGGACGACGAGCCCAAGGCATAAGGCAGCAAAAACGCAGTGAGGGTCCGGGTTCAGCTACTTTTGGTAACTGATCCCGGACCCTCACTTGCTTTAACGTGCTACTGCTGGCATTAGCCGCGCAGCTTGGCCATCCATGCTTCAACCTCGTCCGGGTTACGTGGAAGCGCCGCGCTCAGGTTCTCAGCGCCATCGGCAGTGACAAGAATGTCATCTTCGATGCGCACGCCCAGGCCACGGTATTCTTCGGGAATCGCCAGATCCTCATCCTTGAAGTACAGGCCAGGTTCGATGGTGAACACCATGCCTTCCTTCAGCTCTGCGTCCAGGTACAACTCGGCACGTGCCTGCGCGCAGTCGTGCACATCCAGGCCCAGGTGGTGGCTGGTGCCGTGCGGCATCCAGCGGCGGTGGTGCTGGCCTTCCTGGCTCATCGCTTCCTCGACCGACACCGGAAGAATGCCCCATTCAGAAAGACGCTCGGCCAGAACACGGGTGGCGATCAGGTGCAGGTCACGGAACTTCAGCCCCGGCTTCACGGCGGCGAATGCGGCATCAGCGGCATCCAAAACCGCTTGGTAGACCTTGCGCTGGACATCGGTGTACTTGCCGGAGACTGGCAGGGAACGGGTGATGTCCGCGGTGTACAGCGAGTCGGCTTCAACGCCGGCATCCAGCAGGAGGACTTCGCCGTCGTTGACGGAGCCGGTGTTGCGGATCCAGTGTAGGATGGTGGCATTATTGCCGGAGGCCGCGATGGTGTCGTAGCCCAGCTCATTGCCTTCCAAGCGGGCACGGGCGAAGAACGCGCCTTCGACAACTCGTTCACCGCGCTGGTGCGCCATGGCCTGATCCAGGCTGCGCACGACATCTTCGAAACCATTGATGGTTGCCGCGACGGACTTTCGCAATTCAGCGATTTCGTACTCGTCCTTGACCAGACGGATTTCCGAGACGAATTCGGCAAGTTCGGTATCCAGCGAGTCGCTCGCTTCCAGATCCTGGCCGGTGTTGATTCGCGAGGTATCAACCAGCGCGTCCATGTTCAGGTCGACTTCGCGCACCAAGCGGATGCGGATGCCGCCCAGAGCCTGGGGCCCGGAATTCTTCGTGACCGCCATTTCCAGCTGGTCCAGAGAATCGGTGGGCAGGCCGGTACGGGCAGCCAGGGACGAAAGGGTCGGGCGTGGACCAACCCAGAACTCGCCGGAACGCGAGTTCAGGTAGAAGTCGCTGCTGTCGCGCCCCGCCATTGGAGCGAAATACAGGGTGGATACGTGGTTGGTGCCCTGTTCGCCAGCGCCATCGTCGGTAGGCTCCATGACCAGCACGGCGTCTGGTTCGTGGTCAACACCCAGACCGGTCAGGTGGGCGAAGGCCGAGTGCGGGCGGAACCGGTAATCGGTGTCGTTGGAGCGGACCTTGAGCGGACCGGCCGGAATGACAAGGCGTTCTCCCGCGAAATTCTCCGAGAGCTTCGCTCGGCGAGCTGCCGCGTAGCTGGCGGCTTCATCCTGCTGTGGCAGTTCAGAAGTATCGGTAGCCCATGAGGAGGCCATGAATTCTTGGAATGCTCTGGACGTTGGACGCTGGGAACGGTTGTTCACTCGGTCTTGCAACGGCTGATCTGTGCCTTGCGCAGTTGATTCTTGATTGGTCATAGTCCAAGTGTGTCACCATCGGAGGTATCCCAGCAAAGTATCCGCGCAAGGGATAATCTAGGCATATGCGAATTGACCTGCACACCCACTCTAATGTGTCTGACGGAACGGAAACTCCTTCCGAGCTGATACGCTCCGCGGCCGCTGCAGGCCTGGATATCGTGGCGCTGACTGACCACGACCAGACCACCGGTTGGGCATCGGCGGCAGCGACCGCACAGGAAGTGGGCATCGGGTTTGTTCCAGGCATGGAAATCACCTGCCAAGACCCCCAAGGCATCAGCGTCCACCTGCTCAGCTACCTTCACGACCCCAACTACCAGCCGCTGCTCGATGAACTTGATCTCGCGCTGAACGCCCGCATCATTCGCGCCCAGCGCATCGTTGAACGCCTGGCCGAGGACTACCCGATCAATTGGGATCTTGTGCGGGACCACTGCCAACCGGGATCAACCGTGGGCCGTCCCCACATTGCGGACGCGCTGGTGACCGCGGGCATCGTGGCCAACCGCAATGAAGCGTTTGCCAATGTGCTCTCGTTCCGTTCGCGCTACTATGTCGCGCATCCGGCAGTGGACCCGGCCAAAGCCGTGCAATTGGTTCGCGAAGCTGGGGGAGTGCCGGTCTTTGCCCACCCGAAGGCGTCCAAGCGCGGGCGCGTAGTTGCCGATGCGACCTTCCACGACATGATTGATGCGGGCCTTGGCGGGGTTGAAGTCCACCACCGGGACAATACCGAAGAAGGCAAGCGCTGGCTGTTGGAGTTGGCGGCCCAGAACAACCTGATCGTCACCGGTTCCTCTGATTATCACGGCACCGGAAAACTGAACCGGCTCGGTGAGAATCTCACCGAGCCGGAAATGCTGCAACGTATTATTCAGGAAGGTACCGGTTCTCAGGCCTTGGTATAGGCCGTGGACTCTGGCAGTCGTGAACGCATCACGTCAATAGCTTCAGGATTCTGATCCACGAGGACAAATTGGCGGTCCAGTTTGGCTGCCACGGCACCGGTGGTTCCGGAGCCCGCAAAGAAGTCCAGCACCCAGTCGCCGGGACGCGAAGACGCTGTGATGATTCGGCGCAGGATCCCTTCGGGTTTCTGCGTGGGGTACCCGGTCTTTTCCTTGCCTGTGGGCGAAACGATGGTATGCCACCACACATCGGTGGGAAGCTTGCCCAGCGCACGCTTCTCCGGAGTGACCAAGCCTGGAGCCATATAGGGTTCGCGGTCCACCGCTGAAGAATCAAAGTGGTAATGCTTCGGATTCTTCACATAAACCAAGATGGTGTCGTGCTTTGCCGGCCACCGGTTCTTGGCCCGGGCTCCGTAGTCGTAAGCCCAAATCAATTCGTTCAGGAAGCAATCGCGCCCGAAGATCTCGTCGAGCAGCACCTTGACGTAGTGCACTTCCCGGTAATCGAGGTGCACGTACAAGGTGCCATCTTCGGTCAGCAGCCGGTGCGCTTCACGGAGCCGAGGCTCGATGAAGCTGAGGTAATCATCAAAGGTGTCGTGATAGGAACGCGCCGTGCCGAGCTCGGTGTTGTAGGCGCGTCCCTGGAAACCCGTGCGGTCGCCTTCTCCCTCGGCCGCCCGCACCATGGTGCGCTGTGCACGGGTCTGCTTCCGTCCGGTATTAAATGGCGGATCCACATAGATCAGCGTGAAGCTCTGCTCCGGCAAAGAGGAGAGGACGCTGAGGTTATCCCCGTGGTACACGGTATTGGCTGAGGCCGGACCTGCACATGCCGGGGCATGAGTAGGTCCGGTTTCAGGTATTGCTGATTCTTCGGGTTGAGCAAGCACCGCTGGCTTAGGTTCCTTTCGGAATAACGAACTAACAAGGGGACTAGGAACTAGTCCTGTCCGCCTTCATCGGTGCTGCGGGTACGACGGCGCGGACGGCGACGACGCGCCTGCGCTGGAGCCTGCGAGTTCTCGTCGCCTTCGGTGCCATGTTGGTGGGTCTCGCGGTGGCGTTCGTTCTCGCGGGCTGGCCGATCCTGCTTGCCCTTCGAGTGTCCGTGGCGCGAACCCTCCTGCTCGGTGCCCTCGCCCTGGGCGGCGCGCTTTTCGGTGCGCTGGCCATTGACGGTGCGGGTGCGCGAGCGGGAGTTGCTGCGACGGCGTGGGGTGCGTGGCGAGTTCTCCGAGGCGTCCGAGCCTTCGCCCTCAGCGGCGTTGGCCTTTTTGGCACGTGGCAGGCGTCCCTTGGTTCCCTTCGGGATATCAAGGTCGGTGAAGAAGTGCGGCGAGGAGGAGTAAGTCTCTACCGGCTCTGGCACATTCAAGCCAAGTGCCTTGTTGATCAGCGACCAGCGAGGCACCGAATCCCAGTCCACGAAGGTCACCGCGGTGCCGGTATTGCCAGCACGGCCGGTGCGGCCAACACGGTGCAGGTAGGTGTTCTCATCATCCGGGCACTGCAGGTTCACGACGTGCGTCACGTCGTCCACGTCAATACCGCGGGCGGCCACGTCGGTGGCCACCAAGATGTCGACCTTGCCGGCGCGGAAGGCCTTCAAAGCCTGTTCACGGGCTCCCTGGCCCAGATCGCCGTGCAGCGAGCCGGCGTTAAAGCCGCGGTCCACCAGTTCGTCGGACAGCTTGGCTGCCGAACGCTTGGTCTGGGTGAAGATGATGGTCTTGCCGCGGCCTTCGGCCTGCAGCAGGCGAGCAACCATCTCGTCCTTGTCCATGTTGTGCGCGCGGTAGACCAACTGGCGGATGTTGCGCTTGGTCAGCGAGTCGTCATCGCCCGGATCCTGAGCGCGAATGTGCGTCGGGCGGGTCATGTAGCGGCGGGCCATGGTAATCACGGCGCCTGGCATCGTTGCGGAGAAGAGCATGGCCTGGCGTACTGGTGGCAGAGCCGCGAGGATGCGCTCGACGTCGGGCAGGAAGCCCAGGTCCAGCATTTCGTCAGCCTCGTCCAGCACTACGGTGCGTACCTGCTTCAGGTTCAGCACACGCTGGCGGTTCAGGTCGATCAGGCGACCCGGGGTACCGACAATTACGTCGGTTCCGGCCTTCAGGGCAGCGATCTGCTCCTCATACGGGCGGCCACCGTAGATGGTGGTGATCGAAATGTTCGAGTGCTTGGAAGCCTGGGCCAGATCGGCGCCGACCTGGATGGCCAATTCGCGGGTTGGAGCGACAATCAGGGCCTGTGGCGCGCCCGGGAATTCGAGATCCTCGAAGCCCTTGTCGCCCTTGCGGATTACACGCTGCAGGGCCGGAATGCCGAAGCCCAGGGTCTTGCCGGTACCGGTCTTCGCCTGGCCGATGATGTCGTTGCCGCCCAAGGCCACCGGCAAGGTGAGCGCCTGGATAGGGAAGGGGTACAGGATCCCGGCTTCGGAAAGCGAAGCCACGATGTCTTCTCGCACGTTCAGTTCAGCAAAGCTCTGCTGTTCCGGCTCAGCGGCATTTGTGTTGTCTTGTGGTTCGACGGCCTCTGCCGTCAAAGTCGTGTCACTCACGATAGTTATATTCTCGTTTCATGTGGGCGCAGAACCTGCTCATCCCGTGCTTGAATCCAGCAACAGGCGCTCGGTGCTGCACAATTCCAGCGGAGCCGATCGCTTCTTTCACTCAGGGGAATTCCTTGGCCCCTAGGGAATGATGACCGCTGGGAAGCCACCAAGATACTGTTTAATTTCTCAGCCCATTGCGATCGGGCATCCTATTTTCCAATAGCCCAAGCATAACGGGTTTTGCCCGAAAACCTTGGGTTAGGAGTTTTGGGCCACGATTTCAAAATTAATCTGACGCTGCTGAGGATCGGCGTGAACGAGCTTCACCGTGGCCAAGGCGCCGGGTTCAGCCGCTCCCGTGAAGCTTGCGGTGACCGGAAGATCCACCAGCTGGAGCTGCCCGTCAGAGTCCTTGCCTTCGCCATTGTCCTGGGCCTGGAGGATGATCGCTTGGAATTCTTCACCGACGCGTTTCTGCAGGACAAAGGCTTCCATCAGGTCCAGGGAAGCGCGGTTGACCCGGTTCGCGGCAGTGGAACTCTCGCGCATCAGGCCCGGCAGTTCTTCGAGCGCGGCCTTGAGTTCTTCTGGAATGCTTTCCCCGGTGGTGAGCAAATGGCAGGTCAGCAGCACGAACCGGTCCACCAGCCGGCGCAGCGGGGCTGTGGTGTGGGCGTAGGGCGCGGCCAGTGCTGCCTGGACGAGTTCTTCTTCCGGTTGCCCATTGATCACGTGGTAATCGGCACCGCGGAACAAGGATGCCGCTCGATCCATGATGACCAGCTGCTGGGGGTCGCTGACATCGAGTGAATGCAGATACTGGCCGTAGCTGATTTCTTCGCCCCAAGCGTGCCCTAAAAGCTGGGTTTGCGTGCGGAATTCTTGCAGGCTCTTCTCTTCGGGTTGCGGCATGGTCCGCAGGATTCCTACCCCGGAATCAAGCATGAGCCGAGCTGCGGCAATCCCGGTGAGCAGGGAGATCTGGGCGTTGTGATCTTCCAGGGGAAGAGGGACCCGGCTTACGAGCTGGTAGCCGTCGCCGTCTTCCTTGATTTCCTGGTCCGGAAGATTCAGCGAGGCCCCGCCGCGCAGCTTTTCCTGCTCGATGCGCAACGCGCCGATTTCGGAGAGGAGCGCGAGCTGTTCATTGGCTGAGCCATTATCAAGTTGTTGTTGCGCCCCGGCGTAGTCCAGCTGGGCGCGGGACTTTATCTGCACGCGTCGCAGTTCCACTGGACCCAAGGCACCCTGTTGATCGAGGTGGATCTTCCAGTGGAATGCAGGGCGGATCTGGTCCGGCAGCAAGGAACCTTGGTCCTCGGAGATCAACGGAGGGTGCAATGTGATCTTGCGATGCGGGAGATAAAAAGTCTGGCCACGGTCCCGGGCTACCTGGTCCAGGGTGCTGCCGAGTTCGACGAATGCGGGCACATCGGCGATGGCGTAATTGACGATATAGCCGTCATCGGTTTTTTCCAGATACATCGCCTGATCCAGATCGGTGGCGCCTTCTGGGTCAATGGTGAAGAACGGGATGGCTGTGGCATCCTCGGCAGGCATTGCCAGGTTCGCTACTGCGCTCTCGGCGGCCGCCAGTGTCGCTTCATCGAAAGGCGCAGGCACATCGAACTCGGTTTCAAGTCCCAGCAGCAGCTGGGCGAGGTCGCTGGCGGGTACGGGGCGGGGGCTACGGATTCGTCGATCACTCACCCTTTAGCACTACCACAGTTGCGTGAACTAAATCACCATTGAGACAAAGAATGGCTGGTTTCCCCGAAGGGGGAAACCAGCCAAGTCCAGCAGGCGCCGGGCGCCTGATGCAGTGCGGAATCTACTGCGCGAAGCCTACGCGGCGGACCTCTTCCGGGCCGATCTCGACGTATGCGATGCCAGCAGATGGAATCAATACTTCGCGGCCCTTAGGGTCCTTGAGTGCCAGGCTCGTTCCATCGGCAATAGCCTTTGAAACCAGATCGTTGACTTCTGCGTTGCTGAGCTCGGATTCAAGTACAACTTCGCGGGCTACATTCTGAATGCCAATCCGGATTTCCATGATTGTCGCTGATCCTCTCGAACGAATTAGGTGTCCCGTATGGGTCCTCTGAAAACTAATCTAGCTAGTTTTCCTTGGGGAACTGCGAAATTCCGCGCCAAGCTAAACGGGAAATCAGATCTACGGCCGTAGCTTGGTCCACCGCTTCGTCTGTGGAGGCCCAATACCGTGCAGAAACCTGGCTGAGACCAGCCAACGCGCGACCAGCCAAAAGGCCTTCGGCTTCGCTCAATTCGGTGTCCTCGACAACAACCCGGGCAATGGATTGCGCCAAGGCGTTGTTGAACCGCTCGATGCGCCCGGCAATCAAAGCGTCCGCAAGCACGTCTGATTCAAAAATCAGGCGATAGGCCTGGGACTCGCCCTTGATGTAGCTGTAATAGGTGTTGATGGTGGCGAAGACCCGCTGGCGGTTATCCGTGGTCGAGTCAATGGCTTCATCAAGCTGCCGGCTGAAGTCTGCAAGATGCGAGTCGAGCAATGCGAGGTAGAGTTCGCGCTTGCCGGGGAAGTGCTGGTACAACACCGGTTTGGAAACCAAGGCCACTTCAGCGATTTCATCCATGGAAGCGCCGTGGTAGCCGTGGGCAACAAAAACCTGGTGTGCCGCTTGCAGGAGTTGACGGCGTCGAGCCTCTCGAGGCATCCGCTGCGAGCGGGCACCTTTGATATTTTCAAGTTCCGTCATGTTCATCCGGCCTTTCGAGCTACTACGCGACCAACTCCCACATTCGCCTCATAAGTAGGGGGAAGTGATCTAGTTGACTGTAGTATTCCATGCTTTGACTTGGAATGCAGAACTGAAAATCAATACTCGTGTATAAGCTACGCGGTTTTTGATTCAGCGGTCACCGGGCAGCTGGCCACTGGCATGCTGGAATTCTCGGCAACGGGCTGTACCTCTGCCTCTTTGCGGTCCGGCTCGGAGATCTCCAAGCCATACAGGGTTTCCAGGGCTGCGACGTACTCATCGGTGCGGCCTTCGCCAGCCAATTCGCGGGCGCGGACGGTAGGCACGTGCAGGAGCTGGCGGACCATGCGGCGCATGGCCAGCTCGACTTCTTCAGCCGCCGCGGAGCAACCGTGTTGCGCGCGCACCTTGGCGATCTCCGCGTCGAGCACGGTTTTGGTGTGCTGGCGCAGGGCAACAATCGCGAAATCGGCTTCGCGCTCACGCTGGGCAGCGGCGAATTCCGCGGTGGCCTTCTTCACGATGCGGCCGGCGGCGTGAACTGCCATGGCCTGTTCGGTAGGGGCGGCCATGCGGACCGATTCGAGGGTGATCAATTCGGCGTCCGGCAATTCAACCAGGGTCGGATCAAAATCGTGGGTCAACGCCATGTCGATGGCAATCAACGGGTGGTTCTTGACGCGCAGCTCTTCAAGCTCGGCACGCGAGAGCTGGTGCCCGCCACCGGAGCAACCGACAATGACATCTGCTTCGCGCAATGCTTGCGGCAGCAGTTCATCGGAGAGCGGGAAACCGCCGCGCTTGGCAGTGAAGTCCGCTGCGCGACCCGAATGCGAGTAAACCGAAATGCGCTTGACGCCGCGTTCCTTGAGCAGGGCCATTGTGGCGCCCGCGTAGGATCCGGTGCCGAAAAGGACTACATCCTGCTCCGACCAATCACGGTCACCGGCCATCAGCTCTTCGGCCAGGTCAAGCGCCACGGATACCACGGACTTGCCCTGCAAACCCAGATCGGTATTCGAGCCAACTTCCTTGGCGGCTCGGGTGGCGTTCTGGAACAGCCGGGTGAGGTTGCTGGTAGTGGTTTTCTCCTGCTGGGCCTGGGTCAGTGCGCGGCGGACCTGTCCGGCGATTTCGCGTTCGCCCACCACGGCCGAATCCAAGCCGGCACCTACCGAGAAGAGGTGCTCGATGACCGGTTCGCCTTCAAGAGTGGTCAGGCGGCGGGCCAGGAAATCGGGGGAGAGGTCGGTGGACTGTGCCAGCGTGCTGACCAGGTGCTCGGCGGCGTCATCAACTTGTTCTACATCCGCGTACACCTCGAAACGGTTGCAGGTGGCAAGGACGACGGCACCATTGATGGCCGCCGAGCCGTTAACGGAGGCAGCTGCCAGCCCGTCGGCCGAGGCGCTGATTTGCGCGACGGTCTCAAGATCGAGCTGCGAATGCGAAGCGACAAGAGATAAGAAAACCACAGTGTCCCTAGAATAAGCCGGAACGGACAGCCAAACAACGCAGGTTTGCCTAAATTCCGGCACTTGCCGTGGGTTAGGTTGCTCACCTTCGGCCACCGGCGAACGTCCTGAATGAGCATTTAAACTCAAGAGTTGGCAGAATTGGATTATGACCCTGTCGCAGAACCATCCGATGCTTGATGGACGTACCCAAGATTCCGCTTTGATCCAAGCACTGACCGGCAAAACGCCGTCGCATCACCCCGTGTGGTTCATGCGCCAGGCCGGCCGCTCGCTGCCTGAATACATGAAGCTGCGCGAGGGCGTGAGCATGCTGGATTCCTGCCTGGATCCTGCCATGGCCAGCGAGATCACCTTGCAGCCGGTACGCCGCCACAAGGTGGATGCGGGAATCTTCTTCTCCGACATCGTGATCCCACTGCGCCTGGCTGGCATCGGCGTTGACATTGTCCCGGGCGTCGGCCCGGTGCTTGATACCCCAATCCGCACTGCGCAGCAGGTAGCCGAGCTGCCAGAACTCACCGACGAGTCCCTGGAGCCGATCCGCGAAGCAGTGAAGCTCACCGTGGCGGAACTGGGCAAGACCCCGTTGATCGGTTTCGCCGGGGCGCCGTTCACCGTGGCCGCCTATATGGTCGAGGGCAAGCCAAGCCGCGACCACTTGGGCCCGCGCACCATGATGCACGGTGATCCTGAGGTCTGGGATGGGCTGATGAAGTGGGCCGCCAAGGCCTCGGGCCTGTTCCTGCGCGCGCAGGTTCAAGCCGGTGCTTCGGCCGCGCAGCTCTTCGACTCCTGGGCTGGCTCGCTGTCGCTGCCGGACTACGAGAAGTATGTGGCCCCTTACTCCTCCCTGGCCCTTGACCACGTGCGCGATCTGGGCGTGCCAATGATCCACTTCGGCACCGGCACCGGCGAGCTGCTCACCGCCATGCGCGATGTGGGCGTGGACACCGTGGGCGTGGACTACCGCATTCCGCTGCAGACCGCGATCGGCCGCCTGGGCCAAGAGGTCTCCGTGCAGGGCAATATCGACCCTGCTCTGCTCACCGCCCCATGGGAGGTGCTCGAAGCCCACGTGCGTGAAGTGGTCGAGGCCGGCAAGCAGGCGCGCGGGCACGTAGTGAACCTGGGCCATGGCGTGCCGCCGACCACCGACCCGACGGTGCTGACCAAAGTGGTCGAGCTCATTCACTCGCTGTAATTCATCGGGTCTAAGCTGGAAGTAATGCCTTGGGAGTGCCAGCGCAATATTTCGCCCAAGACGGCCGCCGCAATACGTGAAGGTAGAAGGTGCTAAGTACGTGAGCCAGGAATCAACGCCCGCAACAGCTGCGCGTCGGGACAAATCTGCACAATCGCCCGCCCATGCCTTGCGTTTGCTCGCAAAGGTGCGCAAAGCCAGCGAAGCCCGTCACGCCAAGGCCGCGGCCAGCGAGACGGATAAGGCCCCGGCACCGCATGCGGTGGTAGTCGGCGGCGGCATCGCCGGGCTGGTCGCCGCCCGAGACCTGCGCCAGAGCGGCCACGAAGTCACCGTCCTGGAAGCCGGAGAGAGCTTCGGCGGGTGCGTGCGCACCACCGAGGTCGCCGGGCTGGACATCGATGCCGGGGCAGAATCCTTCGCCGTGCGCCAGGGAACGGTCGCCAACTACCTGGACGAGCTGGACCTTGCAGGCCAGATCGCCAAGACCTCGGGGAAATCGGCGTGGATGATCCAGGCCGATGACCAGCAGATCCTCGCTCATCCGATGCCGGCCACCGCCTTGATGGGCATCCCCGCCGATGTCCGCACCGACGAGGTCCGCAATATCATCGGACGGGCCGCCACGGTGCGCGCCGCCGCGGACCTGATTACCCCGATGAGCAAGAAGTGGGCCACCGAGAAGCTGTCCATCGCCGAAGTGGTCCGCACGCGCATGGGCCAGGCGGTCCTGGACCAGCTGGTCGCCCCGGTGATCAACGGGGTCTACTCCACCGATCCATCCAAGATTTCCATCGACGCCGCTGCTCCCGGGCTGCGCCAGGCGATGCAGGAGACCGGTTCGCTGTCCAAGGCCGTGGCCCGGTTGCAGGCCTCCGCGCCGGCCGGCTCGCGGGTTGGCGGGCTCAATGGCGGCATGTACACCATGGTCCAGGCCCTGGTGCAGCAGCTGGAAGCCGACGGGGCCGCGCTGGTGCGCAACTCGCCGGTCACCGCGATCAGCTACGACGCCGCTGCGGTTATGCCATATGCCCTGGCCAGCCTCGGCGAAGAGATCCGCGCCGACCGCGTGGTCATCGCCACACCGGCAGCCCTGGCCCTGGAACTGATCAACCCGTTGCTGGGCGATGAGAAGAAGATCAGCGCCGAACAGCCGGCAAACTCCATTGCCTTGGCCATCCTGGTGGTGGACAAGCCGGAGCTGGATGATGCGCCGAGGGGTTCGGGCGTGCTGGTTTCCAAGCAGGCGCCGTTGACTGCCAAGGCATTGACCCACTCCACCGCGAAGTGGCCTTGGCTGGCCGATGAGGCTGGACCCGGAACCCACGTGCTTCGCCTTTCCTTCGGACGCATCGGCGAGCATGAGCCCGTGGTGGAATCCGGGGATGACGAGCAGCTGATCGATGTGGCGATCAAAGACGCTTCAAAGATTCTCGGTGTTCAATTGCATCGGGATGATGTCCTGGGCAGTGCCGTCTCGCGGTTCAGCGATATGGTGCCGCTGCAAGGTGACGCAGCCTTGGAACGCCGCAAGCAGCTGCAGACGGCGCTGGCGCCATTTGACGGGCTGGCCGTGGTTGGCGCCTGGATTTCAGGCACCGGCCTGGCCAGGGTGATCGGCCAGGCGCGCCGTGCCGTGGCCATCAGCGCCCGCTAGGAACAAAGCAAACTACCTCGGATGCCAACATCCATTTTCAGATCCCCAGATCAAGGAGAACATCACGTGAGCAACGCACCGCAGCACAATTCGCCGGTTATGAATGAACGGGCGAATGCGGGGGAGAACCCGACCTTCTTCTACACGCTCTGGACCATCTTCAAGCGCTCTGAACTGATCGATCGCAGCGAAGCCGCCGCGACCGAGTTCGACGCCCTGATCGAGCAGCTGGCCGCCGAGGGCGCCACCGTTCGCGGCATCTACGATGTCTCCGCCATGCGCGAAGACGCCGACATCATGGTGTGGGTCCACGGCCCGGCCGCCGAGCTGTTGCAGGCTTCGATGCGCAAGATCCGCCGTTCGGCACTGCTGGCAGGCACCGAGATCGTGTACTCCACCATGGCCGTGCACCGCGAAGCCGAATTCGCCAAGAACCACTCGCCAGCCTTCGCCCGCGGCATCCGCGCCAAGGAATGGATGACGGTCTATCCGTTCGTGCGCTCCACCGACTGGTACACCATGGATCCAGCCGAACGCGGCAAGATGCTGCGTGACCACGGCATCCTTGGCCGCGAATTCCCGAACGTTCTGGCTAACACCGTTGCGGCGTTCTCCTTCGGCGACTACGAATGGCAGATCTGCCTCGAAGCCGATGACATGATCGACCTGGTCGATATGATGCGTCACCTGCGCTACACCGAGGCACGCCACCACGTGCGTGAAGAAACACCGTTCTACACCGGACGGAAGATCTCTGCCGCCGAGGCGCTTGAGGTATTGAAGTGAGCCAGAGTTTTGATCCACGCCAAGGGTACGACCAGAACGGTCAGATGATTCCGAAAGCGTACGATGCACTGCTGCTCGCCTCTTTTGGCGGGCCTGAGGGCCAAGACGATGTGCTGCCATTTTTGCGCAACGTCACCGGTGGCCGAGGTATCCCAGATGAACGCCTTGAAGAGGTTGCAGTTCACTACCGCAAGAACGGTGGTGTTTCGCCGATCAACGAGCAGAACCGGGCACTGAAGGCCGCGCTGGAAAGCGAACTGGCCGCCCGCGGCATCAACCTGCCCATCTACTGGGGCAACCGCAACTGGCACCCCTTCGTCAACGACACGCTGAAGCAGCTGGCCGATGACGGGCACCGCAAGGTGCTGATGCTGGGCACCGGCGCCTACGCCGGGTATTCGGCCTGCCGCCAGTACCGCGAGGATCTGGGCATGGGGCTGCTGGCCACCGGCCTAGATGGCGTGGTTGAAGTTGATAAAATTCGTCAGTTCTTTGACACTCCCGCCTTCGTAGAACCATTTGTCCAGAGTCTGCGGATTTCTTTGGCTAAGGTTCAAGCTCAGCTTGCTGAGGCCGGGAAATCGGATGCGCCAGTAAAGATTGTTTTTGTCACCCACTCCATTCCGATGGGTGACGCACAAGCTGCTGGGCCAAAAGAAATTCGCGAAGCCAACAGCGAAAATCTCTACACCGCTCAGCACCGCGCAGTAGCACAGTACATTCTGTCCCAGGTTGAAGAAGCCAAGGGACTGGAATATTCACTGGTGTACCAGTCACGCTCGGGCGCACCTCACATGCCATGGCTGGAACCAGATATTAACGACGCGCTTGAAGCAGATGCCGCAGCAGGTGTCGGCGGTGTTGTTGTCGTACCGATCGGGTTTATCTCTGATCATATGGAAGTACTCTGGGACCTAGATACCGAAGCCAAGGACACTTGCGCGCAATTGGGCCTGGCCTTTGATCGTGTGGCCACCCCGGGCACTGCGCAGACTTTTGTCTCCGGCCTGGTTGACCTGATCGAAGAGCGCCTGATTGGTGAGGATGGCAAGGCACTGCGTGAGGGTCGCGCCTCGGTTGTTCAAGGTGGTCCATGGTTTGACGTGTGCCGTCCAGGATGCTGTGAAAAGCGGGCGTTGGATGGAAAGCTGCGGCCAACTATTGCCGCGGTTGACTCAGAAGTTGGGGTGCCTCAACCATGAGTGAATCATTCCGAGTAGGTACTCGCGGTAGTGCTTTGGCCACCACTCAAACTGGATGGGCCGCGCAGAAGCTAGCTGAAATTTCGGGCCTCGAAGTTCAGACCGTTCTGGTGAAAACCGAGGGTGACGTGGTCACCGGTTCACTGGCAACCCTCGGTGGTACCGGCGTATTCGCTGCTGCTTTGCGCCAACGTCTACTGGATTCCGGGTGCGATCTGGCTGTCCACTCACTCAAGGACTTGCCTACCGCACAGCCTGAAGGCTTGGTTCTGGCGTGTATCCCCGCCCGCGAAGATGTTCGTGATGCGCTGTGCTCCCATGACTCATTGCGCCTAGATGACTTGCCACAGGGCGCCAAAGTTGGCACCGGATCCCCACGCCGAGCAGCCCAGCTATTGGCCTACCGAAGCGACCTGCAGATCGTTGACATCCGTGGCAACGTTCCAACGCGTTTGGGCCGGGTCAAAGGCATCGGCGAAACCTTGGACGACGGCAGCGTTGGTCGAAGTACTCAGGGGGACTTGGACGCGGTAATCCTAGCCGCCGCCGGAATGCGCCGACTGGGTCTGGAAAGCTACATCACCGAATACCTTGATCCATCGATCATGCTTCCTGCTCCTGGCCAAGGCGCTTTAGCACTGGAAGTCCGTAGCACCGGTAGTGGACACCAAGCCTTGGATCAGGCCTTGGAATCATTTGATGATCTTTCAACCCGCATGCAGGTTGTTGCCGAGCGTTCACTACTTTCCACCTTGGAAGCAGGATGCGCCGCACCGATTGGTGCGTTGGCGCATGTGGACGGCGCCGAGCTGGTACTCGAAGCGGTGGCATGTAATCCCGACGGATCTGAAGTGATGCGCCGTAGTGCCCGCGCATCAGCGGATTCCATCGAGTCTGCCGTGCAGTTGGGCCGAAGCCTGGCCAAATCCATGATTGCTGACGGGGCCGCCGTCGTTGCCGGTCTGGCCTAAACACCGACTCATGACCTATCACGCTCTGATCCTGCGTAACCCGGCGAGAGCCGAAGCTACTGTGGACGAATTTGAACGGCTAGGAATCGCCTCCTGGTGTGCCCAGCTGGTTGATACTATTTGGCCTGCAGATCGTACGCAGTTAGAGCGGATGGCACAGCAAGTGCTGGCGGGTAAATACCAGTGGTTGGTAATTACCAGCGTGACTACGGTGCAAGTTTTAGATCAGTTGCTCGGGAATCAACGTATTCCAGCAAGTATGCGCATCGCTTCGGTGGGTGAAAAGACTAGCCACGCCATCACCGAGCTGTTGGGAAGAGACGTCGATTTCCAGCCCACAGTGCAGTCGGCTTCTGGGATGGTTAAAGAATGGCAGCCTGAACCAGGTGCGCACCTGTGCTATCCGCACGGGGATTTGGCCAGTTCCACCTTGAGCGACTGGCTTGCCTTGCAACCGGTAGTGGTAGATGAATTCGAAGCCTACCGCAGTGTTGGAGCTGGTGGCGGGGGAGTACCGGTAGATTCATCGGCGCCCACCCGGACGCTGAATGTTCTGCAGGCTCAGGCGATCAGTGAGAAACTGGAAGAGATGGATTTGCTCGTTTTCTCTGCGCCCTCGGTGGTCAGGCACTTCGCAGAACTCACCGGCGGTTCTGTGCCAAAGACGCTACGAACCATTGCCATCGGCCAACCCACGGCAAATGCGATGGCGCGAGCATCAATTCCGGTGCATGCGGTCGCGAGCCAGCCGACGCCGCTTGGTCTAGCCCACGCGGCCAAAGATTTGCTGCAGCTCAACGGCAACGCCGCAGCTGCAGATAGTAAGTAGTCAAGACAGAAAGTAGAGCTATGGGTTTCCCTGAGCACCGTCCTCGCCGATTGCGGCAGAATCCAGCCATGCGTCGTTTGGTGGCTGAAAATGAGCTGTCCGCTCGACAGCTGATTTTGCCAGCCTTCGTCCGTGAAGGATTTAGCAAGCCAAACGAAATCAGCTCCATGCCCGGCGTTGTTCAGCACTCCATGGACTCGCTGAAGGCTGCTGCCAATGACGCGGCAGAACGCGGCCTGGGTGGAATTATGCTCTTTGGCATCCCTGAAGAACGCGACGAAACCGGATCTGCCGGAATCGACCCACAGGGGATCTTGAATCAGGGTATTGCTGCGGTCCGCGCCGAGGTTGGCGACGAACTATTGGTCATGTCCGATGTGTGCCTGGATGAGTTCACCTCGCACGGTCACTGCGGTGTCCTTGATGCCAATGGCCAGGTGGACAACGATGCAACGTTGGACATTTACGTGCAGATGGCCCTGGCTCAGGCCGAAGCCGGTGCCCACATTTTGGCTCCATCAGGCATGATGGACGGTCAGATCGGTGTGATCCGCCAGGCCCTTGATCTAGCCGGACGCCAGGACATCGCACTGTTGGCTTACAGCGCCAAGTACGCCAGCGCTTTTTACGGTCCATTCCGTGAAGCCGTAGACTCCCAGCTGGTTGGTGATCGCCGTACTTACCAGATGGACAGCGCCAACCGAAGCGAAGCAGTCATTGAGGCAGAACTAGACATCGCCGAGGGCGCTGACATGATCATGGTCAAGCCAGCCATGAGCTACCTGGATATCGTGCGCGATATTGCAGATTTCTCCCCAGTGCCGGTTTCCGCTTACCAAATTTCCGGTGAGTACGCGATGATCGAAGCTGCCGCTGCCAATGGCTGGATCGATCGCAAGGGCGCCGTTCTTGAGTCTTTGCTTTCCATCAAGCGTGCCGGTGCCCAACAGATTCTCACATACTACGCAGCCGAAGTTGCCGGCTGGCTTAAGGAAGGTAAGTAAGACTGATGTCTAACTCAGAACAGCTCTTCGCCGAGGCCCGCGAGGTCATGCCTGGTGGCGTGAACTCGCCAGTACGTGCCTTCGGTTCAGTCGGCGGCATTCCACCATTTATGGTTGGCGCCAAGGGCGCTTACCTCACCGATGCTGATGGCAAGGAATATGTTGACCTGGTCTGCTCGTGGGGTCCAGCCTTGCTCGGCCACTCGCACCCAGAAATCCAAGCTGCGGTACACGCTGCCGTTGATCATGGTCTGTCCTTTGGCGCGTCCACCCCGGATGAGGCCAAGCTCGGTCAGCTGATCAAGTCACGGATGGGCGGTGTAGACCGTGTGCGCATGGTTTCTACCGGTACCGAGGCCACCATGACCGCGGTTCGTTTGGCTCGTGGCTACACCGGTCGTGACCTGATCATCAAGTTCTCCGGTTGCTACCACGGACACCTGGACGGCCTGCTGGCTGATGCAGGTTCCGGACTGGCAACCTTGGCCTTGCCAGGTTCCGCTGGGGTTACCGCGGCCACCGCCGCAGAAACTTTGGTGCTGCCATACAACGATCGCACCGCCATTGAAGCTGCGTTCGCTGAACATGGTGCCAACATCGCTGCGGTCATTACCGAATCAGCTCCATGCAACATGGGTGTGGTGACCCCTGAAGAGGGCTTCAACAAGTTCCTGAAGGAAACCACCGCCAAGCATGGCGCACTGCTCATCGTTGATGAAGTGCTCACCGGTTTCCGTGCTTCTTCCTCGGGCTACTGGGGCTTGACCGGAAAGGTCGAGGGCTGGACCGCAGACCTCTACACCTTCGGTAAGGTCATCGGCGGTGGCCTTCCTACTGCTGCGCTCGGCGGTCGTGCCGACGTCATGGACTACTTGGCGCCACTGGGTCCGGTATACCAGGCTGGCACGCTCTCGGGCAACCCTGTAGCTATGGCTGCTGGTATTGCGCAGTTGAGCAATGCGACCGAAGAGGTCTACGCGCACCTGACCAAGCAGTCTGATGCATTGCAGGCAGCTATCACCGAGGCGTTCAACGCCGAGGGCCTGAACCACTCGATCCAGCGTGCCGGAACGTTGTTCTCGGTTGCGTTCGGCACGGCCGAAAACGGCGTGCACAACTACGCTGATGCGCAGGCCCAGGAAGTCTTCCGCTACGCGCCGTTCTTCCACTCCATGCTTGACTCAGGCGTTTACCTGCCACCAAGTGTCTTCGAAGCATGGTTCGTCTCGGCAGCTCACGATGATGCTGCAATGGAGAAGATCTTTGCAGCCCTTCCAGCAGCAGCCAAGGCTGCTGCCGCGGCGAAGGCCTAAACGCGAGTAATAGAGCCCGGGGCAGGCGGAACCATATTTTCTGGTGCCGCCTGCCCCGGGCTTTCTTGTGCCCTGAAATCTTCTGATCATAGATTCTTCCGGAACGCAAAACAGCCCGAGTTCCGTGAGGAACTCGGGCTGTGGAATGCTTCGAACTAGGAGCGGTGCTCCTATTCAAAAGTGGGGATTAGAAAGCTGGGATGACGCTGCCGTCGGTCCAAGTCTTCTTGATGTAGGCGCGAACCTCATCGGAGTGCAAAAGCTCTTCAAGCTTCTTGATGGCGGCGGTATCTTCACCTTCACGCCAGGTCAGGAAGTTAGCGTTTGGGTTGTTGTCGCCGGATTCCTGAGCTAGCATCTCATCCTTGTTCAGCTTTGCCTGAACGATGAAGTTACCGTTGATCACAGCAACGCCGATGGACTTGTCGCTCTTGTAGTACTGAACTACCTGCTCAGCGTTGGCATCCTTGAGCTTGAGAGACAGAGGGTTCTTTTCCTTGTCGTCCTGGACGGTGAGGATTGAATCGTCATCAGCGATGTTCTTGAGCAGGCCAGCCGTTTCCAGAACACGCATGCCGCGGATCTGGTTTACTGGGTCGTTGTTCAGCAGAACGGTGGTGCCCTCGGTAACTTCCTTAGGATCCTTGAACTGCTTCGAGAAGACGGTCATTGGCTCTACGTGGATACCGGCACCGTGGGCGAACTTGTAGCCCTTTTCTTCGGTTTCAGTCTTCAGGTATGCCTCGGTCTGGAAGTAGTTGGCGTCCAGCGATCCATCTTCTAGCGAAGTGTTAGGCAGAACATAATCGTCGTATTCAACGACGTCCAGGTCGATGCCAGCATCCTTGGCTAGGTTCTCATCAACGAAGCGAAGAATGTCAGCCTGTGGAACTGGGCTGGCGCCTACCTTGATGGTGACAGGCTTTGCTGGGTCCAAGGTTGCATTCGCATCAGCTGATGGTGAGCTGCTACCGCAAGCGGTGAGTGCAAATGCGGTGGCAATGCCGGTGATTGCAAGTGTGAGCTTTTTACGCATAACTTGTCTTCCTTTGAGTTGGAGCCGTGGGGCTCGGTTGCGAGTGAGGATTGCCGTGTCATGACATAGTCCACGGCTCCACCGGTAGACCGATGGAAGTCTTTATTTGTTTTAGCGGTGATCGACTTTGCGGGCAATCAAGTCGCCAATGATCTGTACAAGCTGCACCATGATGACGATAACGATGATCGTGGTGATCATGATTGGCATGTTGTAGCGGGTGTAGCCGTAGGTGTAAGCCATGCGACCCAAACCGCCACCGCCGACCAAACCGGCCATTGCAGAGTAACCAATCAGCGTCACTACAGTTGTTGTAACCGCTGCGATGATGCCTGGCATGGCTTCGGGAACCAGTACCTTGCGGATGGTCTGCATTTTTGTAGAACCCATGACCAGCGCTGCATCAACCTTGCCGGAGGAAACGTCGCGAAGGGCGGTTTCCACTAGACGGGCGAAGAACGGAATAGTACCGATGGTCAGTGAAACCGAGGCGGCGATTGGGCCAATCGAGGTGCCAACCACCAAGGCGGAGAACGGAATCAAGGACACCATGAGAATGGCGAATGGAATCGAGCGGGTGATGTTGATGATGATTCCGGAAAGTAAGACGTTCATCCAGCGAATTGGAGTCAATCCGCCCTTGCCAGTGACGTGAAGCAGGATGCCGAGAACTAGGCCAATAACGATGGTGATGACACCGGAGATAACAACCATCTCAAGCGTTTCAACGGTGGCGGTGCCCATGGCCTTGAGGACTGTTGGAGTAAAGAAATCCATGATCTACTTGGCTCCCTTCACGGTTACGGCGATGCCGTTGGAGGTCAAATGGTTCACGATGGCGTCCAAGTCCGCATCAGCGTTCAACTGCAAGCGCAGGTGCGCGTACTGCTGTTCACCAAGCTGTTCTACAGAACCGGCCAACACGTTTACATCAGTGTTGAACTGGCGAGCTACAGAAGAAATGACGGGCTCAGTGGCCTGCTGACCGGTGTAGAGCAAGTCCAGAACCGGGCCGGATCCTTCTGCGCGTGGTGCATCGCCTGGCAGGGGAAGTAGCGTCGAGGCGAGGTTTCCGGTGGCGTTGGTGATGACCTGCTCAATGGAGCCGGTTTCAACAATCTTGCCGCGTTCTAGCAGCGAGACGGAGTCACAGGCCTGCTTTACCACGTGCATTTCGTGGGTGATGATCAGAACGGTGATGTTCAAACGGTCGCGGAGCTCTTTGACCAGTTCAAGAATCTCATCCGTGGTCTTAGGATCCAGGGCGCTCGTTGGCTCATCGCAGAGCAAAACGTCGGGGTCGGTCGTCAGTGCGCGGGCAATACCTACACGCTGGCGTTGACCGCCGGAAAGCTGTGATGGGTACGCCTTAGCAAACTGAGTCAAACCAACTAGTTCCAGTAGTTCAGCTACCTTGGCAGCAACCTGGTCCTTTGGGGTTCCAACCAATTCCAGTGGGTAGGCAACGTTTTGCTCGGTCGTGCGCGAGTCAAAAAGATTGGCGTGCTGGAAGACCATGCCGATGCGACGGCGAGCATTGCGCAGCTCGTTTGAACTGACGTTGGTCAGTTCTTGTCCGTTGACAGCTACGGTGCCAGAGGTTGGTTGGTCAAGCAGGGTCAAACAGCGAACAAGGGTGGACTTGCCAGCCCCTGAATGTCCGACGATGCCATGAATCTTCCCGGTGGGGACTTCAAGGCTGACACCATCAAGGGCAACAACATCTTTGCTGCCCTGCTGGTAGACCTTGCGCAGGTCACTAACTGTGATCACTAGGCGGGTTCCTTCAGTTCTCAAATGGGTAGAGAGAGTACCCTCCATTCAACCACCATCGAACTAAATCGCCCGAATAGGGTCGAAAATCGCCTCAGGATTCTTAGTCGAGGGTCATAAAGGTTGACATCTCGAAGATTGTTCTTCGAATTGTGACAGAAGATGAACTATCGACTTCCGCGAAGTGACGCATTGGCGCCTAAGGTATCTGTGACATCCGGCACAGGCGCTTGTTTTGTGTGTGAGTTACCCCTCCATGATGGGCCACGCGCCGTCCACAACGGCTTCAGGCTTGGTCTTGCGCAAGTAAGTTTGGAAGCTTTCCGCCTGCTCGCGAGCCCAACCAATTTGCCATCCGTGAAGCACCTGCGGGTCAACATGCAGCTGTGGGTACCGTTCGCCGATTTGCCGCGCAACAGCCACGCACGCAATGGCGTCTGCCAAAGAAGTGTGGGCATTCTCCAGTACGACTCCGTAGAACTCGCACGCCGCAGCCAGAGTGCGTTTCCCCTTGCGGAACTTGTCGACCTGCTTGTCAATGATGAATGGGTCGATGACATTTCCGGGGAAGAACGGCGGCAGATCGTAGCGGACAGCCTCGTGGTAGAGCACCGAGAAGTCGTAGGAAGCGTTAAACGCAACAATGGGGGACTGCTCCGAGGCGAACATCAACAGCTGTAGGATTTCCTGGACTGACTGCTTTGCCGGTGCGCCTTCGGCCCTGGCCTTTTCCGTGGAAATTCCGTGGACCGCGGTCGCCGCCTCGGGAATCTCCACCTCAGGATTGACCAGCCACTCGCGGCGGTTGACGACATTGCCTTGCTCGTCCAGCAATACGACCGATGCGGTCACGATACGTGCCGTAGTGGTGTCAACGCCGGTAGTTTCCAAGTCAAAGCCAATTGCAAGGCCCTTATGCCATTCATTCATGGGTACAACGCTACAGGCAGATCAAGTCACCGCCATCGCCAGACGCGCCCTTTGTGGATCAACGTCAGCTCCTTGGCAGAATAGAACCATGACAGATGCCGAAGTGCCGAGCCAGCTCGATTACGTTCAAGCGGTGCACCAGCTGGCGCAGCTGATTCCTTCCGGAGCAGTCCTCAGCTACGGCGACGTTGCTGAGCTGCTTGGCAGTGGAGGTCCACGCCAAGTAGGCAAGGCCATGGCCACCGCCCCCGACGGCACCCCATGGTGGCGAGTCACAAGAGCGGACGGAGGCATGGCGGAGCCGCTGCTGCCTAGAGCCCGTGTCCATTGGGATGAGGAAAGCCTTGCCCGCCCGGACCGTCGCGTCGAAATCAAGAAACTTCGCTGGAAGCCTACGGAGTCCCAATGGCACAAGATAGATATCCTCAGACTGTCACTGGGCAACCCCAAAATGTCCGCATTGGATGATGAACTATAACCATGGATGAAACGCGAGATGGGACCGAATCGGGTTCGCAGGAAATCGTGGACCAGCTTCAGTCCGTAAGCGGGCCGGTGCTCGTCACCGGTGCGCCGGGGACCGGCAAGACCACTGCCCTGATCAGCACAGCGGTGTGGCACCTTGACGCGGGGCTTGATCCGCAGTCATTGCTCATTATCGCGCCTACTCGACTGACGGCCGCCTCCATCCGTGATGACCTGAGCCGCCAGGCTGAACGCACCTTCACCGAGCCAGTCGTACGCACGTGGTCAGCCTATGCCTTTGACCTTATTCGAAGGGCCCGTGTTGAAGGACTCCTGCCTTTCCTGGAACGATCACCTCGACTGCTGTCCGGGCCGGAGCAAGATACCCTCATCTGCAACCTACTTGAAGGGCATGCCTCGGGCCTGACCAGCGGACCGGAGTGGCCCAGCGAGCTGGAACTTGCCATCGAGACTCGGGGGTTCCGCAAAGAGATCCGTGAATTTTTTGATCGTGTTTCAGAATTAGGACTGGAACCTGCCGATATTCATGATCTTGGGGAGCAAGCCGCCAAGCCTGAATGGGTTGCCGCGGCAGCGTTCTACCAGGAATACCGCGACCTGCTGGATCTGGGCAGCGCGGAAGCATTCGACCCCGCCGGACTCATTACCCGTGCTGCCGAACTTCTGGAAGAACACCAGGAATTCCTGCACGCTGAACAAGACCGGCTTGCCCTGGTGCTCGTTGACGACCTTCAAGAAGCCACGCTATCCCAGCACCGACTGCTGGCTTTGCTGGCCAAGGACCGTCCACTGGTAGCCTTCGCCGCACCGGATAGCGTCGTCCAGGGATTCCGCGGAGCACGTACCGATGAGCTGCATCGTTTCGCACAGAATTATTCGAGTACCGCAGAAGCAGCCTTCTTGGAGCTGGTCCACGGCCACCGGATGTCGCCGCGTATCACCGGTGCATGGGAACGCATCGTCAGCCGGGTTCCCCTGGCTGCCGGATTGCGCGGGCGCAGCATTGAACCGCGTACCGCCGGACAGGACGACACCTGCCAGGCATTGACCTTCGAAAACTCGACCCTCGAAGAGCGATACATCGTTCAACGCATCGTCCAACTGAGCCTGTTCGAAAACCGCAGCCTCTCGGACATCGCCATCGTGGTCCGCAACGGATCGCAGGTGCGTTCCTATAGCCGGTTCCTCGAAGGACAGGGGATCGCCGTGCAGGTACCTCCCGCCGAGATCCCGCTGAAAGATGAGGGGGCTGTACGTCCCCTCTTGGATTTGCTGGAACTGGCCTTCAACGATTCAGTGGCCGATGATCCATTGCTGATGCAGAACCTCCTGCTATCCCGCTACGGCATGAGCACTGCGCTGGAAATCCGGCGTCTGCGCCAGCTGCTGCGCCAACAAGAAGCGGCGCAAGGCGGACGGCGCTCCAGCCAGGAGCTGCTTGAAACCTGCCTGCGTGAACCCGAACTCGCCCAGGACCTCGGCAAGCCCGCCTTCGGCTTGCAGCGACTGCTGAAAATGTACGGGGCGCTGAAGTCCGAACTGGCCAGCGGAACTGCAACACCAGAAACCGCGCTGTGGGCCATGTGGGAAGGATCCGGGCGGGCCCAAGTATGGCGCGAAGAGGCGCTGGGCACCGGGACGGCTGCGCGCCGCGCCGATCATGACCTCGACGCTGTGCTGTCATTGTTCCAGGCAGCCGAACGATTTGTAGATCAGCTGCCCGGAGCCAGCGTGCCCCAATTCATTGAACACATCCTCAACCAGGAGTTGCCGATGGACTCCTTGGCCACTCGCGCGGCGGGCGGCCATATGGTGACCGTGCTAACCACGGCTGCCGCGGCTGGAAAACAATGGCCAATCGTGTTCATCCCCGGATTGCAGGAAGGCTCATGGCCAAACCTGCGATTGCGTGGCGAGCTGTTAGGCTCTAACGCCCTGGCTGACGTCGTTGAGCACGGCCTTGAGTTCCTGGCTACACGGACACCAACCCACCTGGTCCGCCAGATCAGAAATGACGAACTGCGCAGCTTCAGCAACGCCGTCTCGCGAGCCGGCGAACAACTCATCTGCACTGCGGTGGATAACGAAGACAGCCAGCCTTCCTCCTTCCTGGATCTAGTAGACCCGCCAGGAACCGAGGGGCGAGCCACCACGCCCGTACCGCGCCTGCGCTCATTGCCGACACTCGTGGCCGAATTGCGCAAAACTGCTGAACAGAGCAAAGCAGCACAGCTCGGTGCCATAGCAGCGCCCGAAGGGCTCAACCCGGCCGAGCAATACAACGACGCCGTCAATGTCCTGGCCCAGCTGGCCAAGTCCGAGCATGCGGTTCGCGGTGCCCACCCGGAGCAGTGGTGGGGACTGCGCGCGCTGTCCTCCACCGGCCCAGTAGTACCGGAAGACCAGCCACGACGGGTCTCTCCGTCGAAGGTCGAAACGCTGGTGAAGTCCCCGCTGAATTGGTTCGTCCAAAGCGCGGGCGGAACAGCAGCCCACGACTTTGCCGCCTCCCTGGGCACCCTGATCCATTCCATCGCTGAAGAACACCCGGAAGCCAGCGGCTCCGAATACCAGCAGATCCTGGAACAGCGGTGGCCGGAGCTGGAAAAGCTGGAGAATTGGGAAGGGCAGCGTGACTTCGACCGGGCGACGCTCATGCTCAAGAAATTCGCCCAATACTGCATCGCGATGAGACAAGAAGGCCGCGAACTTGTCGCGCGCGAATTGCCCTTCCAGATTGACGTGCCCACGAGCGACGGGTCACAGGTTCAGCTGCGAGGCATTATCGATCGTGTCGAGGCCGATGCCAACGGCAAAGTTACCGTGGTTGATCTCAAAACCGGTTCGATGGCGCCCAGCAAGAACGACACTCTTGAGCATCCACAGCTTGGCGTTTATCAAACGGCCATTCAGCTCGGAGCGCTCAAAGAACATGACCAGACTGCTGAGCTGTCCGACCAGCCAGCCGGAGCATCCTTGGTCTACGTCGGCACGAACACCAAGAGCCCCACGATCAGGGAACAGCCCTCGCTGGGGGAAGATGATTGGGCAAGAACCCTCATTCTGGAGGCCGCGAACCTGATGGGCAACAACGAATTCATAACTAGGCACGTCGCGGGTGCCTCCGGAATACTGGGCAACTGCACACTGCCGGAAATTTGCCCACTGTGCACTGAAGGACGACAGGTCACCGAACGATGAGCACCATCAAGTACAGCCCTCAAGAACTGTCGCAGGCATTAGGGGAGAAGTTCCCTCCTACCGAGCAGCAAGCAGAAATCATCGCCGCCCCGCTGGAACCGATGCTAGTCATCGCTGGAGCAGGCTCCGGAAAAACCAAAACCATGGCCGACAAAGTTGTCTGGCTGGTTGCCAACCAACTAGTGCGTCCAGAACAAATCCTCGGTGTCACCTTCACCCGCAAAGCCGCGGGAGAACTGTCTTTGCGAATCCGGGCCAAGATCGCCCAACTCGTAGCCGCGGGACTATTGAGCCAGGAAGAGACTCGCGACTTCCTCGACCCAGCCGTTTCCACCTATCACTCCTACGCCAACACCTTGGTCCAGGATCATGGGCTGCGTCTGGGGCTGGAGGAAGACAGTGCCCTGCTTGGCGCAGCCCAATCATGGCAGCTGGGACATTCCGTATTGGAGAAATACACGGGGGACTACCAGCACTTGAACAGTGCCAGCAGCACCCTCATCGATGCCATCGTCTCCTTCAGCTCCGAAGCCTCCGAACATCTGGCCACAGCCCCGGAAGCCCGCCAATGGATCGATGACCTCGTATCAACGCTGCGAGCCCTGCCCATGGATGCGGAAAAGGACAAAGCCCCGACGCAGGCGGCATTGAAGCTCATCGACAAACTCGCATCGAGAGCAACCATCGCTGAATTGGCCGAGGAATATACGCGCGAAAAGAAGCGGCTGGGCGTGATGGACTACGGAGACCTCGTCGCCCACGCGGCCAGGATCGCACAGGAAGTCCCTGCCGCCGCGCTCGCCGAACGAACGAGCCATCAAGTCGTGCTGCTTGATGAATTCCAAGACACATCCCACGCGCAGATGGTGCTCTTCTCACAGCTCTACGGGCAGGGCCACCCGGTGACCGCTGTGGGCGACCCCAACCAATCGATCTACGGCTTCCGAGGCGCGAGTGCCGGGCAGCTGTTCCGGTTCCCCGAAACCTTCCCCATCGTTCGCGGGGCGCAGCGCGAAATTGCCCACGTCAAGCACCTGACGATCGCCTGGCGCAATACGGTGAACGTGCTGACGGCGGCCAACCAGATTACTGCCGGAGGAGCCTCCGACTCTGGACCGGTCACTGTCAAGCCTTTGGAACCGTCCGCTTTTGCCCAGCCAGGGCGCGTAGTGCTCAACCGGTGTGCCACAGTACGCCAGGAAGCCGAAGCAATTGCGGACCTGATTGAGGCCGAGCATCAACGTGATCCCCAGGCGGAAAAAACGAGCGCAGTGCTTTCGCGAAACCGCAGCCAGCTGGGCATCATGGGCGAGGTGCTCGCCCAGCGTGGTATTCGATACCAGTTGGTGGGATTATCAGGGCTATTGAGCACTCCCGAGGTTACCGACCTTGTGGCGTGCCTCCATGTTCTGGTGGATCCATTGCGCTCGGACAAGCTGATGCGCCTGCTCGCCGGAGCCAGGTGGCGCATGGGCGCTGCCGACCTTGCAGCATTCGCCGACTGGTCACGACAACTCGAACGGCGTCGCTCCCACGGATTGCGGTCCAGTGGCGCCATCACGGAAGAATCCGCTGAGGCTGAAGCTGTCGAAACAGCGAGAGCAGAACTCAACGATGCCGCCAGCCTCATTGAAGCATTGGACTTTCTGCCTCCGGAAGGGTGGAGTAGCTCAGATGGCAGAAGCCTGAGCACCGAGGGCAGAATCCGATTGGCTGCCCTGAAAGAAGAGCTGGCTTCATTGCGCTTGATGGCCAACGATGACTTGGAAACCCTGATCCGAGAAGTCGAGCGGGCCATGAATCTCGATATTGAAGTGGCAGTACGTCCGTGGGTCGAGCGCGATGTTTCTCGGGCAAACCTTGATGCTTTTGCCGATGTCGTTCGCGAATATTGCCGCAACGCTCCACGAGTGGAGCTCGCCGGATTCCTGATGTGGCTGGAGCAAGCCGCCGAAAAAGAAAAAGGTTTGCCACTGCCCAGCGAGGATGCGGATCCCCAGGCGGTGCAGTTGCTGACCGTCCACGCCTCGAAAGGCTTGGAATGGGACATTGTTGCTGTGATGTCCTTGAATGACGGAGTCTTCCCGGGCGCCCAATCAGATCGATGGACCAGTGGGGATAAAGCGCTGCCGTGGCCGCTGCGCGGTGATGCCAAGGACCTGCCGCAGTGGGACACGGATCAGCCGGCGCTCAAGGAGCTCATGGAAGCTGAATCCCTGTTCAAGGAGCAGGTTGAAGATCACCATATCGATGAGGAACGCCGGCTGGCCTACGTTGCGGTCACCCGTGCCAAGTCCCTGCTGATCTGCAGCAGCAGCATTTGGACGGCGACGCGAAGCAAGCCTACCGAGGCTTCAGAGTTCTTCACGGCGTTGAAGCCTCTGGCCGAGGGGCCTGATCCAAAAGCGGAAATCGGAATCTGGGTTGATGAAGAGGATGCTCCCGAGCAGAACCCCAATAGGCTGACCCCGCTGGAAGCCCTATGGCCTTATGATCCTTTGGACGGGCCACAGGTTACCGGTGGCATGCACGATAGCGAATCGGCCTATTCGCGACGAGCGGTTGTCCAAGAAATCGCTGATGATGTCTTGGCAGCGCAGGAAGGTTATCAGCCTGTGAGCGTCGAGGGGCAGCAGTGGCTTGATGAGGCCCAGAAGCTTCTGGCCCAGCGTGAATTCCTCAGCAACCGCGAGCGATCCATCGAAGCTCCGGAACATGTACGCGCCTCGCTGTTCGTTGAATTGGCCGAAGACCCGATCTCAGTCTTGGAAAATCTTCGCCGTCCTGTTCCGCGACGCCCAGGGCTGGCTGCCCGCAGAGGCACGGCATTCCATGCATGGATTGAGGAATTCTACGAAAAGACCTCAATGCTTGATCTTGGGGATCTTGTCGAACCCGCGGACAGCTACCTGGAAGAAGCCCTGGACCTGGAATCAATGAAAGAAGCATTCCTGACCAGCGAATGGGCGCAACTGCAGCCAGCCTACGTCGAGGTTCCATTGGAGACTCGCGTCGGACCGGTGGCGGTGCGCGGCAGAATTGATGCCGTCTTCCAAATGGATGATGGCACCTGGCTGTTGCTGGACTGGAAGACCGGACGCGTCCCGCATGGCAAAGACTTGAAGAGCAAACTGGTCCAGCTCGCGGTCTACCGCCTGGGATGGTCGCGCCTGCATGGCATCGCGCTCGATGACATCAAGGCAGCGTTCTACTACGTCGCGGCCGGCATCACCGTGCGTGCAGAACACCTGTCCGATGAAGCGGAGCTGGAAGCAATGATCTCCAGCGCGTTCGAGCAGCTCGAAAGCTAGGGCAAGGCGGCGCCTGGTAGCCCGAAAGGGTTACTTTTCGGCGCCGTCCTCGTCATCTTTGGCCTTTTCCGACTCGGAAGCAGGCTTGGCGATTTCAGGATCGTCCTGGGTCTTCTTTGCTTCTGGCGCGGCGGAGGAATCTGCTGCAGGAGCCGATTCCAAGCCAGCCTTGGAGAATGGTTCGGGCTTTGCGTTGCTCGGTTCTTCCGCCTGATTCGCGGTTCGCTTCGGCGCAACGGAATCATCTGAGGTCTTGGACTCGGCGCTGGAAGCTGGTGCTGTAGTGGAGCTCTCCGAGGCGGGCGCCGGGTCAGAGAGCGCGGTGACCTTTGCCGTATTGATCCGTGGGTTAGTCGATGCTGCCGATGGCTGCGGCGCGGGCTTCGAATCTTCTGGAGCCGTCTTGCTGTCCTCGTCGGTGGCGTCTTGCGCTGGCGTAGATGCCTGAGGGGACAACGGACGCGGTGCCTCGACGACGGACAACGGCTGTCCACCGAATTCTGCAATGTTGTGATCAAGTTCCTGCAGCATTTCATCGGCTTCGGCGATACGCTGCGGATCCTTGGAATCAAGGGACTTCACGAGCCACTGAGCCAATGCGAACTCCGCGGCCAGGGCAGCACGACGCATGATGTGCGGATCGGCGGCCTTGCCTCGTGCTTCAACATAGGAAGAGAAAACACGGTCAGTGAACTGCTGATCTTCAATGGCGGAGAGCCACGCGAAATCATCTGCGGGGTCTCCGACATGCAAGTCCGTCCAGCCCTTAACCGCTGTAATGCTGGAATGCGAAATCTGCAGTTGCTCTTCATCAAAGTCGCCATGAACCACGGCCGAGTTGAAACGCCACAAAGCAACATCCTCCATGGCGTGTTCCCAGCGGCGCAGCAAACGGCTAGGCACTTTGCCGGTGGCCGCCGCGGTATCGAGCTCATTGAGCTTGCGCTGACGCACTTCGTCTGCGGAATAGGTCGGCAAGCCGGCAACTTCCACGGCTTCATCAGGAATCTGGTGGATAGCAGCCATGCATTGTCCCAGTGCCTTGGCTAGGTTGTTTCCTTCATCGACAAGTTCATCCAACGTCGGCACATGTCCTGGCATGTCCTTGTAGACAAAAGTACGCAGGGATCCTTGGCGGACTGTGCCAGCAACAGCTGGGAGCGCGAACGGCAACGAGGTTCGCACCTTGGCCGAGAAAGCACGCAGTGCTGATAGCTCGGCCTCCAGGCGCATGCTTGCTTCATCGTGGCGAGGCGAACGTACACGCCACCGGTGCTTGAGCGCATCGACGATGAGAGCCGAATCAAAATCTTCTGCGTCGTCTGACAGCGCCGCGAAACCAACCGGGGCTAATCCGGGGACGGCGGCGGTGGCAATTGCGGCGAGTTCCATGGCAGAGCGTTTCACATGTTCCACCGTATGCGAATTCGTGACCTTAGAGGCTGAATGACGCACAGAATATGGTGGGATTCACCGGCAATGTTCAAGGTTGACAAGAAAATTCCCAGTACGTGGCTATCCACACCCGGTTCGAAACAGGGGAGTGGAGGCCCGCGTGCACTAGGTTAGTAGTATGGCTTTGGCAGAGAATTATCAAACTCCAATCAAGGGACTGCCGTTTGCGCAGTCGCTCATCGAACGCCCGTTGACCGAACGGCCGAACCCTGAGCTGCTCAGCGAGAAACTCGCCCTGAGAACGACCAAAGTCATGCTGATTTCCGAGCACGGAGCCGCCTCGACGGGTACCGAGCTTTTCTTCATCAGCGGACCTGACTACGTGCTCACTGAATCTGAACGCCAGGTGTATCTGGGAACCGCTGAATCGACGGATTTCGTATTGGCGATCGTCGAGGCTGAGAACTACGCTCATTTGGCTATTGAGCGCTGGATTTCCTTGCGCGAGGCCTTCACTGTCTTGCCTCAGCTTCAAGCCGAGCTGCTGGTCGAGGCCCAAGCCATCTCCAACTGGATTAGAGCCGAGCGCTTTTGCCCGCAATGCGGTTCGGAAGTTCGTTCCTCGACCTTTGGCTGGGGCCAACGTTGCGTATTGAACGACCATGAACTCTTTCCTCGCACCGATCCGGCAATTATCGCCTCGGTCATTGATCAGCAGGATCGAATCCTTCTCGGTGCCAATGCCACATTCAGAACGCATATGTATTCGGTCTTGGCGGGCTTTGTCGAGGCAGGTGAATCGCTGGAATCAGCGGTTCGCCGTGAAGTGTTTGAAGAATCAGGCGTCCACGTAGGCGAGGTCGCATACCGTGGCTCGCAGCCATGGCCGTTGCCCCGTTCACTGATGCTCGGTTTCGCAGCGGAAGCCACGAGCGAAGAACTGGTTCCTGACGGCGCTGAGATCAAGGATCTGCGCTGGTTCAGCCGAGAGGAACTGCGTGTTGCCTTGGAATCGGGAACAATTGACATACCGCGTGGCGTTTCCATAGCGCACGCACTAATCCGTAGTTGGTACGGAGAACCCCTTCCGGAGGCCCTGAACAAGTGACAGAACACGACGCTCCACCAGTACAGGACTTACTGGCGGGACTGGACGCTGAACAACGGCAGGCTGCTGAAACGCTCAGCGGTCCATTGTGTATTCTGGCAGGCGCAGGAACCGGCAAGACCAGGGCAATTACCCACCGCATTGCCCATGGCGTGCACACGGGAATCTACAATCCGACCAGCGTTCTGGCGTTGACTTTTACCACTCGTGCTGCCGCGGAAATGCGGACCCGATTGCGCCAGCTGGGCGCGCCAGGCGTACAGGCTCGAACCTTCCACGCGGCCGCCTTGCGCCAGTTGCAGTACTTCTGGCCCCAGGCCATTGGCGGTACCCTGCCCAATCTCGTCGAGCACAAGGCGCCGCTCATTGCCGAAGCCGCTCGACGGCTGCGCATCTCAAGTGATCGTGCCATGGTGCGCGATCTAGCCGCGGAAATCGAGTGGGCGAAGGTCTCGATGCATACTCCGGAAAGCTACGCGAAGATCGCCGCAACCCGGGAGATGCCCAACGGCCTGGAGCCGGTGAGCATGGCAAGGATCTTCCAGACTTACGAAGAGCTCAAAGACGATCGCGGGGTCATCGATTTCGAAGACGTCCTGCTGCTGACGATTGCCATTCTTGAAGATAACGAAAAAGTAGCTGCCCACGTTCGCCAGCAGTATCGCCACTTTGTCGTGGACGAGTACCAGGACGTCTCGCCGCTTCAACAGCGGCTTCTGGACCTTTGGCTGGGGCAGCGCAACGAACTGTGCGTTGTCGGTGATGCGTCTCAGACCATCTATTCCTTCACGGGCGCTCGGCCGGATTTCCTGTTGAACTTCGGTACTCGGTTCCCAGAAGCCAAGGTCGTCAAGCTGGTCCGCGACTATCGCTCCACGCCAGAAGTAGTGAATCTGGCAAACAAGGTCCTTTCGACGCGCCGGATTGAATCCTCTGTGCCAGACCGCAACGTTACGTGGCCTGAACCATTGGAGCTCATTGCCCAGCGCGATCATGGCCCGAGCCCGGAATTCTTTGAGACCAAGGACGATGAGAACGAAGCGGAAGAAGTCGCCCAGCGCATCAAGAAATTGATGGGTGAAGGCCAAGACATTTCCGAGATTGCGATTCTCTACCGCACCAACGGCCAATCCCAAGCCTTTGAACAAGCACTGTCCGCTCACTCAATTCCCTATGTCATGCGCGGAGCCGAGCGCTTCTTCTCGCGCCGGGAAGTCAAAGAAGGCATGCTGGCTCTGCGAGCTGCCCTCAGCGTTGCCGCCGAGACATCGGTATCGCAGCTGGTGCGCGATGTGCTTTCCTCCCATGGCTATTCGGCCAACGCACCCAGTGGAGGTACCGGGGCGGTGCGACAGCGGTGGGAATCCCTCTCCGCGCTGGTGCGACTAGCGGATGAAGTTGTAGCCCTGAAAACAGAGCAAGGCACCGAAGCCACCTTGCATGATGTGGTGAAGGAACTTGAAGACCGTGCGGCCATCCAGCATGCGCCGACGCTGGACGGCGTCACCTTGGCTTCGTTCCACGCAGCAAAGGGCCTGGAATGGGATGCGGTGTTCCTCGTTGGCCTCAGTGAAGGGCTGGTGCCAATTTCCTATGCCAAGGATCAAGCAGGTTTTGATGAAGAACGCAGACTGCTTTACGTGGGCATCACCCGTGCGCGTAAGCATCTGTTCCTATCATGGTCACTCGCGCGCACTCCCGGCGGACGAGCCCACCGCTATCCATCGCGATTCCTGGATGGAATCAAGTCCGTCCGCCAGGCAAGCAGCCGACAGCAAACGACGTATAAGAAACGCGAACAGAAACTCATTCCGGCCGTCTGCACCAACTGCGGGTCGTTCCTGACCAGCGCCAAGGAGCGAAAGCTCAAGCGCTGTGCTTCATGTCCCGCTGCCTATGACGAAGCCTTGTTTGATAGCTTGCGCAATTGGCGATCGGAAATTGCCCGCTCGAATTCGGTTCCGGCATTCGTGATTTTCACCGACGCCACGCTGATGTCCATTGCGGAACACCAACCGGACTCTTTGCAAGGCCTATCCAAGATTGCAGGTGTCGGGCGCAGCAAGCTGGAACGTTACGGCGAAGCAGTCCTTGCGGTCCTTGGATCCCACCGGGGTTAATCGCTATTCACAGTTCGCGATGGATGAATTGATCGCATCCATTGGTTCCTTAGCGTAGGAACCGGGGCTTGCTAGCCATATCGCAGCCCGAAGACCGCCCAGCTGATGCAAGGAGCCGAAATCCATGCCTGTTTCACCGAGTACATTTGAATTTGTTGCTCCTGACGACATACCAGTTCGGGTGGTGCGTTCCACCAAACGGCGAAAGACTATTTCTTCCCAATGGCGCGATGACACCCTGATCATCCAGGTTCCGGCTGCACTTGATGAGAAAACTGAGCGCTCATTCATTGAAGAGATGCTCAAGAAATATCGCCAGAACCGCCAACGGCGCACCGACGGGCACACAGACAACGCGTTGGAACGCAGGGCGCATGAGTTGGACCGGCACTACTTCGGCGGCCTGGCAGCGCCAACATCAGTGCGATGGGTAACCAATCAGAATAAGCGATGGGGTTCAGCGTCGTACCAGCAGCGGAGCATCAGGCTCTCATCAAAACTCCAACACATGCCGTCATGGGTCCGCGACTACGTCCTGGTGCATGAACTGGCCCACTTGGCGTCCCCGAGTACCGGGCACGGTCCTGAATTCCAGAAGCTGCTCAATAAGTTCGAGAGGCGAGCCGAAGCCGACCTGTACCTGGATGCTTTTCACGCGGGCTATAGCTCTCACGCAAGAGAACTTGGCCAATCAACGGATGAACTCGACGGTTTTGGCGACGATGCCGAGTAAGAGCACATAGTGCAACTGCGGGGAGCAACGCCTAAGCGTTGCTCCCCGCAGTCTGGAAACCGACGATTATTTTTCTGGATCTTTTGGCGATTGAGGATCCGTTGGTTCCCCTGGATTCTCTTGGTCGGTCGTTGGCTCGACATTGTCGAACTCGCCGGAAAGCAGCTTGTCCAAGGCCGCATCGAAGTCATCGAATTCGGTTGCGGCCAGCTCACGACGCTGGGTGAAGGTCGTTGGGTCCTTCAGATCTTCTTGGGTTGGCATAAGATCCGGGTGGTCCCAGACGGCGTCGCGTCCATCGATCCCACGCTCATCGTGAAGGTGCTGCCACAGGGCTGCGGCCTCACGCAGCTTACGCGGACGGAGCTCCAGTCCAACCAGCGATGCAAAGGCGGATTCTGCCGGTCCGCCGGAGGCGCGCCGCCGCCGCATCGTTTCGCGAAGATGCTCGGCAAACGGTAGGTTCGCAGCCGCCAGGGAAACGACATGATCAACCCATCCCTCAATGAGGGCCAGAGTCAGCTCAAGATTCTCCAGAGCCTTTTCCTGCTGCTCAGTGCGTTGCGGGGTGAATAGCCCTTCACCCAATACGGACTGCAGCGCTTCAGGATTGGATGGGTCGATGTCACGAACCGCTTCTTCGATCCGCGACATATCGATGTGGATGCCGCGAGCGTAGGATTCGACCGCGCCAATGAGCTTGGAACTCAACCATGGAACACGGTTGAACAAGCGTGCATGGGCGTTCTCGCGAAGGATCGCATAGAGCAGTACTTCCTGCTCTGGGATCTCCAGACCTTCACCGAATTTGGCGACGTTGGTGGCGATGATTCCAGGAGTGCTTCCGGCCAGCGGAAGGCCGATATCGGTGCCGCCGAGAACATCCGTTGCCAACCCGCCGAGTGCGGTGCCCAGCTGCATGCCGAACATGCTCGCTCCAAGGCTCCGGAACATGCCATCGGAGTTGCCCAGCATTCCCTTCATCTCTTCTGGGATCTGTTCCTTCATGGCGGAGGTGATCGCAGTTGCCACCGATTCGGCCACCGGCTCGGTGACCTGCTTCCACGTGGCCAAAGTCTTGTCATACCAGCGCTTGCGCGTCCAGACTTCGGTGACTTGCCCGTTGGATTCGAACGATGTCGAATTGTTCAGCCACAGGTCAGCCAAGTTCGACGCGTCGCTGATGGCGCTCTGCCGGGATTCTGAAACTGCCGGATCGTCGCTTGCATAAGCCTGCAGTGCGGTATCCGAGGCGAGCTTCCAATTCACCGGACCGGATGAGGCGTTGTTGCTCATCATGGCCGACATCATTGCTTGGGCTTGCTGCATCATCTTTTGCATCGATTCAGGGTCGCCCTGGGCGCCTAGCGCATCGCGAAGCTGCGGAGGAAGATTGTTGGGATCAAATCCGCCACCGAAGAGCTGACCGAACATGGCAGAAAATGGATCCTGCTGATTGTTATCGTCGTCGTCGCCGTTCGGGCGGTTATTCGGGGGGTTCTGTGCCATGACATTAAAACTACCGCGCCTTGCTATGAGTTCCCACGGATCTTGGCGACAGTTCGCTTTCGGCACACTGAATACGCCTCATTGCTGATGCCTTAAGCCTCGAAGCTTCAGTAGGCTAAGAGTGGTGAACTCCGCAAGGATGGATCCGCATCTTTTTTGACAGTTGGCGGGAGCAAGATCAGTGCACGAACGGGAACCACAAGACTCGCATAAAGCGCTTGGCGAATTTGGCCGAGCGCCCCAAGGTTCCAAAGCCCTTAAACGCACCAGTGCCGGAGTTGTGGCTCTCCTGCTCATCGGCATTATGATGTTCCTCCCGACCAATTTCATGATTCGTTCTCCGGGGCCGGTTTTCAACACCCTGGGCAAAGACGAAGATAACGGGAAAGATGTCATCTCGATCGCGGGGGAGAAGACCTTCCCCTCGCAAAGCGAGCTGGACCTGTTGACCATTTATGTACAGGGTGGCGGCCAGAATCGAGTCACCATTCCCGTGGTCCTGGAAGCTTTGCTGAATCCGAACAAGGACGTTGTCCCCGAAGAAACGATTCTTGCCCACGGCTCGTCTAGCCAACAGCAAAATGAGCAGAATGACCAGATGATGACCTCATCGCAAGATCTGGCCATCGCGGCGGCACTGAGCGAATTGGGCTACGACTTCAAGACCTGGCTGACCGTGGCAGACTTCTCGGCCGAAACCAACAGCAAGTCATTGAAAAAGGGCGACCGTCTTTTGAAGTACAACGGCCAAGACATCAGTTCGCTGGAAGAGCTGAAGAAGTCGCTGAACTCCAACGGAGACAAGCCCGCCGAACTCATCGTGGGCCGCAAGGATAAGAACGGCGACTATAAGGACGTTGCCGTTCCAGTGAAAACCGACGAGGCCGACGGCGAGCGACAGCTCGGTGTCTACCTGAGCACGGAACATAAATTCCCGATTGATGTTCAATTCGGGCTGCAGAATGTTGGCGGGCCGAGTGCCGGAATGATGTTTGCCTTGGGCATTATCGATCGCCTGACCGATGGGTCGTTGGCAGGCAATCATCATGTCGCCGGAACAGGCGAGATCTCCGCAGATGGCGCAGTCGGTCCGATTGGCGGCATCGCACAGAAGATGGTTGCCGCAAAGAATGCTGGAGCCACGATTTTCCTGGCACCAGCGGATAACTGCAACGAGGTCGTGGGCAGGGTTCCCGATGGTTTGAACGTGTTGAAGATTTCGACGCTCTCCCAGGCGCGAACGGCTCTGACGAAAATTGCTGACGGTGAGAATCCCGCAAACTTTGCGACATGTGAATAGATTTAGCCCCGCGTCAGGGGAAGAATGTGACGCAAGGATCAAAAGCTTTTATTCGTTCGTCTAAGAATTAGGTACACGAGTTCCGCCGCTTCGATGCAGCGAGAACCCAAGGTAAGGAATAGATAGTGTCATACGGATCGGATAGTCCGTTCGGAGGCCCGCCAAGGCCTCGTGAACCGCAAAGGCCTTCCAGCCCATCTGGCAAGAAAGTGTCACCGCTGACATTGACCATCTTCGCGGTGGTTATTTTGGTTGCGGTTTTCGTTTTCTTGTCGAATTTCTATGCAGATATCCTCTGGTTCAACCAGCTGGGTTTCTCGCAGGTTTACTGGACTGAACGCGTTGCCAAGTTAATCATCTTCGTGATCGCCTTGGTGCTGATGGCCGTACCTATGTGGTTCTCGATGCGCAGCGCCTACAAGCACCGTCCGGTGTATGCGCCGAATGCGAATCAGCCTGACTCCATGTCACGCTACCAATCGCAACTGGAACCTATCCGCCGTTTCCTGATGGTCGGCATTCCGCTGGTTGTCGGCATCTTTGCCGCGGTGGCAGTTGCCGGACAGTGGCAGACCGTGCTGCTCTTCTTCAACCAGACTCCATTTGGCAGCAATGATCCTCAGTTCAACAAGGACCTGAGCTTCTTCATCTTCTCGTTGCCATTTATCGCCCTGATCATCGGATTCCTGGTCTCGGTGGTGCTCTTGAGCGGTGTTGCCGGACTGTTGACTCATTATCTTTATGGCGGAATCCGGGTTGAAGAACGTGGCGGTATCACCGTAGGCAAGGCAGCCCGCGTCCATACCGCAATTGTTGTTGCCGTGTTCCTGGTGCTTCAGGGAGTTAATTTCTGGATCGGCCAGTATGAAACACTCACCGACCAGTCAGGCCGCGTTGCTGGTGCACTTTACAAGGACGTGCATGCAGTCATTCCGGCGCAGATGATCCTGGCTATTATCGCGATCTTGATCGCTATCACCTTCGCTATTGCCGCGTTCACCGGTCGCTGGAGAATTCCATTGATCGGTACAGCAATGCTGGTTGTCACCATGATTGTGGTCAGCGGTGTCTACCCGTTCCTGGTGCAGCAGTATCAGGTAGTTCCTTCGCAGCGCGAACTTGAACGCGACTACATCGATCGCAACATCGAAATGACTCGTCTGGCCTACGGTCTTGATGACATTGAAGTCACCGACTACGACGCCAAGATCTCCACCGAGAAAAATGCCTTGGCCGAGGAAACCGCAACGACCGCTAATATCCGCTTGCTGGATCCTAACTTGGTCTCAACTGCCTTTGCACAGCTTCAGCAATTCCGCGGGTACTACACGTTCCCGAAGAACCTGAACGTTGACCGCTACAAGATTGACGGCAAGGTTGAAGACACTGTCATCGCGGCTCGTGAAGTCAACGTCGACCCGACCGACACGTGGGTCAACCAGCACATCAACTACACCCACGGTTATGGACTGGTGGCTGCTTACGGCAATCGTGTTGCTGCCGGCGGCCGACCAGACTTCATGCTCGGCGGTATCCCAACGTCAGGTGATTTGATCACCGACAAGGATTACGAGCCACGCATCTACTTTGGCGAAAATTCCCCGGAATACTCGGTTGTCGGCGGTCCAGACGAAGGCTGGACCGACCAGGAGCTGGACCGCCCAGGTACCGGCGGCGAAAACCAGGACACTCGATACACCTTCACCGGTGACGGCGGCCCGAACGTGGGCAACATGTTCAACCGCCTGGTTTACGCGTTGAAGTTCGCATCAACAGATCTGCTGCTTTCCCAGCAGGTCAACTCCGAGTCGCAGATCCTCTACGATCGCGATCCACGCGACCGTGTCAGCAAGGTAGCCCCGTATCTGACCCTTGACTCCAGCGCCTACCCAGCCATTGTCGATGGCCGGGTCCAGTGGATCGTTGATGGCTACACCACGTCTAACGACTTCCCATACTCGCAGCAGAAACAGCTGGATTCTGCCGTCACCGACTCCTTGACCAATGCCCAGGACCTGTCCATGACCGGCCGGGTGAACTACTTGAGGAACTCGGTCAAGGCAACGGTTGATGCCTACGACGGTTCGGTGAAGCTGTACGCTTGGGATACCGAAGACCCGATCCTGAAGTCGTGGCAGAAGGTGTTCCCATCCTCTTACAAGCCGCTCAAGGACATGTCCGCTGATCTGATCGAGCACGTGCGCTACCCAGAGGATCTGTTCAAGGTCCAGCGTGAAGTGCTGACCACGTATCACGTGGACAACCCGGACGCCTTCTACGAGTCGAATGACGCGTGGGCCGTTCCAGACGATCCAACGTCGTCTACAGCCGGCGTGAAGCAGCCTCCATACTTCATGTCCCTGAAGATGCCGACTCAGGACGAAGCGAGCTTCTCGTTGACCTCGACGTTCATTCCTGCGGCAGCATCCAATGGGCAGCAACGCAACGTGCTGTTCGGATTCCTGTCAGCCTCGGCCGATGCTGGCTCACAGGCAGGCGTGAAATCTGAGGACTACGGAAAGCTGCGACTTTTGGAGCTTCCGCGAGATACCGCTGTGCCAGGTCCTGGTCAGGCGCAGCAGAACTTCGATACGAATACCCGCGTGACGCAGGAACTCAACCTTCTGCGCCAGGGCGCTTCGGAAGTCAAGAACGGCAACCTGCTTTCCTTGCCAGTTGGCGGCGGTATCCTCTACGTCCAGCCGGTCTACGTCCAGTCTTCGGGCCAGACCAGCTACCCGACCCTGCGTAAGGTACTGGTCTCCTTCGGTGATCAGGTTGGCTTCGCAGATACCTTGGCTGAAGCACTCGATGAAGTCTTCGGCGGCAACTCTGGCGCTGTGACCGGTGAAACCGAAGGTGTTTCTCCAGGGGACACTCCAGAGGGGGAGAAGACTCCGACGCAGTCAGACGAGCAGAAGCTCTCGACTGCACTGTCGGATGCCAACGCCGCCATCAAGAAGGGCCAGGAGGCACTCGCAAAGAGTGACTTCGCAGCCTATGGCGAGGCGCAGAAGCAGCTGCAGAACGCTTTGGATCGTGCCATGGAAGCTGACGCAGCTATCAACGGTACTGAGGTTGATGGGGAAGTGAAGCTGGACGAGAACGGTGGCACCGCGACCCCTCAGCCTTCGGCGCCAGCCGAAGGTTCCGAGGGATAGCAGCGAAGCGCCCCGATTTGCTTTCACTCCGCGATGATGCAAGAATTGTCTAGTCATCGCGGGGTGGAGCAGTTCGGTAGCTCGCCGGGCTCATAACCCGGAGGTCAGAGGTTCAAATCCTCTCCCCGCCACGAAAGACGAAAATGGAGATCCGGAAGGGTCTCCATTTTTGCTTTTCCGGATCAAGCAACGGGCCCTGCGCTGAACCTGATTCATTCGCCGGACTTATGTTTGTGGGCGGCTCTGGCAGAGACGGAAGCGTCGGAGTAAAAGTTCCCGCCGAAGCTGGTGCACTGAATCCAAATGGGATTGTCACCAATTGCGACAGCCGCTGATCTTGACAGCAAGGGGACTGGGATCAAGGTCACTTGGCTCGATTGGCTATTGAGTTCATCAGTTGGTAATGTTGTATTTACCGACGCGGGGTGGAGCAGTTCGGTAGCTCGCCGGGCTCATAACCCGGAGGTCAGAGGTTCAAATCCTCTCCCCGCCACGAAAGTGGAAATGGAGATCCGAAAGGGTCTCCATTTTTGTTTACCCAGTGGTTGGCGAGGAGCAGTCCGAGTCCGCCCTACCAAGCTGCTCCAAAGCCTGGTCCGCTCACCTCGATCCTCGACGGGTGATCAAGAACACGGCCTCTCGATTAGCCAAGTCATTCACGGATTGGTAATGTTGTATTTACCGACGCGGGGTGGAGCAGTTCGGTAGCTCGCCGGGCTCATAACCCGGAGGTCAGAGGTTCAAATCCTCTCCCCGCCACGAAAGTGGAAATGGAGATCCGAAAGGGTCTCCATTTTTGTATACCCGCTTAACGAGGAAGGCGTGCCGATGCTCATCATCGGCACACCTTCGTTAGCTTCTGGCTCGCATCGATGAGGCTTAGCCTTCGATAGCGCCAGTCTGCTTGGACTTCAAAGCTGCCAGGCGGGCTTCGACCTCGGTCTGTTCGCCGAGATCTTCCAGTGACTCGAACTGGGCGTCGAGGCTGGAGGAAGCCAACTCGGCAGCTCCGCGAACGCGGGCTTCTTCGCGACGGACTTTTTCCTCGAAGCGTCCGATTTCACTGGACGGATCCATGATGTTCACGGCCTTCACGGCCTCGTTCACCTGGTTCTGAGCATGCGCTGCCTTTGAACGTGCCACCAGTTCATCGCGCTTGCTAGCAAGCTCGGTGCGCTTTTCCTTCATCTGGTTCAAGCCGGTCTTCAACTTATCAACGATTTCACGCTGTGAGTTGATGGTTGGCTGTGCAGTCTTCATCTCGGATTCAGCCTGCATCTGGCGCTGGATCGCAACCTTGGCCAAGTTGTCGAACTTGCCGGCCTCATCGGCCTTGCCCGAAGCACGGAACTCGTCAGCTTTGTTCGACGCCGCCAGAGCCTTATTGCCCCACTCGGCCATGGCCTCTTCGTCTTCGCGGTAATCCTCTTCCAACATGCGCAGGTTGCCGATGGTTTGGGCAATGGCCTGTTCCGCTTCGGCGATGTTGTCGTTGTAGTCGCGAACCATCTGATCCATCATCTTCTGTGGATCTTCCGCCGAGTCGAGCAGGGCGTTGATGTTGGCCTTGGCTAGTTGTGAGATGCGTCCGAAGATTGATTGTTTGGTCATGATGGGACCTTCCTATTAGTTAAGTGATCGATGGTGTTGCAGAACTGCTGGTCAATATAGATCGGCGGGTTAGAAGTTGCCTCCGTCGCCTCCGCCGAAGTCACCTCCTCCAAATCCACCGCCGCCTCCGCCGTCAAACCCGCCGAAGCCGCCGCCACCGAAGAAGCCATCGTTTCCTCCCGAGTGGCCGCCGGTGTGGCCGCCTCCAAGGATGGTATTGATGAGGATGCCACCGAGCACTGCTCCGCCAACACCGTCGAATACTCCGCCGCCACGTCCGCGACCGTAGCCGCCGCCGAAGCTGTCGCCATAGCCACCGAAGCCGCTGACGTCGTTCTCGGCCATCTGGGCTGCCTGATCGGCAAGCTGGATGGAGCGCTGGGCCGCGGCGACGGCACGAGCGGGATCGGAGTGCGCGAAGGAGTGAGCCTCATCCAGAGTGCGCTGCGCCTCGGCCAAACGCGTACGAGCCGAAGAGCGAACACCTCCTCGGCGGGCCCGGATGTAGTCGTCGGTTCCATTGATGCGTGACGCAGCGGTATGCAGCAAGGACTGCAATTGGTCGCGAGCTGCCTGATCCTGCTGCGCGCGGTCGCGCATATTGGCCAATGACTGGCCCAGGGGAGTAGTTGCCTCGTCCAGAAGGGTGATCAGTGCCAGCGGATTGTACTTTCCACCGGCTGTGGCCTGTCGTGTTGTGCTCAGCGCGCTTTCCACACCGGCGATCGGTCCTGCCAGATCGGAACTGGTTCCGGTTGCGAACGTGGCCTTGGCCTGGGCAAGATCTCGTTCTGCCAAGGCAACGGCTGCACGAAGATCCTGTTCAGCTTGCTGCAATGACCTGCCCGCTTTGGCGATGGCCTCAAGGAGGACATCAGCCTGATCCTGTGCTTCCTCCGCATTCTGAATGAGCACGGCTGCGTCCGAGCGGCTAGTTGCGAGGTTTTCAGCAGCTTGTTGCAGGGCTGAAGCAGCGAACGTTAGCCGTTCGCCTGCCTGTTGGGCGTTGTCCTTGATCTGGCTGACCGCACTCTCGTCGTACTTACCCGAGAGCTGTTCCAGTTCGGACACGCGAGAGGAGAGTCGCTGGTTCAGCGGCTCCTGGTTAGCTTTCACCTCGGATATCCGTGCTTCAGCGTTCTGTTCCAGCTGGCGCAGCTGCTTGAAATCATCAGCATGCTCTTGCAACGACTGGTTGACTTCGCGGCATCGGTTGATGATTTCGTTGAGCCAAGAGCGCTGGTCTGCTTCGGTATCAGGGATATCGTCATCCAGCTGCTGCTGGAGACGGAATGACTCGGTCAGATGCTCCTTGGCCTTGCCCAGATCCTGGACGAAAACTGCGACAGCTTCTTTTCCGTACTGGGCCTCAGCGAAACCGAGTTCCTGTTGGGATGAGCGGATGGAATCATCGGCGGCAACGAGCAGTTGATCGGCCTGCAAACGCAACTGGTCTAGAGGAATCAGCGGTTGCTGTGGCGCAGGGCTACCGGCCATGCCAGGGTAGTTGTTCTGCTGCGGAGGCAGAGCCTGCGACTTCTTGCGGCTTCTTCTAGCAAGGAGGAAGTATCCGCCGACAGCCAATGCTGCGATGACTAGCAGGACGGTCATGAAACCACCGCCTCCTGAAGAGCCCTCTGCGGTGCCGCCGCTTTCGACGTTCTTGATGCCATCAATGGCGCCGTCAACAGCTCCGGCCCAGTCGTCTTCTCCCAAGGCGGGACTGATCTGCGAGCGATAGATTTCGGAGTCCTGCTCTGCCAGAGGCCCGCTATCTGAAGCAGCGAAGTAGGCTTGACGGGAATCTGTGGCTACCGCGAGGATCACGTCCGAGCGCCCCAAGCCCTTCTTGTCTGCGACCTCTTTGACCCACTCGTTGGCCTTAGTGGGGTTGGAGAACTCGTCGACGAAGACGGCGAAAAGGCTCAGGCCGGTATCGCTTCTCAGCTCTTTGATTTCTTCTTCAATGCGTGCTTGGTCCGAACCGAGCACTCCAGAATTGTCGATCACAAAGTCGCCTGGTGGAATGGTCACCGGCGACTCAGCGAGTGCCGGCGTAGCTATTCCGAGCGATACAACCGACGCCACTACTGCACTGGCAATCAGCTTCCGACTCTTCATTCCCATGTCTTGTTCCCGCCTGAAAAGCTAAGTCGAACTAAAATCAGGATGTACCCGATCTGATGTATCCAGAGACTGGATTCACACTTAGAATTGATTCTATTTGGCCTGATGAAGCACGTCTATGTCATTCAGCTGCCAGAATAGTTAACTCACAGGCGATGCAAAGTCACCACAATTCGATGCCACAGACCACACCTGAATAATTAAACCCAAGAGATTCGATAGTTCGAAAGAGGCATGAAATGAGCCAGACCCCGAATGAGCCACGTGATGAAAACTTGGGTGATTCTGCACGGCCATCAAACGACCAGACAAGCCAGCCTTCAGATTCGTCTGAACCAACCGCTCGGTATCCGCGGTTGAACCAGGAAGCGCAAGCCGGTCAGCAGGACAGCAACGATAATTCATCGTCGGCTCCACGCACCGAGCCAATCAGCGCAGCTGCTACAAGCGCACCAGCCTCTCCTTACCAGTCACAGAACAGCGCAGGTCAGCAAAACCAGTCGAACTCGCCTTATGGTTCGCCTTATGCTGGCGGAGCGTACACCCAAACGACTTACCCTGTGCCTCCAGAAAGGCAGCCTAAGGATAAGAAGCGTTTTGCTGGCAGCACCCTCATTGCCGGCATGGTTGCAGCCGCCCTTGTCGGCGGCCTGACCGCCGCGGGCACCACGTATTTGATGGAGGATGGAAGCAGCACCTCAACCACCGGCGGATCGGCACCGCGTGAAGGCGTTGTAATCAATAATCCAGACAAGGTAACTGAAGTTACCGCAGCTGCAGCGAAGGCAAGCCCTAGCGTTGTCACCATCGAAGTCTCCGGAAATGGCAACAGTGGTTCGGGCTCAGGCATTGTGCTGGACAACAAGGGCAATATTCTGACGAACACCCACGTGGTCACCCTTGGCGGCGAGGTGGCTGATCCAACCATCACCGTCCAGATGAATGACGGCACCGTGCATTCAGCGAAGGTTGTCGGAACAGATCCGCTCTCGGATCTGGCCGTGATCAATATCCAGGCTGACGGACTGGTGCCGGCAACCATGGGCTCGTCTTCGGAATTGAATGTTGGAGACACCGCCGTAGCCATTGGCGCACCGCTGGGACTTAGCGGAACCGTGACTGACGGCATCATTTCAACTTTGAACCGTACGATTTCCATCGCTTCGTCGGCAGTCCCTGAGGAAGGCGACCAGTCCAATGGGGACGACGGCAGCCAGTTCAACTTCCAGTTCCCTGGCCAGGAACAGCAGCAACAGCAACAGTCGAGCGGCTCGATCTACGTCAATGTCATTCAGACCGACGCGGCCATCAACCATGGAAACTCCGGTGGCGCTTTGGTCAATGCCAAGGGCGAAATCATCGGTGTAAACGTAGCCATTGCGTCTTCCGGGTCCAGTGAAGAAGGCGGATCCATTGGCGTGGGCTTCGCGATCCCGATCGATTATGCCAAGCGTGTCGCCCAGGAACTCATCGACAACGGCTCCGCTTCGCACGGCCTGCTCGGTGCTACCGTGACGGCTCAGGGAACTGCTGAAAAGGGTGAACAGAACACCTCATCCTTCTCGGTCGGGGCCAAGGTTGTAGAGGTGAGCTCGGGTTCGGCCGCTGAGAAGGCTGGTTTGAAGTCTGGCGACGTGATCACCGGCGTGAACGGTCGTGCCGTTCACGATTCGCAGACCGTCACTGCCGCAATTCGCGAGATTCCAGCTAACGGCAAGGCCGAAATCCGCTACCTTCGCAACGGTGAAGAGAAGACTGCGAATGTCACCGTCGGAGAGCTGTCAAAAAACTAAATAAATCTTCATGATGACGCAGTGAAATCAGTGACGCAGGCAGGTGACGAACCAGCCTGCGTCACTTCTTGCACTTTCGGCGATAAAGAACGAGTGAATCGTGATGTATCGATACGATAGAGAGTGAATAAAAAGTCCAGCCATGCCTTATGGAGGCTGGGCGCGAAAGCTTGTAGGAAGGCTCGAATGACCGAGGAAACTACGGTGCCGCTAAAAATAGTGGTGCTGGTCAAACATGTTCCAGATGTCCAATTTGATCGTCACATCGATTCTGCTTCGTTGCGTCTTGACCGTTCGGAATCGGTCCTCTCCGAATTGGACGAATACGCTGTCGAAGCAGCTGTATCTTTGGTTGAATCCCAGGGCGGATTCGCTACCGGGCACGAAGTCATCGCAGCCACCATGGGTGGAAAGAGTGCCAGCAACTCCGTAAAGAAAGCCCTGCAGATGGGTGCCAGCTCAGGTTTCCACCTCAACGATGATGCACTGGCTGGTTCCGATACCGTTGCGACTTCCAAGGCTCTGGCAGCGCTGATCGAGCATGTCGGCGACGTTGATCTTGTTGTCACAGGAATGTCTTCAACTGACGCAGAGACTTCGGTTGTTCCCGCCCAGTTGGCTGAGCGTTTGAACTTTGCGCAGCTGACCCATGCCTTGGCTGTTGAATTTGATGGCGCCAGCCGAGAGCTGACCATTCGCCGCGATCATGCAGATCAAACTCTAAGCCTCACTGCAGCATTGCCAGCAGTCCTGTCGGTGACTGATCAGGCCAATGAGCCGCGCTACCCGAACTTCAAGGCCATCATGGCCGCGAAGAAGAAGAGCATCACCGAAGTGGATTTGGCAGGCATCGGCCTGGACGCTGAAGCAGTAGGTGCCTCGGGGTCGCGTTCGGTTGTTCTTGATGCCACTGCTCGACCGGCCCGTGAAGCAGGAACAGTCATCAACGACAGCGGCCAGGCAGGCATTGCCCTGGTTGATTTCTTGGCCGAACAGAAGCTGATCTAAGGAAAACTGAACATGCCTTCAGCACTAGTATTTTTCAACGAACTTTCCGATGCCCCTTCCAAGGCGCAACGAGAGCTTCTGACCCTTGCCTCCCGTTTTGACCGGGCTACTTTGGCCGTTGCCTCTGAGGTTCCGCAGTCCGCTCAGGATGTAGTCAGTGGCTACGGAGTGGATAAGCTCCTGGTTGCACCCGGAAATGACGATGTCTTCATCGATCATGCGCTCTCGGCTCTTGCAGCTGCCGTCAAGCAGAGCGAAGTCGATGTAGTTCTGGTTGCCAACGATAATTTCAACCGCGAGATCGCAGCACGATTGGCCGTTCGCCTTGATGGCGCGGTCATTACCGATGCCATTGATGTTTCCGCGGATCTGGTTGTGACCAAAGACGAGCTGGCCGGCAGCTACAGCGCCCAGGCTAAAGCCACGCACGGAACGTTATTCGTTACCGTGAAGCCGAACAGCATTGAAGATGCGCCACAGGCACAGGCACAGGGCCAGCAGCTGGAGGTCCAGCCACTGGACTACGAGGCTGCCGCTACGCCTGCCATTCGCATTGTGGCCACTGAAGCCAAAGCTGTCTCGGATCGTCCAAAGCTGACCGAAGCACGCGTTGTGGTTGCTGGCGGACGAGGAGTCAACGGGGACTTCGGCCCAGTTGAGGACCTGGCCGACGCACTTGCAGGCGCTGTCGGCGCCTCGCGTGCTGCCACCGACGCCGGTTGGATTTCCCATGATGCACAGATCGGCCAGACCGGTGTCACGGTTTCACCTCAGCTGTTCATCTCTGCCGGTATCTCCGGAGCGATCCAGCAGAAGGCCGGTATGCAAACCAGCAAGTGCATCGTTGCCATCAATAAAGATGTCGACGCGCCTGTTTTCGAAATCGCTGATTTCGGAATCGTTGGCGATTTGGCCAAGGTGCTTCCACAAGCTGCAGAAGAGATTCGACGCCGTCAAGCATGATCGACACAACTGAATTCTTCGGTGAGAAAACCAAACGAGTCCTGGCTTTCGGCGCGCATCCGGATGACTTGGACTTCGGAGCAGCGGGAACGATTGCTGCGTTTACGGCTGCCGGTATTGAGGTGCAGTATTGCATCATGACCGACGGCGATGCCGGTGGCTTCGATGATCGGGATCCGCAGGAAACAGCCGCCTTGCGCCACGCGGAGCAGAAGCAGGCCGCTGAAAAAGTCGGTGTGAAAACCGTGCATTTCCTTGGCGAACGTGATGGCTTCCTGGAAGCCAACCATGAGGTGATGCGTAAGGTCGTGCGACTGATGCGCCAGGTGCAGCCAACCATTGTCATGGCCATGCATCCAGAACGGAATTGGGATCGCATCCAGCGTTCGCATCCGGACCACCTGGCCTGTGGTGAAGCTGTCACGCGCGCAATCTACCCTGCGGTGGAGAATCCATTCGCTTACCCGGAGTTACTTCACGAGGAAGAACTGGAGGCCTACAAGGTACCCTGGCTCTGGCTATATGGCGCACCGAAGGAACGTGAAAATGGCTTTGTCGACATCACGGACTTCTTCGACAAGAAGATGGACGCATTGCGCGCTCATTTCACGCAGCATCCTGATGTAGCGGCCATGGAGCGCTTCGTGCTTCAGCAATGCACCGCCAATGGGCAGCGTGCGCAGTACGACGAGCAGCGTCTAGCGGAGGCTTTCCACCTCGTTGCGGTGAATGCCGATGACACCATCGCCGGCTTCTAGCTGATCTTCGTTTGATAAACCACAAGGTGCCTGTGACCACAGAGGAGAATCTCCTCTGTGGTCACAGGCACCTTGTCATTGACACCTGAAGTCCCGGGCTATGAACCCTGGCTGGCCTGAGTGCTTGAATCCGCGCTCAATGGAAGATCTACCGAAGCTTCGGTGTCTTCTGATGGTTGCGCGGGAGTAGTGGAACTCTCGACAGTAATATGGATGGCGATGACGTCGTCGGCGGGGGAGTAACCAGCTGATGCATCTTCGCCATTGCTCTTCGTAATGACCGAAACGCTGCCGGAATCGTGGATCGCCCACGCAACATACTGTTCAGATTCGTCTAATGGCGGCAGCGAGGTCAGCTCGACGCCGATGGCATCTTCCGACTTCGAACTGCTGAGGTTGGCGTTACCGCCGCTCTTGAGGTCGACGGCAACAGAAATCGCATCATCAGCTTTTGAAGCTTTGGATGCCTTCGTTCCGCCGTTGAGCAGGGAGAAGACGACCAAAGCCAGAATGACGATGATCGCAGCGCCTACGACCGCGAAAATCCAGCGTCGTGGTCTGGTTTTTCGTTCAGCTCGTGAGCTGCTGGCCACGTGGCTCACCAGGTCTAGTCCCAGGTCTTCGTCCTGAGGCTCGTCGCGGTGCTGGGAATGGCTACCGGTCATTGTCTTGGATTCTCCCGAAAGGTCGTCGGCAAAGTTCAATACCCGTTCGGTCACGGGCACAGTAATGAGCCTACTTTATAAAGATTAGGTAAAGCTGTATACGCGGCGGTTGGAGACTGGTACTTTACGCGCCAGCAAATCCGTGTTGACGCCACGCCTCGTAGGCAACGATGGAAGCCGTATTCGCCAGGTTGAGTGAGCGGCGTCCTGGAAGCATCGGCAGTCGTACCAGCTCGGTGACGCGTGGGTGCTTCTTATCTTCGGAGCTGAGGCCGACCGACTCTTTGCCGAATAGGAAGATGTCGCTCGGCTCATAACTGAGATCCGAGTACACCGTTTCGCCTTCAGAAGTGAAGGCGAAAACACGGCCTTCGCCCAAGGCTTCGAAAGCGGCGTCAAGATTCTCGTGAATCCTGACGTTGGCTAAATCGTGGTAATCCAACCCCGCGCGACGCAGATTCGCATCCTCGAAATTGAAGCCTAGTGGCTTGACCAAGTGCAGTTCTGCACCGGTAATGGCCGATAGGCGGATGGCATTTCCGGAATTACCCGGGATCTCTGGGGCGTTGAATACGATACGAAACACTTAACCAGTTTAAGCGCTGCAGGATGCCATTTGCGCCATTGAACTCAGTACATCGCCTCACGTAGATGAGCTATAGCCGCACGGTCGACAACATTCGGAGTAGGACCGGATCCCAGGAAGAGCTTTAGCTCTCGGACCAAACCAGCTGCGTTGAGCACGTTCGGGGAGGTGCCAAGACTCGGATCTGCATTGCGGTGATATTCGATGACCGGTTCGTGGCGATTCCCAGTTGGGGAGAGAACCAGGGTGAAAGCCATGACGTTCATTTGCATGAAGTTCCGCTGGAGTGCCGAGATGTTGAATACCGGCGGTTGGGTCATCTTGTTCCCATGGCGAAGCACATTGCCGTCAAAGGAGTAGTAGCCTTCCGGGAGGGTCATCGTATTAATGACCGCCATGCGGTAGCCGGCCACAAGAATGTGCTCGTAGTGGCCGCCCCGCGGCGAGGAAACCCCATTGACCAAGCGAGCCGCTGGCAACACGTTGAGCACGTTCTTGCTCAGCAAATTAATCGTTGTTGCTTCGCGGACCAATCTTGCCCGATTGGCGAATAGGCCGCGTTTGCGTGGTTCCCCGTGGATTCTTTGTTCGGAGAGTTCCTTGCTCAACCAGGTAAATGAAGCATCCGACAGCGCGGGAACGTATTCCGTAGACATCTGTGCTTTTGGCTGCTGGGGAGTCTTGCGCAGCCGCTCGTCGAATGGGCGGGCGGTGAATCCCGCCCGAGGTGCCTCGCCTGGCTTTTGAAAGGTTTGATCGTGGCTCAGAGGATTCTCGAGCTCGGTAATGTCTTGGAATGCCTGCTGAACTTGTTTGAATTTTTCTTCGCTGCCGCCCAGATCGGGGTGGGTAGCCCTGGCTGCCCGACGGTAGGCAATTTTGATCTCTTCCATGCTGGCTGAAGGAGTTACACCAAGAATTTCGTACGGGCTCGGCGTGCTCATAGTCCAGTTGGGTCCTCTCGAACGGCATGGCAGTGTGCCATGTGTTCCAGTTTAGCTAATAGCGCCTGACAAATAATTGGGTTGTGCTCACTGCCTCAGTAATCTCTATTCACATGATGACTTTTGATCCGGACGGGATCGTCCGCATTGTTTTCCACCCGTCTGCTGGCAGAGGTGCGGGGCAGCAAAGGGCAGAAAACTTGGCGTCGTCGCTTCACGCCATCAACATCGCCAGTGAACTTGTCGATGTTTCTTTCGTTTCAATGGAAACAAACGCAACAAACCCGGTGCCTTTCCGAGGCCTTGTAGTCGTTGGTGGCGACGGATTGATCCATCGAGTGCTTCCACATCTTGTGAACACAGGAATCCCGGTCGGGATTGTCCCTGCTGGAAGTGGCAACGATCTGTGGAGGATGCTCGCCCATCAAAATCAGCACGAGTCCATCGAACGCATCGTTTCGCATTTCATGCATCGCCGCGAAGCCATGAAGGTTGATGCGTTGGAGCTGAAATTCGAAGATGATCCTGGCCAGATCAAGTATGCAGTCGGTGCTGTTTCCTGGGGTGCTGAAGCAAAGATCAATGCGGCTGCCAATGAACTGCCGCGGCAGCTAGGAGCCTTCAGATATATTGTGGGCCTGCTTTTTGCGCTGCCGAGGCTCAAAAGCTTCCACAGCAGGGTCGCCACACCAGAATTCAGCTTTGATGGACCCGCTTTGGCAGCTAGCATTGCGAACATCCGGTCATTGGGCGGCGGAATTCGGCTCTTTCCTGCTGCTGAGTTCACGGATGGAGTCTTGGAACTGAGCATGGTCCGTGGCGAGAACGTGTTGCCCGTTTTGCCCTCCATCGGCAAGATCTTGAGCGGGTCGGCCCATCGCTGGAAAATCAGCCACCGTCTTTCGTCAGCACATGTCGAAACTCAGCAGGATAGTTTCGCAGACGGCGAGTACGTCGGGACAGGAAATTTTGATGTCCGTGTGTTGACGGGAGCTATTAATCTGATTTCTTGATCCGGTAGTCGCAGAAGAGCATGCTTTCTTCCTCGCACAAAGAATTGAGCATGAAACGCTGGAAAGTCTGCTGGTTGTGCGCCGCAATTCGCAATCCCTCGCCTGCTACAACTACTGGCGAATAGCTGATGCACGCTGAGTCCACCATGCCAGCCGACGCGAACTGGCCGAATATGTGCGGGCCACCTTCACAATGGATGAAACCCATTCCCCGCGCGACGAGTTGATCAACGATGTCCTTGGGATCGCAGCCTTTCTCCAGCTTTCCCACCTGGATGATTTCCACGTTGTCGGGATAGGAACCACGCATGTCGTCAGTGACTTCAACAGAGGTGAAGACAATGACGGGGACAGGCGACTGTTTAAAAATCTGTGCTGAAGGGTCAAGGTGCAATCCGGCAGAGATCAGGGCAAGCGCTGGATGTGCAGATAATCCGTGGGCGGTGCGCCATTCTTCATCTTCTGCGGAGACGAGAGCTCCTTCGTAGCCTTCGGCGCGAACAGTTCCAGCGCCAACGACGACGACATCAGCCAGCCGGCGGAGCAGCGCGAATATCCTCTGATCGCCGTCGGAGCCCAATTTCGCCGACAGCCCGTCGGCCTGTGCGCTGCCGTCGATGCTGCTGACGAAATTGAATCGTACAAAGGGGCGGCTCGCGCTGTCGTAGCGTTCCAGGAGCTGCTCGTCGCTTAGGTCATTGATTGGTTCGGGAAGCAGTGCTCTCATTGATGATGGTCCTTTACTTGCTATGTTCGTGTTCGGGATGAGCAGGTGGATTGACATCACCCATGTTGTGAATCTGATACGCCGGTTCGCGCCAACCTTGGGTCGCTTCAAGCAATCGAACTGTCTGGATCGATTCGGGGATATTGTGCATGCGCAGGATACGTGCCCCGTTCATGGCGCAGATCGTGGCTGCGGCCATGGACCCGAGCGTACGCTGCGCCTTTGGCAGATCCAAGGTTTCGCCGATGAAGTCCTTGTTCGAGACGGCGGCCAAGGCTGGGAATCCCAAGTCGGCAAAAGCTTGGAAATTGTTTGTGATCTCCAGCGAGTGCTTGGTGTTCTTGTTGAGGTCGTGCCCCGGGTCAACAATGATTTTTGACGGCGAGATGCCAGAGGCAAGGGCCACAGCCACCTTGTCCTTGAGATACTGCCTGACCTCCGCGACGACATCTGCGTAGTGCGGTCGCGGATAGATGGTTCGCGGCTTGGCAAGCGAATGCGTGATCACCAGGTGAACGTTGTTCTTGGCAACAACTTCAGCCAGTTCGGGATAGGCCAAGCCGGTGGTGTCATTGATGACATCTGCCCCCGCCTCGATGGCAGCCTGGGCAACGAGAGGCTGGAAAGTATCAGCTGAAATGATCGCGTCGCTGCGGTCACGCACGGCCTTGATCACCGGCACAATGCGCTCAGCTTCCTCCTGCCAGTGAAGCTCTGGGCCGGGGGAGAACGGAACGCCGCCAATGTCGACCCAGTCCGCTCCATCCTCGATGGCTTGCAAGGCAGCGGCGACCGCTTGATCGAGGCCGAAGGTGGACCCTGCGTCGTAGAAGGAATCTGGCGTGCGGTTGATCACTGCCATGATGGCTATTTTCCGGGAGAAATCGATGGTTTGCCGAGAAAACTCGTGGATGGGCTCTAGCAACTCAGGCTTGAACATAGATGGAAGCTCCCTTGCAGTAAACGTCGCGTGTCACGAGGTGTTTATTCATTCATACCACCGACGGCAATCCCAAGGCAGATTTCGCTCCGAGACATCGCTAGGCTAAGGACATGCAGTTTTCACATATTTCAGCAGAGCAGGGCCAATGGATCGCTTCGGCTTGCTCGTCAGCCGATCCTTCAACCGTCGTGGCGCAGATTCCAGTAGGTTACGAACGCTACGTTCGCATCTTGCATCCGGCCCTGGATGAAGATGATCAGCTGGTCAGCTGGGGGACTGTAGCTAAAAGCCGCAATCACATCATCACCGCCGCCGACCTGTTTGAAACGGTCGCCGGATTGGATGCGCAAGGTGATCCGGTCGAAGAAGACGCGTGGGTTGATACCGACTTGCCATTGGATCAGCTGCCGGAAGAACAGTGGCAGTCGCTGATCCACACCCTGACGGCGAATGCTGAGCCGACGCAAAAATACATTGCCGGTCTGTGGGCCGGATACGCGTTTATCGAGGGCGGAGACCGGATCCAGATAGAGCAGGAACCTGACCCGCAGCTCAGCGACGAAGAAAACCAGACGGCCTACCAAACGGCCCTGGCCGAGGCCCAAAAGCCGGCCTTCGGCCCCGAGATCTTGAATGCTGCCCCGCTGGAACTGGGTGGAGGCTACCGCAACTACCACCTGTTCGAAGCGGATGCCGAATTCTTGGCTCGCCCGCTGTGGGCCCAAACCGTGGACGGCGCCCAGCGCCAGCGCCCGGCTTTGGCTTTCTCCGCCGACAAGAGCTGGATGCTCTCCACGGAGCCTTATGACGACTGCACCATCCTTGGGGGATCGGCCGCGTTGATCGAGGCAGTCTTGAAGAATCCTGATCTTGAAGTGATCGAGGTCGGCCAATTCACACGGATTGGCCATTCAAACGAGGGTCTGTAAAGCCGTACCATTAAAGGGTTATGAATACTTCCGCCGTTTACTTGGATCACGCGGCAACCACTGATCTGAATCCTGCAGCGTTGGCTGCTATCACCGAACAGTACTCTCTGACCGGTAATCCTTCGTCGTTGCATGGTGCTGGGCGCCGCGCTAACCGGGCGGTGGATGATGCACGCCTCGCTGTCGCGCAGGTCGCAGGAGCGCATCTGAGCGAACTGATTTTCACTTCTGGCGGTACAGAGTCCGACAACCTGGCTATCAAGGGCCTGTTCTGGAACCGCGTCGCCGCAAATGAGCAGGCGCGCACCATCGCGCTCACCGGTATCGAGCATCACGCGGTGCTGGACACCGCCATGTGGCTCGAAGAGCACGAGAACGCCACCTTGTTGTGGCTGCCGGTCGACCGCGACGGAGTCGTGGATCTCGAAGCTGCGGCCTCGCTCTTTGCCGAACACCACGCGCAGATCGCACTGGCTACCTTGATGTGGGCCAACAACGAAGTAGGCACCGTCCAGCCAGTGGCTGAATTCGCTGCCTTGGCGGCGCAGTACGGAATCCCCGTGCACTCGGACGCGGTACAGGCCTTCGGGGCGGTAGAGGTGGATTTCGGCCAATCGAACTTGGCCACGATGGCTATCAGCGCGCACAAGATCGGCGGGCCGGTAGGCATCGGCGGTCTGCTGGTTCGTCGCGATATCGTTCTGACGCCAGTGCAGCATGGCGGCGGGCATGAACGGAAGCTGCGCTCCGGAACCCTGAACGCGGCCAGCGCCGCAGGGTTCGCGGCCGCAGCGAAGGCAGTGCGGGAACAGTTGGGTGAAGAAGCCGCGCGGCTGAGCGAATTGCGCGAATACGCGGTGCAGCGCATCACCGACATGATTCCCGAAGCAGTTTTGAACGGCCCTCGCGATCGTGCCAATGAAGGCAAACGCCTGCCGGGGAATCTGCACTTCACCTTCCCGGAGTGCGAGGGCGATTCCTTGCTCTTCCTTCTGGACATGTTCGGCATCGCGTCGTCTACCGGGTCGGCGTGCACCGCTGGCGTTCCGCAGCCATCGCATGTTTTATTGGCTATGGGACGGGATGCGCGCAGCGCCCGAAGTGTGCAACGCTTCACATTGGGGCATACATCCACGCGTTCCGACGTTGACGCATTAATAGAGGCTTTGCCCGAAGCGTATGCACGGGCAAAGAAGGCTGGCATGGCAGCCGATGAAAGCAGCATCCACACGGCAGGAACAGGTTTTACACGATGAAGGTACTAGCAGCGATGTCCGGAGGCGTGGACTCGGCGGTAGCCGCAGCCCGCGCAGTTGAAGCCGGCCACGACGTCGTCGGCGTGCACTTGGCGCTTTCGCGCATGCCAGGAACCCTTCGCACCGGTTCGCGTGGCTGCTGCACGGTGGAAGACTCCAACGACGCGTGGCGCGCCTGCGACAAGCTGGGCATCCCGTTCTACGTGTGGGACTTCTCCGACCGCTTTGCCGAAGACGTCGTCCAGGACTTCGTTGACGAATACGAAGCCGGGCGAACCCCAAATCCTTGCATGCGTTGCAACGAGAAGATCAAGTTCGCGGCCCTTCTGGAGAAGGCCCTGGCCTTGGGCTTCGATGCCGTATGCACCGGGCACTACGCCAAGGTCCTGCGTGACGAGAATGGCGCGCCTGAATTGCACCGTGCAGCCGACTGGGCCAAGGACCAGTCCTACGTTCTGGGTGTGCTGACCCACGAGCAGCTGGAGCACTGCATGTTCCCGCTGGCTGAAACTCCTTCGAAGGCTGAAGTGCGTGCCGAAGCAGCAGCTCGCGGACTGACCGTTGCCAACAAGCCGGACAGCTACGACATCTGCTTCATCCCTGACGGCGACACCCGCGGCTGGCTCGCAGAGCGCATCGAGATGAAGCCAGGCGAAATCGTTGACCACGAGGGCAACCAGCTAGGCGAGCATGAAGGCGCTCAGGCCTTCACCGTGGGACAGCGCAAGGGACTGCGTTTGGGCCGTCCAGCTGCCGATGGCAAGCCGCGCTTCGTGCTGGAAATCCGTCCCAAGGAAAACAAGGTCATCGTCGGGCCAGAAGCATTGCTGGCCGTTGACCAGTTGCGCGGTATCCGCATTTCCTGGGCCGGTGTTCCGATCGCAGAAGTTTTCACCGGAGACAAGTTCGACTGCATGGTGCAGGTGCGGGCTCACGGTGATCCTGTCGAGGCTGTGGCGCATATGGAACGCTCCGCCGAAGGGCGCGACGAGCTGGTCGTGAACCTGCCAGAAGGCATGCGAGGCGTGGCGCCGGGCCAGACCATGGTGGTCTACAAGGGCAGCCGCGTGCTTGGCCAGGCGACCATTGATTCTGCCCGCTCCAGCGCGTGGGACTCGGAAAAGGTCCGCTAGATAAGCAAAATACCTCAGGGTTCAGTTCAATCTGATCCCTGAGGTATTTTTATGCCCTTTTGCGTCTTGCTGGCACCAAGCGGTTGTTGGCTAGTCCTCGTCGACGATGCCGAACATATGCGCTGAAATATCCTGGTATTCCACACGGGTCTTCCCGGACGCGAGCTTGGGCAGCTGGGCCGGGGAGTGGCTGTGGCAGTGCACGAAGTCGAAGGTTGGCCACCACTTCTTGGGGCGCTCGTATTCGCTGAACCCGCAGACTTCGCATACCAGGTGGACCCACACCGGACGCTTGCCGGTTCGGTTGGCCCGCGACTGGACCAGCCACGCCGGCGGATTGGTGTTCAGTTCCCGGAATTCCGCTTCAGACATGCGGGAAGGTACGCCATGGCGCTTGGCCATCTCTACAGGGATATCTAACGCGATTGCCGCGTCTCTACGAGTCATCATTGTCATCTAGCTTATGCCACCGGGGATCAGGCGCGGCAAGAATTTTTCAATGGGCCCGGCAGGCTCGATTTTCCGCGTGGCGCCAAGCACAACACGGTGCGGTCGACAGCACAGTTTTTGCCGATAATCGCAATTATTGCTCGTCATTAGTGCAGTGCATCACTTAGGATATGTGAAACATGTGTTAATCATCACCACACATGCGTGTATCTAGAAAAAGGATGATTCATGACTCGCACAAAGAACGGACTGCGACTCGCAGCAGCCGTTGTGGGTATCTCTGCCCTGGCTCTGACCGGCTGTACCTCAGCGGCAGAAGACAGCAACTCGGGTGGCTCGGGCGATTCCAGCGCCCCGATCACCTTGGGCACCACCGACAAAGTGACCTCCCTTGACCCAGCCGGTTCGTACGACCACGGCTCATTCATGGTCATGAACCAGATTTTCCCCTTCCTGCTGAATTCCGAGCCGGGCAGCCCCGAGCCATCGATGAGCTTGGCGGAGTCGGCGGAATTCACCACCCCTACCGAATACACGGTCAAGCTCAAGAGCGGACTGAAGTGGGCCAACGGACACGACCTCGACTCCAAGGACGTGAAGTTCACCTTTGACCGCCAGCTGAAGATCGCCGACCCTAATGGGCCGTCCGCCTTGCTCGGCAATGTGGATTCCATCGAAGCACCGGATGCCACCACCGTGGTCTTCAAGCTCAAGGTCGCCAACGACCAGACCTTCCCGCAGGTTCTCACCTCGCCGGTTGGCCCGATCATCGACGACGAAGTCTTCCCGGCAGACAAGCTCTTGGACGATCAGAAGATTGTTGAAGGCAAGGCATTCGGTGGCCAGTACGTCATCGATTCCTACAACAAGAACAACCTGATCTCTTTCAGCGCCAACGATGCGTACGCAGGCGTGCTGGGCAAGCCAGCTAACAGCAAGGCAGCGATCAAGTACTACGCCGATGCCAACAACCTCAAGCTCGAGGTCCAGGAAGGGAAGATCGACGTAGCATGGCGTTCGCTGACTCCTACCGATATCGAAGACCTGGGCAAGGACGAGAACCTGACCGTCCACAAGGGCCCAGGTGGCGAGCTTCGCTACATCGTCTTCAACTTCGACACCATGCCGTTTGGCGCCAAGACCGCTGACGCCGACGAAGCCAAGTCGCTGGCAGTGCGCCAGGCCGCTGCCCACCTGGTAGACCGCGAAGCCATCGCGAAGAACGTCTACAAGGACACCTACACTCCGGCATACTCCTTCGTTCCGCAGGGCTTCACCGGCGCGGCAGAACCGCTCAAGGATCTGTACGGCACCGATGGCAAGCCAGATGCCGCCAAGGCCAAGAAGGTCTTGGAAGACGCCGGAGTGAAGACCCCGGTCAAGCTGGCATTGCAGTACAACCCTGACCACTACGGCCCGAATTCCGGTGACGAGTACGCACTGGTCGAGAAGCAGCTGGAAGCCGGCGGCCTGTTCGACGTCGATTTGAAGTCCACCGAATGGGTGACCTACCAGAAGCAGCGCGTCACCGACTACCCTGCCTACCAGCTGGGCTGGTTCCCGGACTACTCGGATGCCGACAACTACCTCTCGCCGTTCTTCGCCAAGGACAACTTCCTGTCGAACAACTACGACAATCCAGAGGTTGACAAGCTGATCGCTGACCAGCGCGGCATGACCGATGCGGGCGAGCGAACCGCAGCCATCGAGAAGCTGCAGAGCCTGGTGGCAGAGGATCTTTCCACGCTGCCGCTGTTGCAGGGTGCGCAGGTGGCTGTCTCAGGCAAGGACGTCAAGGACGTGGACAAGACCTTGGACGCTTCGTTCAAGTTCCGCCTGGGCGTGCTGAGCAAGTAATCCGGCTCTGCCTGTACACATCAAATCGAAGGGGATCTGACGTGCGTCGTACACCACGCGCACGCCGGATCCCCTTGGCATGCGCCGTCGCATTTATCGTGCGGCGGCGCAGGCCAAGCATCCTGAACTATAAGGACTGACGATGACCATCACGTCACCACCGGGACAAGAAACAAGCCCGATAGCAGCACCCCGCGCCAAAAACCAAGGCGGCGGATTCCTGCGATACTTGATCACGCGATTCCTGCTGATCATCCCCACTGTCTTCATCCTCATCACAGTGGTCTTCTTCCTCATGCGCGTGACCGGAGATCCGATTACCGCGGCCATGGGCGGGCGCCTGACACCTGACCAGCTCGCCGCGCGCATCCATGAAGCCGGATATGACCGGCCGCTGCTGATCCAATACTTCGAGTACCTCGGACAGGTCTTCACCGGAGACCTGGGCCGCACCCTGAGCGATAACCGCGCCGTGACCGAGGTGCTGGCCACCTACGGTGCCGCCACCTTGGAGCTGGCCATCAACGCGGTGATCGTCGCGCTCTTGGTTGGCATCCCGCTGGGCCTGGTCGCCGCCAAGTTCCGCGACCGCTACCCGGATGCCATCCTGCGCATCCTGGCCATCTTGGGCTACGCCACACCGGTCTTCTTCGCCGGCCTGGTCTTGAAGCTCATCTTCGGCGTCTGGCTGGGCTGGCTGCCGATCAGTGGACGCGCCGACTGGCAAACCGAACTGGAACTAACCGGCCTGCAAAGCCCTTCGGGCATCTACTGGCTCGATGCCCTGCGCAGCGGAAACATGCCGGCCTTCTGGAATGTCACCGAGCACGCGCTGCTTCCCGCGCTGGCGCTCGGCCTGCTCACCGGCGGCGTATTCCTGCGCCTGGTGCGCACCAACGCCATCGGCACCCTGGGACGCGAGTACGTGGAAGCGGGACGCTCGCGTGGCGTGAGCGAATTCCGCCTCACCACCAAGCACGCCTACCGTCCGGCGCTGATCCCGATTATCACCGTCATGGGCCTGCAGATCGCGATGCTGCTCGGAGGGGCCGTGCTGACCGAAACCACCTTCGAGTGGTCGGGCCTGGGCTTCAAGCTTGCCGAATACCTCACCGCCCGCGACTTCGTCGCCGTACAGGGCATTGTGGTGCTGCTGGCGATCATCGTGGCCGTCACCAACTTCATCGTTGACGTCCTGGCAGCATTGATCGACCCGAGAGTCAGGTACTAAACATGGCTACCCCTACCTTGCCAACCTCCGCCAGCTCGCGACTGAAGCAGCTCCCGGTCATTTCACACCTGCGCATGTCCTCCGGACTGCAGCGCGGCATGCTGATTGCCGGCCTGGTCCTCTCGGCGCTGTTCCTGCTGTGTGCATTGCTGGCGCCGCTGATCGCGCCTTTCGATTTTGCGCAGTCATCCGATGCCTCGGGCGATTTCCCGCGCCAGGCAGCACCGGATTCGAAATTCATCTGGGGGACCACCTCCACCGGATATGACGTTTTCTCGCGCACACTCTTCGGCGCGCAAACCGCCATCTGGGTGATTGTCGCCGCCGTGGTGATGTCGCTGTTCGTCGGCGTGCTGCTCGGCCTGATCTCCGGCTACCTCGGCGGCTGGTTCGACCGCATCATGGTGGTGCTGGCCGATGCGATCTATGCCTTCCCTTCACTGCTGCTGGCCATCGTGATGTCCATCGTGATTTCCCAGGGCCAGTCCTCGCTCTTCGGCGGCATCATGGCCGCGGCCATTTCCATCACGGTCGTGTTCATCCCGCAGTATTTCCGCGTGGTGCGCGCCGAGGTGATGCGCCTGAAGGCCGAACCATTCGTTGAGTCGGCCCAGGTCATTGGCGCCAGCCCGTGGCGCGTCATGTTCACGCACCTGCTGCGAAACTCCACGCGCACTCTGCCGCTGATCTTCACGCTGAATGCCACCGAAGCATTGCTCACCCTGGCCGGCCTGGGCTTCCTGGGCTTCGGCATCGAGCCTACCGCCGCCTCCGAATGGGGCTATGACTTGAACCGGGCCATGTCCGATGCCACCAGCGGCATCTGGTGGACCGGCCTGTTCCCGGGCCTGGCCATTGTGCTCACCGTGATGGGCCTGACCTTGGTCGGCGAGTCGATGAATGACCTGAATGATCCGCGGCTTCGGCGCTTCAGCCGGAAGAAAGCCAAGCGAATCACCCAGTCTGCACAGGCAGGAGCAAACCAGTGAACCAGAGCTCAACCGAAACACGCGGCCCAGCCGATACCGAAGCCGAGGTCCTGCGCATTGAAGGGCTGAACATCGACTTCGTCACCGACGCCGGCGCAGTGCCTGCCGTGCGCGGCGTCGACCTGCAGGTCAAGGCCGGGGAGATCCTGGCGATCGTCGGCGAATCCGGCTCGGGCAAGTCGGTCACCGCCCGCACGGCGCTGGGCATCCTCGCCGAGAACGGCGCCGCCCACGGCGGGGTGTACCTCAACGGCAAGAACATGCTCACCCTGCATGGTTCCGAATTGCGAGCGGTGCGCGGACGCGACGTGGCCATGGTCTTCCAGGAGCCTTCCACCGCGCTGAACCCGGTGTTCACCGTCGGCTGGCAGATCATGGAGGGCATCCGCACCCACAACAAGATCTCCAAGAAGGAAGCCAAGGCGCGGGCCATCGAGGCGATGCGGCAGGTCGGCATCCCCGACCCGGAGCAGCGCGTGAACTACTACCCGCACCAGTTCTCCGGCGGACAGAAGCAGCGCGTGGTCATTGCCGCGGCCTTGGCCCTGAAGCCCAAGCTGATCGTGGCCGATGAGCCAACCACCGCCCTGGACGTGACCGTGCAGGCCGAGATCCTTTCGCTGCTGCGTGAACTTCGCGAAGAACTGGGCACCGCGATCGTGATCATCACCCACAATATGGGCGTTGTCGCGGATATCGCCGACCGCGTGGTCGTGATGAACCAGGGGCAGATCGTCGAACAGGCGCCAGCACTTGAGCTGTTCGAGCGTCCCCGGGAGGACTACACCAAGTCGCTGCTGGCTGCCGTGCCGCACCTGGGCCGCGACAGCGCCTCGGACGGCCTTGCCGAACGCCCGCACGCTGACTCGCCGGTACTGGTTGAAGCCAGCGGCCTGGGCGTGCATTTCCCCGGACGGCTCGGGGCACCGGGCTTCACCGCGGTCAAGGAGGTGGACCTGAAGATCCACGCCGGGGAAGTCTACGGGCTGGTCGGAGAATCCGGTTCGGGCAAGACCACCATCGGGCGCAGCATCGCCGGGCTGAACCGCATCACCTCCGGTTCGCTGAAGGTGCTGGGCTATGAGATGGCGCAGTTCAAGGAACGAAGCTTCAAGCCGCTGCGCGAACAGATCGGCTTTGTCTTCCAGGACCCGGCCGCCAGCTTCAACCCGCACCTGACCGTCGGCGAATGCGTGGCCGAGCCGTTGGCGGTGCACCGCGATCTGAACCCTGCGCAAAGCCGGGCCAAGGTCAGTGAACTGCTCGAGGCGGTGCAGCTGCCAGCAGGCTTCGCCCAGCGCTACCCGCACGAGCTCTCCGGCGGGCAGCGCCAGCGAGCCTCCCTGGCCCGCGCCCTGGCGCTGGATCCCAAGCTGCTGATCGCCGATGAACCGACCAGCGCACTGGACGTTTCGGTGCAGGCCAAGGTGCTCGAACTCTTCCGCGAATTGCAGACCGAGCTCGGATTCGCGGCGCTGTTCGTCTCGCACGATTTGGCCGTGGTCGACCAACTGGCGACCTGGGTGGGCGTGCTCTACCGAGGAAGCCTGATCGAAGAAGGGCTGGGCTCGCAGGTCCTGGCAAACCCGCAGCACAGCTACACGCAACGGCTGATCGCCTCGCTTCCGGTCCCGGACCCGCGCGAGCAGGCCCAGCGACGGGCATTGATCGAAGAACTGAATCAGCGCTGACCCTGATCTGTGATCCGGGCACATGCCCCGGCTACGCTACCCGCGTAGCCGGGGCATGTCACTTTGTGGGAGATTCGCGAGGTGAACCCGTAAACTTAAACCCATGAACGAGCCGAAAAACACTGCACTGAACGAGTCATTCGACCCGCACGCCAGCTCGTTGCACGGTGAGGTCCAGAATGAAGTGCTTCAGGAGCTGTACGCCATCCGCGGCAGCATCGACAATTTCGACGCACAGCTGGTCTACCTGTTGGCCGAGCGCTTCAAGGCGACCCAGCGCGTAGGACACCTCAAAGCCAAGCACAAGCTGCCACCGAGCGACCCCAACCGGGAGAAAGCGCAGATCGAACGCCTGCGCGCACTGGCGCACGAAGCCCACCTGGATCCGGAATTCGCCGAGAAGTTCCTGAATTTCGTGATTTCCGAAGTGATCCGGCACCACCAGAATATTTCTGACTCGCATAACGATGCCTGAGCTGGCCCCTGAGTCGCAACGCTCGGACGTATACGCCACGGCATTTTGCCAGTTTCCCGGCACGGACCCGCTGCAGATCCACGAGATCATTCGCGGCGAGCTCGGCGAACCCAACCTTGCCGTCTTCCCTCAGCTTGCCGACCGCGGGGTCGGAGCCGACCAGGTAGGCCGCAGCGCCAGCTTGCTGGCAGAGCTAGGGTTCGACCTGCAGCCACACGGCTGGCGCGTCGGCGTAAATGACGGCGTGGATGCCAGACGCGCCCGCAGCCTGCTGCGCAGCGACGAGAACCTGCTGGCCGATGTGCTGGGAGCAGAGCGGAAGCCGGCGCAGAGGCTGAAGCTCACCGTGCTCGGACCCTGGAGCCTGGCCGCGAAGCTGTACCTCTCCAGCGGCGAACGCGCGATCAGCGACCACGGCGCTCGCCGGGACATCATTGCCGCCTATGCCCACGGGCTCAAAGAACACCTCGACCGCCTGGCGCGGATCACCAGCGTCCGGTCATTCACCGTGCAGCTCGATGAGCCGCTGCTGGCCGACGTTCTCGATGGCACGATCAAAACCTCCAGCGGCTACCGCACGCTGCGTTCAATTCCGCGCTCCGAGGTGCGCGGCGGCTATGAAGAATTCTTCAAGGTGATCCAGTCCGGGGGACAGCATTGGCACGTGCGCCCGCTGCTCAACCTGTCCACGGGCGATGAGCGGTGGATCGAGCGCATGGACATGCTCACCCAGGCAGGCGCTGGCGCCGTGGTACTTGATCCCCAGGGACTGGATCACCGCAAGTGGGAACGGGTTGCCGGATTCGTGGAAGGCGGCGGCCATATCTTCCTGCAGGTGCTCGCACCGGGCGACCGCGCTCCGGGAGTGGTTGACGCGGTGAATTCCATCTTGCGCCCGTGGCGGCAGCTGGGCCTGTCAGATGGCCAGCTGGGTTCGATGACGCTGATGCCGCGCGGTGATTTCACCCGATCCACCAGCGCCGAAGCCGTAGTCACTTTGCAGAGGCTTTCAACCTATGCCCAAGCGCTGGAGCAAACGCGCGTCGACGCATAACGGTTTGGTTTATTCGTGCCGGTCACAGCCGGAATACGGCAGTTGATCATGTATCTTAGGTAATGGGGTAGCTGATCTGCCCGGTTTGGCCAGTTGGTTGGAACCTCAGACCTACGGTTACAGGGGGACATGGGATGAAAGCACGGATTCTAGTCGTTGACGATGATGAAGCATTGTCGGAAATGATTGGCATCGTCCTGCAAAATGATGGCTTCGAAGCTTCATTTTGCTATGAAGGATCCGGTGCCCTGGCTGCATTCCGTGAATTCAACCCTGATCTGGTTCTCCTGGACTTGATGCTCCCGGGCATCGACGGCATCGAAGTCTGCAAGCAGATCCGTGCCGAGTCCGATGTCCCGGTCGTGATGCTCACCGCCAAGTCCGACACCGCCGACGTGGTGCGCGGACTTGAATCCGGTGCCGACGACTACGTTCCCAAGCCATTTAAGCCAGCAGAACTCGTTGCCCGGGTTCGCGCGCGTCTGCGCCCGAGCGAAACCCACGCGGCGGAAACCCTGCAGGTTGGCGAGGTCTCCATCGATGTCGCCGGCCACCAGGTCACCCGCGGCAACGAACCGGTTTCCTTGACTCCGCTGGAGTTCGATTTGCTCGTGACCATGGCCCGCAAGCCATGGCAGGTCTTCAGCCGCGAACAGCTTCTGGAAGCAGTCTGGGGCTACCGCCATGCGGCAGACACCCGTCTGGTCAACGTCCACGTCCAGCGACTGCGCTCCAAGATCGAGATCGACCCGGAGAAGCCGCAAATCATCCAAACCGTACGCGGGGTGGGATATAAAGCAGGTTCGGCAAGTTGAGCTCACACACGTCGACCGGCAAGGAGTTGGTTCCGCTCGACGTGTCTGCCCAATCCCAGTCGAAGCGGTTCTCCTTTGCGAAGCTGAAATCGTGGGCCCGGCGTCCGCTCTTTGCCCTCCGGGTGCGATGGCAGCGCCATTTGATCTACCGCACGGTGATCTCCACGCTGCTATTCACCACCTTGGCATTGCTGGCCGCGGGCGCGTTCTTGTCCAACCAGATTGCCTCCACGCTCTATGAAGAGCGCGTGAACCAGATTTCCAAGGAGTCCGAGCGCGGCCTGACCCAGGCCCGTTCGATCCTCGAATCCGCGTCAACCACTGACCGCGCTTCCACCCAGGCCCTGGTGAACTCCACCCTCGCCTCGCTGGAAGGCGACGGCGCTACCGTGGTGCGCGATTTTGTACTCATGCCCATTGCCGGGGACCAGAGCCTCTACGTCGGCCCGATGGCCTCCGGATCCTTGACCACCCGCGTGATCCCCGCCGACCTGGCTGAACGGGTGGCCGGCGAGCAAGGCATCTACTGGCGTTCGGTTGAACTGGGCAGCGACGACCAGGCGCAGCCGGGCCTCGTTGTCGGCACCAAGGTCCTGATCCCTCCAGGCCGCGAATACGGCCTGTACCTGGTCTACGACCTCTCCAGCGTCCAATCCACCCTCGAATTCATAAACCGCGCGCTGGCATTCACCGGCTTGATCCTGCTGGCTGTGGTCGGCTTTGTCGCCTGGTCCGTGGCGCGTACCGTGGTGCGACCGGTCGCTGATGCCGCCTACGTCTCCGAGCGGATCGCCTCCGGTGACCTGGACCGCCGCATGAAGGTCGCAGGCAAGGACGAGGTGGCCCGCCTGGGCACCGCGTTCAACCACATGGCGCACTCCCTGCAGGAGCAGATCACCCAACTGAATAATCTCTCCGCGATGCAGCAGCGGTTTGTTTCCGACGTTTCCCACGAATTGCGCACCCCGCTGACCACGGTGCGCATGGCGGCAGAGGTCATCCACGATGCCCGCGAGGATTTCGACCCGCTCACCGCGCGATCCGCTGAGCTGATGTACAACCAGATCGAGCGCTTCCAGCACCTGCTCAACGACCTGCTCGAAGTCTCGCGCTTCGACGCCGGGGTGGCGGTCCTGGACAGGGAGTCCACCGACCTGAACGCGATCGCCCGCAAGGTCATCGAAACCGCGACGCCGGTCGCCGATGAATACGGCTCAATTATCCGCTTGAACGCACCGAGCGAAGGCTGCGTAGCCGAGGTCGACCCGCGCCGTGTTGAACGGATCATCCGCAACCTGGTGCTCAACGCCGTGGAACACGGCGAGAGCAACCCGATCGATATCACCATCGCCTCGAACCAGAGCGCCGTGGCGGTATCCGTGCGCGACTACGGCATCGGCATGTCCCAAGAAGCCTGCCAGCACGTTTTCGACCGGTTCTGGCGTGCCGATCCGGCCCGTGCCAGGACCACCGGCGGCTCCGGGCTGGGCCTGTCGATCTCCATGGAAGACACGCGGCTGCATGAAGGCCGGCTGGAGGCCTGGGGCAAGCCCCAGGTCGGTTCGGTGTTCCGCCTGACGCTGCCGAAATCCGAGGACCAGGAGATCGACTCGTCGCCGTTGCCATTGGAGCCGGCGGCTCCGGAAAATATCCTGCCTCCGCTGGGCGACAGCTTCCCGCTCACCGGAGAGGTGCCGAAGATCGGCTACACGCCGTTGATCCTGGGCTTGGACGATGCCCTGGTCGATGATGACGTGACCGACCCGAGCGCAGCGGGCAATGAAACGAAGAAGGAGGAGAGCTAGTGGGAAAGAAACTACGGGTTCTGCTCTCCGGGTTGCTGGTCGGGCTGCTGGTCCTCTCCGGCTGCGCCTCCATTCCTCGTTCCTCCAGCGTCCAGCAGATCGAGGCCGGCTCGGAAGACGGCGGCGGCGAGAGCTACAGCTACGCGGCCGAAGGGCCTGCCGACGGCGCCGACGCCCGCGAGATTGTCGAAGGGTTTGTCGAGGCCGGACGCTCGGTGTCCGAAGACTATGCGGTAGCCCGCCAGTACATGACCGCGGAGCTGAAGAACTCCTGGCGCGGGGATACCCAGACCTTGATCTACGAGGCGTTCAACGTGGTCAACGGGGCTGATGCCAACCAGTACACCATCCAATTGGAGATCACCGGGGAAGTGGACGCGCAAGGAGTGCGGACCAATTACCCGAGCCACTCCACCCGTGCCGTTGACATCAAGGTTGCCAAGGTCGATGACCAATGGCGAATCATCGACGCGCCGGATGGCACCATGCTCGAAGCCTCGACCTTCACCAAGATCTTCGCCGCGCAGACCCTGTACTTCTACGATGCCAGCTACGCCTACCTGGTGCCGGATGTCCGATGGTTCACCTCGGGATCGGGCACGGCTACCTCGATGGTCGAGGCCTTGCTGAAGGGGCCGGCCCCCTACCTGGAGAATGCGGTCGTCTCGGCCTTCTCATCGGCCAGCCAGCTGGTGCGCTCGGCGGTTCCGGTGCGGGACCGCGAAGCCACGATCGACCTGAACTCGGATTCCTTCACCGATACCAACGACCAGACGCTGTTGCTGATGAAGCAGCAGCTGGAGCAGTCGCTGACCGGCCTGTCCTCGGTGGACTCGGTGAAGATGCTGCGTGAAGAGAACGAAGTGAACCTGGCTTCGAACGAATCGAGCATCGAGCCAGCTGAAATCAATCCGAGCACCCAGGATACGCTGGTGGGCATTTCCGACCAGGACCTGGTGTACGTCAAGGGCCGCTCGATCATCCCGGTGGGCGGGCTGCCCGATGTCTCGGCCTATGATCCTCGTGATCCAGCCATGTCGCCAGTGGGCAACAGCTACGCCTTCCTCAACGGACGCCGCACCCAGCTGCTGCGCATCGACGACTCCGGCCGGCTTCGGCTGGCCTTGGAAGGCAAGGACCTGATCCAGCCGTCGATGGACGTGGCCGGCTGGACCTGGACCGCCGATAACGGGGCGGAGACCCCGATCATGGCGGTCCCGGCGGATACGGAAAGCAAGGGCGAAGCGCGCCCGATCGATGTTGCCTGGCTGGAAGGGGCCAACATCGATTCCCTGCGGATTTCCCGAGATGGCGCCCGCGCATTGATCGTCGCCACCAAGGGCTCGAACACTGCGGTGTATGTGGCCGGCGTGATCCGCGATGCCGAGGGCGTGCCCCGCGGCCTGACCGATTCGCCAATGCGCCTGTATCCAGAGGTTCCGGTGAACACCGCGTTGTGGGATTCGGATAGCTCGATCATCGTGGCTGCGTTGGATGACTCCGAGGCTGTCGAGGCCGCCCAGATGACCTTCGAAGGCGGCAGCGAGCACCTGCAACTGCTGCTGGGCATGGTTGGCATCGCTACCGGCGTTGGCGATCGGCGCGAGGTCTATGCCGAAACCAAGGAAAAGCTCTACACCCGCGTGGGCAACTCCTGGCATGAACTCGACGACTTCGCCCAGGACGTCGCCTACCCGGGCTAGCCACGCGCCCTTTCCACAACCGGTCGTTTTCCCGCTCCCAGCATCGGTGGATCGCGCCATTGTAGTTGGATGGATATGCCGACGATGTGGCTGGGAGCCCTGGATCACTTGAGCCAGCGCAGGCCGATGCGGTGGATCGCCTTTGGCTTTCGCGAGTTGGCCAACTTTCTGATCCCCACCAGCTGTGCGGTGTGTTCCCGGGCCGACTTCCGGCTTTGCCCGGAATGCCGAAGCGAGATCCAGGGCCAGCTTTTCCTTCCGCCATTACCCGACGGCCACCACCACTACGTTGAACTGCCGCTATTGGCGCAGCAGCTTCCGGTGAGTTCCTGCGGCATCTACGGCAAGGAACTGGCGCGTTCAATGCTGGCTTTTAAGAACAAGCAGCGCTACTTCCTTGGCGCGGTTTTCGCTCCGTATCTGGCCGCGGCCATCAACTCCAGCTGCATTCCGCAGCCCGGCCAGCTGGAAACCTACATCGTTCCGGTTCCCAGCTCGCTCAAGGCCACGGGGAAACGCGGCTATTCCCCGGTGTCCTCGATGCTCGCTCGCGGTATGCGCAGGGGATTGTATTCAGCTGATTTGGCCATCAAACCGGTGCTTCATTATCGGGTTCGATCGATTCTTGCCGGTGCGCAGAAACTGAAGAGCGGATCTGCCCGGCGCAGCGGCAAGGAGCATTTCATTGCCGAGCAGGCCGACACACCGGGGCGCCCCGTCATCCTGGTGGACGATGTCCTTACCACCGGATCGACCCTCAGACAGGCTGCGATGGCTTGTCATGAAGCGGGATACAACGTCACTTTGGGGATCGTATTAGCCCTGACCAAGCCTCCGAATCATGAGTCTGAACAGTGATTACGCTGAACGCGATAGGAAAACTACGCTCAGAGACTTGAATCTTCGCTGTGGTGGCCTAAGGTGAAGTATGGGTTGCATCACAGATGCAGCGAAAAGCCCATCTTCAGTCCGAAGGGAAGGAACTTTCGGACTGTTGTGTCACCCGACTCTCTATTGGAGGACACCATGGAGCTGAACTACAGCGGACGCAATATCACCATTTCGGATCGTTTCCGTGAGTACGTGGATGAGAAAATAACCAAGGTCGACCAGCTGGCCACCAAGGTTCAACGCATTGACGTCAAGGTCCTCAAAGAATCACATGCCCGTGACCAGAGCACGGCGCTGTCCGTTGAATTGACCGTTGTCGGCCGTGGTCCGGCAATCCGAGCTGAAGCTCGCGGCGCAGACAAATTCGCCGCCTTCGACATCGCTTTCGCAAAACTCCTGGAACGGCTGCGCAAGGCCCGTGACAAGCGCAAGGTCCACCGCGGTAACCATACCCCGGTCGCAGTGCACGAGGCCACAAGCGCACTGCCAACTGTTTCCAGCGACAAGTCACTGGTGGAATCCACTCTTGAGGCCCAGAAAGCCGCTGAGGCTGCCCAAGCCGAAGAAGAGGCCGAGTACTCGCCAGTGGTCATCCGCCGCAAGTCCTTCCCAGCTGAAGTGATGAGCGTGGACGATGCAGTAGATCGCATGGAGCTGGTCGGGCACCCGTTCTACCTGTTCATCGATGAAGCCACCGGGGAGCATGCCGTGGTTTACGGACGCACCCAGTACCAGTACGGCGTGATCTCGTTGGATCCATCCCTGAGCTCCAATGAAGAAGCGACCACCGAAACTCGCGGCTACCGCGACAAGGCACTAGCAACTGAGGGTTAACCATCAGCGCACAATCTACGTTGGGCGGTCAGCGCGTCCTGAGCCAAAAACAGGCTCGGCGAATCGCGTTGGCCGCCCAAGGTCTGTCTCGAAGCAGGACCGGCCAAGCAGTCACCGCACGGAAAATGATCTCCGCAGTACAGTCGATCTCGCAGTTGCAGGTCGACTCGGTCAATGTTGTGCGCAGAGCCCATTACATGCCGCTTTTCGCCAGGCTTGGCGCCTACGACATCGAGGCCCTCGACACCATTCTCGCTACCCCGGGCAGCCCCTTGACCGAATACTGGGCCCACGAAGCATCCGTGGTCAGTGCGGAGCTGGTTCCGGATCTATTGCTATGGCAGCGCCGTACCTGGATCGACAAGTCCGACCGGTTCACCGACGAGCAGCAAGAGCTCTCGCACCGAGTCATCGAATATCTGGCAGCAAATCCTGGCTCCAGCGCCCGGGAAATCAGCTCGGCATTGGACGTGGCACCAGCGGCCACCAAAGAACATTGGGGCTGGAATTGGAACGACACGAAGTATGTGACTGAATCTCTCTTCGCCCAGGCAAAGATCCTGACCTTGGGCAGGAACTCGCAGTTCGAACGCCGCTACGCACTGGCCCACCATGTGTTGAAGAAGCCTTTGGAAATCGACGAGTTGCACCGAAGCGCCGCGTTGGAGCGATTGGTCGCTCGATCGCTGGAGGCCCAAGGCATTGCCACGGCGCATTGCGTCGCAGAGTATTTCAGGCTGCCTATCCGGGACGTCAAGGCGTTGCTCGCTCAGCAGGCCGCCACCGGAGTCGTCGAACAGGTACAGGTGCCGGAGGTGAACGAACCGGCCTATCTGCCATTGGGGACCAAGATTCCTCGCAAGATCGAGCCAGATCTTCGCTTGATTTCACCGTTTGATTCAATGGTCTTCAACCGCAAACGCCTGGAACGCTTCTTCAACTTCGAGTACCGGATCGAGATTTATGTTCCGGAGCCCAAGCGCCGCTACGGTTATTACGTCTTTCCGATGCTCTTCGGTGATGAATTCGTAGGCCGAGTGGATCTGAAAGCGGATCGATCCCGCAGCGTCCTGCACGCCAAGAGCGTGCACTTCGAGGATGGCTGGGAAAGCCAAGCGCAACAGCCGCTGCTGGCAGAGTTGGAACGCATGGCGCAGTGGCTGCGGCTCGATTCAGTGCAAGTTGGCCTGTGAACAGGCTGTCCATCTTGTTGCTGTTCGCTATAAGAACAGTACTCAACCATCAGGAATTGCCAGATACGCCCAATTCCTCACGTAGACTAAAGACGCCAGAAAATACTGTGCTTGAGATATTGGGAGCTACCACGTGGCATCATTGCTAGAACGTATTTTGCGTACCGGCGACAAGAAGATTCTGAAAACTCTTCGTAAGTACGCCGACACGATCAATACGTTGGAAGTCGAAATTCGCGAACTTTCAGACGAAGAGCTCAAGGGCGAAACCGATAAGTTCCGCGAACGTTTGGCTAACGGTGAGACCCTGGATGACCTGCTCCCTGAGGCCTTCGCAGTAGTTCGCGAAGCGTCGGACCGTGTGCTGGGCATGCGCCACTTCGACGTCCAGCTCATGGGTGGAGCCGCGTTGCACCTGGGCAATATCGCTGAAATGCGTACCGGTGAAGGCAAGACGCTGGTAGCGACCGCTCCGGCATACCTCAACGCGCTGTCCGGCAAGGGCGTCCATGTGGTGACGACCAACGACTTCCTCGCGCAGTACCAGTCTGATCTGATGGGCCGCGTATTCCGTTTCCTCGGCCTGAGCTGCGGCTGCATCCTGGCCAACATGAAGCCGGACGAGCGACGCAAGCAGTACGAAGCGGACATCACCTACGGCACGAACAACGAATTCGGCTTTGACTACCTGCGCGACAACATGGCGTGGAGCAAGGACGAACTGGTCCAGCGTGGCCACAACTTCGTTATCGTCGATGAGGTCGACTCGATTCTGATTGATGAAGCCCGAACCCCGCTGATCATCTCGGGCCAGGCATCGGGCGATGTGAATCGCTGGTACACCGAATTCTCCAAGATCGTCTCCCGTCTGAAGCGCGAAGATGACTACGAAGTCGATGAAAAAAAGCGCACCATCGGCGTGCTGGAGTCCGGTATCGAAAAGGTCGAGGATTACCTTGGCATCGACAATCTCTACGAAGCCAACAACACTCCGCTGATCGGTTTCCTGAATAACGCCATCAAGGCCAAGGAACTGTTCAAGAAGGACAAGGACTATGTTGTAGTCAACGGCGAAGTCATGATCGTTGACGAACACACCGGCCGAGCACTGCAGGGCCGCCGTTACTCCGAAGGCATGCACCAGGCGATCGAAGCCAAGGAAAGCGTGACCATCAAGGCTGAAAACCAGACCTTGGCCACCATCACCTTGCAGAACTACTTCCGCATGTACGAGAAGATCTCGGGCATGACCGGTACCGCGCAGACCGAAGCCGCGGAATTCATGGGCACCTACAAGCTGGGCGTCGTAGAGATTCCAACGAACAAGCCTGCGATCCGCAAGGACCAGTCCGACTTCATCTACAAGAATGAAGTCTCCAAGTTCGACGCTGTCGTCGAGGACATCGCTGAACGCCACGCAACCGGCCAGCCAATTCTGGTTGGTACCACCAGCGTGGAGAAGAGCGAATACCTTTCCCGCTTGCTCTCCAAGAAGGGCATCCGCCACGAGGTCTTGAACGCCAAGCAGCACGCTCGCGAAGCCGCCGTCGTCGCTATGGCGGGCCGCAAGAACGGCGTGACCGTTTCAACCAACATGGCTGGTCGCGGTACCGACATCATGCTCGGCGGCAACGCAGAATTCCTCGCGGTCGCCGAAATGGAACGTCGCGGGCTGGACGCTGAGAACAATCCAGAAGAATACAACAAGGTCTGGGACGAAGTCTTTGCCAAGGCCAAGGAGACGGTAGCCAAGGAGGCCAAGGAAGTCGCTGAACTCGGCGGCCTCTACGTTCTGGGTACCGAGCGCCACGAGTCGCGTCGTATTGATAACCAGTTGCGTGGTCGTGCTGGTCGTCAGGGTGACCCGGGCGAGTCCCGCTTCTACCTTTCGATGACCGATGATTTGATGCGCCGTTTCAATTCCGGCATGGCAGAGCGCATCATGAACAACCCTTCGATGCCGGACGACGTTGCGCTGGAATCCAAGATGGTCTCCCGTGCGATCGAGTCGGCCCAGGCCCAGGTGGAAGGCGTCAACGCAGAACAGCGCAAGAACGTCCTGAAATACGATGACGTGATGAACCGCCAGCGCGAAGCGATTTATGCTGATCGCCGCGCCATCCTGGAAGGCGGCGACCTCGAAGAAAAGGTAGGCCACTTCCTGGAAGATGTCGTCAAGGCCATGGTCTTGGAAGCAACCCAGGTTGGCAACCCGGATGAGTGGGAGCTCAAGCAGCTCTGGACCAATCTCAAGCAGCTGTACCCCATCGGTATCACCCTTGATGAAGTCGTGGAAGAAGCTGGCGGCATCGGACACCTCTCCGCACAGTTCCTGGAACGAGAGATCCACTCTGACGCCCAGTACCAGTACGAAGAGCGCGAAAAGCTTGTCGGTTCATCCACCATGCGTGATTTGGAGCGCCGTGTCGTGCTGTCCACCATTGGACGCAAGTGGCAGGAACACCTCTACGAGATGGACTACCTCAAGGAAGGCATCGGACTGCGTGCAATGGCGCAGCGCGATCCTTTGGTGGAATACCAGCGCGAGGGCTACACGATGTTCCAGACCATGATGGAAGGCATCCGCGAAGAGAGCATTGGCGCGCTGTTCAACTTGGACATTCCATCCGGTGCCGCTGCTGTTGAGGACGCTTCGGTGATCGATGAATCGGCCAAGCCGAAGAACCTGCAGTTCACCGGCCCGGACGAAGATGGGGAAGCCAGCACCACGCGTGCGCAGGCGACCAATAACAAGAAGAAAAAGAAGTCCAAGCGGAACTAGATTAGTTCCACCTCGGTGACTTGCCAGCGTCCGTGCCATGGCTCAATTTTGAGAGCTACGGCGCGGACGCGGTTTTTAAAGCCGAGGATCGCGGTGCATTCCCAGCAGCCTGAAAAGCAGCGGTCCAAGTGCAAGGAAAGTATTTGGCCGTGGGCGGTCCCTGGTTCGGGATCCACGGTGTATTGCGCAGTCTCCAGCAGCGCCCTGCGTTGTAGTTTGGCAATGCAACTTGGCTCCATGACGAAGGCCAATTGGCTGACGCTGCGATATCCCGCGACGATCTCGAAAACGGCTCCAGCCACAGCATGGGTGATTTCCACAATCGCCCGGTGCTCTGTTCGGCAGGCTTCGGCGCGATGAAAAATATGATCCAGTGCCCGGCGCAGATGCGCCGGCGACTCGCAAGACGAGCTAATAGATGTTGCCTCGTGGGCCGATTGATTGACGTTGCGGGGGGCTGGGTCCGTGGTGGCCGAGCGTGCGCTGATGGTGATGGTACTCATGATGACTCCTTGAACCGGTGGTGTTTGCCGTTTGCAGTTGTTATTCCTTTGGGGGAAGGGCTAAGACCGTTCCGACCTCAAGATGGTTGGGGTCTGAACCAATGACGCGCTGGTTTGCCTTGTAGATTCGCGGCCAGTAATGAGAGATTTCTTCGGCTGTCGCTTGTGCGCCAAGATGCGTGGCAGCGATGCTCCACAGGTTTTCGCCTTCAGCCACGACGGTTTCGGAACCAGCACTTTTGCGTTCCTGTTTGGGCTCTGCGCCGGATGTGACCAGACGGTTGATCGGTACGGAAATCTGCTCGGGGAACCATTGAGCGGTCGGAACTGCGCGTTGAATCTTCTCCGTGGCTCCGGACAGGTTCCTGCTCTCCGCGCTGATCAAGCTCGATAGGTTCGCTGATGGTGCGGCTGTGCTGGCGTTGGCCGTGGCCACGCTCGAAAGGACGATCGAGGTGCCGACCAGCGAAGTGAGGATCCTTCGACTGAATCTCGGAGCAATCCACTGGAAGAACTTGAGGATCTTTTGGTGCTCATGATGGATGGCCCACGTCAGTAGGCGTTCGGCAATGAAGCGCATCAGCAGCAAGGCCAGGAGAGCCAGGGTTGAAATGCTAATCAAGAAATGAATGTATCTTGACGGCTCTTCTCTGGATGCGGTATCGGCGGTAAAGCTAAAAACGCTGCTCAGAGCAATATGCAGAAGAACGGAACCTGCAACGGAAAACAGGAAAAGTATGAACAGCGCTCGAATCCTCATCATTGAAAACACTTCCTTAGGTGTCTTTTCATAGCATTTGATGTTATTTGATAAAGATGATGACACTTTGAAGTCTTTTTGTGAAGAGCTATTGGAACAAGAATTTGTCTCGTACAGTTGGCACATGCGCTGGGATTCACTTTTTGATGATCTTGAGGCACAACTTGCCGAACAAAACCGTGCTCAATTGCGAGACGAAATCGCAGAGAACACCAGGATCGAACGTGCGAGAGCTGAGCTTGGCGAGAGCTTATTGCGGTTCCGCGGCCAAGAGATTTCAGTCAACTTGGTCGGTCGCACCGAAATTCGCGCACTGCTAGGCCCGTGCGCGACTGATTATTTCTGTCTTGAATCCGAATCCAACCAATGGATTGTCCGCTATCAATCGGTCGAATCCATAGCCCTGCCGATAGCACCCGGATTATCATCCTCGGAAAGCCAACAAGGAAAGGCCATCCGGTTTTCAGCAGTCATCCGTGCCTTGCTGCGCGACAGGGCCCGTTGCCACATCCACGGATTGCAGGGGCAAGTGCTTGCGGAAGGAACACTGACCCAAGTAGGAAAAGACTTTCTCGTGATTGCGGTACACCAACGCGACGAATACGTGCACTCGAATGGGCACAAACCCCAATTATTGATCCCGCTGGGATCAGTAGGCTGGATCGTCTCTAGGGCGCTAAATTAATCCACACCATATAAAAGGGTCTTTTCTACTGAAGGAACTTGTCGTAGGCTCACCATCCATAAGCACATTCGCCGGTGGAAGGTAGAGCCACGATGAGTGAACAAGTCCTCCAAGGGGCGCGGTCGGTAAAGGCGGCTAGAATCAGGCGTCCAGGATGGAAGGATCCGCGCTTGGCCCTTGGCGCAGTCCTTGTTGTCGCCTCAGTCGCCGGAACCATGTATCTCGTCGGTGAAATGCACGAAACCACCACCGTCTATGTAGCCCGCTCCAACATCACCCTCGGGGAGCAACTCACAGCGGAAAACATGAAGACGCAAGAGGTGCAACTCGGTGAGACGGCAGGCCGATACCTGAACCCGGACTTGGATATCGATGATCTGGCTCGTGCAAACACCTTCATCAGCGCCGGAGAACTGATCCCGGTGACCTCGGTGACGCACAGCGACCTCGGGTCTAGACGCCCCATCAACATTGAACTCCCTGCCGATCTGACCTCATCGATTGGACCGGGAAGTTTTGTGGATGTGTGGATCGCCAAGCGGGAGTCCGGAGGCAACACGTACGGGGTGCCAGAAAAGCTTTCCTCCATGGTCGAAGTCGCAGCCCGCGTGGAAAGCGGCGGGGGACTGGTCGATAGGCAAGGAACCAACCTCGAGCTTCTGGTGGAACCGAATCAACTCGAGCCGTTGCTGCAAGCGCTGGCCAACGAATCCCGGATCATCGTGATCTATAACCCTGCCGGAGCCAAGTAATGAGCATCTCCGTCATCGTGTTGGGAGATCAAGAATCGATCGTTCGCCAGATTGAGGGCTATCAAGGCGAGCTGATTGTCACTCGGGTTTGCTCTGATATCGCAGAAGCCATCGCAGCATGCCTCACGGCGATCGCCGACGTGCTGCTCGTGGCCGATGCCGAACAAGTTCCTCCCATGGAACAGATCGATGAACTGATAGGCCAGGGCACCGCCGTTGTCTATATGCTCGACAGCTATGTGGACATCAACCCGCTGCCTGACGTGCTTCAGCTACCCGCCGATATCGCCATGTCCGACCTGGAACAGCGGATCACCGCAACCGTTCAATCGTTGAAAAGACCTGATTCACTGCCAGCCAAAGCGAATCATGATCTTGCCGATCCCGCATCCAGGAACCAAGGCAAGATCGTTTGCTTCTGGAGCGCCCCGGGGTCACCGGGACGAAGTACAATCGCCCTGAATTTCGCAGTTGAAGCAGCCGCTGCCGGGCAATCAGTGGTCTTATTAGATGCTGACACTTATGCCGCATCCATTTCGATCCAATTGGGGCTAATGGATGAGTCCGCCTCGGTCGCGCAAATATGCCGCATCGTCGATTCCGGAAGTACCGACATTGGTCGGCTCAACGCCGCGTGCTCGCTGGTGCAAGTGGGCGATGCAACCATCCGCGTAGGAACAGGCATCCCGCGATCCAGCCGTTGGCCGGAGGTGAGGGCGTCTGCATTGCGTCGAGCCACAACGGTTTTCCGCAACCACTATGACCTCGTCGTCCTCGACGTCGCGCCGCATATCGCGATGGATGAGCAACTGAGCTTCGACACCCAAGCACCACAACGCAATGCCGTGACAGTCGAGATGCTGCGGTGTGCTGACGAAGTTTTCATGGTGGTCAAATCCGACAGTATCGGCATTCCGCGAGCACTTCGTGCCATCGACGAATTGGAAGAATCCCAGGTAGGCCTGCAGCCCAAAATCATCTTCAACAGAGTCAGTGCCTCCAGCAGCGGACGGACCCCGAAGCGCAGACTCATTGAAGCATGGGACCGCTTTGGTCCAATGCACGACGTCGTTGGCTTTATGCCTAATGACAGTGCAGTCTGCAGTGCGTCAGTGTTAGCAGGGAGCCCTTTACTCGAGATAGCGCCTAAAAGTTCATTGCGTACGGAAATCCGGTCGTTGGCCGGCATAAAATCCACGGATTTACCCAAGAAACGGGTTAGTCGTCGATTTAGCAACTCTGCATGAACTGAAGACGTAAAAAACGGGTAGGGTTGATTAGACTAGTGACCCGCAACGGCGCGGGTACATCGAACTTTGTTCTTGGAGGCGTTCAGTTGAACTCGTCGGAATCCAGCATGTCAGAATCATTCATGGATGCGACTCTCACCCCAAAATTGGTGAGCGAGTACTATAGCCAAATTGCGACTGAGGACGTGGCGGCCTACCGGCCAGACGAACTCGAATCTCGCGTGGCAGCACACCTAGAAATCGGCTACGAACGCGAAGCGGAAAGCCCCAACGTTGCCATTACGCGCAACAACGGAATCTCGGTGGTGCACATTGTCACCGATGACATGCCCTTCTTGGTTGATTCCGTCACTGCAGCATTGGTCCAGCTCAATTCGCCAATCCAGTTGGTCGTCCACCCGACGTTCGTCGTATCGCGCAAGGCCGAGACCGGCGAAATCGTGAAGATCAGCCATGCCGGCCTGCAGCACGTGGCAAGCGGCGACACGGCGGCACTGTCGGACTTGAGCACCCTCATTTCCGCAGGGACCGAAACTCACGTTGAGTCGTGGATTTCCGTTGAACTTGCGCGCGAGCTCAGTGACGAGCAGGCGCAGGAATTTGTTGAACGCTTGTACAGCGTGCTGGCCGATGTGCGCATCGCAGTCAAGGATTGGCCGGCCATGCTGGACCGTGCCAAGGATATCGCCCGGACCCTGCCGCAGACCGCGCATGCAGAACAGATCGTCGAGCTTCCGCAGGCTGCCGAATTGCTTGACTGGATGGCCGACGGCCAATTCACCTTCCTCGGCTACCGCGAATACGACCTGGAATCAATCAACGGCGAAGACGTCCTGGTAGCGCGCTCCGGCAGCGGCCTTGGACTCATGCGCGAGCTGGAATCCCAGGGCCCACAGCACCTGACCAAGCGTGGGCGCATCACCGCTCGCGACAAGAGCGCGCTGATCATCACCAAGGCCAACGCCCGCTCCACCGTGCACCGCGGCGTGTACCTGGACTACGTGGGCGTAAAGAGCTTCGATGCCAACGGCGAAGTGAACGGCGAACGCCGTTTCATCGGCCTGTTCTCATCGAGCGTCTACACCTCCAGCGTCAAGACTGTTCCGGTGGTCCGCGAAAAGGTTCAAGCCGTCCTGAAGAGCACCGGCTTTGCGGCGAATTCGCACTCCGGCAAGGACATCACCACGATTCTGGAAAGCTACCCTCGTGATGAGCTGTTCCAGATCTCGGTTGAAGATCTCACCAAGACCGCTCTTGGCATCCTGCGCTTGCAGGAACGCCGACGCACCTCCGTGTTCCTCCGCACCGATGACTACGGGCGCTTCGTCACTGCCATGGTCTTCCTGCCCCGCGATCGGTTCTCCACCGACGTTCGCCTGCGCATTGAGAAGGAACTCAAGGACAGCTTCAATGCCGAATCCATTGAATACGAAGCCCAGCTTGGCGCTGGCGCCCTGGTGCGTTTGTTCTACCGTCTGCGTCTGCAGCGCCACGGCCTGATCCCGGTCGTTGACCGCACTGGGCTGGAAGATCGAATCGCCAAGGCCGTGCGCTCGTGGTCGGACGCGATTGTTGATACCGCTCGCGCAAGCCTGGAACTCGGCGATGCCAACACCCTGTCGAACGCTTGGTCCGAAGCTTTCCCGGCTTCCTACAAGGTCCAGTTCGAGATCGAAGACGCCCTCAAGGACATCGATCTGCTCTCCAGCTTGGGGGAGTCCGCCGAGAGCGGACCGATCGTATCCTTCTACGACCCAACACCGGTTGACGAGGATTCGCCCGTATCCAAGCGCATGAAGATCTTCGTGACCCAGCCGCTATTGCTCTCACGCATCTTGCCGGTTCTCCAGGATCTGGGACTTCAGGTGGTGGACGAGCGCCCCTACGAGCTGAACCCCGAGGGCGTCGGCCAGCGCTACATCTACGACATGGGTTTGAAGTTCGACCAGGAGATCGAATTCAGCCAGATCGAAGGCAAACTGGCCGAAGCCTACTGCGCCGTCGTTCGCAATGATGCCGAGTCCGACAGCCTCAATGCTCTGGTGCTTCGCGAAGGCCTGTCCTGGCAGCAGGTAGCGATGCTTCGCGCCTACGCGCATTACTTGCTGCAGCTGGGCGTGCCGAACTCCACCGGGTTCATCGCGAACACCTTGGTCGGCAACGCATCAGTCACCCACAGCATCGTGGAGCTGTTCCAAGCTACCTTTGATCCTGCGCTCAGCGCCGAAGCCTCCGAGGCTGCTCGCGAGGAGGCCAAGTCGAAGATCAGCGAAGCGCTGGAAGCAGTGCCAACCTTGGACGCCGACACCTTGCTGCGCAGATTCGTCAAGGTCATCGAGGCGACCAAGCGCACCAACTACTTCACCGAGCACCAGGCCCTGGCCTTCAAGCTCGCTCCGGAGGAAATCGACTTCGCGCCGTTCCCTCGCCCGAAGCACGAGCTGTGGGTCTACTCGCCACGCGTTGAAGGCACGCACTTCCGATTCGGCGCCGTGGCTCGCGGCGGTTTGCGCTGGTCGGATCGTCGCGAAGACTTCCGCACCGAGGTCCTCGGCCTGGTGAAGGCCCAGATGGTCAAGAACTCCGTCATCGTTCCTACCGGTGCGAAGGGCGGCTTCTACGCCAAGCAGCTTCCGAATCCCGCCCAGGATCGCGCAGCATGGATGGAAGAAGGCAAGGGCGCCTACAAGGTCTTCATCCGCACGCTTTTGCAGCTCACGGACAACATGGTCACCGATGGTACCGGCGAGCACATCGTTGCACCGGAAAACGTGGTCCGTCGTGATGGCGATGACTCCTACCTGGTCGTCGCGGCCGATAAGGGCACCGCCAGCTTCTCCGATATTGCCAACTCGCTTTCCGCAGAAAAGGGCCACTGGCTGGGCGATGCCTTCGCTTCGGGCGGCTCAGTGGGCTATGACCACAAGGGCATGGGCATCACGGCCCGTGGCGCGTGGGAATCCGTGAAGCGCCACTTCTTCCAGCTCGGGGTTGATACCCAGAGCGATGAGTTCACCGCGGTGGGCGTCGGCGACATGTCAGGCGACGTGTTTGGCAACGGCTTGCGCCGCACTCCGACGGTCAAGCTCGTCGCGGCTTTCGACCACCGGGATATCTTCCTGGATCCGAATCCAGATGCGCAGGTTGCCTTCGACGAGCGCCAGCGCTTGTATGACTTGCCTCGTTCAAGCTGGGCAGACTACAACAAGGAACTGATCTCCGCTGGCGGCGGCGTGTACTCGCGCAGCCTGAAGTCGATCCCGATCAGTGCCCAGATTCGTGAAGTGCTCGGCCTGCCTGAAAACACGCTCAAGCTGAGCCCGAATGAATTGCTGAAGGCCATCTTGTCGGCGCCGGTAGACCTGCTGTACAACGGCGGTATCGGCACCTACGTCAAGGCCTCCAGCGAAACCCATGGACAGGTCGGCGACCGCGCCAACGATGCGATTCGCATTGACGGACAGGACCTACGTGCCAAGGTCGTGGGCGAGGGCGGCAACCTCGGCATGACCCAACTGGGTCGTATCGAAGCTGCCCGGCAGGGAGTCCTGCTGAACACCGACGCTATCGACAACTCGGCCGGTGTGGACACGTCGGACCGCGAAGTGAATATCAAGATCTTCGTGGATCGCCAGATCGCCGCCGGCAACCTCACGGCAGATGAACGAACCGATTTCCTGCTGTCGATGACCGACAACGTAGGCGATCTCGTTCTGAAAACCAACTTTGAGCAGAACGTGCTTCTGCTCAACGAAAAGCACGCTGCGCTCACGTGGGCGCCAGCCTACGAACGATTGATGCAATGGCTTGAATCGGCCGCTGATCTGAATCGCGAGCTCGAATTCCTGCCAAGCACCATTGAGCTGGAGGAACGACGCTCATCGGGCGGGGCGATGACTACGCCGGAGCTTTCGGTCCTGGCTGCCTACTCCAAGATCCAGCTGGCCAACGCGCTGACTGAATCGGATCTGGCTGAGGATCCCTACTTCGCTGAAACCCTGCGCCGCTACTTCCCGGAGAAGCTCGTTGAACGTTTCGGCGACCAGCTGGAGAGCCATCCGCTGCGCAGGGAAATCATCGCTACGGTGATTGCCAACGACATCGTGAATGTCGGTGGCATTACCTACGTCTTCCGCGCCATGGAAGAGACCGGCGCCAGCGAGGTGCAGATCGCCAAGGTCTTCTGCGCGCTTCGTGAGGTCTACGGCTTCGACCGCCAGTTCGATGCGATCAACGCCCAGCCTGCCGGTACGAGCCTGAAGCATTGGGGCCGCCAGCATCACGATATGCGCCGCTTGCTGGATCGCGCCACACGCTGGTTCATTAACCGTGTTGACGAGGAACTGCTGGTCACCGAGGCGATTACCCGATTCCAGGACACGGTCACCGAGCTGCGCAAGGCATTGCCGTCGATCCTTCGAGGCAATGATCTGGAACGCTTCAACGAATGGCGTGATGAGGCCTTGGGCTTCGGCATTCCAGAGCTGCGGGCCAGCATGTGGGCCACTCAGTTCGAGTCATACGCCTTGCTGGATATCGCCGAATACGTGCACCGCACCTCGATTGCGCCGGCCAAGGTCGCTGAAACGTACTTCGTTCTCTACGATCTGTTTGGCGTTGACAGCCTGCTGAACCGGATCACCAAGCTGCCGCGTTCAGACCGTTGGCAGGCACTGGCTCGCGCAGCAATGCGTGATGACCTGTACACCACCATTATGGATCTGACCGGGAATATCCTGGATGCTCATGGCGATATTGAGGATCCGGCAGAGCGTGTTGCTGCTTGGGAAGAGGCAAACGCGGCTAACCTAGATCGTGCGAAGACTATGTTTGAGGAAGTAAATAGCCTCGAACGCGACGACATGGCTTCCTTGTCCGTTGCCCTTCGCCTGCTGCGTTCCATCGTACGAAGGTAAACACCGCCAATGGCCCTCATCACCGAAGAACTACGTCAACGTGCTGCGCTAGCACCCGGTGATGAGGACTGGCTCCATCTCCTGGTGGGGGACTGGCAGTTGGTCTCAGACCTTGCCTTCTCCGATCTTGTGCTCTGGTTCCCCACCGGAGATGGCTCGTATATCGCGCTAGCGCATGTCCGCCCCTCGACATCGCATACGGCGTTCCATAGCGATTTTGTGGGCGAGCGAATCCGCAAGGATCTGCGCATCATGGTCGACCGTGCGTGGGAGACGCTGCAGGTCCAGCGCTCGGCCGAGCAGGTCGGCAGCGACATCATCATGGGTTTGACCACCGTCCAGGCCATTCCGCTGGTCCGGCAGAACCGTCCCGTTGCTGTTATCACCTCGCATTTCGATCCGAACCAATCACGCACCCCGTCAAATCTGGAACTGGTGTATCGCCAGAGCGCGGATGATCTGCTCCAAATGGGTACTCAAGGTTTATGGCCTGAGTTCTCAAGTCCCACCGGATCGCGCCGAGGCGCGCCTCGCGTGGGCGACGGTTTCATCCGCCTGAGCGTTGACGGAGCCGTCGAATTCGCCAGCCCCAACGCGGTCTCAGGATTCCGTCGGCTAGGAGCCGCAGACGTGCTCCAAGGCCAGCCATTGTCGGATCTGACCATGGCGTTGGTCAGTGATCGGCGCGTCGTGGACGAGACGTTGCCTCTGGTCCTCCAGGGGAAGATGCCGTGGCGCACGGAAGTGGAACACCGCGGAGTCACACTATCGTTGCGCGCTATCCCGTTGCGCAACGAATCCAAACGTTGGGGCGCCTTGGTCTTGTGCCGCGATGTCACCGAGCTTCGTCGTCGGGAAAAAGAGCTCGTCACCAAGGACGCAACCATCCGCGAGATCCATCATCGCGTCAAGAACAACTTGCAGACCGTAGCGGCTCTCTTGCGCATGCAGTCGCGTCGCATGCAGTCCGAGGATGGCAAGCTGGGTCTTGAGCAGGCCATGCGTCGCGTCTCAACCATTGCATCCGTCCACGATTTCCTTTCCAAGGGACTGAACGAGACGGTGAAATTTGATGATCTGATGGATCGCCAATTCAGGCTTATCGTTGAGATCGCTTCGCCGGAACAGCGGGTATCAACTCGCCGTGAAGGCGAATTCGGAATGCTTGACGCCGATTTGGCGACACCGTTATCCCTGGTGATCAATGAGCTCGTGACCAATGCCGTTGAGCATGGTCTAGCGCACCGCGATGGCGAAGTCTCTCTGGTGGCCGAGCGGTATCTGGGAACTGATAGGGCGGATTGGCTACGTGTGGTCATCGAAGATGATGGCCACGGATTGCCTGAGGAGCCTCGCCGGGAAGGCTTGGGGCTTCAGATTGTCCGGACCCTGGTCACCAGCGAGCTTTCCGGAGAAATCCGTTGGGAAGCGGGGGAGAAGAGCGGCACGAGAGTCGTTATCGACATGCCGTTGGACCTTGAGCGCCGAAACTCCTGATTCATCCAGCAGTATTAAAAGAGCGAAGGCCGGTTCAGCATGAGATGCTGAACCGGCCTTCGCTTACTTGATTTAGCGGTAGTTCTTCATGTGTGCCTTGATGCTGGCCACATAGCGCTTGGTGTCTTCGTACATGCCGTTCTTGTTGACGCCAGCCAGACCCTGGTAGTACGCCGCAATAGCGGTGTCCAGATCATCGGTGTTGTCCAAGTTGTAGGCAATGACTGCCACACCGGCGACGACGTTATCCCGCGGGTTCAGGACATTGAGGGCCTGGCCGATGCGGGAAGCGATCCAGTCACTTGTGCTTGGGAGGACCTGCATGACGCCTACAGCGTTAGCCGGGGAGACCGCACGCATGTTGAAGCCGGACTCCTGATACGCATGGGCCATAGCCAAAGCTGGGTCTACGCCCATGCTCTGTGCAGTCGAGCGGACGAGCGACTGCATTTCGGAACGGCCTGGTACGTCGATCGAGTCCAGGTAGTTCTTGTTTGCGTTGGCGTCTCGAACAACGTGATCCTCATAGGTGCGACCCTCGAAGGTGTTGCCGATCTTGTCCTGCTTGACATCGCCGGTAGGGGCAACCGAGGAACCCGAAACCTTGAGCTTAGCGCCAACCTTCAGTGGGGTGCTGGCGCTGAATTCAGGGTTGAGATCCAACAATGCCTTCAACGACATGTCGTGCTTCACCGCGATGCCGCCAAGGGTATCGCCCGACTTGACGGTATAAGTCGAGGTCTTGGCCTTCGGCTTGCTTGGAGCCTGGGACTTCGAGGATGAAGAACCGCCGGAGACCTTGATCTTGTCACCTGGGTAGATGCGCTTGCTCGAGGAAATGTTGTTGACCTTGAGAAGCTCCGAGAGGCTCATGTCGTGCTTGGAGGCAATACCGCTGAGGGTGTCGCCCGACTTGACCGTGTAGCTGGACGTGTTCGACGAGGACGACTTCTTGTCCGAGGACTTGGAGTCGTTGCTCTTCGCTGAACCGTTGATCTTGAGCTTGTCGCCAGGGAAGATGACCTTGCTTGCAGAGATATTGTTCTTGCTCAGCAGCGAGGACAGGCTCATATTGTGCTTGACCGCAATGCTACCTAGCGTGTCGCCTGACTTGACGGTGTAGGTAGCGGATCCCGACGAAGAGCCCTTGTTCTTCGACTTCGATCCGGAATCGCGGCTGTCGGAGCTGGAGCTGGAGCCATTGACCTTGAGCTTATCGCCAGGGTAAATGACCTTGCTTGCCGAGATGTCGTTCTTGCTCAACAGCGAGGACAGGCTCATATTGTGCTTGCCGGCAATAGCGCTGAGCGTATCGCCGTTCTTCACCGTATAAGTCTTGGTCCCTGCTGAACTGTGCTTGGATGAGCCGCCCTTGTCGGACTTCGAGCTCGACGACTTGCCCGAGACCTTGAGCGTCTTGCCAGCAATGATCACATCGCTCTTCAGTCCGTTGAGCTTCTTCAGCTCCGCAACAGAAGTGTGGTATTCGGCCGCGATGCTCGACAGGGTAGCACCTGCAGGGATCTTGATTTCCTTGACATCGCGCTTTGCTGGAAGGCCGAGGGTTGATACGCGGGACGCGATCAAGTGTGCCTTGATCTGGTCTTCGGCGACCTTGATTGATTCTGGGGTGACTGCTTTGGCAAGGCTGCCTGAGGTTTTAGGGAGGGATACGGGGGCTGCCTGCGCGGCTGGTGCCAACGCGAGGCTACCAATGACCGCGGCTGGGATGGCCGCGCCCGCTACTACGCCTAACGCATGCTTCGAGACATGTTTGGATTCGTGGGGCATGGAGTCGATCCTCATATATACGGTGAAAATAACGGGCATTGCGACACCGGTAACACTAGAGGCTTACGTTCCTAATGTTGTCCGTGATGCAATTGTTATCAAAGTGATACAAGGAAATTTACACTACTCCTGTGGCGCATGGAAACTGCTGTGGCGACTTTTCCCAAAGTTTCTGCGGAGTTTGCGAATTTGTGGGAACCTTGAGAGGTGAAGGAATTCGTAGAACTCGTCGGCCAGTGGCTGACCCTGCCCGATGTAGCAGAAGAACTAGAAGTAGATATTCGCCGTGTGCACCGCCTGCTCGATGAGCGCGCAATTATCTCGGTGCGAATCGGAGAACGGAATATCCGTTCCATCCCAGCTGATTTTCTCCAAGACGGCTCCGTTGTTGAGAGCTTGAAGGGAACCCTATCGGTGCTGCTGGATGCTGGTTACTCCGACGAAGAGTCAATTTCATGGCTCTTCACCGAGGACGAGTCGCTGCCGGGTACGCCGATGAACGCATTGCGCTCAGGACGCAAAACTGAAATTAGAAGGCGAGCACAGGCGCTGGCCTGGTAGGCCCATCCGTCTTATAGCTGTTGCTCGAAAGGCAACAAAAAGGTCTCGCCCATCCGAAGCGAATTCGGATGGGCGAGACCTTTTGTTATGAATTGGTGACCCTTGCTGTTACTTGGATCGCTTGGTCACCGCGTCGCTGAGTTGTTGAAGGCCGGCTAGGGCGCGTGGGCTGATCGACAATTTTTCTAAGGCCTGCCGGGATTGCTCGGTGAGTTCACTAATACTGTGCTCGGTGGCTTCGAGTGCACCGCTGTCCCGAAGGATGGTGCTCAAACGATCTACTTCTGCAGCTGTCATGTCGCTTGCGCCAAGTCGCGTTTGGATGAACTCGCGCTCTTCTTCGGTCGACAATAACAAGGCATGGGCAATGAGTTCAGTCCGCTTGCCTTCCAGCAGATCTCCGCCAGTTGGCTTGCCAGTGATTTCGGCATCACCAAAAACGCCGAGGACGTCGTCGCGTAGCTGGAACGCCTCGCCGAGGGGCAACGCAAAGGCCGAATAACTTTTTAGCAGCTCTTCGTCCGCGCCGGCTAGGGCACCGCCGAGCAAGAATGGATTTTCAGTCGAGTACTTTGCGGACTTGAACCGCACAATGGTTCGCGCACGCTTTACTGCTTCGCGAGGATCGTAGGCGGGTCCAGCAGATTCTTCGAGGACATCCAAGTACTGGCCAGCCATGACCTGGGTGCGCATCTGATTGAAAATGTTGCGCGCATCCTTGGGGAGGTGCTCAATTTCGGAGAAAGCTTCTTCACTTAAGGAGAGGCAAAGGTCTCCGGCCAAAATCGCACTTGCGCTACCGTAGGCTGCCGCGCTTCCCGCCAACCCCAATGCTTGGTGCTGGGATTCAAAACGCTTGTGGACGCTCGGCTGTCCGCGGCGCGTGTCGGAGTTGTCGATGATGTCATCGTGAATCAAAGCGGCCGCCTGGAATAATTCAAGGGCTACGCCGAGTCGCACGATATCGGTAGAGTCCTTATCGCCGCCGGCACCTAGGTATCCCCAGAATGCAAAGAGGGGGCGCAGCCGCTTTCCGCCCTTGGTCAAGGACGTGATTGCGTTGACGATTTCTACTGCGCTGGAGGTAATCTGGCCAACTTCTACGCTTTTGGCGACCAAGAATTCTTCAAGCAACCGTGCGACTTCGGCGGTGTACGTTTGACTCAACTTGGAAGCCTCGGCTTCGAAGGATGGCAAAGAATCAGGCAGCGACATGCAAAATCATTTCTTTGGGTAACTACGGCTGGTTGGTTACAACTCTACCGGTGATTCGAGGGCAACGCTGTTCGCGTTCTTCGGATGATCGATAGGGTGAAATCCGAATATATATTCGAGTATGGTTGTGTTGTTCGATTGTTTTGTTCGGGAGGCGGAAATGGTTCAACGCGCTGTGTTGCATGTGGACATGGATGCCTTTTTTGTCTCCGTTGAATTGCGCGATCGCCCGGAATTGGTCAATAAGCCTGTTATTGTCGGGCATCCGGGCGGCAGGAGTGTCGTGCTGTCAGCGTCCTACGATTGCCGCGCCAGAGGTATCCATTCCGCGATGCCGATGAGCCAGGCGATGCCACTGATGCCTGAGGCAACGATCGTGGAGCCGAGCCACTACAAATATGCGAAGGCATCAGAAGAAATCATGGCTTACTTCCGTACGATCACACCGTTGGTCGAGCAGGTAAGCGTGGATGAGGCGTTTCTGGATGTAACCGGCAGCATGCGCAGGCTGGGTGGCCCTGTACAAATAGGAAAAGCGATTCGCGAGCACATACGTACGCAGATGGGATTGCCGGCCAGCGTAGGTATCGCGAAGAACAAATTCATCGCCAAGCTCGCATCCACTTATGCCAAACCGGACGGAATGGCCGTGATTGCGCCCGAGCGAACTGGCGAGTTTCTCGAAGAGCTTCCGGTTTCAAAGATGTGGGGCGTGGGCAAGCGTACTGGAGAGCAACTGCGCGCGCTGGGTATCGAGACTGTTGGGCAGCTGTCTCGGGAACCTGAATCCAGATTGGTGGCGCGTATGGGGGAGCATGGCCGATCTTTGCACCAGCTGTCTCAAGGAATCGATGATCGTCCGGTGCAGGTGACGCGCGACGAAAAAAGCATTTCCGCTGAGCACACGTTCCCCGAAGACATTTCAGATGTGCAGGTTCTCGAGGGCGAATTGCTTCGGCTCAGCCATAGGGTTGCACGACGTTTGCGGGATCATGGAAAGGCCGCCGGGGGAGTCGGCCTGAAAATCAAATATCGGGATTTCACGGGACTCACTCGTTCGAAGGCGTTGGGCGCGGCGACGGACTCATCGGCAACGATTAGCGAAGCTTCGGTGCTGCTCTTGAGGAAGTTGCTTCCGTTGACGCAGCCAGTCCGCTTGATTGGGGTGCGGGCTGAACGTCTAGAGGATCCTGGCTTCGGGCTTCAGCTCGGCCTTGATCCGAAGGACGAGAAAGTGCGGGAAGCGGAACGAGTGGCTGACCTGATCGGACAGAAGTTCCCGCAATCTTTGGTGACTCCCGCACGTTTTTTGCGACCGCCGGAATAAAAGTATTCTGTGAGCCAGGTGAGTATATGAGACCAGTGGTGAAGATCAACTGGCAGGCTGGGCTTAAATGAGACTATCCTAGTAATAAGGCTCATAAGAATCGGGGAACTTTTTCCTCTGACTCGGCGTTGAACCTAAGGACGGTAAACGACCGTCGAGTTTGCCTTTGGAAGGAGAAGACGATGCCGCTATCGGAACACGAGCAGCGTTTGTTGGAGCAGCTTGAAAAGCAGTTGCATGAAGACCGTCGCTTCGCCTCTAGCATGAAGGGGCCGGCCAATGCGGGGCGCCTCTCGACGCGAAACATTGCGCTGGGCATTCTGCTGGTCATCGTTGGCCTAGCTGGTCTGATCTTCGGCATCTCACAGCACATCATCATTCTTGGCGTAATCGGATTCGCGGTCATGTTTGGTGGCGTCCTGTTGGCACTGATGAAATCCGCTAGCGGAAAGGTCGGTCGCCCTGGAGGCAATGGGCCGAAGACTGCTGCGAAGAATAATTCACAGTTCATGTCGAGCCTCGAAGAGCGTTGGAATCAGCGCAAGCGGGATCAGTCTGACAGCTGAACGATACATATCGACATTGAGGTGTAGCCCTAGGGCTACACCTCTTTTTGTTTGTCCGGAAGGTGCTGCGAGTTTCGACTCGTGACGGACCCGCAGAGCGTCCGTTGCCCAATAGGTCGGCATCAATTCTGGCGCATTTTGATTTGGCAACGAGTCAACTTCCTCCGGCCATTATTCGAAGGCGCGCGACACGCCTCAGGGACTGTTTTCAGATTCTCGGGAGATTCCAAGTTTCGGCCTCAACGGGGCCATTGGCTACGCCCCCACTTTCCTCCCCGGGGCCCTCCACTTCCCACCACAGCACCCAGATTTACCGGAATTCCGCCATATTTGGCCTAAAAATCTATGAAGCAAAGACCCCTACCTGGAAGGACCCCCACTTTCCCTCCACCAGAACTTGGTGCAAGAAACCGCTAAATTTAGCTAATTTTTAACTCCAGACCCTCGCCAAACCAATGAAATCGCATTGACAGTGGAGGGTTGTGGAGTAAAGTGGAGCCAAGTAGAGAAGAGTGGGGCTTCCGGCCACTTCGCGGAAAGGCGGTGTGCATGTTCCTGGGAACGTACACGCCGAAACTCGACGAGAAGGGTCGTCTGATTCTTCCTGCTAAATATCGTGACGAGTTGTCCTACGGGCTGGTGCTGACTCGCGGTCAGGAACGTTGCATTTACGTTTTCAGCCAGCGGGAGTTCGAAAAGCAGCATGAACAGCTAGCTCAGGCATCTTTGACCTCACGACGAGCACGCGACTATGCACGTGTGTTCCTCTCGGGGGCCTCGGATGAAGTGCCGGACAAGCAAGGGCGCGTCACGATCCCGCAAGTGCTTCGCACTTACGGAGGCCTTGACCGTGAAGTGACAGTCATTGGTGCAGGTAATCGCATCGAAATCTGGGACACGGACGCTTGGCAACAGTATTTGGGCGAACAAGAGGATGTTTTCTCAGATACTGATGAGGACTGAGGTCGTCAGACCGAGGTTTATTCCGACAACACATGATGTTGGGATGAGATCTCCAGCCACCTAGCGGGGAAAATCATCTGGCTTCACTTCCCCGGAGCCAGAAGGTGGACCACCTCTTGGTTGGAGGGGGATCTGATCTCAACAACAGATCGAACAGCGAAAGGGGGCGCAGTGCCAAATCAGGATTCCCAGCGACCAGCATCCGAACGCCACGTTCCAGTACTTCTGGACCGTTGCGTCAATCTCCTCGCACCAGGTATTGAGCGTGCAAATGCTGAAGGCCGTCGGGCAATCGTGGTGGACTGCACCCTTGGAATGGGCGGACACTCAGAAGCCATTCTGAAGCGTTTCGACAACCTTCACCTCATCGGCCTCGATCGCGACGAACAAGCTCATGAGCTTGCCGGCGCACGCTTGAAGCCATTCGAAAACCGCATCGATTTGGTTCACGCTGTCTACGACGAAATCGCTGACGTAGTCGAAGACCTCGGATTCCCCGGCGTTGATGGAGTGCTCTTCGACCTCGGCGTCTCATCCTTGCAGCTGGACGAGCGCGAACGTGGATTCGCCTATTCCTACGACGCTCCATTGGACATGCGCATGGACACCTCGGTGGGTCCAACCGCCGAAGACCTGGTCAACGATCTGGAACGCGACGAACTGTTGCGCATCATCCGCCAGTGGGGCGAAGAGAAGTTCGCTGGACGAATCTCAACCGCCATCGTTGAAGCCCGAGCACAAGGACGAATCACGACCACCGCAGAACTGGTGGACATCATTCGACGTGTAGTTCCAGCGGCAGCCGCTCGAAATGGCGGCCACCCAGCGAAACGCACCTTCCAGGCCCTGCGCATTGCGGTCAACGAGGAACTCGACGTGCTTGAGCGTGCGATTCCTGCGGCCATGGGAGCTTTGAACGTCGGCGGTCGTGTCGTCGTCATGAGCTACCACTCTTTGGAAGACAAGATCACCAAGAGGCACTTCGTGCAGGGTGCAACCTCTTCGGCCCCTCCGGGATTCCCGGTGGAGCTGGAGGAACATAAGGCTGAATACAAGGTCCTGACCAAGGGAACTGAAAAGCCAAGCGACAAGGAAATTGCCGAAAATTCCCGTGCAGCCTCAGCTCGTTTGCGAGCTGTGGAGCGAGTGTTGAAGAGGAGCTAGGATGAGCCAACGAGCCCCGCGCCGCGTGCAGAAGACTGCAGCTGTGAACAACCAGCCAGTTGTCGATGGCAGTGCTGCACGAGCCTTGCGCCCCGAGCCCGTGCTTGCCAGCGAGCTGCCCAAAGGCGAACCCCGCCAGCGGGTGACCCTGTCCTTGGTCCCTCGGATCAAGGAAACGAACCGCCGCTCCATGGTCACCATGTCGGCGATCCTGGTTCTGCTGGCCTTCAGCGTCATCGTGACCTTGGTACTGCTCAACACCTCGGTAGCCCAGCGCCAATACGACATCGTTTCGCTGCGCAACCAGGAACGCGCGCTGTCCCAGGAGAACCAGTCACTGCTCAAGGAAGCACAGTCATTGGCTGCACCGCAGGCTCTGGCTGCCAAAGCCAAGGATCTTGGCCTGGTTTCGCCTGGCGCTCCTGGCTTGATCAGCCTTTCCGAAGGCAAGGTGACCCAGGAAGCCGAAGACGCCGTCAAGGCCAAGGACAACAAGCAGGAATACGGAACCCTGCCATTGCCTGGTGCTAGCGTCCGCGAAGGCGAAGGCACCCAGGATAAGGCTGACACCGAAAAGTCGTCGACCCCGAAGACTACTGTGGGCAAAACCTCAACCGAAGCAGAGAAGAAGACTGAATCCGCCGAGGATTCGAAGGAAGGCGAAGTGAAGCCCGCAAAGAGCGAGCGCGAGATCGCTGAAGACGGTCGTCCGGTCTTCCAGGACTCGGAACTTAACGGCGGCACGATCCCGGCGCCAAGCATCAAATCCCCAGCAAATTAGCGAGATCTTTCTAAGCTAGAACTGAGCTAGCTGATACTGCTGGAAACCACGCTGAGGGAAAGTTAGGTTCATTGTGAGTTCGACGGCAATCGACACTGCGAAAAAGCGGATGCGCTTCGTACTGGTTCTCTCAGTAACCCTGTTGGTGATCATCCTGGCCCGGCTTGTCTGGGTCCAGGGCATCAACTCGGCAACAGTAGCCAACGCGGCCCAGCAGAATCGTGAACGCGAAGAAGTCATCGCTCCAACCCGCGGCTCAATCGAAGACCGCAATGGAACCACCTTGGCTGTTTCCGTCGACCGCTATGACCTGGTCATCGACCAGCGCGAGCAGGACGAAGATATCCGTCGTGCCAAGCGTGACGGCTCCAACGGCCACGAGCGCATCAGCTGGGACCAAGCCATCCAGGAACTCGCTGAAACGCTGGACCAGGATCCCGAAGAACTCGCCACCAAGGTGCGCCCGCAAGGCGATGCCAAGCCCAAGGGCTATGTGGTCATCGCCAAGAGCGTGACGCCAGAAGTGCGCAATGAGGTCCGTGAAATCGGCATCCCGCGGCTTTCCTCCCTGCTGCGCAGCGAACGCCAGTACCCTCAGGGCGTTATTGCCGGCCCGCTGCTTGGCTTTGTCCGGAATTCCGAAGACCAGACCTCCACGGTCGGCGCTGAAGGCCTCGAACTCAGCCAGGAAGACCACTTGGCAGGTACTGCCGGCAGCCGCAAATACGAGATCAGCGCTGACGGCGTGCGTATTCCGGTGACCGAAGTCGAAGAAACCCCGGCGGTCAATGGACAGGACGTCCTGCTGACCATCGACTCCGATATCAACTACGTCGCCCAGCGAGCTGCTGAAAAGAAGCAGGCGCAGTTCAACGCCGAGTGGGTCTCCGTGGTTGCCATGGAAGTGAAGACCGGCAAGATCCTGGCTATTGGCGACTCCGCCGAGTTGGACCCCAATGACCCCGGCGCCACCGAGCCCGAGTTCCGCCGCTCCACTTCGATTACTCGCGCATTCGAGCCAGGCTCAACCGGCAAGGCCCCGATCTTCGCGGCTGCCCTCGACCAAGGCGTCGTCAAGGCCACGGACGAGCTCACTGTGCCGCACAAGAAGACTTTCACCAAGGAAACCATCAACGATTCCTTGGAGCACGCCACCTACGACATGACCGTCGCAGGTATCTTCGCCCGCTCGTACAACACCGGTACCGTGATGGTCGGCAACAAGATGAGCAAGCAGACCCGTTACGACTACATGAGGGCCTTTGGCCTGGGCACGCCAATCCAGGTGGGCCTGAACGGTGCCAGCGCCGGCCAGCTCGCGAAACCTGAAAATTGGGATCGACGCCAGCAGTACACGACCATGTTCGGCCAGGGCTATTCGCAGACCGTGCTGCACACCGCTTCCATCTTCCAAGCCATCGCCAACGGCGGCGTCCGTCTCTCGCCAAGCCTGATCGAAGGCTACCGAAACGACGACGGCTCGGTCACAAAGATCCCTGATCCCGAAGAGAAGCGTGTGATCAAGGAATCCACTTCCAAGGAAATGCTGAAGATCATGGAATCCGTGGTCGACTACGGCACCGGTTACAAGGAAGCCATCCCCGGATACCGTGTCGGCGGCAAGACCGGTACCGGCCAGGCCGCCAGCGCCAAGGGCTACGACGGCTATACTTATTCCTTTGCAGGTGTAGCTCCTTTGGAGGATCCGCAGTTCGTTGTTGTGGCGACGATGTACCGTCCAAAGGGCAACTGGAAAGACTTCTCGGTAGCTGACACGTTTACCGACGTGATGAGCCATACGCTCAACACATTCAATGTGCCTCCGAGCACGACTAAGTCAGAGGCGTATGACGTCTTTGTAGGTAAGGAACAAAAGAAATCTTGGTAGTCCAGAATCCCGGAACCCCGCGTGAATTGGAACGGTACCTTCGTCCAGAGAATATGGCCGGTGTGGGCTTCGATCAGGTATGCGGCGCGGTTGGCGCCGTGCGAACCGGAACGCAATTCAACGCGACTCCGCAGATCCTCGGCGTCAGCTTGAACCCGCAGGTCGTCCAGCCAGGCGATGTCTTCCTGGGCATCTCGGGCGCCAAGCGGCACGGGGCCGAGTTCGTGGACACCGCGATTACCAATGGTGCCCTTGCCATCATCACCGACACCGCTGGCTTGGACTTCCTCCCTGAAGAACTCTCCATCCCTGTGGCAGTCGTGGCCGATGTCCGCAAGACCGCTGCCCAGGTCGCCCAGACGGTGTATGGCACTGATGAGCGCAGCCCGCAGTTGTTCGCCGTCACCGGAACCAACGGCAAGACCACCACGACTTTCATGATTCGCGCGATTCTCGAAGCGCTCGGAGAAGAGACGGGCCTGATCGGCACCATCGAGATGTCCGCACGCGGGCAGATCATCCCTAGCGTATTGACGACGCCAGAGTCCACCCAGCTCCACGGAGTCCTTGCGCGCATGGCGCAACAAGATGTGAACTCTGTAGCCATGGAGGTCTCCAGCCACTCCTTGAGCTACGGACGCGTTGATGCCCTGGACTTCAAAGTCTCCGGCTACACCAACCTCACCCAGGACCACCTGGACCTGCACGGGACCATGGAAGACTACTTCCAGACCAAGGCGCAGCTGTTCACGGAAGAACACAGCCAGTGCGCCGTCGTCATGATCGATGATCCCTACGGCGCGCGACTGGCCGAAGAGGCGCAGATTCCTACGCAGTCCTTGAGCCTGGACGAAGCCAATGAACACGCCGATTGGCGCGTCACCGAACTGGCTCACTCCGGACTCGGCCACAGCTTCACGCTGCTGAACCGTGATGGCCGCGCGCTGCGCACCCGCACCGCGCTGCCAGGCATGTTCAACGTGGCCAACGCCGCCTTGGCCACGACCATGGTGCTTGCCAGCGGCGTAGAACTCGAAGCATTGCAAGCGGCCCTCGATGCCAAAGACCCGTTGTCGGTCGCTGTCCCAGGACGCATGCAGGTGGTAGCCCAGTCGCCGGTTGCCGTCGTCGATTTCGCCCATAACTCCGATGCGCTGGCCAAGGCACTGGATTCCATCCGACCGGGTGCCGAGGGGCGCCGGATCGTGGTCTTCGGGGCCACCGGCGAACGCGACAAAACCAAGCGCCCGGATATGGGCGCAGTTGCAGCGCGCCACGCAGATATCGTGATTGTCACCGACGATGACCCGCACGGCGAAGCCCCTGAGCCGATCCGCGAACAAGTTGCCGCCGGCGCACAGGGCGTGATCGACTCTGAACGGCCTGATACCCAGCTATTCAACATCGCGCCACGCGCCAAAGCCGTGGAATTCGCTGTGAGTTTGGCGCAGGCGAATGACGCGATTTTGGTTGCGGGCCGCGGACATGAAGTTAGCCAAGACGTTGCGGGAATCGACGTTGCACTCGATGATCGCGTGGAGCTGGCAAATGCCCTAAATCTTCATGGATTTGTGACCAATTCCTAGACGGCACAAGACCACGATCACCACCGCTCAAGTGTAAAGTCCTTAATGCCATGATTGAACTGTCTTTGACTGACCTTTTAAAGATCACCGGGGGAGAAGCGACTGCGACAGCCGCCTCCGACACGGTGGTCACTTCTGTGACCACGGATTCACGTGAAGTCACCGCCGGGTGCTTGTTTGTAGCCAAGCCCGGAGAATTTTCCGATGGACATGCCTTCATCGATAAAGCCCTGGCCGCCGGCGCCGTGCTGGCCCTGGCCGAACGGCTGACCTATAACGATAATCGGGACGTGCATCCCGCGATCATCGTCGACGACGCTGTTGAAGCCATGGGCAAAATCGCAGCGCACATCGTGGAGTACCTCAAAGCCAAAAACGACGCCAAGGTCGTGGGCATCACCGGCTCTGCCGGCAAAACCACCACCAAGGATCTGCTGGCCGGTATCCTCTCCCAGGTGGCACCGACGGTTTCGCCGATCGGTTCCTACAATGGCGAAGTCGGCGTGCCGCTGACCGTCTTCAATGCCACCGAAGAGACCAAGTTCTTCGTAATCGAAATGGGCGCGACCGGCATTGGCCACCTGACCTACCTCACCGACATGGTGCACCCCCACGTGGGTGTCGTGCTCTGTGTAGGCACCGCGCACGCCGGGGAATTCGGCGGAGTCGAGAACATCGAGAAGGCCAAGGGCGAACTCGTCGAGGCACTGGATGCCAGCGGCATCGCCATTTTGAACGCAGAGGATTCCCGCGTCGCGCGCATGGACTCGCGCGCCACGGCGGAAGTCCGTTTCTTCGGAACCGGGGAGCAAAAGCCCGAACGCGCGGGGGTCTGGGCCAGCGACGTCGTCGTTAATGGCCAGGGCCAGCCGCAGCTGACCTTGCAGTTCCCCGATGGCTACAGCCAGCGGATCACCTCAGGGCTGCTCGGCCGCCACCACGTCAGCAACATCCTCGCCGCCGCCAACGCCGCGTTTGCGCTGGATGTCAGCCCGCAGCTCATCGCCGACAGCCTGGACGGGCAGAGCGCCGGCAGCCGCTGGCGCATGGAGCGCATTGAGCGCGCCGACGGCGTGAGCATCATCAACGACGCCTATAACGCCAACCCTGAATCCATGCGCGCTGCCCTGGTCACCCTGGCCGAGCTGGGCCTGGGTGAGGACGGCAGCCCGGGCCGCCGGACCTGGGCGGTTCTGGGCGAGATGCTCGAACTGGGTGGTGAAAGCATTCACCAGCATGATTTGCTCGGACGCATGGCTGTTCGAATGAACATCAAAAAACTTGTAGTTGTCGGTCGCGGCGCCAAGCCCGCCTACAACTCGGCAGTACTTGAAGGCAGCTGGGGCGACGAGGCCTACTACGTGGAGAACGTAGATGAAGCCCGCGAACTACTGCAAAAGGAACTCCAGCCAGGCGATATCGCCTTGTTCAAGTCCTCTAATGGGGCCGGTCTGCGCTTCCTCGGCGACGACATCGCAGCATTCGTGAAGGAAGGCGAAGACGCGTGATCGCATTGATCTTGGGGGCAGGTATTGCCCTTGTACTGACCATGGTGGCAATGCCGCTCTACATCAAGCTGCTGACCAAGAAGCAGTACGGCCAGGTCGTGCGTGATGACGGTCCGAACTCGCACGCCGTGAAGTCCGGCACCCCCACCATGGGCGGCGTGGTCTTCGTGCTGGCGGTCTTCGTCGCCTACTTCGCGACCCATGGAGTTTTGGCCCTGATGGGACGTTCCTCCTCGGGCATCACTGCCACCGGCCTGCTGGTCCTGCTGCTCTTCGGCGGCATGGGATTGGTCGGCTTCCTTGATGACTTCATCAAGATCTTCAAGAAGCGTTCGCTGGGCCTGCGCGCTTGGCAGAAGATCGTACTGCAGGCCGTCATCGGCATCAGCTTCGCTGTGCTGGCACTCCAGTTCCCTGACGAGCGCGGCCTGACTCCGGGATCCACCGCGATCTCCTTCCTGCGTGACAGCAATATCGATCTGGCGTTCGCCGGTCCGATGCTGGGACTGATCCTGTTCGTCATCTGGGCGAACTTCATCGTCACCGGCACCACCAACGCAGTGAACCTCACCGATGGCCTGGATGGCTTGGCCACCGGTGCCTCGATCATGGTTTTCGGCGCCTACACCCTGATGGGCATCTGGCAGCAGAACCAGGCATGCTCCAACAGCAATTCCCTTGATGTCTGCTACTCGGTGCGCGACCCCCAGGATCTTGCCTTGCTCGGCGCCACCCTGTCCGGCGCGTTGATCGCCTTCCTGTGGTTCAACGCCAAGCCTGCGAAGATCTTCATGGGCGATACCGGATCGTTGGCCATCGGCGGCGCGGTTGCCGCATTCGCGATCCTCTCCCGCACCCAGCTGCTGCTGGTCGTCATCGCCGGCCTGTTCGTGATCATCTCCCTGTCGGTCATCATCCAGGTGGGCTACTTCAAGCTTTCCGGAGGCAAGCGCGTGTTCAAGATGGCACCGCTGCAGCACCACTTCGAGCTCTCGGGCTGGTCCGAGGAAAACGTCGTTATCCGCTTCTGGATCCTAGCCGGCCTCTTCGTGGCCGCCGGCCTGGGACTCTTCTACTCTGAATGGGTTGTCGCACTGTGAGCGCAGATGCCAAGAACGTATTGGATTCGCTAACCAGCTGGGATGCAGACTGGAAAGGCCTGCGCGTCGTGGTTGCGGGACTTGGCCTGTCCGGGTTCTCCGCAGCCGATACGCTGATTGAACTCGGCGCCATCGTCACCGTCATTGACGGCAAGAACGATGAGCTGAACCAGCAGCGTGCCGAGACCTTGAAGATTGTCGGGGCACACCAGGTGCTGCTGGGGACCGAGAATGTCCGCAGCCTCCCGCAGGTTGATGGGCAGGACGCCCAGCTGGTGATGGTTTCGCCAGGCTGGAATCCGCGCCACCCGGTTATCGCCGAGGCCGCTGAAGCGGGCATCGAGATCTGGAGCGACATCGAACTTGCCTGGCGCGTCCAGAATCGCGCAGGGCATACCGCTCCGAAGTGGCTGGCCATCACTGGCACCAACGGCAAGACCACTACCGTGGGAATGACCGAGTCGATCTTGCAGGCTGCCGGCCTGAAAGCCATCGCCGTAGGCAACGTCGGCACCCCGATTCTGGATGCGGTTCGCGAACCGGTGGATTACGACGTCTTCGCTGTTGAGCTCTCAAGCTTCCAGCTGCACTACACCCATAGCATTTCGCCGGTGGCCTCCGTGGTATTGAATATCGCCGAGGACCACGTCGATTGGCATGACGGCTTCGAGAACTACAAGGCAGCCAAGGCGAAGATCTACGAGCGCACGCAGGTTGCGGCGATCTTCAACGCCGAAGAAGAGATCACCATCCGCATGGTTGAAAATGCTGACGTGATCGAGGGCTGCCGTGCCATCGGCTTCACCACCGATTCGCCTTCGGTATCCATGATCGGCGTGGTCGAAAGCCTTCTGGTGGATCGCGCCTACATCGAGGACCGCAAGACCAACGCGGTGGAACTGATCCCGCTGGACCAGATCGGCGAGATCGTCCCTCGCCACACTGCTGCCAATGCCGCTGCCGCGGCCGCCCTGACTCGCGCCTACGGGGTAGAGCCAGAAGCCATCGCCCAGGGCCTGAGCGGATTCGACGCCGGGGACCACCGCATTCAGGCGGTAGCCCGGAAGGACGACATCCTCTGGATCAACGACTCCAAGGCCACCAACCCGCACGCCGCAGACGCGTCGCTGGCAGCCTTCACCCGGGTGGTGTGGATCGCCGGCGGCCTGTCCAAGGGCGTGGACTACGAGGATCTGGTTGCCAAGCATGCCCACCGCCTGGCAAAGGTGCTGCTCATCGGCACCGACACCGCGGGCCTGATCGAGGCATTGTCCTCGAAGGCGCCGGATGTTGAAGTCATCAACGTCACCGCTGAAGCACAGAATGCCGACGGGGCCGCGCCGAGCGGAACCCAGGTGATGACCCGCGCCGTGTACAAAGCCGCCGAGATCGCACAGCCCGGTGACACCGTGCTGATGGCACCGGCCGCAGCGTCCATGGATCAATTCAGCTCCTACGCCCAGCGTGGCAACGCATTTATCAGCGCCGTCAGTGATCTGATGGATAGAGCTGACGAAGGCAATTAGGCAACCGAGTACCGAACAGATGACACCGAGGCAGGAGGCACCTATGGCGATGAAGCAACAACGACCGTCCACGGGCGCCAAGCAGAAAACTCCTTGGTTCGCCAAGCTGATCGGCAGCGTGGAAAACGCCAGCGGGCGCATGGCCTCCATGGACTATTGGCTCGTCGTCGTCATCTCCGTTGTGCTCGCTATTTTCGGCGTGCTGATGGTGCAGTCCTCTGCATCTGTTGAAGCCATTGCCAAGGGCAAAGACGGATTCACCGTCGCACTGTCCCAAGGCATGTTCGCCGGTGTGGGTATTCTTTGCATGCTCGGCATGCAGTACGTCAAGCCGACCAGCCTCAAACGACTGGCATGGCCATCTGCCATTGCCGCCTTCTTCCTGCTGTTCCTGGTGGCGTTCACGCCCCTGGGCCACGAAGTTCTCGGTAACCGAAACTGGATCAAGATTGGTCCGCTCGGATTGCAGCCAAGTGAATTCTCCAAGCTGGCGTTGGCAGTTTTTGCCGCATTCATGCTTGAGAAGAAGCAGCACCTGTTGCACGACATGAAGCACCTGGTGATTCCGGTCGTCGTTCCCGTGGGCATTGGCATCGTGGGCCTGGTTGTCCTCGGCAAGGACGTTGGCACCGCCTTGGTCCTGCTGATGATCATCGCCTCGGCAATGTTCCTCGGCGGCATCCGCATGAAGTGGCTAACCGGTTTCGGTGCTGTTGGCCTGGTCGGCTTGTCCGTGGCCGTCATGGGCTCATCCAACCGACGCCAGCGCGTTTTGGCCTGGCTGGATACCGACTGCGGCCCCAGCGACCAGCTGTGCTACCAGGCGAGCATGGGCCTACACGCTTTCGCCTCGGGCGGTTGGTTCGGCGTGGGCGCAGGCCAGTCGCGCATGAAATGGTCGTATGTGCCAGAAGCGCAGAACGACTTCATCTTCTCCATTCTTGGTGAAGAATTCGGCTTGATCGGTGTCCTGTTCGTGCTGGTGATGTTCATCCTCCTGGCTCTGGCCATGTACCGAATCGCCCTGCGAGCCAGCGACCTGTACACCAAGGTCCTCATGGGCTGCCTGATGTCGTGGGTCATCGGCCAGACATTCGTCAACCTCGGAACCGTGACCGGAGTTCTCCCGGTGATCGGCGTGCCGCTGCCATTCATTTCATCCGGCGGTTCAGCCATGCTGGCCATCATGCTGGCCATGGGCTTTGTGCTTTCATCGGCCAGGGCCCAGAAGCTCGCCTTTGATTCTTCGGTGGAGAAGAACACCCCTAAGCCAAATAACGCAAAATAGCGTGTGGCGTTCACACGCTTAGTGAAGCTGTAGCCCTTCGATTAGACGACGTGGGGCACTGATCCCGCAGGAACGGGACGAAGGAGCAGAAGACCAGATGACTGAAGCAATGCGACTTGTTGTGGCCGGCGGCGGAACTGCCGGTCATATCTCGCCCATGCTGGCAATTGCTGACGCCGTCAAAGTAGAGCAAGCCGATGCGCAGATCACGGCGCTTGGTTCGCCCGGTGGGCTGGAGACCAAACTGGTTCCCGAAGCGGGATACCAGCTCGAACTCATTCCCAAGGCGCCGATGCCGCGCAGCTTGAACCTCGATCTGCTGAAGTTCCCATTCCGATTCATTACTGCGCTGAACCAAGCCAAGCGCGTTCTGAAGCAGTCCGGAGCCGAAGCCGTGTTGGGTGTCGGTGGGTACGTCTGCACGCCGGCCTATCTGGCTGCCAAGCAACTGAAACTTCCGATCTTTGTCCACGAAGCCAACTCCGTGGCCGGCATGGCCAATAAGCTGGGGGCCAAGTCCGCGGCCTTTGTCGGCACGACTTTTGCCAACACCGGATTGCCAGGCGAGGTACAGGTCGGCATGCCGATGCGTTCCAACGTGGCGCAGATGAACCGCACGGAGCTTCGTGATGAAGCACGCGAGTACTTCGGGGTCAGTGGCGACAAGCCGGTGCTTTTGGTGACCGGCGGATCCTCCGGCGCACAGAGCATCAATACCGCGATTTCCGAGTCCTTGTCGGAACTGCATGCTGCAGGCGTTCATACCGTGCACATCACCGGTCGCGGCAAGCAGATCTTGGATGCCGAAGGCCAGCTGCTCGCCCACGAGGGATATACCCAGGTCGAGTACGTGGACCGCATGGACTATGCCTACGCTGTTGCCGATTTGATGGTCTGCCGTTCCGGCGCCGGAACGGTGTGCGAACTGGCCGTCGCTGGAACCGCCGCTGTTCTGGTTCCGCTGCCTATCGGCAATGGAGAGCAGAAGCTCAACGCCCGCGACCTGGTAGCAGCCGGGGGAGCGGTGCTGGTCTCGGATGATGAATTCACCAAGTCGTACATCACCGAAAATGTCATTAAATTGCTGGAAGATCAGCATAAACTTGAACAGATGTCTCAGGCAGCTGCCTCTCTAGGACAGCGCGACGCCGCACAAATCATGGCGCGTCGAATTATTGAAGAAGTTTCAACCCGCCGTGGTGCGGGTCAGGAAGGCTAGAACAATGGCATTGCGCGCCAACGAACTGCAAGCTGAACTCGGCAAAGTACACCTCATGGGAGTTGGCGGTGTCGGTGTTTCAGCAGTAGCTCGCTTGTTGCTGGACTACGGTCTGGAAGTTTCAGGAACTGATGCCAAGGACCTGCCAGTGCTCGAAGGTTTGCGCCAGCGCGGCGCACGCATCGAGATCGGCTACGACGCGGCCAACCTGGGCGACGCGGAAACCGTGGTGATCTCCTCGATCATTAAGCCCGGCAACCCTGAGTACGACGAAGCGGTTCGCCGCGGTCTGAAAATCCTGCACCGCTCCGAAGGCCTCGAAGCAACCATGCGCGGCCACGAGAAGATCGTCACCATCGCCGGCACCCACGGAAAGACCACTACCACGTCGTTAACCGCGCACATGCTCAAGGCAGTCGGAGCGCGCCCTAGTTTCGCAGTGGGAGCAAATATCCCGAGCCTGGGCACCAACGCCGAGTTGGGTGCAGGTGGATACTTCGTGGCAGAGGCCGACGAGTCGGATGCCTCATTCCTGAACTACCGTCCTGATGTCATCATCGTGACCAACGTGGAAGCTGACCACCTCGATCACTACGGCACCGAAGAAGCCGTGCACCAGGCCTTTGTGGATTTTGCGCGCCTGCTTCCAGAAGACGGCCTGCTCATCTGCTGCGCCGATGATCCCGGAGCCAACGAGCTTGCCCGAAAGATGCGCCACGAACGCAGCGACCTTCGCGTCCAGACCTACGGCTTCAGCGACCACGCCGACCGCAGGCTTTCGCAGGCCCAAGCCACCGAGGACGGCCGGTTCTCCGCGCTCGTTGAGTGGGGCAGCGGCCAGAGCTACACGCTGGACCTGGCAGTTCCCGGCCAGCACAACCTGCTCAATGCGACGGCGGCGCTGTCGGTGGGCATCGATGCTGGGCTGGACGTCGACGAAGCTCTCAAGGCGCTGGCGAGCTTCTCGGGTGCGGCACGTCGCTTCGAGTTCAAAGGCAATGTGGGGGATGTACGGGTCTACGATGACTACGCCCATCATCCAACTGAAGTCCTTGCCGCGCTTTCTGCCGGTCGCACTGTAGCCGGAGAGGGGCACCTTCATGTGGTGTTCCAGCCACACCTGTTCAGCCGCACCAAGGAGTTCTACCGCGAATTCGCCAAGGCTCTGTCCCTGGCCGATTCGGTAGCCGTGCTGGAGATCTATCCTGCGCGCGAAGAACCAATTGAAGGCGTCACCAGCGAATTGATCGCATCCCGCGTTGAGGTTCCATCACATGTGCTTAGTCCGGCAGCTGCCGTCGCTCATATTGTTGAACACGCAGTACCGGGAGACGTGGTCATGACCATCGGCGCCGGGGATGTCACCGCGCTGGGTCCGCAGATCGTGGCGTCACTGAGCTAATCGCAACTCGAAATTGTCGTAGACCACTGACGTTGGTCGTATCAACCAAACAAGGTGTTCCATGGGTGAAGAAGCAAAAGTCGTAGAACTTCCAGAAAGTCCAGAGAAGAAGCGACGCAAGCTCCTGATCATTATTGCCGCTTGCATCGTGGTGTTGAGCCTCGTTGCGGTGTTGATACTGAGTTTTTCTCCCGTGCTAGCGGCGAAGAAAATCGAGGTCACTGGAACCAAACTGGTCAATGCTGGCAAATTGACCGAGTCTTTGGAACCGCTCAAGGGAACGCCATTGCCTCGGATCTCCGAATCTAAGGTGCAAGAACTGCTGGGAAACCAGCCGGCCATTGACCAAGTGGTCGTCAAGGCTCAAATGCCCAACACCTTGGTGGTGGAAGTGATTGAGGCAGTCCCCGTCGCTATTTTGGTTGACGGCGATAAGGAATACCTCGTATCCGATATCGGCAAGAAGCTTCGCACCTTGGGCAAGAACGACAAGACGAAGTTGCCGAAGATCAAAGCCAGCGATGAAACCAAGGACCCCGAGAAGTTCAAATTGCTCACTGGTATCTTGAGCACAGTTGATGCTTCGGTGCTCAAAGAGGTTTCTACTGCCTCACTGTCCAAGGCAGGTTTCGCTGAACTGCTGTTGCCTAAGAAGCGCACCCTGATTTGGGGCGATGCTTCGAAGGCGGCACTGAAAAACGAGGTCGCAAAAATCTTTGTCAAGGAATTGAACAAAGAGGATGCGTCGAAGACCACCATCGACGTGACCAACCCAGAGAATCCAGTGGTTTATTAAGTCGCGTTCCTCTGGGCGCGGGAAGACCAATAAGCCGAGAAATTCTGGAAAGATAGTTTTGAACAAGCGACACGCCTAGGCGGTCGTTGCACAAAGACCACACGACTCATAGCGTTTCTAATAACGACAGCTTGACAGAACCTAAACCTTAAGGCTAAAGATGAAGGTTTTGAGCTGGGGTCGTGACATATGTAGCACATCTAACAAGGGAAGCGGGACGTGGCAGCTCCACAGAATTACCTCGCGGTCATTAAAGTCGTCGGAATCGGCGGTGGCGGTGTAAACGCAGTCAATCGAATGATCGAAGTCGGTCTCAAGGGCGTTGAATTCATCGCCATTAACACCGATGCTCAGGCTCTGCTTATGAGTGATGCCGACGTCAAACTGGACGTGGGACGCGAACTTACTCGTGGCCTCGGCGCCGGCGCCAACCCAGATGTGGGACGCCAGGCAGCAGAAGATCATGTCGAAGAAATCGAAGACGTCCTGCGCGGCGCCGATATGGTCTTCGTGACCGCAGGCGAAGGCGGTGGCACCGGTACCGGTGGCGCACCTGTCGTGGCACGTATCGCCCGTTCGCTGGGCGCGCTGACCATCGGTGTCGTTACCCGTCCATTCACCTTCGAGGGCCGTCGCCGCGCGAACTCCGCCGAGTCGGGCATCGAAGCCCTGCGCGACGAAGTCGACACCCTGATCGTGATTCCTAACGATCGACTGCTCTCGATCTCGGATCGCAACGTTTCAGTGCTGGACGCATTCCGCCAGGCCGACCAGGTCCTGCTTTCCGGTGTCCAGGGCATTACCGACCTGATCACCACCTCCGGTCTGATCAACCTGGACTTCGCCGACGTCAAGTCCGTCATGCAGGGTGCAGGTTCTGCACTTATGGGTATCGGCTCGGCACGAGGCGAAGACCGCGCAGTCAAGGCTGCCGAACTGGCGATCGCCTCGCCGCTTCTGGAAGCCTCGATTGATGGCGCGCACGGCGTGCTGCTCTCCATCCAGGGTGGCTCTGATCTTGGCCTGTTCGAGATCAACGAAGCTGCACGCCTGGTGCAGGAGGTTGCTCACCCAGAAGCCAACATCATCTTCGGTGCTGTTATCGACGATGCACTGGGCGACGAAGCACGCGTTACCGTGATCGCGGCCGGCTTCGACGAGCCAGATGTCACCAGCAAGCCAATGGCCCCAGCCGCAGCAAAGCCAGCTGTATCTTCGCGTCCTGTTGAGCCGGTACCTGCCGCTGTGCCAGAGGCGCAGTCGCAGCCAGCTCCGGAGGCCGTAAAGCCAGCACCAGTAGCTGAAGAAAAGCCTGCCGCTGAAAACAAGGGCTCGTTCCAGGATCTTCCAGACGTTGTCGACTCGGACCTCAATGGTTCCAATGACGACCTGGATGTTCCTGACTTCCTGAAGTAAATAACAGCGAGAAGCTGAGCAGTGCTACATTTCACGTCGGACCTTGATCCGAGTATTCGACTGGCATTCACATCGCAGGACGAGGGAAACCTCGCCCTGCATGTGAATGATGATCCTCACCACGTGGCGGAGAATCGAAGCCGGCTGGAAGACTCGATCGGGGTCCGGCGTTTCTCGCTTAATTTCATGAACCAGGTGCACTCGGCCGACGTTTTCACCGTCCGGCCAGTAGAGCGCAACTCATGGCTTGACCCGCAGGCGCCCACCTGCGACGGACTCGTTGATCCGTCTGGGACCCAAGCGCTAGCAGTCATGGTCGCGGACTGCCTTCCGGTCCTTTTTGTCGGACGTGACAATACGGAACAGCGGACGGTCACTGCGGCCACCCATGCTGGTCGCCGTGGACTACTGGATGGAATTCTTACCCGCACCGTCGAGGAGCTGCGTGCATTGGGCGCCCAGGACATCGAGGCCATTATCGGGCCATCGATTTGCGGTGCATGTTATGAAGTCTCTCCAGAAATGGCCGAGGAATCCGAGCATATTAGGTCCGGCATTCGGTCCGAGACCCGATGGGGCACCACAGGGTTGAACCTACCTGCCTCCGCCGAGCAAGAGCTGGCTGGACTCGCAGTGGCCGTACGGCAAAGCGGCGTATGCACTTTGGAAGACGAAAATTACTATTCCTATCGCCGCTCCAGTGATGCTGGAAGGCTAGCCGGCCTGATCTGGTCCGTAGCCTAGGCGTGCGCGACACACCGCGCACCATAGAACGAATGAACGTTATCTGCCGAAATTTGTACGGTAGCGTCGAAGTAGCGGAAGCATGCACTGGGGTTGCATGCAAGGGATGAACAAGGAGAAACATCGTGGCTGACGGACTGCGTAAAGCAATGGTATATCTCGGCTTGGCGGACGCCGTCGAGCAAGAAGAAACCCAAGCAACACAAGCCGAGCCGAGGAGCCAGGTGCGTGTTGTCGAAGATGCTGCTCCCAAGCGCCCTGCAGAAGCCCCACGCCCGCAGGCTGTCGCACGGCCGGCTGCACCGCAATCACAAGCTAGAGAACCAGAGACGGAATACCGTGCTCCGGTCACCCCAATCAAGCGTGCCCCTTCAGTACGGGATGAGGATTCCGAATTGCGTCAGATTACAACCGTTCACCCGCGTTCTTACAACGATGCCAAGATCATCGGTGAGAACTTCCGTGACGGAATCCCAGTGATTATGAATGTCACTGATATGGGAGAGACCGATGCCAAGCGCCTCGTAGATTTCTCCGCCGGGCTGGTTTTCGCCCTACACGGCTCGATCGAACGAGTCACCAACAAGGTCTTCCTGCTTTCTCCAGCGACCGTTGAGGTCCTCGGTGAAGACCGCAAGCAGTCTGAAGCCCAGGCTACTTTCTTCAACCAGAGCTAAGACACCAGGAGCATAAGCGCAAAATGGTGTTCGGGATCATCTATCTCGCGTTGGCAATCCTGCAAATTCTGCTTTTGATGCGAATTGTGCTGGATATTACTGAAAGCTTTGCTCGCCACTGGCGTCCCAAAGGCATCGCACTGATCGCTGCAACAGCGATTGTGTCGATAACCGATCCCCCTCTGCGTTGGTTGCGTAGGCGGATCAAACCCCTAGATCTCGGCGGAATCCGTCTTGACCTGTCGTTTCTGCTGCTATTTATCGTTGTAATGCTTGTCAAAGCAGTGGTAAGTAGTCTAGGTAGTACTACAGGGATCTGATTAGGCGATTTTCGTCTAAAACGGGGATTGTTCTAACAGTTCAAACCCTGTAGATTCAAAGAATATGAGACACGGGCGTAAGCTCGATTTCGTATTTAGTGTCCAAATCGTTATATCCTTTAGGAAATGGTGCTCCGACTTCACCGGTCGCGACACTGACAACAACGGTAAGTGTTTCGCAAGGCATGACATGGTCGTGCGGAAATGATCCCAGTATTGAGGTGACCCAATGGCTTTGACGCCAGAAGACGTAGTCAATAAGCGGTTTCAGCCGACCAAGTTCCGTGAAGGCTACGACCAAGACGAGGTAGATGACTTCCTCGACGAGATCGTAGTGGAGCTGCGTCGCCTGACCGGTGAGAACGAGGCTCTTCGCAGTCGACTTGCCGAACTTGGTGAGGATGCCGGTTCGGTATCGAAGGAGCAGGCAGTACCTGCACCTGTTTCGGCTGCTCCAGCTGCAAAGCCAGCTGAGGAGAAGAAGGCTGAGGCTAAGCCAGCTGAGCCAGCCAAGGCTGCAACTCCAGCTGCAAAGCCAGCCGAGGAGAAGAAGGCCGAAGCAAAGCCAGCTGCTACCGAGAAGCCTGCAGCAGCTCCTGCTGCCGCCGCTGCTCCAGCAACCCAGGCTGCACCAGCCGCAGCTGCCGCTCCTGCTGCAGCACCACGTACCGAATCCGCAGAGTCCGCAGCCAACGTGCTGTCCATGGCTCAGCGTTTGCACGACGAGTACGTTGCCGCCGGTGTCGAGCAGCGCGACAAGATCATCTCGGAAGCAAAGACCGAGGCGAACTCGCTGGTTACCTCCGCTGAAGAAAAGAGCCGCAAGACCTTGTCGGCACTTGAGCAGCAGAAGTCCGTTCTTGAGCGCAAGCTTGAGCAGCTGCGCGGATTCGAGCGCGATTACCGTGCTCGCCTGAAGACCTACATTGAAGGTCAGCTGCGCGACCTCGAGTCCCAGGGCTCGATCGACGCAGACGCAAGCAAATCGAACTAGTCGCTGACAGGTAATAACCTGATCTAGCTTTCTAGTAAGATCAACGGTGGTGCACGGATTTTATCCGGGCACCACCGTTGACGTTTAAGAGGAACTAATAGGTATCACTGTGGACGCAGTTCAAACTGGGGGTAAGTCCCCATCGCCGAAAAAATTTCTGGGCACGGGCCTGGTTATTGCACTGATCGCTTTGGTCATCGACCAGATCGTGAAGATTTTGGTGGAACGGAACATGCGACTTGGCGAGTCGATTGAAGTCATCCCCGGGATCTTCAACATCCATTACATCCTGAATCCCGGAGCGGCATTCTCAATCGGTGAAGACTTCACTATCATCTTCGCGCTGCTTCAGGCTGCAGTGGCCATATTCGTGATTTACCTCCTGGCTCGCAAAGTACTGGTGCGCAGCTGGGCGGTTGCGCTTGGCAGCCTGCTCGGCGGGGTGCTTGGAAATCTTGGCGACCGGATCTTCCGTGAACCGGCTTTCGGCTTCGGGCACGTCGTGGACATGTTCTCGGTTACGCACTTTGCGATCTTCAATGTCGCCGATTCATTTATCGTTTGTTCGATGATCGCAGTGGCCTACATGCTGATTCGAGGACGCAATCTCGACGGCACCATTGGTGACGCTCCTGTAAAGAAGAACGCAGGCGAGGACGAAACGGAATCCAAGAAATGATTTTCGGCGAAACCGCAATCCACGAATTCGTCGTTGAACCAGTTGATGCCGGTTCTCGACTCGATGCCTATCTCGCGCGGAATCTGGACATCCCCAGGACGCTGGCCTCAAGCCTGTGCAAGGATTCGCACGTACAAGTCAATGAGCGAACCATCGCAAAATCCTTGAAGCTCAAGGCTGGCGATCGCCTGCATGTCACCATTCCGCCACAACGGGACCCACTAGAAATTAAGGTTGAGAAAGTGGAAGAGCTGAAGATCATCGCCGACGACGATGACTACGTAGTCATCGACAAGCCGGTTGGGGTCGCGGCTCATCCGTCTCCCGGCTGGGTCGGCCCCACCGTCGTCGGCGCCCTGATGGCTGAAGGCTATAACATCTCCACGTCCGGGGCTGCCGAACGCCAAGGCATTGTCCACCGTCTGGACGTGGGCACCAGCGGTCTCATGGTCGTCGCCAAAACCGAGCGGGCCTACACCGCATTGAAGCGGGCCTTCAAGGAGCGCACGCCCAAGAAGATCTACCATGCTGTCGTCCAGGGATTGCCTGATCCATTGGAGGGCACCATTGACGCGCCCATCGGACGCCACCCGGGGCATGACTGGAAGTTCGCAGTTCTCGAAGGCGGACGCCAGTCGGTGACACACTACAAGGTCATCGAGGCCTTTGGCCGGGCATCCTTGGTCGAGGTGCACCTTGAGACTGGCCGGACCCACCAGATCCGTGTGCATTTCTCGGCCTTCGGACATCCTTGCGCGGGGGACCAGACCTACGGCGCGGATCCGAAACTCGGAGCGGCCCTCGGGTTGACCCGCCAGTGGCTTCATGCCAAAAAGCTGGGCTTCAGCCATCCGGTTTCCGGGCAATGGGTGGAGTATGAAAGTGATTACCCGGCAGACCTGGAAGGTGCCGTCGAGCTCCTGCGCACCGGCGAATACTAGGGCGCAGAGCGCCGGGGGAGTGCGCTGTCGGAATAACCACATCCACTGCCCAGCCAAGGGTGGACCCAACCAGGCTTGTGAATCGTTAGACTGGTTGGGTGAGTGCTACACGCGACGGATTCGTTCATCTTCATACCCACACCGAATATTCCATGCTGGACGGTGCTGCGCGCCTCGGTGAGCTTTTTGCCGAGGCCAATCGCCAGGGCATGGAGGCCTTGGCGATCACCGACCACGGCTATCTTTTCGGCGCCTTCGACTTCTGGCGGCAGGCTACCGGCGCTGGGGTGAAACCCATCATCGGCGTCGAAGCCTATGTCACGCCAGGCACGGCCCGCGATGACAAGACGCGTGTGAAATGGCGAACCGACGAATCGCAAAAGGGCGACGACGTCTCCGGTGGTGGCCTCTACAACCATATGACGCTGCTGTCCTACAACAATGTGGGCATGAACAACCTGTTCAAGGGTTCATCGCGCGCTTCGCTGGACTCGGTCTTCGGCAAGTACCCCCGCTGGGACCGCGAGCTGCTCAACGAGCATCATGAAGGTATCATCGCCACGACCGGTTGCCCTTCCGGCGAAGTGCAGACCAAGCTGCGACTGGGCCAATACGACGCGGCCAAGGCGGCCGCCGCCGAACTCCAGGACCTGTTCGGCAAGGAAAACTACTTCTGCGAGATCATGGACCACGGCCTGGAGATCGAACGACGGATCACCAAGGACCTGCTCCGGCTCGCCAAGGAACTGAACATCCCCCTGGTCGCCACCAACGACCTCCACTACACGCACGAAGCCGATGCGAAGGCGCACGAGGCTTTGCTGGCGATCAACTCCGGTTCCACTCTCGATGAACCGACCTATGATCAGGGCGGCAGCCGTTTCGCTTTCTCCGGTACCGGTTACTACCTCAAGAGCGCCCGCGAAATGCGCGAACTCTTCAAGGAATTACCCGAAGCCTGCGATAATACCTTGGCCATCGCTGACCGTGTCGAGGTCTCCTTCGACACCAGCGCCAACTACATGCCGAAATTCCCTTGCCCGCCAGGGGAAGACGAAACCAGCTGGCTGATCAAAGAAGTCGACAAGGGGCTTCACTACCGTTACCCCGATGGCGTTCCCGAAGCCTCGCGCAAGCAGGCCGACTACGAGCTCGACGTCATTATCAAGATGGGCTTCCCCGGCTACTTCCTCGTCGTGGCCGACTTCATCAACTGGTCCAAGGACCACGGCATCCGCGTAGGTCCTGGACGAGGTTCCGGTGCAGGTTCCATGGTCGCTTACGCGATGCGTATTACCGACTTGGATCCGCTCAAGCACGGATTGATCTTTGAACGTTTCTTGAACCCGGAACGTGTTTCCATGCCCGACTTCGACGTCGACTTCGATGATCGCCGCCGTTCCGAGGTCATCAAGTACGTGACCGAAAAGTACGGCGACGAACGCGTGTCCATGATCGTGACCTACGGTTCGATCAAGACCAAGCAGGCATTGAAGGACTCTTCGCGCGTGCTGGGATATCCCTTCAGCATGGGTGAAACGCTGACCAAGGCACTGCCGCCAGCGGTGATGGCCAAGGACATCCCGCTCAACGACATCGAAAACCCTGACTCCAAGCGCTACTCAGAAGCCGGGGACTTCCGCAACCTGGTCGCCAATGACCCGGAAGCCGCCCGAGTCTTCGAAACCGCTAAGGGCCTGGAAGGCCTGAAGCGCCAGTGGGGTGTGCACGCTGCGGGCGTCATCATGAGTTCTGACCCGATCATCGACGTGGTGCCGATTATGCGCCGCATCCAGGACGGCCAGGTTATTACCCAGTTCGACTACCCGACCTGTGAAGGCTTGGGGTTGATCAAGATGGACTTCCTGGGGCTTCGAAACCTCACCATCATCTCCGACGCCTTGGAGAATATCCGGTACAACACCGGCGATGAAATCGATCTGGAAACCCTGACCATTGAGGACCCGGAAGCCTATAACCTGCTGGCTCGCGGAGATACCCTCGGCGTGTTCCAGCTCGATGGCGGTCCAATGCGCTCATTGCTGAAAATGATGCGCCCGGATAACTTCGAAGACATCTCCGCAGTGATCGCGCTGTACCGCCCAGGCCCGATGGGCGCGAACTCGCATACCAACTACGCGTTGCGTAAAACTGGCTTGCAGGAAGTAACCCCGATCCACCCTGAGCTCGAAGAGCCGCTGGCTGAAATTCTCGGTGGCACCTACGGCCTGATCGTGTACCAAGAGCAGGTTATGGCAATTGCCCAGAAGCTTGCCGGCTACTCGCTTGGCCAAGCCGATATTTTGCGCCGAGCCATGGGTAAGAAGAAGAAATCCGAGCTGGATAAGCAGTTCGCTGGCTTCAAGCAGGGCATGAACGACAACGGATACTCCGACGCTGCGGTGCAGACGTTGTGGGATATCCTGCTGCCGTTCTCCGACTACGCATTCAACAAGGCCCACTCGGCTGCATATGGCGTGGTCTCCTATTGGACTGCCTATTTGAAGGCCCACTACCCGGCCGAATACATGGCAGCACTGCTGACCTCCGTAGGTGACGACAAGGACAAGCTGGCTCTCTACCTCAATGAGTGCCGCCACATCGGCATCACCGTGCTCCCGCCGGATGTGAACGAATCCGCCCTGAACTTCACCCCTGTGGGCAAGGACATCCGTTTCGGCATGGGCGCGATTCGCAACGTCGGCACCAACGCGGTGGCAGGCATCGTCGAGGCCCGCCGGGAAAAGGGCCACTACAACGACTTCAGCGACTTCCTGGGCAAGGTTCCTGCCGTGGTCTGCAACAAGCGAACCATTGAATCGTTGATCAAGGCCGGCGCCTTCGACTCCTTGAAGCACCCGCGCCGCGCGCTGGTGGCCATCCACGAAGAAGCAGTTGACTCGGTCATCCAGGTCAAGCGCAACGAAGCGGCCAACCAGTTTGACCTCTTCAGCGCCCTTGGTTCCGAAGAGGCTTCCGAATCCATGAATGTCGCGATTCCCGACTTGCCCGACTGGGATAAGAAGGAAAAGCTCGCGTACGAACGCGACATGCTGGGACTGTACGTTTCCGATCACCCGTTGCAGGGCCTGGGCTCGGCATTGGACCAGTATGCTGACATGCCCGTGACGCACGTGCTCTCCGACGATGGTCCGCAGGATGGGCACATCATTTCAATCGCCGGCATGATTTCGGGCTTGCAGCGTCGTATCGCCAAGAAGAGCGGCAATCCGTATGCGCGGTGTGAAATCGAGGACCTGTCAGGTTCCATGGAAGTCATGTTCTTCGGCCAGGCCTATCAGCCAATTGCTGAAATCCTGGCTGACGACCTCATTGTGGTGATCAAGGGACGCGTCCAGCGACGCGACGACGGTTCAATTACCTTGAACGCCCAGGAGATGATGATCCCGGAAATTTCGGAGGACGCCAACGGCGGGCCCGTAGTGATTGGCATCCCGACGCACAAGGCTACCGAATCGCTCGTCCAGCAACTCGGCGACGTGTTGCGAACCCACAGCGGAAATACCGAAGTGCGCGTCAAGCTCACTGGCAGCCGGGGGACATCGTTGATGCGCCTGGGAATGAACTTCCGGGTGAATCCGAATCCGGCGCTGTTCGGCGACCTGAAAGTCCTGCTCGGTCCACATTGCTTGGACGTGTAAGAACCGAAATTATCCGGTGGGACGGCTGGTTTCCGCCGGCCCAACCGGCTTGAATGACCGGGTGAGGTAATCAATAAAACCTCACCCGGTCTTCGGCGTTAAACTAGGTGGGTGAGCACTATTCCAGATACCGAATTTTCAGACCTCGCTACCATCGATTGGCGCAATGAATCCCTGAGCTACGCACAGCTCAAGGCCCATCTGCCCCGCCCCGAGATGAATACGCAGACCGCGACGGAGACCGTGCAAGCGATCATCGACGATGTCCGCGCGCGCGGCATGCAGACCCTCACGGATCTTGCCAAGCGATTTGATCATGTGGATCTGGACCACACTCGGGTGCCGCAGCACGAGCTGGACCGTGCCTTGGAAGATCTTGATCCCCAGGTTCGCCTTGCGCTCGAAGAATCCATCGACCGTGCCCGGGTCTTCGCTGCAGCCCAGCGCCCGCAGGACACCGAAGTTAACTACGCCAATGGCGCTGCCGTCACGCAGCGTTGGGTAGCCGTGCGCCGCGTCGGGCTATATGTGCCTGGCGGTCTGGCTGTCTACCCGTCGTCGGTCATCATGAATACCGTTCCAGCGCAGGCCGCAGGCGTCACCTCGTTGGCCTTGGCGAGCCCGCCGCAAAAGGAATTCGGCGGATTGCCGCACCCGACCATCTTGGCTGCGGCCAAGCTGCTGGGCATCGATGAAGTCCACGCCATGGGCGGGGCCCAGGCCGTTGCCGCCTTCGCGTACGGTGTTGAGGTTGAAAATGACGAGCGCGGCGGGATTGAACCGGTCGATGTCATTTCCGGACCGGGCAATGTGTTTGTTGCTACCGCCAAGCGCCTGGTCAAGGGCGTTGTCGGAATCGACGCTGAAGCCGGCCCCACCGAGATCGCTATCTTGGCTGATGGAAACGCCGATCCAAGCTTTGTCGCTGCGGATATGATCTCCCAAGCGGAGCACGACGCTAACGCCGCTGCTGTGCTCATCACCGATTCGGTGCAGCTGGCAGGCGCGGTGCGTGGAGAACTGGTCAAACAGGTCGCGGCTACGAAGCACTCCGATCGCGTTCTCCAGGCGCTCTCCGGTACGCAGTCCGCCATCATCCTGGTCAAGGACTTGGACCAGGGCATCGAGGTGTGCAATGCCTACGCAGCGGAGCACCTTGAAATCATGGTCGCCGATCCCGAAGCCACCGCAGCGCGAATCACTGCGGCCGGGGCCATCTTCGTCGGGCCTTATGCGCCGGTATCGCTGGGGGACTACTGCGCTGGGTCGAACCACGTGCTTCCCACTAACGGCACCGCTTTGCACGCTTCGGGCTTGAATGTGAATACCTTCCTCAAGGCGATTCAGGTCATCAACTACAACAAGGCCGCGCTGGGCGATGTGGCAGCGCACGTGATCAATCTGGCCAATGCGGAGGACCTGCCAGCGCACGGCGACGCTGTCGCCGTGCGAAATGCGTAATAGGCGCTAAACTGGTAGGTGACATGAGTGGATTCTCGTCTACCGTGAAAAATCGAGAATGCTTCGCAGGCTACAGATGGAGGTGCCGTGAATTGCCCGTATTGCCGTAATGCTGATTCCCGCGTGGTCGACAGCCGAGTCGCTGACGACGGCGTGTCCATCCGCAGGCGTCGCCAGTGCACCGCGTGTTCTCGACGCTTCACGACGACCGAAACTGCCAGCCTCAGCGTTCTCAAGCAGTCAGGTGCGGTAGAGCCGTTCTCCAGGAACAAGGTCATCAACGGCGTGCGCAAGGCCTGCCAGGGCCGACCCGTCACCGACCACGATCTTGCGATTCTTGCTCAGGAAGTGGAAGAAGCCGTACGCACCTCCGGCGCTGCCGAAATCCCGGCGCACCAAGTCGGTCTGGCCATCCTCGAACCGCTTTCAAGGCTGGACGAAGTCGCTTACCTGCGGTTCGCCAGCGTGTATCACAACTTCCAGTCCCTGACTGATTTCGAGAGCGCCATCGGGCGGCTTCGCGAGCGTCGCAACACCGCACCGCAGGGCAACCAGCGGCCCTTGACCGCGGACTAGGTTTCAAGCGCAAGACGAAATAGGCCGGCAGCCGATCCCGTTGGAGGAATTGGCTGCCGGCCTATCGTTTGCTGCCCGGATTATGGAAGCGTAAGAATCTCCGCGCCGTCATCGGTGACCAGCAAGGTGTGCTCGAACTGCGCGGTGCGCTTCTTGTCCTTGGTCGTGACTGTCCAATCGTCCGCCCACATGTCCCATTCAATTGTCCCTAGGGTGAGCATCGGCTCGATTGTGAAGACCATTCCCGGCTCGATGAGCGTGTTGTAGGCAGGGGCCGCATCGTAATGCGGGATGATCAAGCCCGAATGGAAGGATTCGCCCACGCCGTGGCCGGTGAAGTCCTTGACCACTCCGTAGCCGAAACGCTTTGCGTAGGTTTCGATGCTCCGCCCGATGACGTTGATTTCGCGGCCAGGCATGACAGCCTTGATGGCGCGCTTCAACGAATTTTCGGTTCGTTCCACCAGCAGGCGTGACTCCTCGTCGACATCGCCAACCAGGAACGTTGCGTTATTATCGCCATGAACGCCGCCGATGAAGGCGGTGATATCGATGTTGATGATGTCGCCATCCTGCAGCACCGTGCTGTCGGGGATGCCATGGCAGATGACTTCATTCAGTGATGAACACAGGGATTTCGGGAAGCCGCGATAGCCGAGCGTGGAAGGGTAGGCATTGTGGTCCATGAGGAATTCATGGCCAAGACGATCTAGCTCATCGGTGGAGACACCTGGCTGGCAAGCCTTGCCGACTTCCTGCAACGCTTGTGCGGCGATCCGGGAAGCCACGCGAATGCGCTCGATGACTTCAGCGCTTTTGACTTCGGATGCCGTATTTTCGGCTGGTTCTTTCTTGCCGACGTACTCAGGACGTTCGATATGTTTTGGGACCGGGAGCTCGGGGGAAACGATGCCTGCGGTGAGGTTGCCAATGGGTGCGGTTGAAGCTGTAGCCATAGAACTTATTCTAGCTTCACATGGGTTTTGGCAGACTCGGCTTGGAGCGTGAAGTAGGGTGGTGTTCCACCTATTTTTCTCACGGTGGGCTAACGTGTAGAGGGAAGTACCAACCACGAATTGAGGAGTTTCCAATGAGCTCAGCTGGCACCCCAGGCGAAGGCCAGTACTGGTACAACGTTTCCACCAAAAGCGTGGAAAAGGGACCCCAGTCCGATTGGTCGCAGTTGTTAGGCCCATATGAGACGGCGGCTGAAGCTGAAACAGCCATGAGCAAAGTCCAGGCACGCAATGAAGCGTGGGACGAAGCCGAGGAGAACGAGGAGTAATTCTCGAAGTATCATTCTCGCATCGTGACGACAAGGGCGCAGCGCGGACCAATTCCAATATTGGTCCGCGCTCCGCCCTTATTTCGTTATGCCATCGGGCTTATTCCTTGAATTCGTACTCTTCCGAAGGGAATGAACCGGAAAGAACGTCCTGATGGTATTCGCTAACGGCTTGTCCAATGACGCTGCGCAGATCAGTGTACTTCTTCACGAAGCGTGGCGTGCGGCGCTCGCCTAGCCCCAGCATGTCCTGCCAGACCAATACTTGGCCAGTAGTGGAGGACCCGGCGCCGATGCCGATGGTCGGAACGCGCAAGACTGAGTCGATTTCGGCGGCAGCGGGGCTAGGAACCATCTCCATCAGGATGCAGAAAGCCCCGGCATCCTGCAAGGCCAGTGCATCGGCTTTCATCTGATCCAATGCATCGCCGCGGCCCTGCACGCGGAAACCGCCAAGGGCATGTTCTGACTGCGGCGTGAACCCGATGTGGCCGATGACAGGAACGCCTGCCAGAACCATGGCGCGAACATGCTCAGCGTATTGGGCGGTGCCTTCCATCTTTACCGCTTGCGCGCGGCCTTCCTTCATCAGGCGTACGGCTGTCTCCACGGCTTGAGCCGGAGACTGCTCGTAGCTTCCGAAGGGCAAATCAGCTACCACCATGGCCCGCTTGGCTCCGTTGGCCACAGCCTTGGTGAAGACGATCATTTCTTCCAGCGTGATCGGCAAAGTCGAGTCATAACCGATCACCGTGTTGGCCGCGGAATCGCCGACCAGCAGGATCTCTATGCCCGCTGAATCGAAAATTTCGGCCATCATTACGTCATAGGCAGTTAACATCGCGAATTTTTCGCCATTGTCTTTTGCCTGCTGAAGATGATGAATTCGGATGCGGGACGGGCCTTTATCAGGATTCCCTAGGTAAGGTTGAGGCATAAAATGACTTTATCGCACTTGAACTGGGCGATGCTTACTGGATGCCCCGGCAGGAACCGATATAGTGTTGCCACAGGTCAATTTTCTTACCGGCCGTGATCAGCGCCGGTATTAGAAATTCAAAGGTGGTGGAAAATGGATCGTCAGCAGGAATTTGTGCTGCGCACCATTGAAGAACGTGATGTTCGATTTGTGCGAATGTGGTTTACCGACGTCGTTGGTTCGCTGAAATCCGTGGCGTTGGCTCCTGCTGAAGTTGAAGATGCCTTTGAAGAGGGTCTGGGCTTCGACGGTTCGTCCATTGACGGGCTCTCCCGGATTTCCGAGTCTGACATGTTGCTTCAGCCAGATCCATCCACTTTCCAGATTTTGCCATGGCGTGGTGAGGTTGAACCGACCTCCCGCATGTTCTGCGACATCCTGACCCCGGAAGGCCAGCCATCCAATGCTGACCCGCGTCAGGTACTCAAGCGCCAACTCGGCGAAGCCTCCGATATGGGCTTCACCTGCTACACCCATCCAGAAATCGAGTTCTACCTTCTGGAATCGGCTGAGCTTGACGCCAATGGACGACCACGCCCGATCGACACCGGTGGATACTTCGACCACGTGCCCGACGGCGTAGGGCAGGACTTCCGTCGCGCCTCCGTGACGACTCTGGAAGCGCTCGGCATCTCGGTGGAGTTCTCCCACCATGAAACGGGCCCAGGCCAGAACGAGATCGACCTGCGTTACGCGGATGCCTTGCAGACCGCCGATAACATCATGACCTTCCGCACTGTCATCAAGGAAATGGCAATGCAGAAGGGAATCCATGCCACCTTCATGCCGAAGCCTTTCTCGGAGCATCCAGGCAGCGGCATGCATACGCACTTCTCGCTTTTCGAAGGCGACAGCAATGCCTTCTTCGAGGCCGGCCGCGAATACCAGCTCTCTGACGTTGCCCGCTCCTTCATTGCCGGCATCTTGCACCACGCGCCGGAGATGACCGCGATCACCAACCAGTACGTGAACTCGTACAAGCGCCTGTGGGGCGGGGGAGAAGCGCCAAGCCACCGCTCATGGGGCCACAACAACCGCTCCGCCTTGCTGCGTGTTCCGCTGTACAAGCCGGGCAAGGGACAAAGCGCTCGTGTCGAGTACCGCGGTATCGATTCCGCAGCCAACCCGTACCTGGCCTACGCCTGCCTATTGGGCGCTGGTCTCAAGGGCATCCGTGAAGGCTACGAGCTCGAAGATCCAACCGAGGATGACGTATGGAACCTCTCCACCGCTGAGCGCCGGGCATCGGGACACGTGCCTCTCCCGGGCAGCCTGCACGACGCGCTGCGCGTGATGGAAGAGTCCGAATTCATGGCCGAGGTCCTCGGCGAGCAGGTCTTCAACTCTTTCATCTCGAACAAGAAGGCCGAATGGGAAGAATACCGCCAGGTAGTTACTCCCTACGAACTGAATAAGAATCTAAGTATCCTCTAGAAATGTCGCCGTGTGCTTGCACACGGCGACTCGTGGGAGAAATAAGAAACACCATGCCGGACGTATCCTCACGATCAATGATCAACGCTGGTTTCAGCGACATAGAACGGGCCAAGAAATTCCTTCAAGCCAAGGAACTTGCCCCGATTGATCCAAACCTGATCGTGAGCAAGATGGCTCATGCGCCGGACCCGGACCAAGCCCTGCTGCTGGCCCTGCGTCTGGTGGATCGGCACCCGGAAGCCATCGAAACCTTCATGAATCCGGAGAGCTGCCAAGGCCTGGTTCGTCTGCTGGGAAGCTCTTCGGCCTTAGGCGAGTTCCTCATTCGCTGCCCACAGGCCCTTGAGACGGTGCGCACCGCACCATCAACCGAATTTGTACAGGCCACCAGCGAGCAACTGGTGGACAGCATGCTGGAATCCATTGATGCCAAGCGCACCGACGGCGGACACTGGGTTTCATCGGTCACCGGTGCCGAAGCACGGCAACGGCTGCGCATAAGCTACCGAATGGCCTTGCTGTCTCTGGCCCACCGCGATCTCGGCTCTGGCAATCCTCAGCGGATCTTGCCGAATGTCGCCGCTGAACTGGCTGATATGGCCGGCGCCGCTTTGGAAGGCGCGCTAGCTATTGCTCGTGCCGAAGCAGCTGAACAATACGATGCCGAAGACGTAGACCGCGTAAAGATTGCGATTATCGGCATGGGCAAATGCGGTGCCCGAGAGCTGAACTACATCTCCGACGTGGACGTTATCTACGTTCATGGCTCCGCCCCGGGCATCGAAGAAGACCTCGCTGCAGCCATCGCAACGGTGATCTGCGGGAACACTGCGCGTGCCCTGATGGTCCCGGGACCCGAACCCATGCTATGGGAAGTTGATGCGAACCTGCGCCCCGAAGGCAAGGACGGAGCCCTGACCCGAACCCTGTCCTCCCACGAAGCCTATTATCGGCGCTGGGCCCACTCGTGGGAGTTCCAGGCTTTGCTCAAAGCGCGATGCATCGCGGGGGACACTGATCTTGGCCGCTCCTATGAACGCATGGTCTCGCCCATGGTCTGGTCGAGCTCCGAGCGCGACGGTTTTGTTGAATCCGTGCAGGCGATGCGACGACGGGTCAGCGACAACATCGACAAGGACGATGTCGCATGGCAGATCAAGCTCGGTCCCGGCGGGTTGCGCGATGTCGAATTCACTGTCCAGCTGCTCCAGCTGGTCCACGGGCGCGTAGACCCTGACATCCAGATCCCGACAACCACCCTGGCAATCCAAGCCATGAGCAACATCGGTTATATCGGCCGTGAAGATGCGACGAATTTTGATGATTCCTACCGCTTCCTGCGGCTTCTGGAACACCGAATCCAGCTCAGCCAGCTACGCCGAACCCACCTCATGCCACGGGTGGAAAGCGCACAGCGGGTACTCGCGCGATCGATCCGCGGGGCAGGCGACCTGCAGCCAACCAGCCCAGAGAAGCTCATGCGGCGCTGGAATGAGACCAAGCGCATGGTGCGTTCGCTGCACGAACGCATTTTCTACCGCCCGCTGCTGGTCAGCAGCTCCAACCTTTCGGCAGACGACGTCAGGCTCACCGCTGAATCGGCCCAGGCCCGCCTTCGAGCCCTTGGATATCTGGATCCCAAGGCCGCCATGCGCCATATCGAAGCGCTCACCGGGGGAGTCTCGCGCAGGTCGTCGTTGCAGCGCCAGCTTCTTCCGGTTCTGCTGGACTGGTTCGCCCGCGGCGTTGATCCTGATGCTGGCCTATTGGGCTTCCGCAGGCTCAGCGAAGCGCTGGGAAAATCCCATTGGTTCTTGGGCATGCTTCGGGATACTAATGCCGCCGCCGAGCGCTTGAGCCATCTGCTCTCCAATACCCGGTTCCTCACCGATCTGCTGGCCAATGAGCCAGCTGCCGCCGCGTGGCTGGGTTCGGACTCATCCTTGATGCCACAGAGCCTTGAAAGCCTGCTGCAGCAGAATTTGTCGATCATCCACCGTACCAAGCAGCCCGAGAGCGCTATCCGGATGATCCGCATGGTGCGTCGCCGGGAATTCCTGCGCGTCGCCCTTGCCGATGGAGCTGGCCTGCTCACCGTTGATGAGGTGGGCAAGGCGCTGTCGAATATCGACGGCGCGATGATTGACGGTGTTCTCCAGGTGCTGCTCGCAGCAGACCGCCAAAAGCACGGCGAACACGCTGTCATTTCGGTGATCGCCATGGGGCGCCAGGGCGGCCGGGAAATCGGCTACGGTTCCGATGCCGACGTCCTGTTCATCCAGCGGCCGCTGCCCGGTGCCGAGGCCCAGGCAGCCCAGGAACAAGCGCTTCGTGTAGTAACTGATCTCGTCTCCTGGACGTCGAAGCCGCTCAAGCCTGCGATCCCGGCAGAAGTGAAGCTCAAAGTCGATTCGGATCTTCGCCCGGAAGGCCGCCAGGGCATTTTGGTGCGTTCCATCGATGCCTACGCCAGCTACTACGAGCGGTGGGTGGAAGTCTGGGAACGCCAGGCATTGCAGCGTGCTCGTCCTTTCGCCGGGGACGCGTCGCTGGCCGAAGATTTCATCGAGCTGATCAAGCCAGTGCGCTACGGCAAGGGCCTGGATGAGAACGAGATTCGCGATATCCGCAAGATCAAAGCACGCGTGGAATCCGAACGACTGCCTCGTGGCGCCGACCCGAACCGCCACTTGAAGCTGGGCCGTGGCTCCCTGTCCGACATCGAATGGCTGGTGCAGTTTTATCAACTGCAATATGCCTGGAAGCACGAATCGCTGCGAACCACATCCACTCTGGCGGCGCTTGAAGTGCTGGCGAAGCTGGAGTTCATCACGCAGGATGACAGCGAGCAGCTCGCCATAGCCTGGCGATTGGCAACACGTATTCGAAGCGCTGAAATCATCACCTCAGGCCGATCCAGCGATGTCCTGCCCAGCTCGTCAAGGGATATGGAAGCTGTAGCCAGATGGTGCGGCTACGAGCCGCGCTTCGGTGCCGAGCTTGAAGAGGACTACCTGCGCGCCACGAGGCACGCAAGGAGCATCTTCGAACAACTCTTTTATGGCTTCGAAGACTAGCATCCGATGACGCTGACGCAGCTGGGAGAGGCACACTGGGGGCCAGCGCCGACCGGGCATCGGATATGGCAGAGTCGTCGGCTTCTCGGATCCGGCGATACCCTGTGGAACGAGGCCACCGAAGCATTATTGACTTGGCGGATCAAAACCCGAAGCGGCTTCGTCGTCGAACCTCTAGAACCAGCGCAAATCGGGGATCGGCCGCGCTTGCAAGCGGTGCTGGGCCCGATTGCGATTGACGAGCCCATCGAGGTTGTGGATACGCTGCGGAGCGCAAGTCGTGTGGGATTCGCCTACCGGACCCGCCCGGGCCATCCGGTCAGGGGAGAGGAAGCCTTTATCCTGACTCGTCAGGGCCAGGAGGTCTTCCTGGAAATCCGTTCTTTGACGGCGCCCTCGGATCGTGTCTGCTGGCGGGTCGCCTTTCCGCTGTTGCTGGTGGCCCAGGCATTCACCCGCTGGCGCTACGGCAGGGCTTTGCTTCCAAACAGGGTCTAAGCCGCTTGCGTCGGTCTTGTTGAGCCGGTGACTGGCTCAGGCTGGCCGCCGGGCAGGTGTCAGCCGGCCATTAACATCGGGCCAGGGAAGCACGATGGGATCTGTTGGGGCCAAGGCCTTGGCATGCAGGGCATTGGCCAGGACAATTCCCTGCGACGAGAGCTCGATAATTGATAGCTCCTGGGCGCGGTCTTCCATCTGGCCGTCAAGGATCCATGGCAACATCAACTCCCCGATTCCCCGATCTTGGAGCAGCTCTTCGCCCTCGGAGTATTCGCATGGACCGGATACGGCATGTCCCAGGATATTGCGCGGCTGCACGCTGTCGTAGTCTTTGGTGAGCGGTTCCAGATAGCCGACGGTTTCTCCATCGTCGCGCTGCACGCTGACCCACTGGGAAGTATCCATAGCCGTAGCCTAACAACAAAAAGCCGGGCCTCACCAAAAATGGTGAGACCCAGCTTTTGACTATCTAATCCGCGGAAACCGCAGGATCAGAATTAGCAGCCGTAGTAGAGGTCGAACTCGTATGGGTTCGGACGCAGGCTCAGTGGCTTGATTTCGTTTTCACGCTTGTACTCGATCCAGGTCTGGACCAGGTCCTCGGTGAAGACGCCGCCTTCGAGCAGGAAGTCGTGGTCGGCTTCCAGGGCCTTGAGGGCTTCTTCCAGGCTCTCAGGAGCGCGCTGGATGTCCTTGGCCTCTTCGGCAGGAAGCTCGTAGAGGTCCTTATCGATTGGCTCTGCTGGTTCGATGCGGTTCTTGATGCCGTCCAGACCAGCCATCAGCTGAGCCGCGAAAGCCAAGTATGGGTTCGAGGAACCATCTGGTGCGCGGAACTCGATGCGCTTTGCCTTAGGGTTCGAGCCAGTGATCGGGATACGGATGCCAGCGGAGCGGTTGCCCTGCGAGTAAACCATGTTCACTGGAGCCTCGAAGCCCTTGACCAGGCGACGGTAGGAGTTCACGGTTGGGTTGGTGAAGGCCAGAACAGCCGAAGCGTGCTTCAGCAGACCGCCGATGTACCAACGAGCGGTGTCCGACAGGCCAGCGTAGCCCTTTTCGTCGTAGAACAGTGGCTCGCCACCGTTCCACAGCGACTGGTGCACGTGCATGCCCGAACCGTTGTCGCCGAAGACTGGCTTTGGCATGAAGGTTGCCGACTTGCCCCAAGCGTCTGCCACGTTCTTCACGACGTACTTGAAGAGCATCAGCTCGTCCGCAGCGTGAACCATGGTGTTGAACTTGTAGTTGATTTCAGCCTGACCGGCAGCGCCGACTTCGTGGTGGCTGCGCTCGACCTCAAGGCCAGCCTTGTCCAGCTCGACGCAGATGGCGTCGCGCAGGTCAGCCTGCTTGTCAGTTGGTGCAACTGGGAAGTAGCCGCCCTTGAAAGCGGTCTTGTAACCCTGGTTGCCGCCTTCTTCCTTGCGGCCGGTGTTCCAAGGAGCTTCGTCCGAGTCGATCTTGTAGAAGGCGCCTTCTGGCTTGGACTCGTAGCGAACGTCCTCGAAGATGAAGAATTCTGCTTCTGGAGCGAAGAATGCGGTGTCCGCGATTCCGGTGGACTCGAGGTAAGCCTCGGCACGCTCTGCAACGCCACGTGGGTCGCGGTGGTAAGGCTCACCGGTACGTGGGTTGATGATCGAGAAGTTGAATGCCAGGGTCTTTTCGATGCGGAATGGATCGATGAAACCGGTGGTGACATCTGGGATCAACTGCATGTCTGATTCAGAGATGCCAGCGAAGCCGCGAATGGAAGAACCATCAAAGAGCTGGCCGTTCACGAAGAAGTCGGCATCGACAGACTTGGCTGGCACGTTGAAGTGCTGCTGGACGCCTGGAAGGTCGGTGAAACGGATGTCGACGAACTTGATGTCCTCTTCGGCAATATATGCCAAGACTTCTTCTGGACTGGTAAACATGTGCAGGTGACTCCCTGGTGAGATATGAGAATTGGTAAACAGAACGATCAGAAGGAATGTCCCATCTGGTTCCCTTGCTTACGTATAGAGCTTACCCACTATCCATTTCTGAATGGTGTCTCTATTGTTTCCAACCTGTTACAGAGGTGATGCTCGGGCATGTCCTATCCCGCTGATCAGGGACGATGCAGTTCGTAACAAACTGACTTGGAGTCTTAGCGGTCTCAAGCGGAGGAAATTATCGGCCCGAGCATGCACAGAAACCATCGATAGACTTGAGTCGTGGAAAGAAAAGACTTTAGTTCGTGGCTTGAAGGCCCGCCACAGCATAACTCGCAGGAATGGCCTGGACAGGATCTAGGGCGACCGGAGAAGGGCCCTGGCTCCATAGGGCGTTTCCCTCGCAGGATCGGCGCGATCTGCATCGACTGGGGACTGTCAATGTTGCTCAGCTGGTGGCTTTTTAACCTGAACGACCTGGCGACTCTCTTGCTATTCTGCCTCGGCCAGATTATTGGCGTAGGTTTCACCGGCCACACCATCGGGCACCGAACCTTCGGCCTGCAGATCCAGTCTATGGATGGCACTGCAGTGAAGCCGTTGCAAGGGCTGGTCCGTTCGCTGCTTCTTTGCCTGGCGATTCCGGTTTTCATCACCGACAAGGATCAGCGTGGACTTCATGACCGGCTGCCAAAGACCATTCTTGTGAACATCAAATAATTCAGCAATTTCAGGACAACGAAGAAGCCGCAACAGGAAATCCTGTTGCGGCTTCTTCGTATCTGAGTTTTTAGCGTCCTCGGGTAGCGCGGCGGTTTGGCCGAACGCGGTTCGGATCCACACCCTTGGGGATTGGCAGGCGGTTGGCAGTCAGCGTGCTCAAACGCTTGTCGATAGCGCTGACTTCAAGCTTGGTAATGGACTTAGGAAGCTTCTTCATTTCCTTGCTGACATCTACCAAGCTGGTCTGGTCCTCGTCCTGGCCGGCGTTGATGACATGAACAGGAACGTTCGGAAGAACACGCGCAATGCGCTTGCGCTCAGAGGTGACCAGTTCGCGAACTCGCGACTTAGGTCCTTCGGTGACCAGCACGACGCCTGGACGGCCGATGGCAAGGAAGACCAAATCCTGGTGTCGGTTATAAGCGACAGGCTCCTGCTTGAGGATCCATCCGCGACGCAGAACGCTCATCGCAGCGCCTGCAGCTCCTGGGCGTCCTTCTAGCTGAGAGAAGGCCGCTTTTTCTGCGCGGCGGGACATGATGAACATCGCCGCAAGAAGAGCTAGCGGAATGGAAATGATCAACATGGTGATCCAGTTGTTGATCAAGATACCGATGACCAAGCAGACTGCGATTACCGCCAAGGCTGCCAGTGCCATCCACCAAACGACCATAGGGTCGTTGCGGCGCGTCATCTGGAAGACTTGGCCGATTTGCTTCAGTCGACCTGGTTCTTTGTTCTTCTTCTCAGCTTTTGGTTTACGCGAAAACAAACCGCGCTTTGGTTGCGCAGCAGCGTCGTTGTCGGAGTTTTTGGCCATAGTGCCTTAATTCTACGCGATGTTGCCCATAGATCTAACTTGCGCCAGATCTGGAATGAAATTTGCAGTGCTTGTGACGCGTGGAAGTAGAAAATCGGCCCCGCAGCCAAGAGGTGTCATTACCCATTTGGATGCGGGGCCGAAGTCCGGTCGTGCTTCAGTTGATGATTACTTGATCAGCGAAGCAGCTTCCTGGCGGGTATTGCCGGAGGACTCGATCTGCGAAAGCGCCTCTGGAATCTCGCGTCCCTTCTTGCGCATGGCGCCAGCCCACAAGCGGCCAGCACGGTAGGAAGAACGAACCAATGGCCCGGACATGACGCCGGCAAATCCGATTTCTTCGGCTTCCTGCTGCAACTCAATGAATTCCTGCGGGGTAACCCAGCGATCCACTGGAAGGTGGAGATCGGTTGGACGCAAATACTGGGTCAGGGTCAACAAGTCGCAACCGGCCTCGTACAGGTCGCGCATTGCCTCGGAAATCTCTTCGCGGGTTTCGCCCATGCCAAGGATCAGGTTCGACTTGGTGATCAGTCCGCGCTTGCGGCCATGCGAAATAACATCCATGGAGCGGTCGTAGCGGAATGCAGGGCGGATGCGCTTGAAAATGCGTGGAACGGTCTCGACATTGTGCGCGTAGACTTCAGGCTCTGAATCGCAGATTGCATCAAGGTTCTCTGGCTTGCCGCTGAAATCCGGAATCAGTAGCTCCACACCAGTGGTCGGATTCATCTTGTGGATCTGGCGGACGGTTTCCGCGTACAGCCACACGCCCTCATCTTCGAGGTCATCGCGGGCTACACCGGTGACGGTTGCGTAGCGCAGATCCATCTTCTTAACGCTCATCGCGACCTTAAAAGGTTCGGAGCGATCGATGGGGGAAGGCTTGCCGGTTGCGATTTGGCAGAAATCGCAGCGACGGGTGCATTCGGAACCACCGATGAGGAAGGAAGCTTCGCGGTCTTCCCAACACTCGAAGATATTCGGGCAGCCTGCTTCTTCGCAGACAGTGTGCAGGCCTTCGGACTGCACCAGGTTCTTGAGGCCTACGTATTCGGGACCAATGTTCAGCTTGGCTTTGATCCACTCGGGCTTGCGCTCAACGGGTACGGCAGCGTTGCGCTTTTCAACGCGAAGCATACGGCGGCCTTCAGGTGCGACGCTCATTATCGGCTCTTTCTTTCGGAGGGAATGATTGTCTAGACGACTTGTGGGGTAAGAAGACGTTCGAGTTCGGTCTGAACCCGGTCGACAACATCTTCTGGGGTAACGGTGCGGCCCAGCTCTGCCGAGATGGAGGTGACGCCGGCATCAGTGATTCCGCAAGGGATGATCTGCTCGTAGGCTCCCAGATCGTTGTTGCAGTTCAGTGCGAAGCCATGCATGGTGACTCCGTGGCTGATGCGAAGCCCGATCGCAGCGATCTTTCGGTCCTGCTCGCCGTTTTTCCCGGGGACCCAAACACCGGAGCGGCCTTTGATCTGGGCGGTGGGAATGCCCATATCGCTGACGACATTGATCAGCGCCTCTTCGATGGTTTCAACATAGAGGCGGATTGCGCTCATTTTGCGGAGCTTGACGATCGGATAGCCGACCAACTGCCCTGGGCCATGCCAGGTGAGCTTTCCGCCTCGATCCACATCGACGACGGGGGTTCCGTCCAGCGGTAGATCTTCTGGTTCAGTTCGTTTACCTGCGGTATATACCGCTTCGTGCTCCAGGAACAGGACTCTCGGGGACTGTTCATCCGCGGCTACCGCATCATGCAGCTGGATCTGGTAGTCCCAGGCTTCCATGTAGGGTACAAATTTTGAGCCTAGTCCGACTCGTTCGAATTCGATCGCCATGAGGGTTACCCTACGCCGTTGTTTCGCTCGTCGCTAATTCGGTTGAGAAGGACTTACCTGTGGATAACGAACTTGTATTTTCGGTTTTTGATCTACAACTGAGCTATGGATGAATCAACAAATGTTCTAGCGTGGCCCACGAGCCCGGGACATGTCACAGTTAGACCATTAAGCTCCAAGTCACCATGTAAAGTTTGGCTGATCCGAAGGGAGAGTGACCAAACTTACATGGTGCTAAAACTTAGTTTGACTATGGAGGATGTCGCTTCGCTAAGGCAAAACCCGGTCACCCAGTCGAGGAAATATGTCGTCGATTTTTACGGCACGCTAGCGACTCAATTGGGCGATGGTTTGATCATGGAATATTGCCCAGGGGGGAGCATCGGTGATCTGGTGAACAGTCGCGGGGTTTTTAGCCTCGGTGAGTGCATTACGGCACTGGCGCCGGTGGCCCAGACATTATCGATTATGCATGCTGAGGGCACTCGTCATGGCGACATCTCACCTGCCAATGTGCTGCTGACAGCCAGTGGGATGCCGAAGATCATTGATTTTCAGGAGACTGCATCGCAGGCAGAGCTGGTATCTGGTGCCGGGACGCCGGGGTTCATGGCACCGGAAGCATGCCCGGGTGGTCGGGAACAGGCAGCAGGGGAGCAGGATGTCTATTCGCTGGGTGCCTGCCTATGGTTCCTCCTGAGCGGCAAGCCCCCGGAGCAGGAAATTCTTAGACCCCCTGTGCAGGCGCAATTTCCTACCCTGCCGCAGATCATCCAGGAGCTCCTGGTTGAGAGCCTTGATTCGGATCCGGGGCTGAGGCCCAGCGCTGAACAGTTCGCGAGAACGTTATTTTCCAGTGCAAGCGCCGAACCGGTCAGGTGGGAAGGCCATGTCTCGCCTGAAGCTACCCATTTGATGGAAACCGTCCATCCAGGAACCCGAGTGTCATCCAGCCGACGAGGGCGCAAGCATGCGAAAGCCGCTGGACAGCAGACAAAAGTCGATGAACCGGTTGATGCCTGGCAGGATCATCCGCTTCGGCCCACCCCGGGAGCGATGAAACTGGTAGGCGCTGCAGCGCTCGGCCTGCTCGTCGTCGCCGGCAGCCTCGTAGGCGTCAATCACTTGCGGGCTGCTACGGCGTCGGACGCTACCAACGAACAAACTGCTGCCGTTGAGCCTTCGTGCCGAATCGATGACGTGGCCAGGGTCCCGGCGTGTGCCATGCAGCAAGACACCGTAGTGTCTGCATTCCTCAGCCTGACCCAACAGCGTGATCGGGCGATGTCCAAGTTATCCAGCGGTGATTTGACCGCCATTTATTCTTCTGGTTCGGAGCAACTGAAGCGGGATCAAGAAACCATCGCCACACTGCGAGAATTGGGTTTGCGCTTCGAGGGGCTGCAGACACAACTGAAAAATGTTTCGATCAAGGCCCGGGGACAGGGGAACACCGTGGTCTTGTCGGCCGAATCCAGCCAAAGCCAATACCATTATGTGGATCGCAAAGGCCGACAGATACATACGGCGAAAGCCACAATGGCTGAACGTATTGAGATCGAGCTTGTGCTTTCGGATCGTGGGTGGCGAATTGGCAATGTTCTTCGGCATTAAAGGAAGAAACCGCAATCCGAAGCGTGCTCAATGCTTGCGGTTGCGGTTCCTTCTGCGGATCCTCGTGCGGATTAGGACCAGAGAGTTGCTACGGCGATGTTGATGAAGGCCATGCCGCCCACTGCGTGGGCAATGCCGGTCGAAACTTCCTCGCCTGCCTTGATCTTCTTGCGGCCGATGAAGGCTGCTACGGCGATGACAATTGCGATAACCAGCTTGACACCGATCTTTGCGTGATTGACCGGGTCGGTACCAGCCTCAGCGATACCTACGAGTGCCAAACCGGTCACCAGCTGTACGAGGGAACCGTACCACTGCCATACATTGACGGTCGGGGTCTTGAAGTTGGCCAGCCAGCCACCGAAAATTGCCGCTGCACCAAGAACATGCACAAATACCAAAATGAGTTTCAGGAATTCCATGCTTCTAGCCTAATCTAAATTCGACTGAACGTAGAAAAGCGACGATCGCCTCTGCTGATCAATATCAGCAGGGCGATCGTCGCTTTGCCCAAGGGCTTATCGGGAGCTTAGAGTCCCAGGTCTCCCTCGAAAGCGCCACCCTCAAGGCGAGCCTTGACGGTCTGCAGGAAGCGACCTGCGTCGGCGCCGTCAACCAGACGGTGATCGTAGGTCAGGCACAGGTACATCATGTGGCGGATGGCAATCGAATCGTTGCCGTCGGCGTCGGTGATGACCATTGGGCGCTTCACGATCGCACCGGTGCCCAGGATGGCTACCTGAGGCTGGTTGATGATCGGGGTGTCGAACAGTGCGCCAACCGAACCGATGTTGGTGATCGAGAAGGTGCCACCGGACAGCTCATCTGGACCGATCTTGTTGCTGCGGGTACGTTCAGCAACATCGGCGATGCGCGATGCCAGGCCAGCCAGATTCAGATCGCCTGCGTTCGAAACGACTGGAACCAGAAGGCCCTTGTCGGTATCGACAGCAAATGCCAGGTGCTCGGCATTGTGGTAGGTGATCTGCTGGGTCTCTTCGTTGTACTCAGCGTTCAGCTTCGGGTGAGCCTTCAGGCCTTCGGCAACTGCCTTGGCGATGAATGGCAGGTAGGTCAGGTTCACGCCGTTGGTGGCCTTGAAGCCAGCCTTGGCCGAACCGCGCAGCTTCACGATGCGGGTCATGTCGATCTCGTGGACCTGGGTCAGCTGAGTCGATACGTCCAGCGACTCGCGCATGCGGCGGGCGATGACCTGGCGGATGCGTGGAGCCTTCTCGGTGGTGCCGCGCAGCGACGAAGCCTCAACTGCAGGGGCAGCTGGCTTAGCTGCAGCAGGAGCGGCAGCTGGAGCAGCGGCAGGTGCAGCAGCTTCCTTGGCAGCAACGGCGTCGAGCACGTCCTGCTTGCGGATGCGGCCGCCAACGCCGGTACCCTTGACCGATGCGATGTCGATGTTGTGCTGGTTGGCAAGGCGGCGAACCAGAGGGGTTACGTAACCCGACTCGTTGGTCGACTCGGCAGCAGCAGGTGCTGCAGCAGGAGCTGGAGCTGCCGGAGCTGGGGCAGCAGCAGGAGCTGGTGCGGCAGGCGCAGCTGGAGCAGGAGCGGCCGGAGCCTCTTCCTTGGCAGGTGCAGGAGCAGCAGCTGGTGCTTCTTCCTTGGCTGGAGCAGCAGCAGGAGCAGCGCCGGCGGCACCGATCACTGCGAGAACTGCGCCAACTTCAGCGGTCTCGTCTTCAGGAACGCGGATTTCCAGCAGGGTGCCGGCAACCGGGGAAGGAACTTCAGTGTCTACCTTGTCGGTGGAAACTTCGAGCAGTGGCTCGTCAACGGCGACTTCCTCGCCAACTTCCTTCAACCAGCGGGTAACGGTACCTTCGGTCACCGATTCGCCCAGTGCAGGCAGGGTGACTTCGGTGCCCGAAGCGGAGCCGGCAGCAGCAGGTGCAGCCGCAGGTGCCTCTTCGGCAGCTGGTGCTTCTTCAGCGGCTGGAGCAGCAGGTGCTTCTTCCTGCGCTGGTGCTTCTTCGGCAGCAGGCGCGGCTGGAGCGGAGTCGCCCGAACCCGAGCCATCGCCGATGCGTACCAGAGGTGCGCCAACTTCGGCGTCCTCGTCTTCTGCGACAAAGATTTCCTCGATTACGCCAGCAACCGGCGAAGGAACTTCAGTGTCTACCTTGTCGGTGGAAACTTCCACCAACGGCTCGTCTACCTCTACACGGTCGCCAACCTGCTTCAGCCAGCGGGTTACCGTACCTTCGGTAACGCTTTCACCCAGTGCGGGTAGGTTTACGGTTTCAGACATCGTCCCGTATCTCCTTGGTTTTTAAATCTTGAATTGTGGTTGGAGGCAGTGCCTCCGAGCTTTGTGCACTAGGCAGCGCGTTGATCAACGCGCTGCCTAGTTGAGCCAAAAGCTATTAGCCGTGCAGTGGAGCACCGGCGAGAGCCATTGCGGCTTCGCCAAGGGACTCGTTCTGAGTCGGGTGAGCGTGGATCAGCTGCGAAACATCCTCTGGGTATGCTTCCCAGTTGACGATCAGCTGAGCTTCGCCGATCTGCTCGCCGATGCGGCCGCCGATGCCGTGAACGCCCACGATTGGACCGTTCTTGACGCGGACCATCTTGATCAGGCCACTGGTGCCCAGGATCGAAGACTTGCCGTTGCCAGCCAGGTTGTATTCAGTGGTTTCGATCTGGTCTGCACCGAACTTCTCCTTGGCCTTTGGCTCGGAGTAGCCCACCGAAGCGATCTCAGGCTCGCAGAAGGTCACCTTCGGGATGTTGATGTCCTCGATGATGGTTGGCTTCATGCCGTGGATTTCCTCGGCAACGAAGCGGCCATGCTGGTAGCCGCGGTGTGCCAGCTGTACGCCTGGGACGATGTCGCCAATTGCGTAGATGTTGCCGACGCCGGTGTGCAGGCGCTCGTCGGTGATCACGAAGCCGCGATCGATGGTGACGCCCTGCTCCTCGAAGCCCAAGCCTTCGGTGACTGGGCCACGGCCGACTGCAACCAGAACGATGTCTGCTTCCAGTACGTTGCCGTCAGCCAGCGAGACCTTGACGCCGTTGGCATCCTGCTCGACCTTTTCGAAGAAGACGCCGGTGTTGAACTTGATGCCGCGCTTCTTGAAAGCGCGCTCCAAGGTCTTGATGATGGCTGGGTCTTCGTTCGGCACGAGCGAAGGCAGGCCTTCAACGATGGTGACATCGACACCGAAGGAGTTCCATACCGATGCGAATTCAACGCCGATGACACCGCCACCGAGCACGATGGCGCTCTTTGGCAGGTCTTCCATGTTCAGCGCTTCGGTGCTGGTCAGCACGCGGCCGCCGATTTCCAGACCGAAGGTCTTGGAGGTGGAGCCGGTAGCCAGGATGATGTACTTGCCCTTGTAAACGGTGCCATCAACGTCGATGGAATCCTGGGAGACAAGACGGCCGTTACCGGTGATAACGTTGACCTTCTTCATCTTGAGCAAGCCCTGCAGGCCCTTGTGCTTGCCGGCAACAATGCCTTCCTTGTACTTGCGCACGCCAGCCAAGTCGATCGACTCGAGCGTGGTGTTGATGCCGTACTTGGCACCCTCGCGAGCATTTTCAGCCAACTCTGCTGCGTGCAGGTAAGCCTTGGTTGGGATGCAGCCGGTGTGCAGGCAGGTGCCGCCCAGCTTTTCCTTTTCAATCAATCCAACCGTGTAACCCAGCTGGATGGCACGCAATGCTGCCGAGTATCCAGCGGATCCACCGCCGAGGATGAGGACATCAAATTCTTGCGTTGCTGCCGAATCGGCCACGTGAACGCTCCCTCGTATTCGCTAAGTGAGGCCGGCTTTGGCCGACCAGGGGATCGGTCGCAGATCATTGGGAGCGTGACGCTTGTTGGCGCGCACCATTGATCCACGGTGATGTTTCAAAACTTACCTTAGTACCGCAAACCGGCCAGAGTCACCTTCGCGGGCGTAAAAGTCAGGCATGTCTCTTATTTTTATCCTGTCCCCAGCGCCAACCGCAGGTGCGAGTTGATGCCGGGGAACAGAATTGCTGTTGCGCTGCCGCGTTGCCGGGCAGGCGAGCGGTGCTTATTTTGCGGCGAGCTGCTCGGCGTACGCTACGAGCGTGCGAACCTGTGACCCGGTGCCGTTCTTCGGGGTGTAACCCCAGGCGCTGCCTTCGTTGAATGCAGGGCCGGCGAAGTCGATGTGTGCCCACGGAATCTTCTTGCCGTCGACCTCGCCGACGAATTCTTCCAGGAAGACCGCGGCGGTCATCATGCCGCCCATGCGCTCACCGATGTTAGCCAGATCGGCAACCTGCGACTCGATGCTTGGACGCAGTTCTTCGGGCAGCGGCATGCCCCAAGCCAATTCGCCAACCTGGTCCGAAACGGCAACGAGGTCGTTGCGTACCTGCTCGTCGCCCATGATGCCTGCGGTGCGCAGGCCCAGAGCGAGCATCTGAGCGCCAGTCAAGGTAGCGATGTCGATCATGACATCTGGCTTTTCCAAGCTTGCAGCTGCCAGGCCATCGGCCATGACCAAACGGCCCTCGGCATCGGTGTTCAGCACCTCGACGGTCTTGCCGCCGAACATGGTCAAGACATCGCCCGGACGGGTCGACGCGCCACCTGGCATGTTTTCTGCCAGGCACAGCCATGCGGTGACCTTCACATTCAGGCCCAGCTCGGAGACGGCCGCGATGGTCTGGAATACCGCGGCGGCGCCGGACATGTCGGACTTCATCGCGTGCATGCCGGCTGCTGGCTTGAGCGAAGTGCCACCGGTGTCAAAGGTGATGCCCTTGCCGATGAGCGCAATGTGCTTGGTCGCCTTGGCAGGGGAGTACTCCACCTTGACCATGCGAGGCTGGCGAACCGAACCGCCGCCAACACCGAGCAAACCGCCAAAGCCGTCCTTGGCCAAACGCTTCTCATCCAATACCGTGACCTTCAAAGGCAAGGACTTGGCGTAGTCCTTTACCGCGGTGGCGAAGGATTCAGGATAGAGCAAGTTTGCCGGGGCATTGATCAGATCACGGGTGCCACGCACGGCGCGGCCGAGGATGGCTGCGCGCTTGAGCACTGCCGGGAGATCCTTGGACGTCGCAACGGCGGTGGCGATCTGTGCATCGGCCAAAACCGGCTTGTCGCTCTTCTTCGAGCGCTGGTTTTCATAGCGGTAGCTGCCCAAGGCGATGCCTTCTGCAATCGCGGCTACCCGCTCAACGCTGTCCGATGGCAGTGCGAAGATGGCGGACTTGGCATTGCTAAGCTGTCGCGCGGCCGAGCCGGCGGCGCGGCGAAGCTGCTCATCGGTGAGGTCAGCTAGTTCCTCGACGCCCAAACCAATGAACTGCAGGACCTTTGCCTTTGAGCCCTCTACTCCTGGAAGCAAGGTCACTTCGTCGGCCTTGCCTGAGGCGCCCAGTGCGGTCAGCGACTGCTCCAGCGACGAGGTGGTTTCCGCAGTGAATGGCGAAGCGACTATGGATGCTTTTCCGTCGTTCTTCAGCACACCCAAAACGAGAGTATCGGCGCTCTTGCGTTTAATGTCGGTGCCAATGGCGCTCAAAGTGAGATCACTTGAGTTGATCACAAAATCATTCCTTCTGTGCCTTTGTAGGGTCTAAGGTCGTGAATTCCGGAATGGTAATCCGGAAGGTAGTGCATGCTCGTGGGCAACGCATCTGCTACCTCCGATGTTATCTGAGGATTTAGTTCATGGTGCGTCACTTCACAGCGAGCGTAAGTGCAGAAGCGATAGTATGTACTATCGCTCTGAATGCAGGGTGCCAAGCAGTGTCTAGTGGCGCTGAACTCGGTTTTTAGACAGTTCGGCATTGAATGAGGAGAAAATGTCCAAGCAATCGTTGATGACGATGGTCGCAGACGACTTGGATGATTCACGTCTACAGGGACTGGGAATGTACGTCCTGCTCAAGTCCATGAGCGACGCTGGGCATACCCATTCACAGGTGACCAACGAACTATTCGGGCGCCTCGACTCCCAACTTTTTGCCACTTTCGATGCCGATGAGCTCGTTGCCTACACTTCACAGCGACCTCGACTGACTTTCCTTGGCGACCACTTCGCTGGATACCAGGCGCCGCGCATCGAAATCTATTTGATGACTGATGAGATGGACCGCAAGTTCTGGTTCCTCACCGGTGTGGAGCCGGACCTCAAATGGGAACGCGTCATTTCCGAGCTTCTAGGTTTCATTGAGGCCTTCAACGTTTCCCTGGTCGTCGGGTCGGCATCACTGCCGATGCCGGTTCCGCACACGAGGCCCGTTGGCGTGACAGCGCACGGAAACCGCAAGGACCTCATCGAGAACATCTCCACGTGGAGCCCAACTGTCGAGTCTCCAGCGGGGATTACCTCGCTGCTGGAGATCCGCATGACCGAAGCGGGACGCGACATCGTGGGTTATTCTCTGCATACTCCCCACTATCTTGCCGAGTCTGAATACCCTGCGGCGGCTGTAGCTACTTTGGAATATGTTGGTGCTGCCCTCAAGCTGGCCCTGCCGACTGATAAGCTCCGCGAAGCTGGACGCTTGGTCGACCAGCAGCTCGCCGAACAGCTTGAGGCCAACAATGACGTGCGGCAGATGGTTGATGGGTTTGAAGAGCGTTTCGATGCCCACGTGCAAGAACATGAGCCGCGTTCATTGTTGCTTGATGAAGACAAGCAAATGCCAGGCGCCGAGGAACTCGGCGCTAGCGCCGAGCACTTCCTGGCAGCGATTGAAAACACCGACGATTGGTTGAGGAACGGACACGACGAGCCGTCATCAGGTGATCAAGACCAGTGAGTCAACCGCACTTGAATTCGACCAAATCCTGGTTGGTTTATGGCTTTGCGATCATCGCCTACATATCTGCAATATCCCAGCGCACCAGTTTTGGCGTGGCAGGCATTGAAGCAACAGAGCGTTTTCACGCGAGTGCTCAGATCCTCGCGACGTTTTCGGTAGTCCAGCTCATCGTTTATGCCGGGGCCCAAGTGCCCGTCGGATTGCTCTTGGATAAATTCGGCCCCCGGATCCTGATTACCTGTGGCGCTTTGCTGATGTCTGCAGGCCAGGCATTCCTTGCTATCTCGGTGAACGTTCCGATGGGGCTGGTTGGTCGTGTCATGGTGGGCATGGGCGACGCGATGGTCTTCGTTTCGGTCCTCAAGCTGCTGCCGCTCTGGTTCTCAGGATCGCGGATACCGGTCCTCACCCAGCTCACCGGCACCTTCGGCCAGCTCGGACAGCTGATCAGCATCTTCCCGTTCCACATGATGCTGCTGAATGTCGGTTGGTCGCCAGCGTTCTCCGTGATGTCAGGATTCGCCTTCGCCACGTTTATTACCACCATCGCTTTTGTGCGCAATGGGCAAAGCTGGACCGGCGCTGGCCAGGGTGGGCACTCCTCGGGTTCGCGAATTGTGCAGGCGCTGAAGCAGCCAGGTACTCGACTGGGGTTCTGGACGCACTTCACGACCGCGTTCATGATTAACACCTTCATGATGACCTGGGGCTATCCATTCTTGGTCGAAGGGCAGGGGCTGGACAGCTCGCTGGCATCGGGTCTCATGTCGATATTCGTGGTCGTAGCCGTCGTGCTGGGGCCAATGCTCGGGGCCTTGACAGCGCGCCACGCGGAACACCGCTCCAACTATGCGCTTGGCATCATCGGTTTGATGCTTGTGATGTGGGCAGTAGTCCTTTTCTGGCCTGGGCAGGCACCGTTATGGGTACTCATCGTCTTGATGATCTCTGTGGCAGCAGGCGGTCCGGCATCGGTGATCGGGTTCGATTTCGCTCGTACTTTCAACCCGCCGAATGTTCTGGGCACGGCAACCGGCTTGGTCAATACCGGCGGCTTCATCGGAGCGTTCATCACCATCTATGTCATCGGGTTCATTCTTGACTTGCTGAACAAGGGCAACGGCGCTTCGGGCGAGCTCTACAACCTCGGCTCGTTCAGGATTGCACTGTCGGTGCAGTTCGTCATGGCAGCGTTGGGCATTGCTTTCATGTTGATTGAACGCCGCAAGGCCCGTCGTTTCCTAGCAGAACAGTAGTTGCCGGTCTCTGCCGCAGATAGTTCTCCACAGCTAGTGGCGATCAACAGTCATTGAAGGTACTTCCGATGCACCTTTAGTGCATGACTACTACTCCAGAACGACAGCCGATTTCGCTGTCCAGCTACAAAGACATATTGGCCTATGTGCCACACGCCTTGGGATTTCATCCGCGTAATTCGGCAGTCCTGCTGCTCATCGATGACGATCGACTCGAAGCAACCCTCCGGGTGGACTTGCCCTCAACTGATGAACACCCCGATCTCACGATCTGGATTGCGCAAGTCGTCCGCTTGCTGCACCGCATTCCGAACATCGAAGACGTCGCGGTGGTCATTTACGCCCCGGAAAATTCGAGGCAAAAACAGTGCGTTCCTCTGGCAAATCTCTTGTCAAAACTGGAGGCTGCCTTAGCACGTCAAGATATCCGCCTTCGACATGCGTGGTGCCGGCAGGGTACGCGAATCTGGAATTACGACACAGCAGATGGTTCGGATGTGCAGGAAATACCTGCTCTCGACACGAATGAAACGAACCTCTCCATGGTGTTTGCGGGGTCGTCGCCCTTGGACCAGCCATGGGATGGCAGTGGAGTCCCGGAGTGGCCGAATACCGACGAAGTCCTTCAACTCGTAGAGGATCATGAGGCCAATATTGTCGTGTCGCTCGAAACGTGGAATGAATCGTTGGGCAGGCCAGCCAAGGAATCAACAGCAGCTTTGCATGCAGATCCGTTTAGGGCGGCTATGCATGTGGGGTCGTTGCAAACAAAGTTAGTAAGAGACCTGCTGCCGTTCTTGGCAGGGGAGGGCATCGAAAGCGCACTCGACACGCTTTTTGGCATCTCAATCGACGAACGCGAAGCATCTGTCGCTCCTCTGGCGGACTATTTGCTGGGTCGTGGCTGGTACGCGCCGGACTGGCAACGAGTGGATAGATTATGGGAAGTGTGCCGGGACTTATTGGGGGTTGCCCAAGGCGAACCGCGACAAGCGCTGCTGTGCATTTTGGCTTGGATTGAGTGGGCCCGCGGCCGGGGATCGATGGCTTTGGTGCTCTTGAACCAGGCCGTCCTCGAAAATGAAACGTATGAATTGGCGAGGCTGCTTCAGAAGCTCATGGAGCATGGCGTGATGCCTGCATGGGCTACAGATCAATTGCGCGCCTGGCGTGCCAACTTTTCGTGAAAGCCGGTGCACGGGGTGTCTCAAGTGGTGTCAAGGTGGTAATTCATGGATAATGAGATAACAGACCCGGTTAGGTTCGAATTGCCTTTGCCTGAATTCTACGGATTTTGGGAACATAAGGCGGGCTTGATGCGTTGATTACAATGTGCCAGCCCTGCGGCGTTTAGTCACTGATTAAACGTCTTCGGACTTGACAGGGTCATAGTGGTGTTACCGGCAGGTGCATCCGGAACGCATCGTTAGAAAGGTTATTCGTGTCATCTTCTGAGACGAACGCTAATCGTCAAGCAACTGAAGCCGAGGTTACCGAGGCTGAAGTAACGGCAGAAACTCCTGCGGCGAAGAAGCGTGCTACCAAGGCCAAGCCTCGGACCAAAAAGGTAGCTGCAGATACTGCAGCACAGGACGAATCAACCGCAGCGGTGGCAGAAGGCGAAGAGGACGCCGAGGCTGGTTCCGACGCTAAGGCCGAAGACGATTCCAAGGGCTTTACCCTTTCCACCGGTGATGACGATGCCCCGCAGCAGCAGGTCATGGTTGCCGGCGCAACTGCGGACCCCGTCAAGGATTACCTGAAGCAGATTGGTAAAGTCGCCCTGCTGAATGCAGAGCAGGAAGTCGACTTGGCACTGCGCATTGAAGCTGGTCTTTTTGCAGCCGACAAGCTGGAGAAGGACGACGGCTCGATGGACCAGCGTTTGCGTTGGGACTACGAGCAAATTATCCACGATGGCAAGATCGCCAAGAACCACTTGCTCGAAGCGAACCTTCGTCTGGTCGTTTCGCTGGCAAAGCGCTACACCGGTCGCGGCATGCTGTTCCTGGACTTGATCCAGGAAGGCAACCTGGGCCTGATCCGCGCGGTCGAAAAGTTTGACTACACCAAGGGTTTCAAGTTCTCTACCTACGCTACGTGGTGGATCCGCCAGGCTATCACCCGTGCAATGGCTGACCAGGCACGTACCATTCGTATTCCGGTACACATGGTTGAAGTCATCAACAAGTTGGCTCGTGTTCAGCGCCAGATGTTGCAGGACCTTGGTCGCGAACCAACTCCGGAAGAGTTGGCCAAGGAACTGGACATGACTCCTGAAAAGGTAGTCGAAGTCCAGAAGTACGGTCGCGAGCCTATCTCCTTGCACACGCCATTGGGTGAAGACGGCGACTCTGAATTCGGCGATCTTATCGAAGACTCGGAGGCAGTCGTTCCAGCCGATGCTGTATCGTTCACGCTGCTGCAGGAGCAGTTGCACTCCGTTCTGGACACCCTCTCAGAGCGTGAAGCTGGCGTTGTTGCAATGCGCTTCGGCTTGACTGATGGCCAGCCTAAGACCTTAGACGAAATTGGCAAGGTCTACGGAGTGACGCGTGAGCGCATCCGCCAGATCGAATCCAAGACTATGTCGAAGCTTCGCCACCCGTCGCGCTCCCAGGTGCTGCGCGACTACCTCGACTAAGCCAGACTAGAAATATGGCCAGCGGAACAAATTGTCCCGCTGGCCATTTTTTGTGCCTGGATAAAAAGAGAACCGGAGGACCAACGATGGTTGGTCCTCCGGTCCCCGATTAGTCGGTAACGAGATTAGTCGTTAACGTCGACCGTTGGCTTTTCGTAAAGTCGCGACGATTCGTCCTGCCAAACTGAGGACTGAGGGCGCAGCTTAGGTTCCACATCGCGGGCGTGGTGAGCGCAAAACAGCAGTTCACCGCCGGTTGAAGCCAGCACGGCTCGCACGTAGGCCTGTGCGCCGCAGCGGTCGCACCGGTCGAGGGCGTTCAGTTCACGACTAGCGGTCGTAGTAGTCATTGCCAGCCTCCTAAAGTTGATGGTTACTCAATAGAACCAGTTCGAGCTCTGACTTTATCCCGAAAATGGGCGTCTTTCGCTCACCGCGTAGTAGATGTGGATAAGGTCATAGCAATCAAAACCGCGCCAAGACAGCGGAAAATGGCCAATATTCGAACACATTAACGATTAGAATAATACTCACGACGTTCTTTCTTATGTAGGTAGGAGACAAAGGCCCAGTGGCTTCATCCGACAATTACAACGCAAGACACCTCTCTGTCCTTGAAGGACTGGAAGCGGTGCGCAAACGTCCCGGCATGTACATCGGCTCCACGGACTCACGAGGCCTTATGCACTGCCTCTGGGAAATCATCGACAACTCAGTTGACGAAGCGTTGGGTGGATTCGGCCAGGCAATTGGCGTCGTGCTGCATGCCGACGGCTCTGTTGAAGTCCAGGACGATGGCCGCGGTATTCCCGTTGATGTTGAACCGAAAACGGGCTTGAGCGGTTTGGAAGTCGTCTTCACCAAACTCCATGCCGGCGGCAAATTCGGCGGCGGTTCCTACAGCGCCTCTGGCGGCCTTCACGGCGTTGGCGCATCGGTTGTGAACGCCCTGTCCGCGCGACTCGACGTAGAAGTCGATCGCGGGGGCAAGACCTACGGCATGCAGTTCCGCCGTGGCGAGCCCGGAAAGTTTGCCGACAAGGGGCGGAAAAAAGCCGAAGCCGCCTTCACTCCTCATGAGTCCGCAACGTCTCCTGAAATCATTGGCAAGGCCAAGCGCGGTGTTACCGGTACCCGCATTCGGTACTGGGCAGATAACCACATCTTCACTCCCGACGCGAAGTTCTCATACAAGGATCTGCAGGACCGGGCGCGGCAGACTTCATTCTTGGTGCCAGGCCTGCGTATCACCCTTCGTGACGAACGTGGCCTTCCGGATACCCCTGGCGCTGATGGCCCGCACGAAGAGATCTTCCAGCACGATGGCGGCATCAGCGAGTTCGTCGATTACCTCTCTAGTGACTCGCCGGTCACCGATATTTGGCGTTTCCAGGGCAGTGGGTCCTTCCATGAGAAGGTTCCTGTCATCGACGACAAGGGCCGTAGCCATATCGAGGACGTTCAGCGCGTGTGCGAAGTCGATGTCGCGTTGCGCTGGGGGATCGGCTACGACACCTCGTTGCGGAGTTTCGTCAACATCATTGCTACCCCGAAGGGTGGTACGCATAGCGCCGGGTTCGAACAGGCCTTGCTCAAGTCCTTCCGCAAGAATGTCGAGGCGAATGCTCGCAAGCTGAAGTTCGGCCAAAAAGACAAGATCGAAAAGGACGACGTACTCGCCGGCATGACAGCAGTGCTGACAGTGCGTCTTGCCGAGCCGCAGTTCGAAGGACAGACCAAGGAGATTTTGGGTACCCCGCAGGTGCGCCAGATAGTCTCCAAGGTTGTCGAAAAGGCGCTCAATGATCGTCTGGGATCCAACAAGCGCGCTGAAAAAGCCGAGGCTTCCACATTGCTGGAGAAGGTCGTCAACGAGATGAAGTCTCGTGTTTCGGCCCGTATGCACAAGGAAACCCAGCGTCGCAAAACAGCCTTGGAATCCTCGACGTTGCCGACAAAGCTGTTGGACTGCAGAAGCAAGGAAGTCGGAAAGTCTGAACTGTTCATTGTCGAGGGTGACAGTGCCTTGGGTACCGCGCGTCTGGCTCGTTCCAGCGAATACCAGGCCTTGCTGCCTATCCGAGGCAAGATTCTCAACGTCCAGAAGGCATCTATCTCGGACATGCTCTCCAACGCTGAGTGCGCCGCGATGATCCAGGTTATCGGAGCAGGCTCCGGCCGAAGCTTCGACATTGAACAAGCCAGGTACGGGAAAATTATTCTCATGACCGATGCGGACGTGGATGGTGCGCACATCCGCACGCTCTTGCTCACGCTCTTCTACCGCTACATGCGGCCGATGATTGAGCATGGCAGAGTTTATGCTGCGGTTCCGCCGCTGCATCGTATCGAAGTCATCAATCCAGGGTCGAAGCAGAATGAAGTGGTCTATACCTATTCGGAAGCTGAGATGAACAAGTTGCTCGCCCAGCTGGAGAAGGATGGCAAGCGCTACAAGGAGCCGATCCAGCGCTACAAGGGGCTCGGAGAGATGGACGCCGACCAGCTGGCTGAAACGACCATGGACCAACGCCATCGCATGCTGCGCCGTGTCGGTATTGAACATGCCCAGGCTGCTGAGGAAGTTTTCGACCTGCTCATGGGATCTGATGTAGCTCCGCGAAAGAAGTTCATCATTGATGGAGCAGATGATTTGGAACGGGATCGCATCGATGTGTAATCGTTAAACGTGAAGTCGTTGGCCCGGGTTTTCCCAGGCCAACGACTTCTTTTTTATTTGCTGAAGACTATTGTGGTTCACCAGGTCAGCAGCCGAGGAGCAATTAAAAGCACGGTCGGGCAAACCAGCAACAAGATGGTGCAGGCCAGGACGAGGTAGCGCGGCCCCCGACCCAACGGGGCAACCGGGGTCAAAAGCCGTTGGAGGCGCCGGGATGAAACTTCTCCGCCAGGCATGCCTACCAATTCGGCATTCGATGAGTTCGGCTTGGGGGATACCTCGTCGACGTCCGCGGCTGCGGTGGCGACTGTAATTATTGCTTTCAACAGCGTTTGGCGATTCACGCGCTCTAGGGCTTTGTCGTCGGCGAGCATTTCAATCAGTTGCCGCACGGCTTCAAGTGCCAGCTTTGACGTGGGCAACCACGGCAACGCTTCATTCCAGGCAGTGAACGCCAGGATCAACAGGTCATGGCGTTGATCCAGATGCGATCGTTCGTGAGAAATCACTGCCTGTTGTTCCTCGGCGGTGAGCTGGGTGATCAACCCTCGGGAAAGAACAGTCACTGATTGGGAGATCCCGGGGACGCAATAGGCGACGGGCATGTCGTGGTCAATGACGAGAGTGTTCGGGCGCGTTTGTGATGGGTTGCTGAGCAGCCGAAGCAGCTGCCGATGTTTAGCCCGTTGCCTCGAAGTTCGCCAGGCAGCGCGTATCAGGGTTAAAACCAAATGGAACCCGAAGAGCAGTGCCGTGCTCAGGGCAAAGAGGTGGACGACGCCCGGATAGCGGACGGTCGGGTCGCCGGTGAGAAGCCGCCAACCACCGTGCAAGGCTGAGATGAGATCATCGCCAAGCGGTGTCAGTCCCCAAACCAGCATGGATCCAATCATGGATAGGCCACCGCCGAGTGCGATGGCTTGCCAGAGGAGAACAGCTTGGACCGGCGCGCGAGTGGTCCACTTGGCTTTGGATAAGGCCAACGGCGTCGGCCACGCTAAAGCGATGGCCAACGCCGCTAGGAAATATGAGGTGAGAAGCACTCAGTCCCCGAAGTTTGAATAATTTATGCGGACTTTACAGAGTCCAAGATAGCACGCAGGGAAGCTGCTTCATCTGCTGAAATGCCGCCGATGAATCGAGCGAGAACTGCTTCCCGATCCTGGGCAGTGCCCAGTGCCTCATTGAGAAGACCCACGGTATGGTCCTCGCGCGAGGAAGAAGCGGCGTAGCGATGAGGGCGACTTGAGCGTTCGCGCTCAACTAGCCCCTTCTTTTCCAGACGTGCAAGCACGGTCAGCACCGTGGTTACTGCGAGTTCTTTCGCATCGGTGCCAAGTGCCGCGAGATCATCGCGAAGGTCATTCGCGGTGAGTGGTTCTGCGGAATCCCACAGTAGATCCATGACGGAACGTTCCAGATCGCCAAGGCTGGCCACTAGGTCTTACCTCATTTGCTTTAGTTCTTTCGCTGCGTGCCTAGGTCTGAGACTTCGGCGCACTGCTTGAAACACCAATTGTAGCGAGTTTTGATCAATATTTCTACGACACGTAAAAGTGTGAGGCATTCGTGTCCGGAGCGCTGAGTTGCCGAGGAAATATCGAGGAAATGATGCGCGCGGGCAAGGGTTTTGAGGCTGTGAATGTCTTCAAGGTTTGCAGTCATCGCTCTGTGTGTCGGGTGGTTTTTATAGTGTGGGTTGAATCTCGGGTTTCCGACTTCTACAACCTGTCGAAATCGTCTATGGTGATGTTTGACGGCATTTCTACGATTCGTAGAAAAGTCGTGGAAGATCTCAACACGCGACAAATTGAGGATTCAATGGATGCACTAGAAATTGCCCGCTGGCAGTTCGGCATAACCACGGTTTATCACTTCCTAATGGTCCCGCTGACCATCGGGCTGGGACTAACAGTTGCTGTGTTGCAAACCATTTGGCATCGCACGGGTAACGAGCACTGGCTGCGCATGACGAAATTCTGGGGCAAGCTCTTCCTGATCAACTTCATCATGGGCGTCGCTACTGGCATCGTTCAGGAATTCCAGTTCGGCATGGCCTGGAGTGAATACAGCCGCTACGTTGGCGACGTTTTCGGAGCACCTCTGGCGATGGAAGCTCTGCTCGCATTCTTCGTAGAGTCCACCTTCCTAGGACTGTGGATCTTCGGCTGGAAGAAATTGCCAAAACGACTGCACTTGGCAACCATTTGGTGCGCGTCTCTGGCCACAATGCTCTCGGCGTACTTCATTCTCGTCGCTAATTCCTGGATGCAGCACCCAGTAGGAACCAAGATCGTTGATGGACGCGCCGTGATGACCGACGCATGGGCTGTCTTCACCAACAACACGGCGCTGATCACGTTCCCGCACACGCTCTTCGGGGCTTTTGCCGTAGCCGGCGGATTCCTATTGGGTATCTCATGGTTCCACCTTTATCGCCGGCGCAAAGAAGGCATTGACACCGTAGATGCTGACGGTCGCGTGATCATCGGCGAGGATTTGAGCCGAGGCAAGAACCGAGACAAAACGGATTACCACGTATGGATCAAATCCCTTCGAATCGGTGCAAGCATTGCCGTCGTCGCCTTCCTCGGCGTAGCTCTCACTGGCCACGAGCAAGCCAAGCTCATGTTCGAACAGCAACCCATGAAAATGGCCTCGGCGGAAGCTGCCTGCCATGATGGAACCGGCTTCTCGGTGCTGTCGCTGGGCGACATCACGGCCAATGGATCCACCAACTGCGATGACGTAGTTGCCGTATTCGAAGTTCCGGGAATTCTTTCCTTCCTAGCCAACGGAAACTTCACAACGGAAATCAAGGGCGTCAACACGCTGATTCCCGAATACCAGGAAAAGTACGGAAAGTACTATCCGCAAGATGAATCCTTCGGCCCCTACGCCGGCCAAGAAATCGACTACCTGCCGGTCATGGAAGTGACCTACTGGGGATTCCGTCTGATGATCACCTTCGGTGGGCTCTCTGCAGTTGCCGCGGCCATTGCATTGTGGATTACCCGCAAGGGAACCGTTCCGGATAACAAGTGGATCTCGCGTCTCGCTGTACTAGGAATCGCAGCGCCGTTCGGTGCCAACGCCACCGGCTGGATCTTCACTGAAATGGGTCGCCAGCCGTTCACCGTAGCTCCCAACCCTCAAATGGGCGGGGTGGACCAGGTATTCATGTACACCGCGGCCTCTGTCTCACCCACGGTGAGCGCGGGGGAGCTCCTATTCTCGCTGATTGCTCTGACTTCCATTTACGCAGTACTGCTCGTCGTAGAACTGGTGCTCTTGTTCCGCTATGTCCGCGGAGGCGTGGCCTCGGCAATGCCGGAACTTGAATCCGAGCATCAGCCCCACGACACGAGCACAAGACAACCCGATGACAACGACGACGATGACGTCTTGGCATTCGCCTACTAGACCCAGGGACTAAGGAGAAAACCATGGAATGGCTACCAACACTTTGGTTCATTGTCATCGCAGTACTCTGGTGCGGCTACCTCTTTTTGGAGGGCTTTGACCTTGGCGTAGGCATGCTCATTGGCCTCGGACGCAACACCGAAAGGCGCAAGCGGTTACTGCTGAACACCATTGGCCCGGTGTGGGACGGCAACGAAGTATGGTTGCTGACCGCTGGCGGCGCAACCTTCGCCGCCTTCCCGCATTGGTACGCTTCGCTCTTCTCAGCGCTCTACATCCCGCTGACCATCGTGCTGATCGCGTTGATCTTCCGAGCGGTAGCAATCGAATACCGGGGCAAAGCAATCACCGCGCCCACTCGAAAAGCTTGGGACCTGGCTCTCGGCCTAGGCTCTCTGGTCGCCGCCTTTGGCGTAGGAGCCATGCTGGTATCGACAACCATTGGCCTGCCGCTGAATGAGAACGGCGACCGCATTGGTGGCGCCTTCGCCTGGCTTACCTGGCACGCAGTACTAGGCGGAGTAGCAGTGGTGGCATTCTGCTGGATCCACGCGCTCGCCTTCCTGCGGCTGAAGACCGATGGGCCCGTCCGTGAAGAAGCAGGGAAACTCGTCGGCCGATGGTTGCCGGTGGCCGTACTGCCGATGATGGTCTGGGCCCTCTGGGTGATCATCAACAACGATTCGGCACTGTCCTGGGTGAGCTTGGCACTTTCGCTGGCAGCACTGGTCGCAGCAATCATTATGGGCAGAGCCGGAAAAGAGGGAATCTCCTTCATCGCTCTGGGAATCATGCTCGTCGCAGCGGTCGCAGCCATTTTCATCGCTGCTTTCCCCGTGGTTTTGCCCTCGACACTCGATCCTGCCTTCAACCTGACAGTTGAAACGGCTTCCAGCACTCCATACACGCTGAAACTCATGAGCATCGTGGCTGCCTTTGGTGTTCCATTGGTGCTGGCCTACCAAGCGTGGAGCTACTGGGTATTTCGCAAGCGGCTGCGCGAGGAGCACATTCCCGAAACCCATCGCGTGACATCAATCGTCAAGTAAACGAACCGGACCCGAAAGTCGAAGCATGCCAGCCCCAAGATTCCTCCCCAAAGACCTGATCACGCCACGCCAATTCGCGGTACTGACGTGCTTTTCAGTGTTCAAGGTCTTGGGGCTGGTGCTTGTCGCCTACGCTCTGGGGACCTGGATTGCCAACATGGCCGCCAGCGCAGAAAACGGGCCACAGTTGTTGTACCTAGCAGGAGTCGGAGCCCTATTACGTGCTCTCGCTGCCTGGGGACTCAACGTTGGAGCCCGGCGAATGGGGTTGGGAGCCAAAGAACGCATGCGGCTGCAGCTGCTCCAAACCGAGGCATCACGTCCAACGATCGCTCCAGCCACTCAAAATCCGATTCCTGTGGTCGCCACCCTGGCCAGCCACGGACTTGAGAAGCTGGATGACTACTTCACGAAATTTATCCCTGCACTGATCGGTGCCGTCGCCATTCCGCTACTCCTAGGCCTGTACATCCTGCAGCTGGATTGGGTCAGCGCGGTCATCCTGCTCCTGACCGTTCCCTTGGTGCCGGTGTTCATGGCCCTCATCGGAATGCATACGCAGGAGACGCTGAAGGAAACGCAGTCATCGCTTGACCGGCTGGCAAACCAACTCTATGAACTGGCTCAAGGCCTGCCGGCGCTTCTGGGACTTGGCCGGGCGCGTCAGCAGGGCAATGCCATCGCGCAAGTCGGCGCGAAATATCGTTCGGCCACCATGGCCAATCTGAAGACGGTTTTCATGTCGAGCTTCTGGCTGGAACTCATTTCGACTCTGTCAGTCGCGGTGCTGGCCGTCTTCATCGGGGTCAGGCTGGTCCATGGCTCCATGGAGCTGTCCGCGGGACTGACAATTCTCATCTTGGCGCCCGAGCTATTCTCCGCCCTTCGCGAGGTGGGATCGGCCTATCACTCGGCAGACGACGGTCTCGCAGCCTACCAGCGTTACCAGAAGATAACCGCTGACGTGCCAAGCATTGCCTTGAACGTAACCACCCACAAGCCGGCTATGCATGTTCTGGAGATTGAGGATCTCAGTGTTCGCTACGGCGAGGACGAACCAATTTACCAGGACTTCAACCTCAGCCTGGGCGCCGGGGAACGGCAAGTTCTCGCAACCGCGAGCGGGTCGGGAAAGACAACCCTGCTAACGATCATTGCCGAAGCCCACAGCAGCAATAACGAGTTTAATCCAGAGCTAGTCCACGGTAGTATCCGGACTTCCGGATCAATTGCCATGATCAGCCAGCATCCGCGATTTGATGCCGGGACCGGGCGGGAGCAACTAGACCAGGACGTGCCCGGGGCCGACCCCGAACTGATCGCAGCGCTGGCGGAGCGCCTTTCGATGCGACAAATGCTCGAACATGAGATAGCCGAATATTCGCCAGGCGAACTGCGTCGACTAGAGGTACTGCGTGCAGTGCTGCGCCTGCACAGCGACTCCAACTGCACCCTGCTACTCGCGGATGAGCCAACAGCGCACCTGGATGACCAAAATGCCGCAGTTGTGCGCCAGCTGCTGCGCGAGCTCCCGGAACACTGCGCTGTGCTTGTCGCCAGCCATGACCCATTGCTCAACAACGCACCAAGCAACCACGCTGAGGCTCGGGGCCAAACGAAGGTGCCAACCCCGGATCCCGAGCTTGACGAGGATAATCCACACCGCGGGACAGGCACACCTGAGGGTGAAATGAGCGGACACCGCTTCAACCCCCGAAGCGAATTGCTCAAGCGCTACCGCAGCGCGCCGAAAGCCATCGGGTGGGGGACCGCCAGCGTACTGTGCGCAGTCGCCTTGGCCGCGCTCAGCGGCTGGCTAATTGTCGAAGCCAGCTACCAGCCACCCATCCTCCACTTGAGCGTCGCATTCGTCATGGTGCGTGCGCTGGGCATCGGACGAGCTGCCTTCCGTTATCTTGAACAGCTGGCCATCCATGATGCAGTCCTCGAATACGCGGGAAACCTTCGCGAAAAAATATGGAATGCCATGGTTGCAGATCCAGCCCGCTGGGGCCTGTTCAGTCGATCCTCGGTAGTCCTGCGGTTCTTGCTGGCCGAAGTGGATGAACTACGCGATCAACTCGCACGAGTGGTCTTCCCGCCGCTGTCGGCAACCGTACTGTGGGTTCTGGCCATAATTGCCTTGTTCCTGATTCAGCCGGAATTCGGTTGGACCGCCCTGGTCGCAGGATTGATGCTTGCAGGACCCATCCGCTGGCTGGTCCAGCGCATCGAGGGGCAACATCTGGTGCGGCAGCTGGCCCATCGAATGTCCATGAACCAATCCATCCTCGGGATCCTGCGGCACAAATCCGCATTGCGAATCAACGAATCCCTGAAGTCGGCGATTGCTTCGATGCGCAGAGCAGAAGAAGAAAACACCAAGGATGCTCGTCACCACGCACTGGGCCAAGGCAGCGCCTCTGCGCTCGCCGTCCTGCTCAGCGTGTTCATGGCCATAGTGATGACCTCGGTATCCGAAAGTTCCGCTTCGTTGACCGCATTGGCGGTATTGCTCAGCCTGGCCTTGGGGGACAGCGCCAGTGGAGCCTTGCTGGCAGTGCAGCAGGGGCAAGCATTGAGGCAACTCACTGAACAACTCGAACGCCATGGCTTGGCCAGCGAGAACCGGCAAGGTCACGAACATGCCGGCACGCCGAGCGGGGCCATCGCAGCCGTTGGTTTTGAGCTGGAGGAAGTAAGCCTCGGATATGGGCAAGGTCCCAACGTCATCGAAAAGCTGAGCGCAAGGATTCCGAAAAACCAGTGGACCGCCATCGTCGGCCCTTCCGGATCCGGAAAATCAACGCTGCTCACGGCTCTGCTCGGTGCCCTGCCAGCACGCACCGGCAATCTCCGAGTTCTCGATGGCGAGGGGAAACTTCACCCGCTAGCGAATGCCGAGGCGAATTCGGTGGCCTGGTGCCCACAGGAAGCCCACCTGTTTGATTCCTCGATACGCCGCAACCTCATGCTCGGCGTGCCCGAAGGCGAGCAACGCAGCGACGGTGCGCTGATCGAGGTTCTTGAGCACGTTGGCCTCTCAACCTGGTACGGACAGCAGACCCAGGGACTCGATACGAGAATCGGATCCGGAGGCCACAACCTCTCAGGCGGCCAACGCTGCAAGTTGGCAGTCGCCAGGGCGATTCTCGGCGGACATCAAGTGGTACTGCTCGATGAGCCCACAGCGCATCTGGGGGTAAATGAAGCTGGCGAGTTGATGGCGTCGCTGCGCACTGCGCTGGCTTCGCGCACCGTGGTGCTCATTACCCACGATCAGAAATTGGCGGGGGAGTGCGACGGGCGTATCGACTTGGGCGCTGCAGTAGGCGCTGGAAGCAAATAGAAAGGTGCTGTTGCGGATCACCAGATCCGCAACAGCACCTTTGAATTTCAGGAGCCCTGAAATCTAGAGGATGACTCCTCCATCATCAAAGGGCAGGGTATCCTCGCCCGGATTGAATGCTGGAGCCGCCTTCGGGCGTTCCTCCTGAACCGGAGCCTGATCCGGCTCAAGTTCCGATCCAGCCTCTTCAGCTGTGGCTGAAATCCGGCTCGCGCTCAACGAGCCGCCCAGGATATTGATGGACTGGGCCAATGGCGCACCAGAGCCGTCACGCTTGCCGAATTCCGTTGGCAGAGCCCTGACCACACCGGCTGTGGAGCTGGCTCGTGCTGGCCCCTGTCCGGCGTAGGCAAGCTGCAAATGGTCTTCGCCCTTGACGAAACGATGGGCGCGCACACCGGCTGTGGCACGGCCCTTGGCGGGGAATTCCGCAAAATCAGTCAGCTTCACCGACTGGCCAGAAGTTCCCGGCAAGGTCTGCGAACCCGCCGCGATCGTTGCAACCACGGCATTGCCTGCGGTCGCCGGAACGACGCCGAAGAAGATGACGTGGTCATCGGCGCCAAGCTTGATGCCCGCCATGCCGCGACCGGTGCGTCCTTGAGGCCGTACTGCCGAGGCCGGGAACCGCAGCAGCTGAGCGCCACGGGTGAGGAAGACCAATTCGTCATCCTCGCCGGCCACACTGGCAGCCACCACGACGTCGTCATCCTTGAGGGTAATCGCCTCGAACTCATCGCGATTCAGCGGGTACTCGGGAGTCACCCGCTTGACTACGCCATTGCGGGTGCCGATGGCCAGGACCGCGTTCAGCGGAACCAGCGCGATCACCGATTCGCTCTTTGGCAGCTTCAAGAATTCAGCGACCGGCACGCCCTGCGCCAGCTGCGGGAATCCATGGGACTCGGGTAGCACCGGTACATCGATCAGGGAGATGCGGATGATCCGGCCGGTGCTGGTCAGCGCGCCGATCTCACCGCGGGCCGTGGAAGGCACCTGGGAGAGCAGCACGTCATGTTTGATGCGAGCCGAAGAGAAGTCCAAGTCCGTGCGGTCGTGGGTCCGCGCGAGCTGGCCGGTGGCAGAGAGCAAAGCCCAGCAGGCGCTATCGGAGATCTCCATGGTTAGCTTGGCCTGCTTGCCGCTGCCTACCGCTTCGGGCAGCGCGGTGCCCTTGAGCGGGGCGAGCTGCGCGGACTTGAGCAGTTTGGTGCGTCGCGGAGTGCCGAAGGTCTCGGCCATCTCTTCCAGCTCGTCGGAGACGACTGAACGCAACAGCTGATCAGACTCCAAAATGGCTCGCAGCTTCTCGATTTCCTCGCGCAGCTGTTCTGCTTCGGTTTCCAATTCAAGCTTTGAATACTTGGTCAACTGGCGCAGGCGCAGTTCCAGGATGTGGTTGGCTTGCGGTTCGCTCAAGTCGAAGACGGTCATCAGGCGCTGGCGCGCCTCGTTGGTCTGTTCGGAAGAGCGGATGATCGCGATGACATCGTCGATATCGACGATGGCGATCAGCAGGCCCTCGACCAGGTGCAACCGGTCTTCACGCTTGGCCAAGCGGTGAACGGTCCGTCGGCGTACAACGTCGATGCGGTGGTCGACGTAGACGGTGAGCAGTTCACGCAGTCCCATGGTCCGCGGCTGCCCATTAACCAAGGCAACATTGTTGATGCCGAAGGAATCTTCCATCGGGGTGTACTTGTAAAGGCTGGCCAGCACGGCGTTGGGGTTGAAACCATTCTTCAGCTCAATGACCAGTTTCAAGCCATGATGGCGATCGGTGAGATCGACAACATCGGAGATCCCGACGATCTTCTTGTTGTTGACCCCATCCTTGATCTTTTCGATGACCTTCTCCGGCCCCACAGTGTATGGAAGCTCGGTGACGACCAGGGCGGACTTGCGTGCCGAGATTTTCTCCAGCGCCACCGTCGCCCGGGTACGGAATAGGCCGCGCCCGGTGCGGTATGCATCTTTCACGCCATCGAGGCCGATGATGCTGCCGCCGGAGGGAAGGTCGGGGCCGGGGATGAACTTCATCAGTTCTTCGACGGTCGCTTCAGGCTCCAGCAACAGGTGGCGAGAGGCTGCGATGACTTCGACCAGGTTGTGAGGTGCCATGTTGGTGGCCATGCCCACGGCAATGCCGGTGGTTCCATTAACCAGCAAGTTCGGGAAGGCAGCCGGGAGCACTTCTGGCTGCATGAACTGGTTGTCGTAGTTCGGAATGAAGTTGACGACATCTTCATCCAGGTTCGCGGTCATCGCTACGGCCGATGCCGCCAGGCGAGCTTCGGTATAACGAGGCGCAGCTGGCCCATCGTCAAGGGAACCGAAGTTGCCATGGCCATCGATCAACGGCAGACGCAGCGAGAAATCCTGGGCCAGGCGGACCATCGCATCATAAATCGCGGCATCGCCATGCGGGTGCAATTTACCCATGACTTCGCCGACCACGCGCGCAGACTTCACGTGCCCCTTCTCGGGGCGCAAGCCCATCTGGGACATTTGGAAAAGAATTCGACGCTGGACCGGCTTCAGCCCGTCGCGGGCATCAGGAAGAGCGCGTGAATAGATGACGGAGTAGGCGTACTCCAAGAAGGAGGATTCCATTTCATTGGTGACGTCGATGTCGACGATGTTTTCAACGAAATCCTCTGGAATCTCTTCAGACTTCTTTCGAGCCATTACTCTCTTTGTCCTTCATCTGCTGTCGTGCGGCCGGAGCTGTCGATACTTCGTGTTGCGTCTGGGCACATCACCAAGGTCGCGACTATCCTAAGCCTATGGTGGATCGTAAACTTTCGGCGGCATATCCGGCGCATTGGGAAGCTGATGTTGTGCTTCGCGACGGGACAACGGCACATTTGCGGCCCATCACCCCGATGGACGCGCAAGCCCTGCAGGAGATGCACAAGCATCAATCTGAAACCTCGGTCTACCTACGCTATTTTACGTACAAGTCCTCACTGACCCCTAAAGAGCTCGAACGGTTCACGAACGTTGATCATGTGAATCGGGTCGCTTTCACCGTGGTGCGCGGATCAAAAATCATCGGCGTTGGACGCTATGACCGACTTGACGATCCGCAGGAAGCGGAAGTCGCCTTCAATGTCTCCGACGAATACCAGGGCACGGGGATCGGATCCATCTTGCTTGAGCATCTGGCCGCCGCCGCCCGCGAGAACGGCATCGAGAAATTCTCCGCGGAGGTGCTACCGGAAAACCGCAAAATGCTCACCGTTTTCTCGGACGCCGGCTACGCAGTGGCCAGGCACTTCGAAGACGGCGTAGTGATGCTGGAATTCTCCATCAACCCCACCGACAAATCGCGCGAAGTCACCGAATCCCGGGAACACCGAGCCGAAGCGAGCAGTGTCGCCGGCCTATTATCACCGCAGTCCATCGCCGTGATTGGCGCCAGCCGCACCTGGGGAAAACTAGGCCACGATGTTCTCGAGCGTATTGTCGAGTCCGGGTACACCGGCACCGTCTACGCGGTCAACGATGCGGCGCTGGAAGTCGGCGGCATGGTCGCCTACGGCAAGGTCACCGAAGTGCCGGGCCCAGTGGACGTGGCGGTGTTATGCATCCCCCGCGCGGGAATCCTCGAAGCAATTAAGGACTGCGCAAAACATGGGGTGAAAGCCCTGGTCATCATGTCAGCCGGGTACGAGTCAGCCCAAGGGCTGAGCGCCCAGCGAGAGCTCGTCGCGCTGGCTCGGGCCAACGGCATGCGCGTTCTCGGCCCTGCCTCGCTCGGGCTGATCAACACCGATCCGGAAGTAAATCTGCACATCTCTGGGAGCACCGGAGCATCTAAGCCCGGCAACGTCGGGTTCTTCAGCCAGTCGGCAGCCATGGGAATGATTCTCCAGGGCGTTGGCATCCAGCAAGGTGTTGGGGTGAGCAGCGCGATTTCCGCTGGGCTGCGCGCCGATGTATCCGGCAATGACGCCATGCAATTTTTCGAGGATGATCCGCGTACGGACGTTGTGGCCATGTACTTGGAGTCCTTCGGTAATCCGCGTAAATTCGCGCGCATCGCCCGCAGACTGGCGCGTCGCAAGCCCGTTGTCGTGGCCAAAACCGATGTCATGGGCCGACGCCTGCCCCCAGGCCACTCGGTTCGGGTCGGGCAGGCCCCGGCGGGGGCTATGAATGCGATCTTGCGTCAATCCGGAGTCATTCGCGTACGTTCATCCGAAGAACTCTTGGATGTCACGTCGCTGCTTTCGGTCTTCCCGCCGCCGCAAGGACCAAATGTGGCGATCATCTCCAATTCGCTGACGATCGCCGAAGTCGTCTGCGACGTGGCGGAAGACCGAAATCTCAATACAACGATCCACGGCGAAGAACTCGACTACAGTGTCGGGCAGTCGCGAGCCATCCCAATGCTTCGGCGCCGGCTCCAGGAACTGGTCGACGATCCAGAAGTCCACACGGTGCTGCTGGCGCATCTGCCGTATTCCGGGCTAGAAACTTCAGCGGTTCTCAAGGTCGCCCGTGAATTCCTCGACCAATCCAAGCCGGTTGTGACCTTGGTTCCCGGTCTGTCGGATTCCGACATCTCAGGCGGCGTAAAGCAAGGAGTCCCGCTCTATACCTCGCCGACCACCGCCATCGGGGCTTTGGCCAAAGCCTACGGCTACCAGCAGTGGGTTGATGTTCCCTACGAAGGCATCGAAGATCCGGCGGGCATCGATGCCGACGGAGCTGCTGAATACCTTGCGGAACTGGTGGCTACGGTTTCGGGATCCAACCTGTTGGAACTGTCCGAAGCGCAGGCACAAAAGCTGCTGGGCTTCTATGGGATCCAGATCTACGGATCACGAGTCGTCAATACCGTGGAAGAAGCCGTGGAAGCAGCCGATGAACTGGGCTGGCCTGTCGCGCTCAAAGCCAATGATCCAGACCTGCGCCAAAGATTGGATCTCGGCGGCGTCCGGTTGAGCATTCCGGACCGGACGAGCCTGGAAGCCAACTTCACCCATATGAAGATGCTGATGCAGACCTATGGTGTTGATGCCCTCGAAGTTCAAAGCATGGCCCCCGCTGGCCAGGCGTGCGTGCTCAAGGCCGTGGAAGATCCACTCCTGGGACCGGTTATTTCGTTCGGTCTCAGTGGCGACCCGGTGAATTTGCTGGACGATTGGGCCCACGGGGTCGCGCCGCTGTCCACGTATGATTTGGAACAGCTGATTCGCCGTCCGAGAAGCAGCGTTCGCCTGCTGGGGTATCAAGGACTTGCCGCAGTTGATCTGAACGCCTTGAAGGACTTCATCACCAGGGTGTCGCTGTTCAAGGACAACCATCCCGAAGTGACCGTCGCGAAATTCGCTCCGATTTCCGTCGCGGCTGATTCATTGAGCGTTCTCTCGGTCAATATCCAGATCAGCAATGCTGAGCAGCGCACCGACAGTGTCCGGCGAGCCTTGAGGAGCTGAGCCGAGGCGCAAAACGTGAATTGGCCGGAGCTACTGAGTAGACTTGACCTATGAGTTCTCCAACATATTCGACTGCTCCAGGCGCTGAGCTTCTCGACGATCTGGTACGGGCGGGCTTCTACCCGCAGATGGTCCAGGACGTCCTTGCTGAGGCCATGGCCGGGCAGCCAGTACTTGACCACTATGTACACCTGGAAACTCATTTCGACCACACCGAAGTGCATCGCCATATTACGGTCATGGTGAAGAGCGAAAAAGTGCTTTTCATCCTGCACGTCGATGACCAGCAGCTTGATGACCATGGCAAGGATGTCATGGCGCAAGTATCCGTCGAAATGATTGCACTTTCGCGCATCGCGTCGGTAGCAACGAGTTATGTGTACCACCAGCCGCAGCACTATTCGTCGGCTGACGCGGTGAAGGAATTGACCTTCGGCATGTCCTGGGGTGGCACCAAGCGCATCGACCTGGCACCAGCGGCCTGCGGTGATCCCCAGTGCGACGCCGACCACGGACTCAACGGCACGTCCCAGCCAGAGGACCTCGTGATCCGGGTCAGCGCCGAAGCAGACGGCCAGCGCGCAGTGAACAAGGCCCGAGAATTCGCGGTACGACTACGTTTGGCAACGATCGCTTGAGCATGAACGAGTCGCTGAATGAAACTGCACTGCCCGTGCCAGAGCAAAAAATCCCTGACGCGCCGCAGTATGGCGAGGCGACACTATCGGAGATCCTTCCTTCCGCAGCAGCCGCGCTAGGCGTCCCGGGGTATGACAATGCCCTCGGATTCAAGCCGACCAAGCGCGTGGTTGTGATCATGGTGGACGGCCTGGGCTGGAACCAGCTCAAGAGCCATGTTGGCCACGCTCCATATTTGCGTTCGCTCTTTGCCGTGGGTCGCAAGATCGGAACAGGGTTCCCTTCGACTACGGCAACGTCGCTGAGCAGCCTCGCCACCGGTGTCACTCCGGGAGAACACGGAATGCTCGGATACGACGTGATCGATCCGGCACGACGTCGAGTGGTCAATCAGCTCGGCGGCTGGCCCGGTGATCTGAATCCCGAGGCATGGCAAACCCGCCCGACGGTATTCGAAAAGGTGGCTGAGCATGGGATACATGTCGCCACGGTTTCCATTCCAATGTTCGCAAAGTCCGCACTAACTCGCGCTTCCTTGCGCGGGCCGAAGTTCGTCGCGGCGAATCAGCCGATGGCCCGGGCACGCGCAACGCATACCGTCTTTGAAACGCATCGCAGCGCACTGGTCTACACCTACTTCAATGAGCTGGATAAGACTGGACACAAATTCGGTGTCGATTCGAGCCAATGGCGCGACACCTTGGAAGAACTCGATTACGTTATCAAAAACCTGGTGTCCCGCCTGCCGGAGGAAACCACGGTGCTGATCACTGGCGACCACGGGATGGTTGATGTACCGCAATCGCAGCGGATCGACTACAGCCAGTATCCGGAACTGATTGAAGGCGTAGAGCTGACCAGCGGGGAACCTCGTGGAGTGCAGCTGACCTTTGCGCCGGAAACAAATGAAGCGGGCAGGCTGGAAGTCAAGCGCGCGTGGCACAGGGCGTTTGGCTCCAAGGCATGGGTCCTGACACGCCAGGAAGCCATCGAACGAGGCTATTTTGGGCCGATCATCCCTGAACATGCAGCCCGGCTGGGCGACCTGATGATTTTGGCCGCGGAGTCCATTGCTTTTTATGATGGGCGCCGGGTTGCCCCGATGGCCTTCGACATGGTCGGGCAACATGGATCGTTGACTTCGGGGGAGCGGTACGTACCGTTGCTGATGCATCGAACTACATAGAAAATGCGATCGGGCAGCACCTGAAGGTGCTGCCCGATCGCGTTTAAGCGTTACTCACACTGATTAGGAATCAGTGTCCTTCTTGCGCTTGCCGAACATGATGTCATCCCAGCTTGGGACCGATGAGCGCTTCGCCTTGCGCGGCGAGGAGTCCTCGGTGTTCTGTTCGCCCTGCTTATCCTCGGCATCTGAGTCATCCTGATCGGAATCGGTGACAACAACCAGCTGCGAAGTGCGGGGCGAAATGCCCTGCGGCAGGTGGGGCAGGGAGTCGTCATCCTCGGCATCGTACTTGCTCATGCCACGCTCGATAATGTCGTTGAAGCGGGACTCGCGTTCCGGGTCCTGGTCCTTCGGGCGCTGGCCGCGACGAGCGTTGAGCAGGGTCACCAGTTCTTCAGTCTCATCAACCTCAGGAGAATTGGAAGCTGGCGGCTCCGGCTCCGACTGGTTCACAGCCGAGATGGGGCGAAAGTATTCTGGAGCGACTTGTTCGCTGAGGGTCTGCGCCCAGCGGTTCAAGTTCTTCAGCGTCTTGCGTGCAGGGGAGAAGGCCCAACGAGCGATGTTCTCCGATGCCTCCGACGAGTCGGCCCCCAGGGATTCGACGTTTTCCGTCGGCAACGGGGAATCGAATTCAACGGTGATGATCCACTGGCCTTCTGGATCCTTCCAGGAATTCCACCGTGCAGTCTCGCTATCGATGTGCAGCTGATTAAAGCGGTGCACAACCATGGACCCGAGATCGGCTGGCTCTTCGCCGAAGACCTCGCGGTATTCGGCGTCGGTCTGCGGTCCCGATACTTCCACGCGGCGCGCAAGCTCAGCCATGTGCTCGCGTTCTGCAAGTACTGGCCCCTCGTATTTCACGATGTCTTCTACCGGGATGTCCCATTCAAGCGACAGGTCATAAGCAGAAGCGCCAGCACGTACACGTGCCTGAATCTCACGTGGCGAGTGGACCGAGGAGGACTCTTCACGGTTCCTCGGAGCCCGTGAGCGAGCTATTTCTGCCATTGCACTGCGCAGTGCATCGTCAACGGGGAGCTCGTAGCTCATCCCGTCGTCACTGCTGACCTGCAGGCTGGAACCATTTTCATGAATTCCTACCAGTCTCAGCTGACGCATTAATACCCTCCACACGCTCTATTTCCTGAGTAAAACTCTGCCACCTTGAAGGCTGAATTCCTACCACCGCCCCGGGTGTGGCGCAAGATTAGTCATCAACTTCACGTCTTAATTCCCGAACCTTCAGCCGGTGGCTGATGTCTCGGCGTGAAGGAATGGATTGGCTCGAAGAACGTTATACTTTTATGCCGGTATGAATTTTCACGTTGTGAAGCTACCGGCTCGGAAGAATACCTGCAGGAAAGAGCGAAATACGATCATGGCACTTGAATCTGCTGCATCAGCCGTCATCTCGGAAGAGGAACGCGCCAAAGAGATCGCTCAGCTCAAGGCGGGCAAGACCGCGCAAATGGCGAACCTGATCGACGAAACCGAAACGTTCTTGGCCGAAGAGTACGTGCTTCCCGGCGGGGAAGCGGCCGAGGAAGAAGCCGGGGTCGAGATTCTGAGCGAACAAGCCGACGAGTTCACTTGCGCTTCATGCTTCATGGTCCGCCACCGCACGCAACTGGTGCGGGAAGATAACGGGCAAAAGTTCTGCAGCGAGTGTGAAGGATAAATCCCCGACGACTGGACTGTTTCGCAGCCAGCATCGGGGATTGCCGATATGAATTTGTGAGTGCTTGAGAAGCCGTGGAATCAGTCTTCGGAATCCTGTCCTGATTCTTCTTCGGCTACTGCCTCGGCTTTGCCTTCTTCGGTGAACTCGTACATGACTCCACCCAAAGCGGCTGCGAGTTCCTCTGGCCGGCGGGTGGAGGTCAGCCAGTACGGGGTGGTGTCGCGTTCGTCGGTGACTTCCATCTTGACTACGCCATCAAGCCATCCGCGCAGCAACATGTAGGCAAGCCCGTGCAATTTCTGCCCACGCTGCTTGAACGCTTCATCTCCGCGGTAACCGACGACTTCGCCAATGAATTGACGTTCGATGCTAGCGCGGCCGACAGTCACCATGGTTTCGGTGACTTCAATCGTTGGGACGCGGACCAGGAAAATGACCACCAAGGCGATGAGCAAGGCTATGCCTACGCCCCAGCCCAGGGCGGTATTAACCGGCGCCACAGCGATACCAGCGGTCAGCGCGATAATGATCGGCCAAATCCAGGTGCTGGCCGAAGGCCAAAGTTTTTCGCTGTACAGGACGCTCGATGCCGCAGGGCTGGTGTTACTCATGTTTCCAAGTCTAGGCAATAATTCTTTGAGCCAAGAACAGCGCACAGCAGACAGGTCATTCCTAGCCACACGCGATAGAGTTAACCCAGCGAAACTATCGAACGACCACTTCACAAAACTCCCGGGGGATAACCAAACTGATGAGTGAGCCAACAATCTCGATCGCCATCAAGATGCTAGACAGCGACCTTCCTGTGCCGAGCTATGCGCATCCTTCGGACGCCGGCGCTGACCTGCATGCTCGCGAAGGTCTGGTGCTCGAACCAGGGGAGCGTGCATTGGTGCGCACCGGCATCGCTCTGGCGATACCTCATGGCTACGTTGGCTTGGTTCACCCGCGGAGCGGACTGGCAACCAAACACGGCATCACAGTAGTTAATGCCCCCGGCACTGTTGACGCAGGGTACCGCGGTGAGATCATGGTCACGCTGCTGAATACCGACAAGCGGGAAGCTTTCTCCATCAACCGCGGAGATCGCATTGCCCAGCTCGTGATCCAGAAAGTCGAGCAGGCAGCGTTCACCCAAGTTGATTCCCTCGAAGAAACAGCGCGTGGCGCCGGCGGCTTTGGATCGACCGGCGGATTTGCCGCTAACTAAGCACTGAAGATAACAAGCAAGTTTTCTAAGGACACCATGATTTTCAAGCGTAAAAAATCAAAAGAGCATGAGGCTCCGGTCGAGTCATCCGAGGCTGCCGCGGCACCGGCCGAACCAAAAATTGGCCCTTTCGACATCAAGGATGTTGAGGACACCACTGAGTACCTTGACTTCGGATCGATTCTTATCAAGCCAGTCAGCGGCCTCAAGGTCCGCATGGACGTAGAAGAATCAAATAAGCGCGTCATCGCTGTCTCGCTGGAGATCGCAGAGTCCCGCATCCAGCTCATGGCCTTCTCTTCATCGAAGTCCGAATCACTGTGGCCTGGCATCAAGGACAAGATCAAAAGCGATATCGGCGCGCAAAACGGCGAGATTTTCACCCGTGAAGGCCAATATGGCGAAGAGCTGCTGGCCAAGGTTCCGCAGCAGTTGCCAGACGGCCGTGCCGGGCATGTAGCTTTGCGCTTCGTCGGTATTGACGGCTCGCGCTGGTTCCTCCGCGCGGTAATCGGCGGAAAGGCCATTGCCGATGAAGAGGCAGCTGGTGTTGTGGACGCGATCTTGCGCGATGTCATCGTGAACCGCGGGGACAAGCCACTGCCGCCGGCAGAACTACTGCCGCTGAACGTTCCGGCAAACGCCCAAACCCGCCCGGCGCAGGAAGAAGCGCAGCCAGAGATCAAGCGTCCGGAGCGCGGACCAGAAATTACCCAGATCGGCTAAAGATGTCGTTGAAGGATAAGCCGGTATCAGCGCACCTCGGGCCTTCGGACCCGACATTGAACTATCAATGCCTGGATTCATTGGAGCAGTTGCCGCTCAAAGGCAGGGTGAAGCACACCGGGTATGTTCAATCGGTGAGCTACTCCGCGCCGAATGAACCGCCATTGCTCAAAGCCGTGGTGGTTGACAAACTCGGCGGGGCTGCTGCTCGACGCGGCACAGCTGCGCATGTCCGCTTGATCTTCATGGGGCAAAAGTCGGTTCCGGGAATCAAGCCCGGCGTAAAGGTGACCTATTCAGGCATGGTCGCGCCGGTGGAGCAGATCCCGACGATCTTTAATCCGCGCTACGTTATTGTTCCGGTACCCCGCGGGTAGCGACCAACTGATATCCGCGGTGACCGTGCACGCATGGTGCTGTTGGAAATATGGAAGTAGAAGCAATGCACAATGAGGACCTCGGGCGCGAAGACGGCCAACAACCTGAGAAAGAGACCAAGCCCAGCTTGGCTTCGATGATTGGGGCGAACTCGAATATCGCCCAAAATGCAGACGGCGGAATCGATCTGCTCTCCACGGTAGGAGGAGTCCGCGGCATTCTGGAAACGGTGCTGCCCGGATTCGTCTTCATCATGGTTTTTGCCCTGAGTAGCAACCTCACTTGGGCGCTGGTTGCCTCGATCGGCCTCGGCGTAGTTTTCATGATCATCCGCTTGGCCAAGCGCTCCACGTTGATCCAGTCCGCAACCGGGCTGATCGGCATCCTGATCTGCGCGTTCGCCGCGCGTCATACCGGCAACGCGAAGGACTACTACATCCCGGGGTTCTACACCTCTGGCGCCTACCTGCTGGCGATGCTGGTTTCGGTGATCGTGCGCTGGCCACTGATCGGCCTGCTTTTCGGTTTCATCCGCAACGAAGGCGTTGAATGGCGCAACAAGGCAGATCGGCTGCGCCGGTACCAGATCGCGACGTGGATCGTCATCGCCGTTTTCGCACTCCGCCTGGCCGTGCAGCTGCCCATGTACTACATGGATCATGTGGTGGCTTTGGGAGTTGCCCGTGCGCTGATGGGCGTGCCGCTGTATGCCGCCGGCCTGTGGTTCGCCTGGCTCATTTCCAAGCCCGCTCAAACCGCTACCGGCGACGCAACGGGTGCAGCGACGAGCTAGCTAGCGCGTCGCGTCGCGCAAGGTCCGGCGCAATAGAGGTTCAGCTTGTGGGGTGGTGATGAAGAAGATTTCATCGCCACCCTCAACCACATCATCCGCACTTGGCGGGAATGGCGTTTTATCGCGAACCACAGCCATCAAGGTGGTGTCCTCGGGCCATGGAATGCGTCCGATGGTGCGTCCGATCAGTGCGGAGTCATGGGGAACGGTGAATTCAACCATGTACACCTCGCCGGTTTTCAACGTCAGCAGCCGTACCAGGTCGCCGACTTCCACCGCTTCCTCGACCAGCGCAGTCATCAGGCGCGGGGTGCTAACGGCCACGTCGACGCCCCAAGCATCATCGAACATCCACTCGTTCTTCGGATTGTTCACCCGGCCTACGGTGCGGCGTATGCCGAACTCGCTCTTGGCCAAGAGCGAGACCACGAGGTTCACCTTGTCATCGCCGCTGGCAGATACCACGACGTCGTAGTCTTCAAGGCGCGCTTGCTGCAGAACAGCGAGCTCGCACGCATCGCCGATCAGCCATTTAACGCCTTCAAGATCTTCACGTTCAGCCATCTCCGGTTGGATATCGATCAGCAGGACCTCGTGGTCGTTGATCACGAGTTCGCGGGCGATGGAGGAACCGACTGAACCGGCTCCGGCAATCATGACTTTCATGGTGGCCTTTCAGTTAGTCGTTCGGCAGGGGAGCAGGAGGGCTGGCAAGAATCTTTTCAACGTCCTTGAGCTGGTCAATGCGCATCATGACATGGACCAGGTCGCCGCCCTGCAAGCGGGTTCGGTTCTGCGGAATGGTGCCTTCTCCGAAGCGCGTCAGGTAGGCAACCCGCACGCCGGCAGCGGCTTCAAGATCCTTGACCAGGCGTCCGTACCAGCCGCGATTCAAGGCAACTTCGGTCAGCACCAGTCGGCCAGATGGCTCCCGGAAATCACCGCGCATCGAATAATCCGGCAAGATGCGGCGCAGGACCTGATCGGTGCTCCAGCGCACCGCGGCCACAGTCGGGATGCCCAGGCGCTGGTAGATCTCGGCTCGCCCTGGATCGTAGATACGGGCCACGACATGGGGGACGTTGTAGGTTTCGCGCGCTACGCGGGTAGCCAGAATGTTGGAATTATCACCGCTGGAAACAGCGGCGAAGGCGTAGGCGCCATCAATTTTTGCTGCTTCCAAGGTGTCGCGGTCGAATCCGCGACCGGTGACGGTGAGGCCCCCGAAGTCTTTGCTTAGACGGCGGAACGCATGAGCGTCTTGATCGATGATTGCCACCGAATGCCCCGCTGAATCCAGTGTATGGGCGAGCGAAACGCCGACGCGCCCGCAACCCATGATCACAAAATGTGCCACCGAAATCTCCTTGGAATCGCTGCTCGTGATGATTGGTCGAAAGCACCGCCAAACGGTGCTCCGAATGCAACAATAGCGCTGTTCGGTCCTACTTCATTGGCGATGAACCACCCGTGTGCCTTGCATACCTGCGATAACGTTATGTCGTGCCTGCATTATTTGATGGTCTCAAGAGGATTTTGGTGGGGCGGCCTTTCAGCACTGAACAGCTGAAAAAGAAGCCGCTGCCGCCGAACGTTGCGTTGCCGATTTTCTCCTCCAGCGCCTTGTCGTCCTTGGCTTACGCGCCAGACGAAATTCTGCTGACCCTTGCCATGGCTGGCATCGCAGCCACGATGCTCTCCCCAGCGGTGGGTGTGGCGGTGCTGGTAGTCCTCGTGGTGCTAGTGCTGTCCTACCGCCAGTCGGTGGTGGAGTATCCCTCGGGTGGCGGCGACTATGAGATCGTCAAAAAGAATCTCGGGGCACGCCCGGGTACTGCTGTTGCAGCCGCCTTGTTGGTCGACTTCGTATTGACCGTTGCGGTCTCCAGCTCCTCGGCCGCTGCATATTTGAGCGCTATTTTCCCCTTCCTAGGCGAGCACAAAGCCTGGGTTGCTGCGATCCTGGTGGCCCTTTTGGTGGTGGGAAACCTCCGTGGAACCTGGCAGGGGCGCCGGACGCTGGCCATTCCGGTGTATCTGTTCGTTGCCGGAATGCTGCTGCTGATTGCCATTGGCGGGGTGCTGGCGCTGACCGGCAACCTCGGACTAGCGCCAAGCGCTGAATTCACGATTGTCCCGGAGGCGGAATTCTCGACCGGTTTGCAAGGAGTCGTGGGTGCGCTATTGATCCTTCGCGCGTTCAGCACCGGCTCGGCGGCGTTGACCGGTATTGAGGTGCCCATTTCCAATGTCCAGACGCTGGCCAAGCCACGGGCCAAGAACGCCGGTCGGATCCTCTTGGTTCTGGGTCTGTTGTCCGGTGTGCTGACCCTCGGCACGATGATGCTGGCCCGCGCCACTGGCATCAAGGTGGTCGCCGATCCGCAGAAATCATTCTTGCTGCACGGCAACCCGATCCCCGATGACTTTGTCCAGGTTCCGGTTCTGGGGCAACTGGCGCAGGCTGTTTTCGGCGACTACACCCTGGGCCTGATCTTGGTCTCAGTGCTGACTATCGCGGTGTTGCTGCTGGCCGGGAACCAGGCCTTTAATTCCTTCCCGCTGCTCGCCAGCCACCTGGCCACCGATGGCTTCCTGCCGCGCCAGCTGCGAACCCGTGGCGATCGCCTGGGCTTCTCCAACGGCATCTTGTCCTTGGGTGTGGCGGCCATTGTCCTGGTCCTGCTGTTCCAAGGCGACGTCACATTGCTGGTCCAGCTGTACGTTGTGGGCGTTTTCGTCTCGTTTACTCTGAGCCAGCTGGGCATGCTCAAGCATTGGAAACGTGTGCTGGTGCCGATCGCGGACCGAAAGATCAGGGCTGCAAAGCAGCGCAAGCGCATGTTGAACCTCGTGGGCCTGGTCCTCTCGGCACTGGTGCTGGTGGTCGTTCTGGCGACAAGGTTCGTGCATGGCGCGTGGCTGGCACTGCTGGGCATTGTCGTGCTGATGCTGATCATGGATTCTTTGCAGCGCCATTATCAAAAGGTGGATGCAGAGCTGGCCGTCGATGAAGACTACGCGGTCACCGCATTGCCCTCCCGTGTGCATGCCTTGGTTCTCGTCTCCACTGTGCGCAAGCCGGTGCTGCGTGCCTTGGCCTTTGCCCGTGCTTCGAGGCCTTCCAAGCTTGAGGCAATCATCGTGGATGTCGAGCGCGCAAAAACCGAGAAGACTCTTGAAGACTGGGATCGCATGGGGATTCCAGTGCCGATTACCGCCTTGGCCTCGCCGTACCGCGATATTCCCGGTGCGCTGATCGAACATATCCGGTCCATCAAACGCGAGTCTCCCCGCGAGTTGATCGTGGTGTACATCCCCGAATACGTGGTGGGACGCTGGTGGGAGCAACTGGTGCACAACCAGACCGCGCTTCGCGTCAAGAACCGATTGCATTATGAACCAGGCGTGTTGATCGCTTCGGTGCCATGGCGACTGCAGAGCGCATCGCGCACTGTCGGCGGCGGCGCCACCGAAGAATACTCGGCACACCGCTAAAAATACTTTTGATGAAAGACGAAAACATGACTGAATCACCTGTGCTCCAAGTTCGTTTGGGCAATATTGCCCACGGTGGGCATACTGTTGCCCGCCACGAAGGACGGGTGATTTTTGTGCGCCACGGCATTCCCGGCGAACTCGTATCCGTCCGGCTCACCGATTTGGCGCCTGATGCCAAATTCTGGCGCGCCGATGTCGTGGAGGTCCATGAAGCCAGCGAGCATCGTGTACCGCACTTCTGGGACGCCGCCGATGCGCTCAAGCACCAGGATCCTGTAGGCGGAGCGGAGTTCGGCCATATTTCCCTCGACTATCAGCGTGAATTGAAAGCCCAGGTCGCTGCCGAGCAGTTCACCCGGCTAGGCGGTTTGAAGGCCGAGGACTACAACTTCCCATCAGTGCAGGCGGCTCCCGGATCGGCGGACGGCCTTGGCTGGCGTACCCGCATGTCCTATTCGGTGGACGGCGCAGGACGCCTGGCCATGAGCGGATTCCGCAGCAACGAGCTGACGAGCATCGATTCGATGCCGTTGGCCCACCCGGCCATTGAAAGCAGTGGCATCTATGCGGCGGACTATTCCGGCATCGACCGCGTAGAAGTTGCGGCGTCCAGCGCGGATGATCGAACCATCTTGGTTTTGCTTTCCGAGACCAAGCCAGGTGCTGCCGCTAAAGTGGCCAAGCAGTTCCCCGAAGGCGTGAATGTTGCATCATTTAGCCAGCACGGCGGTTCTGCAGCGGATGGCAAGGGCTCATTGCAGGTCGTGGCCGGCAATCCTTGGCTGAGCGAAAAGGTCATGGGGGAGAAGTACCGGATCACCGGTGAAGGGTTCTGGCAGGTGCACCGCGCCGCGGCGAACCTGCTCAGCGAACGAGTTGTCGAACTGCTTGAGCCGGCACGTGGTGAGCAAATCGCTGACTTGTACGCCGGAGCAGGGTTGTTCTCATTGCCGCTGGCCAAGGCCGTGGGGCAGCAAGGACGGATCTTCTCCATTGAGGGCGCCCCGGGAACCCACGCTGATGCGAAGAAGAATTTGAAGTCCTTCGGACAGGCGACGGTGATTCGCGGACGCGTTGAACGCGTCTTGCGCCAGGTAGCTCGCGATGCCAACTTGGATGCGGTGGTGCTGGATCCGCCAAGGGCTGGCATCGACAAGCAAGTCGCCGCGGAACTAGGCTCAAGCGGGGTTTCGCGCATTTGTTACGTCTCCTGCGACCCGGCATCTTTCGCCCGTGATATCGCCCGATTGACTGCGCGAGGCTACGAATTAGAGCACGTAGAGATTCACGATTTATACCCGCACACCCACCATATGGAGTCGATCGGGCTCTTCGTGCGCCGTTAACCGGGCGAAAACGTCCGTTCGGACACGAATTTCGATGAAAGTTTATTCCGAGGAGTCTTTTTCTCGCAGTTGGCGATAGACTGTTTTTAGCTCTGCCGCGCTAGGAACCTGACTATCTCAGTTAGGAACTCCTAACTGGAATTACAGTGTGCGTGTGCAACAGAATGAGTGTCTGGCGAGAGGAGTCCCACGTGAGCAATGTGGACAGCTTCGGTGCCAAGGGCGTACTTGACGTCAATGGAACCGAATACGAAATTTACCGACTGAATACGGTCGAAGGCTCGGAAAGCCTTCCCTATAGCCTTAAGGTTCTGCTTGAGAACCTGCTTCGTACCGAAGATGGCGCGAACGTAACCAAATCACACATCAACGCACTGGGTCAGTGGGATGCTTCGGCCCAGCCGAACACCGAAATCCAGTTCACCCCAGGTCGAGTCCTCATGCAGGACTTCACCGGTGTTCCATGTGTTGTTGACTTGGCAACCATGCGCGAGGCCGTCAAGGACCTCGGCGGCGACCCAACCCGTGTGAACCCACTGGCACCTGCCGAAATGGTCATCGACCACTCCGTGCAGATCGATACTTTCGGTTTCAAGGGCGCAGTCGAGCGCAACATGGAAATCGAATACCAGCGCAATGGCGAGCGTTACCAGTTCCTGCGCTGGGGCCAGACCGCGTTTGACGACTTCAAGGTCGTCCCACCGGGAACCGGCATCGTGCACCAGGTCAACATCGAGTTCCTGGCTCGCACCATCATGACCCGCGAAGTCAACGGCGTACTGCGCGCTTACCCAGATAGCTGCGTAGGCACCGACTCCCACACCACCATGGTCAACGGCCTGGGCGTGCTGGGCTGGGGCGTTGGCGGCATCGAAGCCGAAGCAGCGATGCTCGGCCAGCCTGTCTCCATGCTGATCCCACGCGTTGTCGGCTTCAAGCTTGCTGGCTCGATCCCAGCTGGCGCCACCGCAACCGACGTGGTTCTGACCATCACCGAAATGCTGCGCAAGCACGGTGTAGTCGGCAAGTTCGTTGAGTTCTACGGCGAAGGTGTCGCCCAGGTGCCGCTGGCAAACCGCGCCACCATCGGCAACATGTCTCCAGAATTCGGCTCCACCGCCGCAATGTTCCCAATCGACGATGTCACCCTCGATTACCTGCGCCTGACCGGACGCAGCGACGAGAACGTGGCACTGGTCGAGGCTTACGCCAAGGAACAGGGCATGTGGCACGATCCAAGCCGCGAAATCCGCTTCTCGGAATTCATCGAACTGGATCTGTCCACCGTTGTTCCATCGATCGCTGGCCCGAAGCGTCCACAGGACCGCATCGAGCTCTCGTCCTCGAAGGAACAGTTCCGCAAGGACCTGCACAACTACGTGTCGGACGCAGAGGACACCCAGGGCATCGGCCGTCCATCGACCGCTGTCGAGGTCACCAAGGAAGATGGCACCAAGTTCACCTTGGACCACGGCCTGGTTTCGATCGCTTCGATCACCTCGTGCACCAACACCTCCAACCCTTCGGTCATGCTGGCCGCAGCCGTTCTGGCTCGCAACGCTGCCGAAAAGGGCCTTTCCTCCAAGCCATGGGTTAAGACTTCGGTCGCACCAGGCTCGAAGGTCGTTACCGAGTACTACGAGAAGTCCGGCCTGATGCCATACCTGGAGAAGCTCGGCTTCTTCGTTGTCGGCTACGGTTGCGCAACTTGCATCGGTAACTCCGGTCCACTGGATGCTGAGATCTCCGAGGCTATCAACGCCAACGACCTCGCAGCTACCGCAGTGCTGACCGGTAACCGTAACTTCGAAGGCCGTATCAACCCAGACGTCAAGATGAACTACCTGGCTTCCCCGCCACTGGTTATCGCTTACGCACTGGCTGGCACCATGGACTTCGACTTCGAGACCGACGCACTGGGCCAGGACTCCGAGGGCAACGATGTCTTCCTGAAGGACATCTGGCCATCGCCAGTTGAGGTTCAGCAGATCATGGACTCGTCGATTGACAAGGCCATGTTCGCCAAGGGCTACGAAGGCGTCTTCGACGGCGACGAGCGCTGGAAGGCACTGGACACCCCTGAGGGTTCGACCTTCGCTTGGGACGAGAACTCGACCTACGCACGCAAGGCTCCTTACTTCGAGGGCATGACCGCAGAGCCACAGCCTGTTGAGGACATCAACGGCGCTCGCGTTCTGCTCAAGCTCGGCGACTCGGTCACCACCGACCACATCTCGCCTGCAGGTTCGTTCAAGTCGGAAACCCCGGCTGGCCGCTACCTGATCGAGAATGGCGTGGATCGCAAGGACTTCAACTCCTACGGCTCGCGCCGTGGTAACCACGAAGTCATGATCCGCGGTACCTTCGCTAACATCCGCATCAAGAACCAGCTCCTGGACGGCGTTGAGGGTGGCTTCACCCGCGACTTCACCCAGGAAGGTGCTCCGCAGGCATACGTTTACGATGCTGCAGAGAACTACAAGGCTGCCGGCACCCCGCTGGTCGTTCTTGGCGGTAAGGAATACGGTTCGGGCTCCTCGCGTGACTGGGCTGCTAAGGGCACCGCACTGCTGGGCGTCAAGGCTGTCATCACCGAGTCCTTCGAGCGTATCCACCGCTCGAACCTGATCGGCATGGGCGTTCTTCCACTGCAGTTCCCAGAGGGCGAGTCCGCTGATTCTCTGGGTCTGACCGGTACCGAGACCTTCGCAGTCGCCGGCGTGACCGAGCTGAACAACGGCACCACCCCGAAGACCCTGAAGGTTACCGCAACCGCTGAAGACGGCAAGGTCACCGAGTTCGACGCAGTTCTGCGCATCGACACCCCAGGTGAAGCTGACTACTACCGTAACGGTGGCATCCTGCAGTACGTACTGCGCCAGATCGCTGCTGCTAACTAGTAGAACCACCCCGGCACCTGTCGGAGTGACTCTCAAGTAGTTACGCAACACCCAAGATTTGAGGCCCAAGGCATTAGCCTTGGGCCTCAATTCTGTTTAATCCCTCAACAACCTCAGCGTTCGAGCCGGGCCACGATCTGCCCGTGGCGACGGGCTCCAGCGCGATCCCGTGTTGCGTGATCAATGATGGTGAAACCGGCATTGGCCATAAGCTCAGACAATTCAGCGACAGGCCAGTACCACGCTGGAGCCACCTTGTGGTCGAAGGGCTGAATTTTCTCGGCTGCGAAAAAGCCCGCCAATAAGTCTCCGCCTGGTTTCAGGACCCTCGTCAGTGAATTCAGAATTGACGGCAGGTCTTCTGGTGGCGTGTGGATGATCGAATACCACGCCAAGACCCCGGAAAAACTATCATCCGGGAAGGGCAAGGAGGTCATGTCTGCCTGCTGGAAAGTGCAATCTGGGTAGCTGGACTTGGCGCGTTCCAGGAATTGGGGCACCATATCCACGCCGGTGGCAGGACGACCAGGCCCGGAAATCACGTGGGTCCATTGTCCGGGGCCGCACCCTGCATCCAGAACCGGTCCTCTTTGTTCCTGGGCCCACTGGGTGATCAGTTTCAGATCTTCTGCCTCAGCTTGCTCGACGCGTCCGAAAAGCTCGATATATGCTTCGGCTAGAGAGGAATAACGCCTGGCTGTGGAATCTGCGGGTTCTCTCGGTTCCATGTATTTAGCGTAGCCGTCCGATACACAGTCCACGGCTGAACTTTGGGCCATATCTTGGCGAGAAAGGATCATCTGTGAAAGAACTTCACACTCAGCGATTGATCTTGCGCGCTTGGGAACCCGAAGATGCCGTGTTCTTGCTTGGCCTGGAATCGCGCAGCGAAACCGTGCAATATTTGGGACCGGATCCAATGCCCATGACGACCCTTGAACAAGCAGCAGCCTCTATTGTTCGACGTCGCGCTGTTCGTGAAGATGGGCAAGGTATTTGGGCCATAACCCTGCGCAATGGCGGTGAGCTAGTCGGTAACCTTCTATGCAAGCCGATGAGCGAACAAATGCAGCGGCTGATCGGCATGGGCCTGGCGGATCAGCCCAGGGAAATTGGCTGGCATTTGCACCCTGATGCGAAGGGACAAGGCTACGCCACGGAAGCCGCCCGCGCCGTGCTTGACTATGCCAATCAACGGAACGTGACTACAGAAATTTTCGCCATTGTCGACCCGCGCAATACCCCGTCGCTACAGCTGTGCGAACGATTGGGGATGCAGCGAATCGGCTCGACCACCGGCTACGTCAGCCCTGAACACGTGGTCTTTCTAGTGCCATCGGCCAATGATGATGGGCAAAGGGTCCGTGATGATGGTCGATGATCTTGCAAAGTATCTAACCACTAAACAAGCAGCGCAGGTTCGTGTCTGGTTGGGAAATGTTGAGGTTATTCGCGACCTTTCGTGGAATCTCACCGACACAATAGTTCTTCGTCTGCGGTCGGATCAGCGCGATATCATTCTCAAAACCGGGGGAGCAGGAAACCATCATATTTCTCGTGAGCTTCAGGCACACCGACGATACACCTGTACGTTGAAATCTCTTGGTCTCGCTGCGGGAATGTTGTTCCACGACGAAGAACTGCATTTGACGGTGTTGGAGTATTTACCGGGCACACTATGCGTGGGTACACGCCATGAATATAGTCCCGACATCTACCATCAAGCAGGGGCCGCGCTGAAGGTCTTCCATCAACAAACTCAGCACTTCGACCATCACTACGAGTCGCGCTTGACCGAAAAATTCCGTCACCTATTGTCGTTGCAACATCGAATTAGCCGGAATCATTGCCAGCAGATGGAACGCATATTAGGTGCTTACCTTCCGAGAGGCGTTGTCCTTGTGCCAACCCACGGGGATTGGCAACCACGAAACTGGCTAGTCGAAGAAGGGCGCCTGCGCGTTATCGATTTTGGAAGGTTCGATTTCCGTCCGGCAGCCAGCGACTTCGCACGACTGGCCAGCCAACAGTTCAAAGAACTCCCAGCGCTGGAATCAGCATTCCTGGAAGGCTACGGCGAAGATCCTCGGCAGGAACCGGCATGGTCGATCATGTTATTGCGGGAAGCGGTCGGCACAGCGATCTGGGCATACGAAGTGGGCGACGATGAGTTTGAGGCGCAAGGACACCAGATGATTCACGAGGCGCTGGCGAGGTTCGAATAAATACGCACTGTTCATCAACGAGGTGGAAGGTATTCAAGGTCATTGCCCAGAAATTCGCGCTATCTCCGGCAGTGGCGGATAATAGGAGAAGCTTCCAACGCGGTAGACTAAGTATTTCGCATGGGCTCACGGCCACCACGGGCGAATTTGTAAAGGGGACGAGCGTGTCTTTGCTGAAGACCATCAAAAAACCAAGCGATCTGCGGGCGCTGACCCTGGAACAACTTCATGAGCTCGCGGACGAAATCCGCACCTTCCTCATTGACAATGTAGCGCGCACAGGCGGCCACCTAGGACCCAACCTCGGCGTCGTCGAACTGACCTTGGGCATCCACCGCGTATTTGACTCGCCACAAGACTCCATCGTCTTCGACACCGGCCACCAGTCATACGTTCACAAGCTCGTCACCGGGCGCCAGAACTTCGAATCCCTTCGCCAGCAAGGCGGCCTCTCAGGTTATCCGGACCGCGCCGAATCAGAACATGACGTGGTCGAGTCCTCCCACGCTTCGTCGTCACTGTCGTGGATTGACGGCATCTCCCGCGCCAACAAGCTCACGCACAACAACGACCGTTATGCAGTGGCGCTGGTCGGCGACGGCGCCCTAACCGGTGGCATGGCTTGGGAAGCCGTCAACAACATCGCGGCCGACAAGGACCGCAAAGCCGTGATTGTCGTCAACGACAATGGCCGCTCCTACGCCCCAACCATCGGCGGCTTGGCAAACCAGCTCTCCGGCCTTCGACAGCAGCTCGATAAGTTCCGCACGCATCCTGCCTACGAAACGGCGATGGAAAAGCTCAAGGACAAGCTCAAGGGCTCGGGTCCTGTTGGTGGATTCACCTACAAATCCCTGCATGCCACCAAAAAGGGCATCAAGGACTGGTGGGCTCCGCAGGGTCTGTTCGAGGACCTGGGGTTGAAGTACATTGGCCCAATTGACGGCCACAACCAGCGGGCCGTTGAAGAAGCCTTGCTGCAGGCAAAGCAATATTCTGGACCTGTCCTCGTGCACGCCTTGACCGAAAAGGGCCACGGCTACGCGCCTGCTCGCGCCGACGAAGCCGACCAGTTCCATGCGGTGGGCATCATCGACCCGGTTACCGGTCTTCCAGTCTCGAAGCCGAGCGCGCAAAGCTGGACCAGCGTCTTCGGCGAGGAGATCGCGCAAGTCGCCAATGAGCGCGATGACATTGTTGCCATCACCGGTGCCATGTTGCAGCCGGTGGGCCTGAAGAAAATGGCGCAGGAGCATCCCGAACGCGTGATCGATGTTGGCATCGCGGAGCAGCACGCCATGACCACCGCGGCAGGCCTGGCCTTCGGTGGTTTGCACCCAGTGGTGTGTGTCTACGCAACCTTCCTCAACCGCGCCTTTGACCAGCTGCTCATGGACGTCGCCCTGCACAAGGCAGGGGTGACCATCGTTCTTGACCGTGCAGGCGTAACCGGTCCAGATGGCGCCAGCCACCACGGCATGTGGGATATGGCTTTGACCCAGATCGTGCCGAATCTTCATTTGGCCGCACCACGCGATGCCACCCGACTCCGCGAAGAACTGCGCGAGGCACTGGATATCAACGATGCGCCAAGCGTCGTTCGTTTCTCCAAGGGTTCCGTCGGCGAACCCATTGATGCAGTAGACCGCCTGCCAGATGGCGTCGACGTATTGTCCCGCTTGGGGGATCGGGCTGCGCCGGACGTGCTGATCGTATCCGTCGGCGCCATGAGCGAATTGTCCCTGGACGTAGCCCAGCGGCTGAACAGCCAGGGCGTATCCGTAACAGTCGTGGATCCGCGCTGGGTGCTGCCAATGCCGAAGTCCGTCATTTCTCTGGCCGCACGGCACCGAATCGTAGTGTGCATCGAAGACGGCGTACGGGCAGGCGGCGTCGGATCGCGCCTGCGCACTGAAATGCGCGCGGCAGGTGTTGACACCGCACTGAACGAAGTCGGGCTGCCGACTGAATTCCTGGCGCACGGCTCACGCTCCGAGGTGCTCGAACGAGTCGGACTCACCGCGCAGCAGGTAGCTCGCGATACCCTCGCACAGGTACTTGGTACCAAGGTTCCGTTTGCCCGTCCGTTGCCGGGCCAGGATCTGCCCACGGGACAGATTCCCAAGCTATGAGCAACCTGCACGGTTTCCCCGTAGATCTGCCGCGCAATCCTGAAGACATCAGTTTTGGTGCCTTGGTGGTTGCCCGCGCATGGAAATACAACGGGCTGCCCCACTGGGTGGTTCCGGGCTTTTACCTTGGAAGCGACGAGCACGGCCACTGGTTGCACCAGCCGGCCGGATCACTGGTCGCGAGGCCTGGTGCCGCGCATCTGGCCCAGACCAGCGCACTGTGCCTCATTCCCTTTGAAGGTTCATGGGTCGCCACCCTTTATGCGGATCCCGCTGACGATTTTGATGTGTACATCGATTTGTCCCATGGCACCGGATGGCGTCCATTGCAACAGGGCGGCTGGGAAGTGAACTCGGTGGACCTTGATCTTGATGTCATCCGGTCTCGGAGCCGCGGAACCTTCCTCGATGACGAAGACGAATTCGAGGAGCACGGCCTGTCCATGGGCTACCCCGAGGAACTCAAAGCTGAGATCCGGGCAGCCAGCCGCGCACTGCTTGATGCCGTACGCCGGGACGAACTTCCATTCAACCATTCGCACCGCCAGCATTGGCTGGATAAAGCCAACCAGCTGCACAACGCATAAACCCAGCACCTCATTGTTCTACTGACCTGTAAAGGGAAACCAATGGCGATTATTCGCACTTACCGTTTGGACGAGAAAAACGTACTTCACTTCCGTGAGGCGTGGTTCCAGCAATTCGAAGATGAAGAAGTAGGCCAGTTCGTCATCAACCACGGCAGCGTGGGACACATGTCCACCACCAGCGACGTTCAGGACGTTAATAACGACCGTGCCGACGAGTTGTTCGCAGGATTCCTGCAGGCATGCTCCGATGAGGGCTATGCCGAAATCCAGGACGAAGACCAGTCGTGGGTCATCGTGCAGTACTCGTTGAAGTCTGCGACGGGTACCGAACGAGATCGCTACTTGGAGAAGAAAGCCAAGGAAGCATTGACCGGTCACCTGGCTTGGCGCGGCTTGGGCACCGTGGAATCGAGTGACTTCGCACCGCGCAAGTTGAACATCCGCATCCTCACTCCTGCTCCAAAGCTTGCCGTTGCCGCAATCAAGACCTGCATCCGCGAAGCGAAGCTGGACTTCACCAAGATGAGCATTGGCACCGCCGATTACGCGACTCCTGGGAAGATCAAGAGTGTTCATCCCATGCCGCCCAAGCCAATGACCCTCGACTAATCAGCAATGCGCGCCTTTGAGCCAGTGCCGATGAAGGCTTCAGACCATGAAGCCATACGCCTGCTCTCCAGATCGCTAGGACGCACCTCGGAACCATCGCGCTTCGGGGATGGAGAATGCCAGTTGGTGCTCAAGGACGAAAGCGGTCGTCTCATCGGGTGGGGCCGAGCGGCATGGTGGGATCCCATTGACGACTCGGCTCCACCGGGGTACTACCTTTCAGGCATCGAAATCGCCCGTGAATTCCAACAGCGCGGTTATGCATCACGGTTGACAGCTGCGCGACTGGCCTGGGTCGCCCAGAGAGCGCAGCAGGCCTGGTGCGTTGTCAACGAGCGAAATAGCGAATCACTGCGCTTGCAGGCCTCCTTCGGTTTTAAGGAAATAACCCGGGCAGACCACTTCGGATCCGTTGAGTTCACTGGGGGCAGCGGTGTATTGCTCCGCAAGGACCTTACAGAAGCCGCCAGGAACCTAACGGCAGACTTGATATAGGAAATTAGGAGACATGATTCCTCAGGAAGATCGGGATGAAACTCCCGGCGCCCCTCGCAAATCGCCGCAAATGGGCGCCACGCGCACACCGCTTCATCTCGTATTCCAGGCCTTTATCGGTGCCATCATCGGCATCGGGATTGCGTCATTATTCTCAGATGTTGCACCGGCGCAGCTGGCCTTGGCCGGTGTGCTGGTAGCCGTGGCGGCTTGGATCGTCGAGCATGGATTCAACTTGCCGCCGGTTAATTCCAGGCCAGGTGCGCGGGTTCGTCTGATCCTGCGCATGGTTTCACTGGTCGGTTTCACCCTCGCTATCAGCCCGCTGCTGGCACTGCTAGAAGCATGAGCCCGGCGGAACAGCTCCAGTCCGCCAAACGCGAGCGCATGAAGCGGAGCTTGTGGGTGCTGGCTCAAGCTGTGGCCGGAATTGCCATCGGATTGGCCATGGCCAAATCGATGGCGCTGCCGGAGGAACAAGTCGCGCTCATCGGAACCCTGATCACCTTGGTGACATGGCTGGGTGATGAAGTATTCAAGCTTCCGGCGAAGGACACCAAGGCCGGAGCCTTCATCCACGGTTCGCTTCGGCTGCTGGCCTTGATCGGATTCATCATGGCATTGCAGTCCCTTGCCGCCCTGAACGGATTCTCCCGCTGAGGACTGGGTTCATAAGCAAAAAGACCGGCGCTACTTCCTGAGAAGTAGCGCCGGTCTAGCGGCAGACCTTAGTCGGTGCCAGCGTCGAAGGCAGCCGATTCAATGGCGCGATCGGTTGCAAGATCATCGCTATCCACAGCGGTGGCGTTGACGATGTCGTCTGCTCCACCGGCTTCCAACGAGCCAACGAGCTTTGCGGTGGTGCCACCGACCAGGCCCATGTTGGCGTACTGTTCCAGACGGCCACGGGAGTCAGCGATATCCAGGTTGCGCATGGTCAGCTGGCCGATGCGGTCAACCGGACCGAAGGCTGCATCGCCGACGCGCTCCATGGACAGCTTGTCCGGGTGGTAGCTGAGGTTCTCGCCCTCGGTGTTCACGATCGTGTAGTCGTCTCCACGGCGCAGGCGGATGGTGACGGTACCGGTGATGGCAGAGCCAACCCAGCGCTGCAGCGATTCGCGCAGCATCAGGGCCTGTGGATCCAGCCAGCGGCCTTCGTACATCAGGCGGCCCAGGCGACGGCCTTCGTTGTGGTAGCTGGCTACAGTGTCTTCGTTGTGGATCGCGTTCACGAGGCGCTCGTAGGCGATGTACAGCAGCGCCATTGCAGGTGCTTCGTAGATGCCGCGGGACTTGGCCTCGATGATGCGGTTCTCGATCTGGTCGCTCATGCCCAGGCCGTGGCGTCCGCCGATGATGTTGGCTTCATTCACCAATGCGACGGCATCGGTGTATTCCTTGCCGTTGATGGCCACTGGGCGGCCTGCAACGAAGGAGATCGAAACGTCTTCGGACTTGATCTCAACGCTTTCGTCCCAGTACTTCACGCCCATGATTGGCTCAACGGACTCGATCGAGCTGTTGAGCAGCTCCAAGGTCTTGGCTTCGTGGGTTGCGCCCCAGATGTTGGCGTCGGTGGAGTAGGCCTTTTCAGCCGAGTCACGGTAAGGGAAGCCGTGCTCCTGCAGCCACTCGGACATTTCCTGGCGACCGCCGAGCTCGGTGACGAAGTTCGGGTCAAGCCATGGCTTGTAGATGCGCAGCTTCGGGTTGGCCATCAGGCCGTAGCGGTAGAAGCGCTCGATGTCGTTGCCCTTGTAGGTCGAACCATCGCCCCATACATCCACGCCATCCTCGCGCATTGCGCGAACCAGCAGGGTGCCGGTGACGGCACGGCCCAGCGGGGTGGTGTTGAAGTAGGTCTTGCCGCCGGTGCGGATGTGGAAGGCGCCGCAGGCAAGAGCGGCGAAGCCCTCTTCGACGAGTGCTGGCTTGCAGTCGACCAGACGGGAGTTCTCAGCGCCGTACTCCAGTGCACGGCCAGGAACAGCGTCGATATCTGGTTCGTCGTACTGGCCGAGATCGCCAGTGTAGGTGTATGGAATGGCGCCCTTGTCGCGCATCCAGGCTACTGCCACCGAAGTGTCGAGGCCACCGGAGAATGCGATTCCGACGCGCTCGCCTACAGGAAGATTGGTAAGAACTTTAGACATGTTTCCATCCTAATGGATAAATATGCAATGCAGTGAATTGTGTCTTTAACTCTTCGGTCACAGGACCTAACCGATAGCCTAGGGGTATAAGGTCGCTCAGAAAAGCGGCGAAGGAAAAACAGTGAGGTGTACATGGAATTCCGTCAACTAGGCCACAGTGGATTGAGCGTTTCCGTCGTAGGTTTGGGCTGCAATAATTTGGGTCGAACCGGTACCGCCACTGAGTCCCAGGAGGGCACCGACGCGGTGGTCCACGCCGCACTGGATGCAGGCATCACGTTCTTCGACGTCGCTGATAACTACGGCAAGACCGCCGGGCTCTCGGAGCAGCGGCTGGGTAAGGCATTGGGCAAGAACCGCGAGGACATCGTTCTCGCCACCAAATTCGGCATGGACGTCAGCGGAGCCAATGGGCCGGACTTCAACGCACGCGGTTCCCGCCGGTACATCATGAAGGCCGTGGAAGCTTCTTTGAAGCGTCTGGGCACCGATCACATCGACTTGTACCAGTTCCACACGCCTGATCCGAACACACCGATCGATGAGACCCTGCGTGCCCTGGATGATCTGGTCACCAGCGGCAAGGTCCGCTATATCGGTCATTCGAACCGTGCCGGTTGGCAAATCGCGCAGGCCGAATATGTAGCCCGTGAGCTTGGCACCGAGCGATTCGTCTCGGCGCAGAATCACTACAATCTCATTGACCGGCGTGCGGAACTGGAAGTTCTGCCGGCGGCTCGAGAATTCGGCTTGGGCGTCCTGCCCTACTTCCCATTGGCCAACGGATTGCTGACCGGAAAGTACTCCAAGGGCTTCGCGCCTGAAGGAAGCCGCCTGACCCATGCTCGCCAGCAGTTGGTAGAGACCTCGGATTTCGAACAGCTGGATCGTTTTGCGCAGTTTGCCGCTGAACGGGATTTGGCGCCGATCGAATTGGCTTTCTCTTGGCTTGCCGCCCAGCAGCCAGTTACTTCGGTCATTGCCGGAGCCACCCGTCCTGAACAAATCCAGATGAATGCGCAGGCAGTGCGTTGGGTACCCACGGATGAGGAACGTGCCGAGCTGGATTCCATCTTCCCGGCTCCGCAGAAGGTCGCGCTCTTCTAGTCGCTGTTGCTCATGACGAGAGGTTGCAATCCCAATACAAGGGATTGCAGCCTCTCGCTGTGTTCAGAGAACTATCCGACTTATTTCGAATCGGTGACGAAGACGATGACCTTGTTGTTTTTGATTTCGGTTGCGTAGCGAGCGAGGGGAGCGATGGCTGGGCCATCAGTCACCGTCCCGTCTGCAGGCTTAAAACGCGATCCATGGCAGGCGCAGAAAAAGTCTTCTTGCGTAGATTTGGTCGTCACGACGCACCCTTGGTGGGTGCAAACGCTCGAATAGGCCAACACATTTTTCTCGTCAGGACGGAATAGCAAGACAGGAATTTCCGCTCCTGTCGGATGTTTTGCCTGTACGGTGGCTCGTGCGCCAACTTCCAACTCGGCCAGGTCCATAACTGCTTGGCCGTTTCCGCTGGCCGATGGAACTGGAGAAGCTTCGGGAACTTGCGCCTCGGAATGGCCATCACCACAGGCGGTCAGCAGTGCAGCAGAACCAAGAGCGGCCGAGGCGCACATGACGGTGCGGCGGGCTGGTTGAGCGAAGTCAGTCATGGCAACATTCTGACAGATCACCCTGTGGCGGTGCTAAGAGCCGGAGAATAATTTTTAACCTCAGCTACGCCAAGACGCCAGAATGACTTTGGGCTCCATTCCTCGAGGAATGAAGCCCAAAGTTTGTGCCGGGATCAGCTATTGAATTTCTTGCCGTTCACGCGTTCTGAAGCACCCACCTGGTCAAGGTATGGGGTGATTCCGCCCAGATGCATAGGCCAACCCGCGCCGGTGATCATGCACAGATCGACATCCGCAGCTTCGGCTACAACGCCTTCAGCCAAAAGCAAACCGATTTCCTGAGCGAGCGCGTCCTGCACGCGCAGAAGAATTTCTTCTCGGGTGGATGGGGACGAGCCCTGGACCAATAGATCCTTGGCGTCTGGATTCAGGACCTGTTCGCCCTGATCGTTCTTGTCCCAAATAGTGGTGATCTTTGCATCGATCAATTTCTGGAGGTTCTCAGAAACCTCGAAGCGCTCGCCAAAGGCAGCGTTCAAAGACTCATTGACGTGCTGGGCCACCGGAAGTCCGACCATGGCCAGCAAGGTGAACGGACTCATCGGAAGCCCCATAGGAGTCAGCGCCGAATCAGCGGTAGCGGCGTCGGTTCCTTCATCGAAGGCCGCCTGGACTTCGCTCATGAGGCGCAGCAGGACGCGGTTGACGACAAAGGCAGCCGCATCTTGGGTCTTGACCGTCGTCTTCTTCAGCTTCCTGCCCAATACGAAGGCCGTGGAAAGTGCAGACTCGCTGGTCCATTCGGTGGCTGCGATTTCCAGCAGCGGCATCACTGCAACCGGGTTGAAGAAGTGGAAGCCGACCAAGCGCTCTGGATGCTTCAGATCCCGGCCCATCTCGGTGACCGACAGGGACGAAGTATTGGTAGCAAGGATGCACTCGGGGGAGACCACGGCTTCGACTTCAGCGAAGACCTGCTTCTTGACGCTCAGTTCCTCGAAGACCGCCTCGATGACGAAGTCGGCATCGGCGAATGCCTCCTTGGTGACCGAACCGGTGACCAATGCCTTGGCACGATTCACCGCGTCTTGGCTCAAACGGCCCTTGCCGTGCAGCTTGTCGATTTCCCCATGGATATAGGCCAAGCCCTTATCCACGCGCGACTGATCCAAGTCGGTGATTACTACCGGAACGCTGAGGCGCCGGACAAAGAGCAACGCCAGCTGGCTAGCCATCAAGCCAGCGCCGACAACGCCGACCTTTGATACCGGGCGGGCGAGTTTTGCATCTGGTGCTCCGGCTGGCCGCTTGCCGCGCTTCTGCACCAAATCCAGGAAGGCGTACACGGTGTTCTGGAATTGGCTGGTGCGCATCAATCCGGTCAGGGCCTCGACTTCAAGCTGCGCGGACTCCTGCTGGGTCAAGGTCAATCCCTTGCGGAAGACTTCCAGGACCTTGTATGGGGCTGGCGCTGCGCCTGAGAGCTTGGCGTCAACGAACTGTTCAGCCTGATCTGCAGCATCGAGCCAACGACGTGCGACTTCCGGATCACTCGGGTCTACGGCATTTGGCCGCTGTACCTGGGGTTCGCCAGACAACACGGCGTCGACAAACGTGGTGGAGTGCTCGATGAAGTCCGCTGGCTCAAAGAGGGCATCGGCGACACCCATCTTGTAGGCAGCAGGGCCGGAGAGGGTGCGGTTGTTATTCAGCGGGTTCTCGATCATCACCTTCAAGGCGTTCTCGGGGCCCACCAGCCGCGGCAGGCGGTAGACGCCGGCCCAGCCCGGGATCAAGCCGAGGAAGGACTCAGGCAGGCCCAGAGCGCCGGCCGTGCTGCTCACGGTGCGGTAGTTGCAGGCCAGGGCGATTTCCAATCCGCCGCCGAGAGCCAGCCCGTTGATGAAGGCGAAAGTCGGCACGCCCAGATCAGCAAGCAGTTCGTAGGTGTAGTGGCCCAGTGATGCCATGGCGGTGGCCTGGTCGGGAGCGCTGAGGCGGGTGACCGCCGAGAGGTCTGCGCCGGCTATCAGGAAGTATGGCTTGCCGGTGACGGCCAAGGCATGGATCTCTCCGGCTTTGGCACGTTCTGCTTGGACTTCAAGAGCCGCCCGCAATTCCAGCAGGCCATTGGGGCCCAAGGTGGTTGGCTTCTTGTGGTCCAAGCCGTTGTCCAAGGTCAGCAAGGCCAGGGTCTTGCCGCTCGGCAAGGCCACGTCGTTGACGTAGGAGTGCGTGACGGTCTCGTCATGCATGAGTTCGGCGACGGCCGCGAAGTTATTGGTGGTTGCAGTCATGGTTTTCTGTCCTTACGCCTTGCTGCCGAAATCAGGATGGTGAGGGTTTTCCCAAATGACGGTGCCGCCCATGCCCAGGCCGATGCACATGGTGGTGATTCCATAGCGCACGGTGTGGTCCTCGGAGAATTGTCGAGCCAGCTGGGTCATCAGGCGGACGCCCGAAGAAGCCAGCGGGTGGCCCACGGCAATGGCGCCGCCATAGCGGTTGACTCGGTCGTCATCCTGGTCGATGCCGTAGTAGTCCAAGAAGGAGAGCACCTGGACGGCGAAGGCCTCATTGATTTCAAAGAGCCCGATATCCTCGATGCCCAGTTTTGCCTTGGCGAGCGCCTTTTCGGTGGCTGGCACCGGTCCGTAACCCATGACATCTGGCTCGACGCCGGCGAAGGAGAAGGAAACCATGCGCATCTTGGGCTCCAGCCCCAGCTCGCGAACCGCCTGGCCGCTGGCGAGCAGCGCTGCGGTGGCGCCGTCATTAAGGCCTGCGGCGTTGCCGGCGCTGACTCGGCCGTGGGCGCGGAAGGGAGTGCGCAATTCGGCGAGCGATTCCATGGTGGTTCCAGGGCGAGGAGGCTCGTCCTTGGTATTGACGGCCCATCCTTCGCCGGGACGCTGCGCGGCAACGGCCACCAGGTCCGGCTGGATCTGCTGGTTCTCGTAGGCCTTGGCAAGCTTGGCCTGTGAGGCCACGGCGTAGCGGTCGGCGCGTTCCTTGGTAATCGCCGGGAAGCGATCATGCAGGTTTTCCGCGGTGTTGCCCATGTTCAGGGCCTGCGGGTCAACGATCTTCTCTGACAGGAATCGTGGATTCGGGTCGGCTCCAGCGCCCATGGGGTGGTTGCCCATATGCTCGACTCCGCCGGCCACGACGACGTCATAAGCGCCAAAGGCAATGCCGCCTGCGGTAGCGGTGACGGCGGTCATCGCACCGGCGCACATGCGGTCGATGGCGAAACCGGGAACTGATTTGGGGATGCCGGACAGCAGTCCCACGGTGCGGCCGAGGGTCAGCCCCTGGTCTCCGGACTGCGTGGTGGCGGCAATGGAAATTTCGTCGATCTTCTCGGCGGGAACATTTTGGTTGCGTTCGAGCAAGCCGCGGACCGCTTTGACGGCCAGATCATCAGCGCGGGTTCCATGGTAGATACCCTTTTCGCCGGCTTTGCCGAAGGGGGTACGGACTCCATCGACAAACACGACGTCGCGGTCATCGAGCGTAGGGTGCACGTTATTGGGCACGGTCGAAGCGTTGGCACTCACCGTCGGGCTCCTTGGGGTTGGTTCATGCTGCCCGAAGGCGGGCAGTGGCCAGCATCACTGTGACCTAAACCATAGGTTACTCAGGAGTAACTTGAAGTGCAAGTGCAGCACATCACAGGCGCACGGCGACCTGGAGTACGCGGGCGGGGCTACGGGCCTAAACGGTGGCGAAAGCCTGCGCGAAACCTGGGGACAGCAGCTCTCGCTGCCAGGGTCGAGCCCCCAGCGACTCCAGCTTTTGCGCGACGGTTTCCACGCTGATCAACGCTGGCGGGTTCCAGCACAACTCGCGCAGATATTTGGGAGTCAACAGATTCTCGGCCGGGATATTCCACTGTTCATTCAGCTCGCCGAGCACAACCTTGGCCGCGTCCAGGCGGAGGGCGGCAGCAGGATTCTTCTCCGCCCAGGATCGGGGATGGGGCAACCCGGGCTTGGCCGAGCGCAATTCAGGCAAATCCCGGGTGTTGCGGCCGCGCTGAATCGCGTCCATCCAGCGTGGGGCATCACGCTTCGCGTGGCGGGTGTGGAATCCAGGGATCTGCAGCAATGCCGGAACGCTGGAGGCCTTCTGCTCGATCGCGGCCATGATGGCGCGATCAGGCAGCAATCGGCCCGGGGCAGTATCCTGGCTGCGGGCCAGGGCTTCACGCGAGAGCCACAGCTCGCGGGCGATCGCCAGATTGCGCCGCCCCTTGAGCTTGTGGATTCCCGAGAGCTTGCGCCATGGTTCTTCGGCTGGCTGCGGATCAGGCAGGTTCCGCTCATACTCGAACTCCTGCAGCGCGAACTCCATCTTGCCCTGCTCTTCGAGGACCTTGGTGATTTCCTGGCGCAGCTCTTCGAGGACCTCTACGTCCAAAGCCGCATAGTTCAGCCACGATTCAGGCAGCGGGCGAGTGGACCAATCCACTGCCGAATGCTCCTTGGCTAGTTGCAGGCCTAGTAATTCGGCGACCATGGTGCCCAGTGAAACGCGGGGGAACCCGGCAAGCCGGCCGGCCAATTCGGTATCGAATAAGGAAGTGGGGGACATGCCCAATTCGTGGAGGCACGGCAAATCCTGGGTTGCGGCGTGCAGGATCCACGGCTGCTGGTTGACGAAGTCGCGCAGCTCGCCCAGATCATCCAATACCTCGGGGTCGATCAGCCAGGTGCCAGCGCCTTCGCGGCGGATCTGGAGCAGGAAGGCGCGTTGCCCGTAGCGGAATCCGCTGGCTCGTTCGGTATCCACGGCCAGATCGCCGGTTCCCGCGCTGAGTTCCCGTACCGCCCGGCGCAGGGCCACCTGGGTGTTGATGACTTCCGGGATGCCGTCGCGAGGACGGGTGAGCGGAGTCAACACGGGTTCGGCGGGCTCAATGCCAGCGGCGGTTGATGCGGAAGGGGCGGAGTCAGAATTCGGCATGATGCTTCCATTCTAGATCCAACCGGTCCGGGCCTCGGAGCCGGTGGGGTTAACTAAGCCGGCGATGCGGCAGCTGCTGGACGCCCTCGGGCAGGGGCGGCAGGCCGGCGAAGGTGCAGACCAGATCGGCCCAGGCGCTCAAATGCGGCCCGAGGTGATCTGAGTCGGGGGACCAAGAAGCCCGCAGTTCGATATCGATGTGGTCTTGTTCCCCGGCGAGATTTCCAAAGGACTCTGAAATGACACGGGTGGCGGTGCCGCCGGCGGAGTGGTGGAAAGCCTCGCGTTCGCGCAGCGAATCCTCGAGCCACGACCAGGCCACGGAGGCCAACATGGCGTCCTGGCCCATATCGTGATCCAGGCGTGCTCGGATGTAGGTGACGATGCGGAACTGGCCGTTCCACAGTTCCTGGCCGGCAGGATCATAGAGGAGGATGAAGCGTCCGGTGGCCAGCTGTTCTTGCGGCTGCAGGAACGGGGTCCGGCCGATTTCCTGTCCGTGCGGTCCGTGGTCTGGGGGCACGACGTCGATCACGTCACCGCTCAGGGCCAAAGAGAAGGGAGCCAAGCGCCCCGGCGCTGGAATTTCGGTGAACTTCAGTTCTTTGCGTACCTTGGCATGCGACAGCTCATCGAGGGCCTTGGCGAAGGCACTCGGGATGGCGGAAGCAGAGCGATCATTGGTCACAATTTGAGTCTAAACGTGCCGTACCTGAGGCGCGGTACGGCACGCCGACCCGCACGCTTTGCTAAGCGCCCTGGTGTGCTGCCATCAGCTCGCGCAGCTTCGCGATGAACCCGGCAACATCCTCTTCGGTGGTGTCGAAGGAGCACATCCAACGCACCTGGCCGGCCGCGCGATCCCAGTCGTAGAAGCGGAAATGCTGGCGCAGCTCATCGCTGACCGCGGTCGGCAATTGCGCGAAAACGCCGTTGGCCTGGGTTGGGTAAACCAGCTCGACGCCATCGATCTGCTGTACTGCCTCGGCGAGCTTGGACGCCATCAGGTTCGCGTGGCTGGCCAATTCCCGCCACAGCCCGGTGCCGTACAGTTCGATCAGCTGTGCCGAGATGAAACGCATCTTGCTGCCCAGCTGCATATTCATCTTGCGCAGGTACTTCATGTCATCGGCAAGCTCCTTGCGCAGGGTCAAGATCCCTTCGCCGAGCAGAATGCCGTTCTTGGTTCCGCCGAGCGAAACGATGTCCACGCCGGCGTCGGTTGTCAGGGCGCGCAATTCAACGCCCAGCGATGCCGCGGCGTTGGACAGGCGCGATCCGTCAAGGTGCACCTTCATGCCCAGCTTGTGGGCGTGGTCGGTGATGGCCTTGATCTCTTCCGGGGTGTACAGCGTGCCGAGCTCGGTGGCCTGCGTGATGGATACGGCCAGCGGCTGGGCGCGATGCTCGTCGCCGTAGCCCCAGGCTTCCTTATCGATCAGCTCAGGGGTGAGCTTGCCGTCCGGAGTGGGGACCTGGAGCAGCTTGAAGCCGCCGACGCGTTCTGGCGCGCCATTTTCGTCGACGTTGATATGCGCGGTGGTGGCGCAGATGACGGCGCCCCATCGAGGCAAAAGCGACTGCAGCGCGGTGACGTTGGCGCCGGTTCCGTTGAATACCGGGAAGATCGAAGCCTCTGGCCCGAAGACATCGTGCGCAACCTGGCCCAAGGCCTCGGTGTACTGGTCTTCGCCGTAGGAAATCTGGTGGCCGCCATTGGCACGTGCGATCGCGTCGAGGATGCGCGGATGCACTCCGGAATAGTTGTCGGAAGCGAAACCGCGCACGGCAGTATCGTGAAGTGTCGTCATGGTGATGTGGTCCTTATAAGGGATTGGAAACGGGGGCAGGGAGCAAGGCAGCGGGTGAACGCCGAAGCGGAGGATCAGGCTTGGCGCAGCGGCAACCGGGTGCCGTTGAGCGCGACCGCGCCATCCGAAAGCAACTCCACAGCAGCCTCGGCCAGCCACTGAACCGACGTCTGTCCGGGTGCAGTGTCTTCGGGCGACTTGTCGCTCAGTGCTTTGACGACCCAGCTGAGTGCCGATGCATTTTCTGCGTTTTTGCTGAACAAGCGCGCGATCGCGTTGACCCAGTGTTCGGCGGCGGCCTTGATGGCGCCGTAGTTGGCGTTCGATGGCGTCGGATTCAGCACGGCTTCGGCGCTGACGATCGCCAAGCGTCCGGCCGCCGAGCCGACCAGATCGTCAACAAAAGCCCGGGTGGTGTTGCGCAAGGTCGTCAGAACGGTGCGGTGCAAAAAATCCCAGTCCTCGTCGCTCTGGCCGACGATGGATTTGCCACCGCGCCATCCTCCGACCAGATGGATCAGGCCATCAATCGGGCCGTAGGAGGCGTGGATGGCCTGGGCCATTTCATTCACTGCCGCAAAATCGGTGAGGTCGCATTCGATGCGGGCCTCGACAAAGCCCAAGCGCTCGTCAAGGCGTTCCTGGTTGCTGCCCACGGCCAAGACCCGAACTCCGGCATCGCACAGCGCGTGTGCGCAGGCAATGCCGGAGGCCGAGGTGGCACCGGCGATGAGCACTAATCGTGGTGTCTGGTTCAAGAATGATCTTTCGTCGCTCACACTTCCTACCCTAAGGCAGAAGCGCTAGATTTCCGTGGCGCCGGTCATGCCCTTGGTGGACTCGATGACGCTGGCCATTTTCTTGTTCAATGCCTCGTAGAACATCGACAGCGGGAATTCGTCGTCCATCACCTGGTCGGTGATTTCGCGCAGCGGCGCGGTCAGCGGCAACGCTTCAGGGCCCTTGGCCCACACCGAGGCAGGATTCGGGGTCACCGTTGCGGAGACCAGTTCATAGGCGGCTAGCCAATGGGCCAGCTTCGGGCGGTCGATGGACTTCCAGTACAGTTCGTCGATCGCATCCCCCAAGGCTGCAACGACTTCAGGAACCTGGCCCCAATCGATGCTCAGCTTGGTGTCGGTCCAGTGCAGGACATGGTGCTGATGCATCCAAGCGAACAGCAGCTGGCCGCCCAGGCCGTCGTAGTTGCGTACGCGCGAACCGGTGATGGCGAAGCGGAAGATCCGGTCGAAGATCACCGCGTACTGCACCAGCTTGGCCATCTTGGCGGTCTTCGCATCGGTCTTCGGGTTGGCTGCGATCTTCATGGATTCGCGGAAGGCGGTGAGGTCGCAACGCAGCTCTTCGAGGGAGTAGAGGAAGAATGGCATGCGCTGCTTGATCATGAACGGGTCGAAGGGCAGGTCGCCGCGCATGTGGGTGCGATCGTGGATCAGGTCCCACATGATGAAGGTTTCTTCGGTCAGGTGCTGGTTGGCCAGCAGCTCGGCGGCATCATCCGGCAGCTGTAAATTCGTGATGGACGATGCTTCCTGGAGCACCTTGCGGAATCGTGCCGCTTCGCGATCCTGGAAGATGGCTCCCCAGGTGAAGGAGGGGGTTTCTCGAATGGCTACGGATTCGGGGAACAGCACCGCGGAGTTGGTGTCGTAGCCTTCGGTGAAGTCGACAAAGCGCAGTGGCACGAACAGCGCGTTGGTGTAGTCCGAACCTTCCAGATCTGCGATGAACTCTGGCCACATGACCTGTACAAGCACGGCTTCGAGATGGCGGTTGGTCGAACCGTTCTGGGTGTACATCGGGAAGAGCACCAGGTGCATCAGCCCATCGATGCGCTGGGCCTGTGGCTGGAATTGCACCAGGGAATCCAGGAAATCAGGCACCGTGAACCCGGCATCCGACCACTGGCGCAGGTCGATCACGAGCTGCTCTAGATATTCGGCGTCGTGCTCAAAGTGGACCTGCAGCTTCTGGACCGCGGCGATCACCGTGTTAATGAGCTCGGTCGCCTTCGCAGTCGACGAGGAGTCGATGAGCGACCCGTCCTTGGCCTGCAGGCTCTGGAATTTCGTGGTGGCGGCCTTGAGCGACAGCCACGCGTCGGAGTTCGCGATTTGCAGTACTTCGGCATCGCTGGCTGGCATTGGCTTTGCGGAAATCTGGGTCATTTCAGTACACCTTCTTTTCATGTTCGGGGGCGCTCATGTGCTTGACATGAACGCTACGCCCAAACAATAGAAAAGTTGATGCTGAGTCACTCATGAATAAGCAACTCTTGTTCTAATTGTGATCTCGACCGCCATGCAGCCACAGCAATTATTCAGCGGAGCTGCGCAGGGACAGGCTCAGCGAGTTCATGCAATAGCGCAGATCGGTCGGCGTATTAAAGCCTTCGCCTTCAAAAACATGGCCCATGTGCGAATCGCACGCAGCGCACCGGACTTCCACGCGCTTCATGCCCAGGGACTCATCGGTGATATACCGAACGCGGTCCTCGGCCAATGGGGCATAGAACGATGGCCAGCCACAGCTGGCGTCGAATTTGGTCGTGCTGGCAAAAAGCTCGGCCCCGCACGCACGGCAGGAATAGACGCCCTCGGTCGTTGTATCCCAGTACTCGCCGGTAAACGGACGCTCGGTCCCGGCCTGGCGCAGCACATGGAACTCCTCAGGGGAGAGGACTTCCTGCCACTGCACCTCGGTGCGAGCCGAAACGTCCTGGGCAGAGTCTGAGCTCTTGTTTAATGATTCTTCACTCATACACATGGAAACGTTCGGACGCGACAGATGATTCCCGCACGACAACGTGGAAAGATGAAAACATGGCTCGGAATATCGTAGATACCCTGCAACCGCGTAAAACCATCCCAGCGACCCTGCTGGGCGTGGGACTTGGAGTTGGCACCGGCTCGCTGGTGGCAGCCAGCGTTTCAGCGCTCGCCGGATACTTCGCCCGACGTGTTGTCACGCCTGAAGAACGGCGCATCGGAAACAGCATGATTCGCGAAGTCGTCACCGATACCGAAGGCAAACTGTGGCTGCACTTCACCAAAGACGCAGACACCAACCAGCCTGGCCCGTGCATCTTCCTGACCGAGTTCGACGCCTGCGCCCTGCGGCTCTCAGCCCCATCCGACGTGCCAGGCAAGCCGCGGCTTGTCGCCCGCAAGATCGAGCACGTCTACCGCGGCAGCCTTGAAGGAGTCCGCAGAGGCTATCTCTCCGGGGCGATCTACGAACACCCCGAGGACCTGGGGTTCACCGCCGAAGATGTCGTCGTTCCCCTGGAAGGCGGCGACGGACCCGCATGGCTGGTGAGCGGCACCACCCATGAAGACGTGTGGGTGATTGGCGTGCACGGCCGCGGTGCGAGGCGCAACGAAACCATCCGCGCACTGCCCGCCCTGGCCTCCATGGGAGTCACGGCGCTGCTCATGAGCTACCGCAATGACGGGCTGGCGCCCAACGCGCCCGATGGACGTTACGGACTCGGGGATACCGAATGGCTTGATGTCCAAGCCGGCATCAGCTTCGCTTTGGAACATGGCGCGAAGCAAATCATCTTGCTCGGCTGGTCCATGGGCGGTGCCATCAGCTTGCAGACCGCCGACCGTAGTGAATTGGCCGGCCACATCGATTCGCTGATGCTCGTGGGACCGGTGATCAACTGGGTCGATGTGCTCTCGCACCAGGCCAGGGCAAATAAGATTCCGCAGTCGGTCGGCCGCTTCGCCCAGTGGCTGCTGTCCAACAAGGCCGGACGCTGGGTCACCGGCCAAGCCGCCCCGGTCAACCTGCGCAGATTGAATTGGGTCGACCGCGCCGGCGAGCTGACCCATCCCATGCTGATCATGCATTCCCGCGACGACGAGTTCGTGCCCAATGGCCCCAGCCTCAAGCTGGCGGCTTTGCGTCCGGATCTGGTGACCTTGCGGACCTTCACCAAGGCCGGGCACACGCGCGAGCCGAACGTTGATCCGCAAGGCTTCGCCCAAGCGATCACGAACTTCCTGGCCAAGCGCATTGCTGCCGGGGCTGAAGCCTCGTAACGCACAAAAGACCCTGCCTCGCTGCGGTGATAATTTCCCGTAGCGAGGCAGGGTCTTTTTGCGGGGTTGGAGCGGTTAGCTGGTGATTGCGGCCCAGAGGGCTTCGGTGGCCTGTGCGGCGTCCTGCGGAGCGATCTCCAGGCTGAAGCCTCGCCGGCCACCGGAAATGAACACCGTCTCGAATTGCTGGGCGCTGCTATCGATCACGGTTCGCGAGTGCTGGCGCTGCCCGAAGGGCGAGATGCCGCCGAGCACGTAGCCGCTGCGCCGCTGTGCCGCGGCCTTGTCAGCCATCTGCGCCTTCTTCTTGCCCAGCGCCGTGCCGATGGCCTTCAAATCCAGCATTGCCGCCACCGGCACCACTGCCACGGCCAGGTCCTCGGCCGCCGTGGACCCGGTGGAGACCATCAGCGTCTTGAACACCCGATCGCCGCTGACGCCCAATTGCTGCGCAGCCTCGGCGCCATAGCTCTCGGCGGAATCGCTGTGCGTATAACTGTGCGCGACATAGCTGATGCCGGCAGCGTCCAAGGCCGCGGTGGCCGGCGTGGAGGCAGCCTGCTTTTTCTTGCCCACTACTGAAAATTCCTTTGCTTCAGGAGACGTGCTCTCGGCGCCAGGAGACTAGGCAGCCAGCTGTTCGGAGACCTGGCGCTTGATCCGGCCGAGCATCGCGGTCATGCCGCGCATGCGCAACGGCGAGAGCGCACGGGTCAGCCCCAGCTGCTGCGGCATGTCATCGGGCACGTCCAACACGGACTGCGCATCAATGCCGTCCAAGCCTGCGGCCAGCACCGATGCGAAACCACGAGTGGTTGGCGCCTCAGGCGGGGCGGAGAAGAACAGATTAACCGTGCGATCCGCATCCTCGGCGACTTCCACCACCAGGAACAATGGCGACTGGCACTCGACCACTTGCTCGAACAGCTCCGGGTGGTCTGCTAGGCGCGGCGGCAGTTCCGGAAGTTCACGTGAATATTCCAGCAGCAACTCCAGGCGGTCCGCTTCGGGAACTTCGGTGAACTCTTCGACAATTTCCTTGAGTTCCTCGGGCAACTGGCTCATGCGCGCGCACCACGCTTGGCAGGTACCTCGCCCTTGGCTTCGCCGCGGACGATCGGCACGCCCACAGCGTTGCCCCATTCGGTCCAGGAGCCGTCATAGTTGCGGACATTCTCAAAGCCCAAGAGGTGCTTGAGCACGAACCACGTGTGGCTGGAGCGTTCGCCGATTCGGCAGTAGGCCACCACGTCATCGCCTGGCTTCAAGCCCGCGCCGTCCAGGTAGATGGCCTCCAGCTCTTCGCGGGAGCGGAACGTGCCGTCTTCGGCTGCAGCCTTGGCCCATGGAACCGAGGCCGCGCTCGGAATGTGGCCACCGCGCAGTGCGCCCTCTTCCGGGTAGTTCGGCATATGGGTGCGCTCACCGGTGTACTCTTCAGTCGAGCGGACGTCGATCAGCGGGCTGCCCAGATGCGCCAGGACCTCGGGCAGGAAAGCGCGGATTTCGGAGTCGGCGCGTTCGATGACCGGGTATTCGGTGCTGGCGGCTTCCGGCTTCTGCGTGCTCAGCTCGCGGCCTTCGGCGATCCACTTGTCGCGTCCGCCATCCATCAAGCGCACATCCTCGTGGCCGAAGAGGGTGAAGACCCACAACGCGTACGCTGCCCACCAGTTGGACTTGTCTCCGTAGATCACCACGGTGCTCTCTCGCGTGATGCCCTTGGCAGACATCAGCGCGGCGAAGCCTTCACCGTCGACGTAGTCGCGGGTGACCTCGTCGTTCAATTCGGTATGCCAGTCGATCTTCAGCGCGCCAGGGACATGGCCGGTGGAATACAGCAGGATATCTTCATCGGACTCCAGCACGACGAGGTTTTCCTCGCCCAGATGATCGGCGACCCATTGGGTTGAGACCAGGCGTTCAGGGTGGGCGTAGGCGGCGTACTTATCGTTGGACTCAACGGGCAATGGCATTGATGATCACGATCCTTGCTGTTCTCGGTGCTTGGCCACGCTAGAAGCAGGTGGCACGGGCTTTACTTCTAGCCTAGTCCTGAACGGCGGGGAAGGCAGTGTGGGATACGACATTTTAGGCAATCAACAACGCTATTCAAGGTAAACTGGCCGGTGGGCTTGCCATGGCAGCCCGGATCATCTGAGCAATCAACTGAAGGACTCCCACAGCCAATGGCGACAATCACCCACCTGAGCGAGACCAAGCCGAATGTTTCAATCGAAGAATTGCTGGCCGGTTTCCATCCGTCCTACCGCTTTGGTGAAGTGTCCTTCAATACCTACCGGCCCGATCCGACCCAGCCCTCGCAGACCGAGGCCGTGAACAAGCTCAAGGCCTTTGCTGAAACGGTCGGCAAAAAAGATTCGGGTTCCCTCTTCGCCAAGCTCTTCGGCAAGAAAAAGGAAACCAAGAACGGCATCTACCTCGATGGAGGATTCGGCGTGGGCAAGACCCACTTGCTGGCCTCGCTGTGGCATGCCGCCGCCGGGCGCAAGGCCTTCGGCACCTTCGTCGAATACACCAACCTGGTCGGCGCGCTGTCCTTCCGCCAGACCGTGGAGGTCCTCAGCCAGTACTCGCTGGTCTGCATCGACGAATTCGAGCTGGACGATCCGGGGGACACCGTGCTGATGTCCCGCTTGATGCGCGAGCTCTCCGATGCCGGCGTGAAGCTCGCCGCGACCTCCAACACCTTGCCTGGCGCACTGGGCGAAGGCCGCTTCGCCGCGGTCGACTTCCAGCGCGAGATCAAGACGCTGTCCGAGCAGTTCGACGTGCACCGTGTGGAGGGCGAGGACTTCCGCCACCGCGGCCTGCCCGACGCCCCCGAGCCATTGGACGATCAGCAGATCGAAGACTACGCGCAGCAACGCTACCCGGAGAAGACCCTTGCAGTCGATAACTTCGACCAGCTCGTGGTCCACCTTTCCCAGGTCCACCCCTCGCGCTACCGCCAGCTCTTGTCGGAAACCGACGTGTTGGTGCTGCACAACGTGGACACCATCACTGACCAGGCCATCGCCCTGCGCTTCGTGGTCCTGGCCGATCGCCTGTACGACAAGGACGTGCCCATCGTTGCCTCGGGCAAGCCGTTCAGCGAACTGTTCACCCCGGAGATGATGTCCGGCGGCTACCAGAAAAAGTACTACCGCGCGGTCTCGCGCTTGACTGCGTTGGCTCGCGAGGGCCAGATCGGCGAACCGGCGATCTAGCCTCGCCTAGCCCTCACCAATTCTTCATCGTCGAGCCGTGCGCTCGGCGATGAAGTGCGTTAAGAGCCCTGCAACCAGTGCCCAGAACGCTCCGCCGATGCCAAAGAGCGTGAGATTTCCCGCAGCCACCAAGAGGGTAACCAGTGCGCTCAAACGCCATGCGGGATCGGTGATCGCCCCGGTGAGGGAACTTCCCAGCGTGGCCAACAAGGCCAGTCCGGCCGCCGCTTGGAACAGGCCTTCAGGCGAGGCATTCGCCACCGAGACGATCAGCGCGCTGAAGGCGCCGAAAACCAGGTAGAAGGCGCCCGAACTGATGCCAGCCCGCCAACGGAGCTTCGGATCGGCACCCGCCTGCTCTCCGGCAGCCAGGGCGGCGGTGATAGCTGCAAGGTTGATGGCATGGCCGCCAAAGAGCGCCCCGACGCCGGATCCGATCCCGGTGGAAACCATCGAAGGTCGCCACGGCAACTCGTATCCGAAGGAGCTGAGCACGGCCACGCCCGGAATATTCTGCGAGGCCATGGTGACAATAAATAGTGGCACGCTGATGCTGGCTATTGCCTGCAATGAAAATTCAGGTACAACGAATTGCAGCTGCGGCATGATCTGCAACTGCGACCATGTTTGATTCTGCCCGATATGCCAGAGTCCGAAGGCCACGGCAGCCAGCATGCTCAATGCCACCGCGAACCGAGGCAGCATTCGCAGGCCGATCAAGAAGACCAGCAGTATGCCCAGCGCCGGCAGGGTAATTGTGCCCAGCGTGGTGAAGGGCTTGATGCACAGGGGGAGCAGCACCCCGGCGAGCATGCCCTGCGCAATGGGAACCGGGATCCGCGTGAGCAGCTTGTGCAATCCCGGAACCAGCCCGGTGAGCACGATCAGGACGCCGCTGATAATGAATGCTCCGACCGCTTCTGAAAATGTAAATGCTCCGGGTGCCAATGAGGCGAGCATCGCGGCACCAGGTGTGGACCATGCGATGCTGATCGGGATTCGGTGACGCCAAGACAGCGCTATCGTGCACACGCCCACGAAGACCGAGAGGGCCAACAGGCCCGAGGCCGCTTGAGAGGGTGAAGCGCCGACTTGGAATAGCCCAGCGAGTACAACTGCGAAGGAGGCGACGAAGCCAACCATCGTGGTGATCAATCCCGCAATTACGGCTTGGCTTAAACTATCTTCAGTCGAGGCGCGTTGAACCATAAGTCATTTCTACAGGTTCGCTCCGGCTAGGGGATAATCACATCAGTTTGTGAAGTTAAACTGAAAAGGTACCGACCGCAGTCGGTACCTTTTCTGGATGCTCGGGCAAGCCGAGGGGAGTTATCCGAAGGGATTAGCCTTCGTTGTTCTCGCCTTCGCCACCCTCAGCGCCTCCGCCAAGTCCGTTGACGTAGTCGTTAGCACCCTGCTGGGCACCGTCGACCTGCTCTGCGAACTTGCCACCGGTCTTGTCGTCGATGAAATCGCCGACCTGATCGATGCCCTGGGAGACCTGGTCTGGGTTCTCTTGTGCGAATTCCTCTGCCTTGCCACGTAGATCATCGAAACCTACCATGATGCACCTCCATTCGTTTGTGGGAACCCCTTTAGCTCCACAACTGTTCTCCACCCTAAAACGAAAAATGTGATCAGGGAAGAGTAGTGGAAAACTCGGGTGTGTCGGATGGCCGAAGCTAAAACAAAAATGGGAACCACTTGGAGTGATTCCCATTTTCTATTTGGAGCGGTCAACGAGGTTCGAACTCGCGACCTCAACCTTGGCAAGGTTGCGCTCTACCAGCTGAGCTATGACCGCAAAACTATATTCAATTATTTGGAGCGGTCAACGAGGTTCGAACTCGCGACCTCAACCTTGGCAAGGTTGCGCTCTACCAGCTGAGCTATGACCGCATGAATATCACGAGGATATTCAGTGCGCGATACTGGGATCGAACCAGTGACCTCTTCCGTGTCAGGGAAGCGCGCTACCGCTGCGCCAATCGCGCCGAAGATTCACGAAGGAATCCCGACAGAATTCAAATGGAATCTGAATTCTCAGAGCGGTCAACGAGGTTCGAACTCGCGACCTCAACCTTGGCAAGGTTGCGCTCTACCAGCTGAGCTATGACCGCATAATATTTACTTATTACAGATTCATGGTCTGGTGAACCATGATTCCGTGCGCGATACTGGGATCGAACCAGTGACCTCTTCCGTGTCAGGGAAGCGCGCTACCGCTGCGCCAATCGCGCTAAAAAGATCAGCAATCTTCATTGCGAGGTGGGGACGGGATTCGAACCCGCGTATACGGCTTTGCAGGCCGCTGCCTCGCCTCTCGGCCACCCCACCATACTGGCCGAAGCCAGAGTGACTAGTTTTACCTAGTCGGTGAATCTTTTTGCGAGCGGACAACGAGGTTCGAACTCGCGACCTCAACCTTGGCAAGGTTGCGCTCTACCAGCTGAGCTATGTCCGCAAAATGTGCTGTTTTCTGAACGTTTCCGTTCGTTCCAACGAGTAAAAACTCTATACGAGATTTCGCATCCGTCCAAATCGAAACGCTGAGATCTGGTTCACAGAGCCCAAAAACCCCGGAACTACGCGGAAAATTCATATTTCCACCGCGACTAGGAGCGAAGCGGGGTAGCCGCATGTCATGATCGTGTGCATGACGTCTCCAAAATTAGCCACTCAGACCGGTTCGGGCCGCATGTACAGCAGGAGGGTTGGCGGGGAAGCGATTGTCCCATCCATCACCACAGTCATCGGCATGGACAATATGGATCTTTCTGGCTGGGCCGGCTATATGGCAGCTAAGTCGTTGTCGGAAGACCAGAGGCTTTCCCAAGCTTTGGCAGACGGGCGACAACTGCGTTCCTTGGTCAGGGACGCGGCAAACGCTGCTGAAATCTACCGCGACCAAGCGGCAGCGCGCGGGGACCGGGTCCACAACTATGCAGAAGCATGGGCGCTACAAGCACTGGGACAAGAACACGATCTTGCCGGCGCAAAGGCAGAATTAGAAGCTAATAATGAGCTGGCCTACGCTCAGCACTTCGAATCCTGGTGGGCGGACTACAACGTTGAACCGCTCGCCGCAGAAGTCACGGTTTGGAATGAGACCGTTGGCTACGCGGGAACCATCGATCTAGTGGCAAAGATCGGCGGGCGGGTGTGCATCGTGGATTACAAGACGAAAACCTCTGACCGCGATGGCATCGTCAAACGCCCCGATGACAAGGTCATCATGCAACTCGCCGCGGCGTGCAAAGCCGAAGAGCAGATAGTCGACGCCGAAGTTGGTGTGTGGAAGCCATGGGAATACAGAACAGACGCCATGCTGCTGGCAGTAGCGCTGGGGGATACCGGAACTCGAACCTTCATGGCCCCCACATCTGCAATGCCGGACTACTGGGCCAAGTTCTTCGCCTTGCGCCGCAATTGGGAAGCCACCCACAAGATCTCCCAAGCGCGGGCCACGCTGGCTGAAATCACGCCGCCAGCTCGATAAAGCCCAGCGCTGACCGCGTAGACTGGAACGGTTAGCTTTCAGCACGGCACGAGCTAATACCAACAGTCAACGGCAAAGAAGGTACCAGCGGATTATGGCGATTTTGGGAATTCGGATCATCGGAGACCCCGTTCTACGCACCCCAGCGCAGGAGGTGACCGACTTTGGCCCGGAGCTCCAGAAGCTCGTCGAAGATATGGATCAGACCATGGAGGACGTCCATGGCGCTGGCCTGGCAGCACCGCAGGTGGGCGTTTCACTGCGCGTGTTTACCTACCAAATTGGTAGCGAACGCGGCCATATCGTCAACCCGGTCCTCGAACTGAGTGACGATTTCCAGGAAGACCAGGTCGAAGGCTGCCTTTCCATCCCAGGTGTCGCTGCGCCGGTACCGCGTCGCCGCTACGTCAAGGCCAAGGGCTTCGATAAGTTCGGCAATCCCGTAGAGCTGGAAGGCGCCGACATGCTCGCACGCTGCTTCCAGCACGAAAGCGACCACCTTGACGGAATCCTCTTTCTCGATCGGCTCGCGCCGGAGGAGAAAAAGGCCGCTTGGCGCACACTGCGTTCAGCCAATTACTCGCAAACCGCAAATGCCACGGTACAAAAACGCTCAGGCGCGCTCGGCTCCAGCTTCGGCGCAGGATTGGGGAACTAGGACATGAGGATTCTCTTTGCCGGCACGCCCCAAGTGGCTGTCACCTCGCTGGACTACCTGCACGACGCCGGGTTCGAAATCGCCGCGGTCTTGACTCGCCCGGACGCGCCACTGGGGCGCAAACGCGTTCTTACGCCTTCTCCGGTGGCCACCCGCGCCGAAGAACTCGGCTTGCCCATCATCAAGGCCGCCAAGATCACCGAAGAGACGACCGCCGAACTTCAAGCACTGAACCTCGAAGCAGCTGCCATCGTCGCTTACGGCGGTTTGGTGCCCGAGGCCGCATTGCAGGTCCCTACCCACGGCTGGATCAACCTGCATTTCTCGTTGCTGCCGCACTGGCGCGGCGCCGCGCCAGTGCAGCATTCGATCATCCATGGTGATGACATCACCGGCGCGGTAACCTTCCAGCTGGAGACAGGACTGGACACCGGTCCGGTTTTCGGCCAGGTCACCGAGCGAATTGACGAACTGGACACCGCCGGAATCATGTTGGAGCGATTGAGCCACTCTGGTTCCACATTGCTGGTCCAAACACTGCAAGCCCTGGATTCGGATCAGGCCGTTGCCGTTGCGCAATCCGGTTCGCACACCTACGCCCCGAAGATCACCGACGTCGACGCGGAACTGGACTTTGGCCGCCCGGCCACGGAAATCAGGCGGCGCGCCCACGGGACCACCCCGTTCCCCGGTGCCTGGGTCAAGGTTCAGAACCAGCGTTTTAAATTCGGTCCGCTGCGCGAGCACCGCGAGATCACGGATTTGGCCCCCGGCGAAGTGTGCATTGAACCGGGCAAGCAGCCCAAGGTGTACATCGGGACCGCGACATGGGCCCTTGAACCCACAGAAATCCAGCCTCCGGGCAAAAAGATGATGAAGGCCTCCGATTGGGCACGTGGCGTGCTCACCCAGGGAACGAAAGTGAGCTTCGCATGAGCGGGCAGGAACCACGCGGCGGATACCGCGACAATGAACCGCGACGCAATGCGCAGGGCCGAACCCGCAATCGCGGCCAAGCCGGTCCTCGCCAATACTCGCAGTCGGCCCCCGGGCAGCGTAAACGCCAGGCCGACCCAGCCCGGCTCGTGGCCTTCAAGGTCTTGCGGGAAGTCTCCGGCTCCGATGCCTACGCCAACCTCGTGCTGCCCAAGATGATCCGCGAGTACCAGCTTGATCGGCGCGACGCCGGATTCGCCACCGAACTGGCCTACGGGGCACTGCGTGGACAGGGATTCTATGACGCGATCCTGGCAACTTTGGTGGACCGGCCCCTGGCCGAACTCGACCCGGCCATCTTGGATGCCTTGCGTCTGGGCGCCCACCAGCTGTTGGCCATGCGCGTACCCAAGCATGCTGCGTTGGACGAAACGGTTTCTTTGGCCCGCGCGCAGATCGGCGCCGGCCCATCAGGGCTGATCAACGCGGTGCTGCGCCGTGTTTCGGCCCAGGAAGCGCAGGACTGGACCCAGCAGCTGGCGGGCGCCGCCAGCTCGGAATCCGAGCGTTTGTCCATCGAGCATTCGCACCCGGACTGGATCGTTCGCGCCCTGCGCGGTGCATTGATCGCCCATGGCCGCGACGCATCGGAAATCGAGGCCCTGCTTGAGGCCGATAACCTCGCGCCGCTGGTGAACCTGGTTGCCCTGCCGGGGCTGGGCGATCTGTCCGGCGCCCTGGAAGCAGGGGCCGAACCGGGGAGCCTGCTGGCTGATTCGGCAACCTACAAGCACGGCGATGTTGCGCGTGTGCCCGGCGTCAAAGAGGGCACCGTGCGCGTCCAGGACGCCGGCAGCCAGGTCATGGCCCGCGCCTTGGCCAGCGTTGCCTTGCCCGACGACGGCGAAGACCGCTACTGGCTGGACTTGTGCGCCGGCCCCGGAGGCAAGGCGGCATTGCTCGGCGCCATCGCGGTGCAGCGCGACGCCCGGCTGACCGCCAACGAGCCGACCGCCCACCGAGCACGCCTCGTTGCCAATTCCCTTGACGCGGTCCCGCATGACTTCTGGATGGTGACCGAGCAGGACGGCCGCGACTTCGGCGGGGAAGACTATGCAGGGGATTATGACCGCATCATGGTCGACGCGCCCTGCTCGGGCCTTGGTGCATTGCGCCGCCGCCCCGAGTCGCGCTGGCGCAAGGCTCCACGGGATATTCCGGAATTGACCGCACTGCAGGGCGAACTGCTGGATGCCGCCTTCAATGCGGTGCGCGTCGGCGGTGTCATCGGGTTTGTCACCTGCTCGCCGCACCAGGCCGAAACCCGCCTGGTGGTCGAGGACTTCCTCAAGCGCCACGAGAATGCCGCGCTGCTGGATACCGGGGCAGCCGTCACCGACGTCGTGTACCCGCAGACCCCAGCCACCGGACATGCCCTGGGCGAGGGCAGTACCGTGCAGCTGTGGCCGCACATCCACGGCACCGATGCCATGTTCATGGCAATTCTGACCAAAAAAGCCTAGCCAAGCACGAGTATCCCAAGGAGCACCTATGCGCAACGCACGGATCAATCCTTCGATCCTGTCCGCCGACTTCGCAAACCTGGCCAGCGAGCTGGAGCGGATCCACACCGCCGACGCCGTGCACGTGGACGTCATGGACAACCACTTTGTCCCGAACCTGACGCTCGGCCTGCCCGTGGTGGATGCCCTGCAGAAGGTCAGCAAGCTGCCGATCGACGTGCACCTGATGATCGAGAATGCCGATCGCTGGGCCCCGGAGTACGCGCAGCTTGGCGTGGACTCGGTGACCTTCCACGCAGAAGCTTCCGCGGCGCCGATTCGCCTGGCTCGTGAATTGCGCTCCGCCGGTGCCAAGGCCGCCATGGCTCTTCGCCCGGCCACCCCGATCGAGCCCTACCTGGATATGCTCGGCGAACTGGACATGGTCCTGCTGATGACCGTCGAGCCGGGCTTCGGCGGCCAGAAGTTCCTGGATCTGGTGCTGCCGAAGATCCAGCGGGCCCGCGCAGCGATCGAAGGCAGTGGCAAGCCCATCGCATTGCAGGTCGACGGCGGCATTTCGCGTGACACGATTCTGCGGGCAGCTGAAGCCGGAGCAGACGTATTCGTAGCCGGATCCGCGGTATATTCGGCTCCTGAGCCCTCGGCCGAGGTGGATGTATTACGCAATCTTGCATTGGGTGGTCACTAAAGCCGGCCAAAGTGTGCCAGAATAATTTGTTGTAAACACGAATACGTGCTCCGGGGTCGGTGAAAGTCCGAACCGGCGGTGATAGTCCGCGACCCGCTGCCAAGGCCACAAGCCGAGGCTGCGGTTGAGCCGGTGGAATTCCGGTACCGACAGTTAAAGTCTGGATGGGAGAAGCACGAATTTGATTTGCCTATTGGTCCTGCCGATAGCCCCTCACCGGGCTATCTTCTAAAGCGGAGCCACGGGCCCATCAAATGCACACCCCCGGAGCCGCCGCTTCGAGAAGGGTGGAAAGATGGATTTCCTGCGGTGGCTCATTGAAGCTTTCAACTCACAAATTGCGATCGGCTCCTCGGCACTTCTAGTGCGCGAAGTCGTCGGCAACATCTTCGGCCTGGCCAGTGCCGTCGGCGGCATGCGCCGTAAAGTCTGGGCCTGGCCGGTAGGCATCATCGGCAACCTCCTGCTGCTCACGGTCTTCCTCGGCAGCCTCTTCGACACCGGCTACACGGCGAACCTCTGGGGCCAAGCCGGCCGCCAAATCATGTTCATCGCCGTCTCGGTCTTCGGATGGTATCGCTGGAAGCAGGCGAAAAACGGCACCGGGCATGCCGTCACCCCGCAGTGGGCATCGAACAAAGCCCGGCTGGCCCTTGTCGCCATCCTGGTGCTCGGCACCATCGCGCTGACCCCGCTATTCCGCCTGCTCGGATCCTACGAGCCGGTGTGGGCCGACGCGTGGACCTTCGTTGGCTCGATGCTGGCCACCTACGGCATGGCCAAGGGCTGGGTCGAATTCTGGCTCATCTGGGTCGCCGTCGACGCGGTAGGCGTCCCGCTGCTCTTCTCCGCCGGCTACTACGCCAGCGCCTTCATGTACCTGTTCTACGGTGCCTTCACGCTGATCGGGTTCTTCGTCTGGGCCAAGTCCAAACGCGACGCCAAACCCCGGATCGAAACCGAACTGCCCGACCCGACCATTTCGCAGCAGCGATAAAGGGGTGGAAGAACGATGGCAACAATCCAGCAACTGGATGCCGCGCTGAGCACTGCGCTGGAAACCGCAGGCCGCGGGCATCGCGGAGCGAATCCTCTGGTCGGCGCCTGCATCCTGGATGAAGAAGGCAACCTGATCGCCACCGGCTACCACCTGGGCGCCGGCCACCCGCACGCCGAGGTCGATGCCCTGCGCCGGCTGGGGAAAATCGATCCGGCGGCTGCAAAAAAGCTGACCATGGTCGTCACCCTGGAACCATGCAACCACACCGGCCGCACCGGTCCATGCGCAGCGGCGATCGCCAACGCCGGAATCGGCTCGGTCTACTATGCGGTCAGCGACAAGACGGCTGCCAGCGGGGGAGCCGAATACCTGCGCGGCCGCGGAATTCCCACCACCCAATTTGCAGATGATGCCGCCGCTCGCGCGTTGAACCATCGGTGGTTCCTGTCCAAAGAGCAAGCTCGCCCCTTCATCACGGTGAAGCTGGCGCAATCCCTGGATGCCCGCATCAACGCGCCGGATGGCACCAGCCAGTGGATCACCTCGGCGGAATCCCGCAACCATGCCCATGGTTTGCGTGCCCGAGTGGACGGGATCCTGATCGGCACCAATACTGCGGTGATCGACAACCCGCGGCTCAGCGCCCGCACCAGGGATGGCCAGCTGCACAGCAAGCAGCCGTACCGGCTCGTCATGGGGCAGCGCGAATTGCCAGGGGGCCTGGCGCTGGCCGAAGGCGAAGACTGGGAGCAGATCGCTACCCACGACGTGCACGCGGTCATCGATCGCGCCAATGAGCTGGGATTGGGCCACCTGCTGATCGAAGGCGGCGCCACCGTCGCCTCCGCATTCATCGAAGCCGATCTGGCCGATGAACTCTACTGCTACCAGGCGCCATTGCTCATCGGCGCCGGCAGTTCATCGGTCAATCTGCCCACGACCACCTTGAGCCAGGCACACCGCTACCGGCTTGATACCGCGAGCAATGAATCATTGGCCCGGCTCGGCGATGACATCATGCTGCATCTTGAACCAATGCCCAGCGTTTAACGCGAACCACATATTTTTCGAGGAGAAAGCATGTTCACCGGAATTGTCACCGGCCAGGGGATCATCGAGGGGATCACGACCGATCCCGATCAGGACCTGGCAATACTCACCCTCAGCGCCCCAAGGCACACCGAGAACCTCGGCCTGGGCGGATCGCTGGCCGTCAACGGCGTCTGCCTGACCGCCACCGAGCTGGAGGGGGAGAAGCTCAGTGTTGATGTGATGGGAGAAACCCTGCGCCGCACCACTACCGGATCCCTGCGTGCCGGCGACAGCGTCAACCTTGAGCGCTGCACCCAGGCAGGCGCACGGCTCGACGGCCACGTCGTGCAGGGCCACGTGGATACCGTGGGCGAAGTCCTGCAGCGCGTCGACCACGGCCAGTGGACCACCTTCCGCATTTCCTTGGACGACCAGTACGCGCCGCTGACCGCGGAAAAGGGCTCGATCGCCCTTGACGGCATCTCGCTGACCATCACCGGCGTCTCGCCAGCCAGCTCCACCGGGGCGCACTGGGTGGAAGTGGGCATCATCCCGATCACCTTGGCCGAAACCACCATGGGCCAGCGCCAGGTCGGCGACAAGATCAACATCGAGGTCGACGTGCTGGCCAAGTACGTCGCCCGCCTGAACGAATTTGGCGGTGCCCGCGCATGAGCTCTTCCACGCTAGACCCGATCCCAGCGGCGCTGGCCGCATTGGCTGCAGGCCGTGCCGTCGTTGTCGTGGATGATGAGGACCGCGAAAATGAAGGCGATATCATCTTCGCCGCCCAGCATGCCACCAGCGAGCTGATGGCCTTCACCATCCGCTACACCTCTGGGGTCATCTGCGTTCCGCTTGAGGCAGAGCGCGCCGACGCCCTGGGCCTGGGCCCCATGGTCGGCATCAACCAGGACGCCAAGGGCACCGCTTTCACCATCACCTGCGACGCCGCAGAAGGCATCACCACCGGCATTTCCGCGGCTGATCGCGCGTTGACAACCCGGTTGCTGGCCGATCCAGCCACTGTGCCGGCGCAGCTTTCGCGCCCCGGGCATATCTTCCCGCTGCGCGCGGCCGCCGGTGGAGTGCTCGAACGGCGCGGCCACACCGAGGCCGCGGTAGACCTGTGCCGTGCGGCCGGCCTGGAACCGTTAGGCGTGATCGGCGAGATCACCAAGGACGATGGCGACATGATGCGCCTGGATGACTTGCGGGTCTTCGCCGCAGAGCATGACCTGCCGCTGATCTCCATTGACGATCTGGCACGCTGGCGCCGGGTCAACGACGAGATCGAACTGACCAATCCGATCAAATTGCCGACCGCTTTCGGCGACTTCACTGCCCGGGCTGCTACCGCCGAAGGCCACGAGCACATGGTTCTCAGCCACGAAGGGCCGGACGGCAGCACGCCATCAAATCTGGTGCGCATCCATTCGGAATGCCTGACCGGTGACATTTTCGGGTCCTACCGCTGCGACTGCGGCGAGCAGCTGCATGCTTCGATGGCGCAGATCGCCGCCGAGGGCGGCCACATCATCTACATTCGCGGCCACGAGGGACGGGGCATCGGCCTGGCGAACAAGCTGCGCGCCTACGCCTTGCAGGAATCCGGAATGGACACACTGGATGCCAACTTGCATCTGGGCTTCCCGGCCGACGCCCGCGAGTATTTTGCCGTGGCGGCGATCCTCAAGGCCATGGGGCTGCAGGCCGTCCGCCTGCTGAGCAATAACCCTGACAAGCAGCAGCAGCTGACCGATGCCGGTATAACGGTCCACGAGCTGGTTTCGCTGCGCATCACGCCGCGCGAACAGAATTCCGCCTACCTGCACACCAAGCAAGCACGTTTCGGCCACCACCTGGATCTTCCCGATGAGCCTCTGACCGATACAGAAGCCAACGCCTACCACGGCGCCTGATACGCCACTGCACGAGGAGCAAAATCATGAGCAAGCACGGAGCCCCCACCGATGTCACCGACCAGCTGAAGTCACTGGCCGGCACCGAAAAATTCGCCGGACTGAAGGTGGCGATCCTGGCCGCCAGCTGGCACGAGGTCATCATGAACGGCCTGATCGACGGCGCCCAGCGTGCCGCCAAAGACGCAGGACTTGAGGGCAGCACCACCCTGATTCGGGTCCCGGGCACCTTCGAGCTGCCAGTTGCAGCCGCTTCGCTGGCCAGCGACTACGATGCGATCATCGCCCTGGGCGTGGTGATCCGCGGCGGCACCCCGCACTTCGACTACGTCTGCCTGGCAGCAACCAATGGCTTAACCAATGTGAGTGTCGACACCAAGACTCCTGTCGGTTTCGGCGTGCTCACCTGCGATAACGAAGAGCAGGGCCTGGACCGCGCTGGCTTGGAAAACTCCAGCGAAGACAAGGGATACGAAGCCTACTCGGCAGCGGTCATGACCGTCGCCGCCCTGGCCTAGCTCCCAGGTGGCCCGTCACAAAGGGCCACCTGAATGCAGAACCCGTGAAGAAAAACGCTAGGATTAGTTCCGTGAAAACTTTTGACGAGCTCTTCAGCGAACTATCGCTCAAGGCACAAGAACGCCCGGAAGGCTCTCGTACCGTCACCGAACTCGACTCTGGTGTCCACGGCATCGGCAAAAAAGTTGTCGAGGAAGCCGCCGAAGTTTGGATGGCTGCGGAGTACGAATCCGACGAGGCCGCAGCAGAGGAAATCTCCCAGCTGCTCTACCACCTTCAGGTTCTCATGATCGCCAAGGGCATGACCTTGGCCGACGTTTACAAGCATCTATAGCCGTCGCATCGTCGCGTACGGATCATCTTCGATCCGTACGCGACGATCGCACGGCAGTAACAACGGCCAACGAAAATAATCCTTGGCGCTTGTTTATGGCTGAACGCCGCAGCGCCACACTGACGAAATGAGTCAACAATGCTCCGCGTAGCCCTGCCCAACAAGGGTGCCCTTTCAGAAATCGCTTCCACCATGTTCAAGGAAGCCGGTTACCTCCAGCGCCGCGATTCGCGCGAACTGGTCCTCGTCGACGAAGAGAACCAGGTTGAATTCTTCTACCTGCGTCCCCGCGACATCGCCGTATATGTAGGCCGAGGCATCCTCGACGTGGGAATCACCGGTCGCGATCTCTACCTTGACGCAGACGTAGACGACGATGTCGAAGAACAGCTTTCCCTCGGCATTGGCAAGTCCGCATTCCGCTTCGCCGCCCCCATCGGCGCGTTCAACGATGCCAAGCAGCTCAATGGCAAGCGCATTGCCACCAGCTACGACGTGTTGCTGCGCCACTACCTGGAAAAGGCCGGCATCGATGCATCGATCGTCCGCCTTGACGGTGCCATCGAATCCTCGGTTCGCCTCGGCGTGGCCGACGCCATTGCCGACGTGGTCGAAACCGGAAACACCATCAAGGCTGCTGGCATGGAGATCTTCGGCGATCCGCTGTTGCAGTCGGAGGCCGTTTTGATCGGCCGCGTTGACCACAAGCCAGCTGGCCTGGATGTGCTGATCCGCCGCCTGAACGGTGTGCTCGTTGCCCGCCAGTACGTCTTGCTCGACTACGACGTGCGTCGCGAACAGGCTGACGAAGCCTGCGCACTTACCCCGGGCTTGGAGTCGCCAACCGTTTCGGATCTGGCCAACTCCGACTGGGTTGCAGTCCGTGCGATGGTGAAGAAGTCGCAGACCAACACCATCATGGATGAACTGTACGACGTAGGCGCCCGCGCCATCTTGGTGAGCCAAATCCACGCCTGCCGCATCTAGTAGACAAGGAAACTACCTTCGATGAGCGTTGCTATCCGCGTTATTCCTTGTCTTGATGTTGATGCTGGCCGAGTCGTCAAGGGCGTCAATTTCGAGGGCCTTCGTGATGCCGGCGATCCAGTTGAACTCGCTCGCCGTTATAACGAAGCTGGCGCCGACGAATTGACCTTCCTGGATGTCACCGCGTCCAGCTCGGATCGCGAAACCACCTATGAAGTTGTCCGCCAAACCGCCGAGGAAGTCTTCATTCCGCTGACTGTCGGTGGAGGCGTCCGTGCGGTAGAGGATGTTGACCGCCTGCTGCGCAACGGTGCTGACAAGGCCTCGATCAATACCGCTGCTGTGACTCGCCCTGAGGTGATCAACGAGATCACTGAGCGCTTCGGGTCCCAGGTGCTGGTGCTCTCGGTTGACGCACGCCGTGCGGCTGACACTTCGATCGCATCGGGCTATGAGGTGACCACCCATGGTGGCCGAACCGGTACCGGAATGTGCGCCGTGGCCTGGGCGAAGGAAGCCGCAGAACGTGGCGTGGGTGAGATCCTGCTTAATTCCATTGATGCTGATGGCACCAAGGATGGATTCGACCTGGAGATGATCAAGGCTGTGCGCGCAGCAGTGTCGGTGCCATTGATCGCTTCCGGCGGCGCTGGCAAGCCTGAGGATTTCCCGCCTGCGATCGAGGCTGGCGCTGACGCTGTACTAGCCGCTTCGATCTTCCACTTTGGTCCAAAAGACATGATCGCCCAGGTAAAGCAGGCGATCCGCGACGCTGGCTACCCAGTTCGCTAAGCTCAACACGCGAATGGCTCGACACCGAGGTGTCGAGCCATTTCTGTATGCTTAGTCATTGGCGATGAGTTCTTTCTCCGTACGCCAAACGTCCATTTGCAAGGTATTGCTAGGAACTGCTGCCTGTCCGGGAATCGCTTGCCAAGGTCCACCATCTACGCTGAATTCGCCGCGATACAAGGTCGTCACGTCGACTCCGAATTTTCCCGTCTCCGAATACGAATGACTGGTCGGAGTTTCGTCATGCAGGGTATGTCCTGGCATAGCTTCGCCAGGGAAACTCAAGTTTCGTTTGGATCCATCTCCGTAGTTCCAGTTCCACTGGATGGGGATAGCTTTGATTCTGACATTTGCCCCAGACAAATTTGACTTGAATTCCTGAGTCTCCTTGCTTGCCCAGAAATGCGTGTGTCCATTGCGAAGAGAAAACTTGTTTGGTGCACTCTGAATCGTCGAGCCCTTGATTGGGAACGAGCGAAACTTCTGGAGGTCGATTCTTATTTGTTCGACAAATAAATCCTCAGGTAGATCTTCTGGAAGAGGATCGCCCGGACATTGCCGGTATTGTCGCACCAGTATGAAATCGATCGTGTAAATCTGCCTTGTGATTGGTAGTGAGCCGTCAGGGCATCGGGCCATATCTGGGTTTTGGTCACAAGTTGATTTGTTTTCCTTGCCTGAAAAGCATTCGTCAAAATCGCGTATTCGATATTTTGGCTTTTTCACCCTTTTTTCATCGTGTTGCTCCGAGCCGTCATCTTCGTCTGACCATATTTCGAAATTCTTCAATCTATCGTCTTCAGGGTCCAACGAATCACATTCAGTTGAGTTGTGTTTGACGTTGTTCTGGCCGAACCCAACTTCGTCATTTGACTCAGGACAAGCCGGCTTCGCAGGCTCCCGTATGTCCCCGAATGCAGATAACGGTGTCAATAAGATTGACGAGGCGGTTAACAGGATAATTAGGCACCGAGCGGTCATTGGTCGGTCTTTTCGAAATTGATCGCGTAAACCTTCCAACCTGAGTCATAAACCAAGGTAAGAGCGGCAACTTGGGATCTGGACTCTGGGTTACTCGATTCAACCTTCTTGGGCGTGATATAGAACTTAGCTGCGTCAACCTTGAAGCGCACCGAAACTGTTGCCTTGTCCTTTGAGGGTTTGTAGGTGTCAATCATCTTATATTCATGCTTGCCACCGACCTGCCATTTTCCGGTTACCTGAGCTCGTCCGGCTGGATCGATGAGTGCAGTTCCACAAATTTCGCACTTACGCAGCGAATACTTCTTAAGTGGTTCAGCGTCGTTTGTTTCAACTGCGTAGTTAATGAGCGAAAAGTAGTAACCGGCAAAAGCAGAAGCCCCATCTGCAGTATTTGCTTTTGCAGATTGAGGTATCGCAGGTAATGGGACATTCTCAGCGGGCCCCATTTCAGTAGCAGGTCTGTAAACCTTTGTCGGAGTGGGGGTTGCGCTTTGAGCGACTTTTGAAGCCGTGGGTGATGGCGAGGGTGAAGCTACTTGAGTCGATGAAGGCGAGTCTGTACTTGTCATGGTGCAGCCCGCGAGTAGCACAACTGCCAATATGGCCATCGCAAGATTGGATTTTCCCATTGGTGTACTCCAATAGTCTCTCGTCCTCTGGTTGACCGCTATCTTATGCCCGAAGACGCACCTTGGGGAGATCGCTAAACAAAATTGTGGACTAACTTCAAAGACTTTTTGCACTTCAGGCACGCCTTGATGTTCGATTCTTGTCGTTCTGAAGATGTCAAGCGCACTCCGAAACTCTCCTGACGCTGTCTTGTTAATCCTTGACGAAATAACTACATACAGCGCTTTCGATCAATTGACAACGAGCGATACGTGGCATTTTGTAAGTAGAGAGATGGAGGCAGGAATAGTGCTGTGCTCTTCAACAGTGGCCAGCCTGAAAATCACTTGTGGAGATATTTGAAGTTATCAATCTTGCTTTGACTGCGTAGGATAGGCTCGGATATTCGATGGCTCAGCGCAGACACGGGGCATCTTCGTAATCTCCGGTCAAGTAACGCAAACGAGTGTTGCTAGAACCCTGGCTTGAAACCCTTGACGATTTCCAGAGCGGTCTCTCCACCTTCAAAGAGCACGAGGCTCTGATCGATGCGTCCGAAACCGTACAGCATCAATTCGGTGACAGGGCCGGTGATGGAAACAGCGTTGGGTGCCTTCTTGGCCACGTGGCGCTGTCCATCAGGGCGGGTGAGGATGATGCCGACAGGTGCCTTGCGGAACAGGACCCGGGACATCCGGGTCAGGGATTGCCATAGAAGCTCGGTGTATTCCTTGTCCAGGACGCGAGGTGCCCACTGCGCACGGGCGCGTCGGACGTCTTCGGTATGGATGAAGTACTCGGAGAGGTTAGCGGCCTGATCGAACTTGTCGATAACGAACGGCGAGTACTTGGCGGGACCAGAGCGGAAGGTGCGGATCAGCGAGGCATAACGTTCAGGGGACTGCGCCGCAGTAGCAAGCTCGTCGACCTTGGCATCGAGTTTCTTGGAGAGCGGTTTGAAAACTACGCCCGCAGCAAGGATCGATCGCTCGCGGACCACAAGGTGCGCGGCAAGATGACGGGTTTGCCACCCGTCGCAAAGAGTGTCAGCGGTAGGACCTGCGGCAAGCAAGGTCTCGGCCAACGCGAGTCTGGAAGCCTGAACTAAGTGCATCACTTCTGAAAGTAGCACGGGCCAAGCATTGAATTGCGCAATGCTGGGGCAGTGTCGCCCATCTGCTCAATGGCGTTGACGAGCGGTGCGTCACAGGGCGATGAAACGGCGCCAAAACCAGTATGCTAAAGGGGATGTCTACTTCTAACGACGGCTCGAATCCGAGCCCCGAAACCCCAAGCCTCGATCCAGCGATTGCCGATCGGCTTAAGCGCGATGGCAACGGGCTTGTTGCCGCGATCGCACAGCAATATGACACGGGCAAGGTCCTGATGCTCGGCTGGATGGACGATGAAGCTCTGCACCGCACCTTGAGCACGGGTCGCGTGACCTTCTACTCGCGCTCCCGGCAGGAATATTGGCGCAAGGGCGATACCTCCGGGCACTTCCAGTTCGTGAAGTCCGTCGCCTTGGATTGCGACGGCGATGCCCTGCTGGTGCAGGTGGACCAGGTGGGGGCGGCATGCCACACCGGTACCGAATCCTGCTTCACCGATCGGCAGCTTCCGGCTGTGGTCGGCAACCGCCCAGAATAGTACTTTCCAAATCTCCGGCCGCCCATGCGGGCAGGCGGGAATTTGATGCTTCCTGCACGGCGCGAACCTGCAGGAACAATACGCAGAAGAAGAACACTGATGAAAACTCTCGGCAAGATTTCCCCATCGCGCGAGCACTTCCGCACCATGGCCGCTGATCGTCGGGTGATACCGGTGACGATCACCGTCCTCGCCGACTCGCTGACCCCGATCGGGCTCTACCGCACCCTGGCCCAAGGGCGCCGCGGCACCTTCTTGATGGAATCAGCGGCTCCGGGCGGCGTGTGGAGCCGGTACTCCTTTATCGGCGTGAATTCGCCGGCCACCCTGAGCACCCGTGGGGGAGAAGCCTACTGGCAGGGGCAGGCACCCGAAGGACTGCCAACCGGCGGTGTGGGCGTCGAAGTTCTGCGCGACACCGTGCGCACTCTGAAGACCGAACCGGTGCCTGGCATGCCAACCCTGACCGGCGGCATGGTCGGGTTTGTCGGCTGGGAGTGCGTGCGCCATTGGGAGAAGCTGCCGAATCCTCCGGCGGACGACCTTAACCTGCCGGAACTGAGCATGAACCTGGTAGCCGATATGGCGGCGCATGATTCGGCCGAAGGCACGGTCACGCTGATCGCCAACGCCATCAACTTCAACGGCAACGATGAGAACGTTGATGAGGCCTACGATGATGCCGTGGCTCGCCTGCAGCGGATGCTCGATCAGCTGGCCGAACCGGTTCAAGCCACTGCCTCGGTGCTCAGCGGCACCGATGTACCGCGCGAAAAGCTGATGGAATCGGTAACCCATTCGTGGGCGGAAAACGAGTACCTGGACGCGCTGGCCAAGTCGAAGACCGCGATCGTCGATGGCGAGGTGTTCCAGATCGTGGTGTCGCGACGCTTCGAGCTGGAAACCCAGGCCGACGCGCTGGATGTCTACCGCGTGCTGCGGGCCACCAACCCGAGCCCCTACATGTACCTTTTCAACTTCGAAAACGAGGATGGCGAGGCCTTCGAGATCGTCGGTTCCTCGCCTGAAGCCCTGGTGACGGTCAACGACTCGCATGTGGTCACCCACCCGATCGCCGGTTCGCGTCCGCGCGGCGCCAACTACGAGGACGATCAGCTCTTCGAGAAGTCGCTGGTGAACGATGAGAAGGAACGCGCCGAGCACTTGATGCTGGTCGATCTTTCGCGCAACGACCTGTCCCGGGTCTGCCAGGCAGGCACCGTGGAGGTCACCCAGTTCATGGAGGTCGAGCGCTTCAGCCACATCATGCACCTGGTTTCCAACGTCGTGGGCAAGACCCGGGACGATGTGGACGCCTACGATGTGCTCGCCGCGACCTTCCCTGCCGGCACGCTCTCCGGTGCGCCCAAGCCCCGCGCCCTGCAGCTGCTCGATGAATACGAGCCGTACCGCCGGGGCATCTATGGTGGAGTAGTGGGCTACCTGGACTTCGCCGGCGACATGGATATGGCTATCGCCATCCGTTCAGCGCTCCTGAAGGGAGGCCGTGCCTACGTCCAGGCCGGCGGCGGAATCGTTAACGACTCGAAGTTCGCCGATGAGGCGCTGGAGACCGTGAACAAGGCCGCCGCCCCGTTGCGCGCCGTGTGGGCCGCCCAATCCATGCATGCAGCACACAAAATCAACACCGAACTAGGTGAACAGAAGTGAAAAAAAAGACCAGTGCCCGCTACCTTGCCATGGTTGGCGTGCTCGGCGCCCTCTTGGGCTTTTGGTCCGCGACCCGAACCTGGATCACCGTCGATGTGGCCGCCAGTTCGGTGCAGATCCCGCAGATCGTGATCGACGGGGCGAAGGCCGCCGGCTCGGTGACGGCCGTGTGCGTGGTGGTGCTGGCTGGTTCGCTGGCCCTGCTGATCGCCGGCAAGGTTGCCCGCTACATCATCGCGGCGCTGAGCCTGCTGGCCGGCGTGGCGGCGATCGCCGCGGGAGCCGGCGCGCTGGGCGATCCGCAGGCCGTGGCAGCCACCGCCGTCGCCGAAGCCACCGGATTGGCGCAGAACGCCGGTGATTACACGGTGACCGCATGGCCGGTGATGGCGATCATTGCCGGAGCCCTGATGGCCCTGCAGGCCGTGCTGGTTTTCGTTTTCGCGCGCCAGTGGCCGACCAAGGCCAGCAAGTACGACCGCCAGGCAGCAAAAAACGCCACCGCAGCCAAGGATCCTTCCTCGCGCAGCATCGCGAACTGGGAGCAGCTGTCGGCCGGCGAGGATCCCACCTCCGAGGCCAAATAGCTCGCCCGGTGGTGATTCGCGCCACCGATTTGAAACGAAAGCCCGCGCAAATAGGATGTGACCGGGCACAGATGGCAGAATAGTTCCTGAAGACCAACGCCCGCGGCCTGCATCCTGGGTCCCAGGGCTTAACAAACATAAGGAGAACGCGAGACATGTCGCAGAACACCGAGATCGATCCGGTATACGCCGAAGAGATTGGCCACGGTAACTCCATCGCAGCATGGAGCTGCGTGCTGATCATGACCCTAGGCTTCGTCGTGGGCGGCATCGCTTTCGCGAACCTGGCTTGGTCCATCGTCTGGGTCGGCTGCGGCATCGTGGTTCTCGGCCTGATCGTTGGCGCCATCCTGAAGGCAGCCGGCTTTGGTGTCGGTGGCGCTCGCAGCGGAGCATCGCACTAAATTGAGCGTTCTTGATGACATCATTGCGGGCGTCCGGGAAGACCTGGGCGCCCGTCGCGCAATCACCAGCCTGGAAGCGGTCAAAGCGGCTGCCGCGCAGGCTGCCCCGGCCCGCGACGCCTTTGCGGCCTTGGGCGGCCGCGATCAGCAGGAGTCCCGCGACCACCTGCTGCGGGTGATCTCGGAAGTCAAGCGCAAGTCCCCATCCAAGGGGGCGCTGGCTGAGATCACTGAACCGGCAGTGCTGGCTGCCGAATACGAGGCCGGCGGCGCCTCGGTGATTTCGGTGCTCACCGAAGCCCGGCGCTTTGGCGGTTCGCTGGCTGATTTGGACGCGGTGCGTGCCGCGGTGCAGATCCCGGTGCTCCGCAAGGATTTCACGGTCGACGAGTACCAGATCTACGAAGCCCGTGCCCACGGCGCGGACCTCGTATTGCTCATTGTTGCGGCCCTGAATGATGAATTGCTGGCTTCTTTCCTAGAATTGACGCATCAGCTGGGGATGAACGCCCTGGTCGAGACGCACACCGAGGAAGAAATCCAGCGGGCGCTGAAGGCCGGTGCAAAAATCATCGGCGTCAACGTGCGCAATTTGAAGACGCTTGACGTCGATCCTTTGACCTTTGGCAAACTTGCTCCGCTGATCCCGGCCGAAGCGGTGATCGTCGCCGAATCAGGCGTCGAATCCATCGAGCAGGTCGCCCAATATGGGGCGGCCGGCGCCGACGCCATCCTGGTGGGTGAAGCACTGGTAAAGCACGCCGATCCGCGCGCCACCGTCGCCGAATTCATCACCGCTGGAACCGAAGCCAAACCGCAGCGCTAGCAGCCGCGGAGCCAAGGAACCACGAACAAACTTTCACGTGCCCCGCAGGAGCTTCCGGCGGGGCACGAGACATACCACCAATCAAGCTTCGTTTGAGAAAAGAGGGAATCGATGAGCACCCCGGAGAATTCCGAGCACAGCCAGTCGATCGATGCACAGTCGCTAAGGCACGCAAGTGGCCCCTATTTCGGTGCGTACGGCGGACGATGGATGCCAGAGTCCCTCATGGCGGCCATGGACGAGCTGAACGAGACCTTTGAAGCCGCGAAGAACGATCCCGAGTTCATCGCCCAGGTCAAGGACCTGAACAAGAACTACTCGGGCCGCCCCTCGCTGCTGACCGAAGCCAAGCGCTTCTCCGAGCAGTACTGCGGCGGAGTGCGCATCTTCCTCAAGCGCGAAGATCTGAACCACACCGGCAGCCACAAGATCAACAACGTCCTCGGCCAGGCTCTGCTGGCCAAGCGCATGGGCAAAACCCGCATCATTGCCGAAACCGGCGCTGGCCAGCACGGTGTCGCCTCGGCCACCGCCGCAGCCCTGATGGGGCTGGAGTGCGTGGTGTACATGGGCGCCGAAGATACCCGCCGCCAGGCGCTGAACGTGGCCCGCATGCGCCTGCTGGGCGCCACCGTCATTCCGGTGACCGTGGGCTCCCAGACCCTGAAGGACGCGATCAACGAGGCTTTGCGCGACTGGGTGGCGAATGTGGAGAACACCCACTACCTGCTCGGCACCGCTGCCGGCGGGGCACCTTTCCCGGCCATGGTGCGCTACTTCCACGAGGTGATCGGCGACGAAGCGCGCGAGCAGATCCTGGAACAGGCCGGCCGCCTGCCCGATGCCGTGACCGCCTGCATCGGCGGCGGATCGAACGCGATCGGCATTTTCCATGGTTTCCTGGACGACCCGGAAGTAGAAATCTACGGCTTCGAGGCCGGCGGCGACGGCGTGGATACCGATCGCCACGCGGCCACCATCACCCTGGGCCGCCCCGGCGTGCTGCACGGCGCGAAGTCCTACCTGATGCAGGATGAGGACGGCCAGACCATCGAGTCGCACTCCATTTCCGCCGGGCTGGACTACCCGGGCGTCGGCCCGGAGCACGCCTACCTCTCGGACATCGGACGCGTGAAGTACGAGCCGGTGACCGATACCGAGGCGATGGACGCATTCAAGGCCCTATGCCGCACCGAGGGCATCCTGCCGGCGATCGAGTCCGCCCACGCGCTGGCCGGCACCATCCGCCTGGCCCAGCGCAAGATCGCCGAAGGAGCCGTGCCGGAAGAAACCATCATCATCGCGAACCTTTCGGGCCGAGGTGACAAGGACGTGGGCACCGCTGCCGCCTGGTTCAACATGATCGACGAAAAAGACGCCGAAGCCGAAATCAACGCGGCGAACTCGCAGAACTCCGAGGAGAAGTAGATGACCCGCGTGACTAGTGCCGAAAAGATCGCAGCCGCTCGTGCCGAGGGTCGCCCAGCGCTGATCGGCTACCTGCCTGCCGGCTTCCCGGATGTGCCGACCAGCATCGAGGCCGCCGTGGCGCTGGCCGAGAACGGCGTGGACATCATCGAAATCGGCATCCCGTACTCGGACCCGGTGATGGACGGACAGGTAATCCAGGAAGCCACCGTGCAGTCCCTGGCCAATGGCTTCAAGGTGCCGCAGATTTTTGACATCGTGCGCGGGATTACCGAACGCACCGACGTGGCAGTGATGGTGATGACCTACTGGAACCCGGTACTGCGCCTGGGCGTGGATGAATTCTCCCGCCGCTTCGCCGAAGCCGGCGGCGCCGGGCTGATCACCCCTGACCTGGTGCCCGAAGAAGCCGGCGAATGGATCGAAGCGAGCACCAAGTACGACCTGGAGCGCGTCTTCCTTATCGCGCCATCCTCCACCGAGCAGCGCGTGCAGCGCACCGTGGATGCTTCCAGCGGCTTCATCTACTGTGTTTCGCTGATGGGCGTCACCGGTGCGCGCAGCGAAGTCTCCTCGGCCGCCGAAGCCGTTGTGGCCGCCGCCCACTCGGCCGGCGCCGTGAACGCGTGTGTGGGGCTGGGCGTCTCGCGCCGCGAGCATGTGGAGGAAATCGGCGCCTACGCGGACGGCGTGATCGTCGGTACCGCACTCGTGGCTGCCTTGCGCGACGGGGGAGTGCCAGCGGTAGGGCGCCTCGCGGCTGAACTGAGCGGACGAGCCTGATGGGCTTGAGCACGCAACTGGCCCTCGCGCTGCCGGCCTCCATTCCGTCGCCGCCCCCGGAGTTCTCCAAATTCAGCATCGGCCCGCTGACCATCCACGCCTATGCTCTGTGCATCCTGGCCGGCATCCTGATCGCCCTGTGGCTGACGAACAAGCGGATGCAGGCTCGCGGCGGCAATTCGGACATGCTCTGGGATATCGCGATCTGGGCGATTCCCTTCGGCATTGTCGGCGGACGGCTCTACCATGTGCTGATCACCGATCCGATGTACTACTTCGGCCTGGGAGGGCAGCAGTCGCACTGGGCCGAGATCCCGCAGCTGTGGCTGGGCGGGCTGGGCATCATGGGCGCGGTCTCGCTCGGAGCCTTGGGCGCCTGGATCGGCTGCCGCAAAACCGGCGTGCGGCTCTCGGCCTTCGCCGACGCGGCCGTTCCGGGGCTACTGCTGGCGCAGGCGCTGGGACGCTGGGGCAACTGGTTCAACCAGGAGCTCTTCGGTGCACCGACCACGCTGCCATGGGGGCTGCAGATCGACCCGGACAACTACAACTTCCCCGCGGGACTCCCGGCCGATACGCTTTTCCACCCGACCTTCCTGTACGAGTCGCTGTGGAACGTTCTCGGTGCGCTGGTATTGATCGCGCTCGATCGGAAGTTCAAGCTGCGCCGCGGTGCCATGTTCTGCTGCTACATGATCTGGTACGGCATCGGCCGCACCTTCACCGAATCCCTGCGTCTGGATCCGGCGGAGATCATCAACATCGGCCCGGTGGGCCTGCGCGTCCACCAGTGGCTGGCCATCGCGCTGGTGATCGCCGGCGCGATCGCGCTGGTGCTGGTATTGAAGCGCACCAGGTCGCAGGTTGCCGATCCGTTCTTCCTGCCCGGGCGCGCCCCGGAACCTGCGGTGCAGGGCACCGGATCGGATCAGGCCGGCCAGACTGCCAAGCCAACCGATGAGGGCACACAGGAAAAAGATATCCAGTAGCCCGGTGCCGGGGATCGACCCCCGGTCCTGAGCCAGCGGCGGTGGCCGGCAAGCAAACGTGCTTGCCGGCCACCGCTGTTTAACCCGGGCAGGTGGCCGCCGGATGCTGCTTTCATGACGCGCGATCGGCGAAGTATGGCGAAACCTGCGGAAAAATTCGGAAGAAATTTCTCGCGGCCCGCGATAAGAGTCCGCAACATTCCCGAAACATAAGAAACTGCCAAAACAGGTAGACAAAACCGGTTTTTTCGGACTTCGACCTCAGGATGAGGTGTTCTGGAAATGTGGCGTAGACCCCGTTTTTAACATTTCTGAAACACAAACGGTCGCACTGGAGAAACAAAAATTGCGTAACGTGTGATGTTGGCATCGTGATGGGCCCCTCAACCCCCTGGAGCGGACCCGCGATGCAGTACCACAACGAGGTGGGAAATGTTCGTCCCCGGAACCTCGATACGCAGGCATACCCCGCTTAGCACTGTCGACAAGTTTCAGCACGATGAAACATCCAGGCGGCCGGTCGTCCTTGCAGGAAATATACTCTTTGCCAAAGGGCCTGGCGCGCCTATCCTGCATGAACCACAGAAAGGCACGCTCATGAGCATGACCGGAGTCCAAATGAACGCCTCGCCAGGCTCCGGCGAGGACGTTGCCTCGCCGTACACCCGCTTCGCCGCAATGCCCAGCGCGCAGGGACTGTATGATCCAGCGGCTGAAAAGGACGCCTGCGGTCTGGCAATGATTGCCTCCCTGAAGAACGAATCCAGCCACGAGATCGTCGTGCACGCGCTGACCGCTCTGCGCCGCCTGGAACACCGTGGCGCCATCGGCGCCGACGAAGGCACCGGTGACGGTGCGGGCATCCTGCTCCACATGCCAGACGCATTCCTGCGCGGCGCCACAAACTTCCCCCTCCCAGCGGCTGGCACGTACGCCGTGGGCATGGGGTTCCTGCCTGCTGAAACCAAAGAGCGCGAATTCGCCCAGTCCGAGCTCGAAGGCCTCGCCGCTGAAGAAAACCTCGCGGTCCTGGGCTGGCGCGCAGTGCCGGTCGACGCCTCGGTGCTCGGCGCCTCGGCACGCAAGGTCATGCCTTACATCACCCAGTTCTTCGTTTCCGCGCCCGCCGGCGCACCAGCGTTGAGCAGCCGCGAACTTGATGCCGCCGCCTGGCGCATCCGCCGCCGCGCCCACAACAAGATGGGCATCTACTTCGCATCCTTCTCGGCGCAGTCCATCGTCTACAAGGGCATGGTCTCCACCGCGCAGCTCGAACCGTTCTACCCGGATTTGTCCGAGGCGAGCTTCACCAGCCGTTGCGCGATCGTGCACTCGCGCTTCTCCACCAACACCTTCCCATCGTGGCCGCTGGCCCAGCCCTTCCGCACCATCGCGCACAACGGCGAGATCAACACGGTCAAGGGCAACCGCAACTGGATGCGCGCCCGCCAGTCAACCCTGGACTCCACACTGCTCGGCGAGGTCCCCGAAGAGCTGTTCCCGATCTGCACCCCGGGTGCCTCGGACTCGGCCAGCTTCGACGAAGTGGCCGAAATGCTCATGCTCTCGGGGCGCAACGTCACCGAAGCGATCATGATGATGATCCCGCAGCCATGGGAAAACGACACCCAGATGGACGCGGATCTGCGCTCCTTCTACCAGTACCACTCGATGCTGATCGAGCCTTGGGACGGCCCGGCAGCAGTCTGCTTCACCGACGGCCAGATGGCCGGCGCCGTGCTGGACCGCAATGGCCTGCGCCCGGCCCGCTGGTGGGTCACCGATGACGATCTGGTCGTCCTGGCCAGCGAGGTCGGCGTGATCGACGTGGCTGAAGAGCACATCGTCTCCAAGGGCCGTGTCGCCCCGGGCAAGATGTTCGCCGTCGATCTGAACGCCGGACGCATTGTGGAAGACGCCGAGATCAAGGCCGAGGTCGCTGCGGCCAAGCCTTGGCGCGAATGGGTCTCGCAGAATATGAAGACCCTGGCCGACTTCCCTGACCTGGAGCACGTGCGCCACAATTCGGCCTCCGTGCTGCTGCGCCAGCTGACCTTCGGCTACACCACCGAGGAGCTGCGCATCCTGCTGGCTCCAATGGCCACCACCGGCGCCGAGCCGCTGGCAGCCATGGGCACCGACACGCCGATCGCGGCCCTGGCCGACCGCCAGCGCCTGCTCTTCGACTACTTCACCCAGTCCTTCGCCCAGGTCACCAACCCGCCGCTGGATGCCATCCGCGAAGAGCTGGTCACTTCGATGAGCACGACCATCGGCCCGGATGGCAACCTGCTGAGCCTGGACAAGGTCCCGCAGTCCCAGATCGCCCTGGACTACCCGGTGCTGACCAACGACCAGCTGGCCAAGATCGTGAACCTGCGCGACGAGTCCGGTTCGAAGCTCTCGCTGAAGGTCCGCGGCCTGTACCGCCCTGCCGGCGGCGAATCCGAGCTGCGCGCCCGCCTGCAGGAAATCTGCGAAAAGGTCTCCGCAGCGGTGAACCGCGGTGTGCGCTACATCGTGCTCTCCGACCGCGATTCCTCCGCAGCATGGGCCCCGATCCCATCGCTGCTGCTGACCAGCGCCGTCCACCACCACCTGCTCAAGAGCTCCAACCGCACCCGCGCCTCGCTGATCATCGAATCCGGCGACGCCCGCGAAGTGCACCATATTGCGGTGCTGATCGGCTACGGCGCTGCCGCGATCAACCCGTACTTGGCCTTGGAGTCGGTGGAGCAGATGGCCGAAGAGGGCGAACTGCCGGGCATCGATGGCGCCACCGCCAACTCGAACCTGATCAAGGCCCTGGGCAAGGGCGTACTGAAGATCATGTCCAAAATGGGCATCTCCACGGTCTCCAGCTACTGCGGTGCCCAGACCTTCGAAGCCGTTGGCCTGTCCCAGCGCGTGGTCGACCAGTACTTCACCGGAACCACCACCAAGCTTTCGGGCATCGAGCTGGATGTCGTGGCAGCCGAAGCCGCCGCCCGCCACGCTCGCGCCTACCCGGAGATCGAAGGCGCCTCCCAGGCCAACGAACTCGAAGTCGGAGGCGAATACCAGTGGCGCCGCGAGGGCCCGCCGCACCTGTTCGACCCGCAGACCGTCTTCCGCCTGCAGCACTCCACCCGCACCCGTCGCTACGACGTGTTCAAGGAGTACACAAAGGCTGTGGACGATCAGGCCGCTGAGCTCAAGACCCTGCGTGGCCTGCTCAAGCTCAAGACCGAGGGCATCACCCCGATCGACATCGACGAGGTCGAACCGGTCTCCGAGATCGTGAAGCGCTTCGCCACCGGTGCGATGAGCTACGGCTCGATCTCCGCCGAAGCCCACGAGACCCTGGCGATCGCCATGAACCGCCTGGGCGGCAAGTCCAACACCGGTGAAGGCGGCGAGGACCCGGATCGACTGCTCGATCCCGAGCGCCGCAGCGCGGTCAAGCAGATCGCCTCTGGCCGTTTCGGCGTGACCAGCTTGTACCTGTCCAACGCGGATGACATCCAGATCAAGATGGCCCAGGGCGCCAAGCCAGGCGAGGGCGGCCAGCTGATGGCTCAGAAGCTCTACCCATGGGTGGCCAAAACCCGCCACTCCACCCCGGGTGTGGGCCTGATCTCCCCGCCACCGCACCACGACATCTACTCGATCGAGGATCTGGCCCAGCTGATCCACGACGCCAAGTGCTCCAACCCGAGCGCCCGCGTCCACGTGAAGCTGGTCTCCGAATCCGGCATCGGCACCGTGGCTGCCGGCGTGGCCAAGGCCAAGGCCGATGTGGTCCTGATTTCCGGCCATGACGGCGGCACCGGCGCTTCGCCGATGAACTCGCTGAAGCACGCTGGCACCCCGTGGGAACTGGGCCTGGCTGAAGCCCAGCAGACCCTGATCCTCAACGGCCTGCGCGACCGCGTGACCGTTCAGGTCGACGGCCAGCTCAAGACCGGCCGCGACGTGCTCATCGGCGCCCTTCTGGGTGCCGAGGAGTTCGGTTTCGCCACCGCCCCGCTGGTGGTTTCGGGCTGCATCATGATGCGCGTCTGCCACCTGGACACCTGCCCGGTCGGCGTGGCCACGCAGAACCCTGTGCTGCGCGAACGCTTCAGCGGCAAGGCTGAATTCGTGGTGAACTTCTTCGAGTTCATCGCCCAGGAAGTCCGCGAACTGCTCGCTTCCCTCGGTGCCCGCACCCTGGATGAAGTGATCGGCCGTGTTGAGCTGCTGGAGACCGACGCCGATCAGCTCGGCGCGCACCGCAAGGTCACCGGCCTGGCGCTGGATGCAATTACCCACGAGCCTGCTGTCGAGGTTGCCGCCCGCCGGCGCCGCATCGGCCAGGACCACGGTCTGGACAGCCACCTGGATCAGCGCCTGCTGGCCGCCGCGAGCCCGGCCCTGTCGGATCGCATCCCGGTCACCATCGACGCGGACATCGTGAACACCGACCGCTCGGTGGGCACGCTGCTGGGCCACCATGTCACCAAGACCTTCGGGCTGGAGACCCTGGATGAGGACACCATCACGGTGAACCTCGCCGGGCGTGCCGGCCAGTCGCTGGGCGCCTTCCTGCCAGCCGGTGTCACCCTGTCCCTGGACGGCGATGCCAACGACTATGTCGGCAAGGGCCTGTCCGGCGGCAAGATCGTCATCCACCCGCCGACGAGCACCACTTCCGCACCGGAAGAACAGGTGATTGCCGGCAACGTGGTGGGCTACGGCGCCACCAGCGGTTCGATGTTCATCAACGGCATGGTCGGCGAACGCTTCGCCGTGCGCAACTCCGGGGCGACCATCATCACCGAAGGCATCGGCGAACACGGTTGCGAGTACATGACCGGTGGCGAAGTGCTGATCCTGGGGGAGACCGGCCGCAACTTCGGCGCTGGCTTCTCCGGCGGTGTCGCATGGATCGTCGACTTCGACGAAGCCAAGCTCAACCCGCTGGCCGCCAGCCAAGGCGACCTGCTGATCAACCCGATCACCGATCAGGAAGCCGAGCGCATCCACACGCTGCTCACCGAGCACATCGCGCAGACCGCTTCGCCGCTGGCGCAGCGCCTGGTGCTGAACTGGGATCAGACCCGCAGCCGCATCACCAGCATTACCCCGCGCGACTTCGCAGCCGTGCAGCAGGTGCGCAGTGATGCTGAAGCCAATGGGCAGAACCCTGATTCGCCACAGGTATGGAACAAGATTTTGGAGGTGACCCGTGGCTGATCCACGCGGATTCCTGAAGGTGACCGAACGCGTCACCCAACCCAAGCGCCCGGTACCGGTGCGCATCATGGACTACAAGGAAGTTGTAGAGCGCCAGAAGAACGGCACCCTGCAGCAGCAGGCATCGCGCTGCATGGACTGCGGCATTCCGTTCTGCCACCAGGGATGCCCGCTGGGCAACCTGATCCCTGAGTTCAACGACCTGACCTACAAGGGCCGGCTGGATGATGCGGCGGCCCGCCTGCTGTCCACCAACAACTTCCCGGAGCTCACCGGCAAGCTGTGCCCGGCCCCGTGCGAATCCTCCTGCGTGCTGGGCATCAACCAGCCTGCAGTGACCATCAAGCAGGTGGAAGCCGAACTGGCTGAGCACCTGATGGATGGCGGGGACTTCGTTCCGCAGCCGCCAGCACGCCACACCGAGCACCGCGTGGCCATCGTCGGTTCGGGCCCTGCCGGCTTGGCCGCGGCCCAGCAGCTGACTCGTGCCGGCCACACCGTGGCAGTGTACGAACGCGATGAGGCCATTGGCGGTCTGCTGCGCTTCGGCATTCCGGACTTCAAGCTGGAAAAGCAGATCATCGATCGCCGCCTGGCCCAGATGCGCGAGGAAGGCACGATCTTCCGTACCGGCATCGAGATCGGCAAGGACATCACCTGGAACCAGTTGCAGCGCGACTACGACGCGGTGATTGTCGCCACCGGCGCCACCGTGCCGCGCGAGCTTCCGGTACCTGGCAACAAGCTCGATGGCGTGCACCACGCTATGGAATTCCTCACCGATAACAACCGCGTGGTTGCCGGCACCAGCGCACAGCGCGCCATTGATGCCAAGGGCAAGCATGTGGTGATCCTCGGCGGCGGCGACACCGGCTCGGACTGCATCGGCACCTCCCTGCGCCAGGGCGCTGCCAGTGTTACGACGCTGGCGATCGGCAAGCAGCCGGGCGTTGAACGCAGCGATAACCACCCGTGGCCAATGATGCCAGTGCTCTTTGAGGTGCAGTCTTCCCATGAGGAAGGCGGCGAACGCACCTACCTCGCCTCGACTGTGAACTTTGTCGCCGGTGAGGGAACTGAGCAGAACAAGGTGATCGGTGTTACAGTTGCAGAGACAGAATTTGTTGCTGGCAAGCGCCTCCCGAAGCCTGGAACCGAACGCGTAATCAAAGCGGATCTGGTTTTGCTTGCCCTCGGGTTCACCGGACCTGAAGTTTCAGGGCTGGACGAACAGGTCAGTATCGAATTCGACAACCGGGGCAACGTCGCCCGAGATGGCTACTACATGACGAACACCGAATCGGTCTTCGTCGCCGGAGACGCCGGTCGGGGACAGTCGCTGATCGTGTGGGCTATCGCCGAAGGCCGCGCTTGCGCAGCCTCGGTCGATAAGTTCCTCATGGGCTCGACCACCCTCCCAGCACCGGTAGCTCCAACCGATAGGGCCATCAGCATCATTTGAGTGTCATAGGCTTGAATGCGGCACACCCGGATCCCGGGTGGGCCGCATTTTGCCTGTGTGAACATGAAAGGCATTTGGCTGACGGAATGAGACGCGCAAAGATTGTGGCAACCTGGGGTCCAGCCCTGGCGAGCTATGAAAACACTGTAGCGGTACTAAAGGCGGGCGTGGACGTAGCCCGTTTGAACATGAGCCATGGAGACCACTCCATGCACGCGCAATCGCTGGCGAATGTGCGCAACGCAGCTGCGGAAATCGGCCGTGCGGTAGGCATCTTCGCCGACCTGCAGGGTCCAAAGATCCGCTTGGGCCGCTTCAAGGACAACGCCAAGTACATCCTTGAAGCCGGCGAAGAATTCACCATCACCATCGACGACGTCGAGGGCACTCGCAACCTGTGCTCGACCACCTTCAAGGGCCTGCCTAACGACGTCAAGCCAGGGGACTTCCTGCTGGTCAACGACGGCAAGGTCAAGCTCAAGGCCGTTTCGGTCGACGCCACTTCGGTTCACTCCGAGGTCGTCGTCGGCGGCGAGGTGTCCAACAACAAGGGCATCAACCTGCCAGGCGTGGCTGTGAACGTTCCTGCGTTGAGCGAAAAGGACGAGGACGATCTGCGCTGGGCACTGCGTGCCGGCATCGATATGGTCGCACTGTCCTTCGTGCGCAACGCCGAAGACATTTCGCGCGTGCACGAGATCATGGACGAAGAAGGCCGTCGTGTCCCAGTGATCGCCAAGATCGAGAAGCCGCAGGCAGTAGCTGCGCTCGAGGAGATCGTCGACGCCTTCGACGCCATCATGGTGGCCCGTGGCGACCTCGGCGTCGAATTGCCGCTGGAAGAAGTTCCTGTGGTGCAGAAGCGCGCCGTTGAGCTGGCCCGCCGCTGGGCCAAGCCGGTCATCGTCGCCACCCAGGTGCTCGAATCGATGATCGAGTCGCCAACTCCGACCCGCGCTGAAGCCTCGGACTGCGCCAACGCCGTGCTTGATGGCGCCGACGCGGTCATGCTGTCGGGGGAGACCTCGGTGGGTGCCTACCCGGTGGAGACCGTGGAGACCATGTCCCGCATCATTTCCTCCACCGAGGAGCATGGCCTGGACCGCATCCCGCGTCTGGGCTCGGCGCCTAAGACCCGCGGTGGCGCGATCACCCGTGCCGCTGTGGAGATCTCCGATCAGCTGGATGCAAAGTACATTGTGGCCTTCACCCAGTCCGGCGACTCGGCTCGACGTCTTTCGCGCTTGCGCCCGAAGAAGCCGGTACTGGCCTTCACCCCGCTGCAGCAGACCTACAACATCATGACCCTGATGTGGGGCATCCAGGCTCGCCTGGTGGCTTACGCGGACCACACCGATAAGATGACCGCCCAGGTGGACGAGGCTCTGCTCTCCGAAGGCCTGGCCGACATCAACGACCTGGTGTGCATCGCTGCCGGTTCCCCTCCAGGACAGGCCGGATCCACCAACTCGCTGCGCGTGCACAAGATCGGCGATCTGGCCGACGCAGGCCAGCTGGTTGACGGCAAGCCAATGCCTGCCCGTGAAAAGGTCGGCCCATGGGCAGCGGAGAATGTTTCGACTCCTGAGTCCCTGTAACATTCGGCTATTACGCTGATACCTTAAAAGTTCCGCCGTCCGGCACCATCTGGTGCCGGGCAGCGGAACTTTTTGTGCATAGAGGCAAAAGACCGTTGCTGTGGACTCGGTCACAGCCAAGCTGATTCTGAGCATGAAAAAACCACTGGACCAGAGAAAATCTCCGGTCCAGTGGTTTCTTTATTGTGCCCAAGGTGGGACTCGAACCCACACATCTTTCGATACCGCATTTTGAGTGCGGCGCGTCTACCGATTCCGCCACTTGGGCTGGCACTTTGACTACTTTACTAGAGGTTTTCCAGATTTCCTAATCAGGATCCTCGCGTCTTCGCCTGAACTAGAGTACATGCAAGTAGGCTTATATGTGAAACCGAGGCAACATGGCTTCGCTATCGGAAACCATCTATCTGCTGTCCAGCGCACGGACAGGATTTTTGACCATGGAGGAAGGCGCCAATGAGCGAACTACCCGAAATCACCCGAATTCCATCCGAGGTGCAGTCCACACCGCGTCGTGTTCTCGTTGCCGAGGATGAAACCCTTATCCGCCTGGATATCGTCGAAATCCTTCGCTCCGAAGGCTACGAGGTTGTCGCCGAGGCCGATAACGGGCAGAGTGCATTGGACAAGGCTCGGGAGCTGAAGCCGGACCTGGTGCTCATGGACGTGAAGATGCCGGTCATGGATGGCATTACCGCCGCCGAGGCAATCGTCAAGGAGAAGATCGCCCCGGTCGTGCTGTTGACCGCCTTCAGCCAGAAGGAACTGGTGGAGCGCGCTCGCGAAGCCGGCGCCATGGCCTACGTGGTGAAGCCATTCACCCCGGCCGATCTGACTCCGGCCATCGAGATCGCCATTTCACGCAATGACGAGCTGCGCGCACTGGAAGAAGAAGTCAGCAACCTCGCCGAGCAGTTCGAGACCCGCAAATTGGTTGATCGCGCCAAGAGCCTGCTGATCACCAAGATGGGCTTGACCGAGCCGGAAGCCTTCCGCTGGATTCAGAAGACCTCCATGGATCGCCGCCTGAGCATGCGCCAGGTAGCGGAAACCGTGGTCGACCAGGTCAAGTAGGCGCCTGCAGCTCATAGGCCGTCGATGAAGATGTGCGTTAAGACACCTTGTGTTTTGACGCACATTTTTCATGTCCACGCAGTGTGGGGCATCGGCCATTGAGCGTTAGGCCTGCTGAAAGTTCAAAGTTAATCCGAAATTAGCCAGTTGTTAGTTGACTGCCTAGATTGACGAACCGCTCAGTACGCCTAAGATTGAAACTGCGCTTGGAACCAAGTCCTGCATGACACTGACTTCCGCAGGGGAACTTATTCGAAGCCCGCACACTTCCCCTTGCCGTTCGACCCCTCAGGCTGGTACTAAATGGATTTGACGCTGATCGTCGTCCTGGTCATCGCCTTGGCGTTGTTTTTCGACTTCACCAACGGTTTTCATGACACGGCCAATGCGATGGCCACCCCGATCGCAACCGGTGCAATCACCCCTAAGAAGGCAGTTGCCCTCGCCGCAATTCTGAACCTCGTCGGCGCTTTCCTCTCGACCGAGGTAGCGAAGACCATCTCTGGCGGCATCATCAACGAAGACCCATCCACCGGCGTAGCTATCGGCCCGGCCATGATCTTTGCCGGCCTCATGGGCGCTGTGATCTGGAATCTGCTGACCTGGCTGCTGGGACTTCCTTCCAGCTCCTCGCACGCGCTCTTCGGCGGTCTTGTCGGTGCCGCTATTGTCGGTGCCGGCTTCGCTTCGGTGAACTACGGTGTTCTGCTCTCCAAGGTCTTGCTGCCGGCGATCTGCGCGCCGGTGATCGCCGGCGTCTCCGCATATCTGAGCACCAAGCTGGCCTACGCCATCACCAAGCGCCAAAGCGGCGCATCGCCGAAACGCGGCGGCTTCCGCTACGGCCAGATTTTCTCCTCCTCGCTCGTTGCGCTGTCTCACGGCACCAATGACGCGCAGAAGACCATGGGCATCATCACGCTGACCCTGGTCGCATCGGGGCTGCAGGATTCCGACTCCGGCGTGCACCTGTGGGTTGTTGCCGCTTGTGCACTGGCAATCGCCTTGGGCACCTACACCGGTGGCTGGCGCATCATCCAGACCATGGGTTCGGGCCTGACCGATGTGAAGCCTGCACAGGGCTTCGCCGCGGAGGTCTCCACCGCCTCGGCGATCCTGGCCTCCTCCCACCTGGGCTTCGCGCTGTCGACCACCCAGGTCGCTTCCGGTTCGGTGATCGGTTCGGGACTGGGCCGCAAGGGCGGCGAAGTCCGCTGGGGGACCGCCGGGCGCATCGCCCTGGGCTGGCTCTTCACCTTGCCGGCCGCCGCGATCGTCGGTGGCGTGGCTGCCTGGATCACCCACCTGGGCAACGTCGGCGTGATGATCGTCGCCGTTCTGGGCGTTGCTGCCATGCTGACGATCTGGTTCGCCTCGCGCAAGCAGCCACACGGCGCAGAAGCCACCATGTCCGACATCGACAACTCCGGCGCAGCGGTCAACATCTTGACCAAGAAGCAGCGTCGGGCCAAGGCAAAAGCCGAAGCGCAGCAGGCCAAGCTCGCTGCAGCGCAGAAGGAAGCTGATAACTCATGATCGACTGGGCCGCCTTTGGGATCGTTGCCATTGTCACGTGGATTTCGGCAATGCTGATCGTCGCTGCATATTCATTCGGCGTGCGCCTCCTTGCTGTCGCCAAGGACGACGGCAAGAGCACCAGCCTGAGCAAGACCGGAGCCTACGCCTGCTTCACAGTTGCCGGATTGATCGTCGCCTTCGGCGTCGTGCTGATCGTGCCGCAGCTGAGCGAAGCGATCTTGGGCTTCTCCTCAAGCCACTAGCGCCAAGAAGATCCCGGGAAACCAGGATCTGGCAGGTGCAAAGGACTTAATATTGCCTTCAACGGAGGCACCCCTAGACTGGAGCCATGACAAGCTTCAAGTACTACGTGGGTGCCTCCGTTGATGGTTTTATCGCCGACGGTAGCAAAGACGCGCATTGGTTCACCACCTTCGCCCAGCAACCCGGTGTGAAAGAACATTTCGACCAGTTCTTCGAGAAGGTCGGAGCGGTCGTGATCGGAGGCAAAACTTACGCCGATATCGCCCGTGAAGTCGCCGAAGGGCGCATGCAGTGGATGTTCGGCAACAAGCCCGTGTGGGTTTTCACTCATCACGAGCTGCCGACCTTGCCCCAGACCGACTTGACCTTCATCCGCGGCGAAATCGGATTCTGGAGCCAGGATATTGCACGCAGCGCGGGCGCCGGGGATGTGTGGATCGCCGGCGGTGCTGATGTAGCCGGGGGATTCGTACAGGCTAACCTGCTCGATGAAGTGCTCATCGTGACCGTTCCGGTGGTGCTGGGCGAGGGAACCAGCATTTTTGGCCGAGGCATCAGCGCGCAGCTGTCATCGCTGGAAATCACCGGCCTTGGCGACGATACCTTCATCACGCGCTACTCGGTCGGCTGAGCACCCCCCCTGCTTTAGGGCTAGCGCTCCAGCGGCAAGAGCATATTAGTGATCCGCGCGGTGGCCAGCCGCTGGCCGGCGTCGTTGCTGATAATGATCTCGTGGCTGGTGCTGCGGGCACCCAGGTGGATCGGGGTGCACTGAGCCGTGACCATTCCGGATCGGCCGGCCTTGTGGTGGGTGATGTTCAAATCCACGCCCACCGGCTGCGAGGTTCCCGCCCCGTGCAGGGCAGCGGCCATGGAGCCCAGCGTCTCGGCCAATGCAGCCGAGGCGCCGCCGTGCAGAATGCCGTAGACCTGGGTGTTTCCCGCCACCGGCATGGTCGCGCAAAGCCGCTGCGTGCTGAACTCGGTGAAGACGATCTGCAATTTCTCCACCAGATCGCCAACGCCGTTCTGGGTGAGGTAAGGCCACATGGTCTCCGGGATGCCGTGCCGGGACAGCTGATCGGCGAAGGGATGTGCCGAAGATTGCGTGGGTTGAGTAGTGAAATTGTCGTTCATGGCAACTAGGCTTTCAGGTGTGAGCGAAACTACCAAACCGACACCCTCGTCGGACAAGAGACTGCTGATTATCGACGGACACTCCATGGCGTTCCGCGCGTTCTACGCGTTGCCGGCGGAAAACTTCGCAACGAGCACCGGACAGCACACCAACGCCGTGCATGGTTTTGTGTCGATGCTGCTGACCATGATCCGACAGCAGAAGCCTACACACGTAGCTGTGGCCTTCGACTTGGACACCCCGACCTTCCGATCGCTGGAGTACACCGAGTACAAGGGCGGTCGAAACAAAACCCCCGAAGAGTTCTACGGGCAGATCGACCTCATCCAAGAAGTCATGAAGGCGATGAACATTCCTGCAATCACCTTGGAAAGCTTCGAGGCTGATGACATCCTCGCCACGCTGGCCACCAAGGGCGAAGAGGCGGGATTCGACGTCCTGGTGGTTTCCGGCGACCGCGATGCCTTCCAGCTGATCACCGAAAAGACCCTGGTGCTGTACCCGAAGAAGGGCATCAGCGACATTCCGCCGATGGATGCGGCGGCCGTGGAAGCGAAATACTTCGTCGGGCCCGAACGCTACTCGGATTTGGCTGCCCTGGTCGGCGAGACCGCGGATAACCTGCCCGGCGTGCCAGGCGTTGGCCCGAAGACGGCCGCGAAATGGATCAACCAATACGGCGATCTGGCCGGCATCCTGGAAAATATCGATGCCATCAAGGGCAAGGTCGGCGAATCCCTGCGCGAGCACGTGGACAACGTGACCCGCAACCGCCGCCTCAACCAGCTCAAGCACGATCTTGAGCTGCCGGTGACCCTGGAAGAGATGGAGCTTGAGGCGCCGAATCGCGAGGAAATCGAGAACCTCTTTGATGCGCTGGAGTTCAATACGCTGCGCAAGCGGCTCTTTGACCTGTTCGCTGCCCAGGAAGAGGAAGCGGCACCTGAGGTAGCGGCTTTCACCCGCGTAATCACCGACAACGCCGAAGCCTTGCAGAGCTTTATCGACGCGGGCAAGGGCGCGCCGATCGCCGTGCAGCCGGCCGTTGTCGACGGCGAAGCAGTGGGGCTGGCGCTTTTCCAAGGTGCGCAGGCTGCTTGGCTCGAATTGGCTGAACTGGATGAAGCCGCCGAAAGCGTGCTGGCCGGTTTCCTGGCCGATGAGAACGCGCCGAAGATCTTCCACGATGCCAAAGCCGCGATGCACCTCTTGATCGAACGGGGTCTGCCGGTTGCCGGAATCAAGGACGATACGCTCATCAGCGCGTACCTGATCCAGCCAGATCGCCGCAGCCACGACCTGATCGATGTGGTGCAGTACCACCTGAAGTACGCCGTGCCCGTGCACGAGGCGAAAAAGGGCGAACTGGATCTGGGGCTGACCTCGGATCTAGCCGAGCCGACATTGGCCCAGGCCCAGGCGATCCATGATCTCTCCGTCTTCCTCGCTACCAAGCTCGCTGAAAAGCATGCTGATGAGCTGGCCGCGCAAATGGAGCTTCCACTGATTCCGGTGCTCTTCGAGATGGAGCGCGCCGGCGTTGCAGTGGACGTGGACCGGTTGAACGAGTTGCGCGCGCACTTCACCACCCAAGTGGATCAGGCGACCAACGACGCGTTCGCCGCGATCGGACACGAGGTTAATCTTTCTAGCCCCAAGCAGTTGCAGGTCGTGCTGTTCGAGGAATTGGATCTGCCGCGCACCAAGAAGATCAAGACCGGCTTCACCACCGATGCCGAATCATTGCAGGATCTTCTGGTCAAGACCGGGCATCCTTTCCTGGTGGCCCTGATGGCGTACCGCGATGCCATCAAGTTGCGCCAGACGGTGGACGGCTTGCTCAAGGCCACGCACTCGGACGGTCGCATTCATACGACCTACGCACAGACTGTCGCGGCGACCGGCCGGCTTTCCAGCTTGAACCCGAACCTGCAGAACATTCCGGTGCGGTCCGAAGAGGGGCGCCGGATCCGCGACGTGTTCATGGTGGGCGAAGGCTACGAAACCCTGCTGACCGTGGACTACTCGCAGATCGAAATGCGCATCATGGCGCACCTGTCCGAAGACGAAGGGCTGATCGAGGCCTACCAGAACGGCGAAGACCTGCACCGCTATGTCGGTTCGCGCGTGTTCAACGTGGCCCCGGAAGAGGTCACTTCGGAGATGCGTTCCAAGGTCAAGGCCATGAGCTACGGCTTGGCCTACGGGCTGAGCAGCTTCGGCCTGTCCAAGCAGCTGAAGATCGGCGTGGACGAAGCCCGCAAGCTGATGAAGGACTACTTCGATCGTTTCGGTGCGGTCCGCACCTACCTGCGCTCGGTGGTCGACCAGGCCCGCAAGGATGGCTACACCGAAACCATCTTCGGCCGCCGCCGCTACCTGCCGGAGCTCAATAGCTCGGATCGGCGGCTTCGCGATATCGCCGAACGCGCTGCGCTGAATGCTCCGATCCAGGGGTCGGCCGCGGACCTGGTCAAGGTCGCCATGCTCAAGATCGCTGAGGGCTTGGCCGCAGGCCAGTACAAGTCCCGGATGCTGTTGCAGGTCCATGACGAATTGATTCTGGAAGTCGCCGCCGGAGAGCTGGAGAAGGTGCAGGAATTGGTGACCCGCGAAATGGGTCATGCCGCTGACCTGCTGGTGCCGCTGGATGTCCAGCCGGGCATCGGCCGAACCTGGCACGAGGCCGCCCACTAAACGGGCCACCGTGGGCATTCGATGCTGCCGGAAGTGAAACTGCCAGGATTCACCGCCGGCAGCATCGTGGCATCTGCACCGGAAGCGGGCCACAATTTCTACCTGAGAACATCCGCGAGCTGACTGAAAGGGCACCTCATAGTGACGCGAAAAGCTGCCAGCCATCTGAAGACCATGACGTATAACGCCGCAGAACTGCACGGCGAACAGCAGGCGCTGATCGGCCAATTCCAGCAGGCCACAACCATCGGTTTTTATGAGGACCAGCCTGACAAGGATTGCATGTCCACCTATGCGGACTTGATGGGCGCCATGAAATTGCGGTTTTCGATGGTGTTCGATCAGCAGGCGACGCCGGAGTCGCGCCATTCCACCGAACCGGTGCACACTTATGGATCATTCCCGGGACTGCTTAATGCAGGCGCCGCCCGGCCGGTGGCGGTGCACAAGATCACCGCTGTGACGGTCTCGCCGACACATCGCCGGCAGGGGATCTTATCGCGGCAGATCGTCGACGATCTGCGCAACGCGCAGGACCAAGGTTTTCCGTTGGCCGCTCTGACCGCATCGGAGGCGGGCATCTACGGCCGTTTTGGTTTCGAGCCGGCTACCTACCAGACGCGTTTTAAGCTCAAGTGCCAGGATGGACTGAAGCTGCTGGTGGATCTGCCGGGGACTGTGCTCGATATTGATCCTGAACGATTTGCCCCGCAGCTCGACGATCTGATGGCACGTTCCTTCGATCGGACATTTGGTTCGGTGGATGGAACCGAACATGACAAAGGGTGGGCGCTGGGTCGTTGGGAGGGGTGGGATACCCTGAGCAAGGCCAAGAACATGCGCCACGCGGCCTACTACGATGAGACCGGCGAGCTGGGCGGTTTCGCCGCCTACAAGTTCGGCGGGTGGGACGATGACGACGCCAAAATGGTCGTGCACAAGCTCATGGCTACCAATGACGTGGCGCGGTTGAAACTTCTGGAATATATAGCCAGCCATGATCTGGTTCGAGTTGTCCATGCGCAAGGCGCGCCCGATGACCCGCTGCGCTCGGTGCTGCAGGACGTGCGGGATTACGAAGTCCGATCCGTGGACGATGTCTTGTGGCTGCGCATCCTTGACGTGCCGGCGGCCTTCGAAGCGCGCGGCTATCACCATGAGGGGCGGCTGGCGCTTAGCGTGGGTGATCGCCTCGGACTGGTACAAGGGACCTATCTCATCGAGGCCGCAGAGGGATCAGCCAGGGTCAAAGCTGTCGCCGCCGACGCCGCAGAACTGGCGGGTGTGGCGCGGGTGGAGATGAGCGAACGCGAATTGGCTGGGCTTTATCTGGGCACCGTGTCCTTGCCGCAACTGCTCGCGGTGGGCCGGGCCACCATCCAGTGCTCGGACTCGCTGGAAGAAAATGCAGATTTGTTTGCGGTGAAGCGCGCACCATTCACCCCTTATGCCTTCTGATTAACCGGTCGGTGAACTGGCGGTTATGACGAAGTTCACAAAATGCTGACGTGGATGTTAGTGGGTTACGCTTTGACCCGCACTCTGGTATACGCGTAGACTTGTACAGCGTGCCATGGCACCAGTTGTGGCCGCAAACAAGTTTTACCCGCTCGAAATTCCGGGACTTCCGGGGTTTCGACTGACCAAATCTATCCACATCGGAGTCCCTACTACATGACCATCACCTCGAACGAGAACAACAGCGCACCAGTCGTCGCAATCAACGACATTGGATCTGCTGAGGACTTCTTGGCCGCAGTCGATGCCACCATCAAGTACTTCAACGATGGTGACCTCGTCGAAGGCACCGTCGTCAAGGTTGACCACGACGAAGTTCTGCTCGACATCGGTTACAAGACCGAAGGTGTCATCCCTTCCCGCGAGCTTTCCATCAAGCACGACGTTGACCCAGGTGAAGTTGTCACCGTTGGCGACAGCGTTGAAGCCTTGGTTCTGACCAAGGAAGACAAGGAAGGCCGCCTGATCCTGTCCAAGAAGCGTGCTCAGTACGAGCGTGCTTGGGGCGACATCGAAAAGATCAAGGAAGAGGACGGCGTCGTTACCGGTACCGTCATCGAGGTTGTCAAGGGTGGCCTCATCCTGGACATCGGCCTGCGTGGCTTCCTGCCAGCATCGCTCGTCGAGATGCGCCGTGTGCGCGACCTGGCACCATACATCGGCCAGGAAATCGAAGCCAAGATCATCGAGCTGGACAAGAACCGCAACAACGTTGTTCTTTCCCGCCGTGCATGGCTCGAGCAGACCCAGTCCGAGGTTCGCTCGACCTTCCTCAACAAGCTGGAAAAGGGCCAGGTTCGTCCGGGCGTTGTTTCCTCCATCGTCAACTTCGGTGCATTCGTGGACCTGGGCGGCGTAGACGGCCTGGTACACGTTTCCGAGCTGTCCTGGAAGCACATCGACCACCCATCCGAGGTTGTCGAGGTTGGCCAGGAAGTAACCGTAGAGGTTCTCGAAGTCGATCTGGACCGCGAGCGCGTTTCCCTGTCGCTGAAGGCTACCCAGGAAGATCCTTGGCAGACCTTCGCCCGCACCCACGCACTGGGTCAGGTTGTACCGGGCAAGGTTACCAAGCTGGTTCCATTCGGTGCGTTCGTACGCGTCGAAGACGGCATCGAAGGCCTGGTTCACATCTCCGAGCTTGCAGTTCGCCACGTTGAACTGGCTGAGCAGGTTGTCTCCGTTGGCGACGAACTGTTCGTCAAGGTTATCGACATCGACCTGGAGCGCCGCCGCATCTCGCTGTCGCTCAAGCAGGCTAACGAAGGTGTCGACCCAGAGGGCACCGAGTTCGACCCAGCACTCTACGGCATGGCTGCAGAGTACGACGAGGCCGGCAACTACAAGTACCCAGAGGGCTTCGACCCAGAGTCGAACGAATGGCTCGAGGGCTTCGACACCCAGCGCGCTGCATGGGAAGCACAGTACGCTGCTGCTCAGGAGCGTTGGGAAGCACACAAGAAGCAGGTTGCTGCCGCAATCGTAGCCGACGCAGAAGCAGAGCCTGCTGCTGCCGCCGGTGGCAACGAGCCAGCACCAGCTTCGTACTCCTCGGAGGCTCCAGCCACCGATGCAGGTACCCTGGCTTCCGACGAAGCTCTTGCTGCACTGCGCGAGAAGCTGACCGGCAACTAATTTCGGATTCTGCCTCGTGCAGAAATCGTGATTAGCCTTAGCTGATTCACAAAGGTCCAACCCGCAAGGGGTTGGACCTTTGTGTTTTAAACGCACACCCTTGGTGTTCCTTGAATCCTGATGTCACTACTTCTGCTGACGCGCAGGCAATTGGAATAGCTCCCAGGGAGGACAGACTCAAAAACCTGCCACAGATAGACTAAAACCGTTCTAATGAAGTGCATAAAAGATGGCGGGAGTCTAATTATGCAGACCGGAAATCGCGAAACGGCCGGCACTAGAGCAGGTGAGGGCGCTGCAAAGCAGGTGGCCTTGCGGCAGGTGACGCGCGAAGAGTGGGCCGCGGTGCCTCGCGCCTTCCCGGATTTCTGGCTCGCCATCTGCGTGTGGCTCCCGATGGTGATCTTGCTGCTAGTTCAGCATGAACAACTCGGCATGCTGGCAGCAACGGGCGATTCGCTGTGGGATTTGATCTCGTTCTCGATGGTCGCGTTCGTGATGGCCGTGATCGTCGGCAGTGGCAGGCAAGCGCCGTGGTTGGGGCTGACGCTCACAGGCGCAATCGCCTATTGGCAGTTCCGCCACGATGGCATTCAAGCTATGGTGATGTTTGCGCTGGCTTACTACGTCGTGCTCGCGGTCCTTGCGGCATGCAGTGACGCGAGATTTCGCGCTCTGCTGCGTAGCTGGCGCCGTGAAGCCACCGGAACGCTGGCTGTGGATTCACAACAAACGCGTTCGTTCGGCATCACCAAATACCTGCCTCCCATAATGTGGAATCTGGCATGGGGAGCACTGGCCTATCCGGCCCTCCGGCTGGTCTGGCAATACTGCAGCACCGAGGTCCGTTCTGTGGCCGATCTTGATGCGGGGTACCGGTTCGATTTGATCGCGGCGCTGGTATTGCTGGCGATCTGCTTCATCCTCAGCACCCTGCGCTGGATCAGCAGTCGCGCAGTTGGGATTTTCGCGTTGGAGATTCCCGCGGACGTGCAGATCGGCCCGGTCGGGCTGCGGGCGTTGGGAGAAGCGATCCACATCGAGCAGGAGACCTTGAAATGCAGCTGCCGGGATGCCGAGAAAAACGGGAGCAAGAAGGAATTCGCGGATCCCAGGTTCATTTTCGCATCCGACTTCTGCCCGGAACATGGCATTGAAGCGATCAATCAGCTCAGCCAATCTGAATTCTTGCAAATTGCCGACCAGCCTTGGGTTTATGGTGACCACCTTACCGGAAGAATCCTGAACGGACAGCAGCTGCGCATGAACGTTGTCGGGCTCACCGGCTGGGGCTCCCGCCCGGTGGCCGTGCGATCGCCATGGTCATATGGCGGTGGCCAACTGGCCAGCGAGTACTACGCTCCGCTTGCTGCCCGCGAACCGTTGAACCGTGCCAAGCGCGAACTTAAAGTGGTTGACCCGGCCGACAACACGATTGTGCCTGAAACGCTCGACGTGGCCGGCGCCCCGGAAATCGACCGCATCAACCTACATGCGCTGGGAATCAACGCTGAAGCCGTGCGAGTTGCCGGCGCGCGACCGTTCCTTGCCTGAAGATCCGGAATCTAGGCAGCCTGCATGAGGTTGTATCGGTTGCGCACCGGAGTCTGGGTGGGGTCCATAAAGCGAGGAAGAATCACTTTGGGGACACCGCCATCGGGGATGACCCTAATCAACCCGACATGAACGTCATGATGATGCGTGTCGCAAAGCATGGCACTCCAATAGACCGCCGTGACCCCGCCCTCGGACCAGAATTTGATGTGGTGGATGTTGCATCGTTCTGGGTCCATAGTGCACCCCGGAACGATGCATCCGCGATCGCGTACTGATATCCCGAGCCGCATGTAGCGCGGATGCTTGCGTTGGCTTCGCCCGATGTCCAGGATTTCGCCCTTGCCACCCAGCACCATCGGGATAATCTTGGCTTTGGCCAGGGCCTGTCGCAAGTCCGTGGGGCTCAGGCTGAATCCATGCGCGGTGACCCCGTGGGTCTTCGCCCGGCCTTCCAGTTCTTCCAGCGTCAGCATGACTACTACTTGAGGAGCGATCACCGGCAAATCCGGATCCTCGCCTTCGGAAGGCGGAGGATCCGAGCCGGGCGCCTGGGCCTGACGCCGATCCAGCAGGCGCTTGATGCTCTTGGCGTTGGCTCCGAGCAAAAGCATCAGGGCGTTGAGCCGGCGCGCGGCGGGAGTGATCGGGGCAGGTTCTGCTGCTTCACTGGATGCGGCCTCTTCATCGGTGACGAAATCCGGATGGTCGCAGGAGGAGCTGGCGTCCTGTCCGGCATCTTCGGAGAACGCCTCGCGGGCGGCCTGGCCTGCCTGGGATCGGGGATTGTCGCTCTGCGCCAGCGCAGATTCGAAGAGCTCGGAACGCAAGGGGCGCAGGGCAATCTCATAGACGACCAATCCGTGGCGCTTGCCTTTGCGGAAGACACCTTCCTGCGCTTCGGGTTCTTCTTCCGATTGTTGCTCGCGGGCGGTTTTGAGGATGCCGTTGATCCCCTTGCGGCGGGTCGCGGCATCGGGTTCGTCCATTTCCAGATCCACGAGCGATTCAAGCAGCTCGCCGTCCTCGGTGCGGATCGTGGAAGTTGTTGGCGCGTCGAATTCGCCGCGTTGCGGTTCAAGCGAACTGAGCCGGCGGGCGGCGGATAAGGCTTCAGCAGGCGGGCGGGACCTATCCTGGAAACGCTGTGCCATCAGTGGAAACTGCGCCGGGAACTGCTGGTGCTGGTAATCGAATTGGGCAAAGACATGATGCGCTGAAGCTATGCGCCGTTTAGCGTCGAAATTCTCCAGGTGCAGCCAGGATGCGAGCTGGTCGGTGCTGTTGCGGAAGGTAGGGCGCTGTCCGGTTCGCTGTGGCTCGCGGGTGAAATCAATGGTTCCCGAGCGGACTGCCTCCAGCTCGTCCGAGGTCAACGTATGCGCCGCCGTGGATTCGACCAGATGGGCGGCAAGGGTTTGGGTGCGCAGGGCCTCGTGGGCGGCGGCTTCGGCGCTGCTGGCCAGTGCGAGGGCGAAGCGCGGATCCTGCTGCGCAGCGGATTGGGGATCCGACCCTGCAACAGAATCTGGGGCGATGCTCTGGTACAGGGTCGGAATGAGCGTGGCGATCTGCAGGGCGTCCCCGGCACTGAGCACCGGGCTGTCCTGGATCGCGTGGGTGAGGCTGGCAATGGCCTGGCCGATCGATTCGCTCATGGACCAAGAATGCGATGGCGGGTTCCGGCCCGGGGCGGGCGGGCACGAGATGTGGAAAAGCCTCAGTCGGCCTTGATTGAACTGGTCACGGTGAAGGTCTTGTCCCTGGCCAGCTGGGAAGTGGGCCCGACGCGGCGGGACAGCTCCCCGCGGTAGCGCAGATGCGAGTTGAACACGCATAACAATGTGCCACCGGGCGCCAAGACGCGGGCCGCATCGTCGATGAGCTTGAAGGCGATGTCGGCGGTCACCGTATTGCCGATGTGGAAGGGCGGGTTCAGGGTGATGAGTGTGGCTGAAGCATCGGGCAGCCGGCTGAGCGCGTCGTCCTGGGTGGCGGTGCATCGATCGGCCACGGAATTCAGCTGCGCAGCGGCCAGGGTGGACGCCACCGCGGATGCCGAGTGATCGGAGGCGATCACATGCAGCTGCGGGTGGGTGAGTGCGGCGTAGATGCCGATGGAGCCATTACCACAGGCCAGATCCACGAGGGTGCAGTGGGCGGAGAGGTCCGGCAGATGCTCCAAGAGCAGCCGGGTGCCCGGATCCAGGCGCGCCGCGCCGAAGGTGGCCGCCCCGGCGTGCAGGGTGAAACCGGTTCCGTTGACCTGGTGGGTTGCCGTGGCGGGGAAGCTGCTGGCGGGCTGTTCGGGCAGCGGCCCGGTGGCGGTGAGGACGCGGGCCTTTTGCCGGGCCAGGGAGACATCCACGCGGGAGAAACGGCTGGCGAGCACCTCATTCATCGAGCGGCTCATATGCTTGATGCGGCCGCCGGCGAAGACCCGGTTTTCTGGGGAGCAGGTGGCGGTGATGGCGGCGAGCTGTTCGTCGAGCACATCCAGTCCGCGCGGCAGTGCCAGCAGGATCGTGGCGCTCTGATCGGCCACATCAGCCAGCGGGAGGAAACGGACCTGTTCGGCACGCTCAGGAAGCAGCCGGCGCAGATTGGCCTCGATAGCCTGGCGGGCGGTCAGCGAATCGCTATGCACGCGCACCGTGGTGCTGCCCAAGGCCAGTGCCCCGAGCGTCAGGGCGCCGTAGTGGTCGCCGACGATGGCCACTGACGCGGGCCAACCGGTGCTGGCCAGGCTTGCGGCTGCGGTGTCCAGGATCAGCCGATCGGCAGCGTCAGCGGCAAAGAGGTTGGGCGCTTGGACATCGGGCCAGCGGCGCAGATCGGCCAGCAGCACCGTCAGGTCGGCGGTATTTTCGGGCGCGGGATTCAAATCAGATCAACCCATCGGGTCTCGGTGGCGGTGAGTTCTCCGGCGCCCGCGGTGAGCGTGGCGACGTGGGTGCGCAATTCTTCGGCGGCTTCTGGCGTATCGGGGATGCCGATGTGCACCAGCGCGGATTCGGCCTGCCACTGTGTGGGTTCGACCTGGTAGCCGGCGGCGCGCAGCTCGTTCTCGTAGCGCGCGGCGCTGGCGTGGGCGGCGGGCAGTGTGAAGATCCGCAGCCGCTGGCGGGGCAGGAGGGTGGCGTGATCCAAGGCGGCGGAGACCGCTTCAGAATAGGCGCGGACCAGGCCGCCGGCACCGAGTTTGATGCCGCCGAAGTACCGGACCACCACTGCGAGGATGTCCGAGAGCAGCGTGCCATCAGGCAGTTCGCGTTTGGCCAGGGCGTCAAGCATCGGGATGCCCGCGGTGCCTGATGGCTCGCCGTCGTCGTTGGAGCGCTGGGTCATGCGGTCCGGGCCGAGGATGAAGGCCGTGCAGTGGTGCCGCGCATCGAAGTGGGTTTTGCGCAGGGCTGCGATATGTTCGCGCGCAGCAGCCTCGGATTCGACCCGGTACAGGTAGGTGATGAAGCGCGAGCGCTTGATTTCCAGCTCGTGCACGCTGTCGCCGCGCAGGGTGGTGTAGCTGGTCGCGACCGATTCGTTGGTGTTCATCGCTAATAGTTTATAGGGTGGAAGCATGAAGCATGTGGGACTGACCGGGGGAGTGGCCTCGGGAAAATCTGCGGTTGCGGCTAAATTTGCCGAACTCGGAGCGGTGGTGATCGACGCCGATGCCTTGGCGCACGATGTCGTGGCCCCCGGGACGCCGGGATTGGCTGCGATCAAGGACTCTTTTGGCGCTGGAATCCTGCTTCCCGACGGCTCCTTGGACCGCAAGGCATTGGGCGCTATCGTCTTCTCCGACGAGCCGCAGAGGCTCAAGCTCAACGCGATCGTGCATCCGCTGGTGCGCCAGGCGGCCATGGAGCTGCGCGAGAAGGCCCCCGCCGAGGCCCTCGTGGTTGAAGATATCCCGCTGTTGGTTGAATCCGGGCAGGCCGAGGACTTCGACGCCGTGATCGTCGTCCAAGCGCCGCATGAGGAACGCATCCGCCGAATGGTCGAGGACCGCGGTTGGAGCGTGCAGGAGGCCCGATCCCGGATGGCCGCCCAGGCCACCGATGAGCAGCGGGCCGCGGTGGCAGATCATGTGCTGGAGAATTCTGGCACGCTTGAAGATTTACAGGGGCGCGTGGCCGCCCTCTATCAGCAGTTAACGAAGGCAACAGGAGAATAGATGTACAAGGTATGCAAATGGACGACGCTCGCCGCCTTCGCTGTCGCACTGGTGCTCTGGCTCGGATTCGGCGGTCGTGCCGAGTTCGTCAGCCAGGAACAGGGGCCGTATTCGCCGGTGGTCTACATTTCCGGGTGGCTGGCGCTGCTGGGGATCATCACCGCGACCATCATGACCGTGGGCTTCTTCGGCAACAGCATCCAGCGCACGGTCAAGCGCAACGCGATCCGTTACGGCATGCGCAAGTAGCTTCCGGAAGCTTTAAGCTGATAGCTGGCTAGGGCGGGAGGCAAACGGTCGGGGCAAGTGGATATGCTGGATGCATGAGTCTTGCCCAGCCGATCAAGCGCGTTGTCGCCCCGTTTGAAGTCATCAGCGAATATGAGCCAGCCGGCGACCAGCCGCAGGCCATCAAGCAGCTGACCGAGCGGATCAACAACGGCGAAAAAGACATTGTGCTGCTCGGTGCCACCGGTACCGGCAAATCCGCCACCACCGCGTGGCTGGTGGAGCAGGTGCAGCGTCCCACCCTGGTGCTGGTGCAGAACAAGACGCTGGCCGCCCAGCTGGCCAATGAGTTCCGCGAGCTGATGCCCAATAACGCGGTCGAGTACTTCGTTTCCTACTACGACTACTACCAGCCCGAAGCCTACGTCCCGCAAACCGATACCTTCATCGAAAAGGACTCCTCGATCAACGAGGAAGTAGAGCGCCTGCGCCACTCGGCCACCAACTCCCTGCTGACCCGGCGCGATACCATCGTGGTCGCCACCGTGTCGTGCATCTACGGCTTGGGCACCCCGGAGGAATACGTGGCCGGCATGGTCACCGTGCGCACCGGCGAGGAACTGAACCGCGATGCCATGCTGCGCCAGTTCGTGGCCATGCAGTACACCCGCAATGACATGGACTTCCACCGCGGCACCTTCCGCGTGCGCGGAGACACGGTCGAAATCATCCCGATGTACGAAGAGCAGGCAGTGCGCATCGAGTTCTTCGGCGACGAAGTCGAAGCCATCTACACCCTGCATCCGGTCACCGGTGAAGTGATCCGCGAAGAAACCGAAATGTACATCTTCCCGGCCAGCCATTATGTGGCCGGTGCCGAACGCATGGGCAAGGCCATCAAGCGCATCGAGGATGAGCTGGCGGTGCGACTGAAGGAACTCGAATCGCAGAATAAGCTGGTCGAGGCCCAGCGGCTGCGCATGCGCACCACCTATGACCTGGAAATGATGGAGCAGATGGGCTTCTGCAACGGCATCGAGAACTACTCGCGCCATATTGACGGCCGTGATGCCGGAAGCGCCCCGCACTGTTTGATCGACTATTTCCCGGATGACTTCCTGCTGGTGATCGATGAGTCGCACGTGACCGTGCCGCAGATCGGTGCCATGTACGAGGGCGATATGTCGCGCAAGCGCACCCTGGTGGAGCACGGTTTCCGTCTGCCCAGCGCGATGGATAACCGCCCACTGAAATGGGATGAGTTCTTGGAGCGCATCGGCCAGACGGTATACCTTTCAGCTACCCCGGGCAAGTACGAGCTGGGCAAGTCCGATGGATTCGTGGAGCAGATCATCCGCCCGACCGGCCTGATCGACCCGGAGATCATCGTCAAACCCACCAAGGGCCAGATCGATGACCTGCTGGACGAGATCCGAACCCGCGTGGACCGTGATGAGCGTGTTCTGGTCACCACCTTGACCAAGCGCATGGCCGAGGACCTGACCGACTACCTCACCGAACATCAAGTCCGGGTGCAGTATCTGCACTCGGACGTGGATACCATCCGCCGTGTGGAGCTGCTGCGCGAACTGCGCATGGGTTCCTTCGACGTGCTGGTGGGCATCAACCTGCTGCGTGAGGGCCTGGATCTGCCCGAGGTGTCGCTGGTGGCCATTCTGGATGCGGATAAGCAGGGCTTCTTGCGTTCGGCGACCTCGCTGATCCAGACCATCGGCCGCGCCGCGCGTAACGTGTCGGGCCAGGTGATCATGTACGCCGATAAGATCACCGACGCCATGGATCAGGCCATCGAGGAGACGAACCGCCGCCGCGCGATCCAGGAAGCGCACAACAAGGAGCACGGCATCGACCCGATGCCGTTGCGCAAGAAGATTGCGGATATCACCGATCAGCTGGCGCGCGAAGACGCCGACACGCAGGAGCTGCTGAACAACAACCGGCTGGCCAAGGACGCCAAGCGCACCAAGGCGTCCTCGGGCGTGCGCAAGGACGGCTTGGCAGCGGCGCCTGCCGAGGACCTGCTCTCGCAGATCGAGGAAATGACCGAGCAGATGCATGCCGCGGCTGCTGAACTGCAGTTTGAACTGGCCGCCCGCATTCGTGACGAGGTGTCCGAATTGAAGAAGGAGTTACGCCAGATGAAGGCGGCCGGGCACGCCTAGAATCTGCCTGGGTGCCCGGGTCCTGCGTTATGAAAAAGCCTGTGGAGATGCTGTGCGCTACACTTAATGCTTGGACGTAGGGGAGTATCCCAATGCTGTGAACGTCAACACGCGAACCAATGATGTTTCGCCGGGCGCAGCAGCCGATCAGCAAACCAGCTTTCGAAGTACTTTGATTGCCTGGATGACGGCGGAGAGACTTGCGGCGATTTTCCATACCCTCCAACGAAAGGTCGCTCGTCCGTGGGCACTCATGGGTTAACCATTCAATTCGAAATCATCGCGCTGGTCGTGCTGTGTGCGGTGCTGATCGCAGACCTCCTGTACGTCACCAAGCGCCCGCACATCCCTTCCATGAAGGAAGCCGGCATCTTCGTCGGCGTGTACATCGGCCTTGCCTTGATCTTCGGCGGCATCCTATGGGCGCAAGCTGGACCTCAGATCGGCCAGGAATTCTACGCCGGCTGGATCACCGAGTACGCGTTGTCCGTGGACAACCTGTTCGTCTTCATCATCATCATGGCGCGCTTCTCGGTACCTCGTAAGTACCAGCAGGAAGTGCTGATGTTCGGCATTATCATCGCGCTGATCCTGCGCGCGATCTTCATCGTACTTGGCGCTGCCATCATCGAGCAGTGGTCGTGGGTCTTCTACATCTTCGGCGCCTTCCTGCTGTGGACCGCTTGGAACCAGCTGAAGGACGAAGACGAGGACGAAGAGAGCGGCCTGGTCAAGAAGCTGACCAGCCGCATGCCGATCTCCAAGGACTTCGACGGAGCCAAGCTGCGCACCGTGGTCGACGGCAAGAAGCTGTTCACCCCAATGGTCCTGGTCTTCGTGACCATCGGCATGACTGACCTGCTGTTCGCCTTCGACTCGATCCCGGCGATCTTCGGCTTGACCAAGTCGGCCTTCATCGTCTTCACTGCGAATATCTTCGCCCTGATGGGCCTGCGCCAGCTGTACTTCCTGCTCGGTGGCCTGATGAACCGCCTGGTCTTCCTGAAGCACGCACTGAGCTTCATCCTGGCCTTCATCGGCGTCAAGCTGGTCTTCCACGCATTGCATGAAAACAACCTGCCATTCATCAACGGCGGCGAGCCACTGCACTACGCATGGCTGGATATCTCCGTTGGCGTCTCCCTGCTGGTTATTCTCGGTGCGATCGTGGTAGCCACCGTGCTGTCCCTGTGGACTCCATGGGGCAAGCGCGCTGCATCCAACGCAGAAGCCGAGTCCATGACCTCTGCTTCTGGCAAGGCCTCAAGCGACGACATCTAAGCGTCGGAAAAACCCGCCGGTTGGCCTGCACAGGCCGATCGGCGGGTTTTCTCTGGCCAATTTCTAATGCAGGGATCTTCTCTTGGGGGAAAACTTATGAGCGATGCACCGCTAGATGCAGGTACCGTAGCCACCGACCTGGCGCTTGCTTCGGGAACCATGTCCCGCCTGTTGGGGCAGGCCGCTGGACAGGGGCGCTCCGTCACCGCGTGGCGCGTGCTTTCGTCGCTGGACCGGTTGGGAGCGCAGCGCGTGGGCGACCTCGCGATCGAGCAGCGAGTCGCCCAGCCGACGATGACCGGACTGATTATTCGCCTGGAAAACGACGGCATGGTGCAGCGGCAGCCTGATCCGAAGGACGGCAGAGCAAGCCTGGTCAGCCTCAGTGTTGCAGGCCGAAACGAGATCCGCGGCTACCGCCAGCGGGCCATCGACGTGCTGCTGGGCGGCATGGATGCATTCAGCGAAGCCGAACAGCAGGCCTTGGCCCGAGTAGTGCCGCTGATTCAACAGATCAACGAACAGATCGCAGCCGACCTCGACGGCTGAGGACTGGTTATAGCCAAAGGCGCGCCGTTCCCCTTGGGGAACGGCGCGCCTTTGGTTTTTGCGGTCTTACAGATCCTTGGCAGCAGCCTCGGGATCTTCGCCATTGGCCATGGCCAGCAGGCGGCGGAAGATCGCTGGCCCATCATCGCCAATGCCATCGTGGTGGTATTGGTCGGTGACCCAGGTCTGCAGGCCATTAACCTGGGACGCCGTGCGCAGGGAGAGTTCACGGTCGACGTAGACGTCGTCATGGTAGACGGCAGCCGCCACCGGCACGGTGTTCTTGGCCAAGGTATCCAGGTTATAGAGCGGCGGGAAGTGCTCGTGCTCGGCCAGGATGCGGGCGACCTCTTCCAGCGGGCGCAATGCCGGGTCCTCGGAGAAGTGCCACCGGAAAATCATCTCGCCGGTCAGCAGGGGCGTGTCCGCCTGGACTGTAAAGTCCGGGAACTCCGGGAGCACTTCTTCGGCCGCGAAGTTCGTCGCCTGGCCCTGAGCGTAGATCGTCTCATGCATCAGCGCGTACAGCGGGTTTGATGCGAAGGAAGCCTGGGCTTGAAGGGCGTCCAGGAAGGTATCGGAAAGCCGCGGGCCACCCGGGGTGTGGACGAAGGCCTCCTCGAAGACGTGGTGCAACAGGTGAACCCGGGTATTGCCACCCAGGTACATGCCCAGCATTTGCACCAATGGAACGGTGACTCGCTGGCCGTTGGGCAAGCGCTCATCGTCATTGGCGCGCAGGTGCTGGTAGATCTTGTGCAGCGTGTCGAAGTCCTGCGGGTACCAAGAGAAGTATTCGCGGTTGCGTTCGGCCATTCGCTGGTAGGTGGCCCGGTACACGGTTCTCGCATCCTGATCCAGTGATGCCAGGCCGCCGGTGACGAGGCATCGTGTGAGCGATCCCGGGAACAGTGAAAGGTACGTCAGGGTGCAGAAGCCGCCGTAGCTTTGGCCCAGTGTGCTCCATTGGTCGATGCCCAGGTGTTCGCGGAATGCTTCGGCATCACGCACAATCGAGTCCGCGCGGAAATGCGACAGATAGCGTGCCTGTGCTGCGGAGTCTCCGCGCAGCGGGAGCGTCTGGCGGTTGGCAGGGGTGGACAGGCCTGTGCCGCGCTGATCGAGCAAAAGCACGCGGAAGTGCTTCACTGCTTCCGCGAGCCACCCGGATAGGGATCCTGGACGCGGCGATTTGCCGCCCGGCCCTCCCTGCAGGAACAACAGCCAAGGCTTGGTGGAGTCGGTGCTGATTTCCCGGGCGAACACCGAAATCTTTTCGCCTTCGGGATGCGAGTGATCCAGCGGGACTTCGATCCGGTGATCGGCCACGTCCATGCCGCGGTAATGCGCCATTACTTTGCTCCTTGCGATCCGAGTGACTGCAAGGTGTCGCCATCCATGCGACGGGTGGTCCATCCGTCGAGGGACCCGGCGCCGAGCGAGTCATAGAATTTGATGGCTGGCTCGTTCCAATCGAGGACCTGCCATTCCAGGCGCTTGTATCCACGCTCGACGCAGATGCGCGCCAGCGTGCTCAGAAGCGCATTGCCGGTACCCAGCCCTCGCTGGTTGGCGCGCACGTACAGATCTTCCAAATGGATTCCGTGGCGGCCTTCCCATGTGGAGTAGGTCAGGTACCAGATGGCGATGCCGACGATGGCGCCAGTCTCGTCTTCAGCCACATGCGCGAACGCCTGCGGGCTATCGGCGAAGAGATGCTGTTCGAGGCCTTCAACGGTGTTGCGCACCGCGTCAGGCTCCTTCTCATAGTCCGCCAGTTCTTGAATCAGTTCCAGAATTTGAGGGCAGTCATCGATGACAGCTTCACGCACAATACTCATGTGTCCTAGCTTACCGCTGTCGTTTCGCTTAAACGTCGGTGACCAGTCCTAAGGTTGAATGCATGATGGGTGGACACCACGCGGTGAGCGGCGCAGCCGCATGGTTGGCAATTACTACTCCGGTCACGCTCGGTTCGGTCAATCTCGGGTTGGGCACCTTTCAGATGGACCGCTGGGAGACGCTCGCTGGAGCCATCGTCTGCGCCGGTGCGGCCTTGCTGCCTGACGCGGATCACCATGGGGCGACCATTGCTCGTGCCCTGCCGCCTTTTTCAAGCATTTTCGCGCGGGTTATCGGAGAGGTATCCGGCGGGCACCGCAACGGAACCCACTCGATCGTGGGCATGGCTTTCTTCATTTTCTTGGCGTGGTTGGCCAACGGCTGGGATGTCCATACTGCTGCCCTTGGCACGGTCTATCCCGGGGCTGCGCTCTTTGCGATCTTGCTGATTTCCTTTGCGGTGAAGTCCGTTAAATTCATGCCGCCGGTGCTTTGCTGGATTATTGCCTTGGCGACCGGTGCTTTTGTGGGGGTTAATGCCCCTGAGGAGAACATCTGGTTCTTGCTGGCGGTGGCGTTGGGCGTAGTGGTGCATGTCCTTGGCGACATGTTGACCATCGGCGGCTGCAACCTCATTTGGCCGATCAAGATCGGCTCGCCGCGCTGGTTCCGCAAATTGCCGCTAATCGGCGGTTGCTGGAAAGCCAATGGCCGGATCGCCGTCCCGGTCCTTGCCGAGACCGGCTCGACCGCGGAATGGCTTTTGGCGACACTGCTGACCACCTACGTGGGCATCGCTCTGATCGTTGCCTAATGGCTAATTCTTGAGGGTCGTGTTTTCGCCCTGGTAGACCAGCGCCAGCCCCAGCAGCAGAAGCCCGATTTGGAACAGCGTGGAAATGAGTGCCTCGGCGGCAAAAAGAGCTGACCAACCGCTGAGCAGTCCGATCAGGACAAACAGTATGATGCATCCGCCAACGAGACGCAGCTGGAATCCGCTCATGGCCATACCCTACGACACTGCCCGCAACATGGCTATCGATTTACGACAACTTGTGCGGGCAGCAGGCAAACGAGCTAGTTAGCGAGCAGTTTCAACAGCACGGCTTTTTCATGAGCCACCAGATTCCCTGGGAGCTCGCCAAGCCGGAACCAGCGCAAGTCGCCAGCTTTATCCGGTTCCATGATCCGCGGCGTGCCGCTCCAAGCGGTCGCCAGATGAAAATGATCATCAATGTCGCCAGCGCCCGGAATCGAATTCGTCCGGCTTACCGTGAGCAGCTCCTGAAGGTCATGCGCAGCGATACGAACGCCTAATTCTTCCCATGCTTCTCGAATCGCTGCGGCCGCGCTGGATTCGCCAGACTCCACGTGTCCGGCTGCGGCGATGCTCCAGCAACCGTCCATGAACCCAGTGCCCCGTCGAAGCTGCAAAAGCACTTCTTCACCTCGACGGAGCACAACATAGCTGATGGCGGTCACCTGGCTAGTCCATTCGGCCCACGGAGGTCACGGTCACGACTGGGGCGCCGACCTCGTCTGAATCATCCAGGGAGATCGTCGCGCTGATACCCCAGTCGTGGTGTTCGGCGGGGTCAGCAAAGATCTGGCGGATCTCCCACACGCGGTTGGGCATTTCGTTGACGATGAACAATTTCGAGCTGCGGCCAGTTGGGCCGTCATCGATGTCTTCGTGCTCATCGAAATAGTCGTCCATGGCATCGGCCCAGGCATCGGCATCGAAGCCATTGTGCCCGTCGAGCTCGCCGAGGGCCTGGTCCTGTTCGTCGGCAAAAAGCTTGACGCGGCGGAACATCTCATTGCGCACCATCACGCGGAAAGCGCGCTTGTTGCTGGTCAGCTTTTCCGGAGCCGGAGGAGGTGCGGTTTCGGTTTCTTCATGCAGTTCGCCACGGGAGAGCTCTTCCCACTCGTCCAGCAACGAGGAGTCGATCTGGCGAATCATCTCGCCAAGCCACTCGATAAGGTCTTCGAGGTCTTCGCGCAGCGCATCTTGCGGGACGGTTTGGCGCAGTGCCTTGTACGCATCGGTGAGGTAGCGCAGCAGGACGCCTTCGGAACGGGCCAACTGGTAGTACTGGACGAAGTCGGAGAATCCCATAGCGCGTTCGTACATGTCGCGAACGATCGACTTGGGCTGCAGCTCGAAGTCCGCAAGCCAAGGAGCGCCGGAGCGATATTGCTCGAATGCCGATTCCAGCTTTTCCGCCAGAGGCATCGGGTAAGTGATTTCATCGAGCGCATTCATGCGGTCGTTGTAGTCCATGCCTTCGGCCTTCATGGCGGCAATCGCTTCGCCGCGTGCCTTCTTCTCCTGGCCCGAAAGCACCTGGCGCGGCTTTTCGAGGGTAGCCTCGATCACCGACACCACATCGAGTGCGTAACTGGCTGAATCCGGGTCCAGCAAATCCAAGGCCGCAAGGGCGAAGGGGGACAGGGGCTGATTCAGCGCGAAGTTCTGCTGAAGATGCACGGTCAACTCGTAGTAGTTGCCGTATTCGTCGGGCTCATCGCGTCGCACGACAACTTCGGTGGCAATCAGTTCACGAAGGATGCCGATGGCGCGCAGCTTCAGCTTGCGCTGGGTGGATGGCGTCTCATGGTTTTCGCTCAGCAGGCGAACTGCGGCTTCAAAGGCGTTGTCTTCGCGCTCCAACAGGTTCAGCAGCATGGAGTGCGATACCTGGAAGGAGGACTTCAGCGTTTCCGGGGGAGCGGCAACGATCTTGTCGAAGGTCTTTTCGCCCCAGGTCACAAAATTCTGAGGTGGCTTCTTCTTCGGAATCTGCTTGAGCTTGGAAGAACCCTCGCCGTGCTTCTTGAGGGCCTTTTCCATCGCCTTATGATTTTCGATCGCGTGCTCCGGCGCTTGGACCAGCACCGTTCCCGCGGTATCAAATCCTGCTCGGCCCGCTCGTCCTGCGATCTGATGGAACTCGCGGGCATTCACTATGCGTGTACGGGTGCCGTCGAATTTGGACAGGGCCGTGATGACCACCGTGCGGATTGGCACGTTGATGCCCACGCCCAAGGTGTCGGTACCGCAGATGACCTTGAGCAGGCCGGCCTGGGCAAGCTGCTCGACCAAGCGCCGGTATTTGGGCAGCATGCCTGCGTGGTGGATGCCGATTCCGTGGCGAACCAGGCGGTTGAGGGTTTTGCCGAATCCCGCGGCAAAGCGGAAACCGCCGATCATCTCGGAGATTTTTTCCTTCTCCTCGCGCGTCGCGACATTGACGCTCATGAGCCCGGTGGCGCGGTCGATCGCGTCGAGCTGGGAGAAGTGCACGATGTAGATCGGGACCTGCTTGGTCTTGATCAGTTCCTCGACCGCTTCCTGGACTGGCTCCATGGAGTAGTAGAAATGTAGAGGGATCGGGCGCTCGGTATGGGCCACGGTAACCGTGGGTGTTCCGGTGCGCCCTTCCAATTCCTTCTCGAAACGGGTCACGTCACCGAGCGTGGCGCTCATCAGCAGGAATTGTGCCTGCGGAAGCTCGATGAGCGGCACCTGCCAAGCCCAGCCACGCTGCGGATCGGCATAGAAGTGGAATTCATCCATGATGACGCAGCCGACGTCGGCTTTTGAGCCTTCGCGCAGAGCAATGTTCGCCAAGATCTCCGCGGTGCAGCAGATAATCGGTGCGTCGGCATTGACCGACGAGTCTCCGGTAACCATGCCGACATTTTCCGCGCCGAAGATTTTGCAGAGGTCGAAGAACTTCTCGGAAACCAGGGCCTTGATTGGCGCGGTGTAGAAGCTGATCTGGTCGCGGGCCATGGCGTAGAAGTGCGCGGCGATGGCGACCATTGACTTGCCGGAGCCGGTAGGCGTGGCAAGGATGACGTTGTTGCCGCCAGCCAGAGCCATCGACGCTTCATCCTGGGCAGGATAGAGATTGATGCCCCGAGAGGTGACCCATTGGCCAAAAGCCTCATAGATTTCGTCGTCGGATACGTTTTTGCTGTCTGCTGGCAAATATTCGGTGAGCAACATGATGTTCTTAGCTTATCGGTTGAGAAGTATGACTGCGTGCCTGATTGAGTGCAGATCCAAGGATTAGGCTTAGGGCATGAAATGGGATCCAGCAAAGTACACAGAATTTTCCGATTACCGTGGACGCCCCTATAAGGACTTGCTCGGGCAGCTAGCTGAAGCCAAGCCGAAGAAGGTCGTTGATCTGGGCTGCGGACCGGGCAATATGACCCGGCTTATTGCCCGGCAGTGGCCTGAAGCGCAGGTAGCGGGATTGGACGCCTCACAGGAAATGATCGCCAAGGCCACGTCATCCGAGCATGAGGCGAATCTGGGCTTCGCCTTGGCTGACGCGACGCAGTGGCAGCCTGATGAAGATCTGGATCTGTTGTTCTCCAATGCGATGCTGCAGTGGTTGCCGAATCATCGTGAGCTGTTGGCATCGTGGCTGCGAAAGATGAAGGCCGGTTCCTATGTGGCGATCCAGGTGCCAGGCAACTTCGGGTCGCCATCCCATGCGCTCATGCGCGAGGTAGCCGAGAGCTCAAAGTGGGCTGGCAAGCTCGGCGGCGTCTTACGCGGAGGCGACGTCGTAGGGGAGCCGGATGAGTACCAGCGAATCCTGTTAGACGCGGGGTTCCAGGCAAATGTCTGGGAGACGACGTTCCAGCAGTTGCTGCTTGGCGATGACCCGATTTTGGACTGGGTCCGCGGAACTGCCTTGCTGCCGGTGAAGGCGTCGTTGAATGCGGTTGACTACGTCGAATTCGAGAATGACTATCGAGCTGCGGTTTCCCCGCACTACCCGTCCTTCCTGGCCCCGGACGGCACGACGCTGACCAACTTCCCGTTCCGTCGCATATTCATGGTGGGCCATAAGCTAGCCGGATAACCGCTTCACTCTTGTTCGGAGCCTAGCTCAGAACACTCGTTGTGACGCCAGCAGGTTTGTCGCCAGCTGGCGCCACAACGGTCAAGGCCTACCAGCCGCGTTCGCGCCACTCTTCCAAATGCGGACGCTCGGCTCCTAGGGTGGTTGCATCGCCATGTCCCGGGAGGACTTTGGTTTCATCCGGGAAACGATCGAAGATCCGTTCGGATACGTCGGTGATCAGCGAGAGGAAACGCTGCGGATCCTTCCACGTATTGCCTACGCCACCTGGGAATAGGCTGTCGCCACTGAGGATGACTGGCTGGCCCGAGGAATCAACCAGGGCGTAGCCGATCGATCCTGGAGTATGGCCGCGCAGGTGGATGGCTTCGATAATGACCTCGCCAAGCTTGAGCTGATCGCCGTGGTTCAGGCCATTGGTGACCTGGACACCGGACTCTTCGGCAATTCCCGCCATGTCGTCGGCACCGGCGTAAGTGGTCACCGGGTGCTGATCCACGAGCTCAGCCAAAGCCCGAACATGGTCCCAGTGCTGGTGCGTTGTCGCGATGCCAACGATTCGCGGATGATCCGCATCATTCTTGGCCTCGTCGATGAGCCCTGCAATAGCAGAGGCATCGTCTGCCGCGTCCACCAGAAGCTGCTCGCCCGATGCGCGGTTGGTAATGAGATAAACATTGTTAGCCATGTCGGATACGGAGATCCAGCGGATGGTTACATCATCTAGCAATAGTTCGTTCATACCCTCACACTACGTTGGATTGGTGGGTCAACGCGATAGGCTCGGGACAACACGAGTCATAGTCCTAAAGAATGGAGCAGAGCATGAGCGAACTAGGATTCATCAAGATCGACCCTAAATCCACTGTCGCGCCATACCAGCAGGTCCGTGAACAGATTCTCTCAGCCATCGCCAAGGGAAAGCTCGCCCCGGGGACCAAGCTCCCGTCGGTCCGTGCACTCTCTGGCACGCTGAACCTTGCAGTAAATACCGTTGCCAAGGTCTATAAGGAACTCGAACTGCAGGGTGCCGTTGTCACACGTGGGCGACACGGTACGGTGGTGCAGGCAGCCGAGAACCGTGCCGAGCAAGAAGTGAGCGACGCGGCCGCCGATTTGGCTCGGATTGCGCAGATGTGGTCCGTGGATGAAGCAACTGCGGTGAAATACCTTCGCGCGGCCTTTAGCTCCCTGCCCCGCTAGGCGACGGGACTAGTCCCACTCGCAGCGAAAACCGGGATTTGTGGATAAGCCCGATGCTTCCTTGAGAACTCGGTTTAGACTCTGGAACTAATCAATAGTCACGGGGTCAGGAATCCACCATGAACTCGAATGCGAGTGATCGCAGGAAGTCCCTGAGTGTCGCTGTTATCACCATCTGCGTGCTCGTTCTGGGCATCGGTCTTTCGGGTTGCACCGCCAGCCAAGCGGAACCAGCTCCCACAGCGTCAGAAAAGCCAACACCTGCGCCTGCGACTGTTGAGTGGAAAAGCAAAGAAGTTCTCGTATCCGATGTCGAAGTGATCGGAGATGTTGCTATTGCCTATCGGCGCCAAGGCCCTCAATTGGAAATCATCTCTAGGAACCTGAAAAATGGCAAACAGCTCTGGAAAGACGAAGCACTGGGCGCTGCCGATAGCCTGGGTGTGGATCTGCACATTGAACTCGTAAAGCACGATGGCAGGCATTTTGTGGCCTACACGGGAACCAAAACCGGAGCTTATGGATAGTTGACGATCACTGACATCTCCACTGGGGAACAAGTAATGATCGGAAAGAATTTTGAATTTTGGGGCGACAGACCTTTTGCCTGCGGCGACACGTTCTGCACCGAAGGCTCAAAAGCAAGCAATGGTCAGCTGCTTGAACGCCAGCATTTCAAGTTCAATTGGTCGAGCAAGCAATGGCAGGCGGTGCCGACTCGCGAGCTTGAATATGGCCTCCAGCAAGGCGGGCGTCGCTTGTTCACAGGGCTAAGCTCATACTGGGACGAAGATATAGAGATGCTGCGCTATTCCAGTGGGTCGAAGACCCTGTGGAAACGGCCGTATGAAGAAGTATTCGGCAAAGGCTACTCCTCAACAGCGGGTTGGGCATGGGGTACTGCAGGCGAAGACGATGAGATCCTGATCGGTTACGGGCAACATGCGCAAGACGATTTCTTCGAATCCGACAAGAAATCGGCTACGTACAAATTGGCTGACTTATCGAAACTAGTAGCGGTTGATGCCAAGAGCGGTAAAGTTCTGTGGCGTCAAAATGGGGCGTCGTCAATGTGCGGTGCTGCTTCAGAGCAGGGGAGCGCCGCTCCAGACAACACGATCGTTCTCTGTTATTACACTGCCGGCCAACGCAAACTAACTGACAAAGGCAACGGGTATTACTCGAGATCGACGAAAAGCGCGGCATGGAGCGCAGCCGCATTTGAGGCAAGGACCGGCGCCCAAAAGTGGAAACACAAGCTCAGCGATGTCAACAAATACGCTGAGCGGCTGAATGAAGCCGGAATGCCCACCACCGAGGATCCGATTTCTATCCTCCCTTTGGCAGGAGGAGACAAAGCAGTCCATAGCCTGGACGGGACGGTAATGCCCTTGGGGGAAGCTGTCGGGAAAGACGTGTTGTGCACCTTTGGGCGCGAAGCAAACTTCGTTTACTCCGCGACTCTCGGAACGGAAGCCCCGTCTTTTAGCAAAGCCGCAGGGGACACTCGATTCGACGAAGCTCAAATGGTGTGCAAACGTGGCTCGTGGAAACCTACGAAGGCCATCCCTGATGTTGATGAATTCAGAAGGGCCGGATACAAGACCGAAGATGTCGTGGTTCTGAGCCAGATTGAAGGAATGGTTGCGTATCGGTTGGCTGAACCAGCCGGAAACTAGCGCAAAATTTGCGCTCGCCGATCGGGCGAATAAGCCTAGCGAAAAATTTCTGTGAGATAGGACCATTCGTACACTTATTCGAAGCAGTTTTCGATTAGTATGGCTTCGTGGCTATTACTGCAGAGAGCAAGAAAACAGATCTCACCCGATTGGTCGTCAAGGGCGCGCGTGAGCACAACCTGAAAAATGTTGACATTGATCTTCCGCGTGATGCGATGATCGTCTTCACCGGTCTATCCGGATCCGGAAAGTCTTCACTGGCATTCGACACCATCTTTGCCGAGGGCCAGCGTCGGTACGTCGAGTCTCTTTCTGCCTATGCCCGCATGTTCCTTGGGCAGGTGGACAAGCCAGACGTTGACTTCATTGAGGGCTTGTCGCCAGCAGTGTCAATCGACCAGAAGTCCACTAGCCGTAACCCCCGGTCGACCGTAGGTACGATCACCGAGGTCTATGACTACATGCGTTTGCTCTGGGCACGAGTCGGACGGCCGCATTGCCCAATTTGCCATGAGCCGATCTCCAAGCAGACCCCTCAGCAAATCGTGGATCAGCTCATGGAACTGCCGGAGAAGACGCGTTTCCAGATTCTGGCTCCGGTCGTCCGAGCACGCAAGGGCGAATTCGTCGACCTCTTCGCTGAGCTCTCCTCCAAGGGTTTCTCGCGTGCACGCGTTGATGGAACCACCATTCAACTAAATGACCCACCGAAGCTGGCCAAGCAGGTCAAGCACACCATCGAGGTGGTCGTCGACCGTTTGGCCATCAAGGAAGATGCCCGCCAGCGTCTGACCGATTCGATTGAAACCGCATTGGGAATCGCAGACGGCCGGGTATTGGCAGACTTTGTCGATCTGGATGAAGCCGACCCGCAGCGAGTGCGCGCCTTCTCCGAGAACCTGGCATGCCCAAACGAGCACCCGCTCGCAATCGATGAAATCGAGCCGCGAACTTTCTCCTTCAACAACCCTTTCGGCGCATGCTCGGCGTGCTCTGGTATCGGCACCAAGCTTGAAGTAGACGAGCACCTGATCGTTCCAGACCCAGAAGTCACCCTTGCCGATGGCGCTATCGCTCCATGGTCGTTGGGCAAGGCGACCACCGAGTATTGGAATCGCCTGATCGAAGGCCTAGGCAATGAGCTGGGCTTCACGATGGATACCCAGTGGAAGGACCTGCCGGCCAAGGCGCGCGAAGCGATCCTCAATGGCAAGGACCACAAGGTTGTTGTCCAGTACAAGAATCGCTTCGGACGTGAACGCAAGTACTCGACCGGCTTCGAAGGTGTCATCTCTTACGTCCACCGCAAGCATGAAGAAACTGAATCCGATCACGCGCGTGATCGCTACGAGCAGTACATGCGCCAGATTCCGTGCCCGACATGTGGTGGCGCCCGACTGAACCCGGCATCGCTCTCCGTCTTGATCGGCGGACGATCCATCGCTGAAGTTTCGGCAATGGATTTGCGCAGTGCTGCCAACTTCCTCTCGACCATTGAGCTCTCCACTCGCGAAGCCAAGATTGCAGCTCAGGTGTTGAAGGAAATCGACGCTCGCATGAAGTTCCTGCTGGACGTCGGGCTCGAATATCTCACTCTTGAGCGCGCCGCTGGCACGCTGTCCGGCGGCGAAGCCCAGCGTATTCGCTTGGCCACACAGATCGGTTCGGGCCTGGTAGGCGTCCTGTATGTGCTTGACGAGCCTTCCATCGGCTTGCACCAGCGCGATAACCGCCGCCTGATCGACACGCTGCTGCATCTTCGCTCGTTGGGCAATACGCTGATCGTTGTCGAGCACGACGAAGACACCATCGCTGAAGCCGATTGGATCGTGGACATCGGGCCTGGTGCCGGCGAGCACGGAGGCGAAGTTGTGCACTCCGGTTCGGTTGAAGGGTTGAAGGCCAATACCCAGTCGTTGACCGGCGATTACCTGTCGGGTCGCAAGAAGATTGATGTCCCGACCAAACGGCGCAAGGTTGACAAGGACCGCAAGCTCAAAGTTGTCGGCGCCAGCGAAAACAACCTCCAAGATGTCTCTGTCGAATTCCCGCTGGGCCTGCTCACCGCAGTGACCGGCGTGTCCGGCTCGGGCAAGTCGACGTTGGTCAACGACATTCTCTACAAGGTCCTGGCCAACAAGCTCAACGGTGCCAAGCAGGTACCAGGACGGCACACCCGAGTGCTCGGCCTTGAGCACTTGGACAAGGTCGTGCACGTCGACCAGTCGCCGATCGGCCGTACCCCGCGATCAAATCCCGCCACGTACACTGGCGTGTTCGACCACATTCGCAAGCTCTTCGCTGAAACCAACGAAGCTAAATTGCGCGGCTACCAGCCGGGTCGCTTCTCCTTCAACGTCAAGGGCGGTCGCTGCGAGGCGTGCTCCGGCGACGGAACGTTGAAGATCGAGATGAACTTCCTGCCCGACGTTTACGTGCCATGCGAAGTCTGCCATGGCGCGCGCTACAACCGCGAGACATTGCAGGTGCTGTACAAGGGCAAGAACATTGCCGATGTCCTGGACATGCCAATCGCAGAGGGCGCCGAATTCTTCAGTGCCTTCACGCCGATTGCCCGTCACCTCAGGACCTTGGTTGACGTTGGATTGGGATACGTCCGATTGGGACAGCCAGCCACGACCCTTTCCGGCGGTGAAGCCCAGCGCGTCAAGCTGGCCGCCGAATTGCAGAAGCGTTCGAACGGCCGCTCCATCTACGTGCTGGATGAGCCAACCACAGGCCTGCACTTCGAGGACATCCGCAAGCTCCTGAAGGTGCTGCAAGGTCTGGTCGACAAGGGCAACACGGTCTTGACCATCGAGCACAACCTTGACGTGATCAAGTCGGCCGACTGGGTGATCGACCTCGGCCCTGAGGGCGGTTCCGGCGGCGGTACGATCCTTGCGACCGGCACGCCTGAAAAGGTAGCCAAGGTCAGCGAGTCGCACACCGGAAAGTTCTTGGCCGAAATCCTGTAGAAATAGCGGCGCGGATCGGGGAAATATGCCATTTCAGTCATGGATTCCTGACCCGCGCCCGCTTCGTGGGAAGATAGCTAAGTGAATATGTCGGTAACAAGCGTGCTCTTCGACCTTGACGGGACCCTAGTGGACCCTGCAGGTGCCATTACTTCGGGTATTCGTCACGCCCTCGTGGCACACGGTCTCTCGGATCCAGGCGAGGCACGAGTAGAAGCTCTAGTGGGTCCGCCGCTTCAAGTTGGGCTTCGCACCATAGAGGGCGTCACCGACGAAAACATTGATTCCATCATCGCGACGTACCGTGCCAGGTACGAAGAAGTGGGTATGGATGAATCGCGCACTTACCCAGGCATCGTCGCGCTATTAGAGGCTTTGCGCAGTGAAAATATCTACGTTGCCGTCACCACGGCAAAACCCGTGAATATCGCCCGAATGCTCCTGGATCGAAAAGGCCTGACCGAGCATTTGGATGCGATTCATGGCAATGCCGGCGAGCACGGATCCATGGGTTCGAGCAAAACGCACATCGTCGCCGAAGCTTTGTCCCACGCGAACTTGGACGCGGACTCCTGCGTCGTCGTCGGGGATCGGTACTACGACTTGGATGCAGCCCGCGAGAATTCCGTCGCTTCCATCGGCGTTGCTTGGGGATTCGCCCAAGGAGAAGAACTGTCCAAGGCCGACCGGCAAGTAGACAATGTCAAAGAACTGGCACAGGCGCTCCTAGGCGAGCCGGCCGCCGGCTCAATCGAAATCGAAGCAAGCGTCATGCAGGAAGGTGCAGAATAAATGAGCATCTACACCATGACCCGCGCTTCTATTCGCGGTGTTATCCATGGCGTCTGCCGTGCCGAGGTTACCGGTCTGGAAAATGTGCCCAAAGAGGGCGGGTTCATCGTCGCATCGAACCACCTTTCATTTTTCGACTCTCTCATCATCCAGGCCCTGACACCTCGTGACGTTGCCTTCTTCGCGAAAGCGGAGTATTTCACCACGCCCGGCGTCAAGGGAAAATTGATGAAGACCTTTTTCGAGTCAGTTGGGTCGATTCCTGTTCAGCGTGGAGAGCAGGCTGCCTCAGTAGCGGCTCTCGATTCTCTGGTGGACATCATTGAAGATGGCAGCGGTATCGGGATTTACCCCGAAGGCACGCGTTCACGCGATGGAAAGCTGTATCGAGGCCGAACCGGTGTAGGTTGGCTTGCGTTGACCACGGGCGTACCTGTGGTGCCGGTGGGCCTGATCGGCACCGAGAAGCTGCAGCCAGCAGGTTCGAAGGGCTTCAAGCCAGCCAAATTCCACATCCATTACGGTGAGCCGCTGCAATTTGACCAGCTGGGCCGCAAACATCCACTGCCGCAACGCCGTCAAGCGACGGATCGTATTGTGGATGCTATTGCTGAACTGTCAGGCCAGGAACGCGTCGACTCATACAATCAGTTACCTCCAGACACGAAATAATCTATGGCTGATCCAGCAAGCTACCGTCCGAAAACCTCGGATATTCCAACCAAGCCCGGTGTCTACCGTTTCCGCGACGAGCATGGCCGCGTGATTTATGTCGGCAAAGCCAAGGTGCTTCGGAATCGACTAACCTCGTACTTCGCCAACCCGGACCGGCTAACCCCGAAAACGCGGGCCATGGTCTTCACCGCAGGCAGCGTCGAATGGACCGTTGTCGGTTCGGAGCTGGAGGCCCTCCAGTTGGAATTCGTTTGGATCAAGGAATACAACCCTCGATTCAACATCGTTTTCCGCGATGACAAGACCTACCCGTATCTTGCCGTGACGCTGAATGAAAAATACCCACGTGCATTGGTGATGCGCGGTGATAAGCGCAAAGGCGTCAAATACTTCGGCCCCTTCTACCCGGCCAAGGCCATTCGCGAAACCCTGGATACCCTGTTGCGAGTATTCCCGGTCCGAAGTTGCGCGCCCGGGGTGTTCAAGCGAGCTGAAGCTTCAGGCCGTCCCTGCCTGCTTGGCTATATCGACAAATGCTCTGCGCCTTGTGTTGGGCGGATTAGCGAAGAGGACCACCGCCAGCTTGCCGATGACCTCTGCACGTTCATGAGCGGCGAAGCTACTAAATTCACCAAAGCGCTCACCGTCAAAATGCAGGACGCGGTTGCCGAACTCGAATACGAGCAGGCGGCGCGCTACCGTGACGATATCGCAGCGCTGAATCGGGTATTCGAGCGCAATGCCGTGGTACTCGACGATCGAACTGAAGCAGACATCTTCGGTGTCCATGGCGACGAGCTCGAAGCTGCCGTGCAGGTATTCCACGTGCGCGACGGCCGCATTCGTTCGCAGCGCGGATGGGTAGTTGAGAAGGTCGCGGATGCATCGGACGCTGAATTCGTCGAGCAGCTTCTGACACAGATCTACGCCGACCATGCCGACCGGATTCCTCGCGAGATCCTGGTTCCAGCACTGCCTGAGGACATCAACGATGTCACCACCTGGCTTTCGGAATTGCGCGGGTCGAAGGTATCGCTTCGCGTTGCGCAACGTGGAGACAAGGCGGCCCTGGCCGGCACGGTTAAGGAAAACGCCGAACAAGCCCTGCGCCTGCACAAGTCCAAGCGCGCCGGAGACATTACTACCCGTTCTCTGGCCATGCAGGAACTGCAAGAAGCCCTTGGCGCAGAACAAGCCTTGCTGCGTATCGAGTGCTATGACGCTTCGCATACCCAGGGAACCAACGTTGTGGCCTCGATGGTGGTCTTCGAAGACGGGCTGCCGAAAAAGAGCGAGTACCGGAAGTTCTCCATTACCGGCGATGCAGCTCGCGATGATACCGCCAGCATGTACGACGTCATCTATCGGCGGTTCAGCCGGTACCTCAAAGAGAAGGTCGACCCGTCGGCCTTCGCTACCGGCGCGATAGAGGATGGCGGATCTGGCGAAGTGGAGAAGAAGAAATTCTCCTATCCGCCATCTTTGGTCATTGTTGATGGCGGCCCGCCGCAGGTTGCCGCGGCCCAGAAAGCCATGGACGATCTGGGGATTGACGACATTCCGGTGGTTGGCCTGGCCAAGCGACTGGAAGAGCTCTGGCTTCCGGACGATCCGTTCCCGGTCATCCTCCCGCGAGCCTCGGCTTCTTTGTACCTTGTGCAGCGGCTTCGCGATGAGGCCCATCGCTTCGCGATTACCTTCCACCGCGAGAAGCGTGCCAAGTCGATGATCTCCTCCGAGCTGGATGCCGTGCCGGGGCTCGGCAAAGCAAAGCAAGCCGCTCTGCGCAAGCATTTTGGATCCATGAAAAAGATTCGTGCCGCCAGCATTGAGGAGCTTGTCCAAGTTCCAGGCGTCGGCGAGAAGCTGGCTGCAATCATCAAGGAAAACCTTGAAGATGCTTCACTTTCTGGCGTGAATATGACGACAGGCGAAATCGTCGACTAGCCTTGGAATATGACCGCTGAGTATGAAGCTGTAAAACCGCCTGAGTCTGAACTCGTGATCGTAACCGGCATGTCAGGTGCCGGTCGTACTACGGTCGCGCACGCTTTGGAAGACCAGGGCTGGTACGTGGTGGAGAACCTGCCACCAGCCATGCTGGGACCGCTGACCGAGATGATGAGCCGGTCGCAGGGATCCCTTCCAAAGATGGCTGTCGTTATGGACGTGCGTTCGAAGGAAATGTTCCCGGAGATTCGTGACGCGCTGGCCCACCTGACTTCCAGCGGAGTCAAGTTCCGTCTGGTTTACCTCAACGCGAGCGATGAAGTCCTGATCCGACGTTTCGAACAGGGTCGGCGTCCGCACCCGTTGCAGGGCGACGGGCGCATCGTTGACGGGATCACCCGGGAACGTGGCATTACCGAGCAGCTTCGTGAAGCCGCTGAGATCATCCTCGATTCGTCGTCGATGTCGGTTCATGATCTGGCGCGTGCGGTCAACGAGCTTTTCAGCGAATCCGGTCCGGTCATCCTCCGGATCAATGTCATGAGCTTCGGCTTCAAATATGGCCTGCCAACCGACGCCAACTACGTGGCGGATGTTCGCTTCATCCCCAACCCGCACTGGGTCCCCGAGCTGCGCCCTCAAACGGGCAAGGACAAGGAAGTCTCGGACTACGTGCTGAGCCAGGAAGGCACCCGCGACTTCATCGAGAATTATCTCAAGGCCCTGGAACCGGTGTTTGAAGGCTATCGCCGGGAAAACAAGCATTACGCCACCATCGCTGTGGGCTGCACCGGAGGCAAGCACCGCTCCGTGGCGACGACCATCGAATTGGGTCGTCGGCTGGCACAGTTCCCTAATGTCCGAGTGAGCATCAGCCACCGCGACTTGGGACGCGAGTAACCGATATGGCCTTTTCAACAGGTCCAATTTCAATACAGGGTCTATCCCGAAGCGGCGACCAGCGCAACCCGTCGGTCGTCGCGCTCGGAGGCGGACACGGACTCTACTCATCCCTTTCGGCGCTGCGCCGGCTGACCACTGACCTGACCGCTGTGGTCACCGTAGCGGACGATGGCGGCAGCTCAGGCCGCCTGCGCGGATCATTCGACGTCCTGCCGCCAGGAGACTTGCGCATGGCCCTGGCTGCCTTGTGCGATGACAACGACTGGGGCCGCACGTGGCGCGATGTCATGCAGCATCGTTTCGAATCGGACGCGAATCAGGAAGAACCCCTGAACGGCCACGCCGTCGGAAACCTGCTGATCCTTGCTCTGTGGGAGTTGCTGGATAATCCAGTCGCTGGCCTGCGCTGGGCTGGAGCCCTGCTGGGTGCCAGAGGCCAGGTCCTGCCGATGAGCACCGTCCCGCTGTCGATCCACGGCGAAGTTCTTGAATCCGATGAGAGCGATGCGCTGGTGCGCCGGCGCATTGACGGCCAGGCGAGATTGGCGCGCGCTGGTGCAGGGGGACTGGTCACGAACGTCCATCTGGAGCCTTCCGATGCGCCCGCCTGTCCTGAAGCGCTGGAGTCCATCGAGCTGGCCGATTGGGTCATTCTCGGTCCGGGTTCCTGGTACACCTCGGTGCTTCCGCATTTGCTGCTGTCCGATATGCGCCAAGCTATCGCGTCGACCACAGCCAAGAAGCTGCTGACGATGAATCTGTCGATGGATACGGACGAAACCACCGGAATGGATGCGGCTGCCCATTTGGAAGTGCTCGGGCGGTACGCGCCGGAGGTGACTTTTGACGCAATCATTGCCGATGAGTCCAAGATCCACAATCGCCAGAGATTTGAGCTGGCAGCGCAAAAACTCGGCGCACGTGTCTTTTTTAGTACAGTAGGAGTATCTGACGGTCGTGCAGTGCACGACCCGTTGCGACTAGCGGCGGCCTATCATGAGGTGTTTACCGCGATCGGATCTTAAGAAGATCCAAGTAAGGGAGTTTGATTCATGGCATTGACGGCTTCCGTCAAAGACGAGCTGTCGCGGGTTGAGATTCGCAAGCCGTCGGTCCGAAAGGCCGAGGTTTCGACGATGCTCCGCTTCAGCGGGGGACTGCACATAGTCTCCGGGCGAATTGTCATTGAAGCTGAGGTGGACCTGGCTGCGACTGCCCGTCGGCTGAAGCTTGCCATTGGCGAGTTATATGGCCACGAGGCCGAGATCGTCATGGTCTCCGGCTCTGGCATTCGCAAGGGCAGCCGGTACATCGTCCGCGTGGCAAAAGACGGTGAAGTTCTTGCACGGCAGACCGGGTTGCTCGACCAGCGCGGTCGACCAGTTCGCGGCTTGCCATCAGTTATTGTCAACGGCTCAACTGCAGATGCAGAAGCCGTATGGCGTGGCGCATTCTTGTCCCACGGATCCTTGACTGAGCCCGGTCGAAGTTCAGCGCTGGAAATTACCTGCCCTGGCCCAGAAGCCGCATTGGCTCTGGTCGGGGCTGCACGCCGACTGGGACTGACAGTCAAGGCCCGCGAAGTGCGAGGCGTTGACCGCGTGGTGATTCGCGACGGTGACGCCATTGCGCAATTGTTGACCCGCATGGGTGCTCACGATGCCTTGATGGTGTGGGAAGAGCGTCGCATGCGCAAAGAGGTACGTGCCACGGCTAACCGGTTGGCGAATTTTGACGACGCCAACCTACGTCGTAGCGCGCAGGCAGCGGTCGCTGCCGGCGCCCGCGTTGAGCGTGCGCTGACCATTCTGGGAGACGAAGTACCCGAGCATTTGCGATATGCCGGATTGCTTCGCCTGGAACACAAGCAAGCCTCCTTGGATGAGCTCGGCCGCATGGCTGAACCTCCAATGACCAAGGACGCCATAGCTGGCCGTATTCGTCGACTGTTGGCCATGGCTGACAAGAAGGCCAGTGATCTGGGAATACCAGGTACGGAGTCCAGCGTTCCACTAGACGAAATGGAACACTAAAAATGTCCCCGTGGGAGCCCTCCCGCGGAGATTCATCCGAATGAGAAAATTGAGGAGAATCATGGCTGTATATTCGCTGCCAGAACTGCAGTACGACTACGCTGCTCTCGAGCCAAACATCTCGGCTCGCATCATGGAGCTGCACCACTCCAAGCACCACGCAACCTACGTTGCTGGCGCAAACTCGGCACTGGAGCAGCTGGCCGAAGCACGCGAAAAGGGCGAATTCGGTAACATCCCGAAGCTGTCCAAGGACTTGGCATTCCACTTGGGTGGTCACACCAACCACTCGATCTTCTGGAACAACCTGTCCCCAGAAGGCGGCGACAAGCCTGAGGGCGAGCTGGCTGCAGCAATCGACGAGTTCTTCGGTTCCTTCGATGGCTTCCGCGGCCACTTCACCGCAGCAGCAATGAGCCTGCAGGGCTCCGGCTGGGCTGTGCTGGCATACGACGCACTTGGCGGCCAGCTGGTCATCGAGCAGCTCTACGATCAGCAGGGCAACGTTCCAGTAGCAACCACCCCACTGCTGATGCTGGATATGTGGGAGCACGCTTTCTACCTGGATTACGTCAACGTGAAGGCTGACTACGTCAAGGCCTTCTGGAACATCGTGAACTGGGCAGACGTTCAGGCACGTTTCGAAGCTGCCCGCAACGGCGCAGCATCGCTAATCGTTCCAGGTAAATAATTAATCTGGTAAGTTAGCTCACATTCTGCGCCAAAATAGCGTAGTATGTTTCAAGTGTGTTGCGGATCCCGGTGATCCACCGGGATCCGCAAAGCACGGCACAACGGAGTGTCCTCTCAAAGAAGGCCACTTCCGTTTGTGAACGGTCGTGGCACAATCATCCCGTTTAGAGGAGATAGTCACGTGACAACTCGTGTTGGTATCAATGGTTTCGGTCGCATCGGACGCAACTTCCTGCGTGCAGTATTGGCCCACAAGGCAGACATCGAAATTGTCGCCGTCAACGACCTTGGTTCAATCGATTCGCTTGCTCACCTGGTGAAGTTTGACTCTGTACTCGGCCCAGTGGGCGAGGCAGTATCCGTAGATGGTGACACCATCGTCGTCGGTGAACGTCGCATCAAGGTTCTTTCCGAGCGCGATCCAGCAAACCTTCCATGGGGTGAACTGAAGGTCGATGTCGTCATCGAATCGACCGGCTTCTTCACCAAGGCTGTAGACGCCAAGAAGCACATTGCAGCCGGTGCCAAGAAGGTCATCATCTCGGCTCCAGCTACCGATGAAGACATCACCATCGTGATGGGTGTTAACCAGGACAAGTACGATCCTGCAAACCACAACATCATCTCCAACGCATCATGCACCACCAACTGCTTGGCTCCACTGGCCAAGGTCCTGAACGACGAGTTCGGCATTGTTGACGGCCTGATGACCACCATCCACGCATACACCGCTGACCAGCGCCTGCAGGATGCTCCACACAGCGACCCACGTCGTGCACGTGCCGCTGCACTGAACCTGATCCCTACCTCGACCGGTGCTGCCAAGGCCATCGGCGTCGTACTGCCAGAGCTCAAGGGCAAGCTGCACGGTTACGCAATGCGCGTGCCAGTTCCAACCGGTTCGGCAACCGACCTGACCGTCAACCTGGCTCGCACCGCAACCGCTGAGGAAATCAACGCCGCATTCGAGAAGGCCGCTTCCGAAGGTCCGCTGAAGGACGTTCTGGAATACTCGACCGATCCACTGGTTTCCTCGGACATCGTCACCAACCCTAACTCGTCGATCTTCGACTCCGGTCTGACCACCGTTATGGGCAACAGCGTGAAGGTTGTTTCGTGGTACGACAACGAGTGGGGCTACTCCTCGCGACTTGTTGACCTCGTTGGATTCGTGGGATCAAGCCTCTAGTCGATAACCTAGAGATATGTCTTCTCACACTATTGACGAATTGATCGCTGACAACGGTGTCCGCGGACGGCACGTTCTGGTCCGAAGCGACCTGAACGTGCCGCTCGACGGTGCAACTGTGACCGATGACGGCCGCGTACGCGCATCCTTGCCGGTCATCTCCAAGCTGGTTGAAGCAGGTGCAAAAGTCATCGTGATGGCGCACCTGGGCCGCCCTAAGGGGCAGGTTGATGCGAAGTACTCGATCGCACCTGCAGCACAGCGCTTGAACGAACTTGCAGACTTTGACGTAACAGTCGCCGAGGATGTTGTGGGCGAATCCGCTCGCAAGGCCGCGGCAGACTTGGCCGAAGGCTCCGTGCTGGTTCTGGAAAACGTTCGCTTCGATGCTCGCGAAACCTCCAAGGTCGACGCAGAACGCGAAGAGTTCGCCAAGGAACTTGCGGTACTGACCGGCGAAAACGGCGCTTACGTGAACGACGCTTTTGGCGCCGTGCACCGCAAGCACGCTTCCGTCTACGACATTGCCAGCTTGCTCCCTAGCTACCAGGGTGACCTGGTCGCAACCGAGGTCAAGGTCCTGAAGACCCTGACCGAAGCCCCTAAGCGCCCATACGTTGTGGTGCTCGGCGGCTCCAAGGTTTCGGACAAGCTTGCAGTCATCGACAACTTGCTGGGCAAGGCCGATCAGCTCTTGATCGGCGGCGGCATGGCGTTCACCTTCCTGAAGGCACAGGGCTACGCCATTGGCGGCTCGCTGCTGGAGGAAGACCAGATCGCTATCTGCCAGGAATACCTCAAGCGTGCCGAGCAGCTGGGTTGCGAGATCATCGTTCCTGTTGACGTCGTTGTCGCTGAGAAGTTCGGCGCCGACGCGGCGCATGAGATTCTGCCAGCAGACAAGATCGAGGAAGCAAGCTTCGGCTCCACCGGGCTGGGTCTGGATATCGGACCGAAGTCGGCGGAGCAGTTCGCAAGCTACATCACCAGCGCCAACACCGTATTCTGGAACGGCCCGATGGGCGTATTCGAGATTCCGGCGTTCGCGGAAGGCACCCGTACCGTAGCGCAGGCATTGGCTAACTCTGAAGCATTCAGCGTCGTCGGCGGTGGCGATTCAGCCGCAGCTGTCCGCGCATTAGGCTTCTCGGAGGAGGACTTCGGTCATATCTCCACCGGTGGCGGAGCTTCATTGGAGTACCTCGAAGGCAAGACCCTGCCGGGCGTTGCCGCATTGGAAGGCTAGGAAATGACTATTTCGCAGAACGGCGCCTACGTGCGTCAGCCACTGATCGCTGGCAACTGGAAGATGAACATGGACCACGTCCAGGGCATCACCCTTGTCCAGAAGCTGGCGTGGACCCTCAAGGACCACGAGCACAACTACGATCGTGCTGAGGTAGCTGTCTTCCCGCCATTCACGGATATCCGTGGCGTGCAGACCCTGGTTCTGGGCGACAAGCTGGAGGTCGTTTACGGCGCCCAGGATCTGTCGGCACAGGATTCAGGAGCCTACACCGGTGAAATCTCCGGCCAGTTCCTGAAGAAGCTAGGTTGCTCCTACGTACTGGTGGGCCACTCGGAACGCCGCGAATACCACAACGAAACCAACGATGTGATCGCAGCCAAGCTGGCCGCCGCATACCGCCACGAGGTGACTCCAATGCTGTGCGTTGGCGAAGGCCTGGAGGTCCGCAAGGCTGGCGAGCATGTTGCCTTCACCTTGAACCAGTTGGCTGAATCGCTGGAAGGCGTGAGCGCTGAGCAGGCTGAAAACCTGGTTATCGCCTACGAACCAGTGTGGGCCATTGGAACCGGTGAAGTTGCAGGTCCGGCAGACGCTCAGGAAATGTGCGCAGCAATTCGCGGTGCACTGGCTGAGCGCTTCGGCGAAGAGATTGCCGAGAAGACCCAGCTGCTCTATGGCGGTAGTGTTAAGGCAGCAAACGCAGCGGCGATCATGCGCGAGCGTGACGTTGACGGCGTGTTGGTTGGCGGAGCCAGCCTCGACGCTGAAGAGTTTGCTAATATTGTCAGGTTCGAGCATCACCTCGTCACCGACTGAATCTAGCTAAGGAACCGTCGACTTGGATATTATCAAGATCATTTTGCAGGTCCTGCTGGGCATTACCAGTGTCTTGCTGACCCTCCTGATCCTGCTTCATAAGGGTCGTGGTGGCGGTATGTCGGACATGTTCGGCGGCGGTATGACCAGTTCAATGGGCTCTTCAGGTGTCGCGGAGCGCAACCTGAACCGCATCACCATTATCCTGGGTCTGATCTGGGGCGCCGTGATTATCGGCCTGGCCCTGGTTCTGAGATTCAGCGCCGAGGGCTAAGCGGACTTAGACCAATAGCTGCCAATGGGCACCTTCCACATCATGTGGAAGGTGCCCATTGAGTTTAAGGCTTCGGCGGCGCAGCTAGGAGCTGAGCACCGCAACAGAGTGTCCCTGCATCAGGTAGCTGCCTGCAACATCGTGCGCTGAAACTTCCGGCTCGGCGCTGTCCAGTTCAAGACACCAGGAAGCACCTTCATCAGGGTCCGGTAGAGTGAATTCGCACTCATCGCCGAAGTTGAAAATAACCAGGACGCTGCCTGCGAGTGCCTCGCCGCGTGGTCCGCCGGCAGCGCCGCGCAGCTGCAACGCCAGAGAACGGAACTCCGGATCCTGCCAGTGCTCCGCGTCGGGACTGGAACCATCGGGACAGAACCAACGGACATCACGGTGCCCATCAGCCCGCTGCTGGCCGTGCAAAAAGCCGTGCTGGCGCAAGTGGGGGAATCGGCGGCGCAGCTCGATCAAGTCGCGAACAAAGACGGTCAGCTCATGGTCTTGCGACGACCAGTCAATCCATCCCAATTCGTTATCCTGTGCGTAGGCATTGTTGTTGCCCTGCTGGCTGTTGCCAAATTCGTCGCCGGCCAACAGCATGGGCACACCCTGGGCAAGCAGCAAGGTGGCCAGCAGGCCGCGGACGCGCAGGCTACGCCCCTGGAGGATGCCCGGTTCATCAGTTGGCCCCTCGACACCGAAGTTGTCGGAGTAGTTTTCGTCGTGGCCGTCGCGATTCTCCTCGCCATTGGCCTCATTGTGCTTCTGCGAGTAAGTGACGGCGTCACGCAGGGTGAAGCCGTCGTGAGCGCTGATGAAGTTGATTCCTGATGTGGCGTTCCGGCCCGAATGATCAAAGAAGTCGGCGGAGCCAAGGAGCAGGGAACCGAAATTCGCCGCACCCAGGATTTCGCCTCGCCACACCCGCCGGATCCCGTCGCGAAAACGATCGTTCCATTGGGCGAAAGGGGAAGGGAAATTGCCCAGTTGATAACCGCCCGGGCCCAAATCCCATGGCTCGGCGATGAGCTTGAGCTCGGCGAGCACGGGATCCTGCGCGATGGATTGCAAGAAGGTTCCCTCGGGCTCGAACCCCTGCGGGCTGCGTGCCACCGAGGTCGCCAAATCGAAGCGGAAGCCGTCCACGCCGAAAGTCTGTGCCCAATAGCGCAAGCTATCCAGCACCATGCGAAGTGTCATGGGGGAGTAGACCGCAAGGGTGTTCCCGGTGCCCGCATCATTAATATAATGGCGCGGGTCCTCGGCCAAGCGGTAGTACCCGGCGTTATCCAGGCCGCGCAGGTTCAGGGTGGGACCCTGTTCCCCGCCTTCGCCGCTATGGTTGTAGACCACGTCGAGGATGACCTCGATGCCCGCTTCGTGCAGGGTGTGGACCAGCTGGCGGAATTCGGCCATGGCATCGTTCTGGGCGTAGCGGGGCTCGGGGGCGAACCAGGCCACGGGCTGGTAGCCCCAGTAGTTGGTCAGGCCCTGTTCAACGATGTGCTCGTCGTCGATAAATGCCTGCACCGGCAAAAACTCGACAGCGTTGACGCCGAGGGACCGAAGATGCTCGATGATGGCCGGATGCCCCATGCCCGCATATGTCCCGCGGATTTCGGCGGGAACCCCTGGGTGGGTTGCGGTCAGGCCCTTGAGGTGGCTTTCGTAAATCACCAGGTCCGCGAGCTCGTGGTGCGGGCGGTTGCTGGCGGGATCCGGGCCCGAGAGCTCCGCGGTGATGATGCCCTTGGGAACAACGGGTGCGCTGTCCTCCGGATCTGGCTGCGCGGCAAGGCCGCTGTCGCCGTCGTCCACGTGATCCGTGGCAGCGGGCCGAAGGGCGCCGTCCATCAGTTCGTGATACCGCACCGGGCGGTCCAGCGATCTCGCGTAGGGATCGATCAGCAGCTTGTTTACGTTAAAGCGCAGGCCTGCTTCGGGCAGGTATTCGCCGTCCGCGCGCAAACCATACCGGGTGTCTGCGCCGATGCCGCCAAAATGCGCATGCCAAATACCGTCCTGGACGTAGGGCAGGGCCAGACGGTGTTCTTCCGCGTCATCGCCTTCGGGGAACCAGCAGAAGTATGCGGCCCTCGCCTTGGGCGCGTAGACCGCAACGTTGGCTCCGGAAGCGTCCACGGTGACGCCCAGCGGCCACGGCCGGCCGGCCGTCGTGTCGAGTGCCGGGGCCTGGGTCATGAAACGAGCTCCGTGAACAGCCTGGCATATACGGCAGCCGAGGTGCCCCAGTCCACCGGGGTGTTCAGCGCCTGGGAGCGCAGCTGCGCCCAGGCCGCCTGATCCTTGTAGAGGTCCACCGACCGGCCCAGGGCGAAGCCCAAGCCGCCGGCATCGATGTCGCTGAAGGTGAAGCCGGTGGCGGTGCCATCGGCCAGGTGCTCCGGCGTCGCGTCGACTACGGTATCGCGCAGGCCGCCGGTGGCAGCCACTAGCGGGATCGCCCCATAGCGCAGGCCGATGAGCTGGGTCAGCCCGCATGGCTCGAATCGGGAGGGCACCAGCACCAGATCGGCCCCGGCGTACATCCGGTGGCTGAGCTGTTCGTCGTAGCCGATGTGCAGGCCCACGGACTGCGGATAGCGGGCCGCCAGCTCGCCCAGCGCGTACTCGTAGCCCGGGTCGCCCGAGCCGAGCACCACCACGGCGCCGCCGGATTCGATGAAGGCCGGCAGCTTCTCCAGCAGCAGGTCCACGCCCTTTTGGTGGGTGAGCCGGGTGACGACCACGGCCAACGGGCCCGATGGCTCGGCCAGCGAGAATTCGTTGATCAATGCCTGCCGGTTCGCAGCCTTGGCCGCCGGATCAGCCGCGTCGTAGTTGTTGATCTGCGGATCCGTGGCAGGATTCCAGACCTCGGTGTCGATGCCGTTGAGGATGCCGGCAAGTTCACCGCGGTCCCTGCGCATCGTCACTACGCCTTGGAGGCCGAAGCCGAACTCTTCACGGGTGAGTTCCTGGGCGTAGCTCGGGCTGACGGTGCTGATCCGCGAGGCATGTACCAGCCCCGCCTTCAGCGTGCTGACCAGCGAGTGGTACTCCAGCGCCTCAGGATGGAAATCCCAGGTCGGCAGGTGCAGCGCATCAAGCTGATCCGGGCCGAAGATCCCCTGGAAGGCAATATTGTGGATGGTCAGCAGCGTCGGAACCCGGGAGCCGGCATACTTCAGGTAGGAGGGAACCAGCCCTGCCTGCCAATCATGGGCATGCACCACATCCGGGCGCCACTTATCGGAGGTGCCGTCGATGGCAATCCGCGCCGCCACCCACGACAGCGCGGCAAAACGCACGTGGTTGTCGTGGTGGTCGTGCCCGTCGACCACGTAGGGTCCGCCGGGCCTGTCGTAAAGGTGCGGCGCATCCAGCAGCAGCAGGTCCAGGCCTTCGAAGTGGCAGTAACGCACCGTGGCGGGGCCGCCGAATAGGTCCTCGTCCCGCCAAATCCGTCTAGTACGGCCCACTCGCTCCAGCAGGCCAGGATAGGCCGGCATCAGGATGCGGGTGCGCCACCCCAATGGCTCCAGTGCGGCAGGCAACGCGCCAACTACATCGGCCAGCCCGCCGGTTTTGACCAGTGGCGCGCATTCAGAAGCAACAGACAGCACCCGGCGTTGTCGTTGAGCCATCGATTCCTACTTCCCCTCCAACTGCTCGGCGCTCCACGAGATGCCGCCTTCGAGAATTGCGGCGCGGCGGTCAATCATCGGCTGGGTAATGAGCACGATGCCCGAATCCGTGCGGCGGAACCACTTGGAATCCTCGTCCGGATCCTGGCCGACAATCAGCCCCTCGGGGATGCGCACCCGGCTGTCGATAACGCATTTGGTCAAGTCCGCATTGCGTCCCACATCCACGTTGGGCAGCGATACGATCTGGTCAAGCTTGGAGAAGGAGTGGGCCCGGTTCCCGGTGAAGAGCAGCGACTTGTGAACGTCGGCTCCGGAGAGGATGCAGTCGCCCGAGATCAGCGACTCCACGGCCTGTCCGCGGCGTGACTCATCGTCGTGGATGAACTTGGCAGGAGGGGTCAATTCGGCATAGGTCCAGATGGGCCAGCTGTTGTCGTAGAGATCCAGCGAGGGGACGACCTCGGTGAGGTCGAGATTTGCCCGCCAGAAGGAGTCGATGGTGCCCACATCGCGCCAGTATGGTTCAGTCTCCAGACCTGACATGACGCAGGACTCGGTGAATTTGTGGGCGTAGGCGCCGCCGTTTTTCACGATGGACGGGATCAGATCATGCCCGAAGTCGTGGCTGGAGCTGTCATCCTCGGCATCATCCAGCAACAGCTCGCGTAGGAACTTCCAGTTGAAGACGTAGATGCCCATGGAAGCCAGAGCCATCGCCGGATCGTCAGGCATGCCCGGGGGATCGGCTGGCTTCTCGAGGAAGTCGACAATGCGGCCGTTCTCATTAACATGCATCACGCCGAAGCCGGTGGCTTCCTCACGCGGTACAGTCAAGCAGCCGATGGTTACGTCGGCCTGGGTCTGGACATGCTGGCGCAGCATGATCTCATAGTCCATTTTGTATACGTGGTCGCCGGCCAGGATGATCACGTACTCAACGTCATAATCGTCGACGATGTCGATATTCTGCGTGACCGCATCCGCGGTGCCCAGGTACCACTTGTTCTCCTGGACGCGCTGGCTGGCAGGCAGGATGTCCAGGTACTCGTTGCGCTCGGCTCGGAAGAAGTTCCAGCCACGCTGCATGTGCCGGATCAGCGAGTGCGCCTTGTACTGGGTGGCAACGGCCATCTTGCGCACCCCGGAGTTATAGGCGTTGGAGAGCGGGAAGTCGATGATGCGCGACTTGCCGCCAAAGTGGACCGCAGGTTTTGCACGCCGGTCGGTGAGCTCCTCGAGTCGGCTGCCTCGGCCGCCAGCCAGGACGAAGGCCATCGCCTGGCTGGACAGGCGCGGTGGTGCCCCGGCTGCATTGCGCCTATTGGAAGTGGTATTCATGAGCGTTCCTCCACAAAATAGATTGCCGATAAGGGTGGGAGCGTGAGCAGTGCGGATTGTGCTTCGCCGCCTGAGGGGACGGCTTCGGTTTCGATGGCTCCACCGTGACCGCGATTGGCCCCGTGGTAGCGTTCGGAATCGGTATTCAGGGCCTCGAGCCAGCGTCCGGCCACCGGGAATCCAATGCGGAATCCGGTGCGTTCCACCGGGGTGAGGTTCAGAACGACGACCACGTGGGGGTCGCCAGGTTCGCCGCGGCGCAGCCAAGCGAAGACCTGATGCTCGATGTCGTCGACCAGCAGCCATTGGAACCCCTCCGGGCGGGCATCGCCCTGATGCAGGGCCGGTTGCTCGCGGTAGATCCGGTTGAGATCCTGGACCAGGGTCTGCACTCCGGCATGGCCAGGGTCATCGAGGATGTTCCAGTCGAGCTGGCCCTGGTAGTCCCATTCGGCGGGCTGGCCGAATTCCTGGCCCATGAACAGCAGCTTCTTGCCCGGATGCCCCCACATGTAGCCGTAGAAGGCCTTGAGGTTGCCGAGCTTGTCGGCTTGGCTGCCTGGCATGCGCGAGTACATCGAGCCCTTGCCATGCACGACCTCGTCATGGCTGATCGGAAGCAGGAAGTTCTCGCTGAAGGCATAGGTGATGCCGAAGGTGAGCTGGTTGTGGTGGTGCTTTCGGTAGACCGGATCCTTGCCGAAGTACTCCAGCGAGTCATTCATCCACCCGAGGTTCCACTTGTAGCCGAAGCCCAGGCCGCCGGCATCCACCGGGCGGGTGACTCCGGGGTAGGCGGTGGAGTCTTCGGCAATCATCGCGATGCCCGGGTGCTGCGCATAGCTGGCCACATTGGTCTGCTTCAGGAAGTCCAGGGCCTCGTAGTTTTCATTCCCGCCGTCCTTATTGGCGATCCATTCGCCCTCGGCGCGCGAGTAGTCGCGGTTGATCATCGAGGCGACAGCATCCACGCGCAGCCCATCGAGGTGGTATTCGCCCAGCCAATACAGTGCATTGGCCACCAGATAGTTGCGCACCTCGGGGCGGCCGTAGTTGTAGATCAACGTGTTCCAGTCCGGGTGGAAGCCCTCACGCGGATCAAGATGCTCGTAGAGCGCAGTGCCGTCGAACCGGCCCAAGCCATGCTGGTCGGTGGGGAAGTGCCCCGGAACCCAGTCGGCAATGACCCCCAGCCCGCGTTCGTGGGCGGCGTCGACAAAGGCCGCGAATTCCTGCGGAGTCCCGTAGCGGATCGTCGGAGCGAAAAGCCCGATGGGCTGGTAGCCCCAGGATCCGTCGAAGGGATGCTCGGTGACAGGCAGGACCTCGATGTGGGTGAACCCCATGTCGGCCGCGTAGTCCACGAGCTGCGTGGCCAGCTGCAGATAGCTCAGCGATTGGCCGGTGCCGCCGGTGCGCCGCCAGGAACCCAGATGCACCTCGTAGATGCTGATCGGGGCATTGACCGAGTTGATCTGCTCGCGGCGGGCGAGCCATGATCCATCACGCCAATCATGGGCCTCGATGCGCCGGATCACCGAACCGGTGGCCGGCGGGTGCTCGGAACCGAACCCGACGGGATCGGCCTTCAACGGCAGCAGCTCGCCGTCGGGCCCCAGGATTTCGTACTTGTATACCGCGCCCTCATCGAGACCGGGCAGGAACAGTTCCCAAACTCCGGTGGCGCCGCGCGCACGCATGGGATGGGCGGTGCCATTCCACGAGTTGAAATCCCCAACTACGCTGACCCGCCGAGCATTGGGCGCCCACAGCGCGAAATGCGCGCCAGCAACCTGCTCGTGGGTGATCAGGTGCGCACCCAGCGCTTTCCAGAGGCTGCGGTGTTCACCTTCGCCGATCAGGTGCTCGTCGAATTCTCCGATGACCGGCCCGAAGCGGTAGGGATCCTCGCGTTCCTCGAAAAATCCCGAGGCCCAGCGGATGCGCAACCTGTAGTAGGGCAGGGCGGGGCCGGTGAAAAGCTCAGGGTCCTCGGGATGAGGTTCAAGCTGCACCTCGTCGGTGGCGTTCACTGCCCAGAGCCCGGCTGCGCCTGGAATGCGCGCCACCAAGTGCCGCCCGTCTTCGGTGGGGCCGAGCACGGAGAAAGGATCTGGATGCCGCCCCTGGGACAGCAGGCGCACCTGCCACGCATCGAGCACCGGATGGCTCATGTCCTCGTCTGGCACGTCGGCTCCTTGCTGTTGCTTTTGCTCTCATCCAAACACACGCAGACCCTGCTGGACCCAAGATGACGCAGGTCACCTTTGTATTACATGTCGTGACAAAAGGTGACCGGCTACAGCGCGGATTCCACGTCCCAAATCTGCGACATATATTCGCGGATTGAGCGGTCAGAGCTGAAATACCCCATGCGAGCGATGTTCAAGATGGCCATGCGCTGCCATTTTTCGGGATCGCTGTAGCAGTCGGCTACTTCGCCTTGGGCCCGGTCGTAATCCTCGAAGTCCGAGGCAACCAGGAACCAGTCGCTGTTCCACATGGTCTCCAGCAGCCCGTCATAGCGGTGATGATCCTCGGGGCTGAAGGTGCCTTCAGCAATGGCCTGCAGGACATCGCGCAGGGTTTGGCTGGCCTCCAGCGCGGCGCGGGAGTGGCCCTGCTGGGCGCGGCGTTCGGCAACCTGTTCGGTGGTGAGCCCGAAGAGGAAGAAATTCTCGGCACCGACGTGCTCGCGGATTTCGACGTTCGCCCCGTCAAGGGTGCCGATGGTCAACGCCCCATTGAGGGCGAACTTCATATTGCCGGTGCCCGAGGCTTCCATGCCCGCGGTGGAAATCTGCTCGGACAGATCGGCCGCCGGAATCAGCTTTTCGGCCATGGATACGCCGTAGTTTGGCGGGTAGACAACGCGCAGCAGGTGGCGGGTTTCCGGGTCGTTGTTCACCACTTCGGCGACGTCATTGATCAGCTGGATGATCAATTTAGCCATGTGGTAGCTCGGTGCGGCCTTGCCACCGAAGATCTTGACCCGGGGGACCCAGTTGGCCTGCGGATCGCGCTTGATCCGCTGCCAGTGCGCAATGGTCCACAAGATGTTCAACAGCTGGCGCTTGTATTCGTGCAGCCGCTTCACCTGGGCGTCATACAACGCCTCGGCAGGCAGTTCGATACCGTGCTCAGCGGCAAGCCAGCCGGTGAAATGCTCCTTGGCCTGGCGCTTGCTGCGGCCGAAGGCATCGCGGAAGGCAGGATCCTCGGCATAGGGTTCGAGCTCGCGCAGCCGCTCGAGGTCTGTCTCCCACCCGGCACCAATGGTGTCGGTGATCAAAGCGGCCAGCGACGGGTTGGCGAGTTTGAGCCAACGGCGCGGGGTGACACCGTTGGTGATATTCACGATGCGCCCTGGATGCAGTTCGTTGTGGACAGGGAACAATTCCTGGCTGACCAGTTCGGTGTGGAGCGCTGAAACGCCGTTGACCTTGTGGCTGGTGGTGAACGCCAAATCGCCCATGCTGACCTGATCGTTGCTGATCAGGCGCACCGGATTCGGGGCCTGGCCCTGCAGCGCGATGAATTGGGTGTCGAGGGTCTCGATGATCTGCAGGTGGCGTGGCAGGACCTTGCGCATCAGCCCAACGCTCCAGCGTTCCAGTGCTTCTGGCAGCAGCGTGTGGTTGGTATAGCCCAGGACGCTGGTTGCAGTTTCCACCGCAGTATCGAAGTCCACGGCGTGCTCGTCAACCAGCAGGCGGATCAGCTCGGGACCGGCAATGGCAGGATGGGTGTCGTTCATCTGGATGGCCACGAACTCCGGGAGCTTGAGCAGGTCATCGTGAGCCGCCAGGTAGCGTCGCAGGATGTCCTGGACCGAGGCGGAGGTCAGGAAGTACTCCTGGGAAAGCCGCAGCTCCTTGCCGCCCTCGGTGGTGTCGTTCGGGTACAAAACGCGGCTGAGGCTGCGGGCCAAGGCTTCGGGTTCGGAGGCCGCGGCGAAGTCGCCGGCGTTGAAGCGATCCAGATTGAAGAGGTCGGCGCTGGTCATCGCAGCCCAAAGGCGCAAGGTGTTGGCCCACTGGCCGCCGTAGCCAACTACCGGGGTGTCATGGGCCGAGGCGAGGACCTTGGAGCGTGGCGACCAGATGGAGGCGCCGTCGTGATCGTGCAGCTCGCCGCCGAAGCCGACCGGGTAGGCGGCTTCGGGGCGGGTGAAGTCCCATGGGTTGTCGGTGGCCAGCCAGTTTTCCGGGGTTTCGATCTGCCGCCCGTTTTCGAAGTGCTGGCGGAACAGACCATGTTCGTAGCGCAGGCCGTAGCCGTAGGCGGGGCAGCCCATGGTGGCCATGGATTCGAGGTAGCAGGCCGCGAGCCGTCCCAGGCCGCCGTTGCCCAAGGCGGCATCGGGTTCTCCCTCGGCTACCTCATCGAAGCTCAATCCGAATTCCGCGAGGACCTGGACCATGACATCGCGCAGGCCGAGGTTGATGGCCTGGTCTTCAAGCAGCCGCCCGATCAGGAATTCCATCGACAGGTAGTAGACGCGTTTGCGGTCTTCATCCCAGGTGCGACGTGTTGCGCTGAACCACGGATCAACCGCGTAATCGCGCACTGTGTGGGACAGGGCCATCCGCCAGTCGAAGAGCGAGGCCTGCTGCGGGCTCTTGCCTACCGTGTACTGCAGGTGGCGCAACATGGCTTGGCGAAACTGGGCTGGTGTCGGCGCAGATTCTGCGGCGGTCGTCTCGCGGAGTTGACGGGCATCGAATGATTGCGACATTGGCTGCTCTCGTGATCTTCAGTGGTACCTGGGTTGTCAGTGGTGGTGCGTGAAACGTGACACTACTCTAAGGCCGGCGATCTGTCGTCGCCTATGACCGGCAAGTGTCATCAAAGGTGTCGTTCGCCGCTGGCCCAGGTACTGCGACGGCCCGGCACGTCCCCGCGCGCCGATCAGAGCGCGGTGGAACGGTCCTTCTCCCAGTTTTCGAAACGCAGCGCCGAAAACTGCCCCAGCCTAGGCAGCGAACGACACCATTTGGCGTTCTATGGCGAGCCTAGCCCGCCACCGGCAACACAGTGTTTAAATAGGATGAAGTTTGGGTTTAATAGTGCGGTATCCGGGCCTACGAATTCAGCAATTCCACCACTCGCCGCGCGGTGCCCCAGGACAGGGTGACGCCGCCGCCACCATGGCCATAAGCCGCGATCACAGGGATGCCGTAGCCGGCAACGTGCTCCAACCGGATGGTTTCCCGCGCCGGCCGCAGGCCGACCTTGTGTTCCAGGATCTCGCAATCGGCCAGCTGTGGCACCAGGGAGATAGCGCGATCGAGCATGTCGATCGCCGTCTGTTCATCAACTTCGAGGTTGGTGTCGTGGGCGACGTCGGTACCGCCCACGATGATGTCATCGCGTCGCGGAATGACATAGCAGACACCCTGCGGGTGATCATCATCGCTGAACCAGTCGGTCAATCCGGCGGTATTGGCCAGGCGGATGACCTGGCCGCGAATCGGATAGACGCTGTGGTCATCGCCCAGCAACTCGCCTCCGCGGATCCCGGCGGCCACCACCACCGCATCGCTGTGGGCAACCAGCTCGTCCAGATCGGTGATTGTGCGTTGCTCGAATTGCACGCCGAGCCTCTGGCACTGCTGTTGCAGCCAGGTTAGATAGGTCGGCATGGTGATGACCGGGACCGTGCCGCTGGTGGCCGAGAGAGCGCCGTCGGGCAGCAGCGCCGGGTCGACGACCGCGGCGTCGGAAACATGCCGGGTCCATGAGCGATCGGCATCCGCGCGCCGCTCGACATCCATGCCGAAGCGAAGGTCGACTCCGGTCTCCGGAATCAAGGAGAGTGCCTCGAAGCGTTCCAAGGTTCGAGCGAGCAGGATATCGGCGGCGGGGGAGTTCTCCGAGTGGTACGGGAACCAGATGGCCGCGGAGACTGCGGAAACGGTGTGCAGCGGTTCCTGATCGCTGATCACGCGCACACGGTGGCCTTGGCTGGCCAGTTCATGTGCGGTGGACAGGCCAATGACCCCGGCGCCTATCACCGTGACATTGAGCGGGGCGAGCAATTCTGGCATGGGAATCCTTAAAGACGGTGGTTAGCGCAAAGGCCGGCTCCGGGAACCAAGGGGTTCACGGAGCCGACCTGACGTTGCTGATCAGAGCAGTGTTGACGCGGCGCGATCGACGATCCAGCGGGTGGCTTGGGTGCCGCGCACTGCGCTGGCAGGAACAGCCACTTCGTTGATTTCATGGGAGGCGGCGGCCAAGGCAGGAGCCTTGTCGGCGCCGGCGACGATCAACCACACTTCGCGTGCGGTGTTGATGGTCCCCATGGTCAAGCTGACGCGATGCGGTGGCGGCTTGGGGGAGTCGTGGACCGCGATGGCCCCGAGCTCATCGGAGCGCGTGTGGTTCGGGAAAAGCGAAGCTACATGCGAATCCGGGCCCATGCCCAGCATCAGAACGTCGAAGACCGGCGAGGCGGAGCCTTCCGGTGCTTCCTGCGCGAGCAGCTGCGTGTAGGCCACGGCGGCCTGCTCGGCACTCTCGTACTGGTCGCTGGCGCCCATGGCGTGGACGGTGCCGCGGTCCAGCCCCAATTCGTCCAGTGCGGCGAAGAGCGGCTCGGCCTGCAGCACATTGCGATCAACGGAATCACTGGCGACAAAGCGCTCGTCACCCCACCAGAAATGCACCTGCGACCAGTTCACCGAGGTTTTGGCCGGGTTTTCAGCGACCGCTACCAGCGCGTCAATGCCCAGGCTGCCGCCGGTGACCACCACGTGCGCGACCCCGCGGGCCGCGATCGCGTCGTTGATCGAGGTGATCAAGCGGGCGGCGATGGCATGCGCGGTGGAAGCGACGTCGTCGTGGATGGTGATTTGCCTAGCGATCACTGGGAACCACGCTCCCGATCTGGGTCATCTTCAGGCCCTTGGTGATGACGTCGCCGAAGACCTCGTCGGCATCCAGGCGGCGCATTTCCTCGGCCAGGCAGTCCGCGACAGAACGGCGAGGCAGGGAGATGCGCTGCGGGGCGGAGCCTGGCTGGTACAGATGGGCCACCGCGCCGGAGGGACGTGAGAGCTCCACATCGCCAGCCTCGCGGGACAGGCGCACGCTGGACAGGCCCCCGGTGGTGTTATCCGCGGCGATCGTCACCGGCAAATCGAGGCTCATGGTCAGCCAGGCAGCCAGCAATACGGTGGAAGGCGAGTTCTCCGCGCCCTTCACGGTGATGCCGGTCAGGTCCTCGGTGCCCACCAGGTCGATGATGCTCGCGAGCTGTCCGCGCCAGTAGGTCAGGCGGGTCCAGGCCAGGTCGGTATCGCCAGCATGGTAGCTGTCGGCACGGCCATAGAGCGAGGCCACCGGATCGGACTCTTCTGCCGAATCGGTGATGCGGCGGTGCGCCAGCCGGCCCAATGCGGTTGCGAATGGATCCTTCGGCACGCCATGCGGCCACCAAGCGACGATCGGGGCGTCCGGCAGCAGCAGCGCGGAAATCAGCGCCTCATCTGCGACGACGTCCGGGCCGAAGGTGCGCATGACGATGACCTCGGAAGCGCCGGCGTCACCGCCCACGCGGATCTGCACGTCCAGGCGGTTCTTCTCCTTGGTATTGCCGCGCACCACCACGATGATGCGGCAGGGGTGCTCGCGGCTGGCCAAGTTGGCAGCTTCGATCGCGTTCTCCGCGAAGCCTTCGCGGGTAATGACCACCAGGGTCAGCACGCGGGAGAGCGCCACCACGCCGTGGGTACGGCGCGAGGAGATCAGCTTCTTGGCCACCTTGGAGGTGGTGGTGTTGGGAAGATCGATCATCATGGGCGTCGCCACGTCCTTCCATCTTTGGCCATCAGCTCATCGCTGCTGGCTGGTCCCCACGACCCCGGAGCATATGGATCCGGCTGGGTTGGCTGCGAAGCCCAGTATTCCTCGAACGGATCCAGGATCCGCCAGGACTGTTCCACTTCCTCATGGCGCGGGAACAATGGCGGTTCGCCCAGGAGCACATCGAGGATCAGGCGCTCGTAGGCTTCCGGGGAGGATTCGGTGAAGGCGTTGCCGTAGCCGAAGTCCATGGTGACATCGCGGATTTCCATCTGGGTGCCTGGCACCTTCGAGGCGATGCGGATGGTGGCGCCCTCATCTGGCTGGACGCGGATCACAAAGGCGTTCTGGCCGAACTCGTCGGAATCGTGGTCGCCGAAGAGCAGGTTCGGAGCCTTCTTGAAGACCACGGCGATCTCGGTGACGCGGCGTCCCAGGCGCTTGCCGGCACGCAGGTAGAACGGCACGCCATCCCATCGGCGGGTCTTGATGTTCAAGCGCACCGCCGCATAGGTTTCGGTCTTGGACTTCGGGTTGAAGCCTTCCTCATCGAGGAAGCCGACAACCTCTTCGGCGCCCTGCCACCCGGAGGTGTACTGGCCGCGGGCACTGGCAGCTCCCAGATCCTCGGGCAGCTCAACCGCCGAGAGGACCTTTTCCTTTTCGCTGCGCAGGTGATCGGCGTTGAAGGAGATCGGCTCCTCCATGGCGGTCAGCGCGAGCAGCTGGAGCAGGTGGTTCTGGATGACGTCACGGGCCGCGCCCACGCCGTCATAGTAGCTGGCACGTCCGCCGATGCCGATGTCCTCGGCCATGGTGATCTGGACGTGGTCAACGTACTTGTTGTTCCACAGCGGCTCGAACATCTGGTTGCCGAAACGCAGAGCCAGCAGGTTCTGCACGGTTTCCTTGCCCAGATAGTGGTCGATGCGGAAGACCTGATCCGGAGGGAACACGGATTCCACGATCTGGTTCAGTTCGCGGGCGCTTTGCAGGTTGTGGCCGAACGGCTTCTCGATGACCACGCGTTCCCAGCCGGGGTTGGAATCGTTGGCCAGGTGGTGCTCGGAGAGCTTCTGGCAGACGATTTCGAACCAGCTTGGCGGGATCGAGAGGTAGAAAGCATGGTTGCGGCCGGTGGAACGGGACTCCGCCAGCTCGTCGAGGGTCTCGGCGAGCTTCTTGTAGGCGTCGTCATCGTCGAAAGCACCGGAGATGAAGCGCATTCCGGAGGCCAGCTGGGCGAAGACCGTTTCGTTGAACGGGGTTCGGGAGCTGGCGAGGATCCATTCGCGGGCCTGGTTCGCGAAGTCCTCGGCGCTCCAGTCGCGGCGGCCGAAGCCGACGATGGCAAAATTCGGGGGGAGCAGCCCGCGGTTGGCCAGGTCATAGACAGCTGGCATCAATTTCTTGCGGGCAAGGTCGCCGGTGATTCCGAAGAACACCAGCGCGCCCGGACCGGCAATGCGGTTAAGCCGCCGGTCGCGGGCATCGCGTAGTGGATTACTCATTAGTGCCTTACTTCGCTGCCTCAAGCAGGGCAGCGATTCCGGCTGCGCGGTCCGTGAGGTTCACGCGCAGCACTGGGCGGTTGTGCTCGGCATCCGAGAGCACTGCGCCATCGCCGATGGCCTGGGCAGTGATCAGGGAGCCGAAGGAGTATGGACGATCCGGGATCTCGAGGTCGTCCTGGTGGTCAGCGGTAATCTGCAGGAAGACACCCTGAGCCGGGCCGCCCTTGTGGTACTGGCCGGTGGAGTGCAGGAAGCGCGGGCCCCAGCCGAAGGTGACCGGACGTCCGGTCTTCTCGGCGAACAGATCGCGCAGTTCCTGCAGCTCGTTATCCGAGGTGCGGTTCAGGTACGCCTGGATGGCGAAGTAGCCGTCCTCAGGCAGCTTGGCGGTCAGCTCGGCCAACGCGGCATCCAAGGTGCTCGCGGTGGTGCCGAACAACTGCACCGAGCCGTCGACTGCATCCGGCTCGGCGGCGGCCGGGGCCTCCAGCATCGAGCGGGCTGCGACCTTCGCGGCTTCGACATCCGGCTGGTCGAATGGGCTGATGCCCAGCAGGTAGCCGGCTACCGCGGTGGCGTACTCGAAGATCATGAACGCGGTGCCCAGCGGCGCGCTGAAGTGCACTCCGGTGGTTTCCTCGTCGATCTCTTCTGGCAGTTCGTCATAGACGAACAGCGGCACGACATCGGCAGGCAGGTTCTTCAGCTCTGGCGCGTCGACGTGGGCGGCTACCGGGAGGACTCCCTTGCCGTCCTTGCCGGTGGATTCAGCGATGAGCTGCTCAGCCCAATCGCCGAAGCCTGGCAGTGCGTCGCCGACGCAGGCGATCAGCAGCTTGTCGCGGCCTGCGGTGGCCATGGCAGCCCCCAGGTGCAGCGCCAGGTTGTCCTCGTCGTCCGAAGCCAAGACGTCATTGATCAGTCCGGATTCTTCAACCAGGGCTTCGATGTCGGCACCGGCCAGGCCCGAAGGAACCAGGCCGAAGGCGGTCAGTGCCGAGTAGCGGCCGCCGACGTTCGGGTCGGCGTTGAAGACCGCGCGAACGCCTTCAGGATTGTCCATGGGCGAACCCGGATCGGTCACCAGCACCAGGCGGGTGGCTGGATCGATGCCGGCTGCCTGGAATGCCGCGGTGAATGCCCGGCGCTGGGAGTCGGTCTCAACGGTGGAGCCGGACTTGGAAGATACGACCACAACGGTGCGCTCCAGGTCGGTTTCCACGATCTGCTTGACCATCGACGGGTCGGTGGTGTCGCAGATGACCAGGTCAACCTCGTCGTGGGCCGCGATGACTTCAGGAGCCAGGGACGAGCCGCCCATGCCGCACAAGACGACGCGGGTCAGGTTTTCCTTCTGCAGCTCATCGCGCAGTTCCAGGATGGCCGGGATCAGCTTGCCAGCTGCCTCGAAGGGGTTGACCCAGCCCAGGCGGATGGAGGATTCTGCTTCTGCTGCCGGACCCCACACGGTAGGATCCTGGGCTGCGATGCGGCTGCCGACTTTAGCTTCGATGAGCTTCGGGAGCAGTGCATCAACGGAGGCCAGGGCCTCGCCAGAGGTCACCAAACCGAGTTCCATCTACTTGGCTCCCTTCAGTGCAACGGACATATCTTCGAGCAGTTCGTTCCAGGCGACCTCGAACTTGTCGACGCCCTCGACCTCCAACAGGTTCACGATCTCGTTGTAGTCGATGCCCTGCGCGGCGAGCTTGTCCAGCACGCGGTTGGCTGCATCGTAGCTGCCGGCGATCGCGTTGCCGCGAACCTCGGCCTCGGCTGCAGTGGCATCCAGGGTCTTTTCCGGCATGGTGTTCACGGTCTGCGGTGCCACCAGTTCGGTGACGTACAGGGTGGATGGGTAGGCAGGATCCTTGACGCCGGTCGAGGCCCACAGCGGACGCTGGACGTTGGCACCGGCGGCTGCCAGCACTTCGTAGCGAGCCGAGGAGAAGGTCTCTTCGAAAACCTGGTAGGCAAGGCGGGCGTTGGCCACGCCAGCCTGGCCGCGCAACGCGGTGGCTGCCTCGGTGCCAATGGCATCCAGGCGCTTGTCGATCTCGGTGTCCACGCGGGAGACGAAGAAGGAAGCAACCGAGTGGATCTTGGACAGGTCCAGGCCCTTGGCGTGGGCCTTCTCCAGGCCGATCAGGTAGGCATTGATGACTTCGCGGTAGCGTTCCAGCGAGAAGATCAGGGTGACGTTGACCGAGATGCCTTCGGCGATGGTCTCGGTGATCGCTTCCAGGCCCTCAAGGGTTGCCGGGATCTTGATCAGCACGTTTTCGCGGTTGACACGCTCGTACAGGGCCTTGGCCTGTGCGATGGTCGGCGCGGTTTCGTGAGCCAGGCGAGGGTCGACCTCAATGGATACGCGGCCGTCGAAGCCCTTGGAAGACTCGTAGATGCCCTTGAACAGGTCGCAGGCCGCGGCTACGTCATCGCTGGTGATTTCGGTGATCGCATCTTCAACGGACTTGTCGCGCTGCTCGGCGATGGCTTCGCCGTACACCTCGGCCTTGGACAGCGAAGCTGCGAAGATCGCAGGGTTGGTGGTCACGCCGACGACGTTCTTCTCCTCGATCAGCTTGGCCAGCGAACCGCTGGTCAGCCGCTCGCGGGAAAGGTCGTCGAGCCAGATCGAAACGCCGGCATCGGACAGGGCCTGGGTATTTGGGTTGCTCATAATATTTACTTCGGTTCCTTACTTTGCAGCGTTCTGCACGGAGGTTTCGGCTGCGGCAACAACAGCCGCGGTGGTGATGCCGAACTCGGAGTACAGCTTCTTGTAATCGGCGGAAGCGCCGAAGTGATCCAGGGAGATGATCTCGCCATTGGCGCCGACCAGTTCGCGCCAGCCCTGGGCCACGCCAGCTTCAACCGACACGCGGGCGGTGATGGCAGCGGGCAGGACCTCTTCGCGGTAGGCGGCATCCTGCTTGGCGAACCACTCCAGCGAAGGCAGCGAAACAACGCGGGCGGCGATGTTCTTGGCGGCCAGTTCCTCGCGGGCCTCGACTGCCAGTTCCACCTCGGAACCGGTAGCCAGCAGGATCACGTCTGGGGTGACCTCTGCGCCGTCGCGTACTGCCTCGGCCAGGATGTAGCCACCCTTCAGGGTGCCTTCTGCGCCGCGGAAGCCGGCGGCTGCGCGATCGTAGATTGGCAGGTTCTGGCGGGAGAGCACGATGCCCGATGGGGTGTCGGTCAGTTCCAGCATGCCGCGCCATGCGTAGGCGACTTCGTTGGCATCCGCTGGGCGGACCACGTCGAAGTTCGGGATGATGCGCAGGGAAGCGAGCTGCTCGACCGGCTGGTGGGTTGGGCCGTCTTCGCCCAGGCCGATGGAGTCGTGGGTCCATACGAAGATCGATGGAACACCCATCAAGGCAGCCAAGCGGATGGCCGGACGCTGGTAATCCGAGAAGATCAGGAAGGTGCCGGAGAACGCGCGGGTTGGGCTGGAGAGCACAATGCCGTTGACGATCGAGGCAGCAGCGTGCTCGCGGATGCCGAAGTGCAGGACACGGCCGTATGGGCTGGCATCCCACGAAGCGGTGGAGCGACGCTCCGGAGCGAAGGACTTCGCGGTGTCGATGGTGGTGTTGTTCGAACCTGCGAGGTCGGCCGAGCCGCCCCAGAGTTCTGGCAACTCATCAGCGATGGCGTTGATGACCTTGCCGGAAGCCGAACGGGTGGCCATGGTTGAGCCTGGCTCGAAGACCGGAAGCTTCTCGGTCCAGCCCTCAGGCAGCTTGCCCGACTCCAGGCGCTCCAGCAGGGCAGCCTGCTCCGGGTTTGCGCTCTTCCAAGCGGTGAAGCCCTCGTTCCACGAAGCGTGCAGGTCTGCACCGCGGGTGACAACCTCGCGGGCGTGATCCAGTACTTCCTGGTCGATGTGGAAGTTCTTTGCCGGGTCGAAGCCCAGGACCTCCTTGAGGCCTGCTACTTCTTCGGTGCCGAGCTTCGAACCGTGGATGCCGCCGGTGTTCTGCTTGGTTGGTGCTGGCCAGCCGATGACGGTGCGCAGTGCGATGATCGAAGGGCGGGAGGTCTCGGCCTTGGCAGCGCGAATTGCCTCATCCAGTGCCTTCAGGTCTTCCACGTATTCGCCCGTGACGGTCCAGTCAACACGCTGGGTGTGCCAGCCGTAGGAGTCGTAGCGGCCGAGGACATCTTCGGTGAAGGCGATGTCGGTGTCGTTCTCGATGGAGATCTTGTTGTCATCGTAAATTACGACGAGGTTGCCAAGTTCCTGGTGGCCCGCCAGCGAGGAGGCCTCGGAGGTGACGCCTTCCTGCAGGTCGCCATCGGAAGCAATGACGTACACGGTGTGGTCAAATGGGCTGGTGCCGGGCTCGGCGGCTGGATCCAGCAGGCCGCGCATGCGGCGCTGCGAGTAGGCGAAGCCCACGGCGGAAGCCAGGCCCTGGCCCAGTGGACCGGTGGTGATTTCGACGCCGGCGGTGTGGCCGTACTCTGGGTGGCCCGGGGTCTTGGCACCCCAGGTGCGCAGTGCCTCGATGTCTTCCATCTCCAGGCCGTAGCCGGAAAGGAACAGCTGCAGGTACAGGGTCAAGGAAGTGTGACCAGGGGAGAGGACGAAGCGGTCGCGTCCGATCCAGTTCGGATCCTTCGGATCATGGCGCAGGTGCTTCTGGAAAATCAGGTAGGCGGCCGGTGCCAGGCTCATGGCGGTACCGGGGTGGCCATTGCCAACTTTTTCAACAGCGTCGGCTGCCAGGACACGGGTGGTGTCGATGGCCTTACGGTCCAACTCGGTCAGTGAAAACTCTTCTACTAAGGATTCAGTCGCCACAGCGGCGTTCCTTCCATTCAGGCTCGGACGGGAGATCTCTCCCGCTGACACGCAATACGCCGTCGCCTCCCATATATTCCGGAGCTCTTTAAGGCTCGGGAAGATGTAGGTTGCGACGGCGCAATCTCGTCCAACTCTATCGCGAAAACGATGAGTGAGGTGTTGGTTATAGCAAGATGACACGCAACTTTATTTCCACCACGTAACAGTGGATTCACGATTGATAAATGGTGGTGAGCCATGCACTGCGATGTAATGGCGGTCACTCCGTGTGAAGTTGTGGTTATTCGAACGCCTGAGGGGCGGATTTCGGTGCGTATCAGAGGTGTTGTGAGATGCCTTCCAACAATATCTAATTTTTGTAACTCCAACAGGAACAGTGTGTAGGCTCTGTTTCTTGCGGACTTAAGCGATTTCGCTTCGATGTGCAACGCGCGAGTTTCAAAAATCTAACAATTACTGGCTCGTGACGCCTCGTCCGCGTGCCGGGTTCCGATGTGGCTGTCCGAATATTGAGACTTAGTGACGCGCAAGTCAGTAAGAAATGGTCGGCCTGGGGCGATGTTCTCCGTTAGAGGAACTCCCCCTGAACCGCGACCACCTTGGTTGTCCATAGGGGATTGACGGGATATTCGGGTTGATAGAGATCACCAATATTTGCCGAAGAACTCTCCGGTTTGGAGTTTCAAAGAATTTCTATCGGGCGTAGAATGAACTTTGTCTATCTTGTACCCGTGAAGAACTGAGTGCGTTTAATTGAAGACTCAAAGTGTCGCTGGAGCATCCGTGCCTCGCGCCTCGCGTCAGCCTGGCGAAAGTACCGGAGAGTATGTGAAGCGCAAGGCCGGCGCCTATTTGGCGTTGACCAAACCTCGCGTTATCGAGTTGCTGCTAGTGAGCACCTTCCCGACCATGATCTTTGCCCAGCGAGGATTCCCGCCGGTGTGGTTGATGATCTCCACTCTTGTCGGCGGCGCCATGGCTGCTGGTGCATCGGGAGCCTTCAACTGCTATATCGATCGCGACATGGACAAGCTGATGAAGCGCACCAAGGGACGTCCTTTGGTCACCGGCGACCTGACGCCTAAAGAGGCACTGATCTTCTCGTGGGCTCTGGCAATTGCTTCGCTGGTCGTGCTGTGGGTCGGAACCAATCCGTTGACTACCGCCCTGGGCCTAGCTGCCATCCTGCTGTATGTAGTGTTCTACACGATGATCCTGAAGCGCCGCACCGCCCAAAACATTGTTTGGGGCGGTATCGCCGGCTGCATGCCAGTGCTTATCGCATGGGCGGCTGTGAAAGAAACCGTTGAATGGCCAGCGGTCATCCTGTTCCTGGTCATCTTCCTCTGGACTCCACCTCATTACTGGCCGCTATCGATGAAGTATGCGGACGATTACAACGCTGCGTCGGTTCCGATGCTCGGTGCGATTGCCAACGCTCGACGCGTGTCTGTCCAGGTCGTTCTTTACGCATGGGCAACCGTCGTTTGCTCACTCCTGCTCGTCCCGCTGGGTCATGCAGGCATCGTTTATACGGCGATTGCCGGTGGCGCGGGCATCTGGTTCATCTACGAATCGCATGTCCTCTACCGTGAAGCTCAGGGCGATCACAAGCCTGCGGTAGTGAATCGCAAGGCCATGAAGGTCTTCCACATTTCCATCACTTACTTGTCGATTGTCTTCTTGGCCTTGGCAATTGATCCTTTTGTGGGGAATCCGCTCTTCGGCTAATTGCCGTTGTAGCTTCCATAATCCGCAAGCCCCTTCGCGAAAATCCTTGGATTGGCGGAGGGGCTTTTGCGTGCTTGAAACCAAGCTATTCCAAGATGGCCGAGTTGCGAAAGTAAATCTTGCTATGCAAGTCTTGTTATGCAAGGTATTCTCGGATCATGCTTGAACAGCGTGAAAAGATAGCAACCAACATTCGCAAGGGCGTGCTCGAATATTGCGTTCTGGGTTCCTTGGCAAGCGAAGACAAGTATGGGCTGGAGCTTGCTGAAGAACTGATGAAACGGCATTTGACTGCTGGGGAAGGCAGCTTGTATCCACTGCTTGCCCGCATGAAAACGGCGGGTTTGGTCGAGACCCGCTGGGAAGAAGGTGGGGCAGGCCGAAAGCGAAAGTACTATTCAATCACCGACCGTGGACAGGTCATGCTCAATGAATTTCGCGCTGTCTGGGCCGACATCACTGAGCAGGTCGAACAATTGCTTGGAGGGCAAGATGGGGAAGCTAGCTGAGGACCATAGCGTGGAGTCCTATCTGCGTTCCTTGGATCGTTTATTGCGACGTGTGCCTGTGGAGGCAAGACGCGATCTTGTTGAAGATATTGCGGCGCATATCGATGAGGGCCGTGAACGGGGACGCAGCGACAGTCAGATCCTTGCTGCGCTCGGTTCACCACAAGCTGTGGCTGCGCCATATCTGGATGACCTCATGCAGGATGGGAACTCGCCTCGAATGCGGACGATTCGACGTGTGCTGGGCATCGTCGCCTTGGTGACCGGATTATTCGCCGCCATCGTTTCACGATCCTCGGATTCAACAATCGTCGATATGGCCTTCGGGCCGGTGGACCTCCAAGGGCAGAATATCAATTACGGCTACTCGGATATCTTCGCCGCGATACAGCTCCTGATCTTCTTGGCACTTGCCTTAATGGTTGCTGCCTCGGCGGTGATGCGGCCGGTGATTGCGCGCAAATACAGTTTCGCCGCTGCAATCGTCATGACGATTGTGGTGATTTTCTGCGGGACCGGCTTGGGGATGTTCTTCGTGCCATCGATGGTTACCGCCTGGATGCTCGCCGGGGCCAATAATCTAAAGCTCAGCCAAGTCCATAGAGCCAAGCGTTCACGCACTATCCAGTTGATCGGTGCAGCGGCCTTGCTGATCCCCGTGCTATTCGACTTGGGCGGGCTGGCCACCGGAGCTGTCGAAGGGGGCGGCGCCTACGCCTACGCGGCCGTTGGCCTACTATGCGGCGTAGGATTCCTGCTCAAATATAGGGTCGCTCTCTGGGCAACCAGCGTCGTTGGTGCTGGACTGGCAGCACTGTCCATCATTGACCAAGGAATGCTGATGGCCGCGTTCTGGCTCGCGGGCATAACGTATTTCTACTTCGGCTTGTACGGCCTGTTGTGGTTCGAGAAGCGCAACGCGGCAGGTTAGGAACTGGGCCACTGCAGCAAGGCCATGTTAAACAGCTCGGGTGGCCATGCAATGAGTTTGCATGGCCACCCGAGCTTTTCTGCGAAGTTAGATATCGACTCGCTGGTACTTGGGGAGAAGCGAGGTCCGATCCCATGCGTCAGTGCTGGATACCAGCAGCAAGCTGGCTCCGAGCATATGCAGGAGCACCAATCCGATGGGCAATCCAGTGAAGTGCTGGGCGTATCCGATGGCTGCCTGAATCAAGATGACAGCTACGAGCCACCAGACGGACGAGCGCAAGCGGGCATTGCCGCCAGCTTTGTAGACCAAGACCAGCAATGCGACAGTCGCGATAATCAGCAGGTACACCGGCGCCGTGTGCATGCGGGTCACCAGCAGCGGGTCGAACATATGGCGAGGCGTCGTTGCGTCCCCGGCGTGCGGGCCCGTTCCAGTAACAATGGTGCCCAGGATGACAGCGAGGATGCTGAAGATCCATGCCGCGGTGGCGGTTTGGCGAATGGTCTTGGCAGTTGCAGGGTTCTCCTGGGCCTTCAGCTCAGTACGCGTGCGATTGACCAGCAAGGTAGCCAGGATCACCAGTGTTCCTGAAAGCAGGAAGTGCAGGGAAACAACCCATGGATTCAGGCCGGTCCATACCGTGATGCCGCCGATGACGCCTTGGGCTGGGATGCCCAGCAAGAGGGTCAGCCCAAGCTTGAACAAAGTGGAGTGAGTCCGTCGCATCGACCAGACCGAGACGAGGAATGCTACTGCGATCGCTAAAAGCACGAAGGTCAATGTGCGGTTGCCGAACTCGATAATGCCGTGGATGCCCATGGCTGGCACTGGCGTCATTGAGCCTGGAACACAGTTGGGCCAGTGCGAGCACCCCAGTCCCGATTCGGTCAGCCGTACTGCACCGCCGGTAACGATGATGCCGACCTGAGAGATCAACGAGGCAATCGCGAGGCCATGCACGAGGCGAGTGACCTTCGTTGGCAGCTTGTCGGCCCAATTTTTAGCGGCCAGGTCTGAAGACATGGAAATCTCCCTTGAAGATATATGTATTGGCTAGTTCCACTTGAAGAGCTTGATGGCTGCAAATGAGCCAGCTGCCGACCAGAGAACCAAGAAAATAAGTCCAGCGATGCTGAAATGTCCGGAGATCAACGCCTCGCGCATCGCATCGCCAAGCGCCGCGGATGGCAGGGCATTGAGTGTGGGCTGAATCCATGCTGGCGCCATGCTCAGCGGGTACAGCACGCCTCCGGCTCCGGCCAGGAGGATCCATGCGAGGTTAGTGATCGCCAAGGTTGCTTCTGGGCGAACCGTGCCAGCGATTAGCAGCCCAAGTGAGGTGAACGCGGCAGCCCCCAGCAGCAAGAAGAGGATGGCCGGGGCAATGCCCCAGGGGTTTGGTTCCCAGCCCATGAAAAGGGCGACTACTGTAATGAGGACTACTTGAATCACCAGTACGGTGAGCACCGCGATGACTTTGCCGAAAATCAGTCCGGTTTTACCCAGTGGCGTGGTGGAGAACATTTTCAGTACACCGTAACGCCGGTCGAACCCGGTTCCGATGCCCTGGCCGGTGAAGGCAGTGGAGATGACGCACAATGCTAAAACGCCGGGAACTGCGGCGTCGATGCTCCGTTCAGCAACGCCGTCGAGAAGATCAGTAAGCGTGAGGACGAATAGGGCGATCATCGGCATGACCACAGCGAGAATGAGCTGTTCGCCGTTGCTCAACATTTGCAAGGATTCGTATTTTCCTTGAATGAGGATGCGTTTGATTGGTGAAACGGCGTTAGTGACCGCAGCTTGTTGGCTCACGCGTGTTCCTCCTTGTGTGCGAATTCGAGGAATACATCTTCGAGGCTTCGGGCCTGCAGGTTCAACTGCGTCGGCAGGATGCCTGCTTTCAGCCACCAGCTAGTGAGCCAATGCAGGTGGTCGGGGGAGCTGACTCCATCCAGGCGATATTCACCGGGCGTAGTCTCCGAGAGATACAGCCCAGCAGGTGCCTCGGGCAGGTCCAAGCCGGGGCGAGCGGCAAAGGAGATGGGGCGAGCATCCTGATCTTCCGCGGCGCGTGCAGTGAGCTCGGCAACGGTTCCCTGCGCGACAGTGCATCCCTTATCGATGATGTACACGTAATCGCTCAGGCGTTGCGCGTCATCCATCAAATGCGTCGTCAGGATGATGGCCTTGCCGGCATCGCGCAGTTCGGCGATGAGGTCGAACACTACCTGGCGGGATTGCGGATCCAGCCCTGCACTCGGCTCATCGAGGAATACGACTTCCGGATCTCCGGCTAGCGCGATGGCGAGGGCCACGCGCTGTTTCTGCCCGCCGGAAAGGCGGCGAATGGTGCGCGTGCCAAAGGATTCAATATCCAGGCGGGCAATCAGCGCGTCAATGTCGATTGGGTTTTGATAAAGCGAGGCGACGTGACGCAAAAGGGGGACCGGGCGCATTGATGGTGGTAGCCCGCCATCCTGGAGCATGACGCCTACGCGCGATCGAAGCTCGGGGTTGTCGCCGAACGGATTTTGCCCCAGTAGCTCGACCGTGCCGCCCTCTGGCTGCAGCAAACCCTGAGCGCACGCCAAAGTTGTTGACTTGCCTGCGCCATTAGCGCCGAGAAGCGTGGTGACTTGGCCGGGGTAAGCCTTCAGGGACACCGACTCGAGGACCCGCAGCATGCGGTTGTCCAAGGCGGGGACTGGCCCTAAATCTTTGGCCAGTTCATTGATGATGAGACTGGGGGTTACGGAAGACACCAAAACATTCTACGACATGTCGAACTCCAATATTTGAGGACTGTGTCACCAACACTCGCCACCGTCACGCATGAGCGAGAGAATAAAAGGTGTAGCTGGTTAATAAGGTATGGATCGAGAAGTGGGCAAGCTCTCCCTTAGTAAGTCCTTCCTTACTAGACCTAGGGCGAAAATTTACGCATGATTGTGTTGTGTATTCATCAAATTTAGACTCAGCTAGTGGCTCCACTGCCGAAACGGTTGGTGCAGTTGGGGATACCGAAGAACGCACGCGCGACCGCGTCCTTTATGCAGTACTTGAGGACGGGCCGGTCAGTGCAGCCGAACTTGGCAACAAGCTAGGTTTCACGCCAGCTGCAGTTCGCCGTCACCTTGATGCGCTTTCCAAATCGGGGCTCGTTGAGGTGAAACTGGTGGCAAACCAGAAGTCGGGTGCCGGCCGTCCGTCTCGTCGCTACGTGCTCTCGCATCGCGGCCAGACCAAGCTGGGCAATGACTATTTGGAAATTGCTACCGATGCACTGAAGATGCTCGGTGAAGCTGCCGGTGACGATGCGATTCGTAAGTTCGCGCGTAATCGTTTCGCCGAATTGGAAACCCGGTACGCCAAGGCGTTGGCCGGGGTTGAAGGGCTGGAAGCACGAGCCGAGGTTCTGAGTAATTTGCTCAGCTCCGACGGATTCGTGGGGTACACCCGAAAAGTTGATACAAAAGTGGCAACGGCTTTGATGCATAGCGTTCAGCTATGCCAGGGGCACTGCCCGATACAAGACTTGGCACGAGAGTTTCCGGTGTTTTGCGACACCGAAACTGAAATGTTCGCCCGTCTGCTGGGTGTTGACGTTCGACGATTGTCGACCTTGGCAGGTGGCGGACACGTGTGCACGACCCACATCCCCGTGGGACGTGAAAAGGCGCCAATGCGCGCCGAGAAGAGAACTCGAATTCAGTTCACGAAGCAGGAGAGGCCGCGATGACGGATCAGATTGCACAGGAGTCTGCCGACCCAGGTGTAATTTCCGAAATTCTGGAGAAGAACCCCGAACTCCATGGAATCGGCAATTACGAATATGGCTGGTCAGATAAGAACGACGCGGGTGCCAACGCTCGCCGCGGCGTCGACAAGGACGTTGTGGCGAATATTTCCGCCCTCAAGTCCGAGCCAGAATGGATGCTGGAGCGTCGCCAGAAGGCGCTGAAGTACTTCGATCGCAAGCCAATGCCAACCTGGGGTCCAGACCTCTCGGGCATTGATTTCGATAACATCAAGTACTTCGTCCGCTCCACTGAAAAGCAGGCAGCGACGTGGGATGAACTTCCTGAAGACATCAAGAATACCTACGACAAGCTGGGTATCCCCGAGGCTGAAAAGCAGCGCCTGGTTTCCGGCGTGGCTGCCCAGTACGAGTCTGAGGTCGTTTACCACCAGCTGCGTGAAGACCTTGAAGCCCAGGGCGTGATCTTCCTCGACACCGACACCGGTTTGAAGGAACACCCGGAGATCTTCGAAGAGTACTTCGGCTCGGTTATCCCTGCAGGCGATAACAAGTTCGCTTCCCTGAACACCGCTGTGTGGTCCGGTGGCTCCTTCGTTTACGTTCCCAAGGGCGTACACGTAGAGATCCCGCTGCAGGCGTACTTCCGTATTAACACGGAAAACATGGGCCAGTTCGAGCGCACCCTGATCATCGCCGATGAGGGTTCGTACGTCCACTACATCGAAGGTTGCACCGCACCGATTTACCAGTCGGACTCGCTGCACTCCGCCGTTGTGGAAATCATCGTGAAGAAGAACGCCCGCGTTCGCTACACGACCATCCAGAACTGGTCGAACAACGTTTACAACCTGGTGACCAAGCGTGCCGTCTGCGAAGAAGGCGCAACCATGGAATGGGTCGATGGCAACATCGGCTCCAAGGTCACCATGAAGTACCCTGCCGTCTACCTCGTTGGCGAACGCGCCAAGGGTGAGACCCTGTCCATCGCCTTCGCCGGCGAGGGCCAGCACCAGGACACCGGATCGAAGATGGTTCACATCGCTCCGAACACCTCCTCGGCCATTGTGGCCAAGTCGGTGGCTCGTAACGGTGGCCGTTCGGCATACCGCGGCCTGGTCCAGGTTCAGGAAGGTGCCAAGGGCACCAAGAACTCGGTGGTTTGCGACGCGCTGCTGGTTGACCAGATTTCGCGTTCGGACACCTACCCATACATCGACGTTCGCGAGGACGACGTAACCATGGGCCACGAGGCAACCGTTTCCCGCGTTTCCGAAGAGCAGCTGTTCTACCTGATGTCCCGCGGCATGGCCGAGGACGAGGCGATGGCAATGATCGTGCGTGGCTTCGTCGAGCCAATTGCACGTGAGCTTCCAATGGAATACGCGCTGGAACTGAACCGCCTTATTGAACTTCAGATGGAAGGATCGGTCGGCTAAGAATGTCGGAGACCACCACCCATATCCCAGATGAGAAGGTGCGCATCGGCGCCCCGTCCATCCCTGGTTTCACCGAAGAGGGCGAAGACCTTTCGCCGATCAACGACAATGACAGCTCGCCCCTGGGCGGAGCCTCTGCCAAGGCCCACAGCCATGGCGGCGGCGTCGGCGTTCCGGACTCCTCGCGTGCAGGTCGACTGACCAGCACCAACGTGGAAGATTTCGCGAAGCTGACCGGTCGTGAAGAAGATTGGCGCTTCACCCCGCTCAAGCGATTGAAGGGCCTGCACAGTGAAGAACTCATTGGCGCAGCTCCGAAGGTTGAATTGACCGGCAACGACATCGCCAAGCTTTCGGTCGTGTCCGCTGATGACGCGCTGAATGGCGTCGCGCACACTCCGGATGACCGCGTTTCGGCCAATGCCTGGAAGTTCGCTTCCGAGACCCAGGTTCTGACCATTCCTAAGAATGCCGAAGGCGCCAACGCTAGCGTTCGCATCACCGGTGAATCGCTGGCTCCAGCCGCTCAGCACCTGATCATCGTGGCCGAGGAAAACTCGGAAGCCACCGTGATCCTGGATCACGTCGGTTCGGCAGTGCTGGCCCAGAACGTTGAATTCGATGTTCGAGCCAACGCCCGACTGACCGTCGTCTCCCTGCAGGCTTGGGAAGACGATGCGGTTCACGCATCGTCGCAGCAGGCACTGGTTGCCCAGGGTGCATCCTTCAAGCACATTGCCGTTTCCTTCGGTGGCGACTTGGTTCGCGTGAACCCTTCGGCTCGCTTCACCGGCGAACGCGCGGAAATCGAGCTCTACGGCCTGTACTTCGCAGATGCTGGCCAGCACCTGGAGCACCGACTGTTCGTTGACCACGCCGTGGCCAACTGCAAGTCGAACGTTCTGTACAAGGGCGCATTGCAGGGCAAGGACGCGCACACCGTTTGGGTTGGCGACGTGCTGATCCAGAAGGAAGCTGTTGGCACCGATTCCTACGAAGCCAACCGCAACCTGGTGCTGACCGACGGCGCACGTGCCGATTCGGTTCCAAACCTGGAAATCGAAACCGGCCTGATCGATGGTGCTGGTCACGCATCGACCACCGGTCGCTTCGATGATGAGCACCTGTTCTACCTGATGGCCCGCGGCATCGATGAAAAGACCGCCCGCCGCCTGGTAGTCCGTGGCTTCCTGAACGAAATCGTTCAGCAAATCGGCGACGAAGCTCTGCAGGAGCGACTGACCGACACCATCGAAGAAGAATTGGCTGCTACCGAGAACTAGGTAGTGCTCGCTTCACCAGCTTTTTAGCCTCAGAGCTTTTTAGAAAGAAACGGAACGACGTATGTCTACTCTGGAAATCAAGGACCTGCACGTCTCGATTGAAACCGAGCAGGGCGAGAAGGAAATTCTCAAGGGTGTAACCCTGACCATCAACACCGACGAAACCCACGCAATCATGGGTCCTAACGGCTCGGGCAAGTCGACCCTTGCGTCGACCATCGCCGGCCACCCACGCTACAACGTCACTTCGGGCAGCATCACCCTTGATGGCGAAGATGTCCTGGAGATGAGCGTCGACGAGCGCGCCAAGGCTGGCCTGTTCCTGGCTATGCAGTACCCAGTTGAGGTGCCAGGTGTCACCATGACCAACTTCCTGCGTACCGCCAAGACCGCAATCGACGGAGAAGCTCCGAAGCTGCGCACTTGGACCAAGGACGTCAAGGAAGCCATGAGCAAGCTGAAGATCGACGCCGACTTCGCTGGCCGTAATGTCAACGAAGGCTTCTCCGGTGGCGAGAAGAAGCGCGTGGAAATCCTGCAGCTGGAACTGTTCAAGCCTAAGTTCGCGATCTTGGATGAGACCGACTCCGGCCTGGACGTTGACGCGCTGAAGATTGTTTCCGAAGGCGTTAACCGCGCTCAGGAAGAAAACAACATGGGCACCTTGCTGATCACCCACTACACCCGCATTCTGCGCTACATCAAGCCAGATTTCGTACACGTGTTCGTGGACGGCCGCGTTGCTGAACAGGGTGGCCCAGAACTTGCCGACCGCCTGGAAGAAGAAGGCTACGACCGCTACCTGAGCGTCAAGGCCTAAAGGTATTTTCATGAGTGAATCAACCGAACAAAGCCAGGGAGCTGTAACGACTCCTCTGGAAGACGTTGAGGAAGCCCTGAAGGACGTTATTGACCCGGAACTCGGCGTCAACATCGTTGACCTTGGGCTGCTCTACGGCTTGAAGTACGCTGACGACGGCGCGCTGCTTCTGGATCTCACGTTGACCACCGCGGCTTGCCCGCTCACCGATATTATCGAGGAGCAGGTTGCCAAGGCGCTGGAGAACATCGTGGATGACCATCGTCTGAATTGGGTTTGGATGCCACCTTGGGGTCCGGAACGCATTACCGATGATGGCCGTGACCAGATGCGAGCCCTAGGGTTCAACATCTAAGAGCGACGCATGAGAAAGGAAGGCCGCATTCATCCGAAAGGGTGGATGCGGCCTTCCTTGTTTTTAGGTATCCGTGGTTTCTGCGAGGACCTCTCTCTGAGGACGGTAGAGAACCGATGGACGCCCTCCGGCTCAATATCTGAGATGCCTGGACACTATGCTTGGGAAACAACGGATTCGAACGCGATGGCGCTGCCTGTACCTCCAGCTGCTGCCATTAGGGCATAGGCCCGTTGCCCTTCGAGACCTTGCTTTTGGGCTTGCCAAAACAGCCGTGTAGTCAGTATGGCTCCACTGGCCCCATAAGGGTGGCCCAGGGCCAGCGCTCCGCCGTCACGATTAGCCATGGCTGGGTCGATGCCCAAAGCATCGAGGCAAGCGAGAGCCTGGACGGCGAAGGCTTCATTGAACTCGATCAGGCGAGCGTCAGCAGGCTCGGTGTCTTGAAGCAATCTTGTGAGCTTCTGGTAGGCAGGAACAGCCGCCATGCCGAGAATCTCCGGGTCACAGGCCCCGCTCGCAGTTGCCAAATAGCGCAAAGCAAATGGCGGATTGAGCGCATTCATGACCTTTTCGCCCACCATCAGTACCGCGGCCGCACCATCGTTGATGGGACAGGAATTACCCGCGGTGACACTGCCATTGCTCATAAATGCTGGTTTCAGGGCAGCGAGTTTCCGCGCATCGAGCGAGAGGCGCGGGCAGGTATCTTCTGAGATAGGCCCGGTCGGTGTGTTGACGGATAGCAATTCATCGTCAAAGAGCCCCGAGTATTTCGCGGCGACTGCTCGTCGGTGGCTTTGCAAAGCGAAAGCATCTTGGCGCTCGCGGCTGACCTTGAATCTCGTGGCAATGTTCTCGGCGGCAACGCCCATGTCGGGATCCGCGTCCGGCTCAGGGGTGAACCTGGCCCGTGAATACATGCGAGGTGGGGTTAGCGCGGAAGCCTGTTTCTCTACTCTCCACGGAGCTGTAGTGACTGATTCGACGCCGCCGGCAATGACAATATCCGCCTCGCCGCAGCGGATCATTCGAGCACCGGCAGAGATGGCTTCCAACCCGCTGGCACACTGTGCATCCAAGCTGGTTGCGCCTACCGAGGATGGCAAGGTCGAAGCAAGGGTCGCGACCCGGGCAATGTTTCCGCCTGGCCCGGCCGCATTGCCGAGAAAAACGTGGTCTACATCGTGGGGCGCTATTCCTGCTCGTTCCACCAGCGCGCTCAGCACCGGTGCGATTAGCTGATCTGCGCTGATGCGCGCGTATTCCTTGCCAGCTCGGACGATGGGCGTGCGCAGGGCACCAATTACGTAGGCATTGTTCATCGTAAACGTATTCTCGTGAGGGGTTCGGGCGTTGCATCCGCCGTCCAGATGGCGCTTGATTTTCCGCTGAATGTCAGTGGCCATGCTTTGTGGACGATGATTTCGTGGGGAACTTTGAAGGCCGGAAGAAGTTCAAAGAGCCGCTTCTGAAGATATTCACTATCAACGGCGGGGGAGAGAGCATGAACGATCAAGCGGGAATGGCCCTTTTCCTGTTCGACTTGGACTTTGGCATCCAGGATATTCAGGGTTGCCAAGACGTCTATGATCTCCGAGGGATGGATATTATTGCCGTTGAGGTTCAGCATTCCATCATCGCGGCGCATAAAAGTGATGGTTCCATCATCCGATTGCATTCCTCGGTCCAAAATGCCGGTTGAATTGCCGCATTGCGCAATAGGCGGTGCCGTTGCGGGGTCATAGCCGTTCGCGTTGTAAGGGCTATCGATGTAGGCGGCGCCGGAACCGGTCTTTGGATCAACATCATGGAAATGGACCGAGACACCCGGAAAGAGCCGCCCAGAGAAGCATCCGGTGTCTTTGGCTGTAGTGCCGCGATGAGCGTAAGCAATGAGGCTATGCTCGCTGCTCCCAAAATACTCAATGCAAGATTCGAGTGCAGGCAGGGCATGAAGACGGCTAACCAGTTGTGCTGGTAGTGTTTCGCCGCCGCTGATGACCCAACGGATATTCGAAAGATGTTGCGGTTCGAGGTGGGTCGGAAGGCGGCCAAGGATGGTGGGTACGCTGACGATGCGATTGCAGGCGACCTGGCTCAACAATGAGTTGATGGCCTCGGGCCGCCAGTGCCCGGCGCCAATGAACGTTCCACCCGTGTGAATGGATTCGATCAGGGAATACAGGCCAAGTCCATGTGAAACCGGGCCAGGTGACAGGGTAACTGCTTCCTCAGTTGCCATGAGTATTTCGGCTCCGGCGGCCAGGGATGCCAGCCATGAGTCGGCGGTCCGGCTGATCGCTTTTGGCCTTGCGGTGCTTCCTGAAGTGCAGATGATCAGAAGTTCGCGTTCATTCTCGTGTTCGTGCAGTTCCCAGGCGCTGCAGTCGGATTCTGGGGAGAGCACTAGCGGATCCGCAAGGCCCGTTTCGCCGAGCCGGTTTGGGCAATCGGTGATGACTAGTTTGCAGGCGAGGGTTCCGAGCATTGAATCGAGCAAGGCTTGTGGCCAGGAAGGATCCAGAACGACAAGGGTCTTGCCGGCCAGCGACGTAGCGTGAAAGCCAACAGCCATCGTGATCGGATCTCGAGTTAGCATTCCGATGCGCTGTTGTTCGTGGCTTTTCAAGGTTCGAGCGAGTCGATGTGCTCGTCCTGCAAGCTGCGAGAAGGTCAAATTGCCAGAAGGAGCGATGACTGCTGATTTGTTAGGGCAGCTCTGTGCCCTACTCGCGATGGCCTGCCAGAACCCCATGATGTCAGCTCATCAGTCCGCGGTAACTACGATGCACGGTCAACGCAACCAATGTCGTGACGACAGCTTTGAACACATCTCCGGGGAGGAAAGCTGCCGATCCAATGAGGGAAGTCCGAAGGTCAAGGCCCGTCACCACGGAAGTCCACGGCACGCCGAAAAGGTAAATGACGCCAATTCCGCCGATAATAACTGCTGCCAGGCCACTGGCGAATCGCGCCGCATTACCGGTTCTGCGCAGAACCCAATATTTGAATAACGCGCCGATGACCAGGGATCCGAATACCCAGCCGACGAGATATCCGCCGGTGGGGCCAAGGAGGACCCCTAGCCCGCCTCGGCCACCTGAAAGCAGAGGCAGCCCCGCGATGGCGAGAACAACGACAACCAACGATGACATGGCTCCACGCCATGGGCCTAGCAAGGCGCCGGCGAGCATCACCCCGAGCGTTTGCAAGGTGATTGGGACTGGAATGATGCCCAGCGTGATGGGCGGCAGGAGGCCCATGGCAGCGATCATCGCTGCGAACACAGCGATATATACCGTGTTTTTGGTTTGTGATGAAGACGGGTTTCGAGACATTAGTGTTCCTTGATAATACGAGTGTGAGGGGGGAGCTTTGCTCAGAATCGACGCTTGGCTGGCTCTGAATCGTAGCCGCGGGCATCCAGTGCCTCAGCTGTTTCGTCGGCGATTTTTAAGGATCGGATGACAAGCGGGACTGTAACTGCCAGGGGATTGTTCGCCAGGCCCCGGGCGTGCTGGGCTTCACGAACTTCTGTGTAGACCTTTTTCAGCTCAGGGATGAAGCGTATGGTCATCGACAATGCCAAAGCGATTTGTGCCGGGTTCCCACCAATGAAGCGAACGGGGGAGGCTACTTGTTGAAAGAGCTCCAACATCGCTTCGAATTTTGTGGTGAGGCTGACCGCGTAAGCCAAAAGGCACATGGTCAGTAGCCTCAACACAGAACGCAGGGCATTCAACCAATCGGTCTGCAGTCCAAGAAGGATGAAAACCACTCCGAGGATGATGGTTATCGAAATCAGCGGCAATCGCAGCTGTTTGAAGTCCACGCGCGCAGAAAGCAGGATCGCAGCGCTGAAGATAAATAGCGCGAGCAGAACTGTCCAGTTCGTGATGAGGTAGAGCGCGATACTCAGGACGAGTAGAGCGCCGAACTTCCAGCCGGGTTTGATCCGCGCCAGATAGGAAGTGTTGTTCGCCGCGATCATGCATGGCTCCATTGGCGATAATGCGCGATCGCTTCGGCCGGAGGTCCATCGAAGGCAATGGTCCCATCCGTGACGACAAGGACACGTTCGAAATCTTCGAGTATCTCCAGATCATGAGTCACGACAATTGCCCGTTGCGAGAGCTTGGCGATCTCTTTTTGGAACGCCAGTCGGTTGCGCAGGTCCAGCATCGTTGTCGGTTCATCGAACACTACTGTTTGAGGGCGCATGGCCAGCACCGACGCGAGCGCAACCATTTGCTGTTCACCGCCCGAGAGCGTGTGGGTCTCGCGATCAGCAAGATGGGAAATGTTCAACTCGCCGAGGGTCTGCGCAACTCGCACTTGCCTTTCGTTCTTGGGCAAGGACAAATTCTTCAGCCCGAATGCGATGTCGTCGGAAACGATTGGCATGATGATCTGATTTGCCGGGTTCTGGAAGACGAATCCCACCTGGCGCCTGATCTGTTTGGCATGCTCTCGAGTGTTGAGCTCACCGATGTGTACGGTTCCCTCGGTTGGGAGTACGAGTCCGTTGAGCAGGCGGGACAAGGTGCTTTTTCCTGCGCCGTTGGCACCGATGATGCCGATGCGTTTTTCGTCGAGGTCTATGCTGATCTGCCGGAGCACGTCTCGGTTATCGTAGCGAACGAAGACGTTCTCTAATCGGATTGAGGGTAGTTCCACAAAAGCTCCAGCGCGATACTCAAGGCGCTTGGCCGCGCAACAACGTTTGCTGGCTGACCGAGGCCGTTTAATCCATGGTTGATTCACCATCGATTAAGAGCATACTTGATCACTGTTCAATTGTCTTGATCAGTGTTCAATAAATTTTCTGGGCGACGAAAAGTTGCTCGAAAATCAGGCCAAGAGACAAGAGGATCATGATGATTCCGGAAAGAAGCGTCACCATGCGTGCGGCTAGAGGCCTGGAGCGAAGCAGGGCGCGAGCCGCGACAGCTACCGTGAAATAGACAGCGATGGAAACCACGAAGTGCGTTAGTCCGAGCATGCCTGTTTGAACTGGCATGGGCAGGCTCATTGCGGGGTCCAGATATTGGGGGATCAGGGCAACGTATAAGAGCAGCGCCTTGGGGTTGGTTCCACTCGTCAGCAAGCCCTTGAGGAAAGAGCCGCGTGGCGAAATCCGTTGTTCGGTCGTGGCTGCCAGAGCCACAGGCCCGCTGGCCGCGCCACCCAGGCTGTCGACTCGATCTTGCTTCTGCACGTCGATTTCGTCAGCTACTGCTTCGGGTGAAACCTCGAAGAAAGTTGCCGTCTTGCTCGATCGAAGCGTCGAAATTCCGAGCCATAACAAGTAAAGCGATCCTGCGGCGGTCAGCCACATAAGCACCGTGGGAGAGCTGGCGACAAGCGCTGCGATTCCGCAGACCAATAATGCAGTGTGGACGAGGTATCCGGAGAGCAGCCCCCAAACTGCGGACTGGTAGCTTTGCTTCCGCAATGCCGAAGAAATGATGTAGGCCCAGTCTGCGCCAGGTGTGCAGGCCAAGGTGACCGAGATCAGGAGGAAAGCTGTTATCTGAGCGAAATCCATGGCCATCCTTCGAGACGAGTTGATGTAGTCTCCACCATAGGGAAAACGTAGCCAAATGTGTTTGCCTGTTTTTGGGCAAAACTGAGTATTGACGCAAAATAATTAGCAAGGAGTGCAAAACCCCGCAAGTTATTTGTGCGGTACTCTGAAACCATGGATGAATTGGACCGCGCGATACTTGCCGAACTGCAGCTTGACGGAAGGATGAGCGCCACCGCTTTGGCCTCAAAAATCGGGCTGTCCGTTGCTCCTTGCCACCGTCGCATACGCGAGCTTGAGCGCTCAGGAGTGATTACGGGTTATCAAGCGGTAATTGCCCCTGAACGCGTTGGATTGGGATTCGAGGCACTCGTGTTCGCGACGCTAAAGGATAGAGCGCAGCTCAAGGAGTTCGAACTTGCGGTCGAACAAGAAGACTTGATTGTCGATGCCCAGCGGTTATTCGGGGAGCCTGACTTCCTATTGCGCGTGTTTGCCAAAGACCTGAGCCACTATCAGCATGTTTACGACGAAGTCCTCGTTGGCTTGCCGGGTGTTGAGAAGCTGACCAGCACGATCGTGATGCGCAACATCAAAGGGCGAGCGGTTCTACCCGTTTAGCGCGAGCGGTCGGCGAGCCTGGGCCGGCGGCTGACACGTGGAGTGAGCAAAAGGGAGACCACAAGAATAGCGGCGCAGATCCACAAGGCTTGAGGGAGCCCCACTCCGTCAACGATGAAGCCGATAAGCGGGGGACCACCGAGCATCGCTCCGTAGCCGAAAGCGCTGATGATGCTGACGGCCTTCGGACCGAGACGTTCGGTGCGCGAAGCAGCGATGCTCATGCCAACCGGGAAGCCGAGCGAGCTGCCCAAACCCCACATGGCTGAACCCAGCCCAATCAAATATGGGCTTGACCCGACGATGAACAAGCTGACACCCAAGAGGCCGATGGTTCCCATGAACAACAACGTGTATTTGTGTCCCAGCCGGTCGACCAAATGTCCGCCAAGGAATCGACCAAGCGTCATAGCACCCACAAATAGCGTGAACATGAGGGCGCCTTCTTTATGCTCCAGGCCATGACCGTCTACGGTTGCGACCGCAATCCAGTCATTGGCGGCACCCTCCGTGAAACTCAGGCCAGCGACCATGAGCCCAAGCAGCAGGAGCAATCCGAGGTTGCCTGCGGGTTTGGAACCTTCCTGCGCCTTTTCCTTTGCCCGTTCGGCGAAGTTTTCATTCTCCCATTCGGTCAAGCCCAGGTGGGCAACGAATGCGAGTGCGATGATCAAGACAGAAATAAAGGCAAAGTGCCAGATGCTGCGAACATGCATGGCAATCGTGGCCGTTGCCAACCCAGCGCCTACCAGTGAGCCAAGGCTGAAAAAGCCGTGTAGCGAGGGCATGATGCTTCGGCCAAGCTGGCGTTCGATTCTTGCGCCGCTGACGTTCATCATGATGTCGAGGCAGCCAAAAATGATGCCGTTAATGAAGAGCGTGAGATAGGCGAGCCAAGTGCTCTGCGTCAGGGAGACGGCGACACCGAGGATGGGCAGGCATAGGGCTAGGCCAAGAGGAAGGATGCAAAGAAGCCGCTTTGTGGGCAGATATTTGCTGATGCTAGGGATGATCGTCAAACCGATCAGAGTACCCAAGGTCATGCACAGGAGGAATGAACCAAGTCCGAGCCCGGAGAACCCCAGAACATCATCAATGATCGATAGCCTTCCTGCCCAGGAAGCGAAGGATAATCCCGCAAGGAAGAATATTAAGTTGATGCTGGTGCGTTCGGTGGGCAAGAGCCGCGCTCTGATGGCGACCGGTTGGGTCATCTGAAAGTTTTCCCTGTTCCCTCTCGGTTTCTATATTGCCTTGAGTTTATCTCACTCTCGGCGTCTAAGTTACTACAGGGTTGGATTTGCCTTGTTTTTTGCGAGGATACGTCGGTGATGCCCAGTTTTTGTTCAGGGAGTGGCTATCAATGACGCTGGCCTAGCTGTGGCCTCGTCGTAAGTTTCTGGCACCGAATCTATGTCAGGTTTGGAAGCAAAAAAGACTGCCAGCCACATTCAATGAAGGTGGTTGGCAGTCTTTGGAATTGTGCCCCCAGCGGGATTCGAACCCACGACCTAGAGATTAGAAGGCTCTTGCTCTATCCAGCTGAGCTATGGAGGCATAACCGAAAATAGTTTAGCTTATTGCTCGCTGAAACTACGACTTGAGGTCGGTAGGGTGGTGGTAGAGCCGGATTTGGGATGCTGATTAGGGGTACTTAAAGTGCCGAAGTTGAGATTTGATAGCCGACTGAGCATTGTGTTTTTCGTGGCGCTAACCCTGCTGTTTGGTTGGTGCGTCGCTTCACCATTGTGGTTAGGCAAGGGACTTCAAGAACCCAATTTCACGACGATCGCGTCGCTGATGATGTTTACCCCCAGCTTGGCTGCCTTGGTTATTTTATTACTCGAAGGGCGAGGGCGTGCATTTCTTCGGGAGACCGGGCTCTGGCCAATCAATCGCCCCCGGAGATTTTTAGCTAGCCTCCCATTGGCAATTGCGGTTCCCGTCCTGCTCGTGGCGCAAGCGCCCGTTGTAGGTACGTGGCTTGGCGTATTCCCTGGAGATCTTCAGAACTTCGCACTCTTGCATTTTGTCGCGGGAACCAAGGGGCCCGCGTTGTATCTCATCGATCAAGCAGTGCTCATAGCTGTGGCGGGATTGGCCAACGCGTTATTGGCCATCGGGGAGGAAGTTGGATGGCGCGGTTGGCTGTGGCCCCGATTGCTGCGCTTTGGGAAGTCCGTAGCAATTCTTGTCTCAGGTGTTGTTTGGGGACTTTGGCATGCACCGCTAATCCTGCTCGGATACAACTACCCACTGGCACCTGTATGGGGAGTATTCGCTATGTGTGGTGTGTGCGTCGTTCTCGGTGCTTTCCTCGGTTGGATTCGAACTTTCAGTGACTCGGTCTGGCCCGCTGCGCTCGCCCATGGCGTGTTCAACGCCAGCGTGGGCCTAACCTCGCTATTCATGACTGTTGGTGCCTCCATTGATTCGACTGAAGCTTCCATCATGGGCTGGTCTGGTTGGGTCGCGCCAGCGGTGGTCATTGGATTCGTCTATTTTCTGACCGCTCGTCGGCGTCGCGCCTAAAAGTTCAGTTTCCACAACTCGTTAGAACTACGAATCCTCCTTCGTGGCATTCGTTCATCATGGACAGCAACGTCGAGAAAAATCCTTGACGTTAGGAAACTAAGGAGTGGTACGCGTGAGTGATCTGGTGACTATCCGTGCAGTTGTGGGCACGGATCCGCAATTGACTGTGACGGCCAAAGGAGTGGCGGTGTTGAAGTTTCGTGCCGCGACTCATGAGCGCAAGAAGGATCAGGAGTCAGGGCAATGGGTTGATGGGCCCACCAACTGGTATTCCATCTCAGCGTTTAGAGGCCTGGCCGAAAACACAATGGAGTCGCTGGCCCAAGGCGACCACGTAATGGTCTTTGGCAAACTTCAAATTCGCGAATTCGAACGGGCGGATGGAACCAAAGGCAACAGCGCGGATATCGAGGCATACAGCATCGGACACGATTTGCGGTTCGGGACGAGTTCCTTCGCCCGTGTTCGTACCGAGGCCGGTGACTTTGAGCGGATCTCGCATCAGGACTCGTCGACGGAGGCAGAAGGAAGTTGGCCGAAAGGTGACGATCAAGCCGCATGATTTCGGGCAGATTGGCGATGTTCGGTTCATTCCTGTGAGACCGGACACCGCCAACCCAAAATAGTTGGGTGAGAATTCGGAATTGACCCCTCTAACCGACTAGCCTTAAGAGCATGGCGGAATTCATTTATACGATGACCAAGGCTCGCAAGGCCGTTGGTGACAAAGTCATCCTTGACAACGTCAGCATGTCGTTCTTCCCAGGCGCCAAAATTGGTGTTGTAGGTCCGAACGGTGCTGGTAAGTCAACGATCTTGAAGATCATGGCGGGTCTCGATATCCCGTCCAACGGTGAGGCTCGACTCTCGCCAGGATATTCGGTAGGCATCCTGATGCAGGAGCCACCACTTAACGAAGAAAAGACCGTTCTGGGCAATGTCCAGGAAGGTGTTGGCGAGATCTACGAGAAGATCACTCGCTTTAACGAGATTTCAGAAGAAATGGCCCAAGAAGGCGCCGACTTCGATGCGTTGCTCGAAGAGATGGGCAAGCTTCAGGAAGCAATCGATGCGGCCGACGCTTGGGACATCGACAATCAGCTCGAACAGGCTATGGACGCTCTTCGTTGCCCACCAGGCGACGAGATGGTCACGCACCTCTCCGGTGGTGAGCGTCGTCGTGTAGCCCTGTGCAAGTTGTTGCTCCAGAAGCCGGATTTGCTGCTTTTGGACGAACCAACTAACCACTTGGACGCAGAATCGGTACTTTGGTTGGAACAGCACCTTGCTGCTTACCCGGGCGCCGTCCTCGCTGTTACCCACGATCGCTACTTCCTGGACCATGTCGCCGAATGGATCTGTGAAGTTGACCGTGGTCGTCTGCACCCATACGAAGGCAACTACTCCACCTACCTGGAGAAGAAGCGCGAACGTATGGAGGTTCAGGGCAAGAAGGACCAGAAGCTCGCTAAGCGACTGGCTGAAGAACTCGAGTGGGTTCGTTCTAACGCCAAGGGTCGCCAGACCAAGTCCAAGGCCCGTCTGGCCCGATACGAGGAAATGGCTGCAGAAGCAGAGCGCACTCGCAAGCTGGACTTCGAAGAGATTCAGATTCCGCCAGGCCCACGTTTGGGTCAGGTCGTCATCGAGGCTAACGACTTGAAGAAGGGCTTCGGCGATCGCGTACTGATTGACGGACTGTCATTCTCGTTGCCACGCAACGGCATCGTCGGTGTCATCGGCCCTAACGGTGTTGGTAAGTCGACGCTATTCAAGACCATCGTCGGCATGGAAGAACTCGACGGTGGCTCGCTGAAGATCGGCGAAACCGTCAAGATTTCCTATGTCGACCAGAACCGTGAAAATATCGACCCAAACAAGTCATTGTGGGAAGTTGTTTCTGACGGACTTGACTACATCAACGTCGGCCAGGTCGAGATGCCTTCGCGAGCTTATGTCTCCGCGTTCGGGTTCAAGGGACCAGACCAGCAGAAGAAGGCCGGCGTGCTCTCCGGCGGTGAGCGTAACCGCTTGAACTTGGCGTTGACGTTGAAGCAGGGCGGCAACCTGTTGCTTCTCGATGAGCCTACTAACGACTTGGACGTTGAAACCCTGTCTTCGCTGGAAAACGCGTTGCTTGATTTCCCGGGTTGCGCTGTCGTTGTCTCTCACGACCGCTGGTTCCTGGACCGAGTAGCTACCCACATCCTTGCCTATGAGGGCACCGAGGAAAATCCATCGAGCTGGTACTGGTTCGAGGGTAACTTCGAGTCCTACGAAGCGAACAAGGTCGAACGCCTGGGCGTCGATGCTGCGAAGCCGCATCGTGTTACCCACCGTCGCCTGACTCGCGACTAGGAGATGATACAGCGATGGCCGCCATTTTTGGCGGCCATCGCTGTTTTAAGGACTATTCGAATCTGAAGAGTCAGTCTTGATACGTTGGTGCCAGAAAGCTCGAAAGTCTGACGTATTGCCGATTCTGGTGTAAAAGATGCTGCTGCGGGGAACCTCGAAGAATCTCGTGGACTTCGGCCGCGATCAGACGAGAGCCTCCCACACTGATAGATGAATGAATGGTGGATCTAAAAGCAATGGGGGCATCGGAGAAGTAGGGCTCACCGGTGGGAAGGAACTGAAAATTCTGGTCCGAAGTGAAGCGTGGCGCACCTGGCCGAGCGAAATTGTTGGCCAGATCTTCATGCTCTTCAGCGAGCATATGAATGATGAAACTTGGAGCTGCTAATACGGCTCCTGCGGCACCTGACTCCTTGGCGAGTGAAAACGAGACCGCCACGGGATCAATTGACAAGGAAGCCAAAGATGAAATCGTCAATCCGTAGGGCAATCCGTCTACAGTCGCGGTAACGAGTGCTACTCCGGCTGGATGATGACGAAACGCGGTGCGAAAATCATCTGACAACTGGCTCATCCAATAGCTCCTTCAAGCCGAACAGAAATTCGCTGTTCAGCAGGTGATGTGAGAGTGTCTTATGTTCTCACCAACGATACTGATAACCTCAACACTAAGACCTCAAGCGAACTTGAGGTCAAGTGGAGGGCAAGTGATGATTCGCATATCAAACGGCACCGAAGAGCCACAGGAGAAACCTGCTGAGGAACTCCTATCCATTGGCCAGGTCAGCGAGCGCACAGGCGTCGCACGTTCTGCGCTTCACTACTATGAAGAGCTTGGACTCATAACTTCCCTGCGAACTTCAGGAAATCAGCGTCGCTATCCTAGGCACTTGCTACGTCGAATTTCGTTGATCACCGTGGGCAGGCAATTGGGCATTGCACTTAGCGATATCAAGGAGGCGCTTGCCCCCGTTCCGATGGATCGACTGCCGTCCGAGGAAGATTGGGTTCGAGCCACCGCTCACTGGAAGCTCGTCCTTGAAGCGCGACGACGAGCAATTGAAGAACTGGAAGATCGCCTCATGGGGTGCATCGGTTGTGGCTGCCTGTCGATGCAGGCGTGCAACCTTCTGAATCCTGATGACCAGCTCTCTCAACAGGGCGCAGGGGCGAGGCGCCTTGACTCAGACGAATCTAGTGAATAGGCCTTCTGATTAGTTATAAAAGAATCCAGACCTTGTCGTTCATCTTGTCGTTTGCGGTAGGCATTGATAATTAGACTTGGAATATGAGAATCGATCAGTTGTTCCGTTTCCCCGTCAAAGGCTTGCCTGGAGAATCAATCGAGTCAGTGCCGGTGCACGAAGATGGCGGACTGCTTGGTGATCGAAGTGTGGCTTTTTCCAATGGCACGGTTGATGTCTCCGACGGTGAATGGAGCAGCTGCCTGAGCTTCACCATCCTGAAGAACGACAAGAGCTTGCAAAAGTGGTCTGTGAAGTCAGAGCCACCCATGATTACCGTATCGGCTCCTGGCACGCCGTCGAACAATTCGCTGACCTTCGACTCGTCGCATCCGGATGGCCGCATCGAGTTGCGAGAATATCTGTCCGCGCACCTGCCAACGCAAGGATCGCACCCACGTCAAGTGGTCTCAACACCACGGGGCATGTTTGATTCCAAACTGTCCGGGATTTCACTGATCAATCCAAATACGGTCAAGCAACTTTCCAACGCAGGGAAAATTGACCTCGATCCACGCCGGTATCGTGGCAACATCCTTCTCGAAGGTCTGCCGGCATTTGCCGAGTTCGGCTTGATCGGCAAAATCTTGCGGATAGGCGACGTGAAAATCGCTATCACGAAATCCATCGAACGGTGCTCAGCCACCTCGGTCAATCCAGAAACCACCGAGGTTGATGCAAATGGACCTCGATTATTGGCAACACACTTTGGGCACTTGCACTGCGGCATCTACGGCACTGTTCTTACTTCTGGAACCTTGGATGTTGGGTCCAGCATCGAGGTTGAGAATATGAGCGCCGACGAAAAGCACCTCGTTCCCTCCAAGCGTTCTCCGCGGTTTGCCACCGTACTGGATGCTGTTCATCATCGTTCAGAAATCGTAGAGCTCACCCTCAGCGATCCGTTCAATTGGTTTAGCGACCACGACGAAGCTGGGAAATACCTACGCGTTCATTTCGCTGACCCTTTGTGGCGCAACTACACGATCACCTCCGTGGCAAACGGAGCAGTGAAAATAGCGGTGAGGCTACAAGGTGCTGTCTCTCAGCGATTAGCAAAGCTACGCGCGGGGGATGAGCTCTTGGTGTCCGGACCATATGGGACGACTACCGCAGCGAATGTTCTGCGTCGGAAAACCGCGTTCGTCACCGCGGGTATTGGAATCACCCCGGTGCTCGGGTTGCTTCGCGACACCGAAAATGCGTCGCTTGTTGACGAGCTTCACATGCTGCATGTTGAACGAGGCCTGCCGAGCGAACTGAGCGATCGAGCGGTGCAAGTTTCGGAACCGCTCAGCGCCAAGGTAGTGCGTCATCATTTCGACAGTTCTATCAGGCGTCCGACCCGCGAGGAAATCGCCAGCGTTGTCGAGGCCTGTGACAGTGTCGTTATTTGCGGACCTGAAGGATTCACCCGGTCAGTTAATGACTTGTGCGTTGCGCTAGGAATACCGCCCGAGAATATCCATAGTGAGATGTTCGCCTCTCCGCAAACTGACCTTTCGAAGCTTTTCAAGGAATTCCCTGCCACAGGAGTCAGTTGCCGAGAATCTGGAACCGAATTTACCTGGAAGCCAGAGGATGGAGTTCTGTTGGAGGCACTCGAATCCGCAGGCGTAGATGCGCCAAGCCTTTGCCGGGCCGGAACATGTGGCCAGTGTTCCGTCAGGTTACTCAAGGGCAGCGTGAGCTACCCGATGGAACCCAGCGCTTCGGTTTCCGCTGGGCAGATACTGACATGTGTATCTGTTCCAGCGGAACCCATCGAGCTGGAAATTTAGCTGATAAGGTCAGCAAAAATTTTCGGGGACGCTATTTCTTGCCGAATTCCGGCAATCGGATCATGCCCTCTTGGGCGACGGTTGCCACAAGCTGTCCGTCGCGATTAAAGAACTGGCCTGTTCCCAAGCCGCGTGCTGAAGACGCGGAAGGGGAGTGGAGGACATAGAGCAGCCACTGGTCGACCCTGAAGTCCTGGTGCCACCACATGGCGTGATCAAGGCTGGCGATGCTCAGTCCTGGGTGCACCCAAGCTAAACCATGAGCACGCAATATGGGCTCTAATAAGACGTAGTCGCTGGCGTAGGCCAACGCCGCGCGATGCAATGCTAGATCGTCTGGCATTGCCGAGGTTGTGCGGAGCCAAACAGCGCTATCTGCTACCTGGTTTTTGTCGCCGGCAAGATAGATCGGCTCAGTTACGTGGCGGACGTCGAAGGGACGTTCGAAAGCCCACTCCTTGGCGACTGGATGATTCAGGTGCCCGACGAGATCCGCTGTAGTTGGAAGCGACTCGGGATCCGGGGCTTCGATCGGCATCGGATCATGATGCTCCAGTCCTTCCGAGGGTTCCTGGAAAGAAGCGATCATCGAGAGGATTGGTTCGCCGTTCTGGTAGGCGTGAACCCGGCGTGCCGAGAAGGATCGACCGTCCCGGAGGCGTTGTACGCCAAAAGTGATGTTCTGGTTCGGGTCCCCGGGGCGCAAGAAATAGCCGTGCAAGGAGTGCACGACACGTGCTTCATCGACCGTGCGCGTAGCTGCCATGATCGATTGAGCCAGTACCTGGCCTCCGAATACTCGATTGCGATTCTGCGTGGGCGTCTGTCCAACAAAAATGTCTTCGTCGGTACGAGCCTCGTTGTCGCCGTCTAGCGCGAGAAGATCAAGCAATATCTGGGTGGTGCCAAGGTCTCCGGTCACGGTTTAAACTCCTTGAAGTGCTGTGGGGTAGAACCAAAACCAATATTACTTGAAAGTAATATTGTCGAATGATTTCTCCGCTCATAGGTAATCTATACGACTTTTCGAGCAAGCATCACGCCATCAGCTAATTCCACAACGTCACATTGTCAGAGCGTGAGAACATTAATCCATGGCGAGCGATGTATTGATTTTTGACGATGCTAATTCCGTAAGTGATCTTGCGAACTTCATTAGCCGGGCAAAAACTATAGAAGATGATGCTGCACTCTTTGTTGCTAGGGGGACAGCGTTAGCTGTTTATGTACCGGTATTAGTGCCAGCCGAACTCGGGCAAGGACAATACACGATACTGGGCATGAGGGTGCATCGCCTTGCCAAGCCTGCAGAAGTTAATGCGAGCTACTCGTTGTCGTCAATCCAGGATCGCTTGGCCCGCATGGGGGAGTCCTCTCTTGAATTCACGCTGCCGCCGGTAGAAGCTACTGCACGCTGGGCTGGCATTTCTGTCCCATTGTCCGGATGGGAAGAAGCGGGCATTATTTCGGACCGGGCGTTGTCATCGGCAGCACAGACAGGCATCGATGCGGTTGCCCAGGCTTTGCCAGAGAATCCTGGAAAACCAGTTATCTCGCAGATCCGTCAGCGCATTTGGTCCTCGACGATGGACAATCAGACCCCTGCGTTGCCCATGGGTGCAGCTTTTGCCATGCATGCCCTCGGGTTCTTGGCCCATGACGGCGAAAGCAGGATTCTCAAGCAGGGTTCGTGGCACCGGGTTAGCAATGGCCGGGGCCATGCGCTTCTGAGACAATCCTCATTGCTCGGGTAATTACCACTTAAAACTGATTGGCTGGAACCTCTTGAGGTTCCAGCCAATCGCGTTATGGCGTGATTAATCGGGAGTATTGAGCATGGAATGAGCCGCACGCTCGAAATAATCCCTGAGGGTTTCGGCCTGCAGCGGCGGAAGCTCAAGCTGATCGATGGCCTTGTTCATGTGGCCAAGCCATACGTCGCGGTAGTGCGAATTCACGGTGAAATTACCGTGCCGCATCCGCAGCCTGGGATGGCCGCGATGCTCTGAATAAGTGGTTGGCCCGCCCCAGTACTGTTCGAGAAATAGCTGCAGCCGGACTTGTGCCGGATGAAGGTCCTTCTCCGGGTACATGGCGCGAAAATCCTGGTCTTCGGCGACTGAATCATAAAAGTTCTTGGTCAGCTTGGCGAAGACTTCACGGCCGCCAACCTCGTGGTAAAAAGTCCCCGGGTACTGCGATGCATCGACCGGCTCGTTGGCAAGATCCAGGAATTCTTGGCTGGATGGGCCCAGGACGAGAGGCTTGCTGAACGGATCCTGCTTGACGCTATGCGGGATCTGCGGGTGTTCACTCATTATTGTTTCCTCGGGAATGATTCGGAAGGACAGGTTCATGAAGGACTGGGAAGTTCACGGATCTGGCGATGAAGCATATTTTGTTCGCTTGTGAATGAAGCGAATCGGCAAGTTCGCGTTGCATTTCGTCTGCCAGGCTTACCGAAGGATGCAGTACCGCCTGAACGAACTCTCCGCTGTTGTCGCGGTTGAGCCGGAGCAGGCCATTGGCCGAATCACGGTAGCCGGTTACTGCGACTCCATGGTTCACCGCCAGGTGCAGATAAGACAACATGTGGCATTGGCTCAGAGCCGCAAGCAATAGCTGCTCCGGGTTCCAGCGATCTTTGTCGCCATGGAAGGTGGGATCGGCGGTACCCGGCAGGTCCGGCAATCCAGCGGAACGCACCACGTGGTCCCGGCCGTAACCACGGTAGCTGTCGGTCCCGGTGCCCCGGTTGCCTGTCCACTCCAAACTGATGTGATACTCATGCCGCGACAGATCCATAGCTTCATTCTTGCATCTTTAAACCATTAGGGCGCACCCGGCACAGTGATCTGCGCCCGGGTGCACCCCAATGTTCGCCGTATCGGCTATGACCTTGGACTAGACATCCGCACCTCGTGCCGCCAGCGCACGTCGGACGTCAGCTGCCGATTCGGTCAACAAGCGACGAAGCGCCGGGTGCTTCTCACCGAGTGATCCAAGGAATGCCTCGGTCTGGTCCAAGGTCTGCTGGGAGACCTGGGAACTCGGGTAGAAGCCGAGCACAATCTGCTTAGCCATTTCGTGGGAGAAGGTCTCCCACGACTTGACGAGCAGCCCGAAGTACTTTTCGGTGTAATCGGCGATCAGCGATGCGTCGTGCACGTTGTTGAAACCGGCAATGATTGCGCTCTGCTGGTCATTGGACAGGGTAGCGGCCGTGGCTGCTTCAAAGGCCTCGTCCTTGGCAGCACGGGTGGGCCGCGAGGCGCGAGCGGTGTACCAGGAAGCCTTGCCCTTTGCGGTGTCGTCCTTCTTCAACACGGCATCGATTTGTTCATCCGTCAGGCGACCGCCGGCGCTGAGCGCAATTGCCAATGACCAACGAAGGTCGGTGTCGATGGCCAGTCCGTCCAGAGACTGCGTACCGTCAAAGAGCGCCTGGACAAGATCAAGCTGCTCTGCGGTGCGTGAACGATGAGCGAAAGCCTTAGCCAGCTGCAGCTGGGCATCGGAACCGGCCTGAGCCTCGTTGGCCAATTGCCAAAGCCGGTCCGCTGCCTGGACTGACAGATCGGTGCTGTGCTTGGAAGCAACGTAATTATCCAGCGAGGTGTTGAGCTGGCGAAGCAGGACCATGATGACGGTCGAGTCGACCTCGTGGCCGATGTTGTTCAAGAGCAGCTGAACATAGACGCTGGCTGGTGCTTCGGCGTCGCGCACGGAGTCCCAGGCAGCCGACCAAACCAAGGTCCGAGGCAGGGAATCCTCGAAGTCCTTGAGGTGCTCGGTGGCGGTTGCCAGGGAGAGTTCATCCAAGCGGATCTTGGCATAGGTCAAATCGTCGTCATTGAGCAAGACGAGGTCTGGGCGCTGTAGGCCTGCCAAGGAATCCACTGCAGTCGCCTCGCCCGAGATATCCAGCTCTTCGCGGTGCACGCGCTTCAGCGTTCCTGCTTCATCGAGGCTGTAGAAGCCTATGGCAAGGCGATGCTGGCGAATCGTCGGGTACTCATCAACCGCTGTCTGGCGGATGGTGAATGAGGTGATGGTTCCCGAAGCGTCCGTGTCGATGTCCGCCTTAAGGGTATTGACGCCGGCAGTCTCAAGCCACTGCGCGCCCCAATCGCTAAGATCACGTCCGCTGGCAGCTTCCAATTCACTGAGCAAGTCCGGAAGCTCGGTGTTGGACCATGCGTGCTTGGAAAAGTATTCGCGCACGCCGGCCATGAATTCTTCCTGGCCAACGAATGCAACCAGCTGCCGGAGCACGCTGGCCCCCTTGGCATAGGTAATGCCGTCGAAATTGACCTCGACGTCTTCGAGATCATTGATCGGGGCAACGATGGGGTGAGTCGACGGGAGCTGGTCCTGGCGGTAGGCCCAGTTTTTCTCAAGCGTGTTGAAGGTTGTCCAGGCGCTGGTGAATTCGGTGTTCTGGGCTGCGGCCAGGGTGGACATGAACTCAGCGAAAGATTCGTTGAGCCACAGGTCGTTCCACCACTTCATGGTGACCAGGTCGCCGAACCACATATGTGCCAGTTCGTGCAGAACGGTGATGGCGCGGCGTTCGACCATGGCACCGGTTGGACGGGAACGGAACACGTATTCTTCGAGGAATGTCACAGCGCCAGCGTTCTCCATGGCCCCGGCGTTAAATTCTGGGACGAAGAGCTGGTCGTACTTCTCGAATGGGTAAGGAGTGCCGAAGTTCTTCTCGTAGAACTCGAATCCCTGGCGGGTAATCGTCACGATGTTTTCGACGTCCAGGTATTCCATCATCGAAGCTCGTGCAAAGACACCCAATTCGACGGTGCGGCCGCTGGAGGACACGAGTGAGTCACGGGCGACTTGGTAGGGTCCTGCAATCAATGCTGTGATGTAGCAGGAGATGCGCTGGGTGGGGGCAAAGATCCACGTCGCTGCCTCGCCGTGTTCGTCGGGTTCAGGGGTAGGAGCATTGGAGATGACGTTCCAGTATTTTGGCGCGGTAACAGTGAACTGGAAAGTCGCCTTGAGGTCCGGCTGTTCGAACACTGCGAACATGCGGCGGCAGTCAGCGACTTCAAACTGGGTGTAGAGGTAGACCTCTTGATCGACTGGGTCTACAAACCGGTGGAGGCCTTCGCCGGTGTTCATGTAGAGCGCGTCGGCATCGATGGTCAGGACGTTCTCGGCTGCCAGATTCGGCAACTGGATGCGAATGCCGTCCGAGACCTCTGCTGGATCGAGTTCCACGCCATTGAGATTGATGGAGCGGACCGTATCAGTTACAGCATCGATGAACGTGGAAGAACCCCCGGCAGCGGTGAACCGCACTGTGGTTTTCGACGTGAAGACACGTTCGCCCCGAGTAAGGTCCAGACTCACCTCATAGCTGTCGACATTGAGCAGTTCTGCGCGAGTCGAAGCCTCGGCACGAGTGAGGTTCATTCCTGGCATGGGGTCTCCAGTTCTTCATGAGGTGTACATCCGCGGCAGTTATGAAACGGATATTGAATATTTGTATATTGTGTCACTGGCAACGGGGTGTAAAGCAAGTCATCTCAGAGTTCAATTTACTCAATTTTCGGATTTCGGCCGAAAACAAGGCGCTTTGGGTCAACCACGCGGGGGTTTAGACGTAAAAATGCGGCCAGCGGAGCGCTTTATGGCAACTGAGTCAGCCGAAATCGCTAAGCTAGATGAGGAAGTATTTGACCCCTCCCAGATAAAAGAGGCTACAGATTATGCGCGTGCATATCGCCACTGACCATGCCGGACTTGAACTGAGTGACTACTTGGTGAAGCACCTGACCGCCAAGGGCTACGAAATGATCAACCATGGTCCGAAGGCCTACGATCCGGAAGATGACTACCCTGCATTCTGCATCAATGCAGCCAAGGCTGTAGTTGAAGATCAGCGCGCAGGCCTGGACTCGCTGGGTATTGTTCTTGGCGGTTCGGGTAACGGCGAGCAGATTGCCGCCAATAAGGTCGAAGGCATTCGTGCTGCACTTGCTTGGAACCTCGATACTGCGAAGCTTGCTCGTGAGCACAATGATGCCAATGTCATCGCCGTGGGCGGTCGCCAGCACTCGGTTGAGGAAGCCGCGGAGCTCATCGAAGCCTTCCTGGCTGAACCATTCAGCGAAGCGGAGCGCCACGTTCGTCGCATCGGGAAGATCGCATCTTACGAAACCACTGGCGAGGTTATCGACTAGTCGTGCCAGAAGGACATTCCCTTCACCGTTTGGCCCGCCAAATCGACGATGTCTTTGGCGGGCAAACGGTACAAGTCACATCGCCGCAGGGCCGGTTCAATGCTGACGCTGCTCGTATTGATGGGCAGCAACTTGAGCAGGCCTTCGCCAAGGGCAAGCAGCTTTTTTGCCGGTTCTCCAACGATTTGTACCTCCGTGTGCATCTTGGGCTTTACGGCGCATTCAGTTTTGGGGGAGACCAGCATTTTTCTGGCGCCTCGTCAATCGGCGCCCCGCGCAAGATCGGTGAACGAGAAGTAGCTGGTGAAGCAGAGCATGAGGTGTACGCAGGTCCGCCGGATCCAGTTGGTGCCGTTCGTGCCCGCATAGTTTCAGAACATGGTTGGGCCGATTTGCGCGGCCCCACCGCCTGCGAAGTGCTGGACTACAGCCAAGTGCAAATACATCTCGGCAAATTAGGACCAGATCCATTGGCGAGCGCTGCGCAAGCCTTTGAAGCCATCAAGTCCAACGTGGACTCTGGTTCTGCTGCTGCCACAGTAGAAGCCGGGTACAAGGAGTTCCATAAGAATCTTTCCCGTACCAAGGCTGCCATTGGGATTACGTTGATGAATCAAAATGTGATCAGCGGTGTTGGCAACATCTATCGTGCCGAAGCGCTGTTCCGCAATAAAATCTCGCCTGAACTTCCTGCCAATCAACTATCGGCACGAAAAGTTCGACAACTCTGGTTGGACATTGTTTCTGTCATGGAAGACGGAGTTCGTGACGGAAAAATCATCACTACTCGGCCGGAAGACAGGGAGCCAGGGCTGCCGCTATGGCCAGACAACGCGTATTACGTTTATCAGCGCCAAGGAATGGGGTGCCGTCGTTGCGCAGGAAAAATATCTTTGGCCGAAGTTGCGGCAAGAAAACTTTATTGGTGCCCGAGATGCCAGAAGAGGCCGCGCGCAAAATAGGCGAGTTAGGGGCGCAAGCCGCAATTGAGATCAGAGGAATACATTTCCTCCGATATCTACGGCGTGTATAGCTTTGAGTTGCGCAATCTAGATGCTATTCAAGAGGCTCCAAGTGAGACTGGGAATGGCCGATTTGCAAAGCGCATCTTTTATGGTCTAGACTCGATCTTGTTCGAAGCACGGATGCTTCGAAATGGGGATGTAGCTTAATGGTAAAGCCTCAGTCTTCCAAACTGATTACGCGGGTTCGATTCCCGTCATCCCCTCCAAAGAAAGACCCCGTAGAGATACGGGGTCTTTTGCTGTTTGTGGGAGTATCGGATCTGGTGACGGGCCGACCTGCAGTGCCGAATGCGCCGGCACATCACTTGCGGGCTTCAGGTATTCGCGTCCAAGGAATCTCGCCGTGGTAGCAGGTTCTTTGGGCCTGGCAGTGCGCTTCATTGCACTCAAACCTTTTTGGAATCTGCGTTCAATTTCGAGGCCGCGGCTGGAATGTTCCTGTTATTCAACTCACTTATCTCAGCAAACCGTCCCAAATCAACCTTGTGATTACCGGAAATTCAAGGGATTTGGCCCTCTGTGGGCCGCGACATGGTGGAGGTTCGATTTTGCTTTTGGTTCGAACCCGTGTAACTTAGTTTCTTGTGATCAGCACGGGAAACAAATGATTCCCGGGTTGAACGCGGGACGGAATGTCCAGATGAAGTACGGTTTTCCGAACTTTATCGGGGTGTAGCTCAGCTTGGCTAGAGCGCGCGCTTTGGGAGCGTGAGGTCGCAGGTTCGAATCCTGTCACCCCGACTTTATGGAAGAAGTGAAATTCAGCCATATTTTGAATCCGAGAAATTGGGTTCGCTGAATCAGGGATTTAGATATTTTCTGATTCATCAACTAACGGTTAGACATCCTCTGATGCGCAAGCTCAGTGCGGCTGACTAATCGGGGTGTAGCTCAGCTTGGCTAGAGCGCGCGCTTTGGGAGCGTGAGGTCGCAGGTTCGAATCCTGTCACCCCGACTTTATGCAAGGGAATCCTTGGATTCTCGGGCATGAAAATTGAGAGCTAAATATTATTTAGATCTTGTGATCACTAAAAACTGTCAAAGGTAACTAGTAAGCATCACAAACGATTAGTGGATACAGGATGACTCGGGTTAGACTGTTCACTGCTAATCGGGGTGTAGCTCAGCTTGGCTAGAGCGCGCGCTTTGGGAGCGTGAGGTCGCAGGTTCGAATCCTGTCACCCCGACTCTGTCGAACAACCCCGCAACGCCACCATGTTGCGGGGTTTTTTGCAGATTAGACCTAATATTAAACAACTCAGGAGTACAACGCTGTGAAGAGCGCCGTCGAAAACGTCAACCCGACCCGGGTTAAGCTGACCGTTGAAGTTCCTTACGAGGAACTGAAGCCCCGCGTCGATGAGGCGTACAAGACCATCGCTCAGCAGATTCAGATCCCAGGCTTCCGCAAGGGCAAAGTCCCTTCCCGCCTGATCGATCAGCGCGTTGGCCGTGGCTACGTCATCGAGACCGCAGTAAACGAAGGTCTGAACGAGTACTACCAGCAGGCAATGGTCGAGAACGAACTCACCCCACTGTCCCGCCCAGAGGTCGACATCACCGAGCTGCCTTCGATCGAGAAGGAAGGCGAAGGCCAGCTGGTCTTCACCCTCGAAGTTGACATCCGTCCGAAGGTTGAGCTGCCGGACTACAAGGGCCTCGAGGTTTCTGTTGAAGCCAAGGAAGTTGCTGACGAGGACATCGAGAAGGCTCTCGACGACCTGCGTGGCCGCTTCGGCACACTGAAGGAAGTTGAAGCTCCAGCAGCTGCAGATTCCTTCGTTACCATTGACTTGACCGCTTCGGTCGAGGGCGAAGAGGTTGACTCGGCTCAGGGCCTGTCCTACCAGATCGGTTCCGGCAACATGCTTGAGGGCATGGACGAGGCTGTTACCGGCCTGTCTGCTGGCGAAGACGCAACCTTCGAAACCACCCTGGCTGGCGGCGAGCACGCCGGCAAGGCAGCAACCGTCAAGGTTGTCATCAACGCTGTCAAGCAGCGCGAACTGCCAGAAGCAAATGATGACTTCGCTCAGCTTGCTTCGGAATTCGACACCATTGCTGAACTGCGCGAAAATCTGGCCAAGGACGCTGCAGAGGGCAAGATCGTCGAGCAGGGCGTAGAAGCCCGCGAATTGGTTCTGGACAAGCTGGTTGAACTGGTCGAGGTACCAGTTCCTGCTTCGGTCATCGACGAGCAGATCGAGCAGCACTTCAACGCTCCAGACGCCGAAGATGATCACGACACCGAAGAGCACCGTGCAGAGGTTCGCGAGAACACCGAGCGTGCGTTCAAGAACGAGATCATCCTGGATGCTGTTGCAGACGCTGAGGAAGTTGGCGTTGAGCAGTCCGAGCTGATCGACTACATCGTTCAGACCGCCGGCCAGTACGGCATGGAGCCAAACCAGTTCGCACAGATGCTGGACGGTGCTGGCCAGGTTCCAATGCTCATGGGCGAGGTTCGCCGCCGCAAGGCACTGGCAAAGGTACTTGAATTCGCAACCGTCACCGATTCCAACGGTGCCGCTGTTGACCTGACTTCCTTCGTGAAGCCAGCAGGCGAAGAAGAAGCTGCTGAAGTTGAAGCTGAAGAAGCTAAGTAGTCTTTTCTAGACTCGAATGGCCATTGGCCGCCTTGAAAAAGGCGGCCAATGGCCATTTTTGTTCGCTGCAGGCGTGCCTCATGCGCCGTGAGCGAAACAAGGGCATGAAACGCCCCATGAAAGCCTTGAAGTAAGTAATCTCAAAGTAACCAGTTGCAGCTTTGGGATTAGAAATAGAAATTCCAGAATCTGATCTACACGTTTGGAAGAGGTAGAGAACATGTCAAATGATTCGCGCACTCCTACTATGGCAGCCGTCGATCCGGCCAGCCGTGATGACTACATCTACAACCGCTTGCTCAAGGAGCGCATCATCTGGCTGGGCTCCGAAGTCCGCGACGACAATGCGAACGCAATTTGCTCGCAGTTGCTCCTGCTTTCGGCAGAAGACCCTGAGAAGGACATCTACCTGTACATCAACTCGCCGGGCGGTTCGATCACCGCAGGCATGGCAATCTACGACACGATGAACTTCATCCCGAATGATGTTGTCACCGTCGCAACCGGTCTTGCTGCATCGATGGGACAGTTCCTGCTTTCCTCGGGCACCCCGGGCAAGCGCTTCGCGACTCCGAATGCACGCATCCTGATGCACCAGCCTTCGGGCGGCATCGGCGGTACCGCGTCGGACATCAAGATTCAGGCTGAGCTGATCATGCACATGAAGAAGGTCATGAGTGATCTGACCGCCGAGCAGACCGGACAGACTGTTGAGCAGATCCTGATCGATAACCAGCGTGACAAGTGGTTCACCGCAGAAGAGGGCCTTGCCTATGGCTTCTTCGACCAGATCGCCAAGCACGCCGGCTCCGTTACCGGTGGCGGCGGCGTAGAGCGTCAGTAGTCGAACTCACCACTTGATTCCCAAAGATTTGTCCTAGGAGAAAACCATGAACTTCAATCCTGAAGCTGTCGCTGGCCAGATGCCTTCGGCCCGATACATCCTCCCGCAGTTCGAAGAGCGTACCCCCTACGGGTTCAAGCGCCAGGATCCATACGCAAAGCTGTTCGAAGACCGCATCATTTTCCTTGGTGCCCAGGTAGACGACGCATCAGCTGACGACGTTATGGCCCAGTTGCTGGTCCTGGAATCCATGGACCCGGAACGTGATGTCACCCTGTACATCAACTCGCCAGGTGGTTCGTTCACCGCGATGACTGCCATCTATGACACGATCCAGTTCATCCGTCCGGAAGTCCAGACCGTGTGCTTGGGCCAGGCAGCATCGGCTGCTGCAGTCCTGTTGGCTGCCGGTACGCCGGGCAAGCGTCTAGCTCTGCCTAACGCACGTGTGCTGATCCACCAGCCTGCAATGGGTGGCGGCGAACGCGGTACCGCAACCGATCTGCAGATCCAGGCTGAAGAAGTCATGCGCATGCGCGGCTGGCTGGAAGAGACTTTGGCTTCCCACTCGGGCCAGCCAGTGGAAAAGGTTCGTGACGACGTAGAGCGCGACTTGTTCATGACTGCAGCTGAAGCCAAGGCCTACGGAATCGTCGACGAGGTATTGACGCCACGCAAGCTTAACCGCGCGCAGCTGGGCAGCTAGCTCTTTTTCGGAATAATCCCCGATGAATGGCGGTTTACCAAGTGATCGCACTTCACAAAAGTGAAGTGGCGCAACACAGGTAAACCGCCATATTCATCTAATTTGGGGGACAACTAGCCTAGAATTGAGTAAGTCCACAGCTACTCAAGTAAACAGGAGAATGGTGCGATGGGACGCATGGGTGAAGGCTCGGATCTACTGAAATGCTCTTTCTGCGGGAAGAGTCAAAAGCAGGTTAAGAAGCTAATTGCAGGCCATGGTGTCTACATTTGTACCGAGTGCATTGAGCTTTGCAATGAGATCATTGCCGAGGAGTTCGCTGAAGAGCAAGTGCACGAAGAGTTCTCGCTGGCCAAGCCACGAGAGATCTTTGACTCCCTGCAGGAATATGTCATTGGCCAGGAGAACGCCAAGCGCGCCCTGTCAGTAGCGGTCTACAACCACTACAAGCGCATCCACGGAAACCAGGATCACGGGCCGGTGGCCGCTTTGACTAATGATGACCCCCTGGGTGAAGTGGAAGTCTCAAAGTCGAACATCATGCTCATTGGCCCGACCGGCTGCGGTAAGACTTATCTGGCGCAGTCATTGGCCAAAAAGCTCAATGTGCCGTTCGCCGTAGCTGACGCAACAAGCCTGACCGAGGCCGGCTATGTGGGTGAAGACGTCGAGAACATCCTGCTTAAGCTGTTGCAGGCAGCAGACTACGACGTTAAAAAGGCCGAAACTGGCATCATCTATATCGATGAAATCGACAAGATTTCACGTAAGAGCGAAAACCCATCGATTACTCGTGACGTGTCCGGTGAAGGCGTACAGCAAGCATTGCTGAAAATCCTTGAAGGAACAGTAGCTGCTGTACCGCCGCAGGGCGGTCGCAAGCATCCGCATCAGGACTTTATCCAGCTGGATACCACCAACATCCTGTTCATCGTCGCTGGCGCTTTCGCTGGCTTGGAAGAAATCATTTCCTCCCGCGCTGGACAAAAGGGAATTGGCTTCGGAGCTCCGTTGACAGCGCTGAAGAGCGAGACGGCATCGTACTCGGACGTACGTCCCGAAGACTTGTTGAAGTTCGGTTTGATTCCAGAATTCATTGGTCGTCTTCCTGTTATAACCACCGTTGAACATCTGGACAAGGACGCACTGGTTCGTGTTTTGACCGAACCAAAGAATGCTTTGCTCAAGCAATATCAGAAGATGTTCCAGATGGATGGGGTTGCTCTGAGCTTCGATCAGTCGGCGCTCGACGCAGTCGCGGAATTGGCCATCGAGCGCGAGACCGGTGCTCGTGGCCTCCGTTCGATTCTCGAGGAGACACTCGGCGGCGTCATGTTCGATCTGCCGAGCCGCGAAGATGTAGCTGAAGTGGTGGTTACGCGTGCCACGGTCATCGACGGTGAAGAGCCAGCGATGCTCTCACACGCCATGGTCGCCAAGCGCGATAAGAAGTCTGCTTAGACAGTAAAAGATTCAATAGTTTTAATTCGGTAAGGAAGTTGGTAAATCATGGCCGAGCGTCAGCACGTTGATTTCTGGTTTGATCCTATTTGCCCATTCGCCTGGGCCACGAGCCGATGGATCAAGGAAGTTGAGAAGGTGCGCGACATCGACGTTTCTTGGAACGTCATGAGCCTCTCTGTCCTTAACGAAGGCCGGGATTTGCCTGAAGATTACCGCGCAATGATGGATTCATCCTGGGGACCGGTTCGCGTAGTCTTGAAGGCTGCCGAGCTGCACGGCGAAGAAGCAAAAGATAAGCTGTACACCGCAATGGGCGAATTGTTCCATTACGAGAAAGTCACAGACCGCGACGAAGTTATCAAGAAGGCCCTTGAGAAGACCGGGCTGCCCGCGGAACTTGCCGAAGCAGCACACACCGATGCCAACGACGAGGCATTGCGTGCCAGCCACGAGACCGGCATCAGCAAAGTCGGCCAAGACGTTGGCACCCCGATTGTTGCTGTTGACGGCGTTGCCTTCTTCGGACCTGTGATTACCCGTGTTCCGACCGGCGAAGATGCAGGAAAGATGTTTGACGCGGCAGCGCAGTTAGCATCATTCCCATACTTCTTCGAAATGAAGCGTACTCGCACTGAGAGCCCGACCTTCGACTAAACATTCCGAGAACTCGGTACAACGGACGCCCCTGAATACAGCGGGCGTCCGTTGTCGCTTTGATCCGCCAACGCATGCCGGAATCCAGCTTAATTCACAACACCCTGTGCAACGATTAATGGGCGGGGGATAGGTAGGCCATCATTTGTAGGGAGTACAGTGTGGAAAATAGCTTGCGTCCATCTCTCTGGCGAAGCGTGCTATCGACCATTTGCCTGGTGGCGTCGGTGATAGCAGCACCGATCTCCATCTCAGCAGCATGGGCTGCAGGGCATCTGACGGACACTGATGGCTTTGTTAAGACTATGAGTCCGCTCGCTCAGGACCAAGAACTCCAGGAATTGGTGTCTGAGCAAGTAGCGCAGTCAGTTTCCGACCACCTTCGCATCGAAGAACGCCTTGACGAGGTGACGGGTACCGGTTGGCTGTCGAGTCTCATCCCCACAGAAGAGATTGCAACTAAAGCAAACCAGGCCATTGAGAACTCGGCGTTGCGCGTCGTTCAATCCGAGAACTTTGCTTCCCTCTGGCAAACGGCATTGCGCACGAGTCATCAAAGCACAGATCGTATCTTCACCGGCCAAAGTTCTGCTTCCCTGGACCAGGCTGGAAATCTAACTTTCAAGTTGGACGATGTAGTAGCCGAGATCTCGAAGTCTTTGACGGGGCTGGGAATTCCTGATTTGCCGGTAACGGCAAGTTTCGAGTGGAACATGAAATTGATCCAAAGCGATGCGCTGCCGACAGCGCAAAAGGCTTATCTACTCGTGGACAGAATAGGGCCGTGGGCGCTCTACCTTAATGCCGCTGTGCTGATCGCTGGCGTTCTGCTCGGTCCGAGGCATCTTTCGAAGGCACTGCTATGGGTAGCTCTCGTGAGTGGCCTTAGCTTCATTGCCTTGAAAACTCTTATTCCTGACTATATTCAAGAACGGATGCTTTCCAACATTGACAGTGAAGTGGCCAGAGCAATTTTCGACCAAATGAGCAGCGGGCTGGCAACATCATTGACCGTGACAGCTCTCGCAGCAGGTCTTCTTGGAGCTGCATCCATCCCTCTGAGCCGGAAATGGGCGCTGTATCAACGGCGGTCGACGGCGAGGGCGTCGTTGTTGTGAAGGTTGTCCCTGCATAGAGGCTGAACAGGTTCATGAACTGCTGCGGGAATGAACAAGGATTCTCACTTTCTGCAGTCCTCCGAGGTTAATAAGTCGGTCTTTTAAGGCTAATCGCAATGAATTTTTGGACGGCCCGCACTATCCGTCGCGGTGGCTAAGTACCTGATACCGAAGTTTTTCTTTCATATTTTTTGGCACTGAACCAGGGCGTTCCTGAATTGGCCCAGGAGTATTGCTAGTTGGCATCCTCTTCCGAGATTTCGCGGACGCTTATGTCGGACGTGCAATCGGGTTAGTTCAGTCTTAGATCACATGGCCGTTGCTGGGCGAGACACGATTACCTGTTAACAAGCTGAGTTACTTCACATCCAAAGGCTAATCCGCAGTCATGTTGGCGGTTAGCGGAGGGAAAAATTCCTATAGAAATTGTGTGAAGTGTGTGTTTGACTAATTTGCACGAGTGCTACAGCACCCCCATCGATAGTGGTCATGTGCCACTGGACAAGGAGTTATATCGTGCAAGTTCGTACAGTAAAGACGGATTCGTCGAAGCTCAAGGGCCGCCGCAAGCTGGCTGGCGCCGCACTTCTGGCCGGAGCATTGATGCTCAGTGCAGCACCGATGGCATCAGCAGCGCCGTCGTCAACAAGCGATGACATCCAATCGATTAAGATATCGGCACAGAAGGCTGATTCGGCTGTTGACTACTGGACTGCCGACCGCATGAAGGCAGCCAAGAACGCTGATACGCTTGTCGCTGGCAAATCAGGATCAGCGGCCAAGGTTGATACCAGCAAGGCTGCCAAGGTTCCAGGTCATGCTGCGAACTCCAACGCAGGAAAGATCAGCACCAATGCCGGCGGAAAGACTCGCGGCCAGGAAGCCCCCGTCTCGCATATCGGCAAGGTGTTCTTCACCCTCGGCGGACAGGATTACGTTTGCTCCGGTAACGCAGTCGTTTCTGCCAACGAATCCACCGTTTCCACCGCAGGCCACTGCTTGAACGAAGGCCCTGGCGCGTTTGCTACTCGCTGGGTATTCGTGCCCGCATATGAGAATGGCAGTGCACCATACGGCTCCTTCGCTGCTACCGAACTGGTCACGACTTCACAGTGGTCGAATGATGGCGACATTACTTATGACACTGGCTTCGCAGTAGTCTCGAACAGCAACGGATCGACCCTGACCGACACCGTCGGAGCATCGGGTGTGGCCTTCAACCAGCCACGTGGAGAGTACTACACCGCTTACGGCTACCCAGCTGCTTCGCCATTCAACGGCGAGACCCTGCAGTCTTGTGCAGGATCTGCATCTGACGATCCGTTTGGCCAGACCCAGTCGCAGGGTATTTCGTGCGACATGACTGGCGGTTCCTCGGGTGGCCCATGGTTCCTGGGTACCGGATCTTCCACCTACCAGAACTCGGTGAACAGCTTCGGTTACAACACCGTGCGCAACACCATGTTCGGCCCATACTGGGGCTCGGTAATCCAGCAGGCTTACCAGAACGCCCAGAGCTAGAATTCCTGATAGCCAGTGGAGAGAAATCGATGGGGCTCTTCACTGCAATCGGGGCGAAGGAAATGATGATGCCACAAGAACACTCGTCAAAGGATGGGTCTAACCGCCCACCCGAACGGCATCGCATTGAGCAACCAGCCGATGAACAACGTGAGTACTTCACTGAAGAACGTCGGCGCAAGGCGAAACCAAAAAACCTGGTTCGCACTTCACCGCCTGAATCAAAGGCGGGGGAGGACCAGAATTAAAGAAAGTTGGGCGGCCATTCCGTAAGGAATGGCCGCCCAACTCATTTAATAGAAACTAGACTTCTTCGGTTGGCGCCAACTCAACGTTGGTCACCGCCAGCTCGCCTTCGGCTTCTACCAGGGTCAGTTCACGCGCATTGGCTGCAGACTTCAAATCCTCGAAGCCGGCACGCAACTGGGCAACCTGCGCAGCAGATGCATGGATCTCACCCGACAGCACCTCGGTGCGCTGCTTTACCTTGGCGTCGGACTTCGCCTTGCGGATACCCGAAAGAGCCACGCCGACCAGCGGCAGGACTTCTGGGTCGGCACCTTCAACAGCGGCAGCAAGATGATCGGTGCTTGGCCACGCGGTCAGGTGGACCGAACCGGTGCGCCACCAGCCCCAAACCTCTTCGGTAGCAAAAGGCAGGAACGGTGCGAACAAACGCAGCACCGAATCCAGCGTGGTTGCCAAGGTGGCCAGAACGCTGGCCTGCTCGGCTTCACCGTGACCGCCGTAGGCGCGGTCCTTGACCAGCTCCACGTAGTCGTCGGTAAATGACCAGAAGAAGGACTCGGTGATATCCAGAGCGCGTGCGTAGTCGTAGTTGTCGAAGGCGCGCTTGGCGTCCTCGATCACGGTCGACAGGCGTGCCAGCAGTGAACGGTCCAAGCCATTGGTGACAACCGCTGCATCGTCGGTGAGGACGTTGGCATCGGTGGCGCCCAGATTCAGCACGAACTTCGAGGCATTCAAGATCTTGATGGCCAAGCGGCGGCCGATCTTCATCTGGTTCACTTCATAGGCGGTATCAGCGCCAAGCTTGGCGCTGGCTGCCCAGTAGCGCACTGCGTCTGCACCGAACTTGTCCAGAACCTCGTTTGGCACGACGACGTTGCCCTTGGACTTGGACATCTTCTTGCGATCCGGATCCAGGATCCAGCCCGAAATCGCAGCATGCTTCCATGGTGCGTTATCGTGCAAGGAATCTGCGCGGACCGCGGTGGAGAAGAGCCAGGTGCGGATGATGTCGTGGCCCTGTGGGCGAAGGTCGAAGGGGTAGACCTTCGAGAAGAACTCGTCATCCCGGCCCCAACGGCCAACGATCTGCGGGGTCAGCGAGCTGGTGGCCCAGGTATCCAAAACGTCGGCATCGCCAATGAAGCCATTGGCAGCGCCACGCTGGTCCTCGTTGTAGCCGGATGGAGCGTCGGCTGCCGGGTCGACCGGAAGCTGCTCGATCGTTGGCAGGATTGGCGCGTCGTAGTTTGGCTCGCCATGTTCATCAACCTGGTACCAGACCGGTACGGGCACGCCGAAGAAGCGCTGGCGGGAAACCAGCCAGTCGCCGTTCAATCCGGAAACCCAGTTTTCGTAGCGTGAACGCATGAACGATGGGTGGAAGTCGATTTCCTTGCCGCGGGCAATCATCTGGTCGCGTCGCTCTTCATCGCGGCCGCCATTGCGGATGTACCACTGGCGGGAAGTGACGATTTCCAGCGGCTTGTCGCCCTTTTCGAAGAAGTTCACCGGACGGGAGATCTTCTTCGGCTCGCCATCAAGCAGGCCAGCTTCCGAGAGTAGCTCAACCATGGTTTCCTTGGCAGAGAACACGGTCTTGCCTGAAATCTGGGCGTACGCTTCCTGGCCTGCCTCGGTGGTGATCCATTCTGGAGTCTCAGCAAGGATTCGGCCGTCGCGACCGATGATCGCACGGGTAGGCAACTGCAGTTCGCGCCACCAGGTGACGTCGGTCAGATCGCCGAAGGTGCAAACCATCGCGATGCCAGAGCCCTTATCGGCCTGGGCCAGTGGGTGTGGGTACACCGTGACTGGAACACCGAAGATCGGCGAGGTCACGGTCTTGCCGAACAAGTGCTGGTAACGCTCGTCATCCGGGTGGGCTACCAAGGCAGCGCAGGCAGCCAGCAGCTCCGGACGAGTGGTTTCGATGAAGACCTTTTCGCCATTGTCGGTGTCGAAACCGTAACGGTAGAAAGCACCTGGCATCTCGCGGTCTTCCAGCTCAGCCTGGGCGACAGCGGTGCGGAAAGTAACATCCCACAGCGTCGGGGCTTCAGCCATGTAGGCATCGCCCTTGGCCAGGTTGTCCAGGAAGGCACGCTGCGAAGCTGCACGGGAGTTGTCGTCGATGGTGCGGTAGGTCATGCGCCAGTCAACGGAAAGGCCAAGGGTGGTGAAGAGCTGTTCGAAGACCTTCTCGTCTTCTACTGCCAGCTCTTCGCAAACCTCGATGAAGTTCTTACGGCTGATCACGTCCCAGTCGCGCTGGTTCTTCGCCGGCTTCTCTGGCGGACGGTAGCCCTCGATGTAAGGCTTGGACGGGTCGCAGCGGACACCGAAATAGTTCTGCACGCGGCGCTCGGTTGGCAGGCCGTTGTCATCCCAACCCAGTGGGTAGAAAACGTTCTTGCCGTTCATGCGCTGGTAGCGGGCCAAAACGTCGGTCTGCGTGTAGGAGAACATATGTCCTACGTGCAGCGAGCCCGACGCCGTTGGCGGGGGAGTGTCGATGGAGTAAACGGCCTCGCGGGTCGTGTCCTCGTTGAAGTGATAAGTGCCCTCGGTGCGCCACCGGGACGAAAGACGTTCTTCCAAACCTTCCAAAGCTGGCTTGTCAGGAACGGAAACCGTTGCGGGCGTGTCTGTGCCCAAGTTTTCTTCTGCCATAACCTTATTCTTTCATGTTTTACCGGGCACCTAGGCATTGTTTCCCATGGCTTGCGCCACGATGCATGCAACCCCGGTGAAATCGCGAATTTTCGTGCTTATTCAGGTCAATATCGGACCCGACGCGACCCATTGCCGATGCCTCGTTATGAGATGCCTTGAAACGTAAGAGAAATTCATGCCTTACCAACTGGCAATGAACTCGCCATAGAGTTGACGGTATGAACAACACAGAACCATTAGTTTCCCGTTCCGCAGTAGTCACCGGCGCCTCCAGCGGCATTGGCCAAGCAACCGTTCGAGCCCTCCGCGATCAGGGATGGACTGTTTTTGCTGTAGCCCGACGTGCAGACCGGCTGGAAAGCCTTGCCAAGGAAACCGGTGCGATCTCCGTTCCCGCTGATGTCAGTATCCAGACAGATGTCGATGTCCTGGCCAAAGCCGTTGAAACCGCTGGCGGCGTCGACACACTGATTAACTGCGCCGGCGGAGCCCGCGGAACCGAGTACTGGGCTGATGCAGTGGACGAGAACTGGGAGTTCATGTGGCAAGCCAATGTCATGGGAACGATGCGGCTGACTCGCGCGTTGCTGCCGCAGTTGCGCCAGGCACATGGCACCGTCCTGAACGTCACCTCCACCGCTGCACTGGCGAGCTACGAAGGCGGCAGCGGATACAACGCGGCGAAGGCTGCCGAGCGGGCCATGACCCAGGCTTTGCGTTTGGAAGAAGTGGAAAATGGATTGCGGGTGATCGAGATCCTTCCCGGCCTGGTCCACACCGAAGAATTCTCGCTGCGCCGCCTAGGCAGCCAAAGCGCGGCGGATAACGTTTATGCAGGAGTGGAGAATCCGTTGACTGCGGAGGATGTCGCTGAAGTCATCCGCTACGCCGTAAGCGCGCCTGCCCACGTCAATCTCGACGAAATCGTGATCCGGCCCCAGGCGCAGGCAGCCAATCACAAGCTAATCCGCAACGCATAATAGCCTTCGCGCAACCCACCGGTGAGGACCTACCAATGAGCCAATCAACCCAGCGCACGATTCACGTAGTTGCCACATCCCATGGCACCGACAACGCCAACGGCCAACAGCTGATCCACGACCTGCGAGCCGAACTAGAGGAGCTCGCCAAGGATCAAATTGCAGCGACCTTGGTGTGGCATGAAGCCTACGTGGACGTGCAGCGACCGTCGTTGGATGACGTGGTGGCCTCCTTGCCGCAGTCGGAACCAGCAGTTGTTCTTCCGCTGCTGGTCTCCGATGGGGTGCATACGACTTCTGACATCGCCAAGGCCGTGGAATCGCGTGAGAATACGGTCGCGGCTGGGCCGCTAGGGCCATTGCCAGAGCTGGCGCAGGTACTGGCTGATCGAGCCGCCGGGCACCTGGACGGTGATCCCATGGTGGTCCTCGCTGCCGCTGGCACCCGACTCGAAGTGGGGCAGAACCAGGTCCAGGATCTTGCCGGCCAGATTTCGCGCATCCTAGACCGCGAGGTGGTCGTTGGCTACTGCGCCGGGGCAGAACCCCAGATCGCTGAAGTCGTGCAGGACGCGTTAAAGCGTCCGGTGATCGTGCTTAGCTCCTTGTTGGCCGACGGATACTTCCAACACAAGCTCGTTAGCACGGGTGCTGATGTCGTGACAAGACCACTTTTACCTGACGTAACGATTGCGCAATGTTTCCTCGTGCGTCTTCAAGAGACGTTAAAAGAGTCCGGTTATGTGTCCTTAGATGACGAAGTTCGCTCTCTGTAGGCAACCGGTAGTCATGTGACTACTCGCGTTTGCCGACCCCCTGGGGTGGGTTTCTACGCTGGATTACATGACGCAGACAACCACACCCGCTCGTCCTAAAAGGGCGGCAAAGCCCAACGGCCAATGGAAAATCGACGGCCCTACGCCGCTGAACGCCAACGAAGAAATGAAGGCCGCCGATAACGGCCTGAACGTGCGTCAGCGCATCGAGGAAATCTACTCGAAGCAGGGTTTCGATTCCATTGACCCTGAGGACCTGCATGGACGTTTCCGCTGGTGGGGCCTCTACACCCAGCGCGCCCAGGGAATCCCCGGCGGCAAGACTGCGACGCTGACCCCCGAAGAGCTTGAAGACCGCTACTTCATGCTGCGTGTGCGCATCGACGGCGGCGCGCTGACTACCGAGCAGCTGCGCGTCGTCGGCCAGATCTCCACCGACTTCGCCCGCGACACCGCGGATCTGACCGACCGCCAGAACATCCAGCTGCACTGGATCGACGTGGTTGACGTGCCCGAGATCTGGCAGCGCCTAGAAGCTGTCGGCCTGCACACCACCGAAGCCTGCGGCGACGTTCCCCGCGTGATCCTCGGTTCCCCGGTAGCCGGCATCAGCAAGGACGAGATCATCGATCCGAGCCCGGTGATCGCCGAGATTTCCCGCCGCTACATCGGCAAGCCGGAATTCGCGAACCTTCCACGCAAGTTCAAGACCGCCATCACCGGCCACCCGAGCCAGGATGTCGTGCACGAAATCAATGACATTGCCCTGATCGGCACGGTGCACCCGGAACTCGGCCCAGGCTACGACCTCTGGGTGGGCGGTGGCCTGTCCGCCAACCCGCGCTTGGGCGAACGACTCGGTGCCTTCGTCACCGAAGAACAAGCACCAGATGTCTGGGAAGGCGTCGTTTCGATCTTCCGCGATTACGGCTTCCGTCGCCTGCGCAACCGCGCTCGCCTGAAGTTCCTGCTGGCCGAATGGGGCACTGAGAAGATGCGCCAGGTGCTGCAGGACGAGTACCTCGGCTACGAACTGCCTGATGGCCCGGTGCCGGAACAGCCTACCGAAGCGGGGGACCACAGCGGCGTCAACGAACAGAAGGACGGCAAGTTCTACATCGGACTGACCGCTCCTGCAGGCCGCGTCTCCGGAACGTCCCTGACCGGTCTTGCCGATCTGGTGGAAGCCCACGGCTCCACCCGGCTGCGCACCACCCCGCACCAGAAGATCATTGCCCTGGACATTGCCGAAGACCAGGTCAAGGACTTCGTCGGCTCGGCCCGTGCGCTCGGCCTGGAGGCTTACCCGAGCCTGTTCAAGCGTTCAGCCATCGCCTGCACCGGCATCGAATTCTGCAAGCTGGCCATCGTGGACACCAAAGACACCATGATCGATGCCGTAGCGAAGATCGAGGAACGCCTGGCCGACCACGAAGGAAAGCTGCCTCGCCAGCTGTCTCTGCACGTGAACGGCTGCCCGAACTCGTGCGCCCGTATCCAGACCGCGGACCTTGGCTTCAAGGGCCAGCTGATCACCAATGAGCAAGGTGAACAGGTGTCCGGTTTCCAGGTGCACCTGGGCGGAACCCTCGCCGGATTCGAAAATGGCGAGGCCGCCTTGGGCCGCACCGTCCGTGGCCTGAAGGTCGCGGCAGATGAACTCCCCGAATATGTAGAACGCGTTGTCAAGAACTACTCGGCCTCGGCCACGGAAGGCGAATCCTTCGCCGCCTGGGCCCACCGAGCAGAAGAGGATGAACTGAAATGAGCCAGCAGGTCCCCACCCGCACCCGTAGCGAAGACGAACTGCGCGAAATCGCGCGGCTCGGTGCCGAAGAATTGGCCTGGGATGCCAGCGCAGCAGAGGTCGTCGCCTTCGCCGCCAAGCACCTTGATGCCGGCGAAGTTGCCGTAGCCTGCTCCATGGCCGACGCGGTGCTTCCACATGTGGTCTCCTTGCAGCTGCCCCAGGTGGATGTCCTCTTCTTGGACACCGGGTACCACTTTGTTGAAACCCGCAGCACCCGCGACGAGGTAGCTCGCGTCCTGGACGTCAACGTCGTCGACGTCCTGCCTGAGTTGACCGTGGCCGAACAGGACGCCAAGTACGGCAAGGACCTGTTCGCAAGCAATCCAGCGCAGTGCTGCCAGATGCGCAAGGTGGACCCGCTGGCTAAGTCCCTGAAGGGCTACAGCGCATGGTTCACCGGGGTCCGCCGGGATGAAGCGCCAACCCGAACCAACACCCCGCTGGTGACGTTCGACGAGAAGAACGGGCTGATCAAATTCAACCCGTTGGCACCGTGGAGCTTTGACGAACTGATCGACTACGCCACCGAGAAGCAGGTCCCCGTGAACCTCCTGCTCTCCAACGGCTACCCATCCATCGGCTGCGAACCCTGCACCCGGCCAGTGGCCGAGGGCGAAGACCCTCGCGCCGGCCGCTGGGCCGGACTGAACAAGACCGAATGCGGCATCCACATCTAAGGAGCAAGCCATGACCATTACCGCTAACGCCCCCGCCGGCACCCAGCGCAGCGTTTTGGACGCCCTGGAAGCCGAATCCATCCACATCATCCGCGAAGTCCTCGCCGAATTCGAGAAGCCGGGACTGCTCTTCTCCGGCGGCAAGGACTCCGTAGTCGTCCTGCACTTGCTGGCCAAGGCCGTCGCACCCCTGCGCGTGCCCATCCCTGTGGTCCATATCGATACCGGCCACAACTTTGCCGAGGTGCTGAACTTCCGCGATTCGGTAGTGGAAAAGTACGGGCTGAACCTTGTTGTCGGCTCGGTCCAGGAGTACATCGACCGCGGCGAACTGACCGAGCTGCCAGATGGCACCCGTAACCGCTTGCAGACCCGAGTGCTGCTGGACACCATCGAAAACAACGGATTCGACGTGGTCTTCGGCGGCGCCCGCCGCGACGAGGACAAGGCCCGTGCCAAGGAGCGCATCCTGTCCCTGCGCGATGAGTTCGGCGTCTGGGATCCACGCAACCAGCGCCCGGAAATCTGGAGCTTGTACAACGGCCGGCATGAGCCGGACTGGCATGTGCGCGCTTTCCCGATTTCCAACTGGACCGAACGCGACATCTGGGCCTACATCCAGCGCGAAAACATCGAGCTGCCCCCGATCTACTTTGCCCACCGCCGCCAGGTCTTCGAACGAGATGGCATGTGGCGGGCGCTGACCCCGGTCAGCCAGCCCAACGAGGATGAACCGGTGATCATCAAGCAGGTGCGCTACCGCACCGTGGGCGATGCCAGCTGCACTGGTGCCGTGCTCTCTGCAGCAGACACCGTAGAGAAGGTGCTCGACGAATTGGCTATCGCCACCGTCACCGAACGCGGAGCAACCCGCGCCGATGACCGAATCTCCGCCGCGGGAATGGAAGACCGCAAGACCGAAGGGTACTTCTAAAATGACCACCACATTATTGCGCATCGCTACCGCAGGTTCGGTAGACGACGGCAAGTCCACCCTGGTTGGCCGGCTCCTGCACGATGCCAAGGCGATCCTCGCTGACTCTCTGGATGACATCGCACGCACCAGCGCCGAGCGCGGCTTCGGCGGAGCCGACGGCACCCTCGACCTTGCCTTGGTGACCGATGGCCTGCGCGCAGAACGCGAACAGGGCATCACCATCGACGTGGCCTACCGCTACTTCTCCACCGACAAGCGTTCCTTCATCCTGGCGGACTGCCCGGGCCACGTGCAGTACACCCGCAACACCGTCACCGGCGCCTCCACCGCGGATGCCGCCATCGTCTTGGTCGACGCCCGCAACGGCGTGCTGGAGCAGACCCGTCGCCACCTCGGCGTCCTGGGGCTGCTGCGCGTTCCGAGGCTGGTCGTGGCAGTGAACAAAATGGACCTGATCGATTGGGACGAACAAAGCTTCAAGACCATCGAGTCCGAGGTCCTCGCGCTGGCCAGCGAACTGGGCATCGCGTCCACCACCGTGATCCCGGTATCCGCCCTGCAGGGCGATAACGTGGTCGAGCCATCCGAATCGGCAACCTGGTACGCAGGCCCGACCCTGCTGGGATTGCTCGAAGACCTGGAGCCCAAACTCGGTGGCGGCACCGCGCGTTTGGACGTCCAGTACGTCATCCGCCCGCAGGGCGCACTGGCCCCGGGATTGGATCCGGAAGCCTACCGCGACTACCGCGGCTACGCCGGAACCCTGGTTGATGGCATCTTGAATGTGGGGGATACCGTGCAGGTGCTCTCCAACGGCCACCCCGTGGGCAGCCGGATCAAGGCCATCAGCACTCCTGCTGGTACAGCGCAGAGCGCACAGGCCGGTGACGCGATCGTTGTTGAACTGGAAACCGACCTGGACATCGCCCGAGGCGACACCATCGTGGCCGGCGAATTGCCGGCAGCACAGCGCGAATTCCAGGCGGACATCTGCGTACTGGATCCGGTGAAGCTCACCAACGGCCAGCGACTGCTGATCAAGCACGGCACCAAGGTATCCGCGGCCAAGCTCTCCAGCATTGACTACGTCATCAATGTCGCCGACTACGCCCAGCAGCCGGCAGACTCCCTGGAACTGAACGATCTGGGGCGGATCACGCTTCGCAGCCAAGCGGCTCTGGCCATCGAACAGTACGCAACTTCGCGTACCGGCGGCAGCTTCCTGCTCATCGATCCAACCACGGGGCGCACCCTAGCCGCGGGGATCATCGAGGAAAAATATGAAGCGGCCTGATGTAGGCGAATCGACGGGAAACGGCGATCGTGTACGGTTCTCGCCTCATGGGCAAAAGGGCGGCTTCCGAGGCCGTTTCCTCGGGCTCGCGGCAGTCGCAGCGCTGACCGCAGTAGCCGTGGCCACGACCTTCCTGCCAGGGCCCAATGAAGTCCAGGCGCAGGCGGCAGATCATGGACCGGCGGATGAGCTGAACATCGGCTACTTTGCCAATCTCACCCATGCTCCGGCCTTGATCGCCCAGTCCCAAGGCATTCTCCAGGATCACCTTGGAGAAGACGGCACCAAAGTTGAAAGCCAGATTTTCAATGCCGGACCGGCCGCCGTGGAAGCCCTGAATTCAGGGGCCATCGACGCCGCGTACCTGGGGCCAAACCCTGCGCTGAACAGCTACCTGTCCAGCCATGGCGATTCCTTGAACGTGGTGTCGGGCGTTGCCTACGGCGGTGCCAGCCTGGTCGTGAACAAGAAGATCACTCAGCCCGAGGAACTGGCCGGCAGCAATCTGGCCAGCCCGCAGTTCGGCGGAACCCAGGATGTCGCCTTGCGCAACTACCTCAAGGACCTGGATTTGAAGCAGGACGCGACGGTCACCCCGAGCTCCAACGGCACCGTGGCGCAGCTTTTCGGCCGCGGTGAAATCGATGGCGCGTGGCTCCCTGAGCCCTACGCATCCTTGCTGGTGGAGAAGAACGGCGGACACCGCTTGGTGAACGAAGCCGAGCTGTGGCCTGAAGGCAAGTTCCCGACAACGGTTCTCGTGGTCTCCAAGGACTTCATGGCTAGCCACCCGCAAACCGTGCAGAAGCTGGTCGATGCGAATACCGAAGCCATTGATTGGCTCAATCAGGCGGACGATAAGCAAAAGCTGGCGGCAGTGCAGAAAGCACTGGTTGAAGCCAACGGAAGCTCTTTCGACGAAAGCGTGATCGCTGAAGCCCTGGGGCAAGTGCACTTCAGCCAGGACCCGCTACCCGAGACCTACCAGTCGCTGGTGGACCATGCACTGGCTGTAGGGGTCGGAACCGGCGGCAACGCAGACGGACTCGTGGACACGCGCTTTCTTGAACAACAGGAGAAGTAATGGGAGTACTGCTGAATGAAGTGTCCCTGAGCTATCCAGGCACCGGCTTGGTCATCGACCGCATCAGTGCAGAAATTGAAGACGGAGAGTTCATTGCCGTCTTGGGCGCCTCCGGTTGCGGCAAGTCGTCCTTGCTCAACATGATTGCCGGCCTCTTGGCACCGAGTTCCGGCTGGCTTGAGGTACCCAAGGATGGCGCCGCATTCATGTTCCAGGATGCCAACCTCCTGCCGTGGCTCACTGCTAGCGAGAATGTCGATTTGGCGCTCAAGCTCGCAGGCAAGCCAGCTGCGGAACGCCAGCAGCGCGTGGAAGAATTGCTCAACCTCGTACAGCTCGGGCATGCCACCGGCAAGAAGCCCCACGAGCTTTCCGGAGGCATGCGCCAGCGAGTTGCACTGGCGCGAGCCTTGGCCCAGGACCGGCAGGTGTTGCTGATGGACGAACCATTTGCAGCCTTGGACGCGATCACCCGAGATATGCTCCACGAGCAGTTGCGGGCCTTGTGGGGACAAACGGGCAAGACCATCATCTTTGTCACCCACAACGTGCGCGAGGCGATCCGCCTCTCCGGCCGCATCCTGGTGCTCTCTTCGCACCCAGGACGCATTCTGGAGACCCGACGGATCACCGACGATCTTCGCAATAACCCGGCCCAGGCCGCCGCATTGGCCGATGAACTGACCACGATTCTCAGAAAGGAGCAACGGAAACATGAGCTCACTGACCGAATCCCGAACTAGGGTGAATCCCGTGCGCGCAATCAAGCTGCGCCCGAACAACCGGCTCGACTCATGGGTTGCCCCCTTGCTGACTGTCGTGGTGCTCCTGAGCCTGTGGCAGATCATTTCATGGGCCAGCCCGCTGCGGGAAGACCTTTTCCCCGGCCCACTAGCTGTCGCGGCAAAGCTTCCGCAATTGCTGGCGGATGGCTCTTTGGTATCGGCTGTGGGAAATTCCCTGTTCCGCGCAGTGAGCGGATTTGCGATTGCCGTGGTCATTTCCACCCCGTTGGCATTGCTGCTGGCACATCAGCCACTGCTGCGCAAAGGCGTGGGCCCACTGGTCTCGGCAATGCAGGTCTTGCCGTCGATCGCCTGGGTTCCAGCTGCAATCATCCTGTTCGGACTGAGCGATGCAACCATCTACACGGTCCTGCTGCTCGGAGCCATCCCATCCATCATCAATGGCCTGCTGTCTGGCATCGACATGATCCCGGCGCAGTACAAGTCGCTGTCCAAGGTGCTTGGTGCCTCCAAATGGGAACACGTGCTGCACATCGAACTGCCAGCGGCCATGCCCGGGTATGTCGCTGGATTGCGCCAAGGCTGGGCCTTTGCATGGCGTTCGCTGATGGCTGCCGAATTGATCGCGGTAGGCGGCTCTCTCGCCTTGGGTGTTGGGTCTCTGTTGCAGCGCGGCCGCGACCTCGCAGATCTGCCGCTGGTCATGCTGGTGATCCTGACCATCTTGCTCGTTGGCGTGTTGATCGAATTAGTATTTTTTGCTCCGATTGAACGCAAGCTGTTGCGTGATCGTGGAATGAGCCGAACTGGAGAAAACAATGGCTAAAGGACACATCACCCTTATTGGTGGTGGCCCCGGTGATCCTGAACTGATTACCGTTGCAGGCTACAAAGCCCTTCTGTCCGCCGATGTGGTTTTGGCTGACCGGCTCGGCCCCACCGCGCTGCTGGCAGACCTATCGGATGACGTGCTGGTGATCAACGTGGGCAAGTCTCCTGGCTGCCACGTGAAGACCCAAGACGAGACCAATGAACTTCTGGTCAAGTACGCGCTTGAAGGAAAACACGTTGTCCGGCTCAAGGGCGGAGATCCCTTCGTCTTGGGCCGTGGTGGTGAGGAAATGCTCTACGCCGCAGAATACGGAATTTCCACTCGCGTGATCCCGGGAATCACCAGCGCAATTTCGGTTCCTGGAGCCGCTGGAATCCCGGTGACCCACCGTGGAATCGCTGCCGGATTCACCGTAGTGAGTGGACACGCTGAGCTGGCCGACGTGCCGGTTCGGTCCGATCACACCCTCGCGGTGCTGATGGGAGTATCAAATTTGGCACAAATTGTTGAGACATTGCTTACCCGAGGTTTACCGTCAAGTACGCCAATTGCGATAGTTGAGCGAGGTTACTCACAGACGCAGCGCACAACTATCGGTACGCTAGAAGAGATTGTAGTGCGCGCCCGCAAGGCCGCAGTGGCGAATCCGGCCGTCATCGTCATCGGTGATGTCGTTCGGCTAGCCCCGGAAGCCTCCGACCAACTGGTAGACCTCCTGCCGCTAGAGAACGCCGATGCCACCGAGCCGGCCTCATTCGTTGACTAAGAAAGAGAAGTTGTTTGATGAGTGAAATTATCATCCCTGAGCACCTGGCCTCCCGGGCACTGCGTGTAGCCATCGTTGGAGCCGGTCCAGCCGGTATCTACGCCGCCGACCTGCTGAACAAGAGCCAGCCAGTTGCATCGGGCGAATTGAAACTGCACGTCGACCTCTTCGATGAGCTGCCTACTCCTTTCGGGCTGATCCGCTACGGCGTATCGCCGGACCACCCGCGCATTAAGGGCATTATCAACGCACTGCACAAGGTGCTGAACAATGACTGGATCGATTTCTACGGCAACGTCGGCTTGGGCCGCGACATCAGCCTTGATGACCTGCGCGCACGCTACGACGCCGTAATCATCTCCACCGGCGCCCAGAAGGATGCCGACCTGAACATCCCGGGCATCGACTTCGAGGGCTCCTTTGGTGGCGCAGACTTCGTTTCCTGGTACGACGCCCACCCAGACGCAGACAAGAACTGGGACCTGTCGGCCAAGGAAGTTGCAGTCATCGGCAACGGCAACGTCGCACTGGACGTCGCCCGCATCCTTTCCAAGCACGCCGATCAGCTGCTGGAAACCGAAATCCCAGAGCACATCTACGAGCAGCTGAACGACTCGGCCGTCACCGACGTCCACGTCTTCGGCCGCCGCGGACCAGCACAGGTGAAGTTCACTCCATTGGAACTGCGCGAGCTGTCGCACTCCAAGGACGTTGACATCGTGCTTTACCCTGAAGACTTCGAATTCGACAAGGCTTCCGATGAAGCCATGAAGACGAACAACCAGACCAAGACCATGGTTTCCACCCTGACCAACTGGCTCATCGAGCAGGAAGAACGCGAAGAAGCACCAAGCGCCTCGCGCCGCCTGCACCTGCACTTCCTGCAGTCCCCGGTCGAAGTATTGGGCGAGGACGGCAAGGTCGCTGGACTGAAGGTAGAACGCAACGAGTTGGATGGCAACGGCGGCGCCCGCGGTACCGGCGAATTCGTCGAATACCCGCTGCAGGCCATCTACCGTGCTGTCGGCTACTTCGGTTCCGCAGTCGATGACATCGAATACGACGGTGCCAAGGGCGTTCTGCCAAACGAAGAAGGACGCGTTCTCGATGCTGCTGGAACCCACGTTCCAGGCCTCTACGCAACCGGCTGGATCAAGCGTGGTCCAATTGGCCTGATCGGCCATACCAAGGGCGACGCTCTGGAGACCATCACCCACCTGCTGGAAGACCTCACCCAGCTCGCCGAGCCAGAATCCTCGCAGCAGATCGCAGAATTGCTGGAAAGCCGTGGCGTTGCTTTCTCGGACTGGGATGGCTGGAAGAACCTGGACGAGCACGAGAAGGAACTCGGCGCGGCCGCAGGCACCGTCTCCACTCGTTTCGGTGACATCACCCGTGACCGAGTCAAGGTCGTAGAACGCGATGCGATGATGGAATTCTCTCGCGCAAAAAAATTGGCTGAGAGCCTGTAAGTCTTACCCCAGGCTCTAGATACGTCAATGGCGGTGGCCACTAGCAATATCTTGCTAGTGGCCACCGCCATTGGCGTATCCGCCCAGAAAATTTCCTATTTCCTTTAGGCGCGACGGCATCCCGGCCATAGGGCCGGGACGCCTTCGCACTCTGATGAATTCGGACTATTTCTCGGTAGTTCCCGCCGTCTGTACACTGCCAGTTCGAGTGCCTACGGCTCGGCGAAGCATGACGAAGAGCAGGACCATTCCTGCAGCAATCGACATGTGGCCAAGTCCAGCGATCCCGGAAATCATTGCTGAAGACTCAACGCCAAGCACCGTCATGATGCCATGGGTGAGTTGCATTCCTGCGGTCAAAACGACTCCGGCATTGTATGTCCCCATGAACCATGCAAAGAGCTTGCGATACTTGCTCAGTTCAAACGCCTTTTCCAGTAGCAACACTACGAGAAGCATGATGAATCCGAGGATCAACAGATGCGTGTGCACCACCGAAAGCTGGGTCCACTGACCTTCAGGGAAACCGTTGATTTTGGTGAACTCCCGGTAGAACAGTCCTGAAGCGACGCCCAGGATCATAAAGAGGAAGGAGAAGTTGACGAGCTTACGCATGGATTTCGCTTTCTTTCGGGGTGGTTGGTTCTGTGGCGTGTTTGGCGTCGCGAGACGTCCCGCCGAAAAGCGGTCGCCCTGATGCCCCTAATGTGTGAAGAAGTGCGGGGAGCAGTAACGTCCGAACAACGAAGGTGTCCAGTACAACCCCCAGCCCGACAATCAAGCCCAGCTGGCCCAACACGGTCAGTGGCAGCGTGGCCAGCGCGGCGAATACTCCGGCCAGTACGAGACCTGCGCTGGTGATCACCGAGCCGGTACGGCTAGCCGCCTGCTCGATTGCTGGCTCCAGCTCGTGATTTTGAACGTCTTGTCGGACTCTGTGGGTGAAGAAAATCGTGTAGTCCACGCCCAAGGCCACCAAGAAGACGAAGGCAAGCAATGGCACTTGGACGTCGAGGGCCGTGGCATCGAAGACGAGCGAGGACACAAGGGAACCGAGCCCAACAGCCGCGGCAGCACTGAGCAGATTCACCAGGCCAAGCGTCAGGGCTGTCCGCCAAGATCGAGTGAGCCATCCGAGCATGGCGAAACAGATGAACATGATCAATGGGGCAATGACATACAAATCGCGTAGGTGCATTTGATGCGAATCCAACTGCTGTGCCGTGGGTCCGCCGATGAGCACTTGCCCATTATTTCCAGCGACAGTTCGAAGCTTGGCCACCAGATCCTGGGCCTGCGACGAGTTTGGGTCAATGGCAGGAACTACTGAGAACTGCCGCCAGTCCGAGTCGCCCACATCGCGCACCGGCCCGATACGCTTCACATCGTGAACGTCAGCCAGCTCACTGCCTAGTGCATCGATTTGATCAGGGTGAGCCAAGACGGTGATTGGTTGTGCTTCACCCGCTGGGAAGTGAGCCGACAGCTGTTCCATCGCGCTGGAGGATTCTGTCGCGGTTCGGAATTGCTGGACCTGTGGCAATCCGGTTCGAGTGCCAGCCAGCGCACTTGCGAGGACCAGCAAGAGGGCTATCAAAGCCGCTAGATTCAACCCTGGTCGAAGCATGACCAGTCGTGCCGCGCGCCCGAAGAAGTTCTCCTTCTTGATCTCTGAACCTGGCCGAGGCACCAGCGGCCAGAAAGCCTTGCGGCCGCTCATAGCCAGCACCGGCGGCAAGAGGAACAGCACGAAGAACGTAGCAATCAGCAGGCCGGCCGCGCAGACGATCCCCAGACCCCGTGTGTCTTCCATAGCTGCCAGGCCCAGGGTCAACAGCGCCAGGACGACGGTCAGATTGGACGTCAAGATTGCTTCAAAGCTTGACGTCCAGGCTTTGGCCAGCGCTTGGCGGTGATCTTCTTGTGTGCGCAGCTCGTCGCGGTAGCGCGAAATCAGCAGCAATGCGTAGTTGGTTCCTGCACCGAAAACCAGGACACTGAGCACGCCTGAGTCAAAGCTCAAGCCCCAGAGATTGCCTAGAAGATTGGCGATCAGCGAAGCGCTGCGGTCGGCTATTCCGACTACGGCTAGAGGCAGTAGCCAAAGTACGGGCGAGCGGTAGGTCAGGATGAGCAGGAGAGCGACGATGCCTACGGTGACGGCCAGCAATGTGAAGTCAGCGCCGGCGAATGCATTGGTGATGTCCACCGCGAAGGCGGTGGAACCGGTGACCTGCAAGTCGAGTCGCTGGGCCGGATGCTGGGTGATCCAGTTGCGGAGATCTTCAAGCGTTTGCCGGTCGGCCTCCTTGGAGACAGTGCTCCACGAGACCGGGAGCATCGCTGCTTGCTGGTCTTCGCTGATCATCAGACGGCCACCCGTGACGTGGGCGCCTGCGCTGAGTTCTGTGCTCAGCCCTTCTAACGCGGTCTTATCCTGATTGCTGAGTGCGGAATGATCGGGTTTGGATGCAACCAGCAGGGCGGAGGTCGTGGAATCGTTGCTATTTTCATCCAAGATCTGTTGGACTTGCGCGGAATCCGAGCCATTGACGATGGAACTGTCGGACCGGGCTGGAGCTTCGAGACTGCTAAGCGATCCAAAAACGATAGCGATGACGGCGATGACCGCTGCGACCCAGATTCGGGCGCCACGTCGGCTTGTTAGCGACCGAGCAACCCGGGAAATAACTGAAACTTTCATAGTTCCAGTCAACGGAAATTTGCAGCTTCAGCCATCGTGGAAAGAGCTGAATAAAAGATCAACCAAAAGGTTGAGAAGTCCCCGGGAGTGTCGAGTCCTTCCGGCGCCAGATCAGAGCAGTCCGTGGTCCTTGGCCTTGTTGAGCGCATCCGTTCGAGTGGTTGCCTGTAGCTTGTCGAAAATGTGAACCAGATGCGTTTTCACCGTAGCTTCAGAAACAAACAGAGTCTTGGCGATCTGCTTGTTTGCTGCGCCGGTGGCAAGCTGCGCCAGTACATCCCTTTCCCGCGCGGTCAGTTCGACTTTGGGCCGGCGCATCCCTTCAACAACGCGTAAGGTCATTTCCGGAGCCAGCACCATGTGCCCGGCTGCGGCTTGTCGAAGGGACTGGACGATGGTCTGCGCACTGACGTCTTTGAGCAGATACCCGCAAGCGCCAGCTTCGATGCACGCCAGGATCTCCGCGTCCTTGTCAAAAGTTGTCAGGATCAGCACCTGTGGTGCCTTGGGCAGTTTGCGGATGACCGCTGTTGTCTGCGCGCCGTTCATGCCCGCGCCCAAACGCAAGTCGCAGAGCACCACATCCACGTCGTTCTCCATGACAAAATCCACTGCTTCTTCGCCGGTAGATACTTCACCGGCCACATGGATATTTTCATAATTGTCGAATAGTGCCCGCAGGCCGGTGCGGACAATCGGGTGGTCATCAACCAGCAGGATTTTGATCATGAATTGTCCTTTGCGATGCGCAGTGGAAGGTGGGCGCACAGTGCGGTTCCTTCTCCAGGTGCGCTTTCTACATCCAGTCCGCCGCCAAGTTCATTTAGACGTCGGTTCATCGCTGTCAGCCCAAAACCGCCTACCGGAGTATTGTGTTGCAGCCGGCCTATTGGAGGAGTGAAACCGCGCCCATCATCCACGATGTCCAGGCGCACCTCATCGTCACTGTAGCTCAAGCTCAGCACAACCGTGGTTGCCTGGGCGTGGCGCCGGACATTGGACAGCGCAGACTGCGCAGTGCGAAGCAAGGCTATCTGCAAACTTGGATCCAGAAGGGGTAGGCCGGGCTCTATATCGATACGTGTTCCCACGCCTGAATCAATCGAAAAGTCATCAAGGATACGTGAAAGGGCGCCGGCGAGCGCCTGGGAATCAAGTTCTGCTGGCGCCAAGGCGGCGATGATTCTTCGCAGATCGTTCAAAGACTGTCCGGATAGCTGGTCGATGCGTTCGAGGACATCGAATGTCGCTTTCGGATCGTTGGCTGCGCTGGCGGCTTTGGCGAGCAGGCCGATTGACGATAACTGTTGGGCGATGGTGTCGTGAATTTCCCTGGCCAACCTCGTGCGTTCGGCCGCGATGCCTGCTTCATGCTGGGAGCGAGCGAGTTCTTCTTGGAGGGCTGTTGTTTCCTGCTGCGCGCGCATCAATGAATCGACCAGGGAAGTGCGTTCCTGGGCGTCTTGTTCCATCTGCAGGTAGCCACGTGAAATGCCCCAGGCAAAGAGGCCGCCAACCAGCGGGCCCGCGACAGCTGCAATGCTGAGCTGCCCATGGTGCAAGTAGGGAGCTAACAGGGTGAAGGCGTACACGACGACAGACCACAAGATGGAGGGCAGGAAAGGCAGCTGGTGTCCCAAGAGCAGCCAGAGGCTGAAAGCCAGCCACATGAACTCGGCTGAAACAAAGAGGCTGGCTATCCAGATGAGCAGCAGGACCGCTAGCCACCAGGTGGGCTTGGCATGGATCTTGTTGGCCGGGTGGGAGATGAAGCCTGCTATGTACCAGGCAGCGAAGAGCGTTGAAATGAATATCGCCGCAAGGACATTGTCTTGCGCTGATACTTGTCGCAGCAGCGCAATGACCAGCAGGATCGCTGTCACCAGGTGTTGTCCCCAGCGCAGCACCCTTGGCGAGGCCAAGGCGTGCTGCTGGTTCTGGGATTGCGCTGAGTGCGGCCGCGTGGTGCTCATGGATGCCAGCCTACCGAAAGGACCGGCGGGCTACTGTTCGGTGAGCACCACCAATTGGGCTGTTGCTCGCGTCATGGCCACGTACCTGCGGACAGCTCCACTCAATCCGGTGCCAAAGTTCTCCGGCAAGTTGACGAGTACCAAATCGAATTCCAAGCCCTTGGCATGCTCTGGTGACAGCGAGCTGGCCCGGTCAGGTGCAGCGAATCCCGGAGCGCCGATCACCACCGCGGTGCCTTCGCTGTTCTCGTCCAGCCACTGATCCAAGATCGAGATCAGGTCAGCCGGTCGTGCGTACCGCACAGGAGCGCCGCCCGAACGCAGCGAACGCGGAACATTGGCCTCGGGCATGTGCGGCAGGATCTGCTGGGCGGCCGCTTCCATGATTTGCGCGGTGCTGCGGTAGTTGACCTGCAGAGGGGCGATGGTGATGTTCCGGATCCCGATATCGCCCAGGCGCTGTTCCCAGCTCCTGGTGAATCTTTCCGCCGCCTGGGCCCTATCGCCGACAATCGTCAGGCTTCCGGATGGGCAGCGTCGTTGGATCATGGCCCATTGGGCATCGGTCAGGTCCTGGGCCTCATCGATAATGACGTGCGAGAACGGACCGTCGAAGCTGATTGATCTCTCCGGGCTTTCCATGCCCTGGCTCAGAAGTTGTTCTTGCAGATCCTGGTGCATGAGCTGGGAGGAAAGATCCTCCTTGTCGTCAGCCGAAGCAATCAAGTCGTCAATGACGCTCTTCCATTTGCTGCGCTTGGCATGCCTGCGCGATCGTTCCTCGCGTTGCTTGGCTTCGCCGTCTGGGTCGCCGATGAGGAAGCGGGCGAGGTCAATCAATGGGTAATCAGCTGCGGTCCAGCTGCCGCTGGCAGCGTTCGCCAAGAGATGGTTGATTTCTTCATCGGTGAGTTCTTGGGCGCTGTAGCGCAGCAGCGCATCGTTGCCCAGCACCGCCCGCAACAGATTGATGGGATCCAGGACAGGCCAATATTCATTCAGGATGCCGTCCAGCGAGGTGCTGCGTTCTAGTTCGGCACGGAACAACGCATGGGTGTCTGCAGTGCTGTCTTCCTCGGGGAGCAATAAATCAATGAGGGCCTCGCGCAACGCCATGCGTGCTTCGTTGTGCGGAATCTTCCGTTCAATCATGTCCATGGCATTGCGCCACAATTGCGCCGAAATGGTTGCTCGCCCCTCGGCTAGGTCAACAACTTGGTCCGTTGCAGGGGGCTCTTGGAATACGGTGACAGCCCGTTCGATTGTCTTGAGCATCGCTGTACTGGCTTTGATCCGTTGTACTTCAGGATCTGCTTCAGCCGGCAAATCATCACCTATCGAAACTATGTTCGAAAGCGTTGAAATGAGCACTTCGTCCTCACCCAGGTTGGGAAGAATGTCCGAGACGTACGCGGAGTAGGCCTCGTGCGGGCTGACTACCAGCACGCGACCGCCCTGGCTGCGCAGCCTCGGGTCTGCATAGAGCAAATAAGCGGCACGGTGCAGCGCGACCACTGTCTTGCCGGTGCCGGGGCCGCCGTCAACCACAAGGGCGCCTTGTGAGCTGCTGCGGATAATCGCATCCTGATCCGTCTGGATCGTTGAGAGCACATCCTGCATTTTGGGCGAGCGCTTGCTGCCAAGGGATGCGAGAAATGAGGAATGGTCATCCAAGCGGGCGTGCGAGGCCAGCAGCGATGAATCAAAGACCTCGTCCCAGTAGGCGGTGATGAGCTGTCGGCGCCAACGGTAGCGTCGGCGCATAACCAGTCCGTAGCTGTTTTCGTGGGTTGCGGCGAAGAATGGTTCTGCTGCCGGGGCGCGCCAGTCGAGCATGAGCTGCTTGCCCTGATCATCGCTCAACCCAATGCGGCCGATGTAGTGGCGCTCGCCGGTTGAGGCATTCTCCATGAATCCCAGGCAGGCACTCGGTCCCATCCGGTCTAGCTGGCGTAAACGCGTGGCCATTTCATTGAGTTCAACGTCGCGCTCCAGTGATTGCTGGAGGATGCCGGCGTGATCCCGTCCGCGTGATGCGATGCGCTCAAGGGTTTCCGAGCGCAATTGCTCTACGCGTGCGGCGATTTCACGCAGCCTTTGCTGGTCCTGCGCGATGTCAGCGGTGGTCTCTGGAGCTGGATTTTCCTGTTCGGTTGCGAAGTAATTGGCATTCGACATGGTTGCAGGCACACGCGCTCCCTGATCTGGCGGGTTTCGTGGGGAAGGTATTGATTATGGACCATAGGCGGGGCCTTGCGGCAAGGCCCCCTCTACGCGCTATTCTGAAAATGCAGGAAAAGATATTCTCGTGTTTTTGCACCGGGTTGTGAGCCTGCACTCACTTGCTGTCCCTGGGGTTCTGGCGAATTTTCAGCACGAGCATCACGCGGTACGATAGAAGTACTCAGGCATTGATCCGGCCATCACCGGGGAGCCTTCGGAAGAACAGCGGATCTCGCGTCTGCCCAGTAGAACCGAACGGGACCAGCCCGTCACAGCTGAAGATAAGTGGTCCTTCGCCATCTGGCGGGGGATAAGCGGGGTGGTACCGCGGCTTAACCGCCGTCCTCGTAGGCAAGGATTTATCGACCCTACGCTTGAAGGACGGCCCATTCGATGAGCTACTACCCGAAGGTCACTACAGACCCAACCGGTTCGACCCCGGCTTCACCGCGCTTCCCGGAACTTGAGAAGCGCGTCCTCGAATACTGGAAGAACGACAACACCTTCCAGGCCTCCATTGACCAGCGCGAGGGCGAAGAATTCGTCTTCTACGATGGCCCTCCCTTCGCCAACGGCCTGCCGCACTACGGCCACTTGCTCACCGGCTACGTCAAGGACCTGGTAGCCCGCTACCAGACCCAGCGCGGAAAGCGCGTTGAGCGCCGCTTCGGCTGGGACACCCACGGCCTGCCTGCCGAACTGGAAGCAATGAAGCAGCTGGGCATGACCGACAAGAAGCAGATCGAAGCCATGGGCATCGACAAGTTCAACGACGCCTGCCGCACCTCGGTGATGAAGTACGCCGACGAGTGGAAGCAGTACGTGAACCGCCAGGCTCGCTGGGTGGACTTCGAAAACGACTACAAGACCCTGAACGTCGAGTTCATGGAATCAGTCATCTGGGCCTTCAAGCAGCTCTCGGACAAGGGCCTGACCTACCAGGGCTTCCGCGTGCTTCCATACTGCTGGAAGGACGAGACCCCGCTGTCCAACCATGAGCTGCGCATGGACGACGACGTCTACAAGAACCGCCAGGACCAGACAGTCACCGTCGGCTTCACCATCCTTGCCGGCGAGACCGAAGCTTCGAAGGCTCTGGCCGGCGTGCAGGCACTGGCCTGGACGACCACCCCATGGACCTTGCCAACCAACGCCGCGTTGGCAGTTCACCCGTCGATCGAATACGTCGTCGTCCCTGCCGGAGAGGCTGGCGTGAAGGCTTCGGCCGCCGCCGGTCCATTCCTGCTGGCCAAGGACCTGCTGGGCTCCTACGCCAAGGACCTGGGCTACAAGGATGCCAAGGAAGCCGCCGCAGGGATCACCGCCACCTACGTTGGCGCGGACCTGGCTGGCGTGCGCTACCAGCCGCTGTGGGACACCTACACCGACACCGAAAAGTACGGCACCGAGAACGCCTGGCAGATCGTCACAGCTGACTACGTCACCGTGGCTGACGGCACCGGCATCGTCCACCAGGCTCCTGCCTACGGTGAAGATGACCAGAAGGTCTGTGAAGAAAACGGCATCCCAGTCATCCTCTCGGTAGACGAAGGCGCCAAGTTCCTCCCGACCTTCGCAGGTGGTCCGCTCGCTGACATTGTCGGCGTCCAGGTCTTCGACGCCAACAAGACCATCACCAACGTGCTCAAGGACGAAGCCAAGCTCATCAAGCAGGCTTCCTACGAGCACTCCTACCCGCATTGCTGGCGTTGCCGCACCCCGCTGATCTACCGCGCGATCTCCTCGTGGTACGTGGAGGTCTCCAAGTTCAAGGACCGCATGGTCGAGCTGAACGAGCAGATCAACTGGATCCCGGGCAACGTGAAGCACGGCCAGTTCGGCAAGTGGCTGGAAAACGCCCGCGACTGGTCCATCTCGCGCAACCGCTACTGGGGTTCACCTATCCCAGTGTGGGAATGCACGGGAGCAGAATGCACCCACCGCGAAGTCTTCGGTTCGCTGGATGAACTGAAGAACTTCTTCGGCCGCCTGCCGCTGAACCACGAAGGCCAGCCAGATCTGCACCGCCCATTCATCGACGAGCTGACCAAGGCTCACGAAGGCTGCGCCGAAGGCGGAACCCTGGTGCGCGTGGAAGACGTGCTGGATGTCTGGTTCGACTCCGGTTCGATGCCGTACGCCCAGGTGCACTACCCATTCAACAACCAAGACTGGTTTGATGGGGGACACCACCCGGCTGACTTCATCGTGGAGTACATCGGCCAGACCCGTGGCTGGTTCTACACCATGCACGTGCTCTCCACCGCGCTCTTCGACCGCCCGGCCTACACCAACGTGATCTCCCACGGCATCGTGTTGGGCTCCGATGGCCAGAAGATGTCCAAGTCCCTGCGCAACTACCCGGATGTCACCGAGGTCCTGGACCGCGACGGCTCCGACGCCATGCGCTGGTTCCTGATGGCCAGCCCGATCCTGCGCGGCGGCAACCTGGTTGTCACCGAACAGGGCATCCGCGATGGCGTGCGCCAGGTGCTGCTGCCGCTGTGGAACGTCTGGCACTTCTTCAACCTCTACACCAACTCCGCCAACAACGGGGCCGGCTACGAGGCCAAGCGCTCAACCACCTCCACCGACCCGCTGGACCAGTACATGCTGGCCGCCACCGGCCAGCTGGTGCGCGAAGTCACCGAAGCACTGGACACCTACGAGGTTTCCGACGCCACCGAGGCCGTGCGCCAGTACATGGACACCCTGACCAACTGGTACGTGCGCCGCTCCCGCCAGCGCTTCTTCGATGAAGACACCCAGGCCTTCGACACCCTGTACACCGCTCTCGAAACCCTGGTGAAGGTCACCGCTTCGCTGCTGCCGCTGGCCAGCGAAGAGATCTTCCGCGGGCTGACCGGTCAGCGCTCGGTGCACTTGACCGACTGGCCAGATGCCAATGAGTTCCCGACCGACGCATCCTTGCTCGAAACCATGGAAACCACCCGCAAGATCTGCTCGGTCGGCTCATCGCTGCGCAAGGCCAAGAACCTGCGCGTGCGTCTGCCACTGGCAGAGCTGAAGGTTGTCCTCACCGGTGCTGCGCGCCTGGGCGGCACCTACGCTTCGATCATCAAGGATGAGCTGAACCTCAAGGCAGTCACCCTGATCGATGCCGAAGGCGTCGACGCGGCCAGCTACGGCATCAGCCAGCAGCTGGTAGTCAACGCCCGCGCGGCCGGTCCTCGCCTTGGCAAGAACGTCCAGCAGGCCATCAAGGGCGCCAAGTCCGGCGACTGGTCGGTGACCGACGGAGTCGTGACCGCAGGCGGCCTGGAATTGGTCGAGGGCGAGTACACCCTGGACACCGTGGTGGATGCAGAAGGCGAGATCGCCGCAGCCGTGATCGACGGCGGCTTCCTGGTGCTCGACACCGAGGTAACCGAAGCATTGGCTGCCGAGGGCACCGCACGCGACATGATCCGCGCTATCCAGTCGGCCCGCAAGGACGCCGACCTTCAGGTCTCGGATCGCATCCGCACCGTGATCACCGCCAACGCCGCGACCATCGCAGCGCTGGAAGCCAACCGCGAGCTGGTAGCCGGTGAAACCCTGACCGCGCACCTGGAACTGGTGGCTGATGACTCGGCCGCCGATGAGCAGATCACCGTATCCAAGCTAGACTCCGACAAAGTTGAGGCCAACTAGTGAGCGAACTGGACCGCGTTTACGGGCAGTTACTGTCCCGTGCGCCGGAAAACAAGATGGAACCCCGGATGGATCCGATGTTCCGTGCGATGGAGATCCTGGGCGAGCCCAATAAAGCCTGCCCGGTCATCCACATCACCGGCACCAACGGCAAGACCTCGACCGCCCGCATGATCGAGCAGCTGCTGATCGCCCATGACCTGCGCGCCGGCCGCTACTCCTCGCCGCACCTGGTCTCGGTGACCGAGCGCATCGCCATTGACGGCGAGCCAGTGGACGACGAGACCTTCGTACGGGTGTGGGATGAGATCAGCCCGTTCCTAGAAATCGTCGATGCCGAGCTGTCCGAGCGTGGCGAAAACAGGCTCACCTACTTCGAGGCCGTCACCATCTTGGCCTTTGCGATTTTCGCAGAGGTCCCAGTTGATGTTGTGGTGCTCGAAGTCGGCCTGGGCGGCATCACCGATGCCACGAACGTCGCGGATGCCGACGTTTCGGTCTTCACGCCGATCTCCCTGGATCACACCGATCTGCTGGGGGATACCACCGAACTGATTGCCCAGGAAAAGGTCGGTATCCTCAAACCCGGCGGCTACCTGGTTTCCTCGACCCAGCCAACGGATGCCGCAGACGTGCTGCTGGCTCGTGCCCGCGAGCTTGAAGTGCCGGCGGCCTTCGACACCTTGGACTTCAAGCTCCTGGAGCGCAAGTCCGGTGTGGGCGGACAGCTGCTGTCCATCCAGGGACAGGCAGGCCGCTATGAAGAGATCTTCTTGCCGCTCTTCGGCGCACACCAGGCGCAGAACGCCACCGTGGCGCTCGCAGCGGTCGAGGCGTTCCTCGGAGGCGGACAGCGTGAACTGAACGCCGATCTGGTGCGCCAGGGATTCGCCGCGACCTCCAGCCCGGGGCGTCTGGAGCTGGTGCGCAGTGCACCGAGCATCCTGGTCGACGCAGGGCACAACCCGGAGGGCATTCGTGTCTCGGCCGAGGCGATCAAGGAATCCTTCGGCTTTACCCGCCTCGTGCTGATGGTGGGCATCCTTCGCGAGAAGGATGCGGAAGCAATGCTCTACACCATGCGTGAAGAGTATGGCGACATGGTTGAAGACCTGTGCATCACCCAGTCCTCCTCGCCACGAGCCATCCCGGCCGGCGAATTGGCCAATTTGGCCATGAACGCCGGGTGGCCCGAGGAAGACATCCACGTGACCGAGGATCTTGAAGACGCAGTGGAATGGTCGGTAGGACGCGCAGAAGCCGGCGAAGATCTCGGTGGAGGTGTCTTGGTCACCGGTTCGATTACACTGGTGGGCGAGATTTCACTGTTGCTCAAGAGAGGTGACGCCTAATGGCCAAACTCACCCGTGCGCAGCGCGAGTGGCGTCCTGGCATGAAGAAGAAGCCGCGCTCGACCAAGATGATGTTCGCATCAACCGTCTTGGTGTGCGAAGCGCTCCTGGCAGTTTTCGTCACGCTGGCCGCATTCGGCCTCAAGCGTGGGGGAGAGCCGGTAGTCGTGCTGACCCTGGGCGCGGTGGTAGCGCTGCTGTGCATCCTGAATTGCGCGCTGCTGGGCAAGAAGATCGGCTACATCATCGGTTGGGCGCTGCAGGTGGTCTTCTTCCTGACAGGATTCATCCTGGTGGACATGTTCTACTTGGCCGCCGCTTTTGCCCTGTGCTGGTGGTATGCGCTGAGCAAGGGTGAAGAGATCGACGTGGAGAACAGGCGTCGCGCCGCAGCACAGGAAGCCTGGGAACAGGCGCATCCCGAACAAGCCTAGATTTTTAGCAATACATCAACGATACGAAGAGGTAGTCAAATGACTGAACGTACCCTGATCCTGGTCAAGCCAGATGGCGTCAAGCGCGCACTCACCGGCCAGATCCTCGCCCGCATTGAAGCCAAGGGCTACACCATTGCCAAGCTGCAGCAGCTGGAAGCCACCCGCGAACTGCTGGCCGAGCACTACGCAGAGCACGAGGGCAAGCCATTCTACGAGCCGCTCGTGGAGTTCATGCTTTCGGGCCCGGTTGTTGCCATCGTCGCAGAGGGCCAGGGTGTCATCCCGGGCTTCCGCTCGCTGGCTGGCACGACCGATCCCACCACCGCTGCTCCAGGCACCATCCGTGGCGACTTCGGCCGCGACTGGGGACTGAAGGTCCAGCAGAACCTCGTGCACGGTTCCGATTCGGTTGAGTCCGCAGAGCGCGAGATTGCTATCTGGTTCGGCAAGTAAGCCATAGATAGAAATATCCCAGCAGATCCACTCGGATCTGCTGGGATATTTTTATGCTCTGAAGTCTGTCTCAGTACCAATCGTCCAGGGTTTCTGCAGGAGCGTCTGGACCCTTGGCGACGGAGTCTGCCGCTGTACGGGGTTCGGCAGGATCTTGAATCGATGTGGGCCCGAAGTCCTCGGCTGAGCCGACGGTGACTACCTGATGATGCTCGACGGTCGCGTCGACCAGATGCGCCAAATCCTCGTCCGTGTTCTCAATGCTGAAATCCAACATTCGCGGTCCTTCCAGGCTTGTTTGCGTAGCGGTCTCTATCCTTCAGAGCGATTGATTCGCAATGCCGGGATCCTTGCTGCCAAGGAAATCCTGCGAGCGGTCAACCTTCCTCACTTCATTCACATTAAACACATACGCCATATCAGCGACAACGTCACCGCGCCGGTTCTCGGCGTCCGTTCATAATCTTCCTACTGAAACATCTGGTCAACTGTGCATTAATCACAGATGAACAGGTTTGCAATAATTCTAACAGTCGCACATATGAAGTTAAAGAATTTGCCCCGCGGATCCATGCGCCGTGTCAGCGGATCTGCGAGGCAAATTCAAGAACTTCGAGGTACCAGTTTCCGAGCCTAGCCCTTGGGAGCCTGCGAGGATTCCTCTTCGCCGGATTCCAGCTTTTCGAGGGCCTTCTCGTCCTGGTCTATCTCGACTTCGGATTTGATTTCGGCACTGGCGGCAGGGACCGGATCCATTTTGTCGCGTCCTGTCCAGACCTTGATCACGGACCAGGAAGCGGCAACCAGCGGAACGGAAAGCACCGCGCCAACAATGCCCGCAAGCACCGTGCCGGCAGTCAGGGCCAGCAGGACGACCAGCGGGTGGAGATTCAACGCACTGGCCATGACCACAGGCTGCAGGAAGTTGCCTTCAAGCTGGTTCACCAGGATCACCGCAGCCAAGACGATCAAAGCGACAATCGGCCCGTTGGTGACCAGGGCAATCAGGGTCGCAAGAATGCCCGCCACCGTAGCACCAACCATTGGAACGAAGGAGCCGAGGAACACGATGATACCCAAGGGGATGGCCAGCGGCACCCGAACGATCAGCAGGGTTGCGGTAATGCCAATGGCGTCGACTGCAGCTACGGTCGCGGTGCCGCGGATGTAGCCGCCGAAGGTCCGCAAAGCGCGGTCACCGGAGAGGATCCACTTGTTGCGGTAGTGAACCGGGGTCCACGAAACAGCGAAGGCCCAGATCTTGTCGCCGTCCTTCAGGAAGAAGAACAGGATCACCAGCAGCAGGACCAGGCCGGTGAGGAAGCTGCCCGCGGCGCTGAGCGTGTTCAGCGCGCCGGTACCGAACTGCGCGCTGGTCAGGAATCCGGTGACTGTATTAACGACGTTGTCGATTTGTCCCTGATCAATAGAGATCGGCAGGTTTCCTATCAGATCCTGGACCATGTCGTTGAGCTGATTAAAACCTTGGACGGCTTTATCAACGAGCTTTGGCCATTCATTGATGACCGAGAAGACCAGGCCCGTGCCGACGCCGCCAAGGAGCAACAGGGATCCGAGGAAGACGATCCACGCCGAGAGCATCGGTGAGAAAATTTTGCGCAGCCTGACGACCAGCGGCCACAGTGCGCAGGAAATGATGACGGCAAGCAGCGTTGGAATAACGATCATCGTCAAACGAAGCATCCCAATGATCAGGAATGCTCCCAATACTCCGACAACGAGCAATTGGGCACTGCGGATTCCCAGGCGACCAAGTAGATCTGTCCACAGCCCGGAGACCGTGAAGTCGGGTTTTGCGTCGGCATCTGCCAAGTTCGGGTTGGAGGCGGTCGCCGTTACTGGCTTTTGCGACGGCTTTTTTGCCGGTGCTTGGGATTTACCCTTGCGGAAAAGGGCCATGGTTGCTCCTCGTAGCTCGTACTAATTAGTTCTAAGAATAGGCTAGCTAGATCAACGGCACTGGGGGCAACACCGAAAGGATGATTATTTCCATCTCACAGCCCGGTTCTGATGCACGGGGCTGTCACCGGGCCGGCACGCGATCGGCTCATCAAAACAAAATGACCGCTCGACAGTGCGAGCGGTCATAGACAGCCCAGCGGCTGCACAGCTAATCAGCTTTTGAAGTATTCTTCGGCCAGCAACCCCATGACGATCTTGTCGTGGAATGATCCATCGTGGAATCCAGCTTGCCTCACACGGCCTTCTTCGCGGAAGCCTGAACGAAGGAACGTCCGCAACGCCCTTTCGTTGTAGGCCCAGACCGTCAGTCCGATCCGGTTTAATCCCATCTCGCGGAAGCCATAGTCGATGATCATCTTGGTGGCCAGAGTTCCATAGCCCTGCCCCACATTTGATCCGCCGATCATGATCATGAGCTCAGCTGATCGAGCCGGTGCGTTGTAGTCATAGAGCGCGGTGTGCCCGATCAGTGTGTCATCCGGCAGGGTTATGGATAGGCCAACACCATCAGTAGTGCCTCGGTTCAGGCTTCGGGACTTGAAGAGGGTGGCTGCTTCTTGGACTGGGTGGGGGAGCACCAGGCTTCCCTGCAATGCCATGAATTCCGGGCTATTCCACCATTGGGTGAGGAACGGAAGATCTTCTTCTTGCAGTTCGCGCAGTCGCAATTGGTCTGAGATCAGTAGATCGATCCCGTAGTTTTGGGCATTTTCTGTGTTCCATTTGTCACTTGCCATGTACCCAATCTAGCTGTCCTAGCTGTGGAAGGGATGCAAAGATCGCAGTGCGCGAACCATTAGCGGCAGGCGCAGCTGGCGTGCCCATGAAGCATGCGGTGGTTCCCGGCAAATGAAAAGCCGTCCCGTTGCAAGCGCAACGAACCGGCAGGCGGAGATGCAGAATCTAGCCGAAGAACGCATTCGGGAAACGTAGAACCACTGAAGCTGCAACCAGGATCCACAGGATCGCGGTGACAATCCAGCTCCACTCGGTAAAGAACTTTTTCAACCCAGCACCGGCAGGAATGATGCCTGTGACCACGTTGCGCGCTGTGGTGAAGACGAAGAGCGGAATCACCATGGCCCACACCACCATGCAGTAGGGGCAGAGGGCATTGATTTCATACAGTGCCTGTGACCAGAACCAGATCACCAGGCCCATTGCTGCGGTGATGCCCAGCTGGAAGCAGAGCCAGAACCATCGCTGGAGCTTGTTGGCTCCAGCTAACAGCATCATGCCAATCGTGATGACTATGGCAAAGCAGACAATGCCGAAAAACGGATTAGGGAATCCGAAGATCCCTGCCTGTTCCGACCTCATCACGGTGCCACAGGAAATCCATGGATTGATATCACAACTGGTGACGTAATCAGGGTTCTTATACAGCTCGATGCGTTCCAACACGAGGGTTCCGGCTGCGAGCCATGAGATGAACCCTGTTGCGATGAGAACCAGTCCGAATCCGCGGTCCTTGGCCCACCATGGCAACACGCCCGGGTTGTGGCTCTTTTCTAGTGATGAAACCATATTTCGACTATTCCATAAATTTGTAGGAAAGCGGGAGATTCCGCTTCGAGCGTTTTTCATCTTAGGAAGCGATTCTGTGCAACTGATGAGAAGCAATGAACAAGGCATGAACGAAATATGAGAGAATGGAAATGGTTGTTCGCGGATCCACAGTCTGCTTTCAACCCGACGACAGACTTTTGAAACAACAGATCGCCAGGCGATGCATCGCTTCGGTTGAGTGCCCAATATGTGCGCCTCCCGAGGGAATACCGCGGATCGTAGGGCTGCAAAGGAAAGCAGCCGGTTTTCATAGGCCACGTTGATCCGCAGGAATTGCGTCCGGCTTAGTCAAATAAGCCAGTGGCAATCCCGCGGAAAATAGCGAGCTTTTGTGTCTGGCTGGTTTAAAGAAACCGGTCAAGGACACGTGATGATTGTAGTTTCAGCTACGGCGCCGTCTGTGGAGGATGCCAAAGCGGGACAAAGTAGGAGTACGCGAATTTAAATGAGCGCAGCAAATCAACGAAAGGGTGGAGCGCAAGGTAACAAGCGGGGCAACCGTTCAACGCGAGCCCGTCGTACCAGCGTTTCAACCACCCCTGCGCGGCCACTGCGTCGCGCCATGACTCTGGCCGAACTCAATGCCGCAGCCGGCATTGAAGAAAGTCCATACCGCTGGCGAGCCACTCGCCGCACTCAGGTTTCTACGCCTGATACCACCCAGCGTGCCAGCCGCCAGGCTGAGCGTCGTGCACAGGTGGCACGCCATGCAGCCAGCGACGAGGCGGTCGAGCAGGCAGCGGCCAAGACCGAAGCAGCACAGCTCGGCACCGAAGAAGCCGTGAACGCAGAAGCTGCAGCAGACGACCAGTCGGTGGCACAAGCCGCCACCGAGTCCGTCGAGGACCACACCGGCCAGCTATTGGCCGAGCACGGCAGCTCCATGATCTTGAATCCATTCGCCGTGCCTGAAACCGCCCAGGCCGTCTTGGCACAGGTTGTTGCCAAAAAGCAGGAGCCAGCGCGCCAGGAAACTGCCGAGGCCGAAAGCGATGACGTGACCTCACGTCGCCGTCGCCGTCGCCGCCGCGGCGATGTGGACCTGGAGCTCGAGGGTGGTTCACAAGACGATCCGCCAAACACCGTAACCCGCGTCCGCGCGCCACGTGGCAGCATCGAAAGCCACAGCTCCGCCAGTGACAAGGTGACCTCCGTGCGCGGATCGACTCGCCTTGAGGCCAAGCGTCAGCGCCGCCGTGAATCCCGCGAGACCGGACGCCGCCGCCAGGTCATCACCGAAGCCGAGTTCTTGGCGCGCCGTGAATCCGTAGAGCGCAAGATGATCGTGCGCCAGCGTGAGGACCGCATCCAGATCGGCGTGCTTGAGGATGGGGTGCTCGCAGAGCACTTCGTTTCCAAGACCCAGCAGGACTCGCTGATCGGCAATGTGTATGTCGGCAAGGTCCAGAACGTCCTTCCGTCCATGGAAGCTGCCTTTGTCGATATCGGACGCGGTCGCAATGCCGTGTTGTATGCAGGCGAAGTCAACTGGGATGTAGCGGCCCTCGAAGGCCAGCCGCGTCGCATTGAAAACGCGCTGAAGGCCGGCGACTCGGTGCTCGTGCAGGTCACCAAGGACCCTGTAGGACATAAGGGTGCCCGACTGACCAGCCAGATCTCCCTTCCGGGCCGCTACCTGGTCTACGTGCCAGGCGGTTCGATGACCGGCATCTCGCGCAAGCTGCCAGATGTCGAGCGCCAGCGCCTGAAGAAGATCCTGAAGGATCACCTGCCGGAAAACGCCGGCGTCATTGTCCGCACGGCCGCTGAAGGCGCCTCGGAAGAAGAGCTGACCAACGACATCAACCGACTGCGCGCGCAGTGGGAAGGTATCGAAGAGCAGGCCAACTCCACCAAGACCCTGGCTCCGGAACTGCTGTACTCCGAGCCGGATCTGACCATCAAGGTCGTTCGCGATGTCTTCAATGAGGACTTCACCAAGCTGATCGTCTCCGGCGAGCACGCATGGGACACCATCGAGGCCTACGTCATGTACGTGGCACCGGATCTGATGGGCCGCCTGGAGAAGTGGGAGTCCGAAGAGGATATCTTCGCCAACTACCGTGTTGACGAGCAGATCGCCAAGGCGCTGGACCGCAAGGTCTACCTGCCATCGGGTGGTTCGCTGGTCATCGACCGCACCGAAGCGATGACCGTCATTGACGTGAACACCGGCAAATTCACCGGCTCGGGCGGCAACCTCGAGGAAACCGTCACCAAGAACAACTTGGAAGCGGCCGAGGAAGTTGTCCGCCAGCTGCGCCTGCGTGATATCGGCGGCATTATCGTCATCGACTTTATCGACATGGTCCTTGAATCAAACCGCGATCTGGTACTGCGCCGCCTGGTGGAGTGCCTGGGCCGTGACCGCACCAAGCACCAGGTGGCCGAAGTGACCTCCCTGGGCCTGGTCCAGATGACTCGCAAGCGCATGGGCACCGGCCTGCTTGAGGTCTTCGGTGAAGAGTGCGAGCACTGCGCTGGTGCGGGTGTCATCACCCACGAAGAGCCGGTTGAGTCGCGCCGCACCTTCAACTCCGCTGGCGAACCCCACGCCAAGAAGTTCAGCGAGAAGCCTAGCCGCAATTCACGCCGCCGCCGCGGTGGCGAGAAAGACGAGGCCAAGCCAGCTGCCAAGCAGGAGGCTGCGCCGAACGGCGAGAAGGATGAAGCTACCCGCAATGCGTTGGCAAGCATCGCCGCCGCATCGCACCTGGAGCCGCACGCGGAGAACGCTGTGAGCATCGAGGGCGAGCAGATTCCTGTTATCAAGACCAGCACTCCGGTTGCCGCCGAAGTCTCCGTAACCCTTGAAGCCCTTGAAGCTGCCCTGCCGGGCAAGGACGGGAGCGAAGAGGAGAATGGCGAATCGTCGCGCAAGCCGCGTCGCCGCTCGCGCTCCCGTGGACGCAACCGTTCACAGGGCGAGGCGCAGCAGCAGGAAGCCCAGTCGGCAGAGTCCGATCAGGCCGTTCAGGAGCAGCAGCCAGTTGCCCCTGTTGCGGACGATGAGTCCAAGCCCGCTGAGCAGCCTCGCAAGCGTTCCCGCCGGGCTTCACGCCCGCAGGGCGCTGGTGCCGCGTCGGTGCAGGACCAGCCGGTGCTGACCGGTCTGGCTATGCCAGCGTCGAACACTCCGGTCGCGACCGAGGCCAAGGCCCCTGCCGAAGCTTCGGCTGCCGCTAGCGCGGTGGCCCCACAGAATTCCACGAAACCAAAGCGACGCAGCCGTCGAGCCACCTCGGCTCAGGGCGACGCGACTGCAGAGGTTCTCGTGGCAGAGGTATCCGCCGCTACCGGTTCGGTAGTTCAAATGGATGCCTCCAGTTCGCAAAACGAAAAGCCAGCTGAGCCTGCCGGGCAACCGGTAATGTTCGGTGTCGGCGTTCCGGTGCGCGAGCTGAAATAGATGAACTTGGTCACGCTTCACCCGCTGGGGCAGTTTGTATTTGCCCCAGTGGTGTGGACTAGCGTAATCTAGTTGATCGGTGCTAAACGCCAAGATCACGGACTTTCCGTCCGCTCGGCGTCAAGGCACAAGCGCATGAGATCCCCGGGATACGCACTCATTTATGGGTGTTCGGGTCGATATCTGCGCCGGTAAGACAATAAACGTCGAGTAGAAGTGAGTACCCACGTGGTGTACGCAATTGTCCGCGCAGGCGGCCACCAGGAGAAGGTTTCCGTAGGAGACCTCATCACCGTTGACCGTCTTCAGGCTGCCCCAGGTAGCTCCATCGAGCTTCCTGCTTTGCTGTTGGTAGATGGCGAGAAGGTAACTTCCGCCGCTGCTGATCTGGCTAAGGTCAAGGTCACCGCTGAGGTTGTAGAAAACCTTCGTGGCGAGAAGATCGTTATCCAGAAGTACAAGAACAAGACCGGTTACAAGAAGCGCCAGGGCTTCCGTGCCGCTCTGACCAAGGTCAAGGTCACCTCGATCGCCTAATTCAGGCTGATCGTAATATCCATTTTTGTAGCGAAAGAGGCTAAAAGGCATGGCACATAAGAAAGGTGCGAGTTCCACTCGCAACGGTCGCGATTCCAACGCACAGTACCTAGGCGTAAAGCGCTTTGGTGGTCAGGAAGTCAAGGCTGGCGAAATCATCGTTCGTCAGCGTGGCACCCACTTCCACCCAGGCGCCGGCGTAGGTCGTGGCAAGGATGACACCCTGTTCGCCCTGGCTGCTGGTGCAGTCGAGTTCGGCACCCGTCGTGGTCGCCGCGTGGTGAACATTGTTGCTGCTGCCTAATTTAGGCATCAGGCAAATTTTTTAGTACAGAAGGGGTGGGCCGTTATTCGGTCCGCCCCTTGTGTGCGTAGATAGACTTTTTCTGCGAGAGCAACTCTCGCCCCCCGTTCTAGGAGAAGATGGCCCCGTGGCTGCATTCGTTGATCGCGTAACCCTTCATGTCACCGCAGGTAATGGTGGCCACGGTTGTGTGTCCATCAAGCGCGAGAAATTCAAACCGCTTGGCGGACCCGATGGCGGCAACGGCGGCAAGGGCGGCGACATCATCTTGCGCGTCGACCCCCAGGTCACCACGCTGCTGGACTTCCACCACCTGCCACACCGCAAGGCCGGCAACGGCGAGCCAGGCAAGGGTGGGCTGCACCCGGGCAAGCACGGCGAAGACCTGATCCTCGGCGTGCCTGCCGGCACCGTGGTGAAGTCCAAGGACGGCGACATCCTCGGCGACCTGATCAACGTTGGCGACGAGTACATCGCTGCCATCGGCGGCATGGGCGGCCTGGGCAACGCAGCCATCTCGTCTGACAAGCGCAAGGCACCAGGCTTTGCTTTGCTCGGCATTCCCGGAACCAGCCAGGACATTGTCCTGGAGCTCAAGTCCATGGCCGACATCGCACTGGTGGGCTACCCATCGGCTGGCAAGTCCTCGTTGATCGCTGCAGTTTCCGCTGCGCGCCCGAAGATCGCCGATTATCCATTCACCACCCTGGTCCCGAACCTGGGTGTCGTCCAGGCAGGCGAGACCCGCTTCACCGTCGCCGACGTCCCAGGGCTGATCCCTGGCGCATCCGAGGGCAAGGGCCTGGGCCACGAGTTCCTGCGCCACGTTGAGCGTTGTGCAGCCATCGTGCACGTCTTGGACTGCGCCTCGCTGGAATCTGATCGCGATCCGATCACCGACCTGGACGTCATCGAAGCCGAGCTGGCGAACTATGAAGCCGACTCCACCTTCGCCGGTACCGACGGCACGATCGTTCCGCTCATTGATCGCCCTAAGCTGATTGCGCTCAACAAGGTCGACATGCCAGATGGCGCTGAGATGGCTGAATTCGTGCGCCCAGAGCTGGAAAAGCGCGGATACCGCGTGTTTGAAATCTCAGCCCTGTCACGTAATGGATTGCGTGAACTGTCCTTCGCTATGGCTGAATTGGTAGAACAAGCGCGAGCCGAACAGGTCGTCGAGGCACCGGTAGTCGAGGTGCCAGTGATCCGTCCGCGCTTTAGCAACAAGGAAGAGTTCTACATTCGCCGCGAGGAACAAAACCTTGAGCCATTGTGGCGCGTTATCGGCGAAAAGCCGGAACGCTGGATCATGCAGACCGACTTCCGAAATGATGAGGCCGTCGGCTACCTCGCTGACCGCCTGGCCAAACTGGGGGTAGAAAACAAGCTATTCAAGGCCGGAGCCAAGCCGGGCGACGCTGTCGTCATTGGTTCCGAAGAAGATTCTGTGGTCTTTGACTGGGAGCCAACCATGGCTGCCGGCGCGGAATTGCTCGGCGGCAGCCGCCGTGGCGAAGACGTGCGACTCGAAGACCGCGGCAATCGAAAGACCCGCGAAGAAAAGCGCGCCGAACACGAGGACCGGAAGGCCGCCAAGGCCGCCGCTCGCCAGGAGCTGGAAGCCGAACGCAAGGCCGGCATCTGGACCGAATCGGTCAACGCGAAGAACGCAAAAAACGCTGCTGGAAAGAAGGCAGCACAGGAGGAAGAATAAAGTATGAGTGAAAGTGCCACTAAGACTATTTCAGCCATTACCTCTCCTCACGAATTGCCGGACGCACGGCGACTCGTTGTAAAGGTTGGTTCCAGCTCGCTGACCACGGTCAGCGGGGGAATATCCCACGAAAGACTGAAGTTCTTGGTGGACACTCTCGCCGAAACCGTGAACAGCGGTACCGAGGTAATCCTCGTTTCTTCCGGTGCAATTGCCGCCGGCCTGGCCCCGCTGGGTTTGCCAAAGCGTCCTAAGGACCTGGCAACCCAGCAGGCCGCCGCGGCTGTCGGCCAAGGCTTGCTGCTGGCCGAATACACGCAGCTATTTGAAGAGCACGACTTGCGCGTCGGCCAGGTCCTGCTGACCGCCGACGACTTGATGCGGCGCTCGTCCTACACCAACGCCCTGCGCTCCCTCGTGCGGCTCTTGAACCTTGGCGTGCTTCCCATCGTCAATGAAAATGACGCTGTGGCAACGCGCGAAATCCGCTTCGGCGACAACGACCGCCTTGCCTCCCTGGTAGCGCACCTTGTCAAGGCCGATGCACTGCTCCTATTTTCGGATGTCGATTCCGTTTACGACGCGCACCCCGAAGACGGCGGCAGCCGCATCACCACCATCGAGCATCCTGACGAGCTCGAAGCCGTCGACCTGGGCACCCCGGGCGCAGCTGGCGTCGGCACCGGCGGCATGATCACCAAAGTCGATGCCGCCACCATGAGCTCCTCCGCCGGCATCCCGACGCTGGTCACCAGCACCGACAACGCAGCCAAGGCATTGCGCGGCGAAGATGTGGGAACTTGGTTCGCCGCACGAAATTCGCGCCGCTCTGCCCGCGACGTATGGCTTGCGTACCTTGCAAGCATCGAGGGCCGGCTGATCCTAGACGACGGAGCAGTCCAGGCGATCTCCCGCGGCACCAATTCTCTGCTGGCCGCCGGCATCATTGACGTAGAAGGCGCCTTCGAGCCCGGCGACGTAGTAGAAATCTGCGGATCAGATCGTGTGCCATTTGCCCGCGGCCTGGTGAACTACAGCTCCGTGGAGCTGCCGGAGATGCTGGGTCAGAACACCGGCGATCTCGTTGAGCAGCTCGGCGAAGGTTACGATAAATCGGTCGTGCATGTCGATGACCTAGCTTTGATCGAACCTATTTTCTAGGATGGAAACTATGAGTATCGACGCAGTACGAACAGAAGAACAGATCTCCGACGTCACTGGTTCGGTTTATCAGCTCGCTGATCGAGCTCGCCGTGCCTCGCGAGTGCTCAAGCGCGCCAACCGCGACTGGAAAGACCGTGCACTGCTGGCGATCGCATCAGGAATCGACACCAACCGCTCCAAGATCTTCCAGGAAAACAAGAAGGACTTGGAGGCCGGACAGGCCAATGGCACATCCGTGGCCATGCTGGATCGCCTGAAACTTGATGACAAGCGCGTTGACGGTTTGATTTCCGCCCTGCATGAACTCGCAGGCCTGCCGGATCCCGTGGGTCGCGTGGTCCGCGGCGAGACTTTGCCAAATGGTCTGCGCATGCGCCAGATCAACGTCCCCATGGGCGTCATCGGCACGATTTACGAAGCCCGTCCCAACGTCACGGTTGATATCGCCGGCTTGTCGCTGAAGAGCGGCAACGCAGTGTTGCTGCGCGGCGGAACTGCTGCACTGCACTCGAACCAAGCCCTCGTCTCTATCATTCGCGACGCTCTGGAATCCGTTTCGCTTCCACGCGATCTGGTGACATCCATCGATCAGTTCGGTCGCGAGGGCGCCGACGCCATGATGGGTGCTCGCGGCAAGATCGACGTGCTGATCCCTCGCGGCGGACGCGATCTGATTCAACGTGTTGTCACCACCGCCAAGGTGCCAGTGATTGAGACCGGCGAAGGCAACGTTCATATCTTCTTGGATTCCTCGGCTGAAGAGCAGATGGCCATCGACATCCTGATGAACGCTAAGACCCAACGCCCAAGCGTATGCAATACCGTAGAGACCTTGCTGATTCATAAGGACTCGAAAGTCGCACCCTCGGTGCTCAAGGCGCTCTCCGCAACAGGTGTGACCCTGCATGTGGATGAACGTACGGCAGCTCTCGTGCCTGATCTGGAGACCGTTCCAGCGCAGGACGAAGACTGGCGCGTCGAGTACATGGATTTGGATCTTGCGGTCAAGGTCGTCGATGACATCGACGAGGCACTGGACCACATTCGCGAATACTCAACCGGCCACACTGAAGCGATTCTCACCTCGTCACTGGCGGCCGCTGAGCTATTCATCGCCGAGATCGAATCTGCTGCCGTCATCGTGAACGCTTCGACTCGCTTTACCGACGGTGGGCAGCTCGGCCTTGGCGCTGAAGTTGGTATCTCAACGCAAAAAATGCATGCACGTGGACCGATGGGCCTGACCGAGCTGACGACAACGAAGTGGATTGTCCAAGGCGACGGACACGTTCGTAAATAGTTTCTGACCGCCGTTTTCGGTAGGATGTAGAAGAAACGTACCGTTACTTTTCGGACCATTGGGGCCTCGGCCTTTGCCGATGTGCCAATGGCAACCGTAAATAGGACTGGAGAATTACTTGAACGCGCTGATTCTGGCCTCTGAAGCCGCTGAGACTGGCTTGGATGGACACACCTGGTCCCTGCTTATTGGTGGTGGCATCTTTGTTGCACTGATGATCTTGCTATTGATCACTGTTTCCTACACCAATGTCGGCAACCGCCACTCGGTGAAGGATGAAGAACAGGACATTCACCGCCAGTTCAAGACTCACGAACCACATAGCCACTAGTCTTGAGCGAGCGGCAGCATAGTGACCGCCCATTGCGCCTCGGCGTGATGGGCGGTACTTTTGACCCCATTCACAACGGCCACTTGGTCGCCGCCAGCGAGGTGGCTGCCGAGTACGACCTGGATGAGGTAGTTTTCGTACCCACCGGCCAGCCTTGGCAGAAAGCTGACAAGCAGGTCACGAGCGCGGAACATCGTTACTTGATGACCGTCATTGCCACGGCATCAAACCCGCGATTTACCGTCAGCCGAGTGGATATTGATCGAGAAGGGGCCACGTACACTCGTGACACCTTGCTGGATTTGCGTGCGCAACGCCCAGATGCGGAACTGTTCTTCATCACCGGTGCAGACGCGATGAGCCAGATCATGAGCTGGCGTGATATCGATCAGGTTTGGGACCTCGCGAATTTTGTTGGCGTGAGCCGTCCGGGATATGTCATGAGCGATCTTGGCCGCGACAACGTGTCGCAGTTGGAGATTCCAGCACTGGCAATTTCTTCAACGGATTGCCGTGAACGAGTCGCTGCCGATAAGCCAGTTTGGTACCTTGTGCCCGATGGTGTGGTGCAGTACATTGCAAAATATGGGCTGTATACCGAGTCGTAACCTCACATTAGGTGACGTAACACGGCATAATCTCTAGGTAAGGGTGACGGTATTTGTCTATGCGGTCGGGAGAAGTACAGGATGAGCGATAACTCGCAGCCGGTTTCTAGCAGGCGAGCTCTGCGCGAAAAGCGACGTGCCGAAATGGAAGCTTTGCTCGCAAGCAGCAAGGCAGAACAAGAGGCCAAAGAACTCGCAGACAAGAAAAAGGCGGGGGAGTCCGAGCAATCGGCAACGCCAGCGAAAGCTGAAGCGGCTCCCGCTGCAAAGCCAACTCCGAAACCGGAACCGGCCAAGCCACAAACGGCCAAACCAGCCCCTAAACCTGCACCGTCAGCCAAACCTGAATCCGCGGCCCAAAAGCCGGTTGATCAGACTGTTTCCAAGCAGGCAGCGGCGGCTCCAAAAGCCCAGCCAAAGCCTGCCGAAAAGGTTGCTGTTAATAACGTAGAGCCTCCTAAGGGCAACCAGGCGCAAGCATCTAAGGCACAGGCTCCTGCTGCACCTGAAGCCAAAGCTGCGTCGACCGCTGGTTCCACCGCCGACGAGAATCCGGCTCAAGAACCAATGGGGGAGCGCGCTTCGCTTCGTCGAGCCCGCAACCGCGAAGCTCTGCGTGAACGCCGCCGCCTTGAAGGTGAAGTGGATGCACTCACGAGCCACATTCCAACGGTTGAACCGGCAGATGATCCCAAGCCTTTGACCCGCCGCCAGCTACGCCTGCAGGCCCTCGCCGAACAGGGCAAGGCCGACCCGGCAGCGGCACCTAAACCCGTTGCCAAGCCGGCAAAGAAGCCCGCAGCTGGCGATGATTCGCCTGAGACGACAGTCATGAGCGTTGAGCAGGCGTTGGCTGCACGTCGTGCGCATGCCCCTAAAGCACCCATTGATCCGAACCTGCTGGGCGAAGATGACTCCGAGATCGATCTTGAAGTCCTGGCCCACCAGCGTGAAATGGCTGCCCGCGCAGCGATTATCTCTCGTCGTGCCGCAGAACGTGAGCGATTGCGCGTAGAAAACGCTAAGCAGGGCAAAGACGATAAGTCATCTGATCCGTTCACCGGTGCCATGGGCAACATCCGCGAGGTGGAAGACCGCATCGCCAAGACCGGCGTGCAGGGTCCAAAAACCCAGAGCGTGTCCCTGAATCTTGATTCTGACGGCAAGATCAGCTCCAAGAAAGATGAAGCGGCACCAGCAGCCAAGAAGCCTGCCGCCAAAACTGCTGTACCAGCTAAGCCAGCTCCAAAGCCGGCATCCGCCAAGTCAGCTGCACCGGCACCTAAGCCAGCGGCAAAGGTTGCGCCTAAGCCGGCATCCGCCAAGTCAGCTGCACCGGCACCTAAGCCAGCGGCAAAGGTAGCGCCTAAGCCGGCACCGAAATCAGCTCCGAAGGCAGATGCCAAGCCTGCAGCCAAGACTCCGGCCAAGCCAAATGCGGACGCCAAGAAGGCCGTTGCGTCTTCGGAAGCAGTTTCCGATGTCCAGATGCCGCGCATTGACGCCGTGAACGCTCACGGCCTGGAGCCGCTGGACGTTCAAACCCACGGCGTTCGTCGTGCCAACAACATGCTTATAGCCATGATCCTCGCATTAAGCGTCGGTGGAGCTGCGCTCATTGCGGGGCTCATCATGTTGCTAGGCAACTAGTTTCGTAGCAAAATTAAGTTCACGATCTACACCTCTAACAAGGAGACACCCCACTCAATGGGAGCACACGCAGATTCAATTGCCCTCGTGAAGATTGCAGCACACGCTGCATCTGAAAAGTTGGCAGAAAACATGGTCGCGCTCGACGTAGCGGACCGCCTGGGCGTTACCGACGCCTTCTTGATTGTCTCTGGTGGATCAGAACCGCAGGTGAACGCAATCGTCGACGAAATTCAGGCCAAGGTGCTAGAGGAATACAGCATGCGTCCGGTCCGCCGTGAGGGCTTCGGCATGGGCCGTTGGGTCCTGCTGGACTACGGAGACGTCGTCGTGCACGTTCAGCATCAGGAAGACCGCGTATTCTACGCACTGGAACGACTGTGGGCAGACTGCCCTGTGATCGAACTGCCTGAGGAACTGACTCAGCAGAATCAGTAACAGCGAATTTGCATCCTGATCAGGTAGTCATCTATGATTATGGAGTTGCCTGATCAGGGTAGCAATCCTTTTGGGGGTATGGCGCAGTTGGTAGCGCGTCTGCATGGCATGCAGAAGGTCAGGGGTTCGAATCCCCTTACCTCCACCAATTAAATCCTGAAATTCTTGAGAAAGAATTTCAGGATTTTTTCGTTCAATTCCGTTTTAGTGCGGAATAGAACTCTGATCAATGCCCTCTTTTGGGCGAGCGGCCGTTTGCCCCGACGTCCTAACACTCGGGCCGGCGCGCAGAACCGCAGCGATAATTGATGGTTCGCATCATAATGACGACGAACTGTGCAGGAAAGAATTTCCAATTTGGCGGAGTCTATAGATGTTGAGGCGCTGTATGTGCACCTTAAACAGAGATTCACTTGCGATACTTGAATCAAATCGTTCAATCAGGAGCACCATGGCACGAATTCAGCGACGATCAATTCGAGCAAAGCACGTCGGTAACGGTCGCGGCCCGGCTCACAGTTCAAAGCGCGTTCGCTACATCGATGATGGCACGGTCGAACTTGCCCCGTTGAGCGTTACGGCAGCGGAAGCGATGGAATTCTGCCGCACCGGGGAGAATCGCATCGCTTTGTCGCTTTATCCCACGCCAGATGATGCTGATATCCAAGAGCTGGCTGACGCGTGGAATTTGCACCCGGTCTTGGTTGAAGATCTTCTGCACGCAAGACAGCGTCCGAAGCTGGAGCGCTATGGTGACGTCCTCCTGCTGGTTGTACGTTCAGCCTTGTACCTCGACGCCACCGAAGAAGTCGAGCTATCCGAATTCCACATTCTCCTTCGGCAAGGTTCCATCGCGGTACTGTGCCAGGACCATCGATGGATTGACGGGACCGACGGTCACGAGTTTGCCGAGTTAATCAGCAGCGGAAACCTCCAACAGCATCAGATGTTGCTCAAGGATCCGAAACTGCTTCGGCTGGGTTCTGAAGCAGTGCTGTATCGGATTCTCGATGAAATTGTCGATGGCTATGCGCCAGTTCTTCATGGCCTAGGGATCGATAAGGAGCAGATCGAGCGTCAAGTTTTCAGCGGTGATGCTGCGGTGACAGAACGCATTTATCGCTTGAGCCAAGAAGTGATTGACGTGCAGCATTCCACCGCATCCTTATTGGAAGTCGTACGGTCCCTCGATAACGGATTCAAGAAGTACCCAGTTCCTGACGAGCTGGAAACCTATTTGCAGGATGTCACAGACCATCTGACGCGAGCTAATACCCAAGCGCTTGAATACCGTGACGCCCTGTCACAGATTTTGAATGTCAATGCCACCTTGGTAGCCCAACGCCAGAACGAAGACATGAAAAAGATTTCAGGTTGGGCTGCAATCTTATTTGCTCCCACTCTGATCGCAGCGATCTATGGCATGAATTTTGACCACATGCCTGAGCTGCACTGGGCGTTCGGATATCCGGGGGCTGTATTGGTGATGGTTGGTTTCGCCGCGGCGCTGTATGGCGTTTTCAAATGGCGTAAATGGTTCTAGCACTAGACAGGGACAGTGGGGGAGCGCAACAGATGGCTGAGAAGATCGATTTCAAGAAAGTACTCGATGGCTACCGTGCTAGGCCATCAGAATTTCGGCTCTTGCGAATGCCTGCCACGCGATATCTCATGATTGATGGCCACGGAGATCCCAACCTGGCGCCTAGCTACACTCAAGCACTGGAAACGATTTATCCGGTGGCGTACAAACTAAAATTCTCCAGCAAGCAGAATGGCAGGGACTATGTGGTTCCGCCCCTGGAGGGTCTTTGGTGGGCGGATAACATGGAGTCCTTTACGACGCAGCGAGATAAGTCCCAGTGGTACTGGACCCTCATGCTGATGGTCCCTGACTGGATCACCGCCGAAGAAGTCCAAGCCGCCGTCTTAGCAGCAGTTTCCAAGCGCCGGCTGCCAAGCATCGATAAGATGCGCTTCGAAGAACTGGACGAAGGAGAATGCGTCCAGACGCTGCATCTTGGTGCTTATGATGATGAAGGGCCTGTCCTAGAACAGATGCACAAGGACTTTATTCTGGGGCAGGGCCTGCGATTATCAGGCAAGCACCACGAGATCTATCTGGGAGATCCCAGGAAAGTCGCGCCGGAACGATTGCGAACCATCCTGCGACAGCCCGTTGCATCCCTATAGCGAACAAATAGACGGAGTATACGTTGAGCATCGAGATCAGTCCTGAAAGTACAGTGCCAGAAATCCAGCAGGCATTGTTGGCTCTGGAAGACCCCAAAGCTCGGGCGGTCAATGAACGCCATGGTGATGACTTTGGGGTCAATCTCGGAAAACTCCGCGCCCTCGCCAAGTCCCTGAAGACAAATCAGGATCTCGCCGAGCAGCTATGGGCGACAGGGGAAACCCCAAGTCGTCTCGTGGCCCTTCTGATTGCGAAGCCTCGCAGCTTCTCGCTGGAACAGCTGCATGACTGGAGCAAGGCAGCCAGCACGCCCAAGGTGCAAGCCTGGTTTTTGAACTACATTGTCAAGAAAACGAAACTGCTCGAAGAGCTGCGCCAAGTATTGATGGCTGAAAGCGACAGCGTGCAGCTGGCCGCTGGGTGGGAATTGACTGCACATCAAGTGGTCAAGGACCCTGATCAGGTTGATCTTGCTGGGCTTCTCGACATCATCGAAGAACAGATGCTGGCTGCGCCCGAACGTTTGCAGTGGGCCATGAATACCACGCTTGCGCAGATCGGTATTGAGCATCCTGCGTTGCGTGAGCGCGCACTGGCCATCGGGGAGAACCTGCAAGTGCTTGCCGACTATCCAACATCGCCAGGATGCACTTCTCCTTTCGCCCCCATCTGGATCAACGAAATGGTGAAGAGAAAAGCCTAGGTCCGATCCACGATAGTGAATCGAACCTAGGCTTGGGTAGCTGCGATTGGACTAGACGTCGCTGGCTTCTTCTACCCCTGGCCCGTCACGCAAGACCAGCTTGGAGATAATCCAGATGAAGGCTGTCAGAGCGCCGGTGAGCAGCAATTGAGTGCGAGCCGCTGCATCGGTCATCGCAATGACAGCGATGGCTGCCAGAACCACGATGGTCGCGATGGACAGACCAGGGAATCCCCAAAGGCGCAAAGGCAGATTTTCGCCCTCGCGGTCGGCGCGGCGACGCAAGATCAGCTGGGTCACCGCGATGAAGGCCCAGATGAAAATGATGGTCGAGCCCACTACGTTCAGCAGGATCGGCATGACCGTATCCGGCCATATCCAGTTCAGGCCAACGGCTAGGAACGAGAAGGCAACAGAGCTGATGACAGCCTTGGCGGGAACGCCCTTGCCGGTCACATGGGTGACGCTTCGCGGGGCGAGCTTCCGCTGGCCGAGCGAGTAGAGCATGCGAGAAGAACCGTAGATGTTGGCGTTCATGGCAGACAGCAGTGCCACGACAACCACGGCGTTCATCAGCAGGCTGACACCGGGAATGTGCATCACTGCCAGTGCAGCGGCGAATGGTCCTTCGACCACTGATGGATCATTCCACGGCACCAGCGCGATGATGATCAGGATTGAGCCGAGGTAGAAGAAGAGGATGCGCAGCATCACGGACTTCACCACTCGCTTGATGTTCCCGGCAGGGTCTTTGGACTCTGCCGCGGCAATGGAAACTACCTCGGTGCCTCCGAATGAGAAAATCACGATCAGCACGGCGGCGGCGATGCCAGCCATGCCGCCTGGTGCAAAGCCTCCGTGGGCAGCCAGATTGGCGAAGCCTACAGACTCGTCGGTGGGGATGACGTGGGCAAGGACCAGTACTCCAAAGACCAGGAAGGCGATAATCGCCGCGACCTTGATTACTGCAAACCAGTATTCGAACCGTCCGTAATTTCGCACGCCCAGGAGGTTGGCGCCAGTGAGGACCACAACAAAGCCAAGCACCCAAGCCCACTGAGGGATGGCCGGGAACCATCCTGCGGTGATGGCAGCCGCGCCGGTGGCCTCGGCCGCGATCACGACAACCAGCTGCACCCAGTAGAGCCATCCCAAGGTGCTGCCTGCGCTGCGGCCCATCGCTTTGTGGGCAAAGGTGCTGAACGCGCCCGAGGATGGATGCGCTGCAACCATCTCGGCCAGCATCGCCATGATCACGATGATGACCGTGCCAGCGAGCAGGTAGGAAACAAGAACCGCAGGACCGGCAATCGAAATCGCTTGCCCCGAGCCGACAAAGAGGCCCGCGCCAATGGCGCCGCCAAGACCCATCATGGAGATCTGGCGCTGGGTCAGTCCCGTATGAAGCTGAGCTTCGGTGTTCTTCACGGCGGTCATGCGGTGGCCGCCTCTGCTGATGCCAACGCCGGCAAGGCTGCGAGCACGCGATCAACGTCTTCTTCGGTACCGGAGGAGATGCGCAGGCCGTCACCCGGGAAAGCGCGTACCACTACGCCTCCGGCTGCCAGCTGTTCTTCAAGCTTCATGGTGTCTTCTCCCGCATCAACCCAAACGAAATTAGCTTGGGACTTTACAACGGGGTAGCCCGCCTGAGCCAGGGAGTCGTACATTCGCTCGCGCTGGGCCACGACCTCTTCGATGCGCACAGCCAACTCGTCGATGGCCGCAAGCGATGCCACGGCAGCGCGCTGGGCAAGATCGGAAACTCCAAAGGGCACAGCGACCTTGCGCAGGTTCGCCGCGACTTCCAATGGGCTGATGGCGTAGCCGACTCTGAGCCCGGCAAGTCCGTAGGCCTTGGAGAAAGTGTGCAGCACGGCAACGTGCGGGTATTTGCGGAACAGCTCTATGCCGTCGGCCCGCACGGCCGAACGGTCGAAGTGCACGTAGGCCTCATCAACGACAACCAGGACGTCACGCGGTACGGCATTGATGAACTGGTCAAGCGCTTCTGCTTCGACAACGGTTCCCGTTGGATTGTTCGGGTTGCAGATGAAGATGAGCCGGGTTTTCTCGGTAATGGCCTCCAGCATGGCCGGCAGATCGTGGCGGGACTCGGCATCCAGGGGGACCTCGACCGGAGTAGCGCCGGCGATGCGTACGAGAGATGGGTACGCCTCGAAGGAACGCCACGCATACATCACTTCGTCGCCCTCGGCTGCCACTGCGTGAATGATCTGCGCAGCGACTTCAACCGAACCAGCACCCAGAGTGATATGTTCCGGCGCAATGCCGAACTGCTCGCTCAGTGAGCCGGTAAGTTGAGGAGCGGCGATGCTCGGATAGCGATGGATGCTTCCCAGACCCTCCTGAATGCTGGAGATCACCGAAGGCAAAGGCGCATGGGGTGATTCGTTAGATGAGAGTTTTGAAGCTCCAGCGGGTGCGGGCTTGCCCTGCTTGTAAGCGGGGACGTCCTGCAAGGAAGGGCGCTGGTGAAGGGTCATGAGTTTCCTCTCTGACTGCCACAACTGCTTGATGTTGGCAATCGTTCAAACAGCAAGGCCACCAACTGATGTCTTCAGGAGTGGCCCCGCTCATATTCTCGCGTGTCGCGATTCACAAGCAATGACTGTAGGTTGATCGAATCTGCAGTGCAATCGACCTCCGGGGGCCTATGCAAGTTGCATAGCAGTAATTACCCATCTCTCCATTTTACTAGTCATTCTGTATAGCCTTGACCCGTTCTGACTCTTCATTAGCGCATGCTGCAACAAGCGGTAGCGTTCTTCCCTGAAAATGCTCGTGCAAGGCAAAAGAGGAGGATGTCCTGGCGACGCCGTCGACGCGATTGATCCGGTCAAAAATGTCTTGGAGATCCTCCGCGGTTCGCGCGACAACCCGCAACTGCAAATCTGAACTGCCCGTCACGGTATACATGTCAACGATTTCAGGAATAGATTCCTCTAGCGCGGACGCAACCGGGGCATGGCCATAGCGTTGGATGATTTCAACCTGGCAAAACGCGACGAGTGAGTAACCGAAGCCGGCAGGCTCAACCCGTGGAATGATCCCGCGAATGACCCCAGCCTCGTGTAGGCGAGCCAGGCGGCTGCTCACGGTGCCACGGGCTACACCAAGGCGTCGCGCGCATTCCATCACCGGCAGCATGGGGGAGTCGGTGAGCAGTTCGATGAGGTCCGCGTCGAGGCGGTCAATGCGCACAGTAGTCCTTTCAAAGATTGGAGTTAGTCATCCAAGGTTAACCCGCCAATCTGGAAGTGATGAGGTTTAGCTGCGAGCAGTAACCTGCATCACGCGGTACTCTGGACTAAATTTGAGCTCAAGGAGTCAGAAATGGCAAAAGTTCCACTGGATTCGGTAGCTGGTTTGCATGTCTTGGTCACCGGCGCAGCGCAGGGAATGGGATTTCTCTTCGCAAAACAAGCCTGTCTGGAAGGCGCAGCCCGAGTGATCCTCTGGGATATAGATGAGCCCAAGCTGGAAAAAGCGCTAGCGGAATTGCGCTTGCTGGAAGCCAATGTAGAGGCGCAGGTAGTGGACCTCGCGGACCCAGCACAAATCCAGCGGTACGCGCAGAGCGCCGTGGACAGCGGTGGTGTTGATGTCCTTGTCAATAATGCGGGAGTCATCACTGGAACGTCATTTGACCGGCACCAGGCCTTGCAGATTACCGCCACGATGCAGATCAATGCGCTAGCTCCAATGTATCTGACCCATGCCTTGCTGCCTCAGCTGCGGCGAAGCGGCCATGGGCGCGTGCTCACCATGGCCTCTGCTGCGGCCCTGGTGTCGAATCCGAACATGAGCGTATACGCGGCATCCAAAGCCGCCGCGCTTTCATGGAGCGATTCCCTGCGCCTGGAACTGGAAGCTGATGACACGATTGCGGTCAGCACTATTTGCCCCACATACATTTCAACCGGCATGTTCGCCGGCGCCCGGTCCATGCTGTTCACACCGATCTTGGAACCTCAAAGGGTTGTCGATCGGGCATGGCGAGCCATGCTCGCCGGTCAGCCTTTGGTGCTCATGCCATGGACCAGCAAACTGGGACAGCTTCTGCGCGGTGTTCTGCCTCGTCCTGCGTGGGATTTCGTGGCGGACAAGGTTATCGGCGTTTACCATTCGATGGATGACTTTACCGGCCGGGAAAACGGCGAAGAACCTAGCGGTGAAGTCGGACTAAAAGTTCACTGATCTTCCTGTTCTTCCCGCAGACTTCGCGGTACCTTGAAAGCGTCATTCAGTTACCCGAGAGGTTTCGTCATGCAAAAGCTCACCGTCAATCTTTGGATGCAGGGAACAGCTGAGGAAGCTGGAGAGTTCTATGCCTCAGCGCTGCCGGAGGCCAAATCAGAAATTGAATCACGCTATCCCACCGAAGGACTGCTCGATTTTCAACAGCCGTTTGCTGGCAAGGCACTGACTGTTTCGGTCTGGGTTTGCGGAACGAAGATCACGCTGATCAACGCCGGTGGCGAGTTTTCTCCGAACGCCTCGATTTCCATGATCCTCAGCTTCAACAGCGACGAACGTGACGCCCTTGATGCTACCTGGGAGGCATTGTCGGAAAGCGGAAACGTGCTGATGCCTTTGGATGCGTATCCGTTCAGCACACGTTATGGCTGGGTCAGCGACAAGTACGGAGTTTCCTGGCAGCTGATGGAGTCCACCGAGCCGGTGCAAGACGCAGCCCGGGTCATGCCGTCGTTGATGTTTGGCGGCGCCGCCCAGAACCGCGCCGCTGAAGCTATTGCTTACTACTCAGAAGTGCTCGGGGCCAAGCTTGACAGTGCGTTCCCTTATGGGCAGGCAACCGAAGTAGCTACAGAAGAATCGTTGATGTTTGCCCAATTCTCCTTGGGTGACGATCTCGTGGCAGCCATGGATTCCGGCGTTGCACAAGACTTCTCTTTCACTCCAGGGGTTTCCTTGGAATGGCCTTGTGAAGGCCAAGAAGAGATTGATCGGGTTTGGGATGCGCTCTCGGCCGTCCCGGAAGCCGAAGCCTGCGGGTGGCTTACGGATAAGTTCGGTGTCAGCTGGCAAATCGTGCCATCGAATATGGGTGAGCTCATGGAGCGTCCTGGAGCTTTCGAGCACATGCTGGGCATGAAGAAACTGGTGATTGACGAGTTCTAAGCCGGGCAGGCACTGCAGGACGCCGGTTCGTGAAACCGGCGGTAGTCCTGCAACGCGTTGCATCCGGGATGCTGCTCTAATAGGCAAGGCAATCAGCCGTTCGCGGATTGGCGGGGGTTAACTGATATTGTCGAATCCTTGACATGGATTCCGTTTCTTTCTAAGGACTGCCCGATGGCCCCCAAAATCCGCACCTTCACTTTGCCTGAATTGGCAGCCGGATATGCGGGGGATCTCAGCGGTGGAGAATACGTCGAGCTGTTGCGCTTTGCGAATATCAATGATCCTGTCCAGGCGGATGATGCCCGTGCGGAAGAGTGCCTGTTTACTTCGGTGGTGCTCGAGAATCTGCGAAACGCCCGGCTCCTGCAATGCGAATTGGAGCAAATCAATGCCCCTTCGCTGAACGCGGCCGGCGCATTCTTCAATGACGTGCGTGTGGAACACAGCAGGTTCGGTTCAGCCGACTTTGCAGAAGCCGAGTTGGACGGCGTCGTTTTCGAGAACTGCAAATTCGGGTGGCTGAACCTGCGCCAGGCCAAAGTCCGGGATGTGGTCTTCCGCCATTGCCAATTCGAGGAGATCGACTTTGGCGGTCAAATTCAACGCGTGGAATTCATTGACTCAAGGTCTACCGTCATCAACTGCGCAGGGGCGCAACTTCGAGATGTCGACTTGCAAGGGCTGGACTTCACCCAGGCGGACGGGCTGGAAAATATGCGCGGCGCTCGCATCAACACCCTGCAGTTGAGCCTGTTGGCAGAAGACATGGCGAAACATCTGGGGATTAAAGTAGCGCAGTAATTTGCTCATGCCGAGCAGCAAGAGTGATCGCTGTCTTTTCGATCAACTCATGCATGGCCGTGGATGCACGAGTCAACGACACGTCGCGCCGGTGAGCCAATCCGACTGTGCGGGAAAGCTGCGGGTCGCGTAAGGGCATCGCGCGAACTCCCGGGGTCTCCAATGCCACGGTAGCCGGTACCACAGCGACCCCTAAACCGCGCTCGACAAAGCGCAATACGGCGTCCATTTCGCCGCCCTGAACAACGATATTCGGCGCAATGCCTGCGTTCTTGTAAGCCTGCATGGTGCTGGCTCTGAGGTCGTAGCTGTGGGAGAAAGCCAATTGCGGCACAGGAGCCAGCGTGCGGAGATCCAGTTCAGTGCTATCTGGCAAGCGCGGACGGTCTAGCGAGTCGATTACCACGAGTTGCTCTTCCAACAGTGGGCGATTTTGCAAGTGCTGGTCGTTCACTGCGTGTTCCGACGTGACGATCAGTGCAAGGTCCAGTTCGCCGCCGCTCAATTGCTCCAGCAGTCGATGCGACCCGGCTTCGAAGATCTGCAGCTGAACGCCGGGGTAGTGGTTGTGGAAGGCCGCCAGCACTTCGGCAACCAGTGAAACGCAAAGGGTGGGCGGCGCTCCGAGGCGAACCCGGCCACGCCGCAGTCCTGCCAAATCCGCCATTTCGCTTCTGATGGTCTCTTCATCGGCAAGCATGCGCCTGGCACGCGGAAGCAGTGTTTGGCCCGCAGCAGTGAGAGAGATATTTCCTCGAGCACGGTGGAAGAGCTCGGAACCCAGTTCTTGTTCCAGGGTGGAAATCTGACGGCTCAGCGAAGGCTGCGCAAGGTGCAAAAGCTCTGCTGCGCGAGTGAAGTGGCCCACTTCGGCAATCGTGATAAAGCCTCTCAACTGCTCTAGATTCATGCTAATAGCCTATCGCTATCGTAAGCATGAAGATAATTCATTGGACGTATTCTCGGGGTCAGCGGATGCTAGAAAACATGAGAACAGAACAGCAGATAACCACATCAGTACTCGTCATCGGCACCGGCGGTTCGGGGCTGCGAGCCGCCATTGAACTGGCCGAATTGGGAACCGATGTCCTGGCCGTGGGCAAGCGACCAAAACATGATGCTCACACCTCGCTCGCCGCAGGAGGTATCAACGCCGCATTGGCAACGATGGACGAAGAGGACAGTTGGCAGCAGCATGCTGCCGACACCATCAAAGAAAGCTACTACCTGGCGGACCCGCGAACCGTGCAAGTTGTCGCCCAGGGCGCGCAGCGGGGCGTCGAGGACCTGGAACGCTACGGCATGAACTTTGCCCGTGAAGAAGACGGACGCATTTCACAACGATTCTTTGGAGCGCACAAGTTCCGTCGAACAGCCTTCGCCGGAGACTACACGGGACTTGAAATTCAAAGGACCTTGATCCGTCGTGCAGAACAGCTCAAAATTCCGGTCCTCGACACCGTCTACATCACCGAATTGCTCGTTGCCGAAGGACAGATCTTTGGCGCCTACGGTTTTGACGTCAATGCTGGCACCGGATACCTCATCCATGCCGATGCAGTCATCCTGGCTGCTGGAGGACATAACCGCATCTGGCGGCGCAGCAGCTCCCGGCGCGATGAAAATACCGGCGATTCCTTCCGCCTGGCAGTGGAAGCAGGCGCAAGGCTGCGTGACGCGGAGCTTGTCCAGTTCCACCCCTCCGGCATCATCGAACCAGAGTCCGTTGCAGGCACCTTGATTTCTGAGGCGGCCCGCGGCGAAGGCGGGATCCTGACCAACGCATTGGGCGAGCGCTTCATGCAACGCTACGATCCGGAGCGCATGGAACTGTCAACCAGGGATCGTGTGGCCCTTGCGGCCTACACCGAAATCAGCGAAGGCCGGGGTACTGACAAAGGCGGTGTATGGCTGGATGTATCCCACCTGCCTCGCGAAACCATCATGTCTCGGCTACCGCGGGTCTATCAGACCATGCTGGAAGAACAGATGCTCGACATCACCCACGATAAAATCGAGATTGCTCCAACCGCGCATTACTCCATGGGCGGTGTTTGGGTGGATCCGCTCACGCACGCAACCGAAGTGCCGGGCTTGTATGCGATTGGCGAGGCTTCATCGGGATTGCACGGAGCCAACCGGCTTGGCGGAAACTCACTGATTGAGCTCTTGGTATTCGGCCGTATCGTAGGGCAGGGAGCCGCAAACTATTCACGATCGCTCACTTCCCATCGACGCTCGCAAGCTGCCATTGATCACGCACGCAACGCAGTGCAATCCCTGGTTTCCTCGGACGGGCAGGAGAACGTGCGCAGCTTGCAACGAGCAGTACGTGACCTGATGACTGCTCATGCTGGCGTAGTCCGCAACGAGGATGGGCTCAAGCGCGGCTTGGAGAAATTGTCCGAGATTGAACAGAGAATGAAGAATATCGGCATTCACCCGGATATCGCCGGCTACCAGGATCTATGTCATGCGTTTGATCTGAAATCATCGGTTCTCGCAGCCCGAGCGACTTTGGAATCCGCCTTGGAACGAAAAGAAACGCGTGGCTGCCATAACCGTAGCGATTATCCGCTGACTGATCCCGAGCTCCAGGTGAACCTGGTGTGGTCTCCACAGGGAATCGTCCGTGAGCCACTCCCGCAGGTGCCGGAGGAGATCGCCTCGCTGATTACCGAAGTATCCCAGATTGGCTAACTCGTCGAGTAAGGCCAAAACGATCCTGCAATTCACCTCAATACTGCTGCTCCTCGAATCCGCTACAGCCTGTTGGCACCAGCGGTATTCGAGGAGCAGTTTCTGATGAAGCAAACGTGCCGCGACCGTTTTTCTTCGCAAAATCTGCAGGTGGCGGCAATAGATGTAATGAGCTCTTAATCTTGACGAAACGGACAGGCCCGGGCTCGCGATCTCGGTTTAGTAAACTCATATTTGTCTTGGGAAAACAAACTATGTCGACGAGCGATTCAAAGCGTGAATGAGGCCCGGCCAATGCTCATGCCGCGGTCCGCTATTCTTGCCATATCCACAGCCCTCCCGGCGAGTTTTGGCCGATTCCGAGTACAAATGTGGAGCGTCTAAATAACTCTTGAATGGGGAATCAGTTAATGCATTTAACGCCGAGGGAGCAAGAAAAGCTCATGATCGTCGTAGCCGCGGATCTGGCGCGGCGCCGCCAGGAGCGGGGGCTGAAACTCAACTATCCGGAATCCATCGCCATCATTACCTATGAGTTGATTGAAGGCGCGCGTGACGGTCGCTCTGTGGCCGACCTGATGAGCTACGGGACCACGATCCTGAGCCGCGAAGACGTGATGGAAGGGATCGCAGAAATGATCCACGACGTCCAGGTTGAAGCAACCTTCCCTGACGGAACCAAGCTCGTCACGGTCCACAACCCAATTCGCTAGTTCGCGCGGAAACGAAAGGCAGTTTCTATGATTCCGGGAGAGTACGTTCTTCGCGGCGACCCCATCGCCTGCAACCAGACGCAGAAGACACTTGAGCTGAAACTCGTTAATCGTGGTGACCGTCCGGTACAGGTCGGTTCCCACTTTCACTTCGCCGAGGTCAACCCAAAACTTGAATTCGATCGCGATGCCGCACGAGGATTCCGCCTCGATATCCCCGCGGGGACCGCGGTCCGCTTTGAACCGGGCGACGCCCGAACCGTGAACCTAGTTGAATTTTCCGGTGCCCGCCAGGTCCATGGCTTCCGCAACCACGTTGCAGGCCCGTTGGACAGCGCTGCCACCAATGACCAGGAGCAGCATTCATGAGCTTCGACATGCCCCGCAAGCAGTATTCAGAAATGTATGGCCCTACCACTGGCGATGCTATTCGGTTGGCTGATACTGACCTGTTTTTGGAAATCGAACACGACTACACCACGTATGGCGAAGAAGTCGTCTTCGGCGGAGGAAAAGTCATCCGAGACGGCATGGGGCAAAATGGCCGATTGACCAGAGACCAGGACATCCCCGATACCGTCATCACCAACGTGGTGGTCTTGGACTATTCCGGGATTTACAAAGCCGACGTCGCCCTGCGCGATGGGCATATTTTCAAAATCGGCAAGGCCGGCAATCCGGACATTTCCGATGGCGTTGACATAACTATTGGCGCAGCCACTGAAGTCATCGCTGGCGAACATAAGATTCTCACCGCAGGTGCCATCGATACACACATTCACTTCGTCTCGCCAGGCCAAGTCGAAGCTGCCCTGGCAAACGGCACGACTACCATGATTGGCGGCGGAACAGGCCCAGCCGAAGGAACCAAGGCGACGAGTCTGACTCCAGGCGCCTGGCATATTGCACGCATGCTTCAATCGGTAGAAAATCTGCCGATGAACATCGGCTTCCTCGGCAAGGGACACGCAAGCGACGAGGCACCCCTGGTTGAACAGATCAAGGCCGGTGCAATCGGCCTGAAAATCCACGAAGACTGGGGAGCTACCACCTCTTCAATCGATACCTCCTTGAAAGTCGCCGACAAGTTCGACGTCCAGGTAGCCATCCATACGGATACCTTGAACGAATGCGGATTCGTAGAAGACACCATCGAGGCCATTGCCGGACGAGTCATCCACACCTTCCACACTGAAGGTGCCGGTGGCGGACATGCGCCAGACATCATCCGCATGGCCGGGTTGCCCAATGTCATCCCTGCCTCCACAAACCCGACGTTGCCTTATACCGGCAATACGGTTGACGAACACCTCGACATGCTGATGGTCTGCCATCACTTGAACCCCGACATCCCGGAAGACGTGGCATTCGCTGATTCACGAATTCGTCCGGAGACCATTGCCGCCGAAGATGTCTTGCACGATATGGGAGTCTTTTCGATTACCTCGTCTGATTCCCAGGCCATGGGCCGAGTCGGCGAAGTGGTGCTGCGTACCTGGCAGGTCGCCGATTCCATGAAGCGCCAACGCGGGAAGTTGGCTGGTGATCCTGAAATCGGCGACAACGAACGCCTGAAACGCTACGTTGCCAAATACACGATCAACCCGGCCATCGCCCACGGCATCGCGGAATCCATCGGCAGCGTAGAAGAAGGCAAATTTGCCGACCTCGTCTTGTGGGATCCTGCCTTCTTCGGAGTCAAGCCAGAGCTGATTATCAAGGGCGGCATGATCGTCCAGTCAATCATGGGTGACTCGAACGCTTCGATCCCGACTCCTCAGCCACGAACCATGCGCCCGAGCTTCGGATCAATGGGTAGTGCCGTTTTTGAAAGCTCAATTACTTTCATGTCCCAGGCTGCTATCGATGAGGGAGTCCCAGCGCAACTTGGCCTTCGCAAAGTCATCCGCCCATGCAAGGGCATTCGCGGGCTGACCAAAGCAGATCTCAAGCACAACGGCAATACGCCGGAGATCAAGGTCGACGCCGAAACCTACCAAGTGTTTGTCGACGGTGAATTGGCTACCTGCGAGCCCGCTAGCGAACTGCCGATGACACAGCGATACTTCCTGTTCTAACCGCAGAACAAGGAATTCTTTCTAGGAGAACGATGATTATTGAAAAACTCGTGGGAAATATCCACGAGGAAAGCCGTGAGCTGCTCGAAGGGCGGCATCACGAAAAAGTGGTTCTGCCCAGCGCCGATTTGGTGAAGCGAATCCAGCGAGTGACGACTGACCACGGTCGGGAACTGGGCCTGCGCCTCGCACCTGGACCTGACCTGCGCGATGGCGACGTCCTGCTGGTCTCGGAAAAGGACCTCATCACCATTTCCGTCTTGCCAACAGATGTGCTGGTGATCGCGCCGCGGACCATCTTTGAAATGGGGTTCATCGCCCATTCGCTGGGGAACCGTCACCTGCAAGCGCAATTCTTTGACGCGGAATCAGAATATGGGGCCGAAGTGATGGTGGTTCAATACGATCACACCGTCGAGGATTTCCTGAAGCATCATCAAGCACCGTACGAGCGACAGGAACGCGTCATGCCCGTTCCCTTCCGGCATGCAGAACACACCCACTAATTCCGGCTATCTGCTGACGCTGATGCAGCTATCCGACTCGGCGTTGCCCACCGGAGCTTTCAGCCACTCCTTCGGGATGGAATCGTATCTGGACACCGGGCATGTGCATGACGAAGCGAGTTTCGCCCAGTGGCTGCGGCTGTTTTTGCAGCAATCACTGTCCTATACCGACGGATTGCTGCTGCGTCTTGCCTTCGAAGCAGAGGACGATTCACGCATCGTCGAATTAGACCAGCTCATTCATGCCTCGGCATTGCCCCGCCAGTTGCGCATCGCGGCACAGAAAATGGGAGCGCGAATGCTCGCAGTCGCGCTGGCCGGCTTCCCGGTCCCAGCATTGCAGAGCTATCAGGAAGCAATCCGCTCAGGGATCTGCACAGGGCATCCAGCCATCGCCTATGCATTGGCTGCACGTGGTGCAGGTGCCCCGCTGGCGGATGCGCTTGGCAGCTACCTGTTCTCGACGGCGACCAGCCTGACACAGAACGCGATCCGTGCCATCCCCTTGGGACAAGACGCTGGACAGCGCGTGATTCGCCAGATGCATGAGGCGGTCAACGCGGCGGTCGCAAGGATTTATACCCTGGATGACCGGGATTTGGGTGTCGCCACCCCCGGGTTGGAAATAGCCCAGATGCGCCATGAGCACCAGCGTGCGCGCATGTTCATGTCCTGAAGATTCAACCGACCGTCGCAACGGTCCAAACAGATTTGAGGAAAAGATTATGGAACCAATTCGTATCGGCATTGGCGGCCCCGTTGGCGCCGGCAAGACGCAGCTCATCGAACGAATCACCCGTGCTTTGAAGACGGAAATTTCCATGGCCGCGATCACCAACGACATCTACACCATTGAAGATGCCAAGATCCTCGCCGCCAACGGCGTACTGCCCTTGGATCGGATTGTCGGCATCGAGACGGGCGGCTGCCCACACACCGCCATCCGTGAAGATACGTCAATGAACGAAGCGGCCATCGAGGATCTGAAGGCCAAGCACGACGACCTCCAGGTTATTTTTGTCGAATCCGGTGGCGATAATCTTTCGGCGACTTTCTCGCCGGAACTCGTGGACTTTTCCATCTACATTATTGACGTTGCCCAGGGGGAGAAGATCCCGCGCAAGGCAGGCCAAGGCATGATCAAGTCCGACTTGTTCATCATTAATAAGACTGACCTCGCGCCTTACGTCGGGGCTGATCTGTCGGTCATGGAGTCTGACTCCAAGCAGTTCCGCGGTGACAAGCCGTTCTGCTTCACTAATCTGAAGACCGATGATGGACTGGAACAGGTGATTGCTTGGCTCAAGCACGACGTGTTGATGACGGATCTTGCTTAGTGGCTGAACGACGACTCACCGGTGAGCTTGATCTGCGTATCGAGCGCAGGGCAGACAAGGACATAGCCACAAGACAGTTCCACCAAGGTGCCTTGCGCGTGCTTCGCCCGCACTACCTCGATAGCACACCACAAGTCTGCTACACGGTAGTCAACCCCGGCGGAGGGTACCTCGGTGCAGACCAGTATCGTATTGGCATTGATGTCGGCCCGGGTTCCAGCTTGCTGCTCACCACTCAATCAGCGACAAAGATCTACCGAACGCCCCAAGGCGAAGCACATGCGCAGCTGAATCTTGAGCTGGGCGAGAATGCCGTGCTGGAATACCTGCCGGATCAGCTGATCGCCTACCGCGACGCAAGTTATCGCCAAGAGACGATCGTTCACATGCAAGAGTCAAGTTCCCTGGTTCTGCTCGAAATCATCACACCGGGTTGGAGCCCCGATAGCGGGCTCTTCAAATACCAGCGGATTCGTCTTCGCACCGAAGTCCATATCGACGGCAAGCTATCGGTCCTGGACAATCTTCTGGTGGAGCCTGGCGCCCAAGAAGTCGAGTCACTGCTGTATCTGCAGGGTTTTACCCATGTGGGCATGCTGCTGGCGATTGATTCGCGTATCGACAGCGCCATGGTTGAGCAGCTTCGAGACCTTGCCTATGAGGCGGCGCAACAGCAGAAGGAACACGTCCACGTTGGAATTTCCATAACCGCCGCATCAGGGCTGTCTATACGGACCTTGGGTACTTCGACTGAATCGGCGGCCGCTGTGCTGATAAGCATTGTCAATGAACTTCGACGCCGGCTTCGAGGCCAGAACCCCGTGGAACTACGCAAGTACTAAGGGTTATTGACCCTTTTGCAGATCAGCCAGGGGGACAATCTCGTCGCAATGCTCTGCCAACGAAGCTCGATCATGCGACGCGACCACTACGCAAGCGCCTTGATCTGCCTTGCTTCGAAGCACTTCGAAAATCACTGTGGTCGTTGCGGGGTCGAGGGCCGAGGTCGGCTCGTCGCACAATATCAACGTAGGATTCAGGCTGAGCGCCCGCGCCAGCAAGGCTCGTTGCAGCTGCCCGTCAGAGACTTGGGAAGGATGCCTATCAAGTACTTTTTCGGGCAGTCGCAACTGATCAGCCAGGGCCAATAGCTGGTCCTGATATTGCTTGGGCGCCGGACGCGAACGCCGGTCGCGAAATGCCAAGGGGGCAGTGACCGTCTGGGCTAAAGTCAGCCGCGGATCGGCAAACCTCCTGGGATCCTGGGGGAGTACACCAATGCGTTGACGCGCGCTCACCGGGATTTTTGGCGCACCCTTGCCCCAAGGGATCGGGATCTGATCAATACTGATCTCGCCCGTATCTGGACGTTTTATTAGCGCTGCCAATGCGAGCAGGCTGGTCTTGCCCGCGCCAGATGGGGCAGTCAGCCCCACCATATGCTGGTCAGGAACATGGAGGGTGGTCGGTGGGAGGATCTGGCGCCCCACGGCATTGAGCGTCACAGCATTCATCGTCAGCGTCATGCGATGCTTCCTTGTTCTTGAACCGATGGCCGGGACGAAACCAGTTGCCCGTTGTCCATGGTGTAGATGACTGTGGCGAGGTGTTCGGCTAACTCGGTATCGTGGGTCACCATCAAGATGGCTGCACCGTCATTTGCTGCGCGTCGCAAGATATTAGCGATAACCTTGCGGGTATCTTGATCCAATGCGCTGGTGGGTTCGTCAAGCACTATGCACGCTGGGCTGCTGACCAGACCCAGGGCCAGGAGCGCGCGTTGCGCTTGCCCGCCTGATAACTGGTGCGGGTAGTGGTCCAACAAGTGGGAATCCAAACCGAATATTTGCCAATAATCTTCTAGATTCTGAGCGCTTGCATCACGAGCGTGCTCCCGGAATGCTCTGGCCAGTGCCTTGCGAAGCGTGCGTACCGGATTGAGCGCAGTTGCCGCTGAACCGGGGATGAATACGAGCTCTTTACCCAGCATCTGACCGCTTCGCGCGTTGACGCAGGTCTTACCGTTGATGGTCAACGCGGTAGATGCATCCAAAGTAGCGGGCAGCAGTCCAGCGATGGCCCTGAGGAACAGCGTTTTCCCTGCCCCTGATGGACCCATGAGAGCGGTGATCGACCCACCTGCTGCGTTGATCTCCACGCGATCAATGAGTACATCGGCACTGGCGGAGACTGCCACGCGTGCGGTGAATCCCGTGTGGGATTCACGGGCAGTTTGAGATGCCTGGGTGCGAGCATCTTTCCGGTGTCTCCTGGCTGAACGTCGAGTAGTTCTCGCTTTCTCCTCATGCTGGGCAAGCCCTGCCACGGCCCAGCAGGCAAAGATCAACACTACTGAGGGGAAGAGCAACAGCCACCACGAGCCGGCAAGGATTCCGCTGCGCGCGTCTTCCAGAAGCAACCCGAGGGATGCGGCCTGCGGAGGTAGTCCCACGCCTAGGAATGAGAGGGCGGATTCGTGCCACATGGCATGCGGAACTTGCAAGGCAAAGGCAATTGCTATTTGGGGCAGTACTGCAGGAATGAGATGCGTTCGCCAGATAGCAATCGTGCTGGCACCAGAAGCGGCAGTGAGCTGGACGTAGCCGCTTTCACGTTCGGCGAGCAACTTGGAGCGCAGCACACGGGCGACCTGCGTCCAATGGGTCAGTGCTATGGAAAGGACGATGGCCCAGATTTGCCCTGGCCATAAGGCCAAAATGACTACGGACAGTAGCAGGTGCGGTATTGCGTTGAGGCCGTCGATTGACCGGCTGATGATGCCGTCAATGAGTTTCCCTCCGGTGACCGCGACAGTGGCTGCGATGATGCCCAGAATCGTGGCCAAGGTTGCTGATCCCAGAGCCATCAGCAATGAAACACGCAGGGCGGCAGCGGTTCGCGTCCACACATCGCGGCCCAATTGGTCCGTTCCGAAGAGGTGCCCAGTCCCGGGATGCTTGTACACCGCGGTCAAATCAACGGCGTCAATGGCGTGGGAGTTCAGCATTGGAACCAGCAGCGCATAAAGCATCAGTGCTGCGCAGATGGCTGCGGGCAGGATCGACAGCCGTAATCTACGCATGGCTCACCCTTGCATCGGCCATCAAGTACGCGGCATCGGCCAGCGCATTGCCGGCGAAGACAGCGAGGGCTGAGCAGGTGGTGACCGCAGCGAGCAGGGCGAAGTCGCCGGCTACAGCTGACTCTATGACAGCCGAGGCGATCCCGGGCCAAGCGAAAATGGTCTCGATGATCAATGCGCCCGTGATCAACTCGCCTAGACGGGATCCGATCACTGTTATGAAGGGCAGCAAGGCTTGAGGCAGGGCCTCGTGCAGGAGGATGTTCTTGGCTCCGCGGCCCTGGGCGGCCAGTATCGAATCGGAGTCCATGGCTTCAATAAGCGACGTTCGGAGATTGAGCAGCAACCAGGGCAATAAGCTGAACGCCAGTACTGCTGCGGGCAATAGCAAATGGGTGAACAGCGAGCCGAAACTCGGGGCTTCACCTGCCGCCGCGATACCGCCCGTCGGCCATCCCAAAGGGAGCGCGATGACGGCAATGGCTAGCAAGGCAACGACAAAAAGCGGAATCGATTGAGCCAGTTGGGCGATGGCAAGGACGATGCGATCGACCAAGCCATGCCGGTATTTGACCGCGGCAAGGGACAAGAACAAAGAAGTCCCGATCGCTAGGATCAAACCGCTGGCGGTCAGCAAAAAAGTCAGTGGAATGCGCTCGGACAATACCTGCGTCACCGGGCGGGCCGCGATCAGGGAGGAACCTAAATCCCCGTGCATCGCGCGGGAGATCCAGTGTGTCCATACCTGAAGCCAGGACTGGTCTAGCCCGAGCTCCGTCCGGAACTTTTCGCGCAGCTCGATGCTGGTGTGCGCATAGCTTGAGCCGAGATAGCTGGCCAGGGGGTTAAACGGAGCAATGCTGGCAAGGGCAAAAACCAATGCGGTCAGTCCGAGTGTCGCTGGTAGCGCCACGAGTGCTCGTCGCATCAGGAGTGAGCCTGCCAGGCGCCAGCGATGCGCTTCAAATGCAGTGCTCACTTGTTGACCCATTGCCCGATTTTTGCCCAGGGCCCCCACGCAGTTCCGTGTTCGTGGGGCTCAAGCAATGTGCTGGTTGTGGCCCATCGCTGATGCACTGAGCTTTGTTGAACATAGCTGTGGTCGATAAAGGCGAGAAGCAGCATCGAGGGATCCTCGACGTAGAGCGACTGCACTTTCTGATAAGCCCGGATTCTGGATTTCTCGTCCGTGCTGCTCCGGCCTGTGTGCAATTCCCGGTCCATGTCCTTGTTGGCGTAATGGCTGGGGTTGTCATAGTACGCGCCGGCTTTGGGATAGCTTGAGTGCAGCATCTTATATAGCTGGGTGTCGACGTCGTAGGGTGTATCGCCACCGCCGAGCATGATGGCATCCTGGCCTACACGTGGCTCGGCCTGGTCAAAGGTGGCTGGCTGGACCGTGATCTTGATTCCGTAGGGTTCAAGCTGTGATGCGAGGGCCAAGGACAAATCCCTTCGGAGCGTATCGCCGGGGTTGTAAAGCAGCGAAAATTCCGCGCGGGTCCCGTTCTTGGCGCGTATTCCGTCGGCGCCGGCTTTCCAGCCAGCAGCATCGAGGATCTGTCGAGCACGGGTCGGGTCGTGTTTGAAGGCTGCCTTGGAATTGTAGTACTTGCCGTATTCCGGCGGGATGAACGTGTATGCAGGCCGCCCGGCTCCGGCGAGTACGCCAGAGATGATCTGTTCGCGATCTACAGCAAGGTTCAATGCCAAGCGAACCCCGGGGTCTTTGGTGAAAGGGTGGTTCGACGGCAAGGAAATGCCACGCCAATCCGCGCTGGTGGCAGTGACTACTTCAAATCCTTCGCGCTGTGCAAAACTGGATGCCAGCCTCGTCGGCAAGATGGTACCGGTGTAATCGGAGCCGGCCATGGCCTGGATCCGAGCGTTGTCGTCGTTGGACTCGGTGTAGGAAACCTTCTTCACTGCAGGCGCGCCGTCTCGGTAATCTTCGTTTGCGCTCAGAACCAAACTAGAACTGTCGTAGCTATCAAGGACGTATGGGCCGGTGCCGATCGGGTGGCGATTGAGTTCTGAATCGCTGACCGGGGTAGCGGCCTGGATCTTCTCGGATGGCGCGATGCCGACAAGCAAGGAGGTCTTAAAGGAACCTTGCGGTTCATGCAGTGTGAAACGGACGCCTTGAGGGCCGTGCTCCTCCACAGCAGCGAGGTTCTCTATCGTGCCTGCCAGCGGCGAGGCGGTGCGAGGATCCTTGATCGCACGGTAGCTTGCAACTATGTCGGCAGGATCCAGTGACGTCCCATCGCTGAATTTTATTCCCTGTCGCACGGTGATATCCCAAATGAGCCCGTCGGCGGAAATCGTAGGCTCATCCTGCGCAAGGAGAGGAACGATTTCCGGTAGGGATTTCGCATCGCCTTGAAGCGTGAAGAGCGATTCGTTTATTTTTCCAATGCCGTTGTTATCAAACCCTGCTAGGGGATTGAGCGTGGCAGGCAGGGATGGGGTGAGTAAATTTACCGCGGATTGCTCCATTGCGTCAGAGCTAGCTACCTGACACCCGCTGCAGACAATTACGATGGGTAGAAGAATTGCTGCTGCGCGGGATATCGGTTTGCGCACGGCACGGGTCCTTCCAAGAAAGGTGGGGGTTTTGTTGCTCTCAGAATACATGTGTTCACCCAGACAGATGTCAGTATTACTCACTGTTTTTACCACAACGTCGTAGCGGAGAATCGTGACTGAGATTGAGCTTGAAAAAGTAGGTTCCGACGCACTCTCGAAAGTTCAGGCCACCATCCCTGAATGGATTGAGGTGTTCTCCTTATGCGCTGATGAAACGCGCATCAAGCTGCTCATCGCCATGCATGCAGCACCGGGTTCTTCGGTCTCGCAATTGGCCGAAGCAACTGGTCTTTCACCTAACACGGTTACCCAGGCTTTGGCGACGCTTCATCGTGCCCAGGTGGTTCAGGTGGAACGGGATGGCAAGTATCGTCGCTGGCAATTAGTGCATCCTGGCATCCACCAGTTGCTGCATCAGTTGCAAGCCCCACATTCGATACTTCATCCCGAACACTAGCCTCGGATTCGGGTCGGCCGCCGGAAATCGGGCAGAGCAAAGCCCTGGCATTCATGGTTGTTGGTAATGCAAACTCCGATGGATGCCAGGGCTGCGCAAGAAGCCAAGCGGGATGGCTAGCGCTTACGAACCACGCGCGTCTCATCCCAAACGGGTTCCGCGGATTCATACACGGTTCCGTCGGAGCCGAAGACCAGGAAACGATCAAAGCTCTTGGCGAACCAGCGGTCGTGGGTCACTGCGAGAACGGTTCCTTCAAAAGCGTTGATGGCTCGCTCCAGGGCTTCGCCTGAGTGCAGATCCAAGTTGTCAGTCGGTTCATCGAGCAACAGCAGTGTTGCCCCTGAAAGCTGCAGCAGCAAGATCTGGAAACGTGCTTGCTGTCCGCCCGAAAGCGACTCGAACTTCTGCTCGGACTGTCCAGCCAAGCCATAGCCATCCAAGGCACCTGCCGCGGCCTCGCGGGGCAATCCGGAACGGTGCTCGTCGCCGCGGTGCAGGATCTCCAGCAAAGTCCGTCCGAAGAGGTCGGGCCGTGTGTGGGTTTGGGCGAAATAGCCTGGGCGAATTCGGGCGCCAAGCTTGACCGTCCCCTCATGCTCAACCTTGTCGATCACCACATCGGAAACGGGCAAATGCTCGCGTTCCGGCTCGCTCCCGCCGCTAGCCAGCAGGCGCAGGAAATGGGACTTTCCCGAACCATTAGAGCCGAGGACGCCAACGCGATCGCCAAACCAGATTTCGGTCGAGAATGGCTTCATGAGGCCACTGAGTTCAAGCTTTTCAGCGACGACTGCGCGTTTTGCGGTACGGCCGCCCTTGAGCCGCATTTGCACATTTTGTTCCAGTGGGATGGCTTGGGGAGGTCCGGCTTCCAGGAACTTCTCCAAGCGCGTGGTGGCCGCATGATAGCGGTTGGCCATGTCGGAGCGGAATGCGGCCTTGGTCTTATACATATTGACCAGTTCCTTGAGCTTGGCGTGCTCCTCGTCCCACCGCTTGCGCAACTCCTCGAAACGTTCGTTGCGTTCTTGGCGTGCTTCCACGTAGCTGCCGAAGGAACCGCCGTGAATCCAAGCGGTTGCTCCGCCATGCCCTGGTTCCAGGGTGACGATGCGGGTTGCCGCGTTATTAAGAAGTTCGCGGTCGTGGCTGATGAAGAGCACTGTTTTGGGGGAGTTGCGCATCTTCTCTTCGAGCCAGCGCTTGCCGGGAACATCGAGGTAGTTATCTGGCTCGTCGAGCAGCAGCAAGTCATCATTGCCCTCGAACAGTGCTTCGAGGACCAGGCGTTTCTGTTCGCCACCAGATAAGGTGCGGGCCAGGCGGGTTGCCGCCTGATCGAACTCGATGCCCAGGGCCGCCATGCAGACCTTGTCCCAGGTGGTCTCGAGTTCGTATCCGCCTGCGTCGCCCCATTCGATAATGGCTTCGGCGTAGCGCATGTGGACCTTTTCGTCCTCGCTGGTCAGCATGAGCTCTTCGTATTTGGCGACTTTTTCGGCGGCTTGCGCCAAGGCTGGGGCCGCTGTGGACAGGAGCAATTCCTTGACCGTGGTTTCATCGCGCACCTGGCCAACGAACTGGCGCATGATCCCTAATGAACCGGTGCGGTTAATTGAACCTTCGTCAGCCTTGAGATCTCCTGCGATGATCTTGAATAACGTCGTTTTGCCCGTGCCGTTCGGGCCGATCAAAGCTGTTTTGGTTCCTGCGGAGACCTTAAAGGCCACACCGCCCAGCAGTTGGGTGCCGTCGGAAAGGAAATACTGGATGTCAGTCACGTCAATATGGGCCACCGAACCATCCTATCCGAGCGGCAACTAAGCAGAATGCCGGGCGGTGCGAGGCGTTTAGTTGTACTTGTAGAATCCTTCGCCGGTGGCGACACCTAGTTTGCCTTGATCGATGTACTGCGTCTTAAGCAGTTCAGCAAACTTCTTGCTGGTTTCATCGCCGTGGCTGGAGATGTGATAGGCGGTATTCAATCCGACGATGTCGTAGATTTCGAATGGGCCGTAGGGCGCGCCAGTGCCCAGTTTCCACGTGGTGTCAATGGTGGAAGCGTCGGCGACCTCGTTGACTAACAGGTGGCTGGCAGATTCGAGGAATGGGACCAGCAGCGAGTTCAGCACGTAGCCGGGTTGCTCCTTGAGCACGCGAATTGGGACCAGCCCGGTGCTTTCTGCGAATTCGACTACGGCTTCGTAGGCTTCCGAGCTTGTATCGGCGGTGCCCATGACTTCGCCCGTGTTGTTTTTCCAGATGTTATTCGCGTAGTGCAAGGCCAGGAACTGTGCAGGACGTCCGGTGAATGGGGAAATATCCGACGGGAGCAAGGTCGAAGAATTCGTTGCGAAGATGGTGCGCTGCGGGGCGAAGGAAGAAAGCTTCTGATAGGTCTCTTCCTTGATCTTCAGATCCTCCGGCACTGCTTCGATGACCAAATCCGCATCCCCGACCGCGTAGGCCATATCCGAGGTTAGCTGGATGGATGCCCGGGCTGCTTGCGCCTTGGCCGGGTCGCCAAAGAACGATGCGTACTCATCCACCAGGCTGTCGAGCCGAGCTGCAGCAAGCTGCAACGCAGCATCGCTGATGTCGTAACCGATGACCGGCAGGCCATGGTAGGCAGTCTGAAAGAGGATCTGCGAACCGAGCACGCCGGTGCCTAATACGGTGGTATTCGTCAGCTTCATGTTGATCTCCTTGAAAATTGAAGTATTACTGTGAGTCTCCGCTTGTAGTTGAAATAATGCAACTAAATGTGAGGAGCGGAACCATTCGACATGTTTCGTCCCGCTGCTTGTCGCCATTCGTTCACCGGCAATTTGTTCTCCACTGAGAATCTTGGGAGGAAACGGCTAGCACCTAATAAGGGAGAAGCGAGTGCATCGCGCTGCAGGTAAAAGTATCGGATTAGTCGCGGCAGCAGTGTTGTCCGCGAGTATCGCCAGTCCCGCCGCTGCTGACAATAGTGACTATTTTGAGCGGGTCGCCACGTATCCGGTGTACCAAAATCATCCGGATGGCGCGGAAGGAACCACGGCAGCAGAGATTTCCACGGTTTCAGAAGACGGCAAGACGCTCATCTACTCGGATGCCTTGTCCCGAAGCGTCGGATTTGTCGATATCTCAGATCCTTCGAGCCCGAAGGGCCTTGGTTTGCTGGCGCTGCATCAACTTGGCAGTGCCGAGGACGAACCTACAAGCGTCGCAGCCTACGGGCCGTACGTGTTTGTTGTGGTCAATACGTCCGCCAGCTACAGCGAGCCCTCCGGCCGGCTGGACGTCGTGCGCATCGCCGACCGCTCGCTGGTGCACAGCTTCGAACTGCCCGGGCAACCCGATTCCATCGCGATCTCCAAAGACGGCGCCTATGCAGGTATTGCCATCGAAAATGAACGTGATGAGGATGCCGGCGACGGAGGGCTCCCGCAAGCGCCCGCGGGCGCAGTGGCGATCCTCGATCTGGACGGGCAAAGCCCGGACAAATGGAGCTTGCGCGAAGTCCCGCTGACGTCAGGGACTCCCAACGACCCGCAGGCGTTGCCATTGTTGTCGAAAGCCGGCCTGGACACCCCACAGGACCCGGAGCCAGAGTACGTGAGCATCAACTCCAAAAACCAGCTGGCGGTTACCCTCCAAGAAAATAACGGCATGGTCATCATTGACCTGCCAAGCGGAAAGCTCAAGCGAGCATTCAGCACCGGACATGTCGACCTGCAAGGAATCGACACGAGCGATGACGGGCAGCTCGATACGGAAGGTTCACTAATCGACGTCCCCCGAGAACCAGACGCTGTGGCGTGGCTCCAAGATCGGTACCTGGCCACGGCCAACGAAGGGGACTGGAAAGGCGGAAGCCGCGGATTCTCCATCTTTGATTCCCGCACCGGAAAAGTTGTATGGGATTCAGGCAACAGCTTTGAACACCTCGCAATGGGACAAGGGCTCTTCCCGGAAAAGCGGACAGACAAGAAAGGCACGGAACCAGAGGGCCTGGCAATCTCACGATTCAGCGGCGTCGATTATGGTTTTGTTGCGTCCGAGCGGGCCAATTTCGTAGCCGTATACGACCTCTCGGATCCGAAGAAGCCGCGTTACCTGCAAACCTTGCCGAGCACCAACGGGCCAGAAGGAATCTTGCCGATTCCAGAGCGCGGGCTCCTGGCGGTCGCCTCCGAAACCGATGAGGACGATGTGCGCTCAGCTCTCTCCCTCTATTCCTTTGGTGCCGACAGCCCGCAATTCCCGCAACTTGCATCACAACAGGAATCGCTGGTTCCGTTTGGCGCGCTCAGCGGGCTGAGCCCTGATCCAGCTGACCCGACGAAGCTCTACGCAGTCAGCGATAACGCTTACGCGCCACGGATCTACGACATCACCCTTGGGGCCCCTGCCTCCGTAGACAGCTCGATCCCAGTTACCGGAGCAAGCACCGAGCTTGATCTCGAAGGGCTGGCAGCACGAGAAGACGGAGGCTTCTGGGCCGCTCACGAAGGTGCCGAAGGAACCGAGAACATGTTGGTGGAAATCGATGATTCAGGCGCGGTCATCGAAGAAGTCCCGCTGCCGGAGGAAGCTGTTGGTTCACTGCAGAAGCAGGGGCTGGAAGGCGTCACTGTGCGCGGAAGCGGGGAAGATGAGCAAGTGATCTTCACCCTGCAACGCGAGGTTCCGGGCGAAGATTTTGTTCGTCTTGGCAAGTATCTGCCTGCAACCGGCAAGTTCAGCTGGTACGGATACCAGTTGGAGCAAGCAGCGGGCGGAGCCTGGAACGGGCTGTCGGAAATCGCGGCTCTGCCCGATGGCTCGTACGCGGTCATTGAACGTGACAATCAGGTTGGTCCAGCAGCCAAGCACAAGGCTGTTTACCAAGTTGAATTGCCGGAAAACGGCGAACGGCCTGAAGATGCAGGTGTCAGCATGCTGAACAAGAAGCTGGCCGCGGATGTCTTGCCGACGCTGGAAGCTACGCACGGGTGGACGCAAGAAAAACTTGAAGGACTGGCCGTGGCTGGCGGGGAAGTATATGTAGTCACGGATAACGACGCCGTAGACGAGGCCACCGGTGAGACAGTTTTCGCCTCGCTGGGCCAGGCCGCCGATATCTTCGATCTGGACTCCAGCTCGCCAAGCCCGACCACCGAGCCAAGCGAATCGCCGTCCTCGCCGGCCCCGCAGGAGAACGAACAGGACCCGGAGCAATCGGGGAAGCCTGAACAGTCCCAGCCTGAACGGGAACCGCAGGCAGAGGTACAGGATTCGATATCCGAGGAATCCGAGGAAATTGATGCGGAGCAGGTCGTGCAAACTGAACGACAGGGGGATTTGGCGGATACCGGAGCCAACAGCCTGTGGCTGATTCCCGTTGGGTTGATGGTGGCCCTGCTCGGTGCCGCCGCGGCCTACAAGTCCGCGCGCGGATCTCGGGCCAAGCAGTAAGGAACTAGTCGCAGAAAAGCCTCAGGGCGTGGCATCCGATGGATGCCACGCCCTGAGGCTTTAACTACGCTATGGGAAAATTAGTTCTTCTTCTGCACCTGGGAGAGAACCACTGCGGCTACGGCAGCAACAATAAGCGAAACAATCAGGAACTTGCCGCCCTTGTGGGACTTTTCCTTCGGAACCAGATTCTTCTGCGCGTTCTGGACTGCATTCTGCACCGAGGCACGGGCACGCTGTGCGGCCTTGGAATTGCCGGTGACATTTTCAATCAGGTTGGAACCAGCCTTGCTGATGGCATCAGCGTTGACACTGGAAACAGCCTCGGTCCAGCCGCCACGGATTTCCTTGGGCAGCTCTTCCTTGGCAGCCTTGGCGAGTTTCGCCAACGACTTTTCAACTTCTTTAAAGCTCTTAGCAGTCTTCGACATGTTTTCCTCTCTGATGGACCTTTAGGCCTCATCTTCCACCCTAGCCAGCTAGCGGTTGGCACTCAAGCGCAGGGCGTTGCGCTCAGTGCGAACTCAGAATTCGCCGGATCCGGGTACGCAAGGCGCTGATCAGGCAGATCAGCATCATCACCGCGGCAACAAGGCAAACCGTGGCAAAGATCGGCGACGTGGCGTGCCCTGAATACCGGTCGAGAATGATCCAGACCAGGACCCACAACGCTCCAGCGTTCAAATAGATGCCCATCGGATTCTTGAAACTGACGGCACAGAGGAACAACGCGAGCAAGATAATCGCCAGAGCGCTGGATCCTTTGAACATCAAGGAGTGCGGGTTTCCGTGATGCATCGCAGCAAAGGCCAAGGACTCGGCAACGATGATCACTGATAGCCAACCGGCAAACAGCCCGAAACAAGCCCTGGTAATCCAGCGATCGATTTGGTGTTCCAGGGTGCTTCGGTCAAGGGCCACGACAATTCGAATGAGTACAGCCAACAGCGCCGCGCCGGCAAGCAGGCTCAAGCCGATCAGTCCGCGCTGCAGGCACAAGACCCATACCGCATTGAACAGCACCATGGCCAAGACCCATGGCCGTATATGCCGGTGAACCCACACCTGCCACCGAGAGACTCCCTGCCAGATGGCGTAGACAGCGAGACAGAGGATGAGGGCGAACCAGGGGAGCAGGCCGATGAGCGGAACAGAGGAGACCGTGGCGTCTTGTCCAAGCCAGCCACCGGCAATGTCCTCCAGATCGGGCGCAGCGAAAACCGCCCAGACAGCCCAGCTCAAACCCAGAAGCATCAGGACTGCATAGCCACCAGAAACCAGCTTTAATTCCACAATTTTGAATTTATCATGATGGGCGTGTTTGGGCATGACGCCACCGCTAGAGTAGAAGAATGACTGATCTTTGGGTGCGACATGCAATTTCTCAGCTCAATGCCGATGCGAATCGCAGCGCGGATACTCACCTGCTGCGTTTTGAACTTCCCGCGCAATGGGGGATCGAGCTGTACCTGAAGGATGAATCGGTGCACCCCACCGGCTCGCTCAAGCACCGTCTTGCCCGTTCACTGATCCTTTATGGCCTGGTCAACGGGCGCATCACCGAGGGGACCACCCTGGTGGAAGCCTCCAGCGGTTCCACCGCCGTCTCCGAAGCCTACTTCGCCCGGATGCTCGGCCTGCAATTCATCGCGGTCGTGCCCGCCTCAACGAGCCCCGAGAAGATCAAGCTCATCGAGTTCTATGGCGGCCGATGCCACCTGGTCGACGGCGCGGGCCAGGTTGATGCCGCGGCCCGCGAGCTGGCGGCAGAGTCCGCCGGCTACTATCTTGACCAGTTCACCTACGCCGAGCGGGCCACCGACTGGCGCGGCAACAACAATATCGCCGAGTCGGTGTACGCGCAGATGTCTGCCGAACCGCACCCGATCCCCAGCTGGATCGTGGTGGGGGCCGGCACCGGCGGAACCAGCGCCACCTTTGGGCGCTACGCCCGCTATAAGCAGCACGAGACGCGCGTCTGCGTCGCCGACCCGGAAGGCTCATCCTTCTACGAGGGCTGGCGCAGCGGCAACCTGGACTACGCCACCGGCACCGGGTCGCGGATCGAAGGCATCGGCAGGCCCAAGGTGGAGGCCTCGTTCATGCCCGGGGTCATCGATGACATGGTGCAGGTGCCGGATGCGGCTTCCTTGGCGGCCATGCACTTCCTGCGCTCCAGGACGCGCTACTTCGCCGGCGGCTCGACCGGGACCAATCTCTATGCCGCCTTCGGGATCATCGCCGATATGCTCGAGCGCGGCCAGCAGGGCAGCGTGGTGACGCTGATCTGCGACTCCGGCGAGCGCTACGCCAATACCTATTACAACCAGCAGTGGCTTGACGAGCAGGGCTTTGATCTGGCGCCCTATGCAGCGCAGATGCAGCACTTCCTCGATGAGGGCGTGTGGAGCAGCTAGAACTGGCGCGCTAGCTGCGCCGGGGCGCCGGCATCAAGCCCGTGGTGTTCTTGCGCTGGTGCACCGAGAAATATGCCAGGCCATGCTCCCCGGCGGTGAAACGGCGCTGGCTGTGCGCGGGCAGATAGATGATGTCTCCGACTTCCAGCTCGATCTGCCCGCTGGCGGTGTGCAACACGCCCGAGCCGGCGAAGACATGCAGCAGCACATCCAAGGCAGGTCCCAGATGTTCGCCGATCTGCTCTCCGGGTGCCAGGGAGATGACGTTGGCGTCGAGGTCCCGATCTGCCGGTTCCAGCTTCCACAGCGCTCCATTGCTTGCTCCTGCCGGAAGCTTGGAAGTATTGGCCATGCGCTGCGGTTCGTTCATCATCTCTCCAGCCTAGCTAATCCGTGCCCGGTCCCGGAGGGTTCCCGTCTCTTGTGGTCTGTGGCACTTCATGGTGTGTTGGGAGGAACCTGGTCCGGGAGGCAAAATCCATGGCACAAGGGAGAACGGCGCAGTAGGGTGAGCAGTAGACCCATTGGAACATTGTGTGCAGGAGGAATGTTTTGCCTACCGTAGCCGACCACCTGATTGAACAGCTTGACACCCAGGGCGTGCGCCGAATCTATGGCATCCCGGGAGATTCCCTGAATGGATTGACCGATGCCCTGCGGGAGAACGGCCGCATGCAATGGGTGCATCACCGCCACGAGGAAGCCGCCGCCTTCGCCGCCGCGGCAGAGGCGGAAATCACCGGCGAGATCGCCGTGTGCGTGGGCTCTTGCGGCCCGGGCAACCTGCACCTGATCAACGGCCTGTATGACGCGAATCGTTCCCGGGTGCCGGTGCTGGCCATCGCCGCCCAGATCCCCACCGAGGAAATCGGGTCCAACTATTTCCAGGAGACCAATCCGGTAGAGGTCTTCCGAGGCTGCTCGGTGTATGCCGAACAGGTCTCCGACCCCAAGCAGATGCCCCGGATGCTGCGGATCGCGATGCGCGAGGCGATCGAGAAGCGCGGCGTGGCCGTGCTGGTGATCTCCGGGGATGTGGCGCTTTCGGAGATGGAGCGAACCACGACCCAGCAGATCGTCAAGACCAATCCCCGGGTTCTGCCCAATGAAGCGGAATTGGAGCAGGCCGCCGAGATCCTCGAAGGCTCGCGCAAGGTCACCATCCTTGCCGGTGCCGGTGTGGCCGGCGCCCATGATGAAGTGGTCGCGTTGGCCGACAAGTTGGCCGCCCCGATCGTCCATGCCATGCGCGGCAAGGAGCATATCGAGTACGACAACCCCTTCGATGTGGGCATGACCGGGCTGCTGGGCTTTGCCTCGGGTGCCAAGGCGATTGACGAATGCGACGTGCTGCTCATGCTGGGCACCGACTTCCCGTACCAGCAGTTCTATCCGCAGCATGCCACCATCATCCAGGTGGATATCCGCGGCGAGCAGATCGGACGCCGCACCCGGGTGGATGTCCCGCTGGTGGGCACCGTGAAGGATACCGCGGCCGCGCTGAATGCCCTGCTGCCGGTGCAAACCCATCGCAAGCACCTGGAGAATGCGCTGGAGCATTACCGCAAGACCAGGACCAAGCTCGATGAACTGGCTACCGGATCCAAGCCGGGGGCCGCGATCCACCCGCAGTATCTGGCGCGGCTGATCGACCAGGCCGCCAATGACGATGCGATCTTCACTGCCGACGTCGGCTCTCCGGTCATCTGGGCCGCCCGCTATCTGACCATGACCGGCAAGCGGCGGGTGCTCGGTTCCTTCAACCACGGATCCATGGCCAACGCCCTATGCCATGCCCTGGGCGCGCAAGCCATCGACCGCAACCGGCAGGTGATCGCCTTTGCCGGGGATGGCGGCCTGTCCATGATGCTCGGCGAACTGCTGACCGCGACGCAGAACAAGCTGCCGGTGAAGATCGTGGTCTTCAACAACTCCTCGCTGAACTTCGTCGAGCTGGAGATGAAGGCCGCCGGCTTTGTCACCTATGCCACGGATCTGCAGAACCCGGATTTCGGTGCGGTGGCCACGGCTGCCGGGCTGAAGGGCTACCGCGTTGATGACTCCGCGCAGCTTGAATCCACGATCGCTCAGTTCCTGGCCCACGACGGGCCCGCGGTGTTGGATGTGGTGACCGACCGCCAAGAGATGTCGATGCCGCCGAACATCAAGCTGGAACAGGCCAAGGGCTTTGCGCTCTACGCCATTCGCACCGTGCTCTCGGGACGTGGAGACGAGCTGCTGGATCTGGCCAAGACCAACTGGAGGCAAATGTTCTAGGCGTTTATGCCTATGCTTGTTGCTGGCGCCTTTTGGCTCCAGCAACACTTTGGGAGATCGAGAAAGTTGGCGTTTTGACTTCGCAACCTGCTGCCGCCCATGCGGCCACTACCGAGGATTTCATTCGCAATCTGGCAGCGGTCAATCAGCGCATCGCCGCCGCGTGCGCTGCAGCGGGCCGTGAGGCCGGCTCGGTGCGCTTGCTGCCGGTGACCAAGACCATCGGCACCGAGCGGCTGGCACTGGCCATTGCCGCCGGGGTGGACACCTTGGGGGAGAACAAGGTGCAAGAGGCCCATGGCAAGTATGAGCACTTCCGCGAGGACTTCCCCCACCTGCGCTACGCCATCATCGGCCCGCTGCAAACCAACAAGGCGAAGTTCGTCGCTCAATTCGCCGATGAGTTCCACGCCTTGGACTCATTGAAGCTGGCAGAGACGTTGCAGCGCCGGCTCGAGCTGGAGGACCGGACGCTGGAAGTCTTCATCCAGGTCAATACTTCGGGGGAGGAAAGCAAGTCCGGGATCCTGGCATCCGAGGCCGCCGGCTTGCTGGCCTCCTTGGCTCCGCTGGATCGACTCACCCCGGTGGGCCTGATGACCATGGCGGCCAACACGAATGACGAGCAACAGGTTCGCGGCAATTTCGCCTCTTTGCGCCAGACGCTGGAGCAGCTGCAGCAGAACGCTCCGCAGGGCTTCGAACAGCTGTCGATGGGCATGAGCGGCGACTACGAGCTCGCCATCGCCGAGGGGGCGACTGTGGTGCGTGTGGGTCAAGGGATCTTCGGCGCCCGCAACTATGCTTGAGCTTTTAGCTGTGGCAGGGTTTTGAGATGAAGCAGAGAGGGCGGCCAGCTGGAAACAGCGGCCGTCCTCTCTGCTGTGTTGTGCACAGCGCGAGTCTCGGCGACTCATAGTGTCCCTCGACGGGGCCACACTAGATGTAGTGGTGCTCCCTGGCAGGGCGTAACTAGATATGGGAGGCGAAACACGCCGAGGAACATCTCACAGGAAGAATTTTTAACCCACATGCACCGCTGGCAAGGCTGTGGACAACGTTGGGCAGACCCCGAAAAATCGCGGTTTAAACGGGGTCGAATATCCACAGTTCCTGTGGACGTTGGCGGGGAAGAATGACATACTTGTAATACATCATGTTGTGGCTGCTTGACCGGCCAAACACAACATGTAGTATTGAACCCGTTGGTGCGGCTCGCACCAGTAGCACCTCGAAAACTGTTTTTTGAGGCATCCGAAAGGACAGCTGGGACTTTCTCTCAACAAGAGGGAAACCGGCCAACATCAAGAATTTCTAAAGGGGATCAGGGACATGGCCATCACGGTTTACACGAAGCCTTCCTGCGTTCAGTGCAACGCTACTTACCGCGCGTTGGATAAGAAGGGTGTCGAGTACAACAAGGTCGACATCTCACAGGATGCCGCCGCCTTGGAGCACGTACGTGGCTTGGGCTACATGCAGGCACCTGTTGTCGTCACCGACGATGATCACTGGTCGGGCTTCCGCCCAGACAAGATCGAATTGCTGGCTCCAGCTAACTAGAGCACGAGCCCATTCCGCTCACTTTGCAGTGGAGGCGAAAGAGGATGTCACCTACAGCTCTTGCTGACAAGCAAAACGCTGAGGCCCACGAACCAGTCGAGTTCACGAAATCGAATCTGATTTACTTCTCATCGGTTTCCGAGAACACCAAAAGATTCGTGGATAAACTCGAGATGGATGCGGCTCGGATTCCGGTTTTTGCGACCGAGCCGCAGCTCATCTCCACCGCTCCGTATGTATTGCTCATCCCCACCTACGGTGGTGAACGAGGCAAGCATTCGATTGTTCCGCAAATCATGAAATTCCTGCGGCATGACGAAAATCGGGCAAATCTTCGCGGTGTAATCGGCGCGGGGAACACAAACTTCGGCGAGTACTACTGCATTGCGGCTAAGCGTATTGCCCAGAAATGCAACGTACCCGTACTTTATACATTTGAACTCATGGGAACCTCAGAAGACGTTCTCAACGTCAAAGAAGGGCTTGAAACCTTTTGGACACCAGCGTCGCAGAATTGGCAGGAACGATGACGAGCTCAAAGGAGCTCCCAGCCCAGTTCCAGGGCTTGAGCTACAACGACCTGAACGCCATGCTGAACCTTTATGGTCCAGATGGAAAGATCCAGTTCGAGGTGGACCGCTATGCAGCCCGCCAGTACTTCCTGGATCACGTGAACAACAACACCGTGTTCTTCCACGATCTTGACGAGAAGCTCGAATACCTCGTGAAGCACGAGTACTACGAGCGCGAGACGCTTGACCAGTACTCGATGAACTTCATTCGCGAGCTCTTCAAGCACGCATTCGACAAGAAGTTCCGTTTCGAAACCTTCTTGGGTGCATTCAAGTTCTACACCTCGTACACGCTGAAGACCTTCGACGGCAAGCGTTACCTGGAGCGTTACGAAGATCGCGTGTGCATGGTTGCCCTGCACCTTGCACGCGGCGATGAAAAGCTTGCTACCCAGCTGGTCGACGAAATCATCGACGGCCGCTTCCAGCCTGCAACCCCGACTTTCCTCAATGCCGGCAAGGCACAGCGCGGCGAGCTCGTCTCCTGCTTCCTGCTGCGCATTGAAGACAACATGGAATCGATCGCCCGTGCGGTCAACTCCTCGCTGCAGCTGTCCAAGCGCGGCGGCGGCGTTGCCCTGTCGCTGACCAACCTGCGCGAACACGGTGCCCCGATCAAGCAGATCGAGAACCAGTCCTCCGGCGTCATCCCTGTGATGAAGCTTCTGGAAGACTCCTTCTCCTACGCAAACCAGCTGGGCGCACGCCAGGGTGCCGGCGCGGTGTACCTGAACGCGCACCACCCGGATATCTACCGCTTCTTGGACACCAAGCGTGAAAACGCCGACGAGAAGATCCGTATCAAGACCCTGTCGCTGGGTGTTGTCATCCCAGACGTTACTTTCGAGCTGGCTCGCAAGAACGAAGACATGTACCTGTTCAGCCCTTACGACGTGGAACGCGTTTACGGTGTGCCGTTCAGCGAAATCTCGGTTACTGAAAAGTACTACGAGATGGTCGACGACTCGCGAATCAAGAAGTCCAAGATCAACGCCCGTGAGTTCTTCCAGACCGTAGCTGAGATCCAGTTCGAGTCCGGTTACCCGTACATCATGTTCGAAGACACCGTGAACAAGGCCAACCCAATTGCTGGCCGCATCACGATGTCGAACCTCTGCTCGGAGATCCTGCAGGTTTCCTCGGCGTCCGAATTCGGTGACGATTTGAGCTACTCCAAGGTCGGCAAGGACATTTCCTGCAACCTGGGCTCGATGAACATTGCCAAGGCCATGGACGGCAAGAACCTCGCAGGTTCGGTTGAAATCGCGATCCGCGCCCTGAGCGCAGTGTCCGATATGTCTTACATCGGTTCGGTTCCTTCGATCGCGGACGGCAACAAGAAGTCGCACGCTATTGGCCTGGGCCAGATGAACCTGCACGGATTCCTCGCTCGCGAGCACATCTACTACGGTTCCGAAGAAGGCATCGACTTCACCAACATCTACTTCTACACGATTCTGTTCCACGCCCTGACTGCGTCGAACAAGATCGCCATCGAACGCCGTGAAACCTTCGATAACTTCGAGAACTCGAAGTACGCGTCGGGTGAATTCTTCGACAAGTACACCGATCAGCAGTGGGTACCAGCGACCGAGCGCGTACGCGAGCTCTTCGCTGACATCCACATTCCTACCCAGGAAGATTGGAATGCGCTGAAGGCTTCGGTCATGGAGCACGGTATTTACAACCAGAACCTCCAGGCTGTTCCGCCAACCGGTTCGATCTCGTACATCAACAACTCGACTTCCTCGATCCACCCGGTCGCAGCGAAGATCGAGATCCGCAAGGAAGGTAAGATCGGCCGCGTTTACTACCCGGCTCCTTACATGAACAACGAGAACATCGATTTCTACGAAGATGCCTACGAGATCGGCTACGAGAAGATCATCGACACCTACGCCGCTGCTACCCAGCACGTGGACCAGGGCCTGTCGTTGACTCTGTTCTTCAAGGACACCGTAACCACTCGCGACATCAACAAGGCTCAGATCTACGCATGGCGCAAGGGCATTAAGAGCCTTTACTACATTCGCCTTCGCCAGATGGCCTTGGAAGGCACCGAAGTTGAGGGTTGCGTTTCCTGCGCACTGTAAACCCGCATTAGTGGCCGCCAAGTAGGACATTAATATCACGAAGCGGCTGCCGTTTGGTCCGACCTAACGGCAGCCGCTTTGTATAAAAACTCAAGTCAGAAGCAATAGATTCTGGCATTAACCTTGAGATTCGCTGCGTCCTCGCGGTTCGAAAGAACGGTAGAGTTGGTAGCAACGTTCGTTACACGATTTAGCTTTTCGATGAGGGGCAATGACCGAAAAGATTCAGCTGACCAATAAGGTTGAAGCGATCAACTGGAACCGTATCCAGGATGACAAAGACGTTGAGGTTTGGAACCGCCTCGTTAATAACTTCTGGCTTCCGGAAAAGGTGCCACTGTCCAACGACATTCAGTCCTGGGCCACCTTGACCGAAGATGAAAAACTGCTGACCATGCGCGTGTTCACCGGATTGACCCTGCTGGATACCATCCAGGGTACTGTCGGGGCTGTGTCGTTGATCCCAGACGCAATCACTCCTCACGAAGAGGCTGTGTACACCAACATCGCGTTCATGGAGTCGGTTCACGCTAAGAGCTACTCCTCGATCTTCTCGACCTTGGCCTCCACCAAGGAAATTGACGAAGCCTTCCGCTGGTCAACCGAGAATGTGAATCTGCAGAAGAAGGCGCAGATCATCGAGAGCTACTACCACGGTGAAGACCCGCTCAAGCGCAAGATCGCTTCGACCCTGCTCGAATCCTTCTTGTTCTACTCCGGTTTCTACCTGCCAATGCACTGGTCTTCGCACGCAAAGCTGACCAACACCGCTGACTTGATCCGCCTGATCATTCGTGACGAAGCCGTTCACGGATACTACATCGGCTACAAGTTCCAGAAGGGCCTGGAAGGCCTGAGCGAGGAGCGCAAGCAGGAACTGAAGGACTACACCTTCGAGCTCATGTTTGAACTGTACGAAAACGAAGTTCAGTACACCCACGATCTCTATGATCCAGTGGGCCTGTCTGAGGACGTTAAGAAGTTCCTGCACTACAACGCCAACAAGGCTCTGATGAACCTTGGCTACGAGGCGATGTTCCCGGCTTCGGTGACTGACGTTTCTCCAGCAATTCTGGCTGCATTGAGCCCAAACGCTGATGAGAACCACGACTTCTTCTCTGGATCCGGTTCGTCCTACGTTATCGGCAAGGCCGTGAACACCGAGGACGAGGACTGGGATTTCTAGTCCACAGGCCTAAGGGCATCTGAATTCTAAAAGGCGGCCAGGACTTGCAGAACATTGCAGGTCCTGGCTGCTTTTTGCGTGCGGTCCAACGTTATCGGGTGACCAGGGACTTTCATCTCTTGACAGCACTTATTTGGGATCTGGAGCTCCTGATTGATGCATAGTTCAAACAGGAGTCCCGTTTCGAGTTATCAGAAAGGGGAGAAAGCCGTTGCAATGGCGGCCAATGATGGGCATTCATCGAACTATCTGGACGAGTCACGTGCCGCTGTGAATCTACACCAAAGTAATGGACGTGGTGTTCATATAGTGCTTTAATGAACGTATCGTTCATTTCAAGTATGGAGAGCCAAATGTCTGAGAACAGCGCCAATAGCGGAGCGAAACGACGTGTTGCACTTGTCACCGGCGGTTCCGGCGGAATCGGCCGGGCTGTCGTTCAGCGTCTCGCCGATGATGGGTATGCCATTGGGGTGCACTACTCTGGCAACCGAGAGCGGGCTCAGGAAATCGTCCACCAGGTTACCGCGAATGGCGGGGAAGCCATCTCAGTCCAAGCCGATATTTCAGATGACGCAGCGATGGCTGAGGCATTCGGTGATGTGGAATCAGCCTTTGGCAACGTTGACGTAGTCGTGAATACCGCGGGAATCATGCTTCTATCGACAGTTCAGGAGCTCGACCTCAGTGATTTCGACCGGATGATGAAGACCAATGTACGGGGCACGTTTGTAGTTTCCCAGCTCGCCGCGCAACGAGTGGCGCAAGGCGGTGCGCTCATCAACTTTTCAACCAGCCAAACCCGGTTGCAGCACCCCACGTATGCGGCGTATGCAGCAAGCAAGGCCGCGGTCGAATCTTTGACTTTGGTGCTCGCCCGCGAATTACGAGGCAGGGATATTACCGTCAATACAGTGGCTCCGGGGCCAACAGCCACTGAGCTATTCCTTGACGGGAAAGAGCAGCAACTAGTCGATCGTCTTGCCTCCCTCTCACCATTGGAGCGGCTCGGCACACCAGAGGACATCGCTGAAGTCGTTGCATTCCTTGCAGGCCCAGCTCGATGGATCAATGGACAGGTTGTTTTTCCAAACGGCGCGATCGCCTGATCTTCCGGCGACCTGCCGGCTGCTTGAACCTTCGGATCCTCCGTGGAGGGGGGAGTCGCTGTGCTAAAGCGCAACACTTACATATTCGATTGCGCAAAGGTCGATCCAGCCACTGAGGCAACATGCAACGTGCCATGAGGCTGCAGGAACACACGATCCAATAGGTCCCGCAGGCTGATGCAGGACTATGACTTAGGAGATAGATAGATGCAAGAACCCGCACCCAAGCGAGGTCGTGGGCGACGCCCAGCAGCTGAAGTGCGCCAAGACGTGTACTCGGCAGTGGGGCCGATTCTGCTCAACGAAGGCATGGGACAGCTCAGCTTTGAGCGGGTTGCCCGCGAAGCCGGCGTCAGCAAGACGACTCTATACCGTTGGTGGCCATCGCTCGGGGTGCTCATCCTTGATTGCTATGTCCATGCCGTAGAGAACGAACTGGCATTTAATGATTCCGGAGATATCAAAGCGGATCTGACTAGCCAGCTCACCGCTTTCACTCGAGTTATGACAAAAACTCGCGGCGGAAGAGTGCTCACCGAACTTATCGGAGCTGCCCAGACGGATCCTGAACTTGCTGCGGAATATCGCCGCCTCTATTCATCTGTGCGGCGGCAAGCTGCAGTCAAGCGCCTGGCCAAGGCCCAGGAAGATGGCCAGATTCGTGAAGAAGCGAATTTGGAATCGATGGTGGATCAATTATGGGGCGCGGTCTATCATCGTGTGCTCATTCCTGATCTTCCTGTGACTCAGACTTTCATAGACGCGCTCGTCGGCAATTTGTTATCTGGAACTGCCCATTCTCGAAACCCTGATCATCTCAGTTAAGGCCCATAGCAGGACCACTCGCTATTCCTCCAAGGGCCAGCAAGTCCTGATGCGGATTCGCGCTGCAGACATCAGTGCCCCTCATGAAATTTTGCCTCGGCAGACTATCGAGCCAGATTCGAGATTCAATGCTGGCCAATGACGAGGAACGATGGCAAGCTGGCGTCACATCGCCGTCACCGGAGGGATACGCCAATGAAGTCAACCACTGGTTGCATCGTTGTTGGGGGAGGACCAGCAGGAATGGTCGCGGGCTTATTGCTGGCCCGATGCGGAGTTTCCGTGACAGTGCTCGAAAAGCATTCTGATTTCCTCAGGGACTTCCGCGGGGATACCATCCACCCGTCGACGCTTCAATTGCTCGACGAGCTTGGGTTGATGGAACAGTTTGAGCAGATCCAATTCAACAAGGTGAGCCAAGCGCAGTTTCCAGCGCAGGACCATTCTCCTGTCACTGTGGTGGACCTTTCGAAGTTGCATCACCCGTACCCGTTTATAGCTTTGGCACCGCAGTGGGATTTTCTAGATCTGTTGGCACGTGCTGGCGAAGCAGAAGAGAACTTCACCCTGCGCATGAATTGCGAAGTCACCGATGTGCTCAGCGATTCGGGAAAGATTGTCGGCGTCCAGTACACGGGGCGCGATGGCGAGCATGAAATACGAGCCGATCTGACCATCGCCGCTGATGGCAGATGGTCTCGCATTCGCGATTCGGCAGGCATCGCGATGAAGGATTATTCGGTTCCAATTGACGTCTGGTGGTTCAAGGTCCCTGGAGCGTTGAAACGCGAATTTACGCTGTCTCCGGCCTTCGTGAATGGCAGGGTGTTCGTGTTGATCCCTCGAACCGGGTATGTGCAAACGGCGATGATTTTGCCGAAAGGCACGGATGCTGAACTACGCGCGATGGGAGTGGATGCCTGGCATGACTCGATAATTTCGGCGGCGCCAGAGCTTGCCGGCTCGGTCGCGGGCCTAAAACTAGACGACGCGAAGTTGCTGGACGTTAAATTGAACCGCGCACGGAAGTGGTGGCAACCTGGATTGCTCTGCATCGGGGACTCTGCCCATGCGATGAGTCCGGTGGGCGGAGTAGGCGTAAATCTGGCAGTGCAGGATGCGGTGGCGACGGCGCGTCTTCTGGCGGAACCGCTACTCGAGTCCAAGCTGACTGAGCAGCATCTTGCCAGAGTCCAGTTTCGGCGCACTGTGCCGACTTTAGCCGTACAAGGCATGCAACGAGTAATGCATCGAGGGCTGAAGCAGGTATTGAAAGGAAAGGGCGAAATTATTTTGCCGGATCCGATAGCGATGATTTTCCGGCGTTTCCCGAGGTTATCCGCGGTGCCAGCGCGTTTATTAGGTGTCGGGGTTCTGAGGGAGCGCCCGCCAGCACGTGCTCGCCGGAATTAGGGATATTGATTCTTAAATGCATCAAAGGTGCAGTTCCAGCCCTTGCGGGGGAACTACACCTTTGAAGAAAGTCTCTTAGCGAGCCTGGATGTTGGTTGCCTGTGGGCCCTTTGGACCAGCTTCCAGGGTGTACTCAACGGTCTGGCCCTCTTCGAGGCTACGGAAACCGAAGCTCTGGATAGCGCTGTAGTGTGCGAAAACGTCAGCAGATCCATCCGAAGGAGCGATGAAGCCGAAGCCCTTTTCAGCGTTGAACCATTTCACGGTGCCAGTGGCCATAGTGTTATTTCCTTATTTATTGATTGGCCACGTTGTGGCCCGGTTGCCGATCCGAAGTTCCGAATCGGAAAATTTTGGGGTTACCTCGAGCAGAGCTGCCGAGAACTATTCGCCTGCCGTCGATACGGACTATCGAATACTGATTTTGCCGGTATCGGCCAAAACGGGTGTCGCTGCACTAGCTTAAGCATCATCGGAATCCAGGCTGCTAACGGGTAATGACCCCACGCTAGCGGAGTAGAACAAGGAATCCACAGAGGCGCGACGTTGGGAAACGTCGAGATGTTTTTTCTGCAGTGAAGAAGAGAAGATGAAGAATTCGTTTCGGTAGGAGTTCATTCAATCCGAAGATCGGTGAACCGATTTGTATTGCACAGACGATTTGTTGGCCGTGCTACAAATCCTACTGCTAACGCTTGCTGGCGGGTGAGTCACACCTGCAAGCGTCGAGGTAACGATTTAACCCTACCATTGATCCTTGCGATGTGGGAAGTGATGCGCATGACGCTGGCGAGTCTGCGTCAGTGAACGGCCATGCACGCCACGCGTGAGCCCCTCCCATCATGCCTGACGGAGGCTGGCGCGATGGGAGGGGCTCTTCATTTCCGGGTGAGTGGCAGCTCGGATTAGGTTAGCTTTGCATTGAGCAGGTCAGCATTGATGGCCGCTCCCGCTAGCGTGCCAGAAGCTGCTGCGGCCATGACCATGGCGCTGAGATTGCTCGCGTTGCCTGCGGCATAGACGCCTGGGACCTCGGTAGCGCCGGTCTCATTGACTTTAATGTAGGTTTCCAGCGGGTGCTCATCTAGCTCGCCGCCCAGCGCTTGGTACAGCTCCCCATGTACGTTCATTCGACTGGCGACGATGACTGATTGGGCTCGCAGGCGTTCGTTGTTGTCCAGTTTGGCGGCGGCCAACTGCCCGTCGCTATCGAATTCCAGAGCAGCGACCGATTGGTTGACCAAGGGGATTTCCAGGCGGCTCAGCAATGCAGCGCTCTCTTCGGTCAGTTCATTCGGGGCGTGATTAATGAAAGTGATCTTTGAGCTCAGCTGCTGGAACATCATGGCCTGATGTGCGCTCATCGGTCCGCAACCGATAACGAGAATTTCTTGATCCCGTACTTCCCATCCGTGGCAGTAAGCGCAATGGATCGCTGAAGTGCCCCACGCTTCCTGAAGACCTGGGATCTTCGGAAGTTCATCTTTGAGTCCGGTGGCAAGGACGATTCGATCCGCGGTAAATGCCCGTTGATCCACATTGACCGTGAATCCTTGTTCGAGAGAACCGGACAGCGAGTCCACCGCGCCGACGATGATTTTCGCACCGTAATTTTCAGCTTCAGCGCGTCCTCGTTCCAGTAGCTGCAGTGGGCTTGTGCCTTCTTGTCCCAGTACGTTGTGCGCGTGTTGTGCTGGCGCGTTACGCGGATGCCCTTCATCGATCACCAGCACGTTTCGCCGGGATCGCGCCAGTGCGATCGAAGCTGCGAGTCCAGCGCTTCCTCCACCGACGATGATGACTTCGAAATGTTCCATGGCATGTCTCCTTGTTCTCTTGCTTGCCGATGATCACAGCGTATCGACGTTTTGCGCGAGAAGGTGTAGCCTTTTGCGCATGACGCAAGAATTGGAAGTCGACCAGATCATTCGCCAACGTATTCGCACGCTGCGGCAGAACCGTGGCTGGTCGTTGGAATCATTGGCTAATAAAGCCCAACTCAGCGTTTCAACGCTAAGCCGGATCGAGACTGGTAGCCGACGCATCGCCTTGGACCAGTTGGTGCCTCTGGCGAAGGCATTGGACACGAGCCTTGACGAGCTGGTGGCCACGTCCGAGGCCGAAATCATCATTCGCCCAGAGCCCATCAGCATGCCAGGGATTACTCTGTGGAAGCTCTCCACCGACGACGCGGTCAACGGAGTCAACGTCTCAAAAATGCGCATCGACCCGTCTGAAGCACCGGCGCCAAGCGAATTGCGCATCCACCCGGGCAAGGAATGGTTCACGGTGTTGCTTGGCGAAATCCAATTGCAACTCGGTGAACGCACCTATCACGTGAAAGCCGGCCAGTCAGCCCAGTTCGATACGATGACGCCACACGCGATGTGGGCAAAGAACGGCGTTGCCGAAATTCTAGGCATTATGGACAGCGCCGGGCAAAGGGCCCATGAACACGATAAAGATCAGTAATCTATTGATTTCAGTTGCTCTTGGATAACCTGAGTGCAGCGCAATAATTTTTGTACGGCCAGGAGGGCAGCAATGACGCACCAGCTCGCAGAGGAATTGGAAAAGATTCTCGCCAAAGGTGACTTTTACTTTGAATCGCTAGGCGAGGGGCGCTACCGCTCATCGTGGCATGCACAGGGTGCCTGGAATGAACATGAACAACACATGGGTCCTGCGTCCGGAGTCTTGGCTTATGCGTTGGAGAACTTCGAGCCTCGTGACGACATGCGTATCGCTCGGCTGAGCTTTGAAATTCATGGATTGATCCACGCCGGAGAATTCGAAATCACGACACGGCTGATACGACCCGGCCGGACCATCGAGCTGATCGAAGCCGAAATGACAGCCAAGGGACGAACCAGCATCGTCGCCCGTGCCTGGCGCGTGATTACCGGAGACTCCAGCGCTGTTGCAGGCATCGAAGACGCCAGGATTCCTGGCCCGGAAGAATGCGAAGTCCAGAACATCAGCGAACGCTGGCCAGGCGGATATATCCGTTCCATCGAACTGCGCTCCAACGAGCAATGGCGCCCTGGCAAGGGGATCGCATGGCTGCATACCGACTACGCTCTAGTTGATACGTTGGATGCTTCAGACATGGCGAGGCTTGTGGGAATGATCGACACGGCAAATGGCGTGGTGCCGCGCGTCGAACCGAACGAGGGCACCTGGATTTATCCGAATCTCGACTTGCAGATCCACATGTACCGGCAGCCTGCCGGAGCCTGGCTAGGCCTTGAAGTCCAGCAGAGCTTCGGTGTGGATGGAATCGGATTGACCTCGACGGTGCTACACGATCAATCAGGACCCTTCGGTCGTGCCGAACAGATTCTGACGGTGCGTGCCCGCTAGGCGGGGCCTACGACGAAGCCAGCTGCGCGAGCAGCTTTTTGAGCTCAGGCTTCGACGTCAAAATGAATTGGCGTTCACGGTATTTTTCGCGATCCGCACCATGAACGCGGAACAGCGCATAGCCGCGCTTGAGAAGGAAAAGGACCGGTTTGCGACGTTGTGCCACGTCTCGAACAAAGCGTCGAATGCCGGTCACCAAAGCGGGTTCGTCAACGTAGTACGCTTGGACGTTGATTCCTTTTTCGCGTAGCGGCTCAAGCAACTCGTAGAGGAAGATTCCCTCTGCCACGATGGGCCCGTTCTCCGAGCGAATTTCTCTGTGGCCGCTGTAGCTGGAGGTCGCGATCGAGTAGTTGGGAACCATGGTGGTGCCGTGTTCCAGCAGATCGTCGATGGCCCGCAGGGCGGCTTCCTTGTTCCAAGTCCCTGAATGATCCCAGTCGATTTCGCCGTAGGCTGTGCGCGGGAATGCCACCGGATTGCCGTCTTCGCTGATCTGTCGGTAGTACTCGTCCAGCGGCAGGTGCGGATTGCCGTACTTGGAAGCTAGATAGGACTTGCCTGATCCGGAAGGTCCGCCGATCAGGATGACAGGGGTAGATGAATTTGGCACGCCTATTATTATGGCGCAGATTTCCTCCTGAACAGCACTCGACCGCTGTGACATCAACTCCACTGGAGCGCAGAGACTGAATTAGACTCAGCACTATGAGTTTGTTCAATCCTCAGTCGGATGCACCGCTAACACTGGAATTCGAAGAACCAAGTGGTGATCCTGCAGCTGATTTGGAACGTGGTGTCCAGCTGCTGCGCGAAGTTCAGTCAGGGGAGCGTGGACCGAGCTTGCGCCTGTATCGCCCGGACCCGACGTTGGCCTTTGGTCAACGCGATGTCCGGTTGGCCGGCTATGAAGCAGCCCGCGATGAAGCTTCCCAACGCGGTTTCGCCCCGCTGGTGCGCAAGGCCGGCGGGCGCGCCGCAGCTTATCACCGGGGAACTCTCATCGTTGATCACCTTGAACCCGAGCACGAAGCCGTAATGGGCCAACGCCGCCGTTTTGAGGTGTTCGCCGAGATTTACGCCAATGCGTTTAAGCGCTTAGGCGTTGATGCCCAGGTAGGGCCGATCCCGGGGGAGTACTGCCCCGGAGACCATTCAGTCCATGGGCTGCCCACCGCGGAATCACCGCGCAATTACCCGGTGAAACTGGTAGGCACCGCACAGCGCGTTGTGTCCGGAGCATGGCTGTTCTCCTCGGTTTTTGTCGTCGAGGATTCCGAGCCACTGCGCCAGGTTCTTGATGCGGTGTACCAGGCGATGGAAGTCCCGATGGATCCCACGACCGTCGGTGCCGCCAATGATCTCGTCAGCACGGTCACTACTGAGGGCTTCATCGCAGCCTTGCTCGAGGAATACCGAGAACACCTCAGCTTGATCTAGAAACGACGACAGCAAAAAATCGGTGCCTGAAAATTTCAGACACCGATTTTTTAGTTTTCCTGCTAGGCTCCGACGCGCTCTACCACTTCTTCAATCCGAGGATTGGTGGCTGCAGTGCCATCAGGGAAGATCAAGGTTGGAACCGTCTGGTTGCCATTGTTGAAGGACTCCACGATCTCGGCAGTTCCTTCGACTTCCTCGATATTCACCTCGTTGTAGGCCACGCCCTTCTGGTCCATGAGGCGTTTGAGGTTTCGGCAGTAACCGCACCAGCTGGTGGTGAACATGGTGACGCCACCGGCGGCAGGAACATACTGGTCAAGGTTCAATTCGTTGCTCATGCTAGGTGTAACGGCGACGCTGTTGGCTTTGTTCCCGAATAACGCGAAAAACTTCGCTGATTTCCAGCGCGTCGATAGCTAGACTGGGGAACAGATTCCCGGTGCCGGTGCTAAGGAGCAGATGATGTGCGGACGGTATGTGATGGCCAAGGCGATCGGTGACCTGGTGGCCGAAGCTGAAGCCGAGGCAGATGCCAACTTGGAGCTTCGCCAGTCGTGGAACGTCGCACCGACCACCGACGTGCCTATTGTGCTGGAGCGGCTCATCGACGGCCAGCTGCACCGGCAGATCCATGTGGCCCGCTGGGGACTGGTCCCCGGCTGGGCAAAGGAGCTCGCGGTGGGCGTGCGCGCCTTCAATGCGCGCAGTGAAACCGCCAGCAGCAAGCCGACTTTCCGCTCGGCGGTGAAGAAGCGCCGCGCGGTGGTGCCGGTGGAAGGCTACTACGAATGGAAGAAGGAAGGCAGCAAGAAAAGGCCCTTCTACGTGCACCGCGAAGACGGGAAGCTCATCTTCTTCGCAGGCCTCTATGAGTGGTGGAAGGACGAAGACGGCAGCTGGATCCTTTCTACTTCGATCATGACCATGGATTCGCCTTCTGCTCAGGAACCCGGTGTGCTCGGGGAATTAGCCGACCTGCACGATCGCCTGCCAATTCCGCTGGATTCTCAGATGATGGGCCGTTGGATGAATCCGGACGAGGAAGATGGCGAAGGGCTGATTGAGCAGATCCGTGCCCAGGCTTTTGACGTCGCCTCCGAATGGACAATGCATGAGGTTGATACAGCTGTCGGCAACGTGCGCAATAATTCGCCGCAGCTCATCGAAGCGCACAACAATTCGTTGTTCTAGCTATTAATCGCGGATCTGGAGAACGGCAAGATACTCCGTAATCCCCAGTAGGTGGCAGTCAGAAAAATTCCTGCCGCTAGCCCCAGCTTTCCCAGAATCGGCGTTGCACCGGCTGTCATGAGTTCTGATTTGCTCATCGGCTCATAGGCAAACCAGCCGAAGGTCCGGACTTGGTTGTAGTCCCAGAGCAGCGTTGCGAGTCCGGCTGCTGCCAGCAGCAGTCCGGTCAATAAGAACCAGGTCTTGAATCGAGCGAGCTGGCGAAAAAATGATCCCAAGGCGACTCCCGCCACGCCGATACCGAGCAAAGCCAGAACCGAGCCCATGATTTCGGCGGGTCCCGGACCGAAGTAGATTTCGGTGCCCTCGTCCAGCGATTCGTAGGATCCGGTGTAAAAAGTGACTTCCTGCTGGCTGTCCCACCACAGTACAGAGGCCCCCGCAATTACGAGTGCCGCGGCAGACAGCCACAGGAGCAGCAGTTTTCGGCGTTTAGGCTCAGGCATGGGAATAATTCTGCCACGCCAGCACATTTGTTGCTCTATTTTTTGGGAAAATTAAAGAGCAGAGGCAGCTGATCCAGGATCGGCTGCCTCTGCTCTTTTTGCGCGGTGGCTAATGCCCGCGCTTGATCCACTCATCCAGATTCGGCGCCTCGGCACCGATGGTGGTGGCATCACCGTGACCGGTGTTGACTACGGTCTGCTCCGGCAAGCCCAGCAACTTGGTGCGGATTGATTCGATAATTGTTTCGAAGCTCGAGTAGCTGCGGCCGGTAGCGCCAGGTCCACCGTTGAACAGCGTGTCTCCGCTGAACAGCACGCCCAGGTCTTCTGCGTAGAAGCAGGTGGAACCGGGCGAATGTCCTGGGGTGTGCAGCGCGGTAAGCGTCGTGCCAGCGATGGTGAAGGTGTCGCCATCGCTGATTTCCGCATCAACATCACGTTCTGGATAGACAGCTTCCCAAAGCATCCGATCTTCCGGGTTCAGGAAGAGCGGCGCATCGACAATGTCCGAGAACTCGCCAGCGGCGCGAATGTGGTCATCATGCCCGTGCGTGAGCAGCACTGCCATCACTTCACGCTCACCGACGACCTCTTGGATCTTTTTGATGTCGTGAGCCGGGTCGATGACCATGACCTCTGAATCATCACCGATGATCCAGACATTGTTGTCCACTTCCCACGTCCCGCCATCCAGCGAGAAGGTTCCGGAGGTGATGACGTTTTCGATGCGTGCGGACATCAGAGTTCCACCACCGAACGCAACACGGTTCCTTCATGCATCTTGTTGAAGGCTTCCTCGATCTGGTCGATCGTGATGCGTTCGGTCACGAAGGAATCCAGATCCAGACGGCCGAGCTTGTACTGCTCCACCAGCATTGGGAAGTCGTGGCTTGGCAGGCAGTCGCCGTACCAGGAGCTCTTCAGGGCGCCGCCACGGCCAAAGACATCGAGCAACGGCAGTTCCAGCTTCATCTCCGGGGTAGGCACGCCCACGAGCACCACGCGGCCAGCCAAATCGCGGGCGTAGAAGGCCTGCTTGTAGGTTTCCGGGCGGCCAACTGCGTCGATCACCACGTCGGCGCCGAAGCCGCCGGTCAATTCCTGGATTGCTTCCACTGCGTCGACCTTGGAGGAATCAACGGTGTGGGTGGCGCCGAACTTCTTGGCGCCTTCCAGCTTGTCCACGTTGACGTCCACCGCGATGATGGTGGTTGCCCCGGCCAGCTGGGCGCCGGCGATGGCAGCCGCGCCAACGCCACCGCAACCGATCACAGCGACGGACTCGCCGCGCTTGATCTCACCGGTGTTGATGGCAGCGCCGATGCCGGCCATGATGCCGCAGCCAAGCAGGCCCACGGCAGCCGGATCAGCATCTTCGTCAACGATGGTGCACTGGCCGGAGTGGACCAGGGTCTTCTCTGCGAAGGAGCCGATGCCCAGCGCTGGGGAAAGCTCGGTGCCGTCCTCGAGGGTCATCTTCTGGGCGGCGTTGAAGGTGTTGAAGCAGTACTTCGGCTCGCCCTTGGCGCAGGCGCGGCACTGGCCGCAGACTGCGCGCCAGTTAAGAATGACGCGGTCGCCAACTTTGACGTTGGTGACGTTTTCACCAATCTGGCTGACGACGGCAGTGGACTCGTGACCTAGCAGGTAGGGGTACTCATCGCCGATTCCGCCGAGCTTGTAGTGCAGGTCGGTGTGGCAGACACCGGTAGTCAGTACGTCGACGACGACTTCTCCGGGTCCTGGATCCGGAACGATGATGTCGACGACCTCTACGGGTGCGTCCTTGACGCGGGAAATAACGGCTTTGACCTTATGAGGCATGGGATTTAGCTCCTGAAAGTTCGACTGTTGCTGTTTCGATGCTATCGGTGCGTTCGATATGAATCGAGCATTCGAGACACAATGACGCAGGCAGTTTCGCGCAGAGCCAACTTATGCGGGTTGATCACGGGTTTCGGCGGCCAAAAATGTGACGCGAATCAGCTGATAGCACTTGCTTCAACCGGCGGTCATCACCAGTACAGCTCCGAGGGCGGAGCCTAGCGCGCGGGCTGTATTTGCCTTGATCCAGCGTGCTTCATATGAACGCCATGGCAATAGGTTGCGTTCCAGCTGGCGGTTGAACGGGACGTTGACCGCTATGGTCAAGATCGCGCCTGCGAGAACCAGCGCGGATCCGGCAGAGCCCACGAAATCTCCTTGGGCCAGGCAGGCGATGAGGGAGCCTGCGCTGGAGAGCAATCCGAGGAAAAACAGGCTGAGGAATGGCGGCCGTTGAGCGTAGGTGTTCACGTAGACCATGAAGGTCCGCGCCCTGTGTGCCTCCATGCGCGTTAAGGCAGGGAAGATCACGAGGGTGAAAGAAAGGTAGAAGCCAGCGACAAGCAATCCGGTCGCGATGGTCAGCAACTGTAGGATCATGATTCGATTCAACCCGCGTTATCCAAGAGTTTGAATATTCAATGCTCGACAATGCATACGCAATCGTCCAGAGTGATGGCGTGAGACCTGATGCTTTTTATCCCGCAGGACCTCGAGCTCGTGAGGCGTTCATCCTCCGCATGGGCATGGAAGGGCAGTGGGGTGTTGAAGTTCGCGATCGATGCCCGCTGACGATTGTGGCGGTGCGCTCTGGATCGTGCATGGTCAAGCGCGGGCGGAAAATCGTGGAGGCCCGGCAGGGCCAAGTGGTTGTTATCTACGGGTCATCGGCCTATGAAGTCCTTTCGAACAACAATCGTCCGCGCCGGGAGGGGGCAGGAAGCTTCTATGTCATCGGCCCCGGCCAGCAGTGCCATAAGGCATCTGGCCTAGCCGTCAAGCAAGAATTGCGGCAGGGAGTGCGAGCGTGGGGCAATGCTCCGGACGGGGGCGACCAGTTGCTGGTCGGCACCTTCACCACCACCAGCGCGGTCGCTGATCTTGTGTGCGAGGGGACCGACCTGGCAGTGATCGATGATGAGGCAGTCTGGCAATGGGCAGAGCTACTGGCTGCGCAGGCGCAGATCCTCGGCGCTGCGCAGCAGGTGGTGCTGGATCGATTGCTGGATATCCTGGCGACCTGCGCTTTGCAGCACTTGCCGGGAGCAGGGGTGCTCCCTGCGGCGGCACCGGGCATCGGGGAGGCCGTGGCCGCGATGTGGGCGGAACCTGCTCGAGCATGGAGCGTGGCGGAGCTTGCCCGGCGGGCGTCGATGTCGCGATCTGCGTTCTCGGCGGCATTCCATCAGGCCATGGGTGCTGGGCCCATGGGGTATCTCACCAGATTGCGTCTGGCCCTGGCCCATGATGCGGTGCGATCGGGCAATGCGCCGCTATCCCTGATTGCCCGCGAGGTCGGCTATTCCTCGCCCTTTGCGCTCAGTGCGGCCTTTCGCAGGGTCTACTCCGCCAGCCCTTCGGCTTTGCGGAGCACTATTTCCGGCTAGCCCAAACTGTCGGTGCGCCTGACTAGTGTAACTGTCATTCGAATACATGTTCGAATAGAATGGTTCTATTAGGTAAGGAGCGCACACGTGGGGATGTTCACCGAGTCGATTGAGGTTGCCCGGGCGGCGAACGGAATGCCGTTGCGCGTGAGATGGCAAGGGCAGGACTACCGTCTGACTGCCGAACCTCAACGCTGGTTCGAGCGCCGCAAATGGTGGGACGAAAACCTGCGGATTCCGCGTGGAATCGGCGCAGGAATGGCCGACTATGAGATGTGGCGGCTGCAGCTGGTTGCGGTGCGCGGACCCCGGCAGGTGCGCAGTGTCGACGTGAGCTTTGATGCGCAAACCGAACGCTGGCGACTGGTGCGTGTGCATGAGTCCCTGGCCCGCAGCGCCTAGGCTGACGGCGGGGGAACATATATTCGAAGGACCGCAATGAGCTTCACCCATTTGAACGTCAGTTCTTCCTATAGCGCCCACTACGGGGTGTCGCACCCGCGCGCCCTCGCGCAAGCAGCCAAAGCGCATGGCGCCCAGATGCTGGCGCTGACCGACCGGGACGGGCTATATGGCGCGGTTAAGCACGTGGCGGCCTGCATGGCTGAAGGGCTGGCACCAATCCTCGGAGTCAACCTCGCGGTGCTCGATGCCTCCGGGGAAACCCTCGGAAGAATCACCCTGCTGGCCCGCGGAGGCTGCGCAGGAGCTGGCTACGCGGCCCTATGCCGGGCAATTACCCTCGCGCACAGCACGGCGCATGGCGTTCCCGGACTGAGCGCCCGGCAGGTTGCGGAACTAGGCCGCAGCGGCAATCTGATAATCCTGCTCGGCGGCGAATCCGATGTAGCCAGAGCGATCCTCAAGGGAAAATACACCCAAGCGCGCACCCTCATGGCCGACTGGAAAAAGCGGGTGGGGAAGATGCTACGGGTCGAGATCACCACCTACCTCTCGTCGCACGGTTCGCGCTATAGCCTCGGCGAAGCCGCGCGCATGTTGCGCTACGCCCACGAACGGCAGATCAAAACCGTGCTGACCAACGCGGTGCGCTACGTAGATCCCGACGGAGCTGTCACCGCGGATATTCTTGACTCCGCGCGCACCCTGCACAGCTTGAAAAACCTGGACTCCTGCCAGCCCAATGGCCAGGGGTGGCTTAAAACCCCTCAGCAGATGCACCAGCTGGCCACCGAAATCGGCAAAGCCACCGAGCGGCACTGGGCACATCAGATGCTGGGCGAAACCGAAGCGCTCGCCCGGTGGACGGCCTTGGATCCCATGGCGGATTTGGGCTGGAAGAAGCCGGTGATCCCTGAAGCGAAAGTCATCGGACTCTACCGGCCAGCCATGCAGGAACTGACCGAACGTGTCTACGCTGCGGTCCCGCGCCTGCTGCCTGATGCCGACCGAAGCCTGATTGAAAAACAGCTGGACCTCGAGCTGGGCGTGATCCAGCGACTGGACTTCGCCGGCTACTTCCTCACCGTGGCAGAAACCGTCAACCTCATCACCCAGATGGGAGTGCGCGTTGCGGCCCGCGGTTCGGGAGCCTCCTCGCTGGTGAACTACCTGCTGGGCATCAGCCAGGTGAATCCTCTGGCCCACGACCTCGTGTTCGAACGCTTCCTGTCGGACACTCGAACCACCTTGCCTGATATCGACATCGACGTGGAGTCAGCCCGCCGCCACGAGATCTACCACAAGATCTTCTCCACCTACGGCGAAGAACGCGTCAGCCTGATGAGCATGCAGAACGCCTACCGGGCCCGCGGCGCAGTACGCGACGCAGGATCCGCCCTTGGCATCGAACAGGAGCAGGTAGACGAAATCGCCAAGCAGCTCTGGCGCTTCTCCGCTTCCTCATTCCGCGAAGCACTCACCGAGAAACCCGAGCTGGCTGCCCTCGCCGAACGCATCACCGATGACACCCAGCTCGATATCCTCATCGACGCCACCGAACGCCTGGACCGGTTGCCACGGCATATCTCCATGCACCCCTGCGGGGTGATCCTCTCCGACGCGAGCCTGCTGGATCGCACCCCGGTCCAGCCCTCGGGCATCGGACTGCAGATGAGCCAGTTCGACAAGCACGATATGGACCTGATGGGGCTGATCAAGCTCGACGTGCTCGGAGTGCGCATGCAATCAGCCATCGCCTACACGCTCGAGGAAATCGCCCGCATGCACCCGAGCAAGGAACAAGCCGCTCGCGCCGGCGGACACACGAACGACAGCTATATAGAGGCCGATGGAAAGATCGACCTTGCCAGGGTGCCGCTGGATGATGAACCCACTTTCGACTTGATCCGCTCCACCCACACACTGGGCTGCTTCCAAATCGAATCCCCGGGGCAGCGCGAGCTGGTTGGCAAGCTAGCACCCCGAGAATTCAACGACCTGATCATCGACATCTCCCTGTTCCGGCCCGGGCCCATGCAATCGAATATGGTCAAGCCCTACCTGGAGCACCGCCATGGATTCGCCCCAGCCCAATACCTGCACCCGGACCTGATTCCAGCGCTCGCCGAAACCCACGGGGTCACCGTCTTCCATGAACAGGTGTTGCGCATGCTCCACGTGCTCACCGGTTGTGGGCTGGGCATGGCTGATGTCTACCGGCGCCTGCTGGGCAACCCGGAAAAGGAACCAGCCGTAGAACGCTACGTGCGTGCCGAAGCAACCAAGCGCGGTTATAGCCAGGACACCATCGATAAAGTGTGGGAGGTGCTCTCCGGTTTCGGCTCCTTCGGCTTCTGCAAAGCCCACGGGGCCGCCTTTGCCGTACCCACCTACCATTCGGCTTGGCTCAAGGCGCATCACCCCGAAGCCTTCCTCGCTGGGATCTGGGAACACGACCCGGGCATGTACCCCAAACGGTTATTGGTCTCCGAAGCGCGGAGAATGGGCGTTCCCATCCTCCCTCTGGATATCAACCGCTCTACCGGACACTACCGAGTCGAACGAGTTTTCGAATCCGCTCCAGCGAAGCTCCCGGTGGTGCCACGCGCGCCCAGCTCACTGCGCCCCGGACGCTATGGAATCCGCCTGGCCTTCCGCGACATCCATCAGATGAGTGAACGCGAAGTGCAGCGCCTCGTGGCAGGCCAACCCTATGAACACCTCGCAGATGTCCGCGCCCGCGCAGGGCTCTCACGACGTACCTACCAAAACCTTGCCGCGCTCGGTGTCTTCGATTCGCTGCTCGCGGGAACCTCGCGCGCTGACACCATCGCCCACACGCAATCCATGGCGCACAGCTCTCTGCCGGCCAAGTACCGTCCCGGTCCCGGACAGCTGGCTCTCGACCTTGGGAAAATCGAACACATCAAAGCCACGGGAACCGAGCTGGAACCAGCAGAAGTAGTACGTACCGAACTGGACCTGATGCACCTGGATGCCAGCGAGCATCTCATGACCTCCTATAGGCAGAGACTCTCGCACCTGCCTATAACCCAGGCCGCAGAACTTCTGCACCTGCGCAATGGAACTGAGGTGCTAGTTGCGGGCGTACGCATAGCCACGCAGACCCCACCCATGAGAGGCGGAAAGCGAGTGGTCTTCATATCCGTAGATGACGGCACAGGCTGCATCGATGCCACCTTCTTCGATGACACGCAGCAACGCACCGGCCCCTTGCTCTTCTCCACCCGCATGCTGCTCATCCACGGAGTGACCCGGCGTACCGGGCCACGCGGCATTTCCTTGCAAGCGCTGAACGCCTGGGACCTGCATCAACCAGAAACCTTGCCCGCTGCGGGATACCTTGAAGAGCAGAGTCGACCGCAAATCAGCTATCGGCCGAAGCTCGGCGAAGGCGCTCGCAACATCGAAAGCGTCGGAGAGCTCGCCAAACGCATGGAAGCTGAAGGACTGGATCAGCGTGGGGCGTGATCAAACCGAAGAAACATGCCCGTCAGCGTCAATGACAAAAGACGGGTTATGGACAAAGTCCCAGCGGAAACCATCAGGATCAGCAATACAGGTGCTCTTCCCGCCCCAAGGCTGCACCGTCGGCTCCGAAATCGAGGTAGCTCCTGCTTCCAGCGCTCGCCGATAGTGGTGATCGACTTCGGCATCCGAGTGGACGTTATGCCCCAGCGACAGCGGGGGAGCCAGCTCGCCGTGGCCGACGTTTCCGTACTCGGATGGCATCTGCGCAACGTCCCACAAGGCAAGCATCAGACCGTAGCCTGCGCGGACAAAAGCGATTTCCGGGTGAGCCGGTTGAACCAGTTCGAACCCCAGTCCCTCGGTGTAGAACTTTGTTGAAACGCCGACATCGCGCACGCCGAGGGTAATGGCGCTGATGACCGGGGGAGCAGGTTTGTTCATAGTTCCAGAGTAGAAGCGATGGAAAATGAAAGCCATGGGTTAGCGAGCCTCCCAAATATCTCCGCATCCCTGTCGAAGAGGAATTACTGCTCATCGTGCAGCGATCAACGTTGCATCTGGCACGTCATGACCCTGTATAACGCTGATTCCTTGTTGAACGAATCACACGAAGGCGATCAATCCCCACAAAACCCGAAGTGAACGCGCGCTGAGGTTAGGTCCTGAACTAAACTGGATTCTGGCTGGCTGTGGCCAAGGTATGCCACAAGCTATGAAGCCATCCCAGATTGAAAGGTAGAACCCGATCTCATGAGCGAGCAGCTGACTCTCACCATCGATGGCGAGCAGGTACAGGTGGACGCGGGAACAACCGGTCTGCAGTTCTACGCCGATCAGAAAGACGTGGTAGTAATGCACGTCGACGGCGTATTGCGCGACCTGGCCCGCGAACTGGAAGCCGGAAGCACCGTCACCCGTGTCACTATCACCGACCCAGAAGGGTTGGAGGTGCTGCGTCACTCAACTGCCCACGTGATGGCCCAAGCTGTGCAGCAGCTGCGCCCCGATGCCAAGCTGGGCATCGGCCCATACATCACCGACGGTTTCTACTTCGACTTCGACGTGGCTGAGCCATTCACCCCAGAAGATCTGAAGCAGCTGGAAAAGATGATGCTCAAGATCGTCAACCAGAACCAGCTCTTTGCGCGCCGCGAAGTGTCGCCAGAAGAAGCCAAGGCAGAAATGGCCAACGAGCCATACAAGTGTGAACTGCTGGCCAAGGCCGACTCGGCTGACACCTCGGGCGAAGGCGTGACCGTAGAGGTTGCCGCCGGCGAAACCACCATCTACGACAATGTTGACCGCAAGTCCGGCGACATCGTGTGGAAGGATTTGTGCCGCGGCCCGCACCTGCCAAACACCAAGCTGATCAAGAACGCTTTTGCGCTGACCCGTTCGGCCGCCGCCTACTGGTTGGGCAGCGAGAAGAACAAGCAGTTGCAGCGTATCTACGGCACCGCATGGCCAACCAAGGAAGACCTCAAGGCCTACCAGGAGCGCCTGGCCGAGGCCGAGCGCCGCGACCACCGCAAGCTTGGTGCCGAACTGGACCTGTTCTCCTTCCCGGATGAACTGGGTTCGGGCCTGCCGGTGTTCCACCCCAAGGGTGGCATCATCAAGCGCGAGATGGAAGACTACGTGCGCGACCGCCACGTAGAAGAAGGCTTCCAGTACGTGGGCACCCCGCACATCTCCAAGGATGGGCTGTTCCACACCTCGGGCCACCTGCCGTACTACGCCGACACCATGTTCCCGCCGCTTCACATCGATGAAGAGCGCGACGAAGATGGCAACATCACCAAGCAGGGCCAGGAATACCGCCTGAAGGCCATGAACTGCCCGATGCACAACCTGATCTTCCGCGGCCGCGGACGCAGCTACCGCGAACTGCCGCTGCGCTTGTTCGAGTTCGGCCACGTCTACCGCTACGAGAAGTCCGGCGTGGTCCACGGCCTGACCCGCGTGCGCGGCTTCGCCCAGGACGACTCGCACTCCTACGTCACCAAGGAACAGGCGCCTAGCGAAGTTGAGCACTTGCTGAACTTCATGCTTTCCCTGCTCAAGGACTTCGGCATGGATGACTTCTACTTGGAGCTGTCCACCCGCGACCCTGAATCGGATAAGTTCATCGGTTCGGACGAGCAGTGGGAAGAAGCCACCGCAGTGCTGGAGCGCGTTGCCACCGAAACCGGCGTAGAGCTTGTCGCCGACCCAGGCGGAGCTGCCTTCTACGGCCCGAAGATCTCGGTCCAGGCCAAGGACGCCATCGGCCGCACCTGGCAGATGGGCACCGTGCAGTACGACTTCAACCAGCCGGCACGCTTTGGCCTGGAGTATCAGGCAGCTGATGGAAGCCGCCAGGAACCGGTGATGATCCACGCTGCAAAGTTCGGATCCATCGAGCGCTTCCTCGGCGTGCTCACCGAGCACTACGCTGGTGCCTTCCCTGCATGGCTGTCGCCAGTCCAGGTTCGCGCCATCCCTGTGGCTGAAGCCTTCAACGACTACCTTTCCGAGGTTGTCACCAAGCTCAAGGCCCAGGGTGTTCGCGTGGAATTGGATGACTCATCGGATCGCTTCCCGAAGAAGATCCGCAACGCCTCCAAGGACAAGATTCCGTTTGTACTCATCGCCGGTGGCGAAGATGCAGACGCGAATGCCGTGTCCTTCCGCTTCCGCGACGGCAGCCAGGAAAACCAGGTGCCGATCGATGACGCGGTGGCCCGCATTGTTGAAGCCATCAAGAGCCGCGACAACAACAACTAGTCCCAGCTAGAACCGATAGGGAGTCCTACAGCATGCAGGAATCAGATCAGTCCGTCACCGACGACTTTGAACTCGCCGGAGTGCCGGATTCGTTCCAGCGACTGTGGACTCCCTATCGCATGGCCTACATCAAGGGCGGGCAGGACCAAGTCAAGGACGAGGCCAGCTGCCCGTTCTGCGCTGGTCCTGACCGCACCGATGAAGAAGCCTTGATCGTGCACCGCGGGGAAACCTGTTTCGTGATTCTCAATCTCTTCCCATACAACCCGGGACACCTGCTGGTGTGCCCATACCGCCATGTGCCCAACTACACGGACATCACGTTGGAAGAAACCGCCGAGATGGCAGCTTTGACTCAGCAATCGATGCGGGTTCTCCGGAAGGTATCCAATCCGGCTGGTTTCAACTTAGGCATGAATCAAGGCGAAGCCGGGGGAGCAGGAATTGCTGCCCACCTGCACCAGCACATCGTTCCTCGATGGAACGGGGATGGGAACTTCTTCCCGATCATCGCGAAGACCAAGGCAATCCCGCAGACGCTTTCCGAGGTACGCGAAGCGATAGCTGAGGCATGGGCAAGCGAGAACCCCAGCTAATCTTTTTCAGTAGAAGTGACGGTAAGAGTATTCAATAATTCTTACCGTCACTTTTCGTTTAATCCCTAGCGGATGCACGCAACAGTTACGGTCACCAGCGGCCTAAACGTCGTGGAGGAGGGCGTTCAGTGCGAATGCCAAATGTCCGTACCGGTCAAGGCAAAAATAATGCCACGGGTCACCAGAAACTGGCGAAAATTACTGCGTAAATTGGCTTAGCAACAGAAGATCGCATTTCACCCAAGAAATCTCCCCTGACTAGTCAAAAGTGAGCAAATGACTATGTTACGCACTAACCCCGCTCCAGGAGACAAATCTACCGGTGTAACAATATGACGCAACACGCGAGGTAATAAAGCGATCCGCTCCTACGATTACTGGCGTACCACCTCGTTCTCACCACTAAAAATAGTGGTCTGGACCGAACCCACGCAGTGTCGAAAGGAACCCCTCCTCACTATGTCTACGAACAACCAGAACTCCGTCGTCGGCTCGGATCGCGTCAAGCGCGGCATGGCCGAAATGCTCAAGGGCGGCGTCATCATGGACGTAGTCACCCCCGAGCAGGCGCGCATCGCTGAAGATGCCGGCGCCGTGGCCGTCATGGCCCTCGAACGCGTTCCTGCAGACATCCGCGCCCAGGGTGGCGTCTCGCGCATGAGCGACCCAGACATGATCGACGGCATCATCAACGAGGTATCCATCCCCGTGATGGCCAAGGCCCGTATCGGCCACTTCGTTGAAGCGCAGATCCTGCAGTCCCTTGGCGTCGACTACATCGATGAATCAGAAGTGCTGTCACCGGCAGACTACGAAAACCACATCGACAAGTGGCCTTTCACCGTTCCATTTGTGTGCGGTGCGACCAACCTCGGTGAGGCACTGCGCCGCATCAACGAAGGTGCTGCGATGATCCGTTCGAAGGGTGAAGCTGGAACCGGCGACGTTTCCAACGCGACCGGACACATGCGCAAGATCCGTGCCGAAATCGCCAAGCTCTCCGCGCTGCCAGAAGACGAGCTGTATGTAGCCGCGAAGGAACTGCAGGCTCCTTACGAACTCGTCAAGGAAATCGCACACACTGGCAAGCTGCCAGTAGTGCTGTTCACCGCAGGAGGCATTGCCACCCCAGCGGACGCTGCAATGATGATGCAGCTTGGAGCCGACGGCGTCTTCGTTGGCTCGGGCATCTTCAAGTCCGGCAACCCGGTACAGCGCGCAGAAGCCATCGTGAAGGCAACCACCTTCTTCGACAACCCCGACGAACTGGCCAAGATCTCCCGCGGCCTAGGCGAAGCCATGGTTGGCATCAACGTCGATGAGCTGCCAGAGCCACACCGCCTGGCAGAGCGCGGCTGGTAAACATCAAAAGTGGACTTCTAACTCTCCACCGGTTGAGTAGCTAGCGGCACTCACGCAAATGCCCCGTCAACACTGACGGGGCATTTGCGCGTCCTGGCCCAGCAATGTCCCGCTTCAATGTTGATTCATGTGGGTTCACATTGGTCATGCGAGGACTTGCGTGGACTCAAATCAGCAACCAGTCTCAAAGCTTCGTTGAGGCGCACGACGCAGAAGGCCATTGTTTTTCATTTACGAAATGTTCGGTTGATCAGTGATTTTCCAGATCTACGATTGAGCATGTTCCAACAATTGGGGCGTCAACGTCGAGATGGAAACAGCAACGCCAAAGTTGCTTGCTAGGAGGCCAACATGAGCACGACCGCCACAACCCGCCTGCATGTCACCAAGCTGGGCGAGCATATAGGTGCACGGATTGATGGGCTGGATCTTACCGGGGCGCTGGACCCGGATACCGTAAGCGCCATTCGCGAAGCCTTGAACGAACACAAGGCGCTGGTATTCAGCCAGTCAGGAATTGCCAGCGACGAACAGCAAGAACTATTCGCTTCGCATTTTGGCCCGCTGACGACAGCTCACCCAACGGTGACCTTCGAGGAACAAGTGAAGAAAACTGTGCTGCCCGTCGATAGCGAGCAGTCCATCGCCAATCAATGGCACACGGACGTCACCTTTATTGTTAATCCTCCCCAAGTTTCTACCCTTCGCGCGGTCACGCTGCCACCTTATGGAGGGGAAACGCTTATCGCCAATGCGGCTGCCGCCTACCGAAGCCTGCCCAAGGAGCTTCAAGCTCTGGCAGATACATTGTGGGCTGAGCACTCTAATGACTCGGACTATGTCAGGCCAAGAACCGTAAATACGGATAAGGAGAAGGAGTACCAGGAGGCCTTCGTATCCGAAAAATATCGCACGATCCATCCGGTGGTCCGTGTGCACCCGCTGACCGGGGAGAAGGGGCTGTTCATTGGCACCTTCGCCCGGCACGTGAAGATCGTTGGCGTCTCCCCGTATGAGTCGACAGACCTGCTGCGCCTGTTGCAAAGCCATGTCACCAGGCCGGAGCACGTTGTCCGCGTCGCATGGGAACCAGGACAGCTGGTGCTGTTCGACAACCGGATCACCCAGCACTACGCAGTGGATAACTACAGCCGCGCTCCACGGAAGCTCAACCGCATCACCGTCGCCGGTGATATTCCGCGCAGCGTCGATGGCAAAACCAGTTACTCCGTGCTGGGAGATGCCTCGCATTACTCGCCAATCGTCGAAGTGGACTAGCCGGACAGGCACTAGGACAACACCTGCCGTCGCCTAGCCGCGGTGTGGCAAACTGAGGTGCATGAGCGAGATTATTTTTGATGCGGCGGTCAGTCTCAACGGGTTCTTGGCCGACGAAAACCATAGCTTGCAATGGCTTTTCGACGTGCCTGGGGCGCAAGAGCCAGACCCAGCCCTGCTCCCGCACAACGTGGGTGTCCACGTTGAAGGCGCTAACACCTATATGTGGATGGTTGAGAACGAGGACCTCATCGAGAATCCGCAGAAATGGCAGGAATACTATCCCGGCGTGACCACATACGTGTTCACTTCTCGAAACCTGCCGATTCCTGAAGGGGCTGATGTGCGGCTGGTCAACGGATCCGTGCAAGAAATCCTGCCCGAAATTCGCCAGGTCGCTGGGGAACAGAACATCTGGGTACTCGGCGGTGGCGAACTGCTCGGACAATTCTTCGACATTGATGCAATCGATACCCTGGCGCTAACCGTTGCTCCGGCAGCACTGTCTGGCGGGGCTCCGCTCTTGCCGCGAACTATTGGCAGCGAACGCTTGGAGCTCACAGAGGCGAGGCAGGCCGGGCCATTCGCGCGTCTCGTATATCGCGTCAAGCGCAATGGCTGAAACCCCAAAAAAGAAACGATCGGGCCGCAGGAATTATCCTGCGGCCCGATCGTGTCGTTAATACTGCCGCTTAGCGCTAGGCCCAGGAGCGAAGTACCATATGGCGTCCTCGACCAAGCAGCTTCAGCCCGTTGGCAGTAAAGAAATCGGCGCTGGATGGAGTCGCCGCGGCCAAGAGCTCTATAGCCACTTCTTCATCTGGCGGGGATAGCGGGTTGATCATCGATCGGGATAGTCCCTGGAGCAATGCGGTGCCAATGCCTTGGCGGCGGTGCTGCTTGCCGACAGCCAGGGAATGAACCATCAGCTGCCCGCCCAAACCCTGTTGGGCGAAGCCTCGACCGACAATTTCTCCTTCGTCGGTTCGGGCCAGAGCATGTTCCACTCGGCGTAAGGCTGGATGGCCGCTGGACAGCTGGCTGCTCAGGTCTCGCCAGAGGTTGGTCACGTTCAGTTCGGCGGCATCGGCGCCGGTGGCTTCCGGCACGTTATTGCCCAACCGGATCTTGCCAGGCCATCGATCCATCGGGATCGCCAGCGGGCCCGCGTGCCAGGATACCTGCGCGTTGTCGGAGAACCCTGCTGCCTTCAACTCGGCCGAGTCGGCGCCGGAGTTCACCCATGCTTCAACGCGTCGGGCGCCCAAACGGTGGCCTTCAGCCAAGGCCGGGCGCAGGCCAGCTTGTTCTGCGTTCTCGGGGAACAGCAGGATCAGCCGCTTGCGCACCGGCTGCCAGGCCCATGAGCATCCATGCGTGGTAAAAATCTTTCCACCGGTGGCCACGGCCAGCGCCTGGTGCCAGTGGCTCAGTGCTTCCTGTGCGGAGGCAATCGTCGTCATTATTCTGCGTTCACCAATCCTCGACGGCGCAGCAGCGGTTCTACCCGTGCGGTGCGGCCACGGAACAATTCGTAGGACTCAAGGGGGTCGCGCGTGTTGCCACGCGAGAGCAGTTCTTCACGGAACCGATTACCATTTTCGCGCATGAGGCCTCCATTTTCCTCGAACCACTGCACAGTGTCGGCATCGAGTACTTCACTCCAGATGTAGGAGTAGTAGCCAGCGGAATACCCGTTGGCGAAAATGTGCTGGAAGTAACCGGTCCGGTAGCGAGGTGGAATCAAATCCGTGTCGAAGCCGGCATCAGCAAGGACCTGCAGTTCAAACTGCACTGGATCATCAATAACCGTGTCCACTGCGATGGTGTGCCAAGCCCAATCCAGAACACTGGCCGCCAGGTACTCTGTGGTGGCAAATCCTTGGCCCCAAAGGCCTGCCGCCCGCACCTTGCTGATGGTTTGCGCATCCAGCGGCTGTCCGGTTTGATGATGCACGGCATAGCCGGGCAGCACCTGTTCATCCAGTACCCACATCTCGTTGACCTGCGAAGGGAATTCGACAAAATCGCGGGGGACCGAGGTGCCCGAGAGGGAGGCATATTGTCCGTTGGAGAACATTCCGTGCAGCGCGTGCCCGAATTCATGGAAGAGCGTATTGGTCTCGTCCAACGTCAGCAGGATCGGGTCGCCCTCGGCGGGGGCGGAGATATTCAGCGTGTTGGTCACGATGGGCCGTTCGTCGAAGTACGAGGCCGCATCACGCAGGCTGGTCATCCATGCGCCGCCCTTCTTCGTCTCGCGAGCCAAGTAATCGCCGGTGTAGAGCGCCAGCGGAGTGCCATCGGCATCAAAAACTTCGAAGACCCGAACCTGCTCGTGATAGGTGGGCAGGTCAAAACGCTCGACGAAGGTGATTCCATACAGCTTGGTCGCGGTAGCGAAAACGCCATCGATCAGCACACGGTCAAGTTCGAAGTAGTCGCGTAGCGCCTCGGAGTCCACGGCATACTGTTCGCGCAGAACCTGGTTGGAGTAGTACTTCCAATCCCATGCATTCACTTTATGGCCAGCGATGTTGCCGAGTACTTCAGCTTCTTTGTGTGCGTTGGCGGTGGCGGCTTTGGTCAATTCCCTAAGACGCTCTTCCACCGCAGCAGTTGAAGGGGCGGTAGCCTGAGCGAGAACCGTTTCGGCATGGTTCGCGAAGCCAAGCAACGTTGCGCGTTCAGCACGAAGCTTCGCCATGTCCGCGGCAAGCTGGACCGTCGGGTTCTCGCCGATACCGCGTGAAACCGATGCGCTGAAGACCTTGCGGCGAGCTTCGCTGTCGGACAATGATTCAAGAACCGGCTGCTGCGTGGGGGAGACCAGTGGCAGGAGATAGCCGGACGAATGCCCTGCTTGTTTAGCCGCCTGGGCCGCTGACTCAATGGCCTGGTCCGACAGCCCGGCGAGTTCCTCAGCCGAGTCGAAGTGAACCGCGTGTGCATTCTGGTTTTCCAGAACCCGGTTGGAGAACTGGCTGGAAAGCTCGGAGAGCTGGGCATTGAGCTGCTTCAGCTGCTGCTTCTGAGTTTCATCGAGATCAGCGCCTGCCAGCTTGAACTCCTTGAGGGTTTGCTCGGCCAGCCGCGCGTCTTCACCCGTTAGCTGCGAACAATCCAAAGCTTGTAATCGTGAGTACAAGGATTGGTTCAGGTAGATCTCGTCTTCTTGCGCGCTGTAGATCGATGACATCTCGGTCTGGATCGCCCTGATCGGTTCAGTTCCGTGGGCTGAAAGGACGCTGAAATAGGTCATCATCGCGCGACGCAGTACTTGTCCGCTGGATTCGAGCGCCAAGAAAGTGTTGGCAAAGGTTGGCGCACCTTGATCATCGATAATGCGCTGCAGTTCGTTGCGCTGTTCCGCGGCGCCGAGTTTGGCCGCTTCCAAATAGTGATCGGCGGTGAGAACATCGAATGCCGGCCATTGATAAGGTCTGGCGCTGGGCGTGAGAAGCGGATTTTGCATAAGCATAGGTTTTCACAGGCAACGTGATTTAGCTTGCATTAACACCCCTGAGAGGTTGCTGGGATAGGGTCTAAGCATGCATTCACATCTGGTAGTTGCCGGCCGTGCCCTGGCCATAGGTGTACTGTGTTCAGCCCTGCTCGCGGGCTGTTCGGCCAGTGATGATCCGAGTGCAACACCGAGCAGGCCCGCGCCAGAATCCAGCAGCACTCCGGCGACGCCTTCCAGCGCGACTGGGGAACCAAAGGAATTTTCACTGATGGTGACTGGCGACGTGCTGTTGCACCCTGCTTTGCTGGAACAAGCCCAAAGTGCAGCACAGGCAGAGGACGGCAACGGCAAGGACTACGATTTCTCGCCTTTGCTTGAGGGCCTGAGACCCTATGTCCATGATTCCGATGCCGCGCTGTGCAATCTTGAGACTCCAATTGGTACGCCACCGTACTCCGGCTACCCGCGCTTCACCGTCCCTGAACAGATTCTCTCCGATCTCAAATCCATCGGATACGACGGATGCACCACGGCCACCAACCACACAGTCGATGCCGGAACCGACGGGGTCAAACGGACCTTGGATGCGCTGGAGAATCAAGGCTTATTTGCCACCGGGTCATACCGCAGCAAGGATGAAGCCCAACAGCCGCCGATCCTGGAAATCGACGGCGTCAGCCTCGGGGTCATCAGCAGCACCTTCTCGCTTAATGGGCTGTCGGAAGCCACCGACTGGCAAGTTGATACCGGTGTTGACGCGAAGAGACTCATACAGCGTGGAAAAGCGGCCAAAGACGATGGCGCCGAAATTGTGGTGGCGGCGATCCATGATGGCACCGAATATTCCACCAAGCCAACATCCCAGCAGCGCCAGCTTGGGCGTGAACTGGCTGAATCCGGAGTTTTCGACTTCATCTACATGCATCACACGCACTCCGTGTTGCCCATCGAAAAACATGATGGCACTTGGATCGTCTATGGCCTGGGCAATTCGGTGGCGAAGCATGCGACCAAGACCATTCTGAACCGTGAAGGAATCAGCGTTAAAGCCACGTTCGCGCGGGACGATGAGGCGGATGAATGGAAGGTCTCGAAGCTTCAATGGGTGCCCCATCAGCTCTCGGAATCGCCGGTGGCTTGGTGCCAGGTCTTTGAGGTCTCCAGCTGCCTGCCGCAGGGCGATGCCAAGGCGTCGCTGGCTCGTACGAAAGACACCGTTAACGCGTATGGCGCATTCAAAGATGGACTTTCGGAATGGAAGCTGGATTAGGCGAGCGATGGGAATGCGACACACCGAGCAACAAAATTAACTGCTACGACGCTCGGTACTAACGTTGATTCGGCGCGTCATGCGCTTTGAACCCCGCGAACTATGAAGGTCACACCCATGCCGAAAATTGGCGTCCTCGCCCTCCAAGGCGATTTCCGCGAACACCTTGCGTCCCTGCAGCGTTTGGGACAGGAAACTCTTGCTGTGCGAACACCGGAAGATCTTGCCGCTGTCGACGCATTGGTCATCCCCGGGGGAGAGTCCTCGGTTATCGACCGGCTATCCCGGAATTACTCACTGGCGGAACCCATCAAGCAGCGCATTGCAGATGGCATGCCGGCCTACGGTTCCTGCGCCGGGATGATCATGCTCGCAGACCGGATTGAAAACCCGGCGGTTTCCAGCACCGGCGCCGTTCAGCAGAGCTTTGGCGGCATCGACATGACCGTTCGGCGCAATGCCTTTGGCCGCCAAGTGGACTCCTTTGAATACCAGGTGGACTTTCTGGGGAAGAACCTCGAAGCGGTGTTCATTCGCGCTCCGGAAGCGATGCAAGTTGGCCCCGATGTCCAAGTGATCAGCACGGTTCCGGCGGAAGGCGACGGCGAACAGGGTAGAATTGTTGCAGTACGTCAGGGAAATTTGTTGGCAACCAGCTTTCACCCGGAAGTCACCGGCAGCACGGCGATCCACGAATTTTTCATCCAACTCACGCGAGGAGACGCTTAAAGCATGTCAGGCCACTCCAAATGGGCAACCACCAAGCACAAGAAGGCTGCGATCGACGCCAAGCGCGCCAAAGCCTTCGCCAAATTCATTAAGGGCATCGAAGTTGCAGCCCGTGCCGGCGGCGCCGACATGTCCGGCAACCCGGCACTGGAACTTGCTGTCAGCAAGGCCAAGAAGAACTCAGTGCCGGTCAACAACATCGACCGCGCTATCAAGCGTGGGGCCGGCCTGACCGGTGAGGTCGTTGACTACACCGAAATCATCTACGAAGCACGCGGCCCGCAGGGTTCGGCGCTGCTGATCGAGTGCCTTACCGACAACAAGAACCGCGCAGCCTCCGAGGTTCGCGTGGGCATCACCCGCAATGGCGGCACCGTCGCCGACCCGGGCTCGGTAGCCTACCTGTTCAACCGCCAGGGCGTTGTCCGTTTGCCAAAGGGCGAACTGACCGAAGATGACCTGTTGATGACCGTGCTGGATGCCGGCGCCGACGAGATCCTTGACGAGGACGATAGCTTCGCCATCGTTTCGGACCCATCGGACCTGCGCGCCGTTGCCGCCGCACTGGACGAGGCAGAGATCTCCTACGAGTCCGATGAAATGGAGTTCCTGCCTTCGATGAAGGTGGAGCTGGACGTTGATGGCGCCCGCAAGTTCCTCAAGCTCTTCGACGCGCTGGAAGAACTTGACGACGTGCAGAACGTCTACACCAACGCCGATCTGTCCGACGAGGTTCGCGCCGCGCTGGACGAAGAGCAGTAAGGCTTGTCCCTTCGCGTAGTCGGCGTCGACCCCGGACTGACCCGTTGTGGTCTGGCTGTGGTCGACGTCGCTGCAAACAGGCAAGTATCGCTGGTCGACGTCACCGTCGCCGGCACACCCCCGGGCACCCCATTGGATGCTCGGCTTCTGAAGATCGCCAATGCCATCGACGCATGGCTCGATGAGCACAAGCCCGATGTCCTGGCGCTCGAACGCGTCTTCGCTTCAGCCAACGTCTCGACCGTGATCGGCACGGCCCAGGTCACCGGTGTCGTCATCACCGCGGCGGCCCGTCGCGGAATCCCCGTGGCACTGCATACCCCCACCGAGGTGAAAGCCGCGGTGACCGGTTCCGGCCAGGCCACGAAAGCCGCCATCGGAAAAATGGTCGCGAAGATCTGCCGGCTCGATGAGCCGCCGAAACCCGCTGATGCGGCAGACGCTGTGGCTTTGGCGATCGCGCACGGTTGGCGTGGAGCGGCCTCCGGGTCCAACGCTTCAGCTTCAGCCGCCGGTGCCACTGGCTCCTCCCAGCTCACCGGTGCGCAGCAAGCGTGGATCGCAGCCGAGGCCTCGGCCAAACGTCGAGCCGTTCGCCGGTAGGCAACACGACCCACCGTTGCAGCGCACACGTCGCGATTCGTAGGTATCTTCGATAAACTGGGTTCGATCGAACATATATCCCAAGGAGTGGCATGATCAGCTCATTGACCGGCACCGTTCAAGCGGTGACCCTCAACACGGCAGTTATTGACGTCAACGGCTTCGGCATGCTGGTCAATGCCACCCCAGGAACCCTTTCGACCTTGCATGTAGGACGGGAATCCACCGTATTCACCTCGATGGTGGTCCGCGAAGATTCCATGACTCTTTTCGGATTCGCCAGCGCTGATGAACGCGATGTATTCGAAGTCCTGATCTCTGTTTCGGGCATCGGCCCTCGCACCGGACTGGCTATTCTGGCGGTTCACAGCCCAGAAGAAGTCCGCATTGCCGCCAACACCAAGGACACCGCCGCCTTCACCAAGGTTTCGGGTATCGGCCCCAAGGGCGCGAGCCGGATCGTGCTGGAATTAAACGGCAAACTTGTTCCAACCGGCGCTGCCGTGACTCCGGTAGCCGGCGCCGACACGGCCAGCGTCTGGGAACCTCAGGTTATCGAGGCGCTCACCGGCCTGGGGTGGAGTGAGAAGGACGCAACCAGCACTCTGAAGTCGCTATCCAAGGCCGAACCGGAAATTGTTTCCGGGGGCAACGTCGCCGAAATCCTGCGCGCCGCGCTGCGCAGCATGTCCAGCGGGACCCGAGTCTAAACGGACTCCGAGAGGATCTTTACGATGAACGATTCCACTGGGTTGACCAATGCAGGCAGCGAACCTGAGGAGCGGGTTCTAGAGGCGGCCTTGCGCCCCCGCAACCTCGACGACTTCGTCGGGCAGTCGCGCGTCAGGCAGCAGCTCTCGCTGGTGCTCGAAGCCGCCAAAATCCGCGAACGCACCGCAGACCACGTGCTGCTTTCGGGGCCTCCGGGCCTCGGCAAAACCACGCTTTCGATGATTATCGCCGCGGAAATGAACGCGCCATTGCGCATTTCCTCGGGCCCTGCCATTCAGCATGCCGGCGATCTAGCCGCCATTCTTTCCTCGTTGACCGAGGGAGAAGTCCTCTTCCTGGACGAGATCCATCGAATGTCGCGTCCTGCCGAAGAAATGCTGTACATGGCGATGGAAGATTTCCGCGTTGACATTGTTGTCGGCAAGGGCGCCGGTGCCACAGCGATTCCCCTGGAACTGCCACCCTTTACCCTGGTCGGCGCCACCACCCGCGCAGGATTATTGCCCGGCCCATTGCGCGACCGTTTCGGCTTCACCGGACACCTCGAATTCTATGCAGTCAAAGAGCTTGAACTGGTGCTGCGCCGCTCAGCGATGATGCTGGATCTCAGCGTCACTTCAGCGGCATTCACCGAGATCGCCGGCCGCTCGCGCGGAACACCTCGTATTGCCAACCGCTTGCTGCGCCGCGTGCGCGACTGGGCACTGGTGCATAAGCTGGAAGAAATCGACCACAAGGCCGCCGCTGCAGCACTGGATATGTATGAAGTGGATGCGCGAGGCCTAGACCGATTGGACCGCGGAGTCCTGGAAGCCCTGTGCACTAAATTCGGCGGGGGACCGGTGGGACTGTCCACCCTGGCCATTGCCGTCGGCGAGGAAACAGAGACCGTTGAAACCGTTGCCGAACCGTATTTAGTCCGTGAAGGATTGATGGGCCGCACGCCGCGAGGGCGTATCGCAATGCCCGGAGCTTGGGAGCATCTGGGCCTGGCAATGCCAAAGGATGCGATTTTCGCCAGCGCGCAAAGCTATGAATCCGATGAGGATTAGGCAAGCAATACTTCACTGCACGCGTAAATGGTCTGCCGGTTGACTGTAAGCCATTAGACTAAAGACGCCCGACCTCTACCCGTTTACGGGTCTGGTAGGGCGTCTTTGCTGTTAATTCCCATCCGTGGGCGCATCGGCAACCTAGAACTTTTGATTCAATCGCAACAACTCGTTAGCAGGTAAATACGTGAATTCCCTCGTAATCGCTCAGGCCGCCGGCGGCGGTGGCTTCAACCCTTCGCTCATCTTGATGGTGGCCCTGTTCGCAGTGCTGATCTTCATGATGTTCCGTGGCCGCAAGAAGCAGGCCGCGCAACAGGAGAAGCTGAAGAACAACACCGTGCCAGGCGCCAAGGTGATGACCAACTCGGGCATCTTCGGTACCGTGGTGGGCGTTGACGCAGAGGATCGCGTACAGGTAGAGGTCGCTAATGGCGTCATTCTGACCCTGCACCGCCAGGCAATTTCCACTTTCTTGGATGACCAGCCAGCAGCTGCGGCAGCGCAGCAGCCAGCCGAGTCCAACGATGTTGCTGAAACCCCAGAAGAGTCCCTGCGTCGCCTCAACGACGAGGGCAAGGACGAGCGCAACTCCTAAGTTCCGGGTAGTAGGCGGTGGCTAGAAGCTACAGCCACCAACACGAGAAAGCACATTAGATGTCATCAATCAGACCTGTTAAGCAGGCGCGCAAGGCGTTGCTGTGGTTGCTGATCGTCTTCATCATCGCAACCGGCGTGCTGGTGGCTGGTGCAGCGACCGGTAAAACCGGGTGGGGACCCAAGCTGGCCCTCGACCTTGAAGGCGGCACCGAGATGATCCTGGCCCCACGGGTCCAGGGCGATCAGGAGATCAACCAGGAACAGCTGGACCAAGCGGTAGAAATCATCCGCCAGCGCGTGGACGGCTCCGGCGTATCCGAAGCTGAAATCACCACCCAGTCCGGTCGCAACGTGGTTGTCTCCATGCCAGGTACTCCAGACCAGGCCACCCGCGAGCTGATCCAGGCTTCAGCAGCCATGGAATTCCGTCCGGTACTCGTTTCGGGTTCCTACCAAGCGATTCCTAAGGATCAGCGCACAGCCAAGGCTGATCTTCCTAAGCCAAATGGTGAACCGAAGAACGCTTCAGACACCAATTGGGTCACCGCTGATCTTTACCAGAAATTTGAAGCCTTCGATTGCTCGAATGACGAAGACAAGAAGAGCAGTGAAGACGCTGATTCAACGAAGCCTATGATCTCCTGCGATGCGAAGGTGGGCGTTAAGTATATCCTTGGCCCGCAGGAAATTCCGGGCGACCAGATCTCGGATGCCTATGCACAGCTAGCCCGGGGCGTTAATGGGTCGGTCACCGGCGAGTGGGTTGTTGTCATCGAATTCAACCAGCAGGGCACCAAGACCTTTGCTGACACCACCCAGCGTCTGATCGCACTTCAGGGTGCGCAGAACCAGTTCGCCATTGTGCTTGACGGCCAGATCATTTCTGCCCCGACGACCAATGCCGTGATTTCCGATGGACGTCCGCAAATTCAAGGCGGCTTCACACAGGAAACCTCGCAGGCACTGGCTGAACAGCTCAAGTACGGCGCCCTGCCGATCAGCTTCGATATCCAGTCTGAGCGCCAGGTTTCGGCGACCCTCGGTGCTGACCAGCTGACTGCCGGTTTGATTGCCGGCATCATCGGCTTGGGCCTGGTGTTCGTGTACTCGTTGTTCCAGTACCGCGCGTTGGGCATCGTGACCATCGCTTCGCTGCTCGTCTCCGGTGTCTTGACATACCTCGCGCTGGTCTTGCTCGGTTGGGGAATGAACTATCGTCTCTCCTTGGCCGGTGTCGCCGGTCTGATTGTGGCTATTGGCCTGATTGCCGACTCGTTCATCGTCTACTTCGAGCGTGTGCGAGACGAATTGCGTGAAGGCCGCCCATTGGCCAGCGCAGTCGACGTCGGCTGGGGCCGCGCCAAGCGAACCATCCTTGCGTCCAAGGCCGTGAACGTACTGGCTGCAGTGGTGCTGTACATCGTTGCGGTGGGTAACGTGCGTGGCTTCGCTTTCACCTTGGGCTTGACCGCAATCATCGACCTTGTCGTGGTCTATGGCCTGACGCACCCGACCTTGGTACTGCTGGCTCGGACCAAGTTCTTCGCCGACGGACACCGCCTGTCGGGCATGGACCCTTCGCTCTTGGGCGTTGAGCCACTGTACAAGGGCGCCGGCCAGATCCGTCGCTTCGGCGAGAACGTAGAAGCGAACCGAGGCAAGAAAAATGCCAAGGCTTCAGGCGAAGCTGCCAAGCGCATGACCATCGCTGAACGTCGCCGCGCAGAGGCAGCCCAGTCGAAACAGTCAGGCACTGCAGAGACGAAGGCTCAGGAGGAGAACAATGAATAAGCTAGTGACTTGGGGCAACGAGCTCTACACCGGCAAGCGTTCCTACCCGTTCACCTCCAAACACCGATTGTGGTTTGCCATCGCGGGCGCGCTGGTGATCCTGTCGGTCCTCGTACCAGTGGTCAAGGGCGGCTTTAACCTTGGTATCGACTTCCGCGGCGGTTCGGAATTCACCGTCTCGGATGTCAAGAGCACCGACATCAAAATTGGTGAAGATGCAGTGACCTCGGTGGCTTCGGGCGCCGAGGCAACCGTCACCAACATCGCTCCGGGCACCATGCGTGTCCAGACCGAGCGCTTGAGCGACGACGAGACCCTGGCCATCGCAGCATCGCTGGCTGACGGATACCAGGTATCGAGCGACGAGGTTACCAGTAACTTCATCGGCCCTACCTGGGGCCAAGACGTTTCGCGTCAGGCACTGCTGGGGCTGTGCGCGTTCGTCGTGCTGGTTGGTTTGCTGATGGCCGCCTACTTCCGCACCTGGAAGATGTCCCTGGCTGCCATCGTCGGCCTGCTGGTCGTGATTGTCGTGACCGCCGGGATCTACTCGATCACCGGTTTCGAAATCACTCCAAGTGCCATCATTGGCTTCCTGACGATTCTGAGTTATTCACTCTATGACACCGTCGTGGTCTTCGATAAGGTTCGCGAAAACACCAAGGACTTTACCAAGCAGTCAAAGCGCACCTTTGAACAGCTGGTGAACCTCGCGGTCAACCAGACCCTGGTCCGCTCGATCAACACCTCAGTAGTCGCCGTACTGCCAGTAGCATCGATTCTCTTCATCGGTTCCTACATGCTCGGTGCAGGTACGCTCAAGGACCTTTCCCTGGCCCTGTTCGTCGGCATCATCATCTCGGCATTGTCCACCCTGTTCGTTCAAGCGCCGCTGTACCAATGGCTGCGCCGCAACGATTCGGACGTCGTTGAACACACGAAGAAAATGGAAGTAGCTTAGCTACGACCTAGCAGGCAAAAGGCACTTCCAGCATCCGCTGGAGGTGCCTTTTTGCAATAGCGTGAAGCGGTGTAATTAGTTGTCACCGGCCGAACGTGCTATAACGAATGAACTAAACAACGTGTTTTTTGGTGCAAAGCCGTGGAGGTACCCACGGCTGAAAAACAACCACCGGATAACGTCGCTAGAGCTCGCACATGCCAGTGACGTTAGGTGGCAATGGGGAAGGAGCGGGGCATGGCCAATACGCCAAACCTGAACAATTCGAAACGACGCTCAATTTCCCGTTTAGTGCGTTTTGCGGGTCGAGGGAGCACACCAAGCACCTCGCCGACGCTTGAGCCGTTGCTTCGCACCGTCAAGTCCAAGCATCCGCGCGCGGATTTGGATTTGCTCGTGCACGCCTACGAAGTGGCCGAAAAATATCATGAAGGCCAAAAGCGCAAGAGCGGCGATCCCTACATCACGCACCCCGTCGCTGTGGCCACCATCCTGGCTGAGATGGGAATGACCGGCGCAATTCTCGCCGCGGCGCTATTGCACGACACGGTTGAAGACACCGAGTACTCGCTTGAATCAGTCAAGAAGGAATTCTCGGAAGAAATCGCCATGCTCGTAGATGGCGTGACCAAACTCGACAAAGTCACCTACGGCGAAGCCGCCCCAGCTGAAACCGTGCGCAAGATGGTCGTCGCGATGTCCCGAGACATCCGGGTGCTGCTCATCAAGCTTGCTGACCGTCTGCACAACGCACGCACCTGGCGCTACGTTTCCCCGGAGTCTTCATCGCGCAAGGCCAAAGAGACCCTCGAAATCTTTGCCCCGCTGGCACATCGTCTCGGCATGAACACCGTGAAATGGGAACTCGAGGATCTTTCCTTCGCGGCCTTGCACCCAAAGGTCTACCAAGAGATTGTTCGCATGGTGGGGGATCGCACCCCTGAACGCGAAAAGTATCTGTCATCCATCCGCCAGACGTTGTCCGGCGATCTCGGAAACGTCGATATCCACGCCACCGTATCCGGGCGTCCCAAGCACTACTACTCGATCTATCAGAAGATGATCGTTCGAGGCAAAGACTTCGACGACATCCATGACTTGATGGGTGTGCGCATCCTGGTCGACACCGTCAAGGATTGTTATGGCGCGCTGGGCGTCGTCCATGCTGAGTGGAACCCGCTGCCCAACCGCTTCAAGGATTACATCGCGATCCCGAAGCTCAACCTCTACCAGTCCCTGCACACCACGGTGATGGGACCCGAGGGCAAGCCGGTAGAAATCCAGATCCGCACCCATGATATGCACGTACGAGCTGAGTACGGTGTGGCTGCGCACTTCCAGTACAAGCACGGGCAAAACGCCAACTCCATGCTTTCGCCGGAGCAGAACATGGACTGGCTGCGTTCATTGATGGAGTGGCAGGCCGATACCACCGACTCCGAAGAGTTCCTCGATGGCCTGCGCTATACGATCAGCTCGGCCGAGGTCTATGTCTTCACTCCAAAGGGCGACATCATGTCGCTGCCAGTGGGCGCAACACCGGTCGACTTTGCCTACGCGATCCACACCGATGTCGGCCACCGCACCATTGGCAGCCGTGTCAACGGCAAGCTCGTGCCGCTGCATACCGAGCTCAAGCAGGGCGATGTCGTTGAGGTGTTCACCTCGAAGGCTGAAGGCGCAGGCCCATCCCAGGACTGGCAGAACTTCGTCAAGTCGCCACGGGCCAAAGCTAAGATCCGCGGATACTTCTCCAAGGAACGCCGCGAAGAAGCGATCGAAAAGGGCAAGGAGCTCCTCACCAAGGAGCTTCGACGCAATCACCTTCCGCTGCAGAAGCTGATGACCCATGACCTGCTCACTGCCGTTGCAAACGAGCTGCACCATACGGATATTTCCGCCCTGTACCAGTCAGTTGGCGACGGGCATACCAGCGCGCAGAATGTCATTGAGCACCTGACGGCCCTCATTGGCCCTCCAGAGGCCGAACAGGTCGACGAGGAAGCTGTAGTCCGCCCGAACGCTCCGAGCCCCACTACGGGCAATGACGCGGGTGTGATTGTCGAAGGTGTTGGCGACGTTCTGGTGAAGCTGGCTCGGTGCTGCACCCCGGTGCCGCCCGATGAGATCCAGGGCTTTGTCACTCGCGGCGCTGGCGTCTCGGTGCACCGCTCAGATTGCCTGAACCTCACGCAGCTTTCCAATGAGCCTGACCGCCTGGTCAATGTCACCTGGGCCGCCAAGCATCATGGCGTATTCCTCGTGGAGATCCAGGTTGAAGCGCTGGACCGCAAATCACTGCTTTCCGATGTCACCCGGATCCTGTCCGAGAGCCACTTGAATATCCTTTCGGCTACCGTTCAGACCAGCAAGGACCGCGTGGCGCTCTCGCGCTTCTCCTTCGAAATGGGCGATCCGAAATTCCTGAGCCACGTGCTCAATCAAGTGCGGCGCATCGATGGCGTGTACGACGTGTACCGCACCACTGCCGGTTCACGCCGTTAGCGGCAACCGGAGTAGAAGCTCACGCGGCCTGCGCCATGTCGTCGAAAGAGTCGATGAGGCGCAGGGCACGGGATCTTTCCGGAGATTTCTCATAGGTATTCAGGTTCTGCCTGATAGAGATCAGATTCAGATAAGGATCGTTCAGGGAAATCGCATTGCCCAAAACGCGGCTTGCTATCGGTAGCGGGTCGAATTGGGCGCAGTCGCAGACGCTGCGCAACGCTGATGTCACCTTGACCCGGCTACGGAAAACCATTTGCGTCTCCGGCACCACTGCCTGCATGAATTCGGCGGTGAGTCCGAAGCCCGGTTCAAACGGGCGATGATAGGCATTGGTGTAGATGCACATCGTGAAAACTTCGGGCAATAACCCATGGACCCATGCGGCGGTTTGCCTTGCTAGTACGGTACGCGAATTCAATTCCCGTCCACACACGAAAGCGGCAATTCGCGCGCGCAGCGACGCGGTGATCTGAATCTGGCTGGGGAGAAAGCAATCTCCAAGCACTTCGCGCAGCAGCCCATTCGAAGCCATTGCCTGCAACTCATTGCGGCTGAACATCTGGCCCGCGATCCAGAGGTCTTCTGGAATGCGCAACGCGACGGCGCCTGGCCCGGTAGCCTGGTAATTTTTCGATTCCATGTGGCTACTGAACCAGCATGCGCCGTCGCGTTGACGGTGTGCTGACGATCTGTGGATTACTTACTGGAAGTCGGCTGCCGACTTCTCCAGGGTGTTCAGCCACATGCGGCGTGCGTCCAGGGCTTCCTGGGCAGCTGCGATCTGCTTTGCATTGCCCTTGGCCTGGGCTGCTGCAAGGTCGTCTTCCAAAGCTGCGATCGTGTCCTGCAGCTGGCTGAGCATCGAGTTGGAGCGAGCCTTGGTCTCCGGGTTGGACCGGCGCCACTGCTCGTCTTCAGCGCCCTTGACTGCGTCTTCAACCTGGCGCAGTGCCGATTCGATGCGCTGCAAGTCGTTGCGCGGCACCTTGCCGGCAGCTTCCCAGCGATCGCGGATGGAATCCAGCTTGGCCTTGGCCGTGGCAAGATCCTTGATCGGCAGCAGAGCGCGGGCTTCCTCGAGCAAGGCTTCCTTCACGACCAGGTTCTGCGAGTATTCCTCGTCGATCTTGGCGTTCTCCGCGGCACGTGCCTGGAAGAAGACGTCCTGGGCCGCACGGAAACGGCTCCAGAGCTGGTCGTCATCCTTGCGCGACGCACGGCGCGACTTCTTCCACTCATCCATGAGCTTGCGGTACTCGGCAGCGGTAGCGGCCCAGTCCGTGGAGCTCTGCAGAGCTTCGGCGCGAGCGATCAATTCTTCCTTCACGGCCTTGGCCGATGCGTTGGCCGAATCGAGCTGCGAGAAGTAGGCGCGACGGTGGCGGTCGAAGGTGGTGCGAGCGGCACGGAATCGCTTCCACAGCGCGTCTTCGGTGGCACGTGGCAGGCGCACCGAGGAACGCTGGGAGGCCTTCCACTGTTCGAACAATTCATTCATGGAAGCCGAAGCGGTCTTCCACTGGATCTGCTCGGGGCGCTTGCCAGCCATGGCCTCGGCCTGCTCGACGATCGATTCGCGAGCGGCCAGCTGTTCGGCACGGGCTTCATCGTGGGCCTTGCGCTGTTCGGCGTTCAGGCTCTCCACGGCCACCCGGACATCTTCCAGGCGCGATTCGAGCGCCGGGATGTCGCCGACCATGTGGCGTTCTGCGACGGTGGCCGACAGGGCCTGGACGGCCTTGCCCAGTTCGCCAGCCGGAGCCTTGGCCACGACACGCTGCTCGAGCAGCATCAGCTGCGAGAGCGCATCGTCATATTTGCGCACGAAGTAGCCCAGGGCCTCTTCCTGCGAGGCATCTGGGTACTGGCCCACTGGGAACTCGGCGCCATCGATAATCACGAAGACGTGGCCGTCCTCGGTGACTCGGGCGAATTTTGCCGCTTCATCGAGGGGAGTGGTGTGTGCGACGCTGGGCGCTACAACCGGTTTTGCTGCAGGCTTCTGCGCCTGCGGCAAAGGGGTCTTCTGGCTGTCGTCGGATTGCTGACTGGTGGTCACCGCTGAAACTCTTTCACTTTACGAGCACTTGCTATAGGCAACTCTACCTGTGACCTCCGTTTCTTAGTAAGCCGACGTGCACAGGTTTCTTGCAAAACAGGCTTAAGATGGTTTGGTAGACCAAATTGCACTAAGGAGTTTCATGGCACGCAAGGCCTCACTTTCAGGTTTCCCCGAATGGCTTCCAGCCGAACGGGCTGTCGAACAGCACGTGCTGGACACCTTGCGTCATGTATTCGAGCTTCATGGTTTCGCCAATATCGAGACCCGTGCCGTGGAAACCCGCGCGCAATTGCTGCGCAAGGGCGAAATCGACAAGGAAGTCTACGGGCTCTCCCGCCTGGCAGCCGAGGATGAAAAGAACGACCCGAACGCCCTGGCGCTGCACTTCGATCTGACCGTGCCCTTCGCACGCTACGTGGTGGAGAACGCCGGCTACCTTGCCTTCCCATTCCGCCGCTACCAGATGCAGAAGGTCTGGCGTGGCGAACGCCCGCAGGATGGCCGTTTCCGCGAGTTCACCCAGGCGGACATCGACGTGGTGGGCGATGGCACCCTGCCTTTCAGCTACGACGTCGAATTGGCGCTGACCATTGCCGATGCCCTGTCGGCATTGCCGATCGGGGACTTCCGCCTGCGCGTGAACAACCGCAAGCTCGCCGAGGGCTTCTACCGTGGCCTGGGCCTGGATGACCCGGACGCCGTGCTGCGCGCTATCGACAAGCTGGAGAAGATCGGCGATGAAGCTGTCGCCAAGATCCTGGTTGAAGAAGTCGGCGCTACCCGCGAACAGGCCGATGCCGCCCTGGCCTTGGCGAAGATCCGCACCCTGGATACTTCCTTCGTCGAGCAGGTCCGCGCCCTGGGCGTAACCCACGAGCTGCTGGATACCGGCCTCGATGAGCTCTCCCAGGTGATCGATGCCGCCTCCAAGCGCGCTCCGGGCAAGGTCATGGCCGATCTGTCCATCGCCCGCGGCCTCGACTACTACACCGGCACCGTGTACGAAACCGTCTTGGTGGGCCACGAGTCCCTGGGATCCATCTGCTCCGGCGGCCGCTATGAATCGCTGGCCTCCAAGGGCAAGAAGAATTACCCGGGCGTGGGCCTGTCCATCGGCGTGACCCGCCTGATTTCACGCATCTTGGCTGAAGAGATAGTCACTGCCAGCCGCAGCGTGCCATCGGTGGTATACGTCACTTTGGCCAATGACGATTCCTGGCACGAAGCCCAGGATGTCGCTTCCAAACTGCGCGAACGAGGCATTGCGTGCGAGGTGGCGGCCAGCGCGGAGAAGTTCGGCAAGCAGATCAAATTCGCTGATCGCCGCGGAATTCCATTTGTTTGGTTCACCCACGCCGATGGCACCCACGAGGTCAAGGACATCCGCTCCGGTGAACAGGTTGCGGCCGATCCGCAGTCCTGGATGCCAGAGGCCGAAGACCTTTCGATCGCCATCAGCTAATACTTCGGGCCTAGCGGCCCGCACCGGCACCCCTGACGGGTGCACTAAACTTCATGGGGAGAAACTTTCCCAACCGACCGAAAGGATCGTAGTGCTACGCACTCATCAGCTGGGCGTCTTGAACGCCGAGCACATTGGACAGCAGGTCACCCTCACCGGCTGGGTCGCCCGTCGCCGTGACCACGGTGGTGTCGCCTTCTTGGATTTGCGTGATGCCTCGGGCGTAGCCCAGGTCGTCGTACGCGATGAAGAGGACTTCCACCCGCTGCGCAATGAGTTCGTGCTGCAGATCGTCGGCACCGTCGAGCGCCGCCCGGAAGGCAACGAGAACCCGAACCTGCCAACTGGCGCCATCGAGGTTATCGCCGACACCGTGACCGTGCTGAACACCGCCGCACCGCTGCCTTTCCAGGTTGACGAGCACGTTGAGGTCGGCGAAGAAGCGCGCCTGCGCCACCGCTACCTGGATCTGCGCCGCCCCACCCCGGCACGCAACATCCGCCTGCGCTCGGAAGCCAACCGCGTGGCACGCAACCTGCTGCACGATCAGGGCTACATCGAGATCGAAACTCCAACTCTGACTCGCTCCACCCCGGAAGGCGCCCGCGACTTTGTCGTGCCGGCACGCCTGACGCCAGGCAGCTGGTACGCACTGCCACAGTCCCCGCAGCTGTTCAAGCAGCTGCTGCAGGTGGGCGGCTTCGAGAAGTACTACCAGATCGCACGCTGCTACCGCGATGAGGACTTCCGCGCGGACCGCCAGCCGGAATTCACCCAGCTGGACATCGAGGCTTCGTTCGTCGAGGAAGATGACATCATCGAGCTCGGCGAGAAGCTGGTTTCGGAATTGTGGGGCCTGATCGACGTACAGGTCCCAACCCCGATCCGCCGCATGGCCTACTCGGAGGCCATGGCCAAGTACGGTTCGGACAAGCCGGACCTGCGCTTCGGCCTGGAACTGACCGAGATGACCGAATACTTCGCGAATACCTCCTTCAAGGTCTTCCAGTCCGAATACGTGGGTGCCGTGGTCATGCCTGGCGGCGCATCCCAGCCACGCCGCACTCTGGATGCTTGGCAGGAATTCGCCAAGCAGCGCGGTGCCAAGGGCTTGGCTTATGTGCTCATCAAGGAAGATGGCGAGCTGGCTGGCCCAGTGGCCAAGAACCTGTCCGACGAAGAGAAGGCCGGACTGGCCGCAGCCACCGGCGCATCTGCCGGCGACTGCATCTTCTTCTCGGCCGGCAAGAAGAACGAATCCCGCGCACTGCTCGGCTCGGTCCGCGTTGAGATCGGCCACCGCACCGGTTTGATCAAGGACGGCGACTGGGCTTTCGTCTGGATCGTCGACGCGCCAATGTTCGAAGCTGCCTCCGACGCTGTGGCCTCGGGCGACGTTGCCGTGGGCGCTGGCGCATGGACCGCTGTGCACCACGCCTTCACCAGCCCGAAGCCAGAGTTCATGGACACCTTCGACACCGATCCCGCATCGGCCCTGTCCTACGCCTACGACATTGTCTGCAACGGCAACGAAATCGGCGGCGGTTCGATCCGTATCCACCAGCGCGACGTCCAGGAGCGCGTCTTCAAAGTCATGGGTGTCACCCAGGAGCAGGCCGACACGCAGTTCGGCTTCCTGCTTGAAGGCTTCAAGTACGGCGCCCCACCACATGGCGGCATCGCACTGGGCTGGGACCGCGTCCTGCAGCTGCTGACCAACTCGGAGTCCATCCGCGACGTCATCGCCTTCCCGAAGACCGGTGGCGGATTCGATCCACTGACCCAGGCTCCTGCGCCAATCACCCCGCAGCAGCGCAAGGAAGCTGGCATCGACTTCAAGCCTGAAAAGAAGAAGGCTGAAGAGACCGAAGCAAAGGCCGAAGAGGCCAAGTAGGCTTCAACAGCGTGCTAGCCAAGGCAGGATGAACGTTCACTCGTTCATCCTGCCTTCGTTTAACCCGATATCCGGTTGTCGTGGACTAACTGACAAATTCATACTAGGTTAGTTATTGACCTAGTTGATTGAGGCAAGGGGTACGCCATGACCACTGATTCACCGCTAGAGATCATCCATCGATACCCGGAACACGACCAGCAGTGGGCCAAAGGTTTTCTTCTCGGGATGACCGGTACCGAACTGAGCCCGGAACAAGCCAGATCTGAACTCGAAGCAGCGCTGGAGATGATTAATGGCAGCGGGCAGCGCGCATCGCAGCTATTCGATGACCCTTGGGAATTCAGCCAAACTCGTGCACAGGCCCTCTATACACCTGAGCAAAGGGCTAATGCCGAGTATCCTGTTCAGAACAGTGCTTCGTTGGTCGTCGGAGTATTCGCCGTCATTGGCCTTTTATGCCTCGGATTCGGTATCTGGATTGGATTTCGCGACGGCTGGATGTCTAACTCGTGGCACTACACCCAGCTCGCTTCGCTTATAGCTGGAGCAGGTGTCGGGTTATCACTGCACCTGTGGTGGTTCTACCGATTCCGCGGCCAATTCCGACGCGCGAGGGTGACCGGAATCCTTGGAAGCATGGTCTCGATCGGCGTGGCTGGCCTAGTCGGACTCGTCGGGGGAGATCAGCCGATGCCCATCTGGAATTGGGTAGCACCTCTGCTCGGTATTGCCGCTGTGGTGGCGGCCTTCTGCCTGCCGACCCCACAGGAGGATTCCCACGAAGCCACCAGCCAGTCAGATAGCCCAGACTCGTGGTTCGCCGAGACCGGAAAGCAATTGCGTGGCCGATATGGTATGAGCAGGCAAGAGGCCAAAGCAGCCGTGGCCCCGGTGCGGCAGCACTGGATAGATTCCAGAATCGATGGTCGGGAGCTGTCCATGAGCGAGGAATTCGGCACGCCCAACGAATTCGTGATCTCGCTGGGACCCAGCACATCCAAACCTGCGAAGCGCCGCTGGCTGCTGCTGCGCTTGCTTCCGCTAGCCGTTGCCATTATCTACGGTTTCTGCGTTGTACCAGACCTATTCCGCCCCGACCGCAGCGGCTGGGATATCTTGATGGGAATTGCCCTAGTGGTCTTCATCGGCATTACGCTGTTCGAACTGCGCCCTCGCAATCGACACGCCTACGTGGCACGAAAGATTTCCGAACGCCAGGCACAAGCGCGAGCACTTGAAGATGGTCGCGATGAGTAACCCCAATGGTTTCCCTGGCAGCTGGCAACGGGCGATGCTGCCGATGCTGCTGTTGGCCGAGCTTTCCCTCGGGCCAACCCACGGTTATGCCTTATCCAAGAATCTGCAGCAGCGCGGTTTGGGGCCATTGAAGGGTGCCACCCTGTATCCAGCCCTGGCGAAACTCGAGGCGTCCGGCCTGGTTGAAACCCGGTGGGAAGAAGGCCAAGGCGGGCCTGGACGCAAAGTCTACGAACTCTCGGACGCCGGAAGCAGCGAGTTGAAAGCACAGCGCGAGCAATTCGACCAGCTGGTCCAACTGGTCAAGGCCACTGGGCTAAGCCAGGTCCGCTGAGTCGACAATCATTGTGAACGGCCCGGTATTGGTCAGCGACACGTTCATCATCGCACCGAACTTCCCGGTCTCGACATGAGCGCCAAGCTCGCGCAGATAGTCAACGAAGTGGTCGTATAGCGGTTCGCTCACCGGCCCGGGCGCGGCATCTGACCACGACGGACGGCGGCCCTTGCGCACCGAGCCATACAGCGTGAATTGGCTGATCACCAGCAGCGGCGCGTTATTGCCCGCTGCGGAGGTCTCATCCTCCATGATGCGCAGCTGCCAGATTTTCTCCGCCACCTTGCGGGTGGTTGCCTGATCGTCATCGTGGGTCACGCCCAGCAGGATCACCAACCCGGGGGAGTCGAGCTCCCCGACAATCTGCCCTTCGACCTCGACGTGGGCAGTACTGGCAACCTGGACGACTGCGCGCATTCAGGGATTCCTCTCGTTAAGCTCTCGGCGGTGGCCAGGGGACCGGTACCGCATCCACACCAGAATATCGGTAGGCTTGGACGGTGAGCGATTTGTTCGATTCCCTGTCCGATGATCCGCACGACGCACGCGAGTCCCAAGTCAACCGGCCGCGTCCGCCGCTGGCAGTGCGAATGCGCCCGAAATCGCTCGAGGAACTCGTAGGCCAGCAGCACCTGCTCGGCCCCGGTTCGCCGCTGCGCCAATTGGCCGAGAATCCCGAAACGGGACTGGCCGGCCCGGCCAGCGTCATCCTCTACGGCCCGCCAGGCATCGGCAAGACCACCATTGCGCACGTGATCGCGCGGGCGACCAATCGCAAGTTCGTTGAGCTTTCGGCCATCACCGCGGGCGTGAAAGACGTACGCCGGGTCATCGAGCAGGCCAAGGACGATCGTGACCTGCGCGGGGTGACAACGGTCCTCTTCCTCGACGAGATCCACCGCTTCAACAAGGCCCAGCAGGACGCGCTGCTTCCCGGGGTCGAAAACCGCGTAGTGGTTTTGGTAGCCGCCACCACGGAGAACCCTTCCTTCTCGGTGATCTCGCCGCTGCTTTCGCGCTCCCTGCTGCTCACCTTGCGTCCGTTGACCGATGCCGATCTGGCCTCATTGCTGGAACGGGCCATCGAGGATGAACGAGGTTTCGACGGGCAGGTCCAGCTCGAGGACGAACAGCGCGACGCCATCATCCGCCTGGCCCAGGGCGATGCCCGCCGCTCGCTGACTGTGCTCGAAGCCGCCGGGGCAGTCGCCTGGAATGCTGCCGGGTCTGAGGTCGCACCGCCGGTGCGGATCACCCAGGATCACGTCCAGTTGGCTATGGACCAGGCTGTGCAACGCTATGACAAAGACGGCGACCAGCACTACGACATCATCTCGGCCTTCATCAAGTCCATCCGCGGCTCGGACGTGGATGCTGCCCTGCACTACCTTGCGCGCATGCTTTCGGCGGGGGAGGACCCGCGATTTATCGCCCGGCGGTTGATGATCTCTGCCAGTGAAGATATCGGCATGGCCGATCCCACCGCACTGCCCCTGGCCGTGGCCGCGGCCCAGTCGGTGCAGCTCACCGGCATGCCCGAAGCCCGGATCATGCTGGGCCATGCCACGGTGCATCTTGCCACCGCGCCAAAGTCCAACGCCGCATACAACGCCATCAACGCCGCGCTGGCCGATGTCGCCGAGGGCAAAGGCTCCTTGGTGCCCGATCACCTGCGCGACGCGCACTATCCCGGGGCCAAGCAACTCGGCCATGGCGTCGGGTACATCTACGCCCATGACGCGCCGCATTCCATTGCGACCCAGCAGTACCTGCCCGATGATTTGGTGGGCACCAATTACTACACGCCTACGGTCAATGGCGCAGAGAAAACCATCGGATCGCGGCTGGCGCGACTGCGGGAGATCATTCGCGGCAAGGACCCGGTGCGCGGGGCACGCAAGCGCTAATTGTGCGCTATGCCTCAAGACTTGCTGCCTGCGGTTCGTGTAGACTTGATCTTTGGCTGGCAAGCCCTGCCCGGAATCCGAGTGATCGGCGACCGGAGCAAGGTTGCAGTGTAGCAGGGACGCGACGCCCACACACTCTCCATCCTGGAGGCCAGTAGATACCGTCGCTGAACGAAAAGGACACATCAATGGCTAACGCCCGTGCCCGCCGCACCGTACGCCTTTCGCGTGCGCTCGGCCTTGCATTGACCCCTAAAGCTGAAAAGTACATGGAGCGCCGTCCATACGGTCCAGGCCAGCATGGCCGCGCCCGTAAGAAGCAGGACAGCGACTACGCAGTACGTCTGCGCGAAAAGCAGCGTCTGCGTGCCCAGTACGGCATCCGCGAAGTTCAGATGCTGAACGCATTCAAGGAAGCCAAGCGCCTCGGCGGCCAGACCGGTGACAACCTGTTGGCACTGCTCGAGTCCCGCCTGGATGCCCTGGTTCTGCGTGCAGGCTTCGCCCGCACCATCCAGCAGGCTCGCCAGCTGGTTGTGCACCGTCACATCCTGGTCAACGGCCAGCGTGTTGACCGCCCGTCCTTCAAGGTACAGCCGGGTCAGCTGATCCACGTACACGAGAAGAGCGAGAAGATGGTTCCATTCCAGATGGCTGCTGCCGGCGAGCACTCCAAGGTGCTGCCAGCTGTTCCTGCTTACCTGGACGTGAAGCTGGAAGCCCTTCAGGCTACCTACCTGCGCGCTCCTGAGCGTGCAGAGATCCCAGTGACCTGCGAAGAGAACCTCGTGGTCGAGTACTACGCACGCTAAATCCGTGCGCTAGTTCCAAGCCCGCAACCGATTTCGGTTGCGGGCTTGTCGCTTAACTACCTATTGGAGCGCAGACTTCGATAAGGTGAACTGGCACCAAAAACCCAAGCAGAAGAGGAAGCACATGTCGGGTTCGGATATTGCAGGGCTTATCGCAGCCGGCGCGTTTGTTGTACTAGTAGTGCTGCTGGCCGTGCCGATCATCAAGTTAGGCAAGGTGTTTGATGAGCTTCGCACCACGATCAAAGACGTGTCCGACGGAACCACCCCGTTGCTAGGTGAAGTCGCCAACACCGTGGCGACCACTAACGACCAGCTCAAAAAGGTCGATACGATCACCAATAACGTTTCTGATACGACCGCCAATGTTTCCGCGCTGTCCTCGTTGGTCGCCGCCACTCTCGGCAAGCCGCTGATCAAGGTGGCCGCATTCACCGAAGGCGTGAAGGCCGCGATGAACACCAAGCCAAGCGGCAAGGCACGCCGCAGCCGCTAAGCCAGAGCCTGTTCGATCGAACACGTATCGGCGCGCTGAACGAGGGACGGCCAATCGAAGGCCGCCAAGGAGACTAGAATGAAAAAGTTCTTGTGGGTTTCTATTGGAGTGGGCGTAGGAGTGCTCGCCACCAAGAAATACGCTGAAGTTAAATCCGGTGCAGCGCTCAACCGCCAGGTCGGCAAGTACGCCGACCGTGTCGCCGAATATCTGGAAGCCTTCCATCAAGGCATGACCTCCAGAGAAGAAGAATTACGTTCCGCCTTGGGCGTGGACGCCGCTAAGTGAAGGGATCATCCGTAACACGATGAAAACGCAGGAAATTGCCCGTCGGTGGGTCGACTTTTTCGTCTCGAAGGGCCACACGGCGGTGCCCAGCGCCTCGCTGGTCTCATCTGACCCATCGCTGCTGTTCACAGTGGCCGGCATGGTTCCCTTCATTCCTTACCTGACCGCCCGCGAAGAGGCCCCCTACAACCGTGCGACCTCGGTGCAGAAGTGCATCCGCACCGGCGACATCGAAGAAGTCGGCAAGACCGTACGCCACGGCACCTTCTTCCAGATGTGCGGCAACTTCTCCTTCGGCGATTACTTCAAGAAGGATGCCATCCACTTCGCCTGGGAGCTGCTGACCAGCCCGGTAGAAGCTGGCGGCTACGGTCTGGACAAGGAACGCCTCTGGGTCACCGTCTACGAAGACGGCGACGAGAAGGACGTGGAAGCACGCCGCATCTGGGAAGAAGAGATCGGCATCCCGACCGAACGCGTCGTGGGCACCGGCAAGGAAGACAACTACTGGAACACCGGCCAGCCCGGCCCCGGCGGTCCTTGCTCGGAGATCTACTACGACCGCGGTGCGCAGTACGGCCAAGAAGGCGGCCCCGCCGTCGACGAGACCCGCTACATCGAGATCTGGAACCTCGTGTTCATGCAGTACCGCCTCTCGGCAGTACGCTCCAAGACCGACTTCGACGTTGCCGGCGAACTGCCAAAGCGCAACATCGACACCGGTCTGGGCCTCGAGCGCCTGGCCATGATCCTGCAGGGTGTCGAGAACATGTACGAGACCGACCAGGTCCGTCCAGTGCTCGACAAGGCCGCTGAACTGGCAGGCGTCAGCTACACCTCCACCGAGGATCCAGCAGACCCCAACCACGCCAACGACGTGCGCCTGCGCATGATCGCCGACCACATCCGCTCCTCGCTGATGCTGATCTCCGATCAGGTCACCCCGGGCAACGAAGGCCGCGGCTACGTGCTGCGCCGCCTGATCCGCCGCGCCGTGCGCGCCATGCGCCTGATGGGCGTGGAGAGCGAAGTGCTCCCAGAGCTGCTTCCGGTCTCGCGCGACGCCATGAAGGGTGTTTACCCGGAGGTCGAGGCTGATTTCGAGCGCATCGCCCGCATCGCCTACGCCGAAGAGCGCGCCTTCCGCCGCACCATCGCTTCGGGCACCACCCGCCTTGACGAGGCACTGAGCCACGCCAAGGAAGAGGGTGCGAACCTCTCGGGCGACGACGCCTTCACCCTGCACGACACCTACGGCTTCCCGATCGACCTCACCTTGGAAATCGCTGCCGAAGCTGGCCTGTCCGTTGACGAGTCGCGTTTCCGCGAGCTGATGAACGAGCAGCGCACCCGCGCCCAGAAAGATGCCAAGGCCAAGAAGGCTGGCCACGCCGACCTCTCGGTCTACAACAAGCTGGCCGAGGCCGGCAATGTGCACTTCACCGGCTACGACACCCTCGAAGGCGAATCCTCCATCCGCGGCATCATCCGCGATGGCCAGGTCGTGCCTTACGCAGAGCAGGGCCAGGAAATCGACCTGGTCCTGAACGAGACCCCGTTCTACGCCGAGTCCGGCGGCCAGGCTGGCGACAGCGGCCTGATCACCGGTGACGGCTTCGTGCTGGAAGTCACCGACGTCCAGGCACCGGTCAAGGGCCTGAACGTGCACAAGGTGATCGTGCGCGAAGGCGAGCTTCCTGCCGAGGCCTTGGTACGCACCCAGGTTGACGCGGTCCGCCGTCGTTCCGGCGAGCAGGCCCACTCGGCCACCCACCTGGTGCACGCCGCCCTGCGCGAACTGCTCGGCCCAACGGCCACCCAGGCAGGCTCCTTCAACAAGGCCGGCTACCTGCGCTTCGACTTCTCGTGGGCTGAAGCCCTCTCGGCTGCCGCTCGCAGCGAAGTCGAAGAAGTCGTGAACCTCGCAATCGCCGCCAACCACCAGGTCATCACCAATGAGATGGCCCTGGCCGAGGCGAAGAAGCTGGGCGCCATGAGCCTGTTCGGCGAAAAGTACTCCAACGACGTGCGCGTCGTGGAAATGAACGGCGCCTGGTCGCGCGAACTGTGCGGCGGTACCCACGTGGATACCACCGCTCGCATCGGCCAGCTGACCTTGCTCTCCGAAGCTTCGGTGGGTTCGGGCAACCGCCGTGTTGAAGCGCTGGTCGGCATGGAGGCCTTCCGCCACGGTGCTGCCGAGCGCGCACTGGTTTCCGAGCTCTCGGGCCTGTTCCGCGTGCCGTCCAACCAGGTCTCCGAGCGTGTCAACGACACCGTGGCCAAGCTCAAGGCCGCCGAAAAGCAGATCGCCGAGCTCAAGAGCCAGGCCATGCTCGCCCAGTCGGCAGCACTGCTGGAGAAGGTCCAGACCATCGGCTCGACCCGGTTGCTGGCCCACAACGCCGGCTCCATCGATTCAGCCGACGCGCTGCGCACCATGGCTTTGGATCTGCGTGGCAAGCTGGGCAGCGAAGCGGCAGTGATCGTGCTGATCGGCGTCTCCAATGGCCGGCCACTGGTACTGGCTGTGACCAATGACGATGCACGCGCCAACGGCTTCAAGGCTGGCGCGCTGGTGCGCACTGCAACCGGCGTGCTCGGCGGCGGTGGCGGCGGCAAGGACGACATGGCCCAGGGTGGCGGCCAGGACGCTTCGAAGATCGATGAAGCGCTGGATGCCATTCGGGCGGCTTTGGCCAATGGCTAAATTGGCACTCGGCGTCGACGTGGGCCTGGCCCGCGTCGGCGTCGCCATCTCCGACCCCTCGGGCATCTTGGCCACCCCGGTGATGACCCTGCGCCGCGATCTGAAGAAGAATTCGGATCGCCGGATGCTCTTGCGCATCATCGCCGATCGAAATGTCGGCGAGGTGTTCATCGGCGAGCCCAAGTCCTTGGCGGGCAATGACACCGACTCCACCAAAATGGCCCGTGACTACGCCATTGCTTTGGCAGAAGAAGCCGTGAGCGCTAATATCGAGCTTGAGGTTTTTCTGGTTGACGAGCGTTTGAGCACCGTGAATGCGCATCGCGCGTTGCACGCCTCGGGCCGTAAGATGGAGGATCATCGAAAGGTTGTCGATCAGGTCGCAGCCACCGAGATCCTGCAGCAAGTGCTGGAAATGCGTCGGAACAACGTCCGCGTGCAGGCCAGCCGGATCGTCATGAAGTAGGTTTCGCGCTACGCGGCCGAGGACGATGCCACACCAAGAAATGAGAGTTGATGCGAGAAGAAGCCCGTCAAGAACGGCAACGCGAAACGCATCGCGCGCTGTATAAAAGCTTCGCGGCAGGCCAAGGCCTGCCGATCGCTGAACCGTCGACTCCGGAAGTCACCGGACTCGATCATTACTTGAATGTGCCGGCCGATCCAGAGACGGCCGGCGACACCAATTCGGACGCTGCCGGCGATAAGGGCGGGCAGGACACCCACACCCGGTTCCTGCCCACCCTTGCCCCTGTGCACACCGCTCAAACTCCGATCGTCGAGCCGCAGGACTCGCTGCACAGCAACGGCCTGCTCGGACAGGACGATCAAGAGCAAGAAAAACTGCACCGCAAGAAGACCAGGCGCAAGCGCAATCTGGTGATGCTGGCCACCGTGCTCATTTTCGCTCTAGTGGTGGCAGGGTCCTTCTACTTCATCAAATCCCTGGTCAAGCAGTTCAACCCGGACGACTATCCCGGTCCGGGCGGAGCCACCGTCGAATTCACCGTGGAAGACGGCCAGGGCCTTGGCGTGATCTCGCGCAAGCTTGAAGACCTGGATGTGATCTCTAACGACAAGCTGCTTATCAAGGCGGTGGAGAACTCCAAGCAGGCCAATAAGGTCATCCACCCCGGAACCTACCTGCTCAAATCCCAGATGCCGGCAGCGGATGCCGCCGAAGTGCTCGTGGACAATCGACCCGGCAAGGTCTTCTACATCGGCCTGAAGGCGAACCTGCGCATGAACGCGGCGCTGGAAGAAATCGCCAAGGGCTCCGGCCTGAAACTGGCTGACCTGAAAAAGCTGGCCAACCAGCCGGAAAAATTCGGACTGCCGGATTCAGCGCCCAACCTTGAAGGCTGGCTGCACCCGGGCGAATACCGCTTCGCACTGGACAGCACCCCGAAGGAAGTCCTTTCCAAGATGGTGCGCGCCACCAAGGACACCCTGAAGGACGCCGGGATCAGCGACCTGGACAAGGGCTACCGCACCTTGAAAGTCGCCTCGATCCTGCAAGCCGAGGCCCGCGAAAAGGACTACGCAACCGTAGCCGGTGCCATCGAGAACCGATTGAATCCAGCCAACAAGGAAACCCACGGTTTGCTCCAGGTCGACTCTGCGGTGATCTATGGCTTGAACCGCTACAGCCTGCAGTTCAGCCAGGCCGAACGCAAGGACGCTGGCAACAAGTACAACACCTACGTGCACAGGGGCCTGACTCCGACCCCTATCGGCTCGCCTGCCACGTCGGCGATCAAGGCTGCGGCCAACCCGCAGGAAAACGGCTACTACTACTGGGTGACCGTGAACATCAAAACCGGCGAAACGAAATTCGCCTCCAGCTATGCCGAACACCAGCAGAACCAGGCTGAATTCCGCGCATGGTGCCAACAGAATTCGGATGTCTGCTAAACGCGGCATCACCGCAGAAAGTACGTGAATTGATGAAGCAGGCTGCCGTTCTGGGCCATCCGGTCGGCCACTCCAAGTCGCCGGTATTGCACCGCACCGCCTACGAGCTGCTGGGCGCGGCGCTGAGCTATGAAGCCATCGATCTGCAGCCTGCGCAGTGCGCCGAGCACGTGGCGCGCCTGCGCCAGGGCAACTGGGCCGGCTGTTCGGTGACCATGCCCCTGAAAGATGCCTTCGTCCCGTTGATGGACGAGGTCTCCACCCGGGTGCGGCAACTTGGCGCGCTGAACACCATCGTGGTGCGCGAGGACGGCTCCCTGTACGGGGAGAACACCGACATCGACGGACTGGTCCAGGCCCTCGCGGACTTCTCGATGACCTCCACCGAGCGGGCCATGATCCTCGGTTCGGGCAATACCTCTCTGGCGGCCTTGCAGGCCAGCGCCCTGATCGGGGTCAAGCACGTCACCCTGGTCGTCCGCTCCGCCCAGCGCTCCGGGCGCGCCGTGGAACTGGCCACAGAGCTGGGCCTGGTCCCGGTCGTCCACGAAATATCGGCGATCACCGAGGAACTTGCCGAGCAGCTGCGCCAGATGCCCCTGGTCTTCAGCACCCTGCCGCCGCGCGCGGGCGACGATTGGGTCCCGGCCGTGGGCTCCGGAACCGGGATCCTGCTGGATGTCGCCTACGATCCATGGCCCTCGCGATTGGCCTCGTCCTGGCAGGGACAGGTCATTTCCGGCCTGCACATGCTCGTGCACCAAGCGGTCGAACAGGTCCGCCTTTTCGCCTCCGAGGCGTGGGATGAGCAGCGGCGGGTTGACGTCACAAATGCGATGTATGACTCTCTGGGACTGCTCCGACACCAGTAATTCCATCAGGTCATGGCAAAATAGAGGACATGTTGCGTTGGTTGACCGCGGGCGAATCGCATGGCCCGGCACTTGTTGGAATTCTTGAAGGGCTACCTGCCGGAGTATCGGTAGATAGCGAAGTAGTACGCGAAGCATTGGCGCGCCGCCGCCTGGGCTATGGCCGCGGGGCGCGTATGAAGTTTGAAAAGGACCAGGTGACTTTCCTTGGCGGCGTACGCCACGGCAAGTCCCAGGGCGGTCCGGTGGCCATTGAAATCGGCAACACCGAATGGCCAAAGTGGGAGCGCGTGATGAGCGCGGATCCCGTCGATCTTGATGAGCTCGCTTCGCTGGCGCGCAATGCGCCGCTGACCCGCCCTCGTCCAGGCCACGCCGATTTCACCGGCATGCAGAAGTACGGCTTCGACGATGCCCGTCCGATCCTGGAGCGCGCCAGCGCCCGTGAAACCGCGGCCCGCGTGGCCCTGGGCGCGGTGGCTTCCCGTTTCCTCAACGACCTGGGCATCCAGCTCGTTTCACACACCACCGCGGTAGGCGCCGTTTCCGCTCCTGCCGATGCGCCGTTGCCTACCGCCGCCGACGTTGAAGCGTTGGACGCCGATCCGCTGCGTTGCTTCGATAAGGCGACCAGCGAAGCCATGGTCGCCGAGGTCGACGACGCGCACAAGGCAGGGGAGACCCTCGGCGGCGTCGTTGAGGTGCTCGCCTACAATCTTCCTCCGGGCATCGGCTCTTACGTGCACTGGGATCGCCGTCTGGATGCGCGCCTTGCTGCCGCATTGATGGGGATCCAGGCCATCAAGGGCGTGGAAGTCGGCGACGGCTTTGAAACCGCAGCCCGCCGCGGCTCGGCAGCCCACGACGAAATCGTGCACGCCGAAGATGGCAGCATCAAGCGCAACTCGAACCGCGCTGGCGGCATCGAGGGCGGCATGAGCATTGGCGAAGTGCTGCGTGTTCGCGCCGGCATGAAGCCGATCGCCACCGTTCCGCGCGCGCTGCGCACCGTTGACACCGCCACCGGCGAGGACACCACCGCGCACCACCAGCGTTCGGATGTCTGTGCCGTTCCGGCAGCTGGCGTTGTCGCCGAAGCCATGGTGTCCTTGGTGCTAGCCCAGTCATTGCTGGAGAAGTTCGGCGGCGACTCGGTGGCTGAAACCAAGCGCAATATCGACTCCTACCTGGCGAACATCCCGGATAATCTGGGATCGACTGGCGTCTAGGAAGCATTCGGTAATGATTTACCTCATTGGTCCGATGGCCAGTGGCAAGTCCACCGTGGGCAGGTCACTGGCCACGGCCTTATCAACCAGTTTCGCCGACTCGGATGCCGCCGTGGTGGCCCATCATGGCACCATTCCGCAGATATTTGCCGAGCATGGCGAGGCGCATTTCCGCGATCTGGAAGTCCAGGCCCTGGCACGCCTGCTCACCGGGGTAGTTGCCACCGGTGGCGGCGCGGTGCTCCGCGAAGAGAACCAGCAATTGCTCTCCCGCGGCACCGTGGTCTATCTGGAACTGGGCCAGCAGGCGGCGGCCGAGCGGATCAAAGCCGACTCCAACCGCCCGCTGCTGGCAGGTGATGAAGCACTCACCGTCTGGGCTTCGGTTTACGAAAAGCGCCGTCCCATTTACGAAATGCTGGCTGACGTGCATGTTGTGGTCGACGGAAAGTCCGTTCTACAAATTGTCGAAGAGATTTTGCCGCAACTCGAACAGCTGTGATTAGCGCCACGAGATGCCAGTTCTCACCAATCACGCGCGTACGCTAGACAGATCAGCACCATCAGGAGGAACAAGACTGATGCCATTAGCACCGACCACTTTGAAGGTCTCGGGAAACACTGCCGCCGAATCGTACCCAGTACTGGTTGGCAACGGATTGTTGGGGCACCTGCCCGAACTGCTCGGACCTTCGGTTAAAAAGGTTTTGGTGATCCACCCCCGCGCACTGCGCACCACCGGGGACGTCGTCCGCGACGAACTGGCCAACGTCGGCCTGGAAGCACTGACCGCTGAAATTCCTGATGCCGAAGAGGGCAAGCACATCCAGGTCGCCTCCTTCTGCTGGGAAGTCCTGGGCAAGAATGATTTCACCCGCAGCGACGCGGTCATCTCCGTGGGCGGCGGCGCCGTCACCGACCTTGCCGGATTCGTGGCTGCCACCTGGCTGCGTGGCGTGAAGGTCATCCACATCCCGACCTCCCTGCTGGGCATGGTCGATGCCGCAGTGGGCGGCAAGACCGGCATCAACACCGCAGAAGGCAAGAACCTGGTTGGCGCCTTCCATCCGCCTGCCGCGGTGCTGGCTGACCTCGATGCCTTGGCCACCTTGCCGAAGAACGAACTGGTGACCGGCATGGCCGAGATCGTCAAGACCGGCTTCATCGCCGATGAGCGCATCCTGGAACTGATCGAGGAGGATCCAGAAGACGCCATCAATCCGGGCAGCGCCCGATTGCGTGAGCTGATCGAACGCACCATTGCGGTCAAGGTGGACGTGGTCTCCCGCGACCTCAAGGAATCCGGCGACCGCGAATTCTTGAACTACGGCCACACCCTGGCCCACGCCATCGAACTTGCCGAGCGCTACCAGATGCGCCACGGCGCCGCGGTCTCCATCGGCCTGTGCTTTGCTGCCGAGCTCGGCCGTTCCGTCGGTTACACCTCCGATGAGATCGCCGATCGCCACGTGAACATCCTCAAGTCCCTGGGGCTGCCAACCACTTACCGCAATGACCGCTGGGCCGCGCTGCTCGATGGCATGAAGCGGGACAAGAAGGCCCGTGGCAACCAGTTGCGCTTCGTTGTCCTCGAAGCCATCGGCAAGCCGCGCATCTACGAAGTACCGGATAACTCGCTGCTCTTTGCGGCCTACCAAGAAATCGGGGAGTGAACATGGGTGACTACACCGCATACGCCATTGACGTCGCATCGGTAAACCGTCAGGGTGTTGGAACGTCGGTTAATGGCGTTCTGATCGATCCGGAGACCCTCAAGCCATATGTCGCCGACGAACAGGCCGCAGAGCACCAGATGCAGGTTGGTTCGCCAACCGACCAGGTCATGATCCTGCTGGCCCGCGGAGATCTTGCCGAAGCCGGCGAACTGATCGCCGAATCCCGCCTGGTCGATCCGACCAACGCGCACCTGCGCGTGCTGGATACCGAACTGACCCGCATGCAGGGCGACTTCGATCGTGCGATCAACCGCCTGCGCAAGCTGGCCGAGGAATTCGCCGGCACCGATTACGAGCCGCTGATGCATCACCACCTGGGCCTGTCCTTCTTCGCGAAGGGCGACTTCAAGGCCGCGGCGACCCGCTTCCGCAAGGCCATGGACCTGCGCATCGAGCTTGATGACGATGCCTACCTGGTCAACGCGTCGAGCATCTGCCTGAACATCGCCGAAGAGCGCGCAGCGCAGTAACGAGCGCCACCGTGCGCCACCCTAACGGCTCTCGCCGCAGTAGGGTAAACTTGTAGATGGATTTTTGATAATGCCAGTGCATGCTGGTGTCAATAGAGGATTGAGGAAACGTGGCGGATACAACTGACATTAAAAATGGCGTGGTTCTGAAGATCGAGGGCCAGCTCTGGACCATCATCGACTTCCAGCACGTCAAGCCAGGCAAGGGCGGCGCATTCGTTCGCACCAAGATGCGCAACGTGCTGTCCGGCAAGGTAGTGGATAAGACCTACAACGCCGGTACCAAGATCGAAACCGCAACCGTTGACCGCCGCGATTACCAGTACCTCTACCAGGACGGCGAAGACTACGTCTTCATGAACCTGGAAGACTACGACCAGATCACCGTTTCCGGCCAAACCGTAGGCGACGCCGCCGGCTTCATGCTCGAAAACCAGGAACTGACCATCGCCATGCACGATGGCAGCCCGCTGTACCTGGAACTGCCAGCTTCGGTCATTCTGGAAATCACCTACACCGAGCCAGGCCTGCAGGGCGACCGCTCTTCGGCCGGCACCAAGCCAGCGACCCTGGAAACCGGCAAGGAAATCCAGGTTCCACTGTTCGTCGAGCAGAACACCAAGGTCAAGGTTGACACCCGCACCGGCGATTACCTGGGTCGTGTCAACTAGTGAGAGCCCGCGCCAAAGCCCGTCGCCGAGCCCTCGAATTCCTGTTTGAGGCCGAAGCCCGAGATGTCGACCCCATGGGTGTCGCCATCTCGCGCCGGGAGAACTCGGACATCGTACTCAATGAGTACTCGTTGACGATCATCGAAGGCGTCATGACCCACCTGGACCGCATTGACGAAGTTCTTGAAAGCTACGTCAAGGATTGGACCATCGATCGCATGCCAGCGGTTGACCGCAGCGCACTGCGCATCGGCGTGTGGGAATTGCTCTACAACGATGATGTTCCCGACGCAGTTGCCGTGGCTGAAGCCGTGGTGAACGTTCGCGAACTCTCCACCGACGAGTCGCCAGAATTCGTCAACGGCGTTTTGGGCCGAATCCAAAGCGTCAAGGACACCCTGGTCGACTAGCATCGATTCTCAGTCTCTAAGCCTGGGCCGGAACACCATTATTGGTGTTCCGGCCCAGGCTTTTCTGCGTCCATGCACCCGATATCCATTTCGCCCTTGTCCACACCGCAGCGCAGCGCAAGAATGATGGAGTGAATCACGCACCACAGCGATGGAGCCAAGCCGTTGTAGTCCCCGACATGTGGCTCGACCCGGAGGAAGACCCCAGGGATACCGGAGAGCCGGATCCGGTAGGGGAGGCGCAAACCTATCAAAGATATCTGCGCGACTATCGCCAGACCCTCCAGCTCAAATGCCAGGGCCTGGATGCCGAGCAATTGGCCCGGCGCTCGGTGCCGCCCTCGTCCATGTCGCTGTTGGGACTGCTTCGCCATCTGGGCGAAGTAGAACGCGACTGGCGCAATTGGATTACCTCGGGGGAGTTGCTGGCACGGATCTACGGCCCGCATGACGCGGATTTCGACCAGGCCGTGCCGGAGCATGGCTGTGTGGCCCAAGCCCTGGAGGTCTTGGATGCCGAACAGCGGGCCACAGACCAGGAGCTCGCCCAGTTCCAGGATCTTGGGCAGAGCATCGGCCGCGAGCACATCACCGTGCGCGAGCTGCAGGTGCACCGGATCGAAGAGTATGCCCGGCACTGCGGGCACGCGGATCTGCTGCGCGAATGCATCGACGGCCGGATCGGGCAATAGCGCGCCACATAGCATTGCGCGACGCATCCCCGCCATTAAGACGCTGTGCCGAAGCCAACAGCGGCACCGCCTGCGCCGCTGAAGGCCCCGCGATCGGCGGTATGGCGCAGGAGCCGGAAAGTGAGCCACCGCACCGGGTGATGGATCTCACCGGTTATTCAGTGTCATGCATAGCTTTCCGCTAGGGATTAGGTGCCGGCTCGTGATAATTTGAACTAGCAATATTCCTTTAAATCCCGTCCCGTGAGGCGGAGAAGGGAGAAGTGCACAGCATGAATGAAAATTCAGCGCCAGATGTGTCGCGCACGGTTCTTACCGGCGACGATATCGATCGTGTACTCACTCGCGTAGCCTTCGAAATTATCGAGGCGAACAAGGGCACAGACGACCTTGTGCTCTTGGGTATTCCCAGCCGCGGATTCCCGTTGGCCCAGCGTTTGGCCCAGCGCATCGCAGCCAGCGCCCCAGGCAATCTCGACCCGGCCGCTCTGGTCGGCCAGCTCGACATCACCATGTACCGCGACGATCTACGCCACTCCACCACCCGCACGCCATCTCCCACGCGCCTTCCTGCCGGCGGGATCGATGGCAAAGTCGTGGTGCTCGTTGACGACGTGCTCTATTCCGGCCGCACTATTCGCGCCGCATTGGATGCCCTCGCCGACTGGGGCCGCCCGCGCATCGTCCGCCTCGCCGTCCTGGTAGACCGCGGCCACCGTGAACTTCCCATCCGCGCCGACCATGTGGGCAAGAACCTGCCCACCGCGAAGAGCGAAAAGGTGCGCGTGCACCTGGCGGAAATTGACGGGACCAATGAAGTGATTATCGAAGGCGCAGCATGAAACACCTGCTCTCCACCGCGGATCTGACCCGCGAAGAAGCCATCTCCATCCTGGACATCGCCGAAGAGATGCGCGAGTCCGGCACCCGTGCCATCAAGAAGCTCCCGGCCCTGCGCGGACGCACCGTGGTGAACCTCTTCTTCGAGGACTCCACCCGCACGCGCATCTCCTTCGAAGCCGCCGCCAAGCGCCTGAGCGCCGACGTCATCAACTTCTCGGCGAAGGGCTCCAGCGTATCCAAGGGCGAGTCGCTGAAGGACACCGCCCAAACCCTGCTGGCCATCGGTGCCGACGCAGTAGTCATCCGCCACCCAGACTCGGGTGCCCCGGCCAGGCTTGCTGCCACCGACTGGATCGGCCTGCCGATCGTCAACGCAGGCGACGGCACCCACGAACACCCCACCCAGGCGCTGCTGGACGCATTCACCCTGCGCCGCCAGGTGGCATTGCGCAATGGCACCAACCCTGCAGGCCAAGGCCTGGATGGACTGAAGGTCGCGATCGTCGGGGATATCCTGCATTCCCGCGTGGCCCGCTCCAACCTCTGGCTGCTGAACACCCTGGGCGCCGAAGTCACCATGGTCGCCCCGCCGACCCTACTGCCGGTCGGCGCGCACTCCTGGCCCTGCACCATCAGCTACGACCTGGACGCAGTCATCGCGTCGGGCGTGGATGCGCTGATGATGCTGCGAGTCCAAGGTGAACGCATGAACGCCGCCTACTTCCCGAACCCCCGCGAATACTCGCGCTACTGGGGACTGGATGATGCGCGACTGGGCCAGCTGGATTCCAGCGGAGCCGAAACGCTGATCATGCACCCCGGCCCGATGAACCGCGGCCTGGAAATCTCTTCGGCGGCCGCGGACTCACCGCGCTCCACCGTGCTCGACCAGGTCACCAATGGCGTGGCCGTGCGCATGGCCAGCCTGTACATGCTCCTATCCGGCGACCTGATCTGAAAGAAGAACCCATGAATTACTTGATCCAACAGGCCGCCATCCTCGGCGGCGAGGCCCAAGACGTGCTGATCGTCGACGGCAAGATCGCCCAGATCGGCTCCATTGAAGCCACCGACGACGTGCAGGTCATTGACGCGAAGGATCTCGTGCTGCTGCCAGGTCTCGTCGACACCCACACCCACCTGCGCGAACCAGGCCGCGAAGACGCCGAAACCGTGGAAACCGGTTCGCAGGCCGCAGCGCGCGGCGGCTACACCGCGGTGCACGCCATGGCCAACTCCACCCCGGTGGCCGACACCGCCGGCGTTGTCGAGCAGGTCTACGAGCTGGGCCGCAAGGCCGGATGGGTGGATGTCCGTCCGGTCGGCGCAGTCACCGTTGGACTGGCCGGCAAGCAGCTGAGCGAAATCGGCGCCATGGCCGATTCGCGCGCCGCCGTGAAGATGTTCTCCGATGACGGCATCTGCGTCTGGGACCCGCTGCTGATGCGTCGCGCGCTGGAGTACGTCAAGGCCTTTGACGGCGTGATCGCCCAGCACGCGCAGGAACCACGCCTGACCGAGGGCGCCCAGATGAACGAGGGCGAAGTCTCCTCCATCCTGGGCATGCCCGGCTGGCCCGCAGTGGCCGAAGAGTCGATCATCGCCCGCGACGTGCTGCTGGCTGAACACGTTGGCGCCCGCCTTCACGTGTGCCACGTATCCACCGCCGGCTCGGTCGAAATCATCCGCTGGGCCAAGGCCCGCGGCATCAACGTCACCGCCGAGGTCACCCCCCACCACCTGCTGCTCACCGACGAACTGGTGCGCACCTATGATCCGGTGTACAAAGTCAACCCGCCGCTGCGCCGTGAAGCCGATGTGCAGGCCCTGCGCGCCGGTGTCGCCGATGGCACCATCGACGTGATCGGCACCGACCACGCCCCGCACCCTTCCGAATCCAAGGACTGCGAATGGGGAGCGGCCGCCATGGGCATGACCGGTTTGGAAACCGCATTGTCCATCGTCCAGCACACCCTGGTGGACACCGGGCTGCTGGGCTGGGCCGATGTCGCACGGATCACCTCCAGCGTTCCGGCGCAGATCGGCCGCGTGGCCGATCAGGGCCGCCCGATCGCCGTGGGGGAGCCCGCCAACCTGACCCTGGTCGACCCGGCAGCGCACTGGACGGTCGACCCGTCGGCCATGGCCACCAAGGGACGCAATTCGCCGTTCGCTGGCATGGAATTGCCAGGCTCGGTGCGCGCGACCTTCTTCCACGGCCACGCCACCGTGCTCGATGGCCAGCTGGCAACCCCAAGGGCGGCTCATGCCTGAGGGAGCACTCGGCCCGGTTATCATCACCATCCTTGTCATCGTCGCGGGCATCACGATGATCCTGGTCGGCTGGCGGAACCTCAAGGCCCGCCAGGCGCAGGTCCCGGAGCCCTTTGAAGAATTCGACGATGCCACCGAACACAGCTTCACCGGAATGTACGTGGCCACCACAAAATTTGATGATTGGCTCGATCGCATTGCCGTGCACGATCTGGGCGTGCGCACCAACGCCACCTTGGAGGTCGGCGAACACGGCGTGCACCTGATCCGATCCGGCAGCCGCGATGTGCACATTCCATGGGAGCACTTCGACGCGGTCAGGCGATCGAACGGGATGATCGGCAAATTTGTCGAGAAGAACGGGCTGATCGTGATCAGCTGGAATCGCGAAGGCTTCAACTTCGACACAGGATTCCGTCCCCGGTATTCCGAGGACACCCCCAAGATTTATCAGTTGCTGGCGTCGCATGGCGACGTAAGCCGAGCAGGAGACAAATAAGTGAATTCCCTGAGCAACCTACCAGCCGTGTTGGTACTCGAAGATGGCCGCATCTTCCGCGGGCGCAGCTACGGCGCCGTGGGCACTACCCTGGGTGAAGCCGTCTTCACCACCGGCATGACCGGCTACCAGGAAACCCTGACTGACCCTTCCTACGCCCACCAGATCATCGTGCAGACCTTCCCGCACGTGGGCAACACCGGCGTGAACTCCGAAGATCCCGAGTCCACCCGCATGTGGGCCGCCGGCTACGTGGTGCGCGACGCCGCGCGCCGTCCGAGTAACTGGCGTAGCGAACGCACACTGGACGACGACCTCAAGGAGTACGGCATCGTCGGCATCCGCAATGTGGATACCCGTGCGCTGACCCGCCACCTGCGCGAGGCCGGCGCCATGAAGGCCGGCGTCTTCTCCGGCGACGACGCAGCAAAGTCCGATGCCGAGCTGATCGAGATCGTCAAGGCCCAGCCATCGATGGCCGGCCGCAACATCTCCGCCGAGGTCTCGGTGGATTCGGCCTACATCGTCGAACCAGCAGACCACGGCTACGAAGGCGCCGCCAAGCACACCGTCGCCGCGATCGACCTGGGAATGAAGTCGATGACCCCGCAGCGCCTGGCCGAACGCGGCCTGCGCGTGCACGTCCTGCCGCATGATGCCACCTTGGAAGATATCAAGGCCACCGGCGCCGACGGCGTGTTCTTCTCCAACGGCCCGGGTGACCCGGCCACCGCCACCAAGCAGGTGGAACTGGTCCGCTCGGTGCTGGATGCCGGCCTGCCATACTTCGGCATCTGCTTCGGCAACCAGATCCTGGGCCGCGCCCTGGGCTTCGACACCTATAAGCTGCGCTTCGGCCACCGCGGCATCAACCAGCCGGTGATGGACAAGGCCACCGGCCGGGTGGAAATCACCAGCCAGAACCATGGCTTCGCCGTGGACGCCCCGATCGAGGGCGAACTGACCGCACCCGTGGAACGCTTCGGAAAGGTCGAAGTCTCGCACTACTCGCTCAACGACCAGGTGGTCGAAGGCTTGAACTGCTTGGACATCCCGGCCTTCTCCGTGCAGTACCACCCAGAAGCCGCATCTGGCCCCCACGATGCCGCCTACCTCTTTGACCGCTTCATCACCGCGTTGGATTCCGCCGCAGAAAAGGACAGCAAGTAATGCCTAAGCGCACCGATCTGAAATCAGTACTCGTCATCGGTTCGGGCCCGATCGTCATCGGACAGGCCGCTGAATTCGACTACTCCGGCACCCAGGCACTGCGCGTGCTCAAGGAAGAAGGCCTGCGGGTCATCCTGGTGAACTCCAACCCAGCGACGATCATGACCGACCCGGAATTCGCCGACGCCACCTACGTCGAGCCGATCACCCCCGAGGTCGTTGAGAAGATCATCGCCAAGGAACGCCCGGATGCGATCCTGCCAACCCTGGGCGGCCAGACCGCACTGAACACCGCCATCGCGCTGGATAAGTCCGGCGCCTTGGAGAAGTACAACGTCGAGCTGATCGGCGCGAATATCGAAGCCATCGAGCTGGGCGAAGACCGCGAGAAGTTCAAGGGCGTCGTCGAGCGCTGCGGCGCCGAGTCGGCCAAGTCCGTCATCGTGCACACCCTCGACGAAGCCTTCGCCGCCGTTGAGGAACTGAAGTACCCGGTCGTTGTCCGCCCATCGTTCACCATGGGCGGCCTGGGTTCGGGCATGGCCTACAACCCGGAAGACCTGCGCCGCATTGCCGGTGCCGGCCTGCAGTACTCGCCAACCACCGAGGTGCTCCTGGAGGAGTCCATCCTGGGTTGGAAGGAGTACGAGCTGGAGATGATGCGCGACAAGAACGACAACGTCGTGGTCGTCTGCTCCATCGAGAACTTCGACCCGGTAGGCGTGCACACCGGCGACTCGATCACCGTGGCCCCGGCCATGACCCTGACCGACCGCGAATACCAGAAGCTGCGCGACATCTCGATCGCCGTCATCCGCGAAGTCGGCGTTGACACCGGCGGCTGCAACATCCAGTTCGCCATCGAGCCGGACACCGGCCGCGTGGTCGTCATCGAGATGAACCCGCGCGTATCGCGTTCCTCGGCACTGGCCTCCAAGGCCACCGGCTTCGCGATCGCCAAGATCGCCACCAAGCTGGCCGTGGGCTACACCCTGGATGAGATCCCGAACGACATCACCCAGAAGACCCCGGCCTCATTCGAGCCGGCCCTGGACTATGTTGTCGTCAAGGTTCCGCGCTTCGCCTTCGAGAAGTTCCCGGCAGCGGACAAGACCCTGACCACCACCATGAAGTCGGTCGGCGAAGCCATGGCCCTGGGCCGCAACTTCACCGAAGCGCTGCAGAAGGCCCTGCGCTCGCTCGAGCAGAAGGGTTCGGAGCTGAGCTTCGAAACCATTCCAGAGGCCGAGCACGAAGCCGTGCTGGCTTCCATCGTGAAGGGCTCCACCGAGCGCCTCTCGCTGGTCCAGCGCCTGCTGTTCTCCGGTGTCTCGATCGAACGCCTCTACGAAGTGACTTCCATCGATCCTTGGTATCTGGATCAGCTGGCTTTGATCAACGAGACCGCGCAGCTGGTCGCCGAAAACAAGGACCTGCCTGAGGAAGTATTGCGGGAGGCCAAGCGCCACGGCTTCTCCGACGCCCAGCTGGCACAGCTGACCGGCAAGTCCGAGGCAGTCATCCGCGGCATCCGCCATGCTCTGGGCGTGCGCCCGGTCTACAAGACCGTGGACACCTGCGCCGCCGAGTTCGAGGCCTTCACCCCGTACATGTACTCCTCGTACGATGAAGAGTCCGAGCTGGCCACCCACGAGAAGAAGTCCGTGATCATCCTCGGTTCCGGTCCTAACCGCATCGGCCAGGGCATCGAGTTCGACTACTCCTGCGTGCACGCGGTCATGGCGCTGCGCGCCGAGGGCTACGAGACCGTGATGGTCAACTGCAACCCCGAAACCGTCTCCACCGACTACGACATCTCCGATCGCCTCTACTTCGAGCCGCTGACCCTGGAAGACGTGCTGGAGGTCATCCATGCCGAAGAGCAGACCGGCGGCGTTTTGGGAGTCTTCGTGCAGCTCGGCGGACAGACCCCGTTGAAGCTGGCTGCCGAGCTGAAGGCCGCCGGCGTGCCGATCCTGGGCACCTCGCCAGAAGCCATCGATCTGGCCGAGCACCGCGGCGCCTTCCAGCGCGTGCTGGATAACGCCGGGCTGATCGCACCGAAGAACGGCACCGCCGTATCCTTCGCCGATGCCAAGGCCATTGCCGACTCCATCGGCTACCCGGTCCTGGTCCGCCCTTCCTACGTGCTGGGCGGACGCGGCATGGAGATCGTGTACGACGAGGCGAACCTCGAGCGCTATATCACCAACGCCACCGAGATCACCGTTGACCATCCGGTCCTGGTGGACCGCTTCCTGGAAGACGCTATCGAGATCGACGTCGACGCCCTGTACGACGGCACCGACCTCTACGTCGGCGGCATCATGGAGCACATCGAGGAAGCCGGCGTCCACTCCGGCGACTCGGCCTGCACCCTGCCTCCGATCACCCTCGGCCCGGATGTGCGCGACCGCGTGAAGGCAGCAACCCTGGCCATCGCCCAGGGCGTGGGCGTACGCGGCCTGATCAACATCCAGTTCGCACTGGCATCGGACATCTTGTATGTGATCGAAGCGAACCCACGTGCCTCGCGCACCGTGCCGTTCACCTCGAAGGCCACCGGTGTGCAGCTCTCGAAGATCGCCGCGCTGATCGGCGTTGGCAAGACCCTGGCCGAACTGCGCGGCAACTACCTGCCAGAAGTCGGCGACGGCGCGCACCTGCCGGATTCGGCTCCGATCGCCGTCAAGGAAGCAGTCATGCCGTTCGCCCGCTTCCGCACCCCGGAGGGCAAGGTCGTCGACTCGCTGCTCGGCCCTGAAATGCGCTCCACCGGCGAGGTCATGGGTATCGACAAGTACTTCGACACCGCGTTCGCCAAGTCGCAGGCCGCGGCGAACAACCCGCTGCCGACCACCGGCAAGGTCTTCGTTTCGGTGACCAACCGCGACAAGCGCTCGATCGTCCTCCCGGTCAAGCACCTGTCGGATAACGGCTTCGAGATCATCTCCACCGGTGGCACCGCAGAGGTTCTTCGCCGCAACGGCATCCCGACCCAGGTGGTGGGCAAGCTGCACGAAGGCGGCGACTCGATCGTCGATCTGATCAACGCCGGCGAAATCGGATTGATCCTGAACACCCCTTCGGGCTCCGACGCACGCGGTGACGGCTACGAAATCCGCGCCGCCGCGACTTCGGTCGGCACCCCGGTCATCACCACCGTGGCAGAGTTCAACGCTTCGGTCCAGGCCATCGACGCCCTGCGTGAATACGCTTGGGATGTCACCAGCTTGCAGGAGCACGAAGCCAACCTGACGGCAGCCCGCAATGCCTAGCCCGATCCCATTTGGTGAACGGCTGCGTTCAGCCATGCAGGCTTGTGGCCCGCTATGTGTGGGAATCGACCCGCACCCGGCGTTGCTGGAAGCCTGGGGGCTGGACGACACGGCCGAAGGCGTGCGATCTTTCTCACTGACCGTTGTCGAGGCGATGGCCGGCGCCGCGGCGATCCTCAAGCCGCAGGTCGCCCTGTACGAGCGCTTCGGCTCGGCCGGATTTGCGGTGCTGGAAGAAACCCTGGCCGCTGCCAAGTCTGCAAACTTGCTGACCCTGGCCGATGCCAAGCGCGGCGATATCGGTTCAACCATGGCAGCTTATGCGACGGCGTGGCTCGATGACCGCTCGCCATTGGCCTCTGACGCGGTCACGCTCAGCCCGTATCTGGGCTACGAGTCCTTGCGTCCGGCCTTGGACTTGGCTGCGGCCACCGGCAGGGGAGTGTTCGTACTTGGACTGACTTCCAATCCCGAAGGTCCTTCGGTGCAGCACGTTGGTGGTGAAAACTCGGTTGCTAAAGCTATTATCGACCAAGTCACCAAGGAAAATGCTGCTGCAGAAGATTTAGGTCACGTGGGTTTGGTCGTTGGCGCAACCATCGGCGACGCACCGGAAAAGTTGGGGATCGACCTCACTGCGAGCAAAGCCCCGCTGCTGACTCCCGGGCTCGGCGCCCAGGGAGCCACGGCGCAGGATATTGCCAAGTCATTCGCATCCAGCTATACGCAGGTGCTCGGAACCAGCAGCCGCGACATCTTGAAAGAAGGCCCTAATTTAGCGGCACTTCGTGAGAAAGCCCTGAGGGTCCGCGATGAATTGGTCGCTGCAAGCTAGCGAAAATTCCGCTTAGTGACAGGAACGCGTTGTGGCTACTAGAGTTTCTAGTAGCCACAACGCGTTTAGTCTTGCAAAAGCAGCGTTTGAAAGCTATGTTTCTCAACATAGCCTTAGTCAACTACACATTAAGGATGGCTGAACGATGGTACTGCGAGAACTCTCTGACGAAGATCGTATCCGGGCCCGCGCCAAAGCCCTTGCTGCTCGCACACGTCGTGCGGAAATCAAGGCGGAGTTCAGCGCCGGCAAAATTTCCATCACCGAGGTACTAGACTTGGTATACGAAGATGAAGCCGTGGGACGCATGCGTGTCATGGACCTTCTGGAATCGGTGCCGGGCGTAGGCGAAGTACGCGCGGCAAACTTGCTGGAACGCCTTGGCATTTCACCATCCCGCCGACTGCGTGGATTGGGACGCAAACAGCGCACCGCAATCACCGAACACTTCAAGCAAAGCCCGCCAAAAACGAAAGTGTAGTCAATGACCGCTGCGTCGGTAACTGTTCTAGCCGGCCCCACGGCAGTAGGTAAGGGCACCGTCTCTACCTATATCCGTGACAATTATCCAGATGTCTGGCTTTCGGTGTCCGCGACGACCCGAAACGCTCGACCGGGGGAACAGGACGGAGTCCACTACTTCTTTGTGGGTCCGGAACGTTTCCACGAGCTAGTCGAGGAAGGCCAGATGCTGGAGTGGGCTGTCGTCCACGGCCAGAACAGCTACGGCACCATTCGCTCCACGGTCGAAGATGCAGTGGCTGAAGGCAAAAAGGTTCTGCTGGAGATCGATTTGCAGGGTGCCCGCCAGGTCAAGGAGTCGATGCCGGAGGCAAAATTCGTCTTCCTGGCACCGCCATCGTGGGATGAATTGGTGCGTCGTCTTGTGGGACGCGGCACTGAAACGCCCGAGGAACAGCAGCGCCGCCTGGAAACCGCTAAACTAGAACTTGCGGCGGAATCAGAATTCGACGTGACCATCGTGAACGACGATGTTGCACGTGCCGCCGAAGAGCTTGTAGCCCTCATGGGGCTAAAGAACGACAAATAGGGAGTCCTGTGTCCAACCTAGAGGGAATCATTAACCCATCGATCGACTCGTTGCTTGAGACCAACGACTCGAAGTACGCAATCGTACTCAACTCGGCTAAGCGTGCACGCCAGATCAACGCTTACTACGCTCAGCTCAACGAAGGCCTTTTCGAGTACGTTGGTCCACTGGTTGAGACCAAGCTGAACGAAAAGCCACTGACCATCGCCTTGCGCGAACTGGATGACAGCCTGCTGAAGGTTACTCCAGCCGAGGTCATCGAGGACTAATCGAAAAGTCGGCGCCCTGATCGGGCGCCTTCTTTTTCGTTAAGCACCTTTAAACCGGGCACTCTGGCGTGCTGCCAGAGGCTGCAGGCCCACCAACCCATCGTCAGTTCTCACCGCACAGATAACTTCGAGGAAGTACTTCGTGAAGCGAATCGTCCTAGGCGTCTCAGCAGGAATCGCCGCCTACAAGTCCGTTCTCCTGCTGCGTTTGCTGCGTGAAGCCGGGCACCACGTCGACGTGATTCCGACCAGCAACGTGGAAAATTTCGTGGGAAACGCAACCTGGGAGGCGCTTTCGGGCAATCCGGTCACCTCGAGCGTTTTCGATGCAGTGGAGAACGTCAATCACGTTCGGCTCGGCCAGATGGCTGACCTGGTCCTGATCGTCCCGGCAACGGCAGACCTCATGTCCAAGGCAGCAGTAGGGATCGCCGACGATCTGCTGACCGGAACCCTATTGGCCACCCTCGCACCGGTCGTAATGGCGCCGGCGATGCACACCGAAATGTGGCAGCATCCTGCCACCGTGGACAACGTCGCCACATTGCGCGAACGCGGCGTGCGAGTAATCGAGCCAGCTTCGGGACGGCTCACCGGCAAGGATTCCGGTCCCGGCCGCCTGCCTGAACCGGAAGAGATCTTCACATCCATCCAGGATCTTCTTTCCGACCCCATCCTCGCTGGCACCTCGGTGCTCATCACCGCTGGCGGCACGCGCGAGCCACTCGACCCGGTGCGGTTCCTCGGAAACCGCTCCTCGGGACGACAAGGTGTTGCCCTCGCCGAAGCCGCACGCGCGGCCGGGGCAGAGGTCACGCTGATCGCCACGCATCTAGAGGTTCCCGCGCCGCATGGCGTGCACGTGGTCCACGCGTCGAGCGCCCTGGAATTGCGGGAGGCAGTGTTCGAACACGCGCCCGGCAAGGATGTGCTGATCATGAACGCGGCGGTCGCAGACTTCCGGCCGGCCACGATCGAGAACTCGAAAATCAAGAAGCGCGATGAGCATTCGGCTCCGGTGATCGAGCTGGTGCGCAATCCCGACATCTTGGCCGAGATCGTCCAGGCCCGCGGCGGCAATGATGAGTTGCCGCGGTTCATCGTTGGATTTGCGGCGGAAACCGGCGACGAGCAGGGCAGCGTGCTGGACTACGGCCGGGCCAAGCTCGAGCGCAAGGGCTGCGAGATGCTGGTGGTCAATGAGGTCGGCGCGACCCTGACCTTCGGCGAAGAAACCAACGCCATCCAGGTGCTGTTTGCCGACGGCCACGAATCGGTGCAGGCCGCCGGAAGCAAATTAGAGGTGGCCCGCGTCGTCATCGAACAGATTTCCCACGCAACAAAAGGACATGCAGACGACATCTCGTGAGCTGCGCCATATGGTGCTTAGTCACGTATCGTCGCAACAACTGCTTAACGGTCCACTAGACCAGATAGAGTAAAAAGGTGACTTCAACAACCCCTGAACTTCGTCTCTTCACCTCGGAATCCGTAACCGAGGGACACCCGGACAAGATTTGCGATCAGATTTCGGACGCGATCCTCGATGCCATGCTGGCGCAGGACCCGGATTCCAAGGTCGCCGTCGAGACCCTCACCACCACCGGCCTGGTCCACGTGGCCGGCGAGGTGACCACCAACGGCTACGTGGAGATCCCTGAGATCGTCCGCAAGACCATCCTGGACATCGGCTACGACTCCTCGGCCAACGGCTTTGACGGCGCCCGCTGCGGCGTGTCCGTGTCGATCGGCCAGCAGTCCCAGGAGATCCACGACGGCGTCTTCAACTCGCTGGAATCGCGTGAAGGCACCGCGAAGGATCCTCGCGACCTGCAGGGCGCCGGCGACCAGGGCCTGATGTTCGGCTACGCCTCGGATGAGACCGACTCGCTGATGCCGACCCCGATCTTCCTCGCGCACCGCCTCTCCGAGCGCCTGACCCAGGTGCGCAAGAACGGCCGCATGCCGTTGCTGCGCCCTGATGGCAAGACCCAGGTGACCATCGGCTACGACGGCGACAAGCCGGTTTCCGTGGATACCGTCGTGGTTTCCAGCCAGCACGCTTCGGAATACGAGCTGGCCACGTTGAAGGCCGACCTGCACGAAGAGGTCGTCACACCGATCCTGGAGCGCTCCGGCCTGGACGTGTCCAACACCAAGATCATCTTGAACCCATCGGGGCCATTCATCATCGGCGGCCCGGTGGGCGACGCCGGCCTGACCGGACGCAAGATCATCGTGGACACCTACGGCGGATTCGCCCGCCACGGCGGCGGCGCCTTCTCCGGCAAGGATCCATCGAAGGTCGACCGCTCGGCAGCCTACGCCATGCGGTGGGTAGCGAAGAACGTCGTCGCTGCAGGCTTGGCGCGTCGCGCGGAAGTCCAGGTCGCCTACGCGATCGGCGTGGCCCGTCCCGTGGGCCTGTACGTCGAGACCTTCGGCACGGAAACCGTGGACCCCGCCAAGATCACCAAGGCCATCAACGAGGTCTTCGACCTGCGCCCGCTGGGCATCATCGAAGATCTTGACCTGAAGCGCCCGATCTACCGCAAGACCGCTGCCCACGGCCACTTCGGCCGCGAGGACAACGACTTCACCTGGGAAAAGTTGGACCGAGTCGACGCATTGCGCAACTGGTTCAACGCCTAGGAAGCAAAGAGTGCAGCAAGATGCCCTCATCGCAGCACCCGAGCCAACCCGCATCAAACGGGTTGCCCGGGTGCTGATTGATTCTTCCGTCCCGCACCTGGATCGCCTCTTTGACTATGAGGTTCCGGCTTCCATGGCCGAACAGGCGGTTCCCGGGATCCGCGTGAAGGTTCCCTTTGGCCCGCAGCAATTAGCCGGCTTCATCATCGAGATCCTCGAGGACCATCCCTCGCCGATGAAACTGCGTCCCCTGGCTAAAATCGTCAGCGACCAGGTCGCCCTCTATCCAGAAGTCATCGAAGCGGCGTCTGAGGTAGCGACGCGCTACGGTGGAACCCTCTGGGATGTTGTGCGCTTGGCCGTGCCGGCCAGGGCCGCGAAGGTCGAAAAGGAAGAGCTCGCCACCACTGCACCGACCCTGCCGCAAGGGCCCAACCAGATCGAGCGCTATGAGCACGGTCCCGAAGCCCTCGATGCCTGGGAGACAGGGGCGACGCTCCGCGCCGTGGCCACCTGGGTGCCGAATGTCCAGGGGTTCTGGCCAGGATTCCTCATGGACGCCGCCCGACCGGTGCTCGAACGCGGACGCCGTGTGCTGATCATCGTTCCCGACGCGCGGGATCTGAAAATCCTCGGCGACTATCTGGACGTCGAGTATGGGGCCGAAGCTTACGCCCGGTTGCAAGCCGACGACGGCCCCACCCCGCGCTACCGCAATTTCCTGCGTGCCATCGGCGGCTACGTGCAGATCGTCATCGGCACCCGCTCGGCAGCACTGTGCCATGTGCCCGATCTCGAACTGATGATCATCTGGCAGGACGGCGACCAGTCACACCGCGAACAGCGCGCGCCCTATCAGCACAGCAGGGAAGTGGCGTTGCTGCGCAGCGCGCAGGCGGAGATTTCACTGCTCATCGCCTCGCCAGCCCGATCCGTCGAAGCGCAACGGCTGGTGGCCACCGGCTGGGCGACCGAATTGAAGCTGCCCCGCGACTTGTTGCGTGAGCACACGCCGCGGGTTGTCGCCACGACCAACGATTTCGAGCTGGAGCGCGATCCGCTGCTGGCCCGCGCCCGCATCCCCTCGGTGGCATGGCGTGAGGCGAGCAAGGCGCTGGAGCGCGGACCGGTGCTGGTCCAGGTCGCGCGCACCGGATTCGTCCCGGCGGTAGCCTGCCAGGACTGCCGTACGCTGGCGCGCTGCACCCAGTGCCAAGGGCCGCTTCATATCGCTGGCAAGCAATCCCATCTGGCCTGCCGATGGTGCGGCGAACAGTTCCACGACTATCGCTGCCAGAATTGCGGTTCGCCGCGTATCCGGGCTGCAAGCATCGGGGCCGAACGCACGGCCGAAGAGCTGGGGCTGGCCTTCCCGAAGGTAAGTGTTATTTCCTCCACGGGAGCAAAACCGGTCGACAAGATCAGCGCTAAACCGGCCCTCATCGTGGCAACACCAGGAGTCGAACCGATAGCTGAAGCCGGATACGCCGCGGTGCTGCTGCTCGACGCGGACAAGATGCTCGCTCATGACTCCCTGCGCAATGCCGAAGAAGTGCTTTCTCGGTGGTTCAGCGCCGCCTGCCTGGCGCAAAGCGACGGGGTCGTGGTGCTCACCGGCAACCCGAGCCCGGCCGGAGCGAGCCTGGTGCGCTACGACCCTGCAAGCTTTGCCGAACGCGAGCTTGCCGAACGCCGCGAGGTGGGCTTGCCACCAGCGGTGCGCAGTGCCGTCATCACCGGGCAGGGGGCGCAACGCCTGATTGCCGCGCTTGATGTCGCCACCCGCGCACGGGTGCAGATCCATGGGCCCACGGTGATCGACGGCCCGCCGGTCGAGCACAAATATGTGCTGTTCTTCTCCTATGCCGATGGCCCGGAGGTGACCAGCGCGCTGCGCCACCTTCGATCGACAATGTCCGCCGCCAAGGACCCGGTGGTGAACATCGCGGTCGATCCCGACAACGTGCTTTAGACCGCTTGCCGCTGGTTGCCCAGCGAACGCAGGAACCTGTCGATTTCGTTGGCGGTTTCCGGGGCCTTTTCGTAGTGGATCAGGTGCCCGACTCGTTCGAGCATGACCAGACGCGCCTGGCCGAAGCTGCTGCGCAATTCCTCTTGGGTTTGTTCGGTGCCCAACTCGTCCTGCTTTCCGCCGATCATCAGGGTCGGCAGGCTGATTGCGGGGGAGTAGTGCCCGACCGTGGAGCTGATCGATGCATGGTAGGACTGGGCCAGAGTGCTGGTGGAGTGGAATCCGCCAAAGTACAGGCGGTGCTGCTCGCGCACATAGGCGCGCATTTGCCGGTCTTTGCTCTTGGTCATCACCACGCTCATCGCATCACTGAACAACCGCGAGCGAAGCAGCGGTTCGGCGATGGCCGCCGGCAGTTTCGCGCAGACCTCGTAGTACGCGCTGGTGATTTTGGCCAGCAGAGCCTGGGAGGAGTCCAGCGCCAATTCGGAGATCGGGTTCAGCAGCAGCAATGAGGCGAAGGCGCGCGTGGTGGCCAATTTCGCGGCGACGATCGATCCGAAGGAATGGCCCAGCAGGTGGACCTTGGCATCCAGCTGCAGCTCGTTGGCCAGCACCTCGAGGAATTGCGCGTAGCCGTCGACGTCATGCTTCAGCTCGCTCATCGAGGTGGATGCGCCGAAGCCGGGCAGGTCGGGGACGATCACCGTGTAGTGTTCAAGGTGCTCGACGATCCTGGCCAACCCGTGGTGATCCCCGCGGAAGCCATGGACCGCGAAGATCACGCCGCGCGATGGCTCTTGTGCCACAGTGGTGAAGACGCGCACGGTGGCGCCGTAGAGCTGATGCGTGGTGATGAGCTGTTCTCGTTGGCGCATGGATCAAATCCTACCCGTCGAGCAGGGCCAATGCCGTGCCCTCGTCGATGACCAAGTCGGTGATCAGCCCGCCCTTCAGCGCCCCGCGCACCGCTTCGAGCTTTCCGCGCCCGGCGACCACGCAGAAGCGCGTGGGCACTCGGCGCAGTGAATCAAGGGTGGGGCCGGTGGACCGTGCGTTGAGCGAAATATTGGAGCTGTTGCCGTCCTTGTCGAAAAAGACGGTCGCCACATCACCCACCACCCCCATCTCCCGAAGCTCCTGTGTTTCGCTTTTGGTCAGGTAGCCGCCGCGGTAGACCTGGGATATGACTGCCGACCCCGCCGAGCCCAAGGAGAATACGGCGAGGTTCATCTCCTGCTGGACCGTCAGCACGCGCTTGATCGACGTTTCCTGCCACATCGCTTCACGGGTCGAGGCGCGATCGAAGAAGGCCGGCACCGGGAACTGCTCGGTGCGGGCGGTGAAGGCCTGGCCGAACCGGGTCAGGATGTCACTGGCGTAGCTCACCCCGCTGGTGACCGGGTTGGCCGCGCCGTTGAGTTGCACGATCTTGGTGTCGTGCGTCGGATGGGAGGTGAGCGCCGAGGACACCGCCTGCATCGTCGATCCCCAGGCCACGCCCACCGTCATCGACGAGGAGACGATATCGCCCAGCAGGTAGGCCGCATGCGCCGAGACGCGGGCAAGCAGCTCGGAATCATCCATGGACCCGTCGGTGGGCACCACATTGAAGCTCACCCCGTAGTGCTCGGAGAGCTGGTTGCCCAGCAGGGCAGACATGTTGGCGCTGGGCGTGATGCTGATCGAAACCATGCCGGTGCGCTTGGCATGGGTGAGTAGCCGGGAGACCGTGGAGCGCGATGTACCCAGTTCCTTGGCGATCACTTCCATTTTCATGTCCTGCAGGTAATAGAGCTGGGCTGCCCGCAGTGCGTCCTTGGCCTTGGGCGTCGTGTGCACGGATGTGCCAGTCACGCCGCGCTTATATGTTCCCCCGGACGGATTTTTCTTCATCAATCTGACCATTTCTGCACGTTTGTGCATTTTGTTTGACCGAATTGCCGTTCAGTAACAAGACTAGCCTCAGACTTATTCATTTGTTACAAAGGGGCACAAATCGTGATTCGGGAACAGCTATCCAAACTGCGTGAACGCCCGCAGGCGCGGGTACTGGTAGTTGGCGGTGGCATCAACGGCGTAGCGACCTTCCGCTACTTGGCCATGCAGGGCATCGATGTTGCGCTGATCGAACGCGGCGACTACAGCCAGGGCGCTTCCGGCGCCAGCTCGCACATGATCCACGGCGGCATCCGCTACCTCGAAAACGGCGAGTTCCGCCTCGTCCACGAATCGGTGCAGGAACGCAACTCCCTGCTGGAGATCGCTCCGCACTACGTGAAGCCGCTGCAGACCACCATCCCGATCTTCTCCACCTTCTCCGGGATCCTCAGCGCACCCATGCGCTTCTTGACCCATAAGTCGGGCAAGCCCACCGAACGAGGCGCGGCACTGATCAAAGCCGGCCTGATCATGTACGACGTGTTCGCTGGCATCGGCGGACGCAACACTCCTTGGCACAGCTTCAAGTCCGGCAAGGCAGCCCGTGCCGATCTGCCGCAGCTGCGCGACGACGTTAAGTACACCGCCACCTACTTCGACGCCTCCGTGCACAACCCGGAGCGCCTCACCCTCGACGTGCTGCGCGAAGGCCTGGACGCCAATGAGAAGGCCCGTGCCAGCAACTACGTGGAACTCACCGGAGTCGACGGCGGCACTGCGAAGCTGCGCGATGTGCTCACCGGCGACGAGTTCGACTTCGACGCAGAAGTGATCATCAACGCGACCGGTGCCTGGGTCGACCTGACCAACAAGGAACTGGGCCGCGAAACCAAGTGGACCGGCGGCACCAAGGGATCGCACATCGTGCTCGATCACCCTGAGCTGCTCGAAGCCACCGGCGGACGCGAGATCTTCTTCGAACACGAAGACGGCCGCATCGTGCTGATCTACCCGATGCTCGGACGCGTTCTGGTTGGCACCACCGACCTCGAGCACGATATGAACGAGCCAGCGGTATGCACCGACGAGGAAGTACAGTACTTCTTCGATCTGATCCACCATGTCTTCCCCGGCATCAAGGCCACCGAGGACCAGATCGTCTACAAGTTCTCCGGCGTGCGCCCGCTGCCAAACCACGACGACACGGCGCCTGGCTTCGTCTCCCGCGACTACCAGGTGAAGGAAACCCGCCTGACCGACAAGACCACGATGCTTTCGCTCATCGGCGGAAAGTGGACGACGTTCCGCGCGCTCAGCGAAAATCTGGGTGCCAAGGCCCTTCAGTTCCTTGGTGAGCGCCAGGTCAAGTCAACCGCCGGCGTAGCTATCGGTGGCGGCAAGAATTTCCCGACCAACGACGGGGCGCTGGCAGCCTGGTACGCGGCCCGCGAATCCAAGGCTTCGCGTGACCGCCTGCGCGTATTGCTCGAGCGCTACGGCACCCGCGCCGACTTCGTGCTGACTCAGCTCGGCGAGAAGGAGCAGATGCTGGAGCACACCGATGAGCTCTCCTGCCAGGAGATCGCGTACTTGGCCCGCAACGAGCAGGTCGGCCGCCTGATCGACGTATTCATCCGCCGCACCAACCTTGCCTTCCGTGGCTTGGTGACAAAGAATTTGGTCATCGAGGTAGCAAACTGCCTAGCTGACCCAATGGGTTGGGACCAGTCTCAACTACAAACCGAAATCGACCATTCGCTCTCGGTTCTCGCAGATAGCCATGGAGTGATCCTGGGCTGATCTGCCACGTGGCCGGCGGCAGGTAGCCGCCGGCAGTCGAAATCACTAAGAGGTCAACGATGTCCACTCACGTGTTTTTCGCCGAGCTTTTCGGCACATTCGTACTATTGCTGATGGGTACCGGCGTCTGCGCCAACGTCGCCCTGAAGGGTACCTTGGGAACCGGCGCAGGCTGGCTAGCCATCAGCTTCGGCTGGGGCCTTGGCGTTTACAGCGGCGTATGGATCGCCGGCATTTCCGGCGCCCACCTGAACCCCGCAGTTACCTTGGGCCTATTGGTCAACCCTGACGTAACCGAATACGCTCCAGGAGTTGCCATTACCCTGGGCAACACCCTGCTGTACTTCCTGGCCCAGTTCATCGGTGCCTTCCTCGGCGCGGCCGGCACCTGGCTGGCCTACAAGAAGCACCTGGATGATCCGCAGAACGCAGGCAACCAGCTGGGTGTTTTCGCCACCGGACCAGCAATTCGCTCCTACGGCTGGAACCTGGTCACCGAGATCTTCGGCACCTTCGTCCTGGTCTTCGTGATCGCCGGCCTGGGACACACTCCGCACCAGCTTGGCCCACTGGCCGTAGCCCTACTAGTTGTCGCAATCGGCCTGTCCCTTGGCGGTGCTACCGGGTACGCCATCAACCCATTCCGCGACCTTGGCCCACGTGTGGCCCACGCAGTGCTGCCGATCCAGGGCAAGGGCTCCTCGGACTGGGCCTACTCGTGGGTTCCATTGGCCGGACCAGCAATCGGCGGTATCCTTGGCGGACTTGTCGCCGCGCTAATGTTCTAGAAAGAGAGCAGTAAATCATGAGTGAAAAATTTGTGATCGCTATTGACCAGGGCACGACCAGTTCGCGCGCGATTGTTTTCAACCACGCGGGCGACGTGCATTCGGTCGGCCAGCTCGAACACGAGCAGATCTTCCCGGCCGCAGGTTGGGTCGAGCATGACCCGGCCGAGATCTGGAACAACGTGCGCGAGGTGATCGGCCAGGCATTGTCCAAGGCCAATCTGACCCGCCACGACATCGAAGTCGTCGGCATTACCAACCAGCGCGAAACCACCGTCGTATGGGATAAGACCACCGGCGAGGCCGTATACAACGCCATCGTCTGGCAGGACACCCGCACCCAGGACATCGTCGACGAGCTGGCAGCCGACGGTGGCGTGGACCGCTACAAGGAAACCGTTGGCCTGCCATTGGCCACCTACTTCGCCGGCACCAAGATCAAGTGGATCCTGGACAACGTCGAGGGAGCACGCGAGCGCGCGGAAGCCGGCGACCTGCTCTTCGGCACCACCGACAGCTGGGTCCTGTGGAACCTGACCGGCGGCACCGACGGCGGCGTGCACGTCACCGACGTGACCAACGCTTCGCGCACTTTGTTCATGGACCTGGAGACCCTGCAGTGGGATGAGAAGATCCTCGCTGATTTCGGTGTGCCGCTGTCGATGATGCCCGAGATCCGTTCCTCCTCCGAGGTGTACGGAACCGTTCATACCAACCAGCTGCTTCGCGAAGTTCCAGTGGCTGGCATCCTCGGAGACCAGCAGGCTGCGACGTTCGGGCAGGCAGCCTTCACCGCAGGCACCGCGAAGAACACCTATGGCACCGGCTGCTTCTTGATCTTCAATACCGGAACCGAGATCGTGAACTCGACCAACGGCCTGCTGACCACCATGGCCTACAAGCTCGGCGATGCCAAGCCTGTCTACGCATTGGAAGGCTCGATCGCTGTCGCAGGCTCGCTGGTGCAGTGGCTGCGCGACAACATCGGCATGATCTCCTCCGCACCGGAAATCGAAGAGCTGGCTGCCAAGGTGGATGACAATGGCGGCGTGTACGTGGTGCCAGCGTTCTCCGGCCTGTTCGCACCTTACTGGCGTTCGGACGCCCGCGGCGCCATCGTGGGACTGACTCGGTTCGCCAACAAGAACCACATCGCCCGTGCCGCGTTGGAGTCCACCGCATTCCAGACCCGCGAAGTGCTCGACGCAGTGAACGCCGACGCCGAAGTTCCGTTGACGGAGCTGAAGGTGGACGGCGGCATGGTCGCCAACGAGGCGCTCATGCAGTTCCAGGCCGACATCCTGGGCGTGCCGGTAGTTCGCCCGAAGGTCACCGAAACCACCGCACTGGGCGCCGCTTATGCCGCTGGCTTGGCAGTGGGCTTCTGGAAGGATCTGGGCGAGCTGGAAGCCAACTGGTCCGAGGACAAGCGCTGGGAGCCAACCATGGATGAAGATGCTCGTGAACGCAACCTTCGCCTGTGGAAGAAAGCCGTGACCCGCACCTTTGATTGGGTCGACGAAGATACCAAGGCCTAGCCTGGACATATTCGTTAACAATTGAGCGCACAACGACGCCCGAACCCTAGACGGTTCGGGCGTCGTTGCGTTAGGACGGTGAATCCTCAGTCCTGCTCGGGCTCGCCGGGCTGATCGCCGGTGGGCTCGCTGTCGGAGGATTTCAGCGTGTTCTCGGGAGACAGGTCGGGCTGGGACTGCTCAGGGGCGTCGCCAAGCTGCAGGGCGCCCCAATAGGTATTGCGACGCGGCTTTTGTTCCGGATCAAGATGCTCGGGCAAGATCACATGGGGGAGCCCCTCGACATCCACGATCTTGATCTGCTCCGCATGCCGTTGATGATGCCCCGTAGTGCACACCCCGGCGCCCGACCAGACGCTGGTTTCCCCGCCTTCAGACCAAGGCACCTCATAATGGTCCGTCTCGGTTTTATCGGGAGGCGTCGTGCAATCGGGCACGATGCAGCCACGATCCCGGGCCATGATGGCCATTCTGATCGCCCCTTTGTGGAATCGCCGGGATCGGCCCATGTCCAAGGGCTGGCTATTGGAGCCCAGCACCAGCGGGATGATTCCTGCCTTCGCTAGAAGCCGTCTGAGCTCGCCTGGCGGAATGTCCACCCCGTGGGCGCTGACGCCGTGTGCCTCAGCCAGGTTCTGCAAGTCGCTGAGCCACATGTACACCAGAACCTTGGGAACGATGCTCTTGGACTTGCCCGAAGTCCTGGTGGCGACGAGCATGGCCATCAGTGCGTTAAGCCGGCGCTCGGCGGCGCTGGGAGCATCGCCCTCTTCAGCCACATCTTCGGTTTGCCGGTCTGCTGGTGGTTCGGCAGCGCTATCACTTGCGGACCCATGATCGGCGGCATCACGCTCTTGCTCGCTCTCGCCGCAGGCCCAATCCGGCATCGGCTGCTCGCTGATCAGCCAGTCCGGCGTTGAAGCGGAAGAGCTTTCTTGCTCCGGGCCGGTGTCTGTGCCGCCATCGTGCCCGGTGTCTGGTTCATTGGCCTGGTCTTCATCGAGCCGGGTCTTCTTGCGTGCTGCCCTGCCGGCCTTGGAGCGGGGATTGCTCGCCTGCGCAGCCATGGAGTGGAAGACCTCGGCTTGGGTGGCATCGGTGCGCAAGTGGAAGCAGTGCACGCCGCCGATCACCTTGCCAACGAAGAAGCCGAGCTTCAGCGGGAGAACCATCCCGTGCGCTTCCTTGTAATGGTTGATCTGGGCGTCGATCTGTTTTCGGGCTGCGTTGGGTCCGTGTTCGGCCAGGATCCGCGCAGCGCTTTCCTCCAGCGGCAGGCCATCGCTTCCACGGGCCTGCAGCTCGGTGCCCACCCCGTCAAAAGTCGTATCTTCGGGTTCCAATTTCTCCAGCTGGCGTGAAACCCGGGCAATTCTGTGTCGATCAATGCCGCCGCGGGCAAAGAGGTCGGCAAGGTGCTGGAAACGCGGTTCGCATTGCTCGCCGCTGGGAGTACGCCGGCCGATCAGCAAATGCGCATCGTCGATTCGGCGTTTCGCTTCAAAGTAGCCGATGCCCAGCCACGCTGCGATCACCTCTGCCGCGTTGCCGTAGCAGGTCCGTCCGGCAGCTAGTTCCGGCGGCTTGGCGAAGAAGGCATCGACTTCACCGGCCGGCAGTCCTGGCACCCGGCGCAGCGCATCCAAGGTAGGCAGGCTCAGTGCGTGGGCCGCGCTCAATTCGACATCGAGGGCGACCACGGCTTTCTGGTACTGCATCTGCTGCTCGACGCGCTCGATGAACTCCAGCTGGATCAGCGCCAGACGCGCATCCCTGCTCTCATGCACCAGCTGCCCGATCCCAGTGAGGATCTTCAGGCACATTTCGCCCAGCTGGATGAGCACGGCATGGCTGAGCTGGGGACCGAGTTTCCAGGGACCCCGGCACATTTCGAGCAATGCAGCCAGATGGGCGGTGAAGTTCATGCACCTAGGATTCCCCTGCGGCGCAGGCCGGGATCGAACACTTCATCCGTTTGTGGATAACGCGCTGGCTGGCTGAGGGCTTGCGCGTGAAAAGGCCACGACGGCGGCTGTGTCGCATCTGGCTCTTCACCAATGCGCGCCACTAGGCGATGTGCGATAGAATCGCGATATGCATTCAAAGCGCAACCTAGTTTAAGCACGGCCATTGGCCGTACCCCCGAGTGGAAATTTGGGGGCTTTTGTTGTGTCTGGAACCAAAAACAAGTTTTCCTATCGGAAATATTCCGCAAAGCGTGTGAGAAGAGCAGCGTGACATCATCGACGAACGAACCTAGGACCTACGACTTCAAGGACATCGAGTCCAAGTGGCTGCCGGTATGGGACGAGCTAGAAGTATTCAAGCCCGCCGATGATGGCAGCCGCGAACGCCGCTACGTGCTAGACATGTTCCCTTACCCTTCGGGCGACCTGCACATGGGTCATGCCGAAGCCTTCGCCATGGGCGACGTGGTCGCCCGCTACTGGCGCCTGCGCGGCTATGACGTGATGCACCCGATCGGCTGGGACTCCTTCGGCCTGCCGGCAGAAAATGCCGCGATCAAGCGCAACAGCCACCCCGCCGAGTGGACCTACAAGAACATCGACACCCAGGCCGCCAGCTTCAAGCGCTACGCCATCTCGGCTGACTGGGATCGCCGCCTGCACACTTCGGATCCCGAGTACTACCGCTGGACCCAGTGGCTGTTCAACAAGTTCTACGAAAAGGGCCTGGCCTACCGCAAGGACCACCCGGTCAACTGGTGCCCCAAGGACCAGACCGTGCTGGCCAACGAGCAGGTCGTCAACGGCGCCTGCGAGCGTTGCGGCACCGCGGTGACCAAAAAGAGCCTGAACCAGTGGTACTTCAAGATCACCGACTACGCTGATCGACTGCTCGAAGACATGGAGCAGCTCAAGGGCCACTGGCCTGAGCGCGTGCTGCTGATGCAGAAGAACTGGATCGGCCGCTCCGAAGGGGCCGAGGTGACCTTCGAGATCGAAGCCACCGAGACCAAGCCTGCGGTGGAGATCCCGGTCTTCACCACCCGCCCGGACACCCTGTACGGTGCCACCTTCATGGTCGTGGCCGCCGACGCCGATCTGGCCGGCGAACTGGTCACCGATGAGCACCGCGCAGCCCTGGAGGAATACCAGGAGCAGGTCAAGGCGCTGAGCGAAATCGAGCGCCAGTCCACAGAGCGCGAGAAGACCGGCGTCTTCACCGGCCGCTACGGGATCAACCCGCTGTCGGGGGAGAAGCTGCCGATCTGGGCTGCCGACTACGTGCTGGCTGACTACGGCACCGGTGCGATCATGGCCGTGCCTGCACACGACCAGCGCGACCTGGACTTCGCCCGCGCCTTCGATTTGCCAGTGCGCGTGGTCGTCGAAACCGGCCTGGAGGACCCTAACGAAACTGGCACCGCCACCGCCGGCGAGGGCCAGCTGATCAACTCGGGCGAGCTGACCGGCTTGGAGAAGAAGGAAGCGATCGCCAAGGCCATCGAGATCGTGGAAGCTGCCGGCACCGGCAAGCACACCATCAACTTCCGCCTGCGTGACTGGCTGCTGTCCCGCCAGCGCTTCTGGGGCACCCCGATCCCGATCATCCACTGTGCTGATTGCGGCGAGGTCCCGGTTCCCGAGGACCAGCTGCCGGTACGCCTGCCGGAGAACCTGCGCGGCGAGGATCTGGCGCCAAAGGGCACCAGCCCGCTGGCCGCCGCCGAAGAGTGGGTCAACGTCGCCTGCCCGAAGTGCGGGGCGGACGCCAAGCGCGACACCGATACCATGGACACCTTCGTGGACTCCTCGTGGTACTTCCTGCGCTTCGTTTCCCCTCACTACACCGAGGGGCCGTTTGATCCGAAGGCTGTGCGCGACTGGATGCCAGTGGGCCAGTACGTCGGCGGCGTGGAGCACGCGATTCTGCACCTGCTCTACTCGCGCTTCTTCACCAAGGTCATCCACGACCTGGGCCTGATCGACGCCACCGAGCCATTCAGCGCGCTGCTGAACCAGGGCCAGGTGCTCAATGGCGGCAAGGCCATGAGCAAGTCGCTGGGCAACGGCGTGGATCTGGGCGAGCAGCTGGACAAGTTCGGCGTGGACGCTGTGCGCCTGACCATGGTCTTCGCTTCGCCTCCAGAGGACGACGTGGACTGGGCTGACGTGTCGCCATCGGGCTCGCAGAAGTTCCTGGCCCGCGCTTGGCGCATCGCCCAGGACACCACGAGCGAAGCCGGCGTCGACTACGCCGCCGGCGACAAGGCGCTGCGCCAGGTCACCCACCGCACCGTGCACGAGTCCGCACAGCTGCTGGATTCGGGCAAGTTCAACGTGGTGATCGCCAAGACCATGGAGCTGGTCAACGCCACCCGCAAGACCATCGACTCCGGCGCCGGGGCGGCAGACCCTGCAGTGCGCGAGGCCGCCACGGTCGTCGCCCAGCTGCTGAGCCTGTTCGCTCCGTACACCGCGGAGGACATGTGGGAAGCTTTGGGCTGCGCACCATCCGTGGTCACCAGCGCCTGGCCAGAAGTGGACGAGTCGCTGCTGGTGGATGACACCATCACCGCGGTCGTGCAGATCAAGGGCAAGGTGCGCGCGCGCCTTGAGGTATCCGCGGACATCTCCGAGGACGAACTGCGCGAGCAGGCCCTGGCCCATGAGGCAGTGGTGAAGATGCTCGACGGCAAGGCACCGCTGAAGGTGATCGTGCGTGCGCCGAAACTGGTGAACGTGGTTCCTGCCCCGTAAGCTCGGCTCATGAACGAACGACAGAAAAGCTCGCGTGCGGGTTGGCTGCCCAAGTGGCTGGCCCCGCGCGGGCTTTCGCGTCCCCGCATCGGGGTCGTCACCGATTCTGCCTCCTGCCTGCCGCAGGCCTTCCGCGACCGTGCCGGCCTGATCGAGGTGGACATCCCGATCATCGTGGACAACCACGTGCAAGGCGCCGACACCCAGGCCCTGATGATGGGACTGGCCATGGGCAAGCCGGTGAAAACCTCCCGTCCAGCACCCGGCGAATTCGCGCGCGCCTACCGGCAGCTATTCGATGCGGGATGCGAACAGGTCATCTCCATCCACATGTCCGGGGCGCTCTCGGGCACCGCGGAATCCGCCCGGCTGGCCGCCGCCGATTTTCAGCACAAGGTCACGGTGCTCGATTCGAATACCGTGTCCCTGCCCTTGGGCTTCACCGTCGCCGACGTGCTTGATGCCAGGGATGCCGGCGCTCCCATGCAGATGCTCGAGCAGATCGTCGGGATGGCCACCGCGAATTCGGTCTACTTCGCCGTGCCGAGCCTGGAGCAGCTGCGCCGCGGAGGCCGCATCAGCGCGCTGTCCTCGGTACTCGGCAGCCTCTTGAACGTGAAACCGATCCTGACCATCGACCAGGGCGCGATCACCGCCCTTGAAAAGCCGCGCTCCTTCGCCCGGGCACAGGCACGGCTCGTAGCGCTGGCGCTTCGGGATGCACGCAGCGCCCAAGGCCCGGTCCGCCTGGGCGTGATGCATTTCGGCGCGGCCGAGCTCGCCACCGAAATCGCAACCGAATTAGCTCCTTTCGGCAGCCAGCCGGTGGTGATCGAGTCGCTGCCCGCAGTGCTCGCCGCCCACACCGGCATGGGAGTGCTTGCCGTCGCCGTGGCGCCCTTGGATCCACAGCCGGAAAACGGTTCTCCAAAGGCTTCCGGCTCCTGATCCATACTGTGGCGCATGGGCCGCCACGATTTTTTCAGCAAGTACGCGCCACGTCCCGGCCGTCTCAGGTTTGCAGTCTCGCGCGTGGCGGTACTTGCTCTGGTCATCATCGTCCTGGGCTGGATCGCGATCTCCATCCTGATCGCCCCGCCGCCTTCCAACGAACCACTGGCAACAGTTCCGCTGGAATCAGTGCCCACAAGCAGCCAGAGCGCCAAAGGATCTGCCAACCCCTCCGGCCCTCGGGTGACCGTGCACGTTGTCGGCGCGGTGAAAAAGCCTGGCGTATATGAGCTGCCCGAAGGCTCCCGGATCACCGATGCGGTCAAAAGCGCCGGCGGCCTGGCCAAGGATGCCCACCCTGAACTGGTGAACCTGGCGGCCAAGCTCATTGACGGGCAGCAGATCATCCTGCCTGGCCGCAGCCCTCAATCCCAGAGTCCGAACCTGCCGGCGCCCAGCGATAACGCGAAAATCTCGATCAACACCGCGGATGCGCAAACGCTGCAGGAGCTTCCCGGCATCGGTCCTGCCCTGGCCGAGCGGATTATTGATTTCCGCACCGAAAACGGCCCATTCAGCAGCGTTGAGGAACTTGACGCCGTGTCCGGGATCGGGCCGGCCATGCTTGAGAAACTCGCCGACCTGGTGGTCCCATGAACACGGATTTTCGTGGCCTGTGGCTGCTGGCCGGGGCGTGGATCGCGGCGTACTTCGCCATGCCGTCGTGGTTGCTCTGGGCGTTCACCGCCCTGCTGGCTCTGTTGGTGGGGCTTTTGCTGCGTGAACGCCACGATGGCGCCCATTCCACTCCGTGGTTCACTGGCCCGATCGTTTTCCTCTTGGGGCTTTTGGCTGTCACGTTTATCGGTGCTGCCGGCAGCGATTGCGGATTGCCTGGCGAGCAGGCGCAGCAGCGTCGCGCCGTGCTCAGTTTTGATGAGCCGGTTCTTCCGGACCAGGAAGGGGTGCTGAAGGGCCGCGCGAAAATCGAGCGGTATTGGCATGAGGGCCACTGGGAGCAATGCGAAGTCACGGTGTATCTGAGCGTTGCCTATGCACTGCCGGAAGACGCCGCTTCCTTTGAAAGCATCGTGGGTCTAGAACCGTCTGACGCTGGATCCTTTGGCTGGTGGGCACAAGCGGCCAGCGAACCGAAGGTGCTTTCCGAGGCGCAACCGAATGCAGCAGATCATCTCAAAAGGCGTTTCACGCAGGCGCTGGACCATCTACCCGGCAATGCACAGGCCCTGCTGCCGGGCATGCTCTATGGAGACCGTTCGGGCCAAGACCAGTCGCTTTCCGATGCGATGAAGACCAGCGGGCTAAGCCATCTGACGGCCGTCAGCGGTTCGAATATCGCACTGCTTGCAGCCATAATCCTCATCATGCTCCGGCTCTTTTCCATACCGCGTGTCCCCAGCGCACTGCTCATGATCGGTGCTGTCGGGATGTTCACCTGGTTCGTCGGCCCAGATCCCAGCGTGCTTCGAGCAAGTTTGATGGGCAGCATCGCGGTGCTCTGCCTGCTGCTCGGACGCGGGCAGGCCTCCTTGGGGATCTTGTCTTTGAGCGCGACGATCTTGCTCTTGGTCGATCCGGGGTTGGGTGCAGAACCAGCCTTTGCCTTATCGGTGTTGGCGACCCTTGGCATCATCATGCTCTCGCCAGCATTGACCGAAATTTTTGGCCAGTTCCTGCCCTCGTGGCTTGCCGAGCTGACCTCGATATGTTGTGCTGCGCAATTCACGTGCTTGCCGGTGATTATCGCTTTGAACAGCAATTTCAGCGTGTATTCCTTGCCCACCAATCTGCTGTTCGCGCCCTTGCTTCCGCTGATTACCGCGGTCGGGATGGTGTGCCTGCTGCTCTGTACGCCCCTGCCGTCGCTGACGCACTTGCTGTTGTGGATCCCGGGACTCCCGGCTGAGCTCGTAGGCCAAGTCGCCAGGCTTTCCGCTTCCTTGCCCGGAGCGGCAAGGCCGTGGCCGTCGGGCGCCACTGGCATTGTCTTGGCGATCATGCTGGCAACGATGCTGTGCATCCTTCTCATTGCCGGACGGGAGACCGAACATCTGCGCGTGCGACAGGTATCGCTGGCAATGCTCGGGGCCATACTGGTATTTTTTGCCGCACTGGTCGTTCCCGCTACCTTGCTGTATCGCGAGCCGATCGACAATGGATGGGACATCGCCATGTGCGATGTCGGCCAGGGCGACGCGGTCATCATCCACGTGGGGGAGAACCAGGGATGGCTTATCGACGCAGGGCCCGAGGACGGCAATATAGTCCAATGCTTGCGGCGGCTGGAAATCACGGCACTGCCCATCGTGTTTGTCACCCACTCCCATGCCGACCACTTCGGGGGAATGAAAGCGGTGGAGAACTCCGGCATCAACATAGGCCAGCGTCTGGTGTCAGCGGGCTTTGAACTCGATCGCTGGGCCGGCGCCCAGATCATTGAAGCAGGAGCCGGCGTGGATAGCGGCCCGGTCGGCTACCAAGTGATCGGCCCAGATACTCTGGCAGCCAAGCGGGCTGAACCGAACGACACGTCACTGGTGATCCGGTTCACGTTCCATACGCGCAATGGAGAGGTTGATTATTTCTCCGCCGGGGACATGGAAACCGAGGCAATGGGCGCGTTGCTGCGACGATTCCCGCAAGCTCCGGCCACGATACTCAAGGCCTCGCACCACGGTGCAAGAAACGGCGGGACTCAGATCATTGATGAACTCTCGCCGGAAGTGCTCCTGGTGTCGGCGGGAAGAGACAACTCCTATGGCCATCCGCATCCGGAAACCCTGAGAGCCGCGAACCAAGTGGGTGCCGCCGTCTTTCGGACCGACCAGTCAGGTACGGTGCTTCTCACATTTACCGAGCAAGGTGTCCACAGTAGCGCCTTAGGTTCACCAGTTCGGTAGGATCGATATATCGTACGAAGCACTAAGGAGCTCGATGGCACGCGCCCAAGCCAACCCCGGGATCTCATGGCGAGAACTCACGCCGCAACCGCTGATCTTGCTCACCGGTTCAGAAGATTATCTGGCATCCCGCGCTTTCGAGCTGCTTCGTTCGCAGGCCGCCGCGCGCGAGGACATCGAGGTCACACGACTGGACGCGGCGAAATATGAGCCCGGCGAGTTGCTGCTGGCTACCAGCTCTTCATTGTTCTCCAGCGCGAATCTGGTCGAAGTGCACGAACTGGCGCAAATGAATGAGTATTTCCTCAAGGATGCCATGAGCTATCTCAAGGATCAGGCGCCCGAAAATGTGCTGATCATGCACTACTCCGGCGGAACTCGTGGCAAGAAGCTCATCGACGCCATCAAGGCTGCTGGCGCGTTGATCGTGAATTGCCAGCCGGTGAAGAAAGACGCTGAAAAGATCGATTTCGTCCAGGCCGAGTTCAAGGCCGCGAAACGCCGCATCACCAATGATGCGGTCAAAGCCCTGGTCGCTGCTGTGGGCAATTCCCTGGCAGAGCTGGGATCCAGTTGCTCCCAGCTCATTCAAGACACCACTGGAACGATCGATCAGGAGATCGTCGATCGGTACTACGGCGGGCGTGTCGAAGCTACGGCTTTCAAAGTCGCCGATGCTGCCATTTCAGGAAATGCGCAGGCCGCGCTGCGCACCTTGCGCCATGCCCTGGGCACCGGAACTGATCCGATTCCGATCGTTGCGACCTTGGCCATGAAGGTTCGCCAGCTGGCTAAAGTGCTCGGTGTTAATGAACCTGCCGCGTCGCTGTCGTCGGAGCTGGGCATGGCCCCTTGGCAGGTGCAACAGGCGCAACAGCAAGCTCGTGGCTGGAAGCGCAGTGACTTGGCTCTGTGCATCGAGGAAATCGCGAACACTGACCGGATGGTCAAGGGCGGTAGCCGTTCTCCTGGCTACGCTCTTGAACACGCCATCATGTTCATCGCCGCCAAGGCCCCGAACCGTTAACTAAATATGGAGCCCGATGGGGCTCCAGTTACTTTTCCAGCTCCTTCGCCATCGTCGGGCCATCCCAGGCTTCGTCGAGGGCGGGGGAGTTGTGGCGTTAAAAGCACAGGCCCCCGGAAACTCGGAAGTTCCCGGGGGCCTGTTGAAGTCTAAGCTTGGCTTAGAGGGCGCTAACCTTCTTGGCAATTGCCGACTTGCGGTTTGCAGCGTTGTTCTTGTGCAGAACACCCTTGCTTACAGCCTTGTCGAGCTTCTTGCCAGCCAGGCGCAATGCCTCGGTTGCCTTATCCTTGTCACCGGCGGCTACTGCCTCGTTGACGTTGCGGATTACGGTCTTAACCTCGGAACGGACAGCTACGTTACGCAGACGTGCCTTTTCGTTGGTCAGGATACGCTTCTTCTGGGACTTGATGTTAGCCACTTTAATAAACTCTCTCGTTTATCGTTTTATACGGTCGGTAGAGGGTTCATCCTTCAGGCCATCGACTGAGCGGTGTGGGGCACCTATGGCGACCCGAAGGGGGCGTGTTGCCCAACCTGCGCAACACACAAGGATTAACTTTATCAGACGCGGGGCCCAACAACGAGTACTTATGCTCGTTCGTTTAGGGCGTTCACCACATTCGAGAATCGCTCCCGATCCAAGATGGCGCCTTCGCGGCGTACGGATTGGTCGTTCAAGCGGATGATGCGATCCAGCTTGACCTCACTCGGGCGGCGCTCACGGTCCCAACCGCCAGTGCCGATATCCATGTAGTCCGGATTCTGCTGGTTGGAGTTGTTCTTGTCCTTGCTGGTGAGCATCAGACCGAGAAGCCACCCCTCTGCACGCCCCACGATCAGCACCGGACGGTCCTTGCCCTGCGAGTAGTCCTCTTCGTAGGGCACCCAGCCCCATACGATTTCGCCAGGATCCGCGTTGCCGTCCATCGAAGGCTGGTATTCAAAGTTAATGGGTCCGCGATAATCACCGGGGTAGCCACCGGAATGTGTTGATCCGGAGTTATCTGCACGCTGCTGCGAGCCGCCTTGCGGGCTCCGGCGCCCGGAATTCCTCGTGCTGTTGTTCCCTGATGTGCGTGAGCGCGTCGAATTGATCTGCTTGATCAGGCGCATCACGAGACTGAATATCTTCTCTGGATTCACTGCCATGAACGACAAACTACCAGCTGTCGCCGGTCGAAATACGTGATGACTCGGAAATCATGACAGAATGGAACCTAATCCAACTACGTCTTTTAGTCAGCTAGTGAGGTCTGTTTAGGTGTCTCCATTGGCCCGCACCGCTCAGGTGCCTGCCGCGACCGATCCGTCGCTTATCCGCAACTTCTGCATCATTGCCCATATCGACCACGGTAAGTCGACCCTGGCCGACCGCATGTTGCAGCTAACCGGCGTTGTCTCGGCCCGCGACATGAAGGCCCAATATCTGGACCGCATGGATATTGAGCGCGAGCGCGGTATCACCATCAAGTCCCAGGCAGTGCGCATGCCTTGGGAATCCGAGGACGGAACCGCTTACGCGCTGAATATGATCGACACCCCGGGACACGTTGACTTCACTTACGAAGTTTCGCGTTCGCTGGCGGCATGCGAAGGCGCGATCCTTCTGGTTGACGCGGCCCAGGGCATTGAAGCGCAGACCCTGGCGAACCTCTACTTGGCCATCGAAGGCGATCTGACGATCATTCCTGTGCTGAACAAGATTGACTTGCCCAATGCGCAGCCTGAAAAGTATGCCGCCGAGCTGGCGAACCTCATCGGGTGCGAGCCCGAAGAGGTGCTGAAGGTTTCCGGCAAAACTGGCGAAGGCGTAGAAGCCCTGCTCGATGAGGTGATCAAGCAGCTGCCGCCTCCCGTGGGCGATGCCAAGGCACCAGCCCGCGCCATGATCTTCGACTCGGTATACGACACCTACCGTGGCGTGGTGACCTACGTTCGCGTCGTCGACGGCAACCTGTCTCCTCGCGAGAAGATCCAGATGATGTCCACCGGCACCACCCACGAGCTATTGGAGATCGGTGTTTCCTCGCCGAACCCAGAGCCGACCAAGGGCTTGGGCGTCGGCGAGGTGGGCTACCTGATCACTGGCGTGAAGGATGTTCGCCAGTCCAAGGTCGGCGATACCGTGACCAACTACCTGAAGCCTGCCAGCGAATCGCTGGGCGGCTACGAAGAAGCCAAGCCAATGGTGTTCTCCGGCCTGTACCCGATGGATGGCACCGATTACCCGGTGCTGCGTGACGCACTGGATAAACTGCAGCTCAACGACGCCGCGCTGACTTACGAGCCGGAGACTTCCGTAGCCCTGGGCTTCGGCTTCCGTGTGGGCTTCCTGGGCCTTTTGCACTTGGAAATCACTCGCCAGCGACTGGAGACGGAGTTCAATCTGGACCTGATCTCCACCGCGCCGAACGTGGTCTACGAAGTCATGGGCGAAGACAAGCAGATGATCACCGTGACCAACCCTTCGGAGTTCCCGGACGGCAAGATCCTCGAAGTGCACGAGCCGATGGTCGCTGCGACCATTCTGGCCCCGAGCGAATTCATTGGCGCGGTGATGGAACTGTGCCAGTCGCGTCGTGGAACCATGCGCGGCATGGATTACCTGTCAGAAGATCGCGTTGAAATGCGCTATCACCTTCCGTTGGCGGAAATCGTGTTCGACTTCTTCGATCAGCTCAAGTCCAAGACCCGCGGCTACGCATCGCTGGACTGGAAGGCTGATGGCGAGCAGGTCGCCGATCTGGTGAAGGTCGACATCTTGCTGCAGGGTGATCAGGTGGACGCGTTCAGCGCCATTACCCACCGCGACAAGGCCTACTCCTACGGCACCATGATGACCTCGAAGCTGCGCGAGCTGATCCCTCGCCAGCAGTTCGAAGTTCCCATCCAGGCCGCGATCGGTTCGCGGATCATTGCCCGCGAAAACATCCGCGCCATCCGCAAGGACGTTTTGGCCAAGTGCTACGGCGGCGATATCAGCCGCAAGCGCAAGCTGCTGGAAAAGCAGAAGGAAGGCAAGAAGCGCATGAAGATGGTTGGCCGTGTGGAAGTTCCACAGGAAGCCTTCATCGCGGCTCTGTCCACCGACGAACCGAAAAAGAAGTAGATGCCTTCAGTTCTGCCTGACGGCGATCCGGCTCCAGCCGATGGTCTGCTCCCAGCTTCATGTGCGCATGAAGCTGAGGGGCGGACCATGTCCTTTTATGTGCATATCCCGTTCTGCACAGTTCGCTGCGGCTATTGCGATTTCAACACGTACACCGCCACAGAGCTCGGCTCGGGCTCAAGCCAGGCGACCTACGCCGCCACGGTCAGCAAGGAAATCAGTTTCGCGCGCGAGGTGATGGACCGTTCCGGCCAGCCGCACCGCGAGATTGAAACGGTATTCTTCGGAGGCGGTACGCCTACCTTGTTGCCAGCCAGCGATTTGGTGTCGGTTCTTGACCAGATCCGCAAGGACTTCGGGCTGAAGCCGGGCGCTGAAATCACCACCGAAGCCAATCCTGATTCGGTTACCCGTGAAAGCCTGCAGGAATTGGCCAATGGCGGATTTACCCGCGTGTCTTTTGGCATGCAGTCAGCTGTGCCGCATGTGCTCAAGGTGCTCGAACGCACCCACGATCCCAAGCGCGTTCCGCAGGCTGTTGCCTGGGCTCGCGAAGCCGGGCTGGATGTCAGCGTTGACCTGATCTATGGCACGCCGGGGGAGTCGCTGGAGGATTGGCGCACGAGTATCGAAGCGGCGCTGAGCTACGAGCCTGATCATATTTCTGCCTACGCATTGATCATCGAAGAGGGAACGAAGCTTGCCGCGCAGATTCGTCGCGGGGAAGTCCCGAATATCGACGATGACGATCACGCAGAGAAGTACCAGTTGGCTGATGACATGTTCGCCGCCGCCGGTTTCTCGTGGTACGAAGTGAGCAATTGGGCCAAGACCCCTGCGAATGCCTGCCAGCACAATATCGCCTATTGGAAGGGCGGCGACTGGTGGGGCGCCGGCCCTGGAGCGCACTCGCATGTTGGCGGCCTGCGATGGTGGAATGTCAAGCATCCTGCCGCCTACCAGCAGCGCATCGATGCCGGGATCTCTCCGGGGCATGGTCGCGAGTACCCTGATGCGCAGGCTGTCCAGTTGGAGCGGACCATGCTGCTGACCCGGCTGAGTTCAGGCATGCAGATCAGCGAGCTCGATGACACGGGCCGCAGGAAGGTTGCCGGCCTGATCGCCGATGAGCTCATCGATGCCAAGGCGGCTTTTGCTGGAACTATCGTGTTAACGCAACGAGGCCGGCTCTTAGCCGACCTCGTGGTGCGAGAATTACTCGATTTCTGATCCTGTGCAGTAGAACTACTTCATCAGGCGAAGATTGAACTTGTAGCGGTGAGGGCGTCCCTTGTTGGCCTGGATGGCCGCAAGGGCGCCTGAGACCGTCATGTAAACCCATAGGGCCACTGCGAGCACGGAGAAAAGCCATCCGATGCCCGGCAGGATCGTGCAAACATTCAGCACGATCGCGAGGACGGTCAACGGGAGAGTGAAGTTGAACGCTTCCTTGGACTCCTGGGCGGTGAAGGCTCCACGGTCGCGGAAGACAGCAAAAATAATAGCGGACGGAATGCAACCGAGGATGGCGCCGAAGTGTGCCATCGTTGACCATTGCCGGTCCTCAGTAGGAGTCAGCGGCAACGCAGCAGTTCGCGACCCTTCGAAGCGCGAATTCTCCGATGACTGCGTCTGGCGTGAAGTCACTATTTTTCCTTGTCTTGCTGTGTCTGGTTTTAACTCCATCATAGCCGGGAGGGTTCACCCGGCGGTGAGATTACAGGGTTAAAGTCCAACTATTAGTCAATTGTTAGGAAACCGTAATCTTCGGTTGTCAGAAAATCGATCAATTCTTCTATTCTTCCCAACAGTTGTGGCTCCAGCTGCCCGTAGTGCGAGACAGTGGACAGGATCCGTTGCCAGCCGATGCCGATGTCCTCGCTGGTTTCGTGCGGCCAGCCAAAGGCTTTGAGCACCCCGGTTTTCCAGTCGGTTCCCTTCGGGATCACCGGCCATGCCTTGATCCCGAGGGTCGATGGCTTGATTGCCTGCCACACGTCGATATACGGGTGGCCGAGAATGAGCACATTCTGCGCGGCCCCCGGGACTTTCATGGCTTCGGCGACGATGCGGGCTTCCTTGGTGCCGGCAACAAGGTGGTCGACGAGGATTCCGAGCCTGCGCTCCGCAGAGGGCGCGAAGTCGCGGATAGCGCCGGCGAGATCGTCCACGCCATGCAGGGGCTCGACCACGATGCCTTCGACACGCAAGTCGTGGCCCCAGACCTTCTCCACGAGTTCGGCGTCGTGCTTGCCTTCCACCCAGATGCGGCTGGCGCGAGCTTCGCGAGCTTTGAGTCCGGACACCGCTCGGGATCCCGAGGCGGAGACCATGGTCTTCGGCTGCGCGGCCTTGGCCACCGGGTCAACCATTTCCACCGGCTCGCCTTCAAGGTAGAACCCGAATCCGGCCTGGAATGAACGGGTCTTGCCGTGCCGGTCCTCAAGCACGATGATGCGCATGCCACCGGACTTTTCAGTACGAATGACCTCGCCGACCCAGCCTGAGGTGGCGTCCTCCAGGACCATGCCACGCTCGATAGGTACCTGGCGGAGTTTTTTTGCTGCTGGAGCACTGAGATCCTGCGGTCCCCAGGAGTAATTAGTCACGTACTGCCTTTCGCTGTGATCGAATACGCTCGAAAACCAATGCTAGCAACCGATGAACGTATTAGACTTGGCACTTGACAGGTTAGAGTGCCAAACCCTTCTGAAGGGGATTCCAAGGAGGTGGCGTTGTGAGTGAGCTTCGGCGTTTGGATGTTTTGCGCGCCATCGTGGAAGACTACGTCCAGTCTCGTGAACCGGTTGGTTCCAAGGCGCTGCTTGATCGGCACAATCTTGGAGTCAGCGCGGCCACGATCAGAAATGACATGGCCCTGCTCGAGGAAGAAGGCCTCATTGCGGCTCCCCACACTTCTTCGGGTCGGATCCCGACCGAGAAGGGCTACCGGCGCTTTGTCGACGAGATCGGCGAGCTCAAGCCGCTGTCGCGGGCCGAACGCGACGCCATCAACAAGATCCTGGACAGCTCCACGGACCTCGATGAGATGCTCAAGAGCACCGTGCGCCTGCTGGCTCGACTGACCAACCAAGTGGCGATGATCCAGGTGCCGCACTATGACACCGCTTCGCTGAAGAACCTTGAGCTGGTCAGCCTGGGCAGCACACAGGTGCTGATGGTGATGATCGCATCCAACGGCACCGTGGACCAGCGCATGATGGCTGTTCCGCGGCTGTATACGGATACCGAACTGGCTGATTTGAAGCTGTGGCTGCTCAATAGTTTCGAGGGCGTGCAGCTGGCCGATCTGCGCGGCAAGCTGTCGCGATCCGGTTTGAGCCTGCAGCAGCAAGCCGAGCCGTTGGTCGATTCCGTGCTGCATGCGTTGGAGGAAATGGCTCAAGCTGCGAATACGCAGCGCATCATCATGGCCGGCACAGCGAATCTGGCACGCGTGGAAGGCGACTTCCCGTTGAGCATTACCCCGGTGCTCGAAGCCCTCGAAGAGCAGGTAGTGCTGCTCAAGCTCTTCTCCGAGCTGGAGGCCGATTCGCGCGGCGTGGCCGTGGCGATCGGCACTGAACACCACTACGGACAGCTATCGGAGGCAGCCGTGGTAGCAACCACATACGGCTCGGATGTGCGCAACAAGCTGGGGGTGCTCGGTCCGACCCGCATGAACTATCCGACCTCGATGGCCTCAGTGCGGGCAGTTGCCCGCTACCTGTCAAAGATTTTGGCGAACTAACCACGCTGGCGATACGCTTAGCATTTTTTGAATTTTGCATTTTTAGGAAAGGACACGGCGAATAACGTGAGCTCGCATTACGAGACCCTGGGCGTTGCCAAGGACGCGACCCCTCAGGAAATCAAGAGTGCCTACCGAAAGCTGGCACGCAAGCTGCACCCGGATGTGAATCCAAGCGAGGACGCCGCAGAGCAGTTTAAGCTTGTGACCCGCGCTTACGAGGTTCTTTCCGACCAGACCAAGCGCTCGAACTACGATGCCACCGGCGACGAAAACGGCAACGGCCACCCAGGCTTCGGGGCTGGCGGCGGACAAGGCTTCGGCGGGTTCGGCGACATCTTCGAACAGTTCTTCGGCGGGGGACAGGCCCAAGGTCCGGCATCGCGCACCCAGCCAGGCCGCGATGCGCTGATCACCATCACCATCGACCTGGAAGACGCCGTCAAGGGCACCGTGTACCCGCTGGAGATGGAAACCGCAGTCACCTGCAAGACCTGCAATGGCTCCTGCACGCGTGAGGGCACCAGCCCGGTAACCTGCGACATCTGCCACGGTGCCGGCCAGGTGCAGCGCCCGGTGCGCTCCTTCCTCGGCCAGATGATGACCGTGGAAACCTGTGCTGCCTGCCGTGGATTCGGCACCACCATTCCGGACCCTTGCCTGGAGTGCAACGGCGAGGGCCGCGTGCGCGAGCACGTTTCCAAGTCGCTGAACGTGCCTGCAGGTGTTGACTCCGGCACCCGCATCCAGCTGCGCGGACAGGGCGAAGCCGGTCCTGGCGGCGGCCCCAACGGCAACCTCTTTGTCGAGGTGGACGTGCGCCGCCACAAGGTCTTCGAACGCGCTCAGACCGATCTGCACGCGAAGATGAGCCTGCCAATGACCGCAGCGGCCCTGGGCTGCGAGCTCAAGCTCGAGACTTTCGACGGCGAGCAGCCGATCAATGTCGATGCAGGCGCCCAAGACGGTGACACCGTGACCCTGCCAGGTCTCGGCGTGCCTCGCCTTCGTGGCGGCAAGCGCGGCGATATCATCGTGCACCTCCAGGTGGAGACCCCGACCAAGCTTGATGCCGCCCAGCGCGAGCTGCTCGAGCAGTTGGCCAAGCTTCGTGGCGAGGAATTGACCGCTGGCCGAGTCGAGCACTCCGGCGGCATGTTCTCCCGACTGCGCGACAAGCTGAACCAGCGCTAAGCATGAGCAACCACAGCTTCGTCATCGACCCCGAACTGGCGCAGAACTCGCTTCCGGGGGATACCTTGGAGCTCTCGGGCCCCGAGGCCCACCATGCGGTGACCGTCAAGCGGGTCACCGCCGGTGAGCACCTGGACTTGCTTGACGGCCAAGGACTGCGGCTGACGGTCGAGGTTCTGGGCACGGGCAAGGACCTGCTCAGCGCGAGGGTGATCCAGAGGACCCAAGAGGTCGCCAGCGATCACCCTGTGACCTTGGTGCAGGCCCTGTCCAAGGGCGATCGGGATCTGCAGGCTGTCGAGTCCGCAGTCGAGCTCGGTGTGCTCGCCGTCCGGCCCTGGCAGGCTGACCGTTCCATCGTGCGCTGGAACTCGGCTAAGACCGAAAAGGCCCTGGCCAAGTGGCGAGCCCAAGTCCGCTCTGCGCAAAAGCAATCCCGTCGGGCCTTCGAGCCCGAGGTCCTGGCTCCATCGAATTCCAAGGAGCTGGCCAAGGCCGTTGCCGCTGATGTCCAAGCCGGCGCACTGGTCCTGGTCCTGCACGAGCAGGCCACCGAAGCTGTCGCTGCGCACGTATCTTCATGGCTTGCTTCAGCGCAATCGGGTCAAAAGGTCGTGATGATCGTGGGGCCCGAAGGCGGGATCTCGGATTCGGAGCTGCAGGCCTTTGTAGATGCCGGCGCTCAGGCCGCACTGCTCGGACAGCATGTCCTCAGAGCCTCTACTGCCGGGCCGGCAGCCCTTGTGTTGATCCGCCACCTGCTCGGCGAACTGTGATTTAACCAGCAATTCGCGGGTACCCGTTCAAGGGTGCCCGCGAATTCTTGTATGCAGAGTAGATCGGCAATGTCCTAGCTGTGGCTACTTCACCGTGAAATCTGAAGTGACTTCTCCGACTTTCGCCTCGGATTCGGATTCCATGCCCCAGAACGAGAGCTTGTACGAGCCAGGGGTTAGGCGCTCGGTGATGCTGAAGGCGCCGCTCTTTTCGATTTTCCCGGCGATGACCTGCTTCTGGGCAGTGATCACTGTGAGCTTGCCGTCGGCGTCCTTTTTCTGCAGGGAATAGAACGTCCCGATATCAAAGTTCGTGGTCCGTCCCTTGATCCGGACTTTGCCTTCCTTCAGCACCGTTCCGTACTGCGGATCAATAATCCAGATCGGTGCCATGAACTTGGCGTTGCGTTCGTAGACGTCCTTGATCCGATAGCCGCCGAAGACATCTGCATTGGGCTGGCCGTCGACCAGGATCTTCACGGTCGGGGAGGATTCTCCCGCAAGTAGCCCGGAACTCGCGGCCGCAGCGCTGGCGGTGAACACCAGCTGCTGGATAGATCGTTCCGAAAGGCCCTCATCGAGGTGGGCGCTGAACACCTTGGCCGGAAGATCCAGGGTGATGACGTTGGTGTTGCTGATCGATACACCGATTTCGTCAGCCGGCTTGAGCAGGGTGTAGCGATTCGGTCCAGCGGGATCAGCGGAGAGCAGGGTCCAAATGGCGTCGCCAATGGGTTCGCTGTGGCGGGTGTCATCCAGATACTCGCGGTACAGGAAGACTCCCGTATCAGTATTTTCGAGCCAGTAGATCGGAAGCTTGGTGGCGACGCCGATCTGTTCGCCAGCGTCGGTAGCGCTAGGCAGGTTCAATGTTTCAGCGTTGGCGCTCGTGGGCATCTCAAAGGAGCTCTCGCGATTCGCCAGGCCACAGCCTGCAGCGACGACGAGAGCAGCAGTAATTCCTACAATGCCTATTCGGCGCGGAATTTTCTGCATGAACCTTGACTGCACTACTTACCAATCCGTGAATCTTTTTGGGGATAGGGCTCGCAAATCATTTTTGAGCCGCTGTCATAGCTTGCCATATGAGTTGCCGCATTCTGCCCAAAAATGGCCACACGTACTAATCCGTAACCAAATCTATATGTTCGCGACCTGCTAAGAATAGATTCATTTAGGACTACTTTCAGGTTCTGAACTTACGCTGAGGCCTGAATTTCCACCCGAAAACTCGTTGACTGGATAGAATGGAACCAAGGACAAAGTAACACCACCATCAAGCTCACAAAAGGGGCACCAAGCACTGCATGCAGGTTGAACAGAATAAGACGCAAGCAGACTCAGATTCTGCATCGCTCACCATTAGTTTTGATACAGCTGAACTCATGATTGCTACCCTGGGCCCGAATGATGAGCTTTTGCGCATCCTCTCTGGCGCCTATCCGCAAGTTAATTTCCGTCCTAATGGCCAAGCCCTGATGCTCGCGGGAAACCCCCAGCAGGTTCGCAAAGCGCAACGAGTCACCGAAGAGGCGCGATCCCTGGCATTGCGTGGGTCGCGGATGAGCGCTGAGACAATCGAGCAGATCATCAAGATGCTCAGCGCCGGAAATCCGGATGCCCCCACCGATGTGCTGGGCCTGAAGATCCTCTCGGGCCGCGGCCGGTCCATCCGGCCGAAAACGGTCAACCAAAAAAGCTATGTGGATGCCATCGAAGAGTCGACCATTACCTTCGGCATCGGGCCTGCAGGTACCGGCAAGACGTTCTTGGCAATGGCCATGGCCGTTGCCGCCTTGCAGGACAAACAGGTCAACCGGATCATCCTGACCCGGCCTGCTGTCGAAGCGGGGGAGAAGCTCGGATTCCTTCCCGGCTCCCTGACCGAGAAGATCGATCCGTACCTTCGTCCGCTGTACGACGCGCTGCACGACATGGTCAACCCAGAAACCATTCCGCAGCTGCTGGAAGCCGGAACCATCGAAGTGGCGCCACTGGCTTACATGCGCGGTCGCACGCTTAATGACGCCTTCGTCATTCTCGATGAAGCGCAGAACACCACCAGCGAGCAGATGAAGATGTTCCTGACCCGTCTCGGCTTCGGCTCGAAGATGGTTGTCACCGGCGACATCACCCAGGTCGATCTGCCTGGCAACGCCACCTCAGGGCTGCGCATGGCCAGCGAGGTGCTTGAGGGCATCGACGACATCTCGGTGTGCCGACTGGATTCAACCGACGTTGTCCGCCATCGACTGATCGCCGACATCGTCTCTGCTTACGACCGTTGGGACGATACCCGACGCAAAGAACACAACCGGGGACGGCGCAGCAAATGAGCATCGAAGTAAATAACGAAACCGAATACGAGGTTGACCTCCAAGACGTCTCGGCGCTGGCGGACTCGGTCCTCAAGGCCATGTTCTTGCATCCCGAGACCGAAGTGTCCGTCGTCTTCATCGATGAAGATGCCATGAGCGCACTGCACGTGGAGTGGATGGATCTCGAAGGCCCCACCGACGTGATGAGCTTCCCGATGGATGAGCTGCGCCCAGGCACCGCCGGCGCTCCGGGTGAAGGCGGCATCCTCGGCGATATCGTGATCTGCCCGACCGTTGCCGAAGCCCAGGCCAAGGCCGGTGGACACAGCACGCACGACGAAATCCTGTTGCTGACCACCCACGGTCTGCTGCACCTGATGGGTTTTGATCACGTGGAACCCGACGAAAAAGAAGAGATGTTCACTTTGCAACGTCGATTGCTCGAGTCCTACACCGGACGTCCCGCGCCGAAGGAAACGGTGGAATAGCCCCGTGGAAATACTTTTGCTGATTCTCGCCCTCGTCTTCATGGCATTTTCCGCCGTGCTGACAGCCGCAGATTCAGCCTTCTACGCACTATCCCGTCACGCCGCAGAACGCCTGCGGGCCGAATCCAATGGCAAATCGCTCTCGGCGATTCTTGACGACACCGAAACCCACGCGCAGGCCATCAAGTTCTGGCGAATTTGGTTCGAAACCGCTTCGGCTGTAGCCATCGCATTGCTTGCAGCCCAGTGGATCGACAATGTATGGCTGATCGGGCTGATCTCGACCATCGCCATGGCCGGCCTCGGCTTCGTGCTGGTCAGCGTTTCGCCGCGACGCTACGGCCGGTCCAATGCCGAGAGAGTTGTGCAGAGTACCGCTCCGATGGTCCGCTTGCTGCGCGTGGTGCTCGGCCCGGTCACCAATTGGCTCGCTTCGATCGCCAAGGCCTTGAGCCCCGGCGGCGTCGACGAAGCAGGGTATCTGGGCAAGGAACGCCTGCGGGACCTGGTGGACCGCGCTTCAGAAGGCCAGGACCTTGATGAGGAATCCGCAGAACTGATTTCCTCGGTGATCGACCTCGAGGAAACCAGCGTCCGTTCCGTGATGGTGCCCCGCACCGACATGGTGGTGCTCACTGCTGACCAGAGCATGCACAGCGCCATGGACCTGTTTATCGCTTCCGGATACTCGCGCATCCCGCTGATCGGCGAGGACACCGACGATATCCAGGGGATCATCTACCTCAAGGACCTCATCCGCGAGATCCACGGTCTCCAGCAGGCGGAAACCCTCTCGGACCTGGCGCGCAAGGTGCGCTTCGTGCCCGAATCCAAGTCCGCGGCCGAACTGTTGCAAGAACTTCAGCAGGAATCGATCCACCTGGCCGTGGTGATCGACGAGTACGGCGGAACCGCGGGCCTTGTCACCCTCGAGGACCTGCTCGAAGAAATCGTCGGCGAGATCGACGACGAGTATGATCGATCAAGGACCGAACTGATCGAGAACCCTGATGGTTCGCTGTTTGCGATCGCTACCGCAGCCATCGACGACATCGCCGATCATTTCGACATGCACATTGAAGAGGAAGACGTCGACACCGTTGGCGGACTGCTCTCCAAGGCGCTGGAGTCAGTGCCGGTGCTCGGGTCCACCGCCGATGTCAACGGCCTGAGGCTGACCGTGGTCGCCCTGGCCGGACGACGAAATCGAATCGGCAAAATCCATGTAGAGCGTCTGGAGACGGACGCATCCGACCATATTGAGAACGACGAGGATTCCTCACATGAGCGAAAACCATAACCTGCTGGCCGCCAGTGGCTGGCCAGAAGACTTCCGATCCGGATTCACCTCCTTTGTCGGGCGCCCCAATGCCGGCAAGTCGACGCTGACCAACGCGCTGGTCGGCCAGAAGGTGGCTATCACCTCGGCCAAGCCGCAGACCACTCGCCACACCATTCGGGGCATCGTTCACCGCGAAGACGCGCAGCTGATTCTGGTGGACACCCCGGGCCTGCACCGCCCGCGCACTTTGCTGGGCCAGCGCCTGAATGATCTGGTGGCAGAAACCCTGTCCGAGGTCGACGCTATCGGCTTCTGCATCCCGGCCAATGAGAAGATCGGCCCGGGCGACCGGTTCATTGCCACCCAGCTTGCCCAATTGCAGCGCAAGCCGATCGTCGCATTGGTCACCAAGGCCGATCTGGTGGACCGCGAACAATTGGCCCAACAGCTGATTGCCGTCGCCGAAATGGGCACGCAGAACTTCGGCGAGAATGGTTTCGCCGCCATCGTCCCTGTTTCCGCAGTCAAGGAATTCCAGGTCCAGGAAGTCGCCAACGTCCTCGTGGAGCAGCTGCCCAAGGGCCCGCCGCTGTACCCGGATGGCGAACTGACCGATGAGCCGGAGGCCAAGATGGTCGCCGAGCTGATTCGCGAAGCCGCGCTGGAAGGCGTCCGGGACGAGCTCCCGCACTCGCTGGCCGTTGTGGTGGAGGAAATGGTCCCACGCGAAGGCCGCAGCGAAAACAACCCGCTGATCGACATCCACGTTTCGCTCTTTGTCGAGCGCTCCAGCCAGAAGGCCATCGTGATTGGCCGTGGCGGCTCGCGCCTGCGCGAAGTCGGTTCGAACGCCCGCAAGGGCATTGAAAAGCTGTTGGGCACCAAGGTGTACCTCGACTTGCACGTCAAGGTCGCCAAAGACTGGCAGCGCGACCCCAAGCAGCTAGGCCGGTTGGGCTTCTAGCCCGTTTCCAGCCATTCCCCGTGCGCGAATTTTCCGGACTTGCGCACGGGGAATCCTGCTTTTAATGCGGTGTCCACTATGTGACATGGAGCCGACATAAGTTTGAACATCGCCGATTCCTCGGTGTTATGCTCAAGTCGTGCATTTCGAGCTTCTACTACTACTTAGCCGCTGCGAGGATCCAAAGGACCGTTAGTGGTCTACAGGCCGACCCCTCGTCGCGGAGTAGCTCTTGTCTGGCCCCACAAACTAAGCACTATTTTTGTCTAGGGGACACACCGAAATGCAGAACATGCAAAAATCTTCGAACATGCCGATCCACAAGTATGTTCCATTCCAGGATCAGATCGAAGTCAACCTGCCCGATCGCACCTGGCCTGACAAGTACATCACCAAGGCTCCACGCTGGTGCGCGGTCGACCTGCGCGACGGCAACCAGGCGCTGATCGACCCGATGAGCCCTGAGCGCAAGCACAAGATGTTCGACCTGCTGGTCCAGATGGGCTACAAGGAAATCGAAGTCGGCTTCCCATCGGCTTCCCAGACCGACTTCGACTTCGTTCGCCAGCTCATCGAACAGAACCGCATCCCTGAAGATGTCACCATCCAGGTGCTGACCCAGTCCCGCGAGCACCTGATCGAGCGCACCTACCAGGCGCTGGAAGGCGCCAAGCAGGCTATCGTCCACCTGTACAACTCGACCTCGATCCTGCAGCGCGAAGTGGTCTTCCGCCAGGACGAAGACGGCATCGTGGACATCGCGGTCCAGGGCGCCCGGTTGTGCAAGAAGTACGAAGAGCAGATGACCGGCACGAAGATCACCTACGAGTACTCGCCCGAGTCCTACACCGGCACCGAGCTGGCCTTCGCCAAGCGCATCTCCGAAGCCGTGGCCGAAGTCCTGGGCGCCACGCCGGAGAACAAGATGATCTTGAACCTGCCAGCCACCGTCGAAATGGCCACCCCTAACGTCTATGCGGACTCCATCGAATGGATGCACCGCAACCTGGCCAACCGCGACTCGATCATCCTCTCGCTGCACCCGCACAACGACCGCGGCACCGGCGTCGCCGCCGCAGAGCTGGGCTATCTGGCCGGTGCCGACCGCATCGAAGGCTGCCTGTTCGGAAATGGCGAGCGTACCGGCAACGTGGACTTGGTTACCCTGGGCATGAACCTGTTCGGCCAGGGCGTGGATCCGGAGATCGACTTCTCCGATATGGACCACATCCGCCGTACCGTCGAATACTGCAACCAGCTGCCGGTTCCGGAGCGCAGCCCGTACGGCGGCGACCTGGTCTTCACCGCCTTCTCCGGATCGCATCAGGATGCGATCAAGAAGGGCCTGGAGTCGATGGATGCCAAGGCCAGTGCCGAGGGCAAGGACATCAACGATCTGGTCTGGGCTGTCCCATACCTGCCTATTGATCCAAAGGATATCGGCCGTTCCTACGAGGCTGTGATCCGCGTGAATTCTCAGTCCGGCAAGGGCGGCGTCGCCTACCTGCTGAAGAACGACTACAACTTGGACCTGCCACGCCGCGCGCAGATCGAGTTCTCCGGCGTGATCCAGCGCAAGACCGATACCGAAGGCGGCGAGATCTCCTCGGAGCGCATCTGGAATGTCTTCCAGGATGAGTACCTGCCTGCTCCCAAGGATTCCGGCTTGGAGCCATGGGGCTACTACGAGATCGCGTCTGCGACGGCCACTTCCGCTGAAGACGGCAGCTTCCAACTGGACACCAAGCTGATCATCGACGGCGTAGCCCACGAACGCAGCGCCCAGGGCAACGGCCCGCTCTCGGCTCTGGTGAAGATGCTCAACGATGACGGCGTCGACCTGCGCGTGCTGGATTACACCGAGCACGCGATGAGCGAAGGCGGCAACGCAAGTGCAGCGGCCTTCGTGGAATGCGCCGTGGGCGACCGAATCCTCTGGGGCATCGGCATGGATACCAATACCAACATTGCCGCTCTGAAGGCTGTTGTTTCGGCCGTGAACCGTGCCATCCGTGACGCTGCCTGAATAATCCAATAAGCAGCGGAGCCGTGCGCGCTGCGGGGCAGGCCTGACCTGCCCCACAGCGCGTACTGCTTTCTTAAAACACCACGACACCCGCCGTCGCGCGGATTGCGCACTTTGAACGCAGTAGTGGGAGAATATTCTCCGTGTCCAGATCGGGTTTTGCCTCCAAGAGCTACCACACGCGTGGCCTGGTTTTGCGCACCCATAAACTGGGCGAAGCCGATCGCATCATCACCCTGCTGACCTCCAAGGGCATTGTTCGTGCCGTGGCCAAGGGAGTCCGCCGCACTTCCTCACGCTTGGGCGCAACCCTTGAACCGTTCATGGAAGTTGAAGCCCTGCTGGTGATGGGACGGAACTTGGATATCGTGTCCCAGGCGCAACTTCGAAATTCCTACGGCCATCTTTTGGTGGCCGATTATCCGAGCTACACCGTGGCCAATGCCATGGCAGAGATTGCTGAAAAACTTCTCGAAGCCGAAGGCGACTCTACCCAGCAGCAATACCGGCTATTCCACGGGGCCATCGCCCTGCTCTCCAAGCAACGCGTGGATTCCGGTGCCGTCTTGGATTCCTATATCTTGCGGGCCCTGTCAGTAGCAGGTTGGGCCCCTTCGTTCACCGATTGCGTCAAGTGCGGCAAGCTTGGGCCGCATCAAGCTGTGCACATCCAGCTTGGCGGTGTCGTGTGCCCGGATTGCCGGCCATCTGGTTCCCTGTCGCCGCACCCGATCACGATTGAATACCTGCAAGCGCTGCTTGAAGGCAATTGGGCCGTTGTGGCAGAGGCGGGACCTCGGGCTCGAAAGCAGGCTGCGGACATCGTGGCAAACTACTTGCAGTGGCACCTTGAGCGTGCAGTGAATTCCCTACGTCTCGTGGAGAGAAATTGAAGAAACTTCCGAAGATCACCGGCCGCCGCGGCCCCGTTGCGCCATTCGCTCATCCAGCAAATCCCCAAATGCCCTCCATCCCACGTGAACTCATTCCTGAACACGTGGCGATTGTGATGGATGGCAACGGACGCTGGGCCAACCAGCGCGGCTTGCCTCGCACCGAAGGCCACCGCGCCGGTGAGGCGGCCCTGCTCGACGTGATGGCAGGAGCCGTCGAGATGGGCATCAAATATGTGTCGGTTTATGCCTTCTCCACTGAGAATTGGAAGCGAAGCCCAGATGAGGTTCGATTCCTCATGGGCTTTTCCCGTGATGTTCTGCGCCGCCAGCGCGATACCTTGAACTCATGGGGCGTGCGCATTCGCTGGTCCGGTCGCGAACCCAAGCTATGGAAGTCCGTGATCAACGAATTGCGCGCTGCCGAGGACCTTACCGAAGCCAACCAGGGCTGCCAGCTGACAATGTGCGTCAACTACGGCGGGCGTGCTGAAATCGGCGATGCAGTTAGTGCCATCGCCAAGGACGTCGCCGCAGGCAAGCTGCGCGCCAACGCGGTGGGGGAGAAAACCATTGCGAAGTATCTGCATGCTCCAGAGTTGCCAGACGTTGATCTATTCCTGCGCACCAGTGGTGAACAACGCACCAGCAATTTCTTGCTATGGCAGTCGGCCTACGCTGAGATGGTCTTCCTCGACCAGCTCTGGCCCGACGTAGACCGGCGGACTTTATTCACTGCCGTGGAGGAGTACGCCAAACGCGACCGCCGTTATGGTGGAGCAGTGGACAAGCCGCAGGCCTAGGCCTTACGCCCGAGCGCTGCTGATCATGCGCAACCATAATGCCAGGTCGCGGTAGGCGGTAGCTCTGGCCGGCTCCGCCGAGGTGAAGACATCGTGCATGGCTCCGGGGACTTCGCACAAGGTCACGAAGCTTCCCAGCTTTCCCGCGCGGAGTCGGGTTTGCTGCACGTCGAGCACCGAATCGCAGTGCTGCATCTCTGGGGAATAGCTCGTGCCGATACGCGTTTTGTCCGAAGTCATAACGAGGATCGGCACGTCGAGTTCCAGTCCTTTCGCTACCAAGGCATGGCCTTCGAAGATGGTCTTGAGCCAGCCAGCAGTATTAGGAAACGCCAATCGCGGCCGCCAGAGCCTGTGCACGTCCCATTCGCCATGGGCATGGGTGCTCAATGATTGCCAGTAGTGGTCAAACTCGGGACCCATGAGTTTTCGGCGCGGATTGGTGCGAGTAATGGCGTCCATGAGCCCATGTATGGGTATGCGCAAGAATGCTGTTCCCTGGAACTCCAGCCAAGGGGAGTTCAGAACTAGCGCCTTGATTTCCGGGGACGTGCGCGCGAGCCACAGGCTGAGGATTAGCCCGCCTGTCGAATGGCCTTGCGCAACTACGGGCAGGCGGGGGTGCTCCGCTCTGAGGACCTTCAACGCAGCGTCAAGATCCTCATCGAAGCTCGCCAAGTCGTCAACATATCCTGGCAGTTGGTGTTCTTCGCGAAGGCTCCTGCCATGCCGGCGCAGATCAATGGCGTAGAAGTGGTAACCCCGTGAGTGCCAGAAAGCTGCCAGTTCCCGGTTATAGAAGTAGTCGCTCCACCCATGGACACTGAGCACCACGCCTTCGGCCTTGCGTCCCAGCTTCTTCCGGAATCCTGGCGGGCGGTAGCGAACCAGGGTCGCGATCGCTGGGCCTTCCTCGTCCATCCCGAAGTCCAAAGTTTGCTGTTCGAAGCCCGTCCCCAGAAGATCTTGTGTCCATTCACCGGCCGGCGTTGTAGCCAGATAGTCAGGCCATGAGTCGCTCCCCGGAATGATCTGCTCCTTCATATGTTGAATACTACCTATCCCAAGTTGTCTGTTTTGGGTCCTTCACGGGAAAATGAAGTCATGCGCATATACCCATTGGTCTTCAAGCACGTATTCACCAAAATGGATCCCGAACAGGCTCATCATTTTGCTTTTAACGCCATCAAAGTTGCGCAGCGTGCGGGCCTGACTAAAGCGGTCCGCAAGTTTTTCGCACCTTCCCCAAAGCTGAAGCGCACGGTCATGGGTATTGAGTTCCCATCGCCCTTTGGCTTGGCAGCAGGTTTCGACAAGGGTGCCACCGGAATTGTCGCACTCAGCGACATTGGTTTTGGCCACGTTGAAATCGGCACAGTCACCGGACAAGCACAGCCGGGTAACCCTCAGCCCCGCCTTTTCCGTCTCGTTGAAGATCGTGCGGTCATTAATCGCATGGGATTCAACAACGAAGGTGCCGAGCGCGTCGCCGCACGCGTTGCAAATGCTCGCCAGCAGTTGAAGGGCGACTACTCGCAGACTCGACCCGTGATCGGCGTGAACATCGGCAAGACCAAGGTGGTGGAGCTAGAGGACGCTGTGGGGGACTACCTGACTTCCACGCGTCAACTGGCTATCCACGCTGATTACCTGGTGGTCAATGTATCCAGCCCGAATACCCCTGGTCTTCGGCTACTGCAAAGCGTTGAATCCTTGCGGCCGCTGCTGACTGAAGTCGGCCAGCTTGCGGATAAGGTTTCCGGTCGCCATATTCCTTTGCTGGTCAAGATCGCACCGGATCTCAGCGATGAGGACGTCGCCGACGTTGCGCAGCTGGCCATCGAGCTTGAGCTCGACGGGATCATCGCAACCAACACCACCATCGCCCGCGATGGGTTGACTAGCGACTCGGCCAATCTCGAGGAAATTGGTGCAGGCGGATTGTCCGGCGCGCCATTGAAAGAGCGTTCCCTGGCTGTACTACGTCAGTTGCGTTCTCTTGTTCCCGCAGAAATGGCGCTGATCGCTGTGGGCGGCGTGGAGAATGCGCAAGACGTCAAGGATCGCTTGGACGCAGGTGCAGATCTCGTTCAGGGATACACCGCTTTCTTGTACGAAGGCCCGTTCTGGGCGCGCTCCATTAATAAGGGCTTGGAGCGCATGCTCTAAACGAGTGGCTCACGCTCACTGCGTACCCTCTTTATGGTGGGGCTGGGGAACTCCAAGGTTCTCCAGCCCCACCTTTCGTTTACGTCCACACGAAAACATCCATTCGAATCAAGGTCCGGCCTTGTAGAACCGTCAACAACCCCGAGTGGAACTGGATGGCCGTGGGGGAGCTCTCGCCAATCAATCTTTCCGAAACCCTTCAACCGTTCATGCAAGAACGTTGTAATCGTCTCTACAGGCTTTAACTTTTGTTGCGAATAGTTCACTGGCATAAGAAAAAGGAGCAAACCCATCAGGGTTTGCTCCTTCAACCAACTATGGAAAATTAGTCGATCTTTGCTCCGCGTGCAACCTGCGGCTTTGGCAAGCGCAGCTTGCGGAACTGCATGCCACGCATCGCCGCGTACATGCGAACACCACGCTCCATATGACCGAACTTGGCCACCAAGCGACGCTTCAACACGATCGAAGTAAAGATGGCTTCGAGGATGATCAAGGCAATCACGACCCACAAGGCCAGCTGGACAAACATCTGAACCTGCAGGTTCTTCTGGAAGACCAGCGAAACCACGAGGAAGGCCAGGATGATGAACATCATGAACTCGCCGAACATCCAACGAGCATCGATGAAATTGCGGGTGTAGCGCTTCTGCTCACCCTTATCGCGTGGCATCAGGTAGCGTTCGTCACCGGTTTCATTGGCAATGCGCAAGCGATTCTGGGCTTCAATACGCTGCTGGCGCTCGGCCTCCTTGGCTGCCTTCCGATCCGTAGGAACCAGAGGTCGCTGACGGTTCGCCTGCTGCGCACTGCGCTTGGGCGTTGGCCCCGATTTGCGGCCATCGGGTGATTCCGATGCCTGCTCTACGGGCTGTACATTTACGGGGGATTGAGGTTCATCCTTCTTACGTCCAAACACCCCTCTATCTTAGCCGGAATTAGCTTGTCGCGTGACATTCGATACGCAATGAATTGCTAGGCTGAAACCATGAGCACAAATTCACTCTTCGACGCCGCTAAGAATGGCGTCGATATTTCAGCACTCAAGGGCCATATCGATGCGAACTTCGAGCAGATCCTCGAAGAACTCAAGGCCTTAGTCGCCATTCCAAGCATCGCATGGGAATCCTTCGACCCGCAGAATCTGGAGAAGTCAGCTGAAACTGTAGCTGAACTGGCTAAGAATGCGGGCATGGAAAGCGTTGAAATCCTGCGCGAACCAGCAGAAAACGGCGCGATGGGCGCGCCCGCCGTCGTAGCCCGCCGCAAGGCCGCACCTGGCAAGCCGACTGTACTCCTGTACGCACACCACGATGTACAGCCTCCGGGCAATGCCGAGGATTGGAACACTCCGGTTTTCGAGGCAACACAGGTCGGCGACCGGCTCTTTGGCCGAGGCGCGGCAGACGACAAAGCTGGAATCATGGTTCACATTGCCGCGTTGCGCGCAGTATTGGACCTTGTTTCGGACTTCGGTGTGGGCGTGACTTACTTCTTCGAGGGGGAGGAGGAAGCGGGATCACCGTCATTCCGCAACTTCCTTGAAGCGCATCAGGACAAGCTTGCTGCCGACGTTATCGTTGTCGCTGATTCCAGCAACTGGGCCGTTGGCACTCCGGCACTCACCAGTTCGCTCCGCGGCATGTGCGCCGCGGAAATCACTGTTCGCTCGCTGAAGCATGCAGTCCATTCGGGAATGTTCGGCGGCCCGGTCCTGGATTCCCCTTTGCTTGCAGCAAAGCTCATTTCGACATTCCACAATGAGGATGGCTCTGTTGCCGTCAAGGGCCTAGTTGCCAACGATTCCGCCGAAGTCGACTTCGACGAGGCCCAGTTCCGCAATGATTCCGGAGTCCTGGATTCCTTCGAATTGGCGGGAACCGGGAAAATCACCGATCGCTTGTGGAATAAACCAGCGTTGAGCGTCATTGGAATGGATATCCCTAACGTTGATCAGTCGTCGAATACCCTGATTCCGCAAACCAGGTTCAAGGTTTCGATGCGTTTGGCGCCGGGACAGGAACCCGCCAAGGCTCTGCAAGCGCTGGAGGAACACGTGAACGGAGTCGATTTGCGCGGTGCGCAGGTAGATTTCAAGGCCACCGAAGCCGGAAATGCCTACAAGGCCAATTTGGATGCTTCGGCGAACGACATCGCACACTGGGCACTTGAACAAGCCTGGGGAGTTGTACCTGTGAATATGGGGCTGGGTGGGTCGATTCCATTCATCGCCGATTTGCTGGAGGTGTTCCCACAGGCGCAGATCCTTGTGACCGGAGTTGAAGATCCAGATTCACGCGCCCACTCGGCAAATGAATCGTTGCATCTGGGCGACTTCAAGCATGCAATTGAAGCTGAGACGCTGTTGCTGGCCAGGATCAACGCTGAAGGACTATGAGGCGTGTCATATGCCGTGACACAAGGGGAGAAATCCTCGCGGTTGCGACGTAGGATAGTAGCAAGAACAGGGGCGAAGTCTCGGAGCTAATTTGAGACTGATGCCACAACGAGCAGTATGGGAGGAAATCATGACTGCAGCTGTTGAGCAAACCAAGGGTGACCCAACCGAGTTGCCAACCCACGAGGTAAACATTTCCGACGTGGCCGCCGAAAAGGTGCGTTCACTGTTGGAGCAGGAAGGCCGCGACGACTTGCGTCTGCGGATCGCCGTGCAGCCAGGCGGCTGCTCGGGCCTGATTTACCAGCTTTACTTCGATGAGCGCATGCTCGAGGGCGACGCTGTTCGCAACTTCGACGGCGTAGAGGTCATCGTCGACAAGATGAGCGTTCCTTACCTTGCTGGCGCTTCGATAGACTTCGAAGACACCATCTCGAAGCAGGGCTTCACCATCGACAACCCTTCGGCCTCCGGCTCCTGCGCATGCGGAGACTCCTTCCACTAGGATCCACTTGGCCCAAGGGAACTAACGCCGCTGTTCAAACGTTGAAGAAATTTCTCGTTAGAACAGCGGCGTTTTTCGGCATTCTGACCCCGAAGAGGGTAAGCTCTACGTTAAGTAGTAAAACTATGTTTCCCTTCGTGAGCCACCTCACCGTGCAACTCGTTAAACCACGAGGTGACTTATGAAGACCACATTCTGCACCAACAAAGAGGAAGGGCCGTCTGTGAGTTCGCAAGACCGAACCGGCAGTCGCGGGTCTGCTAAAGCCAAAGTTCTGGCTTTAGTCGGCACTGGCGCGCTGCTGTTGACGGGATGTTCAGCGGAGGCTAAACGCGGTTGGCTCCCAAACGTGGAGCGTGACACCACTAACCACACTGCTGCAATCCAGGATTTCTGGGTTCACTCGTGGATCGCCGTGGTTGTCATCGGTATTTTGACTTGGGGCTTGATGCTTTGGTGCATCATTGCCTACCGTCGCCGCAAGACCGACACCGGTTACCCCCGCCAGCTGAGCTACAACATGCCATTGGAGATCTTCTACACGGCCATTCCTTTGGTCCTTGTTCTAGTCTTCTTTAGCTTCAACAACACCCTGGAAAAGAGCATCAACAAGCCTGTTGATTCCGAGGTCGTAGTAGACGTTCGAGCCAAGCAGTGGTCTTGGGACTTCAACTACACCTACCAGGGCACTGAGAAGCATTTCGCCGGCACCCAGGCCCACTTGCACACCGATGGCTCGGAAGGCGCTCGCGAAGAACTGCCTACCTTGTACTTGCCAGCAGGCAAGTCGGTACAGCTGGATCTGAACAGCCGCGATGTCATTCACTCGTTCTGGGTCCCAGCCTTCTTGCAGAAGCTGGACATGATCCCAGGCAAGACCAACCACATCTACCTGACTCCTCAGGTTGAAGGTAGCTACGACGGAAAGTGCGCCGAGCTTTGCGGCGAGTACCACTCCGAAATGCTCTTCAACGTGAAGGTCGTCAGCGACGCAGAGTTCAAGGCTCAGCTCGCGAAGATGGACGATGGACACATCGGCGAAGAATACGACCGCCAGCCAAACACGGTTAACGGTGTAGTAGTAGAGCACGGGGAAGGAGAGTAATCACTATGACTACGTTTGAATACGCAACTGACGACGTCAAGTCGATTGCCCCAGCCGTGGTGCCGAAGTCGAAGGGTCGCCTTTTCGTCGACTACATCACTTCGACCGACCACAAGAAGATCGGGTACATGTACCTGATCACTTCGTTCGTCATGTTCTGCATCGGTGGCGTCATGGCGCTGCTGATCCGTGCAGAGCTGTTCGAACCAGGTATGCAGATCCTGCAGACCAAGGAACAGTACAACCAGCTGTTCACCATGCACGGCACCGTGATGCTGCTGATGTTCGCAACCCCGCTCTTCGCTGGCTTCGCAAACGTCATGATGCCTTTGCAGATCGGTTCCCCGGATGTGGCCTTCCCACGTCTGAACGCACTGGCTTTCTGGTTCTTCGCCATGGGCTCCGTAATCGCTCTGGCCGGCTACCTCACCCCGCAGGGTGCAGCTAGCTTCGGTTGGTTCGCTTACGCTCCGCTGTCGAACACCACCTTCTCGCCAGGTGTCGGTGGAGACCTCTGGGTCTTCGGTCTGGCACTGTCGGGCTTCGGTACCATCCTGGGTGCCGTCAACTTCATCACCACGATCATCTGCCTGCGTGCCCCTGGCATGACCATGTGGCGCATGTCGATCTTCTCGTGGAACACCTTGATCACCTCGTTGCTCGTCCTGATGGCCTTCCCGCCGCTGGCAGCTGCGCTGTTCGCGCTGGGTGCTGATCGCCGCTTTGGTGCACACATCTTCGACCCGGAGAACGGCGGTGCCGTCCTGTGGCAGCACCTGTTCTGGTTCTTCGGACACCCTGAGGTTTACATCATCGCGCTGCCGTTCTTCGGTATCGTTTCGGAGATCTTCCCGGTCTTCAGCCGCAAGCCGATCTTCGGTTACAAGGGTCTGGTCTTCGCGACCATCTCGATCGCTGCACTGTCGGTTTCGGTGTGGGCTCACCACATGTACGTCACCGGCTCGGTTATGCTTCCGTTCTTCGGCTTCATGACCATGCTGATCGCAGTGCCAACCGGTGTGAAGTTCTTCAACTGGATCGGTACCCTGTGGCGCGGTTCGATTACCTTCGAAACTCCAATGCTGTGGAGCATCGGCTTCATGATCACCTTCTTGTTCGGTGGTCTGACCGGTATTATCCTCTCCGCTCCTGCACTGGACTTCCACGTTTCTGACTCCTACTTCGTGGTGGCACACTTCCACTACGTGGTCTTCGGTACCGTGGTATTCGCAATGTTCGCTGGCTTCTACTTCTGGTGGCCAAAGTGGACCGGCAAAATGCTCAACGAGCGCCTGGGCAAGATCCACTTCTGGATGCTGTTCACCGGCTTCCACGGAACCTTCCTGATCCAGCACTGGCTGGGTGTCATGGGTATGCCGCGTCGTTACGCCGACTACATGCCTGAAGATGGTTTCACCACCATGAACCAGGTCTCGACCGTCTTCGCGTTCATCTTGGGCGCATCGATGATTCCGTTCTTCTGGAACGTATGGACCACCTTCCGCTACGGCAAGAAGGTTGAAGTTGATGATCCATGGGGCTTCGGCGCCTCGCTGGAGTGGGCTACCTCTTGCCCACCACCACGCCACAACTTCCACTCGATTCCTCGCATCCGTTCGGAGCGTCCAGCTTTGGATCTGCACCACCCGGAACTGAGCGGTCGCGTTACCCCAGAAACTCCGGTTGCGAAGATCTTTGGCCCTGCTGATCAGAAGGACCTGTAAAGATGAAAATTGAATCCTGGATCTTCCTGGGTGGCGTCTTCTTCTTCGCCCCTATCGCCGTGATCTACGGTTACATGACCAACTGGAGCGAATGGGTTGGCTTCCTGGCATTGCTGATGCTGGTAGGCCTGTCCGCAATGGTTGGCTGGTACCTGCTGTTCACCGCCAAGCGCATCGGCCCTCGCCCAGAGGACCGTGTCGACGGTGAAATCCACGAGAACGCCGGCGACATCGGAATGTTCTCGCCATGGAGCTGGTGGCCACTGGTACTTGCCGGTTCCGCTGCAATCGCCTTCTTGGGCATTGCAGTTGGCTGGTGGGTCTTCTACATCGGAGCAGGACTTTCCGTTGTAGGCCTGGTTGGCTGGGTTTACGAATACAGCCGCGGAGACCACGCGCACTAAGCAGTGATCCTAATGGGGTGACAAGCAATTGGCTTGTCACCCCATTAGTCTTTTAATAGCAGTAGGGCCATAGTGAAATGCTGGCCCGGTACCAGCCGAGGAGATCAACCATGCGCCACGCACCCCAGCCTAAGGTCGAGGCGTATCTTGATCCATCGAGCAAGCAAAGCAAGTACCGGCAGATCCGTGAGATCCTCAAAGCCCACGCCCGCGAAGCCTGCAAACCTGGCTACAAGCTCCCACCAGAACGCGAGCTCGCCGAACATTTCGGGGTGGCCCGCAAAACCATCCGCCAGGCAATAGACGCGCTGGTCGACGAACAGGTGCTCAAGCGCGTAGTTGGCATCGGCACTTTTGTCGTCCCCGAGAAACTTGACTTGCGGGTCAGGCTGCATTCCTACTCCGAGGACATGATGCGCCGTGGCATGGTGCCGGACGCGCATGTTCTGGAGTTTGCCGAAATCAAGGCCAATGCGAACCTTGCCCTGCAGCTCATGGTAGAGGAGGGGACGCAGGTAGTGCAGTTCAAACGCCTGCTGCTGGCCGATGGAACCCCGATGAGCCTGGACGAGAACTACATGCCAGCAGATCTGGTCCCAGGCTTCGTAGACGCGGAGCCGCCGTCCAAGCTCTACCAAGCCCTACACGAGCGCTACGGCATACTTCTGGAATGGGGCGAGGATCAGGTCGAAAGCACGGCCGCAAGCAAGAGCCAGGCCCATTTGCTGGGCGTTGAACCAGGGTTCCCGTTGCTGCAGATCACGCGCTACGCCTATATCGGCGAACGGCTGGCCGACTACTCTGTCTCGCTCTACCGCTCGGACCGCTACAAGCTCTTTGTCCCGCTGCAACGCGTTGGCACTCGTACACCGCGCTACACAGAGGCCTTTTAGGACCACGCCAGCATGGCAGCGGCTCCGCAGGCAGTCCAGGTGGACAGATACTAGTTTCAAGTTGGCGGGTCCTGTTGGACCGATTCCGTTTCGGCGTCGCGCTCCAGTTGCGCCTATGGCACAGTGCGGACAGGATTCCATTTTCGGCTGTCCCGTTATCTTGGCAGGAATCTTCCACCAGCCTGAAATTGCTCGTCGTGATTGCTTACCCGATATTGGGCCGTCCTGGCCGATGCCCGCGGTCTTCTAGGCATCCTTGACAGTTCCGTGAGCAGCGTACAGTGCTGCCGAATCTGAAGAAGTTGTCACAGAGCGAGCGGCCGTCTTTCTCATCGACGCTTGCGGCGCCACTGGCGACGCATAGGGGAGCTTAGAGCTCCATTGCCACTCCCTTGGACAGAAGTGGCGTTCTCGGCGTTCTCACGGCCCTGTGAGGGCCTCGCATGATCGGCAATGGGTTCGAGTCTGATTCCGCAGGGGAGTAGGTTCGCTTGAGGACTCCGAACAACAGCTTAAATAGCACAGGGACACACCGTGGTGTGTCCCTGTTCTAGTGACTAACGCGAATCGGAATTACTTCTCGATCGAGTCCTGCTTGTCACCCTCGACCTCATGGTGACCGTGGGCAGCATGTGCTGCTTCCAGTTCCGATGGGGTTACCGGGGCGACGCGATCTTCGAAGAAGAACTTCGAGATCATTGCGCGGCGCTTCTCCGAACCGGAGATGTGGCCAGCGGCGTCAGGCTCTGCTGGGATGTACTGGCGATCCTCGAAGTTGGTCAAGAGGTAGCGCTTGTAAACGTCGACCTCTTCGTGCTTCTCGGTGAAGCCACCTTCTGGCGACATCTGGATGATGCCGGCTTCGCGGCCGTGCAGCACGATCTCGCGATCCTTGCGCTGCAGCGACAGGCAGATGCGGCGGGTCAACCAGAAGCCCAGGATTGGGCCGAGGAAGAACAGTGCACGCAACCAGTAGGTGACGTCATTCAGTGCCACGTGGAAGTGCGTCGCGATCAAGTCAGAGGATGCAGCTGCCCACATCACGCTGTAGAAGATCACGCCGGCAACACCCATAGCGGTACGGAATGGCGCGTTACGCGGACGATCCAGCAAGTGGTGCTCGCGGTTGTCCTTGGTCACCCAACGCTCGATCCATGGCCATGCGAACATGACTGCGAACAGTGCGCCTGCAGGAACCAGGGCTGGGAGCAGAACCGAGAGAACCAGGGTGTTGGTGCCCCATGGGAACGGAATGTTCCACTCGAAGCTGAAGTTGCCAAGAACACCTGGCATCAAACGCAGGGCGCCATCGACGAAACCGATGTACCAGTCAGGCTGGGTACCAGCCGAAACAGGGGATGGGTCGTATGGTCCGTAGTTCCAGATCGGGTTGATCTGGAACAGGCCTGCGATGAAAGCAACGATGCCGAAGACGATGAAGAAGAATCCACCGGCCTTTGCAGCGTAGACCGGGCCGACAGGGAAGCCAACAACATTGTCGTTGGTGCGGCCTGGGCCTGGGTACTGGGTGTGCTTGTGGGTCACAACCATGAACAGGTGAACAACGATCAGCAGGATGATCACTGCAGGCACAATCATGATGTGCAGCGAGTACAGACGCTGGATTACGTGCTCGCCTGGGAACTCGCCACCGAAGAAGAACATCGAGAGGTAAGTACCGACGATTGGCAGTGCCTTCATAACGCCATCGATAATGCGCAGACCGTTACCGGAAAGCAGATCATCGGGCAGGGAGTAGCCGGTGAAGCCAGCAGCCAGACCCATGATCAGCAGAACGCCACCGACAACCCAGTTCAATTCACGTGGGCGACGGAATGCACCGGTGAAGAATACGCGGAGCATGTGAACGGACAGCGATGCAATGAAGAGCAGTGCCGACCAGTGGTGGACCTGACGCATGAACAGGCCGCCGCGAACGTCGAACGAGATGTCCATGGTCGAAGCCATGGCGGTCGACATTCCCAGACCCTTCATCGGAACGTAGGAACCGTTGTAGGTCACGTGCGCCATCGAAGGATCGAAGAAGAAGGTCAGGAAGGTACCGGAGAGCAGCAACAGCACAAAGGTGTACATAGCTACTTCACCGAACATGAACGACCAGTGGTCAGGGAAGATCTTGCGACCGAATTCCTTGACGATAGCCGAAGCGCCAACGCGTGAATCCACGAAGTTGGCGATACGACCGGTGGAGGTCGTTGCCTGGTATTCGTTAGCAGTCGTCATGATTAACCACGCTCCCAGTAGGCCGGGCCGACAGGCTCATGGAAGTCGCTCTGGGCGACCAGGTAGCCTTCGGAGTCCACGGTAATTGGCAGCTGTGGAAGTGCGTGACCAGCTGGGCCGAAGATGACCTTGCATTCCTGGGTCAGGTCGAAGGTCGACTGGTGGCAAGGGCACAGCAGGTGGTGCGTGTGCTGCTCATACAGTGCGATCGGGCAACCAACGTGGGTGCAGATCTTGGAGTAGGCGACGATGCCGTCGACGTTCCAGTCTTCGCGACCCTCGGAGATGTTCATTTCTGCTGGATCCATGCGCATCAGCAGAACAACGGCCTTGGCCTTTTCGTTCAGCGGGTTCTCGGTTTCGTTGATGCCCTCTGGGACAACGTGGAAAGCGGAGCCGATCTGGACGTCCGAAGCCTTGATCGGGGTGCCGGATGGATCGCGCGTCAATCGGATGCCCTTGTCCCACATGGTGTGGCGCAGGGAATCGATCATCTGGTTTGCGGTCTTACCGGTGCGATCCAGATCGCGGAACATGAAGATTGCCGGAATCGGGGCCAAAGCGATGGCACCGATCAGGGTGTTGCGGATCAGCGGACGGCGCTTGATACCGGATTCTTCAAGAACGGTATCTACGATCTCGACTGCATCCTGGCGGTCTTCTTCCGAGCGGATCTCGTGGCGCATTTCCATGAGCTCGTGATCCGGCATCAGGGTCTTTGCCCAGTGAACAATACCTACACCGATACCGAGCATCGCGAATGCGGTGCCCAGGCCCAGTGCAGCGTTCTGCACACGCAGTTCAGCGAAAGACATATCGCCCAGGTGGCCCAGGACGAAGTAGGCCACGAAGAAGAAGAGCGTGCCGATGATGGAGATGGTAAATAGGAGCGCTACTTGACGCTCGTGTCGCTTGGCTGCGCGCGGATCGCGATCTGCGAGACGCGGACGATGGGGTGGCAAGCCCGGATCGGGGAAACGATCCTGAGCTACATCGTCAGCCTTAGCAACGGTGCCCGAGTTTTCGGGACTGCCGTGACTATGGTCGCCCATGTTTCTCTCTCATCCTTCTGTTAGGAATTTATGTACGTAGTGATGGTTACGGCCTATGCCGTGGTTTGCCTTAGGAAGGACGCGAGGTCAACCAAATGGTGAAGGCGATGATGATGCCCAGACCTGCGGTCCAGGTAAACAGGCCTTCAGCAACCGGACCCAGCGAGCCCAGGGCTGCACCGCCAGCGGAACCATTAGCTTCAATGGTCTTCAGGAAGGTGATCACGTCACGCTTCTCATCTGGGGTGATGTTCGAGTCGTTGAACACTGGCATGTTCTGTGGGCCGGTAGCCATCGCTTCGTAGATGTGCTTCTCGGTTACGCCGGTCAAGGTCGGAGCGAACTTGCCTCGGGTCAAAGCACCACCGGCTGCCGCCGCGTTGTGGCACATTGCGCAGTTCACGCGGAAGACGGTTCCACCGTGAGCTGCATCGCCCTTGGTGGTATCGAGGTATTCCTCATCCGGGATCGCTGGACCTGCACCCAGGCTGGCAACATACGCAGCCAACTGGGAGATCTGCTTGTCGTCGAACTGAACTGGCTTGACCTGGGCCTGAGGGCCCTGCATCTGCATTGGCATACGGCCGGTACCGACCTGGAAGTCAACAGATGCGGCGCCAACGCCAATCAGCGAAGGACCGGAGTCCGAACCTTCAGCTTGCATGCCGTGGCAAGTAGCGCAGTTCGCGACGAAAAGCTTCTGACCTTCGTCAACATCGGTCTGCGATGCTGCGGTGGTCTCAGCGGCCTTCGCTTCGCTGATGTTTCCTGCTGCGGTGTAGAGACTGCCGGTAATCAGCAATCCAAACAGAAGCAGGGCCACAGCGGCGAGCGGGTGGCGGCGCTTTTTCGAAAGAGCCTTCACTTGCTGGTTCCTCACTTAGTTTCTTTGGTGTGGTGTTGCCGTACTTCTCGTTGAGGCAACTAATGACTAAAAGTTGCTACTTCAGGAAGTAGATGATCGCAAACAGCGCGATCCAAACAACGTCAACGAAGTGCCAGTAGTAGGACACAACGATGGAACCCGTTGCTTCGAAGTGGCCAAACTTCTTAGCCAGCATTGCACGACCAATGATCAGCAGGAATGCAATCAGGCCACCGGTGACGTGAATGCCGTGGAAGCCGGTGGTCATGTAGAAGGCCGAAGCGTAGGAGTTCGAGTTCAGTGCTACGCCCTCGTGAACGAGGGTTACGTATTCATAAGCCTGGACCGAGACGAAGATTGCGCCAAGGATGAAGGTGAGAATGAACCATTCGATCATTCCCCATTCCTTGAAGTTGAACAGTCCGCCGGAACGGCGAGGCTTGAATTCTTCAGCACGGAACACACCAAGCTGGCACGAGAACGAGCTGGAGACCAGAATCAGGGTGTTAACCAGCGCAAACGGCACGTTAAGTTTGGCAGTTTCAGTCGCCCATAGTTCGGGCGCGGCAGCCCGAAGGCTGAAATACATGGCGAAGAGGGCGGCGAAGAACATGAGCTCGCTGGAGAGCCACACCATCGTTCCCACCGACACCATGTTTGGGCGGTTCGGCGCATGAGGCGCCGTCGTATTTGGGGCATGAGTCGCAGTTGTCACACTGACATTATGTCTCTAAATGCCCCTCAGATACCAATGCAGAAAGGCGTTGTCGGAGGTTTTTTGCGCCACATATCGACAACAACCGCGGAAACACGCGGAAGTACGTAGAAAACTCTTTCTACAATTCGTAGAGCTTGATTCGGCGAGTCTCGTGAAACATTCATTTATGCAACACTCATGTGCCCTATTTATCCCCAGAAATACTAGGTTTTTAGCGACTTGTGACACATCAATCGATGACATGAATTGGGTCTGCGACTGCTTGCTCGATAGGCTTTCATTTGTGTCAACGAGCCTTGAAAACGAAAAGTTCCCAACCTGGCCAGATCTCTTGGCCACCCTGATTGGCGGTGGCGATCTCAGCCGCGTTCAGGCAGCGTGGGCCATGAATGAGATCATGAGTGGCGAGGCGAGCGATGTACAAATCGCTGGGTTCCTTGTTGCCTTGCGCTCGAAGGGCGAAACCGTTGCCGAGCTCACCGGTCTCGTTGATTCCATGGTTGCCAACGCCAAGCCGCTGAGCATCCAGGCACAAACACTGGACATTGTGGGAACCGGTGGTGACCGACAGAACACCGTGAATATCTCGACGATGGCCACCCTGGTGTGCGCGGGCGCCGGCATCAACATAGTTAAACACGGTAACCGGGCCTCATCGTCCTCTTCGGGGTCAGCGGATGTTCTCGAAGCTCTGGGCGTGCGACTGGATGTACCAATCGAGAGGCTTGTAGAGGTCTATAACAAGGTTGGAATTGCGTTCTGCTTCGCCAATGTCTTCCACCCGTCAATGCGTCACGTCGCCGTCGCTCGGCGTCAGCTTCGCGTGCCCACTGCATTCAACTTCATGGGGCCGCTGACCAACCCGGCATTGCCCAGTTCATCCGCCATCGGCTGCTCGGACTTGGTAATGGCTCCGATCATGGCTGGCGTCCTGGCCAGCCGCGGCTCCCGTGGCCTGGTATTCCGCGGAGATGACGGCTTGGACGAGCTCACAACAACCTCCGCCAATCGCGTATGGGAAGTCCGCGATGGGCGCGTCAACGAGTTCACTTTCGATGCACAGGATCTAGGAATCTCGCGGGCAACCATCGAGCAGTTGCGCGGAGCAGACGCTCTACATAACGCTGAGGTTGTCAGACAGATCGTTTCGGGAGCAGAAGGTCCGGTTCGCGATGCCGTATTGCTCAACGCCGCGGCAGGAATGGTTGCCTACGACGAATCAAGCGAGGGTAGTTTCGATGAGCGCATGAAGATCGCGTTCCAAAAGGCCGCCAACTCGATAGATTCCGGCGCAGCTAAGACCGTCCTTGAGAATTGGGCGAAAACGACGCAGCAAATCGTGGGGGAGTAGCACTCCGGATTAAACAAGGACGGGTTCTGGTTGCAGCTCATACAAGCTGCAACCAGAACCCGTCCTTGCAAGTGAGGGAAGGCTAGTCGTCCAGCCCCAGGGAAAAGGCCGCTTCAAGGTCATGATCCGAATAAGCCCGGAATGCGATATGCGTCTGCGTTCCACGGATGCCTGGAATCTTGGAAAGCTTATTGGCGATAACTTCCGCCAGATCCTCATGCTTGCGCACGCGGGCTACTGCGATCAGGTCCCAATCGCCGGCGACGGAATAGACCTCGCTAATGCCGGAAATTGCGGATATCTGCTGAGCGCACTCCGGAATGCTGTCCGTTGCCGTCTGAATCATGACGAATGCAGTAACCATTGCTGAGCCTTTCACTACGTGAGTCCCCGAACTGAAGACCAATAACTTAGTTTCAACTCTAGTCGAAAATGCGGCCCGAGCGAGTCCGAGCAATAATCACAACTACAGTTATACAAGCTTTAAAATTAGTATTTATCTCTACTATGTTTTATACTTGTTCCATGATTGTTCTGACCATCGACCAGCGGCGCTCCCGATCATCGGAAGACAAAGTACAAACGCTCATTGAGCAGGCCAACGCGACTGTTCCGGTCGTCCGTCCCTTCCAGCGTACCGCTGGTGATGAGGTTCAAGCGGTCTTGGACGATGCTTCGGAAGCGATTCGTTTGGCCGTCATGATGGCGGCATCAGGGGATTGGAGCGTCGGTCTAGGATTTGGGCAGGTTGAAACGCCGCTGCCCAAAGAGACAAGGGCAGGCCGCGGGCCCGCCTTCGAATACGCACGGATTGCAGTAGAGCGTTCCAAGAACACCAACGCCCATCTTGCTGTTCATGGTCCATCCCACGAAGCCACAAGGCTGGAAGCTGAGCTTCAATTAACCGCCTGCATAGTCTCCAAGCGCAGGGCTACTGCCTGGGAGGCTGGCACTTTGGCAGATGAAGGATTGACTCAGCAGCAGATCGCAAAGGAATTGGGTATCACGCAGCAGGCAGTCTCATCTCGTCTGTCCGCCGCGCTATGGTTTGAGGCGAATCGAATGATGGACGAGGCAGCGAAGTCACTGACTCGCCAGCTCAAAATGCTAGGGGAGTCGTAGATGTTCTGGATTGCCTGGGGGAGCCTGAGCCTAGCTACGGTATTGTCTTGCCTCGCCGCATACCTTGGTTATGCAATAGGCAAACGAGCACGGTGGCGCGAAGTTCTCATCGTGATCTCCGGCCTCTTGGCTGCTTCTTCTGCAGTACTCTCGGCGGCGTCTGGCTCAACTGGCCTGCCTGCCCAAGTTCCGGCGTTCTACGTTGTGACGCTCTCAGGCATCTTCGCAGTAAGTTTTGGCGGACCATTCACCGAACTCGTCTTCCGGCTTGCCGCCAAGAATGATTCTGAGCTTAACAAAGAAGAGTCCGATCCATCTCCGCTTCGAGGCGGGCTATGGATTGGACTCTTGGAGCGAGCAGCTATTGTCAGCACATTATGGGCCGGCTGGCCAGAAGGCATCGCGGTCGTTCTGGCCATAAAGGGGCTCGGACGGTTCTCCGAATTGAAAGACCACCGCGCTGCCGAACAATTTATCTTAGGTACCTTCTCCAGCGGCCTGGTCGCTGCCGCATCGTACGGGCTAGGCCTTTTGCTGCTGTGATCGCTTGGCGATCAACAAGCTGATGCCACGTCGGCCTAGCAGGAACACTCCGAGAACAATCAAGGTGACGATGACGAACGAGATGGCCGCAGTTTTGCCCATCAGAAGTCTCAGCGCCATCCCGAGGACAACCGTGCCTAGCCAGACAAGTAAGCCTGCAGGCCAGATCTTATTAATCGTCAGCCAGGGGCGCGAGAGCACTGTCATGAGTACATAAGCAACGAGGAATGGAAGGGCGGTAACGAAAATTCCACCGATCCCAAGCCCGTGCTCGTGTTCCCTGCGACCCAGTAGGGCGAAAAGGATGATGAGGACTGCGTCTATAACTGCCAGCCACGGCCACTTGCTCAAACTTTGCTTCATGTACTCATGATAGAGAAGCAGACATAGAACTAATTGCGTCCAACGGGCCAAAGACCCTGTTGCTTCCAACACAGCTTCTTGGGGGAGCTTCCGAGACCTTGGCCCGCGAACTACCGTTATTAATAGCACCGATATTGGAGCGTGACGTTCTTGCCATCGTTCACGGAGTGGATGAACAGACAACAGATCTTGCTCTATTTGGTGTCCATCGCAGCCGGCAGCGCACTTGGCATCGCCCTGCCATCGCTAAGTGACCAGCTGGGCTTTCTCATCACTCCGTTCTTGGGCCTTTTGCTTTACATCACGTTCTTGAGCATGCCTCTGACCAAGGCTCTTCAGGGACTCAAGGATCTCAGATTCATCTTTGCCTTGATGGTCACCAACTTCATTGCCGTCCCAGCCCTGGTGTTCGCGTTGTCTAGATTACTCGTGGCTGATCAAGCTGTTCTTATCGGAGTCGCGCTCGTTCTGCTAGCACCCTGTGTTGACTATGTCATTGTCTTTTCAGGTCTGGCTGGGGGAGCGAACCAGAAACTTCTTGCGGCAACTCCACTGCTGCTGGTGGTTCAAATGATGTTGATCCCCGTCTACATGTACTTCATTGCGGGGAAGTCACCGATGGAGATATTTTCACCCGAGCCGTTTATCGAAGCCCTGATACTGCTTATTCTCATCCCGTTGGCGCTTGCTTGGTCAACACAAGTGTTCGCCAAGAAGCATTCAGTTATCAGATACGTCTCCCACAGCGCAGAGTTGTGCATGGTTCCGGCCATGATGGGGACACTGTTTTGTGTCGTCGGCTCCCAGATCCATTCGGTATCGACACATTTCGAAGCACTGGTAGGAGCAGCAATCATCTTCGGTGCCTTCGTACCGTTAGCGGCATTCTTCGCCTACATCATTGGCAGATCCTATAGACTTCCTGCCCCGGCTCTGCGGGCGCTCGCCTTCAGTGGTGTTACACGCAATTCCTTGGTCGTGCTTCCCATTGCGTTGGCTTTGCCACCAGAGTTTTCGCTGGCTTCGTCTGTTGTAGTCACACAGACCCTAGTGGAACTCGTGGCTATGCTCGTGATGATCAAGGCGATCCCCATATTGATCAAATCGACGTCGACCTAACAGGCTGAACGGCTGACGAAATGGAAAACGACCTACCCGGAATCCTTGGGATTGACCGGATAGGTCGTTCATGAAACATGGCCCAGCTCAGTCCGTTAGGTCTGGACCGCCCTGGAATAGTTCGAGAAAAATGCTTACCCGCGACCGCCAGGAGGACCCATGACGAGCATGGTCGAGAAGACAGCAACGATCACGACAAAGAGGGTAATCGATGTCAGCATCGGCCGGGCAACAAGCCAACGCATCGTCGAATCGGTCCATCGCTGATCGGCTGGATGGTCGCTAGCTTCCTTGCGCCAAGGGCCAACAAGCTTTCCCTTGCGCTCAAGCCACTTGTCAAAGGGGATCGTCAAGAACGGAATTACCGACGTCGCGGCCGCTCCAAGTATGAGCACCTTGCTCCAACGCTGATTCATTCCAACCAAAATGGCAGCCACGATGTAGGTCAGGAACACGAACCCATGGATGAACCCTGCGATGGAAACCGGCCAGTCGCCGACTTTGATTCCATATTTCAGAATCATCGCCACAATCAATAATGTCCAAGTGACAGCTTCTGCACGCGCGATCGTTCGGTAAAGGGAGCTTGGAGACATGTCTTGGAGTCAGTCCTTGAAAATTCGGGGGAGAGCGACTCAAATACGAGCCCATTCCAGCATATCCGAGAACTTGCGGTAACTCGGTCGTTGACCTCATGCACGAAACGCCAGAGTAGACCCCAGAAATGCGAGAACTGGCATGGGCATCAAATATGCCACAAACGATCCGTGCACAACGAATTTGAGAGGCAGCTGGCACACCACCAATTACCGACCTCACTAATTGGCGAATGCTCAAAGCCCAGAAAAGGCTCGAAGCGTCTGACATCTGTATCGCCGTCTTGGCCCAGTCGCTCGGGTTCGAATCCGAAAGTTCATGAAGTTCAATCCTCATACGGCAAGTTGGCACATCGCCTTCCGGCTATCGACCTAGCAATACATGCGCCAGTGAACGGCCAGCCTTGGTAACGATCTACCATGCTTTGGTGCGCAAGGAAGTCACCAAATCAGCCATTTGGGGAAGGGTCAGATTTCCACTACTTTACATAATGTAGATTATCGGCGTACTGATAATGGCTGCGGAAGCAGTCAGATCTGGTCACCAAGCATCAACTTAAGTGGCATCAATCCTGACTGGCCACCGGGCCATCCTGGAGTTCCAGCCGATGAGCCGCAAAGTCCAGCGTCTGCCGGATGAATTGGCGGGACAGCTCGTCGTGCATTGAATAGATTACGTGGCGTCCGGTCTTTTTCGTTTGCAGAACCCCAGCGGTTCTCATCCGCGCCAGCAGCTGACTAGCAACCGATGGACTAACGCCAATCAACTGCGATAACTCGGACAGCGTCAGGTCATCGTCACACAAAGCCCAAAGCATCTGAAGGCGCAATGGGTCAGATAAGGTCTTGAGCACTACGACGGTCATATCCAGCAATTCACTCGATATGATTCCCGCTTGCGCCCTCGGGACGCCATATTCACTAGTCATCGCAATCACTTCCTGAACGACTTGCCCAACACCGCAAACCACCGGTCGCCAATGGCCGGTTTGGTGAGTGTGTCCATTATGAACTCACCGTCAGCAAAAGCGATAGGTAGTCACAAAAATCACCAGGTTCGACCACTTGGCACTTAGCTTTGATATCACTCCCCTAAATAAATCATCCATTTTGAGTTGACCGATTAAATAGCTGACTAGTCATTATTGAATCCAACTTGAATCTAACCAACCGGCTGAGTACGGATTTAGCGTTGATCTACAACCGCTTGAATTGGATGGCACACCGGAGAATGGCAAAATTTAGCTATGCCCACCCCGTCGTCACGTAAATTGGCTAGCAACGTCCTGGCCGGACAGATCCTGGATTCACTTTCCATGGATGGAATCAACGCCGATCCAACCCAGCAGCAGCTCATCAACGTTCTAGGCGAATCACTCGGTGCATCTGCCCGCAACAGCCGACAAGGCGTTTATATATATGGTCCACCGGGTCGCGGGAAAACGATCATCACCAATGCATTGATGGCGCATCTGCCATCGTCCAGTACCCGCCGCTTTCATTTCCACGAGTTCTTTCACCAATTGAACTCCCCCAAGAACCGCGAACCAGGTCAACCACTTGGTGCAATTTTTTCCCAGGGCCTCGAACGGGAACTAGCCGGCATCCAGGTACTCATCTTCGACGAATTCCACTGCACTGAACCTGGCGATGCCATGTTGATGGGAAAGCTGATCAAGTTCTGCCAACAGCATGAGATCCAATTAGTGACCACCTCCAACTATGAGCCTGAAAATCTGCTCGACGACGATACCTTTCACCACCTGGTAAAACCGATCATTGAGACAATTCGTCGTGGCTTCGAGATCTTCAAGCTCGACCACGAGCAGGACTATCGGCTTATCAGCGGCGCGCGCAACAGCGCGCGAGGCTTCGCCAAGGGCTCGCTGAACCTGGTCCCCCCGCCGATACCTGTCACTGCACGAGAAACATGGATTGAAATCGGCTATGACCGCATCGGTCCAGCCCATCTGACTGACGGCTGCATCTGGATAACCTTCGACCAGATCTGCAGAACCCGACGCAATACCGCGGACTACCTCGAACTTGCGACCCGCTATTCGCGATGGCACATCACTGAAATACCATCGAGTGAAACAATGCCAATGGACGAAGAACGTCGACTGGCAAACCTCATTGACGTGTTCTACGACAAGGACATCGAAGTTCATTTGTATGCCGAGGACGACCTGTCCCCCTTGGGGCACATGCTCCACGCCACCGAGAAGGCAAGATTGACTTCGCGTTTAGCACAGCTCACCCGCCACGATCTAGAACGGACCGCCGCTTCTCAATGAATCCCGAATACACCAACCACGAGATCCAAGAACTGGTTCTTTCAGTATTAGCAACTGCGGATGAGAACCTGATCGTTCCAATAGTTCAGCTTGGTCACCCGGTGCTTCGGCAACAGGCCATCGAATACACCGGGCAACTAGAAAAGCCGGTACTTGATCAATTGCTCGAGGCCATGCGTCAGACCATGTATGAGGCTCCGGGCGTGGGCCTGGCAGCGCCACAAATCGGTATTCCGCTGCAGATCGCTGTGCTTGAGGATTTGTACCCGATTCCAGATTCCATCGCCGCCGAGCGCGAACGAGAACCCCTAGAATACTTAGAGATTTTCAATCCTGCCTATGCCAGCATCACTGACCGTGAGGCAGTCTTTTACGAAGGCTGCCTGTCCTTCGATGGCTTCCAAGGAGTCGTGACGCGTCCGGCTGACATCACGGCAACTTATGAGGATCACGCAGGACAAAAACACACGCGCGAATTTAGCGGATGGCAGGCACGAATCGTCCAGCACGAAACGGACCATCTCAGCGGCACCGTATACGTCGACAAAGCTGAAACTCGTTCGCTCATTAGCGAGACCGAACTCTGGCGCCACGAAAGCATGGATGTCGCCACCGCGAAAAAGGTTCTGAACTTCTAATGCCTATGAGAAAAACAACGGTTATCTGCCCCGTCTGCGATCAACCTCTTGGGTACAAGGACGAGGCTAGTAAGACGCTTCTCTGCGATTCCGGGCATCGATTCGACGCCGCTAAGCAGGGATACTTCAATTTTCTGACAGGCAAGGGAACCAACTTCCTGGAAGACACATCCGCCATGGTCCAGGCACGAGACGCGTTTCAATCTCGTGGCCACTACGCCCCTCTAGCAAGGAAGCTAGCGGAGCTTGTCCAGAGGTACTACGCAGGAACTACATTGGACGTTCTCGATGCAGGTGCCGGGACCGGCTACTACCTCAAGGAAATCCTTGATCTCACGATGCCGGCGAGCCATGACGCTCTAGCACTGGATATTTCTCGATACGCCATGCGCCGTGCCGCAAAGCTGCCGAATACTGTTGCCCTTGTGTGGGACGTTTGGCGAAAACTGCCGACTGCCGACGCCTCACGGGATATCGTGCTGAATTGCTTCGCCCCGCACAATCCGTCCGAATTTCACCGGGTCCTGCGCCCGAGCGGCGCCTGCATCGTAGTTACCGGGCAACCAAATCACCTCAATGAGGTCATCGAACCGTTAGGCATGCTCTCAGTTGCCGAAGGAAAATTGGCAGCCCTGCAAGAGAAGTTTGCCGCGGAAGAGCTGATGCACAGCGAGACTGAATACCTGACCTATCAAATGGAATTGGGCTCCGAGGATCTTTACAACCTTGCTTTCATGGGCCCAGCGGGCCACCACCTCTCCCCCGAGACGCTTCGGGGCAAAGTGCAGTCCCTCGGCCAACAGCTTGTAACCGCATCCTTTGGAGTACACGTATTCATCCCTAAGAGATAGAAAATACCCCTAATTGACTACGCCTATCCAGCCCCGGATACGGCAGAATATAGGAAAGGCCAAAGCTTCTGGCCCTTGTCCTATGAGAAATTAGGTGGATTCCATGACTACCGCGGAATGGATCATAAGTAACGCCTGGGTAATTTGGCTCGCGCTGTTCTTACTGTTGGCCATCATCGAGATGCTGTCACTCGACCTTTACTTCATCATGTTGGGCATCGGAGCTCTCGGAGGGGTCACGGTGGCCCTGCTAAATGGCCCATTGTGGTTGCAGGTAGTTGTCTTCTGCATCGTCTCCCTGCTCATGATTCTGCTGGTTCGTCCCATTGCCGTCAGGCATCTGAAGAAATCCCCGGTAGGGTTCCGTTCGAATATTGAACGGCTGATCGGCGCTGATGCCTTGATTCTTGAACCTACTTCGCGGATTTCTGGTTCGGCCAAGATTCAAGGCGAAATATGGACGGTTCGTGCAGAGTCGAACGTTCCGACGATGCCACCAGGCACCTATGCTGTGGTTTCACGAATTGACGGAGCTACCGCCTACCTTTCCCCGAAACCCGAAGACCCAGCTGACAGCTGATAACTTCTCGACGTTAATTTTCATCACCCCGCACAATGAAAGTGAGTATGAACCATGAATTCAAATGGTTTTGGCGTAACTGTTGTGCTTGTCGTTCTGGCGATCTTCGTGATCGTCGTACTACTGCGCAGCGTGCGCATCGTGCCCCAGGCACGTGCAGGCATTGTTGAACGCCTCGGCAAGTATAATCGCACCTTGAATCCTGGCCTGACATTGTTGATCCCATTTGTGGATCGCTTGCTGCCATTGCTTGACCTGCGCGAACAGGTGGTTTCCTTCCCACCGCAGCCAGTCATCACCGAAGACAACCTGGTGGTCTCAATTGACACCGTTGTGTACTTCCAGATCACTGAGCCTCGTGCTGCAACCTACGAAATCGCCAACTACATCCAAGCTGTTGAGCAGCTGACCACGACCACCTTGCGTAACGTCGTTGGTGGCCTGAACCTGGAAGAGGCTCTGACCAGCCGCGACCAGATCAACGGACAGCTTCGCGGTGTACTGGACGAGGCAACCGGCAAGTGGGGCATTCGCGTCTCCCGCGTTGAGCTGAAGGCCATCGATCCACCGCTGTCCATCCAGGACTCCATGGAGAAGCAGATGCGCGCCGAGCGTGACCGCCGTGCAGCCATCTTGACCGCTGAAGGTACGAAGCAGTCAGCTATTCTGACCGCCGAGGGCCAGCGCCAGGCAGAAATTTTGAAGGCTGAAGGTGACGCCCAGTCCTCGATCCTGCGAGCCGATGGTGAAGCTCAGGCTATCCAGAAGGTCTTCGACGCAATCCATGCCGGCCGTCCGGATCACGAGCTGCTGGCTTACCAGTACCTGCAGACGCTGCCAAAGCTTGCTGAAGGAACTTCCAACACCCTTTGGGTGATCCCAAGTGAACTGACGGAAGCATTGAAGGGCATCGGCGGCGCATTGGGCGGCAATGGCTCCCCAGCGGCACCTCCGGCTCCGCCAGCTTCGCCTGCTCCAAGCAGCGACGTCCAGTAGAGACTGGTTTCATAACTAGATAACAGTTAGCGGCGAGGTGCAGGCCATGCACCTCGCCGCTAACGCGTATAATGGATGTTTTGGTACCTGAAGATTTCCAAACCGCTTGTTCGGTGGAATTATTATCCGGTGCCAAACGTTGGTACGTGTAGCGAATTCTTTTAACATCGCGGAGGGAAATCATGAGCGATCGCAGCCTACGAGGCATGCGCCTGGGTGCACAGAGCATGGAATCTGAGGCAGGTGTGGAGCCGGCTGCCCGTCAGCGCGTCGAATACCGTACCGAAGACGGCGAGACCGTCTTTGTTGTCTTTGCAGCCGAAGCTGAAATTCCAGCGGTCTGGCACACCAAGACCGGCAAGGAAGCTAAACTCGTCCACGGCGAAGCCCAGATGGAAGAAGCTAGCAACGAAAAGCCAGTTCGTACCCACTGGGACATGCTCCTTGAGCGTCGCAGCGAAGAAGAGCTGGAAAAGACTCTGGCTGACCGCCTGACGCAGTTGCGCGCTGCACGCGGGGAAGCTGTCTAGCACTCCCCCAATAAGCCGCTGGTAAGCCCAGTATCGGCTTAGAGAATTAAATGAGGCCTGGCTGCACAACTAATGGTTGTGCAGCCAGGCCTCACTTGCATGCGACAGATCCGAATATCTTCGTTAAACAGCGCTGGCACGTACCGGGACATGTCTCGGTACGTGCCAGCGCAGGAAATCTACTTCTTGGACGTCAGCTTCTTCCAGCGAGCACCCAAGCCCCAGCGAGTGACATTCCACATGGCTTCGAAGACGATATTTCCGCTCATCTTCGAAGCGCCTAGCTCACGCTCAACAAACGTAACGGGCACTTCAACAATTTTCTTGCGCAGCATGGCCACACGGAAGGTCATATCCACCTGGAAGCCGTAACCGCGCGACTCAACTGCATCAAAATCGATGGCTTCCAGCGTCTCGCGCTTGAAGGCGCGGTATCCCGCGGTGATGTCGCGCAATGGCAGACCAAGCATGGTACGGGAGTAGAAGCTGCCACCGCGAGAAATGATCTTTCGCATCAATGGCCAGTTGACGACCTCGCCGCCCTTGACCCACCGCGAGCCGATTACCAGGTCGGCGCCGGCCTCGCTGGCTTCCAGAAGGCGTGGCAGCTGCTCTGGCATGTGCGAGCCGTCGGCATCCATTTCAACTAGGACGTCGTAATCCCGAGCCAAAGCCCACTCGAAGCCAGCGATATACGCGGCGCCCAAGCCGTCCTTGCCGGTGCGGTGCAGTACGTGGATGTTCGAATCATCAGCCGACATCTTGTCAGCCAGTTCGCCGGTGCCGTCTGGTGAATTGTCATCAACGATCAATACATCCGAATCCGGAACTGCGGACCGCAACCGCCCTACGGTTAGCGGGAGCGACTCCAGCTCGTTATAGGTCGGGATGATTGTAATGACGCGCACTCGGCGACACCTTTCTGGGTATGCAACATAAAAGTTCCTCCCGTCAATCAAAGCCTAGAAACCTAGAGCCTTTGATGCGGGAAGAGATAGTCCAAACTCAAATTATAGTCATCAAATGTTCGCCAGGTCATTGAAGACACTGGATAAACTAACGATCCTCAGTGACTTCGGCCCTATTTTGCCCGCGAAAAGCACGCAAAATGTTATCTAAGGTCACTGAGGATCGTTGTTTATATTGCGTCGTTTCGAACGCAATGCTTGTGCATCACGAAGAGGCGCTCACCTCAGCCTAGTGGGTAACCCACCTAGGCTGTCAACCATCTAATGACTTCAATCTTTATCTAGATGCCACTAGTCAGAGCGATCTTGACGAATATATCTAGGCGGAAGCCAATGGTTTCGCTTTAAGCTAATTGACCTGCTCAAGCTCGTCAAAGATGGTGATTCCGGCGCGAACGGTGCGCAAGCACTGCGGAATTTCCTCATCCACTACGGGCAGCATCGGAGTGCCAGCTCGAGCATCGGTGCTCCAAGAGCTGATGCGAACGTCCGGGGTCTGCACAGCAAGTTCAGAGGCAGTCCACACGGCGAACGTCGCCTGCGCCCCAATGGCCAACTGACCGGCTAGCGGATTCATCTCCCCCATGGCCCGGTAGGTCGAACGGGTCTGCGCCAGGAAGGCGGCGCGAGCGGAAATACGCGCCTGCGGATTGGACATGTTCATCGCCGCGCGAACTACCTCCCACCCGTCGACCTCGGTGACGGGCGCATCGGATCCGAGAACCATCGGCACGCCTGCGGAAAGCATGGCCGAGAGGTTGTTCATTCCCTGAGCGCGATCACCCAAGCGCTGAGCATACATTCCGTTCGAACCGCCCCAAGCCTTATCGAATACCGGCTGCATCGACACGGTCACGGCATACTGCAGGAGGCGTGAGCGGGTTGCTTCATCAACCATTTCCACATGCTCCAAGCGGTGGCGGCCCATCTGCACCTTGGACACGCCAATCTGCTCGGCGGCCAGATCGAATCCATCCAGCACTACATCCAAAGCACCGTCGCCAATGACGTGGAACGAGGCCTGGATTCCACGGCTGCTGCACGCGACGAGGTGAGCTGCGATTTCTTCCTTGCCTAGGTACAGGGAGCCGCGTTCACCGGGGCGATCGCTGTACTCCTCGCGCAGGTAGGCGGTGTGGCTTCCAAGGGAGCCATCAACTTTCAGATCGCCGCCAAGGCCCAGGACCCGTCCAGCAGGGAACGAAGCGAAGAGCTCGTCGGTTGCCTCTGCGTCGTTCACCAGCTCGCCCCAGTAGGCGTAGACCTTGGGCAGCTTGGGCTGGTCGTCGGCCAGAAGCTGGTCGAGGGCGGCCCGGCCTTCAAGCTGTGGCGCTGCCATTTCCACTACCGTGGCGAAGCCTCTCGAGGCATAGTGTTCCAAGGCCAGGCGCTGGAAGTCGTGATCCGCTTTCTGGGCCTTGGCCAGTGCGACGCGTACATCATCATGATCACTGCCGGAGACCAGGCCCGGCTTCAGATCTCCAAGACCCAGGAAGTCCAGCAGCTCCTGATTAACCAAGGCGCTGTGCACGTCTCGGCGGGACAGGTAGTAGGCTCTGCCGTCGGCAGCGCTGGTCAGGTCATGTTCTGCAGGAAGCTCGGCCTGTTCCCAGTTGGAATTATCCCAGCCCTGGGCCAGGACCACTTTTCTGGATTTCTGCCCCTGCGCTGCCACCAAGGAAAGCAGGGAACTGGCCGAGGTGGCTTTGCTCAGGTCTCCCCCGGCAAGGTTCCGGCCCAGCGCCGCAAGGTGGGTATGCGACTCGACAAATGCCGGTGTCACCAACCCGCCACGCAAATCAATCACCTGATCTGCGGTCTCGGCGTGTCGATCAGCGGCATCCTCACCGCCCAACCAGGAAATCGTATCGCCATCTACTACCATGGCGGTCGCAAACGGATCTGCGGCGGAATAAACTGCCCCGTTTCGGTACAGTGTTTTTGCCATCAGCGTGCTCCCTTTTCTCGTGCACCGATTAGTAAGTATTGCTCTGAGCCTCGACGCAAAAGGTCAGGCCAGGACGTTCGAGTAGGCCACGACCCCGCGTTTGACCTGGTCGACCGCCTTATAGGCGTTGCGCACCAGCATGGGCGGAAGTTCGGAATTCTTGGCGAACTGGTCCAAGGTGTCGATGACCTGTTTGGCCCAGCGAACGAAGTCGCCCGGTGCCATATCCGTGCCGCGAAGTGCGCTGTTCAGGCTCGACCCGCGGGCCCACTTGTACATTGGCCAGATCAGGCCAGATTCAGGCGGCGCGGTGGGATCAAGGTTCAGGGCCTCTTCAGCGTCTGAAAGGGCACCCCAGATCTTGATAGTAGTGTTCCAGATGTCGGCGACCTTATCGGTGGGCATCTTCGGATCAGGACGATCGCCATCGCGGCGGGCCTGGTAGACCAAGCTGGCTACTACCGCGCACAATTCCTCCGCATTGAGTTTGCTGAGTTTACCGGTCTCCAGAATCTGGCTCGTAAGAAGGTCGCGCTCCCCATAGATCCTGCGCAGGCGCCTGCCGGAGTCAGTCAGAGCGAAGTCATCGCCCTCGCCAGAAGGCACCAAGTATTCGAATTGCTCGAGGACCTTGCAGACCTTGTCGAACTGCGTGGCGATGGTATTGGTGCGACCTCGTATGGCGCGTCGCGCCTTATCGGTGTCCTTCTTCAGCTTCCAGTACCGATCGGCCCAGCGCATATGCTGGTCCTTTTCGGAACAGGCATGGCACGGGTGGTCCTTGAGTTCCAATCGCATCTGGGCGATTTCACGCTCAAATGAATCCGCGCCTTCGTAATTGAAGCTCTGCGCATCCTGGCGTGGCGGACGCTGATCATAGATGGCGTTACGCAGCGATGAGGCCAAGTCCCTGCGTTCCTTTGGCGCCCGGCCAGTGAACCCCTTGGGGATTCTGATCCGAGAAACAATTTCCACCGGCCCGTTGAGGTCGTCAGCTGACAACCGGCGCAACTGGCCTTCCTCGGTCAAGACGGTGTGGCGCGGATTATACATGGCGGTATCGAGCTCGACCACGACGGCACGGCCGAAACGGCGTCCGCCGGGAAGGTCGACGACATCACCACGGATGACTGCTTGCAGTGAGCGTTCGGCGGCCGAGCGGCGTTCAGTTCGTCGGCTCTTGGCCGCGTTCTTCTCCAACGCGGACAGATTGCGCTGCAGCTTGAGGTACTCGGTGAAATCCCCCAGATGGCATTGCATGGACTTCGCGTATCCGGCCAGGGATTCTTCCTTGGACCGCACCTGCCGTGCCATGCCGACCACCGAACGGTCGGCCTGATACTGGGCAAACGAGGATTCGAGGATTTGGCGGGTCTGCTCGCGGCCAAATTGGGCCAGCAAGTTGGTCGACATGTTGTAGGTCGGCCGGAAGGAAGAGTTCAGCGGGTACGTACGCTTGGATGCAAGGCCAGCTAGCGCTTCTGGCTCGAGCTCCGGGTTCCACACGACGATGGAGTGCCCTTCCACGTCGATGCCACGACGTCCGGCGCGACCGGTCAGCTGGGTGTATTCGCCGGATGAAATCTGTACATGGGATTCGCCGTTGAACTTGACGAGTTTTTCCAGCACGACAGAGCGTGCTGGCATGTTGACGCCCAGCGCCAGTGTCTCGGTAGCAAAAACGACTTTGATCAGGTTCCGCGCGAACAGGTCTTCGACGATCTCTTTGAAGATCGGCAGAAGTCCAGCATGATGCGAGGCGAATCCTCGAATCAGCCCGTCGCGCCACGCCCAGAACTCCAGTACGTCAAGATCCTCGCTGGGAATCCGATATGAGACCTCATCCAGTGCCTGCGCAATTTCGGCGGCTTCCTCATTGGTGGTCAATCGGAGATCAGCCATGGCGCACTGCTGGACAGCCATGTCGCAGCCCTTGCGGGAGAAGATGAAGAAGATGGCAGGAAGCAAGCCCGCGCGGTCCAGCTTGCCGATCACCGACGGCCGATTGACCCGTTGGCCGAACCCGGGCCCTCGCTGAGGCCCGCGGCTGCCCTTGCCTCGTCCACGCTGGACGCGCCCGCCTGCACTATGGGTGCGAACGAGCTTGCGCAACTCTGGATTGACGCTGGCCTTGGAATCGCCTTCGGCCACCTTGTCGAAAGCGACGTCCTCTGCGAAGAGGTCAACGACGTTAGGGCCCACCATCACGTGCTGGAAAAGCGGCACGGGACGATGCTCGGAGACGATGATGTCGGTCTGGCCGCGTACGGTGTCGAGCCAGCCGCCGAACTCTTCAGCGTTGGAAACGGTAGCCGAGAGGGAAATGATCTGGACGTTGGACGGCAGGTGGATGATGACTTCTTCCCACACTGCTCCACGGAACTTGTCGGCGAGATAGTGGACTTCATCCATGATGACGTAGCCCAGGCCATCAAGGGTTTGCGAATCCGCGTAAAGCATATTCCGCAAGACCTCGGTGGTCATCACGACGATCTGCGCTTCAGAGTTGATCGATGTGTCACCGGTCAGCAGGCCAACGCTCTTGGCACCATAGCGGTTAACCAGTTCCGAGTACTTCTGATTGCTCAGCGCCTTGATCGGAGTGGTGTAGAAAGCTTTCCGGTTCTCGCGCAGCGCCTGGAAGATCGCGAATTCGCCGACAACTGTTTTTCCGGCGCCCGTAGGCGCCGCGACAAGAACGCTATGCCCTTCGGTGACTTTTTTACAAGCCTCCGCCTGGAATGGGTCCAGATCGAAGGAGATACTTGCACGGAAATCAGGAAGCGCAGTGCCGTGTTCGACCTGTCGTGCCTTGGAATTCGCGTAGCTTTCCGCGGGTGAAGTCACTTGTGGTCGTTCGCTTTCTTGACGGTAATCTACAGCTGTGAATTAGGTTCGTCGATTGTGCCCGGAGCATCAATCGTCGTCGACTCGCCACTGGCTAGTCGTTCGTTTTCGGCGTCCTGCACAGCTTGCTTCTTGGCGCGTTTCTTGTCATTGAAGTAGCAGAAGAGTGTGGCGGCAGCGAAGGTCAGGAACAGAGGACCGGCCAACGCAAACATCGTAATCGCGTCACCACCAGGTGCAGCCATTGCAGCCACAACCGCAATGAGGAAGACGGTGATTCGCCAGTTCTTCAAAATCACCTTGGCAGGCAGCACGCCCACCATGTTCAGTCCAACCATCAGCACCGGCACGAGCATGGCCAAGCCGAATGCGAGCAGCAACCGGATGATGAACGGCAGATACTCGTTGATGTTGATCAGGTTCTCGGAATTTTCCGGGGCCAAGCTGATGAAGAACTGCAGGGCAAATGGCAACACAAAGTAAGCCATGGCGACGCCGCCAATAAACAGCGGAACGGAAACAGCAACGAAGCTATAGCTGAGCCGACGTTCATTCTTCTTCAGCCCTGGGACAATAAATGCCCACAACTGATAGAGCCACACAGGGGACGAAACGAGAATTCCGACAAATAGCGCGACCTTGATCATGATGTCGAATGGCGACATCACTGCCGTGAAGTTCACCGATCCGCCAGCTGCCTGGACTGGAGCAATGATCAGCTCCAGCAACCAGTCATAGAGGAAGAAACCGGCGACAGTTCCCAGAGTCAACGCTATGAGCGATTTGAACAGTCGGTTTCGAGCTTCAATCAGATGCTCTTTAAGAGACATCCGACCTTCGTCGTCTTTGACCCGCTTTTTCTTATTGCGCGGTGTCTTGTCTTTATTTGTTGCCACAGAAGAGGTTACGAGTTGTTCTTTTCGTTAGGATTCGGTTCATTGACTGTGCCATCAACAGTCTCCGATTTAGGATCGTCATCCTTCATCTGGCGTACTTCAGACTTGAAAATACGCAACGACTGGCCCATCGAACGAGCCAGGCCTGGAAGCTTTGGTGCACCGAAAAGCAACAGTGCCAATACGATAATGATGACTAGATGCCATCCCTGCAAACCACCCATGTGATTTCCCTTCTCTCTATCTAAAGTCTACGTCAGAACAGGCGAAGATCACGCATGTTTTGAGCTTGGCCGCGTTCGGAGCGACGTGCAATTCTGCGCAAGCGACGCGCTTCGATGCGTTCTGCTTTCCCCTTGTCGCGCAATTTGCGAATCTTCTCGGGATCGGCGTGAGTTGCATCGGTTCCGTGAGGGTAGCGACGCGGGTTCGGCGCGTATTCCACGACAGTTCCCGGCTGGCTCAGGCCGGCACTGATGTGGTCCGCGGCATCGCCTAGACCCTCAACTACTGCCATCCCCCGCTTGAACAAGCGGAATCCGGCAAGCACAGCTACAAGCAACGTCGCCAATACGAGCACGGTCCATAACAAGACCCAAAACCACCAAGGAAGCATCTACTAATCCTCATACATTCGGATAGCCTCGTCCAACCACAGCGCAACTTGTTCGCGCGTAGCGTCAGGACTGACCACAGCCAGTTTACCGCTATGCCGAGCTACCAATGGCGCTGCCACTTGATGGTCTGAGAAACGTACCGTAGCCAAATAGCCGCCATCCACTTTTCCTGTTGACCAAGATGTCGGATGGAATGCCTCGACTACAGGCAAGAACTCGGCATCCACGTACAGGACAACCTCAAGATCGTCCGAACTGGACTCGTATCGAATCTGGACATCTTGCTCGTCCTCATGCCTGTGCGCGGGAACAAAATGTTCCTCAAGTGTTTCCGCACTTAAAATTCGATCGACACGGAATGTCAGCATATTTTCCCGTTTTCGGCACCAAGCGCGAAGGTACTGAATTGAACCGTCTTCGATCATCCGGACAGGTTCTATGTCGCGCAGCTGATGGGTCCGGGAACTTGCAGAGTAGTAATCGATGCGTACAACTTCATGCTGCCGAACCGCCTGGACCAGCTGGCGCGGGATGTCACTCTCGCGAGCCTTGGACAGCGCAAACCCCAGGGCCCCGTTCCACCCTTCAAAGCGAGCCACGGCCGAGTTCACCTTGGCCAGGGCTGAATTGAGGACGTCTTGATGCTCGAACTCGGGAATGCTCGCCAACGCGTTCAGGCCGCCCAGGACTGCGACCGCCTCCAGCGGGGCGAGCTTTTGGGGTTCGGCCAAGAGAGCCGCATTGGAGATGGTGACCGTATCGGATTCAAGATCGCCGTCATTGACGTTGATCAGTTCGTCATGCTGCCCGTTCGGCACGCCGCACATCATGATCATGGCCAACTCCTCGCGGACCTTGGACACGCTCATGGAATAGCGTTCTGCTAGCTCCTGGATCTCCACCGCGCCATGCGCCACAACATATTGGATCATGTCGATGTTGCGCATCACCTGCGTGGTCGTGGTGCCACGGCCTGTAGCCCTGCTCGGGCGGAACTTGACCTGCGCATAGTGCTCTAGATCGTGCTGGGCAAGTTGCGCGGTCTTGGCGTCAATCAGCAGGCTGCGAACCTGATCCGCCAAATCGGCGGGCTCCAGGACCTGCACAGCTGGCCCGTAGGCAGCGAGCTCCGCAGCGAAGGAGTGCGGGTCCGAATAACCGATTTGGAGTTCGGCGTTCGAGCTTCTTCCGTTCAGCGATTGGGCTCGCAACGGAATGGCTTCGTCGCTGTGCAGCTTGACGGTGGCGATATATCCGGGGTGCTTGAGATCAAAGTCCAGGAGCACCTGGTTCATCTGGAAGTTTTCCGGGCGCGGGTGGTAAACGCTGTCGGTGCTGTTGTGGCGATGGTTGCTGAACTTGCCCTGTACGCGCGAGAGGCGGAAGACCCGGGAATCATTGCGGGTGTGGTCGTATCCGGTGAAGTACCAGTTGCCGTAACGCTGCCCAATCCCCCACACATCAACGGTGCGTTCGGTTTTTGAGCCCTGTGACGAAACATATGTGAACTTCAAGGCTTTGCGGTTGAAAACTGCCAGCGCGCAGTCCCGAAAGTTCGGCTCATCCATGGACAGCCGCGGAACCAGGGAGCCTGCCAACAGCGAAACCGGTGACACTGAATCGGCGTGTCCCGTGACGCGCGCTGCCGCGTTCAGGCCCAAGGACTGGAGCTTCGTGTCCTTCCACAAACTGGCAGCCAAGGCGACCACGCCGGCCTCAGAAGGGCTGAACGTGACCGGCGGCAGGAACCAGTCGGTCGTGTCGATGCTGTAGTAAGGAACACCGTCGATGGTTTCCTTGTCCAGCTGCAATCCGAAGTCATTTCGAATGTCATCTTTGAGACGATCAAGCGCTTTTTCACGGGTATCGGCAGAACCGTCTGGAACAAGATATTCGCCGATCAGCTCGGCGTTGAACTTCCGTGATTTGGTTGCCAATGCATAGATCAGGCTGGTTAGGCGTTCTGCTTTGCTAGGGCCACTGGATTGCTTTATGCTCACGTGTTTAGACTAACCAACTTTCACCATTAAGCATGACTTTTAAGACAGGTAAGGCCCCGATTGTTATATCGGGGCCCAACCTTCATCTGCTATTTACTTGGTGCCAACGAGATCGACAACGAAGATCAATGCTTCGTTCGGGCCGATAGCGCCTGGTGCGCCACGCTCGCCGTAGGCAAGTTCAGAAGGAATGTCCAGACGGCGGCGGCCGCCGACCTTCATGCCCAGCAGGCCCTGATCCCAGCCCTGGATGACCATTCCGACGCCCACTGGGAAGTCGAGGGTCTGTCCACGGTTCCAGGAAGAATCGAATTCTTCGCCGGTTGACCAAGCAACACCAACATAGTGGGCCTGTACGGTGGTGCCCGGGGTTACCTCGGCGCCGGTGCCTTCGATCAGGTCGGTAATGACCAGTTCTTCAGGTGCGTCGGTCCCTGGGAAATCAATCTCAGGCTTGGTGCGGTCGTAGTTGCGTTCTCCGAACGACATAGTCACGGCCTTTCTCAGTCGTAGGTGAGGTCTTTACTTGCTGTCGCCAGCAGTTACAGATTCCAATTCTACGTAGAAGACCAAAGTGCCGGTTGGCGATCCGCTCGTAGAAGAATTTCCGTAGGCCTTATCGGCAGGGATGGTCAGCAGGACCTTGGAACCGGCCTTCAGGCCGGTCATGCCTTCAGTCCAGCCCTTGATGACCTGGTCCAGGCCGAACTCGGTGGCTTCGCCCTTGTCGAAGTTGCCATCGAATTCCTTGCCATCAGCCCAGGTAACGCCGGAGTACTTGGCCTTGACCTTCGACGTGGCAGTGGCGGCTTCGCCCTTGCCCTCTTCCAGGACATCTACAGCAAGGTCCTTAGGAGCCTCGGTGTCCTTGGGGATGGTGATAGCTGGCTTGCCATCGGTGACCTTCACCGTAGGAAGCTTGCCTTCCTTCTTCTGCTTGGCCACTTCGTCCTTGCTCATGGTTCCACTGGCAGCAGTGCTGTTTTCAACGTGAAGAACGATGATGCGTTCGGCGCGTGCGCCTTCTTCAGGCTCTGCCACGGTGCCATCGGCCTGCTGTGTGCCTTCAACGGTGGAGTAGGCGATCCAATCGCCGACCTTGGAATCCACCAAGCGGTCATAGAGCTCCGGCATCTGCTGCTTCATGGTGTCATCGACGGTCATGTCCGTAGCCTGGCCTGTGAAGTTCTCGCCGGCCGACAAGCCGTCAATAGCCTTGTAGAGGCCGGACTTGATCGAGATAGTATCGCCGGCATTAATCTCGGCGCCATCACCCTGTTCCAAGGTGACAGCTTCGTCCTTGTCAGTGACGAAGGGAGTGTCGAAGGAAACTTCTGGAGCGGTCTTGTCATCCGACGCAGGCTTGACCGAGATCGACGACAGATCTGAGGAGGAACCTGATCCGCAAGCTGCCAGGGCTAGAACCGAGGCAGTAGCGCACAATGCCAATACTTTTCGCACGAATCTACTTTCGTTGAAGTCAAAAATGAAAATTTATACAGATACCCAGCAAGCGGGTATCAAACTCACTGCTACCACCCTAGGGTTCGTAGCTGTGAAAAGTCTTTCCGCCCGCTGGTCAGGGACGCTGACCCATGAGGTCAATGAGCTTATCGACTTCGGGGTCGTTGATTGCAAATGGGTCCTTGCAGAGCACGATTCCGCCCGGCTCGTCCTCATATTTCATATGAACCCAGTCTGCACTGTATCGCCGGCCATTGGCACGAGCGGCACGGATGAACTTGCTTCGGATCGCTGCGCGTGTCGTAGCCGGTGGATTCTCCACGGCGTCGCGGATGTCCGCATCGCTGACAACGCTCGAAACCAGTCCACGCCGTTTCAGCACATGGAAAAGGCCACGTGCCGGGTCGATATCGTGATAGGTCAAGTTCAGCTGCGCCAGGCGCGGCGAAGACAGCTCCAGCGAGTTCTTCTGCGCGTAGCCGTGCAGCAGCTTATGCTTGATGGCCCAGTCGATGTCCTGGTCGATAAGCGAATAATTTTCGCTTTCGATCGCGGTCAAGGTCCGTTCCCACAGTTCAAGCACTCGATCGACTTGATCGTGATGTGCGCCGTGGCGTTTAACGAACTCGGTCACGGATTCGAACAGGATCCATTGGATCTGCAATGCCGTCGGCTCGTCGCCGCCCATCAGTCGGACCACGGTCTGGCCATTAAAGTCATGCGAGATCTGGCGGATGGAACGAATCGGGTTTTCCAGCCGCAGATCATGGTAGATCTCCCCGGATTCGATCAAGCGCAGAACCAGGTCGGTGGCGCCGATCTTGAGCAGCTGGGTCGTCTCGCTCATGGTGGAATCGCCCACGATAACATGCAGGCGGCGATGGTATTCCGCGTCAGCGTGCGGCTCGTCGCGGGTATTGATGATCGGACGCGAGCGGGTCGTGGCCGACGACACGCCTTCCCACATGTGATCGGCGCGCTGGGAAAAGACGAACTTGGTTTGATCGTCCTCGGTGATCAGATGCCCGGCACCGCAGAGCAATTGCCGGGTGACCAAGAACGGGATGAGCATGTCAGCAAGCCGTTTGAATTCGATCTTGCGGGGAATCAAATAGTTTTCATGGCAGCCATAGGAGTTGCCTGCCGAGTCCACATTGTTTTTGAACATGTAGATTCGGCCTTCATGGCCTTCTTCCGACAACTGGTCTTCGGCCTGGTCAACGAGATCAAGCATGAAGGCTTCACCGGCGCGGTCATGTGCGATGAGTTGCTTCACGTGATCGCATTCGGCGGTGGCGTATTCAGGATGAGAGCCAACATCCAGATAGAGCCGTGATCCGTTCTCCAGGAAGACGTTGGAGCTTCGCCCCCAGTTGACCACTGGTTTGAACAGATGCCGTGCGGCATCTTCAGGAGTCAGCCGGCGTCCGTCAGACGGAACATAGGTTAGTCCAAATTCGGTTTCCAGCCCGTAAATTCTGCGATCCACGCGTAGTTACTTCCCCTCGCCTGCGGCGTTGCCTAATGTGATGCCAGATCTCGGCTGCGTTATGCACGCAGGTGTTTTACTGGCCGCCCTTTTGGACGAAACCGCGGACGAATTCCTCGGCATTGGATTCCAGGACGGAATCGATTTCGTCGAGCAAGTCATCAACGCCTGCTGATTGGCCAGTGGTGTTGACCTGCACCTGTTCGTTTTCCGCCGCCTGGTTCTGCGTGTTGCGGCGAGCTGAGAAGCTTTCCTGAGTCATCTTATTCTCCTAAAGATTGGTGAATCCCGGAATTAGGTTCCGAGACTCACACCTATTCTGCGCCGTTTATCTGCGTCGGGCCAATTCGTCGATAAATTCCGAAATTTCCAATTCGGCGTCGAACAGATCGCCAACGCTCTGGCGGGTCCCCTGCAGTGGTTCGGACATGTGGAACCGGCTGATCTTCCGGGCGCCCGGGACCGCGAAGGACAATGCGTCCCAGTTGGCGGCAACCACGTATGGCGCATAACGCTGAAGTGCCATGCCACGAAGGTACGCGCGGGTGTCCTGGGGCGGCGTTTCAACTGCCTGATTGATTTCATCCTGGCTGAACAACGTCTGGATCGCGCCTCGCGCAGCCAGGCGGTAATACAAGCCCTTGTCGGTGCGCAGGTCGGCCCACTGCAAATCCATCATCGCGACTCGCGGATCCGCGAGTGAGAGCTGGTGCCGCTGGGTGAATCCGCTGATGAGCTTGTACTTGGCAATCCAGTCAATTTGGTCGGCCGCTTGCATCGGATCATGCTCAAGGATGTCAAGGATCTGGGCCCACCGAGTCAGGATCTCCGTGGTATCGGGATCCTCGATGCCCCTTTCTGCACAGTACTTCTCGCTGGCTTCAAGGTAGAGCCTCTGGATTTCCACGGCCGAGAGCTCCAGTCCCCCGCGGAATTTGACCCGGGTCTTGAGGCTCGGGTCGTGGCTGATTTGCTGGAGCGCTTGGACCGGGTCGACTAGTTCCAGATCTGGCGCCATATTCGCTTCAATGAGCGAGAGCACCAAATTGGTGGTCCCCACCCTGAGCAGCGTTGAGATCTGGCCCAGGTTGGCGTCGCCAATGATCACATGGAGGCGGCGGTACTTATCCCAGTTCGCATGCGGCTCATCGCGGGTGTTGATGATTGGACGATTAATCGTGGTTTCCAGTCCAACTTCAGCTTCAAAAAAATCTGCACGCTGCGAAATCTGGAATGCAGGCTTCTCGTTGAGCATGCCTTGCCCCACCCGTCCGGCGCCGCAATAGATCTGGCGGCTGACGAAGAATGGTGTCAGCCCCTGGACGATCGAGGGGAATTCAACGGCCCGGGGAATCAAATAGTTTTCGTGTGCCCCGTAGGATACCGACTTGTTGTCGGTGTTGTTCTTATACAGCAATAACTCGCCGCTGCCCAACCGCTGGGCCGTTTGAGCAGCGCGGCGCATGACCTCATCGCCGGCTTGGTCCCACAGGACGGCAGCGCGGGGAGTCAATGATTCGGGACTGGAATATTCAGGATGTGCATGGTCGACATAGAGGCGTGCCCCGTTGCCCAGCACCATGTTCATCACGACATCAGTAGAGTCCTTCTCCTGGTAAAGGGTTGAACCCACTCGCGCGTCATTACCGTCCAGGGCGATGGACTCCGCGGTCCAGACCCCTTGTTCTTCGAGCTCCGGTTCAGCATCTGTCAGTTGGCTCGGATGGGCTTGATCTCGGTCCATCGCGAAACCGCGGGCATCCTGCAAGGGAGTTTCATCGGCATAGTCCCAGCGCGCCGCGGCCGCAGATGAACTCTGTTCGGCGACCAGTTGCGCATAGGCATCAACAATTTGCGCTGAAAGCACGGTCGCATTGGCCTTGGGCATTTGCGGTCGGATGATGCCGTATTCGGTTTCAAGCCCGACGAGGCGGCGCGCGCTCATGAGGCGGCCTGGCGGTTGACCAGCGAACGGATATTGCTGATGCGCTCGCCCTTTCGTCCGGAGATTCGTGCCCAGTCATCCGGGTTGGTGGTGTTTGGCATGTCTTCGTGCTCGGCGAATTCTTCTCGAACGGCGCGCAGGAGGTATTCCTGCTTCAAGCCACGCTCGCCCGAGGTGATCAGTGCTTTGATTGCGTGCTTCTTCGCGCGGTCGACGATGTTGTGGATGACAGCTCCCGAGGCAAAATCCTTGAAGTACAGAATCTCGCTCTGCCCGGTGACGTAGGTGACTTCCAGGAATTCGTTGATCCGCTCGGTGGAGTACATTTCAGCAACGGTGGAATCGATCATCCGGCGGATCGTGGCATCGCTGTTGTTGTGATCGGCAGCCAGCTCGGTTTCGTGCAATGGCAGGTCCGTGGTCAGGTACTTGCTGAAGATCTCGGTGGCGCCCTGGGCGTCTGGCCGGCGAATCTTGATCTTCACATCCAGGCGACCTGGTCGCAGGATGGCAGGATCAATCATGTCTTCACGGTTTGATGCGCCGATGACAATGACATTGTCCAGCCGCTCCACGCCATCGATTTCTGCCAGCAGCTGCGGAACGATCGTGGTCTCCACGTCGGAAGATACGCCGGTGCCGCGGGTGCGGAACAGGGCTTCCATCTCGTCAAAGAACACGACGACTGGATCGCCGTGCAGCGCCTTTTCCCGAGCGCGGGCGAAAATCAGCCGAATATGGCGTTCGGTCTCGCCGACGTACTTGTCCAGCAGCTCCGGCCCTTTGATGTTCAGGAAATAGCTCCGGGTGCTGGTGCCTTCTTTGCGCTCGACACCGCGTTGGGCCAAGGAATGGGCGACAGCCTTGGCAATCAGCGTCTTGCCACAGCCCGGAGGACCGTAGAGCAAGATGCCTTTGGGGGCGCTCAGCCCATGTTCGCGGTAGAGCTCGGGATGGGTGAAAGGCAGTTCCACCGAGTCCTTGATGGCTTCGATCTGCGAGTTCAACCCGCCGATGTCCGAATAGGAGATTTCAGGAACTTCTTCCAGGACCAGGGACTGCATATCGGTCAGCTGCACGCGGCTGACCGCCATGCCGCTGCGGGAATCAACGGTCAGCTGGTCGCCCACCCGCAAGTGGGTCTTGCGCAGCGGATCCGCCAGTTCGATGACCCGCTGATCGTCGGCGCGTGCCATCACCACTGCCAGGTTGTTCTCCAGCAGCTCCTTGATGGTGACCAACTCGCCGGTTTCCTCGAACCCCAAGGCGGCAACAACGACCAATGCTTCGTTCAGCAGAACCTGCTGCCCGACCAGCACCGAGTCGAAATCCATCAGCGGGCTGACGGCGACGCGCATTTTGCGGCCGGAATAGATCACGTCAACGGCTTGGGCTCCAGTGGACTCGATACCTGATCCAGGCTCCGGGTGCTGGCGCGGGTGCTTGGCAACAACGGTGCCGTAGCTGAAGGGAGTGTCGCCGTCCTTTTCCAAGGCGGCTTTCAAAGTGATGATTTGTTCGCGCGTCGTTTCAAGCAACGCGACCAACCGCTGGTTGTTTCCGCTGAGCCCGGCAAGTTGCTTGTCGAGGTTGCGATTCTTGTCGCGCAACACATTGACCTGGCGTTCGGTCATCTGAAGCCGTTCAGCCAATTGCTCTGCCTCGTGATTTTCGTTCACGTTCCAACTCCCCACATTCAACGTCACTGGACTTTATTGATTCCAGCGAGGTTTTTGCGATGCTCAGCGCACCGTCTTAGTCCCATCCTAAGAACTTCAGGCCCCGAGTGCAGAACACTCAGGGCCTGTAGTCACATAATGAGACAAACCATCTCATTATGTGGTCAATATTATCAATTACTCGTTGGAGTCCACCTCGGGATCCTGGGCATCACGCACTCGAACAGCCTGATGAGCATCCCGAGCAGCACGCCGGAGCTTCTTATCCGAAATGCCTCGTTCGCCCAGTGCTTCCGCGCTCCACTCCTGCTCGTCATGGTCGCGAGTCCACGCGCTCAAGTCTTCGGCTGAGTACGAATGCTCCTTGATGCGCTTGGCCTTGGGAATTCCATCCGCTGAATCAGCCAAACGACGGCAGGTAATCAAGAAGGCAGTATGAGCCACCATGCGGTGGTCCGGGCGCACAGCCAATCCATCAACGTGCCAGCCACGCACCAAGGTCTCGAAGCACTCTGGCTCAGTGAACTGCCCGGAAGCTCGAATGGCTTCAACTACACGCGACATCTGCGTCACCGAGGAGACGTAATTGGTCCACACGCCGCCGGGCGCAAGAACGGTGGCCACAGCGTCAAGGCACTCCCACGGGCTGAGCATATCGAGTACGACTCGATCCACGCTGCCTGGCTCTTCAAGCTCAACGACCTTGTCCTGGAAATCACCGATGGAGATCTTCCATGAAGGGTGATCGCCGCCGAAAACGGTGGACACGTTGCCTCGAGCAATGTCAGCGAACTCTTCGCGGCGTTCGAAGGAGTGCAGGAATCCTTCATCGCCAACAGCGCGAAGCAGGGAAATCGACAGCGCGCCGGAGCCAACACCGGCTTCGACTACGCGTGCGCCCGGGAAGATGTCGCCGAACTGGACGATCTGAGCCGCATCCTTTGGATACACCACGGTTGCGCCACGAGGCATCGAGAGCACGAAGTCCTTGGCCAGCGGGCGAAGCGCCTGGTATCGGAAGCCATCGATGTTCTCGATGACAGAGCCTTCAGGCAGGCCAATGATGGCCTCGTGCGGCAGGACGCCCTTGTGGGTATGGAACTCACCGCCGTTTTGCAAGGTGATGGTGTTGATCCGGCGCTTTTCGTCGGTCAGCTGTACGCGGTCGCCCACGCGGAATGGTCCACGACGGGCTGCCGCACCGTGGGGTGCCTGGCTGTTGGCTTCGCTCACTGGTGTGATCCTTTTCTTAATGCTCTATACAGTCTTTGAAAGTTTACTTGCGTCGTCCGGTGACGGCTTTGACGATATCCCGCTGATGCAACAGGCCAACAACATGTCCTTGATCGCTGATCACTGCGTATTCGACCGAACTGACGCTGGCAAGATAATCGATCAGCGCTCGCCCGTCTGAACTTGCGGCCACGATCGCTCCTAGGCCCAGGGCACGGGCAACGGCCAATGCCGGCACTTCCGCGGCACGGTCGCGATCCACACGTGAAATAGCCTGCGCGTCTACAACGCCAACTGGCATTCCCTTGCCGTCAACAAGAATGATCTCGCCTCCGCGCTGGCTCTGGCGCGCGAAGACATCGGCAACCGTAACCTGGGACAGCATGGCCGAGGCCGGCTTCATCAAGTCCGATGCGATCACGGTGGGTAAGTTCAGCATCATTTTCGAATGCGCAATCAGACCGGTGGTTGCCTGCCACATGAACACCGCAACCATCAGCCCGACTACGGCGGTGATGATCTGGATCTCTTCGCCGCGTAAATATGGATAGACAACAAAGAAGAAGACGACGCCCACCGCGATAACGCGGCCAACCCAGCTGGAGGCGATAGTCCCCTTGAACTGGGAGCCGGTCGCCTTCCAAACGATTGATTCGACCAGCCGGCCACCGTCCAGCGGCAAGCCTGGCAATGCGTTAAAGGCACCCAGCAGGAGGTTGGCATATACGAAGAAGTCCAGGAGAAGCTTCGAGTAGATGCCGAGTTCAAGGTTCTGGATGATCAGCCAGCCAAGGCCGGCAAGAACAAAGTTCGACACCGGCCCCGAAAGCGCGACCCAAAGCGAGGCTCCCGGCTTGGCCTTGAAGGAGCCGAACTGGGTGTGCCCGCCCATCAGCGTCAAGACGATGTGCGCATCAGGCCATTTGAAGGCACGAGCAGTCATGGCGTGCGCGACCTCGTGGACCAGCACCGCAATGGCAATCACCGCGGCGCAAGCGAAACCCATGAGGTAGGCGTTGAGCGCCGGAATCCATTGGCTGCGTGATAGCTGAAGCCCCACCGAAATAGTGATGACCGCGGTGATGATGAACCACGAGCTCGACAGGTATACCGGAACGCCGCCAATACGACCTAGCTTGATTCCGGGAGCTTTTTCTTGAGTATCGCTCACGCGCTAACCTGCACCAACCATCGAGTCATTTCTTCTACATCAACCCCGTCTAAACTATCTATCCGACGCCAGTTTCCATCGCCTGGATCCGTGGCGTTTGGCACCAGTACAGCATGCAATCCCGCCGCCGAGGCCGAAGCAATGCCCGGTACCGAGTCTTCAAACCCAATGCACTTTTCCGCGCTGAGTTCTTTGCCTGAGACTTCCTGGAGCAAACGCAATCCGGTCAGATACGGTTCAGGATGCGGTTTGCCCTGGCTGACTTCTTCCCCTGTGACCGAAGCCTGGAAGGTGCCTTCCGGCAGCTGATCCAAGAGCTCGTTGACGATGCTGCGTTCAGACATCGTCACCAGAGCCTGGGGAATGCCCGCTGCATGGCAGGCTGCCAGCAGTTCGCGGGCTCCTGGGCGCCAAGGGATTTCCTTGCGCAGCCCGGCTACGACCTGGGAGCTCAGCAGGTCGATGATTTCACGCGCCGGCAATTTGACCCCGGCTTCTTGCAAAATCTTCGCCGAATTTGGCAGCGCGCTTCCGACCAGGGATAGCCCCTGTTCTTCGGTCCACGTTCCCCCATGGGCTGCCACCAGTTCCGCCTCGGCAACGATCCAGTAGGGTTCGGTGTCGATCAGGGTGCCGTCCATATCCCAGAGGACCGCTTGCGGTGTTCTGGGCTCTGAGCCGGAATTAAAGTCAAAACTGGTGCTTGGCATGAGTCCATTCTAGATGGAAGAGTGGGGCTAAGCCGCTTCGGCAAGCCACGCCAACGGCCAGAATGCTGCATAGGAGTTTTCAATGAACAAGGATTTCCACACCCCAACGCTGAATACTTATATCGCCGAGTCCCACCATGAGATTCGCCCCACTATCGTCGTGGCGGCCTTTGAGGGGTGGAATGACGCCGGTTCTGCGGCAACTGACGCCGTTCGACTGCTTCTGGAAGAAAACACCTACGAGCATATCGCCACCATCGGCGAAGACGACTTCTACGACTACCAGTTCTCCCGCCCCAAGACGCGTCGCACCGCCCAAGGACGCATGGTCGATTGGCCACGCACAGAAATCTACAAGATGGCTCTCCCCCACACCGCCGCGGACCTATTGGTGGTCCTTGGCGTCGAGCCCACCTTCAAATGGCAGAGCTTCTGCGCCCAAATCATCGACGTGGCGCAGGAACATAACTCGCAAGCCGTCTTGACCCTGGGCGCATTGCTGGCGGATGTCCCGCACACCCGACCGGTGCCAACCTCATTATCCAGTGACGACCCGCGCCTTCAAGAACACTTCAAAATCGAAGCCTCGAACTACGAGGGGCCCTCCGGCATCCCGACCATCCTGGGAATCGAGTTCGAACGCCGGGAGATTGCCAGCATGTCGCTGTGGGCGCAGCTCTCGCATTACGTAGCCCAGTCCCCCAGCCCGCGGGTCCAGCTAGCCTTCATCGAGATGCTCGAAGAGCTCCTGCCGATCACCGTGTCAGATCAGCAGCTGCGCGATGATGCCCTGGCGTGGAAGCACGGCGTTGACGAACTGGCGGCGGCGGACGCGGATGTGGCCAAGTACGTCAAGCAGCTCGAAGAGGCGACGGATACCAGCGATTTGCCTGAGGCCAGCGGCGAGTCCATTGCCCGTGAATTCGAACGCTATCTTCGCCGTCGCGGGAAGTTCCGCCCAGACGGATCAGGGGCCGACTTCGAAATTTGAAGTCGACCCCTGAAAGTTACACCGGTTCGCCCGGTTCAAACGCGGATCCTACAGCTTGAGACCCAGCAACGCGTCCAACCCGTCGCGCAACAGCTGCTCGCCATCGCCGCTGCCTTCAGCCGGCTGCGCCGCCCACTGGTCAACGGCCTCCAACGCGCCCGGCGCGTCAAGGTCATTGGCCATCCGCGAGCGGATGCGAGTCAGGAGCGCGGTGGCTTCGGCCAGTCCGGTGCCGACGAGGCGTTCGCGCCACGAGGCAACACGCTGCTGAGCCTCGGCCAGCAATTCCTCGGTCCAGAACCAGTTGGTGCGGTAGTGCTGGGAGAGCAACACGGCGCGAATCGCCACCGGCTCGACCCCAGCGGCACGCAGCTTGGAGACCAAGACCAGGTTGCCCAGTGACTTGCTCATCTTCTCGCCGTCCAGACCCACCATGCCGGTATGCACGTAGGTTTGCGCCAGCTGCTGGTGATCGCCAGCGGCCGCATGCGCTGCGGAGAATTCGTGGTGCGGGAAGATCAGATCGGACCCGCCGCCTTGGACAGTGAACGGCGCTGGCAAGGTCTTGCGGGCGATCACCGAACACTCGATATGCCATCCCGGGCGGCCGGTGCCCAGCTTGCCGCCGTCCCACGATGGCTCGCCTGCACGGGCCGCGCGCCACAGCAACGGATCCAGCGCATCGCGCTTGCCCTCGCGCTGGGGATCACCGCCGCGTTCGGCAAAGAATCCCAGCATGGTTTCACGGTCATAGTTGGAGACAGAACCCAGTTTCCATGCGTCGTTCTCGGCTGCATAGGTGTCAAAGTAGATGTCGCCTTCAACGCCGTCGGCGCCAGCTGGAACACGGTAGGCCAGTCCTGAGTCAAGCAGCTGTTCAACGACCGGAACCAGCCATTCGATGGACTCGACAGCGCCAATGTAGTTCTGTGGCGGAATCACGTTCAGTGCTTCCATGTCGTCGCGGAACAGCTGGACCTGCTGCTCAGCGAGGTCACGCCAATCCACGCCGGTGGCCTCTGCGCGTTCAAGCAGTGGGTCGTCGACATCGGTGATATTTTGCGAATAGGCGACGGTGCGACCGCTGTCCAGCCACGTGCGGTGCACCAGGTCGAAGGTCACGTAGGTGGACGCATGCCCCATATGGGTGGCGTCGTACGGGGTGATCCCGCAGACGTACATGCTGGCGGCTGCATTGGCCGCATCCGCAGGTGCGGTGGCCTGCAGGTTACCGGTGGCGGTGTTGAAGAGTTCCAAAATTGGTGCTGAACCAGCCACCTGAGGTACCTCAGGGTTATTCCACGCGTGCACTGATGAACATCCTTTCGCAGATGCGACGATTTTCTTCCTCTAAGTCCAAGTCAAGCAGGACGAGGTTTATTCCCGTTAACGCCGAGATGTCCGTGAAACGCTTCACGGACACCTTGGCAACATTCAATTTAGGCGTTGATCAGACCAAAGCCCAAAGCGACAAAGAGCACGAAGCCCAGCAGAATACGGTACCAAACGAAGAACCGGTAAGAGTGGGTGGAGACGAACTTCAGGAACCAGCCGACGATGAAGAATCCGACGATGAAGGCGATCGCGGTAGCCAGGCCGGTCTGGGCCAAGCTGTACACGCCTGGCTCGTCAAAGCTCTTGACCAGCTTGTACAGGCCGGAAGCGTAGACGGCTGGAATGGCCAGCAGGAAAGAGTACCGCGCGGCAGCTTCGCGGGTGTACCCCATGAGCAAACCTGCGGTGATCGTGCCGCCTGAGCGGGAGACGCCAGGAATCAGCGCCATGGCCTGTGCCAAACCGTACAGGATGCCGTGCTTTACGGTGAGCTTTTCCAGTCCACGCTGCTGCTTGCCGTAATGGTCGGCCAGCGCTAGGAATACGCCGAAGACCACCAAGGTGGTCGCGACGATCCACAACGATCGGAAGTTGGTGTCAATGTAGTCTTCGAGCAGGAGGCCAAGGATCGCGATGGGGATGGAGCCGACAATAATCAGCCAACCCATTTTCGCATCGGGATCCGAGTGCGGAATCTTGCCCGTCAGTGCCTTGCACCATGCGCCAATGATCCTGACGATGTCACGCCAGAAGAAGACGATCACCGCGGTCTCGGTGCCGAGCTGGGTAATGGCCGTAAAGGCGGCGCCGGGGTCCTGGGCATTGGGCAAAAGTTCGCCAACGATACGCAGGTGGGCCGAGGACGAGATCGGGAGGAACTCGGTCAGGCCCTGGATCAATCCAAGGAAAGCTGCTTCAAACCAATTCACCCCTCGACATTACTTCACCGCCGGCATGGATCGAGGCTCAAAAACACGATTGGGCCAAAAATCACCCCGTGGTCGTACTCACGCATCGTCTACGGGTATGGTGAAAGGCAAAAGTTCGGAATACTGATCGTACAGCGCGTCTTCATAGTCCTCGAAGGCATCCGCCAGGGCACCGAAGGCAGCGTCGACAGACGACTCGGCCGCACCACGGCTTTGCGAAACTACGGCCAGGTGCTGCTCAAGTCGGGCAATCAATGATTGCAGGGCAAAACTTGGATCAGTACTCATGGTCTTAAGCTACAACGCATAGGGTTCTTTAGATAGGGGGCACGATGCTTCAAGAACGAATTAAACCGCCCGTGCATCACTCCGATGAACAGCGCTTTGAATATCTGGTGATCACGTCGTTTCCCAGCGAACCTGTTCATGTTGCCCGCGCGGCCTTGCGTGAACACGCGGACAACGGCAAATGGGAACTGATGCGTACCTGCAGGTACGAAGGCGGCGTCTACAAATATTGGCTGCGCCGCAGGGTCATGCGAATCCGCAGTACCCTGCCGCCGCTGGATTAGGCTACCGGCTTCACCCTTCCAGTGGCCCAACCAGCCAGGAGGCGACGGTATTTTCTGCGGATGCCGCGTTGGACGGGTGGTACCAGCTGGCCTGCACGTCGCGGTACAGCCTCTCGAATTCGGAACCGCGGAAGTACCCGCCGCCTCCGAGCAGCTGCCCCAGCACCTGGACATTCTCACGCGCTGTCTCGCCGGCAAGTGTGCGCAGCGTGACTAGCTTCGGGAACCATGCATCCTGATGGTCTACTAGATCATCAATGTCCTTGGCTACCGAGCGCTGGAGCGCGTCAAGCGAGATGAGCTTCATCGCAGCCTGGGACAGCAAGCCGCGTGCGCGTATGTCCTGGGAGTAGCTGGTACCGTCATGATGCTTCCTCTTGTTCAACGTCGCCTGCCCTAAGCTCACTGCCCGATCGGCGATGCCCACATAAACGCTGGCGGTGAGGGTGAGGAACGATGCGAAGATCCCGAAGATCAGCAGATCGGGATTCGGTCCCGCCGGAAGCCGGCTGTGTACCCATTGAGCCGGGGACACCGCATTGACTAGCTTGGTGGTGTGCGATTGGCTGGCCCGCATTCCCAATGTGTTCCAGTCCCCCATGGATTCAACTCCATCACCCTTGGAAACGAAGGCATGAACGAGTTCTCCCGTTGATTCGTCCTTCCCGAAAACACCCAGCCGGGTGAATGCCGGTGAGAGCGAAGTGAATATCTTGACCCCGTTGAAGGTCACGGATCCATCCGGCCCGGTTGATGCTGAAGTTTTCGAATCAAAAAGAACGGAATCATTGCCGGGTTCCGAGATTCCGAAGGCCATCACCTCGCCCTGCGCAATCCAGTCGGTCACCATCTGAAGGCGGCTATCGCCCCTGGCCTGAAGCACCCTGGCAACGGAAGCCCAAACATGATGCATGTTCACTGCCAAGGCGGTAGCAGGCGCAGCTGTTGCCAAGCGCCGCTGGGCCAGGGAAAGCTGTTGCACACTCCAGCCGAGCCCGCCCTTGTCTTCGGGGATCAGCGCTTTCAGATAACCCAGCGAGACCAGCTCGTCAAAGTCTTGGACAGCGAAAGAATTTTCGCTATCGTACCGAGCGGCGCGTTCGCGGAACCGCTCGAGAAGCTGATCAGTAAGGATTGACTCGATGGACACTTTTACTCCTGAATACTAGGTCTGTGCTGTCGCTGGCTGATTAGTAGCTGCGCATCAAGTTTTCGAGGACTCGCACACCGAATTTGACCGCGTCCACAGGGACTCGCTCATCAACTCCGTGGAACATTCCTGTGAAGTCCAGCTCTGCGGGCAGTTGAAGGGGCGCGAATCCGTATCCGGTAATCCCGATAGTGGCCAGCCACTTGTTATCGGTGCCCCCGGAGAGCATATAGGGCAGGACGATCGCTTCGGGGTCTTCATCCAACAGCGACTTCACCATGGAGTCCACCAAGGCACCGGCGAAAGGAACTTCCAGGGAATCCTGTTCATGCACCATGGAAAGTTCGACCCCCTCCCCAGCCAGTTCGCGCAGCTTCTCAAGCGTGGCTTCGTGTTCGTCAGGCAAAGTGCGGCAATCAATCAACGCCTCGGCCTGCCCTGGAATCACGTTGTGCTTATAGCCAGCTTGCAAGGCGGAGGGATTGGCGGTGTTTTGTAGAGTTGCTCCGACAAACCGCGATACGTTGCCCATCGCTTCAAGCAGCGGTTGGGGATTCTCGCGGTCGAACTCCAGACCAGACAATTCGGCGACTTGCTCCATGAGGGACTGGGTGGTTTTTGTATAGGACAAAGGCCATTCGTGCTCGCCGATGCGGTAAACGGCTCCAGCCAGGGCGGTCACCGCATTATCAGTATTAATCTGCGAGCCATGTCCTGCCATTCCCTGAGCGGTGAGTTTGAGCCATGCGATCCCCTTTTCAGCCGTTTGCAGCATGTAAGCACGGCGTCCGTTGATATCCACGGAGAATCCGCCAACTTCGCTGATCGCTTCTTCTGCTCCGGCAAAAACCTCGGGATGGTTTTCTACCATCCAGCCAGCCCCATAATCTCCGCCAGCTTCCTCGTCAGCGAAGAACGCGATGATCAAATCACGCCGTGCAGAGATTTTTTCACGTTGCATATGACGGATGGCAGCGATGATCATGGCATCCATATTTTTCATATCGACAGCTCCGCGGCCCCAGATCATGCCATCCTTGATCTCCGCCCCAAATGGGTCAACGCTCCAGTCATCGGCAATCGCTGGCACTACGTCAAGGTGGCCATGCACGATCAGCGCCGGCAGCGATGGGTCAGTGCCCGGAATCCGCAACGCCACATTGGCGCGTCCCGGTGCCGACTCGTAAATCCTCGCGTCCAAGCCGACCTCGGCGAAAAGCCCGCTGACATAGCGTGCGGCCTGCAGCTCCCCTGCTCCCCGATTGCCACCAAAATTTGTTGTGTCAATGCGGATCAAGCCGCGGCAAATTTCTACTGCGTCATTTTCCATGCGCTCGATTGCAGTGGTCATCAGGGAATTACCTTTCGACAAGATTGTTCTGAGTTCCACCCTAATAGGCAATGCTCGAATCGTCGCTGAGTCTTGCCGCTTTGGCTCTTAGCCGTGTAGCTCAAGGTAGGCATCCCTGGCTCCGGGGTGCAACGGTTGCCCTGCCGTGCTGATCAACGTCTCGGGAGTCAAATGCTGGATCCCCGCGCTGGATTCAGGCACGAGTTGGTGGGCTTTGGCGGCCAGGAGCTTGACGATGGCCTTGGCGGTTTTGCCCGGCAGATCGGGCCGGGCCATGAGCAGGTTGCTGACTCCGATTGCATCGACGCCAGTTATCCCTGGATACGTGTTGCCTGGAATAACCACCCGGTCATAAAGACCTGGGTAGGCATCACGCAGGTTCGGCAGGACTTCGGTGACATCCAGGAGACGGAGGTCCTGGCCTCTGGCCAAATCGGCGAGGGGCCGTACTGGCATCCCGCCGAAGAGGAAGAGCACGTCGATATCGCCTTGCCCAAGCGCCTCAAGCCCTGAGACGTAGCCAAGCATCCGCTCGACAGGCGCCTGACGATGTTTTTTGAGTCCTGCAACCTGCAAAATCCGTTGTCCGGTGACCCAGGTCCCGGAGCCAGCGGCTCCCGTGCCGATGGTGCGGCCCGGGAAATCACGCAAGTTTTGAATTCCGCTGTTGGCTTTAACGATGCAATGAAAATAGTTCTGGTACACCCGCCCTAAAGCTCTGATGCCGGCCTGTTTCGCATTATTGGCCCGGAACTCGGCGACGGTGTCTGCTAGTGCCAATGCCAGATGTGCGCGGCCCTGGACCAGCAGGTCGAGGTTCTGTGCGCTTGCCTCGGTTTTGAGCGCTGCCGAGGTATCTGCGATTCCATTCTTGACCAGTGCCGCCGAAAGCAACTGTGCAAATTCGAAGTACATTCCGCCTTCTTCACCGGAGGCTATGTCCAGACGCGGCTGGTCGGCTCGTTGGCTACAGGCGCTCAAGGCGGGAAGCATCGCAACTGCCGGCGCGGCCAATAAAGCTTTGAGCAGTGTGCGTCGTTCTGGCGAGTACTGTTCAGCCATCAGTTCCCTCCTGTCCTGACGAGGCCCGGGGCAGCCTGATGATGATCTTAAGTCCTGTCCCATCGTTCGCAGCCACTATGATCTGGCCTGCATTGGCACGGGCCAATCTATCTACGATTGCCAATCCCAGTCCCGTGCCCGCAGTGCCGCGGGCACGTACAGATCGCCAGAAGCGCTCCACTGCCCTAGATAGTTCCGCTGTGCTCAGTCCAGGGCCGTGATCACTAACCACGATGTCGAGCATGGCGCCTGAACTTCTGACGCCTAGCTCAATTTGTGTTCCTGGAGCATATTTAATGGCGTTTTCCAGGAGCTCTGAGACCATCTGTTGGAGGTCAAAACCATTGCACCAGACCAGCGCATCGCCCAGGGGTTCCGACGCCCTGTCCAGCATCAGGGTGTTGCCTGACGCTTGCGCAACGGCAGACTGACGCTCGATTTCCTCTGCGAGGACTTCCAAGGCGTTAATGGATTCTCTTCGAGTCCCTGCCTCGACAGCGGATTCCTCGGAATTCTGCTCGGTCAATCGATGCTCCGCACTTGCTAGACGCAACACACCGTCCAGCAGTGTCTCCACGCGGGCCAATTCATCTTCCACCGCTCGCAGGGCATCCGAACTCGAATCATCTCCGCCTCGCATCTTCAGCAGATCCACTCGCAGTCTGAGCGCCGCCACCGGATTACGCAATTGATGAGAAGTCTCAGCAATCAGCTCTTGTTGCTGCTGGAGGCTCCTCGCCATGGTTTGGGCCATATTGCTGACGGACCGGGACAAGGCCTGCAACTCTGGAGGCCCTTGATCAACGAGCGGGATGGGGCGTTGAGTCCGGGTCAGCAACTGCACGGAATCGTCCAGCCGGTGAAGCGGCCGGATGACCCACGTCGCCAGCCGATCCGCCAAGAGCAAGAAGATCGATCCGACGGCGAGGGTGATTATCAGGACCATGCTCGATGCCTGGAGCACCCTCATGCGGGCGGGCTCGAGGTTGACCTTCATGGTCGCGGAACCTAGCACTTGGGCAGTATTGCCGAAAGGACGGGTGATCAGCGCAGCGCCGTCGGAAAATGGGTTGACCGCGGGAATTTCCGTATGTTCCAAGTTCAATGCTGCCGCTCGCAGCGCCTGAGCAACCGCTGCGTCCTCCGGCTGGATTTCACCGGATGCCAGTTGGCGTCCGTCCGCCACGATCAACAGCCCCTCGCCATAGAGCTGGGAATAGGTGTCCATTTCCAGCTGCAGCATTTCCAAGTCGTCGCCGTTGGCATGGGAGGCGAGTTGCACAAAACGGTTCAGAGCCGAGAGCCGGTTCACTTGGAGATCCGCTGTGGCATCGCGGCTGACACTCTGCATCAAAACCGTGCTGACCAGAGCCACGATCACTAGGAGCAGGGAACCAAGGACTGACAGGACGCGGACCCTCACGAGCTCGGCGCCTCAAGCCGATACCCGACGCCACGAACATTCACGATCATCCCGGGGGTAGCAAGCTTCGCTCGCAGGCCGGTCAAGTGCACATCCAGGGAACGGGATACGGCCAAAAAAGCGTCACCCCAGAGCCGATCGAGGATCTGTTCGCGAGTGACGACCGAGCCTGCGTGCCTTGCCAGCAGAGTGAGAAGCTCGAATTCCTTGGCCGTCAGTCCCAGCGTCTTCCCCGCCAAAACAGCTTCATGCTTATCCAGATCTATGGACAGGGTTCCGGCAATGATCTGATTCCTGCTGGCCGTGGATTTCCCGCCGGCTCGTCGGGCCACGGCGTCGATCCGGGCCAGCAGGATCGTCAGCCCTATGGGCTTGACCAGGTAATCGTCGGCGCCCTGACGCAGGCCGCGCACGACGCTCCGCTCGTCATCCCTGGCGCTGAGGATAATCACTGGCACATCGCTGACTTGGCGCAGCTTGCGCAAGACCTCCAACCCGTCCATGTCAGGCAAACCGAGATCCAGCAGGATCAGCTGTACATCATGGTGGCGCAACAAGGCATCGGATCCCCGGCTCGCGTGCACCGCATGGTGGCCGGCTGCGCTAACGGCATCGATCAGCGCGTCTGCCACGGATTGGTCGTCTTCGACGATCAATAGCTGCACGGCACCATCCTCGGTGATTCCTTGAGGGGCACTTGGCCCGGGATAACTAGTCAATTCTAGCAATATCCCGGCACCGCAGCGGTGAAGGTGCACTGTTGTCCTAAGAAAGTGTTAGTACTTCCGACTCAGTTTGCGAGTAACCTGAATCACTACCAATATTGAATACGATCTCACACGCTTGTGGCCCACATCACTGAGGATCGAGGCCGCGGCGAACCGCACTGTGACAAAGGAATAACTCAATGAGTGAAAGCACGCAGGCACCCGATGCCGGTCTAGAGGCCTCCGGGCCGCCACGCTGGAAAATTATCGGCCCAGGTCTTGTTGTCGCCGCGACCGGCGTTGGCGCCGCGGATATGGTGGCAACCTTGGTGGCCGGCAGCCAATATGGCTACGCCCTTCTTTGGGCCGTCATCCTGGGCGTGATCCTGAAGATCGTCCTCGTCGAAGGCGCCGGCCGCTACACGCTGGCCACGGGCAAGACCATCTTCGAAGGATGGAAGTCCCTAGGCAAGTGGACAACCTGGTACTTCGGCCCGTACATCATCATCTGGGGCTTCGTTTACGGAGCCACGGCAATGAGCTCGGCGGCCCTACCCCTGGCAGCCTTGATTCCTGGCGTTGATCTGAAGATCTGGGCAGTCATCATGGGGCTCTTGGGCTTCGTCATGGTCTGGTTCGGCCGCTATCAGGTCTTTGAAAAGATCACTGCGGTACTCGTTGGCATCATGTTCGTCACCGTCGTCGGACTTGCAGTCATTGCAGTGCCCAATGTTCCTGAAATGCTCAAGGGCTTGATCCCAATGATCCCTTCCGGTGGCGTGGTGTACACCCTGGCTCTGGCCGGCGGCGTGGGCGGCACGATCACCTTGGCGGCCTACGGATACTGGTTGCGTGAAAAAGGCTGGTACTCCCCTAAGTGGATGCGCGTGATGCGTATCGACAACTCAATGGCCTACGTGATGACTGGCATCTTCGTGATCGCCATGCTGATTGTCGGTGCCGAAGTTGTCCGCTCTGCAGGCGTGGCAATTTCCGGTGGCGACGAGGGCTTGTTGGAGCTCTCTGACGTTCTCAATGAAAAGTACGGCGCCGTCGTCGGCAACGGTTTCCTCGTGGGCTTCTGGGCTGCTTCCTTCTCCTCCATCATCGGCGTATGGAACGGCGTGTCATTGATGTTCGCCGACTTCTGGGGACATATGCGCAAGCGTCCAGCGAACCACCCGGACACCATGACCGGTGGCAAGTACTTCAAGTTCTATGTCCTGTGGCTGACATTCCCGCCGATGCTGCTGTTCCTCCTGGACAAGCCGATTGCGCTCATCCTGGCCTACGGCGTGCTGGGCGCGCTATTCATGCCTTTCCTCGCCGTGACCCTGCTTGGGCTGCTCAATGGCCATCGAATCCCGAAGCAGTGGGCCAATCGCTGGCACACCAACACGGCCCTGGCCATCACCGCAGTCCTGTTCATCATCCTTGGCGTGCAGCAGCTTTATAAGGCGCTCTCGCCATTGTGGGCTGGATAGTAATTAGCTGAATTTCAGGGCCGCTGCCTTGTGCGCAATTTGCGCTCGAGGCGGCGGCCCTGGCGTTTACGCTGGTGTCATGAGCATCAAGAAGATCGGCATCCTCGGAGCAGGCCGGGCAGGCACCGCGCTGGCGAGGGCATCGGCATCCGCCGGCATTCAAGTGAAGATCGCGGGAACCCGTCCTGCGCGTCAAATGAAATACCATATGATGCAGTACGCCCCGCACGCGCTCGCGGTGGGCGCTGGCGAAATCGCCGAAGATGTCGAGCTCGTAGCGCTCATGGTTCCCCAAGAGGATTTGGATGACGTTGATGCCGATTCCTTGGCTGGAGTTCTGCTGATTGACGCGACAAATCGCTGGGAGGACGAACCCTTGCCTGCCTGGTTCCAGGACTCGTTGGATCGTGGCCTGTCCAGCTCCGAGGCGATCGCCGAGCATTTCAGCCAGTCGCGCGTGGCCAAGGCCTTAAACCACATCAGCCATTGGGATCTTGATGCAGATCGGGCCGCCAAGGCTGAAGCCCAGCGCGCCCTAGCGATAGCGACAGATAGTCCTGGCGATGCTGCAGTCGTGGCGCGCTTGGTTAGCCAGCTGGGTTTCACTCCGGTCCAACTTGCCGATTTGGCCCAAGGACGGAGTTTGGAGCCCTCGGGAAGAATCTTCAACGAGGTACTCGGGGCAGAGGATCTGATCCAGAGGATTAGCGAGGAAACGGCACGTTGAACATGTGCGAAACCAACTCTTCACTAGGCAAATCGCAGATAATTCATGTGACCCTTGCCACTGAATGATGAAATTTTCTCCTTAAATTACTACTCAAACCCGATTTTCCCCCGAATTTCCGGGAATTTTCGGTCCCGCCACCCCAGAGCCGCCCGATTGGAATTCACTCGAAAGGGATGGTAAAGTTTTACTTCGTTGCCAGCGATAACAACGCGAACAACAAGTAACCTGCGCGGGTGGCGGAATAGGTAGACGCGCTAGCTTGAGGTGCTAGTCCTCGATAAGAGGGTAGGGGTTCAAGTCCCCTTTCGCGCACAGGTAGAATTCCCGGTTGACTTTGGTCAACCGGGAATTTCTTTTTTATTAGCCACCCAAAAATACCGCCAATCACGTGTGCTTCCCATAAGGTTCAGATATGGATTCCTCGGTTCATTTCAATCATCCCAGCGAGCAGGGCTTTCTCCCGGTGAACGACGGCCACAGGTTGTATTGGGAAGAATTTGGCTCTCCCGATGGAATCCCTGCTTTGCATTTACACGGTGGACCGGGTGGAACTCTCGGGAACTCCGGGTATCGCCAGCGATGGGATCTGCCCCGCACCAGGCTGATTGGGTTTGAACAACGAGGTTGCGGACGTTCGACACCATCGGCAGCCGACCTCGGGGTTCCCTCAGATCACTTCACGACGCAGAAAATGATCCAAGACATTGAAGCCCTGCGCATCGCCCGCGGCGTCGACAAATGGATCCTGAACGGTGTGTCTTGGGGATCAACTCTGGCTTTGGCTTACGCCCAAGCACACCCAGAACGGGTTCACGGCCTCGTGCTCTTTGCCGTGACTACCACCGGCCGGGAAGAAGTCCGATGGATCACCGAAACCGTCGGCGCGATTTTCCCCGAGGCCTGGGAACGCCTTGATAAATTTGCTCGCGACCACGTTCCGGAATACGAATCTGGCTCAGAAAGCCTGATCGATTCCTATGCGCGGTTACTGGCGAATTCAGATCCAGGCCTTCGTGATGCCGCAACATTGGAGTGGGCACTTTGGGAAGATACGCATATCTCCCTGGGCAGCGAGTCAGTGATTCGCGATCCACGCTGGAATGACCAGGATTTCCGGCATTCGATGACCCGTCTCACGACGCACTTCTGGTCTAACGCAGGCTTCTGCGATCCGCCGATCTTGCAGCAGATCGACCGCGTGAAGCACCTGCCGGCCATCTTCATCCATGGGCGACATGACGTTTCCAGCCCGGTGGCGACCGCGTGGAAGCTGCACCGGGCCTGGCCTGGATCGCAACTGCAGATTTGCGAAAACGACGCGCATGGCGGCGCAACGATGGTTGAGCGGTGGACGGCTGCAAATTCTACGATGCGAGGGCTTGCTTCTTGATAGCATCAATTCTGGATATCCACGCCGAGTAACCCGTCTCCCCCGACATTTTCTGGAGCCAAACACATGCGCATTGCCATGCTTTCCCTGCATACTTCACCGATGCAGCAACCAGGCTCAGGCGATGCCGGCGGCATGAACGTCTACATTCAGAACCTCTCCTACGCGTTGGGGGCTTTGGGCCACGAAGTGCACATGATTACGCGGACCGCTTCGGAATCACAGTCTCTTCAAGTCGGCGAAGGCGTGTGGATGCATGAGGTCCAGGTCGCCGCTGGTCAGGCCTTGTCGAAGGAACAGCTCCCGGAGATCATTGCCCCTGCTGTGCAAGAAGTCTCCGCACATCTGCAGGGGCTGGAGTTCGATATCGTTCACGCTCATTATTGGCTGTCGGGAATGGTCGGGCTCCAGCTCGCTGATCGGTGGTCCGCGCCCCTGTTGGTTTCGATGCATACCTCGGCCGCCGCCAAGGAACATGAGTCGGGTATCGCCGAGCCTGGTAATCGCAAAGAGGCCGAGAAGCTGCTGCTTGCTGACTGCGCACGCATCATCGCCAATACTCCCGTTGAAGCCAAGCAATTGGCACGCTTTTACGACGTGGAGTCCAACAAATTGGATGTCGTACTGCCAGGGGTGAATCACCGAATTTTCCACCCGGACCAGGACAAATTGCGCAGGCCCCTTGGCGAGGATGACCTGCATCTGGTTTATGCAGGTCGCATGCAGCCGCTGAAGGGAGCACACTTGCTGCTTGAAGCAATGGGGATCGCCCGGCGCAGCCATCCGGAATTGCGCATTACCGCTTCGCTGTTCGGTGCGATGTCGGGATCTGCCGACTACGACTTGGAATCCCTCGCCAAGAAGCAGGATCTGAGCGACGTCGTCCGATTCTACGAGCCCTTGGAACCGGCCAAGCTCGCCCTGGTCTTTGCCAACGCTGACATTGTCGCTGTTCCTTCATTGTCCGAGACGTTCGGCCTGGTGGCGGCAGAGGCCCAGGCTTGCGGTACACCAGTACTGGCCAACGCAGTCGGCGGGCTCGCCTACGCCGTTAACGACGGACAATCCGGGTGGCTGATGCCCGAACCGGATGCATCCCTGTGGGCTCGCAGGCTTGTCGAGCTTGCCCAGAGTCCTGATGAGGTAACGACCGCTGGCCATGGAGCCTTGGAGCATTCTGGGCTGTTCACGTGGGAGCGCGCTGCAGTAGCCACTCTCGCCAGCTACCGGATTGCCCAGTCGCAGCTCCAGCACTGATTAAAAAGTTCTGGCCTTCAACCATCGCTGATTGAAGACCAGAACCCATCACTCTACGAACCGGTGCGAGTGAGCTCCAATTCGAAATGCGGCTTGCCCTTGCGCGCATGCCACGCGTTCACGAGGAAACCATCCGAGGTTGGTTCAAAGGCCAAGTCGACGGCAGCCGGCAAAACCACCGGCGTCTTGAATTCAACTGTCCACGAGTAGCTCTGCTGCGCGGGCTCGATACTGGCCAAGGCGCGCGCTGCCAGGTAAATGCCGTGGGCAATCGCGGCAGGCATTCCAAGTGCCTTGGCACTCAAAGCCGACAAGTGGATCGGGTTGTAGTCCCCTGCAACGTTGGCCCACCGCCGACCGGTGCCCGCATCAAGTTTCCAGTGGGCGGTGCGAACCGGAGCGTCGAAGACTGTGCGTTCGCTTCGGATCGGCTCTTCACCCGGGAGCTTCACGCCCTTGGCCAGGAATGTGCTGCGCAGGACCATGCGGTCCTGGCCGTCGACGACAATGCGGATCACCAGATCGCAGGTGGCGCCTTTTGCGTGTGCACTCAGATTCTCGCTGTGGACCTCGATGTCAAAGACCTCGTCCTCGCTCAGAGGCTGAGCCACGTCCACCTGGTTGCTCAAATGGATCATGCCCAATAGCGGCAACGGAAAATCATCACGCAGCATCAAGGACATGGCCAGCGGGAATGCCAAGGAGTGCACATAGAGGCTGGGCAGCACCGCATTCATCGGTGCTCCCACGGTCCTGCGGAACTCGTTGAGCTTGCCATGCTGCGCCTGCGCGCCTTGGAATACCAACACTGTTTCAGGCAGCACCGGGTTCTTAGGCTTGCGTCCCAGCGTTCTGGCGGCTTTGGCGTAAACCGAGGCCATCGAAGGGATTTCGGAAACGATCAGCGCGCTCATTTACGCACCAACCAGCGACTGGCCGCACACTCGAAGCACCTGCCCATTCAGGCCTGCAGCTGCATCTGAACCGAGGAAGCTAATCGCCTCGGCCACGTCTTCCGGCAGGCCGCCCTGCATCAGCGATGGAAGGACCATGCGTGCCACCGTGCGGGTGCCCAATGGAATCTTGGCTGTCATCTCGGTTTCGATGAATCCTGGTGCCACTGCGGCAACGGACCCGCCCTGTTCAGCGAACAGCTTGGCGCTTGATCGCACCATTCCGATGACGCCGCCCTTGGAAGCGGCATAGTTCGTCTGTCCTCGGTTGCCTGCGATGCCGGAGGTGGATGCCAGCGAGACAATGCGCAAGTTAGGCAGCTTGGCTGCCAGGAACGCTTCGTTCATGCGCAATTGCGAGGCGATGTTCACGGCGATCACCGAGTCCCACCGCCCAGCGTCCATATTGGCCAGCAACTTATCCCGGGTGATGCCTGCGTTATGCACCACGATGTCCAGCGAACCGTGACGTCCGATTGCGTGATCCATGATCTGTTGCGCCGCATCTGGTGCGGTGACATCCAATTGGAGGGTTGTGGCGCCGATGGTGTTCGCGACCTTGGCCAGCGAGTCTCCGGCCTGCGGCATGTCCACTATAACAACCTGGGCGCCATCACGGGCCAGGGTGCGGGCGATTGCAGCGCCGATTCCACGCGCCGCACCGGTGACCACTGCGACTTTCCCTGCCAACGGCTGCGCGAAGTCTGCCGGCAGTGCCCCGTCCTCGGTGCGGACCGTCAGGAACTGGCCATCGATATAGGCGCTGCGCCCCGAGAAGAAGAAGTGCAACGCTGCCAACGCACTGGGGCTGACCGGCGTGGTGGATTCTTCGAGCACGATGCCATTTGCGGTGGAACCACCGCGCATTTCACGCCCTAGGGAGCGGATGGCTCCATCGATGCCCTGTCGCACGGCGGCGATCGCCGGAGCGTCTTGAGCCTTGGCCGGACGGGAAATGGAAACCACTCGCGCCCCTGGCAAGAGCTGGCGAAGCGCACGACCAGCGCTGAGCATCACTGGCGACAGCGACTGCGGATGGTCCATCTCATCAAGCAGCAATAGGATGCCGCCGAGTTTCGCATCTCCCGCGTCATGACGACGAACATCCAGCCCCCAAGAGACCAGGACGTCGCTTAATTCTTGTGCGTGCGTCGACGCTCCAAGCACCAGCAACGGGCCAGGCAGCAACGGGCTTTCTGGCGCATAGCGCCGCAGGCGTGGCGGACGAGGAAGGCCCAAGAGCTTGGCCAGTTTTTTCGTGGCTCCGGAGTTCACTAGCTCCATGTACTTATCAGCCATTAGCTACGAGCCTCCAAGATTGCGACAACGCCCTGTCCGCCTGCCGCGCAAACAGAAATGAGTGCACGGCCCGAACCCTTCTCATGAAGCATCTTTGCGGTGCTGGCGATGATGCGTCCACCGGTGGCGGCGAATGGGTGTCCCGCGGCCAGCGATGAGCCGTTGACGTTCAGCTTGGCCCGGTCGATTGCTCCCAGTGGAGCGTCGAGTCCAAGCTTTTCACGGCAGAATTCTTCGTCTTCCCATGCCTTGAGCGTTGAAAGCACAGTCCCTGCGAAGGCTTCATGGATCTCGTAGAAATCGAAGTCCTGCAAGGTGAGGTTATTGCGTTGCAGCATCCGGGCCGTGGCATAGGCCGGTGCCATGAGCAGCCCTTCGGTGCCATGGACAAAGTCCACGGCTGCGGCTTCGAAATCTACAAAGTTGGCGAGCATCGGAAGGTCGTGGCTGCGCGCGTAGTCTTCGCTGCCCAGAAGGACCGCCGAGGCGCCATCGGTTAGCGGGGTCGAGTTGCCGGCAGTCATTGTTGCTTCATCGCCAAGGTTCTTGCCGAACGCTGGCTTCAGCTTGCCCAGCTTCTCGAGGGTTGAATCCGCGCGCAGGTTGTTGTCCTTGGCCAGGCCATTAAAAGGAGTGACAAGATCGTTGAAGAAGCCGCGGTCGTAGGCCGCTGCAAGATTCTTGTGGCTGGCCAGGGCCAGTTCGTCCTGTGCTTCGCGGGTGATTCCCCAGGCCTTGGTGGTCAACGCCTGGTGGTCGCCCATTGACAATCCTGTGCGCGGCTCGCCGGTACCAGGGGCCGAAGGGGCCAAGTGCGCAGGGCGGATCTTAGCCAGCGCTTTCAACTTATCCTTCGTGCTGCGTGCGCGTGAAAGTTCCAGCAGGACTGCGCGCAGGGATTCTGAAACAGCGATCGGCGCATCTGACGTGGTATCAACGCCGCCGCCAATAGCCGACTCCAGCTGGCCCAGCTTGATCTTATTGGCCAGCGAGCCGATAGCCTCCATGCCGGTGGCGCAGGCCATCTGCACATCGTAGGCGGGGGTTGCCGGGTCCAGTGAAGAGCCGAGCACGGATTCGCGAATGAGGTTGAAATCTTTGGAATGCTTCAACACGGCGCCGCCGCTGACAGCGCCCATGCGCTCGCCTTGCAATCCGAAACGGGCGACGAGGCCTTCAAGTGCGGCGGTGAACATGTCTTGGTTCGACGCGTTGACGTAGGCGGTGTTGGAACGAGCAAAGGGGATGCGATTGCCACCGATAATCACGGCATTGCGCACGGACTGCTGGGTCATGTTCAAAAACTCCTACATGGATTGTTGTGACTCCTATTACTGTAACCAAGAGTACATGATACTGTGAGTAACGTGAACAAGATCACGGAAGTTATAGACGGTGAAACTGACGGCCGAGCCGTGCGCTGGCACGCGCATCGCACCGCCCGCCATGAGGAACTACTCAAGCTCGCACGCAAGGCCGTGCACAAGCTGGGGCCACAGGTATCCATGGAGGACATCGCCAGCCACGCGAAAACATCCAAACCCGTCTACTACCGGTACTTCGGAGACAAAGAAGGACTTCGCCAGGCTCTGAGCGCCAAGGTCATCAACGATTTCCGCGACCGCGTCATCGCCGCGGCACTGGCCAAGGACCAGGAACTCAGTTCCTTGCACGCGATGGTCACGGCCTACCTTGAACTGGCTACCAACAGCCCCAACCTCTACTACTTCGTCACCGGTGCGCAGCGCTCGGCCGATGATGAATCCGCAGGGGCACTCAATAATTTTTTCGATGAAGCCTCGGAACTGATCAGTGTCCGGCTGCTGAAACTCTACGACCAAAAAGCCACGGCTGCCGCCCTCAGCTTTTGGCCACGAGCTGCCCTTGGCATGGTCCGAGCGGCTGGAGAACAATGGCTGCGCCAACCGGAATCAGACTCAAAGCCGAGCCTCGAAACCATGGCCCAGGAATTGACCAATTGGTTGGCCTACGGCATCGCATCGACTTCCGACGTGAAAAACGCATGAAAAACAACGCATCAACATCCGACTCAACACAGAATGAAAGGCACGTCATGAGCGAGAACCGCATCAACGTCACCGATCTGGCCGAACAGCTGCTCGGCCCTTACGCCGAAATCCGCAAGGCCTCCCGTGCTCGCGCCGCCCGACCTGAGCTTCAGCGTGATCCGCTGCTGGGCATGGACGAGCACCGCGAACGTGTCTTAGGCCAGCTCGGCCTCCTGGTTGAAGAAGAAGCCGTTCAGCGGGCATTCCCGACAAAATTCGGTGGCTATGACGACCACGGCGGGTCCATCGCCTCTTTCGAGGAGCTAGTTGCCGCCGACCCTTCCCTTCAGATCAAAGCCGGTGTCCAATGGGGACTCTTCGCCGGAGCCATCCTGCACCTGGGCACCGAAGAGCACCACGCCAAGTGGCTTCCAGATGCCATGAGCCTGGAGACCCCTGGCGCTTTCGCCATGACCGAGATCGGCCACGGGTCGGATGTTGCTTCGGTGGCCACCACCGCAACCTACGACGAGGAAACCGAAGAATTCGTCATCCACACCCCGTTCAAGGCAGCGTGGAAAGAGTTCTTGGGCAATGCCGCATTGCATGGCAAAGCGGCGACCGTTTTCGCGCAGCTGATCACCAAGGGCGTGAATCATGGCGTTCATTGCTTCTACGTTCAGATCCGCGATGAACAGGGCAACTTCCTGCCCGGCATCGGCGGCGAAGACGATGGCCTCAAAGGCGGGCTAAACGGCATCGACAACGGACGCCTGCACTTCACCAATGTGCGTGTTCCACGCACCAACCTGCTCAACCGCTACGGCAATGTCACCGCTGACGGTTCCTACAGCTCGCCTATCCCTTCGCCAGGCCGCCGCTTCTTCACCATGCTCGGCACATTGGTGCAGGGTCGAGTTTCCCTGGATGGTGCCGCAACCAGCGCTTCGAAGATCGGCCTGCAGATTGCTGTGACCTATGGCAATCAGCGTCGGCAGTTCAACTCGACGTCGGACACCGAGGAAACCACGCTCCTGGATTACCAGCGTCACCAACGGCGCTTGATCACCCGTCTGGCTCGCACCTACGCTTCCTCCTTCGCCCATGACGGACTGCTGGATAAATTTGACGCCGTCTTCTCGGGACGCGCCGACAGCGATGACGACCGCCAGGATTTGGAAACCCTTGCGGCTGCCTTGAAGCCATTGAGCACGTGGGATGCCCTGGATACGTTGCAGGAATGCCGTGAAGCCTGCGGCGGCTCCGGTTTCATAGCCAAGAACCGTTTCACCCAGCTCTACCAGGATCTGGATGTCTACGTGACCTTCGAAGGCGACAACAATGTGCTGTTGCAGCTCGTGGGAAAGCGCCTGCTCACCGACTACGCTTCCGAATTCCGCAAGCTGGATACCGGAGCCATGGCCCTTTATGCAGCAAAGCAGGTTGGCAACACCGCCTTGCACCGTTCGGGCCTGCGCAGTGTCGGCCAAGCACTGGTCGATATCTCAGATGAACGAAAGAGCGCGAACTTCTTCAAGGATCCAGCCAATCAGCGCGCATTGCTCACCGACCGGATCAATGCCAAGGTCGCCGAAGTGGCCAACGCGCTTCGCGCCGCTGGAAAGAATCCAGTCAAGTCCGCACAGGCCTTCAACGACAACCAGGAACTGCTGATTTCCGCGGCTCGCGACCACGGCCAGCTTTTGCGGTGGGAAGCATTTACCGCTGCGCTGGAGAAGATCTCGGACCCGGTAACCGCAGAAGTGCTGACTTGGCTGCGCGACGTGTTCACGCTGACCATCATTGAAGAGGACCTCGGCTGGTTCCTGGCCAACGGCCACCTGTCGATGCAGCGTGCACGGACGCTTCCTGGCTATATCAACCGCTTGCTCGCCCGCCTGCGTCCACACGCGCAGGACCTGGTTGATGCTTTCGGCTATACCCAGGACCACCTGCGGGCCGACGTTTCCTCCGGCGGTGAAGCAGAACGCCAGGACGAAGCCATGGAGTACTTCCGGAAGCTGCGCGCCAGCGACAATGCTCCCATCAGTGAGAAATCGCTGAAGAAAGCCTCCGCCTAACCAAAAATTTTTGGCGTCCGATGTCCCTTGAAAGGCATCGGACGCCAATATTCTTTAACGACTTATCACCTGCGCTGCGCCAGTGCGACGATGAGCCCTTCAGGGCCACGGATATAAGCCATGGCCCAGACCTCTTCGTATTCGCCAATCCCGCCGATCAGTCCATAACCTTGGCTTTCCAGTTCGGCCACCGCAGCCCTCAGGTCGTCCACTTCGAAGGCCAGGGATCGCAATCCCAGTTCGTTGGCCATGGCCTCGGGCTGCCCGGGACCATGCACGGGCCTTTCAAAACTGGAAAGCTCGATTCCCACATCGCTATCCGGGGCTTTCAACATCACGATGTTCGTGCGGGAGTCCGGGATGCCGCAAACGGTCTCCAGGAATTCGCCTTCAAGGCCATCGGCTTGCCCATCGACGTGCAGGCCCAATGCGACGAAGAATCTGGTGGCTTCGTCGAGATTCGCCACGGTAACACCGATGTGATCAAACCTCTTGATCCGTCCCATGCCCAACTCCTTGCGCCTCGGATCGTTGTCTCATTCATCCGTTCTCATGCTACGAGCGAGTCTGCGTTCCCGCTATAGGCGACGCTCCACTAATAGTTGCCGGGCACGGAAAAGACTATGATCGGACAACATAGCCTCAACGATCGGCTTATGTCCCTATCCGGGGACCGTCTCATCCAATCCCAGGTCCAGCAGAACCTTGATCAGCTTCTGGCGTTGGGCATCATCCAAGCCTCGAATAGGCTTGGGCAAGCAGTCGAATTGCGCCAAGCCGAAGTGCTCTGCTATCGCCGCGCTGACCCTCAGGCTTCCGCCGAATTCGGTGAATAGCGACCACAACGGCTGAAGATCACGGGATGCCGCCAGAGCTCTGTGGTGATCACCCGATTGAGCTGCACGGGTAATCGCCATCATGGGTTGTGGAAGTATCCCGCCGACCGCGGTATACCAGGCATCGCATCCGGCAATCAGTCCCGCGGCGCCGAAGGCATCACCGGAAACACCAATGGTGACGTGCGCGGGCAAGACGCTGCGAATCGCCGCAATATGGTCCTTGGCTTTCCCGGGATCATCGGGCACTCCTGGAACCTTGATTGACGCGATTCCCGGCAGCGCGGCAATTCGCGCATAAAGATCATTGGTGAAAGCAAAGTGCGTAGTCCCCGGATTGTCATAGACGATCACCGGCAACTCGCTGTGGTCAGTAGCAGCCCGATACAAGTCGAGAACTTCTGAATCACTCATCTTCTGATAGCCCACAGGAGCAAGCAAGACGCCTTCGGCTCCTGCGGCCTTGGCATCGTCGATATTCGCCAGCACTTGCGAGGTACGCATTGCGCCTACGCCGATGATCACTGGAACATTGGTCGAATGTTCTACCGCGAGTTTTGCAACTCGTGCTCGTTCTTCTCGGCTCAGATACATGTAGGAGCCAGTTGAACCAAGAGCAGTGATCGAATCGACTCCAGCGGCGCAAAGCCGCTGGACCATGGCGATGAACGAAGGCTCATCCACTTGGTCATCATGCAAAGGAGTGAGCGGAAATGCGCTCAAGCCGGTAAAAGTGTTCACGGGCACCTCTCAAGTTCGGATGTTCTTATCGTGGCAGATGCACATGTCTACTTTGCCGAAGCGGGCATGGTGTCGGACGTATCGGTGCTGGCACTCGTTGCCCTTGAACGGATAGCGAGCAGTGCGCAACAGATGACCACAGTGCCTCCAGCTATTGTGCTCCAGCCGATGTTTTCACCCAGCAGCAACGCGGCCCAAAGGATTGTCAGCACCGGCTGCACCAGTTGCACCTGGCTGACCCGCGACATCGGTCCGATGGCCAATCCGCGGTACCAGGCGACAAAACCCAAGTACATGCTGACGAAACCCAAATAGGCGAAGGCACCCCATCCAGCTGGACCGCTGGAAGGAGCTTGGTGATGGAGACTGATCAAACTCAGGACCAGCATCAGTGGTGAGGCAAGGACCAAGGCCCAGGAAATCGTCTGCCATGCACCTAGTTCACGGGCGAGCAGTCCACCTTCGGCATAACCGATGCCGCACACCACCACCGCAGCCAGGAGCAGAAGATCCGCGGGTTGGAGTCCTGCCAGTCCCCCGCCACTGATCACTGCGAAGACTATGGCTGCCAGCGCCCCGATAGCTGCTGCGCACCAGAAAGATGCCTTGGTACGTTCCTTCGTGCGAATTACCGCGGCCACCGCTGTAGCTGCGGGAAGGATGGCGATGACCACGGCTCCATGGTTCGCTGGCACGCTGGCCATTGCAAACGAAGTCAGCAGCGGGAAGCCAAGCACCACTCCGAAAGCAACCACCGACAGGCGCAGCCATTGAGAGGTATTCGGGCGTTCTTGTTTCGCAGTCCAAAGTGCGATCGCGGCAAGGATGGCGGCGATGACCGCCCGTCCGGCGCCGACGAATATCGGATCCATGCCCTCATTCGCCACGGCAATGCGGGTCATGGGAACCGTGAACGAAAAGGCGAGAACCCCGAGCAAACCCCAGAGCAACCCGGCTGGAGTGTTCAGTAGCGGTTGGCGCGTAGCGAGAGTAGCGGTACTATGATGCTTCATGATTAACAGTAGCAGTGAAAACCTCGTTCTGATACTGCGGGACTGGATCACGCAGGCTCCTGCGGGGACCCAGCTGCCATCGACTCGACAACTGGTTGCGCAACATTCGCTCAGTCCGGTGACCGTGCAAAAAGCCCTGCGGACACTCATCGCCCGAGGCCTGATCGAGTCGCGCCCCGGCATCGGAACTTTTGTCCGCGCCGCGCCGATCGCCAGACCGTACGACTACGGATGGCAAACTGCCGCGTTGGGAATCCCCCGGCAAAAGCTCCCGCAGGTACACGCCAGCCAACGCACGCTGCCCAACGACTTCATCACGCTCCATTCGGGATATCCGGATCGCGAACTGCTGCCCGAAAGACTGGTCAAGGCCGCTTTCAGCCGGGTTGCACGCAGTGAATCCGTGCTCCAAAGGACAGAACCGGCAGGACTGCCAGAACTCCAGTCATGGTTTGCCCAGGAGCTCGCAGAACAAACGCTTCCGGGCCTCAGCGCGCCAACCGCAAGGGACGTCATTGTCCTGCCGGGCAGCCAAAGCGGACTTGGATCAATCTTCAGAGCGCTGGTTGGCGAAGGGCACCCGATGCTTATCGAATCGCCGACCTACTGGGGAGCCATTCTGGCCGCGGCGCAGGTCGGCGTAAGCCTGATTCCCATTCCGGCAGGACCCCACGGCCCTGATACCCAAGAACTTGATCGTGCCTTTGAACGCACCGGAGCCAGGGCGTTTTATGCCCATCCGAACTTCGCCAATCCCACTGGGGTTCAGTGGAGTCCGGAAGTCTCCGAACGGGTGCTTGAAATCGTCAAGAAACGCGGCGCATTCCTTATTGAAGATGACTGGGCCAAGGACTTCGGGATCAACGCCGATTCTTCTGCGCTCGCGGCGCGAGAGGATAACGGGCACGTGATCTACCTGCGGTCGCTGACCAAAAGCGTCTCCCCTGCGGTGCGAGTCGCCGGGCTCATCGTCCGCGGGCCGGCGCGCGAGCGGATCTTGGCGGACAACCAGGCGCAATCGATGTATGTCAGCGGCCCGCTACAGGCAGTGGCCTTGGATGTAGTCAGCCAGCCCGGCTGGCGAACCCACCTGCGATCGCTGCGCCAACAACTGGAAAACCGCCGTGATCTGCTCATTGATGCCCTGGCGCGCCATGTCCCCGAAGCCCATCTGCAACAAATCCCACCGGGAGGTTTGAACCTGTGGGTTCAGCTTCCCGATGGGACTGATCTTCGCCGTTTAGAACGGGAGTGCGAGGCGCGCCGCCTGGCGATCGCACCGGGTGCCAGCTGGTTCCCTGCCGAGGAATCCGGCCAATACCTGCGGCTGAACTACTCCGGACCGAATCCGGGCGCTTTCGACGAGGCAGGACGGATCTTGGCTGAGGCCTTGGTGGCCATCAGCCGCTAGGCCAGGCCGTCGACTTCCACCAGGCCACGGCGGGTAGGCACCGGCGCAATGTGGGTCCCGTTGCCGGCAACGAGCTGGACATTGAGCAGGCGCGGAGCATTGCCCTGGGCGGTCTGCAGGATCCACGGGCCCACCATCAGGTAGGAGCGGTCGTTTTCGGCTTCGGTCACCACCCCGGTGATCACAAAGTCGCCGTAGGGTTCCTGGCTGAAGGAAGCCACCACCAGATCGCCGTGGCCCAGCTGCGAGACTTCGACATCCTCAGGCGAGAATTCGCCCTCGAACTGAGCCGGGAATGCTCGCACGTCCTTATCCGGTTGCCGCTGCATCACCTCTGAACCATCTGAGGCCTTGGCCTTCTTCTTGGCCGCCGCCGCGTTCAGCCCGCCAACCATCACATCATCCAGGACCGTGGTGTGGGCAGCTCCGGTCACGAGGAAATTTCCGAAGCGTTCGGTCTTGTACAACACCGAAATGACTTCGGAAGCTTCAATGGCGCCAAAGGCGGCTTTCATGCCGGCGACGTCACGCTTGGAAGGGCCCTTGATGAAGGTGTCCATTGGCTTTCTCCGATGCTAAGGATTTGCTGGATTCAGCCTTAACCCTAGGTCAGATTGCCCGGCCAAGGAAAAACGCTAACCTCGCAAGGCCGCATCGAACCACCCGGTGATGCTCGCCGGGTGGGTGATCGCGGTCCCCACCACTACGGCAAAGGCTCCGGCATCCATCGCGGCACGGGCTTGCGCCGGGGTGTGGATCCTGCCTTCAGCAATCAGCGGAAGGCCCAGGTTGGCCGCGGCGATCTGCTCGATCAGTTCCAGGTCCGGGCCCTCGGCCTTCTTCCGCTCGCCCGTATATCCGGCCAGGGTGGTCCCGATCAAATCGGCTCCCGCCTCGGCCGCCGCTAGGGCATCATCCAGGGAGCCGCAGTCAGCCATGACCAGCGCGCTGCTGCGTTCGTGAACGGCGCTGATCGTTTCGGCCAGGCTCTTTTGATCGGGCCGCTGTCGCCGGGTGCCGTCCAAAGCGACAATATGCGCCCCTGCCTGGGCGACTGCCAGGGCATGGGCGATGGTGGGAGTGATGAATACCCCGTCGTGGCCATCCTTGAACAGGCCGATCACCGGAACCTGGACGGCCGAGCGCGTGAACTGGATGTCCGCGATGCCCTGCACGCGCACCGCAGCGGCTCCGCCGATTTCAGCCGAAGCGGCCACCTGCGCCATGGTTTGCGGGGTGCGCATCGGTTCTCCCGGATAGGCTTGCGCCGAGACGATCAATCGTCCGCGCAGCGCTTCGAGTTCAGTTGCCGTGAGCAACATCTAAGGACTCCTCAAAATCTTCGTTCCAAAACAGGCTGGCGGCACCGAGCAATGCGGCGTCGGTGCCCAAGGCGGCTGGCAGAAGACGGGTCTGTGCCAGCGCATCGATGGCGCTGCGCTCGAATCCGGTGCGCACCGCATCCCACCATAGGTCCCCCGCGTGGGCCATGCCGCCGGCCACCACGAGCTTCTGCGGATCAAGCACATTGGCCAGGGAGCCCAGGGCGGAGCCTACCGCCAGCCCGCCGATTTCCAGGGCGGTGCACGCATGGGCGTCCCCTGAACGCGCCAGATCGGCGACATCACGGGTGCTCGACGCTTCGGGGTTGTTGGCCAGGCGCTGGTAATGCCGGTAGATCGCCGGACCGGAGCCGATGGCTTCGACGTGGCTGGCGCGTCCGCAGGAGCATTCCAGCCCGGCGGCGAACACCGAATCGATATGCCCCACATGCCCGGCGATATGGTGGCGACCTGTCACCAGGCGCCCATCGTGCAGGTAGGCCCCGCCGATTCCGGTCCCGACGGCCACAAGCAGCATGTCGGCGGCGCCGATGCCGGCGCCAAAACGCGCCTCGCCCAATCCGTGCGCGTGCACATCGTTGACCGCCTTGACCGGCAGGCCGGTATGGGCGGCCAGCTCGCCGGCCAGGTCGGTCTCGGCCCAGCCGGTGAGTGTATCGGTGGCCGAAAGCACCTTGGCGGTTCCCGGATCAATGACCCCTGCAGCGCCGAGCCCGAGCCCTTGAGGGGTGAAGCTGCCGCTGGCCATCAGTTCATCGGCCACCTGGAGCATCGCCTTGATGATGGCCGAGGACCCCTCGGTAGCCGGGGTGGTCCGTTGGGCCCGCGCCAGCAGGCTGCCATCGCGGCGCACGAGGGCACCGGCGATCTTGGTGCCGCCGATATCCAAGGCCAGCACCTCGCCGGTGCCTGGCAGTTGTTCCTGCACTTGCCCGGAGCCTACTTGGCCGCGACCGCGAGCAGGCCGGTTTCGGCGAGGATTTCGCGGATCTTCGCCGCTTCATCCGCATCCAGGCTGGCCATCGGAGCGCTCATCGCATTCGAGGAGATGACCCCGAGCTCGACCAGCGCGGTCTTGAAGGCGCCCAGACCGGCGGCACCCGGCGAAACGCGCGAGCCATCCGGGGTGTAGACGATGTCGAAGAGCCGTGCCAGGCGGTCCTGCTCGGCGGCAGCCTGCGCCCATTCGCCCTGGGCAGCCAGGTCGAACAGCCGGCGGTAGCCAGCCGGATCCACGTTGCCCAGGCCCGGGACCACGCCGTGCGCGCCGCCCAGCAGCGCGCCGTCGACGACCACTTCGTGGCCGGTGAAGACCGAGAAGCCCTCGACATCCTTGGTGGCCAGCAGCAGCTGGCGGAAGGACACGTCATCGCCCGAGGAGTCCTTCACGCCCACGATCGCTCCGGAGCGTGCCAGGCGGATCGCCACATCCAGCGGGAGCTTGTGGTGGGTGCGCACCGGTACGTCGTAGGCGAAGATATCCACCTTGAGCGCATCGTGGATAGCGGTGAAGTGCGCTTCGATTTCGGGGCCATTGGAGATGGCGTAGAACGGGGTGGTGACCACCAATGCGTCAGCGCCCAGGGCGATCAGGCGTGCGCCCTCGTCGATGACGCGGGCGGTGGTCTGCTCGCTGGCTCCGACCAGCACCGGCACGCGGCCGGCGGTGGTGGCCACGATCTGGCGCAGCACGGCGTCGCGTTCGCCATTGGCCAGGTATGGGACTTCGCCCGAGGAGCCCAGCACGAACAGGCCGGTGACTCCCCCGTTGATCAGGTGCTCCACAACGGCGTCCAGGCCGATGGTGTCGATGCTTCCGTCGGCGGTGCGCGGGGTGATGACTGGCGGGATGACGCCGGTGTACTTGGGGTTGTTCTGGTAAGCCACGGAAATCGGGTCCTTCGTGTGAAGCCTGCCTCAGGCAGGCGGTTGTTGTCAGTGCTCCAGCAATGCCGGAGCGGCACCCAGCAGCGTGCGGGTGTAGTCATTGGTTGGCGCGTCGAAAACCTGGGCCGCGGAACCTCGTTCGACGATCTGCCCGGCATTCATCACGCAAATCACGTCCGAGACGTAGCGAACGGTTTGGATGTCGTGGGAGATGAAGACCATGGCCAGATTCAGCTCGGTCTTCAGGTCGGTCAGCAGGTTCAGCACCTGGGCACGCACCGATACGTCCAGCGCGCTGGTGGGTTCATCGGCGACGATCACGTCCGGTTCCAAAGCCAGTGCGCGGGCGATCGCCACGCGCTGGCGCTGGCCGCCCGAGACCTGGCTGGGCAGGGCCGAGGCTGCCGAGGCGGGCAAGCCCACCACGTTCAGCAGCTCCAGGGCCTTGGCTGCCCGGGACTTGTCGTTGCCGATCCCGTGCACGCGCAGCGGATCGGTGAGCGTGTCCATAATGGACATGCGCGGGTTCAGCGCGGTGGCGGGGTCCTGGAAGACCACGCCCACCGAGCGCCCGAATTCTTTGCGGGCCGCGGCAGTGCGCTTGCCCAGCGCGGTGCCGTTGAACAGCACCTGGCCGCTGGTCGGCTCCTGCAGTCCCACCAGCACCGAGGCCAGGGTGGATTTGCCGCAGCCGGATTCGCCCACGATCCCGACGGTCTGGCCGCGGTGGACTTCGAAGTCCACCCCGTTGACCGCTTTGATGATGCGCGGGCTGAACAGCTTTCCGCCGCGGATCTTGTGGTGGACGTGGATATCGCGCAGTTCGATGACTGGTGCTTGGCTCATTTCGCTGCTCCTGCCGGTGCGTTGTTGTGCTCGGTGGCTGGCTCCAGGTGGCTGGCCCACCGGTGTTCGCTGCCCGGTGCAACCGGGACGAAGGACAGATGCTGTTCGGGATCGGCCTCGCTGCGCAGCGAACGCTCGGCGAAGCGGTCGCCGGCCGCGAAGTCGTAGGGGCTCGGGACGGTGCCGGGGATCTGGTGCAGCCGCTGGGCCTGGGACTCGATGGAGAGCACGGCTCCCAGCAGTCCACGGGTGTATTCGTGATGCGGGTTGGCCAACACCTGGCTGATCGGACCGGATTCGACGACTTGGCCGGCGTACATGACGGTCACCCGGTGTGCCAGCGAGGCCACCAGGGCCAGGTCGTGCGAGACGAAGACCATCGCGAAGCCCAGCTGTTCGCGCAGCTCGTTGAGCAGGTCGACAACCTGCTTCTGCACGGTCACATCCAGCGCGGTGGTCGGTTCATCGCAGACCACCAGCTTGGGGCTGCGCGAGAGGGCCATGGCGATCAGCACGCGCTGGCGCTGTCCGCCGGAGAGCTCATGCGGGTAGGAGCGCATGGTGCGCTTGGCATCGAGCTTGACCAGGGTCAGCAGCTCTTCGGGGCTCTTGCGTCCGCCGCGCCGGGTCAGCTGGCGCAGCTGGTCGCCGACCAGCATGGATGGATTCAAGCTGGAGAGCGCGTCCTGGTAGACCATGGCGATCTGCTCGCCGCGCAGGCCCTTGTAGACCCTGTCGTCACCGGCCAGGGTGACTCCGTCGGCGGTGGCTGGCAGCAATTCCTTGCCGTCGAAGGTGATGGATCCGGAGAGCTTGGCGCTCTTTCCGAGCAGTCCCATGATGGCCAGCGAGGTGATGGACTTGCCGCACCCTGATTCGCCGACCAATGCCATGGTTTCGCCTTCGCGCACGGAGAATGAGACGTTCTGCACGATCGGAGTGTCCCCGTAGCGTTCCGGGAAGCGGATGGAGAGGTTCTTGACCTCCAGGATGGTGCGCGGCTCGCCCTCGCTGGCGTCCAGGACCAAGCGGTCGCTGCGCTTGGTTTCCGCTGCGGAGAGCAGATCCAGTTCCTGGCGCAGGCGTTCGGCGGCTGCCGGTTCCATGCTCGGCTTGGCCTTGGCCACCGGCGTGCCGTTTCCCCTGGATTTGGCACCGGAGCCCTTGGTGTTCAGCAGGGCATCGGTCATGCCTTCGGCCAGGATATTCAGTGCCAGCACGGTGAGCAGGATGACCAGGCCGGCGAAGGTGGTGGCCCACCATGCGCCATTGAGCACCAGGTTGCGGCCGTAGGAGATGACGTTGCCCCAGCTCGGTGCCGGGTCCTGGATGCCTGCGCCGAGGAAGGACAGCGAAGCTTCGAGGATGATCGCGTCCGCGACCATCACGGTGCCGAAAACCAGTACCGGCGCGGCGCAGTTGCGCAGCACGTGGGTGCCGAGGATGAAGAATCGGCCGGCGCCGATGACGCGTTCGGCGCGCACATAGTCCTCGCCCCACTGGGCCAGCACATTGGCGCGGACCACGCGGGCGATCTGCGGAGTGTAGATGATGGCGATGGACAAGATGATCACCGGCAGGGTATTGCCCAGCGACGCCAGCAGGGCGGCGGCCAAGGCGATGCCCGGGAAGGCCATCACCATGTCCATGATGCGCATGATGGTTTCGTTGGCCCACTTGGCGCTGGTTGCGGCAAGGGCTCCGAAGAGCCCCCCGAGCACCAGGGCCAGGGCGACCGACCCCAGGCCGACGATCAGCGAGGCCTGGGCGCCGTAGAGCAGTCGGGAGTAGATGTCCCGGCCCAGGCGGTCGGTGCCGAAGAAGTGCTCGGCACCAGGTTTCTGCGCCGGAATGCCGGTGGCCAGCGGGTCATGCGGGGCAATCAACGGGGCGAAAGCCGCCAGGACCGCGATGATGACCAGGAAGGCCAAAGCGATTTTCGAGCCCACCGGCAGCGCCTTGAAGCGGGCGCCGCCTGCGGAGAGCCGGTTGACCAGGTTGTTGCGTGGAGCCATGATGGTCATCGCTACACCGTCCTAATACGTGGGTTGATCAGCAAGTAGAGCAGGTCGACAACGATATTCACCAGCACGAAGGTCATCGCGATGGTCAGCGTCACGCCCTGCACCAGGCTGGTGTCCTTGTTGGTGATGCCGTTCATGATCAGTTGTCCCATTCCCGGCAGCGAGAAGATCATTTCGATCACGACGGCGCCGCCGAGCAGGTAGCCGATGCGCAGGCCGAGCACCGTCACCGGGGTGACCAGGGCGTTGCGCAGTACGTTGCGCGAGATCACTTCGCCACGGGGCACGCCGTTGCCGATGGCGGTGCGCACATAGTCGCGGTCCAATTCTTCGACCATCGAGGTGCGCACCACTCGGGTGAGCGAGGCGGAGACCGGGATGGCCAGCGCCAACGCCGGGAGCAGCATGTGCATGAACCAGGTGCCGATTCCGGATCCGGCCGGTGCCGCGCCGCCGGAGGGGAAGAGCGGGTTGCTGCCCAGTGCGAACCACTGGATGAGCAGGATGCCGAGCCAGAAGGAAGGAGTCGCGATGGCGGCAATGGAGAAGATGCGCACGACCTGGTCTGGCCAGCGATCCCGGTACAGGGCGCCGAGCAGGCCGAAGGCCAGGGAGATGATGACGGCGATGATCACGCCGAGGAAGGTCAGCTGCAAGGTCAGCGGGAAGGCCTTGCTGATCATCTCGGACACCGACTGGGCCGGTGGGGTGGTCACACCGAAGTCGAGGCGGATGAGCTGGCCGATGAATTTGAAGTACTGGATGACCAGCGGGTCGTTCAGCCCGCGTTCTTCGCGGTAGGCCTCTTTGGCCGCTTCGGAAGCGCTTTCGCCCAGCGCGGTGGTGGCTTCATCGCCCGGGGCGAGCTTCATGATAATGAAGACCATGGCCGAGATTCCAAGGATCATCACTGGCAGAGCTGCCAGTCGGCGTAAGAGCAGGTTGAGGAAATTCCCCATGAAATAACTCCGTTGGTGATCGAAGTGTGCAGTTCAAGGTGCCGGGAGCATCCGGTCCGCGCCACGAAAAATCGTCAGCGCGAACCGGATGGGATCAACGGCTAGGCCTTGCGGCTGACGCCCACGAAGGACAGGCCGGTGGTTGGCAACGGCTGGAAGCCTTCCAACGCATTTTCGTCCCAGGCCGATGGCAGCTGGCGGTGCAGGATCGGGTACAGCGGCGCCTGCTGGGCTACGATGTTGATCGCCTTGCCCCACGCGTCCATGGCCTTGTTCTTGTCCTCGGTCTTCACCGCCGCGTCGAGCTGCTTCTGCAGTTCCTTGTATTCGGCAGTCTCGTTCCAGCGGAAGCGGGCCTTTGGCCAGACATCGCCGCGGTAGAACCAGCTCATGAGCAGATCCAGGTCGTTGCCGAACACCGATGGGTCGCCCGGGGCCGCCACAACGCTGAACTTCCCGCTGTCGACGTTGTCGGTGTACAAGGCACCGGATTGCAGGTTCTTCATGGTGACCTTGACGCCTGGAAGCTTGTTCCAGGATTCGAGGATCAGCGGGGCGATGTCTTTGACCCAGGAGGTGTCGGTGGTCAACAGCTCGAATTCGAGCTTGTCGACGCCGGCCTCCTTCAGCAGGGCCGCGGCTTTCTCGGCGTCATACGAGTACACGGTATCGGCCTTGATGTACTGCGGGTGGCTTTCCTGTACATACGAAGTGGCCGGCTTGGCATTGCCCAGCAGCGCGGTATTGATAATGGATTCGGTATCCAGTCCGTAGTGCAGCGCCTGTCGGACCTTGGCATCAGTGAACGGCTTCTGCGAACAGTTGAACATGAGGAACAGCAATCCGAAGGAGTCGGCGTTCTTGACTGTTGCCTTCGAGGCCAAGCGGTCCATATCCAGGTAGGGAACGTCCTCGATGGCCTGGACTCGGCCAGATTCCATCGCGGTGACGCGGGCGGCCGCATCCGAGAGCAGGTACCAGGTCATGCCGCTGGCGGTGGCCGGGTACTTGCCGTTGTAGCCATCGAACTTCTCGAAGACGATCTTGTCGTCCTTGGTTGCCGAGACAAATTTGTAGGGACCCGAACCCACGGGGGCTGCGTCGAAGGCTGCCTGGTCCTTGGCGGCTACTGCCTCCGGCACGATCTTGACCACGGAAATTCGGGTGGCGAACAGCGGGAAGGCGTAGTTCAGGGTGAAGCTCACCCCGTTCTCGCCCTTGGCCTTGACCGACTTGATGAACGGGATGAACTGCGCGAACAGGGATGCGTTCTTGGTGTCGAGCACGCGTTCGAATGAGTAGACCACGTCCTTGACGGTGACCGGGTCGCCGTTGTGGAACGTCGCGTCCTTGCGCAGTTCGACTTCCCAGGTGGTGTCGTCGATTTGTTTCGGGTCGGCTGCGGCCAGTGCGAGATACGGCTCGCGGGTGGCTGGGTGCAGGTCAACCAGTCCTTCGAAGATGTGCATGTTGGCTGCAAAGGGTGTTGCGCCAGATGAAGTCATCGGGTCGAATCCCGTGGACAAGGCGTAGGAGATTCCGGCTTCAATGGTTCCGGAGGCAGCGCCGTTGCTGCCCGAGGAACTTGTGGAATCCGAGGAACATGCCGACAAGCTGGCAGAGAATGCTGCCGCTGCGCCGACCATTCCGGTGATCTTCAGAAAATCTCGACGTGCAAAGGGCTTACTGGCTACTTCTTTGAGCGCCATCGGTGCCACCTCCAAGATCAAAAAAATTATGTTGTAGGACGTAGGATGTCCTATCTATGGTTTAGACTGTAGTGGGAGACACACCATATGGTCAACTGGCTCACATTATTTATTTTTTGGCCTAGGACTTCGGAGGATTCGTTGAGCACTTCACCTGTACGCAGATCAGATGCGCGCGCCCGACTACGCACCCTGACCAATGACATCACCGCGCTCATCCTTGAACGCGGGCTGCTCCCCGGGGACCCGCTGCCCACAGAGCAGGAGCTCATGGCGGAGCTCGGCGTGGGGCGCAATTCCTTGCGCGAAGCAGTCAAGGTCCTCCAGGCGCTGGGCATCATCGATACCCGACATGGGTTCGGGATGTTCGTCGCAGACGAGAATCTCAACGCACTGCACGATTCATTGGCCTTCCGCGGCCAGATGTCGCTGCGGCACCACGGGCACGAGGCCAATGAACTGGTCGACGTGCGACAGGCGCTGGAAACCGGGCTCATTGGATTGGCCATTCGATCGGTCACCGACGAACATCTTGCCGCCTTGGAAAAAGTCGTTGGCGAAATGGAAAACCATGCCTCACGTGATGAGACCTTCGTCGAGCAGGACAAGGCTTTCCACCGCATCCTCTTCGAACCGCTGGGCAACCAGCTGCTGACCAATCTTCTCGGGGTCTTCTGGGATGTCTACCGGACCATCTACGACGCCATCGACACCGATCTGGCCATCACGCAGCCGATGAAGACCGCGCAGGATCACCGGGACATCCTCAACGCGGTGCGCGATCGCGACATCGAGAAAGCCCGCGAACTGATTTCGGAGCACTTCCACGGGATCCGCGCGCTGCTGGCCAACCGCCAAGTTGAGCAGGACGGGAGAGCGAATTAATTATCGTTTCAAGGTCTCAAACATTCATTTCACAGCTAAGCTGGGATGGTGGACACTCTAGAACGCTATGCACCGAATGAAAATCTGAGACGCGATGAAGCGGCTTGGCGCGCCGAAAATATCACGTGGCACTTCGCCGAAGTGCAATTGGATCTGGGCAATGCCCCGCAGCCCTCGGCCACCAGCTTCGGCTCGGTCACGACGCTCAATTTTTCCTCCGCGCGCCCCGAAACCTTCATCGACTTCATCCACGAATCCGTTGAGGAAGTATTGGTCAACGGCACGGCCATTGACTTGTCGGCCGCAGTGCTGGACTCGCGCATCTATCTCGAGAACTTGCGCACAGACGTGCCCAATACCGTCAAGATCACCGGCCAGGCCCTGTACTCCCGCTCGGGCGAGGGCTTGCACCGTTTTGTCGACCCGCAGGACGGCGAAACCTACCTCTACACCCAGTTCGAACCTTCCGAGGCTCGACGGGTTTTCGCCTGCTTTGAGCAGCCGGATCTGAAAACCAGCTTCCGCTTCACCCTGACCGGCCCCTCAGCATGGCACCTTGCCAGCAACCAGCCCATCGTGGACGAAGTCTTCCACGATGACGGAACCAAAACGGTGGCCTGCTCCCCCACCCCGCCGATCTCCAGCTACATCACCGCGGTGCTGGCTGGCCCGTACCATGTAGAGCGCGGCGAGCACGTCCAGGAACTTCCCGACGGCGAAGAGCTGGTCATCGAATTGGCCGCCACCTGCCGCGCTTCCCTGGCTGAGCACTTCGACGGCCAGGAGATCCTCGATCTCACCAGCCGAGGCCTGAGCTACTTCCACGAACTCTTCGACTACCCCTACCCTTGGGGCAAGTACGACTCGGCATTCGTGCCTGAATACAACCTCGGCGCCATGGAGAACCCTGGCCTGGTGACCTTCACCGAACGCTACGTATTCACTTCCCATGCCACCGAAGGCCAGTACGAGCAGCGCGGCAACACCATCATGCACGAGATGGCGCATATGTGGTTTGGTGACCTGGTCACCATGAAGTGGTGGGACGACCTGTGGCTGAAGGAATCCTTCGCCGACTACATCGGCACCCTGGCCAATGACGAAGCCACCGACTTCACCACCGCCTGGACCACCTTCGCGGCCCGCCGCAAGGCCTGGGCATACGTAGCAGACCAGATGCCGACCACCCACCCGATCGTGGCCGACATTCCCGACCTGCTGGCTGCCGACCAGAACTTCGACGGCATCACCTACGCAAAGGGCGCCAGCGTGCTCAAGCAGCTCGCCGCTTTTGTCGGCGCAGACGCCTTCCGCAACGCGGCCCGCTCCTATTTCCGCAAGCACGCCTACTCCAATACTTCACTGGAGGATTTCCTGCAGGCACTGGAAACCGCCAGCGGCCGGGATATGCGCCAGTGGGCTGATGCCTGGTTGAAAACCAGCGGAGTTCCAAAGCTGAAGGTCAACTACAGCACCGATGAGCATGGTGTCATCACCCAGGCGCAGCTGGATCAATTCGGCACGGATCCGGTAACCGGCCAGCCGATCGTTCGCCCTCACGTTCTGAGCGTGGGCGCCTATGAACTGCGTGGCGGACAACTCGTGCGCACAGACTCCGTGCCGGTAGAACTTGTGGGCTCCTCGGTAGCCCTTGATTTCCTCGTTGGCCGGAAAGTCCCTGACCTGATTTTGCCCAATGACGGCGATGAAACCTACGCCTTGATTGAATTCGATGCGGCATCGCGGGCAACCCTGTTGGAGAATTTGTCAGGGCTATCCGACTCCTTGCCGCGCGCCACCTGCTGGGCTTCGCTGTGGGACGCGGTCCGTTCCGCGACCTTGGACGCCCAAAACTACGTGGAGGCCGTATTGGCCCATGCGCATACGGTGGCAGATGCCGGCGTTTTCGGGGTTCTCACCGACCAGCTGGTGACATCGATTTCCAAGTATGTTGCCCCGGAGTTGCGCGCCGAGCTGCGCTCTCGTGCCGCCGAGGTCCTCACCGGCTGGCTCACCACCTTCGAGCCGGGCAGCGATCAGCAGACCACCACGGCTCGCACGTTGACTAGGTTGGCCCGCGCCGGAGTGGCTGGCGATGTCATCGATGCCTTCCTCGGTGAACAGCCCAATAAATACCAAACCACGGTCGATGAGCAGTTGCTGTGGAATTCGTATATTGCGCTGGCTGCCGCCGGAAAGCTCGACGAAGCAGCCGAAGCGAAAATGCACGAGGCCGCGCAAAAGAATCCGACGAGCATCGCGCTGAATGCCGTTCGAACCGCATTGGCCGCTCGCCCGGTTCCGGAGGTCAAGGAAAATGCCTTCGACACCGTCTTGATGGCGCGCGACGACAAGGGCGAGCTCTCGAACGATGCGCTTTCGGCCACGGCCTTGGGCTTCGCAATGGGCTCGGCAGCTTTGTTGGCGCCATTTGAAGAGCGATTCTGGGCAGCAATCCTCCCGGTATTCGAAACCATGAGCATGGAGTTCTCCACCCGCGTGATCGAGGGTCTCTACCCGGGCCACCAGGACTTGGACGGAGCCATTGAACAGAATCGCGCTTTGGCCGCAGCGTCTGCCTGGCTTGAGGAGAATGCACAGGCGCCCAGCGCGCTGAAGCGAATCCTGCTTGAAGAGCGGGCTGAACTAGAGCGTTCCTTGGACGCCCAGGCATTCAGCCGCACCAGCCGCTAAGCGCGCGCCAAAAGCCAATGGGTCTGCGCCATGCATGATGCATGGCGCAGACCCATTGGCTTTAACGAGCTAACCGAGGTCTAGGGGACGCGCGCAGTCCACGGCTCGGTAGCGAACTTTGTTTCTGCGAGCTCCTGAGCCGCCTGGCGTGTGGCCTCATCCAATTGCGCTTGCTGTGCTCCGGTGCGTCGGGCAAAAGTATCCATCATGACCTGGATGATCTCCATGCGGTCAAGATCTGTCTGCGACTTCAGCGGATCCACTCGCTTCACCGCCGAAGTGATTCCCTTGTCTGAAATCTTTTCCCGGCCGATGCGCAATACCTGGGTCATCTTCTCGGCATCGATGTCGTAGCTCATGGTCACGTGATGCAGCATTGCTCCAGTGGCGAGCCGCTTTTGCGCGGCTCCGCCGATTTTTCCTGCATCGGTGGCAATGTCGTTCAGCGGTTTGTAGTGCGCTGTCAGCCCGATGTTTTGAAGTGCTTCCATGACCCATGCGTCCAAGAATGGGTAGGAATCCGCGAAGCTCATGCCATCAACAAGCGATTCGGGAGCATAGAGGGAATAGGTAATGCAGTTGCCAGCTTCCATGAACATGGCACCGCCACCGGAAATGCGGCGAACCACCTGGATGCCGTATTTGTCGGCTTGCTCCATATCCACTTCATTCTTGAGCGACTGGAAGGAGCCGATAACAACAGCTCCCTCGTTCCAATCCCAGAAACGGATGGTGGGCTTGCGAGAGCCTTGGGCAATTTGGCGAGTCAGCACTTCATCGAGGGCCACTTGCTCGGTGATCGGGATGATCTGCGGGCCGAGTATTTCCCACTCGTGATCCTCCCACTTTGTGGCATGTCCTAGGGCTCGCCTAACCACGCGGGCAACGGCGTCGGCATCAAAACCGAACATCACCGCGCCTTCGCGCAAGTTGTTGGTAACAGCATCGCGGATGGTGCTGTGGCTGGCATCGGTGGGTAGTCCGCGGACGGCCGCGTTGAGGTCTTCCAAGGCCTCGTCCGGTTCCAGGAAGAAGTCGCCGTTGAGCGAAACATCTGTGATTACCCCGTCGTCTGATTCGAGATCAACTACGACTAATTTGCCACCGACTACCTTGTATTCACCATGATGCATCATGTTTTCATTCTATCCCTGCGCATCTTTCACCTGGACACTCCATCGCAGAGCTCACCACGACGTTAAAACAGCAGCGGCGTGTTTCCAGAAAACTGGAAACACGCCGCATAAAGCTTGCGAGGGGCGAAGTATTACTTCTTGCCGCCGAAGCCCTTGAAGCGGGCGTTGAAGCGCTCGACACGACCAGCGGTGTCCATGATGCGCTGCTTACCGGTGTAGAACGGGTGCGAAGCAGCCGAAATTTCAACGTCAATCACTGGGTAAGTGTTGCCGTCTTCCCACTCGATGGTCTTGTCCGAAGTTGCGGTCGAACGGGTCAGGATCTTTTCGCCGGATGCCAGGTCGTTGAAAACCACAGCGGCGTAATTTGGATGGATATCAGCCTTCATAGCTATACACCTTCATGTTTATGGCCACTGGATTTTGCCAGCAGCTAATTACTCGGAAATTCGCCGTGCAGTACAACATTCGTTACTGAACCTGCAACACACAGACATTACATCCTATCGCACATTGAGCACTCAGGAGAACCAGCTCAACGTGGGGCGGAACACAAATGCCAGAATGCGATTGCACTTGCCGCACCAACGTTGAGCGAATCGACGTCACGATGCATCGGAATGATCACCGTTCGGTCCACGGCGCCCAAGGCTTCCTGGGTTACTCCCCTGCCTTCGTTGCCGAGGATCATCGCAACCTTCTGCCCCGGGGCGAGGTGGACATCATTCAAAGCCACAGCATCCTCGGTCAGTTCCATGGCCAGCAGTTCATAGCCATGCGACTTGAGCTTGTCCAAATCCTGTGGCCAGCTTTCAAGGCGAGCCCAAGGCAGATCAAATACGGTTCCCATGGATACGCGTGCGCTGCGTCGATACCAAGGATCCACGCACTTGGGCGTCAGTAATACGGCATCGACACCTAGGCCGGAGGCCGATCGAATGATGGCGCCCAAATTGGTGTGATCCGCGATGTCTTCGAGGATTGCGATACGGGAGCTGTTCTCCAGCACCTTGTCCAAGTCCAGCGGTTCGGGGCGATTCATCGCGGCCATGGCACCGCGATGCAGGTGGAAGCCGACAAGATCTTCCAGCTGCCGGTCATCGCCGATGAAAATGGGTGCTGTTGGGAAACGATTGAATTCCTCGGTCAACTGCCCCAGATGCTTTTCAGCAAGAAGGAAACTGCGAGGAACATGGCCGGCGTTAATAGCACGCTGGACAACTTTGGTGCTTTCGGCGATGTAGAGGCCATTTTCAACATCGGTGCGCATCCGAAGGTGAGCTTCCGACAGCCTCAGATATTCATCAAGACGCGAATCCTGGAGATCTTCGACGTGCAGAATCCGTTCTGGATTAAGAATTTCCGTCACTGAATCAAACCAACTTCAATAGCATGTTGACCAGTGCGATGACACCGAGGACAACGATGATGCCGCGCAGCCACCCCGGAGAGAGCTTGCGACCGATTTTGGCGCCGATAAAGCCACCGATCAGCGAGCCCACGGCGATCAAGAGGACAATCAACCAGTTGATGCGCTCTGGAGCAATGATCACATACATGACGGCAGCCATGAGGTTCACGATCAAGGACAGGATGACCTTGATGGCGTTGGACTGCTGCAGGGACGCCTGCAGGAATACCCCGAAGACGGCCATGAGCAAGACGCCCTGGGCGGCGGTGAAATAACCACCATAGACGCCGATAATAAATACCAAAACATACAGGATGGCAGGAATCTTGGCGCGGTCCGCATCATCAGGATCAGTCCCGCCCCTGGCGGCCTGGCGGGACTTCGCCCACTTAGCCAATCGTGGCTGGAAGATGACCAGAATCAACGCACAGACCAAAAGGATCGGCGCAACCACTCCGAATACCGATTCAGGCAAGTTCAGCAGCAGCAACGAACCGATCAAGCCACCAACCAGCGAGACTGGTACAAGCTTGAGCAGCGTCTTCTTGACGCTGGCGGCTTCCCGGCGATAGCCCCAAGCACCGGAGAATCCACCGGCAACAAGGCCCATCGCGTTTGAAACTACTGCATTGACTGGGGCCGTGCCCAGGGCCACCAGAATTGGAAAGGTGACCAGCGTGCCGGAACCGACAACAGTGTTGATCGTTCCGGCCCACAGGCCACCAATGAAGATGAGGGCTTCACGCCAAAACTCAACCACGTAGAAGCTTCTCCTCTAATTCGTTCTTTTATGCGCCGGCGAATGCCGAGTAGCGTCCGCCTTCACGGCGTAGCTTCAACTTCATGCCGTAAGTCAGTTCGAGGTTTTCCTCGGTCAGGGTGGAATCGATCTCGCCAGCAGCGACCACCTGGCCGTCACGCATCATTAGGATGTGCGTGAACCCGGCAGGAACTTCTTCCAGATGGTGGGTGACCAAAACGAGAGCAGGCGCATCTTCGTCGGCAGCCAGCTCTGACATCTGCGCGACAAGCTCTTCGCGTCCGGCAAGATCCAGGCCGGCAGCTGGCTCATCGAGGATGAGCAGTTCCGGATCGGTCATCAGCGCACGTGCAATGAGCACACGCTTGCGTTCGCCCTCGGAAAGCTTGCCGAATGGCTGGTTCATGAACGTGGACATGCCCCACTCGTGCAGCAGGCGGAAGGCGCGGCGTTCATCGAGTTTTTCGTACTTCTCACGCCAGCGGCCGGTCATGCCGTACGCTGCAGTCAGAACTACGTTCAAAGCCTTTTCGTTGGCTGGAATCGAGTTAGCGACCAGCGCCGAGCTCAAGCCGATCAGTGGGCGGAGATCGAAGACCGACACGCGTCCTAGACGTTCGCCGAGAATATCGGCTGTGCCTCGGGTTGGGTGCAACCGAGTGGCTGCGATATTCATCAAGGTAGATTTGCCGGCCCCGTTGGGTCCGACAACGATCCACCGCTGTCCTTCTTTAACTTCCCAGGACACGTCCTTGAGCAGTTCTTTTCGCCCGCGTACCACGCTGACATCTTTGAAAGTTAGCACTTCGCTCATGGTATTCAAGACTAGACTTTTCGTTGCTAATTCACTAATTGAATCACCCATAATCCCCCGATTATTCAAGTGTCTTCTCCGTCATGTTTGGTCGCAATAGCTGAATCATTGAAAAATGGATGCATGGCTTCATCTCTGGTTTTTGTCTCCCGTCCTTCCTTCCCTCGCGATCAGTTTCAGGATCTGCTTGACCTTGCTGTCGCAGAACAACTAATTCCGCAGGGGCAGGAGCTCATCGTCAAATCCAGCGAAGAGCGCCTTGTGGCCAAGACACAACTCGGTGAGGGGTCACAAGCACAGGTCCAGCAGCTTGCGACCGAATTTGTTGATCGCCATGTCTCGGCAGGCACTGTGGGATATTCCGATATCTGCCTGGCTGTGGTTCCTGAAGAGCTTTGTTCAGCGCCCCAGCTGTTGCTGCTCATGGATGTTGATTCCACACTGATCAAGCAGGAAGTCATTGAACTTCTGGCTGCCCATGCCGGCCGGGAAAAGGAGGTCGCTGAAGTCACCGAAGCCGCCATGCGCGGCGAGCTGGATTTTGCGCAGTCACTCATCCAGCGTGTGGCAACCCTCAAGGATCTGCCGGACTCGGTACTTGCAGAAGTTGGCCAACGCATCATCTTCTCGGATGGCGCGCCATCCCTGGTTCGCCGTTTCCACGCCGCTGGCCACAAGGTCGCGGTTGTCTCCGGAGGATTCCAGCAGATCCTAGACCCTCTGGCCGAAGAATTGGGCTTGGACCACGCGTTGGCTAACACGCTGGGCATTACCAACGGCGTACTTGACGGTACCGTCCATGGCCAGATCGTCGACCGCCAGATGAAAGAAGCAAAGCTTCGCGCTTGGTCCTCAGAGCACGGGATACCGCTGACGGCGACCATTGCCGCGGGTGATGGTGCCAATGATCTCGACATGGTGTCGGCCGCCGGCTTGGGCATCGCGTTTAATGCGAAGCCCGCACTTCGCGATCAGGCTGACGTTCGGCTAGATTTCGGCCGCCTCGACGTGATTGCCGATCTCGTGCTGGATGACTTGAACTGAACGAATCCAACAACTCGATAACAATTCGAGTGAATAGAGCCTCACTGCACGGATATCGGTTGTTCCAGCGGTTAGTATTTTCTCTAGACGCCTTCATGGCCTGTGGTAGATACCTCGACCTAGCGGCTGAATCCTAACGCTTTTCGAAAGAACTCTAAATCCAGTGCAGACCCCTGATCAGGACAGTACCCCCACTACGCCTACGAATTCCTCGCAGGATAAGAAGAAGTCAAAGAGCAAGGCCAAGCCTTGGGTCATTGCCGGTTCTTGTGCTGCGGCAGTAGTTGCGGCGTACTTTGGCGCAGCCGCGTTCATCAGTTCGCAAGTACCGGCCAACGCTTCCATTGCAGGCGTTAATATCGGCTCGATGAACAGCGATGAGGCACGTGCGGAAATTGAGCGCGTAGTCTCACCGTTGGCGCAGGAACCCATCAAGGTAAAAGTGAACGGCAAGGACTACACCGTTGATCCTGCCAAGGCGGGCCTGAGCCTTAATACCGATGACACCGTAAAGGATCTGACTTCCTATGAAGTCAATCCCGTCAAGCTCTATGAACGCCTGACTGGCGATTACGAGGTCACCCCGGAACTGAACGTCGACAAGGAGAAGTTGTCGAGCCAGGTCGAGGCCTTGGCCAAGAAGGCCAACTCTGATGTCACCGAAGGCAAGATCGAATTCGCCGACGGAATTGCCAAGCTCTCCACGCCAGTTGACGGTGTCGCTTTGGACACCGAAGGCGCCGTCGAAAAGATCAGTGAAGACTGGTCGATTGACGGCTCGCCGATCGACCTTCCTGCACAGGTAGTAAAGCCTGAGATTTCAGCTGACACTTTGCAGAAGTTCTACGACGACCAAGCGAAAAAGCTGCTCAAGGGCGACGTGACATTGGTATCCGGCGATAAGAAAGCCAACCTGTCCGCTGCGTCCATCGCCGCAGCTGCAACGTACGCGCCCAAGGACGGGGCTCCTGCCATCACCCTCGATGACAAGAAGCTGTACAAGGCTGCCACCAAGAACTCGGAACTTTCAAGCACGGCCAAGGACGCAAAGGTCGTTTTGAAGGGCGGAAAGCCATCCGTCGAAGAATCCACCAATGGCCTCTCACTGGAAACCGAAGGCCTGGGAGCGAAGGTACTGGCCGCTACAGCGACCGATAACCGCACAGCTGAGGTCAAGATGACTGAGACCGAGGCTGACTTCACCACGGCTGAAGCAAAGAAGCTGGGAATCAAAGAGCCGATCGTTGACTTCTCGACCCCATATCCTGCTTCTGACACCGTTCGTACCAAGAACCTCAAGGCTGGTGCCGATCGCGTTACCGGCGTCATCGTGAAGCCAGGCGAGCGATTCTCGCTGTTGAACACCCTGGGCCCAATCACCACCGCCAACGGCTACTTCAGCTCCGGCGTGGTTGAGAACGGTTTCAGCACCGAGGCAGTAGGTGGCGGTCTCTCGCAGATTTCCACAATGATGTACAACGTCGGCTTCCTCGCCGGCTATGACGACATTACCCACAAGCCTCACTCGCGTTGGTTCGACCGTTATCCTGCAGGCCGCGAAGCCACCCTCTGGGAAGGCCAGATCGATATGATCTGGGAGAACAACACCCCGTACGGCGTGATGATTCAGGCTTGGGTTTCCGACGATGCTGTTCACACCCGTCTTTGGTCAACGAAGTACTGGGATGTCTCGCAGAAGAGCTCCGGCAAGTACAACCAAACCGACCCCGAGACCAAGTACAACACCGCGGAGAAGTGCGTTTCCGAATCCGGTGGAAAGAAGGGCTTCACCATCGATATCACACGGTACCGCGAAACCTTCGACGGCTCCAAGAAGCTTCCAGCAGAAACCAAGAGCTGGACCTATAGCCCATGGCACAAGATCGTATGTGGCGAGAAGCCATAGCGGTACATCGCTGATTAACGCCGGAGATCCTCCAACGAGGGTCTCCGGCGTTGATCTTTAATCCAAACAAAAACAGCTGGTGTCCAACTTCCCTTCACGGGAGTCGGACACCAGCTGTTGAAGCTGTCCGCAGGATCAGCCTGGACTACTCGCCAGCCTGCTTCAGGAAGTCTCCTGCGCCGCCCACCAGTTCGGTGTGGCCGGTCTCGACGTCTGCGAAAACCATCTTGGCGACTTCTGCACCGAATTCTTCCACGGAGTACAGCTTGCCTGCTGCTTCGCGGCGGGCGTCGATGGCTCCTGGCTCCATGCGGTTGAGCAAGGTAGCGGTGATGGTGCCCTCGATCATGTCGCCGGAGACGACAACAAAGCTGATGTTCTTTTCGGCCAGCTGAGGGATCATTTCGCGCAACGCGTCTTCGCCGGCACGCTTGGACTTCGCTACTGCGTCATAGGCGTCCATGGTGGACACATCGTTGATGAAGTGTGCCTGGTGGCTGGTGACGAAAACGACTCGTCCGCCTTCGCTCATTTTTGGCAAAGCCGCTTCCAGCATGGCTACCTGGGCGTCACGGTTCAGGCGGAGGGCGTAGTTCTCCCCCATCGAGGTTTCCATGCCGCCCGAAGCGTTCAGCACCACGACGTCCAGCGAGCCGAAGTTCTCAACTGCTGCGTCCACGAGGGCTACTGGGCCCTCTGGGGTGGTGAGGTCGGCACCGACGGCGACAGCCTTGCCGCCCTTTTCCTCAATAGCGGCAACGATCTTGTTGGCGCGTGGCGCCTTGGCACGGTAGTTGACTACAACGCCGATACCCTGCTCAGCCAGAAGCTGTGCGGTTACTGCGCCAATGCCGCGCGAGGAACCGGTAACAACGGCGCCTTTGAATTCAGTCATCTCGAATGTTCTCCTTGGATCTTAGGGAAAATTTAATCTCATGCAGCGCTATGCGCTGCCAGAAAGCTCTTTAGTGGCCCATGCCCAGGCCGCCGTCAACCGGGATCACGGCCCCGGAGATGTAGGCGGCTTCGTCGCTGGCTACCCAGCGAACAACGTTGGCAACCTCTTCCGGCTCGGCGAAGCGGTTCGCCGGGATGCTGGCCAGGTAGCCCTTCTGGGTTTCTTCCGGCAGGACAGCAGTCATCTCGGTATTGATAAAGCCGGGGGCCACGACGTTGGCGGTGATGCCGCGTGAACCGAGCTCGCGGGTCAGCGAGCGGGCAATGCCAACCAGTCCGGACTTGGATGCTGCGTAGTTGATCTGTCCTGGGGAGCCATAGAGGCCGACCACCGAAGAGATCAGGACGACACGGCCGCGCTTGAGGCGCAGCATGCCCTTCGAGGCGCGCTTGATGACTCGGAATGCCCCGGTGAGGTTGGTATCGATGACCGAGGTGAAGTCGTCTTCGCTCATGCGAAGGAGCAAGGTGTCCTTGGTGACGCCGGCGTTGGCGACCAATACTTCTACCGGGCCGTGGGCTGCCTCGACCTCTTTGAAAGCCTCATCGATGGAGGCGCTGTCGGTGACATCTGCCTTAACACCAAGCAGCCCGGCGGGAACCTCGCCGCTGCGGTAGGTGACGGCTACCTTGTCTCCGTTGGCCTCAAAGGCGCGAGCAATGGCAAGTCCGATGCCGCGATTGCCGCCGGTCACGAGGACGCTGCGGCCTGTGGTTGGTTCCGTAGTCAATGTATTTCTCCATTCATGCGTAAGCGCAGGCACAACAATTCATCTGACTGAGGCCTCGCGTCACGCACTTTGCCTAGTTAAGTAGCTTCTCCGTGATCAATCCTATTAGTTACTGCCCAGTTTTACCGCTTCGACAGCGCGTAGAAATTACACTCTGAGTGCCACAAGTGAGACAATGGGACTAGTTTCCGTACAGCAAAGCGAAGTCATCTACATGCCATTTGAGCCCACGAATCACGATTCTCGTGAACCGGAAGTCCACCGCATCACCGAAGCGCGTGAATCACATACTTCTGAACGCGATAGCCGTGTGCGCAAATACACGATTTCGATGACCATCCGCATGATCTGCTTCATTCTGGCCTTCTTCTTCGACGGCTGGCTGCGCTGGGTATTCATCGCCGGCGCCGTTGTCCTCCCGTATATCGCGGTGGTTGTCGCCAACGGTGGCGCAGACCTGACCAAGCGAGAACCGCCTGCAGAGTTCTACAAGGCACCGGAGCCCGAGCAGCTGCCCGCCCCGCCGACTCGCAGCGAGCCATCAGAAGACGAGGCCGACATCATAGACGGCACCTTCGTAGAGCCACCCAGCAACCCATCCAAGGAGGACTAGTGGATTTATTAGGTTCGCTGGGACAACCGCAGGCAAGCGCCGAAGTACAGTGCTCACGCAAGGGGTGCCGCAACCGTGCCGAGCACCAACTGCTATGGAACAACCCGAAAATCCACACCCCCGAGCGGCGCAAGATCTGGCTGGCTTGCCCCGAACATCTGGAATGGCTGGAGTCCTATCTCAAGGAGCGCCTGTTGCACCGGGAAACCCTGCCCTTGCCAGAAGCTACCGGAGGCGCCAAGTAAATGTATCGATTCCTAGCAAGCACCCGTTGGGTGGGCTGGCTGGTACTGGTTGCCATCTTCGCTACCGCCTGCGTGAGCCTGGGCAATTGGCAGGCCAACCGCAGGGAACAGGTCCTGACCGGGATTGAACGCGTTAACCGCAACTACTTCGCCGACCCCGTTTCTGGAGCACAGGCTCTGGACAAGTTCAAGGTGCTTCCCGAAGAGAAGACGTGGATGACCGTGAAGCTCACCGGCACCTACCTGAGCGACGACACCCGCATCGCGAGAAACCGCATCAAGGCTGGACGTCCGGGCTACGAGGTCCTCGTTCCTTTCAAAACCACGCAGGGCGAGGTAGTCATCATTGACCGCGGTTACCTTCCCATCGGAGACGAGGAAAGCGGACACCCTGACACGGTGCCGGCTCCCCCGTCCGGCAATGTCACGGTGCTCGCTCGCTTGAAGCCCGGTGAAGTCCGCTTGGACCGAGGTGCTCCCGAGGGACAGATAGCTTCAATCCAGCTGGAAGACTATGCGCAACAGGTGGATTACGACATCGCCCAAGGCGCGTACGGCATCATGTACCAGGAAAGTCCTGCTCCAGCCTCAGCGCCCCAGCCTTTGGACGCGCCGGACATGGATGAAGGACCACACCTGTCCTACGAGTTCCAGTGGTACGCGTTCGGCGTCCTTGCCTTTGTTGGCTTCTGGTATGCCGCTCGACAGCAGAAGAAGCTGAACGCAGAGGATGCCGCCGAACTGGCTGAAGCCAAGGCCCTGGGCTTCGACGAACCTGTGCACAAGGTGCGCAAGGTGCGCGCGAAGCAGGAAAAGAAGTTCCGCCGCGACGGATCCCTGACCGATGAAGCCATCGAGGACGCAATGCTCGATGACACTCCCCAGTCCCCTAGCGACTCGCGCTAGCCCCGCTCTGCCGGCTGTTGATCACGGCGCCCAGCGGATGCCATCGTGTTCGCACGCTGGCGTTGTGCCCTGCTCTTGCTCTGCCTCGGTGCACGAAGCATCTGTGAGCGATCGATTCCCGACGGGTTCATCAAGCTTGATGGTATACGGCACCGTCTCATTGGACTGGCAGGTCTGCGCCTGCCCATCCAGTTCTTCGACCACCAGGCCGATGGTGATGTCCTCGGCTGAGTATGCCACTTGGGTTCCGGTAATCTCCCCGGTGATGCCCGAACCGCAGGCAATGCGCATGACACCAAGATCCAGGCTGGTGCTCTCTTCTGTCACCGCAGAGGAATCCATCAAGCTCCATTGGGCATTGACCTCATCCGGGGTTAGCCGCGCGCACCCGGCGGAAAGGAGCGTTCCGAGCAGGAGCCCGGCGGCGAGTATTTTGATTCTTGCCCCAGATACACTCATGGCTTGGCACAACCCCTTCTGACGGTGTTATGCCAAGCCTACGAGATTCCGCGTCAAGCCGTTAGGCCTAGGTCAGGGATACCAGTTCCAGGTAATCCTCGCTGAACAGGTCTTCGTCGCCATCAGGCAGGATGACCACACGCTCGGGCTTCAAGGACATCACGGCGCCCTCATCGTGGCTGACCATCACCACGGCACCCGGGAAGGTGGACAGCGCACCGAGCACCTCGGCGCGGGATGCCGGGTCCAGGTTGTTGGTCGGCTCATCAAGCAGCAGAACGTTGGCGCTGGAGGCCACGATCGTCGCCAGAGCCAGGCGGGTCTTCTCGCCACCGGAGAGCACCCCGGCAGGCTTGGACACGTCGTCGCCGACAAAGAGGAACGAACCAAGGATGGAGCGCACATCAGCGTCGTTGAGGTGGTCTGGCGCATTGCGGCGCATATTCTCCAGCACCGTGGCTTCAGGATCCAGGGTGTCGTGTTCCTGGGCGAAGTAGCCGATCTTCAGCCCATGGCCGGGAACGATTTTTCCGGTATCAGGTTCGGCGACACCGGCAAGCATGCGCAGCAAGGTGGTCTTACCCGCGCCGTTCAGGCCCAGGATGACGACCTTGGAGCCTCGGTCGATGGCCAGCGAGACATCGTTGAAGATTTCCAGCGAACCATAGGCCTTCGACAGCCCCTCGGCCATCAAAGGAGTCTTGCCGCAAGGAGCCGGATCCGGGAAGCGCAAGGCCGCGACCTTGTCGGAGGCACGCTCTTCCTGCAGCCCCGAGAGCATGCGGTCAACACGCTTGAGCATGGACTGCGCAGCCGACGCGCCGGAAGCACGGGCCTTCATGCGGTTGGCCTGGGTGAGCAGGACCGAAGCCTTCTTCTCGATGTTGGCGCGTTCGCGCTTGCGGGCACGCTCGTCGGTCTCACGCTGGACCTTGTAGCGCTTCCAGTTCATGTTGTAGACATCAACCACGCCACGGTTAGCGTCCAGGTTCAGGACCTTGTTGACGGTCTCTTCCATCAGCCCGGTGTCGTGGCTGATCATCAGTACGCCGCCTGGGTAGTTCTTGATGAAGTCGCGCAGCCAGTTGATCGAGTCGACGTCCAAGTGGTTGGTCGGCTCGTCAAGCAGCAGGGTTTCCGCGTCCGAGTAGAGGATGCGAGCCAGCTCCACACGACGGCGCTGGCCACCGGAGAGGGTGCGCAGCGGCTGGTCGAGAATGCGATCAGGCAAATCCAGGTTGGCGCAAATGGCTGCGGCCTCAGACTCGGCAGCGTAGCCGCCGGCGGCGATGAACTCGGCTTCCAGCCGGTCATAGCGGCGCATGGCCTTGGCCGAAACCGCTGGATCTTCGCTGGCCATCTCTTCGCGGTTCTTGGCGAGATTGCCCACAACGACATCGAGGCCACGGGCGCCGAGAATGCGATCGCGGGCCAACTGCTCCATATTCGGGGTCTTCGGGTCCTGCGGCAGGTAGCCGATGGAGCCCTTGTGGACGACTTCGCCAGCGGTTGGCTGGGTCTCGCCAGCGAGGACCTTGGTCATCGTGGTTTTGCCGGCGCCGTTTCGTCCCACCAGTCCGATCTTGTCGCCCTTGTCGATGCGGAAGTTCACTTCGTCCATCAGCAAGCGGGCGCCGACGCGTAGCTCAAGGTTGGCTACGGAAATCATATGGTGTGGCCCTTTCACGCGGTGAGAAAAATCTTGGCCCAATAATTGGGCAACTTAACTAGTCTACCGGCCAAAGCCCTGTGCGCTGGAGGAAAGTGCATAAACTAACAGTCCAGCTCCGACTTGTGGCTTTCTACTGCCCCAGTTGGGAACGATAGTCCTTCATCTGGATCAGGCGTCGGCGCAGCGAGCCTTCACGGCGAAGGTCTCCACCGCTGGTTTTGTCGATGTGCTCCTTGCCGAAACGCCAGAGCAGCACATCATCCAGCAGGCGGTCCGGGCCCGGCGAATAGCGGTGATCCAACGCGGCACGCACATCGGTGACCACATTGGCATCCAGAAGCTGGGCCAGCTGCCAGGTTTGGTTGATTTCGTGCGCATCGAGCAGCTCTGATGCCCAGGACCAGTCATCGTCGCGTTTGCGATCAACGTGCGGGAGCAGGGTTTGCCAGATTTCGCCGATTTTCTCGCCCGACAACGGCTCAGCACCGGCGCCTTTTTGGTCGTGGTACCCGTTGAGGCGGTGGTACAGCTCGTCAATGTCGGTGAAGTAGTCTTCTACCGTTTCCAGCATGGCAGCGGTTGCGGTGAAGTGGCGGTCGATCTGGGGATTCCATGCAGCCTCGCCAGGATGCTTGAAGCGGATGTCGTGTTCCATCTCGCTCCACGCGTGCTGCAGCACCGTGCGGATCTGGACTTCGAATACGAAGTTTCCGCTGGCAACCACGGGCTTTCCCAGTGCTTCCTGGAACTTCCGCACGGTCGGTTCGCTGCGGGTCTTGAGCAGCAGGTGCCTCGACGAGTATCCGTAGGTTCCCGATTCCACCGAGCCGATGTCCTTCTCGCGGTCGCTGCGGCAGTCGAAGGAGTCTCGGTGGGATTTGATCAGGCTTGCCACCTGCTGGATTTCATGCGGCAGCATCACGATGATGCGGATGCCGACCATGTCGTGGATTTCGCGCAGCGGATTGGGGAATTCGAGCACCGGGGCGCTCTCGGTCGTTTCCTGCAATCGGCGCGATGCCTTCGCTCGGAAGGATTGCGGGGATTTGACCCGGCCGGTGATGAACAAGGGCTGGACTTCGCTTTGGGCAAAGAGCCTGCGGATCTTTGCCTTCATGGCAGACATGACGGTATTCAGCTCGCCGGTGACAGACTTGTACTGTTCAACGGAGTTCTCGATGTGCTCAGAGAACTCGTCGTACTTTGGCTCATGTTGGGATTCCGTCATAGCTGCCTCCTCGTTGCTGATCTGCGCGTTGCTCTACAGTCCTTGTGCTCCGTGTTGTTCCGACCGGGTTGATAATCGACGAACCTTATGGACGGTTCAGGCTCTTGGCCAGATCGTCATACAGTGGAGCTTTGTCTTCGGTTGGCTTCGACTGTTCGGCCTTAGGCTGGGCAGCGTTCTTTGCAGTCTGGGTGTTCTGCTTGATTGGGGTTACCTTGGCATCAGCGCGTGCGCTGGCAATGCCCTCGGCGCGGGCACGAGCCAGGGCGTCCTGGTGTTCCTGGGCCAGGGCAGCCATGCGCTCTTCTTCAGCGCTCTGGGCGTCGGTCAACGCGGCGTTGTAGCCATCGTCGTAGGCCACACCGTACTTCTGGGCATTTTCCTGCTCTTCGTCATAGGCAAGGTCTGCGTGGATTTTCGCGGCCCAGGACTTCTTCTGGTACATGTGCACGGTCAAGTGGGTAATGGCCAAAAGGACGATTGGCGGCATGGCTGCGACCAATGCTGAAACCAGCGCTGGAACGCCGTTTTCGATGGAATCCACGGTCAAGATGGCGTGCGTGGAGTTCGCTGCGGTCGATACGATCGCACCGAAGAACAGCAGGGACCACGGGTAGATCATGGCCTTGCGGCTAAAGCCGTTCAGGGCAACAATGGCCACGGTGGCCGCCACGATCATGCCGTCGATGATGATTGGCCAGATCCACGCCAGGCGCGGGCTGATGCCCGAGCGTTCTGCCAAGTCGGTCAGTGCGGCGAAAGAGAGCACGAATGCGCCAACGGCAATCAGGACCGTTGCGCCAACGGCGGTACCTAGGACTGCATTGTGCGGTTCGTTCGGGACCTCAGGGTTTTTTTCTTCCATGCTGCTGGGCAGACCTAACTTCTCAGTATTCGGATATGTCGTCGAAGGCGAGTGTGATGACCCCAACGCACTGGTCAAAAGCCACCAGTGTCTATTTTAGCCCCAATTGACTGGTGCTAATGCTCGCGGATTGATATTGCCCGGCGATCAATGAACCCGGTGCCGGTGGCCTTCCCCGCGAGCCCCTGCTGGTGCCCGTCGGAGAGGAAAAAGACCGCGCTTACCGCGATATAAGCCGTGACCAGCATGTTCAGTACCGGATAGGGGCTGACTTCCGTCAAGCTGGTGGAAATCTGGAACAGGAAGGTGATCCCGCCGAATCCTATGATGCTGCGCGATAGCGCTCGCCCTGCCGATGCGCGATTAGTGCCGCCATCAGTCACGATGAGCCAGGCGCAGCGCTGTCCGAGTGTCGCGCGTCCCGGGCTGAGGCTGGGGAGCACGAAGACGAAGAACACGACCACCAAGGGGATCCAGAAGTTCATCAAGCGTTCATTGGTGGCTGGCCCGCCGAGCCTTTCGATCAATGACAGCGTGCCAGTGATTGCAAAGACGGCGCCGGTGGTGATCGCTGCATCGAATACGTTGGCCAGCGCGCGACGGGATCGTGTGACCCTGCGGGGCGCCGCGTAGCGGGCATCGCCTTCCTTGGGCCCGGTGAGGAAACCGAAGATCGGAAGATAAGCGAATACGGCACCGATGAATGCGCCACCGGTGTTCATGATCAGGTCATCGACGTCGGCGACGCGATAGGCGCAGTTGTACAGTCCCCAGATGCCGGTGTACTGGGTCAATTCGATGGTGAGGGAGGTTGCGAAGCCCAGCACCATGCCGGTGAAGATGTTGCCACGCAGCCACCGCACGGCCAGGATTCCCAGCGGCATGAACAAGATGATGTTGAACAGCACTTGCCATAAAACGAAGCTAGTTGCGAATCCGCGTAGACCGAGATCGGCAATGCTCGCCCTGAAGTCATACAGGAAGTGGCCCGGGTCGGTCTGGGTGATTCCCAGCCCGGTGAAGCATGCCGCTTCGCGGGTTTCCGGCAACGGCAGCATGGTGTAGCTGAACAGCCCGAACCCGTAGATCGCCGCGGTGGCTGTGGTGATGGTGCGCCGCCAGGAAAGCCGTCCATGGCGTCGGTACTGCACCGCCAGCAGGAAGATGCCGGCCGCGCCGAGAAACAAGGCAGCGCCAAGCACTGCTATGGCCGCAGGCCAGATCATCGTTTGCATAGTTCTATCTAAGCCGACAGCGCGTAGAGGATCCTGTGCCCGATGATGTGATCTTGGCTATTTCTTTTTACCCGGGTCCGCCATGCCCAGCGGTCCCACCGGGCCGGCCAAGATCTGCCGGGTCTTCGCATCAAAACGGAAGAGGCCAGCGAATAGCAGTACCGCGAGCACACCGGCGAAGGTGCGCATCATCCATGTTGAGTGCCACTGTTCGATGGAGAGCTGGTCAACAAAAACTGCCACCAGGATCAGGCTGGAGACATAGATCATTAATTTTTCCGATGACCAGGAGACTCGGTGCGATATCGCGAACAATGCGATGAGCCACAGGATGTACCACGGTTGGATGATCGGGGCCAGCAGCACAGCGGCCGAGAGCGACCAGGCTGCCAAACGCACGGGATTCGAGATGTTTTTAGCCAGCGCCAGTCGGGCAACAATGACCAAACCCAGCAGCTGGAAGAGCATCACCACTAGCCCGTTGACAAACGCGATGTCTCCACCCAGCATCCCTGCCAGATTGCTGACGCTCCACCCGATCAGACCCACCGGTGCGTACGGGAATGCTGCATCGCCAGCGGTGAACATTGCTGGCAGCCAGCCAAACCAAAGGTTTGTTACGGCACCGATGATGCCAAGCCAGATCAGCGACAAGACGAAGACCTTGGCCCATTCCGCCCAGCGGGCACGCTTGGACGGATTCTTGTCGAGAAGGACCAGGCCGATGAATGGAAGTACGAGCAGGACGATGGGCTTCACCGATACAGCAATGGCCAAGGCAAGGGTAGCCGCTGCCGGCCTGCGGTCATAAGCGTAGGCAAATGCTGAGAATACTCCCGCGATCATCAGTGCGTCGTTGTGAACGCCACCGATCATGGTTAAGAGGAATAGCGGGTTGCCGACGATTGCCCAGTTGGCCCAGTTGGGGTTTTGGCCCATTTTCTGTGCAAGTTTCGCGGTGAAGTGGAAACAGCCGAGGACGCCAAGCACCGCGACAATTCGCAGCAGGCCCACGCCGATTTCCGGAATGCCGTTGGAAATGAAAAAGATGAAGCGGGCCAGCACCAGGAAGAAAGGGCCGTAGGGTGACGGCGATTGAGCCCAGAGCCCGTCAGAGCCGCCGTCAAACCATCCCGGCAACGCTGAGATGCCTTCCAGGTATGGTGATTTGTCTGCGTGCAGCATCCGGCCCTGTGCAAGGTAGGAGTACACGTCACGGCTGAGAATCGGGAAGCTGAACATCAAGGGCGCCGACCACATTCCAAACAGCCGCCCCAATTCCCGATGGGTGATTCCGGTGGCCACCTGCACCCGTGGCCTGGTGACAATCCAGGTCCTGGTCAGCCAGACCATGCCCAGGGCCATCAAGATGATGCAGGTGATGACGCCGCTGACGTCGGTGCGGAATTCAATGAAGAATCCGCTGCGGGCCAGGGGCGAGAGCTGGTTGCGCGGGAACCAGCCAATCCCCCAGGAAGCCACGGTGATCATCGCGGAGGCGGCGAAGCCCTGCCACCCCAGTGAGCGCAGACTCTCCCCCAGTAGTTTCCGGCTAATGTCCATCACGGCCACTAGGCCTTCTTCGACTTCTTCAGCCAGTTCGTGGAGCTGAGATGATCAGGGCAGATGGACTTGGTCTTGGGATCGAAGAACACCAGATAGATCGCGCAGGCGATGGAGATGCCCCAAGAAATCATCTGGACACGCGGAACCAATGACTCTTGGAGGAACTGCCAGACGAAGATCTGGTCGGCTGCCTGATAAGCGAGGAAGAAGATCGTGGTCAAGTGAAGCCACAGCATTTGCCAGTCATCCCGCAAGCCGGTGACCGCGAAGAAAGGCAGCAGCCACAGTAGGTACCACGGCTGGATGACCGGCGAGAGGACTACGATCGCCGAGAACGCGATAGCCATGCGCTGGACAAGATGGGAGTACTTGCCGCGGAACATCAGCACAATCGCCATGAGCACGCCGATTAGTCGACCGGCAGTCTTGATGACCGAGAGCACTGAATCCGATTCCAGCCCGAAGGAATGGAAAATACTTGAGATCGCCACGGTCATCAGGCCCAGCGGAGCGAAAATCGAGAACCCTGCGCCAGTGTAGTTGAGCATGACTTCCAGCCAGCCGAACCAGTAGCCATTGAGCCACCCGACCACGGTCATGAGCGCCAGGAAGATCATGCCGGAGTATAACCAGTAGAGAATGCGGCGTGGCCACTTGGCTTCGGGCCCGGCCCACAGAAGGCCGATAAACGGCAAGAGGACCAGGGTGATCGGCTTGACTCCAATAGAGGCTGCCAACACGACAATGGCCCAGAAGCCGTGGCGCTTGCAGGCAAGGTATACCGCCCACACCGACAGGCCGGTCATCAGCGCATCGTTGTGCGCGCTCGCGACGAAGTTGACCAGGAACAGCGGGTTCGCCACGGTCATCCAGGTGGCCTTCGCGCCCGGAACGGAATGCAGCTCGGCAAGCATCGGCACGAAGTGCAGGCAAAGCAAGACGCCGATGAAGGCGATGGCCCTGAAGACAAGAATTGCGGCGTCGGTCGAACCGCCGACAACATTGACCACCAGGTACTCGATGGACAGGAACAGCGGGCCATACGGTGTTCCATCCTGGGCCCACATGGTGTCGGCACCGAGCTGGAACCAGTTATTCAAACTGGAAATACCGTCGACATAAGGATCCTGCCCGGCATCCACCAAGCGCCCCTGGCCGATGTATGCGAAGACGTCACGGCTCATGATCGGCAGGGCAACGAACATCGGAATGCTCCACAGCCAGACTGCACGCCGAACGATCTTGAGGGATCCTTCGCCCCATGAGCTCAGCTTCTGGCCCAGCCGCCACCATGAGCGAAACAGCACCCAGCACCCGATGGCCAGCAGGATTACGCAGGTGATGACGCCGGCTGGTTCGGTGCGGAGCATGATGAAGAACGGATCGCGGTTCAGCGGCGAGACGCTAGCCAACCAGCCAGTGCCGAAGGAGCCGAAAAGTATCAGCGAAGCACCAATAACGCCGCTGAGCAGCGTCCTATTCACTCCAGCGTCCGGCTGGGAGCGCACTGCTTCTACGTTGCTGGCTGACACACTGACACCTCGTGCTGTAGCGGACTAAAGGTCGGAAAAACTTGGCCAACGTCGCATCGGGATTCCCCATGCGAACGGGTGATTCAACGGCCAGAAATCTCTGTCGATTTTAGCATCACACCACGAAACAACCGGGGCAGGACACCGTTTCTGAGCGGGCAATCACGCCGTGCGCTGCCCCACAGCCGCCGGGCGCGTGTAGATTGGATACGTGGCTAGTAATTCAGAAAAAATTGTATGGATCGACTGCGAAATGACCGGTCTTGATCTGGTTGATGACGCGCTGATCGAAGTTGCCGTGCTGATCACCGATTCGGAATTGGAGATCGTCGACGAGGGAATCCAGGTAGTCATCAAGCCAGAGCCAGCGGCCTTGGCGCAGATGAACGACTTCGTACGCAATATGCATACGGTCAGCGGCCTGCTCCCCGAGCTAGAAGAAGGCATCGCCATGGACGAGGCGCAGCGCCTGGTCATGGACTACATCAAAAAGCATGTCCCAGAGCCTAAGAAGGCGCATCTGGGCGGCAACTCGGTAGGTACCGACAAGAACTTCCTGGCTCGCGACATGCCGGAAGTCATCGAGCACCTGCACTACAGGATCATTGATGTCTCGACGCTGAAGGAACTCAGCCGCCGCTGGTATCCCAAGGCCCACTACGCAGCTCCGGCGAAAACTGGCAATCACAGGGCACTGGGCGATATCCAGGATTCCATCAACGAACTTCGCTACTACCGCGAATCGATCATGGTTCCCGCTCCAGGCCCGAGCAGCGAAGAAGCTCGCGAGATCGCATCCAGGATCGCGCCGAACGACTAATCCCAGCCACTTTGCAGCCCCTGGGACGCAGGTGATGCACTGCACATCATCCCAGGGGTTGCCAATTGGCGTCAGGCCGAGAATTATGTGTATAGTATTTCTCGTTGCCAGATACTGGTTCGCCTCTCAATGAGGATCTGACTAGTATCGAAGTGAACATGGTGGGTATAGCTCAGTCGGTAGAGCGTCTGGTTGTGGTCCAGAAGGTCGCGGGTTCAAACCCCGTTACTCACCCCAATTAAGAAGACTTGATCCAAAACCCCGGTTACGGATCAGGTCTTCTTTGCTTTTGCCGCGACTAACCGATCAAAAATGAACAACAGCGGATTAGGTCCACACGATCATTCGAAGTCACAGCAACTCGGAGAACGATCTAGTCAAGAAACCAGACCGAAGTGGACATTCAACGCAAGTGTTCCACATCGATTCAATCAGGCACCAAATTAATTACCGACAGGTAAAGTCGACGCTAAAACAATCCCATAATTGAGCCACTGGTCACATACGACCTTTTCTGCCGCCCCGGATTGGTATTCAACGCACAATTACGTGTATAGTATTTCTCGTTGCTCGATACAAAGGATTCGCCACTACGGCTTCTGACTAGTATCAAAGTGAACATGGTGGGTATAGCTCAGTCGGTAGAGCGTCTGGTTGTGGTCCAGAAGGTCGCGGGTTCAAACCCCGTTACTCACCCCAAATCAAAAGGCTCGATTTACAATTTCGGTTGTAAATCGGGCCTTTTGCGCATCACCACCTCAAAGAATAGTGCCCTCAGGATTCCCTCACGGAGCAATAGGCGATTCTCCATCACGCGTAGCCTGTGCCCCAGCTTCTTTTCCCAGCGCCAACAAGACGTACAAAACCCAGACAGTTGCTAGGAGAATTACGCATCCGACTGACCCCCAGAGCAACATCGGATCTTCGATAGCCAGTGTCGGAATGATCCGACCAGGCGCGAGGGCCGCGAAAACGCCGGCGACGATTGCCCCGATCCATGAACCGACCATGTTTCCGACATGTCCGGGGACATTTCCGCGGCGGATGCTAATCACGCCCAGCGTGGTGGTGCCGAACGTGAAGATCGCTAACGCATGGAAGATCGTGAATCCGCCGCTGATCGTATAGATGAACATTCCACTGACGCAGGCGAAGTACATTGAAATCACCCAGGTTCGACCCAGAGCGCGATGCCTCAAGTCCTTGCGGCGTCGAAGAATATTCACTGGCGCCAAGAGAATCACGAGACTTGCTGAAATCGCATGAACGGCAATAACGAAGTTCCCCATGCCACCACTGTAGATCTGATCCCCCTCGGCCTGCATCCACGATCGGCCCCTACGTGCCGAAAACCATCGGCGAGCGCTGCACCGGAGCAAGCGCGTCTTGGATTGAATGCGAAGAAGTCACGGCAAACACAGGGAACGATCATGCTCGTTAAGTCATATTTCGGGAGCTTGCACGGGAGTTTCGAACCTATGTTCGAATGCACTTCGTTTTTGGGTCTATCCCTGTGTTTTTCGAGACATCTGGCGTTATTTTGGGACTTGAGACGCGGGTTTGCGATTCAAGTAGGCATGATTTCGCGTGAACAACCATAATGGAACTTGTACTTTGGCAAGCCTCTGTGTTGCTTGCCTGTGCCCTACCCGATGAAAGGTACTCCCCCTGTGAAACGCGCGCTTTTTGAAGAGGACCACGAGCAGTTCCGTGAGTTGGCTACGGAGTTCAATACCCGTGAAGTCTCTGGAAAATACGCCCAGTGGGAGAAGGACCACCAGATTCCACGCGAGGTATGGCAGTCTGCCGGCGAGAACGGCCTTCTAGGCCTAGCCGTTCCTGAGGAATTCGGTGGCATGGGGATCGATGACTACCGTTTCCGCGTGGTGCTTGATGAGGAATTCGTTCGCGCCGGACACCTAGCTGTTGCCCTGGCCTTCCACCTGCATGACGACCTGGTACTCCCCTACCTGCTGGCATATGGTTCCGATGAACTCAAGGCCAAGTGGCTGCCCCGCATGGTTGATGGCTCGACGATCACTTCCTGCGCATTCACCGAGCCAGGCGCCGGTTCCGATCTGCGCGCGGTACGAACCAAGGCGGTTCGCGATGGCGAGGATTGGCTGCTGAGCGGCCAGAAGACCTTCATCGGTAATGGCGCCTTTGGCGATGCCGCAGTGGTTCTTGCCCGCACAGACGCGGAGAGCGGTCGAGCCACGGAGTCTTCGTTCTCCCTGTTCATGGTGGAGCGTTCCGAGGGTTATACCAATGGCAATCCCTTCGACAAGATGGGCTTGCGCGCTTCGGATACCGCTGAACTGTTCTTTGATGAGGTTCGCGTCTCCGATGCGGATCGCATCGGCGAGGTCGGACAGGGTCTGCGCTATGTCAAGGAGCAGTTGCCCCAGGCGCGCTTGGCTATTGCCGTCGCGGCAGCGGCTATTGGCACGGCGTCGTTCGACCAGGCATTGGAGCATGCGAAGAACCGCTCAACCTTTGGCCAGGCCTTGACCCAGTATCAGAACACGCGGTTCGAGCTGGCTAATTTGAGGACTGAGTCCCATGTCACTCAGACTTTTGTGGATCAAGCAGTTCTCGCCTTCAATAATGGCGAACTAGACGCCCATGAGGCCGCTGAAGTGAAGCTTTGGGCAAGTGAGAGCGCAAAAAAGCTTTCGGACAAGGCGCTGCAGATCCATGGAGGCTACGGGTACATCATGGAGTACCCGATCGCTCAATCATTCACCGCGGCACGCTTATTGACCATTTTTGGTGGCACAAGTGAGATCATGCGTGAAACTATTGGACGAGCACTTTAAGCACTTTTGAAAGGACCTGATCACGTGCCAATCCGGCAGATCACAGTTTACGGAGAACCAGTTCTACATCGCCGCGCGGTAGAAGTCACCGAGTTCAATGATGAACTTCGCCAGCTCGTTGCAGATATGCACGTGACCATGGATGAAGCTCATGGCGTGGGACTGGCCGCTCCGCAGGTTGGAATCGGTCTACGTCTGTTCACGTATGTCTACGCTGACCAGGACACTGCGCCTGAACGTGGCGTCGTCATCAACCCCAAGCTGACCCTCTCCAAGGTTTCGCAGGCGCCTGCCGACGTTGACGAGGAATCGGAAGGCTGCTTGTCCGTCCCCGGGCTGAACTACCCTCTGAAGCGTGCCGAGTACGCGAAGGTGGAAGGTTTTGATGAGTTCGGCAACCCGATCTCCTTCGAAGCCCACGATTGGTTCGCTCGCGTCATGCAGCACGAATACGACCACCTGGATGGGTTCCTGTATGTCGATAAGCTGCAGCCACGCTGGGATAAGCGCTGGAAGAAAGCCAAGAAGGCACTGGGCTGGGGCGTACCGGGCAATACCTGGCTACCTGGCACCGATGAAGATCCTTTTGGGCACTAGCCTTCGAACTGCCTAGTTGGCATTCCTGAAGTCCATATACCGCTGATGTAGCGCCGCACCGAGTGAATCGGTCGGCGCTACATTTGCATCCCAGAGACTTGATGCCCTGCCGCATTCCAGCCAGAAGGCGTTGAACATGCCATTCTTGCCGGGGGTAATCCGGTTTTGCATGGAAGGATCAGCCACCAAGCTTCGATCGGCCCATGACAAGTAATACTCGTCAAAGGGGCCAAGCAGGCGTGTGGGAAGGTCGATCTTTGCTGATGACTCATACACCTGGTGTGCGGCTGATCCTTGAACCACATACAGGTCTTCGCCGCGTTCATCTGTATCGACGCTGATGAGTTCTGGTTCAATGTCAGCGGCGGCCTTGCGGATGACGGTGAGGGTCTGGCCTGCATACCAGGCGGCGTCACGTAGCGTGGCTGGCCCGTGCGAGCCGAGATAGCGCGAGAGCAATTCCTGGATTGGATTATCCGGAACGTGATGCTCGTTGATCCACTGTTCGACGAGCACAAAATCTTGGGCAGCCAGTTTTGCTGTCGGCGGTATCGGCCCCAGGCATATCAAGCCCTGCTGGACCAGGGCGAGCAACAGGTGCACGCCTCGTTGATTACGCGTGCCGATCCCCTGTTGCTCTAGCTGATCAAAGAGCTCGGGCCTGCTGGCCCTTCTAACTGCTGACAGGTGTGACTGGATAATCGCCGCGGACTTCTCAATTACTTCTGGATCAATCTGTAGTTCCCGATGCCTGGCAGCCATTGATCTCAAGGTTCGCTCCTTGGACGTCTGCACCAGCCATTGTGCGTCGTGCGGCAAGCAGATGTGCAGGGTTCCTCGCATGGTCCACGAGCGCACGAGCAAACCCTCGTTAAAGAGTTGATCTACCTGCTCCCGGGGCGGCATCGGATGCACGCGCTGGGCGAGCGCGTATCTCCCGGCAATGAAGTCCTGGGATTGGGTAGCCAGCAAGTGCCCCGCGGCTTCCTGCACGGTGCTAGCTGGCGCGGACAACAACTGGCTGGCCATTCGAGCCGAGAGCAATCTTCCGCGATCCACGTTTCCGCCTTCCGACACCGCCTGCTCTTCAGAGGGTAACAGTTTGGCCCGCACCTGTGCCTTCAGTTTTGCCGCGAATACCCCGCAGCGATGGCCGCGGGGCGGTTAACGACCTCGGGACCATGCACCAGCGCGGTTTGCGCGGGCATGGTCCCGAAGTTCAGGCGCTTAGCCTTAGACGGTGACAGCCTCAGCCTTGAGGGCTGGAACTGCTACCGGGTGGGTTCCGGCGATCGTTTCGATCACGCGGACAACCTGGCAGGAGTAGCCGAACTCATTGTCGTACCAGACGTAGACAACGGCGTTCTTGCCGGAAACGATGGTGGCCAGTCCATCAACAATGCCGGCGCGGCGCGACCCGACGAAGTCAGTGGAAACAACCTCTGGAGAATCGATGTAGTCGATCTGCTTGTGCAGGTTCGAGGTCAACGAGGTTTCGCGCAGGTAGGCGTTCAGCTCTTCCTTGGTGGTCTCGTTCTCAAGGTTGAGGTTCAAGATCGCCATGGAAACATCCGGGGTTGGTACGCGGATGGCATTGCCGGTCAGCTTGCCTTCGAACTCTGGCAAAGCCTTGGCGACCGCCTTGGCGGCACCGGTTTCGGTGATGACCATGTTCAAAGCCGCAGCGCGGCCGCGACGCTCTCCCTTGTGGAAATTGTCGATGAGGTTCTGGTCGTTGGTGAACGAGTGAACGGTCTCGACGTGGCCGTGGCTGACGCCGAACTTGTCGTTCAGAGCCTTGAGCACCGGGGTGATCGCGTTGGTGGTGCACGAAGCAGCGGTCACGATCTTGTCTTCGGCGGTGATCCAGGAATCATTGATGCCGTGAACGATGTTCTTCAGGTCGCCCTTGCCCGGTGCGGTCAGCAGCACGCGGGCTACGCCCTTGGCCTGCAAGTGCTGGGAGAGGCCAGCTTCATCGCGCCAGCGGCCGGTGTTGTCAACGACGATAGCGTTGTCGATGCCGTGCTCGGTGTAATCGACGGTAGCTGGGTCGTTCGAGTAGATGACCTTGATCAAGGTGCCGTTGGCGAGGATGGTGTTGTTTTCCTCGTCGACAGTGATCGAGCCTTCGAAGCGGCCGTGCACGGAGTCGCGGCGCAACAGCGAAGCGCGCTTGACGATGTCGTCATCCGAGCCCTTGCGAACCACGATGGCGCGCAGGCGCAAGCCGTAGCCGCCGCGTTCGATGAGGATGCGGGCGAGCAGGCGGCCAATGCGGCCGAAGCCGTAGAGGACGACGTCTTTTGGTTCTGCATCGGTGGCACCGGCCTGGCCGACTTTTTCGCCGAGTTCGTTGCTCAGGAATGCATTCAGGTCAACCGAGCCGGATTCCTTGAACTTCTTGTTCAAACGGCCAAGGTCAACGGATACCGATCCAACATTCAGCGCCTCGATCTCGTCGAGGATTGCTTTGGTCGCCTTCAGGCTCAGCTCTTCGCCATCAATACGGCGTACTACGCGGTGCGCCTTGATGATGTCGATGGCTGACTGGTTGATCAGCTTGCGGCCATATACGGAGGGCACCACATTGTTCTTGCGGTACAGGCGTCCGATCAGTGGAATCATGGCCTCGGCGAGCTCTTCGCGCCCGCTCCATTCTTGCTGGGCAACGACAGACTGCTGGGTCACAGAAAATCCTTCCAATTCAGCCGACTCGCAGATCCATAAAGTCGGTTGGCACCGTGGGAAGCACCATTGCTTTTGCGGTGGTACGAGGTCTACAGGATCATCCTCGCAAGTACTAAGTACGCCTTCCATTCTAAACGGCGCAGAAAAATTCAGAGCACGAAGAACTGTGAAACATCTCACCTGAGCGGTGGAAGGAAATGAATGGGATGGCCGATACGCCGGGTTTTGTCGCGCCGAAGCGGGACGGTCATCTATCTACGACTGTCGTTGCCGGCAGCCTCTAGCGGTCCACCCGACTGCATGGGGCGAACAGCCCTCATAACGCAGTCTGTCTGACCTTGCTCCGAGTGGGGTTTACCTAGCCATCCCGGTCACCCGTGACGCTGGTGGTCTCTTACACCACCGTTTCACCCTTACCAGGAAGCCTGGCGGTCTATTTTCTGTGGCACTAGCCTGCGGGTTACCCCGAGTGGGCGTTACCCACCACCCTGTTCTGTGGAGCCCGGACGTTCCTCGGGGCAATTACTTGCCACGCGACCGTCTGGCCATCCCATTCGTTAACCATTCTAGCCCCGCCAGTTTGCCTCACCCGACATGCACTGCGAGCCCTTCGCCACAGATTCACTCGATTCATTCTTGGCCAAATGGGCATGTCATGCGAGATTTCATCAACAACGCTTGATCGCCGACCTCGGATAAGCTGGAAGACGTGCTTATTTTGTTGCCGCCTTCCGAAGGCAAAACCGCTCACGCAGAAGGCTCCCCCTTCGACCTTGCCGACCTGTCGTTTTCGCAACTTACCGGCGAACGCCACCAGGTGATCGAAGCATTAACCGAAGTTTCCGGTCGCAAGGACGCCATGGACCTGCTGGGCGTTGGCGCTTCACTAGCCAACGAAGTGGCACGGAATATCAATCTGCACACCGAGCCAGCCGCAAAGGCCCACGACATCTACTCGGGAGTCCTCTTTGAAGCATTGGGGTATTCCTCGCTGTCGCCTAAGGAACAACAACGAGCCGATGAAAGCATTGTGGTGATTTCCGCACTGTGGGGAGCGGTGCGCTTCGGCGATCGCATTCCCCCATACCGCTTGTCGATGTCGGTGAAATTGGAACCCCTGGGCAAGCTCGCCTCGTGGTGGAAAAAACGGCTTACCCCCGTTCTTGATGAAGCGGCATCCGACCAGTTGATCGTTGACGCGCGATCAAGCACATATGCCGCCGCCTACAAGCCAAGCAATGGCAACAGTGTTGCCGTCAATGTCTTCCAGTTGCGCAATGGTGTTCCAAAAGTCGTCTCGCATTTCGCCAAGCACACTCGAGGAGAAGTGGCTCGCTTCCTCGTGCAGCAAGACATAGAACCAGCGACCCCCGATGAGTTGCTTCAACTTATTCAGACCAAGTGGGAAGCAAGTCTCATTGAAGACAAAAAAGGCCGAGCCTTGAATATCCTGCTGCCCGCAGACCATCAGTTCACGACGGCGAAATAGCTCGACTGCTCCACACTAGTATCCGGAGCTGGCGAAAAAGAAGAAACCACCTCTTCCGATAGTGATCCAATTCACATAGGCTTCACGTATGACGTCCTACGTCATACGTCCTTCCACTTTCCAGGAACTCAACCCTGCAAGGAACCAGCCCATGCGAAGTCATTCTCGGCACGAGCACAAACGAATCCTGGCCACAGCACTAGCTCTGAGCCTGGCAATACCAGCCATCAGCGCAACAAGCGCCATGGCCACCACCCTCGAAGAAGCAGATCCCGCCACGCCTCCCGGTACATTCCGTGAAATCAATCTCGGCACCGACCGCACCACTCATAACTTCTTCTACCGGATACCCGCCTTGGCGCATCTGGGCAACGGCGTGGTCCTGGCTGCCTGGGATGGCCGCCCCGGCAGCGCGGGTGATGCCCCAAATCCCAACAGCATCGTCCAGCGAAAAAGCACCGACAACGGAGTCACATGGGGCCCTGTCACCACCGTCGCCGCCGGCTTTACCGGAACCGCGGACCAAGGAAAATACGGCTACTCCGACCCCAGCTATGTTGTTGATGACGAAAGCGGAAAGACCTTTGCTTTCTTCGTTTATTCAAAAGACCAGGGCTTCGGCGGCAGCACGTGGGGCAACGATGACACCAACCGGCAGGTGCTCAGCGCAGCTGTGGTCGAGTCCTCCGACGATGGAGCGACTTGGAGCAAGCCCCGCCTGATCACCGACGTCGTCAAGCCCGGCGACAGCGCAGTGCCAGGCGCTGTGCGATCAACTTTCGCCACATCCGGCCAGGGAATCCAGATCACCCGAGGCCAGTACGCCGGGCGCCTCGTTCAGCAATATGCCGGCGACGTCATGCAATCCGATGGCTCCCGCGTTATCCAGGCATTTTCGGTGTATTCGGATGATCACGGCGCAACATGGCAGCGCGGTGAATTCACTGGATCAGCCATGGACGAGAACAAAGTAGTCGAACTCTCAGACGGACGGCTCCTGCTCAACTCCCGCGACAACGCGGGCGGAGGCTACCGAAAGGTTGCGATCTCCAACGATGGCGGGCACAGCTACTCTGCTGTTACCCAAGACAAGAACTTGCCTGACCCGACGAATAATGCCCACATCACCCAAATGTTCCCGGACGCAGCCGCCAACAGCGCCCAGGCTAGAAAATTGCTGTACACCGGCGCAAATTCACAAACCTCCAGAGCAAACGTTTCAGCTCGCGTATCGTGCGACGATGGCAAGACATGGCCTGGACTGCGGACCATCCGTCGCGGGTTCTCGGCATATTCGGTAGCCGACACCCTCGACAATGGAAAATTCGGCGTGTTCTACGAGGGCAATTACACGGACTCCATGCAGTTTGCCACCTTTGATGAATCTTGGTTGAACTACGTCTGTGCACCGATGGAAGCATCAAGTTTCACGGCGGATCCGGCAACAACAATCGAGCTGCCGGTCACCATTACCAATCAAGAAGCCCAAGCCATTTCCGGCAGCGTCTCGGTGGGAACCTCGACCTTATTTAGCGCCGCACCACAGCAAGTTGGCAACCTCGCCGCCGGCGCCAGCACCACAATCAAGGTCCCCCTGACGATATCTTCCACCGCCTACGGCAAACAGACGCTGCAGCTGCAGTTCACTAGCAGCAACGGGAAAACGTCCCAAGCCACTGTCTCCGCCCAGATCTCCGGCAAGGAAACTACCGGCATTACCGTCAGCGGACAACGAACGGACACAAACCGCGACTTGGCCACAAACCCCTATGTCGTCGGCGAGAAGGTCCCGTACAGTTTCCGTGTCACCAGCATCGGCAACATCGCCCAGTGGATTGTTCCCACGGAAGGGAACTTCGCGCCCTTAGCTGCCAATCCCGTGGGCGAGCCGAGCCCGACCGGAAATTGTCGATACTCGAACCTGCCCGCTGGCTCGGCCTACACCTGTGCGACCCCTCGCCATGAAGTCACCAGCCTAGATCTGGCCAACGGCTACTTCGTCCCGCAGACGCATTGGACCACAGGACGGATTGGCAATAACACTGTCGTTAATCAGTACACGATTACCGGCGAAGAAGTTGACCTCGTAGATCGCCAGCCCAGTTTCACTGCTGTAGCAACCTCGCCGGCCAAGGTGGCAACAGCGGCAAACCCTTCGGAGCGGGCCGGTGACTGGATGAGCTACGAAGTAACGGTCACTAACACCGGAAACGTGAGACTCAGTGATATAGAAGGACCGGGGTTCGAATTCGATGCACTTGAACCAGGCGAATCCCGGAGCAAAACCGTTCGACGGTTGAAAACAAGCCTCGATGCTTCGGAAGGAAAGGTTCAAAGTCTCGGCAAGCTGGCGTCAGCGCGAAACGGCGAGAATTCGGTTCAGTCCGAGGTGAAGGCGGCGCCTTCCCGTTGACCAGGACAGTAACCGCAGAACCACGCGAATAAAAGAATGACCACAGGCAAGAGATGAACAGCATTAGCCCTCGTGTCTCGCCTGTGGTCATTTTCTATATTTTTGCAGGTCGCGATGCGACGAGCTCCACTTCAAAACCCGATTGATCTTCCAAATAAGCGGCGTAGTGGTCGGGCCCGCCGGCGTGCGGATGCTTATCCGCGAACATCAAATTGAATCCATGTTTCAGTGCCTCGGCAGCTACTTCGTCAACGTCCTGAGAGCTTGGCAGGCTAAAGGCCAAATGATTCAACCCTGGTGCACGCCGATCGTGCGGTCGATGGCGGACATCGGGACCGGACTCTAAAACGATGTATAGCCGGTCATGCTGGTAGCTGATTCCATCGGCCCACTGCGACTGGACTACGTAACCCAGGCGAACGAGTAACCAGCCAAGAGATCCCCTGCTTACTTCAAGATCATCGACCCAGATTTCCAAATGATGCAGCATTCCCCTGCCCAACTACCTAAACGCTCCAGTGACCAGTAATGCTACCGCAGTGAAAGTGGCAATCTGCCAAACAATGCGACCAACCTTTTTCTAGGTTCGAGTTACCCATCTTCATGCAGTGCGCGATGAGCGTATTCAAAGTCTTCCGCTGCCGACTCGTCGGTAAAGACTTGGCTCACCGCCCCACACTCAGGACAAAATCCTTGAAATCCTCCAGTCGCAGTACGCCCAAAATCCGGTCCTACCTCGTGCAAGTTTCCCCCATAGAAAGTTAATCGTAGTTTTTCAGCTAACCACAAGGTACCGACAGTTTAAGTATCAATATTCAAACCGTTGCAGGAAAGTTATAAAAACTGTGATCTTCAACTAACTTTTCGGGATAAGCGCGTTCTCAGTTCATCAGGCACGAAGAAACCCTCCCAGGGTTACCCTGGGAGGGTTTCTAGACGTTGGACATTACCAATAGAGATACAGCCATTTAATTGATCGGGACTGGCCAGTAACGATTCACACGCGGCGCATCCAGTTAAGGGGTCAAGACGAAGTCCCACGGGTCGCTGTTCACCTGAGAGATCTCAATCTCTACGGCATGCCCCAAGTCGTTGAGCACATTGCCCAAAGCTCGTGCGCCGGCCGAAAGCCATACCCACTCCGAAGCAAAGTGCGAAACGTCAATGAGATACGGGAATCCTCCATTGGCTACCTCGCGCGCTTCACTAGCTGGGTGATGGCGCAGGTCCGCGGTGACATATACATCTGCTTGATGCGAGCGGACAGCATCAAAAAGCGAATCTCCAGCGCCGCCGCACAACGCGACCTTGCGGATAATCCCGGTACGGTCTCCTGCAACTCGCACGCCACCGGCAACTGCAGGAAGCACTGTGTAAACACGTTCTGCGAAGTCTTCGAGTTTCATGGGCTTCTCAAGGAAACCCACACGCCCCAATCCTTCCTCAGGCAGGCCGTCCTTGGAATCAACCAGCGGAACGCACTCCTTGAGCCCGAAGGCGTCGGCCAATGCGTCGTTGACTCCCCCGATGGCACTATCCGCGTTGGTATGGGCGGTTAGTAATGCGGTTCCGGTCTCGATGAGCCGGTGGATCGCTTCGCCTTTGAAGCTCGTGCCAGCAACCTGGGTGACTCCGCGCAAAAGCAGCGGGTGGTGAGTGATCAGCAGATCGGCCCCACGCTCGATCGCATCTTCAATCACCTCCAGGGTCGGATCCACTGCCATGACGACTTTCGAAACCTGCTGGCCGGTACGCCCGGTCACTAGCCCTACGGCGTCCCAGTCCTCGGCTAAGGAATGGGGCCAAAGCTCTTCCACTGCTTCAAGGACGTTACCCAAGGTAGTTGGCGTCGGGGAGGTAGCTTCTTCCGTCGGCTTCACGTCATCTCCGGTCACGGGCTTAAGCGCAGCAGCGTCCGGGGTTGGGGTCTTCTTCCCCGGTTCTTGCGAGTTGTTTGCCTTGCTCTGCATATGCACCACCCTACGCGTTGCCAATACAGATGGAACAGAATGCAACGCCGCATCGTTATGAACTGTGTGAGTATTCTCAGCCTTCAATCACCACATCAATTCAGTCCAACGCTGCAGCTTGAAGACACAGAGCTGACAACTTTCGTCTTGGCAGGAGGTTGCTTCTGGTGTCTGGATGCGGTCTACCAGCGCACCCGCGGAGTTCACGCGGTGATCTCCGGATATATCGGCGGACACACCAGCAATCCCGACTATCGGCAAGTGTGCACCGGAACAACCGGCCATGCCGAAGGCGTCGCCGTCATCTTTGATCCACAGGTTGTGCCAGCCGAAGTCATCTTGGACATGTTCTTCACTGTTCATGACCCCACGACGCTCAACCGCCAGGGGTACGACGTGGGCACCCAGTACCGTTCGGCGATGTTCCCGCTCGACGACCAGCAGCGCGAACTGTTTACTGCTTCCATGGGAAAATTCGGGCCTTTATACCCTAATCCGATCGTCACCACCATAGAAGAGTCCAAAGATTTCTACCCGGCAGAGCAAATACATCAGGATTATTACTCTGCGAACCAAGATGTCGGCTATTGTCGCGTGATTATTGACCCGAAACTCGCAAAGGTCAGGAAATATTACGCTCAATGGCTAAATGAAGCCTAGGTTGATGAATCGCCTACTAGGGTTGGATACGAACCTCCAAGGTGTCCGCGCCATTGAGCCGGTCATCTGCAAGTAACTCGCCGCCAGCAATCGCGGCCGCAATGAGTCACGTAAGGACTGCATAGAAGATGGGCAAGATTTACAACAACGTCACCGAAGTTATCGGCCGCACCCCGCTGGTGAAGCTGAACCGACTCGATGAGGGCCTGGCCGGCAACATCGCCGTAAAGCTGGAATTCTACAACCCAGCCAACTCCGTCAAGGACCGCATCGGTGTTGCAATCGTTGACGCCGCCGAGAAGTCCGGCGCGCTGAAGCCAGGCGGCACCATCGTCGAAGGCACCTCCGGCAACACCGGTATTGCCCTGGCCATGGTCGGCGCCGCTCGCGGTTACAAGGTCATCTTGACCATGCCGGAAACCATGTCCACCGAGCGTCGTGTCATGCTGCGCGCTTTCGGCGCCGAGATCGTGCTGACCCCGGGTGCCGATGGCATGCGCGGCGCAGTGGAGAAGGCCAAGGAAATCGTTGCAACTTCTGACAACGCCGTCTGGGCACAGCAGTTCGCCAACACCGCCAACCCGCAGATCCACTCGGACACCACCGGCCCAGAGATCTGGGACGACACCGAAGGCAAGATCGACATCCTCGTTGCAGGTATCGGTACCGGTGGCACCATCACCGGCGCAGGCCGCTTCTTGAAGGAAAAGAACCCTGAGCTGAAGATCGTCGCCGTTGAGCCGAAGGATTCCCCGATCCTCAATGGTGGCAAGCCAGGCCCACACAAGATCCAGGGCCTGGGCGCGAACTTCATCCCAGAAGTTCTTGATACCGAGCTGTATGACGAAGTCCTTGACGCCAGCATCGAAGACTCGGTCTCCACTGCACGCGCCTTGGGCGTCAAGGAAGGCATCCTCGGCGGTATCTCCGCCGGTGCAGCCGTGTGGGGCGCATTGCAGATCGCTGCTCGCGAAGAAAATGCAGGCAAGCAGATTGTTGCCATTATTCCTGACTTCGGTGAGCGCTACATCTCCACCCTGCTGTTTGATGACATCCGCGGCTAAATAAGTTTCGACAAACTAGAATAAATCGGCGCGAGCCACCGTTGGGTCTAATAGAGACCTAAATCGGTGCAGCTCGTGCCGATTTGCTGTGTGACGTCTTACGATTCCGCCACAGCGAACCGCAACCCCTAAGGTAGTATTCATGAGTTTTTTCTCCCGGCTGCGCGAAGACCTGGCCACAGCTCGACAGCATGATCCTGCGGCACGCAGCGATACCGAAAACTTTTTCGTGTATTCCGGGTTGCACGCCATCTGGGCTCACCGGCTGGCCCACAAGTTGTGGCAGAACCCTTCTTCCAAGGGAGTTGCACGCTTGATTTCTCAGGCAACCCGCGCACTTACCGGAATTGAAATCCACCCAGGTGCCACCATCGGCCGTCGCTTCTTCATTGACCACGGCATGGGCATCGTCATCGGTGAAACCGCGGAAATCGGCGAAGACGTCATGCTGTATCACGGAGTGACCCTCGGTGGACGTTCCTTGGCCAAGGTCAAGCGCCACCCAACCATCGGCGACCGCGTTGTCATCGGCGCCGGCGCCAAGGTGCTGGGCCCGATAGTGATCGGTGCCGACTCGGCAATCGGTGCCAATGCCGTAGTGGTCAAGGACGCTCCTGAAGGTTCCATCGTGACCGGAATCCCTGCGCAGAATCGTCCACGGACGCCTGAAGAGCGCAAGCCGGCGGTTGACCCAGCCGAGTACATTGATCCAGCGATGTGGATCTAGCCCAAGTTCCTCAAAAACGTATGGCCGATGTTCCCTGAGGGGAACATCGGCCATACGTGTATTGAGGCGCTCTACTCGCCTAGCTGATGGGCGCTCTTGCTACCATCAGCCAGCTCGACGATTTCGTCGTCCTCGCTCTGGGGCTGCGTGCCTAGCTTGCCATTGGTCAGCTTCTGCATGATCATTGCCACCGCGCCGTCACCGGTCACGTTGGTTGCGGTACCGAAGCTATCCAGTGCGATGTAGGCGGCGAACATGAGTCCAACTTCCACCTCGCCGAAGCCGAGCATCTGTGCCAGCAGACCAGCGGCCGCAGCGATAGCTCCGCCAGGAACGCCCGGAGCGGCAATCATCATGACACCGAGCATGAGGATGAAGGGGAGGTAGGAGCCGAAGTTGACATCACCACCGGTGAGCAGAAGAACTGCGATGGAGAAACAGGTGATCTTCACCATCGAGCCCGAGAGGTGGATGGTCGCTCCCAGAGGGATCACAAATCCGGCCACAGAATCCGACACACCATTCTTCTTTGCCGAAGCCAGCGTGACCGGAATGGTCGCCGCCGAAGACGAGGTGCCCAGAGCGGTGAAGTACGCATCACGCATGCCCCACAATGCGGTCAGCGGATTGCGCTTATTCATGGCACCGGCAATCGAGTACTGGATCAGCAGCACTACAAGGGTCAGCGCGAAGGACACAACGGCAACTAGCAGGAACTTGGTGACCACGGTGATGGCACTGCCACTGGCCGAAAGGTCCAGGAAAATACCGAAGATGAAAAGTGGCAGCGCCGGCACTACAACGCGGCGAATCACGAGCTCAATGATGGTTCGGAACTCAACCACGCCACGGAAAAGCACTTTGGAACGGAACGCTGTCATGCCGAGGCCAAGGATGAAGGCTAAGACTAATGCAGTCATCACATCCAGGGCTGGTGGCAGGACGATTTCAGTTGCTGAATCTCCTGCACTAGACGCAAGGGTGACAAATGGTTCGAATCCTGATCCTTCTCCTTCACCGATGGCTTCCAGCCCACCCCCGGACAGAGACGGGGTAAATACCCAGCGGCTCACAAAGTACGCAAGAAGACCTGCGAAGATGGTCGAACTGTAGGCAATGACAGCGGTGATGCCAAGCCATTTGCCCGCGCCTTTTCCCAGCTCAGCAATGGCAGGGGCAACGAGGCCAAAGATAATCAGTGGAACCACGAAACTCAAGAAGCCCGAGAAGATCGAATTGTAGGTAAGGAACAAACTTCCCAACCATACAGGCATGACGGGGCCTAGTAATACGCCTACGATGATGGCGACAAGCACCCAGCCAAGCAAGGGAAAAGATTTCAGCAGCTTCATAAAGGTCCTTTTAGTGGTTGGAGAACACGGCGTTGGTTCGGGATGCAACTGATGTGTCGCAGCACACGCCTCGACAATGATAATGCGATGCCAGGCAAGCTTGAAATATGGTGAACCGCAAGGGAATTCCAAGAATAGCGCGAACTTTCGAAGATTTACGACCAATCCTCAAACCAACCTCGGAAATCTTCGACGTTAGCGGACTGACCGTGACTCTGGCAGAATATTTGCGCCATCTGCGCATCTTCTCCACGTTTGCAGAATTAAGCAATCAATCCCTAGCGATCACGGGTCCTTTCCGTAGCTACCGCACGGCGAGCGCCGTGGCAACAGTCCCCACGTCATTCGCATCCGGGCCTGAGAATCAATTCCCCGGGTCATCGGTAGTATCCCGCAGAGCCGACCCATTAGTAATGTTGGCACTATGAACCAGCATCCTGCCGACGCCCATGACATGATTCGAGTCCGTCAAGCGAGGGAAAATAACCTCAAAGGCATCGACGTTGACATTCCCAAACGACGCATCACAGCATTCACAGGCGTCTCAGGGTCCGGGAAGTCATCCTTGGTCTTCGGAACGATTGCCGCCGAGTCGCAACGCCTGATCAATGAGACATACACGTCTTTTATCCAGACGTTCATGCCATCGATGCCACGACCAGATGTTGAGGTTCTGGAGAATATATCGGCAGCGATCGTCGTTGACCAGGAACGCATGGGTTCCAACTCCCGTTCCACCGTCGGCACGGCCACCGATGCGTATTCTCTTTTGCGTGTCTTGTTCTCGCGCTATTCGGTTCCCAGCGCCGGAGGTGCCGGAGCATATTCGTTTAACCTCGGCCAGGGCGCTTGCCCGGTGTGCGAAGGGTTTGGAACCGAGGCCAGCATCGATCTGGATGAGTTGCTCGACTGGGACAAGACTCTGAATGAAGGTGCCATCAAGGCCCCGAACTTCTCGCCGGGCGCGTGGCTTTGGCAAACCCTGACCGCCGGCACTGAAGTGGAACTTGATCTAAGGCTCAAGGACATGCCGCAAGAGATGCTAGACCGGTTGCTCTACGCCGAAGACGGCAAGGTCAAGCTCAATGGCGCCAACATGAGCTACTCCGGGCTGATCACCCGCATCAAGTCCAACTACATCCTCTCGGGCAGGGAAATCAAACAGGCCCACATCCGGGAATGGATCGAACGCATTTCGACCACAGCGCCGTGTGCGGCTTGTGGCGGTTCGCGGTTGAGCGAAAAAGCGCGTGCCTCGCAAATCAATTCCTTGGGCATTGCCGACATGACTTCCATGCAGGTCTCGGAACTTGTCGATGAACTGGCGAAGATCCAGATTGCAGATGCCGCTCCCCTGCTTGCGAATCTCAGTGCAGTGCTGACCTCGATGGTGGAATTGGGCTTGGGATACCTTTCGCTCGATCGTCCTTCCGGCACGCTATCCGGCGGTGAAGCCCAGCGCGTGAAGATGATCCGGCATCTGGGCAGCGCACTCTCTGATGTCACCTACGTTTTTGACGAGCCGACAGTGGGGCTGCATCCTCACGATATCCAGCGGATGAATGGCCTGCTGGCTAACTTGCGGGACAAGGGCAATACCGTGCTTGTCGTGGAGCATAAGCCCGAGGTCATCAAGATCGCTGACCACGTCGTTGATCTGGGTCCGGGAGCCGGAACCCATGGTGGAACCCTGTGCTACAGCGGAGACGTACCAGGACTACTGGACAGCGGCTCTCTTACCGGCCAGCACTTCTCCACCCGTGTTCCGTTCAAGACCGAAACCCGTTCAGCTACGGGTGCGCTGGAAATCCGGGGCGCTTCGACACATAACCTCAAAGAGGTGGATGTTGATATTCCAACTGGTGTCTTGTGCGCCGTCACTGGCGTGGCCGGTTCGGGCAAGTCCACGCTGATCCATTCCACGATTTCCAAGCGCGAGGATGTCGCGGTTGTCGACCAAAGCGCCATCCGAGGCTCGCGACGTTCCAACCCGGCGACGTATACCGGGATCATGGATCCGATCCGTGCCGCCTTCGCCAAAGCAAATTCGGTCAAACCAGCCCTGTTCAGCGCAAATTCCGAGGGCGCGTGCCCTAACTGCAAAGGCGTCGGCTTCACCTACACGGATCTGGTGTCGATGGCTGGGGTGGCTCTTCCCTGCGAAGTCTGCGAAGGCACGCGCTTTACCGCCGAGGTATTGGACTACACCTTGGACGGTCTGAACATCAGCGAGGTGCTGGATCTGAGCATGGAGCAGGCGCTGGAACAACTGAAGATTCCAAAGGCCAAGCCGATGCTGAAGCGGTTGAACCAAGTGGGCCTCGGATACCTCAAGCTCGGCCAGCGGCTGAGCACGCTCTCTGGCGGCGAGCGCCAGCGCATCAAGCTAGCGATCAACCTCGGCAAAGGCTCTGGCACCTACGTGCTCGATGAACCAACCACGGGTTTGCACATGGCCGATGTCCAGAACCTGCTGGGCCTGCTCGATGAAATGGTCAATGAAGGCAATACCGTCATTGTCATCGAGCATCATTTGGCCGTCGTCGCCCACGCCGACTGGGTGATCGACCTAGGCCCAGGCGCCGGCCACGAAGGCGGCCAGATCGTCTTTGAAGGAACTCCCGAGGCCCTGAGCTCATCGGGCACCCTGACCGGAACCCACCTGAACGAGTATGTAGGCTGCAGCAATTGAATATCACTTTACGGAAGCCGGTATCGAAGGACGCCGTAGAACTCGCCACCTTGCATGTCGAGTGCTGGAAGCAGACGTACAGCGAGCTATTGCCAGAAGGTTTCTTCACCGCCCAGCATCTTGAGCAGCGGATCAGCATGTGGCGGCGCATCCTTGATGACGCCAATCCTGGATTCCGGATTGCCGTGGCTAGCGACGAACAGGATCGCCTGGTCGGCTTCTCCTTCTCCGCGCCATTGCCCAAAGATGCCACCGACGTCCCCGAAGGGATCGAACGCCAGCTCTACAACCTGTACGTCTTGAATGACCATCATGGCTCGGGCACGGGCCAACAGCTGCTGGAGGCCGTACTTGGCATTGAGCCTGCGATGTTGTGGGTGACGGAACAGAATCCGCGCGCCATCGCGTTCTACCGGCGAAATGGCTTTGCCTTGGATGGCCTGGTCGAACAAGACCCCACGGCCCCACTGATCACTGACGCGCGCATGGTGCGTTTGCCAGAAGCGGCTGGAGCCAAAGCCTAGACTCCCCTGCGATCAACCGCCGGGTTAACCGCCAGTGGGGCCAACAGGAGTATTCCAGTTGGCCCCACAGGCAGTGGTTTTCGGGTGTTTGGCCCTGCTAGATGCGTACGAGCATCTTGCCGGTGTTTGCTCCACCCATCATGTCCAGGAAGGCCTGGACGGTGTTGTCGATGCCATCAACGATGGTCTCGTCGTAGGCGATCTTGCCTTCTGCGAACCACTGTCCCATGAGCTGGGAGAATTCTTCGCCGTAGTTCAGGTAGCTCGACAGGGTGAAGCCCTGCAGCTTCAGCCCGCGGGTGATCAGGTTGGCCATGTTCTGCGGGCCCGGGGTCGGCTCAGTGGTGTTGTAGCTGGCAATGGCGCCGCACAGCGCTGCGCGTCCGCCGTCATTGAAGGCAGCCAGCGCGGCTTCGAGGTGGTCTCCGCCGACATTGTCGAAGAAGACGTCGATGCCTTCAGGAGCAGCTGCTGCCAGCTGCCCGCGGACGTCGCCGTCCTTGTAGTTGAAGGCGGCGTCGTAGCCGTACTTGCTGATGAGCAGTTCGACCTTTTCAGCGCTGCCCGCGGAGCCGATAACGCGCTTGGCTCCCATGAGCTTGGCGATCTGCCCGGCGGCGGTGCCGACGGCGCCTGCTGCGCCGGAGATGAAGACAGTTTCACCTTCAACCAGGCCGGCGATGGCCTTCAGGCCGACATATGCGGTCAGTCCGGTCATGCCGAGGATGTGCAGGCGAAGCGAGCTGGGCACGCCTGGCAGGTCAGGGATCTGCTTGAAGTTCGCTGCCGGGCCCTGCGCCAGGTCAGACCAGCCGAGCTGGTGCAGGACCAGGGTGCCTTCGGGAAGCGAGCTGTCCCGGGAAGCGATGACGCGGCCTACCGCGCCGCCGGAGATCTGTTCGCCGATCTGGAATGGCTTCACGTACGAGCGGGTGTCGTTCATTCGCCCGCGCATGTATGGGTCGACGGAAATGAATTCATTGCGTACCCGTACTTCGCCGTCGACCAGCTCTGGGAGTTCCACGTGCTCGACACTGAAGTTTTCATCAGTAGGCCATCCGGTAGGGCGGCTTGCGAGGTGGATCTGGGTGCTGGTGGTTTCGCTCATGGTGTTGAGTGCCTTTCCTGATTCGAATTTTTTCGGGTTTGAAAATCTAGAGTGCTACGCCGATGGCCAGTGCGATCACCGCGAGCAGCGGGAAGACACCTTGCTTGATGGCGGCTGATGCCTTGGATGGGCTGGAGAGGATCAGGACCAAAGCTGCCAAGAGCATTGATCCGGTTCCGGTGAAGACCAGGGTCGAGCCGATGGTTGCCTGTCCTGCGATGTGGAAGATGACGCCGACGAAGGTGGCGATGGCCAGGAACAGGTTGTAGAAGCCCTGGTTGAAGGCCATCTCTTTGGTGGCTTCGGCTTCGGCCTGGCTGGAGCCGAAGGTGGCGCGAACCTTGGGAGTGGTCCACCACAGGGATTCCATGAAGAAGATGTACACGTGAAGCAATGCAGCCAAGGTGGCCAGCACGAGTGCGGTGATGATCATGGGGAACAGCTCCTGTAAGTTTTAGCGGAACAAGTATTCTGTAACGTCCATTTCAATATATACTGTAATGGTCGTTTCCGAAAGCAGAAAGGTATGTGATGGCAAGAACACTAGCCTTTGACAGCATCACAGTCATCAAAAGTGCACGATCACTCTTCTGGGCCAAGGGCTTTGAGGCCGCCTCGATCCCGGACCTTGAAGCAGCCACCGGCCTGAGCCGTTCGAGCATCTACAATTCCTTTGGCTCCAAGCGGGGACTCTTCGACGCGGCAGTCCAAAGCTACCTCGATGAAATCGTCCGACCGCGGCTCCACCCCCTCATGGCTGAACGAGTCAGCGCCTCGGCACTTGCCGAATATCTCGACGGATTAATCACCGTCTTCAGCCAACCAGAGGCACTGCCAACTAGCAATGGGTGCCTGCTGATCAACACCGCCAGCTCACCGCTGTCCGCCGACTCGCACGTTTCCCAGGTCGTACAGGAATACCGCGAAGAACTGGAAGTCGCCTTCAGCCGAGGCATCAACGCAGCACACCCCGGACTGGAGCCAGCGGTGCGGCAGCGCTTGGCCTCGACGATCACCGGACTGGTTGTTGCCTCCTTCGCGCTGGTCCGGATTGCCCCAGCGCAAGCCAGCACACTGCTGGAGGATGCTAAAACCCTCGTCGCCTGCGAGAGGTGACCGGCCTGCACTTCGCCTGAAACGACACTGAACCCCGTTGCCCCAGCTCATGATTGGGACAACGGGGTTCAGCTATATGACAACCCTCTGGAATATGAAGTTCTACTGGCCGCCGGGACCGGCGCCCTGGCCACCCATTCCACCGCCCATGCCGCCACCCATGCCGGACTCGAACTCGCCGGCAGTCGCAGTGGCGACCTTCGTTGCATCGGTAATATTGCCGGTCCCGAGTCCGGCATCAACGTCAGCGGTTCCTCCGGTGTAGATGCTGTAGCTATCGCCATCAACAATCTCCGAGCTGGAGTACACGACATTCGCTGTAGCCTTTGAAGCCACGAAGCTTGCAACAAGTTCACCACTGGAGTCGACAATGTGGATGGCGGTTCCTGCATCAACGGTTGTCCCCAGGGATGCCTGCACGCCGGACTGCTTGGAGGTGTCGCTCAGGCCCTCTGCCATGCCGTCGCTGCCAGCGGCAAAGAGCGCGCCACCGTCAACAGTGATATCGCCATTTGAGTCCAGAGCCCCGTTGCCGCCGCTGGTCGGCCCGTTCACTACGGTAGTGCCGCCGGTTATGGAGATGTCCCCGTTGGAATCCAGCCCGTCGCCTTCCGCTGTGACGGTAACCTTGCCGCCGGTGATGTTCAGGTGGGCATCCTGCGCTGCGTCCATGCCTCCGCCACCCTGCGCGCTGGTATCGGTGCTGCCAGCGGTCGCATTGGCCCCGTCATCAGTGGCGGTCACGTTGACTGTCGCCCCCGAGAGGTTGATCGTTGGCGCTTCCAGCCCTTCATAGGACTTGCTGACCGTTGCAGCGCCTCCACTGAGGGTCAGCAGCTGTTCGGCCTTGATTCCGTCGTCACCGGCCGCCACGGATAGCTGGCCACCATATTGGTGCAGCCAGCCGCGATCGGTGTCGGTGTCATTGGTTGACTTGATGCCGTCGCCATCGGCAGTAATCTTGACGTCACCGCCCAATAGGGCCACATAATCCTTGCCCTTGATTCCGTCATCTGCCGCGCTGACGGTTACGTCCCCCGAAGCGAGGACCAAACCATCCTTGCTAGAGATGCCATCTTGGTAGTTGCCCTTGACGTCCAAAGAGCCTTCACCTGCGATGGTCAGGTCGGCCATCGAATAAATAGCTGCATTGGCGGCGTCATCTGCGGTATCCGCGTATGTACTTGCGTCGGATACCGAGTTGCTCGTGCCCTTTTCCAGGTAGAGCAAGGTCTCGTTGGACGCATCTACTTCAATCGCCGAACCGGTCGAATTGGTGATCGAAGCATTATCCAGAATGATTCGAACTACGTCTTCTTCGCCGGCCGCGACAACAATCTTGCCGTCGCTAAGCGAACCGGATAGCCGGTAGGTTCCTGCGCCACTGATCGTGACCGTGCCTTCATCAACCGAGACCTTATCCGCGTCGGTTCCCGAGGCCTTGGTGCCGTCATCAGCGAGTGAAACGCTCGTTTCGGAGTCCGCGTCCCACTTGAGATCGTCTTCGTCATAGTGAGTATCTTCCGAAATGTCACTGGCCGAGGCGGTCGTGGTATCAGCGGATGCGGCGCTGCTCTCAGCAACCGTGGCGGCAGTGCTGGCACTGCTGGTTGCATCGATGACGTCGGAAACGGTGGTGCCGCTTCCAGTCGTTGCGCAGCCGGCCATCGTCAGGGCCAGGGACAAGGCGGCAACTGAACTCAGTGCCTTAGTTCGAAATGAGCGTTTCATGAGCATTCTTTCTACAGATAAATTCGGAATACCAGCAATTTAATTTTGCTTCTCGGAGGGTGTATAACTATCTTTTACTGCGCCCCTGTGATGACTCTGTATTCACTAAATGTCCGTCTTGTGAATCTTCGAATGGCGACGATCTGTTAGATTTTTTTCGGAAAAGAAACCTCTTTTGAACCGAGAAGCTCAGCAAGAACAGCGTGATTTCCGTGAGGATTTTTGCCAGCAGCAGCGGAGTGCCAATAGCTGAAAGCAGGACTAGCACCTCATAATTCAGCGCGAGCAGCACCACCGCTAACAATGCGTAGCGGCTCACCGTTGAGCGCAACGACAGGGAACGCCCCTCGGCGAAGACCAATTGGCGATTGATCCAGAAATTCACAGCAGCACTGCCCAGGCGAGCAAGGACTACCGCTGGAAGCAAATCGTTGAACAGCGCTGTGAAGACGAGCAGCAAGACCGTATCGACCGCAAATCCTGCCAGTGAGGAGGCGGAGAACTTCAGCAGCGGAGCATAAATCCGCATCGAATCCCGGATGGGCCGGAAATGGGAACTCTCGTTGTCGTTCAGATAGATTGTCTGAATCTTCACGCTTTCCAGCTCAACATCGTTCCTTTTTGCCTCCAACAACATGTTCAACTCATACTCGTAGCGCTCGCCGGGAACCGTACCTAGCCAGGGTAGGATTTCGGCCGGGAACCCGCGAAGTCCGGTTTGCGTGTCATTGAGCCACGTACCGGTAGACAAAGCGAAGAGCAGCGCGGTGGCCTTGTTGCCCAGTTTGCTCCGCAGTGGGACGTTGCCAGCGAATTCGCGTTCGCCCATGACGATGCTTCTGTGTTGCCCTACTTTTCTGGCTACAGCGTAGATGTCGACAGCGGCATGTTGTCCGTCGCAGTCGGCCGTTACGACATCGTGGCCTGGGAAGTGCTCGGCTACGTAATCAAATCCTGTTTTCAGTGCTTCTCCCTTGCCTTTATTGTCCGCGTGCTGGACAAGGACTGCCCCTTGGCGTTGAGCGTAGGAGAAGATTTCTCCAGACTCGGGTCCACTGCCGTCGTCAACCACGACGAGGATCGTTTCGTTGTTTTCAAGCTGTAGCGACTCAATGAGAATGTTGAGTTTTTCATCAGGTTCGTAGGCCGGAATCAGGATAATCATCGTGCTACCCCTGACCTGCGATGAACATGATGTCCGAGGTGCCACGCTCTTGGTTCCGGCCAAGCGGGTTGTTCACGAGCTGGCCGTTGAAGTACATCGTTGATGATCCGCCGCCATCAATGTTGTAGGCGGTTTTGCACCCGAGGTCCAACATGATCTGGGCGAGCTCAGGCATTGTCACCCCGACGCTGTATCCCTCAGAGCGCCCGTCAACAACTACGAAGACAAAGTGGTTGTCATCGATGACGCCAATGGCCGTTCGTGGCTGTTGGCCCTGGATCGAGTGGTTGCCGAAATTGGTGTCAACCTCAACCTGGTCAATGCCATCTACCTGCTTTGAGTCCTTTACGACCGCTGGCCCGAAGGACAGCGTCTGCCAGACTCCCTCAGAAACCAACGTGTCAGCATCGGTTGTGGTCTCGTCGAAAACCTTGGCGCTTCCGTCTTTATAGAAGGCCAACCCTTCACGAGCGCCTTTGTCTCGATAGGCGACGCCGTTGCGAATGATGATGCCGGTGTCCCTGAACCCGTAGTAGTCCCCATTGATAGCGAAGATCGCAGAGTTGTTTTCGGCAATCGCGCTTGTGGTTTCAGTGATATTTTCACCAAAACTATCTTTCGCGAAAGCTGAGGCAAGAACTGTGCCTTCTTTGAGGTTCAGGTCGGCTGCAAAATAAGTGACTTGGCTCGTTCCGCTGCCGGTTACGGTCTTGGTGATGTTGAACTTGGCAAGATCCGAAGTGTAGCTGGTATCCGTAACGGTCGCCGAGCTATCCGAAGCTGCGGTAGCCGTGGCCGCGCTGCTGACACCGGTTTGCTCAACGTGTTCAACCACGAAGCGGTCCAATGCCCAGCCTGCACCCCCGCCCGCTGACGCGAGGACGGCCAGGGAGCCGATGAGTACAGTTCGGCGTGATGGCTTTTTGGTCTTCGAAGCTTTTTCGGTGGCTCGCTGTTGAACTCGAGTGTTCTGCTGTTCAGGTGAATTCGTCATGAAAAATTTATATAGACGCTACCTGTTAGCAAATGCCGATCCAGTTAGGTGTTTTCCATGAATGATTGATCGACACCGATTATTCTCAATAATTACGGGCGAAAAATTGTCTTTGTGACTCACCTCCCAAAAAGAAAAACCGGCCCTTTTCCCAAGAATTACCTTAGGAAAAGGGCCGGTTTTTACTGTGGAAACTCTAGTGAGTGTCCTCTGCTGAAATCTCAGAACGGTCGCCGCTCCACAAGGTGTGGAAGGTGCCTTCCTTGTCGGTGCGACGGTAGGTGTGAGCACCGAAGAAGTCGCGCAGGCCCTGGGTCAGGGCTGCTGGCAAACGATCGCGACGCAGGCCATCGTAGTAGGCCAGCGACGAGGAGAATACCGGCGCTGGGATGCCCAGCTGAACGGCAACAGCGACAACGCGGCGCCATGCTGGGACAGCCTTAGCGATCGCTTCAGCGAAAGCTGGGGCGAAGAGCAGGTTCGCAGGCTTCTCGTCTGCGGAGTAGGCTGCGGTGATGTCCTTGAGCAATGCTGCACGGATGATGCAGCCTTCACGCCACAGGCCGGCGATCTCGTCGAGCTTCAGCTCCCAGTTGTATTCGCCAGCAGCAGAGGTCAGCATATCGATGCCCTGCGCGTAGGAAACCAGCTTGGATGCGAACAGCGCCTGGCGCACGTCTTCGACAAAGTTCTCTGGAAGGGTGACCTCGGTGGTGTCCGCGGTGAGGACCTTCTGGCCCACGGCGCGGATGTCGCGCTGGGAGGACAGCGAACGAGCGAATACCGATTCAGCAATAGCCGAAACCGGCGAGCCCATGTCCAGGCCGGACTGCACGGTCCAGCGACCGGTGCCCTTCTGTCCTGCGGAGTCCTGGATTACGTCAATCAGCGGCTTGCCGGTGGCGTCGTCGGTGTGGCCCAGTACTTCAGCGGTGATCTCGATGAGGAAGCTGGACAGTTCGCCCTGGTTCCACTCGTTGAAGATCTCCGCCTGCTGAGCAGGTTCGATACCTGCAGCGCTGCGCAGCAGGTCGTAAGCTTCGCCGATAACCTGCATGTCGGCGTATTCGATGCCGTTGTGGACCATCTTCACGAAGTGGCCAGCGCCATCGGTGGAAATCCAAGCGCAGCAAGGAGCTCCGTCGTCGGCCTTAGCGGAAATCTTTTCCAGCATTGGGCCCAGTGCCTTGTAGGACTCAGCCGAGCCGCCTGGCATGATCGATGGGCCGAGCAGTGCGCCCTCTTCGCCGCCGGAGACGCCAACGCCAACGAAGTGAAGGCCCTTTTCATTAAGGGCTGCTTCGCGGCGACGGGTGTCGGTGTAGTGCGAGTTGCCTGCGTCAATGACGATGTCGCCTTCATCAAGCAGCGGAACCAGCTGGTCGATGACGGAATCTACTGGGCCGCCAGCCTTGACCATAATCAGGACGCGACGCGGGGTTTCAAGGTTCGCAACCAGCTCTTCGAGGCTTTCGGTGCGGATGAAGTCGCCTTCATCGCCATGCGCCTCAAGCAGCGCGTCAGTCTTTCCGACCGAGCGGTTGTGCAGGGCGACAGTGTATCCGTTGCGGGCGAAGTTACGGGCGAGGTTTGCACCCATCACGGCCAGACCTGTGACACCAATCTGTGCAGGCATAAAAATAAGTCTCCATCAATTACGGGGAGGGTGTGCCGTTAACAGAGACCATAAACCATGGCCCCTGAATCACGACCACGTGACCTTTCCATACTACTAGGCACAGGGCACTGTTTCCCAGAGGATGACCGAACTAAAAACATATTTATTTTGTGTATTCGGTGGGCGCAACGCTACTTGTCCCTAGTCGTTGGCTAAACTATCCCTATGGCAACAAGTCTGCACGCTCATGTGGTTGAGCATCTCGGCTCCCGCATCGTCAGCGGACAAATTCCCCGCGGCTCGATCATCCTTGCCGCCGATCTCGAACAGCAACTCCAAGTTTCCCGCTCGGTGATCCGCGAGGCCGTCCGCGTCCTCGCCCAGAGCGGACTGGTGACCAGCACCAAGCGCGTGGGCATCCGGGTCTTGGGGGCCGAAAGCTGGAATCCCTATGACACTCAAGTCATCCGCTGGCGACTGGCCGGGGACCAGAAAGGCACGCAGCTGCGTTCGTTGACCGAACTGCGCATTTCAGTCGAGCCCATGGCCGCTGAACTCGCCGCCGAGGTCGCACCGGAAGCGATGCGCAAAGAGCTGATGATGATTTCGGCTCAGATGAACCACTACGGGCGCCAAGGCGATCTTCGCCGATTCCTGGAATTGGACATCCGCTTCCATGCTTTGGTCTTGGCCGCCTCGGGCAACGAAATGTTCGCCAACCTGGCGACTCCCATCGGCGCAATCCTTCGTGGTCGAACCGAACTCGGCTTGATGCCTGAACGTCCGCACGAAGAAGCCTTGCTCTGGCACCAGTCGGTGGCCGATGCCATCTCCAATTCTGATTCGGCCAGCGCGCGCAAGAACATGGAAAGCATCATGCGCCGCACCCACAACGAAATCTGCAGTCTCTGGGAAGGCCAGCCGCGCCTCTTTGTCGACCCGGCCAAGGACGCGCACTAAACCGAGCGAATCACTGATTGCCTATCCGGGCAACAAAAAATCCGCTGTCCCCAACAATTGTTGGGGACAGCGGATTCTTTCGCTAGCGGAGCGTGCCCTAGGCGACCATCGTCGCAATGCCGTAGAGCACCATCACGAAGACGAAGCCGACAACCGAAACCAGTGCCTGGCCCACGGTCCAAACACGCAAGGTGGTCGAGACATCCATCTGCAGGAAGCGCGATACCAGCCAGAAGCCGGAGTCATTCACGTGGCCTGCGAAGACCGAACCGGCGGCCAGCGCCAGCACCATGGCCGCGACCTGGAATGCGGTCAGGGAGCTATCAGCCAGAACGGCCGGCTGCACGATGGCAGCTGCGGTGGTCAATGCCACGGTGGCGGAACCCTGGGCCAAGCGCACGACGGCGGCGATCAGGAAGCCGGCGATGATCAGCGGCATGCCTACCGACTGCAACGACTCAGCAATGGCATCTCCGATGCCGCTGGCGCGCAGCACACCACCGAACATTCCACCGGCGCCGGTGATCAAAATGATCGAGCACACTGGGCCGAGGGCCGAGTCCACGACGGTTTCGATCAGGGTCTTGTCCTTGCCCTTGCGGAAGCCGAGCAGGATCATTCCGAGCAGTACGGTGATCAGCAGCGCCACCGGAGTCTCACCGAACAGGCGCAGCCAGGTAACCCACGAAGCTTCAGCATCCACGACACCGGCGCTGCCGAGCATGTTCAATCCGGTGTTCAAGAAGATCAGCACCAGCGGCAGAAGCAGCAGGCTGAAAACTGTTCCTACGGAAGGCGAGGACTTGAAGTCATCTTTGCCCGAACCGTTGCCCAGGGCAGCGTCCAGGATGTCAGGTACCGGGATGTCGAATTTCTTGCCAACAAACTTGCCGAACAGGTGGCCGGAGAAGAACCAGGTCGGGATGGCAACGACCAGGCCCAGGATCAGCACCAGGCCGACGTTGGCTTCCAACAGACCCGATGCAGCCACTGGACCCGGGTGAGGAGGAACGAAGACGTGCATGACCGAGAAGGCGGTTGCGGCAGGAATCGCGTAGAACAACACCGATCCGCCCAGGCGGCGGGCCACGGTGAAGATAATCGGAAGCATGACCACAAGGCCTGCATCGAAGAAAATCGGGAAGCCGAAGAGCAGCGAGGCCACGGAGAGGGCCAGAGGTGCACGCTTTTCGCCGAACTTGGAAATCAGCCAGTTGGTCATGACTTCGGCGCCGCCGCTGGTTTCCAGCATGCGTCCGAGCATTGAGCCAAGACCGACCAGCAAGGCAACGCTCGCTAGCGTTGAGCCGAAGCCACTGGTCAAAGTCGTGATGACCGATCCTGCAGGAATACCTGCGGCGATGGCGGTCAAAAGGCTGGTGAGAACCAGAGCCACGAATGCGTGGACTCTGAAGCGGATAATTAGAACCAGCAGCACGGCGACCGCCGCTACTGCTAGGCCGAGGAGACCGGGCGTGCCCAGCGTCCAGTTCAATTCGAGCTCAGGTGTCATTGTCGTCCTTGATCAATGGTTATCCATGCCAGCATCTGGCAGGTGGTTTATGCGAAGTGTGCTACCCCGAGGTCAACAACAAGCTGACGCACGATGTCCTGTGGGGATTTGGAAATATCCGCAGTGAGTACTGCTTCATCGGCAGTTGGCAATTCCAAAGTGGCCAACTGGCTGTCCAGCAGCGAAGAAGGCATGTACTCATGGGAGCGAGCGTTCATGCGATCGCGGATGACCGTGGGCACACCTGCCAGGTGCACAAAAATGGTTGACGGTTCGAGGGAGCGAATCAGGTCGCGGTAGCTGCGCTTCAAAGCGGAGCATGCGATGACCAGCGGTTCACCTTGGCTGGTTCCCTCAGCGAGTTTCTGGCCGATGACCTTCAACCACGGCTCGCGGTCTTGGTCATTCAGAGCTCCGCCTGCTGCCATTTTCTGCTTATTGGACTCAGGGTGCAGGCTGTCGCCGTCAATGAATTGACGATTCAGCTCATCTGCCAGCATCTGACCAATAGTGGTCTTTCCGCTGCCTGAAACACCCATAACGATGATGGCGGGAACCAGTTCACTCATGTATTCACTCCGTCGTGCGCAAACCTAATATCAGACTTAAGGATGGTTTGATTGGATAAAATCTGATTTAACAAGCGTAAGAGTGACCGTGATCCATGTCAACCATTTCACACAAGCCAATCTCCACATTTGCCTAACGCCCTTATCAGCTGCGGTTTTACCTGCGAATTCGAGTCAACCTTCAAGCTGCGATTGAATCAATGTTGTGAAAAGCCCGAAAATCACTGCGCCACCCGTAGAACCCCAGCTCAAAGCCATGTAATGTCTGGACTAAGTGGTCAAACCCGATCACTAGAGAATCTGACCATTGGAGCGAATCATGGGATTCATTGGATGGATAGTTTTGGGCTTGATTGCTGGCGCTATCGCAAAAGCAATCCTGCCGGGTAAGCAAGGTGGCGGATGGATCGCAACCCTATTGCTAGGCGTCGTCGGCGCACTGCTCGGCGGTTGGATCGGCAGCCTCATTTTCGACAAGGGCATGGGCGGATTCTTCTCGCTTTGGAGCTGGATCCTGGCCATCGGTGGCGCGTTGATCGTCCTTCTCATTTGGGGATTCATCACCAAGAAGCGCGCTTGACCGCAACATCTGGTTCTCAACCAGGGCTGAGCAGGAAACCCGTCCAATGAAAATTGGACGGGTTTCTTCCTGTCTACCATCAAGCACCCGGCACAGTAGGAACCCAGAATCCTGACGTAGACTTCCAGAAAGGGGTTCATTCCCCCGAGCACTACGTTAAGGACTCCCGTGGCCATTGATCCGATGATCCCCACCGCAAAAATTCGGGCGCCGAAGAAATTCTTGTCGATCGGCACCGAACGAACGCGCTGGCGCGGACTGATCCATGCATGGTCAACACCTGGCATCATCATCATGAATTTGGTGTTGATTGTCCTGGCCGATGGCCACTTGGCCGAATGGACCAGTGCCGTATTCGCGCTGTGCTCGATCCTCTTGTTCGGCACGTCCGCTTTGTACCATCGCGGCAATTGGACCGATAAGGTCATGGGCCTGTTCCGCCGCGCAGATCACGCCAACATCTTCTTGCTCATCGCTGGCACCTACACCCCGGTCGCAGCGCTGACTCTTCCAGCCAAGCAAGCCATCATCGTTCTTTCCATCATCTGGGCGGGCGCTTTAGCTGGAATCGCCATCAAGACCATCTGGCCCACCGCCCCGCGATGGGTCGGCGTAAGCCTCTACATCCTCCTCGGCTGGGGCGCGCTGATGCAGCTGCCAGCTTTCTGGGCAGCGAACCCGGCGGTGATGATCCTGATCCTGGCTGGTGGCTTGGCCTATACAGTTGGAGCCGTTTTCTACGCCACCAAACGCCCTAATCCCCTGCCAACCATTTTCGGTTTCCATGAGCTGTTCCATGCCTGCACGATCATCGCGTTCCTTTGCCACTGGACAGCCGTACTGCTCGTAGCGCTCTGATCCCTGCCGATGCAAAAAGTCGTGCCCGCCAGCTTCCTCGAGAAGCTGGCGGGCACGACTGTTCTGTGGCCTCACTGTCTAGCGCTGCGCGTAGCGCTTTCTCACGAAGAACAGTCCCACCAAGGAGATCACGGCGATCGCCATGTAGTAGATGCTCGGTGCATCCAACGAGCCAGTGGCTTTCAGTAGCCAGGTCAACACCAGCGGAGCGATGCCACCCAGCAAGGTGACGCCGACGTTATAGGCCACGGACAATCCGGAACCACGGATCGCGGCCGGGAACAGCCCGGACAGCAGCGCCGGCAACGGACCGAAGTAGAAGGACATGATGACGCCCAGCAGCGCGATCACCACGACCATGGCCCCGACCGTAGGGGTGGAAGTCATCAGCTTGAAGAGCGGATACGCCAGGACAAAGGCCGCCACAGCTGCATAAGTCATCACCCGAGCCGGGCCGATGCGATCAGCCAGATGTCCGACGAACGGAACACCGAACAGCGTGATAACGCCGGCCGCGATGCCTCCCAAGAACGCCGCGTCCCCCGGAATGCCGAGATTATTGACCGCAAAAGTCGGCATGAACAGTATCAGGTAGACAGAAATCGTAGCCACGCCGATCACCGCTACGCCGGCCAGCAACCGCCCGTAGTGCAGCTTGAAGAGCGTCCCGAGCGGGAATTTCTCCTTTTCCGCCGCAGTGAATTCCTCGGTCTCTTCCAACCGGGCTCGGATATACAAGCCCACCGGGCCGATCAGCAAACCAACGAAGAATGGCACACGCCAGCCCCACGATTCCAGAGCCTCAGGACTCAGCCCCGTGGTCAGGAAGTATCCGAACCCGGAGGCAAGCATCATCGAGGCACCCTGGCTGGCGACCTGCCACGACGAGTAGTACGCCTTCTTATGCGGCGCCGTTTCGATCAAGAAGGCAGTAGCGGTTCCGAACTCGCCGCCAGCGGAGAACCCTTGAATCAGCCGGGAGAGCAGGATGATCAGCGCGCCAGCCACTCCCACCGAGGCATAAGGTGGAGCTACGGCCATAATCAGGGTGCCCAGCATCATCAGCCCAAGTGTCAGCGTCAGCGCCTTCTTCCGCCCCTTGCGATCCGCATAGCTTCCCAGCACCATGCCACCGAGCGGTCGGATCACGTAGGAAATCGCAAAGGTCGCGAACGTGAGGATCAGCGCGAAAGTCGGATCCGATTCCGGGTAGAACACCTTGGCAATGGTGGTAGCGAAGGTCGCATAAACAATGATGTCGAACCATTCGAGGGCCGCACCGATGGAACTGGAGATGACGGCCCTGCGCGCCATCGCCACCTGTTGTGCGGTAGTCCGCTCTGAGGCGCTCATCAGCTCAGCTGCGCAATCAGTGAGTCAATGAAGTTTTCGCACTCGGAAATCTGCTCGAGCAAGATGTACTCGTCTGGCGCGTGCGCCTGGGCGATATCGCCGGGGCCGCACACCACCGTCGGGATGCCCGCTGCCGAGAACAAGCCCGCCTCGGTGCCGTAGGTGACTTTCTCATCGGTGGCTATCGCGCCGCATGCGGCTGCCAGCGCAACGATTTCTTCACCGGGCTCGGTATCCAGTCCCGGGGCGCCGGCCTGCTGCTCGAAGCTGACCGAGCAGGATGGATTCTTTTCACGCATTTGCGCTTCCAGCTTCGCTGCTTCATCACGGAAACGAGCGGTGAGCGCCTCGCGATCGACCACTGCCAGCGACCGGTACTCGAAGAACACTACCGCTTGGGAAGGGATCGTATTCACTGCGATGCCAGCGTCGAACTTGTTCACGTTCATGGTGGTCGTAGGCTCGATAAATGCCTCATCGCTAGGTCCGCTCGTTCGAAGTTCCGCGGACACCTCTTCCACGAAGTTCGCAAACTTTAGCGCGTAGGAGATTGCGTTGACCCCTTCAGCAGGAAGCGATGAGTGGGCGGCAACGCCGTTGAATTGCACACGGAAGACGTTCATCGACTTATGCCCGCGAATGGCGCGCATGCTCGACGGCTCCCCTACAAAACATCCGCGCGGTGCCAATCCGTCAGCCACAATCTTCTCGACCAGGCTGACTGCGCCGACGCAGCCCACCTCCTCGTCGTAGGACAAGGCCAGGTGGATGGGCTCTGAGAGTTGGGCGCTGGTCAGTTGATCAAGCTTGGCAAGAATGACCCCAAGATAGCCCTTCATGTCGCAGGTTCCACGGCCATAGAGTTTGTCACCGCGCACCTGGGCATCAAAAGGTTCGCTGCTCCAGTCCTGTCCATCAACAGGGACAACGTCCGTATGCCCGGAGAGCACAATGCCGCCAGAACGCGTGCCGTCGCTGGCCGGGATGGTCGCCAGCAGATTAGCCTTGCTGCCATCCTCGTTGTGAATCAGCGTTGACTCGACACCGTGCGCTCGAAGCTTGTCGACAACATTTTCGATGAGCGGCAAGTTCGTGTCCCGGCTCGTCGTGTCCACCGCGATCAGCTCGCGGATTTCTTTCATGCTTGCTTCGGACGGTGCAGCCATCACAACTCCTGAGTACTCGGCGTAAATACACTGGTTTCATGCTGTCATACCATGTCATCTACGCATAGAAGATTTCATACTAAGGCTATGCGTGCGGGTACTGCCCTACTCCAACACCCCCAAGATAGGTAACGATGGCCTGCTCGAATGCGCTATCCAGGTCCGGAGGCTCATTGATTTCACTCAGCGCTACGAGCAAGTGCGGGTAGGAACCCATCTGCATAGTATTCAATAAGGCTGAAGCGTCTTGCTGCTCATGCTGACTCTGCTCATTGAGCGCAAACGCGGCAGTGATGGAGTTCAGCATTGCGAGAGTGTGCAGTTTTTGGGCGGCGCTCAAATCCGTATCGGCCAGGGCCAGCAAACCACGCTCTAGGTACACCAAAGAATTGGGAGTCATCACCTGTTTTTGCATTACGATCAGCGGAACCCACGGGTGACGACGCATGATCCGATGGCCTTGGTGAGCCATTTCCAACAGCTGCTCAATTGCGGAACCCGTACATGCCTCATAGTCATACTCAGCACTGATCCGGTCCACCATCAGTTCGGTGAGCTGATCGTAGGACTTCACGTATCGATAGAGAGAGGCGGGCCCCGTGTTGAGCATCGACGCTACGCTCCGCACCGAAACAGCCTCAATTCCTTCAGCATCGGCTAGTCCAACGGCAACATCTACGATTTTTTCGCGCGAGTATTGAGGCTTTGGACCGGTGGTTCTCTGCGTTGGACTCTTGGCCACAGTTGGTGCTCCTGGAGACTGTATAGTTAATCGCGAACACTGTTCGCAATTAATGTTACGGGGATTCATGCGCATACTGATCGTTACCCCAGGCACCCGTGGTGATGTCACGCCTATGGCAGGTCTAGGCCAGACACTTATCCGGCAAGGTTTTGATGTCGCGATCGCTGCAAACCCTGCGTATCAAGAGGTGGTTACTACTTCCGGATGTGCTTTCCGCGAGCTTCCAGGCGATATGAGTGCTCTGGTCAATCCTGCAGCCCCGGGGACAAAGACCAGTCCCAAGGATTTGCGCCACTACCTCGCAGAATTGGGCACCTACTTCGATCAAGCGGCCACCGGCACCTTGCAGGCCGCAGAGCACGGTGCAGATTTGATTCTCGCAAATTCGGTGGCACCCTTCGCCTTCGATGTCGCCGAGGCGCTAGGAATCCCGTCGATCAGCGCACATTTGCAACCTACTGAACCAAGCGGTCAATACGCGCCGATGACTTTAGGCACTGCCCGAAGTTTTGGAAACGTTGGAAACCGGGCATTGCATCACCTACTTTCATCGGCAAAGGCCCCCTATGATGCGCCAACCGCACGCATACGCACAGAACTGGGACTGCCCAAGCGAAGCCGGGCGGCCACAGAACGCCAGCGCCGAAAGACCGGTCAACCAGTCCTTAATGGTTTCAGCTCCTCAGTTGTGCCCCGCCCGGCTGATTGGCACGAGAACATCATCAATTGCGGTTACTGGTGGCCGGCGACCGACCCTTCGTGGAGCGCCCCAGCTCAGCTGCGAGATTTCCTCTCCGCCGGAGAGCCACCGACATTCCTTGGATTCGGGAGCACCCAGGCCTTGGAACTAGACTTCCTACTTGAAGTTGCCCGCCGCACTGGCCGCCGTACCATCGTCCAAGGCGCCGGAGAATTTAGTGAGACCGACGTACTGGGCATTGGTCCAGTGCCTCACCAGTGGTTGTTCCCTCAGGTAGCTTCGGTGGTGCACCATGCCGGTGCGGGCACGACGGCCGCCGGCTTGCGCGCTGGCACCCCGGCAGTGCCGGTACCGATTTTCACCGATCAGCCCTTCTGGGCTGCTCAACTGCACCGTCTCGGAGCGGGCACCGCCCCGATCCCCTTCAAGAACTTGACGGTTGGCTCGCTCACCGAAGCCATCAACGAAGCAGTCGGCAATGAGCAATATCGCCAAAGTGCGAAATGGCTCTCGACCAAACTCGCGGACGAAGAAGACAGCGCGCTAACAGTTGCAACGTTCTTGGAACAGTACCGTCCCTCACGCTAGAGGCAACAAGGGCACCCACCGTATGGTGGGTGCCCTTGTTGAACTAACTGCTACTTGTTGAAGTCGTCGCGGACGTCTTTGGCTGCATCCTTGACAGCTTCTCCGGCCTGTTTAGCTTTGGCCGCGGCCTGATCCTTAACGCCCTCAGCCTGCAAATCCTCATTGTTGGTTGCATCTCCGACAGACTCCTTAACCTTGCCGGATGCTTCCTGAGCCTTGTTCTTGAACTTATCGCCTAAACCCATCAGATGAACTCCTTTTGCAGTCGATTGAACAACGATCACTTTCGACGCTACAGGCCCATATCAGGAATGGGCTGTTGGCCCACTAAATACATGCTGGACGTATTCGACAAAACCTGCGGTACCCGCAAATAGTCGAGTAAGCTCTCCGCACGCGCGCCTCCAGCCGAATTCGTCGGTAGACTTACGCTCAACGACCCTCGCAGCTGCACTGCTCATGCGCGGTTCTCCAACGGGTGAGCACCGCAAATCGACAGGGCGTCGAGCCATCTGCACTGCATCAGGCATTTCCGAACCTACTATTTCGTGGACCCTCGATGGCATAGGCCATCACGCTTCATGGTTCTCGGCCAACGACCGACCTGCTCCCAAGAAAGTTGTCGCTGTAGACGATCGGCTCAGCGCAGATGCTGCGATGCGAAATGCGGCACAGGGCATTGCGATGTTATGGCACGGCGACTACAACAACGCCAGGCAATTACTGTCAGCCATGGATCGAAGACTTGGCAACATCGAGGCTGGCCGATCTCTCAAACGAGGGCAAAGCGACGAGCAGAAGTTCTATTCCATTCGCCAAGCACGGGCGCATCGTTCCCGGATGCTCTCCCTGTTGTTGGTCCCGTTGTCTGTTAATGGCACACCTGAGTCCACGCAGATATCTCTGACTAGAGCGCCTGAAGTGGGAGCCGCGATCGCGTTCGGATATGAACAGTTCCGAGGCAGCCACGCTGGCCAGGCAGCAGTGAGTCTGCAGGAATTAACCGGAGTTCTCAGCGCCCACCAATGGTTCCTCAACGGAGTAGAGGTCCCGGCGTTAGGGAAGAAAATCTATCCCAGCTACGGCACCTTCATGCCCACCCGACAGGAGTACGTGGACCTTGTTGCCAAGGCGCCGATCAAGAACGCCCAGGTTGCCTTTGACATAGGCACGGGGACTGGTGTGCTCGCAGCCCTGTTGGTAGCCCGTGGCGTGAAGAAAGTTATCGGCACGGACATTCACCAGCGTGCGGTGGACTGCGCAAACCAGAATTTCGCGCAACTTGGTATTTCAAGCTCGGCTCACGCCGAACTGACCAATATGTTCCCCAATGGCAAAGCACCACTGATTATCTGCAATCCTCCGTGGCTCCCGGGCAGCGCCCCAACCAGTCTTGATGCAGCCATCTACGACCCCGGAAGCAAAATGCTGTTGCAGTTTCTTCGTGGCCTGCCTGAGCATCTCACCGAAGATGGTGAAGCCTGGTTGATCATTTCGGATCTGGCAGAATTACTCGGGCTCCGAACTAGCCAGGCTCTAGCCACAGCTATCAATGACGCTGGACTAAAGGTTACTGGTCAAATCGATGCCCAACCACAACATGCTAGGGCTTTTGATCAGTCGGACCTGCTCTACTCGGCCCGATCCGTGGAAACAACAACCCTGTGGCGCTTAGCGGTTCAGTAGAACGTCGCTGGCTATTCTCGTAAGACAGGCACTAGTGCGAAGCCACAATAGCCTGGAGAAACACACTAGTAGCTACAATTCCACTGCTTCAGTGCAAGAGATGGGGACACTCCCCCGGATATGAAATCGACGTTCTATCATGAGGCCCGTCATTGACGTACCCCCGGAAAATAACAGAAACCCGTTTCAACCAGCCATAGTTGACTGATTGAAACGGGTTGCTTTTCTGTGGGCCCTACCGGGATCGAACCGATGACATTCACGGTGTAAACGTGACGCTCTACCAGCTGAGCTAAAGGCCCTCCTGCAGCTCCGACGCTTACAAATCTCTTTGTTTCGTACGTTCTCTGCAACAAGAAATAATTTAGTACACCCGGGACTGACTTGGCAAATTGAAATCGTCAAAAATCAATAAGAGTGCCGAGCGTCACCACTGGAACGCCATATTCCTGCAGCTTCCCGTTTGTCCGCACCCCGTCCCTAAGAAACAATCAGGCAAACTGTCGGAACGATCTGTCAGGCTATAGGCATGAAGAAAATTCTCGCCCCCATGTCAATCGCCCTTGGCTTCGCACTGGCCTCCTGCGGAAGCCAATCACCGTCCGACGGATCAGCATCCTCATCCCCAACCGCCACCCCAGTTTCGACAGAATCCGCTCAGCCCATCGATATGCAGGGCACATGGAAGCAGAAGAATTCGATGGACGCGGACGCTTACCAGGAAGCCATTATCGATTCAGAAACCATAACCATCAATTGGGTCACGAATCACGGGGACACGAAATCGCTCTATTGGGTTGGTTCATTCGAAGAGCCGCATGCAGCGGCGGACACCTACTCATGGACTTCCAAGCGGGACCGGAAGACAACTGATAACGCAATATTGGCCTCAAGCGACAAGACCAAGAAATTTACATTTCACAAGGACGAGATTTCGTACGAAGCCGGCATCATGGGAACGACTACCACGGTGCGCCTCGGTAAATAATTCAGGTGCCAATCGGCCCACCAGTACAACGCCGGAAAATGCAGAAATGCAAAAAATCCTCGATCCGTGTGGATCGAGGATTTCTGTTTGGTGGGCCCTACCGGGATCGAACCGATGACATTCACGGTGTAAACGTGACGCTCTACCAGCTGAGCTAAAGGCCCTAACCATGTTCGCTTTGAAAGCCAACGAGGATTAACTTTACAGAGATATTTGGTGGCGCGCAAATCGAGAACCGCATTTTCCGCGTGAACTGGAACACAAGCGAATTCGGCTGCCCCTACAGGGCGTCAATCCCGTCCTTGTAATCTTGAATCTTGCGGGCTTCGGTCATCGCACTGTGGAAAATATTGCGAACCACGCCATCTTCGATGAGCAACGAGAGCCTGGTCGCTACACCCTGAGCCTCGTCGAAAGCGCCAATTCGCCGCGCCACTTCCCCGTGCGGCCAGAAATCCGCGAGAAGCTCGAACTTCAGTTCCATCGATTCCGCATAGTTTCGAAGCGTGAATTTATGGTCGACGGAAATGCCGATGATCCGCACCCCGCGCTGTGCAAAGTAATCATGCTCTTCATTAAGCGCCGCCAGCTCCGAACCGCAGACTCGCGAAAATGCCCATGGGTAAAAGACAACCAGCACTCGGCCTTGCGAAAGCCCGGTGCTGGTTATCGACTCACCGTATTGATTTTGCAGCGAGAAATCGAACAGGCGCGAACCTGCTTGAATCATTAGTTCTTCTTACGTGGGGCCAGGCGGACTGCGGACCAGTCCTCCGATACGCCTTCACTGGTCGTCACATGCAGACCAGCGCTTGGCGCCTCCTGCTGAATTAGTGCTGGGGATACGTGACCTTCGCGGCCCTGCTTTGGGGTGAGCAGCCAGACTACGCCACTTTCATCCAAGCAGTTCAACGCGTCCATCAACGAATCTACAAGGTCTCCGTCGCCATCGCGCCACCAGAAGATAACTGCGTCGACAACGTCATGATCCTCTTCGGTGAGCAGCTCTGAACCAATCAGATCCTCGATCGAGTCACGCAGATCGTAATCCACGTCATCGTCGTAACCCAGTTCCTGAATAAGGTTTTCATTTTGGAACCCCATTTTTTTGGCGGGCTCCAGGTTTGCCGATACGGCGTCGCTCACTTCATTCCTCCTGCTGGTGCAAAGCGTTACTACCAACGAAACACGGTTTTCCTGTTCCATTCAAGCGCTGCAGCAATAACACGCCGAACAAATATAACCCACAATCCGGTGGTCCACATCATACCGACAGGTGCATACGCTCAATAGCTCCCATACACTATTGCGTAAGTCACTTTATAAGTCAGATTTAAGCGGTTTTTGGACGAGAAATATGCTCCCAAGCCCGCGAAAATGACATTAGAGTTGCATATGAACCGACAGTGCACATCACTCCAGTGTTACTGCACCCGTTGTCCCAAAACCGTTGCATCGCAGTGGAAAACTGCAACGCAGCGGAGCCGCAATTCAATCAAGGAGCTTCAGTGGCTGTAGAGGAACACATCTCCCAGATCCGTAGCGGGTTGACTTACCAGCTTTCAGATCAGGATCCTGAGGAAACTCAGGAATGGATGGACTCGTTTGATTCTCTCGTAGAATCCCAGGGCACCGAGCGTGCTCAGTTCATTATCCGCTCGCTTTTGCAGCGTGCAGGTGCCAAGTCCGTGGGTGTCCCCCATGTGACCACCACCGACTACGTGAACACCATTCCTGTGGATCAGGAACCAGACTTCCCGGGCGACGAAGCCATCGAACGCCGTTACCGCGCATTCATGCGTTGGAACGCAGCAATCATGGTGCACCGTGCCCAGAACCCAGCCATCGGCGTCGGCGGACACATCTCCACCTATGCAGGTGCGGCCACCCTTTACGAAGTTGGCTTCAACCACTTCTTCCGTGGCAAGAACCACCCAGGCGGCGGCGATCAGGTCTTCTTCCAGGGCCACGCTTCCCCTGGCATGTACGCACGCGCATTCCTCGAAGGCCGTCTGTCCGAAGAGGATATGGACGGCTTCCGCCAGGAGCACTCCAAGGAAGGCCACGCGCTTCCTTCCTACCCGCACCCGCGTTCGCTTCCTGACTTCTGGGAATTCCCGACCGTGTCGATGGGTATCGGCCCAGCTAACGCCATCTACCAGGCTCAGCTGAACCGCTACCTGCAGAACCGCGGCATCAAGGACACGAGCGACCAGCAGGTCTGGGCCTTCCTGGGCGACGGCGAAATGGACGAGCCAGAGTCGCGCGGCTTCCTGCAGCTGGCAGCCAACGAAAAGTTGGACAACCTGAACTTCGTCATCAACTGCAACCTGCAGCGCCTTGACGGCCCGGTTCGCGGTAACGGCAAGATCATGCAGGAACTGGAAGCCTTCTTCCGCGGCGCCGGCTGGAACGTCATCAAGGTAACTTGGGGCCGCGAGTGGGATGCCCTGCTCGAAGCCGACAAGACCAACGCCCTGGTTGACATCATGAACCAGACCCCGGATGGCGACTACCAGACCTACAAGGCTGAGTCCGGCGCCTTCGTGCGCGAGCACTTCTTCGGCCAGCGTCCGGAAACCAAGGAATTGGTTGCGGACATGACCGATGACGAGATCTGGAACCTTAAGCGCGGTGGCCACGACTACCACAAGGTTTACGCAGCATATAAGGCAGCCGTTGAATTCAAGGGCAAGCCAACTGTCATCCTGGCCAAGACCGTTAAGGGCTACGGCCTGGGTTCGCACTTCGAGGCTCGCAACGCGACCCACCAGATGAAGAAGCTGACCATGGAAGACCTCAAGCAGTTCCGTGATCACCTGCGCATCCCGATCACCGACGAGCAGCTCGAAGCCGACCTGTACTCGCCACCGTACTACCGCCCAGCCGAGGATTCGGCCGAGTACAAGTACATGATGGAACGCCGTGCGGCTCTGGGCGGCTCGGTGCCAACCCGCCGCAAGGAGACCTCGGTCAAGCTTCCATTGCCTGGCGACAAGGCCTACGCCATCGCCAAGCGCGGTTCCGGCAAGCAGCAGGCAGCCACCACCATGGCCTTCGTCCGCCTGCTCAAGGACCTGATGCGCGACAAGGAATTCGGCCACCGCATCGTGCCAATCGTCCCCGACGAATCGCGCACCTTCGGCATGGACTCGTTCTTCCCGACCGCGAAGATCTACAACCCAGGTGGCCAGAACTACCTGTCCGTAGACCGCGACCTGGTTCTGGCCTACAAGGAATCCCCTCAGGGCCAGCTGATCCACCCGGGCATCAACGAGGCCGGCGCCGTGGCGGCATTCACCGCTGCAGGCACCAGCTACTCCACCCACGATGAACCGCTGATCCCGATCTACGTGTTCTACTCGATGTTCGGCTTCCAGCGCACCGGCGACCAGTTCTGGGCTGCCGGCGACCAGATGGCTCGCGGCTTCATCATCGGCGCCACCGCCGGCCGCACCACCCTGACCGGTGAAGGCCTGCAGCACGCTGATGGCCACTCGCCAATCCTGGCCTCGACCAACCCGGCGGTGATCACCTACGATCCTGCCTACGGTTACGAGATCGGCCACATCATGCGCTCCGGCCTGGATCGCATGTACGGCGGAACCCACCAGGATCCAAACGTCATGTACTACCTGACCGTGTACAACGAGCCGATCAGCCAGCCAGCTGAGCCGGAAAACGTTGACGTGGAAGGCATCATCAAGGGCATCCACCTGCTCAAGGAAGCCACCACCGACGGCCCGCGCGCACAGCTGCTGGCCTCCGGCGTGGCCGTGCCTTGGGCTCTGGAAGCACAGGAAATCCTCGCCGAAGAGTGGGGCGTTTCCGCCGATGTCTGGTCCGTGACCTCGTGGAACGAACTGGCTCGCGACGGCATGAACGCCGACGACGAAGTCCTGATCGACCCATCCAAGGCACGCCGTACCCCGTATGTGACCTCCAAGCTGGAGTCCACCCCGGGCCCGGTCATCGCGACCACCGACTACATGCGCGCAGTCCCTGAGCAGATCCGCCCATACGTCCCAGGTGAATTCCACACCTTGGGCGCTGACGGCTTCGGCTTCTCGGACACCCGTGCAGCAGCCCGCCGCTTCTTCAAGATCGACGCCCACTCCCTGGTGGTCCAGACCTTGCAGTCGCTGGTTGAGCGTGGCGAAATCCCTGCGGACACCGCGGTGAAAGCCCACGCCAAGTACGATCTGAACAACCCGAACGCCGGCAAGTCCGGCAACGCAGGCGGCGACGCCTAAACCTCCGGGCCGGCACCACGTGCCATGTTCTGCGCCTGCCCCGCTACGGTGATTCCGTTGCGGGGCAGGCGCTTTTTAATAACCCTGCCTGACATGCGCATCGCGGGGCAAAAGTCACTAAGCTTGAAGTCATGAGTCCCGAACTCGATGCCGCCACACCGAAAAACCGATCCAGCCACCACCAGCCGCCGAGCCCGCAAACGCTCAAGCGGCTCCAAAGCCATATCGGCGTGCTGTCCACCACCGCCCTGAAATACCTGGACCAGCAGCTGCCGTGGTACCGGTCCCTGGACCCCAACGAGCGCGCGGCCCTGGGCCTGATCGCCCAAAAAGGCATCTCCACGTTCGTCACCTGGTACGAGGACCCGTCCTCCACCCCCTCCTGGGTGGTCACCGACGTTTTCGGCGCCGCGCCCACGGAGTTGACCCGGTCGATCTCCCTGCAAAAGGCCCTGGGGCTTTTGCGCACCATCGTGGAAGTAGTCGAATCCCAGGTACCGGACATCGCCACCGAGTCCGAACAAGCCGCTCTGCGCGAAGCGGTACTGCGCTACTCGCGCGAGGTCGCCTTTGCCGCCGCCGACGTTTACGCCCGCGCCGCCGAAACCCGAGGCGCCTGGGACTCTCGGCTCGAAGCCCACGTGGTTGATGCCGTGCTCCATGGCGAACCCCATGATTCGCTGGCCTCCCGGATCGCCGCCATCGGCTGGAAATCGCAGAAGGACATCCGCATCCTGGTCGGCACCACTCCGGCCGCCAACTCCGCGACCTTCGTCTCGACCCTTCGCCGGGTCGCCACACGCTATTCGCGCGACTCGCTGGTCGGGGTGCTCGGCGACCGGTCGGTGCTGATGCTGTCGGATACCAAGTTCGACGAGGTAGACCTCACCCGCTTCACCCGGTTCTTCGGCCCCGGACCGGTGGTCTATTCGCCGCTGGCCGCCACCGTGAAGGATATGCACCATGCCGCGGTCGCCGCGGTTGCCGGTTACAGTGCGGCCCGCGCATGGCCGCAGGCGCCCAACCCGGTGAGTGCCGATGACCTATGGCCGGAACGTGCCAGCAATGGTGACCAGCTTGCGCGCACCGCGCTGATCGAACAGGTCTACCAGCCGCTTCAGCAGGCGTCCAACGGGCTGCTCGACACGCTGTCGAGCTACCTGGCACTGGGCCATTCGCTGGAAGGCACCGCGCGTGAGCTTTTTGTGCACGCCAATACGGTGCGCTACCGGCTCAAGCGGGTCAGCGAAGTCAGCGGCTGGGACCCGTTGGTGCCGAGGGATGCCTTCGTGCTCCAATCGGCCCTGCTCTATGGCCGGCTCCATGAGTTCAACTTGTAGGCTTCACCCAAAGGCAATGCATGACGCAGCACACCTTTGTGCTCGCTCATAGCGCATTACATGGGAACTTTGGTTCGCCATAAGATAAGCTTTTGTAGAGTTCCTACAAACAGTCACCTTGAGCTTGGTACCGAAATGAAGCGCCAAAAGCTCCTGATATTTGGAAAGCTGTAAGAGTGTTAGCAATCGTTTGCCCCGGACAGGGCTCCCAGACCCCAGGTTTCCTCGCCGAATGGCTCGAAGTCGAAGGCGTTGCCGATCATCTGGCAGCCCTCAGCGCCATCACCGAGCGTGACCTCACCGCCCACGGCACCGTCTCGGACGAAGAGACCATCAAGGACACCGCCGTCGCGCAGCCGCTGATCGTCGCCGCAGGCTTGGTGACCGCCCGCGCGCTGTTCGGCGACCAGTTGCCAGCCGGCAGCATCGTCGCCGGCCACTCGGTCGGCGAGATCACCGCCTCGGCACTGACCGGCGCGCTGGCTGAAGCCGACGCCATGAACTTCGTCAAGGTGCGCGCCAACGCCATGGCCGAGGCCGCAGCAGCGACCCCGACCGGAATGGCAGCCGTTCTCGGCGGCGATCCCGAAGAAGTGCTCTCGACCCTGAACGGCCTGGGCCTCACCCCGGCCAACGCCAACGGTGGCGGGCAGATCGTTGCCGCCGGCACCACCGAACAGCTCGCCGAACTAGCAGAAAACCCGCCAGCCAAGGCGCGCGTGATTCCGCTGAAGGTCGCCGGCGCATTCCACACCTCGCACATGCAGCCAGCGGTAGGCGCCCTCAGGGAGCTGGCCGATACGCTCACTCCCGCTGACCCGAGCGTGCAGCTGCTTTCCAACTTCGATGGCCAGCCGGTCGCCGATGGACAGTCGAACCTCGACTCGCTCGTTGCCCAGGTCTCGCGCCCGGTGCGCTGGGACCTGTGCATGGAGACCCTGGCCGCCGCTGGCGTGACCGGAGTCCTGGAACTGGCTCCAGCCGGTACCCTGGTCGGCCTGGCTCGCCGCGGATTGAAGGGCGTGAAGACCCTGGCGGTCAAGTCGCCTGCCGATCTGGAGGCAGCCAAGGCCTTCGTCGCTGAGCATACTGCCAGCTAATCGGCGTCACACAAAGATTTGCGTGCCGAAACAGCCATGATGCCACCGGCAAGCTCTTCTCTGACCTAAGCTTTAAACCGACGAAACTGCGGTGCATGCCAATGCACCATGGTTTCAGCACACCGGCTTGAGACGGGAACCTGTTCGCAGGGGCTTGTTACAGCCACAATGAACACCGGAGTCCTCCGGCAACTGAAGAAAAGGAGCCATCCATGGCTAGCAACGAAGAAATCCTGGCGGGCCTCGCCGAAATCGTCAACTCCGAGACCGGCCTGGACGAAGCAGACGTGCAGCTGGACAAGTCCTTCACCGAGGACCTGGACATCGACTCGATCTCGATGATGACCATCGTCGTAGAGGCAGAAGAGAAGTTCGACGTTAAGATTCCGGACGAGGAAGTCAAGAACCTGAAGACCGTAGGCGACGCTGTTAACTTCATCGCCGGCGCACAGGCCTAAGCTTTCGGCGTTTATCGCCACCACCGTTGTGCGGGAAAGCCGTGCACACCGACCGGTACGTCAAGCCGGTCCCCTAAATTTCTTAATCGCACAGTAGAGAGTTTGATGATGGCGCGCAAAGTAGTGATCACCGGTCTCGGAGCCACCACCCCTATCGGCGGAGATGTCCCAACCCTTTGGGAGAACGCTTTGAAGGGCGTCTCGGGCGCCGCAACCATAGAGGATTCATGGGTGAAGGAATTCGACCTTCCGGTCACCTTCGCTGCGCGCGCTGCCGTTCAGCCAACCGAGGTGCTCTCCCGCCCGGAAACCAAGCGCATGGATCCTTCCACGCAGTTCGCTGTGGTTGCCTCGCGCGAAGCCTGGGCCGACTCGGGCCTGAGCAAGGACGAGATCGACCACAATAAGCTGGCCGTAGCATTCGCCACTGGCATTGGCGGCGTCTGGACCCTGCTCAACGCCTGGGACACCCTGCGCGAAAAGGGCCCGCGCCGCGTGTTGCCGATGACCGTGCCGATGCTGATGCCAAACGGTCCAGCCGCTGCCGTCTCACTGGATCTCGGCGCTGAAGCCGGTGCACACACCCCGGTTTCCGCTTGCGCTTCGGGCACCGAAGCCATGCATGTCGGCTTGGACCTGATCCGCTCCGGCAAGGCCGACGTGGTCATGGTCGGTGGCGCGGAAGCCGCCATCCACCCGATGCCAATGGCCGCGTTCGCCTCTATGCATGCACTCTCGCGCCGCAACGACGATCCAGCCAAGGCATCGCGTCCCTACGACATTGACCGCGATGGCTTCGTCATGGGTGAAGGTGCTGGCGCACTGGTACTGGAAGCCGAAGAGCACGCGCTGGCTCGTGGCGCTCGCATCTACGCCGAGTTGGCCGGTTCCTCCGTCACCTCCGATGCACACCACATCACCGCTCCGGATCCAGACGGCATGGGTGCCACTCGTGCGCTGAAGGCCGCCATGTACGACGGCCTTATCCAGCCAGAGGATGTCGTGCACGTCAATGCGCACGCGACCTCCACCCCAGTGGGCGACGCACCGGAATACACCGCGCTGAAGAATGCCCTGGGCGATCAGCTGGACAACGTGTGGGTCTCGGCAACCAAGTCGCAGATGGGCCACCTCCTGGGTGCCTCCGGCGCCGTTGAGTCGGTCCTGTGCGCACTGGCTGTCTACCACCGCACCACTCCAGTGACGATCAACCTGGATAACCAGGATCCAGCGATCCCGTTGAAGGTCGTCACCGGCGAGCCAAAGCCGCTGCCAGCTGAAGGCACCATCGTGGCTCTGAACAACTCCTTCGGCTTCGGTGGCCACAACGCCGTCGTCGCTATCCGAAGCGTCTAGCCACCTCCCAGCTTCCTGAAGCTGATTGCCGATGGGCTGGTCCAAGGTTTTCCTTGGCCCAGCCCATCGGCGTTTAATAATCCGGCTTCCCCGAAAATGGTTGTCCGCATTGGCCTGTGCTTGTTACGCTCAAGATCCGCCCAGTTGATGCGGAACTTTGTTCTTTCCTCAGGTCAGGAGCTGCCCTCATGCGCACACTTATCGCCACCGCATTTGTCTCACTCGACGGTGTCATCGAAGCACCGGGCGGTGAACCCGATTACCGCAATTCCGGGTGGACCATGAACAGCGTGGAGTTCGATCCGGCCGCATATGAACTCAAAGGAACCGAGCAGGCCGAAGCCTCCGCCATGCTGTTGGGCCGAATCAGCTACCAGGCATTCTCCCCCGTCTGGCCCTCGATGACCGAAGAATTTCCGCACTATAACGTGATGCCAAAATACGTGCTCTCGACGACCCTGGCCGAGAAGGATCTGGTGGATAACTGGGGCGAAACCACGATTCTTCGTTCGGTCTCCGATGTGGCTCGCCTGCGCGCCGGCGAAGGCGGGCCTATCAGCATTCACGGTTCAGCGACATTGGTCCGTTCGTTGCAGGAGCACCAGCTCATAGACCGGTACAACCTTCTCGTATTCCCGGTGCTGCTTGGTGCAGGCAAGCGATTGTTCAGCCAGGAAAGCATGGACGCGCAGAAGCTGAAGCTGGTGGATTCCCAAACTTACTCGAATGGCATTCAAAAGAACGTCTTCGACGTCCTGCGCTAGAGCCACCCCTCCAGGTATCCCATGGTCAGCAATTCCAAATAGTGGCCTGACGGATCTAGCAAGTACACTCCCCTGCCGCCATGCTCATGATTGATCGATCCGGGGCGGTGTCGTTGCGGGTCCGCCCAGTGTTCGATTCCCTCCGTGCAGATCTTCTGGTATGCGCGGTCGAAGTGCGATTCGCTGAGCAAGAATGCGTAGTGCTGAGGCGGAAAGTCGATCGGTGGCGTTGCAAATTGGAGCAGCACGCCACCGTCGAGGCTGATGTTGCGGAAGGGTCCCCAATACGGTGCAGGGTTTGCTTCTAGCAGGCTGGTGTAGAACTCCGCCATGCGCTGGGGATCCAGCGAAGCGATGATCGTGTGGTTAAATCGTGCGGTCATGTCTCCCTTTCATGATGTGTCCGAAGCTTCTGTAAGTTGAATGTCTCGGTCACCGGGAGGTCCGCGAATCAGGGAACGACCAGAAAGCCGTTCCGGGAGTGGCCATTGCTAGCCTGACTGGTCTTCATCGCCACCGATTTTAGCACCATCATCCAATGCGCTTCTAGGCCATCAGCGTTAAATCAAGAAGTGGGATCCCAAACAGGGATCCCACTTCTTTTGGTAACAACCCCGCACCACCGGGGTCTGACTGGATGCAGTTGTAAACACACCCAGAGACTTAATAACCAGTCGCTATACCACCTGGTTGAGCCATCGCACAGGAGCCTCATCGCCAGAGTGGCGGAATGGTTCAAGTTCTTCGTCCCAGGCTTCACCCAGGGCGATCGACATTTCCTGATAGAACACGGATGGGTTGCCGTCGCCCTTTTCGTAGGCCCAGCGAATACGTTCTTCACCGACCATGATGTTGCCCGCAACATCTACGGTCGCGTGGAAGATGCCCAAGTCCGGAGTGACAGACCAACGGCTGCCATCGGCGCCAGGGCTTGGATCTTCGGTGATTTCGAAACGCAGGTGCTGCCAGCCGTGCATTTCGCTGGTAAGCAACGCGCCAGTTCCTTGTGGGCCTACCCACTCAATTTCGGCGCGACAAAATCCGGGTGCGACGTGCTGTTCGGTCCAGTCCATCTTGACTGGGGTACCGAGCACGGACCCAATTGCCCATTCGAGATGTGGGCATAGCGCTGCAGGGGCGGAATGTACAAATATCACGCCTCTGGTCATCGGTGCAGACATGCCATCCTCCGTTGCGGTGTTGATCGTCTTCCCCTACGTCAACATCGAACAGGTGCTTTCGCCGCCGATACTTCTATTTTGCCCGATGAAGGGCACTTTTCGCCACCCGGATTGATGATTTTCACAGATTGGGTGGAAATCTTCAGGCCCGCGGGTGGGCTTGGCGATAGCTTTGCCGCAATCGATCCACGGAAACGTGCGTGTAAAGCTGCGTTGTCGCCAACGAAGCGTGCCCGAGAAATTCCTGAACCGCTCGCAGGTCGGCCCCACCGTCAAGCAAATGGGTAGCCACAGTATGGCGTAGTGCGTGCGGTCCGCTCGCCGAGGTGTCTCCAAGAAGGCGCAGTGCCGTGGCTATGACTTCACGTGCTTGCCGGACGTTGAGTCTGGAGCCACGGACTCCCACCAGCAGAGCGTCGCCTGCAGACTCGGATGCCAAGATCCTGCGGTGGGATCGAATCCAATCGATAATTACCCGTTCCGCAGGTTTGCCAAACGGAACCACACGCTCTTTGTTGCCCTTGCCCAGCACGCGCAAGGTCCTTCGTTCAAAATCGACATCTGCGATGTCCAGCGCAACTAGCTCGCTGATGCGCAGTCCGGAGGCGTAAAGCAACTCGGCAATGACTTTGTCCCTGCACTGGATAGCCAACGATTTCGGATCATTTACCTGTCCATCCTCGTCGCCGTTGACGTTGCTTGTTCCCTCGGACGCAACCGTTTCGTCCGAGAGCAGCCTGTCAATCTGGCTGGGCTGAAGAACATGAGGCAGACGCCGCTCTCTCTTGGGTGCAGCCAACCGCAGTGCCGGGTCAGCCTCAATGAGTTCGTGCTTTAGCGCCCAGGCGAAGAAGTTCTTAACGGCCGAGATCCGCCGCGCCAATGTAGTGCGCGAGACATCGGACTCGTGAAGGTAAGCCAGCCAGTCTCGCAGCATGTCAACAGAAACCTGTTTCAAGGCCGGGTCCGCGGCGCGCTCGTTGAGGAACTGCCCGAGATTTCGCAGGTCAACATCGTAGGCGCGCAAAGTATTCTCACTGCGCCCGCGTTCGCGCTGCAGGAACTCCAGATAGTCTGCAACTGGTTCTGAAAACTTCGCTGACGGCCCGGCCGATGGCTTCGATGCGGATTCTTGCTTCATCACCACCGAGCTTACCCGACCGCGATCATTTGCCTTGGTAGAGCAATCTCCATGACAACCCGTCGGTGCTTGCCAAGCCGAGGTCTTCCAACCTCCCCAGAGATTTCAGCGTCTGAATGATCGGGATACCGCTGCGTGCGGAAATCTCGTCTACGAGCATCGGTTTCGAGAAGGACATGATGTCGTAGACCATGCCTTCGTCGCGGCCCAGTTGATCGGTGGGCCGTTTCGAGGCGGAGTCTTCACTCGTGCCCTGTGCAGGGTGCTGCGCTCCGACCAGTGCAAGCGCGTCTTGCGGCGAGGTCAACAGGACGGCACTCCCTTCGCCAATCAACCGGTGACATCCCGCGGAATTCGGAGCGAATACGCTGCCAGGGACCGCGGCGACATCACGGCCTAGTTCAACTGCGTGGCTAACAGTATTCAGCGCGCCTGAGCGATGCCTGGCTTCGGTCACGATCACCAATCGGCTAAGTGCGGCGATGATCCTGTTTCGATTCAGGAAGCGGAATCTGGCAGATGTCGTACCCGGGGGAACCTCGGAAAACAGCACTCCTCGCGCCACAATTTGATTGAGCAAATTGCTATTGCCCGATGGGTAGAGCCGGTCAATGCCACCGGCCATGACGGTGATAGTCGGCGGGTTCGCAGAGGACCACTCCTCCACGGTTAATGCAGCCCGGTGAGCACTGGCGTCGATCCCGTAGGCACCTCCTGAAACAATGCTGTATCCCTGCAGCGCCAATGTTCGGCTCAGGTCGAAGGTCACCTGATCGCCATAGTCGCTGGCATCGCGTGAGCCGACGATAGCCACGTTGCGTCCTATCTCCTGGCCGTCCAGGAATGCCGGATTGCCGGCCCTCCACCATAAACACAGCGGTCGCCCCAGGTTGAGGTCATCAAGCTGCGTCGGCCAATGGTCGTCGCCAGGGATCAGCAATCCCCCTTGGTGCCGCGCGGCGGTGTCCAACGCAGCCAGCGGGTTGCTTAACGGCAGCCGCTTCCGCCATCGGGTCAGTGCCACTTTGAGATCTTGCGCCATATTCGAGGAGGTCTTGAATCCGAGGATTTCCTCAACTTTCGGTTTCAGGTCCGTGGGCATGAAGTCCTCTTTGCGGATCAGGCTCAGCAGTTCCGAGGCGCTCATGAGCTGAAGCAAGGCCGACGCGGTGAAGTCGTTTGGTTCGATCAGCTGGTTCAGATGCGCATAGGTCAGGCGTTCCGCGCTGGTGCGGCCAGGCGCCTGCGTTGCGTTCGGATTTATGGACATGAAAGTGGCCTAACTATTCTCAAGGCTTTGCCGCAGGTGAGCAGCAATGGCCAGGTCGTCTTCGGTGGGAGCTGCGTGCTGTTGTTGATCCGCGACGGTCCATGCCACGCGGAGCAATCGGTGGATGCCACGGGCCGAGAGGCCACGACGGGTGGCGAGCAGTTCCAATGCATTCTTCGTTTGCGCCGGATACTTCAACTCGTGGCGCAGCACCTGGGTCGGGATCTGGGCGTTGCAGCTGATTGAGAACTCCCGTAGCCGTTCCTGGCTGCGTTCCCGTGTGGCCAGTACCCGTTCGCGAACCGCGTGGCTGGATTCGTTGGGCGCGGTGCTCAGCAGTTGCGATTGGTGCACCGGATTGACCCGCACCTGCAGGTCGACACGATCCAATATCGGGCCGGACAAACGAGCAAAATACCGGCGTCGAGCCATGGGCGTGCAGGTGCAACCAGTCCCGGTCCCGAAGTTCCGGCCGCATGGGCATGGATTGGATGCCAGGATCAGCTGGAAGCGGGCCGGTAATCGTTGATGGCCTTTGGCCCGGGCCAGATTGATATAGCCTTCCTCGATGGGCTGGCGCAGGGCATCGAGAACTCCGGTATTAAACTGGGCGGCTTCATCCAAAAACAGGATTCCATGATGCGCCCGGGTGATCGCGCCGGGAATCAGCTGCGAGGTCCCGCCACCGATGAGCGCGGAGAGCGATGCTGTATGGTGTGGCGCGACGAATGGCGGAGTTCGCTGGAGCTGATTCACCTCGTGCATTGCCCCGCGCGTTATGGAATGGACTGCGGTGGCTTCCAGCGCTTGCAGGTCGTCCAGCGGGGGCATGATGGTTGGCAGGCACTTGGCCAGCATGGTTTTCCCCGCGCCGGCGGGGCCGACCATGATCAGGTGGTGTCCCCCGGCAGCCGCCAATTCCATGGCCAGCCGGGCTTCTTGCTGCCCATTGACCAGTTGCAGATCCGCTTCCTCATTCCCAGCACCAATCATCGATGATTCGGCGGGTGATTTTGCTGGAAGCGGATGGTGCAAATAGGTTGTGATCAGCTCTTCCTGGGCACCGCAATAGCGTAGCACCTGGCCGAGATGGCGGGCAGAAATGACCTCGATCCCCTCGACCAATCGCGCCTCGTTGCCATTGCCTTCAGCAACGATGACTCGCTCCAGGCCATGCTCCTTGGCCAGCTGCACCGCTGGCAGGACGCCGGGCACGGCCCTTAGAGTCCCATCCAACCCCAGTTCAGCCAGGTACAAGGTGGCCGGACTGGCGAGCAATTGCTGATCGGCGGCGAGGGCGGCAATGAGGATCGCCAAATCGAATCCCGAACCGTATTTGGGGAGGGTGGCCGGCGAGAGGTTGACCGTCAGCTTGCGGTTGGCCAACGGGATGCCGGTATTCCGGGCGGCGGCCTTGATGCGTTCTCGGGCTTCATTCAACGAGGCATCAGGCAGGCCAAGGATGATGAAACCAGGTATGCCGTTGCCTAGATCAGCTTCCACCTCGACCAATGAGACACCGACTCCGTGGATGGCGGCAGCACTGGTTCGAGCGGTGCTCATGGTTGCACCGCCGGGTGCAGCAGGCAAGCGTAGTCCGCACCATCGGGATACACCTCGATGATGTCAACACGTGGTTGCGGGATGAAGATCCGGTGGGCCTGGGCCCAGAGAATGAGCAGCTTGTGAAGCCGCCGGTATTTCTGCGCAGTGATCGCGTCAAATCCCGTGCCATAGCGCGTGGAGGAACGGGTTTTCACCTCGATGGCTGCGATCTGGCCGCTGGCCGTTCGCGCTACGGCGTCCAGTTCCCCTGCCGAGCAGCGCCAATTCCTGTCGAGGATCTCGTAATGGTGCTCGCTGAGGTACCGGGTGGCGGCCTGTTCCCCGGCTGCACCCAAACGCTGTGCCGCTGTGCGCATGTTGACTCCTGGATGTTCGAACTATTCGTTCTGAACATTCTCGGAGCTTGCCTGGTCGCACGTGCCCGGTCCGTGCGGAATGTGGATATCCGCGGCTAGGAGTCCAGTCCTTCTTTGGGGATCTGCAGCTCATCGCGGTTGAGTTCCTCCACGTTGACGTCCTTGAAGGTCAGCACCTTCACGGATTTCACAAAACGCCCCTGCCGGTAGATGTCCCATACCCACGCGTCGGTCAGGTTCAGCTCGAAGTACACTTCACCGGCGTTGCTCAGTGTTTTCACGTCCACCTGGTTGGCCAGGTAGAAGCGCCGTTCGGTCTCGACCACGTAGTTGAAGAGCCCCACCACGGTTTTGTACTCGCGGTACAGCTGCAGTTCCATGTCGGACTCGTAGTTTTCCAGGTCGTCGCCAGCCATCACTTTGCTTTCTTTGTTGTGGCTTCACCATCGGCCGTATCGGCCTGCGAAGTCAAGTTCCAACTCTTGCGGTGGTAATCGCAAGGTCCCAGAGCGGTAATCGCCGCCCGGTGCGCGGCGGTGGCGTAGCCTTTGTTGATATCCCATCCGAAGTCGGGATGCGCCGAGGCCAATTCGCCCATGATCCCGTCCCGCTCGACCTTGGCCAAGATGGAGGCTCCGGCAATCGCTTGGCAGGTCATGTCGCCCTTGATGATGGTGGTCACCGGCAAGTGCAGGCCTACCGGATCGCGATCGTCGGCAAGCACGTCGAATAGGTCCGATTCCGGAGCGGTCAGCCAATCGTAGCTTCCATCCAGCAGGATCGCTTCGGGCACGACGGCGCACTGTTCCACGGCTCGGGTACCGGCCAGGCGCAAGGCTGCGGTGACGCCCAGGGAGTCGATTTCCTCGGCAGATGCATGGCCAACGCCATATCCGGCCGCCCATTGGCGCACCTTGGGCACCAGCTCCTCGCGGGTTTCAGGGCGCAAGAGCTTCGAGTCGCGCAGTTCAGGGAACTCGCTGACCTCGTTGATGTCGATCACGGTGATGCCCACTGTAATCGGTCCTGCCAGGGCGCCACGGCCTACCTCATCCACTGCTCCGATGAACTTCACGCCGTGGCGGGCAGCCAAAGCGCGTTCGTGATCGAGGGTGGTGGGCTGGTTCTTGCTGGTCTTCGTTGTTGCAGCCATGTTATTTGCTGGTCGCTTCAGGAACGTTGGCGAAGACTTCGTCGTGGGAATCGACGGTGCCCCACCGTGAAGTTGGCCAGGAGATGATCGAGGCGCGCCCCTGGACGGAATCCATGTCCACGAAACCGCCTTGGATGTCGGTATGGAAGCGGGAGTCGGCGCTGGCGGCACGGTGATCGCCCATGACCCAGATCTTGCCTTCCGGCACGGTGACGGAGAATTCCATATCGGACGGCTTGTTGCCGGTGTAGATGTATGGCTCGTCGATCGCTTCGCCATTGATCTTGAGCTTGCCGACAGCCGCATCGTATTCCACGGTGTCCCCTGGCATGCCGATGATGCGCTTGACTAGGTACTGCTCGTCGGCTGCAGGCAGGATTCCAACGAAGGACAGGACATTTTCGAACGCGGTGGGCGATTCGGCCAGCGGGGGCAGCCAGCCCAGATCGTCGCGGAAGACGACCACGTCACCTCGGTTCAGCTCAAATGGGCCGGGAACCATGAGGTTCGCGAAGATGCGGTCGTTGACTTCCAGGGTGTGTTCCATGGAGCCCGACGGAATGTAGTAGGCGCGGAAGAAGAAGGTCTTGATCACGAAGGAGAGCGCCAGCGCTATGGCAACGATGATGACAATCTCACGAATGAAGCGCCATACCTTGTATAGCGGTCCCTTGTCCTGGGGATTTTCTGCTGGTGCGGCGCTCACAGTTTGATTGGTACCTTCCCTTTTGCCTAACACACCCCATCTTACGTGCCGATGGTAGGCGAATTGCTCATTGCCTGATTCGCTTCGTTGCCGGGCAAAGCGAAAACGGCCAGCCCAACGTTGGGCTGGCCGTTTCTGCGTGATGCGTCGGGCCCGCGAGGAGCGGGACCCAATGCGAGGATTCAGCTAGGAATTGGCAGGCGATGCGATTCCGCCGCTGGGCTTGAAGTCCACAGGGATATCGCCAATCGGCTTATCCTTTTCAATCAACTTGGTGATCGCGTCGATCTGGCTCTTGTCCACGGATAGCGTAATGCCGCCGGTTTCCGGATTCAACGAATAGGCGTGAATCGAGTTTCTTACCGGAGCTTCCTGCTGGCCCTGCCACTTCATGACCTCTTCAATACCCGAGCGCAATTCCTTGGAGCTGAATTTAACGAGGTGGCCTACCGCGCCAGCTTTTTCAATGGTGTCCAACTCACCCTCGTCAGTGGTTGAAACATGAAGGTTGCCATCTTTCATCCAGCCTTGAACATAGTTATCGCCCAGTTCAGCCGACAATTTGTCATTGATCTTAAGCAGTGCGTTTTGATCCACTACATTCTCACTTTTGTTCTCGGATGACTGACTGGCATTGGATGACTGGGTGCCGGATGACTCGTCAGTGCCAGGTTCCGCGCCCTGTCCGCAGCCAGTCAAGAGCAAGCTCGCCATCAGTGCAGTGGAAGCCAGCACGATGGGAGTGCGGGATGTTCTAGCGTTTAAATTCATAATTGCACCTCGGTTTTTGCGTACCCGATAACCTGCCTTGTACTGAGGCTATAGGGCTATTCGTAAAGCAGTCGGTGAACCACATGTGTACTAACTAAAAAGTGTCCCGCTACCTTTGGTGAGGTAGCGGGACACTTCTAGAGGTTCCTAGAACCTAGGGGTGTTGCTTTCCTTAGCCGTGGCGGCGGTTGCCGCGACGGAACAGGAGGAACATTGCACCGACCAGGGCCAGTGCGCCACCTGCAGCGATCAAAGGAGCGCTGCTCGAACCGGTGTCAGCCAGTGGATCCTTCTTCTTAGGAGTTTCCTTTGGAGTTGCCGACTCAGTAGGCTCCTCAGTTGGAGTCTCGGTAGGAGTTGCCGACTCAGTAGGCTCCTCAGTTGGAGTCTCGGTAGGAGTTGCCGACTCAGTAGGCTCCTCAGTTGGAGTCTCGGTAGGAGTTGCCGACTCAGTAGGCTCCTCAGTTGGAGTCTCGGTAGGAGTTGGCGTAGGAGTTGGTGCAGCAACAATCACTACACTGCTATCCGTGGTTGCCGACTTGTCAAAGCCCTTGTGGGCCTGAACGGTGAAGTTGTAGGTACCAGTAGTATCTGGAGCTTCGAACTTGAAGTTACCGCTGGCGTCAACGGTAACGGTCTTTACAACCTTGCCGTCAACAATGATGTCAACCTTGGTCCCCGATTTTGCGCCCTTGACGTTTCCGGAGATCTCGCTACCAGCTTCAACCTCAGCACCATTCTTGGTGGTAACAGTTGGAGCATTGATGAACAGCTTGATTGCGTAGCCGTCGATGTACCCCTTCTCAAACACGTCGTCCAGCGAGGTGTAGAAGGCAAGGTCATCTGCGTTGTTTTCGATGCCGTCGGCACCTGGCGAGTTAGCCGAGTTGATGCCTACAGCGCTGTTACCCACAATGGCAGATCCACCGGAGTCACCCTGATCCAAGACAGTCTGTCCTGGGTTCTCGGCGGTGTAGCCCCAGACAACGCGTACGTCATCCTTGTAGCCACCGACGAAGAAGGCGCCTTCAGCGATCATCTTGGAGCAGCTCCAGCCGGTGGTGCGGCCGGAAACACAGATGTCAGAACCTACGACAGCTTTAGCAACACCGGTGATGTTGATGGTCTTGTCGCGTTCGTCCTGACCTGCAGGCCACTGCGACACGCCTGGGTGGAGGTTTAGCGCTGGATTCACGTCATCAATAACGGAAATGTCCGTACCGATTGGGTGACTGTCTGGATCCGAGTTGTAATATTCCTCGATCGAGGGACCGGTGTTACCTGGTCCACCGAACTGATTGAAACCGAAAGTACCAACCTTCGCGCCAACACCTTCAAAGGTGTTTGGTGCGCTCTGCTCAGCCAGGCCCAAAATCTTCATGGTGCCATCGGTCGTGCAGTGACCCGCCGACAGAATTGCATCGGCACCGCCTGCGGTCCAGGCGTTGAAGCCAAGTGAGCAGACCGAAGACTGGTCGGTCAACTGACCGCTGGCGTCCATTGCGTAGCCCATGCCGCCATAGATGTCCGAATCCGCTGAAGTGTCTGCAGCGCCGCTGCCCTTACCGGTTGCAACACCGGTAACCTCAACGAATTCCTTCAGGCTGAGCTTGCCGTCCTCAGCAGCAGCCTTGGAGCTGGCTGCTGCCAGGTCCGGGGTGCCTTCGGCCTTTTCGTTCTGCAGACCCTTACCAAGAACCTTGACTCCATTGGAGGTCTGGAGGATTGCCGTAATCTTCGACAATTCTTCCGGAGCGATTGAAGCGATGGCGTTCTCGACTACCTTGTGCACGTTGACTGGAATCTGCTTAGCAGGCTTCACTACGGCTTCGGTAGGGGTCGGAGTTTCCTTGATGACCTTTTCGGCCTTCTTGACGGCACTCTTCTCGACCGAGATGCTGGCTTCCCCACCCTTAACACTGGTGGTCGCCTCAATGCCCTCTTGTTCAAGGGCCTTGTCTAGAGTAGCCGCGGTTTCGCTTGCCTTGGAGTCTTCCAAGTACTCATCAACGGTCTTATCCAGATCGCGTTCGATCGCTTCTGGAAGACCCGTGGTGTCTACAGCGCCCTCAGTGGTGGTTGCGCTGGGGGTGGCCGACTCGCTCGAGGAGGCCGACGCGGAAGGCGAGCTGGTCGCCTCCGGCGCCGCAACGGCAGGCATGAAGCTACTGCCAACTACCAGAGCGGTAGCGGCTGCAGCAACGATGCCTCGCTGCGCAGTCTTCTTATTTGGATTTGGCATTAATGCTTCTCCCACATTTATGGTGCGAGTGCCCGCGGTGTTCTTACCTCAGAACACACTTCTAAGCACAGGTGTTGTTACCAAAATGAAACAATAGCGGGTCGAAGATGGGCTTTTCAAGTACCGAATCCAACGAAAATATAAATACGGATTCACGTTTCCCCTAGTCAGACTGCGTGGCATGAATTCGACCATGTCACATCTTACGAGCCGGTAGCTTTTGTTTAAGATTGGAGTTATCTTTCTACCGCCTAGTCAGCTCAAAGAAACCTGTGAAGTAGGCCGGATTCCGCACATCAGAATCATAGAAATGCCGTTGAACCTGTGCGGCGGCGAAAAAAATTCCACACGACACGAAAAAAGCGCCAGAAAGCGAGAAACTTCGCTTCCTGACGCCGGATGATTATCAGCTGGTAACGCTCAATTACCGGATAGCGGCGCGCTGATCCAACGGCCACACAATGTCAGTCGCCTTGCCCACGACACGCTCGACGCTGATCATTCCACCGCCGCTGGCCCCGAGCAGCGAGCGAGAGTCTTTGGAGGTGGAGCGGTGATCGCCCATCACCCACAAGCGTCCTTCGGGGACCTTGACGGAGAACTCCTGCTCGCTCGGCGCATCGCCGGCAAAGATATAGGGCTCTGAGACAGGCTGGCCATTAACCGTGATCTGGCAGTGGGACCCCTTGCATTCCACGGTGTCTCCCCCGACCCCGATAACGCGCTTGACGTATTTGCTGCCGGTGCCGGTCAGGCTCAACGCGCCGAGCAGATCGTCGGCGAAACTCGCCCTGGCATAGGGCAGGAACGAACCGCGGCCGTCGAAGACGATGACATCTCCGCGTTGCGGCGGCGCGTCGCGGTAAGCACGGCGGTCAACCGCGATGCTCTGCCCGGGGTTGAGTGTCGACTGCATGGAGTTGGAGTCGATGTGGAAGAGGTCGGTCACCGTCGCGCGGAAGATGATGGTGCTCAACAGGCCGAGAATGATGGCAAGAACAGCGAAGCGCCAGACCCAAGAAAAGGCCCGGCGCTTCACCGATGCTCGCTCGCTGCGGGCAATCTGGTTCATCAAGGAACGCAGATTACTTCTTTGCGTTGAAGTCACGCTTCTCGCGGATGCGAGCAGCCTTACCGTGACGATCGCGCATGTAGTACAGCTTTGCACGACGAACGTCGCCCTTGGTCACAACCTCGATCTTTTCGATGATTGGGGAGTGAACTGGGAAGGTACGCTCAACACCGGTGCCGAAGGAAACCTTGCGAACGGTGAAGGTTTCGCCAACGCCGTGGCCCTGACGGCCCATAACGTAGCCCTGGAAAACCTGGACGCGCGAGTTCTTGCCTTCGATGATGTTGACGTGCACCTTCAGGGTGTCGCCTGGACCGAAAGCTGGGATGTCCGAACGCAGCGAAGCTGTATCGACTGAGTCAAGAATATGCATGTTGCATCTCCTAGGATCAATGCCGCAGGTCACCGAATCCTCGTAGCGGGGCTCATCGCCGGCTTGCCGCCTGGCGATCTCCCCGGAACGTTTACCACCGACTGGCTCTAGCAGTCGATGCGGCGGTTCTTTCACATCCGGTCTTCCCCCTGCGGCAGGAGCCAGACAAAAACACACCAAGAAACAATTATGCCGTATCGCTACGGCTCGCGCGAGTCCAGCAGAATTTCTGGTCCCGTGATTTAGACCTCGTTGCCGGGCTGCGGCCGTGGAGCTAGTTGTTCTCGGTGCCTTCGGCACCTGCACCGGTGGCCCAGTCCAGCTCGGACTTTGGGGTGATCACGCCGTCGACCACAGCGAATCCGTTATGCCACAGAGCGTCGCGATCGCGGCGGTTCAAGGAGGGGACATCCATCTGGGTGATCAAATCCGGGCGGCGGGCCGCGGTGCGCTTGATCTGCTCGTCGCGGCGGAAGCGGCCTACCCGCTGGTGGTTGCCGCCCAGCAGGACCTCGGGAACCTCGCGTCCGCGCCAAGAGGCAGGCTTGGTATAGACCGGGTACTCCAGCAGGACATCCGAGTGGGACTCCTCCACCAGGGATTCAGGATTGCCGATAACGCCGGGGATCAGGCGGGCGATGGCCTCGACCATCACCATGACGGCTACTTCTCCCCCGTTGAGCACGTAATCGCCGATGGATACCGGGATGACGTTGAAGTTCTCGTGCGCGTAGTCGACCACGCGCTCGTCGATGCCTTCATAGCGTCCGCAGGCGAAGACCAGGTGCTCTTCTTCGGCCAGATCGTAGGCCATCTGCTGGTTAAACACCGCGCCGGCGGGCGAAGGAACGATCAAGGTGGGCTTGGGGCCCTGCGCGTCAGCGGGGCGAACCGAATCCAGGGCACGGCCCCACGGCTCGGGCATCATCACCATGCCGGCGCCGCCGCCATAGGGAGTGTCGTCGACCTTGCGGTGCTTGTCTTCAGTGAAGTCACGCAAATTGGTGACATTCAAATCCAGGATGCCGTCTTCCGCGGCCCGGCCGATCAGCGAGAGCGAGAGCGGTTGCAGGTACTCGGGGAAGATCGAGATGAAATCTAGGCGCATGGTTTAGTGCTCTTCCTCGGTGGCGTCTTCGTCGCTGTTCAGGGTCAGCAGGCCGGCGGGCGGAGTGATGACGACGATGCCGGCTTCTGGATCGATTTCGGGCACGAACTCGTCAACGAAGGGCAGGTAGACCTCGTTGCCTTCGGTGTCTTCGAATACCAGCAGGTCCTGTGCGGGGTTGGTGCGCAGTGCAGTGATCACGCCGACCTGCTTGCCATCGAGCATGACCTTCAAATCCAGCAGCTCGTGCTCGTACCACTCATCCGAATCGTCTTCGGGTTCGTCCGAGACCTCGATCTCCAGGCGGGCGCCGCGCAGCGTCTCGGCTTGGTTGCGATCGTTGATCTCCTTGAAGGACAGCAGCAGGATGGTCTTGTTCCAGCGGGCGTTGGTCACCGTGAGGTTCTTGACCGGGCCGTCGACGACGATCAGTTCTTCGCCAGCGGTGAAGCGATCCTCGGGGTTGTCGGTGAGAACCTGAACGGTGACTTCGCCACGGATGCCGTGGGGCTTGCCAATGCGGGCAACCTGCAATCGCATAATCTGCTGCTCTTTCTGGATGGTGTGGGTGGTGAAACACGAAAGGAGTTTCCGTCACCAGTTGGACGGAAACTCCTTTCGAAATGAAGCCAACGAAGAGTTGGGCTGCAGTTGCTTAGCCGCGGCGTCGATCGGTGTCGATGACATCAACACGAACCGATTCCTTGGCCAGCGCTGCCATGACGGTACGCAGTGCTCGCGCGGTGCGTCCCTGGCGTCCGATCACACGACCGAGATCTTCAGGGTTGACCCGAACTTCGAGCAAATCGCCGCGGCGGGTGGACTTCAAGGCGACCTTGACGTCTTCCGGTTCCTCAACGATTCCGCGCACCATATGGTCTAGCGCATCAACGAGCACTGTTACTCAGCCTCGGTTGCTTCGGCCTCTGCCTCTTCAGCAGCTGGCTTCTCAGCCTTCTTGGTGATGGCCTCAGGAAGGATCACCGAACCCTTTTCAGGTGCAACGAATGCTGGCTTAGGCTCGGCAACCTGGTAGGTGCCTTCCTGGCCGTCGATGCCCTTGAACTTCTGCCAGTCACCGGTGATGTTCAGCAGCTTGTGAACCTGCTCGGTTGGCTGAGCGCCAACCGACAGCCAGTACTGAGCACGCTCAGAATCGATCTCGATGATCGATGGGTTCTCGGTTGGGTGGTACTTACCGATCTCCTCGATGGCACGGCCATCGCGCTTAGCGCGGGAGTCCATGACAACAACGCGGTAGAAAGGTGCGCGCATCTTACCGAAGCGCTTCAGACGAATTTTAACGGCCACTGTAGTGGTCACTCCTGTTTCTCAACATGGTCGAATCCGATTTTTAGCACCTGTGGGGCAGGCCTTACTTCTCGAACTCTAAAAAGGACAGGATTCGAAGCGGAGAGAGGGGCCACAACAAATCGAGTACCCTGCAATTATGCCAGAGAGCCAAGGTGCTGGCCAACTCTATTCTGGCGGCGCGTCGAAGTGGGCGCATGAAGTTGATCACGCCCGTCGCGGGCACTGACATTTTGACCTATTTAACTGTAGGCCAGATGGATGCGATTTCGCTGCGGGCGCTGCAGCGGATCCAGATGTTTGGGCGGCACAATGTGCGCCAGCCCGGAGACAGTGACCAGGTTTATGAGCTGCGCATGGATGGCATGATGATGTGCTCGGCACAGGCAGCTGCCATTGCGCACCGAGGTGCACCCGCCATGCTCCCACCAGTCATTGTGATGATATTCGAGCATTTCGGGCGGCGCGGTGCAGCCGGGCACAATACATCCTCGATCGCGGGCGAAGATCGCGCGCTTCATCGCCTCGGTGAAGAAGCGCTGGGACCTGCCGACATCCAGAGGTTGCCCATCGGGACCAAAAACCACCCGGTAGATCTCCCCCTGGCAGATCAGCGCCGAGGTGTCTGCTGGTCCGAGCTTGATGCCGTGCTCCGACATGGAGGACAGCTGCTCCGGGGCTGCCAAATCGGCCAGTGAATCAAGCTGGACATGGATCGCGATCTTCGGGGTGACGGTTTTTGCGCTTCCGCGACCGCCGCGATTTTTCAGGGCCGCGATCAGGGCATTGAGCCTGCGCTGCGGCACAGGTAGATCAGCGTCTCCCGGCACAGCATCGCCGGGCACTTGTTCTGAACCCGCCGCAGACTGGTAACCGGCGGCCAGTTGTTCGTCAACAAGCCCTTGATCTTGTCCTTCGGCGTCCGACAAAGAATTTTCGTCTGCCTGCGGTGGCTCGCTGGCCGCATCCTGGGCCCAAGGCGGCATGGGTTCGTTGCTGCTGAACAGGTCATCGGCCACCGGATCGCCGCCAGTCGTGCCATTGTCTTGGAAGCTATTGCCTTGGGCACCGCGGGCGGATTTCCCGGCCTCGGTGCGCGGATTATCGCTTTGCCCGATGAAGGACCGGAACTCTTCGCGCTGGGCACCAGTGACGATGACCTCGTAGCGGTCGCACTCCCCGATGCTGGCACGCCGGAAGAATCCGGGCTGCGGCGTCTTGACGGTTTTGCGGGCGAGGCGCTCGGCAGAGATCAGGTCGGAAACCAGGGACTGCGCGGTAGCCAGATCACGATCCTGGAACAGTTCAACCACATGCTCTTCCAAGGTGCGCCCATCGGCGTGGGTGGCAGTGGGCTGTAGCGGCTGGCCCTCGAAGGCGGTGTCTGCGGGCTCGAATTTATCCAGGGCGCGGGCGGCACGGGCCACAGACCTGGGATCGAGCACCGGCGAGTCGGTGAACAGCTGGGCCAGCGCGGAAAACCGGGGTGCGATGGTCGAGCCGTCCATGGCGCGCCGGGCGATCAACAGGTGGGCATCTTGCACGCGGCGATCGGCCTCGTGGAAGTCCAGGCCCAGCCAGCTGGCAAGGAAGCCGTTGGTGCCGCGGTAATGCGCGCGACCGGCATGCAGCGTGGCCGGCTGGCTGAAGTCCGTGTTGCCGGAGCCCACGGCGGCCAGATCGTCGTCGGCCAAAAGGTGGGCCGCGGTGGATTCAAGGTGGATGGCGCTGTGCAGCTGCTCGCGCAGGCTATAGCGGAATAGGGTCTCGATCAGCCGGGCGTGGGCGGCCGCCACCCGAGGATCCTCGCTGGTCCGCAGCGATCGGGACAATTGCACCAGCAATGACACGCAGGCGGCCATGACCTGGAGGAGCGCCGCGCACGTTCCGCGCGGCACGCCCCTGGCGATGGCCTGCTGCAGCTCGCCGAGTGCGGCGGCCAACTGGTGGATACTCATGAAGCCATCATGGGTGCGCCGGCGGGAGCCAGTGGCAGAAAGATCCCGGCTGTGGGCAACTGGCTATGTGCGAGCCATGTCCGGGCATCGAAGCAACTGGCAGCTGGGCAGAAAACCGGTGTGCGGCTCTGCGGGCTCGGCGGTGCGCGGCTAGACTCGGTGGCAGCGGCCAACGCAGTCCCCGCGATGGGTGGCTGGGTCTGGCGCTAGGCAATTTCGAGGACAACCTAAGGATCGGCCCCGTGGCATTATCCAGCGAACATCTTGACGCCTATATGGTGACGTGGAAGCTCGAACGCGAATTCGGCGGAATGACCACGGTGTGCACCCAGCGTGCCGGGCTGTTTGCCCAGCGCTACGGCCGGGCGTTTGTGGTGACCCTTAATCGTGCGCCGGATCAACCGCAGATCGTCGACGAACTGGTGGGCAAGGGCAAGCTTTCCCCGGATGTGCAGGTGCTGAACCTGTACCTTGATCTGGCCCAGCGCGGATTGGCGCCGCAGGAACCGGTGGCCGCGAAAAAGTTCGATCCGGACACGAGTGATCTGGTCCTGGATGAAACCGTGGCCTATCCCGAAGCGCCCGAGCGCCCTTTCAGCCAGCATTTCACCAATGGCAGGGCCAAGGGGACCAGCCAGACGCGGTTCTTGCGCAAGGACGGCAGCACCTTCCTGATCGACACCAAGGGCTTCGACCACCTAGGCAAGAAGCGGCGGTGCCTTGAAGTGCTGGACACCAAGGGCACGGTGATCGCCCGCTTTAATACTGCACCGGCGCTGTACCGGTACTGGCTCAGCTCGCTGGCCGATCACGAGAACTCGCTGGTGGTGGTCGACAGCAAGTACACGGCGGCGCTGCTGGATAAGTGGAAGACCACGAGGGTGCCCAAGCTGTACGCCTTCCACAGCATCCACGTGGCCAAGGGCGAGCCGCTGCAGACCGGGAAGCTGAGCGAACCCCATGCGCCGATCATCCAGGCGCGCCAGCAGTGGGATGGGTTCGTCTTCCTCACCGCCGCGCAGCGTGATGCCTACGTGCGGCGTTTCGGGGATGCCGAGCACTGTTTCGTGATCCCCAATCCGCTCAAGGCCAGCACCCTGCCCGGCCCGCCGCCGCAGCGCCACAGCACGCATCTGATCGCAGCCGGATCGCTGACGGCAAATAAGAATGTGGCCGCCAGCATCAAGGTGGTCGCGCAGCTGGTGCGCCGCGGGCATCACCCGGTATTGCATGTGGTCGGCCAGGGCGCGCAGCGCGGCAAGCTCGAAGCGCTATGCCAAGAGCTCGGGGTGGCCGACCAGGTGCTCTTCCACGGGTATTCCGATCGGCTGCCGGAATTCTTCGCCGGCTGCACCGCGCAGCTGTTCACCTCCGCCAACGAGGGGCAGGCACTGGTCCTGCTCGAGGCGCAGCAGCAAGGCTGCATTCCGGTGTCCTTCGACATCAATTTCGGCCCGGCCGATAGCATCCGCGACGGGGTCAACGGCTTTTTGGTGGCACCCGGGGATTTGCAGGCGATGGTCGACCGGGTTGAACAGCTGATCACCGATGGGCAGCTGGCGGCCAGCATGTCGGCTCACTGCCGGCAGTTCGCCCGCGAGTATGCCGCCAATGATGTGATCGCGCGGTGGGTGGAGACCAGGAACAAGGCAGCCGCACTCAAGGCCCACAGCACCAGGGAAGCCATGCCGGATTTCTCGGCCCGCATCACCTCGCTCGAATTCCTTAAAGACGATGGGCTGGCGCTGCGCATCAGCGTCTGTGAGCCGCTGCCGCGGCAAGCCGAGGTTGAGCTGGTCATCCTTGATCGCGACACCAAGGCCCAGCTGCAGTCGATTGCTTCCAGTGCAGGGCAGGATGGGCTGCTGGTGTTTTCCCTGAGTGCGCAGATGCTGCAGGCCGCGGCCGGAGAGGACTCGCCGAGTGATATGTATCTGCGGTGCCAGCTTGGGAGCAGCGTGGAGCTCAAGCGCCTGGGCGTGAAGAATTCGCGCACCCTGCCGTACTTCACCTCGCACAACAACCTGTCCTTCAAGCCGCAGACGAGCCAGCCCAAGAAATAGGGCTCGGTGGGCAGATCACCAGTTGCCCTTCGGCACTCGCTCATGGTGCGCTCAGTTCGCGGCCTTAGACTCGTAGTCATGAAAATCGCGATGTCCCAGTTGCAGCCGCTTTTGCGCGAGTACCGGATCCTATTGGCCGGCCGCGGCGTCAACAGCATGGAAAAGACCGGTGAATCCTATAAGCCCGAAGCCTTGGTGACCTACGAGGCGGACCTGGAATTGCACCCTTACACCACATTCTGGGGCACCACGGGGTTGGCTTTGGGGCGCATGGGCGCGTTTTCCTATACGCATTCGAGGCTGCACAAGTCCTTGACTATCGGCCGATTCACCTCGATCGCCAAGTCCATGAGCGTGATGGGTGCCCGCCATCCGCATGAGTGGGCCTCGACCAGCCCGGTGTTCTACAACCAGCAGCTGCTCGCGCAGACCTATAGCGAAGATCGCGGGGTCACGCTGAATGCGGCGAAGTTCGGCTACAAGCCCGGAAAGATCACGATCGGCAACGACGTGTGGATCGGCGAGAAGGTCACCCTGGGCCATGGCATCACCATCGGTGACGGTGCGGTGATCGCCTCGAATTCGGTGGTGACCAAGGATGTGGCACCCTACACCGTGGTCGGCGGCCTGCCGGCGCGGGTGATCCGCGAGCGTTTTGCGCCGGAAACGGTGCAGGCGCTGCAGGCCTCGGCCTGGTGGGAACTGGCCCCCGAGGATCTGACGCACTGCGATGTCAGATCCCCGGATCTCTTTGCGGCGCAGGTGCTGCGCGGCCGCGAGCAGGGCGATTTCCAGCCGCTGGCAACGAAGCCCCTGACCGCCGAGGTGATCGCCGAACACCTGCAAGCCACCGCCTGATCTGTCGCCCGCGGTCTGCGGCTAGGCGACGGCCACGCGCAGCTGGTTGTTCCATGGATCGTTGAAGCGCAATTCGGCACCGGTGTGATGGTGGGTGACGCCAGCGAAACTCAATCGCTGCGCCAGCTTGCCGACCTCATCGGCGGTAGGCACGTTGATCAGCACCTCGCCAAGCCCCAGGGTGTCCTTGCGGGGACCTGCGCCGCGGGAATTCCACACGTTCATCGCCATGTGATGGTGGTAGCCGCCAGCAGAGACGAACAATGCCTGGTTGCCCAGCGCGGTGGTCTCGTCAAAACCCAGGGTGTCCACATAGAACCGGCGTGCGGTGGCCACATCGCCGACCTGCAGGTGGACGTGGCCGATATCGGCGCTCGCCGATTGCAAGGAGGCCATAGCCTGTTCGCTCAGGTGGGTATTGAGGTAGTTGTTGGGGTCCAGGTAGATCGTGTCCATGCGCACTTCGCCGTTGTTCCAGGTCCAGGTCTCGCGCGGCCGGTCGAAGTACAGCTCGATGCCGTTGCCTTCGGGGTCGGTGAAGTAGAAGGCTTCGGAGACCAGGTGATCTGAGCTGCCGACAAATTTGCTCTGGTCGAATTGCGCGGCCGAGAGCACGGTGGCGGCCAGGTCTGCTTGGCTGTTGAAGAGCAATGCGGTGTGGAACAGCCCCGCTTCGCTGCGCGCAGGAAGCTGAAGGCCCGGGGCGTTGTGCAGGTTGACCAGCTCCTGGGCACCGCGGCCCAAGCGGGTGCCGTCTGCGGTTTCATCCAGCACCGTGAGTCCCAGCGCTTTTTGGTAGTACTCGCTCATGACCTTCATGTCGCCGACTTTGAGCTGCACGGCGTTCATATGAGTGGCTGCGGCGAGCTTATCTTCTTTGAGCATGGTCATGGCCAGCGCCTTCTTTCCGATCAGGACTTCTTGATGAAAACAACCCTACGCCAATTTAGTTGAGGCTTCAAGTAAATTGGAATGTTCCGGTCATCACGCTCGCGAACCCGGCGCACGCCATTGGCACTAGGAGAGCAACCGGGCGAGATCTGGATGCAGATGCCTGCTCGATAGCGCCACAGCTGCCGCTCCGGCAGCTGCCTCCAAAGCCGCTTGCACCGATGATCCCCGCTGGTAAGCCGCGAGAAAACCGGCCATGAAGGCATCGCCGGCACCATTGCTGTCGATCACCTCAACCTTTGGCGCAGCCACTTCCCAGCGCCGCCCCTGGCGGTTCATTGCCACCGCACCCCGCGCTCCACGCGTGCAAATGGCCATTTCCGGGCCATGGCGCAGGCAAGTGGCCATCAGCTCCCACGGATCGCTGGTTGCATCATCGTTCATGAAGACCACGGAGGCCGCCCTCAGGAATGGCAGATGAAATTGGGCCGTGCCATCGAAGTCATGCAGGTCGACCCATAGCGGTACAGGCGGCTCGGCGAGTTGCCTGATAATCCGCAACCCCAACTCGCTCAGGTCAATCACTGCCAGGTCAGCTTCCCCAATGGCCGCGCAGAGGGCATCAGCATCCGCATCCTCGACAGCGGAGGGCGTTGCCAGATAGATGGATACGCGTTGCCCGCCAGCCATGAGATTGATGTGCCGCTCGGTGCTCACGCTGGAAATCGCTTGCAGGTTGACGCCCGCGCCACCGAGCACGTGTCGGAGCAGGCGCCCCGGCTCATCATTGGCCAGCGGCGTGAAGAGCGTCGTCGCAACACCCAAGGAACTCAAGTGCAGCGCTTTGCCCGCGGAGGTTCCGCCCACGGTGTGCCACTCGTTGCGGGCGGACAGCTGCTGAGGCCGAGGGTCAGGCAAGCGGTCAAGCTCGACGAGCTGATTCCAGCTGGATGGACCACAGACGAGCACCTTGGGCATTTGACTCATGCACTTATTAAATACGCGTGGCATCATCCGATTCAACAGTTTGGCACCAATTGCGCTTTCAAACCCTTGGACTTCAAAGTATATTGGCAAGTGATCTGCCTCACGATAATGTGGGGTGCCCTAGTCCCAGCGACGGAAGGTTGGTTGTGAGCGTTACCGATGAATTCAGAGCAGCCCGAGATCGGCTCCTGGAATTGCGTGAGGACTACGAGACGGCGCGGGAAGAATTCCGCTGGCCCGAGTTCAGCGAGTTCAACTTCGGCTCCGACTGGTTCGACCAAGTGGCCAAGGATCCGCAACGAGCCGATGCGCCGGCACTGATCATCACCGAACGCGACGGCAGCTCAACACGCCGCAGTTGGGCCGAGCTCTCACAGCGCTCCACGCAACTCGCGCGCTGGCTCAGCGATATAGGAGTGCGCCGAGGCCAGACGATCGCAGTGATGCTCGGCAACCAAGTGGAACTCTGGGAATCGATGCTGGCCGGCATCAAGCTCGGGGCAATCCTGATCCCCTGCACCACGCAGCTGACCCCCACGGACCTGGCCGATCGCATCGAGCGCGGGCATATCCAGTGGGTGATCACCAACCAGGGCGAGATCCAGAAATTCGAGACGGTCCCCGGCGATTACACGCTGATCCAGATTGGCGGCAGCGCAACTGAAGGCATCCTCGACTTCGCGCAGTCCTACAACGCCGAAGCCGAATTCCACCTGGACTCCCCCACGCGCGCCGATGAAACACTGCTGCGCTATTTCACCTCCGGAACCACTTCCAAGGCGAAGCTGGTGGAGCACACTCATACTTCATACCCGGTGGGGCACTTGAGCACGATGTTCTGGATCGGGCTGGAACCAGGCGATGTGCATCTGAACGTCGCTTCCCCGGGCTGGGCCAAGCATGCATGGTCGAATCTGTTCGCGCCGTGGATCGCCGAAGCCACCGTATTCCTCTACAACTATGACCGCTTCGATCCGATCGCGCTGATGAACCAGATGGACACCGAGAAGGTCACCAGCTTCTGCGCTCCGCCGACCGTGTGGCGCTTGCTGATCCAGGCGGATCTGAGCGCGTTGAAGAATCCGCCGAAGAAACTGGTCTCCGCTGGCGAACCACTGAATGCCGAAGTCATCGACCAGGTGCAGAAATCCTGGGGCCAGGTCATCCGCGACGGCTTTGGCCAGACCGAAACCACGGTGCAGATCGCCAATCCGCCCGGAGTGCCGATCACCATCGGCGCCATGGGACGCGAGATGCCAGGCTATGACATCGTGCTGCGCGACCCGGCTACCGGCGAGGCCGGGGATCTGGGCGAGATCTGCCTGGTGACCGCTCCCCGCCCGCTGGGGCTGATGAAGGGCTACTTCGAGAACCCGGAGAAAACCGCCGAAGTCTTCCGTGACGGGGTCTACCACACCGGCGATATCGCTGAACGCGATGAACGCGGCGTTTTGACCTACGTGGGCCGCGCCGATGACGTCTTCAAGTCCAGCGACTACAAGATCAGCCCTTTCGAGCTGGAATCCGTGTTGATTGAGCATCCCGGGGTGGCCGAGGCAGCGGTGGTGCCGGCCCCGGATGAATTGCGCTTGAGCGTACCAAAGGCCTACATCGTTCCCACGGGCAATGCGCAGCCCGGCCCCGAACTCGCGGAGTCGATTTTGGCGCATTGCCGCGAGCACCTCTCGGCCTTCAAGCGGGTGCGGCGCATCGAGTTCGCCCAATTGCCCAAAACCATTTCGGGCAAGATCCGCCGCGTGGAATTGCGCCAGGCCGAGGAGCGCCGTTTTAATGGCGGCGAACCGGCAGGCAAGGAATACCGGGATACGGACTTTCCTTCACTGAAACCATAACCACTTTGACCACGCGCCTTGTCGGGCCCCGCAGCTTGTTGCTGCGGGGCCCGCTGCGGTTAAGCGCAAATGCCTGCCGGTCGGCGATGACTCAATAACGACATGAAGTTTACATCGTGGGTTGCAACTCATACTATGAATCAGAGTTTCGTGACCCAGCTCACGTCTACCCGTTATCAACGAAGATCGGATTCCCATGTCAGATACAGCGATTCTGATAAACACCGCCGTGGCCGTGCTCGCCACGGTGCTGCTGATCGTCAAATTCAAGGTCAACCCCGTCATCGGGCTGATCCTCGGCTCCCTGTATCTGGGACTGAGCACGCAACTTGGCATCAGCAAGACCATCGAGACCATCACCAAGGGCTTCGGCGACATCATGATGGAGGTCGGCCTGCTCATCGCCTTCGGCGTGCTGATGGGATCCATCCTCAACGAGGTCGGCGCCATCCGCCGCCTGGTCGAACGCCTGCTCTCGGTGTTCGGCCCCAAGGCCTTGCCCTACTCCATGGCGGTAGCCATGAGCACCGTGCTGCAGTCGATCTTCGTTGACGTCCTGATCGTCATCTCGGCCCCGCTCGCACGTCGCATGGCCACCAAGATCGGTCCGATGGGCACCGCCCGGCTGGCCACGGCCATGGCCATCTCGCTGGAGTGCGGCATCATCTTCATGGTTCCCGGCGTCGGCGCCTTGGCGGTAGCCGGCGTGCTGGGCGTATCGCTGGGCAAGATGCTGATCTGCGGTCTGCTCCTGGTGGTGCCGACGGTCCTGCTGGCGGTGCTGATCATGTCCTTCCTGTTCCGCCGCGGGTTCTGGAAGCCAGTGCGCGACGAGCAGAATGTCTTCGAGGAAGATGACTACCCGCAGAGCACCCCGAACGAGCCTGCCCGTGGCAGCGTTGGCATTGACGAGGGCCAGCAGCCACAGGCCGATCCCGGTGCGGTGAAGCTGGCCGTTGGCCCCGAAGGCAAGCGCGAAACCTCGCTGCTGCTGCTCTTCGCTCCCCTGCTGCTTTCGCTGATCCTCATTGCCGCCGGCGCGATCGCCGAAATCGCCAAGTTCCAGAACGGCGTGCTGGAACTGCTGGGCAACCCCGTGGTCGCCCTGCTCATCGGCCTGATCGGCACCACCATCGTGGCACGCGGTGCCATCGGCCAAAAGGGCGTGGAGGACGCGATCAGCACCGGCTTCAAGGAAAGCGGACAGATCCTGTTGCTCACCGGCGCTGGCGGTTCGCTGGCAGCTACCGTGGCCGCCGCCGGACTGGGAGATATCCTCGGCGGATTCTTCAGTGCCAGCGCAGTGGCACCACTGGTGGTCGTCTGGGTGATTGCCGCGGTGCTGCACATCGCCGTGGGCTCGGTGACGCTCTCGGCGATCACCGCCGCCGGCATGCTCGCACCGATCGCCCCGGCACTAGGACTGGATCCGGTGCTCATCGCGCTGGCCGCCGGCGCCGGCTCGCTGTTCATGATCCACGTAACCTCCAATACATTCTGGCTGCTGCAATCCCTGCTGGGCCAAACCGTTCGAGGCGCCCTCAAGTCGGTGACCGTCGGCGTTTCCGTCGCCTCGGTGATCGCGCTGGGACTCGTCCTGGTCATGAGCATCTTCATCTGATTCCAGCCACCTGACAAGGAGCTACATATGAGCCACCAAGATCGAGCCGCCAAGGCCATCGCCCCGCTGGAAGGCATCCGAGTTCTGGAGCTGGGCAACTACATCGCAGCGCCCACCGCCGGACGCCTGCTGGCGGACTTCGGAGCCGAAGTCATCAAGGTCGAACGCCCCAAAACCGGCGACGAACTGCGCAACTGGCGCCTGAAAAAGGGCAGCGTCTCCATGCTCTATCGCACGATCAACCGGAACAAGAAATCCGTGGTGCTCGACCTGCGCAGCGACGCCGGGCGGGCCGCGGTCCTCGATCTGGTGCGCGAATGCGACGTGCTGCTGGAAAACTTCCGGCCCGGAACCCTGGAGAAATGGGGGCTCAGTCCAGAAGAACTCAGCGCGGCGAACCCGAACCTGGTGATCACCCGGATCTCGGCCTACGGCCAAACCGGCCCGTTATCCGAACGCCCGGGATTCGCCGCCGTGGCCGAAGCCTTCAGCGGTTTCCGCAACCTGGTCGGCGACCCCGACCGCGCCCCGGTCCGCGTGGGCGTCTCCATCGGCGACTCCATCGCCGGACTCTACGCCGCATTCGGAGCCGTGATGGCCCTCTTCGAACGCGACCGCAAGAGCACAGGCGATAATCCCCTGCCACTGGACCACCGGATCATCGACGTCGCCTTGCACGAGGCCATGTTCTCCATGATGGAATCACTGATCCCCGACCAGGGCGCCTACGGCGAATCCCGGACCCGCACCGGAGGACGGATGGAAGGCATCGCCCCGTCCAACGCCTATCTGTGCGCCGACGGGGCAAGCATCGTGGTGGCCGGCAACGGCGATGGGATCTACCGCAGGTACATGGAAGCCATCGGCCGCCCCGATTTGGCCAACGACGAGAACCTGCAATCCAACGCCCAGCGATGGGAACAGCGCGAAATGCTCGACCAGGCCATCAGCGCCTGGAGCGGCACCCTGGACTCCGCAGATGCATTAGCCGTACTGGATGCCGCAGGCGTTCCGGCCGGCCCCATTTACACGGCCGAAGATATCGTCAACGAGCCCCAGTACCAGGCCCGCAACATGATCCAGAACTTCGACGTCTCCACCGGCGAGGAAGTGCTCCCCGGAGTCGGATTCCCCGGGATCGTCCCGGTGATGGGCACAGCCTCCCTGCCGATCCGGAACCTCGGCCCAGACCTCGGCGAGCATACCAATGACGTCCTCGGCACACTCCTGGGCTACAGCCCGGAAGAAATCATGAACGCCACCAGCAGCGAAACGAGCCAAGCATGAGCTACAACTTCACACCAGCAGCCACCCTGCGCGACGTCACCCTGCGCGACGGACTGCAACTGACCGGAAAGCTTTTGAGCACCGAACAGAAAATCGCGACCGTCCGGGAACTGTTGCGCCTGGGAGTCCAGGAAATCGAGCTCGGCTCCATGGCCCGCGCCGACCTGGTGCCCCCGATGGCCAACACCCTGGAGGTAGCCAAAGCGTTGACGCCGCAGGAACTGGCGCACTGCTGGATCTGGGTGGCGACCCCGGGACATGTGGCTAAGGCCGCGAAGGCGGGCATCACCAATTTCCAGTACTGCCTCTCGGTCTCCGAGGCCCATAACCAAGCCAATATCTCGCGAAGCACCGAAGAAAGCATGGCGGCCCTGCCCGAAGCGGTCCGCTACGCCCAGGCCGTCAACGGGAGGATCCAGCTCTGCTTGGCGACCTCCTTCACCTGCCCCTTCGACGGCCAGGTCCCGGAGTCGAAGGTTCTTCAGATCGCCAATGATCCGCGCGCAGAAGGAACCTGCGACATCGTCATCTGCGACACCCTTGGCCAGGCGGTTCCCGCCCAGGTGGCGTCGCTGATCGCCAATGTCCGGGAGAATTCGCCGCAACGGCGCATCGTCTTCCACGGCCACGACACCTGGGGGCTGGGAGTGGCCAATACGCTGGCCGCGATTGCCGCCGGAGCCGAAGTGGTTGATGGAGCTTTGGGCGGCTTGGGCGGTTGCCCCTTCGCGCCGGGAGCCAGCGGCAACACCTCCAGCGAGGACATCCTCTTCGCAACCCGGCCCGACTGGCTGACTCCTGAACGCTTCGGCGAACTGGTCCAGCTCTCCGAGAGGCTCCTGGCGCAGCTGGGCGAGCCGAACCGCTCGAAGTCCGCCCAGGGAGCGCGGTCCAAGGCCAAGGCATTCGAGTGGGTCATCACTACGGACACGGAGCCATCCGCCGCTGGCTAGGCCGGACGGTGGGTCTCGCCGGGGAAACGGCCGCCGATCAGCCGGGTCATGCGCTCGGCGGTTTCCAGCAGCGGTTCCACCCAGCCTTCGCAGACCGCTTGCGGCATGCGCATCGTCGGTCCGCTGATGGTCACCGCGGCCACCAGCCGGGCCGCCGAGTCGAAGACCGGGGCCGAGAGCCCGGACGCGCCGCTTTCCCGTTCGCCGGTGGTGATCGCAAAGCCATCGGCGCGGGTCGCTTCCACGGCCGTCTGCAAATCATCAAGACCGGTAATGGTCGATGAGGTCAGTGATTCCAAGGACCCTTCCACCAGGCGCTGCATCAGCTCCGGCTTCCAGGCCAAGAGGACCCGGCCGGCGGAACCAGCATGCAGCGGCGCCAACTCCCCCAAATGCATTTCGCGGCGCAATACATGGCGTGTTTCGGCGATGCCAACACAGACGCGGTAAACGGCTTCGGCCCGGAATAGGCACGCCGTCTCGCCGGTCGTATCGCGCAGCTCGGCCAATAGCGGGCTGATCACGTCGAGGACTTCCTTGCCACGGGTGGCAGGGGCGGCCCAGTACGCCATTTTCATGCCGATTCGATAGCCATCACCCTCACGATCCAGGAATCCTTGTTCCACGAGGTTCGCCACCAATCGCTGGACCGTAGAGGCCGGCATGGACGTGGCTTCACGCAAATCAGCCAGGGTGAGCACGGGCTGCCGCAAGGAAAAGGAATCAAGTATCGCGCTGATTTTTCCCAGCACAAGAAGCGGGTTCTGTTTCTTGGCGGGAACTTGTTCCTTTGGCATATTTCAGACGCTAGACCATCCGAGCGGGTGCCGTCCAATTGTTCTTCAGCTCCTGCACGGAGGCCACATTGCTCGCCTAATCCATGAATCAGTGGACAAAATTGCGTATAACGGCAACACGACTACGCATGATGGCGCAACAATTCGTCCAAACTGGTCACTCCCGTATATTGAGTGGAAACGAAGGATGATAGCTACGGGCATTGTCGCCCGAAATGCAAAGGACTGCGATGAGCAATACCGAAAAGTTCCGAGCCGCCCGCGACCTGCTTTTGGCCGCGCGCGATGACTACCAAAGAGCTCGGGACGAGTTCACGTGGCCGGAATTCACCGACTTCAACTTCGCCTACGACTGGTTCGATGCCGTCGCAAAGGATCCGCAGCGGGCCGATGAGCCAGCCCTGATTCTCACCGAGCCGGATGGCACATCTGCCCGTTACAGCTGGTCTGAGCTCTCCACGCGTTCCACCCAGGTAGCCCGCTGGCTCTCCGACGAGGGCCTGCAACGCGGGGATGCGATCATCGTGATGCTCGGCAACGAGGTGGCCCTGTGGGAAACCATGCTGGCCGGCATGAAACTCGGAGCGGTCATCATTCCAACGACCACGCAGGTCACCAGCGAGGATCTCGCCGATCGCATCGAGCGAGGCAAGGCCACCTGGGTGATCACCAGCCACGATCACCTGGAAAAGCTCACCGAGGTTCCCGGCGCCTACGCCATCGTCCAGGTCGGCGGCGCCCGCTACGCCGGAACCCTGCACTTTGACGACTCCCATCAGGCGCCAGCCGAGTTCGCATTGGAGACCCCGACCCGCAAAGATGAGAACCTGCTGCTGTACTTCACCTCCGGAACCACCTCCCAGCCGAAACTCGTGCAGCACACCCACACCTCGTATCCGGTGGGCCATCTGGCGACCGTGTTCTGGATTGGCGTCGAGCCCGGCGACGTGCATTTGAACGTTGCCTCCCCCGGGTGGGGCAAGCACGCGTGGTCCAATTTCTTCGGCCCGTGGATCGCTGAAGCCACCGTCTTCGTTTTCAACTATGATCGCTTCGATCCACTGGCGCTGATGGAGCAGATGGCCAAGGAAAACGTCACCAGCTTCTGCGCGCCTCCCACGGTATGGCGCTACCTGATCCAGGCCGATCTGACCACGCTGAAAACCCCGCCACGCAAACTGGTGTCGGCCGGCGAGCCGTTGAACGCCGAAGTCATTGACCAGGTGCGCACAGCATGGGGCCAAGTGATCCGTGACGGCTACGGCCAAACGGAAACCACGGTCCAAATCGCCAATTCCCCCGGCGAAACGGTTAAGGTAGGCGCCATGGGCCGCCCGATGCCTGGCTACGATATTGAGCTGCGCAACCCCACCACCGGACACGTGGCCGATGTGGGAGAAATCTGCCTGCGCATCGATCCCCGCCCGGTGGGTTTGATGAAGGGCTACTTCGATGACCAGGCGAAAACCGACGAGGCACTGCGTGACGGGGTCTTTCACACCGGGGATATCGCCGAACGCGACGAAGAAGGGATCTTGACCTACATCGGCAGGGCGGACGATGTCTTCAAATCCAGCGACTACAAGCTCAGCCCCTTCGAACTTGAATCGGTGGTGCTGGAGCATCCGGCGGTGGCCGAAGTCGCGGTGGTCCCCTCCCCGGATCCGCTCAAGCTTTCGGTGCCCAAGGCCTTTGTCATCCTGGCTGCCGGTTACGAGGCGAACGCGGGCACCGCAGAAGACATCCTGGGGTTCTGCCGCGAGCATCTGGCACCCTACAAGCGCATTCGCCGGCTGGAATTCTCGGATTTGCCGAAGACGATCTCCGGGAAGATCCGCCGGGTGGAATTGCGCCTGGCCGAGGAAGAACAGCATGCCGCCGGGAAGGTTCCGCCCAAGGAATTCCGGGATACCGATTTTCCTGCACTGAAAAATCGAGGCTAGAGGCCACCCTCGCGAACCATCAAGAACAGCGCGGGTGCGCAGCAATTAGCTTGCTGCGCACCCGCGCTGTTGGCATTCCGGTTGACTCGGATCTAGAAGTCCCGTTTGGCTCTGGCCGCATCGATAATGCCCTTGCCCAAATAAAACGCGCCGTCGGCGTACCAGGCGAACATCAGCAGCTGGCGCGCGGGCTTTGGCAGCCAAGCGAACTTCTGGCTCTTGGCCAGCAGCGCATGTACGCCGATGCCCGAGGCCAGCACCAGGGCGCCGGAACCGATCAGTGCCTGTGGATTCCATCCGGCACGAAAGAGCACTCGCTTCAGCCCAGTGGCTTCGCGCTCCTGCTCGTTCAGTGCCGCGCGCAGGCTTCTGAAGGGTCCACCGGTGGAAATAACCCGGCGGTCCTCAGGGATGGGACGGCCGGTGAGGTAGTCTACGCTGCGAGCATCGAAGCCCAGCAACGCGACAAATCGCTTCATGCTGGCCAGGTCAACCGGTCCATGCATCAGGGCCAGGGCTTCCTCGCGGGCCTTCGGGTCAGAGATCAGGGCGTCCAGCAGTTCAACTGTTTCTTCGCCGATGCCCAGCAGCAGCCCATCCAGTTCCTTGAGGCGCGAAGCCGCAGGAGAGTCCGCTTCCGGTTCCAGAATGGCCTGGCGTTCCAGATCCAGCACCATGGTCAGCGCCGGGCCGAAGAGATCTCCGCGCGGGCGCTTGGCCTCAACAGTTGCCATGATGACGTTGCCGGTGCGGGTCAGCGACAGGAAGGGCCGGTTGGAGCGGGAAATCCCTGGGGAGAAGACCGGCTGGGCCGGCATGGCCATGAGCCCGGATTCGGTGTCCCAGACGGTGATCTGGTTGTCGTCAAAACCGGCGGCCAGCACCAGTTCCGAGGCTTTCAGGGTGGCTCCGTGCAGCAGCTCGTTGGTTGCCCCGAGATCCCCGAGGATGTCGTCGTCCGGAGTCGGGCCGTCGATCTCGTCGCCGTCCACCAGCACATAGTTGGCACCGGTCGAGTTCTTCAATTCGTGCACCAGTTTGGTGACACGGGATCCTTCACGCAGCTTGCCCTTGGCATCAATGCGGTAGAGCACCGCGTCCCGGGCTTCGCTGACGGTCGCCACTTCGGCCAGGACTTCAGTGGACCTCTCTCGTTCGACGGCTCCCCCGATGAACCCCAGCAGGCGGCGATCTGCCAATGCGGTGCGGACAACTTCTGCGGCGTCTGGCTTGTCGCCCATGAAGATGAACTCTAGGTTGAGGTAGTTGAACTCAGACGAATCCACGAAGGCAGATTCCTTTCACTGGTGAAGTAGCTGGCTACTGTCAATCATAGTTTGGGTCTGGGACACACAGACAAAACGCGCCATGGGAAAACTATGTCAGTTCCCATGGCGCGTTGTCGGCTTATGCAGCTGGCGGGCTTGTTACTTGCCCAAGTACTTCTCGAAACCTGCTGGCAGGTTCAGGCTGGATGGATCGAAGTCCTGGTTGGCGCCGGCGCCGAAGGATGCTCCGCTGGGTGCCGAAGACTTCTTGTTCTGGGCTTCCAGCTGGGCCTGTGCGGCCTTGGCCGGGTTGCCGAACTTCTGCTGCTTCTTGCCTTTGCCCTTGGCCTTCGCCTTGCGGGCAGCGCCACGGCCTGCACCTGGCATGCCCGGGATGCCGCCACCGGCAGCCATCTTCTTCATCATCTTCTGCGCTTCGGTGAAGCGCTCCAGCATCTGGTTCACCTCGGAAACCGCAACACCGGAACCCTTGGCGATACGTGCACGGCGCGAGCCGTTGATGATCTTCGGTGCCACGCGTTCGTGTGGGGTCATCGAGCGGACGATGGCTTCCACGCGGTCGATCTGGCGCTCGTCGAACTGCTCAAGCTGCTGGCGGGAGATCTGCGCACCGGGCATCATGCCCAGCAGCTTCTTCATCGAGCCCATCTTCTTGATCTGGGCCATCTGGGCGAGGAAGTCGTCCAGGGTGAAGTCTTCCTGGTCGGCGAACTTCTTCGCCATGCGCTCGGCTTCGCCCTTGTCCCAGTTCTTCTCAGCCTGCTCGATGAGCGTCATGACGTCGCCCATGTCCAGGATGCGGCTGGCCATGCGGTCCGGGTGGAAGATCTCGAAGTCATCCAGGTTCTCGCCGGTGGATGCGAACATGACCGGCTTGCCGGTCACCGAGGCCACCGACAGGGCGGCGCCACCACGGGCATCGCCATCAAGCTTGGAGAGCACAACGCCGGTGAAGTCGACGCCTTCGTGGAAGGCCTGTGCGGTGTTCACCGCGTCCTGGCCGATCATCGCATCGATGACGAACAGGACTTCATCCGGGTTGATGGCGGCGCGGATGTTCGCAGCCTGGGCCATCATCTCGGTGTCGACGCCCAAGCGGCCGGCGGTATCAACGATGACCACGTCGTGCAGCTTGGACTTGGCTTCGGTGATGCCGTCGCGGGCTACTGCTACCGGGTCACCGGTTGGGGTATCGAACTCGGAGGAGACGCCCGGGTGCGGTGCGTAGACCGGCACGCCGGCACGTTCGCCGTTGATCTGCAGCTGCTTGACGGCGTTGGGACGCTGGAGGTCACAGGCCACCAGCATCGGGGTGTGGCCCTCGGACTTCAGGTGCTTGGCCAGCTTGCCGGCCAGGGTGGTCTTACCTGCACCCTGCAGACCCGCGAGCATGATCACCGTTGGAGGGTTCTTGGCCAGGTTAAGGCGGCGGGTTTCGCCACCAAGGATGCCAACGAGTTCCTCGTTGACGATCTTGACAACCTGTTGGCCTGGGTTCAGAGATTCGGAAACCTCGGCACCCAGTGCGCGTTCCTTCACCTGGGCCACGAAGGCGCGGACCACCGAGACGGCAACGTCAGCGTCGAGCAGGGCGCGGCGGATTTCGCGGACGGTACCGTCGATGTCTGCTTCAGTCAGGCGGCCCTTGCCGCGCAGGTTCTTGAAGGTTGCTGTCAGGCGATCGGAAAGTGAATTAAACACGTGCCGGGCACTTCTTTCGATAGGTCTTGTGGTGCGTATCAAAAACGCACAGGACTCGACTTATAAGAATATCAAGAATCACGGCTCGATCTAACCAGCTCCATATCACCTCGCGGTGCGTGGGCCAGCGCTTCTAACAGCTTAGGGGTTTACCTCCCTAGTTTTGAGGTTCGCTGCGCTGCCATGTGGCTCTATTGAAGCCGGAACTTTGGGCTTCTTGACGATTTTGTCCTTGGCGGGTGTTGCAGCAGCCTCCTGTTTACGCGGTGGGACTGGGGCCGGGGAGGCAGGCTTGCCGACCTTTGCGACAGGTCTATTCGGCTGGGAGGCCGTAACCGGTTGAATTGCTTTTTTCTTCACCGGCACCGGGGCAGGTGCTGCTTGGGCTGTCACCGGGCGAGGACTGGACGTAGCTGTGGCTTTTTTCAGATTTTTGGGCTGGATGGTCAGTGTTGTTGTCCGTGTAGGAGCCTTGGCAATGTTCTTTGGCTTGACTGGCACCGTAGACGCAGGCGCTTTGCCAGGTTCTTGGATTACCGGCGTGCTTTCCTTGGGTTTTTGGCTCGCGATGGAAGCCGATGAGCTAGGTGCGGGTTCCGGGGCTGCCGTCGAGGCCGATGGTTGCGCCGTCGCAGTCGGTACCGCAGTCGGCCCGGGCTTCTGGGATGGATCTGGGATTAGCATCGCCTCAGGGCTTGCTGAAGCCGAGGACGTTGGCTCGGCCGGAGCGCTAGGAGTTGCTGTCGGGCTCGGGGAAACTGATAGCTCGGGTGCGCTAGACGTCGGCGCGGCCGTCGGATCGGGTGCTTGGCTGATCTGCGTCGGCGAAGGTGTTGACGTTGACGTTGGCGACGCAGTAGGCGCCGGCGTTCGCGTTGCTGAAGGTGAAGCGCTCGGCGAGCTCGTTCGCGTCGGGGTTACTTGTGGAGAACGACTTGGACGTGGCTTCTCAATGCGTTTTGTCGGCTCCGAGCGCGGTGGCTGTACTACCTTCGGTGCTTGAGGCTTGGTCTTTTTGCCATCAACCGTCTTGGACTTGTGAGGCTTGGGCTTCACTCCCGTGGCTTGTTGAGTCTGGACGGTTTTCTTTGTGGCCTTCCGTTGGCCATGCGATGCCGAAGATCCGGATGATTGGCCCGTTGCCCTTGCGCTGGAGCCTGATTGCGTCGCCGTCTGATGACCCATCAGAAAGCGACTTGCGGTCACGGGTTGGGATTCGGAAACGAACATAGAGGCGATTTGTCCCGGACCAAGGACAAGATAATGGCTTGGATTTTGCCACTGGCCATTGACGATGACTTCGAAGTGAACGTGACAGCCGGTGGAGTTTCCCGTGGTGCCGGCACGAGCAATGATTTGTCCTTGGCTTACCTTTTGGCCCACCCGAACAAGGATCAGCGAGTTATGGCTGTAGCCGGTCATGATCCTGTTGCCGTGGTCAATGGTGACGCGGTTACCCGAGTGCCCAGCCCAGGACGATACGACGACTTCACCATCTTCGCTGGCTCTTACTGGCGTGCCGCAAGCAATCGGATAATCCTGGCCGATGTGGATTTGCCGCCCAGGACCTGTCGGGTTTCCTCGCCACCCATACGGGCTTGAAATCGTTCGTGTAGCTACCGGATGCATCAGCTGAAACAACGATAGTGATGGGTTGAGCCGCGCTGTAGAGGCGAGACCACTGTGTGGCGGCGATCCTGCGGCTACGGCACCAACGGATTGATGGGAAAATGCATGCGCATCAGTGCCTGAACCTGCGTGTTGTTGCACGTAATCCGCCATTGGCGGGTTCAGTGGGTCCGAGCTCAGTGCGCCGGCGACGCTGAACAGCGGCTTCCCGGATTCCGGTGCTGTCACCGGTTTTGCGCCAAGTGGTGCGACGGGCCCCAGCTCGTTGGCTAGACCGCTTGAGAATGCCCGGGCAGTAGAAGGTGGCGGCCACGGCGTGGCGCTAGAGAGCCCCACGACAACTGATATCCCCAAGGCAAAATACGCGAATTTATGCTGGTTCACCAGCTTCTGCACAGGCGCAGAAATCCCCAAACCGTGATGATGTCGTTTCATAACTTGCCAGTCCCCCAAAAACCGCAAATCAACAACAGGCTCTCAGGATAGACCTAGAAGCAGGCAACGACCATAGCTTGGATGAATCGGGAATCGCTCGCTACCGAATGACCTGTGCATTCCCCGGATTCCTGGTTCGTGGACAAGAAAAACCGCCGGTGGCTGCATGGCCCACCGGCGGTCTCCCGGACACCGTGATGGCGTCCTACCCCTTGATTATGTGTTTGTTATTTTTCAGGTCCACCCCTTTACTTCGAGGCCAACTGGTAGCCAGCATCGTTGTGCTCGGCTGCGTCGATACCGGCGATTTCAATATCGGCCGATACTCGCCATGGGCTGAACTTGCCGATGATGGTGGCGATAGCCCAGGTCATTGCTGCGGAGAAGACCATGACTACGAGAAGCGTCATGAACTGTGCAACAAGCTGCGACAGGCCACCACCGTAGAACAGGCCGCCAGCGCTTTCCTCGGTTGGCAGTGCGAAGAAGCCCAGGAACAAGGTACCGATGATACCGGCCACCAGGTGGACGCCGACCACGTCGAGGGAGTCATCGTAGCCGAGCTTCCACTTCAGGTTGACTGCCCAAGCCGAACCGGCACCAGCCAGAAGGCCGAGAAGCAATGCTGCCCATGGGGCCAGGTCTGCACAGGAAGGAGTAATTGCTACCAGACCGGCGACCAGGCCGGAAGCAACGCCTACCGAGCTAGCGCGCTCACCGCGCAGCTTCTCAATGAGGATCCAACCGAGAATTGCTGCACCTGGTGCTGCGAAAGTATTGATCCAGATCAAGCCAGCCTGCTCGATGGTGGTGGCGGCACCGGCGTTGAAGCCGAACCAGCCGAACCACAGAAGGCCAGCGCCGAGCATGACCAGTGGGGTGTTGTGTGGCTGTGGACGATCGTGGAAGTTGTGACGCTGGCCGAGCTTGAGTGCGAGTACAAGAGCTGCGATACCTGCGTTGGTGTGGACTACTGCGCCACCTGCGAAGTCAATTGCTTCGCCGAAGATCTTGCCGAGGAAGCCATCTGCTGAAAGCAGGCCGCCACCCCAGACCCAGAAGGCAACCGGTGCGTAGACCAGGGTGACCCACAGTGGGATGAAGAACAGCCAAGGAGCAAAACGAGCGCGGTCGGCGATGGCGCCGGAGATGATGGCTACCGAGATCATGGCGAAGGTGCCGGAGAAGCCTGCAGAAAGCAGGTCTGCCTGTTCGGTATTGTGCATCGCGAAATCACTGATCGGGTTTCCGACGATACCTGCGATGGTTGGTTCACCCGCGGAGAACGAGTACCCCCACAGTACCCAGACCACGGCGGTAATTGCCGCGGCGGAGAAGCTCATCAGCATCATGTTGACCACGCCGGTAGAGCGAGTCATACCGCCGTAGAAAATTCCAAGTGCAGGTGTCATCATCAAGACAAGTGCGGCTGCTATCAGGATCCATAAGCTGGCTACGTCCAACTCCATCTGGATCACATCCCCTCAAGGTGTTCGGTGTATCGGTGGCGAGTCGGGCCATACTGCAGGATTACGGTGTCCTTGGCCCGGTGTTGAGTCCATTCTTCGCGATGGATGTTTCGATACACTCGCCGATTCGTTTCAACTGTGTATCAAGACACGTCCCTGCGTAACGTTTGGTTCTCGCGGATGTTTCGACGTTGTTTCGCCTGATTCACTTCCCGTGTGATCGCTCGTGAAGGTGGACTGGGAGCCCCGAGGCAATACTGCCCCGCGACGCCCCAGCCCGGCAATGGCTACGACTGCTTGATTTTGGCTACTTGAACATTCCGCACGCCAAGGTAATTGGAACGACGACATCAGCAATGCAGTCGCATTCTCGGATCCCCCAAATGCATCCGAGTACCAAAGATCATGACAGGGCAGGTGGACACTTTAGATTCATCGCCTGGAACAGAGCGAAAAAGCTGCCGCCGGTACAAGTACCAGCGGCAGCTTCACATATTCAGTTCTGCACTTTCCCTGCGGTTAGGCCGCGGGAAAGAGTTCTTCTGATTTCAGCGCTTTTTCAATGCGCGAGCCCAGTGTTTCGGAGAGCGATTGAGCATAGGTAGCGCTCAGGTGCGAGTGATCCCAGTAAGCCAAGATGCCACCGATTACGGTGTAGCAGCGCTCATCCTCACAAAGCTGATCATTCATATCAACCTGGACCACATCGGGATCATCGACAGCCTTCACCGCGTCGAACTGGGGATCCATGGGGATCCAGTCCTTGGCGCTTCCGTTGCATTCGTTGAGATCGCCTGCATTTTCAGCTACGCAGTCCGGAGCATTTTCAAGCGTTGCCCCTGGCCATGCGGTGTCCCTGATTACGGCGACTTCAGCGCCGGTATCTGCCCACGTGCTCAAAAGCTTCTCATATGCCTCAGTAGCCGGCTCCTCCGAAGATTTCATGGTTTGCCCGGCCAGAGGTTCCGACTGCCGGTTGGAGGTGATCACCAAGTCGTAGTCGTTCTTCTCGATTTGCCCAGAAACCCAATCGCCCAGATCGCCGCAGCCTTTAACGCTGGCTTCGTCGTCGAATCGCTGGTCTTCGCCCATGATGGCGCAACGATTGGCCACGTAGGTATCAACTTGCCATCCGTGCTCCTTGGCGAGCGTATCCAGCGCCGGGAACCATTGGCCTGCATGCGAGTTGCCAACCAAAGCAACCTTGATTTTCCCCTTGCCGTAATGGCAAACAGGGCGTTCCTGGAAGTCCGTAGTCTGGCTTGCAAAGCAATCGTCCCTGTACAGAACTGGCTTGTCCGTCTTGGCAGCTACGGGGGCCGGTGCCACCTGCTGGTCAGCGCTTTGCGCCGCGTCCTTCTTGCCGCAGGCGTCAGTCAGCGCTGCAGCGCCCAAGCAATCCTCGCCGACAGTACGTTCCACTGAAGCCAGCGACTTGTTGATGTCGTTGGCGTCCTTGGCTACGTTCGTGCTGGTCATGTAGAACGCTCCGGCGAACAATGCCAAGATCAAGCTGCCTGCAGCCAGGAACCGGGGAGCCGAAAGGATTGCAGAGGTATCGATGAACTTCTTAAAACGAACCTCAACGAGCTTCTGAGTGAGAACGGCAAGGATGAGCGTCAAGGCCAGAGCCACGAGCTTCTGTGGCCATTTGAAGTCGTCGACCATGAATGGCATTAAGACAAGCAACGGCCAGTGCCAGAGGTAGATCGCGTAAGAGTTGTCACCGAAGAACTGGAAGATCTTGGTATTCAGGAAGACATTTGGCGAGTACTTGTGCGTGGAGTTGCACAGCAGAACCAAGGCCGTGCCCAGCACTGGAATAGCTGCAATGTAGCCTGGGAATGGCATATCCCCAGTGAAAGCCAACGTGCTGAAGGCAATGGCTGCGATGCCACCCCATGCACCAACCAGGCTGGCAACGTCCTTCTTTGCAGCATGTGTTTGGGTGCCTAGCGCGGCCACCAAAGCGCCGGCGGCAAATTCCCAAACTCGGGTGAAGGTCGAGAAGTAAGCTGCTCCCGGATCCGTCGCTGTGGCGTAAAGCGAATAGCCGGCAGAAAGCAGGAATACCAGTCCGATGCCAGCGAGCACGACAGTTTTCGAGGCTTTCTTGTACTTCAACGCAGCGAAGATCAGCAGGCCAATGAGGATGGGCCACACGAAGTAGAACTGCTCTTCAGCTGACAGCGACCAGAAATGCTGGAACGGGCTTGGCGCGTCGCCTTCAGCCAGGTAGTCGACTTTGGTGAGGGCCAAGAACCAGTTCTGGAAGTAGAAGGTCGCGGCGATTGCCTGCAGTCCCCAGTCCTGCCAAACGGTTTGCGGAGCGAAGATCCAGATTCCGGCAACGCTGCAAAGAATAACGAGGAACGAGGCGGGAATCAGCCGCTTGACGCGCCGCATCCAAAAATGCCCCACGTCTGCCAAGTTCTTTGGCGGCTTGGCAATCAGATGCGATGTAATCAGAAAGCCAGAGATGACGAAGAAAACATCAACGCCGACGAATCCGCCGGGCAGGTAATGTCCCCAGAAGTGGTACAAAACTACGATGCCGACTGCAATGGCACGAAGCCCCTGGATGTCCGCACGGAATCCACGAGGTTTTGGGGCCTGCTTTACGGGCAGGGGCAAGTCTTGATTTGACGACACTACTGGAGGGATCCTTTACCGTCTGGGTTGTCTACAAAGAGCCGGCCACCCTAGGTGTGAAACGCCATTGCTCGCAGTCAATACTGACCGGAAAAACTGACCGGATTCTGATAATCCGCCCGAACGCGCATGGACGCTTCCTGTTCACGAAGAGGACCACAACCGTTCACACATGACTTGACTAGGGTAGTTTCGAATCCGCTGTTTGAATGATCCTCCGTTTAGGTTGTCGAGTTTCACATTCAATTTTTGGGCGTGTCGCATCACAGGACTCCCAGAAGATCCTTATTGGCTTTGCCACGGGATCAGCAATGCTTCTAGGCGTTCAGTAGCTCCAGGTCCAACCACCCGTCTTATCAGGGTCATAGACGATTTGACCCGTGGAATACGGCGAATCCAAGACCACATTGCCTCTGATTTCGTCGCCGGCTCCAACTGCGATGTCCAACGCGTTATCCACTTCGCAGGAGTACGCCGCCACGGTGTTCAAGTCGTAGACGACATTCTTGTTCTCGCCGGGGGAAGATCCGAAGGATGAGGCGTCCAACGGCATGAGCGCAATCTCTTCATCGACCACCTTGGCCGCGGACGCCGCAAGGGAAGCACTGACATCCAATACCAGGAATACGCCATTTTCGGGCGTGATCGTCTCATCGAAGCCACGAAGGGTGCATGATTTCTTTACTTTGACGCTGTGGACGGTCACTTCAAATGACGGCTTGGTTGCCCCATCCATCGTGAGCTTGCCCGGTTCGCCGAGATTCTTGATGACTTGGGCCTCGGTGTCCACTTTGACATCTTCCCCCGTCTCGGCGTCGGTCTTTGCGACATTCGCCAAGCTGTCCTGCAACTTTTCCGAAGTAGGCCCCGCCTGGGCAGAGAAGCTATTGCTGCCGATAATCAGTCCACCAGCAACGGCCGCTACTGCGACAGTTGCGCCGATGCATACGGCGATCTTTCGTGTGCGTTCCTTGGCAGACTTGATCTCTGCGCTTTCAAATGCCTTGTCCATGGATCTGCTCCCCTTAGCTATGAACGCTTCAAGAAATCGCCGGATGAGATATAGCGGCCAGAATTCTTGACCACTTTCTCCGAGAATGATGTTGTCTTATATGTCCACGATTGAGACTCGTCGGTCAGGTAGACGTTCTGGCGCGTGTACATCGGCCGCCCTTGGTACTTCAGCTGGCCTTCATAGATATCCAGCTTCCTGAGCATGCCAGGACCCGCGGAATCCGAATACTGGAATTGCTCTGCAACGACGGTCTTCGGGCCGTTAGTCAGGAACGTCCAATTCCGATTCCACAATTGATACAGCGAAGCATTGGCAAGCCTTTGATCCTTGACCTTCTGCTGGAAGCCGCCCATGACGTTATATGCGGACTGACCGCTGCGCAGGGTGCCATAGACCGCTACCGAATAAGGACCATGCCTTCTGAGGTTCTCGGCCTCCTTGATCCATCCGGAGAACGAGCCTGCGTTGATTCGCACCCATCCGCCTTCAGCTTTGTGCGTGACCGTGACTTTCCAACCCTTTTTGATGCTTCCAGCAGATGATGAGCTGGATACCGGGTTCTTTTTCAGCGTGAGGCCCTTGGTGCTGAACCGGGCGTAGTTCTTCACGTCCACCGCAGGTGGAATGTAGCCTGCCGGCTTTCCGCGGTCCGTGACACCTGACCAAACCCACTTGCCGTTCAGGTTGATTTCATCGCGACGGTTCGCCGCATCCCAGGCGCCCCAGCGCACCTTCGTTCCAACCTTGATGCTGCCAACCACCTTGGAGCTGCTCTTGTTTGCCGTGTTGTAGACGGAGCCATCGCGCTGCGCATACCGGTACTGGAGGGTTACTGCGTCGCGATTGGTGGTATTGGTCCATACCCAGCGTCCGTTGACGTAGATCTCGTCTCGACGGTGGGTGCCATCCCATCGACGATACTCATACTTTTCGCCGTGGTGGATCCGCCCCAGATAAGAATCCTTGCTTGGATCTTGATGCGAATAGATGCTGCCGCTTTTCTGCACGTACCGGTATTGCTTGGCAGGTCGTGTGCGAACCACGTTTTTGGCCTCTACCCATCCGTGATAGTAGGCCGTCTTGATGTGCGCACTGTCGCCGCTGACTTCCAGCAAACTTACTTGGGTACGCAGGTTCACCGAGCCGATGCGCTGGTTCAGGGACTTCGTTGCGTGGATCGACGTGTACCGGGTCATGTATCGAACGGAGTCATCTTTGACATAGGTGCGCGTGGCCAAATACTTGCTTGAAGACCAACCGGTTTTGGATCCCCATTTGACCTGCCACCACGCATCTTGCTTCTTGCCTGTAGGCTGCACGACGGTCCCCTTCGGCATCACGCCCAGCGAACGGGCGCTCGTTGAAGGTGAAGTGCGAAGGTTGAGATTTTCGGTTGTGCGTGTCTCAGTAACCTTCTTGATGTACTTTGACGGCGGGGCATTCTCGGGATCGTAAGGTCCTAGCTGCACCTGGATTCCCCGTTGCGGTAGCGCAGCGTTCGCTTGCGCTGGAACGAGCAACGATATGAATAGTGCGACGGTACCCAGAGCTGCGACGGCAGCTCGACTGTAGTGCGGTTTTGACCTAAGCATCGGAGGACTACCCCATGTTCTAACCGAGAATGCTTGTGATGATCCCGAGCAGGTTGCGTCCGGGAGGTAACTCAGTTGAAGCATATGCCTACGATGATGAACCCACAAGGGGTTTATCCAACCTTTATATTTTAGGGCGTTAGGCTAATGGCCGCGACGTACTCGCAGGTTCAGTCATGCCTGGCTGTCTGGACGCAAGAATCGAGTGCTCGCATGCTGCGCTTCGTCAATCTGCATGCCGCCAATGCGTCAGTCCCCACTCCCTGAAGCAGCGAGCCGGTGAGGAAAACTGGGCGATTGGAGCATCATGCGAAGTGCATTCGTGATCATCAGACGGCTCTTGGGCAGAACAAAGGCCCCGCCAAAAATGACGGGGCCAGAGTTAGAACTTGATGAAGCGCCGGTTAGCCTTCGAGCAGCGCGTCCACAAAGTCTTCTGGGTTGAATGGCGCCAGATCATCCGGCCCCTCGCCCAAGCCGACCAGCTTAACGGGCACGCCCAGCTGGCGCTGGATAGCGACGACGATGCCGCCCTTGGCAGTGCCATCGAGCTTGGTCAGCACAATGCCGGTCACGTTGACGACCTCGGAGAATACCTTGGCCTGCTGCAGGCCGTTCTGACCGGTGGTTGCGTCCAAAACGAGCAGCACCTCGTCAATGGTGGCCTTCTTTTCAACCACGCGCTTGATCTTGCCAAGTTCGTCCATCAGGCCGACCTTGTTCTGCAGTCGACCAGCGGTATCGATCATGACGATGTCGACCTCTTGATCGATGCCAGCGGAAACAGCTTCGAAAGCAACCGAGGCTGGGTCAGCGCCGTCGATATCGGAGCGGACGGTTGGCACACCAACGCGGTCTCCCCAGGTTGCCAGCTGCTCGGCTGCTGCAGCTCGGAAGGTATCAGCCGCACCGAGCAAAACGTCCTTGTCTTCAGCAACAAGCACGCGGGCCATCTTGCCGATGGTGGTGGTCTTGCCTACGCCATTGACGCCCACGACCATGATGATACTCGGACGATCCGGGTGCGGTTCCGGCAGGTAGCTGCGGTCCAGGCTTGGATCAACAAGCTTCAGCAGCTCCTCGCGGAGCATGGCCTTCACGCGTGCTGGATCCTTGCTGCCTTCGATCTTCACGCGTTCGCGCAAGGCATCAACAAGTTCCATGGCTGGTTCGGTACCGAGGTCTGCCATGAGCAGATTCTCTTCGATCTCGTCCCAGACGTCCTCATCAATGGAATCCTGGCTGAGCAGTGCCAGCAGGCCCTTGGAGAACATGTTGTTCGACTTGGTCAGGCGGGCACGCAGTCGTGCCAAGCGGCCCTGAACCGGTTCAGGAACATCGAGCTGTGGAGCTGCCGGGGAGACAGGTTCCTCGACTGCAATGGCAGTATCGGTGGCACCTGCGGTGTCGGAGGCGACATCGGTAGTGCCGTCCGCGCCCTGGCCGGACGGCAGGTCGTCAGCATCGCGTTCAGAAGTATATGGAGTCTTGGGCTTGCGGCCCTTGGTGACAAAGGCGATGACGCCGATGCCCACCACGGCAACAACCGCGACAATGATGATGGTTAATATAAGCGAATCAGACACGTGTTAAATCGTCTCATACCTTCTGTGAGATACCACGCTGTGGTAGGTCGCGAAGAGCACTAATAATCCCCGGATAAGAAAGTTATAGAGGACATAGACTTAGTCAGGCTCTATCGACCTCACTTGTTCCGAAGAAAGGCTGGAAGGCCTGTGTCACCCCAGGCCATCGGCAATGATGAAGTTTTTCTCCTCTAAAGCTGCTGAACGCGCCCCCATCCCCCGTGAGATCGGCGTTCTTCTGGTGGCGGCGTTCATTATCGCTTTGGGCTTCGGTCTCATCGCCCCGATCCTGCCGCAATATGCGGTGAGCTTTGATGTCGGCGCAGCTGCGGCCAGCGTCATCGTGAGCATCTTCGCCTTCACCCGTCTGATCTTCGCACCGGTGGCCGGTGCGCTCGTGGGCAAGCTCGGCGAACCTCGGATCTATGTCACCGGCGTCCTGCTCGTCGCGGTCTCCACCCTGCTCTGCGGCTTCGTCCAGGACTACACCCAGTTGCTCATCGCCCGCGGACTCGGCGGCTTCGGCTCCACGATGTTCACCATTTCCGCGATGGCACTGATTGCACGCCTGTCCCCCGAAAAATCCCGCGGCCGGATTTCTGGCCTTTATGCAGGAGCATTCTTGCTGGGCAACGTCGCTGGTCCGGTGCTCGGCAGCGTCCTGGCGCCACTGGGCATGCAAGTGCCCTTCTTCATCTACGGCACGGCATTGGTGATCGCGGCAGCCGTGGTCTACTTCGCCTTGGGCCGCCGGCGCGACCTCGACCGCGATGCCGAAGACCCGAGGAAGACCAGAAGCGCCATCGAAGTGGTCACCACTCGCGAGGCCCTGAGTTCGCCCGCGTATCGCGCCGCGCTGTTCTCCGGCTTCAGCTATGGCTGGCTGGCTTTCGGCATCCGCAACAGCATGATCCCGCTGTTTGCGTTGGCGGTGTTTGGACAGGGCCTTGGCACCACCATCGCGGGATTGTCGATGGCGCTCTTTGCGATCGGCAATGGCTGTGCCTTGCTCTTCTCCGGCAAGCTGACCGACAAGGTCGGGCGCAAGATCCCGGTGATGCTGGGACTCACCCTCTTGCTACTGTCCATTGGCGCCATGGGAATCTTCACCTCGGCGGCCGGTTTCGTCACTTGTTCAATATTCGCTGGATTCGGCGGAGGCATTCTCGGCCCGGCCCAGCAGGCTTCCGTTTCCGATGTCATTGGCACCGGGCGCAATGGCGGCAAGGCTTTGGCTGGATTCCAGATGTGCCAGGATTTCGGCGCGATTATCGGCCCTTTGCTCGCAGGGTTCCTGGCCGATGCATTGAACTACGAAATCGCCTTCGGCATTTCCGCCTTGATCGCCCTTGTTGGCCTGATCGGATGGGCTTTCGTCCCGCGCACAATCCGCCCAGTGGCGCTAGATGAAGAAGTGGAATCACCAAAGAGCACGAGCTAGCTAGGGCATTCATGAGCGCTGGCCTCAACAGGCGAGGCCGAAGTTAGAAAGCGAGGGAGCGAATACCAGCCATTGGTATTCGCTCCCTCGCTGTCTGCCCCGCAACTAGCTGAGCTTTGCCTTTCGAAGATCGATGCTCAACGCACCGTTGACGGTTCGATATACGCGGGCTCCAGCATGGGAAGCTTCCTTCACATTGGCCTCGATTCGTATCCGTCGTGTCTCAGCGTGGTCGTATTTCACATGGATATCGGCGATGCCCTTCGCTTGAGCGCCTAGGGTTGCAAAGTCGACACTTGCTACGTAGCGACCGGCGCCCTGCTCTACTACCGGGAATTCCAGGCGACGGTCGGTTTCGCGTTCGTCGATGTAGAGTCCACGCGGAGTGGGGCCGATAACGGCCGATGTGAACTGCAGTTCGAAATGATCGCTCTTGCTTGAGGCCTTGGTTAGTTCAGGACGAACGGAGGCCTCAGCGTCCTTGGCGGCCAGGCGCTTGAGTTCGTCGTAGTCGCCGGCAATGATCGCCATGGCTTTGGCTGTATCGTGATCGCTGAGCACTTCGTTCGTGTTCTCTGCCAGGAATTCCTGAACGTAGGGGCCGAAGGCAGAGGTCCACAGCTTCGCTCGGGCCTCGCGATATTTCAAGAAGCGTTCTCCCACGAAGAATTTTAGTCCCTTGCGCTTGAACAAGCCTGCAATCAGCATGCGTCCGAGGTGCGGATCTTCGGTGGTGTTGTTTCGGATCGTATTGCTGATATGCGTCATGGATTCGACGTAACCCATGGGCTCAAAAGGCTGAGCGCTGATGTTGTTTCCGTCGCCGCGTTCGCGAATGTAGTAGTACTCGTAGTCGGCTAGCACGCTCACGCGTTTGGCATGAAGGTAGCATCCGGCCAGAACCATTCCATCTTCAAGGCGGACTTTTTCTTCGGCAAAACGCAAGTCATGATCGAGGATCAGCTGCCGGCGAATAAGCTTCTGTGGCATCAGAGTCGCGAAGATCTGCTCAAGAGGTACATCGATCTGGGTTGAGGAAAACAGCGAGGTTCGGATTACTCGGCCGCCAACAGGAACCAGTTTTGGGGCCAACACGTCAACGTCGTGCGCCAGGGCAAAGTCACGCATCCTGCGCAGGGCTTCAGTCCCCAAAGTGTCATCTGAGTCCGCATAGAAAACATACTCGCCCTTGGCCAGCGCGGTACCTACATTTCGAGGCTTTCCGGGCCATCCGCTATTTTCCTGATGCACCACAGTGAAGTTTTCATTGCGCTTGGCATAAACATCCAAGATCTCCCCGCCGAAATCAGTGGAACCGTCATTGACTGCAATCACCTCATAAAGGCTCTTGTCCAAATCCTGCAGTTCCAAAGAATTGAGCAGCTCGGTTAGATAAGGCATCGAGTTATAAACGGGAATGATGACGCTGACGAAGACCCCTTCGGCACGCTGTACAGGTTCGACTCGTTCCTGTGCGTTCTCGGCTGCAACGCTTCGCGTCTCAACGGGCGAGGCTTCCACGGGTGCCGGCTCAACTGTTTGGGCTTTCGCCCCAGCCAGAGATTCATTGGTGCCAGCAGTTTTGGTACGTCGTCTAAACAGAGCCATCTATTTCCCAATTCTCAGAACCGGTAAGGTTCAATTTTTGTCTACGCTAAGTATATATAGAATTCACCAATAGAACCGAGTATTGCCGAGCATTCCATTTTCGGGTCTGATTAGTACCAATAAGTAACGTTGCTCACAGTCATGCAACGTGGCTCGCCCAGCGTTTTCATCGCTTGATTCCGACGAATGAATAATCGCCAGGACCTTTGGAGCGATCGAGGCGCAGCCAGCCAGGTACCCGATATGCCGAGCAGCACGGTCCTCCGCGAACGACTAGCCCAACTCCGGCAACCCAGTTGACGAACGCGCGCGTGGCAACATTCCGACAGCAACACGCTCCTCCACGCGAAACATACCACCCTCGAAACCTAGCGACCTCCCTCGCTGCACATTGCCTTCAAACACGATCCGGGGAGCTATGAATTGCTTCGCAGCACCTTAATGTATTGAACGATTTGCGAGCCAAAGGTTAGGGTTTACAGGTGCAAAAGAATGAGATTATCCATGAAGAACTTTTTGCCGGACGCGACCTAGCGCTCGACTATCATGATGGCGGTTTCCCCATATCAATAGTCACTTTTGAGGCGAGAAACAAATACATCAGCGCCACAGAACCGGGCCCCTTTGAAAACGGATACGGTCGAGGCATCTTTGCGCAACTAGGTTTAAATGAATTTTTGGTTAAGCGCAGTAGAAATCATTGGTACCAGACCGATGAAATCGAAAAAGTCATTGACATCATCAAGGAACGTGCGCAAGGCACTTCGATCGTCACCTATGGCGGAAGCATGGGTGGCATGGCTGCGATCAGCCTTGCATCCAAGCTCAACGCCAAGACCTTCATCGCGCTCTCCCCCCTCTATGACATAGAAGAAGGCGGAGAAGTTCAGGATGATCGCTGGGGTGATGAAGGAAAGATAATCGATTTCAAGCACAACTACATCCGCAATGGCGACTGCAAGGATTCCCAGGGCTACGTGTTCTACTGCCCGGACACCGTAGATGTCGAACACGCCCGTTGCATCAAACGCATGACCAATGCAACGGTCGTTCCGCTCGAATACGGCGGGCACCCCGTTTCATTCTTCTTGAACGACACCTATAAACTCAAGCGCCTAGTGAGCGAAATAGCGCACGGTGAATTTGATCTGAATAATTTCCATACCGTGGTTAAAACCAATACTGAATTAACTCATTATCCTCATGAAAAGAAGGCGTCAGAGTTATCCAGAATTGGAAATTATGATGATGCAATTATCAGCATGAGGACTGCGTCTTCCATGAACCCCAAAATAGCGCGACTTCCATTCCGTCTCGGTGAATTACTGCTAAAAGTCGGACGGCTGCAAGAAGCGGAAGAGGCATTCCTTCAGGCACTTGAGACCGACCCGAAGATGGCCCGCGCGCATCTTCGCTTGAGCGTTATCCATGAACGGCAGCAGAAGATTCCGGACGCTATCCGAGCCACGAGACGAGCACTCAAGCTTGCTCCGTCCAAGGCTGAATTCCATCTCCGATTGGGAGACCTGTTGCGCCTGGCTAACCGCCTGCCTGAGGCGGAATCGTCGATTTCCAAAGCAATCCAATTAAAGCCAGAATCCTCGAATGCCCATGTCCGATTGAGCTACGTATACGCTGAGCTTGAGCGTTGGAATGACGCTATAGCCGCAATGAAGCAGGCCATTTCCCTCTCGCCCGATAAGCCGGAGTACCAGCTTCGGTTGGGAGAATGGCAGCTCATGGCCGGTGAATTACTCTACGCCGAAGAGTCCATGGCAAAAGCAATCGAAATGTCACCAGGTAATTCTCATTATTTGGTGCGCTTGAGCTACGTTTTTGCCGCTGGCAAAGACTATGCGCGGTCGGCGAGCGCCATGCAGAAGGCATTAACGATCAGTCCCGATCGCTCGGCTTATCATCTTCGTCATGGCGAATGCCTTATTAAGGCCGGAGAACTTGAAGCCGCGGAGACGTCCATGCAGCAGGCCGTCAGACTGGCTCCAGATGCACAGCGCCCAAAGGACCGGCTGCGTGCAGTACAGGCGGCGATTGGCAGACAGCGAAGCAAGGCTTCAGCGTAACCTCGCGGACGAGGCGATGACGGGCGGGCTGGCGACTACTGGGAGCCAACTCGTTCCATTTTCTGGCTGATCACCGTTGTCACGCCATCGCCGCGCATGGTGACGCCGTAGAGCGCGTCCGCGACTTCCATGGTTTTCTTCTGGTGCGTGATCACGATCAGCTGCGAGGACTCGCGTAGCTCTTCAAAAATGGTGATGAGGCGGCCCAGGTTCATGTCGTCCAGGGCGGCTTCAACCTCATCCATGACGTAGAAGGGCGAAGGCCGGGCCTTGAAGATGGCGACCAGCAGCGCCACCGCGGTCAACGAGCGTTCGCCGCCTGAGAGCAGGGAAAGGCGCTTGATCTTCTTGCCTGCGGGGCGCGCTTCCACCTCGATGCCGGTGGTGAGCATGTGCTCGGGGTCGGTAAGCACCAGCTGGCCTTCACCGCCCGGGAACAGGCGATCGAAGATCCGCTTGAATTGAACTGCAGTGTCGTTATACGCCTCGGTGAAGACCCGTTCCACGTGCGCATCCACGTCGGCAATGATCTGCTCCAGGTCACCACGGGACTTCTTCAAGTCCTCCAGCTGGCCGGAGAGGAACTTGTGCCGTTCTTCCAGGGCCGCGAATTCTTCCAATGCCAGCGGGTTGACCTTACCCAGGGCGGACAGGTCCCGTTCGGCCTTCTTGAGCCGCTTTTCCTGCTCCACCCGGTCGAAAGGCTTCGTTCCGATGGGATTGCCTTCTTCATCGACATTCTGGCGCAGGCTGCCCCACTTGTCGTCTTCATCGATGGCTTCGGGGATCAGCTGGTCAGGACCGTAGTTGGCAATCAGGTGATCGGGGGTGAACCCCAGCTCTTCCAAGGCCTTGGTTTCCAAGTTCTCGATGCGCAGGCGCAGTTCAGCACGCGCCATTTCATCTCGGTGTACTGCGTCAGCCAATCTGGCCAATTCGGCAGACAGCTGTTCCGCCTCAGTGCGTTGGTTGCTGAGCATCTGGTCGAGTTCTGCCTTCTTCGAGGCGAGCTCTTCACGCTCCTGGCCTGCCATCGAAACCGAGACTTCGATGAAACGCAAGACGCGTTCGGCTGCTTGCTCTACCCTGCTGGCGTTGGCAGCCTGTGCCTTGCGCTGTTCAGCCCGACGGGCAGCAACTTCACGATGATTGCGTTCAGCAGCTGCGGTACGGCGAAGCCCTTCGATGCGGGAACGCAAACCGGAAACGCGCTCTTCGCTGCTGCGCAATGCGAGACGGGCTTCAAGTTCTTGCTGGCGGGCGGCCGCGGCTGCATCGGCCAGCGCGGCACGCGCTGCGTCGTCGATGGTCTCTTCTTCTTGATCCGTGGAGGCCATCTCCATGCGCTCGGTGATCTCTTCCAGGGATTCCTGTTCGATCTCCAGCTTCTCATTCGACGCGTCCAGGCGCTCGATGAGTTTGAGCTTGTCGGCTTGGGCACTGCGCAGCTTTTGACCCAAGCGGGCTAGATAGGAGCTGAGCTCGTCGATGGCTGCATCGGATTCGGTCAGCGCCGAGAGCGCATCGTCCCGTTGCTGCTGGGCAACTGAGAGTTGTGGGGAACGTTCGGCGATGCGTTCTTCAACCAGCGAGAGCTCCGTCTGGCACTCGTTGAGTTCCGTTTCTGTTTGTTCAACCATCGCCTGCTGGGCAATGAGCGAAGCGCCAGCTGCATCACCGACAGAGCTGCGCAAGGCTGAGAAGGTTGTCCCTTCCAGGGTAGTCACCTTGGCCGCTGGATATTCCGCGACGACCGCTTGGGCCTGGCTAAGCTCTTCAACCACGTAGTGTCCGGCGAATAGCTGGTCCAGCAGCGCCGAGATCTTGTCCTCGGAGCCGACTACGTCGCGAGCGCTGATGGCGCTGTGAAGGCTTGGCGTTGATGGTTGGTCTGCATTGCCGCTGGCGTGCAGGAAGACAGCGCTGGCTTCATCAGCCTGGAGCTGTTCAAGCAAGCTCGCTGCCGAGGAGGCATCAATAGCTACGAGCGCTTCCGCATTATCCCGCAGGATCGCGGCTACTGCTTGTTCATAGCCTGGGTTGACGGTCATCAGCTCGCCGAGGCGTCCGAGCAGCTCAGTCGAGGCAGACTGCAGTAGCTTCGAGGACTGGTCATCGGGCTTGGTATTCAGCTTCAGAGCTTCCAGCCGGGAGCGCAGCCCGGAGACCCGCACCGAGAGTTCGCGTTCGCGTTGGGCATCAGCCTGCTGGGCCTGGGCCAAGGTGGAGAATTCGTGATCCGCTATCTCGAAAGCTTCATTTAGATCGGTTTCCCCGGCAAGTTGGGTTTTCAAATCGGCGGAGACGTCGTCATGGGAACGCTGATCAAGTTCAAGATCAGAATCAAAGGATTGAACGCTCTCCTGCAAACGAACAATCTCGGCCCGGGTGACATCAACGCGGCTCCGTGCCGATGCGACCTGCGAAGCCAAACGGGAGATTCCTTCGCGCCGATCTGCGGCTGCACGGAGCATCGCGGCCATGCGCTGTTGTTCGGCCCGCGATTCTTCTTCGGCGTGCTCTTTGGCTTCTACCGCTTCGGCGAGAATTTCATGGCGGTCCTCGACGGCTTCTTCAAGCTCTTCAAGTTCTTCGCTCAGCCGTTCCGCTTGGGATTCAAGTCGTTCAGGATCCCTGCTGGAATCAAAATGGGTTTCATTGCTTTCTAGCAGTTTGCTGCGTTCCCGGGCCAACGCCGCCAGTGAGCGGAACCGTTCTGCCTGGGTGCTCAACGCTACCCAGGTATCCTGCATTTGCCCCAGGCGCGGGGTGACGCTTTCGATCTGGGCACTGAGTTCTGCGATATGCCTTTTGACTCGCTCAAGCCGGTCGGTGGCTTCCTGCTGTTGCGCCTGGACCTTGGATTCATCATCGATGTCTTGGGCCAGACGGTTGTTCATCGTCACCAGGTCATCGGCAAGCAGGCGTGACTTGGCGTCGCGGACGTCGTGCTGCACGGTCTGAGCGCGGCGGGCGATTTTTGCCTGCCTGCCCAGTGGTGCCAGCTGTCGTCGCACCTCAGAGTTGAGGTCTTCGAGGCGATCCAGGTTGCCCTGCATCGCCTGAAGTTTGCGCAGGGTCTTTTCTTTCCTGCGTCGATGCTTGAGTACGCCGGCTGCTTCTTCGATGAAGCCGCGGCGATCTTCAGCGGTGGCGTGAAGGATTCGATCCAGCTGGCCCTGGCCGACAATGACGTGCATTTCCCGCCCGAGGCCTGAATCCGAGAGCAGCTCTTGGATATCCAGCAATCGGCAGGAGTTGCCATTGATGGCATATTCCGAGCCACCGGCGCGGAACAGCGTGCGGGAAATGGTGACTTCTGCATAGTCGATGGGGAGTTGGCCATCAGCGTTATCGATAGTCAGCGAAACGTGGGCGCGGCCCAGCGGCGGTCGTCCGGAAGTACCGGCGAAGATCACGTCTTCCATCTTGCCGCCGCGAAGGGTTTTCGCGCCCTGCTCCCCCATGACCCAGGCCAAGGCATCTACGACGTTGGACTTTCCCGACCCGTTGGGACCGACCACTGCGGTGACACCGGGTTCAAACTCAAAGGTTGTTGCCGACGCGAAAGACTTGAATCCGCGAACGGTAAGAGTCTTTAGATGCACGGCGTGAAGTTCCTAAGTTTGGGTCAGATCGCTATGGTTGGTTTGGGCAGTAACACTCAATCCTTCACGCAATTCTAGCGAAGCGTGCTTGGGTTTTTCTGATTCTGCTCGCAAATACCATCAAGAAATATCGAGGGATAGATCATTCCATGAGCATTCTGAGCCAGATTGACCAGTGGCCTTCCGAGAACGCAGTTTCCGTTGTTGTGGACAGCCGCCGTGACGTGGTTGATCAGCACGGCGATATGAACCGGGTTTATTCACTTGCTTCGGTGACCAAACTGCTCAGCGCCTACACCTTCCTGGTAGCCCTGGAAGAGGAAGCAATCACTCTGGAGGACGCGGCTGGGCCTGAAGGATCAACGGTTCACCATTTGCTGGCACATACCGCTGGCTATGACTTCGACTCCGAAACTATTCGCTTTGCCGTAGGCACCAAGCGCGGCTACTCGAATACCGGATTCGAGAAGCTAGCCGAGCACCTATGGCAGCAGACCGGTATCAGCATGGCCGAATACGCTCACGAGGCGGTTTTCGCGCCCCTGGGAATGACTCAGACTGAAATTGCCGGAAGCTGCGCCAAGGACGGCCGGTCCACCGCCAATGACCTGGCGAAGTTCGCTGCCGAGTTGCTCAACCCAACCATCGTTGCGAAGCAAACTCTGGATGATGCCACCCGAGTTCATTTCGAGAATCTGGCAGGAATCCTGCCAGGCTACGGGCGACAGAATCCCAACGACTGGGGATTGGGCTTTGAAATTCGTTCCGCCAAGAATCCACACTGGACCGGCGCCAGCCACCCAGAAAGCACCTTCGGACATTTTGGCCAGTCTGGCACCTTCCTGTGGGTAGATCCTGAGCACCGCCTGGCGTGCGTCACTCTGACCGACAAGAATTTTGGCCAGTGGGCTGTCGACGCGTGGGCACCATTCAACGAGCAGGTTCTCGCCTCGCAGCTAGCCTGATTTTTTACCAGCGTCCAAGATTGCGGATCTTGGCGTCGGCCCCATGGCACCACATGCTGGACACAACTTGGCAGCCAGCCCTCCGCTAGCTGGCTATTGGAATTACCCAATGATTTGTAGTTGTATTTTCATTTGTGAGGGCGCATGGAACCGTTCGTCACCTGGCAATGGTGCGAAAGCCAAGCCGAGGACTTTGTTCTCGTTGATAGCCGCTGGTATTGGGACCGCCCAGGGTTCGATGCCTATCGCCAAGGCCACGTTCCCGGTGCCGTTTTTATCGATCTGGATACGGCGCTGACCGGGAAAATCACTGAAAACTCTGGCCGTGGCCCATTCCCTACGCCGAAGGATTTCGCAGAGGCAATGTCTCGCGCCGGTATTGACGGCACAGTTCCAGTAGTGGCATACGACGATGCTGGCAGAGTCATCGCTGCGCGACTGGTTTGGATGTTACGGCTTCTCGACGTGCCCGCGTCGGTAGTTTCAGGTGGTATCCAGGCATTCGCCGGCGAGCTTGAATCCACAGTGTCTCAATTGCGTGAGGCCACGTTCCGTCCACGCCCACGGCCAGCTGGATCCCTGGTATCTACTGAGGAACTGGCTGCAGATGAGTCGTCTCTGATTGTTGATGCCAGACCAGCGAATAGATTCCGCGGCGAAGAGCCCGAGGTCGATAAAAACTTGGGCAAGGTGCCGGAAGCTGACCCGCGCCGTGGACACATCCGGGGTGCAATGAATGTCCCCTGCCGGCAGCATCTTCAGGTGGATTCCACGATGGCGCCACCTGAAGTGGTTCGCGAGACTTTTGCCGCCGCTGGTGTCCTGCAGGCCGCAGATGTAATCAGTTACTGTGGCGCGGGCGTTACCGCTTGCCACAACCTCTTGTCCATGGAATATGCAGGGCTCGGACGTGGCAAGCTCTATCCCGGAAGCTGGAGCGCTTGGAGCCGCACTGCGGCGCTACCGATTGAGACAGGATCAACAACGTGACCGTAGTGCTTAGACGCCCGACGGAACCGCACACATTTGCGCTCCGTCCACGCTTGCTTTAAAAGCGGATGGCGCAGCCATGTTCTGCGTCGCTTCGGCAAATTGCTCGACGAGATTCCTAGAAATAAGCAGCCGTCAACCCGCATGTAGCGGGTTGGCGGCTGCCTGCAGAATCTAACGGGACGATCGTGGCCTCGGCTGGCAGGTCGGGCACGAGTACGACGAACGGCCCATAAATGGGTCACGGCGTATCAAGGCTACCTTGCCATCCTGCGCACATCGAAGGCATTCCTTGCCCTCGCGTCCGTAGGCATTGAGCGAACGGGCAAAGTAGCCGCTGGCGCCATTGACATTGACGTACAGCGAGTCGAAGCTGGTGCCGCCAGCTTCCAGCGCGCGGGTCATGACATCAGTCAGGGCGTCGTTGAGGCGTTGAACCTCCGAGCGCCGGATCGTGGCTGTTTTCCGGTATCCCGATAGCTTTGCCTGCCACAAGGCTTCGTCAGCATAGATATTTCCGACCCCGGAGATGACGCCTTGATCCAGAATGGCGCGCTTGAGGTCTGTGCTTCGCTTCCGCAGTGCTAAATACAAGTCTTCCGCACCGCGGTACGGATCAAGAACGTCCCTGGCAATATGTGCGGCAGCCTGCGGGATGGATGGCTCGTTGGACCCTTGGCCAGCAGGCAGTCCATCGGGAGTTGGAACCAGCGGGGACAGGAACATTCCGCCGAATATCCGTTGATCAACGAACCTGAGTTCACCAGGATAATTCAGACGTTCAGTCAGGCAGAGCCTTACCTTGAGATGCTTTTCGTCGGGAGCTTCTGGTTCCTCCACAAGCAGCTGGCCGCTCATGCCAAGATGCGCCATGAGGACCGCGGGAACATCCAGGCCGTCGAGCCCCAGCCAGAGGAATTTTCCGCGGCGTACGACGGAGGAAATGGTGCAGCCGGTCAGGGATTGTTCGAAGTCGAGCGCACCGTCAAGGTGGCGTCTAACGGATCGGGGATCCAGCACTTGAACGGATTCAACCGTTCGCGTGCGGACCCATTTTTCCAATCCCCGACGGACTACTTCCACTTCTGGCAGTTCAGGCATCTGCGTGGTGCTTAGCTTTTCGGGATCTGCTCGCCAGGATTAAGCTGCAGCCACGTTTGGTGGGCAGCTTCCTGTTCAGCTTCTTTTTTCGACGGTCCATGGCCTTCGCCATAACCGTTCTCGCCAATGTGCAGCACAGCAACGTAGGTGCGCGCATGGTCAGGGCCTGATCCGGTGACCTCATAACGCAGTTCGCCTAATTTGCGAGAGGCAACGACTTCCTGGATAACTGTCTTCCAGTCGGTAGTGGCGCCGAGCAGGCGAGGATCTTCCAGCAGAGGGGTGACGAAGCGAAGCACAAAAGCTCGCGCTGCGTCCATTCCCTGAACCAGATAGGTCGCTCCGAGGATGGATTCCATGGTGTCAGCCAGGATGGACGACTTGTTAGCGCCGTTGGACTGGGCCTCGCCGCGTCCGAGGAGAAGATGTTCTCCAACTTCCAGATCTCGGGCAATCATGGCCAGCGCACGCGTGCTGACAATGGCAGCACGGCGTTTGGCGAGATCACCTTCGGGCAGATCCGGGAATTTAGCGTAAAGGTATTCTGCAACGCAGAAGCCAAGGATCGAGTCGCCTAGGAATTCAAGGCGTTCGTTCGTTGGAATGCCACCGTTCTCGTATGAATACGAGCGATGGGTGAATGCAAGACGAAACGTCTCGGAATCGATATCGATTCCGAGACGCTTCATAAGTTCTTCTTTAGAAGACATGTCTTAGACGTCAGCGACCTTGCGACCCTTGTACTCAAGGAACAGTTCGGTACCGGCCGAGTCGGTGACAACCTTAGCCTGGTGAGGCAGGCTGTAAGTTACGCGACCGTTTTCAACGGTCTTCACCAGGTTCGGCGCGGTGGCCTTCCACTGAGAACGGCGGGCACGAGTATTCGCACGGGACATCTTCCGCTTTGGAACAGCCACGACTACTTCTCTTCTCTCTAGTCTAACGTTTTAGTTTTTGTCACTATCTTCAGTGACATTGTCGGACAGCTGCGCTAGCGCCGCCCAACGTGGATCAAGTACCTCATGGTGATGCTCGGGTTCATCGTTGAGGTTGATTCCGCATTCATCGCAGAGCCCCAAGCAATCTTCCTTGCAAACCGGCTGGAACGGCAGGGCGGTAACCACTGCGCTCCGTAGTACCGGATCGATGTCAATCAAGTCACCGACTACCCAATACTGATCCACATCATCATCGTCTTCGAATTCTTCGCTCTCCTCATAGTAGAAGAGCTCCTGAATATCAGCCTCGTAGTCGTACTCGATAGGATCCAGGCATCGTCCACATTCCCCAGCAATTTGCGCTGTAGCGGTACCCGATACCAAAATTCCTTCATGCACGGCTTCAAGGCGAAGATCTAAGTCAAGCTCAGATCCTCCACGAATACCGATGAGTGCATTTCCCACATCTGCGGGTGCCGGAACCTGCTCTTTAAGAGTCTCCATTGAGCCCGGCGAACGGCCGAGATCCCTGGTTGAAAAAACCAGAGGCGAGTTGCGATCGAGTGCGCCATGTGACGATCGATCAGAACGCTTATCGCTAATGATGACTCCTACTAAAACATAGTCCGACATTTCATCTTAGCTTGCCGCCACCCAAGTTCCCAAACTGAAATCAGCCAAAGAACCCAGATGTTGGTGTTGCACTCACCACAGCATATCGCAGCACGATTCAATATAAAGATTTATACACGCCCCGCGCCAAGGGGCTTAAAACCAACAATTGACGGATGCAAACCCGCTTATCTGGGTGAATTTAGGTCATAAGCTCAAAATTACCTATGTACATAGGCGTTTCAAGGCATGTCAACAGCTCTAGGCAATGACTTCCACTTATGCTTATCGTGACGGGTTATTTTTCGTGACAAAGGATCTCTGATGAAGGTGTTAAAAACCTTGAATAACGCGGCATCATATGCCGGGCAACGCCTTGCTGCTCGACAGCAGCGTAAATTCATTGATCGCCACGCCACCGAACTCTTTTACATGCCCACCGGCGAGGACCGCTATCGCGTTGCCTTGTACTTCGCTGACGAGATGGTCAACGCGTACCAGATCCGCCAGTGGTACGAGCCAATCAAGCAATTAGCAGAGTATGTTCCCGTCGTAGTCATTACCCGTCGCCCGGACTCGGCACTGGCACTGCGTGAGGAATGCCCCCTGCCGGTGTATTACGCTCCGACCATTGAAGATGTTGAACGACTGGTCGATTCGCAGGATCTGCGCTTGGTGTTTTACGTAAATCAGAACATCCGCAATTTCCAGATGATGCGCTTCAACGAGCCTAATCACGTCTTCATCAGCCACGGCGAGAGCGAAAAGGCCTATATGTGGTCCAATCAGCTCAAAGCCTACGATTACGTCTTCTCCGCAGGCCAGGCAGCTCAGGATCGTTTGAACTTGCACCTGCGCAACTATGACGCGCAGACTCGCACGCGGCTGATTGGCCGTCCGCAGATAGACGTGTCGTACTTGGCCCCGTATTCGCTGAACACTTCCCTACCAACGGTGCTGTACGCGCCAACTTGGGAGGGCGACCGTCCATCCATGCATTACGGCTCGGTTCTCTCGCACGGCGAGAAGTTGATCGATGCGCTAATCAAGGACGGCGGATTCAATCTGATTTTCCGTCCGCATCCTCGTTCAGGAATGAACTCCGGCGCCTACGGACAAGCCGTCGAACGCATCCACCAGAAACTCGCATCAGCCAATGCGACGTCTGCTGCACGTTTGCTCTTCGATGACACCACACATTGGGGCTGGCAGTGGGCGGTCTCTGACTTGTGCGTGACCGACATTTCCGCTGTAGCCTACGACTTCATGGCCACCGGCAAGCCGATGTTTGTGACTACGCCGGTATCGGCCGAGGCTACCGTGACCGACTCCCCTGCGTTGACTAAGGTGCCAGCATTGTCGGCCGACGAGTCCGAAGAAATTGCCGGCAAGATCCGCAACGCTTTGACCGAAGACAATGAGAGCTTCCGCGAAGTCGTGGAATACTACTTTGGCGACGTTACCGCTGGTGCCAGCATGGAACGCTTTATCACCGAGTCATTGAAGCTCGTAGTAGGCGACGTCCAAGTTGAACGGCTGCCTCACCGAAAGGCCGCCTAGCTCGATGTGGACTAGTTCAAACCGCGGCTAAGAGTTCAACCCTTAAACAGGTCGTGGAGTGCATTCAGCACTCCACGACCTGTTTATTTATTCTTAGACTTTGACACCGTCGATCAGTCGTTCAAACTGCGCCAGCGCGCTGTTCTGGTATTCCTGCGCATCAAATTTCTTTTCTGCCTGGTAACCATTCAGGTACTGGTTCATGCCGTCAACCAAACCGGCGGCCGAGTTCTCGACGAGCAAGCCGTAGCCGTCAACCAAGACGCTGTGCGAACCTACCACGTCGGTAGAGATCGCTGGCAGTCCCAGCATCATCGCTTCAACCATAGCCAGCCCCTGGCCCTCGTAGTCCGAGGAGAACACGAAGCAATCTGCGGTTTTCAAAGTTGGGAACGGATTCGAGAGCAGACCGGTGATGGCCACTTTGCCGGCGAGACCACGGGCATCAACCTCGGTTTCCAGGTCGGTGCGCAAAGGCCCGTCACCGATCAGCAGCAGTCGGGTGTCCGGATGCTGCTCATGCACCTGGGCAAAGGCCTCCAACAGCTTCATCTGCCCCTTTTCCGGGGACAGTCGAGCCATGTTGGCAAAAACAGTCAAGCCCTCGCCGGAGAAGGTGTGAACCGAATCCTCAAGAGTGGACCAGCGCAATGGCTTCTCCAGATCCAAGAGGTTTTCCGAAACGGTGAACTTCTCTTCATCCAGCCCAAAGAGCGCGGACAGCTCCTTGACGTTCTGCTCCCCCACGCTTTGGGTCACCGACACCAGTTGATCATAGTGGCGGTAGGTCGCAAAGAGACCTGGCATGGTGCCGAAGCGCAGCTTCCATTCACCGACCATGTCGTTATGAAGGTAAATGTAGTTACGTGCCGCATGGGTGTGTGCTGCCGAGAACAGGCTGGCCCAGAATCTTGAGTAGCCTTCGAAGTCGATGGCCGCGTCGAAGCGCGCGTCGCCGAAGGAACGCTGCATTTCCCGCGCCATGGTCCCCAAATGGACTTGTTCAGCTCCCGGCGAATCAAAACCTCGATGCGCGTGATATCCGTCGGATACCCAACGTTCTTCCGCGGACATGATCGTTGCGCCAGCACGTGGAAGGATATTCACATGCTCAGGCAGAGAATTGAGGATCTCCATGGAGTCGGCGTTATTTGCTACTGCACCCATGTCCACGGCCACAGACACGTGGTACTTTGACGGATCCAAGGAGCCGATCAGGTTGGTAAACGCGGTGGCAATGCCGTTTGGCTTGAACGGGCCTTGATAGAACAGCAGTTTCTTGCGCTGATCTTCAACCGGAGCTAGCACGTGCGACTCATCATCAAAGAAGAAGAAGTCGATAACTCGTGCGGTTGCCCGGCCGTCCTCCATGGAAGCAAAAGTTTCCAGGTTCTCGGCGAAGTTTCGATGCGGCTGGGGGTCGGCGACGCTCAGCTGAGCCTGCAGTTCCGCTGCAACATCCTCGATCGAGTCGATCACCTCGCCTGGCCAGGTGGAGCGCTCAAAGTAGAGCCCGCGTTCTGCCTCGTACGCTTCAAAGTCAGGCGTATAGAAGATAACAGGTTTCTTGGCAGGCAAAAAGTCATAGAAAATCGACGAGTAGTCGGTGATCAAGACGTCAATGACAGCAAGAAGCTCGTTGGTATCAATCGAGGAAGGAACCACGGTGGCATCCAGTTCAGCGTCGCCGATGAGCTTCTCTGCGAAGCGATGCGCGCGGAAGAGCATGTGGTGCTCGCCCTGGGCCAGTGTTGCCAGATCTTCGACGAGTCCGCTCACGTCGTAGGAACGATCTTTGAGCTGCCCACGCCAAGTTGGCGCGAACAACACGATCTTCTGGTGATTCTGCGGATCGATTCCCAATTCGGTGAGGATCTCGTTGCGGCGTTCCTCGCTCATATTGACCATCTGGTCGATGCGCGGGCTACCGGTCAATGCGACCTTTGCCGGGAACAGGCCGTCGAGATCATGATCCGTGCTCAGCGTCTTGAGGGTATGGGTGTTCGGAACCATCATATGGGTGGTCTGAAGGAAGTTTCGCTGGACGTTGCGGTGTTCTGCAACGCCATCCTTCACGAGCTTGCCCATGAATTTCAGCGGGGTGCCGTGCCAGGTGTTCAGCACCTGCTGGCCCGCGCGACGGGCAAAGTACGTCGGGAACGTTGCATTGTTCACCAGGTACTTGGCTGTGCCAAGAACCTTGATGTACCTGTCCGAGTGCTGCTTGATGATGGCAACGTCTGGATCATTGGCCAACTGCGCCGGAATCTGGGAATCGTCGTTGTAAACCCATACGTAGCGGAAATTCGCGAATCGCGGATCTTCTCGCATGGCCTGGTAAATGGCGAAGGGATGGCAATGCACATTCTTGCCGTGAGATGACTCGAAGAGAACCAGGTTCTCATCCAGATCTTCGACTTCCCGAGCATGGATAGCCAAGGCACCGCGGCGGCGTCCTACGCCCTTGAGAGCGTTGCCCAAACCAGCCAAGGAAATTTCGGTGAAGAGCAACATGCCTACGAAGTATTCGCAGGCCTTCTCGAAATCGCCCAGCTTGGCGTAGGCCTGGCCTGCGCGTGCCTGCCACTGGCGTTCGGTCGATGAGGCATGCCAGATCGCCGATGAGTAGGCCGACGCAGCGCCTGCCCAGTCACCGGTGGCGGCACAAATGGCAGCTCGCTGGCGGTGTTCGTTGGCGCGGGTGCCTGCTGCCTTTGATCCTCGGAAGGATGCGCCGAGGTAGCCCCATTCGGATGCCGCTTGCAGGAAGCGCTCACTGGCTTCAGCGTGCTTGCCGACCTTGTGCAGGCTGTAGGCGTAGCGGAACAACGCAACGGGAGTTTCCACGCGCTTTTGTTCTGGCACGAGGTCGATGAAACGCGCGAAGCTCTTGGCTGCTGAATCGAAGTCGCCGGCGCGAGAGAGCACGCGTCCTTGCGCGTAACCGGCTAGCACGCGGTCTTCTACCGTTTCAGCCAGCTCTTCGGCTCGGTGGTAATACTGCACGGCCTGGCGGAATTCAAAGAGTCGAGCGGCTGCTTCGCCGGCACGGTAGTTAAGCAGGTAGAGGTCCACGCCTTCTTCTGCTTGTGCCAGTTGTGCCTCATAGGCGTCCAAGGCACGGTTCCAGTCGTCTTCGCGTTCGTGGATCTTGCCGATGCCGATTTTCTGGACGGTCGTGTCTCCCGAACGCAAGACCGCGTTGGAATAAGCGGTGTCGGCTTCTTCTTGCTTGCCCTGTTCTTCGAGGCTGCGGCCAAGACCGTACCAATATTTGACCTGCTGGTCATCGAGTTCAAGGGCCTTGCGGTAGTACTGTTCGGCAAGGTCAAAACGAGACATGTAGGCGGCAGCTTCTGCCGTCAGGAATGACCATTTCGGGTCTTCCGCATGCTGATTTTCGTGGTGCAGGCGGACGTCCAATTCGCGCCAGCGCTGGCTGCTGTCCAGCAGGAAGGTGGCAATGGCTGATGATGCCTTGGGATCATCCGGGAAATCGGCGACCAGCTTGTCCAGTACAGCGGAGGCGTAATCGGCCTTGCGGGCCAATCGGGCACAGCGAGCCCAACGGATGCGCCAGGTGATCTTGCTTGGATCGCCCTGGCAAGCGGCGGCAAATAGCTCAAGAGCGCGCTCGTACTTCTTCATCCGCTGCATGGTCAATGCGAGCGTCTGGATCCAGCCGTAACGATGCGGCTGGCGAGCCACGGCGGCTTCGATCTGGGTCATGGCTTTGGCGTACTGCTTGCACTTGTAGAGGCTAAAACCGTAGCGGAACTGAATTTCAGATGATTGTGAAAGCCCAGTGGCCAAGGTGCGTTCGTAGTAGAGAGCCGCAACCCTGTAGCGACCGAGCCGTTCAATGCGGCGGCCTATGCCAAGAGCTACGCGTGTACGAAATTCATCCACCAGTTTTGTTTCCTTCAAGCAAGATCAAACGTTAGGGCACAAGCTGACTTGTGCCCATATAACTATTGATTCTGCCCTAATACGGGCAGAATTCAGCCGATTGCAGACCAAGTGTTGAACACACCGGGAGCAATACCAAGCAGAGAACAAAAACACCCCAAGCCAGCATCGAGAAGGCTCAGGGTGTTCATGTGGCCAATTATTGGCGTCTAGCTATGCCATCCTCGGAAATTAACCAAGTTCTTCTGGCGTTCGACAATCAAGTCCTGCACGACCTGTTGGAACCGTACGGTCGAGTCACCGCGGGTCAACTCGCCGAAGTAGAACTCGCGCATGTCCAGTCGCTGCGTTTTGTGCGCATCGTGGGTCAGCGCATCCTCGAAGAGCGATGGCAGCTCGGTGACGGACTTGCGGTCTATTACGTGGCAGGCCTGTGCGATCGGAGCATCCCGCAAGAGGTTCTTGCGATTATTGCGACGATCAGAAATCACCAAAGGCTTGCCCGGGTGCAGGTACAGGTAGTCCAGCCCGACGCTGGACACGTCCGTGATCAACGCATCAGTTGACTCGAACATGGCAAGGATATTGCCCTGTTCAGAAATTACATGCTCAGCACCCAAATCAATGGAAGCTTGCAGGAGTTCCTTGATCCGCTGGTGCGCTTGGGCAACGCCAGGAGTCTTGCTTGCTTCAATGCGCGGGTGGGGCTTGTAGATGATCCGCAGATCTGGATTAGCTAGCAAGGCTTCAACGATCGCGACACCGTAACGATCCAACGAGGTGTAGTTGTTATCCTCGTTTTCGCCTTCCCAGGTCGGCGCATACATGACATCGAACTTGTCGCTTGGCTCAAGCTCAAGCTTGAAATCAATATCGAGCTGCGGCCGTCCCGTGACAAGCAGCTTGTTGAAGTCAAAATCAATCAGCATTGCTTCATGGCGCTTAATCGCGGCAGGACCAGCTACGAAGACCTTGTCGTACGCCTTGGCCTTGTTCGACACCATCGAAAGCTTGTCGCTCTCGCCATGGTTCACGTGAACATGAACCAGGCGAGGGTGATCCAAGGACTGGAAATTACTCCGTGAATTATTCACGTAAATAACCAGTTTCAGATCGTTGTCGTCATAGACATCCATGAGATCCGAGAATCGGCGCACGAAGATCTTGGGCAGATCAGTCAGCTTGCCAGCAGCATTGAAGGCACTCATGGTTCGGAAGACCAGAAGGACTTCATCCTTTTGATGCAGCTCTTCAAGAACGGGCAGCCATTGCGCTACCTGGTAGATCTTGTCGGCACCATCGCCAAAGTACACTGCTACCTGCCCAGGCAACGGCACGTTGGATACGCCAACGTTGGCCCCTGCTGGTCGATTAACAAAGCCCATCGCCCGAGTCAGGCGTTTTGCCTCTGGCCGACGTCCGACCTTGCGCAAGACACCCTTAACACTGGATTTGATGGATCTGGTGATGTTCTCGCTAGACATGAATTCTTTCCATGGTGTGCTTCAACTGGATGAGGGCAGCGGCTATTGCTAGCTCAGTTCCTTAACGATCTGGCTCAACGTATCCAGAGTACTCTTCAGGGACTGGACATGTCGCTCATCGAATTCGCTGAGTACGCGCTTCATTTCAGTCGTCGAAATACCGGAAGTGCGCGGGAGGTAGACAACTTCGACTTCGTCGCCCAAGTCATCAAACTTGCCCTTCCAGTCTTCACCGATTCCGAAGACCTTGGCATCGTACTTCTTGATGTCCAGACGCTTCTGCTCCCAGTTCTCTTCCGGGATGGCTAGATCGACATATTCGATGGCCTGAACGATTTCGCGACGCTGCTCAAACGGAACAACTGGCTTTTTTCCTTTGATGGCGTTGAACTCGTCGGTGGATACCCCGACGATCAATCGATCACCCTTTGCTTTCAGGCGCTTCAGGATATTCAGGTGTCCAATATGGAACAAGTCGAACGTTCCATAGGTCAGTACGGTTTTAGTCATTTGAAATTCCTCCTGCAAAGACTGCTTCTGGCAATTGTAAGGTCTCGATAGTCGTCGCACTGGCGTCGGGAAAACGTGCAGTACGGGTGCTGGTACCAGTCAATTATCACGCCAGCAGTACGTTAAGCGTTAATCTTCTATTTACCTACCAGATACCCTATAGGTTGTCCCACGAATTGACTAAACCGATTTCGACCGTTGGTCCCGCCGACGGACGTCCCAATTTCTTGGTGCGCATCAATCAAATAACTGGCGGACGTCCCGACAGAGTCATTCGAAGAAGAGTTATCCAGCGGAGCTTGGAACGTGGCTCCTGGTACCAAGGGCTACCCTTCCAACCGGCTTTCCAACCGGCGAGATACTGCTTGACCGCGTTCGGCTTCTTGCGCATTCGCAGACATTCAATCAGCATCCAGGTAGTTGGATAGATCCAAGTGAATGGTGCCGGCAAGTTCCTGCGAGCCAACCACACGCGGTTGCGGGCATTCAGACGATAGAACTCTTCATGCCTGCGAGGATCAACCACGGGATGGCCGATGCGCATATCGCCTGCATACCAAACGTACGTTCCGGTGTCCCAGATTCGCCAAGCAAGCTCGATGCCTTCGTGGGCGTACCAGAACCCGCCAGCCCAGCCGCCGGTGGAGTCGAAAAGCTCACGGGTTGTCACTAGGCATGTCTCCCCTACGTGAAAGACACGGCTAGGCTCCTCCGCGGTGCGCTTCTTCAAGCGGGGAATCCAACGTGTTGGGTTCTGATCACTATGTTCAGGATCGGTAATACGAGGCTGGAGCAAACCCATCCGCGGATACTTCTTGAAACGCTGGACAGCCGTGATCAGGAAATCATCATCAAGGAACCAGGAATCATCATCGAGGAAGCATAGGTACTCTCCCTCGACCTGGGCAACGCCAGCATTTCTGCCCGCTGGGATGCCGAGGTTTTCCGGCAAGAAATGTGTCTTGATCCCGGCCGGGATATCTGTGGGGTCCCAGCCGTTGCCAACGACTACAGCGTTGATGCTAACATCTCGTTGTGCCAGCAAGGAATCCAAAGCTCGGCGCAGTTCCACCGGACGGTTACCCATGGTCAATACGACAACGCCGATTGTTGGAGCGAGTCGATTATCCATGCTCAGCCCTTTCCGTTTGTTTTTGTGAGAGCGCAAAATCACGCTTTCAACCGCGACGACACCATATTTGATAAGAAGTGCCCGATATTTACCAGCACGCAAGCTGGCAGCAGAATCCAAATCATCCACTTTTCAGCTACGCCTGGCATGCCGGCAATCGCTGAGATGATGGAGCACAGCAGAATGAGAAGGCTCAATTCCACCGCATGCAGCAGCCTGTGGAACGGAAGGAAACGGGCCATGGCGCGTAGCCGCCCAATAACGGTTGCCGTCGAAACAGCCCGTGCGGCCGCAGTGTCCGGAAGCTTGGACAGCCCTGCCATGCCTCGAGCCGCGTGGACCATCAAGGACTGTGAACGATTCAGCACCAGCAACACCGACAAGCAGGCGCCCATGAACAAGGTAGGCCATGCCTGGCTACTCAGCGCCCCGTCCACCGAGAGTTCCTTGAATACCCGGTAACCCAGCGCAATCGGAATCAGCGCTTCAGTGGTGTGGTGGCCGACCATGTCGATGAAAATGCCACGAGGCGATTGCGAAGCACGCCATCGGGCGACTTCGCCGTCGGAGCAATCGAAGTACAGCTGCACCTGTGAAAGGACAACGGCGAGAATCGGTCCCCAAATGCCAGGAATCAGCAGAGCCAGCGACATGCACCAACCGGCCAGGATCATCAGGCCAGTAACCCCGTTGGCGGTGATCCTAGTCCTGACCAAAATTGCGGTCAGATAAATGGAGATATGCCGAAGGTACAGTTCCGCGGTCCAGTGTTCCGCATTTTTTCGAGCTTTAACCTCTGGTGGCTGGCAAACGGCCCTGAGCTGGTCCAGCGTTGGATTCTTGGGACGATCTACAGTCACTTGACCCGGCCCTTATCCAGGGTTCCAGCCGCCCCGAAGATCCTGCCCTTGAGGTAGCCAGCGGCCCACGGCAGGTGAATGGATTGGAATGCGCCTGCGGTCAGGAGCTTCTCCTTGATTCCCTCGCTCTTCGAAGTCAATCCAGCAGCCACGGTGGCGGCAACGTAGACCAAAGGTGCGGAGGCCGCCACATTGATCAGCGCCTGCACCGGACGTGGCGCGTGATTCGGCGTGAATGGAGCCACGGCCAAGGCAACAGAACCGAGGCTTACGCCCGCGAGAAGCAACGGCGGAATGTCGTGTCTCAGGGACTTGCCTTCCGGGAAGCGTCGCGCGATCTCACCGCGCCAAGTACCAGAAGCGTAGGACTGCCGGGCCAAGGCCTTGAAAGTATCTCGCGGGTAGTACCCGACCTTCAGTTCTGGATCGAACCAGACCTTGCGGCCAGCCTGGCGGATCCTCAGGCAAAGTTCCCAGTCCTGGGCGCGCCACATGTTCTCGTCGTAGAACCCGACTTCGTCGAAGACCTCGCGGCGGAAGATTCCCAGATATGCGGATTCCGCTTCTCCCTCGGGTGCACCCGAGTGGTAGGCCGGTCCGCCAAAACCGAACTTGGAATGATATGCCGCCGCAATAGCTCGCTGCACTGGCGTGCGGCCACGAGCGTCCATGAGCCCGCCGACGTCGTGGGCGCCAACGCGGTACAGGGTCTCCACGCCACGGCGGGTGTAATTCGATGGAAGTTCGCTGTGCGCATCAACACGCATGATGATTGGATGAATCGACTCTTTGATCGCCAAGTTCAGCGCGATCGGGGTACGGCCCTTGGGATTATCGACAAGCGTGATGCGAGCATCGTCGTCGGCCAAACGGCGCGCAACAACATCAGTGTTGTCGGTACTCGGGCCGAGGGCAATGACCAGTTCTTTCTCACCGTCATAATCCTGAGTGAGGATCGAGTTGACAGCCTCTTCCAGGTAGTCGGCCTCGTTCAGCACTGGCATGACGTAGGATACGCCGGGAAATTCAGTCATTCGTCTCTTACTTCTTGTGCTGCTGGTAGGCCTTGATCACGGTATCCGGATCGCCGTCCATTTTCTGGACGCCCTTTTCAATCCAAATGCAACGATTGCAAGTTTCTTTGATCGAGTTCATCGAGTGCGACACCAAGAACACGGTTCCGGCGTTCTCTCGAATTTCGCGGATCTTGGCTTCACTGCGCTTGCGGAACTTCGCGTCACCCACGGCCAAAGCCTCATCCACAATGAGAATGTCGTGCTCTTTGGACGCGGCGATGGCGAACTTAAGTCGCGCGGCCATACCGGACGAATAGGTTTTCATTGGAAGATCAATGAACTCTTCCAGCTCAGCGAACTTGGTGATCTCTTCACGCATCTGTTCGACTTGCTCGCGGTTGTACCCTAGGGCCAAACCGCCTAAGGTGATGTTCTTGTCTCCCGAGAGGTCCGGAATCAGAGCTGCGCCAACGCCCAGGAGGCTGGGACGTGAACGTGCATACACAGAGCCGGCAGCTGGCGGAGTCAGACCGGTGATGGCTCGCAACAGAGTCGATTTACCGGAACCGTTGGAACCGATGATGCCAATGGATTCGTTTTCGTAGGCAACAAAGGAGATACCCTTCAACGCATGAACCGTACGAACGCCTCGCATCTTTGGCTGCAAGAGCCTGCGGGCACCGGCATTGCCGACAGCTTTGCCACTGGAGAACACCTGGTATTTGACATGCAGGTTATCCACCATGACGACCGGCGTACGGGACTCGTCAACGGTCAACGTTGATGTCTTGATATCTTCCGGCTGGACAACATCGATGAAAGAAGTGTCGTCAGAGAAGATCGGGGCTGGTTCGTACTCGGGGTGTAGCCCCGGGTTGATTAGATCATCAAAACTAATTGGCACGGCCGTAACGCTCCTCAGCCTTCCAGAAGTAAATAAGTCCTACGACAAGAATCGCAACAGCCCAGACAGTCACAACGAGCCATGCCATCGGATCGTATTCAGCGTTGTCCATGATCATCGCTCGGGCGAGTTGCAACGTCTGATACAGCGGATGGAATTCGAAGACAGTGACTAGCCAAGGCCAATGGCTAAGAATGCGATCAACGCTGAACAGGACACCCGAAGTGTAGAAAAGCATGCGAGAGATCAGAGGAAGGATTTGAGTGAAATCTCGAACGTGAACAGTGATGCGGGCACAGATGAGAGCAACACCCATGTTGAACACACTGAAAATCGCGATCAACGGAATGATGCCAAACCACGACCATTTCGGTGTAGTACCCAGAATCATGGAGTAAATGAACATGACACCCACCATTGGCATCAGCGTGAGCAAGTTCTGGGTGATCTGAGCTACCGGCAGGCTTAAACGCGGAAATGACAACGATTGGACCAAGGCAGAGTTGCCCGTAATCGACTTGGCGCCGCCATTCATTGAGCTGGTGAAGAACTCGAAAAGGAACACGCCAATGACCACGAAAACCGGGAAATCGGCTGCTTTTTTGTCACCCTGCAAAACGCCAAAAATGACACCGTACATGATGGCATTCATAGTTGGCTTCAGAACCACCCAGATCATGCCAAGTCGGTTCTGCTGGTTCTGCTTCTGGACTCGCGCCTTCGCTAGTTCATAAATGAACTCGCGACGTTCCCAAGTTTGCCGTAGATAGTCGCCCAACGACGGACGCGCGCCAACGCGGTCCAAGCCGAACTTGTCGGCCTCCTCTGCAACTGCCATGCTCAAAGGTCCTCATTCTCGAATGCTAACTGTCGCTTTGTTAGTAAGCACAGATGTTCAAAGTCTAGTAGATAGGATCTGACATCCATGTGATTCAGTAGCCGGTTCCACGCTTTTGTCACACCGATCACAGGAATTACTCTGTTTCGGGAGGATTCTCTTTCAGATACTGTGCCATCGTGTCTGTTTGTAGTGCTTCGCCGATTTGCGCAACCGCTATTTCGCTCGGGAGCTCGATGGACTGCCCGTCAGCGCTCACCGAGGTGCCAGCTGTAGGCATGGTAAACATTGCCATATTTTTCGTATCAACGTTCTTCAACTGCATGCCTAGCCCCACGAGGGTTGCTGCGTCGAAGTCTTCGTCAAACGTCAAGTATGGCGAAACGGTATCCACGATGTCGTATAGCTTGACTGGGTTAGTGAGAGTGTCTGAGGAAAGAAGCTTATTGGCTGCAGCAGCGATGAATTTCCGTTGATTAGCCACGCGCTGGTAGTCGCCGTTGCTGAAGGATTTGCGCTCGCGAACAAATCGCAGCGCGCGATCCCCTTCTAGATTGACGTTTCCGGCCGGATAGAAATAGTCGGTGTCGTTAGCCGTGAACGGGATGTCGTTTTCTACCGTGACGCCGCCGAGTGCAGTTGACAGTTCCTTGAATCCTTCAAAATCGACCATGGCGACATGATCAATTTTTGTTTCGAAGAGTCCCTCGACAGTTCGCATCAGCAATGGCACTCCGCCGTAAGATACTGCTGCGTTGAGCTTATTCATGCCGTATCCAGGAATATCAACGTACATATCTCGAACCATCGACATGACGTAGACCTGCGAACGATCCTCTGGAATATGGACCAGCATCATGGAGTCGCTTCGCTGTTCGACCGCCCCGCTTAATGCGGCGGAGCCGTCGCTGTCATCATCAGCATGGTCTACGCCGAGCATCAGAATATTCATCGACTTATCGTCGGGGTCTTTAACGGGGCGCGCTTCTTGATCTTCATCAGAAAAGCCAAGAGCCAATGAGTTAGATTTTGAGTTGAACTGACGCTGAAGGTCGAAAACGAAGTAGCCTGCACCGAGGACGCAAATGAGCATGGCCGCGACGACGGCTACGAGAACGTTCCTGGTTCGCTTCTTCTTCTTTCGCTCCACTTCGTTACGCGCGCTTCGCGACGCAAATACGATTTCTTGAGGTTCTTCGTGTTTCAAATCATCTCCACCCGGGCTACCAAAACTGAAGCAACCGGACAGGCCGAGAGACTTCACGCAAAGAAAAAGCTTACATAAGGTACTTGTGATTATCCTGAGTGCATTGAGTTCTAAATGGAGTGAGAAACACCACTCGCTTTCATCATCCTCTGTTTAATCGAATTCATTCCATCATTCAAAACAATGCAATTAATTTAATTCTCTCGTCAGAGAACTCTCATCAAATGAGTACCCAGAGGAACTAGCGGAACGGGCAACTGAAGAGTCGCAAGCAACCATGCAGCAGTACACGCAAAAATTTTCAGCAGGCCAAGAGTTGGACGTACTCCTTCATAGCTAAGCGCGGTTCCACGGCAAGATCGTTTCCCGAATTGACGACTGGAAGGAATCACTGCGGAAGCTTGGGCAATGCCAACTCTATGAACCGTGCACATGATTTCGGACGATGAGAATTCACAATAATATTCACACTTTTTCTCTAGCACTTGGATATGACCTTCAGAATCAACTACTACTCCCAAATTCCACATTCTGCCCAGTGAAGAGTGCCATGAAATCTGCCAAACCTTTCTATAGTCAATCACTGAGAATATCGTCCGCTTTGCTCTCCGGCGTACTGCTAGTCAGCGGATGCAGCGGCATCCAGAAAGATGCCGACGGGACACCGGCCACTGAGACTGGGGCCGGAGATTCGCAAACAGGAACGTTGTACCAATTCGACAAAGGCCATGTTGAAGGCCCCGGCGAACAGACACCGTTCTCGACTACAGAAACTCCGGTAACGGTCCAACTTTCAGATGACCTTAAAGGAGCAGCCCCACCAGACGCCGAATTTTCAGTAGACCACTACACGGTGAGCGCAAAAGTCATTAGGGAACGGCTTTGCCGAGTAGACATAGAGATTGAGTACGCACCCCGAGGTAAAGAAAACATCAAGGATGTCCGTGAACCGTTTGGGGAGACAGAACAAGAGAACCTGGTCTATTCACTTGTCGTGAATGAAGTTCTAGCACGAAATGTCCGAGAAGTAGGCAGCCTACCGGACGACGACCGAATCGCCGAAGATGCCACTTACATCACGACGGACTCGTCCGAGTTCGCATTCGTTAAAGAATGCTCAGAAACCTACGAAGATGAATTGGTAGTTTTGCGTTTCTCATCTACCGATGAGAACCGTAGCTTGGAGACTTTTGCGGTCGCGCGAGTTGCTTTCATGAAAGATTCGGCAGGCTCATCCACAATCCGCACTTTGATTCAGGGCGACGCCAGCGCGTACAGAGATTCTGACGGTTCCTGGCAACAGCGATAGAAACTACGTTCATGATTCACGTCTAGTTCTGAACTGCAAGAGTGCTGGGTTCCAATCTCTGCCCGCTTGTTGAGCGTCGGTACCGCGGAGCTGACTATTCATGTTCAGACACGCACACGCTTTCCAGAATTGAATTCTGCCTTCAATAGCGACGAGATTCACGTCTAACCTTAAGCAGTCAGCCACGAAGTTAGCAGTCTGTCCCGATAAACTTTGAATGATCGATAAACACCGTGACACGTTACTGCAGGGCCAGAACGTGCGTAACGCATATGGGGACAACAGAATGTCATTGCGACAAAAGATCACAATCACACTCGTACTGATCGTCGTGGTGGCCGTGGCCTTGGTTCCTGCAATCCAGGGCATCATCTCATCGAACAGCCAGGCTGCAGAAACTCCCCCGAGCGCGGCTCCTGAAGAACCCGCGACAGGAAACAATTTCGATCGAGTGCTGTTCGCAGGCGATTCGATCAGTGTGGGTCGGGACGCTCACCTGCTCCCAGAGAGCTTCCGGGCGATTACCTCACGACATCTCAAAGCCGCCGGGACTGAATCGATCACAACTATCGCCAAATCGGGCGCGAAGTTGAATTACATCGCCCACAGCAAGAGCCTGCCCAAGGATTTGGATTTGGCCATCATCGAGCTGGGGACAAACGATGCTGGCGGCAAAACTCCCACTGATACCTTCCGCAAGGAATACCAGAACTACCTCAAACGAATCCGCTCCGTTTCGCCATCCGTAGATTTCGTCTGCTTAGGTGTCTGGTACCGGCCGGAAACTCAAATCGCACAAGATCTAGACACAGTTATCCAACAAACGTGCGAAGCAAATAGCGGTACCTTCGTGTCACTGTCAGATCTTTATTCGAATGCAAAGAACCGCGGCCCCCGCGGGATGCAAACGTGGAAAGGTAAATCTGATTTGTTCCACCCGAATACAGCTGGGCACCTGGCGATAGCGAAGCGCTTGCTCCAAGAGTTGTCATTGCCTGCAACCAGCTAAAAAGTTCAGCGTCCGGTGCCTCACGGAGTCGAACGCAAAATTCAAATACACCCGTTCGCACTAAATTATGGCGAATACAGACTAGGGCCTCGGTGTCCCCGCATAGCGGGAGCACCGAGGCCCTAGTTATCTCAAGCTTCAGCTAGGAAGTGACGGCCATTAGATGGGCTGCCAAAGCTGGCAAGAAGTGATTAGTCGTCCAACCCTGCGACGAACTCCTTGAGCCAGGTCTTCAAACCGGCACCGAGGTCTTCATGGTCAACCGCCAAGGTGATGTTGGCCTGCAGGTAGCTCAGCTTGTCGCCGGTGTCGTAGCGGCGGCCACGGAACACAACTGCGTGCACACCCGATCCTTCGCCCTCAGCGGCTGCCAGCACCTGCAAGGCATCGGTCAGCTGGATTTCGTTGCCGCGGCCCGGCGCGGTGTGCTCCAGGACTTCGAAAACTCGTGGGTGAAGCAAGTAGCGGCCGATGACAGCCAAGTTGCTTGGTGCTTCTTCGACGGCTGGCTTTTCAACCAAGCCATTAACCTTGACGTATTCTTCGCCTTCGACTGCCGAAACGTCTGCGCAACCATAGGCACTGATCTGCTCAGGCTCTACTTCCATCAGCGCGATCACCGAGCCACCGGTTTTCTGCTGTACTTCTGCCATCACGGACAGCAGTTCGTCGCGCTCGTCGATGAGGTCATCACCAAGCAATACGGCAAACGGCTCGTCGCCCACGTGCTGCTTTGCGCAGAGAACTGCGTGACCCAAGCCCTTTGGATCGCCCTGGCGGACGTAGTGGATGTCGCCGAGGTGAGTGGCCTCGTGAATTGCATCGAGCTTCTTCTTATCGCCCTTGGCCTCAAGCGAGTACTCCAACGAAGGAACGCGGTCGAAGTGATCTTCGAGGGCCCGCTTGCTACGGCCGGTAACCATGAGCAAGTCAGTGAAGCCAGCCTTGACTGCTTCTGAGACGACGTACTGGATTGCCGGCTTGTCGACAACCGGCAGCATCTCTTTAGGCATGGCCTTGGTCGCTGGCAAGAATCGGGTTCCGAGTCCTGCTGCAGGAATGACTGCCTTGGTGATGGCACGTTGATTCATTTTAGGAAAACCGTCCGAGTGAGTGAGAGTGATCTTTCAAGGGTCTAATCTTATATCTACCCTGTGTAATTACAAACTTCATGAAAATTGCGATTAGCGCAGCAGCCTCTTCATGACAGCCCGCGGGAAGTATTCCGCCACGTCGCCGCCCAATGACTGCACTTCCTTCAGAAGTGAAGATGACAGATGCGTAAAACGGGTATCCGCTTGCAGGAAGACTGTCTCGACACCCGTCAGGTGACGGTTCATCGTGGCCATCGGGATTTCGTAGGCATAGTCAACGGTGCTTCGAAGCCCCTTGACGATCGCTTCAGCGCCGTGTTCCTTGCAGAAATCCGCCAGCAATCCTTGACCCATTGGAATTGCAGTGACTCCTCGCAATCCGCCCACGGTTTCTTCCACCATCGCTACTCGCTCGTCTTCGCTAAAGCGATACTTCTTCGAGTAGTTCGTGGATACGGCAACGATCACCTCGTCAAAAAGGCTGGCTGCACGCGCGATAATTTCAACGTGACCGTTGTGAATCGGGTCAAAGGAACCGGGGCATACTGCTCTTCGCATGAACCGAATCTATCAAGAACTCGCGTCAATTGTTGGAACTTCGGTGAATGTCCCGTAACGATTCCTCGACTCAATGGACAACATTTTATGAGCGCACGTCCATAATGAACTTATGAGCAACTCCATGACTCCTTGGCAGAGAACTGCCCACGGCGCAAATTTGTTGGACGCTTCTGGCCAGCCTGGGGTGACCATCTTTGAAGAGATTACCGCCCTTGCCAACAAGCATGAAGCCATCAACTTGGGCCAGGGTTTTCCGGATACCGAGGGACCTGCCGAAATACGCCAAATCGCTGTTGACGCAATTTTGTCAGGGGCAAATCAGTACGCTCCGGGTTCAGGAATCTTGGAATTGCGTCAAGCGATCTCAGATCATCAGAAGCGCTTCTATTCTCTAGACATTGACCCCAACAACGAAGTAGTGGTCTCAACCGGCGCGACAGAAGCCATCGCATCAGCGCTACTAGCTTTCCTTGAACCGGGCGATGAAGTAGTCACCTTTGAGCCCTTCTATGATTCATACGCGGCGATGATCGGGTTGACTAATGCGCAACATAAAGTCGTTCAGCTCAAGGCTCCGAACTTCGAGCCGAGTGTCAATGAATTGCGACAGGCAATCACGGACAATACGCGCGTCATCCTGATCAATAATCCCCACAACCCTACGGGAACGGTGTTCTCGACTTCTATTCTCAATGAAGTCATTGCCCTGGCCCATCAGCATGACTGCATTATCGTTGCGGACGAAGTTTATGAACATCTGACATTCGGAACGAAACATGTGCCTATTGCTAGTTTGCCTGGCGGATTTGAACGAACAATCACCATCTCGTCCGCGGGAAAGTCGTATTCATTTACCGGTTGGAAAGTAGGTTGGGCTACAGGTCCGCAGAACTTGATCACCGCGATTCGCACGGTGAAGCAGTTCTTGACCTACTCCTCAGGACCGGCTTTCCAGCCAGCAGTGGCCAAGGCACTAAACCTGCCAGAGTCATTCTTCACAGGCTTTGCATCGTCATTGGCGCAGGGAGCAAATATTCTCGCTGACGGACTCGAAAATGCTGGCATTCCAGTCATTCGCCCCAAAGGAACGTATTTCCTAGTTGCCGACATTAACGGTTTCAAGCACAACGATGCTATCGAGGTCGCGCGCATGATGCCACAGGAGGTTGGAGTGGCAGCCATCCCGATGTCAGTCTTTGTGCATCCACAGAATGCTTCCAGCTACCAGGGGCTGCTGCGCTTCGCTTTCTGCAAGAAGCCCGAAGTCCTAACAGATGCAGTTGGAAAACTGCAACAGCTCCCGGAGGTCTTGAATCGATGAACGGAAAACCAGCGAAGCGATGGTTGGGATTCGTCCAGGCGCACGCCTCCATCTACGATGATGACTTGATTCCGGGCTCAAAAATTCTTGCCATTGGCGACGCCCCTCAGTCGCATGTGAATCTGGCCCATCCGGAAGAAGTCTTCTACGAGTACCTTGCCCGCATTGCGAATCATCTGCAGGTGTTGCGCACTCCTGAAAAACCGCTCAATATGCTTCATCTGGGAGCCGGCGCATTGACGTTGGCCCGTTGGGCTAGCGTTGTCTATCCAGGCAGCAAGCATGTTGCCGTTGACATTGAACGAGAACTTCTTGACTTTGTATTGACCCAGCTGCCGCTGCCTTCAGGCTGCAATCTCACTCCAGTCGTAGCTGATGCCCGATCAGTCTTGGCTGAAGAACTGGCCGGAGAAAAATTCGATGCAATCGTACTCGACATCTTCTCCGGGCCTGAAGCGCCAGAACACCTCACTACGCCGGAGTATTACACCGAGCTCAGGGAGTCGCTGACGGAGGATGGGCTGCTGTTCGTCAACATTGGCGACGATCCCCCGCTGCGCTTCACCAAGTCACAAGTCGCCGCTGCACGTTCTGCTTTCGATTTCGTGATGCTCAGTTCAACACCAGAGATGTTTACAGCCCGGTACCCAGGCAACCTCATCCTCACTGCTTCGAAGAAGCAGGTCCCCGAGGAACTGGTTGACCGTTGCCAAGCGGCTGGGCCTTATCCGGCGGAAGTCCGTTCTGGCTTAGACCTCGACAGGTTCAGCAAACCATAAGTGGGTTTCTCCGTACTTCTTGTCGGAGAAATTCACCAACTCATTGGGCCACGAAGGTTCCGGAGAGCGGCTGGAACGCTCGACCATTACCGTCGCGTCCTCGGCCAGGACTTTTGAGATTTTCTGCAAGGTTGTCGCGAGCTCATCTTCGGTCAGTGGATATGGCGGATCCAGTAGAACCAGGTCGAAGGTGCGGTTCGGCAGTCCGGTAGCAGCGTTCACGTAGCTATCCAGGACCGAGTCCACCGAACCACGCTGCACCGATACCGCTGAAGTTTTCAATACCTTGTTGACCAGTGCCGCATTCTGCTGGCAAACGCTGGCGGCTTTGGGAGCTTTTTCAACGAGGACGACTTGACGGGCTCCCCTACTCGCGGATTCAATGCCTAGCGCTCCTGAACCGGCAAAGAGGTCCAAGACACGGGCGCCGGCGAGAAGGTCCCAGCTTTCAAGGCGCGAAAAAAGTGCTTCTTTCACACGATCTGTGGTTGGTCGAGTCGCATCCCCGGGAACTGATTTCAGTGGCTGGCCGCCAGCAACGCCGGCAATAATTCGGCTCATTTCAGTCTTTCCTGCTAGTTCTTGTTCAAAAATTCTTTAGTTGATTCATCGGCCCATGCTCCGGCGATCTGGACGAGACGCGGATATTTCTCGTGCCAGTGCGGCACTTTCATGAGGACATCAACGTTGCTCCGGGATTGCTCAATAAGTGCGCGGTCCTTGATGATACTCAGCTCTTTGAGCGATGACTGGCTCCCCGACTGCTGGACACCCAAGATGTTTCCTTCACGCCGCTCCGCCAGGTCAGCTTCCGCCAGTTCAAATCCATCCATCGTCGACTCGGTGGTCTTGAGTCGCGCTACTGAAGGATGGTCGGCATCAAGCCAGGTGGTCATCAGGCAGGTGCCAGGCAATCCACCACGCCCCACACGTCCACGTAACTGGTGCAGCTGGGAAATCCCGAATCTCTCGGCATCCATGATGACCATCAGCGTTGCGTTGTGCACGTCAACGCCAACCTCGATAACCGTGGTGGAGACAAGTACATCAATTTCGCCTCGGGCAAATGAATCCATGACATTTTGCTTCTGCGCCGAATCAAGCTGCGAGTGCAAAGCCTCGGTATGGATCGAAGCGAATTCGGGCATGCCCGCGAGCAGTTCCGTCATTGCCTCAACGCTCATCGTTTGGCCGGAAGGCTCCTCATAAGTCGAGAGAAGGACACCTTGTTCAGCGGCTGTATCCGTAATTCGCGGGCAAACAACATAAACCTGATGTCCCTTAGAGACTTCTTCGGTGATCCGCGAAAACAGGCGGTCACGATATCCGGTCAGCTGCATGGGAACGATGTGGGTTTGAATTGGCGCTCGGCCGGCCGGCAGGCGCTTGATAGTCGAAGTATCCAGGTCACCGAAGACGGTCATCGCGACGGTCCTGGGAATCGGGGTCGCGGTCATCACCAACGTGTGCGGAAGGGCTGCACCCGATTTTGCGCGGAGGGCATCACGTTGTTCCACGCCGAATCGGTGCTGCTCATCAACGACGACCAGGCCAAGCTCGGCAAATTGAACTTGATCGCTCAACAGCGCATGCGTGCCGATTATCAGACCGGTTTCACCGCTGGCGATTCCCAGCAGCGCTTCGCGACGCTGAGCGGTTTTTGCTGAACCCGTCAGCAACGCGATGCCGGTGCCTTCGCCCTCACCGAATAGTCCGGGCTCCCCCAACTTTCCGAGCATTTTCTTGATAGAACTGAAATGCTGAGCCGCGAGCACTTCGGTTGGCGCCAAGAGCGCGGCTTGTCCCCCCGCGTCGATTACCTGCAGGATGGCGCGCAGGGCGACGATCGTCTTGCCCGAACCGACCTCGCCCTGCAGCAAGCGATGCATCGGGTGGGCCTGCGCCAAGTCAGAGGAAATCTGGTCCCCTACTTGCAGCTGATCTTCGGTCAGCTCAAACGGCAATTGATTATCGAATTTTTCAGCCAACCGGCCCGCGATGCGCGGACGGGCTATAGCCTGCTGTGTGCCCAGTTGGCGGCTTCTTTCAGCAAGCGATAGCTGGAGAATGAAGGCTTCTTCAAAGGCAAAACGCTGTCTTGCGATATAGGCTTTCTTGATTTCGCGGGGTGCGTGTCGTTCAAGAAATGCTCTGTGGCGTTCTGGATAGCGATGCGAACGAAGGATCTCTTCAGGAAGGAACTCCGGCAGATTGTCTTCTGACAGGTGCGGGATGAGAAGTCCCATCAAGTCACGGATTCGCTTGTTCGGCATCTTCGCCGACGCAGGATAGATCGGAATAGGCCGGGGATCAGCTTGCGAGGCTTCGTCAAGCACCGCGTAATCAGGCTGGCTCAGTTGCAGGTGGTCCTGATACCACCCGACTTTTCCGCTGAACATGGCAATGGTTCCAACGGTCAAGTCTGTGCGAGCTTGATATCCGTTGAAGAACGTCATTTTTAATTCTTGACCGCCGGAGCTCAACTCGTCGCTGACCGTCACTTCGAAAATGAATCCACGACGTGAGTGCATTTGCCGCTGGCTGACGTTGACTACCTGTGCGACAACCGTGACGTGTTCATCAAAGGGAAGCTCGGCAATGGGCGTGAGCTCGCCGACTTCAACGTATCGACGAGGAAAATGCCAGAGAAAGTCCCCAACGGTTTTGTATCCAAAGGCTTTCTCAAGGGCTTGGGCGTTCTTGTTGCCCAAGTACATGGCCAGCTCGGATTCTTCAAACAAAGCGGAGCTTGGATCAGTCATCGTGGGTGCAAAGGTCGGTGACGCTGACGTTCACCGGATCGCCATATTGGCCAATCAGGTCCAGGGCTGGCTGCGCTTCGTCCACGTGGACATGTACTCGCCAGCGGTAGGTATCTTCCTCAAGGTGATTCACCGGAGACATGATCACCGAATTGCCCATGGAATCTAGCTGTCCCCTGAGGGTCGCAGCTCCCAGGGCATCGAGGGAAACGGTGCACATCACTTCAACGCCGGACTCTGCCTCGCGGTTGAGATGTACATGGGGGTCTTGGATCTTGTAGCCGTGGAATGATTCATAGGAGTCAAAGTCGGTTTCGTCATTCCTGATGGCGGCACAGAGTTCATCAATGATGATCAGCATGCCCACGGCACCGGCATCGACAACGCCGGCTTCTAGCAGTGGCGCCAGTTCAGTTTCTGTACCTTGGACTGCCAGCTGTGCTGCCTGTTTCATTTGAACCAGGACGGTATCGAGCGCCGCTCGGCTCTCGTAGTCGTTTTTTATGTGAGCCAGGGTTGAACCGGCGGCCAAGGCAATCGCGTTGATGACCGACAGCATGGTGCCTTCTACCGGTTCACTCAACGCGGACCAGGAGCGGACCTTAGCCCGTTCCAGGCCTTGGGCAAGCAAGGGTGCTGTCAGCCGTTCTTGCCCGACCCACGGTTCGCTCAAGCCGCTGAGGAAGACGGCGAACAGGGTGCCAGAGTTGCCGCGCGCCGACTCCATGGAGGCACGCGCGGCAATCTCAAGGAAGCCGCCAATATCGTCGCTTTCCAACTCGCTGACCGCGTCATGACCCGCCCGCGCGGTGAGATAGAGATTGCTCCCTGTATCGCCGTCGGCCACCGGAAAAACATTGATGGCATTAAGCCGGTCAGAGTGATTCCCTAGACTCTTAACGCTCCGCGCTAGCCATTCCTTGATGGAGCGCACGGAAGTATCGAGCTTTTGGGGGGTCATGGAAAGTTGGTCCTTAGCTGGTGTTACTGAGACAAGTCTGTTGAATCTACGAACTCGTCAACAGTGTCATTCTGCAGTGCTTCGCCGAACTTGTTAATGGTCTCCATATCTGGAACCACGATGGACTGGCCATCAGCAGAACGGCCTGGACCATTGTTTGGCAGGGTAAAGAAGGTCATGTCATCCGAGCGAACATTCAGCATCGACGAGGCAATACCTGCAATCTTAGCCGAGTCCAGGGTGTCGTCTACTGCAACATAAGGAGCAATCTCGCTGACAACGTTCTGAATCTTTGAGGGACTAGTCAAAGTTTCCTTGGACAGGATCTGGCCAAGCAATGCCTTAACAAAGAGCTGCTGGTTTTTCACGCGACGGTAATCGCTACCACCGGCGCCGGTGAAGGCCTTACGCTCACGTACGAAGGTCAGTGCGCTCTCGCCGTCCAACTTCTGCACGCCCTTAGGGAAGTAGTAACCCTTGGCATGTACCGGGGTGAAAGCAATTGGGTTATCGACAGTCACGCCGCCTACGGCATCGGTCAGTCCCTTGAAGCCTTCAAAGTCGATGGATGCAACGTGGTTAATGCGGATGCCGAAAAGACCTTCAAGAGTCTCAACTGCCTTTGGAACGCCACCACTGGCGAAGGCACGGTTGATCTTTGCCGTCCCAACGCCAGGAATGTCAAGCCACGTATCACGCATGATCGAGGTGACAAACACGTTCTTGCGATCCGACGGAATGTGAACCAGCATCATCGTGTCTGAACGACCGCCGCTAGGTAGGGTCGCGAAGTCATCGCCCGGCTCATCATCGGAGCGTTCTGCGCGAGTATCGGATCCAAGCAAGAGGACGTTGATAGCGTCCTTGGATTCTTCTTTGACCTCGGGGCGAGTTTCCTCGGCCGGAAAAGCGTCAGCAAGCTTGTTGCTATTTTCATCAAATGTGCGTGCCAAGTTCCAGGCATATAGCCCGGCAACCAACGCAGCAATTACCACTATGGATAGAACACTAAAGAGTACTACGCGCCCAGTGCGCTTCTTCTTTGTACGCTGCCTTGCTGGCTGCTCTTCGAAGGACATATGCTACCTTTCACAGTTTCAACTCAATACATCTTATCTTTCAGATAGCCGATGTACGCTTATAACGTGTCTAAAATCAGTGTCACAGCCCGACTGTCACCAAAACTTAATCCAAAAGTAGGCCGATTAACTCGAAACGCCTTAATTGGAGCACTATTTTTGCCGTTACTCGCTGGGTGCTCGTCCGTTGCAGCGGTTGATGCGGCTCCCGATGCGGCTAACCCACTTTGCGCGGAGATGATGGTAGTGCTCCCAGGCACTATCGGAGATGCTGACCGTCGCACCACCACTTCCCAAGCCACCTCGGCTTGGGGCGATCCTTCCAAAGTGGTTCTGCGCTGCGGCGTCCAAGTGCCCACTCCGACAAGCGATCCATGCGTATCAGTCAATGACGTTGACTGGGTCGCCCACGAAGATGAGAAGTCCGGGATCTGGACGCTGACCACCTACGGCCGCACTCCAGCGACGGAAGTGGTGTTGGATCCGAATGTGATTCCTTCAAGCACGGTTCTTGCGTCCCTGTCAGATGCTGCTGCCAAGATCCCCGCGCAGAAGGCTTGTGTGAGCGTCGATAAGTCAGAGCAGTTGTAATCCGTACTTTGCTTCAAACGATGTTGGCCTGGTGCCCCGAGAAAATCTCGGACACCAGGCCAACGTCGTTTTTACGGCTGGATATTAACGAAGACCGACGTTTCGTTCAGTTGCCAAGGCAATGAGCTCGTTGATCAGTTCGCGGTAGTCGATACCCGTCTTATCCCACATTTGCGGGTACATGCTCGACGGCGTAAAGCCAGGCATCGTATTGATCTCGTTGATGATCCACTGGCCTTCAGGGGTGTAGAAGAAATCAACACGAGAGAGTCCTTCAGCATCCAAGGAATCAAAGGCCCTGACCGCCAATTCCCGGATTTCCGCTGTAGCCTCTTCACTCAATACAGCAGGGCAGCTCAGCTGCGCGGCAGTGCCGTCCACGTATTTAGCTTCAAAATCATAGAACGTGTGCCCGTTAACTGCCACGGCAATCTCGCCAGGCAAGGAAGCACGGGCAGGAGAACTGCCACGGCCTTCCAGGACACCACATTCGATTTCGCGGCCAACAATCCCCTGCTCGACAATCACCTTTGGATCTTCAACCCGGGCTACCTCGACAGCAGCGCGAAGATCCGAGGGGACGTCGACCTTGGTGATGCCAACCGATGAACCGGCGCGAGCAGGCTTGACGAATAGCGGGTACTCCAAGCGATCGCACCGAGCCAAGGCGGCATCGCTGTCACGCAGCCACTGCTTGTTGCTGATGACTTCGTAAGGGCCAACGTTGAAGCCGGCCCCTTCAAAAACGACCTTCATGAAGTGCTTATCCATGCCCATGGCGCTAGCGGCAATACCGGAGCCAACATATGGGACTCCGGCAGTTTCAAGCATTCCCTGAATCGAGCCGTCTTCGCCGAAAGGACCGTGCAACAGCGGGAATACTACGTCGATTTCGGAGATTTCCGAGATCTTTGAACCACCGAAAGCTTGAAGTGAAGTCTTATTCGGCTCAGGTGATAGCTGAACCGGGTGGTCAACGGAGGCGATTTCAGGCAACTGGCCAGAGTCGAGAGCCCAGCCTTCGGGATCCTTGTCCAAGAGGGTCCATCTACCATCGCGAGTGATGCCAACGGGGATGACATCAAAGCGCTCCCGGTCGATTGCATGCATCACGCCGGAGGCAGTCACGCACGAAACCGAATGTTCCGAGGAACGTCCGCCGAAGAGCAGGAGGACACGAAGTTTACGGTCAGCCATTAGTTCTGTTCTCCTTCAGATTTCAGTTCGCGGGCCAGCAATCGCGCCGCCATGTTTTCAACGCTCAACGAACCTTCGAGCACCATGACCACCGCTTCGGTAATTGGCATTTCAACTTCGTGAGCGCGAGCCAGATCGAAGACTGCCCGTGCGGACTTGATGCCTTCGGCAGTCTGCGACATGCGGTCATTGACCTCGTCGAGGAAAAGGCCCTGGCCGAGCAGGCGACCGGCGGTGTTGTTGCGTGACAGCGATGAGGAGCAGGTGGCAACCAAGTCGCCTAGTCCCGACAGGCCGGCCAGGGTGTCCAGGCGTCCGCCCAAGGAGAGCACCAGGCGGGTCGTCTCGGCCAGGCCACGGGTAATCACCGTGGACTTGGTGTTGTCGCCCATGCCCATGCCATCGCACATGCCAACAGCAAGCGCGATGATGTTCTTGACGATTCCGCCGAGCTCAACACCCAAGACATCGTCATTGGTATAAGGACGGAAGTACGGTGCCGAGCAAAGTTCAGCGATCCACTGGGCAGTTTCCGAGTCGGCACAAGCAACGACCGATGCAGTTGGCTGTTCCCGGGCAATTTCCATGGCAAGGTTCGGACCGGACAGCACAGCAATTCGATCTTCAGGGAACTGGGTAATCTCGGCAATCACTTCGCTCATGCGAAGGTCGGTGCCACGCTCCAGGCCCTTCATCAGGGAAAGCAATACGGCTTCTGGCTCGAAGTACTTCTTGAAGACAGCCAATTCCCGGCGCAACGACTGCGATGGGATGGCCAGGACAACAAGGTCAGCACCCTCTAGCACCTCACGCTGATTCGAGGAAGCTGAGATGTTGGCAGGCAGTTTCGTCTCGCGAAGGTACCGGGAGTTGGTGTGGCGTTCGTTGATCTCGTTGGCTGCGTCATCACGGCGTGCCCAGATCTGAACGGGAATCCCCTGATCTGCAACGGAGTCAGCCAAGACCTTGGCAAACGTCGTACCCCAACTACCGGCACCCATCACGGCGATCTTGCGTGGAAGTGGCTTTGTCATTGTCAGTCCTCTAGAAAGTGATGATGTCGAGTGATGATTAGTTATCCGGCTTTTCGAAGCTACGGCCGGTTTGGGCTTGTCCATGCTCAGAGGGATCCCAGCGCTTGGCCGGTGGTTCTTCCTGGCGCAGTTCAGCCTGCAAACCGGTGATCGCGTCCATGATCCGGTCCGTTGCTTCCTGGAGCACCGTGCGGGTGCGCGGGCCTTCTCGCAAATCATCCAGATCTACAGGTGCCCCAACGGAGACGGTGACGTGCTTGCGCGGGAACAGGTACATCTTCTTGGAGTACCTCGGCAGTAGCTCCTGGTCTCCCCAGTGTGCCATGGGCACTACCGGAGCACCGGTTTGCAACGCCAAGCGCGCCGCACCGGTGCGTCCGATCATTGGCCACAGGTCGGGATCCCTGGTCAGCGTGCCCTCGGGGTAAATCACGATGACTCCGCCAGCGTCCAGCACCTTCTTGGCCTGCTTCAACGAGTCGCCTGCACTGGCAGAGCTACGTGAAACGGGGACCTGGCCGGTGGTCCGCAGGAACCAGCCAAGCACAGGTGGCTTAAAAAGTGATTCCTTAGCCAGCCAACGAGGAAGCCTGCCGTTACTGTAAATGGCGTGCCCGACTACCAGCGGATCAATTTCCGTCAGATGATTTGGGCAGACGATGTATCCACCCTGCGGAAGGTTTTCAAAGCCCTTCCAGGTTCTACCCGTCAAGCCATTCATCACCGGACGGACGATTCCCGCCAAGACAGAAAAGACACGCTTGGTTTTTGCAGACTCCCCCGGAGCCAGGATCTTTACCACGAACAAGATCCCCTTTGTTAGTTGCTCAGCTCAACGTTGGCGCCCAAGCTCTGCAGCTTGTCCATGAAGTGCTCGTAGCCGCGGTTGATGATTTCAATTCCGGTCACACGGCTGGTGCCCTCAGCAGCCAGGGCTGCGATGAGGTGGGAGAAACCGCCACGAAGATCTGGAACGTCAATATCAGCACCGGTGAGCTTTGCCGGGCCGACAACAACAGCTGAGTGCTTGAAGTTGCGCTGGCCGAAGCGGCAAGGAGTGGAACCGAGGCAGTCGGTGTGCACTTGGACGGTGGAGCCCATGCGCACAAGAGCATCGGTGAATCCGAAACGGTTTTCGTAAACGGTTTCGTGGATCACGGAAACGCCCTTGGCCTGGGTCAGTGCCACGACCAGCGGCTGCTGCCAGTCGGTCATGAAACCTGGATGGACGTCGGTTTCCAGGATCAATGGATTCAGATCTCCACCCGGGTGGTAGAAGCGAATGCCGTTGGACTTGACCTCGAATTCGCCACCGATCTGGCGGTATACGTGGAGGAAGGCGGTCAGGTCGCGCTGCTGTGCGTCCTGAACGAAGATGTCACCCTTGGTGACCAGCGCTGCCGAAGCCCACGAAGCGGCCTCGTTGCGGTCAGGCAAGGCGGTGTGGTCAAAGCCGGTGAGCTGGTCCACGCCCTGGATGCGAATGACACGATCGCGGTGTACCGAGATGATGGCGCCCATCTTCTGCAGCAGAGAGATCAAGTCCAGGATTTCCGGCTCGATGGCCGCGTTGCTGACTTCGGTAACGCCCTTGGCGCGAACGGCCGAGAGCAGAACCTGCTCCGTGGTGCCAACGCTTGGGTACTGCAAGGAGAGCTTGGCACCGTGCAGGCCGTTGGGTGCCGAGATGCGGATGCCGTCCGGGGCCTTGTCCACGACTGCGCCGAATTCGCGCAGGACTTCGAGGTGGAAATCGATGGGACGGTCGCCGATGCGGCAGCCACCCAGATCCGGGATGAAAGCCTCGCCCAAGGAGTGGATCAGCGGGCCGCAGAATAGAATAGGGATGCGGGAGTCGCCTGCGTGGGCATCAATAGCCTGGTTCGAGGCAATCTTGACCTGGGTTGGGTCCATGGTGAGATCACCAGTGGTTGGGTCCTGATCAACCTTGACACCATGAATCTCAAGCAAACTGCGTACTACTACGACGTCTTTGATTTCTGGCACATTGCGCAGAACAGAAGGAGTGTCACCAAGCAGAGCTGCAACCATGGCTTTTGGCACTAGGTTCTTTGCTCCGCCGACTCGTACGGTGCCCTCAAGTGGAACACCACCATGGATCGTCAAGATCTTACCCATGTATGAATTACCTCATCGCGTAGTCGTTATCGCCCGCCGAAGCTTCTGAGCTTTCGAACTGGCAGGACTTAGCAAGCATACCGCTTATGCACCCTCTGGCATGTCCAGATCATCCCGTGGCGCACACATTGTGAGCATGCTTTCAGCCACGTCACGACCCTGAGCGGTATGTGCGCCCTAGAAAGAACAGTAGGCCCGCTCTCCCGCTATAAGAACGGTAAAGAGCGGACCTATTATTCCGGCTTCAGGAAAAACCTCTTAGCCGGCGGTTTGTGCGGGCAGCGTTTTAGGCTTGTGCGCCGGACGCTGTGCCTCGTAGGCCGTGATGGCATCTTCCTGCTGCAGAGTCAGCCCGATGTCATCCAGTCCTTCCATCAGGCGCCAGCGGGTGTAATCATCAATCTGGAATGGCGCCGAGATCGAGCCGCAGTGAACGGTACGGGATTCAAGATCCACGGTCACGGTGGTGCCCGGGTTGTTCTCCAGTTCCTTCCAGATCAGTTCGATGTCGCTCTGTGCAACCTCGGCGGCAACCAATCCCTGCTTGCCGGAGTTGCCGCGGAAGATGTCGGCAAAGCGTGCGGAGATCACTGCTTTGAAACCGTAATCCTTCAGCGCCCAAACCGCGTGCTCGCGTGAAGAGCCGGTGCCAAAATCTGGGCCGGCGACAAGCACAGAACCGGCATTAAAAGGTTCCTTGTTCAGGATGAAGTTCTCATCGCGGCGCCATCCGGCAAACAGCGCGTCCTCGAAGCCGGTTCGCGTGATGCGCTTGAGGTAGACAGCAGGGATGATCTGATCCGTGTCCACGTTGCTCTGCCGCAGCGGAACACCAATGCCGGTGTGGGTAACAATCTTTTCCATCGTGGTAATCCTTTCTAGACTGCAGCCGGTGCGTTGACCAGGTCGCTTGGCGAGGACAAGGTTCCGCGGACCGCGGTGGCGGCGGCAACGAGCGGCGAAACGAGATGCGTACGCCCGCCCTTGCCCTGGCGGCCTTCGAAGTTGCGGTTGGAGGTTGAAGCGCAACGCTCCCCCTCATCCAGCTGGTCCGGGTTCATTCCCAGACACATGGAGCAACCAGCGAATCGCCACTCGGCGCCGAAGTCCTTGAATACCTGGTCAAGTCCCTCGGCTTCGGCTTCCAGACGCACTCGCGCCGAGCCTGGCACCACGATCATCCGAATGTTTGGATCCTTGGTTTTGCCCTTGATGACTTCTGCTGCGGCTCGCAGGTCTTCCATGCGGGAGTTGGTGCAGGATCCCAAGAAGACGGTATCCACACGGATATCCTTCATTGGCGTTCCACCGGTGAGGCCCATGTAGTTCAGTGCACGCTCGCAGGCTTTGCGATCATTCTCGTCTTCGAAGTCTTCCGGCGAAGGAACACTCTGGGAGAGTGAGACACCCTGGCCTGGGTTGGTTCCCCAGGTGACGAATGGTTCAAGTTCATCGGCGTTCAGGAAGACCTCTGCATCAAACTGGGCTCCTTCATCGGAGTGCAGCTGCTTCCAGTCTGCTACCGCAGCATCCCAGTCCTCGCCCTTTGGCGCGTGCGGGCGGCCCTTCACATATTCAAAGGTCGTCTCGTCCGGAGCGATCATGCCTGCGCGAGCGCCTGCTTCGATGGACATGTTGCAGATGGTCATTCGCGCGTCCATGGACAGGGAGCGGATGGCGGAACCGCGGTACTCGAGAACGTACCCTTGGCCGCCACCGGTGCCGATCTTGGCAATGACAGCCAAAATGATGTCCTTGGAAGTGACTCCCGGCTTCAAAGTTCCCTCGACGTTGATAGCCATGGTCTTGAAAGGCTTCAGGCTCAGCGACTGGGTGGCCATGACATGCTCCACCTCGGAGGTGCCGATACCGAATGCCAAGGCGCCGAATGCACCGTGCGTGGAGGTGTGGGAGTCGCCGCAGACCACGGTCATGCCCGGCTGGGTCAGGCCCAACTGCGGGCCAACCACGTGAACAATACCCTGTTCCTTGTCACCCAGTGAGTGAAGGCGGACGCCGAACTCCTTGCAGTTTTCACGCAGGGTATTAATCTGTGTGCGGCTGGTCAAGTCAGCGATGGGCTTGTCGATTTCCAGCGTAGGAGTGTTGTGATCTTCTGTCGCGATGGTCAGATCCGGGCGGCGCAGTTGGCGTCCTGCCAGGCGAAGACCCTCGAACGCCTGTGGCGAGGTCACTTCGTGTAGGAGGTGGAGGTCAATGTAGATCAAGTCCGGCTGGCGGGACTCTCCACTTCCTTCACCTTGGCGCACAACATGTGCACTCCAAACTTTTTCTGCCAATGTCTGGGGCGACTGCATGGCGGACATGCGACACACTCCTCAAGCTACGTAATTGTGGTAGTTCAACTTTGACACTTCACAGATAGTCATTTCCAGTATGCGGACTTGAATCTCAAATAATGAGACGTGATACTGGGACTATGACAATAGGTAGCGGTGTAGGTGTTCTCGATAAAGCAGCAGCCATCCTCAATGCGCTGGAAAACGGACCGACGTCCCTTTCCCAGTTGGTGGAGCTGACGGACATTTCGCGTCCGACGGTGCACCGCATCGCCCAGTCGTTGGTCCACCATGGGCTGGTAGGCCGAGATATGCACGGCCGCTTTGAGCTTGGAAATCGCTTGGTGGAATTGGCCAGCGCCGCAGGTGAAGATCGATTGGTCAGCGCGGCAGGGCCGATTCTCATCAAGCTTCGAGACCTGACCGGTGAAAGCACCCAGATTTTCCGCAAACAAGGCGACTTCCGTGTCTGCATCGCCAGCGCAGAACGTCCCATCGGTTTGCGCGATACCATTCCGGTGGGAACCCAGCTGTCGATGAAAGCTGGTTCAGCCGCACAGATTCTCTTGGCTTGGGAGGACAACGAGCGGATGGTCGAAGGACTGCATCACGCTCGTTTCACGCCTACCATTCTTGCCGGCGTGCGCCGGCGTGGCTGGGCTCAGTCCTTGGGCGAACGCGAGCCAGGCGTTGCTTCGGTTTCAGCGCCTGTACGTGGGCAGTCCGGCCGCGTCATCGCCGCTTTGTCATTGTCCGGCCCCATTGAGCGACTGACGCGGCAGCCAGGAAAGATCCACCACGAAGCGGTCACCAGTGCCGCCCATGAGCTTTCTGAACTGCTCAGAGTGCAAAACGACCACAGCTAGGAAGCCGCGGTGTGCGTGGGCCGCGCCTTAGTTAAAGTGGTCAAATCCCGCGCTTGCGGTCGCGATCTTCCCGTCGACCGTCACCAATGAGCGTCGGCCACTTCGCGCCTTGGCAACGCCAATCACCGTGAATTCTTCCGGAACCACATCTTCGTTTGGGAAAGCGGCCACAAGGCCAAAGTCCTCACCGCCGTGCAATACCCATGCCATTGGATCCGTCCCAGTCAATTGCGCAGCGGGCGCCAAACGTGCAGCGAAGTTTTTCAATACCTCGCTGTTGAAATCGATGCTAATGCCGCTGCTCTTGGCCAGACGCGAAGTATCACGTACGAGGCCATCAGAGATATCCATCATGGCGTGAGCGCCTGCCTCAGCTGCGCGAGGACCTGACCCTAATGGTGGTGCGGGTTTGCATTGCGCTTCTGCAATCCTACGCACAGCCCTGCTCCACTTATTGGCGTCGCTGCGATGTTCCAAAACAGTTAGCCCAGCACCGGCATCACCAAGGCGGCCAGCCACTGCGATGACGTCACCAGGCTTGGCGCCATTGCGCAGAATCTTTCCGTGCGCGCACTCCCCCAGAACCGTTGTCGTCACCGAGATTTCCGTTGACTTGCCAAGGTCTCCACCGAGAATCGTGAGTTCTCTGGCCCCCAGCGAATTGATGGCGTCTGCCATTCCCTGGGCAAAATCCTTAACCCACTGAAGGGAGGTCTGAACAGGCAACGACAAGGAAACTACCGCGCCGGTAGTGGTGCCGCCCATGGCGTTGATATCTGAAACATTCTGGGCGATAGACTTCCACCCGATGTCATAAGCACGGTGCTCTAGACCGCTTGGCCAAACCAACTTGAAGTCTTGATTTTCGACAAGAGTATCCACCGAAACCAGGATTTCCGAGCCTTGAACGCTTAGCGCACCTGCGTCGTCCCCCGGACCGAGGTTTGCCTTTTGCGAATCAAGGAGTGGAAGTATGGTGTCAAGAATTCCTTGCTCACCAAGGTCTCCAACGGTAGCTTCAGGTTGATTAATAGTCACAGAGTTCTAGTCGGCTTTCTTTGCTGCTGAGGTAATAAGGGTGGCATAGCTGTTATACGTAGTCAGATACTCGTCTACAGGTTCAACGATGGCCGTGCGAACCAAACCGGATACTGAACGTTCGATATTCCTTAACGCCTTCCTACGTTTAACTTTAGCCACTATTCGATTGACGAATGAGCACGCTATGCCTAGGACGATACCCAGCAATAAACCGATTGCCAAGACCAGCGTGGGAAGCGCGATCCCTTCCACCCGTGGGGCCGAGGGCAAGTCGAATTGGAAGTACCCGGCAACGGGATAGGCAGCCAGCCAGAGGGCACCGGCCAATGCTGCCAACAATGAGACCCACTGGATAAATTTGACTACAGGCCACCACCATGATGATTTTTCAACGCCAAACTGCGTGCTTGCGATGGCGGCATCAACTGCACCATCAAGGTGCTCAACATTGGCGCCGACCTGTTCTCGAATTGGTTCATGCCAACTGTCAGGCAGTTCTTCGGTGGCTTGCTGAACATACTTATCGATGGCGTGGTCAATGGCCGAAGATTCTGCCACGGAAAGTTCTGGACGCGAGGTGATGGACAATCCGGGTTCGTCCCGTTTGCGGCCCAAGTTCATTCGCTGCAATGGATCATTGCGCAGTCGAATCAGCCAGGTGGTCACTGGCCAACCAGCGCGTCGGGCTGCCCGGAGCTTATACGAAGTCTCTACTGCGTCAGCAATATATTGTGCCCCGTGAGCGTTGGCGATCGTTCGTTCCAATTCGGATTGATGCATCTGGCTTGGCTGACGGACTTTTTCAACGCTTAATTGTCCATTCAGGTGGTGCACTACCTGGTCAACGTCAGACCTGAGCCGGCGTGTGGAGATGGCCTTGTTTTTTGCCGCAGCAGAGATCTGCTGTTGAACTTCGTCCAGCCCTTCTCCGGTGGTGGCCGACGCGCAGACAATCGGAAGTCTTTCCAATCCGGACGATGCGAGAGTATCGCGCAAGGAACTAACTATGTTCTTGCGGTCAGACTCGTCCACTCGATCTATCTGGTTCAGAACAATCAGGATGTTTCCCTGTTGGCTCTGCAAGGAGTTGAGATAGCCATGATGAATTGATGCATCCGCGTACTTCTGGGGGTCAAGAACCCAGACCAGGAAATCCACCTGACCCACCAGGCGCGAGGCAATCTGATGATGCTCCACCCGCGTCGAATCCATGTCCGGCAGGTCCAGGAGCAATAGCCCGGAATCAAAGTCTTTTTTCGAAGATCGGCGTCGAGGCTCTGCGCTCTCTTCAATGACGTGGCGATCTGTCACTTCAAGCCAGTCCAGAAGCTCATTGGCGCCTGCTGTATCCCAAATGGCAGCTACTGTATTTGTCGTCGTAGGACGGATCACGCCTGTTGACGCCAATTCCTGGCCAACGAGAGCGTTGAAGAGTGTGGACTTGCCGCTACCCGTTGCGCCAAAGAGACCCACAACCACGTGTTCCGAGGATAGCTTTCGACGTGATTCCGATTTCCTGATGACCGAGGCCGCCAAATCGATGCTGTCCGGATCCAGATATGGTTCAGCTAGCTCCATGGCGCCGATAACGCTGTCAATCTGCTGATTCAGACCATTAACAGCACGGACTACTTTTCGTTCCGCCATTATTTAGCCCCCTTGCCGTTCAATCGATCAGTGACTTTGTTCAAGGTCAGGGCCGCTTCCGGTTGCGCCACATGATCCAGCCCGTCCGCATACAACTGCACGCTCTTGCCAATCAAAGCTTCCGCTCGTGCGTCCAACATCTTGCGCGCCCTGGTTGCCATGCGCCGGACAGCATCCTCGCCAAATATCGCTTCCAACAGCTTCTGGCCCACTACGGCAGACCCGCCGGCAATACCGATTTCAAGTCCGGTCAAACCCGCAGTCGAGGCAAAAACTACGACCATCAGAATGACTGCGACGCCGTTGACCCCAAAGGCAGCCATGCGGGCGGTTTTTCGCTTGCCAGCACCTTCTTCACGGATCATCTCAAGAATGTCTTTTTGCCAGAGTCGGATACTGTCAGCAGCCTGCTCATCAAGATCCTTTGGCGGCCGCGGCGAAACCAGATCTGCGCGGAGCACCTGGCCCAGTGGTGTGTTCTTCCAAGACCTGTCGACGTCATGGCAGGCCTTGGTAATTTCGGCGATGAACACCGTATGCAGGCCTGATTCAATAGCTTGCTCAACTCGATGTGTGGCTGGTGGCCGGCCAGAAAAGAAAGCGCCCACCCTGTCTCGGACACGCCCAATAGCTCCCTCGATCCCCCGAAGCAGCTCCCCTGCTCCAACAAAATCTTGCCAGCGCGCCAGGATTTCTCCGCGTAATAGCGATCCGTCGTTGAGTGCGGCATTGATGCGTTCCTGCGCCTGGGCAAATCTCTCTTTGGTCAGCTGACGCAAGTCTTCAATCTGTTGCTCCTGGTCTTGCAATTCGGCCAATAGCTCTCCGACATCGGCCGTGGTGCGACGCAAGGCACCCGCCAGTGTTTGTGCAGCGACCTCTTGCCGCTTGGTGGAGTCAGCGGCCAATGCATTGAGCCACGCCAACAGAGGTTCGACTTGCTCCCCCGGCAGGAGTTTCTCTTCGTTGAGTTGCGTCTCGTTAAAGACGTGCAGCAGGGCTGGATCCAGATTCTTTTCGCTCAGCAGGCGACGCAAGTCTGGCACGATATCTCGCTCGGCTCCCTGTGGAACTCGGTTGAGTACGACGGAAACTGTGATGTCCCTGACGCCGGCATCTGTCAACAGTTCCCATGGCAGTGCGTCTGCGTAGCGGTTGGCTGTCGTTACAAAAATCCATAAGTCAGCGGCGTTAAGCAACTGGCCTGCAAGCGCCCGATTATCGTCTGATACTGAGTCGATATCCGGCGCATCGAGGATCGCCAGCCCCTGGGGCACGTTCGCGTGCGGCTTCATCAAGAGCGCGTCATTTCGAGACGAATCACCGGTTACCGCGAAACCGCCACCGGAAACGCGGGTGAGTTCCGGGAGCACGCGATCTGATTCGAAGAAGGGCTGATCCACGGGATTAAAAGCGAGGACAGGAGTACGAGTCGTTGGCCTGACAGCCCCGGAAATACTGATTTGCTCCCCGATGAGTGAATTCACCAGTGTCGACTTGCCGGAGCCAGTGGAACCACCAATCACGGCCAATAACGGCGCCCCCAAATTTGAGACGCGTGGAATTAGATAGTCGGATATCTGGTGCAAGGTCTTTTCGCGCAGCTGTTCACTTTCAGATGCCGCAGAAGACTGATTACCGACGAAAACAAGATCCGTGAGAATGCCACGTAATTCCGTAAGGCTTCCAATGGTGATGTCACTGGTATTTGCGCTTCCAGCGGCATCACTCAATGCAGGCTTTGTCTGATCTGAGTTCGACTCCATGTGCACCATCTTGCCTTATGGCGATGGTGTTTGCTTAGAGATGGACGCACGTTTTCTGCGCAAAAGAAAAAACCACGGATCTCTCCGTGGTTTTTCATTTGGTGACCCCAACGGGATTCGAACCCGTGTTGCCGCCGTGAGAGGGCGGAGTACTAGGCCGCTATACGATGGGGCCGTACGTCAAGTTTTACCTTGACTCACCGAATGAATCCGGTGAAGCGCTGGGATACCAGGACTCGAACCTAGAATGACGGAACCAGAAACCGTTGTGTTGCCAATTACACCATATCCCATTGTGACTTGGGAGTTTAGGAATTCTGTCAAGCATTATTCCAGGCCACTTCCGTAGCACGAGATACAACTATACCGGCCGTCAACCATCTACACAAATCGGAGAACCCTTCCTCTATCCGTGTAGACATCCGCGGAATATCACCGGAAAATCGCTTATCCTGTCAGCTGAGAACAATCTTGCGCCCTCATCATCCGTGTGAATTGACCCACTCCAATTGCACGTACCGCAGCAGATCTTCCATATCCGCCGGCCGGCATGGCATTGAATCCAATCCGAACATCAAAAAACCTCGGGCGCCACCGACTTTTGAAATCGATGGCGCCCGAGGCCTATTTGAATTGGTTATCGCAAGCGCAGCAGCTTACCGAGACGCTCCAAATGCGCGAAGACGGTTGAGGCTCGAATCGCGGCCCAGGATTTCCATGGACTCGAAGAGCGGTGGCGATACTCGCTTACCGGAGATCGCTACACGTGCAGGACCAAAGGCCTGGCGTGGCTTGAGCTCCAACTCGTCAACCAGCTTGGCACGAAGCGCGCCCTGGATGCTTTCCGCATTCCAATCTGACAAAGCTTCCAATGCTTCAACCGAGGCTTCAACAACTTCAACAAGGTTGGCTGGCATCCCCTTGAGCGCGTTGTCGGCAATGACAATTTCATCATCAGACTTGAACAGGAATTCGAGCATGTCCGTTGCTTCGCCGAGGAGCGCGATGCGTTCCTGAACCAATGGAGCTGCCTGATCAAGAATTTCGTTCTCGCGAGCAGTCAGTTCCGAGCCGAGCAGATCCGCGGCCTGAAGGTAAGGAACCAGTCGGTCGCGGAAGTCTTGTGGCTCCAGCATGCGCACGTGCGTGCCGTTGATTGCTTCTGCCTTCTTGACGTCGAATCGAGCCGGGTTCGAAAGGACATCGGTTACATCGAATGCCTCAACGAGCTGCTCGCGGGAGAAGATGTCCTCGTCTGCACTGAGCGACCATCCGAGTAGTGCCAAGTAGTTGAGCAAGCCCTCTGGGATGAATCCGTTGTCGCGGTGCAGGAACAAGCTTGATTCTGGATCACGCTTGGAAAGCTTCTTGTTGCCCTGGCCCATGACATATGGGAGGTGGCCAAAACGAGGCATGTACTGGGCGACGCCAATATCGTGAAGCAGCGCGTACAACACCACCTGGCGAGGTGTTGAGGACAGCAGGTCTTCGCCACGAAGCACATGGGTGATACCCATCAATGCATCGTCAACTGGGTTGACCAAGGTGTACAGCGGCTGTCCGTTTGCACGAACAACTACGAAGTCCGGAACGCTGCCGGCCTTGAACGTGATTTCTCCGCGGACCAAGTCATCGAAGGTGACGTCGTGATCTGGCATGCGCACACGCAGTACAGGCTCGCGCCCTTCAGCCTTGAAGGCTGCCTTCTGCTCATCAGTGAGCTCGCGGTCAAAGTTGTCGTAGCCAAGCTTTGGGTCTCGGCCAGCTGCCTTGTGACGGGCTTCGATCTCTTCTGGAGTCGAGTAGGACTCGTAAACGTGGCCAGCAGCGCGCAGCTTGGCAATGACGTCCTGGTAGATCTCGCCTCGCTGAGACTGGCGGTAAGGCTCGTGCGGTCCCCCGACGTTTACGCCTTCGTCCCAGTCGATACCCAACCAGCCCAAGGCATCGAGTACCTGGTTGTAGCTTTCTTCCGAGTCACGCTTCGCATCGGTGTCTTCGATGCGGAAAATCATCTTGCCGCCGGTGTGACGAGCGTAGGCCCAGTTGAACAGGGCCGTGCGAATCAGGCCAACGTGTGGCGTACCAGTGGGTGATGGGCAAAAGCGGACGCGTACCGGGGTGTCTTCGGTTACTACAGGAATCAGCGATAGATCAGTCATGATGTCTTCATTCTATGCCTTCCGAGCCGAAAGTTGCATTTAAACCGCAAGGCTCCCGATCACATAAATGATCGAGAGCCAGTGCGGTTCCACCAAAATGATGATGGCAAGTTGGTGGTAGTTATTATTGTACCCGGATAAAGGTTAGTTAAACTAACTCACCGCCGGAATACAGTTCGCAATGAACCGATTCCTTCAACCTCAATTTCCACGACATCTCCGGCATTAACTAATCCGACACCGGCTGGCGTTCCGGTCATAATGACATCTCCCGGCAAAAGGGTGAATGCTTCCGACGCACGTGCGACCAGTTCATTGACAGGCCAGATCATCTCGTTGGTGGATCCGTCTTGACGGACATCCCCATTGACTCGGGTGACGATGCTGACATCATCTGGATCAGACAATTCAGTTTCGATCCATGGACCCAATGGGCAAGAACCATCGAATCCCTTGGCGCGTGCCCACTGAGGGTCTTTGCGTTGAGCATCCCGTGCGGTCAGGTCATTGGCAACGGTGTATCCGAAGATCACGTCCTGGGCTTTGTCGGCAGGGACGTCCTTGCAAATCCGTCCGATGACTACTGCAAGTTCCCCTTCGAAGGAAACTTCATCTGAAAACGCAGGCAAGGTGACAGGATCCCCATGACCAACCACGGAAGTGTTTGGCTTCAGGAACATCAGTGGTTCCTGCGGGACCTCGTTGCCGAGTTCCTTGGCATGCTCGCGGTAGGTGCGTCCGAATCCGACGACCTTGGAGCGCGGGATGATTGGAGCCACCAGTCGAACATCGTCAAGGCTGTGGGTTGCACCGGTGGTCTTGATTCCCTGGAAGAAAGGGTCACCTGCTAGGACATGGATGTCGTTTCCATCGACCACTCCATAAAGCGGGTCACCGTCTACTACAAATCTTGCAATTTTCATTTGATTATTTCTCTTGTCTACTTTTCTTTGACGATTGAGGCACGGGCCCCGCGAATGAATTCGTTAATTTCTTCTTCAGAAATTCCGTCAAGATCATAATCCGGGTATCCAGCAGGGTTTTTGGACTGCCATTCCCACATATCTCGGGCCATTTCCTCAACGCCTCGTTCGGCCTTCCAGCCGAGCTCCAGGCGAGCTGTAGTTGGATCACCGTAATACTCGGCAATGTCACCTGGGCGACGGTCTACCAACTTGTATGGCAGCTGGCGGCCGCAGGCTCGTGAGAATGCGCCGATGACGTCAAGCACGCTGGTTCCGCTTCCCGTTCCGAGGTTCCAAACATATTGCCCGTTGTGGCTGTTCAGGAAGTCCAATGCGTCCAAGTGTCCCTGGGCGAGGTCCATGACGTGAATGTAGTCGCGTACACCCGTGCCGTCATAGGTTGGGTAATCATTGCCGAAGACTTGAACTTCGCTTCGGCGTCCAACGGCGACCTGAGCAATAAAAGGCATGAGGTTGTTCGGGATGCCCTGTGGGTCCTCGCCGATATTCCCCGATGGATGCGCACCGACTGGGTTGAAGTAGCGCAAGGTGGCGATGGACCACGAGGAGTCGGAGACTGCAAGATCTTCAAGGATCTGCTCGATATGCAGCTTGGTGCGGCCATAGGGATTTGAGGCATCCCGCTGGGCGCCTTCAGCCAACGGCAATTCGGTGGACTCGGCGTAGACCGTTGCGGAAGAGCTGAAGACCAAACGCTTCACGCCGGCCTTTTCCATCGCGGAAACCAGGTTCAAGGTACCAACAACATTGTTCTGGTAATAGGAAATTGGCTTTTGCACTGATTCGCCAACGGCCTTCAACCCGCCGAAATGAATTACGGCGTCAGGCTGGGTCTGGCTCAAAACTGAATCCAACCGGTCGCTGTCAAGCAAATCGCCAATGAATAGCTCCGGAGCGGAACCAGACATTTCTCGAACGCGGCGCAATGATTCAGGCGAAGAATTGCTGAGATTATCGAAGACAGAAACCTTGTGGCCAGCTTCGAGCAATAGGAGCACTGCGTGCGAACCTATGTAGCCTGCACCGCCAGTTACCAGTACGTGCATTTCATTCCTTTTCACATAAAAACGATGGCCCCAGGGCTTAAGCCCCGAGACCATCGTAGTCGCTTACTTTAGCGTCTATGCCAAACGCTCAAGCCAGCCGTGTCGATCTTCAACAGTTCCCAGCTGGATGCCCAGCAGTTCCTCGCGAATGGACATGGTCACTTCGCCAGCCGGTGCATTTTCGTCACCAATGAGCTCATCGCCGTTCTTCAAAACACCGATTGGGGTGATCACTGCCGCGGTACCGCAGGCGAAGACCTCGGTGATATCGCCGGAGGCAATTCCATCACGCCATTCGTCCAGGGTGATCTTGCGTTCTTCAACTTCGATGCCACGGTCCTTGGCAAGCTGAATAACGGATGAACGGGTAACGCCTTCAAGGATGGTGCCAGTCAAAGCAGGGGTAACCAACTTGTTGTCCTTGGTGACAAAGAAAACATTCATGCCGCCCAGTTCTTCAACTGCGTTGTCGTTAAAGGAGTCCAGGAACAGAACCTGCTTGCAGCCGTTTTCCTCTGCCTCCAGCTGCGCCACCAAGGACGCAGCATAGTTGCCGCCGCACTTGGCTGAACCGGTGCCCCCACGTCCCGCACGGGCATAATTCTTCGATACCCAAATAGCTACGGGCTTGAGCTCGCCACCGAAGTAGTTGCCTGCAGGAGAAGCAATGACACGGTAGGAAACTTCGCGAGCTGCTCGCACACCGAGGAAGGCTTCGGTGGCAATCATGAATGGGCGCAGGTACAGGGCTTCGCCGTCTCCGGTTGGCACCCAATCAATGTCAGTGGCCACGAGCTTCTTCAGAGACTCAAGAAAGACATCCTCATCCAGCTGTGGCAGTGCAAGACGCTGGGCAGACTTGTTCAAGCGAGCAGCGTTGGCGCGTGGGCGGAACGTCCACACGGATCCGTCAGCGTGGCGGTAAGCCTTCAAGCCTTCAAAAATTTCCTGGCCGTAGTGCAGCACCGAAGCAGCTGGATCCATGGCGATTGGCCCATAAGGCTCAATACGGGCGTCATGCCATTCGCCACCCTGGCCGCCTCCGTTGGCGGTCCAGTCAACGACAGTGGTGTGGTCAGTGAAGAAGTCCCCGAAACCAGGGTTAGCCAGAACGCTGGCGCGCTCTTGGTCGCTCTTGCGACTCGTTGAAAGATTTTCGGTGAATTCCATCTACCTTGGACTTCCTAGCTCAATAAACAAAGAACGGATGCTCCACGCCAAAGCGGAACACCCGTTCGTGGAAATGCTACCGATTAACTACTAATCGGAAACGTCACTTTCAGCTTATGCCAGTAACGCGACAATTGCATCGCCGATTTCACTCGTGGTGCGATTATCGGTCAATTCTTGACGCGAAGTGATCTCTTTTTCAACAGCTTGCTCAACCGAGCGTGCTTCTTCTGACAATCCGAGATGATCAAGCATCAAGGCCACCGAAAGGATAGCCGCGGTTGGATCCGCCTTCTGCTGCCCGGCAATATCTGGCGCTGAACCGTGCACCGGCTCAAACATCGATGGGTAGGTGCGGTCCATGTTGATGTTGCCGCTTGCTGCCAAACCGATGCCGCCGGTGATTGCGCCTGCTTGGTCGGTCAGGATATCTCCGAAGAGATTGTCCGTGACGATGACATCAAATCGAGATGGATCAGTTGTCAGGAAAATGGTCGCAGCGTCAACGTGAAGGTAATCGTGAGTGACTTCAGGGAACTCCACTGCCACGGCCTCTACCGTGCGCTTCCACAAGTGGCCAGCGTGCACCAAGACATTGTGCTTGTGCACCAGCGTGACATGCTTGCGTTCACGCTCTGAGGCGCGGCGGAACGCGTCACGGACAACACGCTCGACACCGTAGGCCGTATTGACCGAAACTTCGGTTGCGATTTCATGCGAGGTGCCCGTGCGGACTGAGCCGCCATTGCCGACATATGGGCCTTCAGTACCTTCACGCACCACGATGAAGTCGATTGCTCCCGGGTTGGACAGCGGGCTTTCGATGCCTGGGTACAGCTTGGATGGACGCAGGTTCACATAGTGGTCCAGCGAGAAGCGGAGCTTCAGGAGCATTTCACGCTCGATGATCCCGGATGGAATGCGGGTGTCACCCGGCGCCGCACCTACTGCGCCGAAGAGAATCGCATCGTGCTGCTTGATCGAGGCAAGGGTCTCATCCGGAAGAGTCTCGCCGGTTTCCAACCAGTGCTCTGCACCCAGCTTGTAGTAAGTGAGCTTGACGTCTTGCTTGCCACCGTTGGTGACGAATTTCAGAACCTTGACCGCTTCAGTTACAACTTCTGGGCCAATACCGTCGCCTGGAATGACCGCAATATCAATTTCATTTGCCATGCTTTAACTCTAGCCACCAAAGTCCAACATGTGAGAGTTGATCTCATATATTGAGAAGAATGTTTCCACGCGTTTCAGAATTCAAACCCAGGCATGAGGTACAGGACTAGACGAAGTCGATATTCTGGATACTCCGGACATAGCAATCCAGTGCATCAATAGTCCGCAGCAAGCTCCACGGAATTGAAGGAAGAATTGATTTTTGCCAATCCCCACCGTCGAATTGACGGTTGGATCCGAGCGAATCCCCGACGAATAGACTTCATCACGGGTCTGATCTACACCCTATTCTGTGTCCCCGGAACACTCGGGTTCGCGGGCGCGATGTCAGGCTCCGCCGTACTTTCAATCTTCGCCATCGCCCTGTTGCAGACCGTTCCTTTGATGGTGCGAAGGCAATACCCTTGGGCAGCGACACTTGTCGTGGCCTTCGGCCACATCCTGCAGCTCGGCTTTGACAGCCTCGTGCTGCCATCGCAATTCTCAGTCCCAATCATGGTTTATACGATGGCAGTGTACGGAAAACGCTGGCAGTCCTTCAGCACCCTTGCCCTTGGTCTGACCGGTGCCGTCTTGGCCACCTTCAGCATGTTCAACCCTTTCCGCGACGTTTCTGACCCCACACCGTCGATGACCCTGAATATGTTGGTTTCCTTTGTGGGTCTCGCCCTCGTTGTCACCGTCTCGTGGACCTTCGGCGACCTTGCACGCACTCGACGCTTGGCCATGAAGTCCCTAAAGGATCATGCCGAACGACTTGAAAAAGAGCGCGTCATGGAAAGAGCTTTGGCGGCGTCTGATGAGCGTAATCATATCGCCCGCGAAATGCACGACATCGTTGCCCACTCGCTTTCTGTCATCATCACGCAGGCGAACGGTGCACGCTATGCGGCGGTCAACGACCCCCAGATTGCCATTGATACTCTCAAGACGGTGTCGGACACCGGCCGCGCATCACTCAAGGAAATGCGTAGGCTTCTCGGCGTCCTCCGTAAAGACGAAGAACTTCAGAACCGGCCCTTGCCAGGCCTATCTGACATCTCGGATCTCGTGGAGCTAGCCAAGAATTCAGGCCTGGCGGTACAGCTGACCACCATAGGCACTCCGCGAAAAGAACTACCCGCTGGCGCCGAGCTCACCGCGTACCGTTGCGTTCAAGAATCACTGACTAATGTGCTCAAACATGCCGGAGCTAACGCTGTCGCCGAGGTAATCCTCGGATGGACTCACCGAGGCCTAGAGCTGCAGATCAAAGACGACGGGCGTGGCGCAGGAGCTATCAAGCTAGAGGGAGCCGGCCAGGGGCTGCTCGGCATGAAGGAACGCGTAGCCTTGTACGAGGGAACTTGCAACGCTGGCCCACAATCTTCCGGCGGATTCGCCGTCGCCGTATTCATTCCATACTCCGAGGACTAACAACACATGGAAAACGACAACGCCATCAAGGTCGCCTTGGTGGATGACCAACTACTGGTACGCAGTGGCTTTCGCATGCTGATCAACTCGCAAGAGGACATGCAGGTGATTGTTGAGGCAAGCAATGGCCGAGAGGCTATCGCCACTCCCCTGATGAATCAAGCTGACGTCATCCTCATGGACGTGCGAATGCCGGAAATGGATGGCATCGAAGCAACAGAACGTTTGCTTGATCCATCTAAAACCGCTGCCGAGGGGCCAAAGGTCATTGTGCTGACAACATTCGACATGGATGAGTACGCTTTAAGCGCGATCCAGGCTGGCGCCAGCGGATTCCTTTTGAAAGATGCACCGCCCGAAGAGTTGCTTGAATCCATTCGCACGGTGAATCGCGGCGATGCTGTGATCGCTCCTTCGACCACTCGCCGGTTGCTGGATCATATGGCACCGCTGCTGAAGAAGGAAAGCGCTCAAGGCAATGAGCAGCTGTCAGCTCTCGTGGATTCGCTGACCCGGCGCGAACGCGAAGTCTTCGGCCTTATCGCGCTGGGTCGATCCAATCCTGAAATCGCCGAAGAGCTCTTCCTCTCTGAAGCCACGGTCAAAACCCATGTTGGCCACATATTGGCCAAGCTAGACGCCCGGGATCGGGTTCAAGCCGTAGTCATTGCTTACCAGACCGGCGTTGTCAGCCCATAGACGTAGGGAATCTGCAACGGCATAAACGAAAGCTGCCGGCCAGGCAGAGAACTCACGTTCTCTGCCTGGCCGGCAGCTTCTTTGCCTGAGTAGCTTTGGCTACTTCTCTTCCTCGTATCGAGGGAACACTGGGGATGGCGCTGGCAACTCGGTGCCTGGAACCAAAGCAGTGTCAAAGTATTCGAAGGTACGGGCCGATCCTTCGCCAACCGCCAAAGAATTCAGCATGGCGGTCATGGCCTGAGGCAGAACCGGTTGCAGAAGCAGTGCGACCTTGCGAACGATTTCGATTGTCACGTAAAGCACCGTGGCCATGCGCTCAGGATCAGTCTTCTTCAGCTTCCAAGGCTCTTGTTCCGCGAAGTACGCATTGGTATCACCCAATACGTGCCAAACGGCTTCCAGAGCTTTGCTGAATTCCTGACGCGAGTATGCGTCCCGGTTGGCTTCAAGAAGCTTCCCGGCAGCATCAAGAATCTGCTGGTCGGCTTCAAGCAACTCACCAGGCGTAGGTACTACCCCGCCGCAGTTCTTGGCGACCATCGACAACGAGCGCTGAGCGAGGTTGCCGAAGTTGTTGGCGAGGTCCCCATTGATACGGGCGACGATGGTCTCGTGGTTGTAGCTGCCGTCGGCTCCGAAAGGAACTTCGCGCAGGAAGAAGTACCGGACCTGGTCCAGGCCGTAGCGGTTCACGAAGTCATCAGGCGAAACGGTGTTGCCCAATGACTTGGACATCTTGACACCGTTGTTGTGAAGGAATCCATGGATCATCACGCGCTTCGGCAAAGGAAGCTTGGCGGACATCAGGAATGCAGGCCAGTAGATGGCATGGAACCGTGAAATGTCCTTGCCGATGACGTGAACGTCAGCCGGCCAGTACTTCTGGAAGGATGCAGACTCGACATCAGGGAAACCCACTCCGGTGAGGTAATTAGTCAATGCATCTACCCACACGTACATAACGTGCTTTTCATTGCCCGGTACCGGGATACCCCAGTCGAAAGTTGTGCGCGAAATCGAAAGGTCGGTCAGGCCGCCCTCGACGAATCGCACAACCTCATTAAAACGTGAACGAGGCGCACCGAATTCTGGGTTCTCGTTGTAGTACGCGAGAAGCTTGTCCTGGTACTTGGAAAGACGGAAGAAGTATGACTCTTCTTCTGTCCAGGTGACCTCGGTGTCGGTTTCAGTGGCGTATCGAATGCCGTCCTCGCGGACCTCGGTTTGCTCTTCGGTGTAGAAGGCTTCGTCGCGTACCGAATACCAGCCAGCGTACTTATCCAGGTAAATATCGTCGTTGGCTTCCATACGGCGCCACAGCTCCTGTGCCGCGGCGTGGTGGTCAGCGTCAGTGGTACGGATAAATCGGTCGTAGCTGGTGCCCAATTCATCGTTCATCGCCTGGAAGGCGTCCGAGTTACGCTGGGCCAGCTGAGCCGGAGTGATTCCCAGCTTTTCAGCTGTCTGCATCATCTTCTGACCGTGCTCATCGGTGCCGGTCATGAAGAAAACGTCGTGCCCGTCTAGTCGCTTGAACCGAGCCATAACGTCGGTAGCCACTACTTCATAAGCGTGGCCGATATGCGGGGTGCCGTTCGGGTAGGAAATGGCAGTGGTGATGTAAAAGGGTTTCTGCTGAGAAGTCACGTTACAAATTTACCTTAGCTCGCGTCAGTTAGAGTTCTTCAAGTCGTTGCTAGCTCGTCACATGATCTTTGCTAGATACTCCCAGAAGGCACTACGTAAGGTTCTGCGGATGGTCTGTTGATCAGTCTTCCACTCCCCCAAGACTTGAGCACAGTCCTTCAGCAATGTCCTATCGATTTCAGGTGGCAGCTGTGGCTTATCGGCCATGAGCTCAACGACTTCAGACTGAGTCGTAAATGCAAGCCAGGACTTGGCAACCTTTGCACCGATTTCTTCGGCCACTTTAAGTTCTTGTTGCTCGTAGGCAGCGTTGCCTTTGTAACCCGGCTGCTCGCCGCCACTTGAGTAAACGACTTCGGCACTGGACGCAGTTGGAGTCTGTGCCTTCGCAGTTGTTTTCTGGGCCATTACAGCAGGCGTTGGAGCGAAAGGCTTAGGTGCCATCGAAGTCGGGACTTCAGTCGGTGCGTTGGCAATAATTGAGGTCTTCTCGGAGTGGTGCTGGTCCCACTCCAAAACTTTTGTGAACGCGCTATCGAGCAGTTGATTTGGAATGGTTTCGATATAGTCCGCGGTCAAAGCCAAGTGCTCAGCCACTGAAGCCACCCCCAGCCTGCTGTCAGACTTTGCTACGCCTAAGAGCACCACTTTCATGCCAAGGTCTTGCGCCTCTTCTACCGCTTCAGCGAGATCATCATCGCCAGATACTAGGTAGGCAATCGAAGCAGATCGATTCCTTGCCACTCCAACAAGGTCCAGCGCCAAACGTAGATCTACGCCCTTTTGCTCACCGTTGTACGAGATTCGTCCCAAACGCACCTTTACGCCCGGTATCAGTCCGATCCTTTTATGCTGCTCAGTAAACAGACCGTCTTTAGATGCGTCATACCAGTAAACGCGTAGGTTATTAAGACCGGTATTCTTCTTCACCGTTTGCACGATGCCGCGAACTAAGGACTCGTAGTGGGTCGTAAACGCAGACCGCAAAGTTGTACCCGCGGCGCGATGACCACCTAGTGAGAGTAAGAATCCGGCGTCTATAAATATCGCAGTATGGTTCATCATGGTTACAGCCTATCGGTAGAACCATCCATATATTCGAAACGAGTAAGCGCTTCACAATCGTATCTAGTCAAAGATATTTACGATAGCGACGTCGCATCTTCAGCTCAGCTTTGGACGACTACTACCGTTAAGAGCTTTCTAACCAATTGCCCAATTTCCTTCTCGCGTAACTTCCCATACAACTCTTTTGAAAGGGAATACAAGGCGATCAAAGACCCGAAGCACACAACGCGAGTAGCGAAAACACTGCCAGTAACCACTAATTGATGCGGGAACCAAGAAGGCATAGAAAAGATCAAGAGTGATGGTGGTAACCAGAAATGCCTTTGCAGAAGTCCTCGTTTTCGGCGTAGCACGGTAAAGGCTAATTCTTGTACTACAAATCACTCGCCGGGAACTTGGCCACGACTTTAGTATCCTGGCCAGCATGGATCTCACGTTCAAAACCCAAAACGAAAAAACGAGCGAACCCGAATCTTTGGTCCCGCGTGGCATGACTGGCTTTAGACCTTCGCGACCGATCACATGACCAGCAGTTGCCAGCTACATCCAAGCGGGGTTCTAGCGATCGTCAGATCGCCCTGAATACTCAAGAATTGCACCGGCTGCTAAAAACCACAGAAGCTTTCTTCAAAACGTTGGCCGTTACTCTAGTAGAATAAAGCTAAGGGATCCTGTCCGAAGAGTGAACATTCTTCGAACTATAGGCAAACTACAACTCACAGGTAGGAAAGACGCATCGCAATGACGACGAGCAAAAACCGGAAAACTCAAATCGCAAGGTCACTCAACAAGAGCAAATTTCTAAAGGATTCAGATCGCCGATTGGCTCGCGCAGTGAGATGGCGGTTGAACGCATACGTCAACGACCCAAAGGCTATGAACTTGGTGCGCCCCCTTACAGCAGGTCTGAACGGTGGACAACAGGCACCAAACCAGAAGTCTTTACCCACAAATAACAAAATGAAGACTCCAAGCCAATACCGCTTCAGATGGGGCAGTTCATACTACGAAGAGCCAGTACGGAACAATGTAGTCTTCTACGAGTCCTTCTCTGGCAACGGCGCACTCTGCAACCCACGAGCAATCTTTGATGAATTATTAAACGATCCCGACTTGTCTCACTTGGAACATGTTTGGACGATTCGCGATGAGGAAGAACGACGTAAATTTAACATCGAATTTGCGCGCGACTCCAGAGTGAAAGCAGTTAAATACGAAAACGATGAATATTGGAGAGAGATATGTACAGCAAAGTATCTCGTGAACAACGCGACATTCCCGCCGTATTTTACTAAACGAAAAAGCCAAGTTTACATTAACGCTTGGCATGGTACGCCACTCAAGAAAATGGGCTATCACGCAAACGAGGGTGCCACGGGCGCTCGTAATATCATCCGTAATTTTGTGCAAGCGGATTACCTTGTTTCTCCCAACAGCTTCACAACAAACGTGATGTATTTAGATGCATACAAGATGCACAATATCTACCAGGGTAAGATCTTGGAGGTTGGCTACCCTCGCGTTGACGCGCAATTCTCTCCAGAAGATGCGCGCCAAAAGACCATAGAGACCCTACGCCGAAACAACGTCAGCCTCACCGGAAAGCCAGTCGTGCTTTATGCGCCAACCTGGAAAGGAGAGTCGTTCCACAAACCGATCAACGATGCAAATGAGCTTGCGGACAGAGTTTCATTCCTTCGAGAACAACTCGGAGATGAATATGACGTTATCATCAAAGTTCATCAGCAGGTTTTTAAGTACGCCAAAGATTTTCCAGAATTAGCAGACTCATTAGTCGACAATTCAGTACCAACGAATAAAGTTTTAGCAATTACCGATATTCTGGTTTCAGACTACTCGAGTATTTTCTTTGATTATTTGGCTTCCCAAAAGCCCATCATTTTCTTCACTCCCGATAAGGAGAACTATTCCAACTCCAGAGGGCTGTATGAGCATCAGTTGCCTGGCCCTGTAGTTCAGCGTATCGAAGATGTTGCCGATCTGATTGGCGGCTACGCAACCTCACCGGATTCCATATTGAACGACTACAGCGGAAAAATACTGGAAGCTAAGCTGAAATACTGCGCTGCGGACGATGGAAATGCCACCCGACGCCTCATCGATATCGTATTCAAAAATTCTGAGGAACATAACGCAAGCATCCTCAGAGACGAAAAGGATGATAAGAAAAAAATCCTCCTTTATCTCGGCGGAATGCGTAACAATGGCATCACTACTTCTGGCCTAAATCTGCTGAGCAACATTGATTACCAAAAGTATGATGTATCAATTTGGGCACCACAGCCAAGTAAGGACAGCCCAGAGTTTCTGTTTGCGCATATTCCTCCTGAAGTTCGACAGTTCTTGCGCCAAGGAACTCACCCACTCACTGAAGAGCTAAACGTTTCCTTAAAGAATTTCTTGGACTCTGAGGTTTTCAACGAGTCTGTAATACCGGCTGGCGCCAAAGAGGTGTTCGACGCTGAATGGCGTCGTTCTTTTGGTGATGCCGAATTCGATTACGTCGTAGATTTCTCGGGTTACGCTGGATATTGGTCCTTCGTTCTCCTGCAAGCACCGTCAGCAGAAACTTTCAGCGTCTGGCAGCATAATGATGTCCGAGGAGACCGAGACCGAGAAGTCAACGGCAAGAAACCGCATTTTGCCTCATTGACCTCCCAATTCAATTCGTATCGTTTTTTCGATAATATCGTGTCTGTTTCAGAAGATTTAAGGAATATAAATCGAGATAATTTGGGTGATTTTGCTGAATATGATCGATTTCGATTCGCTCATAATACAGTGAATTCGAAAAGGATCAAAAACGCACTCTCGGGTAGTGGCGCCACTTTTTCCATTGAAGGCGCACAAGACGAAATGCCAATTGAAGATGCATTCAATGCGATGCTCAAAACTGAATCACCCGAGAAACTCAAAGAAATATTAGACCAATCAACACTCAAGCAACGAATTTTCCACCGAGCTGGTGTAAAACGATTCGTCACTGCCGGTAGGATGTCTCCTGAAAAGAACCAGGCACGGCTGATCCGCGCTTTCGCGGAGGTTCGTCAGGCGCACCCCGACACAGAACTTGTAATTTTGGGCGATGGTCCGCTGCGCAGTGACCTTGAAAAACTAACACGCGATTTAAATTTGGAGTCGTCCGTGCATTTCACGGGGATGGTTTCGAATGCACTCTCCATCATGAAGGAATGCGACTGCTTTGTGCTTTCAAGCGACTACGAAGGGCAACCGATGGTCATCTTGGAAGCATCTTCCCTTGCTCTACCTGTTGTCGCAGTTGCATTTGCTTCTGTTCGAAATTCGTTGGACACCACTCGTGGCATCGTCGTGGAACAGGACGACCAGGCTCTAGCCGAAGGTATGATCAAATACCTAAACGGCGAGATTGTTCAAGATGTCCATTTTGACATTGATGCGTACAATCGAGCGATGATGGACGAATTTTACGAGAGCATCGGCGCGACGCAATAAAGCCGAAAGACAGTTTTATTCCGGTTCACGGGCTCTGGGCTTGACATCTTTCAAGTTTCAGAGCCCATGGGCTAAGTCCGAAAATTTCAAGTTCATACCAGAGCAGAAGATAGAACAAATGAATAATTCCTTTGTCTCAACCTTTCTAAGACAGTCCAAAGAATCGTCTTCCAAATCGTGGAAGAAACAAATAAGCGACCCAGAAAAACGCAAAACTGCCTACGCGGAGTCGACTGTACGCACGACGGTCCATCCCGACATCATTTTCTATGAGAGTATGTCCGGTGCGCGACTTATGGACAGCCCATACGCAATATTTTCCGAAATCAGGAACCGTAATAGAGCATTCTACAAAAAGACTCTTCACGTCTGGTCAATCGGGAAATCATTTGAAGTCTCGCCCGAACTTAGCTCCGACGAAAATGTCGTATTTGTTCAGCGGCATACGCCTGAGTACATTTACTATCTTTCACGAGCCAAATTCGTTATAGGTAATTCCATTCTTCCGGAATATTTTGTCCGAAGAGAGGGTCAAAAGTACCTAAACACATGGCATGGCATCGGCTATAAGAGCCTTGGACGCACACCGGCAAACCCCCTCGGCGCCGCCCTATCTGTAAGCAATATGCTCCAAGCTACACATGTGTTAAGCCCCTGTCGTTTCATGACCGACATTCAGTTAGATGGGTTCTCCATGCGTGGCGTATACGCTGGAGAATTCCTCGAGTCTGGCTATCCTCGGATCGACCTAACAGTAAACACATCTAGCAGTCGCGCTGGACAGCTGAAGGTCGAACTAGGGCTAAACCCTGACCTTCCAATTATTCTGTACGCTCCGACATGGCGTGGCGATAATGACGATGATGCCTTCGATGAAGTTAGGCTTAAAGCAGACTTGCGACTGATTTCAACGGACGAAGTGAATGTCATTTTTCTTGGTCATCACATCATGCTACGCAAACTTAGGGGGATCAAGCTCAACAACGTTGTCATTCCTCCAGAAAATTCCAATACGAATGAACTTCTGAGTATCACCGATATTCTAATAACGGATTACTCCAGTATCTTCTTTGATTTTCTCGTAACTCGCAAGCCGATAATCCACTATATCTATGACGTTGAGCAGTACACTCGCGCTCGGGGCGTCTCACTCGAAGTGGAAGAATTGCCAGGGTTTGTAGCTCAAACATCAGAACAGCTGCAAGAATCCGTCCTCAAGGCAATGACGATGAAGGAAGATTTTTCTTCTAAATACGAGGCTGCAAGACAAAGATTTTGCCCTCATGACGACGGACAGTCCAGCGCGATCGTTGTGTCGTGGTTCTTCGACAATCAACTCCCTGGTCGTTCTTTAGTCGACAGCCATGCGGCGAAGCGGAACAAGATCTATTGGGGAGGAAGGCTCGGTTCAGAGCAATCTACGAAGGATTATTTTGATCTTATTCTTCAAGATGTTGCAAAGAACGAGGTCAACGTAATCCTCTTTGTCGCCAGGAGCGTTCGAAAGAACAGCTTGGCAATGAAACTAATTGGTCAATTAGGGAATTCAATCGCGGTCATTACTCGTAGCGACTATAACATGGGAATGACGGCGGATGAATATCGAGCTCGCCAGACATTGGCGTCCGATAGTCTGCCTGAAACGAGAAGTAATTATTACGCCATCTATGCGAGAGAATACAAGCGAATATTCGGGTCATCTACGTTTGACGAGATTTGTATGTTTCCAGAATCCTCGCGGTTCTGGAAAGAATTATCCAAGTACGCTCTCAAATAGAATGTGTATTCGCCTCGGGATATCACCATGATTTAAGCGTCATACGAAATGTCTCAAGGTTCTAAATTCCAGAACACTCACAGCCCGTTTACTGACACTCTGTCCGGTAAACGGGCTGGTGAACTTGTCAGTCAGCGGATGCTCCAATCAGCGAGGCGATACGCCATCCAATCGCACGAAGGAAACAATGCGCGCACCTATTGGCTCTTTAACGGCTCTTAAAACTTAAGCGTGTTGCAGAGTGTTCAGCTCGGGCGCAGCCCTGCCGTATATAACAGTATCCGAAGGCGGTAATGCGAATGGTTCCGATAACCCCGGCCAATGCGTTTCAAGTTCTTCGCCGTCAGATTCGCTGCCTCACTCCTGGCGTTCGTCAATCTGGTTCTAACGAACACCAGCAACTCCCTGCGCCATCCGGTCAACGTCCGGAACAGCGACTTCGCCTCAACCATTGTTGTTGCTCGCACGGACTTTTCCAGCACCGCCCACCGGGATTGGAACTCATGGATATTCGTAGCTTTCAATAGTTCCCGCACATGCTCCTTGATCGCATAGATCACTGGCGAGTTCCGGGTCTGATTCCAAGATCAGCTTCAACCGTTCAACCTGCTTGATCGACAAGTTCTCCAGATTGCAAGTCAATAATTTCCGGTACTTGTAAGCCGAATCAGCAAGCCGGCCACGACGATCAAAGACTTCGTGGGAGCGACGTCGGCGGACCTGGGTGATCATCAGATTCGCCCGCTGAATCACGTGGAAATGATCCACGCTAACCTTTACCTTCGGCAGATTCTCCCGCACCGCCTTGCGGAACTCCGATGACATGTCGATCGCGACGTACTGCACCCGTTGGCGCCAATACCGTGGCCGATTCTTCAGCCACCGTTTCACCGCTGTGCCGCGGCGTCCGTCCACGATATCCAGAATCTTTCCGGTATCCAGATCAGTAAACACAATCGACCACGGCTCAATCCGCACTACTTTCCCGGTCCGGCCCCGTGCGTAGCGGACTTTGCGAAACCGGTGCTCATCAATGCCGAGCCGGCGGATGAACATGCGGTCCACGTCCCCGACCAGTTCACCGATCGTGGTTAGCCGGGCCATGACCGTAGGCCAAGACACCCCATGCGCGGCAGCGACCCGGGACACTGCCCTGAGTTCGGAACACATCTCGTCCACGAACTGTTGGGAGAGTCTTGTGGTGATCCTGGCCCGGAACGGGAGTTGCTCGGTGGTTTGAACGAATGAACGGCGTTCGCAGGCCGATTCCTGGCAGGCCATACGACGTTTGCGCACCAATACCTGCAGGTCGGTGCCGCCGACTGGCACGTCCTTCACCCGATGTATTGGTCTGGCCTGGATTCGTTGGGTGAGCACTCCACAGGTGGGGCATGCTGCTTCGGTAGCTTTGGGCTCGATGACGGCTTGTCGTCCGTCTGCTTCGTGGGTGGCGCTGATGACGCGGTAGTCGTTGAGGTTCAACAGAATCGACGCAGCATCGATTGGCCCGGTATCCTTGAACACGGCTCGTAGTTCCTTGCTGATGTATGTCTAGACAACACTCATCTTCGCAGAGGACTACGGGCCTTACTTCTTTTTCGGGGTCACCACGCTAAAACTTGAAGAGCCGTTAAAGCAGGATCGAAGTGTTGAACAACACGAGGTTGAGCAAGCTACGTCATCGATCTATTGTTGCGAATTAGCTATGAGAAACTCTGACGATGTTCGCACTGAATTTGGTACCCAGCGCTTGCAGATGGCTGTACCGCCCAGCGAGTAAGAAGCTGGAAGCTCGAACCTGACACCGTGAAAATAATTTGTGTTTCCATGGCTGCGGAAGTCGCCTGTCGTACCCCGAAGCATCGTATATTGCTTCATGAAGGCCTACCAGAAACTCAATTGTTGTTTCAGATTCCGTACCATATCGGCTTGGTGCTCCCGAAGCGGTTGAATGGTCATCTAACCGTCTGACCTGGCAGAGTTGTCCTAATCTTCAACGAATTTGAAAGTTCATTTCTGGACAGATAAGTTAAACATGACAACCGGCTTCAGCGTGCCGAGGCGCATTTCGGCGTTAACGGAGTTAGGAACAGCCACCCTGAATCCGCTAGTCGTGGATTTCGGGGACCTTCAACGCCCCTAGGCAGTATCCAGCCATAACTAGAAAACAAATTAAGAAGTTTTAACTTTCATATTTGAATTTACAGCTCATCGATCAAGCCCTCATACACCTGCGGCTTAGCCGGTTCAATCTCTATTTCAACCTGGGATTACTGGTCTTCTGTAATCTCAAAACTCTCGAATACATAGCGTTCGAACCTACCATCGCTGATACCGCGAATCACCCGATCAAAGTCGTTTTCCACTGATGTAAAGATTTGTTGAGGGTTGTACTCCCACCATTCGCTGCGCAAAAGGGGTTCAATGACGGACTCAGGGACTCGGAACTTGATAAGTTTTGCCGGGTTACCACCTACAATCGCATAAGGTGGAACGTCTTTCGTAACTGTGCTATTCGCAGCGAGGATAGCTCCTGTTCCAATGTGAATCCCCATAGACATCGTGACGTTGTCACCAATCCAGACGTCATGTCCTATGGTCGGATAGGGCTTGCCTTTGGGAGAAAAACCTTCCGCAAATTCGCGCACCCCCTCAGTATGAAATTCTTTAAATAGATGGTTCCATCTTCTAAACAAAAATGCTGAAGTGGTGAGTTGGTCAGTTGGGTGATCCGAATCGATAAAATTTACATTCCTCGAGATTGAACAATAACGACCAACATTCAGTTCATCTGGTAGCGCTGACATTGAATATGTGAACGCTCCAACGGTGGCCAAACCACACGAACGCTTCCCGCCGGCCATTGGCGCATACGGTCCGCCGTAGAGGCCAACATTCTGTTCGATGCGCACGTCATGATTTAGAGTAAGTTCCTTACCCTCTTTTAGCCATCCATAGATCCCATCGGCGGGGGCGGGACTGTTGTACTTAAGGAGAATCTTCAAACGATACAGGCGTTCTAAGAGTTCTCCGTCGACGGTGATTTTTTTCATTTTTATATCTTATCGGTTAGCTATCGGATGGAATGGTTCAGGTACCGGCTGCGCCCTTAGATATTGAACAAAAGTCAGATCCGCAGCAGTGCTAAAAACTCTAATGCAACAGAAACACAAGACAGAGTCATATAATTTGGAGATAAGCGATAGCCCTACGAGCGATGCCTTTCCCAAATTTGAAGCTATTTATACGCCGTCGGCCGTCGTTGCATACAGATCAGGCTTACGGAATTGAGACATTAGTCCGCCTCATTTCCATGCCCAAAAGCATAGAGTTTATAACCATGATCTGAGCATATATAGTGTTGGGCGCAACATCGGGATGTGAAGTTATCGCGTCGTTATCGGAATCTAATATACGAAGCCGACCTGCGACAGGCTGTAAAGTACTCAATACTGTTTCGCGCTGAGGCGAATTCATCGCAGTAATTACTGTAGACACAGTTGCATCCCCATTAGCAGTTACGTAATCTGAACTCAAAAGGTCATGAAAAACTTGTTCTTTAGTCTGAGGAAATATACCTGTCGCAGTGAAATGATAGTCATTTTCATTCACTTCGTACCATAAATCACCAAGAATCGGGTCCACAGCAACGAATGGCCACGAATTACTTAGTCCGTGATAAACAGATGCAGTGCCGCCCTTAGACGCACCATATAAAACAACATCTTCCCTATGAAGCCCAAGATCACTCACATATTGATGAATGAAGTTTGCAATATTTGCAGAATTATCTGGAGCAAAGTTAGTGTCTAGATAAAACGCGCCTTTTACTCCGCCTATATCCGCAATTCGTAAGATTGCCGTTCCTGGTGCCAGAAATTTTTGAACTTTACTGAATGATTGGACAAAGAATCTAGAGAGTCGTGGTTTGGAAGAGAGCGGAGAGAAAATCACTAGCAGCTTACGTAACGGTGCATTAATCGCAGGGCTAAAAGAATAGACGATACCATCGTCTGTTGTTTGATAGGTACCGTCCTTGATGGCGCCCCAGTGGTGAACGACGCGGTCATGGCGAACGAGCCTAGTTTGGCCGTCAGTATTCCAATACGTATAGAACCCCAACTTGGTAAGATCTACCAGTATTTTCTTAGCGGAATCGTTTCGGAGAGAAATTCTCATTAAATCGTGGTTCGGCCCTGAGTGTTTACTTGTATCGACTCGAAAATACCGAGGCAGGCCATCATTTGCCTCTATGGACTCGTTCAGATCATTGATATTTGTATTTAGATCAACAACTATAATATTACTTTTCATTTGACCTCTTGAAGGGCTGGCGTCCGGGCGGTGTCAAAACTGCATAATCTTACCTAGCCATCTATGATCGATTCGAATTCCTTGATAGCTCGCTCGTTATATTCATTAACATTGAATTTAATTTCCTGTGTTGGCTCCAACGACTCTTGCAGCATCGCGTCTGCAAGTGATTCTACGTTTGGCTCCACAATCTTGCCAACGTCAGCTGGCAAGGCGCCTCGTACCGATCCAAATGAAGTCGTTATGACTGGCAGATTGAGCACTAGTGCCTCCAGAAGTACCATCGGTTGTCCTTCGTAGTCGCTTGAAAGTACGAAAGCATCCGCGAATTTCATAAGTCTAAAAGGATTCTTAGTATGCCCCACGAGCTTTACCGATTCAATCAATCCGAGATTACGGATTTCAGTTTCCAGGATAGAACGAAGCGGCCCTTCACCCGCAATAACTAGACGAGTTGCAGGATTCGCCGAATGAACTTTGGAGAAGGCGCGTATTAGGCGCAAATGGTTCTTCTCAGGGGATAAGCGACCTGCCGATATAAAAGTGAAAAACGATTCCGTATGCTCAAGCGTGATTGGATCGTTGCCATGTTTGGGAAAATTATCAAAGCGAGGATCAATTAATTCCGAGACTCGGTGCGACATGATCATGCTTCGAAGTTCAGATTTATTGTCGAAGTCTTGACCAAATAGATCCAACTCGGATTTAGACTCCCGATTCGCGAGAGCAAATATCTTTTCTGCGTTGATCGTGTTCGATGCATGGCAGAAATTAGCAGCAACTGACCAATCAAGTAGCGATGTGCGATTAATGTCGCTCAACCCTTCCGAGACCGAAACCAGATTATCAAACTTCTTATAGATGGAGAAAGTTGAATATAGGCCCTCTTTAAGTGGCTGGTTTCCTTCGATAGATCTCAGCGCATCAGCCGCTAAGTCATTATGAAGCCATATCGACCGTCTATCGGAAGGACCGTGCAGGAATAGTGTTCCCCAAAACGATGTATAGCCACTGAAATCAATCATGTGATCAAATGTTGTGGCACCGAAGCATCGACGCCATTCATTTTTCCAGAGTTTTTCGTGAATGCGAGTCTTGGCTGCCCAGTGGTTTGAGCCGTGACGTAGCGCAACGAGTCTAAGTAGGTTTCCTACATAACTTCCGTTGAAGCTTCCATATCGGAACATAACCCTAGATTTAGGATTTATTTGTTTGAAATTGTGCTTTATTTCGGGATCATTGCTAAAAGGGCAAAGCACCGTGACATCATACTTGTCATAATTAATATTGTCCAGCAAATTCAATGCCGAAGTGGTAATGCCATTGGGTATCATGCCACCTGCATAAATCAAGAGTTTAAGTTTACCGTCGTTCTTGATTTTCGTGGCATTTAGGCTTGCAGTATCACCATTGAGCACTGCATCTGCAATTCGGCGAGAAGCTCCCCCATCTTCGTATGGCAAATACTTTGTCTTCAGAAACTGATAGTTCGTCCTCGATTTATCGTCAATATCGTCGATCGACCGGATAGAGGCTATCGCTTGACCCAGATCTTCCGCAGTGCGCACTACTGGGCCTGGCAGCTCATCAGGACTCATATAAACATTCCGATAACGCCTATAGTCCTCGTAATCTGGTGTATAAAATATTACCGGTCTATTTAAATTCAAGAAATCAAAGAAAATGCTAGAATAATCAGTGATTAACAAATCAGCCATTCCTAATGCGACATTCGTCGGCATGGAATTTGGAATTAGATAGTCACGCAAACCAGATGTGGCTTGAATTCCATCGGCGACAATTTGATGCGCCTTGAGCATAATTCTATACTTGTTTACATCAATTTTTGTCTCTATATATTTGACTAGCGCCAAAAGGCTTGCACCATCGTTGTGAGGGTTGAAGTACGACTCGCCTTTCCAAGTAGGTGCGTACAGAATTATTTTACGATCATCATGAGCGATTCCCTGCCCTGTTAAATGTCGCTTAAATTCCGCCGCATTGGAAGCGCCAATCTGCTGCCTATCCAATCGCGGACTTCCTTCATGGATTATGCTTCCCTCAAACACATTCGTGAGCTTGAAGGCTCCTTCGTACATTTCTTCTGTCATTTTCTCCGAGGATGACAGCAAGAAGTCCGCACTAAGAAAGTTCCGTACAATATTTTTGGCCTCAATTGCACGTTGAGAAACGTCATATCCCATTTTCTTTAGCGGAATGCCATGCCAAGTATTGACGTATATTTGCCCTTCCCGTTTTACAAATTGCGCTGGGAAAGACACGTTATTGAATAGGTATTTTGAAGTAGAAATGGATTTATAATATTCGAGAGTTAGGTATTTTACAAATTTCACATTTGGATTATTTGCAAACTCTGCAATGATGCTTTTGCTCTTAGTGAAATCATTTAAAACTATAGTATGTTTATAGTCTTTATACCTGGGTTCTGAAATTATGTATCTGAATAATGCCTCCGGGTGGCAAAGAAGCCCGTTGCCAGAGAAAGACTCATAGAGAATAGTATCTTTGCGTATTGGACTATTAGCCCAATAGTTTCTTAATTCTGCCCGCAATAGTTTCTTGAGACGGCTTGGAAGATCTTTAGTTGTCATTCTCGGCATCTTCTGTTCCTACTCCGTCTACTCCGTGCATGCTTTCTTGATTGGCTGGTCTCCTAGCTCACCACACGGTGATACACATAGTTTTGACCACACTCTGGACATTATATGTGTGGACTACGGATTTTGCCGAAATTCTATGTCAAGGAGCTAGTCTCTGTTTCGCATTCTTCGCTGATCATCGGTGTAAAATTGCTAATTTGATCAGATTGTTATCATTATTAGCGGAACCCACTGACACATTAGCCCTAGTGATCATGAACTACTATAGCTTGTAGCAACGCTGCTCTGAACGGACATCATTTTCTGCACATGAACTATCTGCACTCCCTGCACTCCGGCAGTTCCGTCACACTTCTGGCATCATGTCGGTTTTTCAACAGTTAAAAAATAGAAAGACAGGAACTGTGTGACCTTTGAAGGCCCCACAGCTCCCGTCCTAGGCAGAGTTCTTAAAAGCGTTGCTGGATTTTCGTCCAGTTGCGGCGCTTTACCGTTTCTTACATCCGATCAATTGTTTATTGGATTAGACACTAGCTCTTTAAGTTCAACTTGTCAGTCCAGTAGGAGTCCGAGGTCAGCTGATCATAGCCATCACGCCACAACCGGATGTTCTCATCGTAGGCTGAACGCAAACGCATCGTGTTTCGAACCAAGCGCAATGACTCGCGCCAGAACTTTTTCTGATTACGGCGAACCACGTACGCCGAAGACTGATCACCGTTGAGATAAGTGATCTCCTTAGCTCCGTAAACCTTCCGGTAGTCATCACGGAAAGGCGATGACAGCGTCAGATTCGCATCAGCTTCCTTGCCCAGTGGCAGCAAGTGACCGTTCAAAGTTGCCAGGAGCAATCCGCGTGAATAGCGCGGCTTTTCTCCGTGCAGTTCGCTTGGCCGTTCCTGGACTGGCTTCCACGCTTCGTCTTTGGTGAGCGCCTTAAGATCGGCCCGCCGTCTTGCCATATCGGCATGCTTATCAAAGAATTTCGGTCCACGAAGCACATCCTCAAACGCCAGGTTGATGGCGGAGAGAGTGTCGTAATGGAACCTCATGACGTTTCGCATGTAGAAGCTGGCCACCATCTGCTGCAGTTCCAACCATGAACGCTGCTTTTCTGGCAGTGACAAGTGGTGGACCAAGTGGCTGCGGAAGTCCAGGTACCAGGTCATCGGAGATGCCTTATCGGTAAAGTTTTCCTGGACTGAGGCGACACCAGGCAATGACACGATGTCAAAGTCATTGACCAGTGAGAAACTTACGTCATCACCTCGCACGAAGAATGGGAATGGCAGGTGCTGCACCTGGTCAATCGGGAAAGCGAAGAACCACCAGCCAGCATACAGATCTTCTGGCGCCGGAGCAGTCGTCTCGTATTCCATGTTGAAGACGGCATCGCGTGAACGAAGATCCAGGCCGTGATAACGAGGCTTGCAACCAAGCTCGAATTCGGCACCGTTCTCCCAGATCTGCCAGCGGTGCGATGCGTTGATCATCGAGCCGGCAACTGCGGTGCGTGGATCCTTGGCGAAGGCCAGCAGCCACCAAGTGCGCGATAGTGCTTCCATCTGGATGGAAGCGTCATCATCCATGAAGAGGCAGTGGGTTGCTCCGATTTCTCGGGCACGCAGCAAGCCGCGAGTGAATCCACCGGCGCCACCGAGGTTTTCGTTGGCAATGACCTCAACGCCTTCGCCGTCATCAACCTTCAGCGAGTTGCCGTTGTCAACGACGGTCATGCTGATGTGTTCTTTGATCTCGGAAGTCGCACGGAATTCGCGGAAACGAGAGATCGTGTTCTCAACTTCGGCTTCACGCCGGAAAGTCGTTACCGAAAGCATCAGTTCCGGAGTGCGTACTGGCGTTGCCGTGGTTGCCCACGCGAAGTCTTCCAGCTCGCCGTCTTTGAGTGCCATGAGGTCGAAGAACAGCAAGGACTCGTCAGAGGTCGACTCGTCAATGACCACTGGCTGGCGGTACGTTCCATCGAGGGTGACAACTTCGCTGACAATCTTGTGCCACGACTTATGGCGGTCAGCCTGGAACACGTTCAGCTGGTACTTACCGTGGCCCTTGAGCTGGAGTTCCAGTGGAAGGTTTCCGCAGATCCTTCTCCACTTTCCGTAGTTGAACACGTTGTAGTACGTGCTCGTGGAGAGCAGCCCGCCCGGGGCGAATTCTGCCACGCCTCGGCTGAGCGAGATGCCCACTGGACCGTACACATGAAAGTGCGCTTCTTGTTCCGTCGAGATTCCGGCTTGCAGCCAGATTCCCGGTTGTACGGGGTAAGAGGTGCTTGACTCGGTCATGTCAGGTCCTTCGATCTGTTCCTGTTCAAATGCTGCTGGCATCGTCATGCTCTTGTTACGTTCCTAACCGGGTTTACGATCTATGCGTGTCGCTTCAAAATGCTGTCTGCTTCAACTCGCTTGGAGCGAGGAACCAGGACATTCTTGTCGAAGTTGCCGACGGCTACGAACGCGATGAATACTTCGTTTTCTGGAATATCGACGATGTTCCGAATCTTCTGTTCCTTCTCCACGCCCATGGCTGTATTCAACAGGCACGAGCCGAGCTCCATCTGGGTCAGTCCAAGAAGCAGGGACATCATGAACAGTCCCCCATCCACGAATGGCTGATTGCGTTCTGGAGCGAAGAGGAACGCATCCAGGTCTGCGGTCACCAGCAGCAGGCGTGGTGGTGCCTTGAATCCAAAGAATCCGCCCTGAACTTCCAGAAGCTGCTTGATGGTTTCAGGGTCATCAAACTGGTGAACACGTGCACCCTGACGGCTGCAGACGGATGGGGATTGCAGCGCAATTTGTACGGCGGCCGAAATGGCTGCGTCGTCAACTGGAGTATCAACGAACTCTCGTACGCTTCGACGTCCGTACATCACGTCCATGAACGCGCGGTCATCATTCGGAGTCTCTACCGGATCCTCACGGTGATTCGCGGCAGGGAATGCGCCGCCTTCCCCTACTCGGCCATTGGCGATGACTTCCAGTGCCTGTGCCGAGAACAAATTGCGGAAGTGCGAGACATCCGTATTGGTTTCCTCGTTGCGGGCAAAGTAGGCCTTCATCACCGACGCGGAGCTCTGCACGATCGTGTCGTTGGTGTCCAGGCCGCGGGTGATCCAGGCATTCATTTCCTTGGCAAGGCCAGGAATGGCGATGCGGCCGAAACCTGGACGGAAGTTGCTGTGGGTCAGGCCCTTTTCGATCGCGTGGGCATGGAAGAACATGCGGGCACGGATTCCGGTGACGGAATCTGCTGAGCGGCCACGGCTGAACGAACGTACCTGGGATTCGAAGTCATGCAGCGCCAAGCGGCGTGCTTGCTTCGAGAACCCTTCAACGATGTCGTCGTTGGACTTCGCTGGTGCTGCTGGGGCGGCAGGTGCCTTGGGCTTGATATCTGTAATGGAGATCTCATGAACCTGAGCGCCGGCCTGTGGACCGGTGAAGTGCAGGGCACCGAGCATGATCTGGCTCAGACCGGCTTCAGCTACCGAGAACTCGAATTCATCGGTGCGAAGGCTGCCGGAAGTCTCCGCGATTTCTGCCTTGCCGATGACCTTGAACGTACCGGACTGCGGATTGCGCAGGTGCACGTTGATGCTCTTGGTCTTGGTGGTTGGAGCCCACTGGATCTTCAGGCGCTTGCGGGAGCCAGGAGTCAATGGTTCGGGCAGATCGGTCCAGACATGCTTTCCACGCAGGTCCTTGTCCTTGCCGACGCTCAGTGATACGCCGTCCTTGCCCTTGGTGATAGCCCAGATGTCGCTGTTTGCCGAGAAGTCCAGATCCAGCGTGTGGCTCTGCACCGAGGCGCTTGCAGCGTCAATCACGGCCTTGCCGTTTTCAAGGGCAGCTGATGACTTGACTGCCGGGTCCAGGGCAGCGTTCAACCATTCGAGGGAAGTCTTGCGGCCGTTCTCGATGTAGTTGCGTGCCTTGGTGAAATCAATGTCCAGCGAGACGTTGTCATTTGCGTTGATTGTCTCGGCGGTATCGCTCTCGTAGACGCGTCGGGTGTCACCGAAGCCGAGGGACGACAGCAGGTTCTTGAACCGGTCAGCGCCACGCTTGTTGTTGTAGATCGAGGAGAATGGCTTCTCGAAGATAACCGAGAATGCGGTGCCGTGGAAGCTGTCGGTGACCACGTAGCTGGAATCCTTGTAACCACGCAGGAAGTTTTCCGGCGAATCGCTCTCGATAATTTCTGCGCGTGGTTCGTCAGCCCAAATCTCCTGGGCAGCTGTGCGTCCCTCATCCGGATTGCAGATCACGAGGATCTTTTCCAACCCGGTCTTTTCAAGAATGGCCAGTGCCGTGGATTTCTTCTCTGGAGTTGGATCCAGGAAGAAGACGGCCATGTACTTGCCTTCTGGCGAGATCGTTGCCTTCGCAGCCAGTTCGCTGTAGTGGTTCTGGTCCAGCAGGAACACTGGGTCAACAACCAGGTCTGCCTTGGCCCCAAAGATGTTGCGAGCGGTATCGATGCCGTAGTTTTCTCGAACCGAGATGGCTTTGAACTTCTGCAGGTTCTGGGCGTGCTTGGCAATGAATTCTGGCTTGAACTTCTCGGTTCCGCGATTACCGAACGACGTGCCATAGGCTACGCGGTTGCGGTCTGGAGCAACGAAGTCCAGGAAGAGATCATCGTTAACGCGGCCGATGAGCGGGTTCCACAGCTGGTCGCTTCCGACAACAAAAGTATCTGCCAGCTCATTGAGCTTTCCGAGCTGCGAGTAATGCATCTGCTCGGTGTACTGGTAACCGGTTCGGCGAGCGAAATCCATAGACAGGATGTCGTCTGGCCAACGCACTCGGAAGCCGTTGTAGCCCAGTGGTTCATGAACCATAAGTACCGAACGTCCGAGATTTTCGATGGCGCGGTTCAGACCGTAGTAAGTCAGAATTGATCCGTAATTTTTGCCGTACCACCATCCGAGGACGGCTACATCATACTTGTTCTTCGGATCCACCAAGGGGAAGTTCCTCATTCCTTGTCTTACGCATCATGCATTAACTAGCGCGCAACCGGCGGGCGGTTCCGCGGGACTGCCCTCTCGTTCCTATGGGAACGGGGCACTGCTACGACGGGCCGATATCAGGCGAATTGCTGGTCGCGAGAAACTACGCTACCAATAAATCAATTCCACGACCTTTGAAATTCGGCGATATGGCTGTTTGTTAGAGCGAAATACACCTTCCGTTAACCTTCCATACGGTAGCCGGTTACTGTGCAATGAATAGATAGCATCTATGGATACAGATTTATTAGTTGTCGGGTCCGGGTTCTTTGGTCTAACGATTGCAGAACGGGCTGCCGACGCAGGTCTCAAGGTCACCGTCATCGACAGGCGCTCGCACATTGGCGGAAACGCCTACAGCGAAGCAGAACCAGAGACCGGCATCGAAGTTCACCGATACGGAGCACACCTCTTCCACACCTCGAATGAACGAGTTTGGGAGTACGTGAATCGCTTCACCAGCTTCACCAATTACGTACACCGCGTTTACTCGACGCACAACAATCAGACCTTCGCTCTCCCAGTAAATCTGCACACTATCAACCAGTTCTTCAATGCCGCATACACCCCTGACCAGGCCCGAGCCTTGGTCAAGGAACAGGCAGGGGAATTCGAGGTAGACAGCGCCAAGAATTTCTACGAGAAGGGCATCGCCCTCGTAGGACGCCCATTGTTCGAGGCCTTCTTCGCTCACTACACCGCTAAGCAGTGGCAGACCTCCCCCGAAAAGCTCTCGGGCGATATCGTCAGCCGACTCCCAGTGCGCTACAACTACGACAATCGCTACTTCAACGACAAGTACGAGGGATTGCCAGTTGACGGCTACACCGCCTGGATTGAGCGCATGGCTGATCACCCGAACATCACCGTTCAGCTGAACACCGACTTCTTCGATACCAGCCAGCCCTTCAACAAGGAGGCCTTGGTTGGCAAGATGCCAATTGTCTACACCGGTCCAATCGACCGCTACTTCGACTACAGCGAAGGCAACCTGTCCTGGCGCACCCTGGACTTTGAAGAAGAAGTTTTGAACGTGGGCGATTACCAGGGCACCCCGGTAATGAACTACCCGGATGCCGACGTAGAATTCACCCGAATCCACGAGTTCAAGCACTTCCACCCGGAGCGCAAGGACAGCTACCCAACGGACAAGACCGTGATCATGCGTGAGTTCTCGCGTTTCGCTGAACGCGACGACGAGCCTTACTACCCGGTGAATACTCCTGAGGACCGCACTGGACTGCTGGCCTACCGTGAGCTCGCGAAGAAGGAAGAGAACGTCTTCTTCGGCGGCCGCCTGGGCACCTACCAGTACCTGGATATGCACATGGCCATCGGCTCAGCACTGTCGATGTGGGATAACCAGATCTCGCAGATTGCCCAGGACCTGAAGGTCTCGCAGTAGCGCGCTGAAAAGTAGTGGCAGCGTTCGCATCCGCGAACGCTGCCACTTTCTTGTATGAACTGCTTCTGACAGATTGTTTTTCGAGACTAATACGTAGAGGGACGCCCTAGACGTCGCTTCCCGGGACCGTCAGATATTTGCGACCAAGCGCCGATACTCAGTCGAACTTGTGGTGCTGATTTTGCTTATGGGATTCCAAGGGACCCATTGGCTCCCAGGTATTGTCCTTGGCAATCTTGTGGCCATCTCGGATTCCCCTGAAGAGATTCGACGTGCCGCGAATAGTCTTTTCCACCAAGAGCAGACGCAAGATTTCCTTCCCGAACGTCAGAGCCGTCCCCAAAGCAAACGCGCCTGGGTGCCACATGCCGTGAGCGCGATAGTACTGCTTGAGTATCGCGCGGTTTCGCATGATGTAGTAACGGTAAGGATCGCTCGAAGCATTGAAGTGGCGGATGCCCAAATCGAGCTGTCGGATGTCCCTCGTACGTCGAAGGACGAATTCATTGACGATGACCGCAGTGGTGATTCTTGATGCCAGCCAGCCGTAGAGCTGATCGTCCCAGTAGATGAAGAAGCGAGGATCGGGAAGTCCAATTCGACGGACTACGTCACGATGGATAAACATTCCCTCGAAACAGCCCGAATTCATCTCCCGATAGCCCGTGACATCGAAATCGCTAGGCGCGAACGGAATCGGGATGGCCAGTCGGTCCGAGATTCGATACTGCCAATAGAACTCGCTGCCATCGTAGTCATAGCGCCTGCCCTGGATGACCTTAAAACGCTGCGACCAGTGGCCTAGGCGACCCAATCCATTGGGAATGACTTCAACATCGTCGTCCATCATCCAGATCCACGTGGCGCCAAGCTCATACGCAGTCTTGACTCCGGTGTGGAATCCCCCGGCCCCGCCGGTATTGGTTGGCAGCTTCTTGTAAACGACTTTCGCAGCAAGTTCAGCCGCGTGCTTTTCGACAATCTCGTGCGTATCGTCCGCGGAGGCATTGTCGATGATAACGACATGCCCAGGGGCGGGATCCATCACTTGGATACTAGTCAGGAGTCGATCGAGAAGATGCGATCGGTTGTAAGTAACGATCACAATAGCAGTGTCCGACGGCTCGAAACTCGCCTCGACGGTTTCCGCATTGTCTCTTGATTCATCCATCATATCGAATCAAGTTTATCTCAATAAAAAGAAGTCAGCTAATTTACTAACCACTTCTGATTAGTGAAAACCTAAATTCAATCTTATATTAACCTTCCGTTAACCTATTGATTTCCAGAAATTCATTTGTCAATTAATTACAACCTTCAACAACCCCTACAGCGCAGGGATCGAGTCAGCGGAAACCCCATCACCCTTCAAGGGACAGCACCATGTTTGCGGTGATGGGAGCAGATGCAGCCATCAAGGAGAAGAGCGCCAGCAATATTCCAGCTCCGCTCTGCGATAGCAATAGAGGAAGCCGCCCGCAATGGGTGGCTTCCTCTATCGCTATGGAGTTCAGAGCTTGGCCTTTTGCCTCAGTGAATCACATACGATGCTTCAACTTGGCAAGCTCGGTCAAAAATCCGCTTGGTGATTAGTCCTCGAGGTTGATCTCGCGAGCAACGCTGGCGCCGATTGCAGCGCCAACGACATCGAGAACACCAGAAGGAAGCGCCGAGTCGATGCTGATGACAGCAAGGGCTTCAGACTTCTTCTCATCGCGGGAGACCTGCATACCGGCAATGTTCACGCCCTGCTCGCCCAGAACGTTGCCCAGGGAGCCAACAACACCAGGACGGTCCGCGTAGCGAACGACGATCATGTGATCAGAGATCGGGATTTCAATCTCGTGACCGTTGATGCCAACGAGCTTCTCAATCTGCTTCGGGCCGGTCAGGGTGCCGGCCACGGCAAGCTGGGTGCCTTCGTTGGTGGAACCCTTGATGGTCAGCTGGTTGCGGTATTCAGGCGAATCTGCGGTGGTGATCAAACGGGTCGCGACGCCACGCTGTTCTGCAAGAACCGGAGCGTTGACATAGGAGACCTGCTCCGAGACAACATCCATGAAGACACCCTTGAGCGCCGACAGCTCCAGAGCCTTGACATCGAGCTCAGCGATTTCGCCGGCAACCTCAACGTCGATGCTGGTCAGCGAACCGGCAGCCAAAGCGTTGAAGATGCGACCCAGCTTCTCAATCAGCGGGATGCCTGGGCGTACGTTCTCGTCAATGACGCCACCGGCGACGTTGACTGCATCCGGCACCAATTCGCCGGACAATGCCAAGCGAACAGACTTGGCGACGGAAACGCCGGCCTTCTCCTGGGCTTCATCGGTGGATGCGCCGAGGTGCGGGGTGACAGTGACGTTGTCGAATTCGAAGAATGGAAGGTCGGTGCTTGGCTCCTTGACGAAGACGTCGATGCCGGCTCCGGCGATTTCCTTGTTCTTCAGTGCTTCGTAAAGCGCAGCCTCATCGACCAGGCCACCGCGGGCAACGTTGACAACGTAGGCGGTGTCCTTCATCTTGCCGAAAGCATCCTTGCCCAGCATTCCGAGGGTCTCGGGGGTCTTTGGCATGTGGATGGTGATGAAATCGGCTTCTGCCAGGAGCTCGTCCAGGGTCAGCAGGGTGACGCCAAGCTGGGCCGCGCGTGCTGGGGTGACATATGGATCGTAAGCAACGATTTCCATGCCGAAGCCCTGCAGGCGAGCTGCAACCAAAGCACCGATGCGGCCCAGGCCGATGATGCCGGCCTTCTTCTCGAAGAGTTCTACGCCCGTGAAGGAGCTGCGCTTCCACTCCCCGTTCTTCAGTGAGGCATTCGCAGCTGGGATTCGACGGGCCAAGGATACGATGTGGCCGACGGTCAGCTCAGCTGCGGAAATGATGTTGGAGGTCGGAGCATTCACGACCATGACACCAGCCTGGGTAGCGGCCTTGATGTCTACGTTGTCCAGACCAACGCCAGCACGGGCGATGACCTTGAGGTTCTTGGCTGCAGCAATGGCCTCAGCATCTACCTGCGTGGCAGAGCGAACCAGGATTGCATCTACATCGGCAATGGCTTCGAGAAGCTGAGAGCGGTCCGCACCGTCAGTCTGACGAATTTCAAAGTCGGGACCGAGAGCAGCAACCGTTGCAGGAGAAAGTTGCTCGGCCAAAAGTACGATGGGCTTAATGTCAGACACGGGTGTGGCACCTTTGCGATTTCATAGGGCTGATGCTTGCAAGGCGGCAGTCTCTTACGCCTGCCGTCGAATCAAGCGTAACCCTATGTATCCTTCGTTTTGGTGCGAAATCACGCATGTTACGCAGAGAAAACCCTACTTTGTGAAAACTTTCACTTATTACATAAAATGTGACAAGCTGTGCCTGCGCGACGGTTCCATGCACGCCATCTACCGTGCTTTGAGCACGAAGAAAATGAAGCTCAAGAAAGCATCCCTCTCGCGCAACGCCTCAGGCACGACGTCGTGGGGCGCCTCTTTCGAATACGGCGGCTCCCAAATTCTTTCAATTGAGTAGCCGGCATCGATAAAGGCAGAAGCCATCACATGCAATGGGTGATGCCAATACGTCAGCTCATGCGACTGCCCATCGAGAATTACCTCGTCGCTGTACTCGGTCACCTTAAAGTAGTCCGATCCCCTGTGGTTCCAGGGGTAGAGAATCGGATGGTTGACCGACATGATCAGCCGCCCGCCAGGCTTCAGCACGCGGCGAACTTCCCGGAGCGCCAAGGACCAGTCAGGCAGATAATGGAAGACCAGGGACGACACTGCGTCATCAAAAGAATCGTCCTCGTAGGGAAGCGGCTCACCCAACCTCGACACACGCAGATCCGCCGAGCTGCCAAGTCGTTTGCGCGCAAGCGCAATCATTTCTTGGCTAGCATCGAAGCCACTTACCTCGGCTCCGGAAGACATGAGCGCCTCAGCCAACACTCCTGCCCCGCAACCGATATCCAATACCCTTCGCCCCTGGACATCAGCAGCCAATTCAAGCACGGCTGGTCGTTCATAGTAGGCGTTTAGGAGACTAGATTCGTTTTCAATGGCATACGCGTTAGCGAAATCATCATAATTACTCGCGTTCATTTTAATCCCCTGAGTCGACCCGCTTTTGCTAGATCCTAACAACACGCTCCGCCATGATCCGGCAACATAATAATCGGATTCAATTAATTAATGCTGGTGATCGATTCTGGTAATCAGCTCTTTGTGGACTGCGCTGGCGCCATCGGTCTAGCACTGGCTGATGGTGGACCAAACGTGGTCTGACTTGACGCAGGGTCGAAATCAGACTGAGCATCGTGTCACCGAACGATAAGCCGAAAGGCACACAATAAGACCATACCCATGCACTTGCCGACCTGATACTGAGAGCCAATTGAACAGACACAAGGCTTGGTTCTACAGCATATTTTTCCAGATATTCCAGCTGCGTTCGCTCGATCCACAACTTATCAACTCTGCAAATTGAGCCAGAATGAGCCCTAAATAAACGAAATAATTCAGAGAATATGCATGGAATAATTGCTGCCTAATGTCTTGCATCCATGGAATATAAATTACCTCAATCCACTCTTTTGCAGATGCGAGATGCCGCAGTAATTCCAGCGAGCCACGGCACGCAGCAACTAACGTCACGCGGATTCCAGGTAAACTATTTCATAGCTCATCGATGCAGTTCCGATTCGCCTGCAACCACGAGAAGCTCCTGCTTCCAAAAGCCCTCCGCGTATCTGCATGCCTTGCGCGATCCCACGAACATTCAAGTGACGCGCCCGTACGATACTTTGAAGCACCGACAGTTTAGTTGCTTCCTGCACTGACGCCTGGTCTGCCACTATTTCCACCTAAAAAGTTATCTAGCTACTCAAAAGTAGGCCGTCGCGGGAACCTCGACACTTAGAACTGCACGTTTTTAAGAATGGAAAAAGGCACAATGTAACGAACTTTTTGTGCCCATTATGTAGGATTTAAATACATTATTGACGAAAGCTCAATGGGTGTATACGCTGTCGATTACAACACTCGCACGGAAGCTGGTTAGTTCAGCAAAAACTTGGGGTCGGCCGCTCTATCTTGGGGATTGAACGGCAAGTATTACCGAATATTCATTATTGATGAAGACTTCGGCGATGCATCACGCTTAAACGCGTTCACAAGGATTGATCTTTCCAGCTTCCACACTAAAATTTGGGGAAATCTAGTGTTTGGCAATCCTGTTGGGGACAGAATTGCGCGCCGACGTAAACGTCGCCGTGAACAATTGATACAGAAGCCTCTGCGCTCACCGCAATGGGGAGCTCTTTCTGTGGCGACGCTAGCGTTGGCAATGACTGCTGCTAGTTCCATTACCGCATCGTCAGCGCCTAGCGAACCGGTAACATCCGAAAGCGCTGCTTCCGAGCCAAGCATTTCAGTCACGCCCAAGGCCCCTGACGCAACCACGCTAACAAGTGCTCCGCGGACTATCCAGACGGAGTCTTCTTCTGCGCCCGCAGTCAATACGTCCAGCACCGATGCGCCCGAGCTTGAAGCGGAATCCGAGGTCAGCAAGGCTCCCACGGCTACTTTCTCTGCGGTTCCCGTCGAATCACCCGAGCCAACATTGGTGTCTAGTGTTCCAACTGATCCGTCGGCCTCGTCCAAGAGTCTTGAGAGTACGCCCTCGCCTAAGGCAATCAGCACGACTTCGACTAAGCCGCCGGCTTCTACAACAGAGGCTGCGCCTAAGTCCTCGGAGTCTCCTTCACCCAGCCCGTCATCAACGTTGGCCGCAAAAGATCTGGCGCTAGGTGCTGCCGCCGTGGACTGTTCCGCACAGTTCAATCCACGGCTCGTTGGCAACTTTGAAATCGACGGAAACCTTTGTGCCAACCTCTCTGACGACTGGTCCTCGGTACTTACGCAGCCAACTGCCAACGACGGCGTGGGCGACTCAACACAATTCACCAATGGTGTCAGCGAAGGCACATGGCCTTGGGACTCGAGTGAGTCTGGCGGAACAAATACTGCCGGCGACAAGAACGACATTCACAATGTCTATGCCTTGCAACGCACCATCGGAACAGATGTGTACGCATACCTCGGGTTCGAACGAGCTACCAGCAATGGCACAGCTCAGCTGGTCATCGAGCTTAATGCCCTGCCAAATTCAAGCTCATCCTCGCCAAGCCCGCAACGAAGCACAGGTGACTTGAGGCTGTCGGTCAACCAGAATGGACAAAACGAACTACAGTTATCCAAGGCCTACACGTGGACATCGACTGGTGCCACCACCGGTTCCTGGACAGCTCTACCGAGCACCGCTGGCTTCACGGGCATGGCAAATACAGGTGTCATCAAGAACTTCAGCGGCACTGCTGACCTTGAACCAAACCTCTTTGCTGAATTCGCTTTGAACCTAACGGCGCTGTTTGGCACGGCTGACTGCAGCGGCAACTACGGAACCATGAATATCCGCTCCAGTGCTTCTGGCGATGCCTCGGCCCTCAAGGACTGGGTAGCACCCATTTCGCTCAATATTCCAAGTACCTGTTCCAGCGTTGTAGTCGACAAGTCTTGGGTTATTGATGGCCAGGACTACTCGCATGGCGAGCAGCCAGAGGGATTCGATGCAACGCTAGAGCTCACGGGCCAGGACGCAGCAACATTCGGCACGGAATATGTCACCGAGAGTGATAACACCCGATACTACTCGGAGCAGACGGTCACCGTGGCAGAGACCAATGTTCAGGTCCCTGAAGGATGCACTTACGAAGCCTCGGGAGACCTAGGACAGCACACCCTCTCCGTCGGTAAGAACAGCTATCTGGTAACCAACACGGTCACGTGCACTGAGCTGACACTGGTCAAGAAAGTTGTTGGCGAAGTCGCACCGGAAAGCTGGACCTTGGAGGCTGATGGTCCTACTCCCCTCGCCGGAGCCACAGGTGACGAATCGGTGACAAACGCCCCGGTTACGCCCGGTGAATACACCTTGTCTGAATCGGATGGCACGACTGGCTACCAGCTGACCAGCGTTGACTGTGGGGACTCGAATGCCATCTCGGAAACGAACTCCGTGGTTATCAATGCCGGCGACAAAATCACCTGTACCCTCACCAACACCGCAGAAGTCGCATTGACCGTGACCAAGCAGTGGATCGTCAATGGTGAGGAATACGCCCACGGCGACCAGCCGGTCGGCCAGGCACAACTGACTGTTGACGGATCCGAGAGCCAGTTTGGCACCCCGATCACCGGCTTCCTGGTCGGAGACGAAGTGGCAATCAGCGAAACTGTGTCAGATCTTCCTGAGCTTTGCACGGTGTCGACATCAATCAACGGCGGCGAGACAGACCAGATTACGCACACCATGACGGTGACACCGGATCCGAATGTGGTTGAAGTGGTCAATACCGTCGACTGCGTACAGCATCTGACTCTGGTCAAAGACTTGGATAATGAAGAGTTCTCTGGCACGTCCACGGTTTCCGATTGGACTTTGACGGCCACCAATTCCGAAGATCCTTCCATCACGGTTTCCGGAGTCACGGGCGAACCGGCAGTCACCGAGGCTTCGGTAACCGCAGGCAGCTACACTCTCAACGAATCGGGCCCTGCCGGCTACGACGCTGGCGAATGGAGCTGCACCGGAACGGGCAATCAATCAGATGCTGATTCAATCTCATTGGACTTGGGCCAGGCCGCGACCTGCACCATCGTCAACACTGCCAAGCCAGGCTCGGTGACATGGACGAAAACCGACGTGCAGGATCGGTTGCTGGCTGGCGCAACATGGACTCTCACCGGACCGGCAGGCGATAACTCGCAAGCTGTGGAAATCACCGACTGCACCGATCAACCGTGCGAGGGCCTGGACCGGGATCCGGCAGCTGGCAAGTTCTCAATCGAGAACCTGGCATGGGGCGACTACACCCTGGCCGAATTGCTGGCACCTCCAGGGTACCAACGGGATGACACCATCCATGAGTTCACTGTTCAAGGCGAAGCATTGCAGGTAGAGCTTGCAGCCGTCGTCAACGAACAGCAGGTCGGTCCCAACCTTCCGCTCACCGGTGGTTTGGGACGTGACCACGTATATCTTCTAGGCGCAGGAATCTTGATCTTGGGGTTGAGCGTACTAGGGGGCAGGTTCTGGAAGACGCGGCGCGATCGAATGATCCGCTAGATTCACGAACTGCCAAATAAACCGCGGTACCGGTAGTACTTGGGGGCCGGTACCGCAATCATTCGCATTTCATATATGAGGAGTAATTGTGTTCAGCGAACAACGACTCGGCAAATTGATTGCCGGAGCTAGCGCACTGGCGCTAGTTGGGGCGGGGTTATTGGGGGCCACCGCCGCATCTGCCGACGATGCGCCGGGCATTGATCCGGCACAGACAGGCTCGATTAGTGTCCACAAGTCTTCGGCCGTACCAGGCGAGCAGGGCGATGGTACCGAAATCACTCCTGATCCAGGTCTGGATACGGAATTGCTCGGTGTTGAATTCACCTTGCAGCCGGTACTGCACAACGGCGCACCAATTGACCTGAGCACCGCTGAAGGCTGGGAACTCTCCGAAGCAGTCACCAATGCCGGTACGGCACCGTCGCTGCCCTCGGCAGGGTATTCGTTGGGCACCAGCACCGCAGTTGCTACCGATGCCGCGGGCGTAGCCACCTTCACCGGGCTGAACTTGGGACTCTACCTGGTCACCGAGACCAAATCAGGCGATAACTTGATCGCACAGAAGCACGATCCATTCTGGGTCACCGTTCCCTACCCGAACGAAGACGGTTCATGGAACTACAACGTTCACGTGTACCCGAAGAATGTGCTCAATGAAATCAACCTGACCAAGACGGTTGACACCGAAGCCCTGCTGTTAGGCGACGAGGTGACGTGGACCCTGGAAACGTCCGTTCCTGCCTCGGAACTGCCATACGAGTCCTTCACCTTGACCGATGTGCTGCCTGCGGAGCTGACTTTCGTTTCCTGGGGCAGCTTGATGCTCAACGGTGAGGCCCTTGAAGCGGCCGACTACACTGTTTCGGATGACAAGTCCGAGATTTCACTGACCGAGTCAGGACTGGCCAAGCTGGATCTTGCAGGGGAAGCCACCTTCTCCATCGAACTGGTAACAACTGTGAACACTATTCCAGCTGGCGGCAAGGTTGTTAACAACGCAACCCTGACCATCAATGGCACCACCGTTGAGGATCCAGCCAATACGAACCTCGGAACCATCGAGCTCACCAAGACCGATGAAAGCGACGCGATCCTGCCAGGAGCCAAGTTCGAGCTCTATGGATCCGCTCCAGTAAATGGCGAACCAGAGGGCGATCCCATCGCCACCGGCACCACGAACGACCTTGGCGTGATCGTATGGCAGGTCCACGTTGGCATTGATGAAGATGTCACCGAAGACTTCTGGGTCCGGGAAATTGTGGCCCCAGCAGGCTTCGTCCTCCCCGCCAATCCTTGGACCAAGATCGATGTCACTGCGGGAGCAACCGCTGAACCAACGATCATGAACCACAAGGCTGACGGACCGGATCTTCCATTGACCGGTGCACAAGGTACCTTGCTGTTCACCCTGGCAGGTATCGGCCTGATGGCCGTAGCCGGTGGCGCAGTTCTGGTACAGCGTCGAGCACGCCAGCGTCGCGCTGAATAAGCCCGACCACCAGCGTGGCCTAGCCAAGCGGTAGGAGTGGGGGGACGAGATTTGCTCGTTCTCCCACTCCTGCGATTAACCCTTCAGCTCGATAACCACCCATGTGGCCGTACGTCCGATAAGCACCGATGAAGGAACTGACTATGTCAGCAGTGGATGAGAAAGATCCGAGTCCGGCCGAAGCGCAACGGCGGTGGAAGCTGCCCGTCGCTACCTTGGTCATTGCCAGCGTGTTCCTGCTCGGCGCATTAACCCTTCTCTATCCGTCCACCGCCAGCTGGTTTGCCCAATACAACCAATCCAAAACCATCGGCATGATTTCCGCCGAGATTTCGGAAGATGAGCCCAACTGGCTGCAGTCGGAGCTGGCCAAAGCACACGAATATAACCAGCAGCTTGTCGGCGGCGCTTTGCTCTCCCCTGGGAGCAACGTGCCTACCAGCGACGGGCGGCAAGGTAACGGCCAAGACTACGATGACCTGCTCAAAGTATCGGATGACGGTTTGATGGGCCGGTTGAGAATTCCCGCGATTAACGTGGATCTTCCCATTTATCACGGCACAGACGCCAAGACCCTGGAACGCGGCGTGGGGCATCTTGAAGGTACGGCGCTACCGGTTGGCGGAGCCTCGCAACACTCGGTGCTTACAGCACACCGTGGCCTTCCGGATGCCACACTCTTCAATGATTTGCCCAAACTGAAAATCGGGGACGCCTTCACCATCGAGGTCCTCGGAGAAGTGCTGTCTTACCAAGTCATCGAAACCCAAACAGTGCTCCCCGATGAAACCAAATCGCTGGTTCCCCAATACGGCAAGGACCTGGCCACGCTGGTGACCTGCACTCCCCTGGGAATCAATTCGCATCGAATGCTGGTCACTGCTCAACGCATTCTGCCCACCCCGATTGAAGATCTCAACGCCCTTGGAAAAGCGCCTGAGATTCCCGGCTTCCCATGGTGGTCCGTCTTTGCCGGCACTGCAATATTGGCTGCCTCGGCGTGGGTCTATTTCGCTGGGCGCACTGTCAATACGCGTCGTTCTTAACGTCCGATATCGCCAAAGGGTGACACGATTTTTTGCTAGTGAGCAGCTGCAGATTGATATTAGAATCAATACTGGAACATTCAAGTTCTTCACCCACTCTCCGAATCATGAGGACAAATGAAAAACATCGTTCGGCGTTCGCTTGCTGTCATCGCAGCCTGCGCCCTCGCTTTTTCTGGTGTCTCTGTAGCGTCGGCAGCTTCCCAGCCGACTGCAGCACCAAGCATTGCCATCGCAGCTGCCAAAAAGACTGCTCCGGTCACCATTAAGAAGATCAGCAACAAGACGGTCAATGGCAAAGCAAAGGCTACGATCAAGCCAAGTTATTCCAAGGCCAAGAACGTCAAGATCAAATCAGCACTCCTGACAGTCACCAAGGGCAAAAAGACTGTTGCCAAGAATAAAAAGTCGGTCAAACTGGCTGCCGGCACGTACAAGGTCAAGACGACCGTCAAGTACAAGCTCAAGGGCAAGACCAAGACGATCACCAAAACCCAGTCTTTGTCAGTCAAGAAGGCTTCGAGCAAGCGCTCAGTGAAGATGAATGGCAAAGGCTACAGCTGCCCTTCGGGTTTCCCTGTGAAGGGCAACCGAACCGGCAGCAAGAAGGAATGGAAGTACCACGTACCAAGTGGCGCCTTCTACTCGCGCACTGCACCTGAAGAGTGCTTCAAGACCACTTCCGATGCCCGGAAGGCCGGCTACCGCGCTTCTAAGCGCTAACAACTTGCTGTAGCTCTAGCTTCAACAACAGCCCGCCAATAAGACAACGTCCTTGGCCACCCCAAAATTAGGTGGCCAAGGACGTTGTCTTTTCGCAAGATACCGGGAAATCTGGACCAGCAGTTTTGACTGGGCCCGGCTAAGGCTGGATCAATCCTCAAGTTCCCTCTGCGAATGCGGGGCATCTGTTTCTCTGCGTTTCCGGATGCCTTCAGCCAACGAAGTTGCCAGCCCTTCAGCTTTGCCCAACGCTTTGTTCTTGGTCTCGTCCCCCAGTTGCCGGATAGCTACCAGGCCATCAGCGCCCGCATCCGTTACCTTGTCGCGTGCTTCCGAGACGGCGGTCAGCCAACGCTTCTGATCCAGTTCACGATTGCTGCTTTCAAATCCAAGCTGAATCTGAAATTCGGACAACTCTGCTGAAATACTATTCGAGCTGTGAACGATAACTCCTGCGGACTTTGGGTGCAGCAGCACTTTGGCATTTGCCCTGGAACCAACGAGCGCGATCCTGTTAAGAATCTCGCCTGTGCTTTGTGTGATCTGCTCAATCCTGTGCTGCCGTGCAAGCTTCACAGCGATTCGGTGTCGCTCGTAATCACTTGGTGATCCTTGAAGCACGCGGTCTAATTCCAAAACTGCAACGCCATCCTGCAACCGGAAACAACGCGCGAGTACCGAAAGCCACTGGCTCACCTGCGGTTCAGCTTCAACAGCAGATTTGGCAATGTCACCCATCTTGGCTTTCTTCTCAAGTTTTTCAGCGATCGTGTTGAGCGAACGAATTGCTAAAGCTTGTTTGGATGCAATGATCCGTTCACTATCTTGAACTTTTGACCAAGTCACATCGTTGACGTGCCCGACACCATCTCGAATTGTCATTGCCTGCTCAATCGTCATGGCAACACCGTCAATTTCGGCCATCATTTCATCATGATTGGCACGCATCAGGTCATCGATCTTTTCATCAATGACAGCGAGATAGTCATTGATCTGATCCATGCTTTGTTGCATCGCCACTTGCGCCATGATGCCTCCAACGCCTGCGAGGAACGCCGGATTCGCCAGGGCTGCGCCCGGTTTAGTAACGATCTCAAGAATGCCAGCGGTCTTGCCTTTATTCACGACTATGGCACGGCTCAGCCCATCAGAAGAACCTTTCATGAGATCGGCGACATGGAACGCCTTGGCTGACTGCTCCGACAGCTTCACCCATCGTCCGCAATTTGCCGAGACTTCTGCAACGCCTTGGGTAACCGTTCCTCCCAATGAAGCGGTTGCAATTAGCGCGTCGAGAACCATGTCTTTTGACTCCAGGTTCAGGGACGCCAGTACCGATTCGACGGTTCCCTTTTTCCCGATTACCGCAATTCCATCATCGTCAGCGATGATTTCGATTTCGTCAATACTCATGCGTGATTCGCACCTGATTCCGCTTCTTGAAATTACTCGCCTGCAAATTCGAATTCAACGGTAGCCTCAGGCTCGATGCTTGCCACCAGTCCCCGATAGAAGTTCTCGGCCTGCTGACGAAGTATCTGCTGATTGCTGTCGATGTATTTGTCCTGAAGATCCTCGTTGAGAACCTTCTTGAGCATTTCATCTTTGTCAATATCAGGAGTGACCCAGCTGAGGACACCATTTTCCTCATTTATGACTTGGACGTCGAGGTTCTCCATGCCGATGAATTCGAATTCAGGAACTTTGATTAAATATTCGTCGCCGCCTCGGTCTTCAACTTCTACGTTCTCGCCGTCTATCCCGAGCTTCGCTTGAAACGAGAACTGTACATTTGATGTCCTCGTTGTACCCGGAATCGAGACGTTGAATAGACTCTTATCCTCCGAATCGTTCTCAATTTCTTGAACACCCAAGCTCAACAATGCGATCTCTTCAACGCTCTTGATTGAGTACAAGACACGCGTATTCTTCTTGCTGCCGTACGCATCGAAGGGATTGCCAAAGTAGTGCGCAGCCGCCAGTGTTATCCCTACGACGACGGCCAGACCCACAATCGTGAGTGTGGCACGGACAAGAAATCGTTTAATTGTTCCCAACATCTGCATCTCATTCTCAGATAAACCCAACATATCTAACGACACCAAAGGTCGTTAGACGCTTTGAATTCGCAATCTAATAATGACACCATGAACCGACATTTAACTAATATGCGGATAAACTGTTTCGTCTGCAGCGCACGAATGAAACTTTAAGGAAAAAGTAGCTGAATTTTGAAAGGCCTGCCATGAGCATGGCTTTGTCCGTTAAACCGAAAACTGCCGTGGTGCGATGACTTTAAGTCACCGCACCACGGCAGTTTCTAAGCGTTTACCTCAGGATCACTGAGACCTAGCGGGCAACAGAGCCGTCCACGTAGTCATCCGAGGATGCGTCCGAGATCCAGGAGAACAGCGAGCGCAGTTCGCGGCCGGTGGTCTCGATTGGGTGGGACTCGCCCTTGGCGCGCAGTTCCTTGAATTCTGGAGCACCAGCCTTCTGGTCATCCATGAAGCGCTTTGCGAAAGCGCCGGACTGGATGTCGCCCAGAACAGCCTTCATGTTTTCCTTCACCTCTGGGGTGATAACGCGTGGGCCGGAAACGTAGTCGCCGTACTCAGCGGTGTCGGAGATGGACCAGCGCTGCTTGGCGATGCCACCTTCCCACATCAGGTCGACGATCAGCTTCAGCTCGTGCAGAACCTCGAAGTAAGCGATCTCTGGCTTGTAGCCAGCTTCGGTCAGAACTTCGAAGCCGTACTGAACCAGCTGCGAGGTGCCACCGCAGAGAACAGCCTGCTCGCCGAACAGGTCGGTTTCAGTCTCTTCGGTGAAGGTGGTCTCGATAACGCCGGCGCGGGTGCCGCCGATGCCTGCAGCGTAGGACAGTGCCAGTTCCTTGGCGCCGCCGGAGAAGTTCTGCTCCACAGCGATCAGGTCAGGGATGCCACGGCCAGCTTCGAATTCGCGGCGTACGGTGTGGCCTGGAGCCTTTGGAGCAACCAGGGCAACGTCAACGTTGGCTGGTGGCTGGATGAAGCCGAAGCGGATGTTGAAGCCGTGGCCGAAGAACAGGGCGTTGCCCTCTTCCAGGTGCTCGGCGATCGACTCGGTGTACACCTGGGCCTGGACCTGGTCCGGGGTCAAGATCATGATGACGTCTGCCCAAGCGGCAGCCTCAGCCACGGTGGAGACCTTCAGGCCTTCAGCCTCGGCCTTGGCGCGGGACTTCGAGCCCTCAGCCAGGCCGACAACAACCTCGACACCCGAGTCGCGCAGGCTCAGTGCGTGTGCGTGGCCCTGGGAACCGTAGCCAATGATGGCTACCTTCTTGCCCTGGATGATTGAGAGGTCTGCGTCGTCTTCGTAGTACAGATCAGCCACTGTAATTCTCCTTATTTGTGCTCTGGCTTTTTAGCTCAATTTCTAAGCTAGATGCCAAGTATCTAAAATTTGTAGTTCGTGTCCGTAGAAGTCTTCTACGGCCTTTAGGCGCTCAGGGTCTTCAGAGCCCGGTCGCTCATCGACTTGGCGCCGCGGCCCACCGCGAGGGTTCCGGACTGGACGATTTCGCGGATGCCGAATGGCTCCAGCACCGCCAGCAGCGCGTCGATCTTTGCCGCGTTGCCGGTGGCTTCGACCACCAGCGAGTCGGTGGACACATCGATGACGGAGGCACGGAAGAGCTCCGCGGCCTGCGTCACCTGCAGGCGGGTCGCCGCGTCGGCGCGCACCTTGATCATGATGTGGTCGCGCTGCACCGAGGTTTCCGGAAGCAGCTCGACGATCTTGATGACGTTGATCAGCTTATTGAGCTGCTTGGTCACCTGTTCCAGGGAATCCCCCTCGGCGTCGACCACCACAGTCATGCGGCTGATGCCGTCAATTTCGGTGGGGCCCACTGCCAGCGAGTGGATGTTGAAGGCGCGGCGGGCGAAGAGGCTGGCTACTCGGGTAAGTACGCCGGGAACGTCTTCAACCAGTACCGAAAGCGTATGCTTTGCCATGTTCTAGTCCTCCTCTTCCCATTCTGGGGTCATGCCCTTGGCAATTTGAATCTCGTCATTGCTCACGCCCGATGGGACCATCGGCCACACCATCGAATCGGCCGAGACAACGAAGTCGATCACCACTGGGCGGTCATTGATCTCCAGCGCCTTCTGGATCGTGGCGTCGATATCCTCATCGCGTTCGCAGCGCAGGCCCACGCAGCCGTAGGCGTCGGCCAGCTTCACGAAGTCGGGAACGCGAGCGGTTCCGTGGCCGGTATTCAAATCGGTGTTCGAGTACCGGGAATCATAGAACAGGGTCTGCCACTGGCGGACCATGCCCAGCGAGGAGTTGTTGATGACCGCGACCTTGATCGGAATATTGTTGATCACGCAGGTGGCCAACTCCTGATTGGTCATCTGGAAGCAACCGTCTCCATCAATGGCCCAGACCACGCGGTCCGGCTGTGCGACCTTGGCGCCCATGGCGGCCGGGACCGAGTAGCCCATGGTGCCCAGGCCAGCCGAGTTCAGCCAGGAGCGCGGACGCTCGTACTTGACGAACTGGGCGGCCCACATCTGGTGCTGGCCCACGCCGGCAACATAGACGCCTTCAGGACCGGTGAGTTCACCGATGCGCTGGATCACGTGCTGTGGCGCCGAGAGGCCGTCCTGGGTTTCGGTGTAGCCGATCGGGTAGGTCTCGCGCAGGCGGTTGAGCATGCCCCACCAGCTGGAAAGATCCTGCTGCCGCTCGTTCTCGAAGCGGGTTGCGCAGGCTTCCTGCAGCTGCGGGATGATCTCATCCAGCGAGCCCACAATCGGCACATCGGCAACGCGGTTCTTGGAGATTTCCGCAGGGTCGATATCGGCGTGGATCACCTTCGCGTTCGGCGCGAAGGAGGAGAGCACACCGGTGACTCGGTCATCGAAGCGGGCACCAAGGGTGATCAACAGGTCCGACTGCTGCAATGCGGTCACTGCAGACACGGCACCGTGCATGCCTGGCATGCCCACGTGCTGTTCGTGTGAATCCGGGAAGGCACCGCGAGCGGTCAGGGTGGTGACCACAGGCGCGTTGATGTATTCCGCGAATTCCTTGAGCTGTTCGTGGGCGTTGGCCTTGATTACGCCACCGCCGACGTACAGCACCGGACGGGTTGCCCCGGCGATCAGCTTGGCGGCTTCGCGAAGCTGCTTGTTGTGGCCACGGGTCACAACTCGGTAGCCGGGCAGGTCCACCTTTGGCGGCCACGAGAAGGTCATATCGGACTGCTGGGCGTCTTTGGTGATATCCACCAGCACCGGACCGGGACGACCGGTCTGGGCGAGGTAGAAGGCACTTGCCAGTGTCTTTGGAATGTCTTCTGCGTTGGTGACCAAGAAAGCGTGCTTGGTAATCGGCATCGTGATGCCGACAATGTCTGCTTCCTGGAATGCGTCAGAGCCAATGAATGCGCTATGGACCTGACCGGTGATTGCCACCATTGGTACCGAGTCCATATTGGCATCGGCCAGTGCGGTGACGAGGTTGGTTGCGCCTGGTCCGGAGGTGGCGATGCATACGCCAACCTCCCCGCTCACCATGGCGAAACCCTGTGCGGCATGGCCTGCACCCTGTTCGTGGCGGACCAAGACGTGGTTGATCTTGGTCGAATCCATCAGTGGATCATAGGTGGGAAGGATGGCCCCACCTGGTAATCCGAAGACGTCTTTGACGCCCAGTTCTTCCAGCGAGCGGACGATGGCTTGTGAGCCCGTCATCTGTGTGGGAGCAACGATATTATTCGGACCCTGTACCGGGTTCGAAGCTTCCACGACGGAAGAGACAGCGGCGGCGGCATCCTTAGATCGATTGATTGACTTCGCAACCGACGCCGGATTGGCGGGTGTTGAGTTGCTCATCGGGATCCTTTCCATTTCTATCTCTTCGTTTGCGCATAAAAAACGCCCCGCGGCCGTCACTACTGACGAAAGGGGGCTTGCGCGTTACCGATGTTCTGTCCGCTTAGTGCGACAGCGTCTCAGGCTCCGCGCCTGATAACTAGTAGAACATCGAAGTTTGTTTGCATGTCTCTAGTTTTCTCTACCCAAGGATAAAGTTCAACTAGACACCCCGTTCATCTCATTATATGAGATGAATGTCCATTCAGTGGACGCGTTTCCGCGTCCACTGAATCAGACGAAGGCTTCTTTAGCCGCAATAAGCGCCTGTCGAAGCGGAATTTACCAGTTTCGCATATTTGGCCAGCACGCCCGAGGTGAACTTGGCCGGCAACGGCTTCCATCCCGACTTCCGGGCTTCAAGCTCTGCCGGATCGACCAGCAGGTCAAAGGTCCTCGCTGAAATGTCCACGCGTATCCGGTCGCCATCCTTCACGAAGGCAATGGGTCCGCCGTCGACCGCTTCCGGAGCCACGTGCCCGATGCACAGGCCCGTCGTGCCGCCGGAGAAGCGGCCATCGGTCAGCAGCAGCACGTCCTTGCCGAGCCCCGCGCCCTTGATGGCACCGGTGATGGCCAGCATTTCGCGCATGCCAGGTCCGCCCTTTGGACCCTCATAGCGGATGACCACCACGTCGCCAGCCTGGATCTGTCCAGCATCCAGTGCTTCAAGGGCACCTTGCTCGCGCTCGAAGACTCGCGCGGTGCCTTCGAAAACATCAGCGTCGAAGCCCGCGGACTTCACTACAGCGCCTTCGGGCGCCAAGGAGCCATGAAGCACCGTGACGCCGCCGGTCTTGTGGATCGGATTGTCCATGGCGCGAAGGATCTTGCCATCAGGATCCGGCGGAGCGATGTGCGCGAGATTCTCGGCGACGGTCTTGCCGGTCACGGTCAGGCAGTCGCCATGGAGCAGTCCGGCATCAAGCAGAGCCTTCATCACCACAGGCACCCCGCCAATGCGATCCAGGTCGTTCATGACATAGCGGCCGAATGGCTTGAGGTCCGCGAGGTGCGGCACCTTGTCGCCAATGCGGTTGAAGTCGCTGAGCGAAAGGTCAACCTCGGCTTCCCGGGCAATCGCCAGCAGGTGCAGCACCGCATTGGTGGAACCGCCAAAGGCCATGGTCACCGCGATGGCGTTTTCAAATGCTTCTTTGGTCATGATGTCGCGGGCGCGAATGCCCTTGCGCAGCATTTCCACGACAGCTTCACCGGAGCGGTGGGCAAACATGTCGCGGCGACGGTCAGCCGATGGAGGGGCAGCTGAACCCGGCAGGCTCATTCCCAACGCCTCGCCGATGGAAGCCATGGTGTTCGCGGTGTACATTCCACCGCAGGCACCTTCGCCTGGGCAGATAGCTCGCTCAATGGCGTCCAAATCCTTTTCGCTCATGCGCCCTGCTGCACATGCGCCGACGGCTTCGAAAGCGTCGATCAAGGTGACATCCTTCTCGGTCCCGTCTTCCAGCTTCACCCAACCTGGCATGATGGAGCCCGCGTAGAGGAAGACCGAGGAAAGGTTGAGGCGCGCTGCTGCCATCAGCATGCCCGGCAATGACTTGTCACAGCCGGCCAAGAGCACTGATCCGTCCAGTCGTTCGGCCATCATGACCGTCTCAACGGAGTCGGCAATGACTTCTCGCGATACAAGCGAGAAGTGCATTCCTTCATGACCCATGGAAATTCCATCAGAAACTGAGATGGTTCCGAATTGCATCGGGAACCCTCCGCCTGCATGGACGCCTTCTTTGGCTCCCTGCGCGAGGCGGTTCAACGAAAGATTACAAGGGGTGATTTCGTTCCACGAGCTGGCAATGCCAATTTGCGGTTTTGCGAAGTCATCATCGCCCATGCCGACAGCGCGCAACATGCCTCGCGCTGGAGCGGCGTGGATACCATCGGTGACCACACGGGAACGTGGTTTGATATCTGGCGTAGCATCCTGGCTCATAAATTTTATTCTAGTTGTCAATATGACCAATCGGATAACCTATGACGCAACCGTGACACATTTCGATAAATGTTGCGACTGATCAAATTGTCCAAACTTATCGGTAGAGTATGAGTCATGGACAACCGCCCAGACGAAACTCCAGCCGAGCAGGTCAAGGCCCGTCTTCACGACGCCTTCGATTCGCAGATCCCTAATTTCGCCAGCTACAACCTTGTGGCCGGTACCGGAATTGCCGGGTCTGGAGGGCTCAAAGTCATTGGATATCGACGTCAACCAGCAGAGCTGATCATTGCTCCTGTCAATCCTAATGATTTGCGCGCGTCGGAAAACGCCATCAACATCAACAACACCAACGTTAACCAGCTCGCCGAGCTCAGTGATGGCGGCTACGAGGTTGCCACCTCAACCGGTCGAGTCTTCCGCTTCGCAATTCCAGAAAAGCCGAGCATCGACTTCCATATTGATGATGCGGTCACCGTTGGTGCACAGATTGATCAAGAATCCGATGCCCACGACTTTGCCGACTTCATGGATCACTTCATGAACACCATTGAAGGTACCGAAAACTTCGTATAACCACGGAGCCGGTGATTCGCACCGCCCCTTCATGCAAAACGGTGGATGCCCGCATGGGCATCCACCGTTTCCTTATTCCTTCGCGCTATGCGCGCAGCCGGTCTGGCAGGCGCTCCCTAGCCGGTCTGATACTGGGGCATTTCGCTGGCCTGCATGACCAACCATGGGCTGAAAGCCCAAGGAGCGGCCCGGACCGCTACAGCAAATTCCGCAGGATCAACCCAGCGGTAATCCATGACTTCGGCCGGATTCATCGTGATTCCTCCATCGATCACTGCGGTGAACACCGGACAGATCTCGTTCTCAACGATGCCGGAGGCGTCGACCGCGCGATAGCGGAAGTCCGGCAGTGCCACCTGGATATCCCGGATCGCCATGCCCAGTTCCCCGGCAGCATGCCGCCGGATGGCCGTTTCCATCAGCTCCCCCGGCTGGGGGTGGCCGCAGAAGGAATTAGTCCATACCCCGGGCCACGTCGCCTTCGACAGCGCCCTGCGCGTCATCAGCACCTGCCCCAAGGAATTCCTGACGTGGCAGGAGAACGCCTGGTGCAAAGGCGTATCCCTGTTATGCACTGTTTCCTTGGGCATGGCGCCAACTGGCTGGCCGTCCTCGGAAAGCAGGATGACATCCATCAAATCCTCGACTTCTCTTTGGTGGTTAGCGGGTGAATACAGCTGCGTAGATCAACAACATCGTCAGCAGGAATCCGCACACGTAGTTGATCCACAGAAATCTCTTCCACGCCCGGTTAACCGTACCGGACGTCGAATCCTGCACCCCAAGATGCGGAAGCACATTAAGAATGTAGGCAATGGCGAGCAAGCCGGCCAACGAGCCGATTCCGCGAACTCCGAACAGAATCAATAGCCCAGCGAGCAGATACGCGCCTGCCACCAAGAAGATCGTTCTCCGCGCGCCGAAGGCAACCGCAATCGAGCCAATCATCGCTTCGCGGTCAGGAAGGATGTCCTGAATGGCACCCAGCGCATGGCTGGACATGCCCCAGAGAAGGAATGCAGTGAACACCAGCCATTGGGAGGCATGCACCGGCGCGCCAGCCAGCAGCCAGCCGAACAGCGCAGGCGACACAAAATGGACGGCGCTGGTGACGCAGTCCAGTCCAGCGCGTTCCTTGAAACGCAGGACCGGAACGCTGTAGGCAAGCAGCGCCGCAACCGACCCCGCCAGCACCGCAGTGGAGATGCCGCTTCCGGCAAAAGCCAAGACAACCAGGAACGGCACGGCCGTGACCGCGCTCGCCAGCAAGATCATCCGATGGCTGCGCCGGGCCAGCAGCGCGCCTTCAATGCCGCCCTTCCTCGGGTTGCGCAGGTCCGATTCATAGTCGAAGACGTCGTTGACCCCGTACATCACCAGGTTGTAGGGAAACAGGAAGAAGATGGTGCCAACGACGAATTTCCAATCCACCGATCCTCCTGCCAGGAGGTAGGCGGCGGCAAAGGGGTAGGCGGTGTTCACCCACGACACCGGCCGCGAGGTCGTGATGATTCCATGGAGCATAGTCAGGCCTTGTCGTTGGGAGGAATGGAATGGCCGCTGCCCTTGCGCCGTGAGGCCAGGGCCTCGAAGAGCCACCAGAGGCCGGGGCCCAGGAGCACGGCACAGGCAGCGTAGGCGAAGTCCTCAATAGGAGCCAGCCCGATGCGCAGGCCAGAAAGGGTGTGCGTCCCATAGTCGAAGAGCCCCGCAAAGATCATCAGGTTGTCGAAGATCGCCGTGAGCAGCAGCATCAGCACCATCGCTGCCAGGACCGGCAGCGCGATGGCGGCAGGCTTTTTCCTGCCGGCCAGGGCGCCCAGGAGGAACACGCTGCCCGCTGCGGCGAGAAACCATAGGCTCATCTCAAGAAACATGGCCATCGCCCTCCCCCGGCTTGGGGCTTCCGCTGCTTCGCCGCGCCCGGAACCGGAGCAGCGCCTGCGCCCCGGTCACCGCGATCATTGCGCAATAGCAGAGGAAGACCAGGAAAAAGAGTTCTTCCAAGGGGAATTGATCGCCGACCATGACCCCGGTCATCAGCTGGGATGGCTTATGCAGGAAGATCCCCTGCCCGATGGCCAGGACATCCCAGAGCACAAAAAATCCCGTCCCCAACACCAGGACCATCAGCCCGCGCAGCGGGTAGCGGAAGACAAGGAGCTTCCACTTGGCATCCACTAGCGCCATGCACCCGAGCAGTCCGAGAAGTATAGCCAGATAGATCATGCTCCCGCTTCCCTGCTGCTGGCGCTTCGGCGCTCCTGGGGCAAGGGTCCGGGGCCAGTGATGCCCAGTACTGCCTTGGCCGCCAGCTCGCCGCTGATCAAGCACATCGGAACCCCAATCCCGGGGCGCACCGTGCTTCCGGCATAATGCAGCCCCTGCACCTTCTTGCTGTGGTTGCCTGGCCGGAGCATGGCGCTTTGGCCCAGGGTATGCGCCAGGCCCAGCGCCCCTCCCCGGTAGGCGCCGTATTGTTGTTCGAAATCCGCGGGTCCAATGCTCTGGCGCACCACGATCCGCTGGCGCAGATCCGGGATTCCGGCCCAGTTCGCCAGCTGGTCGATGGCAGCGTCCGCGACCTGCTCGACCATGGCATCCCCGAGCCCGTCCGGCCCGCCTTGCCCCCATTCGGGCAAGGCCGGAGCGGGCACGAGAATGAACAGATTCTCGCAATCAGCGGGGGCAACGAAGGGGTCGGTGGCGCTGGGCTTGCAGACGTAGATGCTGGTTTCCGGCTGCAGTTCGCGGCCCTGGCGGATGCGCGCGAAATTATCCTTCCAGTCCTTGCTGAAAAGCAGGTTGTGATGTTCCAGTTCCGGCAATTTCCCCGTGATGCCCAGGCAGACCAGGATGGCGCTCGGGCCCGGATCCCTGCGCGCAAAGCTCTTGGCCGTATGCGTCTGCAGATGCCCTGGCAGCAGGCTGCCGTCGATATGGCGGGCATCGGCTGCACCGATCACCGCCTGGGCCTCGGTGCGGTGCCGCCGCCCGGTGGCATCGGTCCAGTGAACCGCCGCCACCCGCGGCTTCTTTCCCGTGGTGGTTTCGATCGCGGTGGCGGTGGCTCCGACCCTGATGCTGGCTCCCTGCTCGGTTGCCACCTTTGCCATGGCATCGGCAACCGCCGCGAAGCCGCCCATCGGGTACTTGACGCCGTCTGCCAGGTCCAGGTGGCTCATCAGCTGATAGAGCGCAGGGGTGCGTTCCGGGCTGGAGCCCAGGAATACGGCAGGATAGCCCAGCAGCTGGCGGATTTCGTTGCTCTGGAAACGCCGGGCGAGATAGCTCTCCAGACTGGATCCGAGCAAGGCGGCCAGCCGCGGGAGCAGGCGCAGCAGCTGGGGATCCATCAGCGACCGGGGCGAGCTGAAGTCGTCATAGAGGAAGTGCTTCAAGGCCAGTTCATAGCCATTGCCAGCGGTGCGCAAATACTCCTCGAGCGCCGGGGCGCTTCCCGGTTCCAGGGATTCGAAGAGCTCGCGGACGCCCGGCCCGGTGCCCACGTCCACCGGAGCCTGCCGGCCCTGGAAGAACGTGCGGTATCCGGTGTCCAGTTCGCGCAGCTCCAGCTGCGCGCCGACGCTGGTTCCCATGAGCTCGAACCAGTGCTCGAAGACCTCCGGCATCAGATACCAGGAGGGCCCGGTATCAAAGCGGAAGCCGGCGCGCTCGAGGCGTCCGGACCGGCCGCCCACGCTAGGGTGCTGTTCCAGCAAGGTGACATTGCACCCGCGCGCGGCCAGCAGGCCGGCACTGGCCAGGCCCGAGAACCCGCCTCCGATGACTACTACGTCCCGAACTTCGCTGGCCATCTAGTGCCGCCTTTCCATGATGTGGCTGGTTTGCGTCTTTCCCTGGCTGGCCAGAAGAACCCGCACCGCGATCATGGCCTTGCGCCCGGGGGAAACCGAGATCCGGGTGCGCAGCAGCGCCTCGGCCGGGGCCTTCTCCAACTGCCGGTTCAATTCCTGGAACAGATCGTGGGCCAGGCGCACCGCGCGCGCTGCGGCTGGCGCCAACAGCGGCAGTCCGGCGCGCGCCTTCGCGAGGTCCTGCTCGATCTGCTCCACCAGGCGCAGCTTCTCCTGCTCGCCAAAGGCTTCGGGATCGATGCCGGGGAAATAGGCGCGTCCCAGCTCCTGGCTGTCCTGCATCAGATCGCGCAGGAAATTGACCTTCTGGAAGGCCGCGCCCAGGCTGCGGGCTGCCAGTTTCGCCTGCTCTTCTTGCTGTGCACCCAGTGGCACGGCTGCGGGCATCGCCATGAACACTTGGAGGCACATCAGCCCGATGACCTCGGCGGAGCCATAGATATAGTCTTCGAGGCTGCGCGCATCGTGTTCCCCGGTGGCCAGATCCGCCCGCATCGAGGCGAAGAACGGGGCGGTCAGCTCCTGCCCGATGCCGGTCGAACGTGCGGTGAGCGCAAAGGCGTGCACTACCAGATTGGTGCTGTAGCCGCGTTCCATGGCGCGTCCAGTTTCCGCCTCCAGGTCATCGAGGCACGCGGCGATGGCACGCGGCTCGAGTCCGGCCTGGAGGGCCACCCCGTCGACGATTTCATCAGCGAGGCGCACAAGGGCGTAGATATTGGCGATGTGGGTCGCGCTGGATGCATCGAGCAGCCGGCAGGCCAGCGAGAAGGAGGTGGAGTACTGGCGGAGCAGCACCTTCGAGCTGCGTTGCGCGGTGCGCGAATAAAGGTGCAGCGCCGGGGTGCGCGATTCGATCCCGCGCGGTTCCATGGCGTTCATCGGCTTCGCTCCAGGATGAGGTGGCTGCAGGTGTGCAGCAGCTGCCGGGCGCCCTCGGGCAAATCGCGGAAGGCCGCCGATCCGGTGGCACGGCTGCACAGCGTTTCGGCCAGCTGCCGGGCGAATTGCTCCGTCCCCTGGTTGGCCAGCTCCTCGCGGATTTGCCCGGCGGGCACGTGGCCGGAGCGGAAGCCTTTGAGCATCCGGGCGAATCCGGGCTGTTCGGCGGCCAGGGCCAGCAGGATTGTGCTCTTGAATTCGCGCAGGTCGGACTCGACGGATTTGCCGGTGCACGAAGGATCCCCGAAGGTCCCGAGCACATCGTCGATGACCTGGTACGCCACCCCCAGCTGGCAGCCGACGGTGCCGATGTTTTCGGCCTGGCCCATGGAGGCCCCTGCCAACAGCGCCCCGGCTTGCAGCGGCAGCTGGAAGGAGTAGGAGGCGGTTTTCAGCTGCTCCATGCGCAGCACCTGGCTGGTGGTCGCCGGGGCCGAGCCCAGGGAGTAGAGCAGGTCTTCGAGTTCTCCTGCCCCGGCCTGCTCGATTGCTTGGAAGAACGCCTGCTCCACGACGGACTCGCTGTCGGTGCCGGCTGCGGCGCGGGCGGCGAGCTTGATCGCCTCGCTGATCAGCAGGTCTCCGGCGATAATCCCCACCGAATTCCCGGCATGCTCGGCCTCGGCCTGGCTGCGCCCGCCGGCCAGGGCCTGATCGCGGTAGAGGGCCGAGATGGTGGCTTCTCCGCGGCGCACGAAGTCCTTGTCCACCACGTCATCGTGGATCAGCAGCGCACTGTGCAGCAGCTCGAAGGCGCAGGCCAAGTCGACGGCGCGGGGCTGATTGCGTCCCGAGAAGGCGCGGTAGCCGAGCATCACCAGGGCCGGGCGCATCAGCTTGCCGGTGGACAGGCGGCCGGTGATCTGCGACCACAGCGCGGCGGCCTGCGCGGAGTAGGCCGCGGTGCGCTGCTGTGCCTGCGAGCCGATCTGCGAGAGGCGATCGCTGATGGCGGCCTGGGTGGCTTCGTCGATGAACCCGTTCTCGCCGGCCATCGTGCGCGGGCCGGCCGGCGGGGATTGATCGGTGCTGGCATGCGTTGTCATAGTTCACTGCTCCGGTGATCTGGTGGGGTGGAATGATCGGCTGGCCCAGTGCCGGCGGCCTGCAGCGATAGGAGGATTTCCGCGAGCATCGCGCGCAAGGCAAGGTGGGAGGGTTCATCGAGCTGGTCGCAGAACCTGTGCAGGCTGCGCAGCACCGCGATCCCCTCGCCGGTGGTCTCGGGGAAGCCGCTGCCGGGATGGACCACGGTGCGCCGCCGGTCCGTGGGGTGTTGCCGGCGCGCGATGACTTGGCGCGCTTCGAGCCGATCCAGCACCGCGGTGATGCCGGCTGAGGAAACTCCCAGTTCCTTGGCCAGCTCGCCGGGGCCCGGTGCGCTCAAGCTGCGGATGAGGTTCAGGGTCCTCAGATCCGTGTCGTTCAGATTGAGGCCAGCGCGCCATCGGACTTCCCAGAGCGCGTGGGCCCGCTGAAGTCCCAGCAGGGCGCGGAAAAGCTCCGAAGTCCGGAAGGGAGGTGCACTTGCCATGATTTTTTATCTCGCTAGGTTGATATTTAGCTTATCTAGATACATCATGGTTTAACAATATAGTTTTGTCGAGCCGCATCCGCAAAAAAGATTCCACGACCCCAGGAGCAGCCTCATGAGCCGATCACACGAACCCGCATTGCGGCGGGGCGCAAGCCCTGCCGCCACTACGAAATGGACCTGGCCGCTGGTCACGGCAGTCGCGCTGGCCACGGCCATCGCCGTATCCTTCATCGGCAGCGGCGCGCTAGGCGGCACCCCGGTGCAGCAAGTGGCCGGAGGCTATCTCAGCGCTGACGCGACCCTGCTGGCGCCTGCTGGACCCGCCTTTTCGATTTGGAGCGTGATCTACGCCGGATTGGCGGTCTACGGCATTTTCCAGCTCACGCCCTCGGGCCGGCGCTCTGCCTGGGCAGCGGCCCTGCGCGGGCCGGCGATGCTCTCGGCATTGCTCAATGCGGCCTGGATCAGCGTGGTGCAGCTTGGCTGGCTGGGATTCAGCGTTGCCGTTATTTTCACCCTCGTCGCCGTGCTGGCGTGGATGATGGCAATCATGCTTGCCGGAACGCCGTCCTCGCGCCGCGAGTACTGGATCATGTGGCTGACCTTCGGCCTCTATCTGGGATGGGTGGCCGTGGCCAGCATCGCCAATACCGCGGCATGGCTCTTGTCGCTGGGCTTCGGCAGCGATGCCACATGGGCCCCCGGGCTGGCCGTCGCGCTCCTGGTTGTTGCCGCCCTCATCGCACTGGCCATCAGCATCTATGCGCGCAACCTCTTTGCCCCAGTGGCCATCTGCTGGGGCCTAGCGTGGATCGGCATTGGCCGCCTGGGCGGAGCCAACGAGTCGAATCTGGTTGGCTTCGCCGCCCTTGGCTGTGCGGCCGCCGTGTTGGTGGGAGCCGGCGCGATCGCCTGGCATGGCAAATCCGGTGGCACAGGGGGCCCGCGATGAGCATGATCGCCGTAACCGGTGCCACCGGCTACATCGGGGGCCGGCTGGTCCCGCGGCTGCTGAGCCTGGGGCACCAGGTCAAGGTCTTCACCCGCGATGCCCAGCGGTTGCGCGACGTTCCCTGGCATGCCGAGGTGGAAATCATCGAGGGCGACCTGGCGGATCTCGAGGCGGTGTCCCGGCTCTGCTACGGAGCCGAGGTGGTCTACTACCTGGTGCATTCCATGTCCGGAAGCCGCAATTTCGCCGAGCAGGAGAAGAACTGCGCCTGGGTCATGGCACGAGCCGCACTGCAGCATGGTGTTGGCCAGGTGGTCTACCTCTCCGGGCTGCACCCCTCGGGCAAGCTCAGCGAGCATCTGGAATCGCGCGTTGCGGTGGGCGAGATCCTGTCCGCTTCGGTGAACACGCTGATCTTGCAGGCGGGACTGGTGATCGGGTCGGGATCCGCCAGCTTCGAGATGATCCGGCACCTGAGCGATGTGCTGCCGGTGATGCCGGCACCGCGCTGGGTGCGCAACCAAGTCCAGCCCATAGCCATTCGCGATGCCCTGCACTACCTCGTGGCCGCGGCGCAGCTTCAGGAGCCAGTGCATGGCGCCTATGACATCGGCGGCCCGCAAGCCTACAGCTATGCCCAGCTGATGCAGATCTATGCCCGCGTGGCAGGGCTGCGCGAACCTGCGGTCTGGGCGCTTCCGCTGCTGACCCCGCGGCTGGCCTCGCATTGGGTCAATCTGGTCACGCCATTGCCCCGCACCCTGGCCTCGGCGCTAGTCGCGTCCTTGCAACACGACTGCGTTATGCATTCGCGAAAAATTGATGATCTGATCCCGCCACCTGCGCAAGGCCTCTGCGACTACCCCAGATCGGTGCACTTGGCCCTGGAGAAGATTCATGCGGACGCGGTGGAAACCACCTGGGCAACAGCCCATCCGATTTCAGCCCCGGCCGAGCCCTTGCCCTCGGATCCGCAATGGGCTGGGCGCAAAAGCTATACCGATACGCGCAGCATCACCACGATGGCAACCCCGCAGGAGCTATTCAAGGTGGTGCAGCGGCTCGGCGGAGATTCGCCATACTTCGCTTTCCCGACGCTTTGGAGGCTGCGCGGGGTGATGGACAAGCTGGCCGGCGGCGTGGGCTCACGCCGAGGCCGCCGTTCAAGCAGCTCCCTGGCCTTGGGCGATGTGGTGGACTGGTGGCGCGTCGAAGCGCTGGAGAAGGACCAATTGCTGCGCTTGCGCGCGGAAATGCGCGCGCCGGGGCAGGCTTGGCTTGAATACTCCATTAGCCAGCATGCCAACGGCAATACGGAGCTCATCCAGCGAGCGGTGTTCTTCCCGCGCGGACTGTGGGGACGCTGCTATTGGTGGGCCGTCTACCCGTTCCACGGGGCCATCTTCCCGGCGACCATCGTCAACATCGCGAAGGACGCTGAACAAGCACGGCGCGATCCCCGGCCCTAACAGCGGCTAGGACTCCTGGGGGGTTGACTTCTTCAGGCTCAACTCCAGGGCGTCGGAAGTCTGCGCCAAGAAGCGAATCACTACCTCACGCTCTTCAGGAGTCAAGGAATTGGCCACATCGAAGCGCTTGGCATGGTGCCGCCCCATTTGCTCGCGCGCGGCCAGATGCGTCTGCTCGGTGACCTCAATGCACTGGGACCGCCGGTCCGTCGGATGCTGTCTGCGCCGAACATGCCCATTGGCTTCAAGCCGGTCGATCATTTTCGTCACGGATGCGCTGGAGATCCCTAGATAAGCGCGCAAATCGCTGGGGGTGGTCACCCTTCCCGCATTCTTTGCTGCAATCAACTGGCGAAGCGCGCGCATGTCGGTCTCGTTCAACTGCATGTAGCGCTGCGAGCTGCGCATGATCTTGCGCTCAACCTGGCGCATGCGGCCCATCTCGGCCATGATCCGCTCGATCTGGGCCAGGTCCTCTGGGGCAATGCCCCTGCGGTCGATCAGCACCTGGTCCGGATCAGATTCGCCAAGCCCATAGGTTGTGGGCAACCGCTCTACTGCCATAACGTCCTCCCCTATGCTCTTGCCCAGCCCTCAGACACCATCATTCGCTGTCCGTGTCCTTTGATACTACGCTTGACTGCCACGCCATGAAGCATGCAAAAACCCTGCGGCCCAATTGCTTGGAACGCAGGGTTACCAGGTGCGAGTAGAGAGACTTGAACTCTCACGTCCGAAGACACTGGAACCTAAATCCAGCGCGTCTACCAATTCCGCCATACTCGCCAGCGCTACGCCAAGAACCACGATCCTTGAAGGCGACCTCATTTAGTGTAGCGGATGTTTTGCCCGATATGAAATCGGGCACCACCACTACCTACTTTGGATCAATCCCCAAGTCACGGCGCAGCTTTGCAACATGTCCGGTGGCCCGAACATTGTATTGAGCGAGGCTCACTCTGCCCTCTTCGTCAACGACGATCGTTGATCGAATCAGACCCTCATAGATGCGGCCGTAGTTCTTTTTTTCGCCCCAGGCGCCATAGGCTTCCGCGACGGCGTGATCCTCATCGGATAGCAGGGGGAAGTTCAGCTCTTCTTTGGCCACGAACTTTTCCAGCTTCGAAACCTTGTCTGGAGAGATGCCCAAAACCTGGTACCCCAATGACTTCAGCGACTCAAGCGAATCACGGAAATCGCAAGCCTGTTTGGTGCAGCCGGGGGTCGAAGCGGCCGGGTAGAAGTAAACGATGGTTTTCTGGCCGCGGTAATCAGCCAGCGATACAGAATTGCCAGCGGCATCATTCAAGGTGAAATCAGGCGCCAGATCACGAACGGATAGGCGTGCGGTTGCTTCGGAAGTACTCATCTGTGAACCTCTTCTCATCGCGGTATACAAAAAATCCGATCTGAAGATTTCAGATCGGATCAACTGTGCGCCCCCCGGGACTTGAACCCGGAACCTAATGATTAAGAGTCATTTGCTCTGCCAATTGAGCTAGAGGCGCATATCGCTCTGACTAGTTCGTTTCCGCAAACCGTCTTTGCAACGTAGATAATCATAAGCAGAAACAGCTCAAAATCAAAAATCGCCATCCAGGCACCGAAAATCCATAAAAGAACAGGTCAACCGGCCATTATGGCATTTTTCTGCGTTTGCAAGTAATCCAAGACACAAAGATTTTCTTCCACCAAACTTCTCGAGCACCCGAAGCCGCCAAGAATTACTGCAGCTTTTGTGCAACTTTAACTTCCCACCCGAATAACAAAACCAAGAGCGGGAACAATCCCCCGCGGTCGCTATTTCCACAGCCTTGCAACGACAGCAGGTTCCCGCAGTGAATCCAAGTCGTCACGGCACGGCAGAAATTACATTGCGCAGAAAACAAACAAGGCCCGAATCGCCATCTGAATTGATAGCTCTTCGAACCTTGATTTGGTGCGCCCCCCGGGACTTGAACCCGGAACCTAATGATTAAGAGTCATTTGCTCTGCCAATTGAGCTAGAGGCGCGTATTTATTTTTTTGAACACACTCATCGATAAATCGAGGAACATGTTGGTGCGCCCCCCGGGACTTGAACCCGGAACCTAATGATTAAGAGTCATTTGCTCTGCCAATTGAGCTAGAGGCGCCCGCTGCGATGTTCTAGAAGCTTTTTCGAGCTCCGCGCTTTCGCAACGAGATAAAACTTTACCAGCTTTATTCCCCAGCGCAAATTCGATGGGCCAGGATCCGCGGTGACCTTCATTACAGGATATGACTAGGGGTTACTTCTAAACTCTTGACTGCGTTTGTAGAGTGAATCCATGAGCGCCCAACGAACTATTTCTTTTCCGAGCCAAGACCTCATTGACGCGGTCGGGGCTTTTCCCGAGAACCTCAAACCAGTGCTGTGGGACTTGAACAACGACCCGCAGGTACCGCTGGACGACATCGAAATCGCCGTGATGCCCTATATGGCGACTGCCGATACCTTGCGCTCCATCCGCAAGGCGGAAAACCTGAAAGTCGTCCAGACCCAGACCACCGGATTTGACGGCATGGTGGAACTCATCGGAGATCGCGCCGATATCAACACGGCAGCCGGCGTCCATGCCGCATCGACGGCGGAGATGGCCATCGGCCTGGCCATCGCTTCACTGCGCGGATTCCCTCAAGCGGTCCGAGATCAGCAGGAGGGCCGCTGGAATCCGCAACAGTGGCCTGGGCTGGCAGATCGGACTGTGGGGCTGGTCGGAGTTGGCGGCATTGGTGATGAAATCCGTAAGCGGCTGGAGCCATTCGAGGTCAATCTCCTGCGCTATGGCTCTGCCGCTCGCGCCGATGAGTACGGACAGGTCTTCGCAACCAGTGATCTGCCCGCCCACGCGCCGAAAATCGACGTATTGATACTGATTGTTCCGCTCAACGATTCCACCCATCATCTGGTTGACGCACCGCTGCTGGCCAAGCTCCCCGATGGCGCCACCGTCGTCAACGTGGCACGTGGCCCGGTAGTCGACACTGATGCACTTGTGGCTGAAGTCGCTTCGGGACGCCTCAATGTCGCTTCGGATGTATTCGATCCAGAGCCCCTGCCACAGGACCACCCTCTATGGAAATGCCCGAATGCACTGATCATTCCGCATAATGGCGGCAACACCGCGGCCTTCTTCCCGCGCATGGTCAAGTTGCTGCAGCGTCAGGTTGCCGCTTGGGCAGCCGGTGAAACCGGCGAGAATCTCGTGCACCGCAGCTAACGATTCGATGACAACTACTGGTCCCGGGGGTTTCAGCTCCCGGGGCCAGCACTTTGGTGCGCTATCTTTGATAAATACCGTTACGCTCCACCGATTCCAGTGGTGCGCGGAATTGAAAACTGCTTGCTATAAGGAAGATGAGCCATCCCTGTGCCCGATTTGCCACTAAGTTTCGTATCTCGACGCGCAGTGCTGACCGGTACTCTAGCGACAACCGCGCTGGCCTTAGCCGCCTGCACTGGCAACGCTGAATCCCAGGCATCTTCTAACGCATCAGCATCGGCTTCAGCCAAGACCACGCCACGCACCTTGCGGCTGGCCGCTTCTGCTCCCCCGATCAAGTTGGATCCAGCCATCGTGGCGGACAATGAGTCATTCCGCGTGACCCGCCAGGTCTACGAGACGCTGATTGATATTGATCCTGACACAGGCGGTGCCGTGGCCGGGCTGGCTGAATCCTGGGCCGAAAGCAACGACGGACTGACCTACACCTTCACCCTGCGCCAGGGCGTGAAGTTCCACGATGGCACCGAACTCAATGCGCAGGCAGTCGTTGCCAACTTCAAGCGTTGGGAATCGCTCTCCAAGACCCTCAGCGAGCAGTCAACGCAAGGTTTCTTCGACGTCTTCCACTTCAACAGCAGCATTCCCACCTTGCCGAAGGCCAAGGATCTCGAGCTGTCGGCCAAAGAAAAGCAGGACGCCACCCCTGAAGAGCTCACTATGGAGCAGCAGCGTATCCAGCAGCTAGCTGATCTGCAGAAGCAGTTCACCACTGATCTCTTCGAGGGCAAGTCCGAAGGTGGCTCCGCCAGCCATTTCAGGTCAGTCAGGGCAACGGACACATATGTTGTCACGCTGAACCTGCGTCGCCGGTTGCCAGGCCTTATTGAAGCCCTGACGCTTCCGGGCATGGCCATCGCCGCGCCGAGCGCACTGACCGGTGGCCCCAAGGACAACCCAGCGGAATCATTGACCACCAAGCCGATGGGCACTGGACCGTACAAGGTCATCTCCCTGGACAACGATGTTGTCCGGCTGGAGATCTTTGCCGACTATTGGGATCAGAAACGCCTCACCGATAACAAGCAGCATCCTGAAGTGGTGCTGATTTCGTCGATTCCTTCTCCCTATAACCGGGAAGGTGCGCTGCTGGCCGATGAAATCGACGGCTTTGACATGGTGTCCGTCGACACCATGCGCACCTTGGTGCGCAACGCCAAGGTAGTGGTGCAGCGTGATCCGTTCTCCGTGCTCTACCTCGGCATGGACCAGCGCAACAAGTGGCTCGCCCAGCCAGAATTCCGCCAGGCCATCGCCCACGGGATCAACCGCAGCTCCCTTGCTGACAAGCTATTCATCCAGGGATCCAAATACGCCGCGACGATTCTGCCGCCGGCATTGAGCATTCCAAACCCGGATGACACCGCGACCCATGATTCGGCCAAAGCAAAGGAACTGCTGGAGAAGATCGGATACAAGGGCGAGGAAATCGAATTCGCGTACCCTTTGCGCGTCTCCCGCAATTACCTGCCACTACCCGAACGGACCTTCGCGCAAATTGCCGAGGATCTCGCCCAGGTGGGGATCCGCGTCAAGCCGAGGCCTATCGCCTGGACCGATGGCTACGTCAAAATCGTTCAGTCCAACAAGTTCAACGGCCTGCACCTGCTGGGCTTCTCCGGCGGCTACCGGTCGGCCGATGACTTCCTTTCAGGCATCTTGGCCAATAAAGAGAATGAGTTCGGCTACAAGTCCGCGTTACTTGACTCACAAATCATGCTGGCTCGTTCGATCCCATCAGGCGAAGAACGCACTGCAGCCTACGCGAGCATCCTGAAAACACTGGACGAGGATCTGCCCCTGCTGCCACTGGTCTTTCCGATCTCTGCGCTGGCATTTAACGGAAATGTCACCTTCTATCCGCCGTCTCCGATGCTCAATGAATGCTTCGCCGATGTCCAGATGACGAATTCACCGTCCATCTCAAGTTAATGACCGTTAACCGAGTTAAGGATTTCTAACCCAAGGGTGGTTAGGTCTACTCTGGGATAGAGCAAAGTATCACTGTCGATGGAGATCCTCGTGCCTTCTGAAACGTCAACCGAATCTTTTGACGTAGTACTAATCGGTGCCGGCATCATGAGTGCCACCCTGGGCACTATGATCAACCAGCTGGAACCAACCTGGTCTATTGGTCTTTTTGAGAACCTGGACAAGGCAGGGCTGGAGTCTTCCTCCCCTTGGAACAACGCAGGTACCGGCCACTCCGCCCTGTGCGAGTTGAACTACACCGCAGCCGCTGCTGACGGTTCGGTTGATCCGGCCAAGGCTATTGGGATCAATGAGCAGTTCCAGATGACCCGCCAGTTCTTCTCCTGGGCAGTGGACAACAAGCGCGTTGCTGACAACAGCTTCATCAACCCGCTGCCCCACATGTCGTTTGTTATCGGCGATGACCACTCCAAGTACCTGCAGACCCGTTACGAGGCGCTGAAGCCCAACACGCTGTTCGAGGAACTGGAAATCACCAACGACCTGGACACCATCAACGAGTGGACTCCACTGGTTGCCCAGGGTCGCGACGCATCCCAGAAGGTCGCTGCTTCGCGCGTGACTTCCGGTACGGACGTCGACTTCGGTCGCCTCACCTCGGATCTGACCAACTCGCTGAGCGCCGCCGGCGCATCGGTGAACTACGGCCACAAGGTGCAGAACCTCAAGCGCTCCGGTGCCGGCTGGGAACTGACCGTCAAGGACAAGGCTTCCGGCTCGGCCAAGAACGTCAAGGCAAAGTTCGTCTTCGTAGGCGCCGGCGGCGGCGCGCTGCCACTGCTGCAGAAGTCTGGCATCGAGGAAATCAAGGGCTTCGGTGGCTTCCCGGTCTCCGGCCAGTTCCTGCGTTGCACCGATGAAACCGTTGTCAACCAGCACAACGCCAAGGTTTACGGCCAGGCTTCGGTCGGCGCTCCTCCAATGTCGGTTCCACACCTGGATACCCGCTTTGTTGACGGCAAGCGTTCACTCATGTTCGGCCCATACGCTGGCTTCTCGATGAACTTCTTGAAGTCCACCGGCCAGCTGGACCTGCCGCTGTCGCTGCGTCCGCACAACCTGATCCCAATGCTCGCAGTGGGCAAGGACAACTTGGATTTGACTACTTACCTGATCAAGGAAGTTCTCAAGTCCCGCGCCAAGAAGGATGAGGCACTGACCGAATACTTCCCAGGTGCCGACGGCTCCCAGTGGGAACTGATCACTGCTGGCCAGCGTGTGCAGGTCATCAAGAAGGATGCCAAGAAGGGCGGTGTGCTTCAGTTCGGAACCGAGGTCATCACTTCTTCTGATGGCTCGATCTCCGGTCTGCTCGGCGCTTCGCCAGGCGCTTCGACCGCCACCCCGATCATGGTCGGCCTGCTCTCGCGCTGCTTCCCCAAGCAGTTCGCAGGCTGGGAGTCGAAGCTGAAGGACATGATTCCTTCCTACGGCCAGAAGCTGAACGAAAACCCAGCGCTCTACGCTGAGGTCAAGGCAGCAACCGATAAGACTCTGGGACTGGCCTAGTCCCCCGCGACCAAGAGCCGTCCACCATTTGGTGGGCGGCTCTTGGCCGTTAACCGTCCGCACAGAGCAGCGTACTGGCACGCCGGAAGTGTTTCGACGGAATGCCCGCGACTCACTGCACGATAAAAGAGTCCCAGGTCACTTTTACCGGTATTCTCAAAAATGCTGTCCGGCACAGACCGCGCCAGGCACATTGCTGAAAGGTATTCATGACTTACTCCGCAGCTGCGAACCGCTACGAATCCATGCCATACCGCCGCGTTGGACGAAGCGGCCTCAAGCTCCCCGTCATTTCACTAGGACTGTGGCATAACTTCGGCGATGACAAGCGCTTCGACGAACAGAACGCGATCCTGCGCCGCGCTTTCGACCTCGGCGTCACGCACTTCGACCTGGCCAATAACTATGGCCCTCCAGATGGCACCGCGGAAACCAACTTCGGCCGGCACCTTGCCCAGGACTTCAAGCCATACCGCGATGAACTGGTCATCTCATCCAAGGCCGGACACCGCATGTGGCCAGGCCCGTACGGCGATGGCGGATCACGCAAATACCTGCTCTCCAGCCTCGACCAGTCACTGGAGCGCATGGGCCTGGACTACGTCGACATTTTCTACAGCCACCGCCCGGACCCGGACACCCCGCTGGAAGAGACCATGGGCGCGCTGGACCAGGCGGTGCGCTCCGGACGAGCCCTGTACGCCGGCATTTCTTCCTACTCCCCCGAGCAGACTCTTGAAGCCGCCCGGATCCTCCAGGAGCTGGGTACACCGCTACTGATCCACCAGCCAAGCTACTCCATGTTCAACCGGTGGACCGAAGCTGGAGAGCCGAATCTCTTCCAGGCTCTGGAACAAGCGGGCGCCGGATCGATTGCCTTCTCGCCGCTTGCCCAAGGCTTGCTCACCAACCGCTACCTGAACGGCATCCCGGAAAACTCCCGGGCGACCAAGGGCCGCTTCCTGTCGGAATCCTCGATTACCGAGCCGATCCTGGATCGCATCCGTGGACTGAACGACATCGCAAAGCAGCGCGGACAGTCCTTGGCGCAAATGGCGATCTCCTGGTTGCTGCGCGACCAAAAGGTGGGCACCCCGGTGACCTCCGCACTGGTGGGCGCTTCAAGCGTGAAGCAGCTGGAAGACTCGTTGGCAGCCGTGGACAACCTCGAATTCTCCGCGGAGGAACTGGCCGCGATCGACGCCTTCGCAGCCGAACCCGGAGGCAACGTCCAAGCATAATTGCCGCTGGGCGACACATCACCCCGCGTCCTTCAAACCCCTTGAGCGCCACCGCGCTCAAGGGGTTTGCCATCTTCATACTCCTCTCGGATGATCTTTGCCGATATGCCGCCAGAACGGACAGTTGCGCTTTAACAACCACATAGACTTAATACCAAGCCCACTCCCGTACTGCGACTTAGCTAGGACTACACCCGCATGCATCGCTTGGCCATCCTGTCATTGAAGAACCGGGCGCTCATCGCGCTGGTGACCATCTTCGCCGCCGTCTTCGGCGTGATTTCCATGGGGTCACTGAAACAGGAACTGATCCCGTCATTGGAGTTCCCGCAGATCTCGGTCATGGCCACGCAGGCCGGTGCCAGCCCTGAGGTAATCGACGAACAGGTCGCCGCCCCGCTGGAAACCGCCTTGCAAGCGGTGGAAGGACTCGATTCCTCCAGCGCCACCTCGCAGGCAGGCTTCACGCGCATCGCGCTGGCCTTCGAATACGGGACCGACATGGATCGCGCCCGTTCGCAGGTCGAGCGCGCCATCTCCAACGCTAAACAGCAGCTGCCTGAAGATGTCGAGCCCACCGCTCTTGCCGGCTCGATCGCTGATCTTCCGGTGCTGATGCTGGCCGTATCCTCGGATGAATCCCTTGACGCGCTCAACGACGATGTCGAACGCATCGCACTGCCAAAGCTGCAGAAAATCGACGGCGTGCGCGAAGCCTCGGTCTCCGGCGGAGCCTCCCAGCACATTGCGGTGATTCCGAAGAACGCCGAGATGACCCGTGCCGGGCTGAGCGTGAATGATCTGAAGGACGGCATTGAAAATGCCGGTTCGCCCATCCCGGTGGGCAATATGGACGTGGACGGCCTTGAGCTCCCGGTGATCGCCGGATCCACCCCGGATAACCTCGACGCCATCAAGGACATCCCGCTGGTCACCGACAATGGCCCGGCGCTGCTCAAGGATGTCGCGGACGTCTCGGTCAAGGCCGATGAGGCCACCAGCGTCACCCGCACCAACGGTGAGGAAACGCTGTCCATCTCGGTCACCAAGACTCCCGATGGCGATACCGTTGCCATCTCGCATGCCGTGATTGCCATGGTTGCCGATCTGGAGTCCGAATTGGGCCATAAGGCCACCATGACCACGATCTTCGACCAAGCGCCATTCATCGAGGACTCGATCAGCCATCTGGCGGTCGAAGGTGCACTCGGCTTGGGCTTCGCGGTCATCATCATCCTGGTCTTCCTCTTCTCGGTGCGCTCCACGCTGGTGACCGCCATCTCGATCCCGCTCTCCCTGATGGCCACCTTCATCGGCATGAATGTCTTCGGCTACACGTTGAACATGCTGACGCTCGGGGCCTTGACCATCTCCATCGGACGCGTGGTCGATGACTCGATCGTGGTCATCGAGAACATCAAGCGGCACCTGGCCTTCGGCGAGTCCAAGGCGCAATCCATCCTGCTGGCAGTGCGGGAGGTCGCCGGAGCTATTACCGCCGCGACCCTGACCACCGTCGCAGTCTTCCTGCCCATCGCCATGGTGGGCGGCATGGCCGGCGAGCTGTTCAGCCCATTCGCGTTGACCATGACCATTGCCCTGCTGGCTTCCCTGCTGGTCTCGCTCACCATCGTTCCGGTGCTCGCCTACTGGTTCCTGCCGCACCGCCCGGGCAGCGACAAGGCGCGAACGGTCCACGTTGCCGAGGACAAGTCCTGGATGCAACGCGCCTACCTTCCGGTGCTCAAGTCCACCCAGAAGCATCCGGTGATCACCCTGCTCGCCTCGGTGCTCATCCTTGCCGGCACGGTGGCGATGACCCCGCTGCTCAATACCAACCTGCTGGGTTCCACCGGCGAGAACTCGATCACCGTGACAGCGAAGATGCCTTCGGGCACCGCGTTGGACACCACCGTGGCCGAAGCGGGCAAGATCGAAACGAAGCTGCGCGATATCGACGGTGTCGAGGACGTGCAGATGACCGTAGGCACCGCCAGCGGCATGGCGGCCATGTTCGCCTCGGGCTCGGATACCGCCAGTTTCACCGCCATCACCAACCCTGATGTGGATCAGGAAGAGCTGACCAATACGGTGCGCGAGCAGGTGCAGGGCCTGGATCTGTCCAAGGACATGGCCGTCACCTTCGGCTCGAACTCCTCGGCCATGACTTCCAGCGATGTCACCGTGGAGATCAAGGCTCCTGATGAAACCATCCTGCGCGATGCCACGCAGAAGATGCGCGAGTCCTTGAAGGACACCGCGCACATCACCGGTATCACCGATAACCTCTCAGCAGAACGCGAACAGGTCTCCATCGATATCGATGCGGACAAGGCCGCCGCGGCCGGGTTGACCGAATCGCAGTTGGCCGGGATGGTTGCCGGCCAGGTCTCCCCTGTTCCGGCGGGCACGCTGCGCCTGGACTACACGGATCTGACGGTTCAGATCGGTGAAGGGCTGAAGCTCGATAGCCTGCAGAAGCTGCGCGAGCTGAAGATTCCAACGGCTGCCGGCGTCCAGGAACTGCAGGACCTGGCCAAGGTCGACCGCGCCAACGTGGTGCAGCAGGTCACCACCTCCAATGGCGAGCGGATCGCCACGGTGACGCTGACACCGGAAGAGAACATGCTGGGCAAGGTTTCCTCCGAGGTGACCAAGACCCTTGAGTCGGATGAGCTTCCCGAGGGCGCGAGCGCAGAAGTCGGTGGCGCCGCCACCGAGCAGGCCGACTCCTTCAACCAGCTTTACCTGGCGCTGCTGGCCGCCATTGCCATCGTCTACGTGATCATGGTGGCCACCTTCAAGTCGCTGATCCAGCCGCTGGTCCTCCTGGTCTCGATTCCATTTGCCGCCACCGGAGCGATCGGTCTGTTGCTGATCTCCGGCATCCCGCTGGGCTTGCCGTCCTTGATTGGCATGCTGATGCTGGTGGGCATCGTGGTGACCAACGCGATTGTGCTCATCGACTTGATCAACCAGTATCGTGTGGCCACGCCAGAGCGCGAGGCCATGAGCTTGGATGATGCGATCATGCAGGGCGCCCGCCAGCGTTTGCGCCCGATTCTGATGACGGCGCTGGCCACGATCTTCGCGTTGATCCCGATGGGCCTGGGGCTCACCGGCCAGTCCGGGTTCATTTCGCAGCCACTGGCTGTTGTGGTGATTGGCGGCCTGGTCTCCTCGACCCTACTGACCCTGATCCTGGTTCCGGTGCTCTACCGCATGGTCGAGTCGCGCAAGGAGAAGCGCGCCCAACGCCGCGCCAACCGCAAGCACTCGGCCCAGCGCGACACCGACGCGGCAGATCTGGCCGTGGCGATGGATTCGGCCAGTGCCAAGATCACCGCACCTGCCACAGTGCCAGCACCGAAAAGCGCCGCACCCAAGAGCGATGCGCCCAAAGCGCAGGAATCGACGCGGCCGGAACCGGCATCCAACGGCGAGCCGGGCGCGCAGGTGGTCCACCCGCTGACCGGCCAGATTCCCACCACGCGCAAGGAGCGGCGCGCAATTGAAGAGATGATCAATAAGTCGACGAAGGATTCTTCCGAAGAATCCTGATCGACATGCTCAATCGGGGCGGAAACCCAGGCAGGGTTTCCGCCCCGATTTGCCTGTCCGGGAACAGTTCTCCCCCACACGGAACCCAAGCGAGATTACCAGTGAACTAGATCACCGCAATTTTAAGTTGTGCACAATTGAATTGCGTGCAATGATTGTCTCATGGCGATAGTTGATGAGATGGTGTGCTTCTCCCTGTACTCGGCAAGCCGGGCAACCAACAGGGCCTATGTGGAGCTTTTGTCGCCCTGGCAGCTGACCTATACCCAGTACCTGGTGCTGGTCGTGCTGTGGAATGAAGGCTCAAAGCCAGTGCGGGAAATCGGCGACATGCTCCAGCTTGATTCCGGGACGCTCTCCCCGCTGCTGCGACGCTTGGAAAGCAAAGACTACATCCAGCGGCAACGCAGCGAATCCGACACCCGAGTAGTGAATGTGGTCCTCACCCAGCAGGGAACCGAGCTGCGCAACGACTTGGCACATATCCCAGAACAGATCGCCTGCGGCACGGGACTGCCTGATATCGAAAGCGCCAAAGCGCTGGTGAATTCACTGCATCGGATCACCGAAACGATGCAGACCCTCCCGCAAACGGACCGCTAAATCCCAACGGCCCCAATGAACGTCCTCCCTTAGAAAGGCAGAACAATGGAAACCTTGTACACCGCAGAAGCACTGTCCACCGGCCAGGGTCGCGAAGGCCGCGCCCAGACTCCGGACGGACGTCTTGATCTGGTCCTCACCGCCCCAAAGGAATTGGGTGGCAGCGGTATCGGCACCAACCCAGAACAGCTCTTTGCCGCCGGCTACTCGGCCTGCTTCCACTCGGCGCTGAACACCGTGGCCCGCGCCCGCAAGATCAAGGTCGAGAACTCCAGCGTCGGAGGACGCGTCAGCCTGCACCGCGAAGGCGAAGGCTACAAGCTCTCGGTTGAACTCGAAGTCGTCATTCCAGGCATGGACCACGACGCAGCCCAGGAGCTGGCAGACGCAGCCCACGCCGTCTGCCCATACTCGAATGCCACCCGTGGCAACATCGACGTGACCGTCACCGTTTCCGATGACTAATCAGCTCAGCAAGCCAAGGCATGCAGCACGACTGGCATTGGGCGCATTCCTGGCCTACGCCGGAATCAGCCACCTGAGTTTCGCACGCGAAGAATTCCGAGCCCAGGTGCCACAGAGTCTCGCGCTGGATCCAGATCTGGTCGTGATCCTGTCGGGTGTGGTCGAGGTCGGACTAGGTGTCTCGCTGCTGACCTTGCTGAAGAAGCGAGTGCACGTCGGATGGATCGCAGCACTCTTCTTTGTCGCGGTCTTCCCCGGCAATATCGCCCAACTGCTTGATCACCGGGACGCGTTTGGACTCGACACCGACGGCAAGCGGCTTGCCCGATTGTTCTTCCAGCCAGTACTCATCGCACTTGCCCTCTGGGGCACTGGAGCATGGCGCGACCGGGCTCAGTTGCGGGCCAAGAACTAGCCAGCTGAACGCACGGATAGGCCGGTGGGCCGAGCACCGAATGGTGTTCGGCCCACCGGCCTATTCAATTGCCGTTATTCCGCCAAGGAATCTACAGCGCCTTCAAGAGATCCTTCATCTGCTGGATCTCCTGATTCTGCGATTCAACGATGCCCTGCGACAACTTGATGGCCTCAGGATAGGAGCCATCAGCAATTTCTGTCCTGGCCATCTGCACCGCCCCTTCATGATGCCGGATCATCTGTTCGAGGAACAGCTTGGCAGCTTCAGGGCCATCAGCTTTCTCAAGCAAGGCGATGTCCTCCGGGGAAATCATTCCCTCCCCGTGATCCATGGACTGGTGATCCATGCTCTGGGGCATACCCCATTGAGCAAGCCAGCTCTCCATGAGCTCGATTTCCGGGGCTTGCGCAGATTTGATCTGTTCCGCCAGTTTTCGGACTTCCGCGGGAATCTGGTTTTTGCCCAAGAGGTCCGAGGACATCGACAGCGCCTGCTCATGATGGGCTTTCATCCCACTGGCGAAATCAATGTCCGCCTCGTTGGCCGCACCGGATGCGGACTCCGACGGAGCTGTCATTTGGTGTTCGGTCCCGTGGGACTTCGATGAGGATCCTGCTTGCTGGCCCTGATCCGCCGCGCATGAGCTCAGCGCGATCACGGCGCCCAGCGCCAGGGCGCTGAAGCATAAGGACTTGTTCTTCATGGGGTTCTCCTACGTCACGTGAATAATTCGTATGCCGCCTAACTGGTGGCACAAAAATGAGGGCGGCAAGCCTCAACGGCATTGCCGGCTCGTCACGTTCGGCAGATCCCCAAAGCGGTCAAATCCGGCCGCAAAGAGGGGCCACGCGAATGGCAGCGTGCCAGAACCGCTGGCCACATTTCAATTTTTCGCGCTTGTGCCAGCACTCCGGGAGGGCGCAAGAAGAGCAGCAACGCCGCTAGCGCGAGGATGCATCCGATCGCGGACATTTGATGATCCATCGGGCAATCTGCACACCCGTGGTTCCCATCATGATCGGATGGAGCCACGCTGGAATCGTGGTTCGGCGAATGGGTGGCTTGCTGCTGTCCGGAAGAGCTCATCACCTCATTGGGCGATATGGTCGGCGACATCAAGATGTGCATGGATAGCAAGCCCAGGAATAGGGCTCCGACCAGCAACGCTAATTGGACCAGAGCCAGCGGCGGAAGCCGCTTCAGGCCATGGTTCTTTGCGTCGCGGTTGTTATCCATGTCCATAACGATACCGAAACCCGAATCCGCAATGCATGCTCAGGCATCACGCTTTTTGATCGCCACGGCCCCGGCGCCCAGTAGCGCAGCACCCCAGATCACAAGAATCGCTATCGCCGCCAGAGGGCCGTATGGTTCGACAGCTCCCGTAGCCATGAACGTCGCCGCATTGGTGGGCAGATACTGGATCAGCGTTTGAATCCATTCAAGGGGAATCAGCTGAAGGATCTGCGGCAGGCCGATCACGAGTATCAGGACCGACACGATAGCTCCGGCCGAGTTCCGGAACAGCAGCCCCAGGCCAAGCGCCATCAGATTCAACAGGGCAAGATACGTTCCTGCGCCCAAGGACGCCGACAACAAGTCATCGAGGCCGAACTGCCCGTATTGTCCCGCGCTCAAAGCTGCTGGAATTGTCGCCAGTGGAATCAGTATCAGTCCGGTGGTCAAGCCGATCAGGCCCAAGACCCAAGCCTTGGATGCCACCATGATGCCCCTGCGCGGCACGGCCTGCAAAGTGCTCGTGATTGTTCCGCTGGAATATTCACCGGTCAGATGCAGTGCAGCGGCGGCCGCGAAAAAGAGCTGCCCGAACTGCAGCGTGGCAAAAACAAGCAGCGGCGCCGGCATTGCCGTGTCGAGTCCGTTCTCGCCGCTGGCTTTGGCACTGGCGCCCAATAGCCAGCCGAGGGCAATCGTGATGAGAATCCCGGCCGAGTACAGTCCAGTGAGCGAGCGCAGACCGAGGAACTTCGTGCATTCCGCTCTCGTCGCGGCCAACAGCGGACCGAGAATGGCTACCGGACGATTGGGGGTGAAATCTAATGTTGCCATTGGTTCAGTTCCTCGCTGATTCTGGACCTGCAAATTCCATGGAGTCGCGGGTCAGCCGGTTATAGGCGGCCTCCAACGAACCATGGGCAGCGCTCAATTCATGTAGTTCAAATCCATGCGAAAAGGCCAAGGAGCCGATTTCCTCCACGGCCAATCCGGTGACCTGCGCAGCGCCATTGCCCGCTAGCTTCACTTGGGCATTATGGCTTGCCAGCAGGTCGGCGAGCGCTTGCACCTGCGGCGAGCGCACGGTGATCACCCGCTGTGTGAAGTCATTGATGATTTGCTCGGTGGCCCCGTTGGCGATGAGCTGGCCTCGCCCGATGAGGATCAATTGGTCTGCGACCTGTTGCACTTCGCTCATCAGATGGCTGGAGACAAAGATCGTTCCCCCGTTCTCGGCACGGTTGCGCATCAAGTGGCGGATCCAGGCAATTCCTTGCGCGTCCAGCCCATTCATCGGTTCATCGAGAATGAGGATCTGGGGGTCTGCGAGCAATGCCGCGCTGATGCCCAGACGCTGGCGCATTCCCAGCGAGAATCCTCCAATGCGCTTGGTGGCCACGCTGCCCAGTCCGGATTCCTCGAGGACTTGGTCAACTCGTTGTCCGGGGATTCGGTTGCTTTGGGCCAGCGCCCGCAGGAAAGTTCTGGGCGTATGGCCAGGATGTCCGGCCGTCCCGCTGATATGGGCTCCGACTGTGTGCATGGGGTAGGCCAATTGGTCCAAACGCTGACCGTTGACTAGCGCCTTGCCCTTGGTGGGCGCATCGAGGCCGAGAATCATCCGCATGGTGGTGGATTTTCCGGCGCCATTGGGCCCGAGGAATCCGGTGACTTTTCCGGGGCGAATTTCTACGCTGAGTTCGTTGACGGCACGGGTGTCGCCGTAGTCCTTGGTAAGTGCTTCGAGTGTGATCATGGTGAACTCCTTTTCCTGTTCTCAACCCTGTCATTGGATCAAGGCCTGCACACCGGCATTTGGTCGGCATTCCTGGCGCGAGGTCCCCCTACTTTGGTCGGTGTCTGCACTGCAGGATTGTGCGTAGCATGTTGATCATGACTACCCGGTGGATGCAAGGACTCCTGCTGCTCGTCCTTGCACTGAGCGCTTACCTGCTTCCGCTGTCCACCAGCGGGGCGTGGTTATTGCTCTCTCCGCTGGCTGCGGTGGGAAGTTATTTTGCTGGTCGCCGTGTGGGTTCTGCTCTCCACGGCATCATTTCCTTCGTGGCAGGAGCGCTGGCTGCGGGATTGACTCTGTTGTTTTCGGCTCACGTCAGTGCGCTGACCTTTGCCTTGAACATCGCTACGTCAGTGGTGCTATTCGTCTTATTGCCTTGGTGGGCTGGCCGGGCCCGCCGCAACGCTGTGGCATTCCGAGCGCAAGAACGCCACTATGTGGAGGTTCAGGCCGGGCTTCGCGAACGTGCGCGTATTGCCGAGGCGATGCATGACCAGCTGGGGCACGATATGGCACTGTTGGCTCTGTCCACGGGTGGATTGCAGATGTCCTTGGACAAGGATTCCAAGGCCTACCAGGCCGCGGTGCGGATCAGGGCCCAGGCCGATGAGGCGGTAGAGCATTTGCACGAAATCGTTGAAGTGCTTCGCGACCCGCGCCAACATGCAACGTTGCGTCCCCAGCAACTGTCCATGGAAGGACTGCTGGATCAGGCGCGGAGCCATGGAATGGCAATCACCTACCGGTTGATCGGTTCAGGTACAGCAGTGCCAAGTGGCTCGCCGGCCGGCGACCTACTGCAGCAGGTGCTCCAGGAAGGACTGACGAATGCGGCTAAATACGCACCGGACCAACCAGTGGATGTCGAGCTGGACACCAGTGCCGACCCCATGACATTGCGGATCAGCAACCCGCTGGATGGCCCGCCGTCCCCAGAGCGGAGAGGTGCCACAGGACTGCGCACCCTTCACGCAGCATTATCAGAACAGGGCGGCTCCCTGCGGGTGATCCGTTCTCCGCACTCCTTTGAAGTGGTGGCTGCCATCGGCCGCACCATGCCGCCGGCCGGCGCTTTATCAAGAATGGGTACCGGCAAGGTTTCCTCTAGATGGCCGTTGATACTCGTTCCCGTGCTCACGGTCGTGGCCATGGTGCTGGGGCTGTACGCGTTGCAGGTGGCTACGTTCCGGGCGACCGCGTTGAGCCCGACGGATTTCCAGCAGCTGGCGGTGGGCATGCCCCGTGCTGAAGTCGCACAGCATGTCCACGCCAAGGGAATGGAACAGCCTCTCCCGGTCATCGATGAAACCCGGAAACCTGCGAACGGCCAGTGCCAGTACTACGCTGCGCGCACCGGGGTGCTGGACCTGGGCAGTGAAATGTTCCGCCTCTGCTTCGAGGATGACGTCCTGATTTCCGCCGACCACCTCTATCCCACATCCTAGGATCAATATATGAGTTCGAAACTTCCGGTGGGGCTATTGCTAGTTGATGACGATCCGCTGATCCGAGCGGGACTGCGCACGATCCTTTCAAATGACCCGGGGATCGAGATCCTCGGCGAGGCTGATAATGGGGTGCGCGCCATCGAGTTGGCAGCCCGGCTTCAGCCCCAGGTGATCATGATGGATATCCGCATGCCTCAGTTGGATGGGCTCGGTGCGATGCAGCGCGTCCTTGCAGAAAATCCTGACGCCAAGGTGCTGATCCTGACGACTTTTGGCGAAGAGGAATATATCGACCGTGCCATGGCTGGCGGGGCGTCGGGTTTCATGCTCAAAAGCTCGGGCCCGGAGGAACTGATCGGGGCAGTCCATTCGGTAGCCGATGGCGCAGCCGCCCTTTCGCCGCGCATCGCCAAGCGACTGGTGGACAAGTTCCGCAGCCTGGATCACGGGCGGCGCACCGAGGCAGCCTCGATGATTGCCGAGCTGACACCCCGTGAACGTGATGTCCTGTCACTGGTGGGAGCCGGAGATTCGAATGCGGAAATCGCCGAAGAGCTGGTGCTCACTGCGGCCACGGTCAAGGGGCATATGACTTCGATTATGCTCAAGCTCGGGGTTCGCAACCGTGTTGAAGCGGCGTTGATCGCGTATCAGAGCGGCATGGTCAGCTGATATCGGCTGACGGGGAAAGTGAACTTGCGTCCAGTTTCCGGATCCATCGTGATCCTTCACCCTCGGCGGCGGCCTCGTCTCCCGGATTCACCAGTGAGCAGTTGGTGGTTGACAGGCAGCCGCAGCCGATACAACCGTCCAATGAGTCGCGCAGCGACTGCAGCTGCACCATTCGCCGGTCAACGATGAGCTTCCAGTGTGAACTGAGCCGTTCCCATTGAGCCTTGCTCGGAGCTCTGTCCGCAGGCAGCTCACTGAGTGCTTCTGCGATTTCGCCCAGTGTCAGGCCGACACGTTGTCCGGCCGCGATGATGGCCAGCCGACGCAGCGTATGGCGCGCGAAGACGCGCACATTGCCACTGGTGCGCGTTGACGAGATCAGGTTCCGCGTTTCGTAGTATCTGACGGCAGGGACCGTAATTCCGGCCCGTCGCGCCAGCTCACCAATACCAAGTTGGCTTTTACGCTTGGGCACCTCGGAATCGGCATCTGATGTCGTCATATTTGTATTATTCATTGCTCAGGGTTTGACCTCAAGCTAACTAGAGCCTGTTGGCTTTCGTATGAACCACGACGAAAGGCCACCACGTGACTACCTCTGCCATCAATCCCCATGAAGCTACCGATACGGGCAGGCCCGCCCCACAATTTTCACATTCCATGCCCCAGACTCTCAGCGGGCGTGAACTGCGCCGGCAAGTGCGGTTATTGCGCCAACAACAGCGTCGCGCAACATCCGGGGCGGAAGATTCCGCAGTAACTCCGGCTCACGAACAGAGCACGTTGTTCTGGGCAGGCGGCTTTGCACCGCTGCACCGATAGATCCGAAGCCCAAAGCCCTCTTGCTCCGAGCTGCAATTGGTTTATGCCATACCGCCCCAACAACCTTCGGGAATATTTGACGCATCAACTTGTTATTACATGCATACGCATATAAATTGAAGGTAAGCGTACAACGCAAAACCTCGACGACAAATAGGAGCGGACATGCAGTTCGGAGTATTCTCAGTCAGCGATATCACCCGCGACCCCACCACCGGCCGCATTCCTACCGAAAAGGAACGCATGGACGCCTCGGTAGCCATCGCCAAGAAGGTCGAAGAAATCGGGATGGATGTCTACGCCATCGGCGAGCACCACAACCGCCCATTCTTCTCTTCCTCACCTACCACCACGCTGGCCTACATCGCCGCCCAGACCAAGCGGATCATCCTCTCGACCACCACTACCCTGATCACCACGAATGATCCGGTGAAGATCGCCGAAGACTTCGCGATGTTGCAGCATCTGTCCGGTGGACGCGTGGATCTGGTCCTGGGCCGAGGCAATACCGGCCCGGTCTACCCATGGTTCGGCAAGAACATACAGGACTCGGTCAACCTCACCGTGGAGAACTACAACCTCCTGCGCCGCCTGTGGGATGAGGACGTAGTGAACTGGGAAGGCACCTTCCGCACTCCCCTGCAGAATTTCACCTCCACGCCACGGCCGTTGGACGATGTGGCGCCCTTCGTATGGCACGGCTCCATCCGGACCCCGCAGGTCGCCGAGATCGCTGCCTACTACGGCGATGGCTTCTTCGCCAACAACATCTTCTGGCCAAAGGAGCACTACCAGCAGCTGATCAACCTCTACCGCGAACGCTACGAGCACTACGGCCACGGCAAGGCCCACCAAGCCGTCGTCGGACTGGGCGGCCAGTTCTACATGGCCAAGGACTCGCAGCAGGCAGTCAAGGAGTTCCGCCCCTACTTCGACAATGCCCCGGTCTACGGGCATGGTCCATCGCTGGAGGACTTCACCGCGCAAACCCCCTTGACTGTTGGCTCGCCTCAGCAGGTTCTGGAAAAGACCCTGACCTTCCAGGAATACTTCGGCAGCTACCAGCGCCAGCTCTTCCTCATCGACCACGCAGGCCTGCCGCTGAAGACCGTTTTGAACCAGCTGGACATGTTCGGCGAGTACGTCTTGCCTGAACTGCGCAAGGAGATGGAATCCCGCGCGCCAGCAGATCTGACCCCTGCCCCGACCCATGAAGGGCTGGTCGCCGCTCACCGGGCTAAACTGGAAGCTGACGCAGCGAATACCAAGGAGTCAGCAACAAGTGACCGGGACCAATAAACCTGTAGCCTCGTTGAAGGTCACCACCGACGCCTGGGAATCCCTGTTCCGGGCACAGGTGTCGGTCATGCGCCAGATCACCGCGATGCCGGAGTTCGGCAAGCTGTCCATGCGCGAATACGATGTCCTGTTCAACTTGCGCACCTGCCCCGGGGGCAAGAGCCGGATGGTCGACTTGAACAAGCAATTGCTCATTTCCCAGCCCAGCTTGAGCCGCATGGTGGTCCGCCTTGAAGAGCAGGGACTGGTTGTCCGCGAACCGGATCCGGTGGATCATCGAGCCACCCAGCTCTCCCTGACCGATAAGGGACTGAAACTGCAGCAGGAAATCGGCCGGGAGCATGTGAAGCATTTGCACGAGCTTCTCGGCTCGGCGCTATCCGAGGAAGAATTCCTCGAACTTAACCGGCTGAGCAACAAACTGCATCGCGCAGTTCAATAACCGGCAGATTACCCGGAAGGGCTGGCCCTAGTGCCCGCTCTTCCGGGTTTTCTGGCACCATGGGATCAGGCATGTCGTTGCTTGAAGGATCAATTCAGTACAGAAGGAAGATCATTGTTGAAGGACGCGCAGCTACTGAGCTTAGACGTAGCAGCCAGCCAACTTGGCGTCGATACCAAGGATCTCCGAAGCTACTTGAGAAAGCAGCGACCCAAGGGCGCGGTGCAAATCCCCAACAAGCCCGGCGGCAACTGGCACCTGCACCCCAGTTTGTTGCAGCAACTGCAATTTGCCGGGGCACCCGGAATCGACGCACCGCTTCGCCCGATCGATGATGCCATCCTCGGAGCCCTGGAATGGTCCGAATGGATCCCCTTCGATCAGGCCGCCGAAGAAGCGCCGGTGCTGCCCGGAGTCTATGTCTTCCGAGAGCGCGGCGACGAGCAGAATCCCCCTCGGTACATCGGGCAAGCCGGTGAAAGAAATGGCAAGGGCCTGCGTGGCCGATTGAAGCTCTACTCCAGCGGCAAGGGCGCCACCTCAGGCCTTGGACGATATGCCATGAATCTAGCGCTGGCCGATGCAGCATGGCTGACCCAGCTCGCCCACGAGGCGGAAGCCGGCAAGCCCGAAAGCGTGGAACACATGGCGCGCCGGGCCATTGACCGGTTGAATCTGGCGGTGCGTTGGGTGCCGTGCGTCCACCGCAAGGCGGCCATGCTTTTGGAAGCTGAACTCGTCAAAAGGCACTGTTCGACGCTGTGGAATAGCCCTGGCGAAGAAGATCAGGACAGCCCCGAAAAATAATCGCCACCTGATACTGCTTGCATCTGCGCTGCGACCGGTTCACTGTAGGACTATCTACAGAAGCACTACTGCAATTGATGATTTGAGGAGTAGGCAATGGGGCCAGTTACTTGTGATGTAACCGTTTCTTCTGATGGTTTCTGCGCAGGACCCAATCAGAGCATGCAGTTCCCGTTGGGCGAAGGCGCGGAGAAACTTCATCGCTGGCAATTCGAGCAAACCGAAGAAAACGCCAAAGAAATCGCAGCTATCACCGAAGCTTCCGCGTTCATCATGGGCAGCCATATGTTCGGCCCGCCCTCCGGTACCCATTCCACCGACTGGACCGGCTGGTGGGGAGATAATCCGCCCTATCACGCACCGGTTTTCGTGCTCAGTTCGCATCCGCGCCCGCTGATCCGGATGGATGGCGGAACCAGTTTCCAATTCATCACCGAAGGGATCCACGAGGCGCTTTCAGAGGCGCAAGAGGCCGCGGGCGAACGGCCAGTTGCCATTGCCGGCGGCGCTAACACCATTGTGCAGTTCCTCAAGGCGGGCCTCATCGACGAGATGCGGCTGCATATCGCGCCGATCCAGTTAGGACGTGGCGAAGCCATCACCGTGGAAACCATCGAGACCCACATGGACCGGTACGCACGACGTGAAACGCCTTTGGCTACACACGTCTACTATCGTCGTCGGCGTTAGAAGCAACGCGGATTACTTGTAGAAGCCTTCTCGGAGATTGATCCCATACTCCAGCCAGGCCTTCATAGCGGCCATCATGCCGGTCCAGCCCATGCAATTGCCGAAGGCCGCCTGAGCGCAGGCGAAATTGGTTTGCCAGGCGCTTTCGGTGATGTCGACTCTTGTTCTGGTGCTGTCATCCACCGAGGTGAATTCAAAGGTCACGGTATTCAGTGCGTCATCTGCTGTGGTGTGCTCGGCACCCCACTGCAAGACGATCTTGTTGGGGAATTCCGCCTCCAGCACCTTGACCGGGAAGGCTCCGGGGAAATCATGGAAGTCCCACGTAACCGTCGTTCCCGCTTCAAGCCACCCCTGCGCCCCACCGGTAGTGAAGTAATTCGATAGTTGGGCCGGATCGGCCACGGCCTCATATACCTGGGACACCGCTTTGGAGATAAACCCGGAAACTGTGAAGGACAGTTGTTCTAGCTCTGCATTTGATGACATGTTTCATGTCTACGCCAGATGACTAATCTAGACAATAGTCGCAGCGCTTTTCTGAGCTAATTGGTTAGTCAAACACCGAATGGCTTGGCGTATTGGAAGTCGCCTCGCGGAAGTCTTGATTCATCGAAGACGCGCACCATGAAGTGCTCTCCCCAGCTTGCATCTCTGGGCGTGATCCCGCGAGCGTGCGCCGGCTCGTAGCCAAAACGGCGGTAGTACCCTGGTGCGCCGAGCAACACAATTCCACTCAGCGATTCAGCTTCGGCCTGATCATGGATGCTCTGCATCAAAATCGAACCGACGCCTCGGTGCTGGTATTCCGGCGCTACGGCCAGCGGCCCAAGCCCCAGCATTGGCTCGCCACCGATTCTTCCCCACGTAGCAATGACGTGGCCAATGACTACTGAATCGTCGAGCGCCACGAGTGAGAAGCGTGAGTCATACTCTTCGCAGTCGAACAGATTCTGAAGCAACCCGACTTCTTCAGGCTCAACCATAGGGTCAATTCCGGCAAAGGCTGCATGCGTTACTGCATACACCGCTGCACGGTCATCAAAGACTTCAGGACGGATATGCATGATCGCAAACCTACCAAACCTCGCGGATCAAGGAAAATTCAGCCGACGTTTTGATCAATCCCCAACGTGCCCTTGTGCCACTAAGAATGATCGGGAAGTCCGTAGGTTACGGCCACCGGTCAATCATTCATTTTCCCTTCATTTTCCGTCCTTGAAACGAATTGTTCCGCTCCCCTCAGACCAGGAGGCTTGGGCGCTTACTTGTGGACAATGTCGCACAGAAGCTCCCGTCAATTCATATTCCTTCAAGTGGAATGCGCTTCTTGGAAATGCCCAGCGCTTCAGGCCACTTTGCACGACGGAGCGTTGGCACCTGATGCATGGCGTGCACGGTCTACGCCATTGAGCATCATGGTTAGTCCATTCATCATCAACCGATTGCAGAAACCTTGAATCGAGTGATGAATAGTGATGAAATTAGGGTCGCATCGCTCATCACTTGCAATGGAGAACCAATGAAACAGCCGCGCGCCCTGAAAGTCCCACTCGCTGCAACAATCTCGGCAGCGCTCATGGCGACCTTATTGCCGCTGGCCCCTGCCAATGCGGCACCAACAGCGACTTCAACGACCGAGAGTGCGCAGACGGTGTCGGTGGATTCTGCAGTGCAGATTGCCGCGAAGAAGATTCAGCGCAATCCGAGCAAGACAGATGTCTTCGTCAACAAGAAGTACCCGCTGAGCCCCAAGAAGTACGCTCCTAAAACCGTGGCTGTTAAAGGCACCAATGTCCGGCTGAAGTCCTCGGCGGCGACGGCCTACTCCAAGATGGTCAAGGCAGCGGCCAAGGATGGCGTCCACATTCGAGCCGTCAGCGGTTACCGCTCCTATGCTCGCCAAGCTGAGCTGTACAACTACTACACCCGGATTTACGGGCAGAGCTACGCGTCCAAGATCTCCGCGGTGCCAGGTACGAGCGAACACCAAACCGGGTTGGCCATCGATGTTGGCAATCGAAATAGCGAGTGTGGCCTCCAGGCCTGCTTCGCGAACACTCCGGTTGGCAAGTGGGTGGCCAAGAACGCACACAAGTATGGCTTCATTCTCCGTTATCCTAAGGGCCAGGAGTCGGTGACCGGTTACTCCTACGAGCCATGGCACTTCCGCTACTTGGGCACTTCGCTGGCCAAGAGCTACAAGAACTCAGGCGCAAAGACTCTTGAGGCCTACTACGGCGTCGCAGGTAGCAAATCCAAGGACACTTCGACCAAGAAGTCCAAGGGCACCGCGAAGACCACCGCCAACTTGAACATGCGTTCGGGCGCCGGAACGAATAATCGTGTCCTGTTGACCATCCCACGCGGCAAGAGCGTTCAGCTCACCGGTTCCAAGAAGTCTGGTTGGTACGAAGTTCGTTACAGTTCCAAGACCGGTTGGGTTTCTGGCACTTACTTGAGCAATGTTTCGATGCCTTCTACACCAAAGAAGAAGGAATCATCCAAGGACAACAAGTCCAAGAGCACTCAAGCCAAGTCTGCTAAGACCACCGCGAATCTCAACATGCGCGCTGGCGTGGGCACAGGCCATCGTGTTGTCTTGACGATTCCACGTGGCAAGCAGGTAACGATCACCGGTTCAAAGAAGTCCGGCTGGTATCCAGTGAAGTACTCAGGCAAGTCAGGTTGGGTCTCTGGCACGTACCTGAGTAACTTCTCGAATTCGGCACCAAAGTCCAATAGCCAAAAGCAGAAGTCCAGCCCTAAGTCTTCTACCAAAAAGACTGTCGCTAACCTGAACATGCGCAGCGGTTCAGGAACCAACCACCGTGTGGTTCTCACCATCCCTAAGGGCAAAAAGGTGACTTTGACCGGCTCGAAGAAGTCGGGTTGGTACAAGGTCAAGTACTCCTCGAAGACCGGCTGGGTCTCAGGCAAGTACCTGCGCTAGAAAACTTGCAAGACACGACAGCGCCCCCTCAACTTGAAAGTTGAGGGGGCGCTGTCGTGTGTTGCCCGCAAACTCTCTTCTAGCCGTGGCTTTCGGGCACTAGTGGGCTAGCCGTTCAGCGCTCGGTAGTTCAACGCGCCACCGGTTGCCGAACTGCCATGGGTTTCCACGTGGATGTGGTCCATGTGCTTGGTGGTGTCGGTCCAGTTGTTGGTGAACTGAGTGCCGTACTTGCCAGAGGTTGAGTAAGGCTCCCAGCCCTTGGAGGCAGACAGCCAGATCTTATCCTGCCAAATCAGGTAGCTAATCCCCAGCTGGGTACGATTGTCCAAAAGGAACTGGGCAATGCGATCTCCAGCCTTGATGCCAGAGGCGCTCTTGTAGTTTGCCATCATCACGTCCACCGCGCGTCCGGAGCTGTGGCCAACCGAGCCAGGGCGGATGGTGTAGAGCGAGGTGTAGTCGCCACTGAAGAGGCGACGCACCGTATTCATGACCAGCTGCGTATCGCTGCGGACCGTGCTCAGCTCAGAAGTAGTGAGGTACTTCGAGCTGATGTAGCCACTGCCGATCTTGGTGGAGACCTTGGACCAGCCGTTCGAGGCCGAGCGAACGGTGACCTTCTCCCCTGCCTGGACAACGCCGAGGACGCGGTAGCTGGTGCCAGCTCCGGAACGCAGGTTCACGCCAGCGGTCGCGTAGGCGACCTTGGACGGGGTCTGTTCTGGCTTCGGAGACTGCGAAGCAGGCGCCTTGCCCACGTAGGACTTGCTGACCCATCCGGTTCCCTTGGACGAGGAGACCTGGGCCCAGTTTCCCGAGTAGCGATAGATCTTGATCTTTTCGCCCGCAGGGATCACTCCCACAGAACGATACGAGACACCAGCCCCGGTACGAAGGTTCAGGTTGGCCGTCGTGTACCCGGTGGTGCTCGACGATTCCGGCTTAGGCTTCTCGGGGTTTGAGGAACTCGGTGCAGATTTGAGGTAGCTCAGACTGGACCATCCGGTGCCCTTCGAAGAGCGGACCTTGGCCCAACCATTCGAGGTTTGCAGGACGGTAACGCGTTCGCCCTTGGGAATGACGCCCAAGGAACGGTAGCCGGTTCCGGCTCCGGCGCGCAGATTAAGATTCGCGGTGGTGTAGCGAGCGGTACCGCTATCGGTCTTCGGTGCCGAAGCGACGGTGTCCAAGTACGAGTTGTAGGACCAGCCGGTCTTGCCGGCGTATTTGACCTTGCTCCACTTGCCGCTGGTCGCCAGCACAGTGAGCTTGGTGCCCTTGGGAATGACTGCCAAGGTTGCTGAGGCGGTCGTCGCTTTGGCACGCAGGCGCAGGTTCGCAGTAGTGCGCTTGGTGGTGGTGGCTTTCGCAGCGACCACGTTGAGCTTATTTGAAGGCAATGACTTGGGAACGTCAGCATTGGCGGCGGTTGCCACCGTGGCTTGAGCACCCGTGCCGATGGTCATGGTTAGTGCCAGCGCTACTGCGGCGGTGCGTCCAGGAATCCTCATCAGGTCCTTCTTTTCGTGAATCGGGGTAGCCGCTTTCCACATTCCTTGTGTTTGCGGTGTTCCCCGAGCGAGCGATGCGAGTTGATTTTATTTTTGGCTTCAGCCGCGAGACTGCGCCGGTCCCGAGCCCCATTTAGGCATACGTTCCCGTAGTTACTTTGCCATATCTCACACTTCCGCGCATCTAAATCTGGCCAAATCAGCGCTGAAGTCTCAACTTAGTGAGGAGGAATACTTTCCGCTTGCTACTTTAAAGTAGCCAGAATTCCGCGACATACGCTGAACCAGATCAAGATTTGCGCACCCAACACACGATGCCAGTGTTCACAAGATGAGTCGTTGCCCCAGACACCTCTGGCAGGAATGCCCGGTGGAAACCTTCTTAAAACAGGATTCTCCGAGCAACAATGTTGCCCGGAGAATCCGGCGTGATCTTTCATGGTTCTTCGCAACCGTGATTAGCGCTCGTCAGCGGTCACCGTATCGCGGTCCACCGTGAATGAGGTGCGGGCGGAGACCACCGAAGCTCCCATGCCTTGGCTCCCCTTGAGCCAGACATCATCGCCTACCTCTACCGAGGAAATCTTCACCGCATCATCAGTACGGGTCAGGTCACGACGCAGGGTCTCAGGTACCAGGAAGGTCGAGCCCACGGTGATGGCGGAAAGCACTGCCATGTACAGGCCCAGCACCAGCCAGCTGCCATCGGTGATTGCAATCAGGTAGGCACCCAGGACGCCGGCGAGACCGCCTGCGAGCACGGCGGAGATTTCGCGTGCCATGGCTACACCAAGGTAACGGTGACGGCTGCCGAAGAGCTCAGGAAGCATGGCGCACTGTGGGCCAAGCATGGTGGCAACACCAAAGCCAATGCCGATCGCGATGACCGCGATGGCCAGTGCGTGGCTGCCCAGGGTCAGTGCCCACCACGCTGGCAGCGAGTACACGAGCATGAAGATGGCGCCTGCACGGTAGACGATTCGGCGGCCAAAGCGGTCCGAGAGCGCTCCGGCGAACGGCACCGAGAATACGCCGATCAGCGAGCCGATGGTCACACCCCAGGTCAGCAGACCCTTGTCGGCTTCCGGACCGACGACAGTGACAAAGAAGCTCAGCGCCAGGCCCTGGAACATGTAGGAGCCGCCGTTTTCAGCCATGCGCAGTCCAATACCCACCAGCACGCCCGGGAAGCCATTGCGGAACAGTTCGCGCATCGGGTGCTCGGAAACCTGTTCACGCTTTTCCATCTCCACGAAAGTCGGGGTCTCTTCCAACTTCGCGCGGATCAGAACCGCCAAGATGATCAGCAGGAAGGATGCCAGGAATGGCACGCGCCAGCCCCACGACATCAGCGCTTCCTCAGGCAACATGGTCAGCAGCGAGAAGACTACCGCGGCTAGCAGCGTTCCGGCCTGAATGCCGACAAATGGCAGCGCCGAGAAGAAACCGCGACGTGCGGTCGGCGAGTACTCGGCCATCAGGACGGTTGCGCCGGCCTGTTCTGCGCCTGCGCCGAAGCCCTGCAGCAATCGCAACAGCACCAGGAGGATTGGCGACCAGATGCCAGCCATCTGGTAGGTCGGCAGCACGCCGATCAAGGTGGATGCGCCACCCATCAACATGATGGTGATGATCAGGACGATCTTTCGTCCCAGCTTGTCGCCCAGCATGCCGAAGAACATTCCGCCAAAGGGACGAGCCACAAAGCCCACGCCAAAGGTGGCGAATGCTGCCACCGTGGCCATGGCCGGATCCCCTTGCGGGAAGAAGAGCACATTAAAGATCAACGCCGTAGCGAGACCGTACAGCGCGAAATCGAAGTATTCGAGGGCACTGCCGATGCTTGATGCCAAGGTGGCGCGTTGCAGGTTCTTTGCGTAGTCGGCGTCGAGCGCCGAACCGCCGGAGCTTTGGGCTCCTGTTGGCGATGAATTCATGGTGGTCTCCTTTGACGAGTGAAGCACATCACTTCTACCTGCATCGAAGATACCAGCATATCGAACAGCGTACAACATAGTGAACGCATTATTTTTCCGTGGATTTCCACCCCATGGCAAAAGCTCGCCCCACCCTTCCTGCAGAGAGGAAGAATGGGGCGAGTTATCGCAAAACTATACGGTTATCAGATGGCGTTTAACCACGTGTTGCTCGTTGCCTCCACGGGTTTTCCAGCCGGGCGGCAACTTCTCGCAGCGCCGTGCCCACCGCGGCAATTCGCAGCGGGTCAGCCTGATCCATCGGCAACGCCGTCCCCAGCGCCAGCGGAGGATCTCCAGGCGACCAAGCAGACAGAGGCACGGCCACGCCCATTACTCCGCTGGTCGAACGGCCATCATCTAGAGCGAAGCCGCGCTCGCGAGCAAGCGCCAGCCTTTCGCGCAGTTCCTCACCACTGAGCTCATGGCCATCGACGCTGCTGCGCCGAGGCAGTTCTTTCTCAATAATCTGCGCCAGCTGCTCTTCATCAAGCGAAAGCAACAGGGCGTTGCCTGCAGCACTCATGACCGCGGGAAGTCGCGAGCCCAGGGGTGCGCCAAAGCGGTAGGGCATGCGGCCTTCATGCCGGGCCAAGTAGAGTGCCTCCGCGCCATCAAGCATGGCGATCTGCACCAGCTCTCCACGCAGTGTCGGCGATGAGGAAATGAGCCCGAAGAATTCACGCACCTGGTTGAACTGCACGGAGTACGCTCCCCCAAGTTCAGCGTTTCGTCGCCCCAGCCCGAACCCCTCGCTGGTGCGGCGAATCATTTCGCCATCTTCCAGCGCCTGGCACAGATTTGCGCACGAGGATTTGGCGATGCCCAAGGTGCGCGCCAGCTCGCTCAGGGACAGCGATCGCCCTTCGGCTTCCGCAAGCAGGCCAAGGATTGCCAAGGCACGGGTTACCGCCGGAGCAGGATCCCGGCTTGGACGTTCGCCTGATTCTTCTACAGCCTCATTCACGCTTGTCATTAGTAAAACTCTACGGTGTCGACCTTGTTCCGCACAGCCTGGCCATCCAATATTTGTGTTGCATTGAAGGCGAAGAGCCGAGCGATGCGAGTGGTTTCCTGGGTGCTGAGCGCAGCGGTATGCGGGCTAATCAGAACGTTCGGGTGTTCCCACAATACGCTGTTGGGATCCAGGGGTTCCTGGGCCACGACATCCAGTGCGGCGAAGCCAATGCGGCCAGCCTCCAGAGCAGGAATCAGTGCCGACTCGTCAACCACGGTTCCGCGTCCTACATTCACGAAGATGGTTCCACCCTTGACCGCTTCGAACACATCAGAGCCGAGCAATCCTTCGGTGCTCCTTGTCCCCGGGAGCGTAGCCACGATGGCATCAACCTCGCCAGCAACTTCGGCGATCTTGGCCGGATCAATGAGGCGATCCACACCTTCTACCGGCTTGCCGCTGCGCGACGTTCCCCAAACGGTCGAGCCGCAGGCTTTGAAGCGTTCAGCCACCGCGGTGCCGATTCCGCCCAAGCCAACCACCAGGATGGTCATCTCATCCAGATGGCGCATGCCCCAGCGCTCGGATGGCCAGAACTTGTTCGCCTGGTCAGCCTCCAGCTTGCGAAGATTCTTCGCTCCGGCAAGCACGCCAAAGAGCGCGAACTCCGCCAAGGTGGATCCGTGCACGCCAGCACTGGTAGTGAAGGTGACTCGATCCAGCTCTTCGGAGCTCAGGCCTGCAGCTTTCACCTGCGCGCCGCCGCCAGCGGCGGTGGTGTGAACCCAGATAAGGTCCTGGTTCTGCTCGACGGTTTTCTTCAGCAGCTGCGGGTTGACGTCCGGGATGCCGAAAAGCGCTTGCGAGGAGGTGGCGATTTCTTCATAACGCTTAGCTTGTTCCGCAGTGCGGGTGAACTCGGGATCCCCTTCCCAGTCTCCTTGCCAGCGCTGCGGCCGGTAGAGTCCTGGTTCATAGACAAAGTCCAGGCGAGGTTCGAGTTCCTGCATTAGTTCGAGATCTGCTGCGGGGACATCTACGGCGATTCCCACGCGCAGGCGTTCTGTATTAGGCGTCATTGCTCTGTATTCCTTCCGTCTGATGACAGCATACCGTTATGGACAGTATATTGAACAGTGTTCGCTATATTGACCATTGACTTTTCGGCCTAGCCGCCTCACAACAAAGGAGTTGCTGATGAATGTACCAGCCCCGAACCACACGCCAAACGTTGGAGTTATCGGACTCGGAGCCATGGGCCGGCCGATGGCGCGGCTGCTCGCACAGCACCACAGCGTTGTCACCGTAACCTCAAGCCGCCCCGAAAACGACGTGCTGCAAGACCTCCGCGCCCAATTGCCTGAAGGCAGCGGCGCATCACGAATCCAGTGGGCCGCCACTGCAACCCAGCTGGCAGCGGCTTGCGACGAAATCCTGCTGATGCTTCCAGATCTTCCGCAGATCATCGAATGCCTGGAATCCGAAGACGGGCTACTAGCCGGGCTGGACCAGCGATCCTCTGATGCCGCCCCGCTTCTGCTGATGATCGGCTCGACCTGCTCGGCACCCGGGGTGCGAGAGCTGGCCGAAGACCTCAGCGCACGTTTCGGCGAGCGCATCGCCGTGGTCGACGCTCCGGTTTCCGGCGGCGAGGACGGCGCCAAGCAAGGATCACTGTCGATCATGCTCGGTGGTTCAGGTGTACTTTGCGAACGAGCCGCCACAGCTCTGGCGCCCTGCGGCACCCCGGTACGCCTCGGAGAGCTAGGAGCGGGACAGGTAGCCAAAGCCTGCAACCAGTTGGTTGTCAGCGCCACGATCTTCGCGCTGGGCGAGGCGTCGGTACTTGCCGAACGATCCGGGCTGGACCTTCAGGAAATGTGGAACCTGCTAGGGCACGGTTACGCCGCCTCGCGGCTGCTTGAAAGCCGCCAAGATCGATTGGTCAGCGGGGATGATTCGCCTTCCGGAGCCATCAAGTACATGTGCAAGGACCTGGCAGGGGCCAACGAGATCGCGGAGTCCACCGGAACCAATACCGTCTTGCTCCCCCAGTTGCGCCAGGCCATCGATGAGGTCATCGAAGCGGGGCTCGGCGAGAGGGACATTTCGGTGACCAAGCGCTTTATCGCTGGTCGCTAGTTTAAGGCCACCAGTGATTTCACGGTAGCCACCACGGCGCTGGCTACCTGGCTGATCTCGTTTTCCTTGGTGCCCCGGGTGAAGGACAGCCGCACCGCGGTATGCGCGAGCTGCTCTTCATAGCCCATGGCGGTGAGCACGGCCGAGGGATCGGTGCTGCCTGCCGAGCAGGCTGAGCCCGATGAGCACAGCACCCCGCGGCGCTCGAGCTCGATGAGCACCGTTTCCCCTGCGGTGCGCGGGAAGACGAAGGAGACTATGCCGCCAATGCGTTCTTCACGGTGGCCGGTCACCTTCACGAGTCCGGGGGCCACAGCTTCCAGCTCCTTGCTGATCCGATCGATGAGATACGGTCCATAGCTGTCCCCGGCTCCGGCCTGCCGCTGTTCGGTGCACAGCTGCAGCGCCCGGGCTACGCCTACCGCGGCGGCCGGGTTTTCGGTGCCCGAGCGCAGGCCGCTCTGCTGGCCGCCGCCGTGCAGCAGGGGAAGGATCGTGCATTGGTTGCTGGCGTAGAGAACGCCGCTGCCCTTCAAGGCGCCGATCTTATGTCCCGATAGGCTCAACAGATCTACGTGATTGGCCAGTTCAGCCAGGTCCATCCATCCGGCGGCCTGCACCGCGTCGGTATGCATCAGCGCCCCGGCAGCATGGGCCAGTTCTGACAGTTCCTTGATGGGCTGGATGGTGCCGACTTCATTGTTCACCGACATGACCGAGACCAGCGCGACCTGGTCATCGATCAGATCCTTGGCAGCGCGAAGATCGATAATCCCGGATTCATCGACCGGGATCAGCCGGTGCGTAAAGCCATGGACGCTGGCCAGATAGGCGCAGGCTTCGAGAACAGCAGGGTGCTCGATGGTGCTGCTGACAACAACTTTGCCCCGCGGATTGGCCAGGGCCCCGCCGATCACCGCGGTATTGTCCCCTTCGGTGCCGCCGGAGGTGAAGTAGATTTCCGTCTCGTCCACACCCAATTGGCTGGCGACTTGGGCTCGCGCCCAGTCGTTGGCTCGTTTGGCTTGGTGTCCCAGCTCATGCAGCGAGGCAGGGTTCCCGAAGTTGCTAGTGAGCAGCGGGGTGACGAGGTCAAGTACTTCTTGGCGGGGTGGGGCGGTGGAGGCCGCGTCCATGTAGATCATGCAATAACCATATCCAAGCCCAGGTCGATGGCCCGCACCGAGTGGGTGATCGCGCCGCTGGAAATGATGTCAACGCCGGTCTGTGCGATAGGTCCGACGGTGGCGGCGCTGACCGTGCCGCTGGCCTCGATGATCGCCCGCCCGTCAATGAGCTTGATGGCTGCCGGGATATCGGCCAGGTCGAAGTTGTCCAGCATGATGATGTCCACCTTCGCGTCAAGCACTGCGGGGATCTGTTCGATGCGGTCCACTTCGACTTCCATGGCCGTGGTGTGGCCTAGCCTGGCCCGCACGGCTTTCAGAGCCCGGGTGAGTTCTTCCCCCTCCCCGAGCAAGGCAAGGTGGTTATCCTTGGCCATGAATGCCTCGGAAAGATTGTCCCGGTGGTTCACTCCCCCGCCACAGCGCACCGCGTAGCGTTCCAAGACGCGAAGGCCGGGCGTTGTTTTCCGGGTATCGGCAATGCGCGCGTTGGTATGCGCTACAAGATCAACCAGTTCACGGGTGGCCGTGGCGATGGCGCTCATCCGCTGCAGCAGGTTCAATGCGACGCGCTCGGCGCTGAGCACCGAGGCGGCAGGACCCTGGACGGTGAGCAGTTCATCCCCTGCGGCAAACCTTTCGCCATCGGCAACCAGCTGGGTGACCTTGATATTTTCGTTCAGCATCGTCATGGCCCGGGCAAAGACGGTGCCGCCTGAGAGCACGCCGGGCTCCCGGGCGTTGACCACTGCGGTTGCCTGGGCGTCTGCTGGAACGATGGTGTCAGCGGTCAGATCCCCGCGCGGATGGTCCTCGGCGAAGGCCATCTGCAGGATGCGGTCGATGGCTGCCTGGGGTACCGGATGGATTGGCTGGTTCACGCGTTGACTTCCTTGTTTTCAAGCTGTTGATTCATCGGCTGCGCGGCTTCAAGCCTCCAGCCGTACCGCACGTTGTTTTCGGCAGCGCCTTCACCGTTGGCATCTACCCGGTGGTGCGCGCCGAGGGACTTGGTCCGTTGGCGGGCAGCGTAGGCAATCATGCGCGCGCAGGTGTAGAGATTGCCCAGTTCCGCCAGTTCACGTTCACCTTGGGCTACCGGCGTGCTGGAATCGAGCACTGCCACGAGCTCTTCGAGTCCGGAGCCGGTGCGATAGACTCCCAGGTGCTTATTGGCCAGTGCCTTCAGTTGCGGCAGTTCCAGTGGCGCTTGGGTCTCGGGTGCCGGCAGCTGGTTCACCACAAGATCATCCAGCGTGCAGGATTGCCCCGGCGCATCGGTTGCCATGGCGTGTATGGCCTTGCGGGCGAACACCATGGCTTCGAGCAACGAGTTGCTGGCTAGGCGATTGGCCCCGTGCACCGTGGTGTTGGCGCATTCGCCGGCGGCATAGAGCCCGGGAACGCTGGTGCGTCCATTCGCATCGGTGTGGATGCCTCCCATGGCGTAGTGCTGCGCAGCCACCACCGGAACGGGTGCCAGCGCCATGTCGAGGCCACAGGCTTCCAGGCGTGCGGTGATCGAAGGGAAACGGCGCGCCAGGAACCCTGCACCATTGCGCGATTCTACGGCGCGGGCATCAATCAGGACCTGATGGCCGGCTTGATACTGCGCATGGATAGCTCGGGCGACCACATCGCGGGGCGCCAACTCGGCTCGCTCATCAATCTCAGCCATGAAGCGCTGCCCGAGCTCATTGATCAGGACCGCGCCTTCGCCGCGCACTGCTTCGCTGATCATGCCCGCTTCCGGGTACAGCTGGGGATCAACCAGGGTGGGATGGAATTGGATGAATTCCATATCGCTGATCACGGCCCCGGCACGAGCGGCCAGCCCGATACCATCGGCCGTGGCGCCGTGAGGATTGGTGCTGGCCTCATACAGCGAGCCCAGTCCGCCGGTGGCCAGCAATACTGCGTCGGCAGCCAGCTGTTGGGATTCCTCGGCTTGCAGGTAATGCACCGTGCATGGGGCCGAACCGTTGAACTCCAGGTCCGTGACGAGCGCATTCTCGACGATTTCAAGTTGCCCAGCCTGTTGGGCTGAACGCACCGCCTGTTTGAGGGCAGCTACCAGGCCCGCGCCAGTGGCGTCCCCTCCTGCGTGGAGGATCCGGTGCGCACTGTGGGCGGCTTCAAGGCCCAGCTGGTAATTTCCCGATGAGTCCTTATCAAACTGGACTGCGTACTCTTCCAAGGTGTCCACCAGGTCAGCAGCGGAACTGCACAGTTCCTGGACCGCCACCTCCCCGCCATGCCACGCACCGGCACGCAGGGTGTCGGTGACGTGGCTTGCCACGGAATCTCCGGCGGCTAATCCTTGGGCGATGACCGCGGATAGACCGCCTTGGGCACAGGTGCTGTTGCCATCGCCCAGATTCAGCTTCGTCAGCAGGCGCACCGGCGCACCAAGACGTGTGGCTTCCAACGCCGCGCACAACCCGGCGACGCCCGAGCCGATGATCACCAGCTTTTTCGGGCCGAAGGCTGCCTGGTTCATGGCTTGGCTGCCAGCATGCGCTCCAGGGCGATTTTTGCGTCGCCCTGCTGTTCTGTGGGCACCGTGATCTGGTTGACCACTCGGCCGGCCACGAGTTCTTCCAGCACCCAGGCGAGGTAGCCCGGGTGGATGCGGTACATCGTGGAGCAGGGGCAGATCACCGGGTCAAGGCAGAAAATCGTGTGCTGCGGGTACTGGGCAGCGAGCCGGTTCACCATATTGATTTCGGTGCCAATGGCGAAGGTCGTAGGTTCGGTGGCTGCGGCAATGGCTTTCTGGATGAAGTCGGTGGATCCGGCTGCGTCCGCAGCGTCAACTACTTCCATCGGGCATTCGGGGTGGACGATGACCTTGACGCCAGGGAATTCCTCGCGCGCCTTGGTGATCTGTGCCGGGGTGAAGCGCTTATGGACGGAGCAGAATCCGTGCCACAAGATCACTTTGGCGTCCTGCAGGGTCTGCGCGTCATTTCCGCCCATGGCTTTGCGCGGGGTCCACATTGGCATTTGTTCCAGCGGCACGCCCATGGCCTTGGCGGTATTGCGCCCCAGGTGCTGGTCGGGGAAGAACAGGACTCGGCGTCCGCGCTCAAAAGCCCACTCCAAAACGGTGGCTGCGTTAGATGAGGTGCAGACCAATCCGCCGTTGCGGCCGACAAAGGCTTTGAGTTCTGCCGAGCAGTTCATGTAGGTCACCGGGATCACCGGCAGTCGCCCATCATCTTCTTCATCCGCATACAGTGCACTCAGCTCATCCCAGCAGGCTTGCACGCTTGGCCCATCGGCCATATCGGCCATGGAGCATCCGGCGGCGAGGTTGGGCAGGATGACCGCCTGGTCATCACGGCTGAGGATATCGGCGGTTTCAGCCATGAAGTGCACCCCGCAAAAGACGATGGCTTCGGCCTTGTCCCGGGTCAGAGCCGCATTGGCGAGCTGGAAGGAATCCCCCACGAAGTCCGCGTACTTGACCACTTCGTCGCGCTGGTAGAAATGCCCGAGGATGACGGCCCTGTCCCCCAGGGTTTCCTTGGCGGCCACAATGCGTGCATCAAGCTCGATGTCGGTGGCCTTCAAATATTCGTCGGGAATGGAGCCCTGCACCGGGTAGCCCGCTGGAATCTTGTCCTCTTGGGAAGCGCCAGGGCCGTAGCCGGTGGGGGTGTCCCATGGGTTGGCGGCGAGGTCCGTGGAGCAGGTGGAGCCTAGAGCCAAGAGGTTCAGCCGGGTGATGTTCTGAGCGACAGATCCGTTGCTGTCAGTGAGTTGGGTGCTCATGGGGTTATCCATTTCTTGCGAATCAAAGGTGATGCTGGAGAAAGTTCTAGTCTTGCGCCGGGTCTACTTCGAGTGGGTCCGGGCCATGTCCGACATAGCGATAAAGGCGAGGCGGCCGGTGTTGTCCGCCGGCCAGGTATTCTTCGGTGGCCTCGATGGTGGCGGTATTTTTCAGCGTGCGCCGGAAGTTCGCCGGGTCCAGCCGGCGGCCCAGGATCGCTTCATAGACGCCTCGCAGCGCTGCCAGGGTAAAACGCTCCCCCAAAAGTCGATGAGCGATTTGCCCGTACTCGGTTTTGTTGCGTAGCCGCCATAGCGCGTAGTCAACGATCTTGCGGTGGTCAAAGGCCAGCTGGGCGATCCCCGGATCATCGATATCGAACCAAGCCACGTTCTCGTCCTGGACTGTTGCCCCGACTTGATCTGCGTTGAGCAAGGCGAAGTAGGCGATGGTTACCAGGCGGTGGGTGGGTGATCTGTCGATATCACCGAAGGTGTATAGCTGTTCAAGGTAGCTGGGGCGAAGGCCCGTGGTCTCGGCAAGATTCCGCCCGGCGGCTTGGCCCAAGGATTCCCTTGCGTCCACTGGACCGCCCGGCAGTGCCCACAGGCCCGCGTGTGGTTGCCGGATTCGACGCACCAAGGGCAGGCAGAGCTTATCCGGCCCGCCGTCTTGGCCTTCTCGTATGCCGAGAATGACGGTCGAGACCGCTAGTGCGGGCGGCAAGTTGCGTCGTTCGTTGACGTTTGCCCAACCCGGTGCCGATGACATCTTGTCTTTGCCTCGATTTCAGTGCGTCGATTTTCGTTAGAGTCATTCTGACATTAAGTATCGCGTGACGCTAACCTTGCTCCGAATTTCGGTTGTTCATGGCCTATGATCTAAGGCATGACACTGGATCTGAATCTTCGAGTGGTTCGCACAAACGCCGAGGTGAGTGGCCCATCCGTGCTGTTCATCCATGGCTTCGCCTCATCCGGCGAATTGAACTGGGAGCGCTCGCGATGGCTGAAATATTTCACCGATGCGGGACGCAGCGTTCTGCTTGTCGACCTTCCCGGACATGGTGAAGATCCACGCCGCAATGAAGGAAGCTGGGCACCTAGCCAGATCCGCCAGGCACTGGCCGCCATTGTCATGGAATTCGACGAAGGTCCCGTCGACGTCATCGGATATTCTCTGGGATCACGTCTTGCCTGGGAGTTCTCGGCTTTCAACCCTGACCTGGTAGAGCACTTGGTCATGGGTGGCCCCGGCGCCGGCGATCCATTGGCGGCCTTTGACCTTGTTCAAGGACGAGCAAATGTGGCAGCTGGTGAGCCGATCAATGACGACTACACCGCAACCATCATGAAGATTGCCCAAGCAGAGCCAAGCAATGACATCCCTGCTTTATTTGAGCTCATCGAAGCCATCAAATCCGAGCCTTACGATCCGGCCGCGAAGATTCCGTCCGTGCCGACGCTATTGGTAGCTGGCGACCAAGATGATTTGGCCACTACCCTGCCGCGGCTTCGTCGATTGCTCAAGGATGCTGGAACCCGCAACGAGGTACTCTGGCTGGCTGGAAGAAATCATGCCAACGCGGTCACCAGCCGTGAGTTCAAGGAAAAAGCCCTCGCATTCCTGGCGAGCTAGGACCTCCATTCTGAATTCGTGAATTAGTCGCGCAGCAGCCTCTCTAGGCCCCTGGACTGCGCGGCCCTTCGGAGCACCCGAAAACAGAGTCAACCCAGATGCGCAGCGACGTCCAACGAGGCAATCTTCATCAAAGCTTCACCTTGAAAGCATGGACATTCATGACTTTGCCGATTTGAGCAAATCTCTGGAATAAAATGCTTGCTTGCCAGATGAAACGGGTGTTAGCGTCTGAACTTAAGATGGGCTTAAACCCCTAGCTACATGCCTGTTCCACTCAGGCGTTTGGGTAGAAGGGCAGCCTACTGTGCACCTTGTCGAGCACGCGAACATGAACGTTGCTGCTACATCTACCACTGAATCCGAGGGATCCCGATGAAATCCAAGCTCCCAGTCCTCCTAGGACTAAGCGCTGTTCTCTTAGCCACCGCTTGCTCAGCGGCCACCGAAACAACCGATAAGTCCGGCGCATCGGCTGAACCTGCTTCCGAATCAAGCCAGTCAGCTCCCAGCGCAAGCTCCTCATCATCACCGTCCCCGACTTCCAGTGTCGGCAGTGTCACCGCACAGGACATCATCCCCACCCTCGCGCAGGCTCAGAGCGACGAGGACAAGGCACCTGCAGAATTCAATGAACCGTCGATCAAGGCATCAAGCCTGCGTGCCTTGGCTCCGTTGTCCTACGCCCAGGAATTCGCAGCGGTCAATGCTGAAGATGAGCTGTGCTTGATCGCCTGGGCAAATAGCGGTGACGGCGATGGAACCGCGACTTTGAACGGGCCTGAAGTTGAGTGCGAGGACCCATCGGAAGTGAAGGATGAGGGACTGAAACTGAGTATCGACAGCACAAAGGACAAGCCAGGCGTGGTGCTTGCTATGCTTCCACCTGATATCACCGAAGACGCGGCCCGAACCGAGTTGCTGAAGGTACCGGGCAACCACGAAGATCTCCGCCCGCCCGTTGAATTCAAGGCCACGGACTTTGGCGTTGTTTCCATTGCCATGGAGCCAGCAACTGCCGAGGAGCTCGGATCTATCAGCTTCCCTCGCAAAGACGGAACGAAGTTCACCTTGGATCTGGACTAGCATAGCCAGGTCGAATCGCGGCTGGAAATCAATCAACGAATTGAGTTCCAGCCGCGATTCTTTTCGCGATTCCAACGTGGCATCACCCTAGCCGGCGGTCAATGCTTACTCCGAAAGCTGCTCGGGCGCCAAGCGCAGTTCTTCAGAATCCAGCTTGTTCTGGATCATGCGAAGGACGGTGTCATCTATATGTCCTTCGTTGCGCAGTCGCACCACTATGGCACGCTTTTGCTCCAGCATGTGCAGTCGCAGAGCCTTGTACTGCTGCTCTTTGCGCACTTCGTCATCACCGTCGATGTTTCGAGCGCCAGCGTTGATGATGCGCAGATGGGTTTCGTAGTCTTTGCGGAGCCTCTGGCTCACAGTGCTGTCGGTGCCCAGTGCCATGGCGGCCTCGTCAAGCGCTGCCAAGGCTTCTTGCGTGGCCGTTCGTTCAGCTAGATAACGCTCCTCGTGCATGGCCGTATCCTGTGCGAGCGCTGCCCATCGCACGACCGCCGGCAAGATCAGCCCCTGGACAAGAATGGTGACCCCGATAACCCCTGACGTGACAAAAACTATTAAATCCCGTTCGGGGAATGGCTCACCCGAGGCAACCAGCAAGGGCACTCCGAGCGCGGCAGCCAGAGACACTGCTCCGCGAAAGCCTGCGACTCCGCTGACAATTCGAGCCCTATGGCTAACTCGGCGAAGCCGCTGTGCAGGTCTGCGATCCAGTAGCCGGATAATGTAGGTCACCGTAAAGAGATGGCCGATCCTCACAATGATCAGGCTGAGCGAAGTGATGGCGACGAGCATCAGCCCCCGAACCACCAAATCGCCGTTCAAGAGCCGGGCCGCGGCATGCAGTTCGAGTCCCACGAGCACGAACAACGACGCGTTGAGTATGAACGTGGACAGGCTCCAGAAACCGTCGGACTGACGACGAGATCCCGCCCGGGATCGCCGAGGCCTTGCCTGGCTCATGAACAGACCAGCCGTGACAACTGCCAGAACGCCGGACGCTTCGATGATCTCGGCAAGGAAGTACGCAAGAAATGGCGTGAGTGTGGTCAAGACTGTTTCTTGGGTGGGACTGTTCATCTGCGCGCGCAGTCGAATCACCACCAGGGCCAGAACAGCTCCAACAAGAATTCCACCTGCGTAAGCCAGGATCACCAGCCACGAAACATGCAGCGCGGTAATTTTTTCGGTTCCCACTGTGGCGCCCACGGCAATGCCATAAATGACCAGCGCCGTGCCGTCATTGATCAGGCTTTCGGCTTTCAACAGAGTTACGTCTCGACGTGACAAATTGCGGGTCAGCGTGCCGACCGCGGTGGCATCCGTCGGTGCGAGGGCCGCGCCGAGGACCCAGGCCGGTCCCCAGGCCATGCCGAAGAGATGCCCAATCACGGCAACGGCTCCAGCAGTGGCTACAACCAGCAAGGTGCTGGCCAAGATGATGCCCCGGAGGTTCGCTCGAATTTCACGCAGTGATGTTGTCAGGCTTTCCCAGAACAGCAATGCTGGCAAGAACAAGAACAGAACCACTTCGGGAGGCAACGAGACTTCTCGAAGCGATGGTAGGAATCCAAGCAATAAACCGCTCAGCAGGAGCAGGACCGGAGGAGCAACTCGCAGCCTGCTAGCCAGCCCTGTGCACAGAACGATCGTCACTCCCAAGATCACGACCAGTCCGAGTCCGAACATTATTGAATCCTTTACGCCTAAGGGGCGCCGCTGCCCGGATCAAATTGGGAGTCATCGACCTCTCGCGAGTACTTGTCGCCTCCCCTAATACCTGTGGTCCTTCTAGTCTTGCAGGGCGAGATTACAGCGGTATTTCAAGCTCTTGTCTTTGACAATGAGTTTCACAGGAGGGAGTCGCAAAGGTCAGATCTTGCTAAGAAGTGAGACCTATAGCGGCGTGTACATCAGCAACGTGAGGTCCGGTGCTTCAGCCGGCGTCAGATTGTGCTGCTCATAACGTGTCAGTCCCTTGGCTGGATGGCGGAAGAGCCGCTCTCCCGTCTGGAACCCGGCGACATCCCGTTCATTCCAGATCGCCGCAAATTCTTCTGATGCCGCGGAGACCCTTGCAACGATGCCGCTTTCGCCCGATGGACTGAGCCATCCTCTGGTTTCTGCACGGAAGCTGCCTACAAATCCGCGGCTTTGCTTTTCCCAGTCGGGCAGCATTTCGCGCAGTTGGGCATCGGTGAAGACCAGCCACAGCAAGTTTCGGTCCTCGGTTTCCACGGTGCTGATCCGCGGATATAGCTGCGCGTACTCGGCGTTCCATCCGATGATGGCCCAATCCGAGGAAAGCAAGAAGGCCGGGAAATCCATGACGTCCAAGAGCCGCTGCAGGGCCGGGGTCATGGCACTAGATTCTTCGGGCGCTACTTCACCATGTCCAGCCAGGGATAAAAGGTAGCTGGATTCGACAGCGCTCAGCCGGAACAGTCGTGCAAGGGCTTGCATGACCTGACGCGACGGATTGATGTCACGGGCTTGTTCCAACCACGTGTACCAGGTGGCGGACACCCCAGCGAGCGTGGCCACTTCCTCGCGGCGCAATCCCCTGACCCGGCTGCGTCCAACCTCGGGCAAACCGTGGGAGGCTCGATCAGCACGAGCGCGGCGGTCTTTGAGAAATGCCGCCAATTCTTCCCGACGCCTCTGACCTGCGTTCATAGCCCGGCTTTCTTATCATGGTAGTAGTACTACTAGTATCGTCACCGTCTGGGTTTGGGAACAAATTTATGGTGAGATTTTAAAATGACCACACTTCGTTCACATACCGTTACCCATGGCCGCAATATGGCCGGCGCTCGCGCACTGTTCCGCGCAGCCGGCGTTAATGGCGCAGATCTTGGCCGCAAGCCAATCATCGCCGTGGCCAACAGCTTCACCGAGTTCGTCCCCGGACACACCCACCTGCAGCCGGTAGGCCGCATTGTCTCCGAGGCCATCGAAGCTGCCGGCGGCATCCCCCGCGAATTCAACACCATCGCCGTAGATGATGGAATCGCCATGGGCCACGGCGGCATGCTCTACTCCCTGCCTTCCCGCGACCTCATCGCGGACTCCGTGGAGTACATGGTTAATGCCCACTGCGCTGACGCACTGATCTGCATCTCCAACTGCGACAAGATCACCCCCGGCATGCTCATGGCCGCACTGCGCCTGAACATCCCGACCGTCTTCGTCTCCGGCGGCCCCATGGAATCGGGCCGTGCCACCCTGGTTGACGGCACCGTGCGCACCCTGGACCTGGTGGATGCCATCTCCGAGGCAGTGAACGAGAACGTCTCCGATGCCGACCTGCTGCGTATCGAAGAGTCTGCCTGCCCTACCTGCGGCTCCTGCTCCGGCATGTTCACCGCCAACTCGATGAACTGCCTGACCGAGGCCATGGGCCTCTCGCTGCCAGGCAACGGCTCCACCTTGGCCACCCACACCGCGCGCAAGGACCTGTACCAGAACGCCGGCAAGCTGGTAGTCGATATCGCCAACCGCTACTACGGCGAAGACGACGAGACCGTGCTGCCACGCAGCATCGCCACCAAGAAGGCCTTCGGCAACGCCATGGCACTTGATATCGCCATGGGCGGTTCCACCAACACCATCCTGCACCTGCTGGCCGCCGCCCGCGAGGCCGGCGTGGACTTCGGCCTGGACGAGATTGATGAAGTCTCCCGCCGCGTGCCATGCCTGGCCAAGGTGGCACCGAACGCTGCCGGCAACGGCACCATCTACTACATGGAAGATGTCCACCGCGCCGGCGGCATCCCGGCCATCCTCGGCGAATTGCGCCGTGGCGGCCTGCTGGATGAAACCGTGCATACCGTCCACTCGGCAACCCTGGGCGAATGGCTCGATAACTGGGATATCCGTGGCGGCAAGGCGACGCAGGAATCCTTCGACCTGTGGCATGCGGCCCCGGGCGGCAAGCGCTCCTCCACCGCATTCTCGCAGTCCGAGAAGTGGGCGGCCCTGGACACCGATGACGCAGAAGGCTGCATCCACTCGGTAGAGAACGCCTACTCCAAGGACGGCGGCCTGGCCGTGCTGCGCGGCAACATCGCTGTGGACGGCGCAGTGGTCAAGACCGCTGGTGTCGACCCGTCGATCTGGACCTTCACCGGCCCGGCTGTGGTTTGCGAATCCCAGGACGAGGCGGTGGAGAAGATCTTGAACAAGCAGGTGAAGGAAGGCGACGTAGTGGTCATCCGCTACGAAGGGCCGAGGGGCGGTCCCGGCATGCAGGAAATGCTCTACCCGACCTCGTTCCTCAAGGGACGCGGCCTGGGCAAGTCCTGCGCGCTGATCACCGATGGCCGCTTCTCCGGCGGCACCTCGGGCCTGTCCATCGGCCACGTCTCCCCCGAGGCGGCCTCCGGCGGCCTGATCGCGCTGGTGGAAGATGGCGATACGATCTCCATCGACATCCCGACCCGCGAGCTGACCCTGAACGTCTCCGATGAAGTCTTGGCTGAGCGTCGTGAGCGTTTGATCTCAACGACCGGTTACCGCCCGGCAAACCGCGAACGCGTGGTCTCCCCTGCTCTGCGCGCTTATGCAGCCATGGCATTGTCTGCCGACAAGGGCGCCGTCCGCGATGTCGACAGCGTGGAGCGCGCCATGCGCGAAGCCCATGAGCGCGAAGCTGCAGCCCAGAGCACTTCGCAGATCTAGCCTGAAGGCTTGACCGCGGCAGCAGGCCCGGATCTCTAGTGAAAGAGGTCCGGGCCTGCTCTGTTTCTGCCGCACTGTTGATGCCTCGGAAACATAACGAAACCGTAGTACCTGATGAATTGCATAACTGCTCCGTTGGCGAATAGCCAGATGCATTTCAACGGCGCGCCCACCTGCCAACGGCGACTACAGGCTAATCGAAACGTGGCATCTTCATTTGACCGCGCTGATTTTCAAGCTCATCATCTGCATGCTCAAAGCAAAATTTCTGATGCGCGACATAGCGACAGATAGACTGCTGTTGTCTTCACTTGGCCTCAATTACTTGCTTGAGCCTTGCAACTTGCCATCATGAACCACTTCCGCAGAAAGCCCATTTCATGCCTATCCCAGAAGTTCCCGCACCCGATAATCCAGAATTCATTGGAAACAATGCATCGAGTTCCGAATTGGCTTCACAAGCATCCGATATCGCATTGCTGGAGGTTGGTGACGGATATGCGATGCTTTTCGCTGATCATGCTCCAAAAGACGTTGATCTCCTCGGCTTCGACTTGCTGGGGCAGAATGCAAGCCAAAGCATGGTTGACCACTTCTCTACTGCAACCGGAGTAGGAAACCTGGCTGCTGTTGGCTTATCCGCATTGCCCCAACTTCAGGGACTTGTCCGCCTTGCTCCGGAATTATTGCATATATTGAACCAATCAGGTAATACGCTGATGCAGTCCGCAGGCCAGAGCATGGGCACGATAGTGAATAGCAGTGGAACCATCGTTGCACAAGCTCGATTCCTGCCCGCAGGAATAGCTCCGGCGGGTGCTCTTGGACCGGTAGCTGCTCCAGCAATGGTCCTTTTGGCCATTCAGCTCCAACTGGCTTCCATCTCGCGCAGAGTCGACGAGAACATCGAGCTAACGCGAGACGTGTTGCGTGCAATCCACGAGGATCAGTGGGCCACCTTGATCGGATTGCATGAAACCAGTATTCGTGCGCTCCAGGAGGCAGACGCCGCCGGAACCGTCAACAATCATATCTTCGCCCCATTGGCTACTCGCGAAGCAGATCTGCGCAAGTGCCGAAAGTTGTTCGTCGACTTCGTGCGGGATCATGTCAAGCACCTCGCCGATGATGCCAAATCACGACGAAGCTATATCAAGCAAAATTTTGACCAGATCATCGCCGACTCCCACGGCATGTTAATGGCTGAGTTCGCTTGGTACCGCGCTCAGGTACTTCGCGGAGTCCTCATCAGCCTGGACTCGGAGGAATCAGAGGCCAACGATCGATTGCTTTCCCATCATGTCGAGGAAACGAATTCTGCGCATGAAGAAGCAATGGGTGAAGTCATCAAGTTGCTCGCAGAAGTTGAAAGTCACGTGCGCTTACTCGCGCTCCTGCCTGCTGCTCGAAGTCTTCCATTCACTGGTAAGCGCCGCAGCTTAGACGACGCGCTCAAGATGGCGGATGCGCTGGCAACTACAGTTGCTGACTTACGCAACCAGCTACACTCTGGACGAGATAAATTGGCACCAGCGGTTCCAGTCTTCAAGGAAGGCATGCCAGACAAGCTGGCAGACATTCTTACCTGGGCGCTCCCGGAAAATGCCCAGCTGTTGGCCTTGGCGGATGCGAATCAAGAAAAGCTGCTCACCAATAACGTTTACCTCGGAATTACCAATGATTCCTTCTTTGTCGCAGACCAGAGCGATCTCAACAAAGAAGGCGCCATTGGAAATGTAGTTCCCCTGGCAGATGTCCGTTACGTGCGATTCGCGGAACGGACGAAAAAAGGCCCCAAACTGGACGTCATAACGAGGGACGAGAATTACTCGTTTACTTTTGATTCTTGGGCGGCCGAAGGTGCAGCGCTTGAAGCTACTCAGCGAATGGCAAACATCTTTGCTAGCACCATGAACCTTCCCGCCGAAGAGCAACGGACGGATCCGCTGTTGGTGCCCAGGTTGGAAGGTAAAGCCGTTCAGGACCAGATCGAGTCGTAGGTCTATTCCGCCGACGGTCGGAGAATATTCTCCGCTTCACCCGGTCCAGCAGGTAAGTCATCAACGGATGGTTCGCTGGCTGGATTCACCGGCGTAGCCGAGCTTGTGCTCACAGCCCGGAACAACGTTCGAGCAGGCCCGGATCTCTTATACAAATTCGAGGTCCGGGCCTGCTCTGTTGATGTTGCATTTGCCCCGCACGCCGAATGCCGGCCCTGCCCCGAAAGGCAGGACCGGCATCCAGCTGGCGCACGGACTATGGGTTCCGGCGACGGTACCGAAGCAGGATCAATGCTCCGGCGATAATCACCATCCCTGCAGCCCCTGCCAGCCACAACGAGCCCTGGTCAAGGCCGGTTGCCGCGAGCGGTGCTGGCGGGGCAGGTGGTGCTGCCGGCGCTGGCGGAGCCGGAGGCACCGGTGGTGCCGGTGGCGCTGCCTGCGGAGCCTCGGAGCAAACTTCCACGTCCGCCGAATCCGAATTGTTCGAGTCCTCGCCGGATGCCTCCGGGATTATCGCGGTATTCGTCATCGTCCGGCACTTGCCGGCAATGCCGTCCAAGACCAGTTCGTACGTGAACTTCTTGCTCTGCTCTTCGGCCTTGACCTTGCCCAGTTCCCGTGGATTCTCGGGATTCGTGTAGTCATCGAAGACCGTCACCATCTCATCGGTGGCCGATGCCGCTTCGAACTCCAGTGGAGCATTGGCACTGACCGTCTGCGTGGTTCCTTCCACGTCAGTCCAGCTGGCGTTCACCGTGTTCTCGTGGCCGGTGTAATCGGCCTCGGCAACCGGGGAATCGAAGGAGCAGCTGTACTTCACGGTCCGGGTCTCCCCGGCCAGGAGCATCAGCTTCCCATCCGCCAATCCTTCGATGGAGCAGGTGGCCCCTTCGATGGACAGCTTGTCTTCGAGGAGCACTTGCGTGTCCTTGAAGTCATTCGGGTTGGCCACGGTGATCTCACCGGTGACAGTGAAGTCCTGGTCTTCGTAGCCCTCCAGGTTTGCCTCGACCGTGTACTCGGCCGCGGCTTGCCCATCCGGTTCAACCTCGAACTTCTTTTCCTTCGCATCCTTGCGGATCGACCAGCCGTAGTCCCTGGTGTACTGGGCGTCGGCGCTCTTGGCGATCATCAGTCCCTGCTCGATGCACAGTTGCAGGTCCACCGAGGATTCGTCCTTGCCGTTGCCGTCAGTTTCCTCGTGCACTGCCGCGGTATTGATGTATACCGTGCAGGTACCCGCTTCGGGCTCCAGTACCTGTTCGTATTCGAACTGCATTGGCGCTTGCGGGACATGGACTACCCCGAGCACCTTCGGTTCGGCCTCAGGATCCATCATGTCATCGGTGACCGTCACCGATTCGTCCGTGACTGCATCGATCGTGAAGTCGATCGGTGCTTCGGCACGCACCTCGCGGTCATCGAAGGTGGCAATCACGGTGTTGACCGCTCCCTCGAAGGCATCGGTGGTGAGCCAGCTGGCCAGTTCGCATTCATACCGGGCCCCCAAGTTCTCCCCGGCATCGAGCACGACCTGCAATCCAGCTGCCGCTTCATCGGCATCCTCCGCTTCGATCCAGCAGCTGGTGCCAGCGGTATCGATCCGGTCTTCCAAGGTGGCGGTGATGGAACCGAACTCATTCGGGTTCTGCACCATCACTTCACCGGACAGCCGCAAATTCTGCTCGGCGACTGCGGTGTTGCGAGCTTCCACCCAGTAGTGCGCGGTGAACGTGCCATCCTCATTCTGCGTGAGCTTGCTCTGGTCGATCCGCTTCTCTACCTCCCATTCGTAATCCAGGTCCACCAGCCCCTGTGCGGTCTTCTGCAAGCCCAGGGCCTTCTGGCCGCAGAGGGTCACGGTGGTCGAGTCCTCGGCCCCGGTCTGCTTGATCACCGCGGTATTGGTGAACTCCGTGCAGGTGCCGGCTTCGGCCTGGTGGCGCAGGGTGTAGTCGAAGTCGATCGGGGTGCCTTCGGCATTCCAGATCGCTTCGCCCAGCACTACCGGCGACTCGGGGTTGGTCTTGTCATCGATGACGGTGACCTGCTTGTCGGTTTCGGCATCCAGCAGGTAGTCCACCGGCGCGGTGGCCATGGCCATCGAATCCTCGCCCCAGGTAGCCGTGACGGTGTTGCTGCCGCTGAGCTCATCCGGGGTGCCCGAGCAGCTGTAGGGCAGCTGCACCGTGGCGCCGACCCCGTCGCCGCCCACCGGAACCGCGACTTGCAGGCCCTCGGTTTGCGGATCGGCATCCTCGGCATCGATGGTGCACGTCACCCCTTCGATGCTGATCTCGTCGGTGATGGTGGCCACCGTCGAGGCCGATGCGAAGCGGTTCGGATTCACCAGCACGATCATGCCGTGCACTTCATGCCCGGAATCCTCCGAACCATCCGGAATGGCCGATACCGTGTAGGAGAAGTCGGCGGTGCCGTCTTCGGCCACGGTGACCTCGGTGCGGTCGGCCTTCTTCTCAAGATCCCAGAAGTAGGTCCGGTCGAAGCTGGCTTCGGCGTCCTTGGTGAGCATCAGGTCGAGCAGGCCACACAGCTGCACGGTCGCGTCATCCCGCGGATCCTCACCCGCATCGATATCAACCCAGGCGGTGTTCGTGTAGCTCATGCATTCGCCGGCGGGAGCATCATGCTCCAGCTGGTATTCGATGAGCACCGGCGAATCGTCGATGTCCACGGTGCCAAGCAGCACCGGTTCCTCGGGATTCGTCTGGTCATCCCAGATCTCGACCTCGCGGTCGATTTCCGTGTCAAGGGCGAACTCGATCGGCACCTGCGTGCTCGATGCCCGGTCATCGCCCCAGCTGGCCGTCGCGGTGTTGGTGCCGCCGCTGTAGGAGCCGGGATCGACTCCTGCCGAGACATCGCAGCTGTAGCCGACGGTGACCGTCGAGTTGGCCGAGATGCTCACCAGCGATTCCGAGGTGGTGCAGGTGATGCCCTCCAGATCGACCACGTCCTGGATGGTGGCATCGATACCCGTGTACTGGTTCGGGTTGGTGATGGTGATCTTCCCTTCCAGCACCCATCCCGAATCCTCGTGCCCGGTGTTCTCCACCTTGACCACATAGTCCACCGGCTCGCTGGCCGCACCGTCCGTGGTGATCTTCTCGTCTTGGCCTTCGGCCAGCGACTTCTCGATCTGCCACTGGTAGGTGCGGTCGTACTGGGCGTCAACGGTCTTGCTGATTTCCAGGGCCGCCTCGCGGCAGGCCTCGGCGAGCGCATTGTCCGTCGCGGTGAAGCCGTCATCTCCGGTGAGCGTGGCGACGTTCTCGAAGACCTGGCAGGTGCCTGCCTCGTCCACGATCCACGTCACCGAGTAGTCCCGGCTTTGCGGCCCATCGGCGACGTCCACGATCCATGGCGGATCGAACTCGTGGGCGCTGTCGGTGATGGTTACCGTGTCATTCAGCGGCGTCTGGGTCCAGTCGGCTTCCGAGATCTCCACGGTATCCGAGTCCTGGCTGTTGACCGTGCTCAGCGCCTGGGCATCCCAATCCACGGTGGCGGTATTGCTGCCGTCGTAGTCAGGCTGGGATTCGAAGGTGCACGAGTAGGTCATCACCCATTCGGCCCCTGCCGGGATCACCGTCTGGAAGCCGGCTTGCTCGGCGGACATGTCCGCCACCGCTTCGCCGCGCACCCCGGTGATCGTGCAGGCCACGTCCCCGCCGACATCGGCGAAGTCCTGCACCGTAACCGGCGCGTCCTGCCAGTCGTTCGGGTTGCTGAGCGTGATTTCTCCGCTCATCGCCCAGTTGCCGTCCTCGTGGCCTTCGGGGGTCACGGTGATCCGGTAGTTCGCCGTGACCTCGCCGGTATTCGGGTTGGCTGCCAGCGGCTGGCCGGAGAGCAGTTCCTTGTCCAGCGACCAGAGGTAGGAGCGGTCGAAGGAGGTCACGACGTTCTTCGCGATATCAAGATCCGCGCCGGCGCACACCGTGGTGCTGGCCGAGTCCGTGTTCTCTTCGCCCTCGCCGGTGGCCTCGTCGAGCACCGCGGTGTTGGTGTACTCGGTGCAGGTTCCGGCAACGCCCTGCAGTTCCAGGTCGTATTCGAAGGCCTTCGGCGATTCCTCGGCGGTGGCGGTGCCGAGTACCACTTCCTGGCCCTCGACGGTCTGGTCATCGGTGATGGCGACTTCGCCGTCGGTCAGCTTCGATTGCTCGAAGCCGAAGCCGACTTCCGTTTCGGCCTGGCGTTCCTGGCCCCAGCTCACCGTTGCGGTATTCGTGTACTGCGCGGTGATGTCGGTGTCCGTGGGCACCTGGCAGTCGTAGTCGAGCGTGATGTTCTCCCCGTCCGCCAGCACGACCTGGAAACCGTCCGCATTCTCATCCGCGTCGGTCCCGCCGATGGTGCAGGTGGCTGACGGGATGGAGAGCACATCGGCGACCGTTGCCGTCAGTTCCCCGACTTGCGTATTCGGGTTGCTGATGGTGATGGTTCCGGACACCTGCTTCGCGCTGTCCTGCGCAGGGCCGGCGGTGGCCACGACCGTGTAGTGCGCGGTGACCGTGCCGTCGCCGGCGACGGTGAACTCGCTCTGGTCAACCTGCTTGTCCAGCGACCAGTCGTAGTCGCGTTCGTAGCTGGCGTCCACGTCCTTCGTGATGACCAGGTTCTTCTGGTCGCAGATGGACACGTCCTGCGAGTCCTCCATGTCCTCGCCGGTCAGATCCACCCAGGCGGTGTTCGTGAAGACCAGGCATTCATCGCGTGGCACTTCAAAGGTGATCTGGTAGCTGAAGCTCTTTGGAGCGTCGGCGTAGTTCACCGTGCCCAGCAGTACCGGGTCGCCGGATGGATCAGCCTGGTCATCCCAGACGTCAACGTTTGCATCGGTGGTCTCATCGAGGGTGAATTCGATGGGCACCGGCTGGCTTTCAGCCTGCAGCCCATCGCCCCAGGTGACAATCGCCGTATTGGTGTGGCCGGTGTAGTCGGCCTCGGCAACGGCTGATGCATCGCAGGTGTAGTCCACGGTGATCGAGTCGCCGCGTGGCACCACTTGCTGCATGCCCGCCATGCCCGGATTCGAGTCCTCGGCCACGATGGTGCAGGCGGCCGAGAGGGTGTTCTCATCGCTGATCGTCACTTCGAGATCTTCGAAGTCGTTGGGATTATTCACGGTAATGGATCCGGAAAGCTGCTGCCCGGAATCCTCATAGCCGGTGTTGTCCACCAGCAACGTGTAATCGACGGTAGCTGTTCCGTCTTCCTCGACCACGACATCTGGCCGCTGGCCTTCGGCCAGCTGCTTGTCGATGCTCCACAGGTAGGTGCGGTCATAACTGGCCGTCACGTCCTTGGTAACGGTCAGGCCTGCCTGGCGGCATGCCTCGACCTCGGCGTCATCGCTCTTGACCAGCTGGTTGCTGCCGGTGATCGTGGCGGTGTTCATGAAGCTCTGGCACGTGCCTGCTTCGTCCACGGTCCAGGTGTATGAATAGGTCCTGGTCTGCGGGCCATCGGAGTAGCTGATGGTCCAGGCCGGATCGAACTCATGCAGCGGATCGGTGACGGTCACGGTCTCGTTCAGCGGTGTCTGCGTCCAGTCGTCCGCATCGACGTCAACCACCTTGGTGGCGCTGGATGATGCGGTGGACGCTTCGCTGGCTGACCAGGTGACCTCGGCGGTATTGCTGCCTTCATAGTTCGGCTGCGATTCAAAGGTGCAGCTGTAGGTGAAGGTCAGCGTTTCGGAGGCATCCAGAGTCGCTTGGAAGCCCGGAGCGGCCGGATCGGCGTCAATCGTGTCCGGGTCGTCGACAATGCCGACCACCTGGCAGGTGGCGTCGCCGCCCACATCGACCTGGTCGGTGACGGTCACGTCAACCGATTGCCAGTCGTTGGGGTTGGTTACGGTGATGGTTCCGCTCATGGCCCAGTCGCTGTCCGTGTAGCTTTCAGGAGTGACGGTGACCGAGTACTCGGCGGTGAATTCGCCGGTTTCAGGATCCGCGGTGAACGGCTGCTCGCCCAGGGCATTCTTGACGATGCTCCAGTCGTAGCTGCGGTTGAAGCTGGAGACGACCAGCTTCTCGATGCTAAGGTCCTGGCCGATGCAGATTTCCACCGTGGCATCATCGGTCAGTGTTTCCCCGTCATCCGTGGCGAGGCTGGCGATGTTCTTGTAGTCGGTGCATTGGCCGAGCACGCCATCCCATTCGATGGTGTAGGCGAAGGTCTTTGGACTGTCAGCTACCGTGACCGTGTTGCCGCCCTCGATGCCCGACAGGTCGAATTCGCTATCGGTGACAGTTACTTCGTCATCCGTCACCGTTGGCGAAACCTCCGCGAAGTCGTAGCCGGCCGAGGCGCTGGCCTGGCCATCGGTGCCATAGTAGTCCTCCGCGTCCCAGGTTGCCGTGACCGTGTTGGTGCCGGCGCTGCCGGCGCTGGTTCCCTCGGGCAGGTCGCATTCATAAGTGAAGGACGTCTCGCCTGGCTGTATGGTCAGCGGGTTGGTGATCGGCGATCCGCCAGCGGAAATGACGCAGTTGGCGCCGTCGAGCTGGTCGACCAGGGAAACCCCTGTCATCGCCGTATCATTCGGGTTGTTCACGGTGATGGTGCCGGACAACTCGAAGTTGCTGTCCTGGGCCTCGCTGGCGGTGGCGACCACGTTGTAGTCGACCTCCACTCCGGTGGCCGTCGCCTCTACCGTGGCTTCCTGGCCTTCGGCCAAGGACTTGACCAGATCCCAGTCGTAGTCGCGGTCATAGGATGCCTGGACATCCTTTTGGAGCGTGAGCTCCTCATACGTGGTCTTCGTATTGGTGAAAGTACAAGTGACTTCATCATTGTCGACCAACTCGAAGGTGATGGAAGTCCCGCTGCGAATTGCGGCGGCACCGGTGCAGGTGATATCAGACAGATTCCATCCCGCTGGCAGGCTGTTCTCTGTAACGGTTACCGTGGATGGAGCCACGGTGTAGGTGACGCTGCTTGGCAGGTCCGCACCTGTATCTGAATCCGCGCTGTCATCGAGGTTGAATGACGTCGAGTCGCCGAAGCGGTCCTCAGCGAGCGTGAACGCGAAGTCCGTGCCGTCGGCAGGTACTGCGTCCTTGATGACGGTCACGAAGCCCGCTTGGACCGCACCTGCCTGAATCTGGTTGTCGCGTTGGCCAACGGACTTGCAATTCAATGATGAAATCACGACGTGATACGGCGACCCGTTGATCGACGAAGCGCCAGTGCCCGGCCCGTGATCCAGTTCGGAGGCGATATGCGCATCGAAGAGCAGAGTGACGTCTGATTCTTCGCCTTCGGTTCCGTCGACCCACAGCGTGATATAGACGGTGTCGACGCGGTCATCCCCGCTCCCCTCGACAACGGTCCAGCCCGTGATCTCGGCCCCCGTAGCGGATTGGTTGAGCAGATAGTCGTAGGCCCACTTGCCGGCCTGCTTGACCTGATACTTGATGACAAGCTCATTCTCGCCTGCTGGCAGGGTCATCTCCACGCGCTGGTGCACGACGCCGCCTTCATAGAGGCCGTCGTGCACGTTGCCGTTGGCATAGTCCGGCATCTCGTCTGACTTCTGCATGAAGGTGTCGACCGAACCCTCGCCTGCGTTGTACTCGCAGGTTACCGGTTCCCCTGGCTCTAGGGCCGCGGCAGCAAGCGGCTCGCGGGCCGCTGCCGAAGACTCGACAGACTCTTCCGATTCCGAAACTTCGGCCTTCGGCTGCGCAAGTTTCGGCGAAGCCGTGTCCTTCAGCTTCTTTTCCTGCTTGGGTGCCACCGATTCCACACGTTCGGATTTAGGTGCTGGCTTCGTGGTTTCCGCTGATTTTGGCTGGTCTGGCTTCTCAGATTCTGGTGCAGGTGCCGGAGCCGGCTCGGGTTCGGCTACTGCATCTTTGTCAGGAGCCGATGCCTTGGTACGATTTTCTGCTTCAGCAGCTGGCGATTCCTCCGCCGTGGTTGCCTCTGAAGATTCCTCAGCTTCGACCGCTGCTTCCTCTGTGGACTTCGTGTCCACGGCGGATGCGGAGTCCTCCGATTCAGTTGCCGGCTGTGTGGCCGCGGCTTCTTCCCCAACAGAAGTTTCGGCGGCAACTGCCATGCCCGGAATGGTCATGACAAAACACAAGGAAATTGACGAAATTATCGCCAAAAATGGCTTTAAGGATCCTTTTAAAATAGTTTTGCGGCGCGAATTTGGCACAAAAGTGCCACGCCTTTGGTGCCTAGACATTTCTCCCCCATACAAGAATGTCCAGAGTGGATCGCGCGGCGTGTAAGTGCGATCCACCCGAAAAAGAGCGAGCGGTAGTAAGGCTCTGACCTCGGATAATAAAAGCCTGGCCTAAGATGCAGCCACCCCATGTGGCTCAACTGCTCAGGATAAGTTCCCCAATGCATCTAAAGATGCGAAATGAATGCGAGTGTTTCAATTCGTCTTTAAATCCCCCAATTCAAGACAACGATATGCCGACATCCTACGCCGGGATCCAGATTTTTGCCAGCAGTTGGAAGGAAATAATTTTGGCACAGAATGAAGCAAATGATGCACTTCTTCCTCTGTGAATTAAACCGTCTTGTCATCCCCGCTATTCTCGATCCTGGCACTGTCCGAACACCGGAATCGCGCGGTCGGGACATCCAGATCGACCCCATTTAACGGTGCACGCCATACCGCGGGGCCACGTCCGGTTCCGCTGCGCGCAGGGCTCCCAGCGTCACCTGTTCCGTGATCCCTGCTGCGCCAGGAGGAAGGCTGGGAGTTCAGCGTGCCAATCGCCTTTGGAGGCCCCATGGCAATCGACGCCACGGCGCTCCGCACAGCGCGCCTCGCGCGCAACGAACTCAAATGCACCCTTCGATCAGTAACTTGACTAGCGGGTCTGACTAGCAAAGTAAAAATACATCTCAATCTGATAAAGGTTACGCGTTTCTCTTGATTAGGCTTGGAGGTTGCAGTTGGCTCGGGTAATTTTTGTATGGTGAAAAGAGCAACTCTATGAGCCAACGCCGCGCGTTCCGCCGCGTTTTCCTTCCCGCTGCCTGGCTGGTCATCGGCGCCTTGATCGCCGTCAGCCTCGTGAAGCTCGCGTTTGCCGGCGGTACTTCCGCCGCCGACGACGACCTGTTCCCCACCGGAGAAATCCCGGCCGAGACCGTTATTGCCGAAAAAGCAACGGTCGAGAACAAGCTGACCATCCCCGGAACCATCAAGCTCACCGATTCCAAAGAGCTGAACGCTCCCGTGGACGGCGTCGTCAACTGGGCCTTCGTCAAACCGGGTGACAATGTCTCCCTTGGCGACCGTATCTTCCAAGTCCGCACAGAGTCCCAGCCTGAAGTCGCTGAAGCCAGCGACTCGGACACCGAGAGTTCCGAAGGCGAACAATTGACGGTGGAAGCTGCTCCCGTCGTGAAGTACCACGATGTCTACGCATCGGCCACCGGCAAGGTAGGGGCTTTCCAGATCGAGATTGGCGATGACGTCACCAAGGGCACGGGCCTCGGCTCCATCCAGCCGCAGGAATTCCTGGCGGCCGGTTCGATCGATCCGCTGGATCGCTACCGCCTGATGGACGAAACCCTCGAAGCAACGATCACTATTGACGGCGGGCCGGAGCCCTTCACGTGCAAGGATCTGTCTGTCGGGGACAGCGCGTCGAAGAAATCCAACGCCAGCACGCAGGACCAGGATATGGAATCGTCCATGGATCCAATGGCCACCGGCGAATCCCCGGAGAGCTCTTCAAGCAGCGAAATTTCTTGTGCTGTTCCAGCTGACGTCGTGGTCTTTGATGGGCTGAGCATGAACATGGAAATCGATGCTGGCACCGTCGAGGATGCAGTGACCGTACCGGTATCGGCAGTCCGCGGCTTGGTTGGCCGGGGCGCGGTGTGGAAGCTGGATGAGAACGGCAAAGAAATCCGCACCGAAGTAGAGCTGGGCGTGACCGATGGAAAGATCATCGAGGTGGTTTCCGGGCTGAAGGACGAGACCGAAATCCTTCGGTTCGTCCCGGGATCCACCCCGGCGCCAGGTGAAATGATGCAGATGGAGCCCTACCCAGATGAGTGATGAGCCTTTGCTGAAGCTCGAGGACGTCACGCGCAGCGTCCGGCTGCCCGATGACAGCGAGCTGCATATCCTCAACGGGATTGATCTCACCGTATCCGAGGGAGACCACATAGCAATCGTCGGACGTTCGGGCACCGGGAAGTCCACGTTGCTGAACATCCTGGGCCTGCTTGATCGTCCGACCAGCGGCAGCCTGCTGTGGCGCGGCAAGGATGCCGCCCGGCTGAGCGCCAAGCAGGCTGCTCATGCCCGCGGCCGCGACCTCGGGTTCGTCTTCCAGCAGTTCAACCTCCTGCCCGGACGCACTGCGCTGGAGAATGTCATGGCTCCGCTGATGTATGCCAGCGGCCGCGATTTCTGGAATCGGCGCAAGCTGGCCACCGAGGCGCTGGAACGCGTAGGGTTGGGCGGACGCCTGGATTCCATGCCGCAGACCCTCTCGGGTGGCGAGCAGCAGCGCGTGGCGATTGCCCGCGCGCTGGTTCGCCGTCCCCGCGTGGTGCTGGCCGACGAACCGACCGGCGCATTGGATGTCAGCACCGGACGTGCAGTCATGGAACTGCTGGATTCCGCCACGGTTGATTCGGGAGCGGCCCTGATCACCATCACGCACGACAGCAATGTGGCGGCCCTGGCACGTGGGCAGTTCCGCCTCGATTCAGGGCGGCTGCATCCGCTCAGCGAGGTCGTGGTCCGATGAATGCTCTTGCACGTCTGGCCACCGGATTTGCCGCAGCATTGCTGGAAGCATGGCAGGAACTGCGCATCCACAAATTGCGGGTCCTGCTCTCCCTGATTGGCGTGACCGTAGCCGTGGCATCGCTGACCACCGCCTTGGCCGGCGCCGGCATGGCCCGGCAGATGATGACCGAAAGCCTTGAACGCGACGGACGTCCGGCAATGATCACCACCTATGCCTTCGACCCGAGCTCGGATGGAGGTCCGCAGGGCGACGATTCGGTGGCGCAGGCTTTCGAGAAGACCAGCGAGCGATTCAAGATCGACTACACCACGATGATTGGACGCAGCTACGGCCAACAGGTTGTATCCCAGGGCGTTGCCCTGGACGCGGAAACCCTGGTTGTCGAACCGGATTACGCCCCGATGCATCGGCTGGTCATAAGCCAGGGGCGCTGGCTGGAATCCGAGGATGCGCAGAACCTCTCGCCAGCAGTGGTGGTTGACCAGAACATCATCAGGGAATTGGGGCTGGAAGGCCAGCAGCTGCCATTCACCGTCGACTTGGTGAGCAACGGCGACGCCGTCTCCGTCACGGTCATCGGCACGTCCAGCTCCCGATCCTTCGGGATGTCCGGCCAGCTGTGGATGCTGCCGGCCACCTATGAGCACTGGTTTTCGGAGCGCGCCCCGCTGAATGAGGTGTCCTACAAGATGTGGGTGCCTATCGAGGGATCCGAGGAGCTGGCCATGCACTTTGGCCAGCAGATGCAGGCCGAGCTTCCGGGCTATACCGTCGATTCCCATCGCGAGGATTACCTGATGTGGGGTGCTGATGAAAGCCTGAAGCAGTTGGCATTGGTGGTTTCCGGCATTGCTGTGATCATCTTGCTGCTTGGTTCGCTGAGCCTACTGAATGTTTCCATGGTGACCATGAAGCAACGCATCCGCGAAGTTGGCATCCGCCGCAGCTTCGGCGCCACCACCGGCCGGGTTTTCTTCTCGGTCATGATGGAGAGCGTGGTAGCCACCGCGGTGGCCGGCGGCCTGGGCGTGCTGATCTCGGTAGCCCTGGTTTCCAATGAGAGCCTGCTGAACATGGTGCTCGCTACCGAGCTGGACCAGATGCCGCCCTTCCCGCTCGATGCCGCACTGCTGGGCATGGGAGTCTCCGTAGCGGTGGGTGCCCTCACCGGCGTGCTCCCAGCGCTGGTGGCAGCACGTGTGAAGATCGTGGATGCCATTCGCGTCTAGGCCACTGCCTGCACTGCCACTTGAACAACTTAATAGCACGAGGCGCTGGCCGGGGAATTCTCCCAGGCCAGCGCCGTCTTTAACGCAGTTTTCAACCTATACGGGTCCCTAGCGGAATATCAGATCCGCCGGCTCCCGGCCTCCGCAAGTCATTCCTGTCAGCAATTGCGCGCTATCGTACATTCGATCTGATGCCCTAATTTCGACGATTCTGGAAAACTCTCGGCTGCACCAAATTTCGCGTGATTCCGCGAAATTTCCGGCCTTCGATGCCATCTAGCTGAAAGATTCCCGCTTCCCGCTTGACACCGTCTGAGATTCGGAGCACACTGATCGTATACGATTTGATGTACGACATGATGTATGACGAAAGTAGGACGATCGACGGTGACCACTACTGTCCCAGTAACCGAAGAGACCTTCGCCCAGGCAGGCAAAGTTCTGGCCGTGCACCTTAGCTACTCCTCCCGCGCAGCACAGCGCGGACGCACCCCAAAGTTCCCCAGCTACTTCATGAAGGCATCCAGCTCCCTAGCCGCCACCAACGGCACCGTTGAGCGTCCAGCCGGCACCGAGCTACTGGCCTTCGAAGGCGAAATCGCGCTGATCATCGGCACCGCCGCCCGCCGGGTCTCGGTGGAAGAAGCCTGGAGCTACGTCGGCTCGATCACCGCATCCAACGATCTGGGCGTGCACGATATGAAGTACGCAGACAAGGGATCCAACATCCGCTCCAAGTCCGGCGACGGCTACACCCCGCTAGGCCCCAACCTGCTCGATGCCGCTTCCCTGGACCCAGCCAAGCTGCGGGTCCAGACCTGGGTCAACGGAAACCTCGCCCAGGACGCCACCACCTCGGAACTGCTCTTCTCCTTCGCGCAAATCGTCGCCGACCTCTCCCAGCAGATGACCCTGCAGCCAGGCGACATCATCCTGACCGGCACCCCCGCGGGCTCCACCGTCTTCTTCCCGGGCGACGTGGTGGAAGTCGAAGTCACCGACCTGATCACCGGCACCTCCACCGGCAAGCTGAAGACCACCGCCACCGAGGGCACCGCCGCCTTCGGCTCGTTCGGCAACCAGCCGAAGGTCAACGAGAAGGACAAGGAAGATGCCTACGGCGATCGCGCTTCGGCCGGCCTGCCTCCGGTGATCACCGGCAAGGACGTCCTGACCGATGCCGTGCGCGAACAGCTCGCCTCGGTGGCCACCGCCACCCTGTCCGCGACCCTGCGCAAGCGCGGCCTGAACAATGTGAACATCGAAGTCCCCGGCGCCACCAAGGGCATGCAGCGCGTGATCGGCACCGCCCGCACCCTGCGCTACATCCCCAACCGCGAAGACCTCTTCAAGGCCCACGGCGGCGGATACAACACCCAGAAGCAGTCCATCGACTCGCTGAACAGCGGCGAAATCCTGGTCATGGAAGCCCGCGGCGAAACCGGCTCGGCCACTCTGGGCGACATCCTGGCGCTGCGCTCCCAGCAGCTGGGCGCAGCCGGCATCATCTCCGATGGCGGGGTGCGCGACCTCGACGCGGTCTCCAACCTGGAGATCCCGGTCTTCTACAACGGCGCCCACCCGGCAGTGCTCGGCCGCAAGCACGTCGCTTGGGACAAGGACATCACCGTGGCTTGCGGCGGCGTCTCGGTCCAGCCAGGCGACGTGATTGTCGCGGACTCCGATGGCATCGTGGTCATCCCGCCGGCGCTGGTGGAGGAAGTCGCCGCCGAGGCTGTGGTCACCGAATCCAATGACGAGTTCATCTTCGCCATGGTCAAGCGCGGCTACGGCATCGAAGGCCTGTTCCCGATGAACGCGGAATGGAAAGCCAAGTACAACGCGTGGAAAGACGCCGGCAGCCCGGAGCTGGACTCATGGGTGCTGTAATGACCGCCTCGAAGTCCGAAGCCGCCTACCAGCTGGTCTCCGAGCGCATCAACAATGGCGCGTACTCGCCGGGCTACCGCCTGGTTTTGGGCACCATCGCCGAGGAACTGGGCTGCTCGGTGGTCCCTGTGCGCGAAGCGATCCGCCGCCTCGAAGCCGAAGGCCTGGTGCACTTCACCCGCAATGTCGGCGCCACCGTGGCCCACGTGGATTCGACCCTGTACCTGCACACCATGCAGACGCTGATGGTCATCGAACCGGCCGCCACCGCCCTGGCCGCCGGCTCCATGGATGCCGCCTGGCTGGCCAAGGCCCGGGAGCTGAACGAAAAGATGCGCCAGTGCCTGGAGGATTTCGACCCGGTGGCCTTCACCAGGATGAACACCGAGTTCCACCAACTGCTCTACGGACAGTGCCCCAACCCGCACATCCTGGATCTGGTGCAGCGCGGCTGGCGCCGGCTGGCGGCCATGCGGGCCAGCAGCTTCACCCATATCCCCTACCGCGCGCGTGAATCCGTCAAGGAACACGATGCGCTCCTGGATTTGATCGCCGATCACGCCACCCCGGCGCAGATCGAAGCGGCCTGCCGCGAACACCGCGCCCATACCCTGAACAGCTATTTGAAGGCTGCGGGCATGGAACCGAGCGCGATCTAGAACCTGAATTTTCACGACCCACCAACACTCACCAGCACGAAAGGAATTGCCATGAGCAAGCACTTCGTACCAGAAAATCTGCCAACCCACCTGCAGCACTACATCAACGGCGAATTCGTGGACTCCATCGGCGGGGAAACCTTCGATGTCCAGGAGCCAGTGGCCAACACCAACTACGCCACCGCTGCATCGGCGCAGCCGGCCGACGTTGACCTGGCCGTGGCAGCCGCGTCCAAGGCCTTCAAGGAAGGCCCTTGGTCCAAGATGCTGCCACGCGAGCGCTCCCGCGTGCTGCACAAGATCGCTGACATCGTCGAATCCCGCGATGACGAGCTGGCCTTGCTGGAGTCCTACGACTCGGGCCTGCCGATCACCCAGGCCAAGGGCCAGGCACGCCGAGCCGCCGAGAACTTCCGGTTCTTCGCCGATCTGATCGTCGCCCAGGTGGATAACTCCTTCCGCGTGCCAGGCCGGCAGATGAACTACGTGAACCGCAAGCCGATTGGCGTGGCCGCGCTGATCACCCCATGGAACGTGCCATTCATGCAGGAGTCCTGGAAGCTGGCCCCGGCCATCGCCACCGGCAACTCCGTGGTCATGAAGCCTGCTAGCTACACCCCGCTCTCCGCTGGCCTGTGGCCGGATATCTTCCGCGAAGCCGGCCTGCCAGAAGGCGTCTTCAACCTGATCTTCGGCTCCGGTTCCGTGGCCGGCGACTACCTGGTCAAGCACCCGGATGTGCCATTGGTATCCTTCACCGGCGACTCCTCCACCGGCGCCACCATCTCCACCGCGGCCGCCCCGTTCTTCAAGGGCCTGTCTCTGGAGCTCGGCGGCAAGTCCCCGGCAGTGGTCTTCGCCGATGCCGATCTGGACGCTGCATTGGATGCCACCGTCTTCGGCGTGTTCTCGCTGAACGGCGAGCGCTGCACCGCCGGCTCCCGCGTGCTGGTCCAGCGCGACATCTACGATGACTTCGTCGCCAAGTTCGCGCAGCGCGCCAAGAACATCCGCGTTGGCCTGCCAAGCGATCCGAAGACCGAGGTCGGCTCGCTGGTGCACCCCAAGCATTTCGAGAAGGTCATGAGCTACATCGAAATCGGCAAGAAGGAAGGCCGCCTGCTGGCCGGTGGCGGCCGTGCCGAAGGCTTCGAAGAGGGCAATTACGTTGCCCCGACCGTTTTCGCCGATGTCGCACCGGATGCACAGATCTTCCAGGACGAAATCTTCGGCCCAGTGGTAGCCATTACCCCGTTCGACACCGACGAGGAAGCGCTGGAGCTGGCCAACAACACCAAGTACGGCCTGGCCGCCTACGTATGGACTTCCAATTTGAAGCGCGCGCACAACTTCGCGCACCAGATCGAGTCCGGCATGGTGTGGCTGAACTCGAACAACGTCCGCGACCTGCGCACCCCATTCGGCGGCGTGAAGGCTTCGGGTCTGGGACGCGAGGGAGGCTACCGTTCGGTGGACTTCTACACCACCCAGCAGTCCATCCAGATCACCCTGAACGAAGCCCACTCCCCTAAGTTCGGCGTCTAGGAAGCTTCGGCTTCCCCCACCAATCTTTCCTGTTTGCAAAGGAGCAAATCATGAGCAAAGAGATCGCAAACCCGATTCCCACCCCTTCGGTTCCAGCACCGGATATCCTGCGCTGCGCCTACGCCGAACTGGTAGTCACCGACCTAGAGCGCTCGCGCAACTTCTACGTTGACGTCCTGGGCCTTCACGTTTCCTACGAGGACGAGAACCAGATCTACCTGCGTTCCTTCGAGGAATTCATCCACCACAACCTGGTGCTGACCAAGGGCCCAGTGGCTGCGCTGAAAGCCATGGCTTTCCGTGTCCGCTCCACCGAAGAAGTAGACAAGGCCGAGGCCTACTACAAGGAATTGGGCTGCCGCACCGAGCGCCGCAAGGAAGGCTTCGTCAAGGGCATCGGCGACGCCTTGCGCGTCGAGGATCCGCTGGGCTTCCCCTACGAATTCTTCTTCGAGACCACCCACGTTGAGCGTCTGCACATGCGCTACGACCTGTACTCGGCTGGCGAACTGGTTCGCTTGGACCACTTCAACCAGGTCACCCCGGATGTGCCACGTGGCCGTGCTTACCTTGAAGACCTGGGCTTCCGCGTCACCGAAGATATCCAGGATGATGAAGGCACCACCTACGCAGCATGGATGCACCGCAAGGGCACCGTTCACGACACCGCACTGACCGGTGGCAACGGCCCGCGCCTGCACCACGTAGCCTTCTCCACCCACGAGAAGCACAACATCATCCAGATCTGCGACAAGATGGGCGCACTGCGCATCTCGGATCGCATCGAGCGCGGCCCAGGCCGCCACGGTGTCTCCAACGCGTTCTACCTGTACATCCTGGATCCAGATGACCACCGCATCGAGATCTACACCCAGGATTACTACACCGGTGATCCGGACAATCCGACCATCACCTGGAACGTGCACGATAACCAGCGCCGCGACTGGTGGGGCAACCCGGTTGTGCCATCGTGGTACACCGAAGCTTCCAAGGTCCTGGACCTGGACGGCAACGTGCAGGAAGTCATCGAGCGCACCGACGACTCCGAGCTCGAAGTCACCATTGGTGCCGACGGCTTCTCCTACACCCGCGCCGGCGACGAAGATGGCTCGTATCACGGCCAGGCTTCCAAGGGCTTCAAGCTGGGCAACCAGGTCTAAGCACCCATAGCTGAGAAAAATCTATACGTAAGCGGCCGCGCAAGATCAAGTGATCTTGAACGGCCGCTTATGTTGGATATGCGTTCAACTTCTTACCTTAGGCGAGCCAAAAGGCTAGCAATCTATGAGGCGTTCCGAGAGACAAATGGTTTCGATATTAAACTAACTGTTGCCTGACTAATTCTGCGGATAGTCCTGTCAAAAACAGGCAAAGAGAAAATAGCTACAGTAAACACGGTCAAAAGCAGACAAATTCCGACTGCGATAACATTTCCACTCTTTTGCAGAACGATCGGCATGAGTGGCGTGACCGCCAAAACTATGAATCCATGCAATGCAAAGATAGCCAAGCTGCGCCTCCCGAGTGCCACTAACACGGTGCTGGACTTTGGCATCAAAGACAAGAATGTGAGCACGACAAGCATTGCAATGATCATCAATCCGATACGAATCAGGATTCCGGCTTCGTCTTCGACCTTCAAACGCTCGAACGAGAAACTTCCGTAAAGCCAACCTGGACGAATATTCTGCGCGCAAAGATACGTCCAAGCTACGCCTGCCACGATGCCACCAACAAGCTTAGCCACTCTTGGCAATTGGTAAGCCATACGAAGTATTACCTGCCCATGTGTAGCCCCGATTACAAAGAATGGCAGGAATACCAAAGTCCTCGACAGCGTAAGGTCGTAGCCTATGGACTCGAATGTTCCTGAAAAAATCGCAGTCAAAAGTGAAACCGCTATAGAGGTCCTCGGGAATTTTCGGATAAGCGGCATTATCAATTGCCACCAGCACATAGCCAGCAAGAACCACAAAATCCAAAATGGGATTAGTAACGAAAAAGTCTTGTTCAGCCCAATCAAATGCACTTCGATGAAGTAGAGGCTTTGGAACAAAGCCAGCATGACAAGAAAAGTGCCAATTCGTTTGGGCAATTGCGTCGGCTTAGCGGTGACGCCAGCGAGAAAAACAAATGCTGGCATGTGAAACATATAAATCGCGGTCAGTGGCAGCCGGGTTGAACGCGCATTCCATCCAGCTGTCGCTTCGAGCAAGTGCCCAAGAACTACCAAGATGATCAGGATGCCTTTAGCCGCATCAAGTCGGAGATCTCGTGTTCTTTCTGGAATTTGACGCACCGGAAAATGCTACCAGTAACTATCGCGGGCTCAACACAGCGAGAGTTCCGTGCTAGACGCTATTCATTTCACTGGGATTGGGCAAGACTGGAACCATGGTCAGTGACAACAGTTCCAGGTTTGATGATCGTAGCCACGCAGGCGCCGCGTTGGGCATGAAGCTGGCCACGACCTTGCCTGCCGGTGAGTACACGGTGCTCGGGCTGCTGCGCGGAGGTGTTCCCATTGCTTATGAAGTAGCCCAGGCCCTGGGAGCTCGACTAGGCGCTTTGGCGGTACGCAAACTAGGAGTGCCCAGTAATCCAGAACTGGCTTTCGGCGCCATTGCGCAGTATGCCAGCACCAGTGGCCGCTACCTCAATCCCGAAGTGCATCGACGCGCGCTGCAGTATTTCGGCCACGATGAACTGGCCTCGGTGGAAAACGGGACCCACGCGGATCTCTTGGCTTTGGCCCACGCGTTCAAGGCCTACACGCCGGATCTTGCCGGCCAATCACTAATTCTCTGCGATGACGGTATTGCCACCGGTGCGACTATGAAGGCATCCCTTGAACTCATAGCGAAGCTGCACCCGCGCTCGGTCACCGTCGCGTCCCCTGTGATAGCACCGGAATCCTTCGCCGAACTCGCCCCATTGGCCGATGGCCTCGTCGAACTCTTGAAGCCTCGGCAGTGCGGTGCGGTTGGCGCGTATTACAAGGACTTCACCCAGGTAGAGCAGGACGACGTGCTCAAACTGTTGAATACGAGCCCTTCGGGTAAGTAGTAGCTTGAGATTTTACTGAATTTCCTTCAACAGGGCCACGTCGGAAACCAGCTCGATATGTTCCTGCATCGCTGCAGCCGCAGCCTTCGGGTCACCGGCAGCAATCGCTTCGGTGATTTTCCGGTGCGATTCCAAGGACCGTTCCGGACGCCCGGGCTGCCCTAGGGATTCGAGCCGCGTTTCAAGCACCATTTCAGAAATGAACGTCATCAGCTTCTGCAAGACCGACGATTTCGCAGCCCCGGTAATAGCCTCATGGAAAAGCTCGTCGCCCTTTTCGCCACGGTCCCCATCGGCAATTTCTTGGGCCATGACCTCCAACGCGTGGTTGATGCGTTTCAGGTCATCGTCGGTGCGTCGTTCCGCGGCAAGCGATGCCAATTTCACCTCGAGGGTGCTGCGCGCTTCAACGATATCCGGGAGCCGATTCTTGTGTTCATGCAGCTCTCGCAAAACCGTCGCAACACTGGGCCGGTACACCAGGACGGCGCCTGTTCCATGCTTGACGTCGATGACACCCAAGACCTCCAAGGCCACCAGCGCTTGCGCCAAAGTCGCCCGGGAAACACCTAGCTGATCTGCCAGTTCGCGTTCAGCCGGCAGGTGATCGCCTGGCCCCAGCTGCTCTTCCTCGACGAAAGCCAGGATCTGCTGCATGAGCTGTTCATAGAGCCGCGGACGCTGCACTTTGGCAAAGCCTTTGGGCTTTTTGACTTCAGCCACGTTCACTCCTTCTGATGTGTCCTAGCTCAAACTTACACCGAAAATTTACTTGACAAGACACTCGGAGTCTAGGAGGCTAGGCCAGTGAGCCAGTGACTTCGGTCACACCAACTACCACTCGCTTTGCGGCCTTCACGAAAAGGATTTTCCCCATGTCTGTCGCGTTAGTCTCCATCATCATCCTGGCGGTGATGTTCATCATCGCCACGATGTTCCCCATCAATATGGGGGCCTTGGCCTTTGTCGGAGCATTCCTGCTCGGCGCCGTCTTCCTTGGGATGGATACCAAGGACATCCTCGCCAGTTTCCCTGGCGGCCTATTCCTCACCCTTGTGGGTGTCACCTATCTTTTTGCCATCGCGCAAAACAACGGCACCATCGACATCCTCGTCGACAAAGCCGTCAAACTCGTTGACAGCCGGATCTCGCTGATCCCCTGGGTCATGTTCGCCATCACCGCGGCCATCACCGCCATCGGCGCACTGGGCCCGGCAGCGGTCGCGATCATCGCTCCCATCGGCCTGAACTTCGCCCAGCGCTACAAGATCAACCCGCTGATGATGGGCATGCTCATCGTCCACGGCGCCCAGGCCGGCGGCTTCTCCCCGATCGCCGTCTACGGCGTCATCGTCAACGGACTGATCGAAGAAGCCGGATTCGATTTCAGCCCTACCGCACTCTTCCTCACCAGCTTCATCTTCAACCTGGTGATCGCCATCGTCTTGTTCCTGGTTCTTGGCGGACGCCAGCTGGCCGGCCAGCGTGCCGGAGCCATCGCCGAACGTGTCGCCGAAGCACGCCTGAAGGTTTCCGCCGGCGCCCACGCCGCAGACGTCGACTTCAAGGGCAGCGGCTCAGGCACCTACGGCCCCCGCGATCCCGCCGGCGACGGCGCAGCCCCGAAGGCGCCGGGACAGCGTTTCGGCCAGGCCATGACCATCATCGGCCTGATCGCACTGGCCGTCATCGCCTTGGGCTTCAAGGTCGACGTCGGCTTCGTTTCCATCACCATCGCCGTGTTCCTGGCACTGGTCAATCCTGCCGGGCAAAAGGGAGCAGTGAACAAGATCAGCTGGTCCACCGTCCTGCTGATCTGCGGAATGCTCACCTTCGTGGGCGTACTGGAAGAAGCCGGAACCATCGAGTACGTCTCCAACGGCGTGGCCAACCTCGGCGCACCGCTGCTGGCTGGATTGCTCATCTGCTACATCGGCGCCGTGGTCTCCGCCTTCGCATCCTCCACCGCCATCCTGGCCGCGCTGATCCCGCTGGCCATCCCGTTCCTGAACACCGGATCGATCAGCGCCACCGGCCTGATTTGCGCCTTGGCCATCGCCTCCACCGTCGTGGACGTTTCGCCCTTCTCCACCAACGGCGCACTGGTCCTGGCCAACGCCCCCGAAGGCACGGACAAGGACCGCTTCTACAAGCAGGTCCTGAGCTACGGCGGCATCGTCGTGCTCGCCGGACCGGTGCTGGCCTGGGCACTGCTGGTCCTGCCGGGCTGGCTCTAGACGATCATCCCCACAACCTAAACGCAATAATTCGAGGAGGATCTGTTGAGTTCCCTAACCGCCGAAAACGACACACTTCAAGGCACCGCCACCGGACCGCTGAGCGGATACGTAGTACTAGATCTCACCCGCGCATTGGCTGGCCCGCACGCCGGAATGATGATGGGCGACCTCGGTGCCAAGGTCATCAAAATCGAGACCGTCGGCACCGGCGATGACACCCGCGGCTGGGGCCCGCCCTTTGTCGGCCCGGAAGACAACCGCCAGGCCACCTATTTCCTCTCCTGCAACCGCAACAAGCTCTCGCTGTCGCTGAATCTCAAAGATGAAGAACACAAGGAGAAGCTGGCGGAGCTGATCAGGAACAGCGACGTCCTGATGGAGAATTTCCGCACCGGCGTGCTGGACCGCCTGGGCTTCAGCACCCAGGTCCTGCACGAACTAAATCCCCGCCTGGTGATCCTGTCCATCACTGGGTTCGGCCACGATGGCCCCGAAGCCCACCGCAGCGGCTACGACCAGATCCTGCAGGGCGAAGCAGGACTGATGTCCATCACCGGCTCGGGCCCGGACGATCCGCAGAAGGTCGGCGTGCCCATCGCTGACCTGCTCTCCGGAATGTATGGCGCCTACGGTGCCCTGGCCGCCTTGTTGGAGCGCGAGAAAACCGGTCGCGGCCAGGTGGTGCGCACCTCTTTGCTCGCATCGATCATCGGGGTGCATGCTTTCCAGGGAACACGAGCCACGGTGGCGGGGCAAAACCCCAAAGCCATCGGCAACCACCACCCCTCCATTGCTCCCTACGGACTGTACGGCTGCAAGGATTCAAAGGTGCAGATCAGCATCGGCAGCGAAAAGCTCTGGCAGAATTTCGCCAGCGCCTTCGGCCTGCCCGCCGATGACCCGCGCTTTATCAGCAACGCCCTTCGCGTCCAGAACCGTCCGGCATTAAACGAGCTGATCGAACAGGCGTTCTCCGGCTATGATGCCGAAGAACTGCTGGCCGCCCTTGATGGGGCCGGCATCCCTTCGGGCAAGGTGCGCACCATTGAAGAGGTGTACGAATGGGATCAGGTGAAATCCCAGGGCCTCATCGTCGAAGTAGATCATGAGGTCTTGGGCAAGATCAATCTGCCTGGCCCACCGCTGCGGTTCTTTGATGCACAGACCAATAACGAGACCACCCGGACCGTGCATAGCGCCCCTCCGGTGCTCAACGCCAACGCCCAGGAAATTGAGCAGTGGCTGGCTTCCCGGAAGGACGATGCCTGATGAGCACCAAAACCCTGCGCATTGATGCCGCGACCCTGCTGGACATCGTCCTGGACGAAGACTCCTTTGAATCCTGGGATCAGCCGCCATACCAGCCAAGGCTCAGCGCGCAGTACGCTGCGGATCTGGAAGCCGCTGCCGCCAAGAGCGGCACCGATGAAGCGGTCATCACCGGCAAGGGCAGGATCCACGGGCGCGAGGTCGCGGTCATCGTCTCCGAGTTCAATTTCCTGGCAGGTTCCATCGGCCAGGCCGCGGCGCATCGCATTGTGGCGGCCATCCAGCGGGCTACCGCCGAAAAGCTGCCGTTGCTGGCAGGCCCGGCCTCCGGTGGCACCCGAATGCAAGAAGGAACCCTCGCATTCCTTGGCATGGTTTCCATTACCGATGCGGTCCGCCGCCACAAGGAATCCGGGCTTCCCTACCTGGTGTATCTGCGCCACCCAACCACCGGCGGGGTCATGGCTTCCTGGGGATCGCTGGGACATATCACGGTGGCCGAGCCAGGCGCCTTGCTCGGCTTCCTGGGCCCGAGGGTCTATGAAGCGCTCTATGACCAGAAGTTCCCGGACGGGGTGCAGATTTCGGAGAATCTCTTCCGCAAGGGCTTGATCGATGCCGTGGTCCCGCCGCAAGAATTGCCGAGCCTGGTCGACCGCGCCTTGTCGATCTTGCAACCGGTCTCCGCCGGCGGCGGCTTCCCGGCTCCGGCAGGCCGTCCCTTTGTGCGCGAGGCCAAGGATGTCTGGGAATCGGTGCAACTCAGCCGCAATCCTCGCCGTCCGGATACCCGCATGCTGCTGGCCTCAGCCGACGAGGCGTTGCCCTTGAATGGCACAGGCCAGGGTGAAAAGGACCCCGGGCTGATGCTGGCCTTGGCCCGCTTCGGCGATCAGCCATGCGTCGTGCTTGGCCAGCAGCGTCCACGACATCCGGAGACCGCCAGCCTGGGTCCTGCGTCCTTGCGCGAAGCACGTCGCGGAATGCAGCTGGCCCAAGAGCTCAAGCTTCCGCTGGTCACCATCATCGATACCACCGGCGCCGAGCTTTCGGTGCAGTCCGAGGAAGGCGGCTTGGCCGGGGAAATCGCGCGCTCTCTCAGTGAATTGATCGGGCTGCGCTCCCCCTCGGTTTCAGTCCTGCTGGGCCAAGGCACCGGCGGCGCGGCGCTCGCCTTGCTGCCGGCGGATCGAACGCTCGCGGCGGAAAACTCCTGGCTCTCGCCGCTGCCACCCGAAGGAGCCAGTGCGATCATCCACCGCACCACGGAGCATGCAGCGCAGATGGCCCGGCAGCAAAAGATCGGGGTACCAGATCTTTGCAGTTTTGGCCTTGTTGACCATGTGGTGGAAGAACAGATTGACGCGGCCAGCCGTCCTCGCGAGTTCTGCCAGGAACTCGGGGCCGCCATCGCAGCGGAGATCTCCTTGGCTCGGGCTATTCCTGATGCGCACCGTCTTGCACGCCGGCAGCTCAAGTTCCAGAGCCTGGGCGAGGCTGCCGATTAAGGTCCCAGCAAAGTTGATGAGGTTCGAACCCTTCGTGGTTCGAACCTCATCACCGTTTATGCTGCCTAACGCGCACTAGACTTAACACCATGACTGCAACGCTCGTGGCCAAAGACCTCGCAGGTGGCCACGCCCACCGAACCCTGTTCTCCAATTTGAACTTCACCGCAGCCACTTCCGATGTTTATGGCGTGGTGGGAGCCAACGGCGCAGGAAAATCCACGTTGCTCTCCTTGCTGGCCAAGGTGGCCACCGCCCAGTCGGGCACCGTGAGCACCGCCCCTGACTCAGCGTTCATCGGTTGGCTGCCGCAGGAACATGAACGCATCCCCGGTGAAACGATCGCAGCCTACCTGGGCCGTCGCACCGGGTGCGCGCAGGCCACAGCGCGCATGGAAGAAACCGCGCAGGATCTGGGCAGCGACAAGCCAGGCGCCGATGACGCCTACGCGACGGCATTCGACCACTGGATGGCTTCCGGAGCAATGGACTTGGATGACCGGATCCCCGAGGTTCTCGCGAAGCTGGGCTTCACCCTGACTGTTGACACGGAAATGTCTGCCCTCTCCGGCGGGCAGGTCGCGCGGGTCGCATTAGCCGCCCTATTGCTCTCCCGCTTCGACATCGTCCTGCTTGATGAACCAACCAACGATCTCGACCTGGCCGGACTTGAGCTGCTCGAAGAGTTCATCAACTCCCTGCGTGCACCGGTCATCCTGGTGTCGCACGACCGCGAATTCTTGGCACGCTGCACCACCGGGATCATCGAATTGGATCTGGCGCAGAACAAGGTTGCCGTCTACGAGGGCGGGTACGACTCCTACCTGGCCGAGCGCGCCATCAACCGCAGCCATGCCCGGGAAGCCTATGAACAGTTTGAAAACCAGAAAGCGGACCTCGTAGCCCGCGCGCGAACCCAGCGCGAGTGGTCATCCCAAGGCGTGCGCAACGCCATGCGCAAAGCACCGGATAATGACAAGATCCGGCGCCGCGCCAACAGCGAATCCTCGGAAAAGCAGGCCGCCAAGGTCCGCCAGATGGAATCGCGCATCGCCCGCTTGGAAGAAGTCGCCGAACCGCGCAAGGAATGGGTCCTGCAGTTCTCCATCGCGGCCGCGCCACGGGGCTCATCGGTCATGTGCACCCTGAACGAAGCTCAGCTCACCCAAGGCGATTTCATCTTCGGCCCGGTCTCGGTCCAGGTGAACGCCGCAGATCGCATCGGCATCACCGGTCCGAACGGCGCTGGCAAGTCCACGCTGCTCAATCTGCTGCTCGGCAGGCAATCCCCCGACCAAGGCACCGCGTCGCTGGGAAGTTCTGTCAGCATCGGAGAAATAGACCAGGCCCGCAGCCAGCTTCCGGGCGACCTGCCTCTGGGCCAGGCCTTTGAGCTGGCCGTCCCTGAATATTCTTCGGCCGAGGTACGGACCCTCCTGGCGAAATTCGGGCTCAAGGCGGACCAGTCCAGTTCCCTGGTTGCTTCTTTGTCGCCCGGCGAGCGCACTCGCGCGTCGATGGCATTGCTCCAGGCCCGTGGGGTGAACCTGCTGATCCTCGATGAGCCGACCAACCATTTGGATGTCCCTGCCATCGAGCAGCTGGAGGAAGCGCTCGAAGCCTACGAAGGTGCCCTCCTGCTGGTGACCCACGACCGGAGATTGCTTGAGAATGTCCGGCTGACGACCCGCTGGGAAATTTCGGATGGAAAGCTCACCGTCCAGTATTAACAATTACTGAACCTAAGGTCTTTTAGGGCTGGTTCACAGTAGCCCGCCGTAAGCTTGGAAGCAGAGGAGCCGAGACTTTCAGTTCTTTCGACTGAAATGTCGCCCGCTACAACAGCCAAGGATTCGACTTGAGTAGCAGTTCCGTACTTCCATCCCCCGCACCCTCGATCAGGCCGGGAGATCCCAAAAGCTTCTTCCACGTCAAGAAACTCGTTCAGGATGCAGGTTTATCCGGTCGCCGGCGCGGCCATTACCTGGGTCTTGGAACGGTTCTGACGGTCCTCATGGGTTCGGCCGTTGCCGGCTCCATCCTGCTCGGCCACAGCTGGTTCCAGCTGCTGATCGCAGCGGCCGTGGGCATCCTGCTCACCCAGTTCGCATTCTTGGCCCACGAGGCCGCGCACCGCCAGATCCTGTCTTCGGGCAAAACCAACGACAAGCTGGGCCGGTTCCTGGCCAACGTGGTCGTGGGCATCAGCTACCAGTGGTGGATGAACAAGCACAACAAGCACCACGCCACTCCGAATACCATCGGCAAGGACCCGGACATCGAGTGGGACACGATCTCGTTCCAGCCGGTTGATGCCCAGCGCCAGCGCGGCTTCCTCAAATGGATCACGCAACGCCAGGGCTACCTCTTCTTCCCGTTGCTGACCTTGGAAGGCGTGAACCTCCATATCCAGTCGATCCGCTACCTGTTCACCGCGGAACGCACCAAGCGCCGCAAGCGCGAAATTGCGGCCATTGCGTTGCGCGTCGGCCTGTACTTCGCGTTGATCTTCACCTTCTTGCCAGTGGGCATGGCCTTCGCCTTCATCGGAGTGCAGCTTGCGGTCTTCGGCATCTACATGGGAGCTTCCTTCGCCCCGAACCACAAGGGCATGCCCATGGTTCCCGGGGATGCACGCATCGATTTCTTCTCCCGGCAGGTGCTCACTAGCCGCAACATCATGGCGCGCTCATCATGGGGAAACCGGGTGCTCTCCCACCTCTTCGGCGGGCTGAACTACCAGGTCGAACACCACTTGTTCCCATCGATGCCCCGGGCAAACCTGGCCGCTGTGTCGAGCATCGTGCGCCAGTACTGCGATGAGCACCAGATCCCCTACACCGTAGCGAGCATCCGGGAATCTTACGCCCAGGTGATTACCTATCTGAACAAGGTGGGACTCTCAGCACGTGATCCATTCGACTGCCCGATGATTTCCGGGTACCGCGTCAGCTCCTAACAGCCAACCCGAGATCCATGATCAGCTAGGAATTCTTGCCTTCTTTGGCGAGGATTCCTAGCTCTTTTTGATCCTCGTCAAAGATGGCCATCGAGCGGTCATCTTGCAGCTTGCCGGTCGCGGCTCGCGATAGCCAGTCGTCGACGCCCTCGCAGAACATGCGCGTACCGCCGAGCGCTATGAAGTCCACGTCCGCGGCTTCGGCCCATTGCCCGAAGAGCCGATTGCAGCCATCATGTCCGACGACGCGTCCGTCATGGAGAATCTCAAGCCATGGTTGCATGTGGTCCTTGCTGCCCCAGAGGCCAAGCAGTTGTTCAGCGCCCACCGCTGTTCCCCTTTCCAAAGATTGCACGACAGAGTATCAGGGCTGGGAGTCCACCGGCTGGCTTGGTTCCTTGGGACCAACGACATCGATAGCGCCGGTCACCGTGCGCTGTACGCCCGTGGTCACGGGGACATACTCTTCGCGAGTGGATACCGGTTGTTTCCCGTGGCCGTGGCGCATGTCGGCGATCGCCACCAGCAAGGTGGCGACGACCAGCAGCGAAATCGCCACGAAGGAAAGCTCCATCGCCACTGAGTATCCGGCCACGTGATTCAGCCCGTAGAACACGGCGGTGATCACTGCGATGCCCACGGCCGTACCAACACGCTGCGAGGTCTGCATCAGTCCCCCGGCGCTGCCCGAGTTGGCCACAGGCACTTCCATGAGGGTCAGTGCCTGATTCGGGGAAATGATGAACCCCTGGGCGATGCCGATGAAGGCCAGGGACACGAGCATCCACCACACGTTCAGGCCAAGGCGATCTTCGAAGAACACCACGGCAATGGTGGCCAGCAAGCCGAACAGCGCACTGAGCGTGCCGCCGATGACGAGCTTGCGACCCAAGGTCGTGGCATAGCGCCCAGCGATATGCGAGCTGAAGGCCGACAGCAATGCGGCCGGCAGGCAGATCAGTCCTGCTTCGAGGGCCGTGAACCCTTGGGATGCCTGGACATAGATGGCTACCAGCACCCAGACGCTGGATACGCCCATGAAGTAAAGTCCCGCGATCAAGGTTCCGTTGGTGAAGCTGCGGATCTTGAACAGCGCCAGCTCGACCATCGGTTCGCGGCCGCGTTCCTTGTACTTCTTCTCCCACAGGACCCATCCGGCCAGCAGGACGACCGCCGCGGCCAGGAGCCACCAGAGCACCGGGTTTTCCCGGCCTTGGACGAAGGGCAGCAGCAAGGCGAAAATACTCAGGGCCAGAAGAATTCCGCCCACCGGGTCCAGGTCTAGCTTTCCAGCGGGTTTGGTGAACAGCGGTTTTGGAAGCCACAGTACGGCCAAGACGATGGCCAGGATCCCTACGGGCACGTTGATCAGGAAGGTCGACCGCCAGCCGGCATCGGCGCCAAGCCAGTTGATCAGCAATCCGCCCAGGACCGGTCCGACAGCGACCGAGAATCCGACCACGGTGCCAAGCAGTCCGTAGGCCCGGCCACGTGCCGCCCCGCGGAAGTGCTGCTGGATCATGCCCATCACCTGGGGGTTGAGCAGGCCGGAGCCAATGCCCATGATGAAACGTGCGATATTCAGCAGCATTGGATCCGCTGCCAGCCCGGCCAATACGCTGGCGGCGGTAAAGATGGCCACACCAGCAACGAACATGACGCCACGGCCCAGCAGATCTCCTGCACGCCCGGCGGCCACCAGCACAACGCCGAAGGTCAAGGCGTAGCCGGCCAGCACCCACTGCATATCTGCTTCACTGGCCTGCAGCGTCGAACCGATGGACGGCAGCACCACATTGACGATGCTGACCGAAACAAGCGACATGAACATCGCTGCGAGCAGGACACCGAGAAGCCGCCACCTAGCCCCAGCAGATAACTCGCCGGACTCTTGAGGTACTTCAGACTTACTAGGTGACATCAAGGCAACTTTCCACACTGAAATCGGCCGCAGGAGCGCGACGGTTCTGCATCGTTCAGCGCCGCCCGATCACAAAATATTCCCTGACGAGGAACTTCTATCCAGTGATGGTCTCTTGTTCACTGTTGATCTGCAGCAGTCGTTCCAGCGCGAGTATTCGCAACTCAACAACTTCGTCGAATAGCTCATCGCTGGTTTGTTCTGGCAGCCCAAGAGCCTGTTGCGCGTATGGTGCAGGAACCTCGGGATAAAAATCCAGCCATTCTTTGGGCACCGGATGGCTGAAGAAGTCCGGGGCTCCTGGGACCCGCCGGTCATAGAAGTAGTCGACATGCAGCACAAATCCCAGAACGTCGCGTTCCAGCGCGCGAACCATGCCCACTGCCTGCTTCAGGGTCAGCCCCATCTCGACGTAGAACTTCAGCACCCGTTCCATCAGCTCGGTGCGGCGTGGACCTGGCATGACGTGGATTTTCTCGTCCATGCTCAGCTGCGAGGCGCGAGGGAAAGCCCTGTAGGCAGATCGTGTAGCGCTGTAGGCGTCGCGCACGCTGTCTTTCCAGTGGGCGCAGTCGAATTCGACATTCGGGCTAATGGCCAAGAACTGTTGCATGGCAAGATTGATGACTTCTTCGCGGTCTGCCACGTAGTTGTACAGCGCACGCGGAGTCACCCCGAATTCTGAGGCCAAGCGGTGCATGGTCAGGGCGCCATAGCCCTCGGAACCTGCGATCTCCAATGCTTTTTGTCCCAGCAGTTCTTTGCTCAGACTTGCAAACTCTGAATCCTTGCGGGGGCGCCCGCGGCCGCGCTTCGCGGGTGGCGCGGGGGAAGTTTCCTTATTATCGGCCATGTCACGAGAATATACGGAAGTTCCGAGTAAATCTGCTTTGTTAGCATCGACCCGCTAAAACAGCGCGAGTAGCTTCCTTGCCCGATCGTGCCACATGCCCGCGGCCAATGCCAAGTGGCCGACGGCGAAGGACACGCCTCCGGCCAGCCATGGCCATAGCAGGACCGCATTAAAGGTCGATGGCAGCGCGGCGATGAACCCGGCCACCATCACCAGCAACCCCGCGACCACCAATGCGATATGGGCAGCCTTCCACCGGGTCGGGAGCAATGCTGCAAGAACTGCCAGCAGCACTGCAGGTGCCAGCACCAGCCATGCTGCGCCGGCAAAGTGGGCCAGCCCCTGGTAGGTGGCCAGGGCGATGGCCGCAATAAGCAAGACCGCGGCAGTAGCCAGCCAAGCAGGGCCCGGCCGGGCCATCGAACCGCGCATCATCAACAACGGCGTGAAGACTTGGGCCCATAACAAGAGTGTTACCGGGATGAAGTACAGCGACAGGATTCCTCCGCCGAGGCACACTGCGGTCATCGCTACCGCCCCGAGGACCTGAAGGACCATTCCGAAAGCGCCGTTGAGCCACAGCGGCAGCAAGCTGAAGACGACCGGGATGAAGGCAAGCCAGATCAGCTGGCTGCCAATGGCTTCTTCAAGTCCTGACAACCAGCCGTTACCCGATGACAGGTACTGATCGATGCCTCCCGTGCCGATGAGCGCCTGCTGCGGCGGCGCGAAGAGTACGACGATGACCGTCATCAGCGCCAGCGCAAAAATCGGCCAGGCAAGAATCCTGGTCAGGAAATGCTTTCCGCTGCGGACTTCCAGGTCTTCGGGTTCTGTTCGTTCAAATTTGCGTGCGCGGGTCGCGGGCTCCCCCAGCGTGTTGATCAGTTCGCGCTTGCGGCGTCCGCCATCTGGCAGCCGGAGGATCTCTTCACGCGTTTGTTCCAGGACTTGCTTTCGTTCCTGTTCGGTGAGGAAATCCAGGGCGCGGCGGAGCTGCTCCAAATAATTGCGGGCAGCGCGCGGCAGATAAGACTTCATGCTTTTCACTTTACGTGTTCTTTAAAGCCGACGAGCGCAGCATGGCCGGTGCCTGCGTGAGGCATCGGCCATGCTGCGCTGAGTTGTGGCCTGGCTGCTACTTGCCAGCACCGGCGGTCAGCCCGCCGACAATGTACTTCTGCAAGAACAGGAACAACGCCATCACAGGTATTGCGGCCAGCACTGCGCCGGCGGCAAAGACAGACCAGTTGGAGGTGAATTCTTCGGAGACGTAGGAATACAGTCCCACGGCAAGCGTCTGGTTTTCCGGTGACACCAAGACCACCGATGCCAGCACGAAGTCGCTGGTGCTGGAAATGAAGGTCAGCAAGCCGACGACAGCCAGAATCGGCGAGACCAAGCGCAGGATCATGGTGAAGAAGATGCGGGCGTGCCCGGCGCCATCGATCTTGGCCGCTTCATCGATTTCCACCGGAATGGTGTTGAAGAAGCCATACATCAGGTAGGTATTCACGCCCAGCGCTCCGCCAAGGTAGACCATGATCAATGCGATCTGGTTGTCGGTTCCCAAGGCCGGGAAGACATCGCCCAACGAGGTGAGCAGGATGAAGATGGCCACCACGGCAAGCAGCTGCGGGAAGATCTGCACAATCAGCAAGCTGACCAAACCGACTCGGCGTCCGGTGAATCGCATGCGCGAAAAGCTGTACGCCGCCAAGGCGCCGAGGAAGACCGAAGCCGCAGCTGTGGTGAGCCCGATGATCAGGGTATTGGCAAACCAGGCGCCATAAGGGCGCTGCTCGTTCTGGAAAAGATCAATGAAGCTCTGGAATCCAATGGTGGAGAAGAACCCGTTGGAGGAAAGCAGGGTGCCATTGGGATTCAGCGAGGCCGAGAGCACGTAGAGCAGCGGGAACGCCGAGTAGACGCACAGCGCCACACCGATCAGGTGCCGCCATCCGGTGGTGGCGAACCACTTTCCGAAGCTTCGCCGGGGAGGATACGGGATCGGACGGAAGGTCGGAGTCGTTTCGGGATTCGAGGTTTCGGTGCTCATTAGTTCAACTCCTCCAGGGCCTTGGTCTGCTTGAAACTGATAATCGAAATGATCGCGACGATCACGAAGATGATGATGGAGAACGCGCTGGCCAAGCCATAGTCACGCTGGGAGCCAACGAAGGCGACCTTGTAGACCATGGAGATCAGGATGTCGGTGGCGCCGACGTTCAGTCCGGCGTCTTCCAGACGTGGCCCGCCTTCGGTGAGCATGTAGATCACGTTGAAGTTGTTGAAGTTGAAGGCGAAGGAGCTGATCAGCAGCGGTGCCACGGAGACCAGGAGCAAAGGAAGCTTGATCAGGCGGAAAATCTGGAATGGCTTCGCGCCGTCGATGGTCGCGGCTTCGGACAGTTCCTGCGGGATCGACTGCAGGGCACCGGTGCACACCAGGAACATGTAAGGGAAACCGAGCCAGAGGTTGACCCAGAGCACCGAGAATTTCGCCAGCCACGGGTCAGTCAGCCACGGAATATCGGCACCGCCGAACAGCACCTGGTTCACGAAGCCGAAGTCCTTGTTGAGCATGCCTGCCCAAACCAGTCCGCCGAGGAATGCCGGGAAGGCATAGGGAAGGATGGAGATGACGCGGTAGATCTTCCGGCCCTTCATGCGCATGTCATTAAAGACGATGGCCAGGAACAATCCGAAGAAGAAGGTGGAGGCTACCGAGAGCAAGGCGAAGGCGAAGGTCCATACCGATACCGAGAACAATGCGCCGCGGATGGACGAGTCGGTGAAGGCGCGGGCGAAGTTGTCGAAGCCGACGTTGATGGACCAGCCTGGCATCAGCTGTGTTCCGTCATCTGCGGTGAATGCGCCAACTCCGGTGTCCTTGTAGACCAATCCGGTCTTCTGGTCCGTCATGGTGTCCGCGGCTTCGTCGTACTTCAGCGACGAGGTGTACTGGTAGGCGGTGCGTCCGTCGCTGGTGCGCAGCGTTCCGTCGGCAGGATTATCGCTGACCGGAACCTTCAGGGAGGTGACTTCCTGCTGGCGGCCGAGCAGGTCCGCGAACGTGAGTTCCGTGTACTGGCCCAGCGATGCTGGGTCCAAAGGCGCCAGCGCATCGTTTTCATCGCCGATGAGCTGCTGGCCTTCACGCTCGATGAGCATGGCAAGTCCGTCATCGCCGCTGTAGACCTTGACCGGATAGCCTGGCGAGCCTTCAACACGTTCCTGGTTGGACTGCAACAGGGCCGAGATGGCGTCTGCCTTGTCGGAGTTGTGGCCTGAGCCGTAGTTGGTGAAGGCAATGTATCCGGTGTACCCGATGACAAAGACCTGGAAGATCAGCAAGAAGATGGTGCCGGGCAGCAGGTACTTGGCCGGGAGCCATCCCTTCTTGAAGTAGACGACGTTGATCAGCACGGTGATCACGGCGATGACGGTGGCGATAGCCCAGGCTTCGCGTCCGATGGCCGTGAACAGAGCGAATACGGCGGTGGCATCCACGATCGCGATGACGATGATCTTGATCAGGATGGAGCCGAGGCTCGTGCTTGATGCGTTGGCGAAACGCTGTGCCGCTGGCGACAGCTTGCGTTTCGGTTCGTCGCTGTGACGTGGCGGTGCCTCTGGGGCAGTCTTAGTCATCTTCCAGATGTCCCTGTCAGTAAAGTTCAGTTGGTGCTGGCCTGGTGAAGGCGCTGGAGCCGGCGTGGATCACGGCCGGCTCCAGCATGAGGTGCGCGCAGGCGAGCCTACTTGCTGATGGCCTTCTCGATATCGCTGGTCATCTGCTTCCAGCGCTTGGCCGGATCAGCCTTGCCGGTGATGATCTCAGCTTCGGCTACGCCCCAGAATTCCCAGACTGCGGCCATTTCTGGAATGTTCGGCATTGGCACGCCGCTGGCTCCGACCTCGCCGAAGGCGGCGATGGTTTCGTCAGACTTGGCTGCCTCGAAAGCCGCCTTGTTGGCTGGCGGACGGTTGCCCACTTCGTAGAGTTCGGTCTGCACTTCCTCGGTGCCGATGTAGTTGGTCAGGAATTCGGTGGCTGCCAACAGGTTTTCGGTCTTGGCCGAAACGAAGAAGCCCTGGACTGCTACGAATGGCTGGGCCTCTTCGCCGCCGGCGGTCGGGATCGGGTCGATGGCCAGGTTCATCTTGGCCTTTTCAGCGGCTTCCACATTCCATGGACCAGTCAGGAAGAACGGCGAGTCGCCGGAAACGAACTTCTCCTTGGCGATATCAGCATCGATGCTGGTCTTCAGGGTGCCAGCGTCGCCTTGCTCGGCCAGCCATTTGGCGAACTCGACGCCGCCTTCGTTGCCGATCTGCAGATCAGCTGGGTCGTAGGCTCCGGTGTCATCGGTGCCGAAGACCGGTGCGCCGAAGGAGGTCTGGAAGGGGTAAGCGTGGAATGGATCGCCCACATCGGTGACCTGCACGAGGAATGGGAATTCAGTATCCGCTTCCTTGCCGGCGTCGATCATGTCGTCAAAGGTCTTTGGCGCTTCGTCCACCAGGTCCGCATTGCGCAGAAGGGCCAGGTTTTCAGTGGCGTAAGGAACGCCGTAGGTGCTGCCTTCGTAGCTCATTGCGTCGATGGAGACATCCTGGAATTCCGAAGCCTTGTCGCCCAATTCAACGGGCTGGACTACGCCGTTGTTAACAAGATTTCCCAGCCAGTCATGGGCACCGATGGTGATGTCCGGGCCCTTGCCGGTCGGGACCTGGCGCAGGAAATCTTCCTGGATCTTGGAGAAATCCTTGATGACCAGGTTGACCTTGACTCCGGACTGCTTCGTGAAGTCTGCTGCTGCTTCCTTCAAAACCGGCTCGCGGTTGGCGTCGACCCAAACAGTCAGCGAGCCGCCGGACGCGGCGGCTGGCGATGACTGTTCGGTGGCTGGGCTGGAGGAGGTTTCAGCTGAACCGGACCCACCGCAAGCGGTCAGTGACAGTGCTGCGATAGCCGTCAGTGCTCCGCTAAGAAGCCAGGGGCGTGTATTCACCTTCATGTGATGTCCTTTCGTGACAACTTTGTCCGAGGGGCCGGCTCTGGCGCGGTTTTGCGCGGGATCGCCGGTGTAGGTCTAGGAAGTGCGAGTGGCGCTTCGTTTTGTAAGCGTTTCCAGAGTGGCACATATCACCAGAGTTGGCAAGGCGGCAGATGAAATCCGCTTGGGTTCGGCCATTCCGGCTTTCGAGCACATAAGGAGGATTCCACGGATTGAGAGGATAATTGCAAGCGTTTACATTCTGATTTACTTCGATTATCGTTACCGTCATGACTCAAACACGCTCTGAAGCTGATACCCCTTTGCAATCCGAGGACTCTCAATGGTGGCGTTCCTCGGTGATCTACCAGATCTACCCGCGTTCCTTCGCCGATTCCAATGCCGATGGCATGGGCGATCTGCGCGGCATTACCCAGAATTTGGAGAGCATCGCCGAGCTGTCGGTTGATGCTATTTGGCTTTCGCCGTTCTTCACATCTCCGCAGAAGGATGCCGGCTATGACGTCGCCGACTACTGCGACGTGGACCCGCTTTTTGGCACCCTCGAAGACTTCGACGCGATGGTTGCCAGGGCCCACGAATTGGGACTGAAAGTCATTATCGACCTGGTGCCGAACCACTGCTCTGACCAGCACCCGTGGTTCCAGCAGGCCCTGGCCGCAGCTCCCGGCTCCCCGGAACGCGACCGTTTTATCTTCATGGATCCACCGGCGCAGGGCCACCCTAATAACTGGGAATCGGTGTTCGGCGGTCCGATGTGGACGCCAACTACCAACGCTGATGGCAGCGCGGGCCAGTCCTACCTGCACATCTTCGATTCCTCGCAGCCTGACTTCAACTGGAAGAATCCCGAAGTGCGAGCGATGTTCCGCGACGTGCTGCGCTTCTGGCTGGATCGCGGCACAGATGGCTTCCGCGTTGATGTGGCTCACGGGCTAATCAAGGCCGAAGGCCTGCCGGACTTCACTCCGGATCCCACGGCCGCTTCGATGGGCGGCACCGAAGAACTCGCCCCATGGTGGGGCCAAGATGGCGTGCACGAAATCTACCGCGAATGGCGCCAAGTGATGGACGAGTACGAGGGCGACCGCGTGCTGTGCGCAGAAGCCTGGGTCAATCCGCTGTCCCTCATGGCCAAGTGGGTCCGCAATGACGAGATGCATCAGGCCTTCAACTTCCCGTATCTCTCCTGCGATTACGATGCGAAGCAGATCCGGGCCACCATCGATGAGTCCCTGGAAGAATTCGGTGCCGTCGGGGCGCCGAGCACGTGGGTCTTGTCCAACCACGACGTGGTGCGGCACGCCACCCGTTTGGCTCTCACCGAGGATAATCCCCAGGGTGAAGGCATCGGCCCGAAGACGCCAAACCTTCCGGATCCAGCTGTCGGCCTGCGCCGGGCGCGTTCTTCAACCGCGCTCATGCTGGCCCTGCCAGGTGGCGCCTACCTCTACCAAGGCGAGGAGCTCGGACTGCCCGAGGCCATTGACCTGCCGGATGAGGCTCGCCAGGATCCAACGTGGTTCCGCACCAATGGCGAACGCTACGGCCGCGATGGCTGCCGCGTTCCGCTGCCATGGAAGAGCGAGGCTCCAGCCTTCGGCTTCAGCCAGGACGGCGAAAGCTGGTTGCCGCAGCCAAGCTCCTGGACACCCTATGCCCGTGACGTGCAGCGAGAAGATCCGGATTCCACGTTGAGCCTCTACCGCCGCCTGCTTGAACTGCGCAAGGAGCACGATCTGGGCACCGGCGAACTGGCTTGGGCCTCCGAAGAGGACTCCGAGGTGCTGGTCTTCAGCAATGGCAAGGTGCTGGTCGTCGCCAACTTCGGCGCCAACGCGCAGGATCTTCCCGAGCTTGCCCGAGGCGCACAGGAACTGGTGCGCAGCCAGCCAGCAGAGGGTTCGGTTCCGGAAACGATTCCGGCTGAATCGACCATCTGGTACTTGCTGCCATAAGCAAAGCAATCAGTCCCGGCGTGCAACTCACCGGGTATTGTTGAACAGTGGCCGCGGTGTGCGGAGTACAACTTCACTCACACCGCGGCCACACACTTGAAGGAAGGACGTATTGTGGCCGGGATCAAAGATGTCGCTCAAGCTGCCGGAGTCTCGGTAGCAACGGTCTCCCGCGCGCTCTCCGGTCGAGGATCGGTGTCCACGGCAGCCCAGGAAGCAGTGCAGCGCGCCGCCACGGAGCTGGGATATGTCGTTTCTTCCTCGGCCTCCGGACTGGCTTCGGGCCGCACCAGGAACATCGGCGTACTCGTCCCGGTGATCAACCACTGGTTCTATGCCAGCGTGCTCGAAGGCATTTCCAGCAGGCTCATGGACGAAGACTACGACACCACCCTCTATCAGCTGACCAAAGATCGCATCCAGCGGGAAAAGGTCTTTTCCGACTTCCTGCTGCGCCAGCGCGTGGACGCGGTCATCGCCGTGAACGTCGAGCTGAACGCCGAGGAAGTCCAGGCGCTGCACGCCTTGGATAAGCCGCTGGTCGGCGTCGGCGGGCCGCTGCCCGGGGTGCCTACGTTGCATGTTGATGACGAAGGAATCTCAGCGCTAGCGACCCAGCACCTGATTTCCCTCGGGCATCGGCGCATCGGCTTCATCGGCGGCAACGAGGAAACCGACGTGGACTTCCGGGTTCCGAGCCATCGTCGCACCGGCTATGAGCAAGCGCTGCACGAAGCCGGAATCCACGTGGATGAGAACCTCTGCGTAGGGGCCGACTTCACCATGCCCCAGGCTTACGCCGCGGCGAAGCAGCTGCTGGGCAACCCCGCAGGACGCCCCACCGCGCTCATGGCAGCCAGCGACGAAATGGCCATCGGGGTGATTCTTGCCGCCCGCGACTTGGGCATGCAAGTCCCCCGCGACCTTTCGGTGATTGGCGTGGACAATCATGACCTCTCGGAAATGTTCGGCTTGACTACGATCGAGCAGCGGCCGCATGAGCAAGGAGAGCTCGCGGTAGCGATGCTGCTTCGAGCCATCCGCGGCGAAGAGCCGGCCCATGCGCACAAGGTCGACCATCGCCTGGTGGTTCGCTCCTCCACCACCCGCCCGCTCGACGCCGCCTAGAACCAGGGACTCAAGCCCGCGCATTACAAACGGCCCGTGCCGCCGACCGGATACTCATGATCTGGCCAACGGCACGGGCCGTTTATTGAGCTAAGGAACTCTAGTGCGAGGTTTTCAGGTCCTCGGAGCTGCCTTCCACTTCTTCCACATGAAGATTGCGCCCGCGGGTTTCGCCAACCCATAGCACCGCGGCCACCGAAATCACTGTCAACACCATGATGTAGATGGCGATGGAAATCGATGAACCCGTGGATTCAAGCAAGATCTGCGCCACGGTCGCGGCGAAGGCGCCGCCGAGAATCGCGCCCAGGGCGTAGCCGATGGAGATGCCCGAGTAGCGCACGTGTGCCGGGAACATTTCTGCGTACATGGCCGACTGCGGACCGTAGGACAGTCCCAGGCCCACGGTCAGCACGAAGATCGCTACCGTGTAGAGAACAATGTTGCCGGTATCGACCAGCATGAACATCGGGATCATCCACACGAAGACCAGCGCGTAGCCGATGACAAAGGTATTGCGGCGGCCAAGCAGATCCGAAAGCCATCCGCCTACGAGGGTGAAAATCAGCCAGCCCACCGAACCGATGGTGGTAGCCAGCAGCACTGGTGCCACAGGCATCTTCAATACCGCGGTGGTGTAGGAAATGAAGAAAGCGATCACCAGGTAGCCGGCCGCGTTGTTGGAAATGAAGATCAGTGCGGCCTGCACAACCTGCTTGGAATTCTTCGCCATCAGTTCACGCAGTGGCGTGTGTTCCGCGGCCTTGCGAAGGGCCAGCTGCTTGAAAACCGGTGACTCTTCCACAGCACGGCGGATCATGTAGCCCACGAGGATGAGTACCACCGAGAGCAGGAACGGGATGCGCCAGCCCCAGGTCTCGAAAGCTTCCGGCGAGATCGCAACGCGCAGGATGTAGAGCAGGCCAGTTGCAAGGATCATGCCGATGGGAACGCCAATCTGCGGGTATGCGCCGAAGTAGCCGCGACGATTCTTTGGCGCGTGCTCGACCGCCATCAATGCCGCGCCGCCCCATTCGCCGCCGGCAGAGAAGCCCTGGATGATTCGAAGCAGAACCAGAAGGATCGGTGCTGCTATGCCGATTGAGGCGTAGGTGGGAAGCACGCCGATAAGAGCCGTAGCGGCGCCCATCAGGATCAGTGTCAGAACCAGGATCCTCTTGCGTCCGTAGCGGTCACCGAGGTGGCCTGCGACGATGGCGCCGAGAGGACGGAAGAAGAAGGAAATGCCTATCATCGCAAAGGAAAGAATCTGAGCGAGACCTGGATTCGCGGCTCCCAGAGGCGCCAGGAAAAGCGGCGCCAGCAAGGTCGCGGTGAGCTGCGCGAAGATGAAGAAGTCATACCACTCAATGGTGGTTCCCACGAGAGTGCCGGCGAGAACGCGGCGCTCTTCCTGGGTGCGAGTGACTGTAGATGACATGAGTTGCCCTTTGCACGTTAATTTACCGACCGTTCGGACGGTTTATTTATGCTCACAATCATAATCCGACAGTGAACCAGATCACAACACTAGTGCTTGCCCGGCCGACCATCCGAACCATGACCCGCGGGCCATGGCTGAAAAGAATTCGGTGTTCTAATAGAGAACGACTAAAATCTCAGTTAGAGCAACCATTCAGCAGTCGCAAGGCTCACAGCGAGGGCGCTACCAAGCATTGACCAATGCCACGCGCCAGATTGAAGTTCCATGCCTACTTCCCAGACGCTTTCCCGCGGCATTCGCGTCCTAGAAATCGTCGCCAATTCCCCGGTGCACCTTTCGATTGCCGAAATTGCCGAAAAGCTCGAGGTCCACCGCTCCATTGCCTATCGCATCATTCGCACCTTGGAGCAGCACCACCTGCTCAATCGCGACGAAGCAGGCCACATCCGCTCCGCGTCAGGGTTGGCCGTGCTGGCCCGCTCCGTTGAGCACGATCTGCAGGCCGCCGCCACCGTAGAGCTGACCACGCTGGCCAACGAATTGTCGATGACCGCATTTGTCGCAGTGTGGGAATACGACCTGTGCACCACCTTGCAGTCCGTTTCACCGCTCAATTCGCAACGAGCCATCGTCCACCGCCCTGGTTCGGTGCACGGCATGGATGTCGGAGCGGCAGGCATCGCCATCCAATCGCACTACAGCAAAGAGCAATGGGAAGCGATGGATACCACCGTCGCTTACCGCGACGCCGCGGTCCAGGCTCGCAGCGATGGCTACGCCACCAGCGAGAATGAAGTGATCCACGGCGTGACTTCGCTGGCCGTGCCCATCGAACAGCCAGGACAGACTCCCGCCGCCCTTGCGGTGGTCTTCGCCACGAGCACGGTGGACTCCCGCGAACCGGTCATTGAAGCACTGAAGCTCGCCGCCCGCCGGATCAGCCGGAAACTGGCTGGCTGAGCACCTGCCGATTTCTTAAAACAGCTCACCCGTGGTGGATCTTAGATGATCCACGACGGGTGAGCTGTTTTGCGGCGCGCGAGCTAACTAGCGGACACGCGAGAGTGACGGCGACTTCGCGACGATGACCTTCATCGCCAAGGCAGCGAGCAGGATGACCAGTGCGCCTCCAGTTGAGACCCAGAACGCCCCGAGGTAACCCAACGAGTCCGCGAAGACTCCTGCTAGGCCATTGCCGATTGCCGTGCCGACAACGATTCCGGCCGAGAGCATGGTCATCACCGTGGAGAGCCGCGAAGCTGGAGCCACTTCGCCACCCAAGGTCATGACAGTGACAATGACTGGACCTACGGCAAATCCAGCGACAAATAGCGCCACGATCATCCATTGAGTGCTATCGGCCAGGTGCAAACCGAAGCTCAGCACGGTCAGCAGCGCTCCGCAGAGAATCCACCGGTTGATCTGGCGGAAGTACTGTGGCCATGCCGCGACGGAGATGGCAGCAATCGCACTGGACAGTCCCATGGCACCATAGAGCAAGCCACCCTCATTCGAGTTGCCCTGGTCTCCGGCGAAGGCCAACGTGCCAGCAGCCGATGAGCCGAAGACAGTTCCCAATGCGATCATGCCCAGTACCAAGGCGCTGATCGCAGCCACCTGAGCGCCTGAGATTCGCACCTTTTCGGCCGACTTTGAACCCTTGACCGGCTTCACCGACGATCCGGTGGAATGCGTGGCAAAAATGGGAACCAGGACCAGGGTCATGATGGCCGCGAGATACAACGGCAGCACAGGGTTGACCAGTGAAGCAAGCAGCCCCACGGCTACCGGGCCGAAGACGAATCCCAATTCATCAAACATCGATTCCAGGCTCAATGCTGCTGAGAGGACCTTGGGATTTTTCTTCTGCTGACGGGTCATGGCGATCCACCGGACACGGGACATCGGCCCGACCTGCGGTCCGGTGGCACCGGTAACCAGGCACATGAGAACCAATAGGCCAACTGATAGATCTGGGCCGCTGTTTCCCAAAAGGGTCAGCAGGACCAGCAGGACGCTGTGGATCAGCGCGACCGTAATCAAGATCGGGCGCTGCCCGAAACGGTCAGCCAGATAGCCGATGCTCGGGCCGCCCACTGCTGAGCCAAGGCCAACCATTGCCGCGGCAAGACCGCCCAAGGCATAGGATCCCGTCGTGGCGGTCACCAGGGTCATGGACCCGATGGTCAGCATCGCCAGAGGCAAGCGGGCTAGAAAAGTAAGTGGCAGGAAGGGGGCTCCTACCAAGGGAACAAGCGCGGAGTAACCGGATTTCATCGCCGGATCTTCGCGGTTTTCATTCGACAACGCATGCTGAGTCATCAAAAAACTCCATAACGAAGCGTGCGTCGTCCCACACCCCCCGACGCACAATTTTTCCCAGACATGCCTGATGGCACTACCTTCAAGATAGCCACCGCCACCGGGCAAGTCCAATCTTATGGGGAAGCTAACAGCAGGCCGTCACGCTGAATCGTTGAACCGTGCTGGGTTTTGAGCACCGAGACCCGATTGGTGATGCGTTGTTTCATCTCGGCAACGTGCGAGACCAGGCCGATGGTTCGTCCGCCAGCGCGCAGATTCTCCAGCGCCTGCATCACCTCTTCGAGCGTCTCAGCGTCCAAGGAGCCGAAGCCCTCGTCTACAAAGAGCGTCTGCATGTCCACGGCACCCGAGTGATGGGAAATCACATCCGCTAGCCCCAGGGCCAACGCCAATGAAGCCATGAACGTCTCGCCGCCGGAGAGAGTCTGGGTTTCCCGGTACTTTCCGGTCCACGAGTCCAGAACTCTCAGACCCAGCCCGGACTTGGCATTTCCCTGCTTTGAATCGTCGTGGTGCAGTGAATAACGACCGCCGGACATCGCATCCAAACGCTCGGTCGCGGCGATTGCCACTTCCTCCAGCCGCGCCGCCAGGACGTAGGTGCTCAGGGTCATCTTGTAGAGGTTCTCTCCCCCGCCCCTGATGACTTCGGCCAGACCGCGCAGGCGGCGGTAGGCTTCGATGACCGGTCCGGCATCTGCTCGAAGCAGCTGCAACTCATCGACTGCCTGATCATGGCGTTCCAAACGCGTGACTGCGAGAACCACTTGCTCGCGCGCTGATTCATACTCTTCTTCAGCAGCGACAGCTTGCGCCCGGGCGTTCTGGAGTTCTTCTTCGCTTGGCGCCCCAAGGCCCTTGGCATGAAGCTCCTGGGCGGCCCGGTAGTCTTCTGAATTTTCCAAGACGGCAATGGCGCTGAAAAGATCCGCATCCGCGCGGTGCAGCTCGCGTAAACGCTCCCGTTCCGCGTCATCAAGGATCGCCGAAGCGAAGTCTTCAACCGTGTCAAAGCCCGCGGCTTGACGTTCGGTCTCCCACGAAGATTCCGCCTTGCCCAGCGCTTCGCGAGCGCCCATCAGGGTCTGCAAAGCCTGGACCGACTTCGCCAGGCCTGCGGATCTGCCCTGAAGCTCCGCCACCTGGTCCGCAAGGTTCTTCTTTCCGCTGCGCAGCTCTTGGAGCCTGGCATCAAGCTCCTGCAACTGGGCGGTCAGCGACTGGGCGCTCTGGTGCGCTGTGGCATATTCAATGCCAGATTGGGCAGCACGAGCAGTCAGCTGTTCGATGCGTCCGCGAAGTTGTTCAAGTTTTGTGATGCGTACAGTCACTTCAGTCTGGTGCTTGCGTACGAGCTCCAGCTCTTCTTGCGTCTGGGCAAGTTCGACCCGCAATTCAGCAACGCTTTTCTCACCGGCAGAAAGCTGCGACGTTTCCAATTTAGCCAGCAAAGTGTCGCGTGTCTGTGCGGCCTTTTGCCCCGCTGCGCGTGCTTCGGCCACCAGTGCCTCGGATCGTTGGATCTGCTCGTCATCGATCAGGGTTGCATCCGCATCTGCCATTGCCGGGGCCGGGTGCTCTGCCGAGCCGCAGACCAAGCAGGGTTTCCCTTCTTCCAATGCAGCGGCAAGGCGCAACGCGCTTTGGCTCAATTGCTCCGTGCGAAGAGCCAACAAGCTTTTCTCCGCTTCGACAATCTTCAGCTCTTGTGCGCTGGACGCTTCGCGGGCCGTGAGGACCTTTTCCTCCAGGTCATCGCGAGCGATCGCGTGGGCAATCTGCGTTTCCAGCAACTGTTGGCGTTCTTTGGCCTGGTGCAGCTTGTCCCCCGCGGCCACCTGATCCAAGTCACCGCTGGCCAATTCTTCGCGTTCAGTTGAAAGCTGCGCGACTTCGGTTTCGGCTTTCACCCGGGCCTGTTCATGCTCGGCAGCGCGTTGCTTGGCCTGGGCTACCTCGTTAGCCAAAGGAACTCGCCGTTGTTCTTCATCCAGCGCTGATTTGGCGACGGCTAATTCTGCAGCAACCTGTTGGCTGTGCTGGCGCAAGGTCTCCAGGCCCGTGGATGTTGCTTCACCGGTTAGCTCCAGTTCTTCGCTGAGCCAACGTTGCTGCCGTTGCCAGGCCAGCGAAGCTTCATCTACGGTGGATCGAGCGCTTTTCGCCTGCGCAAGATAAGCCCGCACGGAACTGGCTTGGGCATCCTTTTCCAGTCTGCCGCTGGCGATGACCGCTGCCTCATGATTCTCGGCATAGCGCTGTTGCATGGTTTTCAGTTCGCCGTGCCGTGCAAAGAGGCGGCGACGCTCATCCAGAGCCCGCACTACATCGCCGGTGCGCGACCTGTTGGCCTTCAACTTCGTGGCTTCAGCCTCGGCCAAGCGAAGAATCTGTTCAATCCGGGTGCGGTAGCCGGCAAAGGACTCTTCCGTCGTCAGCGACTTGGATTCGTTTTGCTCTTCAGCGTTATCGTGCTGTTCGCGGCCGACGAGGAAAGCCCGTGCTTCAGAATGAATGGCGTCTTCGGCGGCACTCAATCGTGCTTCGACGCTCTCGGTTTTCTTGCGTTCCTCTGCCAAGCGCGCCGAGAACTCCTCCTCGATACGTGCGTAGTCGCTCGTATCAAAGAGATTGGCCAAGAGATCCTCGCGATCCTTTGCCTTGGCTCGGAGGAAATCGGCAAACCCGCCCTGGGGCAGCATAACCACCTTGGTGAATTGTTCACGGTCAAGCCCCAGGAGGCTGCCGAGCACATGGCCCACCTCGTCATTGCGGGTCGAGAGTTCTTTCCACCCCTGTGAAGTGAATTCCCTGAGCAGGCTCGAAGCTTTTTGTTCCGTGGTCTTGTTCTTGCCGCGCTTTGACGGGCGCATCCACGCTGGTGACCGGGTCACTTCGAAGCGGCGGTCGCCAATGGTCAGCTCGCAGGTCACCTCCGGCGCCAACTCGGCGGGACCATGGTCGGAACGAATCTGGCGGCTGCCGGTTCGGCTGCCGGGCAGCGAACCATAGAGGGCATAACAAATTGCATCGAGGATGCTGGATTTGCCTGCACCGGTGGGGCCGTCAAGTAGGAACAGCCCGCCTTCGGCAAGCTCATCGAAGTCGATCTGCTCGCTGCCGGCGAATGGGCCGAAGGCCTGGATCTGGAGCTTATGAATTCTCACTGGCTCACCTGTGATTCTCGAGTAGCTCGGATAACGGTGCTGATGACTTCGCGTTCTGCTTCATCTGCAGCGCGTTCGCGGACATGCTCCATGAAGTCGCCGACCACGTCTTCGGTGCTTGTCGCCTTGGCCATCCGCTGTGCATACGTGGATGGAGCACTGTTTTCCGGCCCGCCTTCAGGGGCGAAATTCAGAACGACTGTATCGGGGAATCGAGCTCGCAGTGCCGTCATCGCATCGGCGGGGCGTTGCGCGTCGGTGAGCGTGATCTGGCACCACGCTTCGGTGGCGTATTCAAGTTCTGGATCGCTGAGAAGATCGGGCAGCTTTCCCTTCAGGACAGCTAATTTCTTGGGTACAGACAGCAAGATCTCTTGCACCGATTCGATGCCGCCAGCGTTGGTGTCGATCAGCCACATGCCCTTGGTCTGGTTGACCTCTGAGAAGGAATAAGCCAAGGGCGACCCCGAATAGCGCACATGGTCGCGCACCTTTTGGCGTCCATGCAGGTGTCCCAAGGCGGCATAATCAAAGTGCTCAAAAAGCTCCATGGGAACCACATCAAGGTTTCCTGTGCTCAGCTCGCGCTCTGAATCGCTGCCGATGCCGCCCGCTGCGAAGAGGTGAGCCATAGCGATGGAAACCACTGGCTTCTCGCCGTGATCTACTGCCGCTAGGTGCTTATCGATTTCTCCGATGGCTGCCCGCACCACCGATTCATGGCTGGCCTTGGCAGCACCCAGCCGCTCCATCACCATGCGGGGCTCCAGATAGGGGATGCCAAAAATGGCGACCTGATGATCTCCCGCGTCGCAGAGCACGGGATGGACCATGCGATCGATATCAGCAATGATGTGCACCCCAGCGCTATCCAAAAGCTCGGCGCCAAATCCGAGGCGCGAGGCCGAATCATGATTGCCGCTGGTAATGATGACGGTGGCTCCGGTGGCCCGCAGTTCCCGCAGCGCCCAGTTGCACAGCTGGACTGCATCCACATGGGGCAGCGCCCGATCATAGATATCACCGGAGATCAGCACCGCTTGAACCTGCTGGTTGGCCGTGACATTGATGATTTCCTGAAGCACGCTGCGCTGGGCGTCGATCAGGGATGCGCCGTGGAAGGTACGGCCCAGATGCCAATCAGAGGTATGTAGCAATCGCATATTTCCAACCATATGCAATGTTGGGGACAACTTGGACATTAGAATGGAGCTGTGAATGAAACCGGTGAATCTGCACTCCTGCCAGAGAACTACTCAGACAAGGTGTTTGCGATCCTCCTCGGCCTAGCCGACGGCGCAACCCACGCCCGTGACGACATCGACCCCGGTGCCACCGAAATCCTCCCCCTCTACCTGGCCGATGGCCTGCTAGAAGCGTTGGAGTGGGCTCGTGATGGTGTCGCTAGCGACGAGGCAGCCTGCATGTGGCTTGCCGCGCTTCGCAGCTACAAGAAGCTAACCGGGTCCTTCCCAACCGGCGCGCCTGAACCTTTGGGCCGCTGGATCGATAACGAATTCCCCAAGGTTGAGATTTTCGAGAAAATCGCTGACGGCGATCCACAGAATATCTCCGGACTGAATAGTGCCGACATGGGCCAGGCTGGGCGCCCCACCGGCGCCGGAGCTGACTCAACCGGTGTATTGCCTCGCGCGGCGATCACCGCATTGTTGGCCCGCGTTCCGTTGGGCACGACCGAAACCCTGGCCCGTTCGGCAGCCTTCTTGACGCACGATGCCCAGGCTGCAAAGACTTCGGTAGCCGCGGCAAAGATCATCCGATCGGCCATGGAGCGTTCCGAGGAGTCGGCTGGCGAGTGGGAGGACCTGCTCGTTGGCCTTGAGGGTCCATCGGCCGAGGCACTTCGCAGCGTGGTGGCAAGGATCCGCGAGAATATTGCACTGTCCCCTGAAGATGCCTACAACGCCTACTTCGGGGATGCTTCCGAGGACGAGTCGGCCGAGTCAGATGTGGCGGCAGCTCCTGAATCGGTGGTGTCCGTTCCGGAAGACCGCGATCCTGAGGTTGATGCCTACGCCGTTGCCTTGCTGGCGGCGGTCTATGGCACCGAAGCTGTTGGCGAGCGTCCTGCCAGCGCGCTGGATGACATCATTTCTGAATTGCATGATCGTTGGATGGCTCTGCTGGTCTAATTATGACCTTGAAATAGGCAATCGGTGGCCGGCTCAAATGAGCCGGCCACCGATTGTCATATCTGGCGTCGATCAGGCGGTGAGCCCGAAGCCACCGACCATCTGCATGAATTCGCCTTCGGAAATGATGCTGACCTTTTGCCCCTTTTCCCGCAGGCGCAAGACGTGCTTCGCCTTGTTGGTCAATCGGCCATTGGCCAGGTCCTGCGGGACGAATCCATCACCGACAACCAGAGCGGTGGTTGCTCGGGTAACCCGGGATGCCGTTTGCGCTCCATGTTCTGCTGCGAGCTCTTTGGCCTGCGGGCGTGGCAGTGCCAAGTTCCCGGTGAAGACCATGATCTGCCCATAGAGCGGATGCCCCGGATCAGCTTCGGGATTAGGAGAGGGATTGGGCCCTTCCTGGGGCCAGTTATTAAACGCGTCCTGTGGCGGCAAGGGGTGGCCGGATGCGAGCCAGCCTTGGGCGTCACGAGTAGCACGAGAATATTCATCGCCCGGCTGCCATGCCTGGGTCAGCCCCAAACGCACGCCGTAGTGGTCAGCGGTCTCCAGCAAGGAGTCAAAGCCGCTGCGTTGTGCCATATCGATCATGGCCCAAGCGCAGGCCGTGGAGTCGGCGAGCGCTTCGTGGTGGTTTTCAATGGGATGTCCCGCTTCTTCTGCAACGAAGGGCAGCGAATAGCTGGGCAGGTCGTAGGCCTTGCGGGAGAGTTTCACGGTGCACAGATGCGCGATTTCCGGAACCGGGATTTCGCTGGCTTCCGATGCAGCGCGGATAACGCCTGAATCAAAGGCTGAGTTATGCGCTACCAGGACGTCGGGGCCAATGAAGTCCAGCAATTCTGGTAATTTCTCGGTAACGCGCGGCGCGTCGATAACCATGTCCGGGGTGATGTGGTGGATCGACACGTTGCGCGGGTCAAAGTGGTCGAATCCAACAGGAGGCTTCAAAAGCCACTGTTCGGTTTCAACGATTTTTCCGGAACGAACCTTTACCAGGCCCACCGAACAGGCGGAGCCGATAAAACCGTTTGCTGTCTCAAAATCTACTGCTGTGAAGTCCAATGCCACGCCCAATAGCTTACTCTTCTTAGCTCAAGACACGGCATTCAAGACCGCGACGGGGTTCGAACGGAATCTGCTAGCCTACATCGAGTTGGTCGACATTTTCCTTGTATGCCGCTACTGACGTGCGCATATTACTCCTGGCTGGAAACTGGGAGGCTCTGCCAAGGCAGGGCATCTCACATTGGAGTGGCTCGCGGTTTATGAGTTGAACAGCGCCTTATAGTAGCCGCTCAGTCCCGGGTAGTAGTCCGGTTCAAACACCACAAGGCCAGCGTCTTTCCCATTCACCGCAGCGACCAGTCTATCCAGATAAAATTCCCACCCTGGCCCCACCGAAGAAGCCATCTGCGGGTCCAGTCCGGGCATTCGGAAGACCAATTCGCTCCCCTCGTCCCGCGTCTCGATGTGCAGTTCCAGCTGCCAGCTTTCGCTGCCCTGACCCGTGCGAACTTCCAGAAGCAAGGCTCGCTGGTCGCAATCAAGAATCTCCACCGACTCTGTAGGTGAGCCTTCTTCGGCGCTGAGCGTGACCTGTACCCGTCGGCTCTCTGGGTCACCCTGCCAGGCTCCAAACCACTGATCTAGATAATCCGAGTCAACGAGGTACCGCCATAATTTAGTCGCCCTGATCCTGAATGAGCGCCGTAATTCCAGAGCATTCGAATGATCTCGCGTCCCTGTTCCTTGGATGCTCATGGCGGTTCTCCTGAGCGATAGTGGCGGCATTGTTGAAGTCTTCAAAGAATAACAAGAGCATCATGGAGAAGGCAGATCAATGCCCCCGCCAGTGGCGAGGGCATTGCAACTGATGTTCACAATCCATTCCTGCGATCAGGCAGTGGCTTTGCGCAAGGTGAGATAGGAACCAGCGGCCACGAGTACGGCTACGAGCCCACCCCACAGGGTGACTGACCCGGCAGTCCAAGTCAGCGCCCAGCTCCAGAACTGACCCCAGAAGCTCGTGAACGTGAACAAAGCGATGATGCCCAGAACCAGCAGTCCCAGCACGGTGAAGAAAACCACCATGCCAGTTTGGCGCCAGCGCATATAAATGGTTGCGACGAAGAATCCAATCATGAATAACAAGACCATCAGCACGAAGTAGAACATGATCTGAATGAACCCGCTATTGTCGGCAATCCATTGCAACGCGAAGAATCGTCCGTCAAGTCCCCACCCGCCGGTAGCGGTTTCCACCAGACCCATGAGGTAGTAGAAGACCGAGAGCACCAGGGCACAGACCGAGAACAGCGCTAGGGTACCCAAGTAGAAGGTACGTCGCGAGATGCTCATCGCCATTGAGAATGGGAATGTCATCGTCAGCGCTTGAATACCCAGCGCCAGGAAGTACCACATGGGTGCCTGGGCTCCGCCGCCATACAGCACGCCTTCCCCTCCGCTTCGGCGGACCAACCACCAAATAGTCATGGTAAAGAGGAACGCGCTGACCAGGATCATCAGCGGAATGCCGATAAAGGTGGCTTTGTTGATGAGCTGCATGCGCGCAACTTTCATTATGCGGTTCATGCTCGTGCCTCCGTTCTTTCGTCAGTTCCTTCGTTGGTGCTCAATGCACTGCGAACAACCAGCTGCTGCAGTGAGACTGGGCTCAAATCCAGTCCCATGAGCTTTGCTTGTTCGCGTTGGTCCCCGCTGAGCTTGGCCTTGATAGTCACGCTGGCCAGCGCACCCAGTGAATCGCGGTGCAGCACGTCGGCCGCCCCAATGAATTCTTGGACCTTTTTCGCATCGCCGGTTACAGTGACCGCGGCTCCTCGTAGTTCTTCGGCGTCACTGTCCACTACGATGCGGCCCTTATCGATCACGATGACGTGTTCAAGCAGGTTCGCCACCTCATCGATCAAGTGGCTGGATAGCACGATGGTGCGTGGGTATTCGGCAAAGTCTTCAACCAAACGGTCGTAGAAGATCTGCCGGGCCACCGCATCCAGCCCTAGATAGGGTTCATCAAAGAAAGTGATCTCGGCGCGAGAAGCCATACCAATGATGACGCCAACAGCAGAGAGCTGACCGCGGGATAGCTTCTTGATCCGACGCTTGGCCGGCAGGGCGAAGGCCTCAACAAGATCTCGCGCCAGCTGCTCATCCCAGTTCTCGAAGAACATTGCGGCGGCTTTGAAAGCTTGATGGACTTTGAAGTCTTCGGGGTACTTTTGCGATTCGCGAATGAAGCAGATGCGCGAAAGGGTCAAGTCATTCTCGAAGGGTGCGCGTCCGAAGATGTGTGCCGTTCCCTGATCAGGGTAGTTCTGTCCAGTCAGGATAGACATCAGTGTGGTCTTGCCTGCACCGTTTCGGCCGAGCAGCCCGTAGATTCGGTTAGGTTCCAAATCCAGAGTCACATTATCCAGGGCGCGTACGTCTTTATAAGTCTTGCTCAGCTCGCGGGTGGCGATTGCTGTTGATCGAGTCATGCTGTTCCTCCTTACCTCGTGATGATGGTTAGCCTGCTGAACCGGTCTTGATCATGGAGACCAGTTCTTCGATGCTGATGCCGAGTTTGGATGCTTCGGCGGTCAGTGGTGCGATGAATTGCTGCTGGAATTTCTCGCGGCGCTTTTCGCGTAACCGCTGTGGTGCGCCCTGTGTGACAAACATGCCGATCCCCCGCTTCTTATAGAGCAGTCCGTCTTCCACCAAACGATTAATCCCTTTGGCAGCGGTCGCCGGGTTGATCCGGTAGAAGGCTGCGAACTCATTGGTTGATGGAACCTGCGCTTCTTCAGCTAGAACACCAGAGATGATGTCGTTCTCAATCAGCTCAGCGATCTGCATGAAAATAGGTTTCGAATCATCGATCATGCTGGCTCCTCTCCGTGCTCAAACCCACCACGTTGGTTAGTGGGTTAGTTACTCATGCAACTAACCATAGAACCCATTGTGGCAGAGCGCAACCCATGACCCGTTTTGCCCTTCTGGGCATTTTCATAATCAATGCATACGGAAGCCAAAATTTCGTCGAAATTCCGCAGAATTCCGCGTTTTTAACTGCTGCAGAACAATCCATTTTCATGTCCGAGAGTTCCTTTTGACCTGCGCCTTAGCTTCCTCAAGTGGTCGTCCTACGAATCGCACAGTAAAGGATTCAATGCTTAATCCAGCCCCCTTTCCGAAGAACTACAAGGACTTCCATGAACATCTTGCTTTTTGCGGCCGCCGATATTGTTGCCATTTTGATCCTTACTTTTGGCCTCTACCTTCGCCGCCATCGGCGTCGTGATTTGGCCGTGTCCTATATCGGCATCAATATCGGAGTTTTTGCGGTCGCCACCGCTTTGGCCGGAAGCACAGTCAGCGCCGGACTGGGCATGGGACTGTTCGGGGTTCTTTCCATCATCCGCTTGCGCTCGACCGAGCTGGAGCAGCACGAAATCGCCTATTACTTCTCGGCCCTGGCCATTGGCCTGATCACCGGCATGGGTCCAACGCCGATTTGGCTGCCATTGGCGCTGGTGGGCTTGATCCTGGTCGCCATGCTGGTTGCCGATCATTCGAAAGTCCTGCCGACCTACCGCCACCAGGAGGTCATTCTGGATCGGGCCATCGCCAACGACAACGAACTCAATGCACATCTGAGCTTGCTCTTCGGAGGAGCAACCATCCACCAGGCAGTGGTTCAGCAGCTGGACCTGATCAACGACAAGACCATCGTCAAGGTTCGTTTCTCACAGCCGACGGCCACGATGATCGAGTCCTCAGCGTCGCGAACCGTAGAAAACCACGAAGTGATTACCGGACAGGCACGATGAATTTCACCGACCACCTAGAAACCATTAGCCTCGAGGAACTCAACGCGGCCGCCGCCTTGCAGACTCGAACGGACCGCAAATACATCCTCACCCAACAGCAGGCCACCGACGTTCTCCCAATACTGGGACAGCAGGCGCTGGTCCTATCCATTGATGAACGCCGCGCATCTGACTACACCTCGGTGTACTTCGATACGCCTGATCTCGCTAGCTTCCATCTGGCAGCCCATCCGCGCCGCCGACGGTTCAAGGTCCGCACCCGGAGCTACATGGATACCGAACAGTGCTATCTGGAAGTGAAAACCGAAGGTGCCCGTGAGCAAACGGTCAAGGAACGCATCGAGCATCCGTTCATGTCGCGCGACGCGCTGAGCGGCGAATCGCTGGACTACATTCAAGAGACCCTGGACCACGAGCTGGGATCCTGCCCCATTGATCCGCAGCTGCTTACCCCGGTTATTGATTCCTCGTATACCCGCACGACCTTGTATCTGCCCCAGACGAACAGCCGCGTCACCGTGGATACCAACCTGGTGTGGACAGATCCGAAGTCCGGGTCGCGCCTCGAATGCAACGAGATCATCGTGGAAACGAAGTCCGCCATGAATGCCGGCCCGGCAGACAAGTTGCTGTGGAGCCACCAGGTCCGGCCCTCACGCATCTCGAAATTCGCTACCGGCATGAGCCTGCTCGACCAGCATTTGCCGGCAAACCGCTGGCACAAGACGACCAAACACAAGATATCCACTTCAGTAACCCTGCATCCTTAGGAGCATCATGATCGACTCACCCCGCCACCGGGCGCAGTCCCCGCGCCAATTCGGATTCAGATCCCCACGGGTTATGACTGCCGTGGCTTCACTTTCCGTTGCCGCCCTCGCTCTGGCCGGTTGCACCAATGCCGCCTCGGCACAGAGCGTCGTCAACACAGAGATCAGCACCGAAACAGCGACGTTCTTCAATGCTGATTCCGTCCATGAAATCAGTGTGACGGCCGAGCCAGATGACATCACTGCAGCGCTGAAGGCCTACGCAGCCGATGGCACGAAAGACTGGATCTCGGCTGACGTCACCATTGACGGAACCACCTTCAAGAACGTGGGAATGAAGCTGAAGGGCAACTCCACCCTGCGCGGAGCCGATGAGTCAACGGATGCCGCGACGTTGCCATGGGTCCTGCGACTGGACAAGTTCAAAACGAACCAGTCGTACTCCGGCCGCTCCGAATTCGTAATTAGGACCAACTCCAGCGAATCCTCGCTCAATGAGGCGGTTGCCCTTGATCTGCTGGGAGAAGCAGGACTCGCCACCGAGCATGCTGCTGCAGCACGTTTCTCGCTCAACGGCTCCGATGCCGAACTTCGCCTGGTGATTGATAACCCTTCCGACGAACTCTACAGCGAAGAGACCTTCGAGGGTGATGGCATTACCTACAAGGCCGATGCCGACGGCGACTATTCATATCGTGGAGATGCTGCGAGCGACTACGAATCCGCTTTCGAGGTCGAGTCCGGAGCCGATGATCTGACTCCCATTGCCACATTCCTGGATTTCGTGAACAACTCTTCCGATGACGATTTCTCGAGCAAGCTCTCCGACTATCTCGACACCGACCAATTTGCTACTTACTTGGCCATGCAGGATCTGGTGTCGAACACCGATGACATCGACGGGCCGGGCAACAATTCCTTCCTGCGGTACGACAGCAAAACCAAGAAGATGACCGTGGTCGCGTGGGATCAGAACCTCTCCTTCGGCTCTGGCCCTGGTGGAATGGGCGGTGGCGGAGCCATGGGTGGCGGCAATGGAGGCGGCCCCGGCAAGATGGATGCCGATTCATTGCTCACCAGCATGCTGCCCGACGGCCTCAAGCTGGCCGATGCAAAGAAGCAGATCGAGGCTGGAACCGTTCCAGATGGCATGGAGCTTCCAGAGCAGATGACCTTGCAGAACGGTACCAAACTGATTGATGTCCTCAAGGATTTGGTCAATGGCGACATGCCAGATGGCCTATCATTCGCAGGTCGTGGCGGCCAGCCGCCTGCCATGAACGGCCAGGGTGGCGCGCCCGAGGGGAATATGACTCCCCCGGATCAGAATTCAGACAAGGACACCAACACCACTGATGACACCACCGATGACGCCAAGGACAAGCCTGTAGGTGGCCAGAACGGCGGAAAGTCCATGGGTGGAAAGTCCAATCCGCTGGTGACTCGATTCCTGGCTGACGAAGATTTCAAGGCCCAATATGAAGCTGCCAAGACTGAATTGGCTGACAAGCTTTACGAGTCTGGCACGGCCGAAGAAATCCTCAACAAGTGGACCACGTTGTTGAATAACGAAGCCAGCGACCTGATTGATGCCGAGACTGTCAGTAGCGAAGCGGATACGATCCGCTCGCACTTCACCTCGGATTCCGTGCAGTCTTCCACGCCAAACACGCAGCAGCCATCAACGGCTCCGAAGACCGAAGAAGATGACGCTAGCCCGAGCGCATCCCCAACGTCCAGCTCGTGATCATCGAGAATTCGGGACCCTGATCCGGACATGACAAACGCCAGCCAGCATTGCCGTATGGGCAATGCTGGCTGGCGTTTGTTGCTGCGATAATCAGTTGCTGTTCAAGGCCTTGCTGACGGTTTCCACAATCGTGGAAAGCAGCGCGGCAAAGGCCCGAGCACGATGCGAGATCGCGTTCTTCTCCTCGGGAGTGTGCTGCGCCATCGACTTGCCGGCGCCGGCTGGTTCAAAGATCGGATCATAGCCGAAGCCATGCTCGCCAGCGCGTTCGGTGCGCAGTTGCCCTTCGACCTTCCCCAGCTCAACGAATTCGTCGCCTTCTGGTGTTGCCAACGCTGCTGCGCAAACGAACTGCGCGCCACGGTGCTCAGCGGCGATATCGCCCAGCTGCGCCAGCAACAGGTCGATGTTCGCTTCGTCGTTGCCGTGGACACCGGACCAGCGCGCCGAGAAGATCCCCGGTGCGCCGCCAAGCACGTCAACGCTCAGGCCGGAGTCGTCGGCGAGCGCGATCAAGCCCGTCGATGCTGCGATCTCGCGGGCTTTTTTCAGCGCATTGCCCTGGAAAGTCACCTGGTCTTCAACCGGGTCGGTTGCTCCTGCGGTCGCTGCGTCGATCACCTGAGTGTCAACATCCAGTCCTGGCACCTGCCCGCGCAATAGTTCGCGCAGTTCACGCAGTTTGCCCTGGTTATGCGAAGCGAGAACAAGAACTGGCTGGCTCATTTGGTGTTCTTCAGGGTCTCACGCTGGATCTGTGCCAGCTCATTGGTCCCGCCCAAGGCGAGATCAAGCAGCGAGTCGAGTTCAGCACGCTTGAATGGCACGCCCTCGGCGGTGCCCTGGACCTCGACGAAGTCGCCGGAGCCAGTGACCACTACGTTCATGTCGGTCTCTGCGCGGACGTCTTCTTCATAGGGCAGGTCCAGCATCGGGGTGCCATCGATGATGCCGACAGAGATGGCGGCCACCGAATCGGTGAGCACCTTGGCGTTCTCCTTCACAATGCCCTGGGAACGGGCCCAGGCAATGGCCTCGGCCAGTGCCACGTAGGCACCGGTGATGGCTGCGGTACGGGTTCCGCCGTCGGCCTGCAAAACGTCGCAGTCCAGCACGATGGTGTTTTCGCCCAGCGCCTTGGTGTCTACCACGGCGCGCAGCGAGCGGCCGATGAGGCGCGAGATTTCGTGGGTGCGGCCCGAGAGCTTGCCCTTGACCGACTCGCGGGAGTTACGGGTGTTGGTGGCTCGTGGCAGCATGGCGTATTCGGCGGTGACCCAGCCGGTGCCCTGGCCCTTGAGCCAGCGTGGCACGCCCTCGGTGAAGGAAGCGGTGCACAGCACTCGGGTGTTCCCGAATTCAATCAGTGCAGACCCTTCGGCCTGTGCGGACCAGCCGCGGGTGATGGTGATGTCTCGAAGTTGCGCGGCTCCTCGGCCGTCAGCGCGTAAAGTCATGCTTCCATCCTAACCACGCTGGCCCCTTGATTCTCACGAGATCGCCTTAGCGTTACGGTGAAATGCACCTCGCCGACCGGCAGCGTTCATATGCGCGGGACAATCTGCACCCAACAACGGCCCGGCCGCGCGATGCCGGCTTGCTGCTCGCGCCCCTGGTAAGCCCGGAAAACAGCGAAGCACCGCCGAACGCTTCATGCCGTTGCGGCGGTGCTTTTCAACGGAAACCCGGCTACTTCTTGCGCTTGAGCAGCGGGAACTTTCGGGTCTTTTCATAGGAAATCGTCGGCAGGGTTCCGGTGCGGGTCTTGAGATAATCTGTGCCCTTCTCGCCCTTGAAGCGAGCCGGATCCTTGTCCTCTTTCAAGCTACCGGAGTACACGCCATAGGTCACGCCGGAGACAGCGACAGCGATGCCGCCCGTATAGGTTTCCTTGGCTTCCTCGACAACCTTGTTGATGTCGGTCCACACCGGGATGTGCGTGAGCAGCATGCGTTCGACGCCGGCCGCCGTGGCCATTTCGCCAGCGCGCTTTCCGGTCAGGTGCACGCCATCGATATGGTCGTCGCGGCCTTCTTCAAAAGCGGCTTCGCAGAGGAACATATCTGCATCTTTGGCGGCTTCCACCAAACCATCGCAGGAATCGGTGTCCCCCGAGTAGGTCAGCACACTGGTCAGCAACTCGCCGTCTGGGCCGGGTTCGCTGGCTTCCACGCGCAAGGCATAAGCTTCCTCGATCGGATGCCGCACCGGATAGGGAGTGATGGTGAATGGGCCGATGTTCACCGGCTTGTTCGGCGTCCACACCTGGAAGTCGTAGTCCTTGGCCATGGTGTCGCCATCAGGCAGGGAATAAGCTGTTTCGATTCGATCCGCGGTGGCTTCCGGTCCATGCACCAGCATGCGGTCACGGCCCCAGCCATTGGGATCCCAGCGGATTGCCACGTGCATTCCGCACAGGTCCATGCAGTGGTCCGGGTGCAGATGGGAAATCATGATCCCGTCGATATCCTTGATATCGGTGTAGCGCTGAAGCACGCCCAACGCGCCGGAGCCCAAATCGAGCAGGATCTTCCAGTCGCGGGTGCCATCAAAGGCCGACACCAGGTAGCAGGACGCGGGAGATCCCGGTCCCGGGAACGACCCGGTGCATCCAATGATGGTCAGCTTCATTCGTTTCTCGCTTTCGACGCGGCGATCATTTGCGGGGTAATCCGCGCAATGGCACCGGTCGGGTAGTGGGCGGCCACATGGTCCACGTGGCGCACCTGCAAGACCTCGGGACCGAGGAAACGGCGAGCCAGTACACCAAAACTATCAGCGTTACCTGTGGCAAGGAACTCATGACGCGCCGCGACACCGTCTTCGCGAACCAGCGAATGGCGCGTCAAAGCACGGAAAACATCCTTGGCGGTTTCTTCCGCGCTGGAAACCAATGTGACGCCATCACCCATCACATAGGAGAGCACACCGGTGAGCAACGGGTAGTGCGTGCAGCCCAAAATCAGGGTGTCGACGCCGGCTTCCTGCAACGGAGCCAAGTACTCCTGCGCGATCTGCAGAAGTTCCGGTCCCGCGGTAATCCCGGATTCCACGAACTCCACAAAACGCGGGCAGGCCACGGAAGTCACTTGCAGATTGGGCGCGGCGGCAAAGGCGTCCTCATAGGCGCGTGAACCCACGGTGGCCTGCGTGCCGATGATGCCGATCTTGCCGTTCTTGGAACCAGCCACGGCGCGGCGGACCGCAGGCTGGATGACCTCGACGACTGGGATTCCGTAGCGTGCGGTGTATCGTTCGCGAGCATCACGCAGAACCGCGGCCGACGCCGAATTGCACGCGATCACCAGCAGCTTCACGCCGGCATCCACCAGCTCATCCATGACGCCCAGGGCGTTGGCTCGCACCTGGGCAATAGGCAATGGGCCGTACGGAGAATTAGCCGTGTCCCCCACATAGATCAGGGATTCGCCCGGCAGCTGGTCGATAATCGCCCGGGCGACAGTCAGTCCCCCAACCCCGGAGTCGAAAATGCCGATGGGCGTATCGGAGTCAGGAGCTGAAACTTGTCCGGTGGCAAAATAAGAATTCATCGACTAAAACTCCGCATCCATCAGTGCACTCATCAACGTATCCTGCACCCATGAAACCAGGTTGTATACCAAGGCCAGGTACTCTTCCGGAGTTTCAACCTCGGCGGCATCGAGCACTTCGGAAACTCGCGCGGCATCTTGCTCGTCACGGATTTCCAAACGCTCCGCCAAGACGAGCCGCACATCATTCAGCGCCTGCGCAAAGCGTTGCGCATTCTCTTTTTCCAAGACAATCTTGTCGGTTTCCAGCAGGAACTGCGCTTCGCGCAAGCGACCGGTCTTCTGCGCAATCAGGTCTGCTTCGGTCAGCCTGCGGTGCTCGGCAGCCACCACCGGGTCATCGCTGGCATCGGGCAGCAGCTTGGCCAAGGCCGGGTCGGAAACCGGCGGCAGATCCATCGACTCGGGCCGCATCCCGGTCAATGCGTACAAGGGATCGATGTCTTCCGGCAGCTGATGCACCTCGGCGCGTTCCTCCAGCATGGTGATCACATCGCCGAAGAGCTCTCGAAGCAATTTGCGCTCAGCCGAGTGCAAGGTGCCGGTAATGCCGTGGGCACCGTATTTAAAGGCCTTCGCCACGCTTAGGCCTCCTGGGTCATGGTCGCATTGAGCCCGAATCCGTGCATGGCCTGCACATCCGATTCAATCGCTTCGCGGCTGCCGCTGCGCACGGCGCAAAAGCCATCGTGGTGCACCTGCAGCATGAGCTGTTCAGCCTTCTCCGCAGTGAAACCGAAGTATGAGCGGAATACATAAGCCACGTAGCTCATCAAGTTCACCGGGTCGTTCCACACGATCAAGCGCCATGGCTTTTCGTTGGTGGCGGCGGTTTCGATTTCGGGAAGTACATCGGGCATTGCGGTCATGATCTCTATTTTACGCGCGGATCCTGAACGCCACGCAGGACACGGTAAATATCATCTTCAGCGTGAGGCGTTATACAGTAAAACCGGTCTATTAGAACTTCCAAGACCACCACTGATACTTTTTTCGATCCCCAGGAGCGTCCCATGCGCACCAGCCTCTTCACCGACCACTACGAGTTGACCATGCTACAGGCGGCCCTCGAGTCCGGTGCGGCCCACCGCCCATCCGTGTTCGAAGCTTTCGCACGGCGCTTGCCAGAGGGTCGACGCTACGGCGTAGTCGGTGGCACCGGCCGCCTCCTGGAAGGCTTGGCCGACTTCCACTTCGACGACGAGCAGCTGCGCTTCCTGTCGGATAACAAGGTCGTCAACGCCGCGACCATCAAGTACCTGGAGAACTACCGTTTCAGCGGCAATATCTCCGGCTATGCCGAAGGCGAGCTGTACTTCCCCAACTCGCCGCTGCTGACCGTGGAATCCACCTTCGCTGAAGCCTGCGTGATCGAGACCTATCTGCTCTCGATCATGAACCATGACTCGGCTATCGCTTCAGCCGCATCGCGCATGATCGCTTCGGCCGGCGAGCGCCCGTGCATCGAAATGGGTTCGCGCCGCACCCATGAAGAGTCCGCCGTCGCCGCCGCGCGTGCGGCAATGATCGCCGGCTTCACCTCGACCTCGAATTTGGAGGCCGGAGCGCGCTATGGCCTGAAAACCGTGGGCACCTCCGCCCACTCCTTCACCCTGCTGCACGATTCAGAACGCGCCGCCTTCGAGGCGCAGGTCGCATCGCTGGGCAAGGACACCATTTTGCTGGTGGACACCTACGACGTGGAAAACGGCGTGCGCACCGCGGTCGAGGTCGCCGGTCCCGAGCTGGGCGGCGTTCGCCTGGATTCCGGCGACCTGGTTCAGCAGGCCGGCTGGGTCCGCCAGCTGCTCGATGATCTCGGGAACTGGAACACCAAGATCACCGTCACCTCGGACTTGGACGAATACGCCATCGCGGCCCTGGCCAGCGCGCCGGTGGATTCCTATGGCGTAGGCACCGCCCTGGTGACCGGTTCGGGGCATCCGACCGCCTCGATGGTCTACAAGCTCGTGGCCCGCCAGGACGATGCCGGCACCTGGATTCCGGTAGCCAAGGCGGCGGCTAACAAGGCCAGCGTCGGCGGGCGCAAGCACGCTGTCCGCCAGCTTAATGACCGCGACCGCGCGGTGGCTGAAGTCGTTTCGACCACCTCCCACACCACCGGTGGACCGGAACGCGAGCTCGTCGTGCCACTGGTAGTCAACGGCGAGATCGATTTGTCCTACACCGGGGCTTCGGGAGTCAAGAAGGCCACCGAACGCCATCGGGCCTCCATCCAGGAATTGCCGGGCGTGGCCCGCAAGCTGCAGCGTGGCGAGCCAGTGATCCCGACCATCATGATCCAGGACTGAAAACACACGAAAATCTCAGTTGCGGGCCGTAGCATCTTCACAGTTGGAATCGACGGTCCGCATCAAGGAGCAAGCCATGACCCGAGCCCTGCTGATCATTGATCTGCAACCTGACTTTTGCGAAGGCGGAGCCTTGGCTGTGGCGGGCGGCAATGCCGTGGCCGCCGCTATCGCCAGTGATGTGGCCGAACGCCGGGAGAGCTATGCCGCGGTCATCACCACCCAAGATTGGCATATCGAGCCGGGAGACCATTTTTCGCAGTCGCCGGACTTTGTCGATTCCTGGCCGGTGCACTGCGTTGCCGGCACCCAGGGCGCGGCTCTGCATCCATTAATCCAGGACACCGCGATCGACGCCCATTTTGCCAAGGGGCGATTCGCCGCGGCCTATTCGGGATTCGAAGCACGAGAACTCGTCGCCGATGCACCGCTGGCGGATGAAAGCGGCACGCTATTGGCTCCGTGGCTGCGCGAGGCGGGAATCACCACCGTGGACATCGTGGGGCTGGCAGCCGATCACTGCGTCCGTGCCACAGCCTTGGATGCGGTGGCCGAGGGCTTTGAGGCCACCGTCATCTCCCCTTTGACCGCGGCGGTGTCACCACAGAACCTGCCGGCCGTCCATGAGGAACTGCGGACTGCCGGGGTCACGGTGCTCAGCCTAGGCTAGCTGCCGACAAGGTACTGCGACCACGGGCTCTTGACCGGCCAGCAAGTCCCCGGGCATGCTGGGGTCACACAGTGAGCCTCAAGGGACGGATCAGCATGCGAAAACTCGTGTACTACGTAGCGACCACATTGGACGGCTACATCGCCTCTCCCGAGGGCGGGGATCCCAGTGGAGCAGAGTTCTTCCCGCTTGGCGCGGATCTGATCGAATTCATGGTCGGGAACTACCCAGAAACCCTGCCAGGCCCGGCGCGCGATGCCATGGGGATTTCTGGTCCCGGGACCGTCTTCGACACCGTCTTGGAAGGACGGTCGTCCTACGAAGTCGGACTGGCTGCGGGCACCACAGACGCTTATCCGCACCTGCGCCATCTGGTTTTCTCAACCACGCTGGCCAGCCAGGATCCCGCAGTTGAAATCGTCCGCGGCGATGCCCTGGATCGGGTTCGACAGCTCAAGGCGGAGGCTGGAAAAGATCTATGGCTGGTGGGAGGAGGGAAGCTCGCCCACAGCTTGCTGCCGGAAATCGACCGATTGGTCCTCAAGCAGAACCCATCGATCATCGGTTCAGGCATCCCGCTGTTCGACGGGCCCTTCAACGTCCAGATGTTCCGTCCGGTGGATCAGGTCATGCTGGACTCTGGCATCAGGGTGCTGACCTACGACCGGGCTTAGCGGTCATAGGCCAGTGTCCCGGCCACGGACCGGGCTACTTGCGTCCGACGAACCAATCCTGCAGCTTGTCGATGCGTGCCTGCAGCTGATCGGCGGTAGCCTGCGGCACCGCCGGACCGCCACAGACGCTGCGCAGCTTGTTGTGAACCTGTCCGTGCGGCATCCCAGTGCGAGCTGCCCACGCCGAGACGTTTTTGGATAGCTTGGTACGCAGATCCATCATCCGCCGATGATCGGAGACCGGTTCGGGTTTGGTACCGCCCTTGTTGATCTGCTTGCTCTGCTGTTTGCGCAGCAACTCGGAGACCTGATCGGTGTCCAGCAAGCCCGGGATTCCAAGGAACCCCAGTTCCTCGTCGCTGCCGATGTCGGCGCCGGTACCGAACTCGCCGCCGTCAAAAAGCACGCGGTCAAAGGAGGCTTGGGAATTGAGCGCCTCGAATTTGTTGCGCACCAGCTCATCGCTGGCCTTGTCCTCCTTGTTGGCTTCTTCCAGCAAGGAATCGTCAAGGCCGTCCTCGTCCTTGTTGCCTTCCTTGTCCAAGGCGTGGTCGCGTTCGACTTCCATCTCGTTGGCCAGGGCCATCAGGATCGGCACCGAAGGCAGGAAGACGCTGGCTACTTCCCCGCGTTTGCGGCTACGCACGAAGCGTCCCACCGCCTGGGCGAAGAACAACGGGGTCGAGGTGCTGGTGGCGTACACGCCAACGCAGAGGCGTGGAACGTCAACGCCCTCGGACACCATGCGCACTGCGACCATCCAGCGGGCCTCCGAGGCAGCGAAGTCATCGATCTTCTGCGAGGCCTTGGGATCATCGGAAAGGATGGTCGTGACCTTTTCGCCGCAGATCGCTTCCAGCTGGCTGGCATAACCGCGGGCATCTTCATGGTCGGTGGCGATGATCAGGCCGCCGGCGTCCTTGACGGTACGACGCACCTCGGACAGGCGGCGATCGGCAGCGTGAAGCACCGAGGGAATCCAGTCGCCGTGCGGGTCCAAGGCGGTGCGCCAGGCGTGCGCGGTGACGTCTTTGGTGAAGCCTTCGCCGAGGTTGGCTTCCATTTCCTCGCCGGCCGCAGTGCGCCAGCGCATATTGCCGGAATAAGCCATGAACAGCACCGGGCGGACCACATGGTCGGCCAGCGCATTGCCGTAGCCGTAGGTGTAGTCGGCCTTGGAGCGACGGATGCCGTCGCCCTCGTCGACATACTGCACGAAGGGAATCGGGGCGGCATCGGAACGGAACGGCGTACCGGTCAGCGCCAGGCGGCGGGTTGCCGGTTCAAAGGCTTCGCGGATGCCGTCGCCCCAGGACAGGGCGTCACCAGCATGGTGCACCTCGTCCATGATCACCAGGGTGCGGGCATTCTCCGTTTTGGCGCGATGCACCGCTGGCTTCAGCGCCACCTGCGCATAGGTCACCGCGACGCCCATATAGTGCGAGCCGTGGCGGCCATCGGAGTTCTTGTAATTCGGGTCCAGGGCAATGCCCACGCGTGCCGCCGAATCGGCCCACTGCTTTTTCAAGTGGTCGGTGGGGGCGACAACGATCATGCGATTGATCTTGCCGGAATCGATGAGCACCTTGGCCAGGCGCAGCGCGAACGTCGTTTTACCTGCGCCGGGAGTTGCCACGGCCATGAAGTCCTTGGGCTCGGTCTCGAAGTACTGGGCCAAGGCCTCTGCCTGCCAGGCACGAAGCTTGGGCCCGGTTCCCCAGGCCGCTCGTTCCGGATACGCTACGGGGAGCTTGTCTTCCAGTGGAAGCTTGTCGCCAAAATCAAAGAGTGTCTCGGTCATATACCTTTTCCCGGCCGCGTGCAGTGTGTGAAGTAGTGCTGGTGTATCTCGGGCACTACCCCATCAAGGAGTCGTAGACTTCCTTGCACTCAGGGCATACCGGGAACTTCTTCGGGTCTCGGCCCGGGGTCCAGACCTTGCCGCACAAAGCGATCACTGGTTCGCCGGACAGCGCCGACTCCATGATCTTTTCCTTCTGCACGTAGTGGGCAAAACGCTCGTGATCGCCGGCCTCGACACTCTGAGTTGTCTCGGTACGTTCGATCGTCGCAGTGCCACCACGGGTTTCTTCAGACTGTTCCACCATGCCTTCAAGTCTAATACGTTTTACCTGCTGTGTGGGTCTGATCTGGGTGGGAGGTTGTCCACATCCAGGACGATAAAACCCTGACATACCGCCATCACTTGCGCGCTTTTAGCGCGAATCCCCCAGCATTATTCACGGAGTTTTAACATCAAAAACGACACGGAGCCAAGTGCTGGATTTCCACACCGGCACTTGGCTCCGTGTCGTCTCGCGATGAATGCTTGCTACTTGTTGAGCATCACGGCTTGCATCAATTCCGGGGCCCGCTTTTCGTACCACTTGCCGCCCAAGGCAATGCCGCCGATGAGCAATCCGATGCCGAGCGCCAGCCCGATACCCAAGGTCAAGAACCCGAGGCCGCGCGATTCCTGGAACCAGCCCATGAGGTAAGGGATCATCACCGGAAGCAGCAAAAGCGCCATGACGCCGATAGTCGCCAACTGGGTCGCGGCCACGCGCAGCCCATTACCGGGCGGAGTCTTCATCGGGTTATCCCCGGGCAGCGGCACCGCATAGGTGTAGCGTGCCGAGGCCACCGAAGCGACACCCAAGGCAATCAGCAGCGCGGCCAGCGAGAACCCCAGATCCCCCGGGATTCTCCACGCTTGCCCGGCAATGGCACCCGGCAGGATCGCGGCGGCCAGCACCGGGATGATCGATAGCGCAAAGCAGGCCATCGCTCGTCCAGCGCGGTCGGCACGTCCGGACACACCGGTGAGCACATGCAGGGCAAAGGCGGTGTTGTCATAGGAGATATCTGCGGAGATGGAGAAGCCGAGCAGGATGCCGATCATCGGGCCGAGCAGGTACATCATGGTGTAGTTGCCCGACTGGCTGCCGGTGAACCAGAAGATCAATGGCAGGACCGGAACCATCAGAACGCCAATGGCATAGCGCGGATCCTTGAACCAATAGGTCAATGCGCGGGCGCCGACCGCCCCTGCGGGAGTCGCCGGAGCGTACTTGAAGAAGCCCAATCCGCTCTGCTTGGCTGCGCGCTGTTCGGGCGGCGGAGTCACGGTGGCTTGTGCCGTCGCCCGGGTGACCAGCCAGTACAGGCCACCGAGGTAGATCACGGTGAGCACCAGGCAGATGGAAAATTGCAGGTAGTTCCCGTAGGCCAGCGCGCCGGGCAAGGCCGCCGCTGCACCCAGCGGCGTATAGGCCAGGACGTTGGAGATCGGGCCGATCAAATCCAGCAGGCTATTCGCGGCCGAGGCGATCGATGAGATGATCGGGCCCAGGCAAATCAGCAGCAGGAACAGCACTGCAAAGGTCAGTTCGCGGAAACGGCGCTTGGCCCGCAGAGCGGTGGCCATGATCGTCAGGTACTGGCACACCAGAACAGCCATCACCGCAGTGGCGATAGCGGCCAGCACCGCCACCGGCATGGCCAGCGGTTCATGCCGCCAAATCAGTGATCCGCCGATCAGCCCGATTATGCTCAGGATCGCTGGCACCGAAATGAATCCCGAGAGCACCAGCGCCGGGCCCAGGACCTTCTGCGGGATGCCGAAGTGCACAAATCGCGATGGCTCCAGTGTCAGATCAACACCGGTGAGCAGCGGTGGAATCACCGCCCAGCCTAGGACCACCAGCGAACCGACGATGATGCTCAGCTCGGCGTCGATCGCGGTCTCGGAAGCCATGAACCAGGCGGCGATCGTGAGCATCACGATCATCCCTAAGGCGTACACCGCGCCGATGATGACACCGATCAGCTGGCCTACCGACCGCTTGAAGCCATTGGCCAGCAGCAGGAGTTTCAGTTTGAGGATGTGCGCAACCATGACAGCCCCTCGTTGTTCGCTCGTCCGCCGACCAGATCCACGAACCGGTCTTCCAGGCTCATGCCGCCGCGCACCTGCTCTACCGAGCCCTGCGCCTTGAGCACGCCGCCGGCAATAACGGCCACGTGCGAGCACATGCGTTGGACGAGATCCATCACGTGCGAGGAGACGATGACCGTGCCGCCGAATTCGACGTAGTCGTTGAGGATATCGCGGATATTCGCCGCGGATACCGGGTCAACGGCCTCAAAAGGCTCGTCGAGCACCAGCAGTTTGGGCGAGTGGATCATCGCAGTAGCCAGGGTGATCTTCTTCGTCATGCCCGCTGAATAGTCCACCACCAGCTTGTCGCCGTCACCGCTCAGATCCATGACGCGCAAGAGATCTTCGGTTCGTTCGGCCACTTCAGCGCGGTCCATGCCCCGCAAAAGCCCTGAGTAGGTCACCAGCTGGCGGCCGGTCAGGCGATCAAACTGGCGCACTCCATCAGCCAGCACGCCCAGGGTCGCCTTGGCCGACTGCGGGTCCGTCCAGATATCCACGCCGTTGACCAGAGCCTGGCCGGCATCCGGCCGCAACAGTCCGGTGGCCATGGACAGCATGGTTGTTTTGCCGGCCCCGTTGGGGCCAACGAGGCCATAGAAGGAGCCGGCAGGCACCTGCAGGCTGACGTTGTCCACTGCGAGCTTGGGGCCAAATTGCTTGGCGAGGCCGCGAATATCCAGTGCGATCTGATTCATGCTTTCAGGCTAACAAAAGCCCTAGTCAATAGGCATCATCCTTTGGAATTAAACCTGAGTGTAAAAAAGCCTCGGCCGACAAGATCACTTGTCGGCCGAGGCTGGGTGAAGCTGTGGCAATCAGAAGAGCACGCGCGCCAGCTTCTGGCGGGAGGCAGCGACGCGAGGATCGCTGTTGCCCACCACCGCATAGAGCTCGATGAGGCGACGGCGAACGCGTTCACGATCATCGTCTGCCAGCTTCGAAATCAACGACACCAGACGGGCAAATGCGTCCTCGACGTGGCCGCCGATCACATCAAGATCGGCGACATCCAGCTGCGCGGCAATGTCCTCCGGATTCTGCGCGGCCAGCTCGCGAGACTTGTTCAGCTCAAGGTTCTGCGTGCGCGAGAGCAGGCGCACCTGGTACACGCCAACCTGGGCCTCATGGTCATTCGGCTTCTCATTGAGCGCTTCAAGGTAGGCTGCCTCAGCGGCAGCGTAGTCCCCCGCATCGATGGCATCCACGGCCTTCTGGTGCAGCGGAGGCAGCTCAGGCTCGGTGGCCGTGGCAGTCCCGCTGAATGGCGGCACGGTTCCGGACAGCCCCTGCTGAACGGCAAGCTGTTCCAGCTGGCCGAAGAGCTGAACGATCTGCTCCTCGGCAGCCGGCCCCTGGAACAACGGCACCGGCTGGCCCTTGATCAGGGCGACAACCATCGGAATCTGCTGGGCTTGGAAGGCCTGGGCGATTTGAGGATAGGTTTCCGCATCCACCAAACCGAGAACGAACTTGCCACCCTTGGCGTCAACCAGCTTGCGCAACACCGCATCAAGATCTGCTGACACCTGCACCCGGGGCGAGCCCAGGGACACGATGGCAGGAACACTCTGGGAGAGGCCCACGAACTGCTGGAAGGCCGCCTCATCCAATCCGGTGGTCCAGCTGGCAGCAGCCGAAGCGGTGGTGTCGGTGGCCTGCGGGTTCTGGTTAGCCAACGCCGACAGGTCTACCGCGCCACGGGTTGATGGGATGTTTTCTTCGCTCATAGGTACTAGTCAACTTCCTTCACGTCGAGCAGGACTTGGTCAGCGGAGATCAACTGGATCTTGTCTTCGGATCCATCAGCAGGGATGTAGAACATCACTGGCTCAGCGTAGGTGCTTTCCACATTGCCATTCGAAGAGCTGGAGCCCAGCAGCTGCTCGGTCAGCTTATCGCTGCTCTTGAGCGGATCAGCGTTTTCGGTGCGCTCGAACAGGGCTTTGTTATCCAGCTTGCCGGCGACGATGGCGCCGCCATCAGGGGTGGATACGACGTAGGTATCACCCTTGGTCACGGTGCGCTTGTAGCTCACCTTGGCTTCATCGGCGTTGTCGGACTCGGACTTCTGCGCGGCGTGGATGGCCTTGATGAACTCGGACTCAGCGAACTTGTCCTTCTGCTTCGAGTCCTCGTTGGTCAGCACGTCACCCAGGGCTTCCAGAGCCTTCTCCGGGGTCATCTGCAGATCCTTGGCATTGGCATCCAGCTGCTTGGTTGCTGGGTCCCCCACGGCGATGCCCGGGAAGGAGGAATTCGGCAGCATCTGGCCAGCGAAAACAACCTTGTAGTTATCGCGTGCGCTCTTCTGCACCAAGGTGATTGCCTGCGGCAGGGTGTTCGCGTCGTTGTCCTTGGCGGTGACCACGGAAATCACGCGAGGGAACTTGGCTTCGCTGGTGTTGGGCACAGCGGCCGAACGCAAAACCTGCGTGTTCAAGGCCAGAGGCTTGTCCACCTTGAACTCGTCCTTGAGCATGTCGTAGCGCTTGCCGCGCAGGTACTTGAAGGCACCAGCTGCGCGAGCGTCCAAGGCCTTGACGTCGCTCTTCTCATCGGCGTTGCCGACCTGCTTTTGAACGTCAGCAAGGACATTCTTCAGCTGCTCCTCGGTGAGCACAGGGAACGCGGTCGGTTCCTTTTCGCTTTCCGAAGCAGGAGCCGAAGCGGAACCGGACTCCTCGGCAGGTGCCGAGGAGGACGGGCTCTGGCTGGCCTCATCGGATTTAGCCGCGGATTCCGAAGGCGAAGCGCTGGCATCGTCCTGTGGCTGCATTGGCAGGTTCACACCTGACAGGGCCAGTGCGACGACAGCTGCCGCGGCAACCGAGTGCTGGGTATTGGCACCATTCTTCGGCTTGCCAGGACGCATCACCAGCAGAGCCAGGCCGAAGACCAGCAGCAACGCGCCGGCAATGATCAGCGGCAGGGCAAATGGCATGGCGTCATCATTGGCGTAGGTGACGGAGATATCCACTGGAGCGGCATCCTTTCCACCGGCAGCCAGCAGCAGCGACCAGTCGCCGGAATCCGGAGCGGTCCAGCGGTAGGTCATGGTGCCATCGGCGCTTTGCGAATCGAAGAAGATGTCGTCGCCAGCTGGGTTGGGCACCTGTGCCTCGCCCTTGTCCAGTTCGGCAAGCATCTTGTGGTTTTCGGTATCAATACCGGTGACCGATACGTGGGCGGCCTTGCCGACCCAAGCATCAACGTCATAACTGCGGCCCAGGGACGCGGTGAATTCACCCTTGCCCTTGATGACAAGCTCTACCGGGTCGAGCTTAGGATCATTGACCGAGGACTCGATCAATGTCAGCGGCGCCTCGCCGTCCAGTTGCGGCATCGAAGCGGTGACCGTTTCGGGCGGGGCCCAAAAGGTCTTCTGTCCGATGCCAACTACGAGGGCCACAGCCCCCAGTAGCATCGCGATCACGGAGATTACTTTTCGCACGAGTTCACCTATTCGCCTACGTCTTACTGCAGTTCATTCCCAAGTCTAACGAGTTCGGCGCGAACATGGTTCCGTTCTTGCGCTGTGAAGTGGCTCATTGGCCTTCTCATTCAATGTCTTGAAACACAATTTCGACACAAACCCGCGATATGCTCAGTGCCATGGAGCCAGATCAACAGCGGCAGCACCACGATCCTCATGATCCCGAGGACCGTGCCAGCGCGCCCTCTTCCTCCACTCATCCAGGCACCTCTGAACCTGTGAATTCCCCGGAAAGCACCCCAGGCGCGCAGGTTCCTGCCGAGAACCCGAGGCTCGCCGAGCATGGTTCGTGGACGCAGCGGCTGAGCGCCAGCGTGGCCAAATTGTTCAGCACTCCAGCACGCACCGCAGCCCTCGGCGAGGAACCAGAGCACCATTCAGAAGAAACCTTCGACCCCTTCCCTGCCTTGCATCCCATTTCCATGGGCTTCTTGGCCACCATCGGTGTCGGGCTGGCTCTGGGCGGCTACTACGTCCTGACCAACGTGGGTTCGCTGCTGACCTGGATTGCCATCGCGTTGTTCATTGCCCTCGGCTTGGATCCGGTGGTCCGGTTCCTGATGCGCCGCGGACTGTCCCGGCCGCTGGCGGTGGTCGCCACGATGGTTGGCATGTTGGCGGTCTTTGGCGGCTTCATGGCGCTGATCATTCCTACGCTGGTCAACCAGATCACCACCTTCATTACCCGGGCTCCGGATATCGTGGCTGATTTCCTGAACAGCGAATGGGTTCGGGAAATCGATCAGCAATATGCCCTGTCCGAGCGCGTGACCAGCGAAGTGAATCGATTCTTCGGAGATTCCGGTGCGGTGACCAATGTCTTTGGCGGCGTTTTGGGCGTCTCCCAAACCGTGGCCCAGTCGATGTTCGGTGTGCTGATCGTCCTGGTCCTTGCCATCTACTTCCTGGCTTCGTTGCCCGGCATGATGGGATTTTCCATTCGCCTGGCACCGCGCTCCAAGCGCGAGCGAGTCGCCGAGCTGGCCGAACGCATCACCCGTTCGGTGGGCAACTACGTGATGGGCCAGGCTACCGTGGCGATTTTGAACTCGCTCGTTGCCTTGCTGCTCATGACCATTCTCGGTGTTCCGTTCACCGCGCTGCTGACCCTCCTGGTCGCGCTGCTGGCGTTCATTCCGCTGGTTGGCGGAGTGATTGCCGGAATCCTGGTCACCTTGGTGACCTTGTCCCTGGGCTGGCAGACCGCCCTGATCTACGCCATCTGCTACTTCGGCTACCTGCAGGTCGAGGCCTACTTCGTTTCTCCGCGCATCATGCGCCGCGCGGTGGCGGTTCCCGGCGCCGTTGCGGTGATCTCGGTGATCGCCGGTGGCACCCTGGCCGGAGTCACCGGCGCCTTGATGGCCATCCCGGTCGCGGCCAGCGCCATGATCCTGCTGCGCGAAGTGTTCATCGCACGCCAAGACCGCCGCTAGCTCGCTGCTAATAGCGGTAGGAACGGGTGTCCCAGCAGTGCGGGTGCCAGTGGCGTCGTGCCGACGCAGCTGCGTCATCGCCGGACCAATGATCGGCCCGCCACGCGACAACATGCCCTACCCCAACGCCGATCTGCCGATTGCAGCCCGGGCAGGTGTAGACCTTATTGGCGTTCAGCGGGGCGATCCTGCGCACATGCCACTGCCCATCGGGCGCATCCTGCAGCCGCACCACGCCGAAGCGGGCTCGCTGCAACCAGTCGTCGGCACCTGCTTCATATTCTGATTCTCCGTCATGATTCCGCGCCTTGCCGGGGCGGGAACTCTTCGAACGGCGCGGACGGTTTGAACGTGGCATGTCATTAATCATGCCGTATCTCCCCGCGCATCACGCAACCAGCTAGTAAAGTGTGTGAGGTGCGTTTAGTGGTTGCAAAGTGTTCAGTAGATTACGAGGGCCGTCTTCGAGCCCACCTTCCGTTGGCGACCCGCCTGGTGATGGTCAAAGCCGATGGCTCGGTCCTCATCCACTCCGACGGCGGCAGCTACAAGCCGCTGAACTGGATGAACCCGCCCCTGACCCTTCATGAGGGAACTCCAGGCGAGGATGCCGCGGCACTGGGCGCCATTTCCACCTGGACGGTGGCCAGCGCCAAGACCGATGACAAGCTGACCATCAACTTCCACAGCTTCGAACACGACTCGGCTCATATCCTGGGGACCGATCCGGGCCTGATCAAGGACGGCGTCGAAGCCGACCTCCAGCGCCTGCTGGCCGAACAGATCGAATTGCTCGGCGACGGCCACAAGCTGATTCGCCGCGAATACATGACCGCGATCGGCCCGGTGGATATCCTGGCCCGCGATGCCAAGGGTGCCACCGTGGCGGTGGAGCTCAAGCGCCGCGGGGACATCGATGGCGTCGAACAGCTGACCCGCTACCTCGATCTGCTCAACCGCGATCCGCTGCTGAAGCCGGTGACCGGAATCTTTGCCGCGCAGCAGATCAAGCCGCAGGCCCGCACCCTGGCCGAGGATCGCGGGATTCGCTGCCTCACTTTGGATTATGACGCCATGCGCGGTGTCGATGACTCCGCCGGGCGCCTCTTCTAGCCCCAGCATCCACCTTCGGGCTTTTCACTGCTAATCTGTTCAGCACCAATACCTGCAACTCTGGTGCCGAACGGAACCAGCAGGCCCGCCCAGGAGGAACCTTGGATCCGCTGACAGCTTCGCTCATGGCCATTGGCAGCGGTTCCGCCGCGGGCCTGCGCCCTTATTTCACGGTCCTTGCACTGGGCCTTGCCGGACTGCTGATCCCTGACACCGCTCCGCAGTGGCTCACGTCCACGGCTGATCAGATTCCCGAGTCCATCACCAATCCCTGGGTCCTGGGGATCTGCGCGGTGCTCTCCATCGGCGAAGCGGGCCTGGACAAGATCCCATTCATCAACCTGTCCATGGAAACCGTCTCGGTATGGCTGCGCCCCGTCTTCGGAGCCCTCGTGGGCGTGGGGCTCGGTGCCAATTCCAGCGTTGGGCTGGCTGTGCTCACCGGGTTGCTCGGAGCCGGATCGGCGCTTTCCGTGAGCCTAGGCAAGTCATCAGTGACTGCGGCCAGCAATGTGGTGCCGGAACCCATCACCCAATGGGTTCGAAGCCTGATCGAGGATTTCGGCGCGCTGATACTCGTTCTCGCCGCCGTGCTTCTTCCGGTGCTCGCCGCCCTGCTGGGCATCGCAGCCATAGCTATCGGCTTCTTGCTCTACCGGATGTTCCGCAAGGCCTACCGGGCCCTGAAGCAGACGTTCGGCAATGTCTCCGAGGGGCGCCAAGCTGCCAGCCACGTGCGCGCATCACATCAGGATCCAGGCCAGTCCCCCGGCGCGATTCACACCTTGCGCCAGCTAGCCGCTGACCCCGGACAAGTCGATTAGAACAAGTGCCTCGCGGCTCAAGAAGGTCATTTTCGCGTGTTCGATGACGCACAGCGTTCTGTCTTCTAAGCTGGGAACATGACATCGACGCGTTACGCCCTTTTCGCCACCCTGATTTCCGATGGACTGAAGGTCACCGATGGCGTACTTGCCGTCGATGGTGATCGCATCAGCTTCGCTGGCAACAAAGACGACTTTGCCGCCCGCCCCGACGCAGCGGACTATGAAGTGCGCGAGCTGGCCTCCGGAGCCACCATCATTCCGGGCCTGGTCGATTTGCACAACCATGGTGCCCTGGGTGCGGATTTCTCAGCACCGGATCATTCCAGCATCACCGATGCTCTGGAGTTCCTCCACCGTTCGGGCACGACAACACTGCTTGCCTCATTGGTCACCGCCGAACCTCGTTCCATGCTCGAAGCGGCCGAACTGCTTGCCGAATTCGCCGAGTCCGGGGCCATCGCAGGCATCCACGCCGAGGGCCCGTTCCTCTCCGAGGCACGCTGCGGCGCCCAGGACCCCCGATTCCTGCAAAGCCCGGATCCTGACTTCGTCACCGAGCTTGTCGCGGCCAGCCGAGGCCAGTTGCGCACCATGACCTATGCTCCGGAGCTGGAGGGCAGCGAGGAGCTCATAGAGCAGCTGGTCTCCCACGGCGTCATCCCGTCCCTGGGCCATACCAACGCTTCCGCGGAAGTCACCGCCGACTCGCTGCGTTACGCCCGCGAAGAGCTGCGCAGCGCTGGCGTGGATGGCTTTACCGAGCGTCCAACCGTCACGCACCTGTTCAACGGCATGCCGCCATTGCATCATCGCGAGCCAGGACCGGTGGCTGCCTGCCTGGAGGAGGCCGCCAACCGCAATGCGTTCGTGGAATTGATCTCCGACGGAGTGCACCTGTCCCCCGATACCGTTCGCATGGTCTACCGCCTGGTCGGTGCCGACAACGTATTGCTGGTGAGCGACTCGATGGCTGCTACAGGACTTGCCGACGGAGAATATTCGCTGGGTCCTCAACAGGTCAACGTGATTGATGCCCAAGCGCGCTTGGCCAGCGACAATTCCCTGGCCGGTGGCACGTCCACGCTCCTGCAGATCCTGCAGCAGGCAGTGGCCGCGGGAGTTCCGCTGGTACAGGCTGTCAGCTCGGCCACGAGTGTGCCGGCATCACTGATCGGTTTAGCCGACGAGGTCGGTTCCCTGCATTACGGATTTGCCGCGGACGCGCTGGTGCTTGACGAGGATCTGCAGCTGGTGCAGACCATCCGCAAGGGCCAATTCCTGTAATTCTGCTCTTATAGCGAGCGACCGCTGTCCAGATCGGCCAGAAGCTCGCATTCTTCGGCCCTGCTCAATCCTGATCGCCGTGGCCGGTCCAGCCCACGCGCTCTCTCGTCTTCCATGACATCGCGCAGCAATTGTTCCAGGCTTCGTTCGCCGCCTCCTGTTTCCCGGTACTTCTTGTTGCTCCGTTGCCGGGAGCCGATGTCGTCAATGGGAATCCACAGCGGCAAGGAGCGAGGTCCTGCCCAATAGCTGACGCCCCGCTGCACCAGCCAGTCATCATCGGCAATCACCATCTGTCCGGAATACCCGACCGCTTTTGCCGCGCTGCGCAGGAACTGGGCGAACGGATATGCGGTGCCCACGACGTTGCAGGTTCCAGTCAGCCGTCTGGAGCTCGCCTCAACGATCCATGCAGCGATGTCACGGACGTCGATGACCTGCACGTACCGCGCCTCGGGATCCGGGATAAGTATCCGCTCGTTGCCGGCTCTGGCCATCGCCGTGACCCAGTAAGAAAAGCGGTCGCTTCCGTCCCCCGGCCCGGCGATCAGGCCAGGCCGGGCGATGAGCAGCCGGTTGGCCAGAGCCTGGGTGCTGGCGCGTTCCGCAGCGACCTTCGCATGGCCGTAGTGGCTCAAATCGACCGGATCATAAACTTCGGCGTCTTCGGCTTCACCCGGCTGCTCGAGGTTGCTGTAGACCGAGATCGATGAAATCAATATCCAGTGCTTGGCGTTCCCGGACAGCGCATCCAGCGCTCCGGCCACGACCTGTGGATGGTAGGACAGCTCAATGACGTCATCCCAAGGCACATGCTGGACGGCAGCATAAGCATCAGGTTGCGTTCTATCGGCATATATCGCTTTAGCGCCGGGCACTGCATCGCCGGAGTGTCCCCTAGCCAGGCAGGTCACGTCCTTGCCTGCGGCCAACAGTTGCCGGGTGATTTCCCGGCCCAGCCACCCGGTGCCGCCAAGAACCAATATCTTCTCCATGCACACAGTCAACTACCTGATGCGGCTAGCGCCTAGAGTAATCGCCGAGTGCTCAATCGCGGCACCGCTGAGCAAGATTGCCTGGATGCGCCAAAGAGCCGCCGTTACGCAGGTAACGGCGGCTCTTCGTATGCAATTCTAGATCTGCCAGCTTCCGGCAATCGGCCCGGCTTCAAGCCAGGCGGAAAAACCGGTGTAGTCACGGTAGTCCATGGCCAGCAGCAGTTCTTCCCCGTTCCGGGTCAGCATCACCACGATGAATCCTGGCGGAATCCGCGAGGCTTCATCGTCGGTGGCACGACGGGTGCCGGTGATATCCAGGCCTCTGCGCGAGAGCTGGAAACGCGGCACCGGTGAAACAGAGAAAAACCGCAACAGATCTACATGTCCCGGCCCATAACGGCCAATGACCATCATCCATTTCCCCTGGGGAGTCTGGATGGAGGCATCAAAGGTGCCCAGCGTGCGCCGCAATTGAATGCGACGCACAGCCATGGCGCCAAAGAACATGGCGATGCCGATCAGGATCAGCAGCGCGATTAGAACTGGTGCGGTTATCTCAAACAATTCATCGCCTACGCTGCGGTACCAAGCACAGCGTTGTCAGCAACGATCACCACACGGTCCGATTCAACGGAGAAGAATCCCCCGTCGACCTGAACCGAGAAGCGGGACTCGGAAACCGGTTCGATTTCCAGATCCCCAGCGGCAAGCACCGACAGCATCGGAACGTGACCGGGCAGAACTCCGATCTCGCCGTCTACCGAGCGAGCTTTGACCAGCTTCGCAGCGCCCGACCACACGAAGTGGTCGGCCGCGACGATTTCGACCTGAAGTTCGGCCATGGTTACTTGCTGGCCTTCTGGATCTCAGCCCACTGGCGCTCAACGTCATCAAGACCACCGACGTTGAAGAACGCCTGCTCTGCAATGTGGTCCAGGTCGCCATCGCAAATGGCCTTGAAGCCTTCGATGGTGTCCTTGATGGCAACGGTCGAACCCTCGACACCGGTGAACTGCTTTGCGGTGTAGGTGTTCTGCGACAGGAACTGCTGGATGCGACGTGCGCGGGCAACGACGATCTTGTCCTCTTCGCCCAGTTCGTCGATACCGAGGATCGCGATGATGTCCTGCAGTTCCTTGTTCTTCTGCAGGATCGCCTTCACGCGGATGGCGACATCGTAGTGAGCCTGGCCGATGTACTGCGGATCAAGGATTCGCGAGGTCGAGGTCAGCGGGTCGATTGCTGGGTACAGACCACGGGAAGCGATTTCACGCGACAGTTCGGTGGTTGCATCCAAGTGCGCGAAGGTTGCTGCTGGAGCCGGGTCGGTGTAGTCATCGGCCGGGACGTAAACAGCCTGCATCGAGGTGATCGAGCGGCCCTTCGTCGAGGTGATGCGTTCCTGCAGCAGACCCATTTCATCGGCCA